>MAAC01018379.1_pt1 | contig 801022 bp, 759 predicted proteins | sample 1115981 | NCBI WGS metagenome assembly MAAC01 (sample SAMN04961126, study PRJNA320927) | seawater metagenome | isolation source: sample BD02T64 sea water enriched with oil for 64 days | place: USA:Gulf of Mexico | collected 2013-07-27
CCAAAGCCTTTGGTCTCGCTATCCCAGACAAAGTAGTCGGTCTCTTTGGGCTGAGAAGCGTCGACATTTCGTTTTGTTAGTTTGATCACAAGGTCATCCGTGGAAGCACTATGGAAGCACGCGGCAGAGAACTCTACCGAAAACGACCGTATTAGTTCGTAGATGAACCTCAGATTAACGCTGCAAAAACAAAGGGTTACAGCGGTATAACGTAGTTAATGGCTCTGGGTGATAAGCGATTGAATGGTCCTCATAACCTGAAGGTCATAGGTTCAAATCCTATCCCCGCAACCAAACATTCAAACACCGCCCCTCAAAGGGCGGTTTTTTTATGTTTGATCGCTGGGGGATGGGTTGGAACTTAAGTCCTGCGAGGTTAAGAGACAGCGCTCATAACTTGAAGGCTGGGCGCGTGAAGAAATTGATCCACTGGATCAATTTTAGCGATCAGGCGAGCACGGGCGGAGCCCGCGCGCAAGCAGCAGAGGTTCAAATCCTATCCCCGCAACCAACATACAAACACCGCCCCAATCGGAGCGGTGCTTTCTACGCCTTCTCTATTCGAGATTGCATTTCGATATTGTAGTCCGAGTTCTCTGGCCAAGAAATGTCCATATATTGGAAATTCTCTATCGAATCTGGGGAAACGAGAAACAAAATTTCCCGACTAATTATGCTCGGCACAAAGTACTGATATGGTTCTGGATCTTCGTTGTAGTCGATTGCAAAGAGATTCCAGGTCTGGTGTATAAATGGGTCAATAACTCCGAATATAAACTCTAACGTTATTTGGGACAGGCTCTTACTTTCCGGCGGAGAGAAGTGTTGAATGGAGTTTCGTAGCTTTCCAAATTCAATAAATAATTCCTGTTCTTTCAGCTTTATACCGGTTGTCGCCCACAATCGGTTTGGGAGATCCGAGTATTGGAATGTTCTTCCTTCAGCTACCAAACGACGGTAACCCAATCTATTCTCGTTGTCTGAAAGGTGTTTTGGCGTGTGTTCGAAGATAAGGAGGGGGTGTTCCTGCGCGATCCTTGCTTTGATGAGTAGTTCGGCAGCATGCGCTGCTTGCAAGACCGACAACTCGGGCCAGCAATCATTTTCGTAACTAGAATAATTGGCGTGCCAACTTGCGTGAGCGAGGGCACCCAATCCAATTTTAATCATATTTTTGTGTACAGATTTGAGTTCTGGATCCATCTTTGTATGTCTGCCCTAATAATCTGTGTGGGTTGTTACGTGTGGTCAGATGTTGTGATCGTAAGTGTTTTTGTCTGAGGTTCAAGCATCCCCCAAATGGATTTGGATGAAAGAAAATTGGTTTAGGAGAGATAAGTGGCACGAAGTATTTCAGATGTGGAAATCGGCTTAATCAAATCTCTTCTGGAGCGGGGGGAGCGTAATGTTGATATTCAATTCTATTTCAATCGCCAAGATAGGCCCGTTAACACAGGTAGGATTAGCCAGATTCGTGTTGGCACATATGGTCCAGAGGCCCCACCAGCCACCGAAGAGGAATTGGATCAATTTCTTAAAGATTTCTCCGCAAAACAGGTTGGAGCAACCTCCGGTGAAGCTAATACATTTTCATTGCCGCCGACAATTGCCGCCCGAGCATTGGCGCAATTCGAGGAGAAGAAAGATGGAAACTGGTATCTACGAGAGGGAGAAACCACACACCACGAGTGTAAGCAATCATTTGATCCGAAGAAGATGAACTCAATCGTTAGGGCGATTGCAGCGTTTGCGAATAACAGAGGGGGGGTCATCTACCTGGGGGTGGAAGATGCGCAAGGGCGCGTCGTGGGTCTGCCGGATGATACCTTTGAAAACACAGATATTGCCCAGATCAGCCAGAAAGTAAAAAACTTTTTAACACCGACACCTGTTTTTATTAAGACGGGTATTCGTGTGGGAGGCTTGCGAGTCGGGGTGATACGAGTTGAGAAGTTCGAAGAGCCACCGATTATTGTTAGCGGTGATGGTGAGGGATTGGAAAGTGGGTCGATCTTGTTTCGCTCTCCTGGACAAACGGCCAAAATCACCGCTGGGGACTTGCTGAAATTGCTACAGGAACGGGACCGGGCCACGCAAGCAAGGCTCTTGAAATCAGCTCATCGGATTGCAGATATTGGCCTGAACAATTCGCTTGTCATTGATACCGGCACCGGAATGCTAGAAGCGGAAGATACGCGGGTAACAATTGACAGTAAACTCGTGGACCAACTTAAGTTTATTAGGGAAGGTGAGTTTGAAGAAATTGAAGGTGCACCGACACTTCGGTTGGTGGGCGATGTTCTTGCGGTAGATACTGAGGGGGTAGTGCAAGAGAGGATTGAAGCTCGTGCCTTAACTGCAGATAGCGTGTTAAGAGCGTTTCTAAATCGAGAAGAGGTTCGGACACCTCTCGAATATGTCCGAGAATCTGCGCTCGTTCAGCGGCAATGGCTCCCAATCTTCTATTTTGCCAGTCTTAGCGAGGAACCAATGGAGCGGGTACTCGAGGCTCTGAGAACAACCGATGCAGTCTATTCCATTTGTAAGGCCAAAGCGCTTGAGCGCCTGACGAGTGAGCGTTCGGCTTTCGTCGCGGTAGGAAGACAAGCGTCCCCGGCCTTAGAAGAAGTCATGGCCGGGCAGTTTAATGCGTTGAAAGGTAACTTTTCTGACGGAGTTGTTGCACGGGCGTTGGTTGGGCTGCCAGATGAATTTAGAAACTTCGATCCAGTATTTAGCCTTCTCGGCCGCATCTTTGAGGACGCGGATGGCGATTCCGCTCTTAAGGGGAATGTTTTCAGGGCAGCTGCAAGACTGGATGAGTTGGCTTACCGGAAACCGAAAAATTAACTTAAGCCACTTCAAACTTCAGAAACTCCCTGAGTTCCTTCCCAAAAGAGAACATCCATATTTGCATGGCTTCTGCCGGTGTAAATTCTATGATGTCGATCCCCTCTACGGTTGCGTTGTCTCCTTCTACGACAGGCGTTCTGCCGAGAATGGAGGAGAGAACCATGACTGGAGTTAAGGCCAATTGGAACCCACCTTTTTGTCCTTGGAGTTTTTGACAACCCGCCCTTCGAAAAAGCGCGAGTATGCGTTTCAGGTAATACTCTCATTCAATCGATCTGCACCTCGTAACCAAGAGTATATCCGGTATTAGGACTTTTAGTGCGAAACACGTTTCTTGATAAAATCTGCACCTCCCCCTATCCAATCTATAAATTCTAATAAATACTCTTACGATGTTTACTTGGGCTAAGATTCCTTCTTACCAGAGTTGAAAAGGGCCGGGGCTGAAATGCCAGCGCCGGCCTTAAGTTCTTCTAACCTACGGGTTTATTCATATTGTCGCGATGGTGAGAACACCCTCGCGACATAGACCAGAAGTGGTCGGATTAACAGTCCTTAGAATTGAATTGATCTTAGATCAATTGATGTTTTTCAGTGGTGGGGCGAACTTGGTGAGGTCGATCCCTTCTACTGCTGCGTTGTATTCCTCTATGAGAGGTGTTCTGCCCAGAATTGTGGAGAGGACCACGACTGAGGTTGAGGCCAGTAGGGACCCACCTTTTTTGTCTTTGGAGTCTTCAACAAACTAAGCCACGTCTGAGTGCCTTGGCGCTCTTTTGTTTTCTGTAATGCAACGTTTGGCGCATCCCCACCCAATCCACGGGGATGCGCCAGGGGCAAGGCTTCCGTTTCTCAACTGAGATGGCGAAAGCGATGGATACTAAAGGCTTCGCGCCGCAACAGAACGTGTTGGAAAAAAATAGAATGAGAAATTGCGGCCAATGAAAGCTCAGACTGGATCGACTTGGACAAATTGGGTAATGGCGTCGCGCCAGCGGGAGTAACCTTGGCCACATAAGTGAAGACCGTCATTGGAGAGTTCTGGACGCAGCACGCCTTGCTCATTTGCGAAGAGGGAATGTGTGTCGATGAATGTAAAGCCGCGGTTTGCGGCTTGAGTTTTGAGAAAACTATTCACGACGAGGATGTCTTTGTTCTTGGCTCCTAGTCCAAAATGCAATTTGTCTTTGACGGGTAATATGCTTTGAAGGAAAATTTTTGTATTCGGGGCGTCGGTGCTCAATGTGTCAAACAAGTCTTCGTAGGTGGTTTTGAGCCTCTCTATGGACAGGTGATTGTTGAGATCATTTACGCCGATCATGAGAAATATCTTTTTAGGGTTTAAGGCTAATACGTCTGGGAGGCGGTCGATTACTCCCTGAACGGTATCGCCATTTATGCCGCGATTCACAGCCCGACACTCCAGAAAGTATTCCTCCCATGACCCCCCATGAGTGATGCTGTCGCCCAAGAAAACGATATCTGCGGAGTTGAGCTTGGAAGCCGCCCAAGAATCTTTCTGTCGCCGGGTCATGCTCGCGACGATGGCTTTCATCACTCTGGGTATTTGAGACACCCCATACACAGCTAGCCCAATGAGGACGGCGTTTATGGTGAGCGAAATTGCCAGCAATGTTGGGAAACTGGTGTTGAGATCTTCCATTGCGAGTGTCCATTCATTGAAGAGGGCAACTTCCAAGGGTGGCTGCTGCATCGCCATCACCCATGATGACATCGTTTAAGGGGGGTGTTTGTGCGGCCATGTTAGCCGCTGGAGGCGGTACTAGTCTTACCTATTGTGATCGACGGTGCAATACTAGACCGTAGTCCTGCGAAAAATGCTGTGGCGGTCGGCGCTTAGAGGATTGCGCTGCCAAGCCTCATAAGGCGCACTTGGGCTGAGATTGTCCTGTGCTTGACATAAAAAGGGGCGGCGCTGAAATGTCAGTGCCGCCCCCAAAGTTAATTGAATTGATCTTAGATCAATTGATGTCTTTCAGCGGCGGGGCGAACTTGGTGAGGTCGATCCCTTCTACTGCTGCGTTGTATTCTTCGATGAGAGGTGTTCTGCCCAGAATTGTGGAGAGGACCACGACTGGGGTTGAGGCCAGCAGGGATTCACCTTTTTTCTCTTTGGAGTCTTCAACAACCCGTCCTTCGAAAAGGCGCGTGGAAGTGGCGAGTACTGTGTCGCCCTTCGCGGCTTTTTCCTGATTACCCATGCAGAGGTTACAGCCGGGACGTTCCAGATACATGATGTTCTCGTACTCGGTACGGGCGTGATTTTTAGGGGCCTTATCGTCGAACTCAAAACCGGAATACTTTTGCAAGACGCTCCATTCGCCTTCAGCCTTCAACTCGTCAACGATGTTGTAGGTTGGGGGGGCGATCACCAAAGGCGCTTTGAACTCTACCTTGCCATGCATCTTTTCGATGTTTTTGAGCATTTGAGCAACGATGATCAAATCCCCTTTGTGCACCATGCAAGAGCCGACAAAGCCAAGGTCTACTTTTTTCTCGCCTTTGTAGTAAGAGATCGGCCGGATTGTGTCGTGGGTATATCGCTTAGACACATCGACGTTGTTCACGTCGGGGTCGGCAATCATCGGCTCGTTGATTTCATCGAGATCAATGACGACTTCTTCGTAATATTTGGCATTGTCATCGGGGGTCAAAGCCGGTTTTTCGCCAGAGCTAATTTCGGCAATGCGTTTGTCTGCTTTGTCGATCAGGCCTTGAAGGGTTCCGGCTGGGTTTTCCATGCCTTTGTCGATCATGATCTGAATGCGGCTTTTCGCGATCTCAAGAGACGCGATTAAAGTGTCGTCCTCAGAAATACAGATGGATGCTTTGGCCTTCATCTCTGCAGTCCAGTCGGTGAACGTGAACGCTTGGTCGGCGAGCAATGTGCCTAAGTGGACTTCGATAACTCTGCCTTGGAAAACATTATCTCCAAATTGCTTGAGCATTTGTGCTTGCGTCGCATGGACCACATCGCGGAAATCCATGCTGTCTTTCATGGTTCCTTTAAAGGTCACTTTTACTGACTCTGGGATAGGCATGCTGGCTTCGCCTGTCGCCAATGCGAGGGCAACTGTTCCAGAGTCCGCTCCAAAGGCCACGCCTTTAGACATGCGTGTATGGGAGTCACCGCCAATAATAATTGCCCAGTCATCAATCGTGATGTCATTCAAAACTTTATGAATCACATCCGTCATAGGGAGATAGACTTCCTTTGGATCGCGCGCTGTGATCAGACCAAACTTATTCATAAAAGTCATGAGTTTAGGAATATTTGCTTGGGCTTTCAAATCCCAGACCGACGCTGTGTGGCACCCTGATTGGTAGGCGCCATCAACGATTGGGGAAATGACTGTTGCGGCCATGGCCTCGAGCTCTTGAGACGTCATCAAACCTGTCGTGTCTTGCGAGCCCACAATATTGACTTCAACTTTGACGTCGGAGCCTGCGTGTAGGACAGCGCCGTCGGCGAGCCCAATTGCGTTTTTGTTGAAGATTTTCTCAACAGCTGTGAGCCCTTGGCCCTCGTGAGAAATTTCTTTGGACGTTGCAAAAACAATTGGCATGTCGATGCCGAGGGTTGTTGCTGCAAAGTTTTGAATCTTTTTACCAAAAACAATTGCGTAAGAACCAGCGGCTTTGATGAATTCGAGTTTTTGCGGGGTGAGGGCTGAGGAAATATCAGCGTGCTCTACCTCACCTTTGGCATCGTATAATTTCTTTGTCTTGGTGTCGATTGTGAGAATGGTGCCCGTTTTAACGGAGTATTTCTCTTCGAGAACTGGATCGCCATTATTGTTGATGATCGTTTGACCATCAGGCCCTACTTTTTTGACCCAGTTTTTCAGGTCGATCCCGATGCCGCCGGTTACGCTTACAGTCGTTAGGAAGATCGGGGAAATCCCGTTCGTGCCGCCAACGATAGGGGCGATGTTGACGAAAGGTACGTAAGGGCTGGCTTTTTTGCCGGTCCACAACGCAACGTTGTTCACGCCAGACATCCGAGAAGAGCCAACACCCATGGTGCCTTTTTCAGCGATCAGCATGACCCGTGCATTTGGGTTTTGCTTTTGCAGCTCTTGGATTTCGCCTTGAGCTTTTGGAGAGATCAGGCACTTGCCGTGCAATTCGCGGTCTGAACGAGAGTGGGCTTGGTTACCCGGAGACAGCAAGTCGGTGGAGATGTCCCCGATGCCTGCGATATAGGTAACGATCTCAATTTTTTCGTCAATGGCGGGCAGCTTTGTGAAGAACTCAGCCTTCGCATAGCTTTGAAGAATGTCTTTAGCGACCGGATTGCCGTCTGTGTAAGCCTTCTTAAGGCGCTCTGTATCGGCCTCATAGAGGAAGACTTGGGTTTTGAGAACTTCGGCAGCTTTCAGGGCAATCGGTTGATTATCACCCAAAGACAGCTGGAGCAGGACATCGACCGACGGCCCGCCTTTCATGTGAGACAGAAGCTCAAAGGCAAAGGTTGGCGAAATCTCTTCGACAACAACGCCACCAAGGATGATCTCTTTTAGAAACTTGGCTTTCTCACCGGCAGCGCTTGTGGTGCCTGGCAAGGTATTATAGATGAAGAAATTGAGAGATTCTTTGCGGTACTCGTTGCCAAGATCTTTGATCTGCGCGACCAATTCACTCACAAGTGCGCCATCTTCTATGGGTAGGGGATGCAATCCTTGGTCTTTACGTTTTTCAATATCAGTTAGGTAGTTTGTGTACAAACTCATGATTGCCCTGCCGGATTGGGGTTAAATTTAGCGTGAATGCTGGGCATCAGATATCTTGGAGCGCCAGCGTAAGCTTGCTGTTTCCTACACTTAATCGGGGTTAGTTGCAAGATTTTCGGCCCTGAAGGGGTGTATCCCGCTACCCTGAAGCCGAACGCAGCCGTTTTACTTTGGCGGCCGCTGAGTAGGGGCACGGGCTTAAGCAGCCCCCTTGGATCGAACGCCTAGCCACCGTTTAAGCGCGAGGAGGGTCCAAACCCCTTCGGCGATCAGGAACGGGGTTGAGCCGATCAACCATGCGTATGTCGCGGCTAACGCGCAGCCAAAGGCGAAAATGAGGATGAAGGCGGCGTGCTTTGCCTCTAGGGCATAGCTTCCTACCATGATGACGACTGCTATGAGGCCGAGTTGATCGATCAATTTGGGCTCCTTGGGCAATGCGTCTACGTGCTGGGACAGATCTTGGTATTGCGTGTTCGAGAGCATTCAGTTTGCCCCGCCTTTTCCATTTTAGCCAATTCTTGAGTTGCCACCTCCCTTGTGAGTGGGTATCACTATGCTGTAGTTGCGAATGACTTTCATAAGCGACTGCGGCTTGCACATATTCACTTGGAAGGGCGCTTGGCATGCAACAGCGGGGAAAATGGTTTTGTGCGCTGGTTTTGGGCGTCTTGGGTAGCGTTATTCTGAGCGCTGGAGCGAGTGCACAAGAACCTAAGTTCAAAGTCGCGACGACGTTCACCGTTATTGCCGATATGGCGCGCAATGTGGCGGGGGACGCGGCTGAGGTTGTGAGCATTACCAAAGCGGGGGCAGAAATTCATGGGTATCAGCCGACGCCGGGCGACATTATTCGGGCGCAGGGTGCGGATTTGATCTTGTGGAATGGCCTCAATTTGGAGCTCTGGTTTGAGCAGTTCTTCGCTCATTTGTCTGATGTGCCTAGTGTGACGTTGAGCGATGGCATTGAACCAATGGGCATTTCTGAAGGCGAGTATACGGGCAAACCAAATCCCCACGCGTGGATGAGTGTGAGCGGGGCGTTGGTCTATGTGGACAATATCCGCGATGCCTTCATCCACCATGACCCGGAGAACGGGGATATTTACCGGGCCAATGCGGCGGCGTATAAAGAAGAGATCACGCGAACCATTGCACCGTTGAGCGCCCGCATTGCGGCAGTGCCGGCTGATCAGCGCTGGTTGGTGACATGTGAAGGCGCGTTTAGTTATTTGATCCGCGACTTTGATATGCAGGAATTGTATTTGTGGCCCATCAATGCAGATGCACAGGGCACGCCCCAGCAGGTTCGCAAAGTGATTGATGGGGTGCGGGAGCATGATATTCGAGCGGTGTTTTGTGAAAGCACGATGTCGCAGGCCCCGGCAAAACAAGTGGCGCGGGAAACCGATGCTGTTTACGGCGGTGTGCTTTATGTCGACAGCCTGACGCGGGCGGACAGCGACGTGCCGACCTATCTTGATTTACTCCGTGTCACGATTGGCACCGTGGCGAAAGGGTTGATGCCATGAGTACTGGCATCGCCGTGCAGGACGTAACTGTCACCTACCGAAATGGCCACACGGCTTTGCGGGCGGCAACATTTGATATTCCTGTAGGCACCATCTCTGCCTTGGTGGGGGTGAACGGGGCCGGGAAATCGACGCTGTTTAAGGCAATCATGGGATTTGTGCCTTTAGCGCGCGGGTCGATATCGGTGTTGGGCATGCCGGTTAAACAGGCGTTGCGCAAAAACATCATTGCCTATGTTCCCCAAGCTGAAGAGGTTGACTGGAGTTTTCCGGTGTTGGTGGAAGACGTGGTGATGATGGGGCGCTATTGGCATATGGGATTTTTCCGCCGGGCGTCTCAAGCTGACCGGTCCGCGGTGACGGTTGCGTTAGAGCGCGTCGGCATGGCTGAGTTTCGCAGTCGTCAGATCGGGGAATTGTCTGGGGGGCAGCGCAAGCGGGTTTTTTTGGCGCGCGCCCTTGCACAAGACAGTCAGGTTATTTTGCTGGATGAGCCGTTTACCGGCGTTGATGTGCAGACTGAAGAAGCGATTATTGCGTTGATGCGGGAAATGCGCGACGAGGGTCGGGTGATGCTGGTCTCCACTCATAACCTAGGATTGGTGCCGGAGTTTTGCGATCGCACGGTGCTTGTGAAAGAAACAATCTTAGCGTTTGGGCCGACGGAAATAACCTTTACCCGCGACAATCTAGTGAAGGCGTTTGGTGGTGTGCTGCGCCACTTTGTGTTGGGTGGGTCGGATCTGCACCTTGATGATGACGCGCGCAATGTTCACGTTCTTACCGATGATGAACGCCCTTTTGTTATTTATGATGATTCCAAAATTGCTGAACCTGGGGAGGTGGCGGAATGATCGATATGCTGCTGCTACCGTTTAGCTATGGCTACATGTTCAATGCGATGTGGGTGTCGGCGTTGGTGGGCGGGGTGTGTGCTTTTTTATCGGCGTATCTGATGTTGAAGGGCTGGTCGTTGATTGGCGATGCGCTGAGCCATTCGATTGTGCCCGGCGTTGCTGGGGCTTACATGCTGGGGCTACCTTTCGCGTTGGGTGCTTTTGCTGCTGGGGGGCTTGCTGCGGGAACGATGTTGTTTTTGACAGAACGCTCGGGGCTTAAAGAGAGCACTGTTATTGGATTGATTTTCACATCCTTTTTTGGCCTGGGTCTATTTATGGTGTCGCTGTCGCCGACATCCGTCAGTGTGCAGACCATTATCATGGGGAATATTTTGGCGATCACCCCTTCAGATATTTTGCAGCTTGCCCTTATCGGATTTGTCACTCTCGCGGTGCTTTTGGCAAAATGGAAAGACTTAATGGTGATTTTCTTTGATGAAAATCATGCACGCTCCTTGGGGATCAATGTTGGGTTGCTTAAGGCTGTATTTTTCACATTGCTTTCAGCTTCTTGCGTTGCCGCCTTGCAGACCGTGGGTGCGTTTTTGGTGGTCGCGATGGTCGTTACTCCCGGAGCGACTGCCTATTTGCTCACGGACCGGTTTCCCAAGCTCTTAATGATGAGTGTGGCTCTTGGGGCGGGGACGAGCTTTGTGGGGGCTTACTTGAGTTTCTTTGTAGATGGGGCGACCGGCGGATTGATCGTGTCGCTGCAAACATTGGTCTTTTTGACTGTGTTCTTTGTAGCGCCGAAACATGGGTATCTGGCAGCGCGACGCCGGGCCGCTAAAGCCCTTATGGCTCGATGATGGATATTTTACTGCAGCCGTTTCAATTTTCCTTCATGAATAATGCGTTTGTGATGATGGCGATCATATCTGTGCCCACCAGCCTGCTCTCTTGTTATCTGGTGCTCAAAGGATGGTCGTTGATGGGGGATGCCATTAGCCATGCGGTATTGCCGGGGATTGTTCTGGCGTATCTGTTGCAGATCCCGCTTATCATTGGGGCGTTTTGTGCGGGTATGGTTTGCGCATTGGGAACCGGGTTTCTCTCCGACAATAGCCGGGTCAAGCAGGATACTGTGATGGGTATTGTGTTCTCTGGCATGTTTGGATTTGGGATCGTGCTTTACACGAAGATCACCACGGACGTGCACCTCGATCATATTTTGTTTGGCAACATGCTGGGGATCGATGCCAATAGCATGTGGACCTCGGGGTCGATTGCCGTCTTTGTTGCCCTCGTGATCATGGGGAGGCGCCAAGATTTTCTGCTACATGCATTTGACCCGGTACAAGCGCGTGTGGTGGGCTTGCCGGTTGGCTTGCTGCATTACGGTCTATTGGCATTGATCTCTTTGACCATCGTTGCCACCCTTGCCGCTGTGGGCATTGTCCTTTCCATTGGATTGTTAATCGCACCGGGCGCCATCGCCTTTTTGCTCACGAAGCAGTTTGAACGTATGCTTCTGCTGTCAGTTACCGTGACACTGTTTGCTAGTTTTACCGGTATCTATATCAGCTTCTTTATCGACAGCGCTCCCGCTCCGACAATCATTTTGGTGTTGACGGCGATATTCATTCTTGCTTTCGTTCGATCTACGTTGCTGACCTCTCGCCAATAGGTGGTGGGTACGGGCGATTTGGAGGTGCTTGGATGACTGAAAGAGTAACTGGGGGATGTGCGTGTGGCGCCATCCGGTATGACGCCAAAAATAACATTGAGATTTCGTTCCAATGTTTTTGTCGTAAATGCCAACGTTCCACAGGCGGAGGGCACTCGTCTGTATTTGCGCTCGCGACCTCCGACGTCACCTTTGCCGGTGAAATTACTGAATATACCCAAGACAGTGACGCCGGTGTGAATACCTACTCTGGGTTTTGCCGAACCTGCGGCTCCCCCCTCACCAGTCGTTCAGAGCGTTTCCCTGACCGCGTTTATGTTCACGTGGCGACATTGGATGACCCATCGGTTTTTCAGCCAAGCTTCACAGTATTCGATGAGAAGGCATTGCCGTGGGATAAGCCAAACGTACCTCTAGCTGAGAGCTAGGTTCGCTGCTGGGATCTGATGTCGACCTATGAACTGGGGGTAAGTTGGATGTTCAAATTTTTGACACAGACATTGCTTGGCATCTTTGTCTTCGGGCTTTCTCTATTCCCTTTTGACGGTGCGTATCGGGTGTGGACAGGAAGCGGGTTGGCTTACGCGGCGCCCGCACCATCAGCCATACCAATTAGTCCCGCCTCAACACGTGTGTGTGATTTCGAGAGATTGGGGGACCTTGAAAGAATTGATTTGTCTGCTGCGGTCGCCTCTGTGCAGCCGCTTCATGGCCAGTCGGCGGAGGGGGGAGAGGCGACGGTCTTGCGGCTAGGGGCGGAAGTGGTTTCCATCAAGGTGAGCTTGTATGGGGAAACGGGCCGGACGGATATCACTTATTACCGGGACCCCAGTGAGATGGAGGTTTACTTCGTTGTCTTTAAGACCGTGCGATATACCGCGCCAATTTCCGTGACCGGTACGATAATCGCATCTGAGAGCGTAGACCGGTTTATTTTATGCGGTGACGAGGTTCCGAATTACCCGAGCGGTTACGATGTCCACGAGGCATACGAACTGTCGGTTGATATTCTGCAGTTAATCGAGCGCTAGGCGGTCTGCAACGTACTGTGCAGGTATCTGGCGAAATGTTGTCTCGGCAAATCTGCCGCCGTATCAATTGTATTTTGTGCTTTTCTGAACGTCGCGGGCTTTGGTGCGGGCGAAATGGCTGCGTTTGGATAGTCCGCTGGTGAGTTTGTACCAAAGCCGGAAGAACCTGTATTTGAACTTCGTGAGGGGAGAGGCTTTAAAGCTTTTGTCGAACCGATCGTCGCCGATGGTGGAGGGGACGTCGAAGTCTGCAATGACGGGCGAGGGCTTGGTGAGGAAAATGTCCAGGCCTGTGTCCCAGCACCGCCCGAAAAGGGCATCGATGGGAAGCCAGTTTTTTTCCGTGTGTTCAACGATGACTTGCGCTGCATGACGGGTGAGCAGATAGCCATAGGCGCCGCCCGGGGTGGCAAGCACGCTGGTCAGTTCGTAGTTTGGTGTGATGGGCCCGATGATGCGGTGGGGGCCTTTGAAGACTTTTTCCCAATTTACAAAGCGGATCATGTCCCACTCTCGGTCGCCGTCTAGCAGGCTGGTGAGAACGTCTGGCAGATCTGGTTCGAGGAAGGTGTCGTCTTCGAGCACAAGCACGAGAGGGATGTCTTCTGCCACCATTTTTTGCGCGATGCCACGGTGGGAGAGGAGGCAGCCGATTTCGCCGGGGCTTAGATCGCGACCGAAGAAGCGCCGTCTTTTTTCACCGTCGTATTCGGGTGCTTTGAGCGTGTCAAAGGTATGCCCATCAACTGCTGAGAAAAACTCGTGGGACAGGCCAATCGCATTTAGGCGTTCGGTCATTGCCGCGCGACGCACGACGTCTTTCTCACGGTTGATGATGATGATGCGAATTTGATCGGCAATTGTATTTTTTGACATAAGAGGTTTTATCGCTTGGGAAGAGGGGCGCGCAAGGCCAAAGACTGATTAGACGCCCTGAAGAGAGTGTAACAGGGTGTGGACCTCGCTACTGCGTGGGAAAACCTCGGCTTTTGCGGTTGAATGGCAGGTTGCTTTGTCTACTGGTAGGCCGGTTTTTAGAATGTCGGCATTTTGAACGACGAGCACCAAGGCGTCCACTGTGTCATCCAGCAGAAGGGCTTTGGTTCTGCGCGCGAGGGATGTGAAGGGGTAGGGGCGCTGATTTTGGTCGCAATCTAATGTTTCACGGTGGCTGCTGAGATAGGTTTTGAGGCCTTTTTTGAGCAGGGCTTGCTGGTGGGCTTTGGCTTGGGCCATCGCATCGTCACCGCCCACGAATATGTCTACCGGGATGCGGCCGTGGTTTTCGAGGGCGCGGCTTAGGTAGGTTGGGAGATAGCTTCTTGAAATCTCTCCGCCGCCCAGAAGAGGGGCGTAATTGACTTCATTGATGATGGCGCCATTATCCGTCCAAGGCTTGGTGATGTCCGGCGAAATAATGTCGATGCCCGCATTATGCAGTCCGGCAATTTTTGCGGCGTATAGGGCAATGCGTAAGTTTTCTGGGTGTATTTGGTGGCTGACTTCAACGTCGTGTCCGCCAGCGAGCGTGGACTCAATTTCTCGAAGATGAATGAGTTCGGCTTTGGCGGGTACGCTTTCTAAGCTATGGCCAGCGGATTGAATTTGTTGCATGGCTTCATCATCAAGTTGGCACAAAGGTTCACGCCGCCACGGGGGGGTGCTGAGTGCTTTTTGATTTGCAGCTTCGACGAGTGTGCGGACGGAACTTGTGCCATCCCCGATGACAGACTTTGCGCATCGCTTCACGCCATATAGTAATTCGCCGTTTGAAATGAAAATCCGGTGACAGGTGCCGCTGACCTGTTCCTCAATAAGGACTTGGTTGCCCGGGCTCACCTTTAGGGCGTGTTTGAAGGCCGCCTCTAGTTCCGCGTCGTAGGAGACGTTGATGCGGACACCTTCGCCGCGTTCAGCGTCCGCTGGCTTTACGACGAGAGGCCAGCCGATCTTTTTTGCGGCCTCGTGAGCATTCTTGAGCGTATTGGTGTTGATGTGTTTGGCGGCAGGTAGACCTGCGTCGGATAAAATTTTGGCTGTCAGTCGCTTGCTGTTTGAAATGACGCTGGCCATTGCAGCGTCGGCCCCAATTGAGCTGCGATCAATTTGAATGGCTTTGCTGCCCCAACCAATTTGGAACATGGCGCCTGCCCGGTGGATGAACGGAATGTCTTGTTGGTGGGCGGTGCGCAAAACGGCTTGGGTGGACATGCCGCGCGAGGCCTGTTTGGCGATGGGAAAGACCACCTTGGTGTTGAAGTGCTGGTATTCTTTTTGTCGGCTCTGGGCCGTGAGAGGTGTTTTGCTCATACGCCCGGCACCCAGAATGGCTTCTTTGTAGATTGCATATAGCTGCTCGGGGCTGATGACATCGATAAAGGGGGTTATGAGTTTGACTTCATATTCTACCGCGTCTGGCGCTTGTGTCTCGCTTGGCGCGAGGGGGCGCAGGCTTAGAATTTTAGCCCGATCAAAAAGAGGAATGCGGCTGGCATCGATAAGGGCCTGCGTGAAAATCAATGTTTGATTGATGAACCGGCGTGGTTCCTGCAGTGAGGGGTCATTCTCCCCATCTTCGTTTAGAGCGTCTTCATCTAGGGCGGTGTCGAGTTGATAGGCTTCTTGTAACCATTGATCTAGACGCGTGAGGTCGCCTAACAGAGCGGCTGCAAATTTGAATGAGAAGGTAAGTTTGGGGAGACCTAGCCCAATGGTGCCCGGGAGTGTGACTGGATCTGGGGCGCTTAGGGTTTCGCTCATTTTGTTCTCGTCTTCGTTGCAGGTCTAGAAGGGCTGTAGCCTCAAAGCTTATCGCAAATCCACCAAAATGCACTGTTCAATTTGAACCTTTTTGGGGGAGTGGTGCACGCCCTGCCGACGTTGGATCGGCTAATTGACCGGGCAGGCAGGGCGGTTGGTTTAGGCGATCAAGTCTTGTTGATGGAGACGCCGCCATCGACGAGCATTGCAGCGCCGGTGACAAAGCTTGCGGCATCTGAGGCGAGGAAAAGAGCGGCTTGTGCAATTTCCATTGGTGTCGCCAATCGTTTCAGCGCGTGGAGGCCTTCTATGAACGCCAATGCGTCGGGGTCGGCATCGGGCCCATTTGTTACACTCATGGGGGTGTCGGTGCCGCCGGGAAGCAAGGCATTTACCCGTAATCCTTCAGGGCTATATTCTGCAGCAAGGTTTTTGGTGAGGCCAATGAGGCCTGCTTTGCTGGCGCCGTAAGCTGACATGCCGGGCATGCCAATTGTGTGGCCGACAAAACTTGATGTGAAAATCAGCGATCCAGATGGGCTTTGCAGCAGGGCGGGGATTTGGTGTTTTGCGTTGAAAAAGGCGCTGGTTAAATTGGTGTCTAAGGTTGTCTGCCAGTCATTAGCCGACATGTTGGTGAGGGGACCTGTTTTCCCCATGATGCCTGCATTGTTGAAGGCAATGTCCAATTTTCCGAACTCGCTTAAGGCTGTTTCTACCAAATGTTGCGCGGCATCTTCGTTTGTTATGTCAGATGCAATGACGACCGGGCGGACGATTGGGCGGTGGTTTTGTCCCCTAATTTCGGCGGCTAAGGCTTCTAGAGCATCTAGGCGTCGGCCATTTAGAATGAGGTTGGCGCCATGGGCGGCGAATAATTTTGCTGTCTCATAGCCAATTCCGGAGCTGGCCCCGGTGATGATGGCGGTTTTACCTTCAAGCGTTTTCATATGTGCATTCCCTTTGGTGGTGAGATGAAATGCATCCTTCAACTAAGCTTCAGCTGAATGCAGCCCGGTTCTTGTGGTCAAACCAAATGAGTTGGACGCGGGACCAAATTGAATGCTGAGGAGCCATAAGGGGTGAATTTGGCGCAAACTGGGCCCTATATCAGCGCTTTGGTCCTCTATTGGGCCAAAATCCCATATTTCCTATTCCTATGCGGGGTGGTGAGGGGTAGGTTCCGCCAAATCTTTTATTAGGAGCAGCGGCTTGCGTAACCTCATGACATTAGACCCGGATTATCTTTTTAAGCTTCGGACCGAATGGTTTGGCAATATTCGTGGGGATTTGCTGGCGGGCCTTGTTGTGGCCTTGGCGCTTATTCCTGAAGCGATTGCGTTTTCCATCATTGCGGGTGTTGACCCTAAGGTAGGGCTTTTTGCATCGTTCTCGATTGCAGTGATCACAGCAATTGTTGGGGGACGTCCGGGCATGATCTCGGCGGCGACCGCTGCGACGGCTGTTCTCATGGTGACTTTGGTCAAAGACTACGGCTTGCAATATTTGTTGGCAGCAACAGTTTTGGCGGGTCTTCTGCAAATCGGCGCAGGCATGTTGAAGCTTGGCATGGTGATGCGGTTTGTATCGCGGTCGGTTATGACGGGCTTTGTTAACGCGTTGGCGATTTTGATTTTTCTGGCGCAGATGCCGGAGTTGATCGGGGTGCCGTGGATGACCTATGCCATGTTGGCTGGCGGATTGGCGATAATCTATTTGCTTCCTCTTGTGACCACCGCGATCCCGTCGCCGTTGGTTTGCATCGTGGTGCTGACGTCGATTTATCTTTTCTTTGGGATGGATTTGCGCACCGTGGGCGATATGGGCGAGTTGCCGTCTACCCTCCCCATCTTCCTATTGCCTGATATTCCGCTGACGTGGGAAACTTTGCAGATCATTTTGCCTTACTCGGCGGGTATTGCCGCTGTTGGCTTGTTGGAATCCTTGATGACAGCAACTGTTGTGGATGAATTGACAGACACAACGAGCGACAAAAACCAAGAATGTGTAGGCCAAGGTGTGGCTAATACCTTGACGGGTTTCATTGGTGGCATGGCGGGTTGTGCGATGATTGGTCAGTCGATGATCAATGTGAAGTCGGGCGGTCGGGGACGATTGTCTACCTTTGCGGCGGGCGTCATCCTCCTCATTCTGATTGTGGGGCTGGGCGATTGGGTTAGTCAGATCCCTATGGCAGCGCTGGTTGCGATTATGATTATGGTGTCGATTGGGACCTTTAGTTGGTCGTCGATCAAGAACCTGGCAACTCATCCACGCTCCTCTAGCGTTGTGATGTTGGCGACGGTGATCGTTGTTGTGGCAACCCATAATCTTGCGCTCGGCGTGTTTATTGGTGTGCTGTTGTCTGGGATCTTCTTTGCGTGGAAAATTTCTCAAATCTTCCGCATGAGCTCGACCCTGTCAGAAGACGATATGCATCGGACCTATTTTGTTGAGGGTCAGTTGTTCTTTGCGTCCGTTGAAGATTTTGTCGCGGCCTTTGATTTCAAAGAAGCGCTGGAGAAGGTGACTATTGATGTCACCCATGCCCATATTTGGGACATTTCCAGTGTAGAAGCCTTGGATAATGTGGTGCTCAAATTCCGCCGCGAAGGGGCTGAAGTGGATCTGGTTGGCTTGAATGAAGCGAGCGAGACAATCGTTGATAAACTTGCCATACTTGATAAGCCCGGTGCGATTGATCGCATGATGGGACACTAGGGGGATTGCCTGTGACTAAATTAATTGCACTGGTTGATGGATCTGTTTATTCGCAAAGTGTCTGTGATCACGCTGCTTGGGTTGCCGGGCGGACTAAAGCGTCAGTTGATTTGCTGCATGTGTTGAAACGGCGCGGAACCTCTGCCCAATCGGCAGATTTGAGCGGCAGTATTGGCCTTGGGGCGCGTACTGCATTGCTCGAGGAACTTGCAGAGCTGGATGCACAGAAGGCCAAGCTTGCTCATAAGCGGGGGCGGCATATTTTGGACGATGCCAAGGACGTGCTGGATAAAGCCGGTGTTGGGGAGACCCATACCAAACTTCGCAACGGTGATGTGGTTGAAACAGTTCAAGAGTGTGAGGTTGACGCTGATCTTATTGTGATTGGTAAGCGCGGGGAGGCTGCTGATTTTAACAAGCTGCACCTCGGTTCCAATTTGGAGCGGATTGTGCGTGCGAGCCATAAGCCTGTGCTGGTCACCTCGCGCGCGTTTAAACCTATTGAGCGCTTTATGATTGCTTTTGATGGGGGCGAAAGCTCCCTTAAAGCCGTTCAACATATTGCCCATGGGGAGCTCTTTATTGGGCTTGAGTGTCATATTTTGATGGTTGGGTCTGAAAACCCTGAAAAACGCGAGCAGCTTGATGCGGCAGCGGATTTGTTGCGGGCGCGTGGATATACGGTTCAGACAGATTTGGTTTCTGGCCAGTCGGACGTTGTGATTTCAGAGCGCGTTGATGCGGCTGATATTGGCTTGTTGGTGATGGGGGCTTACGGGCATTCACGGATCCGCAATCTTATCATTGGGTCAACCACAGCTGAAATGTTGCGGTCCTGCAAAGTGCCTGTGATGATGTTCCGATAGAGCTTTTTTGAATAGGGTAATCTCGTGGTACATCAGAATAAATCAATCAACTATATCGAATTCCCGATGGTAAAAAATGCTGAGACCAAGCTGTTTTATGGCGAGGTCTTCGGGTGGACATTTACGGACTGGGGCCCGGGTTATATTAGCTTTGAAGGCGCTGGCATTGATGGCGGCTTTAATGGCCAGAGTGATGGGCATGTGCGTGCACCCGGTGTGCTTGTTGTTTTATACGTCACTGATTTGCTGGCTTGCGTAAGCGCTGTTGAAAAAGCAGGCGGTACAATTCTGCAAACGATTTACGACTTTCCCGGCGGCAAGCGTTTCCACTTTGAAGATCCAAATGGAAACGAACTTGCTGTTTGGTCTGAAGGGCTGGCTTAAGTCTCTTTAGCGTTTGTGGCGACAAGCGCTTCCAATTCCTTGATACGATCCTGAAGAGGTTTTACAGCCACTTGCACTTCTGCCTCGGTGTAGCGGGGCGTGATGTGCTGCGGGCAATTCCAATCCATCGCTTCAATGGTAATGACCACGGCGCGTTCCACCTTCGCGCGGTAGGTTGGGTCTTGGAGTTGTTTGAGCAGCACGGGATTTTCTTCTTCGTGCACGAGGCGCGCGCGACCCCAGATTTTGAGGCGTCTTTGATTGGCGTAATCCATTAGGATCAAGGCGACCCGATCATTATCGGCTAAATTCCCGACGCTGATGTATTGCACGTTGCCGCGAAAGTCCGCGTAGCCGATCGTGTGGTCATCGAGGACTTTGAGAAATCCGCGTCGCCCTCCCCGAAATTGTACGTAAGGCCAGCCGTCAGAATTGGCGGTGGCTTGGTAAAAACCGTCGCGGGCTTCGATAAAGGCTCGCTCGGGGTCGCCGATGAGATCTGGCGTGCCTTCCATTTCCTCAAACCGTTGGTTCGTGCGTCGGCTGCCGTAGCGCTCTTGAGCGGCTTTGACGGGGGCTGTGAAGGTTATTTCTGCAAACGGGCGGGCCATAGGTTCCTCCATAAGGGTGAGATGAGAGGAGTCGAGTGCCTGCATCGCTGGGGAATGATGAGGGGGACGGCACTCGTCTCGCTGGGTTTTCCCTCCTACTGGTGGGCCAGAGGAAGGGGGGGTGATCACTACCGGCGGAGTTGGGGTACTGATCGGTAACTCTTGCATTTATAGATGTACCGATCTGTTCCTTTTGTCAATATTTTTTCGCGCACATTTCTCCTCCTTCTAGGGGGTGTTGTTGTAAATCCTTGTAATTGTTGTTATATTGTTTGCTCTCCCGCTCATTCTTTGCGGTACCGATCTGTTTTATTTTCGACGTGTTTGTAAGGTTTTTTGAGGTTTAATGGTTATGCGTCCAACAAAACGAGACGAATTGGTGGCGAAAGCGCTGGAAGTATTTTACCGGAATGGCTTCCATGCCACTGGGATGGATATGCTTGTGGCGGAAAGCGGTATTTCCAAAACCTCGATGTATAAGCATTTTCGGACGAAAGAAGACCTGATCTTGGCGTCGCTGAGGTTGCGGGACGAAAACTTCCGCAATTGGCTGTTTCGCCGGATGGAGGAGCTGGCCGATACCCCGCGCGGGCAATTATCTGCGCTTTTTGTGGCTTTGGCGGAGTGGTTTAAGGAAGACACGTACCGTGGGTGCATGTTCATCAAGGCTTCGGCAGAGTTTCAGGAAGCAGACCATCCCATTCATGTGCAAGCCGCTGAACACAAACGGCTGTTGTTTTCCTTTGTGAAGGAATTGGCGGCAAAAGCCGGGGCGCAAGACCCTGCTGCCTTGGCCTCTAGTCTGCTCTTGCTGAAAGATGGGGCTATTGTGACTGCCCAAATGGGGTATGGCGATGACCCTGCTACCGCTGCGGCCCAAACTGCAGAAATCCTTTTGGAGGTCGCCTTTGGGCCTGCGACATAGGGTCTGAGACCTAAAGGGCACCCGATTTCGGTTGCAATTGCACAGTGGATGTGTGATTTAGCCCCATCTGCACTGTCTAGGTGATGCCCAATTGGGCTTTAGGTTAGGCAGCGCGCTCTTAAGAGAGCATAGGCCGGCCATATGAACCGGTGTGGGGAGACCCCGTAACGGAGTATTCCGTTATCCTTTTATCGCTTAATAAGTTTGTTTCAGATCGTCGCTTTCATATCAGTTCTCACCTTGGTGTATGAACGAGCAGCCGCGATTGAACCGCTTATGTCATGTCGTGTGAGATAGCCCCTGTGTGGCCCCGCGATTTAGTGAAAGTTCCCAGTTGACTCAATTTAGTGAGCTAAGTCTCGCCGCGCCTATTCTTAAGGCTTTGGCAGAGGCCGACTATGAAGCTGCGACGCCTATTCAGGCACAAGTTATTCCAGCAATGACCGACGGACATGATGTTCTTGGCGTTGCGCAAACGGGCACAGGCAAGACAGCGGCTTTCGTGCTGCCTTTGCTGCAGAAAATTGTTGATAATGCCGCCCATCCTGTTCCCAAAGGGTGTTCTGCGCTTATCTTGGCGCCTACCCGTGAGCTCGCGTCCCAGATCGCGGATAGCATTAAAGTTTACGGTCGCCATATCCGGCATTCTCGCACTGTTATTGTGGGTGGTGCAAAACCGGGCCCGCAAATTAGAGCGATGGCACGCGGTATTGATATTGTTGTGGCTACGCCGGGCCGCTTGATGGACCACATGCAAAGTGGTGCCATTCGGTTGGACCAAACCCATACTGTGGTGTTGGATGAAGCCGATCAGATGATGGACCTTGGTTTTCTACCCGCCATCCGTAAGATCTTGGCTCGCACATCCAAAGACCGTCAGACAGTTTTACTGTCTGCCACCATGCCGAAACAAATCCGTTCTTTGGCTAAAGACTTTTTGAGCGATCCGGTTGAAGTGTCGGTTGCACCGCAATCCACTCCAATTGAGCGTATTGAACAGAAGGTTCTTCTGGTGCAACAGCCTCAAAAGGGCCGCGCGCTGCTTGATATTCTAAAGAACAATGAAGTGAAGAGCGCTATTGTCTTTACGCGGACGAAGCGCGGTGCTGATAAAGTTAACCGGATGTTGCAGCAAGCAGATATTCAATCTGAAGCGCTGCACGGTAACAAAAGTCAGGGCCAACGGACGCGGGCTCTTAACGGCTTTAGAGAAGGCCGTATCTCCATCCTCGTGGCTACAGATATTGCTGCGCGGGGTATTGATGTTGATGGCATCACGCATGTGTTTAACTATGAGTTACCCAATATTCCAGAGTCTTATGTACACCGGATTGGGCGTACGGCACGGGCTGGTAAAAGCGGCATCGCCATTTCGTTCTGCGATAGCGGCGAGCGCGATTACTTGCGTGATATTGAACGCCTTATTGGTATGCGTTTGCTCAATGCGGATGACGATGCTGACCTGGAGAAACGTGCACCCTCTTCTTTGAAAGGGCGCGGGGGCCAAAAGTCTGGTTCCAAATCAAAAAGTCCTTCAAAAGGCAAGCGACCTAACAAACCAAAAGCCCGCGCGGCAGCCCCTGCTTATCCTGAGGGTCAGCGCGAGACTGTGCGTGGCAATACCGACGGTGCTGGTGGCCGTGCACGCCGGGTTGAAGGCACACAAGAAGGCGGACGCCGGACTGAGAGCGCTGGTAAGCCACGGCGCCCTGCGCGCAGCAGCAAGCCAAACAGTGCTGCGGGTGAGGGACGTTCAAGCGAAGGTCGGTCAAATGAAGGCCGTCCTAGCCATAAAGGCCGCACGGAAGGCAAAAGTCGTGCTGGTGCTGGGCGTTCTGGTGCGGGACGACCTGACTCGAACCGCAGTGAAGGTGGCCGTGATGCAAGCCGGGGTGATACGCGGACACGTGCTGGCGAGGGTAGACCTGCTGGCGGCCGGGGCAAACCTGGTGGCCGTAAGCCATCTGCTGCCGGCAAGCCTAAGAGTGCTGGTGGTCGGCCTGCGGGCCCTGGTGGGCCAAAAGGGGGCTCTCGGCGCCCAACACGTCCGGCAGTTGCGCGCTAACCTAGCTTAGCGATCTAGCCCTCTAATGTTATCGAACGCCCCGTATGACTTTGTGCATACGGGGCGTTTGGTTTTTGGCTGTGCCAATTCGCCCTGCGGCGAAGAGGGCGCTGGCTTTCCGCCAACGAGTTGGTAGGCTGAAATGAAGCACTTGGTGTTTATATGCACTTACCGCTTTGGGCGCTCTTGGAGGAAAAGTACTGATGGAAGCTGATGCACTGATTTTGTCGCGCATTCAATTTGGTGCCAATATTTCATTTCATATTCTGTTTCCCACCATCACCATTGCGTTGGGCTGGATGCTGTTGTTCTTCCGCTTGCAATATGCGCGGTCGGGCGACAAAAAATGGATGGCGGCGTATTTCTTCTGGACCAAGATTTTTGCTCTCGGTTTTGCGATGGGCGTTGTGACCGGTATCACGATGTCGTTTCAATTCGGCACCAATTGGCCGGGTTATATGGAGAAGGTCGGCAATGTGGCAGGGCCTTTGCTCGCCTATGAAGTGCTGACGGCGTTCTTCTTGGAAGCCACTATGCTGGGGGTGATGCTGTATGGCTTTAGCCGCGTACCGGGATGGATGCATATTACCGCAACAATTCTGGTTGCGATTGGAACGCTTGCCTCGGCGTTTTGGATTCTCGTACTCAACAGCTGGATGCAAACGCCCGCCGGATTTGAGCTGCGCGACGGGGTGGTGCATGCAACGGATTGGTGGGCCATCCTTTTCAATCCGTCGATGCCTTACCGCATTACTCATATGCTCTTGGCCTCCGCGTTGACGGTTAGTTTTCTGGTCGCAGGGCTTTCGGCCTATCGATGGCTTAAGGGCGACCGTAGCCCCGCCATGTGGGCGGCGTTGCGCACGGGTATCATTGCGGCGGCGATATTGATCCCCGTGCAAATTTTTGCAGGCGATCGACACGGACTGAATACGCTGGAGCACCAGCCGCAAAAAATCGCGGCGATGGAAGGGCTCTGGGAAACGGAAAAAGGCCCGGCCCTTGTGCTCTTTGCGTGGCCTGATGAGGAAACCCGAAGTAATTTATATGCGATTGAAATTCCGCATGGGGCCGGGCTTATCTTGACCCATGAGTGGGACGGGGAAGTGCAAGGGCTTAATGATTTTGTCGGCGACCATCCCCCTGTTGCGCCGGTTTTCTTCGGCTTTCGGGTCATGGTCGGCATGGGGTTCTTGATGCTGGGGGTAGCGTGGTTTGGCGCCTATCAACTCTATCGGCGCGGCACCTTCTCGCTTTGGTTTTTCCGGGTTTGCGTGGGCATGACGTTTTCGGGTTGGGTGGCCACGCTTGCAGGCTGGTATGTCACCGAAATTGGGCGCCAACCTTGGCTTGTCTCCGGGGTACTTAAAACGGCAGATGCGGTGGGCCCTGTGGGGGCGCCGATGGTGGCGACAACCTTGGCTGCTTATTTGATCACCTATGGGGTTCTGCTGGTTGCCTATGTCACCACGCTTTTCTATCTGGCAAAACAGGCCGCAATTTCAGCGCAAAATGAGGGGGCAAATGCTCCTCAAGATGGCGGTGGGTTGCGTATGGCTATGAGCGGTATTGCTGCGGGCCATCAAGTAGATAGCGAGGGATTGAAATGAGTGACCTCTTTCAAAATGACCAATGGCTTGCCTACGCCTTTGCAGGGCTGATGGGGCTGTCCATGCTCATCTATGCCATCCTTGATGGGTATGATTTGGGTGTCGGCGTGCTTAGTCGGTTTGCCAGTCCCAAAGACAAGGACATCATGATCGCTTCCATTGGGCCCTTTTGGGATGCCAATGAAACGTGGCTTGTGTTGGGGGTGGGGTTGTTACTCGTTGCCTTTCCCGCCGCTCATGGGGTGATCCTTTCCAACCTCTACCTGCCTGTTGCCTTGATGTTGCTCGGGTTGATTTTTAGAGGCGTGGCCTTTGACTACCGTGTGAAGGCCCCGGCTCATCAGAAAGGGCGCTGGAATTTTTCTTTCTTCTTCGGGTCCTTGCTCGTCTCTTTTGCGCAGGGGTTTATGTTGGGACATTACATTCTGGGCTTTGCAGACACCGCCATGGCATGGCTGTTCAGTGTGCTCGTAGGGGTCTGTGTTGTTCTGGGTTATAGTTTGGTTGGGGCTTGCTGGTTGATCTTGAAGTGCGAAGGGGACCTGCAACGCAAAGCTGTTGTATGGGCGCAGCGTGCATTGGTCGGCACTGTGATTGGCATTGGACTGGTATCCTTGTCGACGCCGTTGGTCAGTCCTCGTATTTTTGATAAATGGTTTTCTCTGCCTGACTTTTTCTACCTTGCTCCGGTGCCGCTTTTGACGGCTGGTCTGGTTGTTGGATTGGGATGGTTGTTGACGCGCTTGCCGAAGCCTGAAGACCGTCACAATTGGGTACCTTTTGCGACGGTGATTGGCATCTTTGTCTTGTGTTTTCTGGGGCTGTCTTTCAGCTTCTTCCCTTACATCGTGCCAGAGCAAATGACGATTGTTGAGGCGGCGAGTGCGCCGGCCTCTCTTTGGATTATCTTTGTCGGAACGGTTTTTGTGTTGCCGGTTTTGGCTGGATATACCGTCTTTGCCTATTGGGTTTTTCGCGGAAAGGCTCGGGAGCTGCACTACGATTGAGCCAGCGCGCTGCTCGCCCATTGTTCCCCTTCATCTAAGTATCTGAAAAGTATAGATAAAACTCCGCCCCTAATTTGGGTGGGGTTTTTTGTTGTCTCATTCTTGACAGATGGGGCGTGGCTTTATATTATTGATAATGCGTAGTAAGAATACGTATTAAGGTGAGTGACCCGACTTTGGCGCTCCGACCAGAACATGCGCAAGGGAGAAAGCGTTGCCACACGTAATTTTTATCGAAGACAATGGTACTGAACACAAAATTGAAGGCGAAGACGGCCTGTCTGTGATGGAAGCCGCGGTTAACAATTTGGTGCCGGGAATTGATGGTGATTGTGGGGGCGCTTGTGCCTGCGCTACGTGCCACGTTTTCGTAGACCAAGATTGGATGACCAAGTTAGAGCCACAAGACGACATGGAAAAAAGCATGTTGGAATTTGCCGAAGGTGTTGTTGATAACAGCCGTTTGGCTTGTCAGATCAAACTCAGCGAAGCGCTGGATGGACTGATTGTTCGCCTGCCAGAAAGCCAGCACTAAACCGACCCGCAGCGATCGACCAAAATATTGGCGAGCGCGGTTGTTAGATATAGCTCTTGAGGAGGAAACAATGAGCCAAGCAGCAAAGACGCCAGAGACAGGCCCGGACGTAGACCCCTACACGATTCCCTTGGATAAGATCGACCCAGCGCGCGCGGATCTGTTCGATACCCAAGCCCATTGGAAATATTTTGAACGGTTGCGCAAAGAGGACCCCGTTCATTATTGCGCTGAAAGTGAATTTGGTCCGTATTGGTCCATCACTAAGTTCAAAGACATTGTGTATGTAGATAGCCATCACGAGGAATTTTCATCTGAACCCACTATTGTTATTGGGGATGCGGAAGACCCGCAGGATGAGTTCCCGATGTTTATCGCGATGGACCAACCCAAGCATGATGTTCAGCGTAAAGCAGTGACGCCGTCTGTTGCGCCGATGAATTTGGCCAAGCTGGAAGGCGATATTCGTACGCGCGTTTGTAAGATCTTGGATGATTTGCCAGTGGGTGAAACGTTCAACTGGGTGGACCGTGTGTCCATTGAGACGACCACTCAGATGTTGGCGGCCTTGTTCAATGTGCCTTGGGAAGACCGGCATAAATTGACCCATTGGTCAGATGTATCAACCAGTGGGCCTACTGTTGGTTCGCAGGACTATACTGAAGAGGAGCGGCGCGTTGAGTTGATGGAGTGCCTCGAGTATTTCACCGCGATGTGGCATGACCGTCTTGAGAATCCCATCGAAAATGACATGATTACTTTGATGGCTCACAACCCTGATATGCAAAACATGACGCCAGAGGAATTTCTCGGCAACCTCATGTTGTTGATCGTGGGGGGCAATGACACAACGCGTAATTCGTCAACTGCGGGCGTTCTTGCTCTAAATGAAAACCCAGCCGAATACGACAAATTGCGGGCCGACCCCGGTCTTATCCCGAATATGGTATCTGAAATCATTCGGTGGCAGACACCCTTGGGCCATATGCGTCGCAATGCGCTTAAAGATGTTGAGCTCAACGGTAAGCTGATCAAGAAGGGCGATAAAGTCGTCATGTGGTATGTCTCTGGGAACAGAGATGAAGAGGTGATTGAGCGGGCAAATGAATTCCTGATTGATCGCCCTAAAGCACGTCATCACGTGTCATTTGGCTTTGGTATTCACCGTTGCATGGGCAACCGGCTTGGAGAAATGCAGCTGCGCATTCTCTGGGAAGAAGTCATGAAACGCTTCAAAATGGTGGAAGTTGTGGGCGAGCCCGTGCGTGTGCGCTCCAATTTCGTGATGGGTTACACAGATTTGCCTGTGAAATTACACCGTCTCTAAAGCACTTTTGCATAAATGGGGTTTGCCAGCATTGGTGGTGCTCCGTTAGGATAGGCCGTCCGGACTTGTGTCGGGCGGCTTCTTTTTTGGGATGACGATTTACATGAAGATGAAAGAATTGGAACAGCGCACGGGAATTGGTCGAGAGGCCATCCGGTTCTATATTCGCGAGGGCCTGCTCGAAGAGCCGGAACGCCCCAAAAAGAATGTTGCGATTTATACCCAAAATCACGTTAAGCGCATTTTGCTGATCAAAAAGCTGCAGGATGAGCGTTTTCTGCCGCTTAACGTCATTAAAGACGTGCTTGAACAAGGCCGTGCCGCAAAAGGGGACTTAGCCGCTATTCTGGGGGCTGAATTTGCGATGTCTTTGGCACCGCGTATTCGCTCCACTAGTTTGGCATATGCGACCCTGAATGCTCTTTTGGAAGAGTGTGAGCTGAAGATGCTGGATGTTGAGGAAATGGTTGCTGCTGGCATGCTTGAGCCGGCTACTTTGTCGTTAACGTCAAAAATTTTGCCGGAAGATGCCGCCCTCATTCGCCTTTGGGGCGATATGAAAAGAGGTGGGTTTGAGGCTGTTGGCATTAGTGCGAGTGATTTGAAGCCCTATGCGGAGGCTGCAGCGGCTGTCGCCGCCTATGAGGTTGACCTTTTTTACCGCCATGCCGAAGGGCGTTTGGATAATGAGGCTGCTGCCCGGCTCGCTGCTTTGGGTGTTGAGACGACACGGGATATGTTTGCACTTCTACGGGTGAAAGCGACTTTGAGAGAAGTGTCCGATCGCACGGCGGCCTCTGAGAGAAAATCAAAAGAAGATAGTTAACCCAAATGGGCTGAGGAACTCGCCTGTGCAAAATGGAATGCATATTGCGATTCTTTCCCTCGTTTTGGGGATGTTGGTGGAATGCCAATATCTAACCCATTGATTTTTATGAGTAATTTTATGGCATGTGGATTGCTCCTTTCAGGCAAAGGAGAAAATTCATGTTCCGGTTTGCTCAACTATCTCTACTCATTCTTGCCAGTTTGGTGGTGCTGATTTTATCAGTGATGCCGCTGGGAGATATTGAGATCCGTCATGGCGACAAGCTCGTACATGTCGCTTTCTACACGGCCCTCACGCTTAACGGATTGTGGATTTGGACGGACCATAGATGGCAGGTTGGTTTCACAGCTTTCTTCTACGGGGCCGGTCTTGAGCTGGTTCAAGCCATCTTGCCGTACCGTTGGTATTCCTTTGAAGACATTATCGCCAATGGGGCTGGGGTCATTTTGGGCCTCTTGCTTGCCGGAATGCTGTTGCCACTGGGGGACCGCGTTCTAAACTGGTGCTTGAAAGTGACCGGGTTTTCCAGCCAGAGGGTCACGCCTTTTCTTCTCATCGGGATTTTTGTCGCGCCTGTTTTGCTCGCTGGGTTGAGCGGATGTACGCCGACTTATGTGCCGCGTAACGATGAGCCCGCACGGTTAGGCCTTTCATACCAAGCTGAATACCGGGACCGTCCCCACGTGGTGTCTGTGGATGCGGCAGATTTGTTGGATCGCCCAAGTTGGCAGATCAATGAGAATGCGTGCGTCGCGGACCCCGAAATCAGCGTGCTTATGCGTGCCAGCAATCCGCTGATAAAATCCAACCGCAGTGTTTTGTCTAAGGGCGACATGCTGGAAATTCAAATTGCGGATGACACCCTCTTTTCGGGACCTGTGGAGATCGATCAAGACGGGTTTTTACGGTTGCCCTATTTGCCGCCGATTGCAGCGCAAGGAGAAGCGCCCAGCTTTGTCGAACGTATGATTGGGGAGCAACTTGTTCTCAGTGGTCACTACACGCGGCTAAGTGTCTTGAATGTTTCGGTGCGTGTGATTGAGTTTTCCAGCGCGCAAGTGATGGTCGCGGGTGCTGTCTTTCAACCAGGATCGGTGGTGCTGAATGTGCGCACTGCAGAATCCATCGACAAAAAACGCCAGTCAACTGCTGGGGATTATGTGGTTGCGCGTAACATGAGTACAGCGCTGCGTGCAAGCGGTGGGGTGCGCCCGGATGCAGATTTGAACAATGTTGTTTTGCGGCGCGGTGGCAATGCGCGGTTGATTGATATGCATGCGGCCATAGATGGGCGTTTGTTTGAAGACGTGATGCTGCTTGCGGGTGATGAAATTTACGTACCGAGCAAAACATGTTTTCAACAAGCTTTGATGCGCCCAACGCCTGTGACCGCGCCTGGGATTAAGGTCTTTATGTCGAACCTCACAGTGCCTGCCCAGAGCAATGCGCAGTCCGCTGTGGGTATTACGGCACGCGAAGTGCGCTACGGCACCCGTCTGTTGCAGGGCCTTGTGGGGATGAACTGTGTTGGTGGCACCCATTTGACAAATGCTGATCGGTTTGCGGTTTTGATGACGCGCAATCCGGTGACGGGTAAGGCGGTTGTTATTGAACGCCAGATTGAAGAATTGGTGCGCTTTGCTGACCGGGATGAATTTGATCCCTATCTACTGCCAGGCGACGCCTTGGCTTGTTATGACAGTAATTTCATAAACTTTCGGGATGTGCTGTCCACCTTTGGTTCGGTTTTTGGACTCGGTCTTCTTTGAGACCTTAGGTGTTGTACGAATTTGATGTAGGAGGACGCTATGAGTAACTTGGCACTCTGGAGACACTCAATAAGAGATATAGGGTTTGCCCGTATTTTCTTCGGGGGACGTACGACCGATCTAGGTCGGTTGCCGCGGTACAGCGTGATCTTCTTTACGTCTCTTATTCTCATCTGGAGCCTTGTTGGGGGATATCTTGTGTTTTCTCCCAAACAATATCGCTCAAGCATCACGCTGACCTTGCCCGGCGCAGGCTCCAGTGCCTCTGTGAATTTGGAGAGTATTGGTCAGGCTTCTAGTTCAGCAGCCTCTCCCTTTGCCAGCCCCCGGTTGAGCCCGACTGAAAATTATAAACGCCTTATTCAAACCGAAAGCGTGATTGAGTTGGCTGCGTCCTATGTGGGGATACATCCAAGTCATTTCCCGCGTCCGTCTATCAAATTGATTGATAAAACCAATCTCATTCAGGTGAGTTTGACGGACCGATCTCCCGAAGCTGTTCTAGCGGAAGCCCATGCTCTTCAGCGGGCTTTTAGCGAAGTGCTGGATAGATTGCGCGAAGATGAAATCTCACGCAAAGAAAATGCGTATCAAAAAGCACTGCGGTCTTACAAGGTTACTGTGTCGATGGCCCGTAATGAAGTGACCCGATGGCAGGCCGCTACTGGCTTGGTGTCGCTTGATCAATATGGCCAGATTGTCGATGGGTTAGAGCGCAGACATCGCCGGATTGACGATATGGCGGCTGAATTGGTACGCCGCAAAGCCGAAATAAAATCTCTCGAAGGAGCGTTGCGTATTACAGCAACGGTCGCAGCAGCAGCCTTGAAGCTGCGGGCAGACCAAACTTTCCAGGAATTACAAACTTCTTACGCTATGCAAACAAAGTCCTTGGCCGAAGTAAAACGAACTTTTGGTAAGGCGCATCCCGATCGCCAGCGAATGGAAAATGCTCGCGCCGGTGTGCGTGCGGATCTGCTTCATCGGGGGCGCCAGGTAACCGGGCTTGACCCAACTATACTGATCAATCAAGTCGATTTCTCGGCGGTGGATGAACGTGCTGCTTTGTTGGAACATTTGGTGACGCTTGCGAGTGAGCGGGCCGGGCTTATTCAACAACGTGAAACGCTAGAAATACAAGCTGCAGCGGCGCGGCGCCGTATGAGTGAACTGGTTCATGTGGCCTCTGCTTTGGAAGAATTGAACCGGGACCAGCAGGTCGCCGAAGCGGTGTTCTCTTCGGCGCTTGCCCGGGTTGATACCAGCAAAACGGACTTCTTTGCCTCTTACCCACTGGTACAGACGATTGAGGAGCCTCGTCTTCCAACGTCTCCGTCTTCCCCGAGCACCCTGATCGGTGTGGCCGCGGGTATTGCTGCCACTATGTTCTTATTCATAGGATTAGGGCTTGCATGGGCGCGCCGTCCGTTGCTCAATAAGGTTATACCGCTTGATCCAAGGATGTGACATTTGATGAGGGAGCGTTTGCGTGGACTTGTTGAAGAATGCAACGCGAATTGAGAAGGTGCTTTATTGGACTTTCGTGCTTACTTGGGTGTTCTATGCCGTTGGCGCGCTCTATATTGTGGGACCAGTTTTAGGGTGGCTTGTTTTTATGGCCGCCCTTATTGGTCTCTATTTGGGGCCTGCCGCTCCTGATGATTTGCAAATGACTGGCCCTGTTCCTATTAGTGTCTGGGTGTGGATGGGCTTTATTGCTCTCATGCTTATTGTGCTGTGGATTGGGCACTACAACTTTGACCTTGGGCTTGCAAAAGTCATTAAGTCGAGCGTTGGGTGGGCGAAGGGGTGGGCGCTTCTCGCGATTTTCATTTTCATCGGCGCGATGCTTCCGATACGACGCGAATTGTTGATCCGTGCGCAGTGCGTGGTTGGGCTGCATACATTGATTTTGCTGCCCCTCTTGATTGCAGCTCCACTTATCGGGATGCCAGAGAGTATATTTGTTTCCCCCCTTAAGGCAGTGGGTGGTCCCGGTCCAGAGTATTTTACTGTTTATCTCTATACAATTGACCCGGCGAGTGGGGCGCAACGCTGGCAGTTTTATGCGCCATGGTCGCCTTTTGCTGGGTTGCTGGCCGTCATCATGGTTCTGTGCGCGCTTGAAGAAAAGGTGACGTTTTGGAAGGTGTGCGGTGTCGCGGCGGGGGTGGCTATGATCCTCATGACCAAGTCCCGCATGAGTTTGATCGGGGTTGTGGCGTGTGGAGGGGCTGCTTGGCTCATTCCGTGGATGTCTCGCACTTATGCGTGGTACATCGCTGCTAGCGTGTCGGCAGTGGGTGTCTTCATTGTTGAAACACTTATGTTCCAAATTCAAAGCTCGATTGACTATTTCCGGGGGAGCCGGGCGAGCTCAAGCCATGTGCGTGATACCCTGCAACGTATCGCATGGGAACGGTGGTGGGGTGAGGCGCAATTCTTTGGCCACGGCACAGTTGAGGCGGGTGGTCCCATGACGGCCTATATGCCGATTGGCAGTCATCATAGTTGGTATGGGCTGTTGTTTGTGAAAGGGGCGGTTGGGTTTTTTGCCCTGCTTGTGCCTGTTTTATATAGCTTGGCGGAGATGACGCTCTTTGCGATCAGCCGCGTGGAGGGACGCCTTCCTTTTGGGCTTCTGCTGGCCGTGATTTTCTTCTCATTGGGGGAAAATATTGAGGTGCAGGTCTATCTTTTCTGGCCGGCCATGGTGCTGATTGGGATTGGCACACGGCAGTGGTGGGGCTACCAGCTTTATACTGTTTATCGAAAGCAACAGTCGAAGAGTGGCAAGCCTATCTAGTTTTTGAGAAAAGATTTTGGACACAAAAATGCCGGGCGTGGAGGACGCCCGGCATTCGCGCATCAAGCCGGTGTATGGGAGGTCACTTTGTTGGTGCCTTTCCGGCTTTGCGAGGAAGACGCTTTGCGCGCGCGTGGGGTCATCGCCCGTTGCCATTGTTGGATGTAGCGGATGTCATTGGGCATCACGCTTAAGCGGCCCCTCCGGCCCATCGCTGACAGATTTGCACCAGTTAGGCTTTGGAGGGCTTTTGCCCAGTCCTCCACGGTCGCTTTAGGCGCAGTGATGGCGTAGCTGGGATCTGCTTGTTCTGTGAGACCATCTATCAACGTTACCATCAGAGGTTTGGCAGCTGCACGGGCTTCTAGGGCGACGAGACCAAAAGGTTCCCACCGAGACGGAATGGCGATGATATCGCACGCGGCATAGGCGGCTGTTGGATTGTCGGTGTAATCTGCGAAGTGAATGTTTGTATTTCCCTGCGCGCGCACCCGTAAACGTGCCTCTTCAGGACCGCCGCCGGTAATGTGTAGCTTTAGGTTAGGCAGGTTCAAAAGGCGGAACGCATCGATTAGGAGGTCGAGACCTTTCTGATTATGCATACGGCCTATGACGCCGATGGTAACTGCTTGGTCAGGATAGGGTAGGCGCGCTTCACTTGGGGAGAGGGCCAGCATCGGAGACAGGTCAACCCGGGGGGTGATGACGCTTAACCTTTGGGGGGAGAGTAATGCGTTGTCTCGCATCCATTGGGCCTGACCCTCTGATACAGCGATTACCCGGTTACACAGGGCGTAAGTGGTGCTCAACAATGTATGAAAGCGTTTTTGGTTGGAGACATTGTGCTCCATAAACCCTGCGCTGTAGGAATGCTCAACATGGATGATGTGCGCATTGGTGTGGCGGTTGCGTAATGAGAGGAAGAACGGCAGGTTGATCCAGCTGACGCTGAGGTGGGAGACAATAACGTCGACGTCAAGCTGAGGGGCTAACCAAGTACCCCGTTTTATGACCATTACTTCTTGTTTTCCAAGACCAACTTCGGCTTGATTTGCTGTTGTGGTCAGGTGGTCGAGGAAGCGCATGACGCCTCCTGGTTTTGTATCATCTACCAGATGAATGACTTTGGTGCCGCGGCGGGTTTTGCGTTTTTGAGAAGTGGTCATGATGTGTACTCCAACTTAGAACTCTAGTGAGGGATGGTTTTTTCTGAGTGGCTATAAACAAGCGCGTTGATGGCCATTTGTTCTGCTTGGGCATAAATTTTGGGCCCAACAATTTTTAGGATCAAAGCAGCACCAAAGGTGGCAGTGGTTTTGATAGGCTCTTCAATCAGCATGAGGGGATAGGCGCGTAGCGCTTTGAGGCTGAGCGTTAGGGCCATTTTCCGGTCCCGAAGGTTCACGGCTCGGCGTGCCAAGTAGCGCATTTGATAGGCGCGTGCACGCGGGACGTGCTGCTGAATGAAGGCGGGCGCATAACCAGCGGTTTTGTCGATCATCTGTTGCCATGTTTTGAATTGGCGATCGATGTTGGCCGAAAGGCCTTTGCGGTTGGTGCGATATAGTGTGAGGCATTCTGGAATGCCTTCGATCACCCAATCGGTCGTGAGGGCGAGGCGCAACCAGCACTCAACGTCCGTGCTTTGCACAAGGTCCTCATCGAAATACCAATCCCGGCTGTTTTCGTCTTTTGGGCGATAAGCGATGGCTTCTAGTGCGCAGCGACGCATGAGGGCGGCTGAGCCATTGCCAATGGGATTGCGGGCAATGATGTCGGCGGCTGCAATGTCAGTGAGCTGCGGGTCTTGCTGCAAGCCCATCGACGAGCCATCTTCCTCGATAAAGAGGGAGGGTGAGAAACTCATGCCAATGCTTGCGTTTGCTTCCATATGCGCGATATGGGCGGACAGTTTATGAGGTACCCACATATCGTCGGCATCAAGGAAGCCAATGTATTTACCGCGTGCTTCATGGATGCCGGTATTGCGGGCATTGTTGAGGCCGCCATTGGGTTGGCTGATGAGACGCAAACGAGGATCAACAAAGCTGTTTACAATGTCGACCGTGTTGTCTGTTGAGCCGTCGTCGATGACCAGCACTTCAAAGCTGTAGGCTGTTTGGGCCAACGCGGATGCGACAGCATCTGCCACATATTCTTCCACGTTGTAGGCGGGAATGACGATGGTGGCGATTGGATTTATAGCGTGTACGGACATAGGTCAATTCCTCTATCAATCTGAATATAGGGCGTGGCGAATTTGGCTTGGGAGGAGCGGAGCGGTGAGGCTGCCCAAAAGGGTTGGCAGGCCACGGCGTAGCTCCGATAGAAAGGCTGTTGGGCTTAAGGCAATGCCGCGCAGGGCGTATCTTGCCGCGACCATTCCGGGTTGGTTGAGACGCAGAGCTCGGCGGGCGAGATAACGAAGGTAGATGGCTTCTGCCCGGCGCAGTTGTTTGGGGCTGAGTGAAGCTCCAAGGCTGAGGGCTGCGGTGACGCTGGCTTGCCAGCCTCTGTGCATGCCATCTAGATCTGCTGACAGGCCGGTCGTGGTTGCTCGATAGGAGACCATAGGCTTATCGAAGCCGGAGATGACAAAGCCGCGTGCGGCTGCGCGCACGAGCCAGTGGCGATCTTCGCCGTGGATTAAGTTTTCATCGAGGCCGCCCACGGCGTGAATAACTTCACGTCGCAACACAAGGTTGGACATTGTGCAAACCACGTTTTCCCGCAACAGATCTAGGACGCTTAAGGGAGTGGTGGGTACGGTTGACACGGTGCTTGGGTTTTTAGGATCTGTCTTGAAAAACGCAATTTTGGCAAAGGCGATGTCAACCATCGCGTGTTCTTCAAAAAATCTGTGGTGCTCTGCAAGTTTGTCTTTGTGCCACAGGTCATCGGCATCTAGAAAAGCAATGTTGAGGCCCCGCGCGAAAGGCAGAGCGGCATTGCGGGCGATACTTGGGCCGCAATTCTCCTGATGCAATAGGCGAATGCGATGATCTTCGCAGGCCGCTTTGCGCAAGATTTCTGGCGTGGCATCTGTTGATCCATCGTCTACTAGAATGGCTTCCCAATCTTCGAGCGACTGAGCGCGCAATGTCGCAAGTGTTTGCTCGAGGGAGGCGGCCGCGTTGTAGCAAGGGATGATGACTGTAAAGAGTGTCATGCTTTGTGCTCCTTCTGTGAATGGCAGCCGAGGGACTGACATTTGGCGATCAAGGCGTCATAGGTCCGGCGAAGGGATATGGTGTTCCGTAGAGCCCAGGCGGATGCGCTAAGTTGAACAAGGGTGGTGCAGACCACATAGCCAGTGGCAATTGCCATTAATCCGTAAGGGGCTAAGACGACTGTGGTGATCAGCAAAGTGACGGTGATGATAATTGAGAGGGTCAATTCCTGATGCGCTCTGTTATGGGCGCGTAACCATTGGCCGGTGCCGCTCCATATCACCATCGGCAGAGCTGCAAGGCAGAGCATCGCGACGATGTCGCTGACGCCAGCCCATTTGTCGCCGAAAATAAGGGGCACGTAATATTGGGCACCCAGCACTTGGAAGGCGACAACGGGAATGAGGAGCAACAAGACAATGCCTAAGGCTTTAAAGAAAGCCTGCCGGCGAATGGCGCCTTGTTCCTTGCCACATAAGTGTGGGAAGACGCAGGTGGAGAAGGCGGTGCTCACAGAATTGGTGATGCCAAGGCCCGCGTTGAAGGCGAAGTAATAGATGCCGAGTGCTTCAACACCGAGGAAAATGCTGATGATGAGCTTGTCGGCTTGCAAGCGCAGTACACGTAGCATCTCGACACCTATTACAGAGGCGGAAAACTTGATGAAATAGGAGAGGGGCAAGAATCCTTGTGAGCGGTCGAACTTCCATTGCACCAAGCGGCGCATCATCAACATCCACAAAGGGGCTGTGACGAATTTTGGAAGAGCAACGGAAAGAGGGGTTGGCCAGATGACAATGAAGAGTGCTGTGAGCAGATTGCTGGTGACATTCTGGGTAGCGGCCACCGCAGCCGTGGCTTTTAGGCGGTCGTTGCGCATGGCCAAATAACAATGAACCAAGCCAGCTGGCATGATGAGATAGGGAAGAGACAGCACAGCCAACATAATGGCGAGCAGGCCGGGATGACCCATCTTCCACATAATGAGACCAATGCTCACCTGTAAGATGACGAGAACAACAGCCCAACTCCAAAAAATCAGATAAGCGGTGTTAGTGGCTTTTTGTAGGGTTTTGTCTGGGGTGGCGATGATGCGCTGGCCAATACCGTTTTCGGTAAGGGCGCGTACGATTTCGCCAATTGTAAGAGCGAGGGCCGCTAGGCCAATGCCTTCGGGACCAATTGAGCGGGCCAATGCAATGACAGTAACAAGGCGCGTTACCTTGGCGAGACCTTCGGCAATGGCATAGGCGGAGAGATTTCCTAAAAACCCATTGCTTAGTTGGTCACGCATATTTTTTACTGCAGACATCTTTTTCTCACTTGGTTGGAGACGGGGCGGTTTGGCCCAGCGGTTTCTCTCTACATTTCAAGTGATGTGCCAAAGCGTGCGGCGACTAAAAAATGAAGGCCAATACGCTAAATTTTCCATTTTCGTGAGGATTTCTGCCGTTTTTTATCCCTCTGGCTTTGGTGGTTGAACGGTTTTTTACCCTCCCATTTTGCAAAGCCCTTCGCAAAATGCGCTGCGAAATGAAAGGAAATGGTGTTTTTCAACGGGGTGAAAAATGCGGAAAATTTGAACTAAATTGAGTAAGTCCTTGAAATGCTTTGGAAATAATTTTTTACCCTTTGCCGAGTGTCTAAGCGGCATGGCGATTGCGCGTCACTGAATATGTATTTGTTCAATGAGGTGAGTTATGTCCTTGATCTATTCCCATGAGACTGTTCTAGATTTTTCAGAACAAACACTAGAACGAACTGCTCCTTCTACTGATGAAATGTTTCGATCGATCGAAACAGGTCCCCGTGTAGAGGGTGCTCGTGCGAATGTTGACCATTCGTCGTTGAAGCTTTTCGGTTTGTCGCTTGTGAATATGACGCAGGGCAGAGCGCTGGATGCGCTGTTTGCGGACTTTGACACACCAAAACGGGTCGCCTTTGTGAATGCGCATTGTGTGAACCATATGAAACGAAACCCTCAATATCTTTCAGCATTGAAGCATGCGTCGTTGTTGCTGCCAGACGGTAGCGGCATTGGGCTTGCTGCGCGTATGAGTGGCCAGAATTTGGCGGCTAATTTAAACGGTACGGACTTGTTCCCTCCTTTATGTGCGCGTGCCGCACGAGAGGGAAAGTCCATTTACCTCTTAGGGGCGCGGCCTGGTGTTGCCAAGGCTGCTGCCGACGAAATGGTGTCGCGTTACCCCAATTTACAGATTGCGGGTGCTCAAGATGGGTACTTTTCAACCGATACACAAGAAGCTGTTGTTGAAGCGATTAATAAATCTGGTGCTGATATTCTCCTTGTTGCCACTGGTGTTCCTCATCAAGACCTTTGGATTAGACAGTGGTCTTCTCGGTTAAAACCCAACCTCGTTATGGGGGTAGGGGGATTGTTTGACTACTACTCGGGCCGTATTCCCAGAGCTCCTTTGTGGGTACGTAAATTGGGCTCAGAATGGGTTTGGCGGCTTTTGCAGGAACCTGTCCGCATGGCCGGACGGTATTTGTTAGGCAATCCCCTCTTTATTGGTTATTCCACCCTCAACGCTTTGGATGCGCAGGCGGAACGGCGCGGTATTAGTCAATTCTCTGTTAGCAAACGTGTTCTGGACATATCCATTGCCACACTCGCGCTGCTGATTTTGTCACCGCTTTTATTGCTCGCGGCATGTGCCATTAAATTTACGAGTGCGGGCCCTGTCTTCTTTGTGCAAAACCGTGTGGGGAAAAATGGGCAGACCTTCTCAATGATTAAATTCCGCTCCATGTATGAGGACGCTGAAGAGAGACGGGCTGCCCTGCTTGCGCAGAGCGAGCGGGACGATATGTGTTTTAAAATCCGTAAAGACCCGCGCGTCACCCTTGTTGGGCGTTGGTTGCGCAAGGCCTCTATGGATGAACTGCCACAGCTGCTTAATGTTTTGCGCGGAGAAATGTCTCTGGTCGGTCCCCGCCCAGCCCTTCAAAGTGAAGTCGATGGGTATCGCCCAAGTGAACGGGCTCGTTTGAGTGGGTTGCCGGGTATTACTGGCTTGTGGCAAATCGCTGGACGTGCGGATATTTCCTTCCGCCAACAGGTTGAAATGGATGTGGCTTATCTGCGGTCTCGGTCCATGTTGATGGATCTTGGTATTTTGATTTTCACCATTCCGGCCATTTTGAGCGGACGGGGCGCCTATTGATCTCCTACGCGAAATAAATCCATCATTTTAACTAGTTCTTTAGGCCTATATCCTAATTTGTACTTGAGCGTCGCGTTTGGGCATGGCCCCATATGATGCTTGTCGTACATGCAGATACGACCGTTTCCTGAGTTTGAAATCCCAGCAAGGCTCCACCCCCTTGTTGGGATTTTTCTATTTGTCGTCAGAGAAGGCTTTTTCTTCCGCTCTGGGGGGCGTATAAGGACGCTATACACCTACAAAAGGTATGGGAATGTCCAATTTTCTTGTTGCTGCACTCTATAAGTTTGTCCAATTACCTGATTTTGCTGAGCGCAAAGACCCTCTCTTGGCGGTCTGCGTTAGGCATGGGGTGAAGGGGACTTTGCTGCTTGCCCGTGAAGGGCTTAACGGCACTATTGCTGGGCCAGCTGACGGCGTTCAGGCCGTTTTGAGTTATCTGCGTAGCGATTCAGCCTTTGAGACTTTGGTGCATAAAGAGTCTTGGGCAGAAGAGATGCCATTTTTGCGGATGAAAGTGCGTCTGAAAAAGGAAATTGTGACGATGGGTGTGGAGGATGTGGATCCAAACCATATCGTCGGCACCTATGTGCAGCCTGATGAGTGGAACGCCTTGATCAGCGACCCCAATGTCGTTGTTGTGGATACGCGCAACGATTATGAAGTTGAAATCGGGACCTTCAAGAACGCCCTCAACCCTGCGACGACGACCTTTAGAGAGTTTCCTCAATGGGTGGCCGATCATAAGGATGAGCTGGAAGGGCGCAAAATAGCGATGTTCTGCACGGGCGGCATTCGGTGCGAGAAGTCTACCAATTACATGAAGCAGCAGGGCTATTCTGACGTCTTCCATCTTGAGGGCGGTATTCTGAAATATCTGGAAACCGTGCCCGAAGAGAAAAGCCTGTGGGAAGGCGAGTGCTTTGTCTTTGATCAGCGCGTGTCGGTTAAGCATGGGCTGGAAGAAGGCACGTATGATCAATGCTATGGCTGTCGTTATCCGATCACTGATGAGGATAAGCAGTCTGAGCATTATATGGCTGGTGTATGTTGCCCGCGCTGCCATGACACGCTGACGGCGGACCAACGGAAACGGTTCAGCGATCGCCACAAACAAATTGGCTTGGCCAAAAAACGCGGTGAAGTTCATTTAGGCGATAAGCCGGGTGAAGCGTCTGATCCGCAAGATGAGGGTGCGACACCGATCAGTCGCGAAGGCTAATGGGGCACATCCTTTACTCCTTTCGCCGATGTCCTTATGCCATGCGGGGCCGTATGGCCTTAATGGTGAGTGGTGTTGAGGTGGAGTTGCGTGAAGTTGTTTTGCGCAATAAACCCGAAGCCATGTTGGAGGCCTCCCCTAAAGCCACGGTTCCCGTTTTAATTTGCGACGATGGCACCATCGTGGATGAAAGCTTCGACGTGATGTTGTGGGCGCTTGAGCAGGCTGACCCTGAGAAGTGGCTCGCGCCGTTGGAAGAAGATAAAGCGGCGATGCTGGCGCTGATTACTGAAAATGACGGGCCGTTTAAGCACAATCTGGATCGCTATAAATACGCCACCCGCTACGAAGATGTGGATGGCACTGAGTACCGAGCTCTGGGTGCTGCGTTTTTGGGCAAGCTTGAGGGGCGGTTGGCGTCACGCGCCTATTTGTTTGGGGAGCGTCCGGCACTAGCTGACTTTGCCATCATGCCCTTTATCCGCCAGTTCCGTGTGGCCGATGCTGCATGGTTTGATGCGCAGGACTGGCCACACCTTCATCTCTGGCTTGGTGAACTCATGAGTGGGCCGCTCTTTACCGCGATCATGGCAAAATATTCCCCGTGGGCACCTGAAGAGACCGGCGTAACTTTTTCTCGGGCCGCCCTTTTAGACTAGGTCTTTGTTGGCTCTAGTGGCGGTTGTGACGGCGTTGCCAATATTTTATTGGTCGGCGTAACCTCACCAATATTCTCTTTACGGCAGGGGTGCGCCAGCGCATCGGAAGAGTTGGCAGGGACGGTCGGCTGCCCCATCGCTTCAATGTATTCCAAATAGCAGCGCCGTCTGATCGCCAGTACCCCTGCACAATTTCGCGGTAGAGGAGAAGGGCAACCAGAATGTTGAAAACACCACAGTAAATAACATCAGAGAAGAAGTGGGCGCCCACCACAATGCGGCATAGGCCTAAGAAGGCGCCGAGGACGACAGCCCATTTGATCCATCGTCTGCGATTGATCGGTGCGATGAGGGCAAAAGCGACGAGCGCAAAACCAATCGAGGCATCTCCGGTTACAAATGAGCAATTTGATGCGCATTCGCTGACAATTTGGAAGGGGTAGGAAAACTCCGCACTGCCCCCAAATTCAACGATTTGGCGGGGGCGGGCTCTGCCCCAGTTTTCTTTGAAAAGAACATTGGTGACAAGGCCGGGACCTACAACGAGGACCGCAAATGTATAGAGCCATTCGATGACCCGTTGGCGCTCGCTCACGCGTGAACTTAACACCTTCCAGCCTAGGAACAGCAGATATCCAATTGCCAGAACGAGCGTTACCTTCTTGAAGGCCTTTTTGTAGAATTGCTCGAAGCCATTGGCTTTGAAGTAGAAGGTCGCGTCGGCGCTATAGAAAAGATCTGTGATCCAAATATCAACGGGGAAGAAAAAGACGATCGGCAAAAGCCCCATGCCGACAAAAACAGTGCGCCAGAATAGCCATGCGATAAGCGGGTCGGATTTAAGCGTTTCGACTGGCCGCGTATCGAGCGGATTTGTTTCGCTTTGCTCAAGGAGTTCAGGATTAGTGCTCATCGGTGGCTCCTGTCTCTACCGCTTTGGCGGTTTGTGGTGCCCCTAACTCAAGCCAGCCTCGCCGGGAGAATAGGTCTGCCAACCAATAGGCGGACAGGACGCCGATGATGCCGCCAACGAAGATGTCTGAGGCAAAGTGTTTGCGCGCCGCGATCCGGGCGAAGGCACCAAAGATGGCGAGTGCATATAATGCGATGTGGAGGGGCTTGGCGGCTTTACGCCACAAAATGGATAAGCCAGCGGCGGCCGCGAGCATTGTGGTCGCATGACCAGATGGCATGGAATAATATCGGCCACTGAACGTGAAGGGGGCCCAAAAACCGCGCCCCTCTAGCGCCATATAGGGACGGGCACGTCCGATGATGGGTTTGAGGACGTCGACTAAGAGCCCTGAGACGATGATACACCCAGCCAGAAAAGCAAAGATGAGCGCCAGCTTGCGGGCTTGGGCGGCTCGTTTTTCATCTGTCGTTATGTGGCTATAGGCATAGGCGGTACAGCCCCATGCGATATAGGTGACGAGAAACCAGAGCGAGTTTCCAACGTCATGAGCTGCGCGTAGGGCATCGAAGAATGCGCCGGGTTCCGCAATCATAAAGCGGGACAGAGGGAAATCGACGAAGACCATCAAGAGGACCACGGCGCACAAAAAGAGAGCGATTGTCCGGTTCCTGTTGGGATGGTCTATCAAAACGGCGAGGAACGCCTCGTCTGGAATCTTCTGTCGCAACTTGGTCAACACGCGCGTCACCTCAAATGCCCTGCGAAATTTTGCAGGCAGGATTTGAGGGCACTATAGCGCTAGAACGTTAAAGACAGAAGGAGGCAATCGCCTTCTTCTGTCTTTCTTCTGAGGGTTTTACCAGGTCTCTTTGAATGGGCGCACGTCGATTTCGTGGCTCCATGCGGTGCGCTGTTGGATTTGCAGTGCCCAGAAAGCATCGGCGATGGCGTCTGGGGCGAGGCTGCCTTCATCTCCAAGTGCTTCAAGGTATTGCGGCAACCGGGATTTGATGCGATCTCCAGAAATCACCCCGTCCACGATGATGTGACCGATGTGGATGCCTTGGGGACCAAATTCGCGGGCCATAGATTGGGCGAGATTCCGTAAACCTGCTTTGGCAGACGCAAAATGAGCAAATTGAGCTTTGCCGCGCAGTGACCCTGACGCGCCGGTGAAGAACAGGGAACCTTCGCCTTTTGGCACAAGCCTGCGCAAGGTTTCTTGGCCCACAAGGAAGGCGCCGTACGTGCACACGCGCCAGAAGTCTTCAAATTGAGCGGGGGTCAGCTCTAAGAAGGGGATCATTGCGTTGTTGCCCGCGTTGTAGAGCACGGTTGCGAGGGACCCTTTGCTTTCGACAGCGTCGAAGGCGGCTTTGACATCTGCTTCATTGGTCACGTCGGCTGTCTTGTAGGCAGCGGTGCCACCAAGCGCTTCAACTTCTGCGGCAATTTGTTTGATTTTGTCTTCTGTACGCCCGGTAACAAATATTGGATGGCCTTCTTTGGCGAACCGTCTGGCCAGTGCGCCTCCCAGTCCGTCGGGTACACCGGCGCCAAATATGATGACCCAGCCTTTTTGATTTTGTTCTGACATGTGGTTCCTCCGTTGTGGTTCGTTGCGGTCCGTTGTTTGTTTAAGGGGCGCTTGCCCTCTTTGTGGATTGAAGCAGGGTTGCCCCCTGACAGTCCAGCCTTAGGTTCTCTTTTAGAACTTATTTTCGATATGGGCCTTTTTTATTGAATTACAGGCCCTAGACCCAAGTTTTGTGGGGAAGGGCCCTTATTGGGTCTGGGCGTTGCTTGCCCGGTGGCCTAAAGACAAGTCCTACTGGAGGAATGTGGATATGGCAGACATTGTGGCGCTGAGGCATTTGGCTTTTGAGGATGTGGGTTTGCTCGGCCCGCTTTTGGCCAAGCGCGGTCATCGTTTGCGCTACATTGATGTGCCGACGTCGGACCTGAGCCAAGTTGATCTGCTTTCTCCCGATTTGCTCATTGTGTTGGGTGGGCCAATTGGGGCGAATGACGAGGCGATGTTCCCCTATTTGGCGGTGGAAAAACAATTGATCCAACAACGGTTAGAGGCGGACTTGCCGCTTTTGGGGATTTGTTTAGGCGCTCAATTAATGGCTGCGGCTTTGGGGGCAAAGATCTACCCGGGTGTGGCAAAAGAGATTGGTTGGAAAGCTCTCACGCTGACAGAGGCTGGACGTGCGTCCGCGCTGAGCGAGATTTCGCACGCGCAAAATGTTGTGCTGCATTGGCATGGGGATACGTTTGATTTGCCCGAGGGGGCCACGCTGCTTGCCTCCACGGATGTGTGTCCGCATCAAGCTTTCACCTATGGTTCCGCCGCTTTGGCCTTGCAGTTCCATTTGGAAGCCGGGGGCGCTGACATGGAAAATTGGTTTGTCGGGCACATCAGCGAGTTGAGCGCTGAGGGTTTAGATGTTGTGACATTGCGTAGAGAAAATACGCAATGGACAGAGGCTTTAACCCACGCTGGGCATGCTGTATTTGATCGATGGCTGGACGACGTCGGGTTGTAAACGTGTGGCTCCCTCGGTATGCGGAGGGCTCCCTAATCTATCACCGTAAAGTTTTTGCCAACGCCAATTGGGGATTGTACGGACGCATTTGCTTTCCTATATTATTTTGACAAATTTGTTTGCGCGCATTCTAAATTTACGGGTGAAGTTATTTCGAAGCGCCGTCGAAAAGGATATTGGGTATGAGCAAGAGCTTTGTGTTGGGGGCCACGGCTCTTCTGGCTGTCAGTTGCGGAGCCGCTTTGTTGGCGGGGGACTTAGCTCAGGGTGCGAAAGTGGAAGGGCAATTGGCTGCGTCTCTTTTCATTAGCCCAGAAGAAAAAATTCGCATTGCTGCATTGCATGGAAGCCTGTTCACGCTGGACAGTCATGTGGATATTCCTTTTGATTATACGCTTAACCCCACAAGCGATCCGGGACGCTTGACTGCGTTACAGGTTGATTTGCCAAAGATGGATGCGGGGCAATTGGATGCTGCCTTTTTCATTGTGTATGTAGGGCAACTCGCACGTGATGAAGCTGGTTATGCTAAAGCACGTAAAGGGGCGATGACCAAATTTGATGCGATCCATCGGATGACGGAGCATCTTTATCCCACCCAAATTACGCTTGCCTATCACCCAGAGGATGTTGCACGTATCCAAGCCGCGGGGCGTAAGGTGGCGTTGATCGGTATTGAAAATGGGTTTGTGATTGGTAAGGATTTAGGGCTACTGCAAGAGTATTACGACCTTGGCGCGCGCTATATGACACTGGCTCATGTTGGGCATAATGATATTGCTGATAGTTCTATGATGCGGGTGGATTTGGGTGACGCAGAATCCGAGCATGGGGGCATCAGTGCCTTTGGCCGCAATGTGATTGGCGAGATGAACCGCTTGGGCATGATGGTTGATGTGTCTCATATTTCCACAGATGCGATGATGCAGGCGGTGGCCTTGTCTCAAGCGCCTGTGATCGCCTCACACTCATCGGCGAAAGCGCTGCGATCTCACCCGCGCAACATGACTGATGAGCAGATGAAAGCGCTGAGCGATGCGGGCGGCGTTATGCAAGTGGTGGCCTTTTCGAAGTACCTTGTTTCTGATCCCGCACGAGAACAGGCTGTGATGGCTGCACGGGCAAAGCTTGCTCAGGCACAGCCGGGTGGCAAATTGGATTTTTCTAGACCCGGTGTTGTGGGGGCTTACAGAGCTGCCATGAAAGACTTGTCGGAGATTTATCCTCCTGCTTCTGTGTCTGACTTCGTGGATCATATAGACCATGCGGTGTCCATCATGGGCATTGACCATGTTGGTATCGCTTCTGACTTTGATGGCGGCGGTGGTGTACTTGGTTGGCAGAGTGCGGCTGAAAGTAGTGCCGTGACTACTGAATTGGTTCAACGTGGGTACAGTGACGAAGATATCGCCCAGATTTGGGGCGGTAATTTGTTGCGTGTTTGGAGGGAGATCGAAGATGTATCTCGCGCCCTACAAAAAGACGCGAGCTAGACCGCGCTGGCCAATGGGTGGTTTAGGATGCTTCCCGGTGTCGCGGCTCGTCGACGAAGAACAGCATGATGCTGATGGAGACTGTTTTGAAAACGATGGCTAGTGCAAAGACGAGCGTTAGGTCGTAGCCCAACGAAACCAATCCCCCCAGCAGGGGCCCGAGTGCCATCATCAAAGATAGGCCCGTGTTCGATACGGCAATCCGCATGGGTAAGTCGTGACGGGGGCCAAATTCCATAACTAAGTTTTGCGATGTAATTTGGAAGCCGCCTAGGCCAGCGCCCAGTGCGGCAAAGACCAAGGCCAGGGACCACATGTCGGTGGCGGCGAAAAGGCCAACGGTTGCCAGAAGCCATGTGCTGACTGACAGAATGTAGCCTAAACGGTTACCAGCTTTGTCGGCAATGTAGCCCCACAATAGATTGGTTGCCGTTTGGCTCAGTAGGAATGTGAGAGAGAGCACGGCGATTGTTTCGCCTGATAGGTTCACGCCCCCTTGGCCTGATCCATCTAAGCGTTGTCCAGCATAGATGATGTAAAAGGGGACGGCTATGGTGCCCAAAGCGGCGGCGGACCGAGCCATGAAGAAACGCGTAAATGCTTTATCTTCGCGCAATAGGGCCGGGAGTTCTTTAATTCGACTTGCAAGCCGTGAGGGTGCGCGCACCTGGGGCGGCTCAGGCTCTATCACAAAGAGGAGCGTTGTGAGCCCTAAGCTTGTGAGGACGAAGGAGACAAGGAAAGTACTGGCATAACCGTTGCCCAATGCATTTGTTTCAATGAAGTATTTGCCGCCGTAATAGGCAACCGCTGCGGCTGTTAGACCGGCAGAAAAATTGCGGAGACCCGTCAAGCGTCCTCGAACGTCTACGGGAATAACCTTAGACAAAAGGTAGTTGAACATGACGGCTTGCATGCCGTTGAATAGGCCGAAAAAACACAAAAAGGCCATGGCGGAGAAGAGAGCCCATTCAGGCCCGAGTAGAAGACCGCTCAGGGCAAGGCCGAGCACTTGAAGGCGCATCAGGACGCCAATGATGAGGCCCACGGGCAGCACGCGTTTGCGGTGCTCAATGAGGGTTGCTCCAAAAATGGAGGAAGTTGCGGCCCCTAAGTGTTGCACAGCGAGAGCGGCACCGACGGCCAGATAGGATTCCGATAGAAGGTAGATGTAAGCTGGCACAAATGTGGGTGCATGCAGCAGGCGAAAGCCTGTTTGTCCCAATAAGCCATGTATCCAATGAACAATAAAGTTTCGCTTTAAGTTAGTGCGCACTTCGAGCTGATATTTTTCTTCTGCGTTCATGGAGCGATGCTTTTCCTCTTGGCCTGTTGATCAGGCTTGTTATGGCAGACGCTCTCTTTTGGCGTCTTTGGCGTTGTGGGGTGAGGTTACCGCATTTTGGCAAGGGAATCATCTAGCCAGTAAGGATAAATGGAGTCTAGGCTGCATCTGGACTTTAAGTATGTAGCTGCACTGGGGGCGTTATGCTTTTGCAATCTCTATTTACACCATTGTTTCCGCCTCTCTCTTCTTTGAAGAGGCAAATGCGTATGGGCCTCGTTGGGGTTGGTTTGATGGGGCTCGGGCTTGCGGGGTGCGATGATGCGCCTGAGCCAGTGATTGCTAAACCCATTCCCGTCGTGAAGTTTCTGACCGTGGGCGAAGTCTCCTCCGGGCGCCGGCTTCGGTTGTCGGGCACGTTGGAAGCCGCAGATACTTCCGTGTTGAGCTTTCAGGTGGGCGGGCGCATTGCCGCAATCCATGTGCGGGCCGGAGATGGGGTTGTTGCCGGGCAATTATTGGCTGAGCTGGATAAGACAGACTATGAGAATGATCTGAGATCGGCTCGGGCAAAGCTGTCGTCTTCTCGTGGGGCCCTTAAGGAAGCACGGGAAAATCTCAGCCGTCAAAAACAATTATACGCCAAAAAACTGGTCGCTGCGTCTGCCTTGGAAAGCGCTCAAGCTTCGTTTGAAGGCGCGGCCGGGAATGTGGGGGTTGCCCAAAGTGAAGCAAAACAGGCTGAAGAGGATTTATCACGCACAGTAATGAGTGCGCCTTTCTCTGGGACGATTGCGGCACGCCACGTGGACCCGTTTCTCGATGTGCCAGCCGGGCACGCTGCCTTTGACCTGCAGTCAGACATCGGCATGGAGGCCAAAGTTTTGGTGCCTGAAAGCATGATCCGTGACGTGGATTTTGGACAGGCGGTGAAAGTGACTTTGCCAACGCGCAAGGGACTTGAGCTTGGCGGCACTGTGACTGAGATTGCCTCAAAAGCGAATACGGGCAATGCCTTTGATGTGAATGTGACGATTGGCGATGTGGCGGGGTTGGACTTGCGCCCGGGTATGACGGCCACGGTTGTCTTTAACTTTCAATCTTATCTTGAAGGCAAGACCGTCTATCTCATTCCCATGTCGGCGATTTCGGCAAAGGAAGCTGCGCTGGGCGGTGGACGGGGTGCTGCGGTGGATCGACGTGCACCGATATTCATCTTCGACGAAGCAAGCGGCACTGTTTTAAAGAAAATGGTTGTCGTGGGAGATATTCGGGGGAACAGCGTAGAAGTTTATGAAGGTCTGGCACCGGGTGACCAGATCATCACGGCTGCCGTTTCTCAACTTTATGATGGAAAAAAGGTCCGCTTGTGGACCGGTGATTATTGAGCGAGGTCGGAATGATGGGGTCTTTGGCTCAATATGCGATCGCCAATGGGCGGTTCACTGTGTTTGTTTTGGTTGCAATCATTTTTGCAGGGCTGGGTGTCTATGTGTCACTTCCCAGTCAGGAAGACCCTGAGATTACAATTCGCTTGGCGGGGGTTACTGCAAGTTTTCCCGGCATGTCAGCAGAGCGTGTTGAACAGCTGATTACCAAGCCAATTGAAGAAGCTGTTAAAGAGATGGAAGAGGTGAAGGAAATTTCCTCTAAATCCATGACGGGCTTTTCTATTGTAACGGTTGGCTTGCATGACCGGTATTTTGATCTTGATCCTATTTGGACCACTTTGCGCAATAAAATGGAGGACCTAAAAGGCAGTCTGCCAGAGGGGACTTCGGGTCCATTTGTCGATGATGCCCAAGGGGTGGTCGCGTCGGCGACCTTCGCACTGACGGGGGCAGATTATTCTATGGCGGAGCTGCGTACAATTGCGCGGTTTTTACGCGACCGGATTGGCAGCCTTTCGCTGGTGAGCCAAGTGGATCTATACGGCGTACAAGAAGAGCGGATTTGGTTGCAAACCCAGCCTGAGGTTCTCAATCAACTTGGTATTGCGCCGGCCAATGTTATTGCCGCTCTTACGGGGCAAAATATTATTCTACCGGGCGGGACAATTCTTGCGGACGGCATTCAAATTCCGATTGAGCCTTCGGGCAATTTCGAAACAGTTGAGCAAATCCGTAATGTGCCACTCGATACCGCAGATGGCGGGTTGATCTATCTGCGGGATATTTTTGACATTACACGCGGCTATGTGGACCCGCTCAAGAAGCCGGTTCTCTTTGATGGCAAGCCAGCGATTGTGTTGGCTGTCTCTATGCCCGATGGCATTAATACCTCAGACTTCTCTACCGAGTTGTTGAGCGCTGTGGAGATGTGGCGCCATGAATTACCGCTTGGTGTGTCGTTAGATTTGTCTACCTATCAACCTCCCTTCGTTGAGAAGTCCATTGAAGATGCGACGACTAATTTGCTGCAAACCATTGCGACAGTTCTTGTGGTCGTGATTTTGTTTTTGGGGCTCCGGACTGGTTTGATCGTGGGGTCAATTGTTCCTCTGACGATTTTGGCGGTTTTGATCGGCATGATGGTTTGGTCTATCCCGCTGCATCGGATATCAATTGCAGCGATTGTGATTGCCTTGGGCCTCTTGGTGGACAATGCCATTGTTGTGGCTGAGAATATTAAGCGCCGTTTGGATTCTGGTGCGGACCGGCTGGAAGCGTGTTTGGCAGCTCCCGCTGAATTGGGCATGCCTCTTCTCACGTCTTCACTCACGACGATTTTCGCCTTTTTGCCGCTTTATCTGGCGGAAAATGTGGTGGGGGAGTTTGTCCGGTCGTTGAGCCAAGTCATGATTTTGGCTTTGCTGTCATCGTGGTTTCTTTCCATCGCGGCGACGCCAGCGCTTTGTTATTGGTTCTTGAAAGAAACACCGCTGGCGCCGGGGGATACGTTAAAAGCTGTGGAGGCGCGCCTCTACGAAGGCCGCACCTATCTCGTTTACCGCCGGTTTTTGACACTTATTTTGTCCCATAAATCCATTTTTGTGTGTTGTGTTTTGGGCATGTTTGCCCTGTCCATTTATGGAATGGGATTTGTCACGAGCCGATTGATGCCAGAATCTGATCGTGCGCAAGTGTTGGTTTATATCGACATGCCTGCGGGAACAGATGTGAGTGAGACCTACCGTGTGTCTAACAATTTCTCTGATTGGCTGATGGATGAAGATCTGAACCCAAGTGTTGAGAACCAAGTTATTTACGTCGGTGACGGCGGCCCTCGGTTCTTCTTGGCTCTCTCGCCACTCGACGCCTTTCCCCACAAAGCCTTCGCGCTCATCAATCTTGAGAGCTTTGAGGATGTGGCGCCGATGATGGACCGCATCAATGAGTACTTTATTTCTGAGGTTCCTGATGCTTGGGCACGGGTGGAGAAATTATTCTTGGGTCCGTCCTCACCGGGTAACGTAGAAATTCGGGTTCTTGGACCGTCGATTCAGGAGATTCAGAAAATCGGTGCCAAAGTGGAAGCCATCTATCGCACTGTGCCAGGTGTTGAGGGATTGCGATCAGACTGGGATAATCCGGTTTTCAAAGTGAAGGTGGAAATTGACCAAGACCGGGCGCGCCGTGCCGGGGTGACCAGTGAAGAAGTTGCGAATGCTCTTTCAGCCTATTTTGATGGGCTGGTGGCCACTAATTACCGTGAAGGGGATACTGTTATTCCCGTCATGGTGCGGGCGGATGAGGGCACACGGGGTGCGTTGGATATGCTGCGCTCGATCACTGTCTTTTCGGCGCAACGCGGGGTGGGGGTTCCCATTGTGCAAATCGCTGATATCGGCGGTGAGGTTGAACCCTATTTGATCCAACGATTTGATCAAGAGCGAGCCATGAAAATTTCTGGCCGGGACCCGAGCCTTCAAGCATCTGAGTTCTATGCGCTTATTCAGCCCCAAATCGATGCTCTTGAGTTGCCCTTTGGCTATCGGATGCAATTAGGCGGGGAGCTGGAGTCTTCTGGCGACGCCAATTCTGCTCTGTTTCAATATTTGCCTCATTGTTTGGCTTTGATTGGCATTATTCTGGTTTGGCAATTTAACTCCTATCGCCGTCCCCTCATTGTCGTCTTGACCATTCCCTTGGTGTTGATTGGCGCGAGTGCTGGATTATTGCTGACTGGCGCTTTTCTCGATTTCATTGGCATGTTGGGACTTCTCAGCTTGGCGGGGGTGATCATTAACAATGGGATTGTGCTGATCGACCGCGTGGATGAAGAGCGCAAGTTGGGGCAGGGTATAGATGAAGCGGTGATTGCAGCTGCAATGGCGCGGGCCCGACCTATTATCATGACTACCTTGACCACGATTCTGGGGCTCTTCCCGCTGATGTTGTTTGGGGGCGAACTTTGGTTCTCCATGACCATTGTGATTATATTTGGGCTGGCTATCGGAACCGTATTTACGCTTGGATTTGTTCCGGTTCTCTATTCCTCTTTTTTTAAATCTCTCCCAGCCCTTATGCCAAAGCGGTTCGCAAAACGGCTGGAGGCCTAGGTTTGCCCGCCTTGGGGGGTGTTAGGGTGACCTTCAAGGGCGGAAATGTCTGAAATTGAGAGCTATTTGGCTGGACCTGAGTAGGAGGTCTGTGTCATTTTTTGCCCAGATTATTATCACTGCCTAAAATCTAAGTTGTGAAAGCAACATCCCTTTTAAGCCCACCAAAATGGGAGGGCACGGGGAACAGGAAGGCCGAATGGAGGAAGTTATGAAGGACTATACAAAGTTCTATATCAACGGTAAGTGGGTTAGCCCTGTGACGCCAAAAACATTGGACGTCATCAACCCAGCCACTGAAGAAGCTTTTGCGACCATTTCTATGGGTAGCAAAGCTGATGTTGATAAAGCAGTAAGCGCTGCGAACGAAGCGTTCAAAACTTTCTCTCGCACATCTCGCGAAGAACGTATTGCGCTGTTGGAAAAAATCATCGCGGTTTATCAAACCCGCTATGAAGACATCACCAACGCTATTTCTGAAGAAATGGGTGCTCCATTGTGGCTCTCTAAAGCTGCACAAGCTGCGACTGGCTTGGGTCACTTCGGTACGGCGCTGGAAATTCTCAAATCATATGAATTTGAATCCGACAAGGGTGCAACTCGTTTGGTGCGTGAGCCTGTTGGCGTGTGTGGTTTTATCACTCCTTGGAATTGGCCTGTAAATCAGATCGCTTGTAAAGTTGCTCCGGCGCTTGCCGTTGGTTGCACTATGATTCTCAAGCCGTCTGAAGTTGCGCCGATTAACGCGCACTTGCTCGCTGAAATCTTTGATGAAGCTGGCGTTCCTGCTGGTGTCTTCAACTTGGTTGATGGCGACGGTCTTGCTGTTGGTGAAGCGATGAGCGCGCACCCTGACATTGACATGATGTCCTTTACTGGTTCTACCCGTGCAGGCATCGCGGTTGCTAAAGCATCCGCTGAAACTGTGAAACGCGTTTCTCAAGAGCTTGGCGGCAAATCTGCCAACATCATCTTGGCAGATGCTGACTTCAACAAAGCTGTTGCCGGCGGTGTTGCAAGCGTGATGAACAACTCAGGTCAATCTTGTAATGCTCCTACACGCATGCTCGTGCCTGCTGCACGTCATGACGAAGCTGTTGCGATTGCAAAAGCGACTGCGGAAGGCCTGAAAGTGGGCGATCCTAAGGAAAAGGATAGTCGTTTGGGTCCTGTTGTCAGTGACGTTCAGTTCAACAAAATCCAAGGCCTTATTCAAAAAGGTATCGATGAGGGCACAGACCTTGTGACTGGCGGTGCAGGCCGGCCTGAAGGGTTGAACAAAGGCTATTATGTTCGTCCAACAATCTTTTCCAATGTCACCAATGACATGACAGTTGCCCGCGAAGAGATCTTTGGTCCTGTATTGGCAATCATGCCTTACAAAACTGAAGCTGAAGCGATCGATATTGCCAATGACACTGTTTATGGCTTGTCAGGCTATGTCTTCGGTGGCGATTTGGAGCGCGTGCGTGAAGTCGCGTCTCAACTGCGTACCGGCAATGTGCACCTGAACGGTGCTGGTCCTGACTTTGGCGCACCATTTGGTGGCTACAAGCAGTCAGGCAATGGCCGCGAATGGGGTGAATTCGGTTTTGAAGAATTCCTCGAAGTAAAGGCTGTTATGGGCTTTGCCGCAGCTGATTAAGCATCGGCATTTATGTTGATTACAAGGACGGCGTCTTCTTTAAGAAGGCGCCGTTTTTGTTTTCATTTCGGGTTGTGGGCGCCTTCATTGAAGGATTCTCTGCGCCGAAAATGTCCCCGAATGTTTTTTGCACACGATATGATTGAAAGTCCGTAATTGGGTGCAACTCATAACGGCCTAGTCACTATTCCTGTTTTGCACAAGAAGTGTTCAATTTGTTTCAAAAATGAACACTTTACCCTCGCATTGAAGGCCCCATTAACCTTCTCTTAACCCCAACTTTGAGAGCTCTGCGGTTTGTCCATTCGGTAACGACTTGTTAGCGCTTGGAGGCACAAGTTGCAGGCTGAACGGAGTAAATCCCTATTGCGTTTAGTTTGTGGTTAGTGAGTTTGTGATGTTGGAAATACCAACTGAACATTTTGTAAAGTTCCCGCCTGGTGGACAGTTTTTCTGTGCCGTGGCACGGGGTTCTGATTTTGCAATCCAGCCGATCACTCAGTCGAAGGGGAGGCGTTTGCGATGATGAACCGTCTTCTACTTTCCCTACGACTACAAACTCTTCGCCAAAAGGTTTTCGTCTACCTTAGCCTCCTTGGGGCCATAGGGGGGCTGCTGCTTGCCTGGATGTGGAGTGGTAGTCTTGAGGGCCGGCAGGGAAGCACGGCGTCTCTGTCTATACTAGAACAGCTTGGTCTGGCCTTGGGTGTTGTGGCATGGGTCGCCAGCGCTGCATGGGGCGTGCACCGGCTTGTCTTGCGCCCCATTGGCTTGCTCAAGGACTTTGCCGGTTCGACTCTTCTCCAAGAGGGTGCTGAAGGTGCTTTGGTGGAGCGTAGCGATGAGTTTGGTGAGGTCGCGCGCGCCGTTGTTGGGGCGTTGAAAGAAACGGGCGAAAGCAATGAACAATTGCGTACGCTGGCCATGACCGACAGCTTGACTGGGCTTGGTAACAGAAACCACTTTAAAGAACGGCTGAGCCAAGCGCTAGAATCGGGTGACGAGAATTCACACCGTGTCGCGCTGGTTGTTTTGGACTTAGATAATTTCAAAGGCATCAATGACATGTTGGGTCATGAGATGGGCGATGAGTTGCTACGTCTTGTGGGCCAAGAGCTCAAAGCTAATTCCCGGAAAACCGATACAGTCGCGCGATTGAGCGCTGATGAATTTGCGTTGATTGTCGACCCTGTTGAGCGCGTGGAAACTGTTGTGGCGTTGGCCCAGCGGATTTTGGAAGCGCTGTCGTGTCCGCGCACCATTGGTCGCACTGAAATTCATCCCGGTGTCAGCATTGGTATCACCGTCTTCCCTCACGATGGGCGAGATGCAGAAACTTTGATGAAAAATGCTGACTTGGCGCTTTACCGGGCTAAGGCTGAAGGGCGTGGCAACATTCAATTGTTCCGCCATGAGCTGCAGTTGCGGGCGATTGAACGCAATGCGATTGAACGAGATCTGCGTATCGCGCTCCAGAAAGAACAGTTTGAACTTTACTATCAGCCTAAGGTCGACATGAAGACAGGCATGGTACGGGGCGCTGAGGCTTTGCTGCGGTGGAACCATCCAGAACGTGGCTTGGTGCCACCAGATATGTTTATTCCAATCGCTGAACAAAATGGACTGATCGTTGATATTAGCCGTTGGGTTATTCGCCAAGCGTGCCAGCAGAACCGGACTTGGCAAGACGAAGGTCTGCCCAAGATCTCTGTTGCGGTAAATGTGTCTGCGTTGGATTTGCGCCGCCGTGATTTGAGCGACCTGATTGCGAACACACTTATTCAAAGCCGCCTGTCTCCTCAATTCTTGGAAATTGAAGTGACCGAAAGCATGGTGATGCATGATGTGGAAGCTGTCATTGGCACCTTGCGCCGTTTGCGCAGCTTAGGCGTTGGTATTGGGATTGATGACTTTGGGACTGGTTATTCATCCCTTGCCTATTTGAAACGCTTCCCGGTGAAGTGTTTGAAAATTGACCGGTCTTTCATTCGGGATATGACGTCTGACCTTGATGGCCAAGCGATCCCACGCCTTGTGATCGACTTAGCACGTAGCCTAGGTGTGAAAGTGGTCGCGGAGGGCGTTGAAACCCGCTTACACCTCGACCTTTTGCGCGCGATGGGCTGCGATGAAGCCCAAGGATATTACTTTGGGCGTCCTATGCCTGCCGACGAGTTCGCCGTCTTCTTAGTGCGTGCTCAAGGGGGTCTTATTCCAGACGCAAAACCTGCGCCTCACTTGGAAAATGAAGACCCGATTCTGTTGGAAAAACCTTCAGTGGCTTAGTTTCCGTAACGATTGCTTCACCTTTTTAAGTGCGCTTGCCCTGCCGACCTTTCTGACTTGAATGTCATTAGTTCGTGTGCCTAACTGTTCCCAATTCTCCGCAGTGAGAAAGTGACTTTTAGGAGGTATGCGATGGATTTGAGCTATGGACCGGAGTATGAAGCGTTCCGGGCAGAGGTGCAGAAATTCCTTATAGATTTTAAGGACCAAGCACCCCGCGGCATTGGCGGCACAGGGCGACCTGCTGCTGAAACCATTCACTGGCAGAAGCTATTGATTGAGCACGGCTATGCGGCACGTACCATTCCAAAGGAATATGGTGGGTATGGTGCTGAGCCTGACATTCTAAAATCTCGTATTATTTCAGAAGAATTTACAGCGGCACAAATGCCCGGCGGTATTGCCAATCAGGGCGTGTCGATGTTTGTGCCAACGCTGCTTGAGCTTGGAACAGAAGAGCAAAAGCAAAAGTGGATCCGTCCGACGCTGAACGGTGATATTGTATGGTGCCAAGGGTATTCTGAGCCGGGTTCTGGGTCTGATTTGGCTTCGCTTCAGACAAAGGGTGTTGAAGACGGGGATGACTTCCTAGTCAACGGTCAGAAAATTTGGACCTCCACTGCCAAGTCTGCCGATATGATGTTTTGCTTGGTACGCACAGAGCCTGACGCGCCAAAGCATAAAGGCATTAGCTATCTGATTTTCCCGATGGATACACCGGGCATTGAAGTGCGTCCGTTGGTGACGATGACGGGGAATGCTGAATTTAACGAAGTTTTCTTCACCGATGTACGTGTGCCTCAAAACCAAATTATTGGTGAGCGCGGGCAGGGTTGGTTTGTTGCCAATGCGACCTTGGGACATGAACGCGGTATGTTGGGTGATCCAAATGCGGCTGGTTCTCGGTTGGCTGAAATCACAAAAATGATGATGGAAGAGACCATCGACGGTGAGCGTTTGATCGATAATCCGTTCTTGCGTGACCGGCTTGTGAAGCTTCAATCTCGCGTTTTGACAATGCAGTACCACGGTATGCGGTTGCTCACAGCTCGGGTAAAAAAAGAGAGCACGGGTGTTGCCGGGCTTATCGTGAAGTTGCAAGGCTGTGACCTCAATCATGACCTTGCCGCGTTGGCGATTGATGCGATGGGCGAAATTGGTGTGCTGTATGATGGCAGCCCGATGGAGCGGAGCCGTGGTAAATGGCAATGGCGCTATATGTTTGATCTGGGTTTGATTATTGGCGGGGGTACCGCCCAAATTCAGAAGAACATTATTTCGGAGCGCGGGCTGGATATGCCACGTGAACCTAAACCGGCAAAACCTGCGCAAGCAGATGCCGCGAAAAGCGCATAGGAGACGGTCATGGAATTTGCATTATCAGAAGAACAAAAAATGCTGCAAGACAGCGTTGGCCGATACTTAGAAACGGCTTGCTCATTGGACGTTGTGCGGGGTGTCGCTGAAAAGGGAGGCCTTCAGGCGGACGATGTTTGGAGCGGACTGATTGACTTGGGTGTGCCAAGCATGATGGTGCCGGAAGCTTATGGCGGCATGGCGTTTGGTATGCTGGAAGCTGCTTTGGTGAGTGAAGTTATGGGTCGTCATGTTGCGGCCGTACCTTTCATCGGGGCTTGTGTTCTGGGGCCTTTGGCGATTGCACGCGGTGGGTCTGACGCGCTGAAAGAAGCGTGGTTGCCAAAGATTGCGACGGGAGCCATTCGTGTCGGCGTTGCGTTGTCGGAGCATACGGGTGCACGCGAAGATGCTGGGATTACAGCTGAGGGGAACCGTCTTTCAGGGCGCAGCCTGTTTGTGATTGATGGTGGCATGGCAGATATTTTTGTCGTTGCCGATACTCAAGGTGGATTGCACCTCGTTGAAGCGGGTGCTGAGGGCGTTGAAACTATTGCGCTGACCTCTATTGATCGCACACGTAGCCTAAGTGAGATACGCCTCACGAAGGTTGTGTCGCAACCGCTCGACGGTGGCGACGATGTGCTGGCGTCATTGATTGATGCAGGGCGCATTCTTTACGCGGCAGATACATTAGGTGCTGGTTGGGCAATGATCGATAAAGCGGTGGCTTATGCCAAAGAACGTAAGCAGTTCAACCGCGTCATTGGATCGTTCCAGTCGGTGAAACATTTGTGTGCTGAGATGGCCGCTGAGCTTGAACCTTGCCGGTCGTTGATTTGGTATGCCGCGTATGCTCAAGACGCCTTGCCAAATGATGCGCGCCTCACGGCAGGCCATGCCAAGTCCCACCTTTCTGAAGTCGGTCGCTTTGTTGCGCGGACGTCAACAGAAGTGCATGGCGGCATGGGTTTTACCGACCTGTTAGGTCTGCACTATTGGTTCAAACGGATTGGCGTCAATCGTCAGATCTTGGGTGGCCCAGAACGTGTGCGCGAAGAGCTCGCTCGGTTGCAAGGATGGGCCGCGTAGGCCTTACGAAATTTGAGAGGGTAAGGCCTAGACGTGTTGGGCCTTACCACTCATATCCTAGCTTGAGCGAATAGGTGATGTCTTCCTCTGTCGCGCCGCTTGCAGGTGCATTGCTCCAGTCAAAGTCGACCTCTCCGGTAGCCACAAGGCCTGCATGGAGCGGAATGCGCACTCCGGTTTCACTTTCGATGATGAATGCATTGCCCTGATCAAGGGGCACGACCAATTGGTGGTTGTGGAAGATGGCAAAGGCGCTTTCCCACATGACTTGGTCGTAATTGAGTGACCAGTTAGCGGCTGGTGCGCTGGTGTTCTCGTCGGTTGCATAGTCGTGGTACAGCCAGGACGGTCCGAAATTTACGTCGAGAATTTTTTCATCTGTTTCAAATATTTGATACCCGAAACCTGCGCCTAAGTTGCTTCGTAGATTTAGATTGGCAATCTCATCTTGTTTAAATGCGGCACGGGAATAGTAGAACCATTTCGGCGCAAAGAAATAATTGTGTTCGCCTGCGATTGACCGATTATCGATGACGACTTCGCCCTCTTCTTCCCAATAGTAGTCCATGCTGAATTTGGCACGATGTTGCTTCCACCGTGCGGTAACTTCAGCGTCAGCGTAAAGCGCATTAGTTTGGCTGTTGCCGCTGGTTACGTCGCCGCCCACATTGGCGATGCCGCTCCATTTCGCATTCCACAAGCCGGGCTCTTCAGGCGTTTCGGTCTCCGATACCAACGCCGCTGATGGGTCGATGGTCGGTGTTGCGGCGGCGGTTGGGACGATCTTTGTGGTAGGAAGGGTGAACGTACCAAAGTCGGTCTTGAATTCAATGAATTCTGCTGTTTGAGAGATGATCTTGCCGGTGAGGCGGTCGCCATTGCTCAACTGGATCGTTTGAGCGCGCGCGCTAAGAGGCGTTGCTAACATGAGGGCGGTTGCGAGGATGGTTAGGGAGGTCTTCATCATCAGTGGTCCTGCTTTGCGCGATAAATGGCGGTGAACATTCGCCTATTCCGCACCATCACGCGCCGTGTGTGTTGAGGAACGCGCGGGCGGTAAGCATGATTGGAATCTTTGAAAGTCCCCGAAAGGACCAAGGCCCTTTGGGAAAGTGCATAGCAAAGCTTGTATGGGGTAGCAATGAGAGTTGTCGTGGATAGTTAATCCTTGCTGCAATGGGGCCGTTCTGGTTCAATAAGTGCACTCAATAATATGGATGTACTCAAGTGCACTTAAGTCAGGGAGAGACAGAATGAAAGCGGCAGTATTTCGCGATGGCGATTTGGTGGTTGATCAGGTTCCAGAGCCAACAGTGGTCAATGGTCAGGTATTGGTGAAGACGTTAGCGTGCGGTATTTGCGGATCGGATTTGCATGCGTTTCACCACGGCGAGCGCATGGTGAGCATGACAAAACGAGTTGCGCCGCAAGCGCCTGTTATGGATCTCAAACGTGATGTGGTTTTTGGGCATGAGTTTTGTGCAGAAATTTTGGAGCATGGGCCGGGTACGGAGAAGAAATTTGCGGTTGGTACGCGGGTTTGCTCAATGCCGATTGCTGTCACCGAAACGGGCATTAATACGCTGGGTTATTCTAATGATGCTGCGGGTGGGTTTGCCGAGCGCATGGCCCTCAATGAGATGTTGCTGTTGGAAGTGCCCAATGGGCTGGCGACAGATCATGCGACCTTGACTGAGCCGATGGCGGTCGGGTGGCATGCGGTTGAAAAGGCTTCGTTGCAAGAAGATGACCTGCCTTTGGTTATTGGGTGTGGACCTGTCGGCTTGGCGGTTATTGCCGGACTGAAGATTAAAGGCGTGGGACCCATTATTGCGGCAGATTTCTCTCCGGCCCGCCGGGAGTTGGCCAAAAAGATGGGGGCTGACATAATTATTGACCCCGCGAAGACCTCTCCTTATGCAACATGGCTTGATGAGGCGACCCCAGAGGGGTTTGACCCCACGAGCCTTATGACGATGCTGGGCATGGGCCCGAAGTTGCGTCCGGGCGTTATTTTTGAATGTGTTGGTATTCCCGGCATTGTTCAGCAAATGCTTGAGGGTGCGCCGAAGGACGCTCGCATTGTTGTTGTCGGCGTGTGCATGGAAACAGATACGTTTGAACCGTATTTTGCGATCATGAAGCAACTCAATTTGCACTTTGTCTTGGGCTATTCACCTGAGGAATTTGCACAAACACTTCATCACCTGGGAGAGGGCATGATTGATGTGGCTCCGATGGTCACGGGTAAGGTGCCTGTGGAAGGCGTGAAGGAGGCGTTTAAAGCGCTGGCTAATCCAGATGTACATGCCAAAATTTTAGTGGAGCCTTGGAAATAGGGCTTCCAGCTTTTGTGCGATACGATGGGGCAAGGCGCGTGTTTAAAGACGGCGCCTTGCCCCATTCAATTTGATTTGAATTTTCCCATTTTGGCCGAAAGTTTTTCTCTGACCCCCAAGTTTCCCTTGGTTTTGCCGTAATCATTTCCCATATTACTATTAGAGTTTTAGAGACCCAATTAATGCGGATAGAAGGAGCTATTTATGCCGGTTATGTATTTTGTCATTATCTTGGTGGTGTTGGCCCTTGTCTTCTTGGTCAAGGCCGTTGTGACGGTACCTCAGGGGGCCAATTATACTGTGGCGCGTTTTGGCAAATACACCAAAACGCTTAAGCCAGGGCTTGCCATCATTACCCCCTTTATTGAGCAAATCGACAATAAGATCAGTATGAAAGAACGTGTGCTGGATGTGCCCAGCCAAGAAGTGATCACCAGCGATAATGCGATGGTCACAGCGGATGGTGTGGTCTTCTTTCAGGTGTTGGATGCGGCTTTGTCGAGCTATGAAGTGAATGATCTCGAGTATGCAATCCTCAACCTCACGATGACCAATACACGGACCGTTATGGGGTCTATGTCCTTGGATGAATTGCTGTCTAAACGGGATGACATCAACAAAAAGCTTCTCGTTGTTGTGGATGAAGCGACACGCCCTTGGGGTGTGAAGGTGACGCGTATTGAGATTAAAGACATCAATCCGCCACGCGACCTTGTTGAAGCCATGGGCCGTCAGATGAAAGCCGAACGTGATAAGCGGGCGACTATTTTGGAAGCTGAAGGCGAACGCCAGTCAGCTATTTTGTCGGCTGAAGGTGAAAAGCAATCTGCTGTATTGCAAGCTGAGGGCCGGCGAGAAGCCGCCTTTAAGGATGCCGAAGCGCGGGAACGTGAGGCTGCTGCGGAAGCAGAAGCAACACGCCTTGTCTCGGACGCTATTTCAAACGGTAATGTTCAAGCCATCAATTATTTCGTGGCAGACAAGTACGTCGGCGCTCTGAAAGAAATTGCGACGGCTCCCAATCAGAAGTTGATTTTGATGCCGCTAGAGGCCTCAAGCGTTATTGGTGCTCTGGGGGGGATTGGCGAAATTGCGCGTGACACATTCGGCTCAAAAGATGGGGACGATACGCGACCTTCGGGTGGGGGATCTGTTCCGCGCACTAGTCAAAGGAGTTAATGATGGAAGAGATGATTGCTGAATTAGGCGGCTGGCTTTGGTGGATTGTTGCTATTGTTTTAGCGACACTTGAGCTGATGGTGCCAGGAGTGTTTTTCATCTGGTTTGCTGGGGCCGCCGCCCTTGTCGGTATCATTGATTTTGCCTTCGACCTTCCCTTGATGTGGGAGCTGGCAATATTTGCGGTGCTGTCCGTCTTATGCGCCTATTTTGCGCGCAGGATGGTGGCCAATGACACCACGGAGACCGATCACCCGTTGCTCAATGAACGGGGTGCTAGTTTGGTCGGGCGTATTCTCGTGGTTGAAGAGGCTATCAAGCAAGGACGCGGCAAAGTGAAAGTGGATGATTCCATTTGGGCGGCTGAGGGACCTGATGCCCAAGCGGGTCAGCAAGTTCGGGTGGTCGGCGTCACAGGCACGCTTGTTCGTGTTGAACTGGTTGCGGCCTCTTAAACCCTCTTCGCTCTGAAACGTAAAAAGCCCTGACTGTCACCAGTCAGGGCTTTTTGTTATCGCCGTGCGGCCGCTTTAGGCGGTGCGTATCTTTTGCACAAAGCTCACCAATTCATCACCCAGTTGGGAAGTCTGTTCGTTTAGTTCCTCAGCTGTTTGGGTGAGGATGGTGGCGGCATTGCCTGTGTCTTGGGCGCCGCTACGCACTGTCGCGATGGTCTGAGTGACCATTGCTGTGCCTTCTGCGGCAAGCTCCGTGTTGCGCGTGATCTCTGCCGTCGCCGCACTTTGTTCTTCCACTGCCGAGGCAATGGCAGAGGAGACTTGGCTCATGGTTGAGATGCGTTCACGGATCGAGCCAATGGAGGTGACTGCTTCTCCGGTTGCCGCTTGAATAGAAGAGATTTGAGCGATGATTTCGTCGGTCGCTTTGGCTGTTTGGCTCGCAAGGTTTTTCACTTCCGAGGCAACCACGGCGAACCCTTTGCCCGCATCACCAGCGCGTGCCGCTTCAATAGTTGCATTGAGTGCCAGCAAGTTTGTTTGTTCTGCAATGTCGGTGATTAAGCCAATAATCTCGCCAATCTTATTGGCGGTCGTGGCAAGCTCTTGCACGTTGGTATCAGCGGTTTCGGCCTCTGTAACTGCGGCTGCAGAAACTTGGGCTGATTGGCTCACTTGTTCGGCAATTTCCTGAATGGAGCCGGACATTTGTTGGGCCGCGGATGCAACCGTGCTTACATTTGCAGCGGCTTGCTCAGCCCCATTTGCAACTTCCTCGGTCTGAGTATGAGAGTGGCTGGCTGTCTCTGCCATGGCGCCTACGCTTTGGGTCATGTCGGTGACTTTTTCAGCCACTTCGGACACCATGGAGCCAACGCGTGTTTCAAAATCATTTGCAAGTTGCAACATTGCGGAGCGGCGTTCTTCAGCAGCTTCTTCTTTGATCGTCCCTTGCTCATTTGCAAGCGCTTCAGCCGCTTTTAGAGCTTCTTCGGCACGTTTTGTTTCGTGGGCGGCACTTGCCAAAGCGTCGGTGAGTTGGCGACAGGCAAAAACGAGCACGCCGGTTTCAACAATGACAACGATTGCATGGATGACAACCCGAACCATATCTGCACCACCGGGCCAGATGGAGGCTGGAAGCGCGAAGTTTAGGGCCACATGGTGGACAGCTGCGGTTGCGGCGGCGACCACAATTGTGCGCCAGTCAACGAAAGCCATAAGCATGGCAAGAGCTGCCATGAAATAGAGGTGCATGTCGAGTTGAAGCGGGCTGCCTTTAAGGACGTGGACCAACAGGCCAATCATTATCATAAAGGAGACTGCATAGGCGTAACGTGTGTTCTGACCGATCGGCTGTTTCCACCAAAGAGCTGTGGTGATGCCAGCGAAGACGAAGGCCATTGCGGTGGGAATGAGCCAGGCGTTACCCATAAGCAACGCAATCGCTGCGACTGCAGGGACGTGCGCCCAAAGATAGGGAAGAAGGTATTTCATGGCCGTTTGGCGAATGTCGTCGGTCGAGTTCATGTTGCTATCCCACTCTTGGCTTGATGCCACTAAATTTCTTTTGCAAAGGGATTAAGGCCTTTGCGTCGATCTATACAGGTTGAGGACCCTTGGGCTGAAAGCACCAGCACAACGCCTGCTCTCCTCAAAGTTGACCACGACCATCCCTGATCAAATTTAGTGATCAGAATATTGTCGAAAGCACCTGTATCAATTACGTGACCACCCGCATCTGAGATCTGTATTGCAGCCGTCTCAAAAGATGTACCGGGAGGGAAAATGGCGACTAACTCCGACGTATCGGATGAGGGGAATGCTTCTAGTCCAACAAAGGCTAGAAAAGCAGCACACACCATGGCCAAAGGAGCCCATAGTGTCCCGTCATTAGTCTTTCCAATTTTCTGCGCGTTTTTCATCGCACACCCTTTTGAGATAACTGATCTACTTTATCAGCCACCTCAAATTAGATAGGAAGTACTAACATTTGGTGTGTCTTGAACTCGAAAGCACGGAAGGCGTGTATTTTGAGGGATATTGGAGCCTATCGGCGTTTTTTGACCCTTGGCTTCAGAGGTACGGAGCGAAAAGAGCAACGCTTGCATCGCGCAATCGTTCCAACGTTGAGCGCCTTTTCAACTGGTCCAGTGACACAGGCGTTGCGCTGGCCAGACGGTCGTCAATGCGTTGATTGATGTCATGAGCCAATTCCTCGCCATAACATTCCAAATTGAATTCGAAATTGAGCCGGAGTGACCGGGTGTCCCAGTTGGCGGATCCGATGAAGGACCACATGCCATCGACGGTCATGAGTTTTGTGTGGTCGAACGGGCCGTTGGAATACCAAATACGGCAGCCAGACTTAATGAGGTCAGGCATCTGTGGGGTCATGGCCCATTGCATATAGGGCAGATTGTTTTTGTGCGGCAAGACGATGTCTATTTCCACCCCTCGCATGGCGCAGAGGGATAAGGCAGCGCGCAGAGTCGTATCTGGTAGGAAATAGGGTGAAACGATTTGGACTTTATGGCGGGCGGTGGAGAGGGCGGCAAGGAGTGTCCAGCGAATGGGGTTGCGCTCCATATCTGGGCCTGCGGGAACACCCCTAATCATTAGGTTCCCCGATGTTTCTAATTGAGGAAACCATAAGGGCCCGGTGAGGACTTCGTCGGTTGTAAAATGCCACTCATGGGCGAAGGTTCCCATCAGGTGGCGCAGGACGGGGCCTTCCACCTTGAAATGGTGATCCCGTATTGGATGATTATTGGCAGGGTGAAGGAGATTTCCTTCTGAAATATTCATGCTGCCGGTAAAGCCGATTTTGCCGTCAATGACCAAAATTTTGTGGTGATTACGCAGATTGAGATAGGGCATCCGCCACGGCATGAAGGAATGCAAAAAGCGTGCGCTGGGTATGCCAAGCTTTTCAAGCAAGCTATAGGCGGAGGGGAATGAATAGTGTGAACCCACCCCGTCAATCAGGACTCGCACTTCAACACCGCGTTGATGGGCATCAAAGAGCGCATCGATGAACTGTTTGCCTGCACTGTCATTGTTAAAAATGTAGGTGGAGAGTGCAATGGAATGCTGTGCTTGTTCGATGGCTTTGCACATTGCGGGGAAAGCTTGGTCGCCATTGTCGAAAATGTCGACTTGGTTACCCTCGACGTATGCCACCGGAGAGATTTGACGACCCATTGTCGACATTTGGGTAAGCTGGCGTGTGGCTTCGGGGGAACGCGTGGTGAGGGCGGATACGCCAGCAGGGGGCAGGGCAAGGTCGCCGGTTTCGTGACCACCTGCCCGCAGTTCTTCGGCCCGGCGTTGGATGCGGTTGATGCCAAAGAGCAGATAAACGACCCACCCCACAATTGGCACGAGGACAATGACCCCCACCCACGCAGAGGCCGCCTTTGCATCTTGCTTGGTCAAGATGGCATGTCCGACAGCGGAAACTTGGGCCACGAGAGAAATAAGGCCGACGAGAAGGGGCCAAAATTCGGTGGCTATTTCTGGGCCTAATTCCGGGGTCATAATTGCCTTAAGTTTTGCATGCACCTATAGCGTTCGGGACTATAGGTGCATGTTATGTCGTTTAGAACCTTACAGTAATGCCTGCATTTAATGCACGGTCTTCCCCCACGAAGTACCGATCGGACCCTCGGTTGAAGTCTGCCCGTTCAGCATAGCGTGTGTCCAAGATATTTGTCAGAGAACCTGAAAGTTGAAGATTCTCATTAATGTCCCACGCTGCCCGCAGGTTAAACAGGTCATGACCATCATATGATTCTTGGTTGCCGGGGTCTGTAAAGTATTTACCCATATGCACCCATTCCAGTTCAAAGCGCGCGGCCTCAATTGGTGAATACCCTAACCGGACATTTGCAATTGTGCGCGGTGCTGTATCGACGTCATCGCCTGATGTGATGTTGCTGTTGATGTCGCCCACGTCCCGATTGAAATCATATTTGTGGACGGCGTAGGTTGCCGCAGCACTGATATCAAATTGTTCGCCAAGCGCACGGAAGGCTTCCAGTTCGATGCCGTAGTGTTTTGTACGTCCATTGATAACATTGAAATTATTGGAATCACGAAAGAAGAAGTTCTTCTTTTTCATGTAGAAGGCTGCCACCTCAAATTCAATACCAGCAAATTGGCCTCGGCTACCGATTTCAAGACTATCCAGTTTTTCAGACTTTGCTTCGCCGGGCACTTGGTTGAATTGCATACGGTAGAGGTCTGTGGCTTGAGGGGCGCGGGCACCGCGTGAGATATTTGCAAAGCCGATAAAGTCTTCAGTAAATGCGTGCGTGATCCCAAGCTTAGGCGTGACATCTGCGAATTGATCACTGCGATCAGGAGTGCGCAAAAAGCGGTTGGCGGTGCCGAAGAACCCGTCCGCCGTTAGATTGTCATATTCATAATTGGTGAACTCAAAGCGCACACCCGTTGTCAATTCTGTGGCATCGCTTAGGGCCCATGTCGCATGAAGGTAGGGGGCGATTGTCGTGGCTTGCACTGTGTAATCATAGTGCAGGCCTTGCTCGTAACTGAAAATATCAGGATCGGTTTGCAGCTCGCTTAGGTAGCCGTCGGAATATTCAAAGTCATTGCCAATGATGAGGCTGTGGCCGTTCCCAAATGGTTGTTTGTAGCTGCTTTGCAGACCTACGCTCCAATGACCATTCTTTTCAATGGCTTGGCTGGGCAGGAAGTGCATCCGAAATTCCATCCGATTTGTGCGTGCGTAGGGTGTGAGCGTCAAAGCAGAGCCATCGTTGAAATGGTGGGTCCAATGAACGGCGGACCGCACCGACCATGCGTCGCGGTAGGCATCTGGATTGGCGTTGGTTTTGCGCAACGCGTCGTCCTTATAAGCGTCCGTGCCATTCACATAGCCGCCGGTTTCTTGGTTGAGGTTCATGACGTTTAGTGTGGCAACAACCTCATTTGCAGGGTCGGTATGATCATAGCGGAGCTGTGCTTTTTGTTGACCAAAGCCCGTGTCATCTTGGAAGCCGTCATCTTTGGCTAAAGAGTAGCTGAGCCGAATGGCGTGGTCGTAGGTTGGCGCATCGATCCCGGCGGAGGCTGTGCCCCAACTGTTGAGAACACCGTGCGGCCCCACACGCACGCTGGTGATGGCTTCGGGCGTGGTTGTGCTTGGCAGGGAGATGAAGTTTACGAGGCCGTGAACAGCGTTCGAGCCATAAAGAGCGCTGCCGGGACCTCGAATAACTTCGATGGAGCTGACGACGTCATCAAATGCATCAAAGAGCCCGTTTACATTCGCAAAGCCAGGGGCGCGCATTGGCACGCCGTCCTCAAGGTAGAGGAAGGAGCCCGCGCCCGCGCCACCGGTTAAAACAGGTGAGCGGATGGCTGTTAGGTTTTCTTGGCCGTTGCCGCGCTGGACATTCACGCCGGGTAAACGATTGATGACTTGTTGTATGTGGTCAGCTTGAATGTCGGTCACTTCTTGGCCGTCAAGGCGGGCAACATTCCCAGGGTGCTTTGCTTTTGGTGTGTTGGTGCGCGTGCTTGTGACCACGACAGTTTCTAGCAATGTGGGCTGGGGCGCGGTGATCGTAGCGGTTTTGTCCGCTGCTATTGTTTCCACCGCCTCTTGCGCATGGGCTGGTACGATGTGGGCAAGTGATGCGCTGAGCAATAAAGCTGAGAAGCAGGTAGACCCCCGTAAAAGATGTTGATATGTGGCAGATTGTAAATTCACTAATTTACCTTTGATCGGATTCATGTGGTACTCCCCAGCTTACTTTAATCCAGCTATAGATGGCCCTTCGGCCTTTCTTATTATTAGCTACTCAGTGTTGGCGCAGCATAAAGTGCTTGAGTAGATGTGGCGACCCTTCAAAGGGAGCTTTCGAGGAGGGCCTCAGGATTGGCGCTATATCTATCGTTTTGGGGGTATAGAGTGCCTTAACCATCCCATACGCTTAATCCCAAAGTTATGGTTTGTGTAATGTTCTGCTTCTATTCTGCGCCCTTGGGAGATAGTTCGGGGGTAATATGGCCACGCAGATAGGCGTTTTGACGCCAACATTGCAGGTTTTTTTGGAGTGCTGGAAGTCTGCCCGTGAGGGGGACGCAGTGCCGAAGCGCGCGGCCATTCGTCCAGACATTTTTCCCCGTCAAAGCCTCGGTTACATCACCTATCAGGAATATGAGGCACCGGGTGTTCTTATATGGAAAATTGCGGGCACTGCTTTGGTGGATGCCCTCGGGAGGGAGCTTGCGGGTCACAATGCGTTGGATTTGCTCCATGGGGACGAACGTGACTATGACATCATGGCGATTGAGGCCGCATTAGCGCATCCTTGTGGCATGATCTACGCGATAGCCTCGCGTTCCATTTACGACGAGCCTGTTATAAACCGCCTTTTACAGCTGCCCGTTCGGGGCGCTGACGGGACGATCAATCGGTTTGTTGGTATGGTGGAGCCTTATACCCTCCCCGAAAATAGTCCTGCGATTGATTTGGGAGAGCACTCTATGCGTCGAGGCGAGGGCGCTTTGGTGGATATAGGGTTTGGGGTTCCAGACATGGAAGTCGTTCTTGGCGAATGGACCAAAAAACACGCTATGAGTTGAGTTGGTGTTCAATACTATCTGCGCACCGCAGGCTTAATGCCGCAATTGTGAGGGTTGGATTGGCTGTCCCCCCTGTTGGGAACAGAGCACCTCCGACAATAAATAGATTTGGATGGTCATGGGTGCGCCCTTCGCCGTCCGCGACAGAGGTCTTGGGATCGTGTCCCATGCGCGTCATTCCCATTAAGTGTTGGTTCCCATAAATGGGTTTTATCGATTGTTCCAACGCACCGGCCGCTTTCGCAATTTTGTTCATATAGGTTCTGGCATGGGCAACACCTGCTAATTCGTAGTCATCCCACTGCCATTGAATGTTGATTTTTGGCTGTCCGGCACGGTCTCTTTTTGACCAGTCCAAGCTGATACCATTGGTTTCAACAGGGCGTTGTTCGATCGTTACGCTCATTGAAACTGTGCGCTCCATTCTCCATTTAAACCGTTCATCTAGCTTAGGCGGTTTGATACCCGTTAATAACTCTTGTTCGGCGGCAATTTGAAAGTCTAGATGATTGTGGAAGTGGAAACTCCAAGCCGCTTGTTTGTTCCTGAAACTACCATCTCTAAAATTTTGTGCGATGCGCGTGCTGTACGGACCTCTACCCGCAAAAACAGGCTCTTCTAAAAGTAAGATACTGTTGATGCCAGGATGATCAAATAGGTTGCGGCCAACTTGGCGCGATGAATTCGCGATACCAGCGGGTGCTGCTTCTCCTGCACTCATAAGCAGAATGCGCGCGCTTTCGATGCAGTTTGCACTGAGTACAAAAATATCAGCTGTCACGCTTTCTATCGTGCCATCGGGTCTGCGGAAATGAGCTGCGCGCACTTTGCCCTTATCGTCTAATTCAAGTTGTTCAACCAAGGCTTTGTCGAACAGTTGCACACCTGCTTCCTCTGCTTTGCGGACATGGACGATGGCGGCGTATTGCGCAGCTGACGGGCAGATGGGTGAGCAAGTACTAAAGCCTTGGCATTCACTACGCTCGTCGAAAGGGCGTGAGTTACGAGCGGCCGGCGTGGCTGAAAATGTGAGGCCTGCTTGTTCGGCGAACGGTTGCATCATTGTTTCTGAATAGGCAGGGGGCAGGGGAGGCAGGGGGTAGGGCGTGGAGCGCGGCGACAAAGTGGGCGCATTGTCATCGCCGCACACACCCATTTCGCGTTCTGCTTGGGCGTAGTACGGCTCCAATGTTGCGTAGTCGATTGGCCAGTTTTCACCGACGCCGTAGTTGGTCTTCATGTCAAAGTCAGAGGGAATAAGGCGGGGCGTGATGCCGCTCCAATGCCATGTGGTGCCGCCGACGACGCGTAGGTATTCAGCGCGCATTTTTTCGGGGGCCACTTCACTGAAGAAATCATCTTCGTTGGACACCCATTCTGGACGCGGTGCGTAATCTGGGTTGGGGTAGCCTGACGTTAGGTTTTGTTCGGCGGTGTCTCGAAAGTTTTCGATGATGTCACCACGCTCAACACGCGGGCCTGCTTCTAGCAGGATTACTTTGATGCCCTTGGTGGCCAAGCGATACGCGCATAGAGCGCCGGCAACGCCTGAACCAATGATGACAACTTGTGCGTGGTGCGGGGTCGGTGTGTTTGGCATTAAAGTACCTCCGGCTTGTTCGCCCAGCCACGGGGGCCTGTTGCGCTGATCAAAGGAATGGGGCGGGTGTCTTTGATCGCGTCAAGCAGCAATGCCTGTTCGTAGGCTACGCGGATCGGCTGGGTTCGTTCGTGATAGTAGATGCCTAAATACCATGTGGTGAGAAGGTGATCGATGAACCATTTTTGACCTTCCCCCAATGCAAGCTTTGGATTGCTGGTTGGGGGTATGTCGCCGCTCAGGAAAGGCTTGAGCTGTTCATAGCTTGTCAGCGTGTGTTCAGTCATCCACGGTTCATCGCGAAAGACACTGTAGATGGCTTCCAAGGTTGGCTCGTGTAGATCACTTCGAAAGGTGACAATTTGGCTGAGGGCTTTGAACGTCTCGAATAGACGACCGCTTGGATCGGTATTGTCTGGATCGATCACAACAAACACAGAGCTGTCGTCTTCGAATACACTCCAAACCCTGTAAGAGAGCAGTCCTGTTGCTCCCCCGAGCAGAGCCAATGCAGCGGCTCGTCTTGATATTTTTAGTTCACCCACGCCGGAACGTCCTTTGCCCCTTATACCCTGGGATTTATTAGCACTAAAACAGAGGTTTAACTGATAAAAATTCGTAGTTTCCCATGCTTCTTTCTGGCTATATATTCGTATAGGCGCAAATGCGAATTTTTATGTAGGATGCCGAGGCTACTGGGGCTACAGAGACTACCGAATGTTGTGGAGGGCAAGAGTGTGGATGGTGTGCGTAAAGGGGGCCGTGGGGAAAAATCCCCTCGTGCAGATATTATACACGGGGATGCGATGCTTGATGTGCAGCGCTATCCGGTTACCTCCCAGATGTATGACCGTTTTCAACGTCGCCGTATTGTACGCAGAGTTGCGACGATCTCTTATGTTCTGGTGGTTGGGGCTTACCTTTGTTGGCGCTATACGGTCATTAATGATCAGAGCCTGACGCTTTCTCTTTTCTATTTTGTTTCTGAGATTTTTGGATTCATTTTAGGGCTGACCGCTCTCTTTGCCAGTTGGACCTACCGGGAGCGTTCTCTTATTCCCGCACCAAAGGGATTGGCAGTTGATGTAGTTATCCCGGTTTACAAAGAACCGATTGATGTCATTCGCCAAACGCTTATCGGCGCGAAGGGCATAAGCTACCCCCATGAAACATGGGTGCTCGATGACGGGCGCCGCCCGGAGATCGAGGCGCTTGCCGCTGAGCTTGGCGTGACTTACGGCACGCGCGATAAAAATTCACACGCCAAAGCGGGCAATCTGAATTTTGGGCTCACTCGTATGACAGGTGAGTTTGTGATGGTGTTCGATGCCGATCACATTGCTATGCCGCATGCGCTGGATGTTTTGTTGGGGCAGTTTAATGACCCGACCATTGGGCTGGTGCAAACGCCGCAGGAATTTTTCAACACTGATGCGTTTCAATACGTCAACCCGCGCAAGGGCGGGGGGCGTTGGCATGACCAAACGTTCTTCTACAATATAGCAGAGCCCTGCCGTGATGCGCTGGATGGGGCAACCTGTGTGGGAACTGGTTCGCTTTATCGTCGCGCGTCGCTTGAGGCCATCGGTGGATTTCCGACCGAGACGGTGACTGAGGATTTCCATACGTCTGTATTGTTCAGCAAGGCAGGTATCCAGACGGCTTATATCAATGAGCCGGTTGCTGCTGGCTTGGCGGAGGAATCTGTTGAAGACTTCTACGCAACGCGACACAGGTGGGCGCATGGTAATTTGCATGTCCTACGGCATGAGAATGCACTTTTCTCAAAAGACCTTACATGGCGGCAACGGTTGTCGTACCTGACATTGGGTACAATTTATCTTGAGGGCTGGCAGCAGCTCATCAATTTCTTGATCCCGGTTGTGTCCCTCTTGTTCGGCATGCCCCCCTTTGAGATCAGCATCTTCAATGTGTTGATGGTGTTGCTGTTTCCCTTCTTAAGCTATGCGTTGATGCAAGAAGCTGGCTGCGGATATGCGCGGTTTTGGGTCAATGAGATCTTTTCAATGTTGCGGTGGCCTATCCACCTTGTCGCGACGGCGGGTTTCTTTAAAGTTCGGGCGCCGTGGCGGTCTGCTCAAAAAGCGGCTGGGGGGCACGTGCAGTGGCGTTTACTTGCGCCGCAATTTTTCATTCTCGCCCTTAGTTTGACAGCTCTTGGTATCGGTATCGTGCGTGTTTGGGGTGATTTTGAAATTGGTCCGATTGGGCAAGCGGTGATGTTGCTTATTGGGTTCCCTCTTAATGACATGGTGGTCATCGACCTGTTTAGGATTTTGCCAGAAGGGTATACGGCTGACTTGGTGATGATCGCCGGGTTTTGGGTGCTGTATAATTCAGCCCGGGTTTTATTCTTGGTCCGAAAGGTTCTGCGCAATGCGGGGGACACCCATGCCTATTTCCGTTTCAAATTGCCGATCCCCTTCTTTGTGACTGCGACAAATGAAACAGCTACAGACGACGTTGTGCTTTTGCACAGCGTGGCTCTGTCGGAAGTGTGGATGGAGTTTGATGTGTCCTCTGACGGCGGCGTCGGTTTGGGGGGGGCGTGGCAAGTTGGTGATGTTCTGGCACTTGCCTTAAGCCTGCCAGCGGGGGAGTTGAATGTGGATGCTGTCATCGACACTATTTTGCAAAACAAATCGGGCGAACAAGCCCGTGTAGAACTTTCATTCCTCTGGGAGAGCCCTCAAGAAAAAGATCAACTTGCCGCGGCTCTTTATTCAGTGGATTGGCAAAAAGAGTTTCAGGCCCATAATTCCTACTTTTATACACTGTGGGATAGTGTGGCTTGGCTGTTTGGTGAAAACCGAAACGAACGCGTTGCCACACGGGGCGACTGGGCGCCTTTGCTGATTGAGAGTAGTGCGAATGATGAAGACGCCTCTAATTACGGGGTGCTTTCCTACCCTCTCGAGGCGGACGGCGCTGCCAGTTTGATTGCGTTTCGGCCGTTTGCCCTAGGGCAAGTTGTAGGTGGACATGTTCTTGGGTCTGAAGGCCCACTGGATTGCCGATTGGAAATTAAAGGGGCTGAGCCGTTGTCTACGTTGGCGACCAAAGGTGTTGATGGCGCTTCTCTCGCCCGGTACTTGGTGCATGTGGTCATGGAGCCGGGCGCCGTCCGCGTCAAAGCCCCTCAAAAGGGTGCAGAGAATCAACAAAACCAAAAGAACTTCACGCCCGCGGAAACGAAAAATTTACTTACTGAAGATAAAACGGCATGAAGTGGCGACGATTTTATGAAAAATTGAGCCTACTTAAGATTGGCTATCAACTAAACTGCAGGATTTGGCCGGTTGTGGCAGTTTTGCTACATCCTTTACAATTCAATGATGACATATTTAACTTTGAATTGAGGGGCTATTGAGCCTGGGTAACGAGGGACGAAAAAATGACAAAAAATCTTTTGCTTAGTACTGCACTTGCTGCAGGCACGATGATTATGGCTGCTATGCCAGCTCACGCTGAGGGCAACAAAGTTTGGACCGGCGTTAGCGTAATGGAAGATAGTTACTACGCTTACATTGGCGGCGTGCGCGCTTTCAATGGCGATCTGAACAAAGACGGCATGCTGATGCGTGCTAGCTTCGGTTTCGGTTCATATGAGTATGACACTGTTGCTGTAGCTGGTGGTGAAGTGGAGGCTGATCAGCGCTCTGGCGACATCATGATCGGTTACCAGTGGGTTGGCGAATCTGATCGTTTCGCAATCTACGTTGGTGGTGCTATCGAAGACCACGATCTAGAGCAGCAAGATCCGAACAATGGTGTTCACGGCAGCGAAGGTGGCGTGAAAGTTCAAGCTGACGGTTATCTTGACCTGATGCCAAATGTTAAATTGAGCGGCTTAGGTTCTTACACATCTGCTTATGAAACATATTATACGAATGCATCTTTGACTTATGACTTCGGCATGTTCGAATTCGGTCCAGAAGCTGGCTTCTTGGGCAACAAAGGTTTCAACCAGAATCGCTACGGCGCGAAACTCGGTGTGGACTTGGGTAACATTGATCTGACATTGAACGGCGGTATTGCTGTTGGTGGTCGTGATGATGACGAAAAAGCATACGGCGGGATTTCTTTGGCATTCAGCCTTTAAGCTGACCTAAAGATACCGACGACTATTTGAAGCCGCTGCATCCTAGATGCGGCGGCTTTTTTGTGCGTTCAAAGTGCTATCCAAAAAAAAGATGTATTTGCGAATAATTCTCATTGCTATTAATAATGGTTCTTGTTATCAAGATTGCACAAGGCGCGACGAACGCGACTTGGGTAACCGACCAAATGATGATTGGAGTGAGCTCGTGGCTTTGAGTTTAAATGTTGAGGTGAAAGAGCGCACCCCTACGGAATTACAGACAGCAGTTGCGGCGCTAAAAACCGCTGAGCCGAATTTACGGGCTCGCGATATAGCCAATAAGCTGGATGTCAGTGAAGCAGAATTAGTTGCGATGCGCGTAGGTGACGGTGTTACCCGGCTCGATACTAAGTGGACAGAATTGGTCAAGGCCCTCCCTCTGGTCGGTGAGGTGATGGTTTTGACTCGGAACGAGCACTGTGTGCACGAGAAGACGGGGACCTTCAATAAGGTTCGTGTGTCTGATCGAGGTGGCATAGTGCTCGATCCGGAAATTGACTTGCGGATTTTCTTCTCTCATTGGGCGCATGCATTCCATGTGACTGACGCCCTTGAGAGTGGTGTACGCCAATCCATTCAGATCTTTGATCATGATGGCACTGCGGTACACAAGATTTACGCACGTCCTGAGACGAACATGGAATCGTTCGATGCGCTGGTCGGTGCGCGTCGTGCGGTCGGTCAGGGAGTTGGTGTAGAGGTGACCCGTCATCTTAGCACCGCCCCTGACCCCAAAATCAGCTCTTCTGAAGAGCGGACAGAGGTTGAGGTTGCGGAGTTGAAGCAGCGTTGGTCGCAAATTAAAGACACGCATGATTTTTTCCCCATGCTTGCTGACCTTAAGTTGGAGAGAGTAGAAGCGCTTACCATGGTGGAGGGGACTTATACCAAGTCGGTTACCCCTTCGAGTTTTAAACGCGCTCTGGAACTGGCTGCAGAGGATGGCTTGGAGATTATGATCTTCGTGCCAAACCCTGGTGTCATTCAAATTCATACGGGTCCTGTGAAGAACATCAAAGAGATGGGGCCTTGGATCAATGTTTTGGATTCCCGGTTTAATTTACACCTGAAGATGGATTCCATTGCGAAGGCTTGGGTTGTGCGTAAGCCGTCAGTGGATGGCGATGTGACCTCCCTAGAGATTTTTGATGCGGATAACCAGCAGATTGCCTTCATGTTTGGCGCCCGCAAGCCCGGTGATCCAGAACTTACTGCTTGGCGCGCATTGGTTGGCGCGCTTGAAGTTGAGTGTGGACTATGAGCCGGTTAATCTCACTCGCGCAGACCCGTCCGGTTAGGTTGTTTAGTGGATGGGCGACGAGCTGCTTGTTGAGCGCTGCGACGATTTTATTTTCGTTTGGCGTCATCCAAGGAAGTGCTGCTCAAAGTGCTGAGGTGGATGAGGTTCAAGTCGAACGGATCCTGTCTCTCGGCGGTGCATTGACTGAGATTGTTTATGCGCTCGAAGCGCAGGATCAATTGGTTGGCGTGGATATGACCAGTAAATATCCTGTCGCCGCACAAAAACTGCCGGATGTTGGATATTTTCGCCGCCTTTCTGCGGAACCGGTCGTTGCGCTTTCGCCGACACTTATTTTAGCCTCAGACCAAGCAGGACCTCCAGAAGTGTTCGCTCAGATAGAGGATGCAGGCATCAAGATTGTACGTGTGCCTGAAAATGACTTCCGCGAAAATATTGGCGGGAAAGTACGTCACGTCGCAAAGCTGCTTAATCGTCAGGCAGAAGGCGAAGTGCTTGCTGCGGACTTGGATCAACAGATGGCTTCCCTATTGCGCGATGTCACGTCGGCGACAAGCGCAAAGCCTCGGATTGTTTCTTTGATGTCCATGGGGCGCGGTGCGCTCCAAGCGGCAGGGAAAGGGACGATTGCGCATCATCTGATCGAGTTGGCGGGTGGTGAAAACATTTTCGCGAACTTTAGTGGTTATAAGCCCGTTTCTGATGAGGCTCTGATTGCGGCCGCCCCTGACATTATTCTCGTGCCATCGCATATTTTGATTCAGGCGGGTGGTCTTGCGAGTGTGAAAGATACGCCGAGTATCACGCAAACACCTGCAGGTAAAACAGATAAAGTTATTGTTGTGGATAGCGCTACGGCGCTGGGTTATGGCCCGAGATTTCCGCAGGCTGCGCGTAAGCTTGCCCATGTTTTCCACCCTGAGATCTCTTCCTCGCCTTCTAAATAGTCGCACGCTGCATAAAATTCCGATCCGATGAAAGTTGTTCCAATGTTTGAACAAGTGATGTCTGTGTTTAGCTTTCTTGGATCTATCAAGCGCTTCCTCGCGCAAAGCCGTGAGCGTTTAGGCTGGCTTATGCTGGTCTCCTCGCTTGCGGTTTTGTTCGTCGTTCTGGTGGCGGCTGCAGGTGTTGGGGCGATGCCGCTGAGTGCTGGTAAAATTTTCCAAATTATTATGCAGCTTTTCGGCTGGGTGGACGCGCAGGTGGCCAGCGAAGCGGAGACCGTTGTCTTTCTCCATATCCGACTGCCTCGGGTTTTGTTTGGGGCTATTGCCGGTGCGGCGTTGGCCGCAGCCGGTGCCGCTATGCAAGGATTGTTTCGTAATCCGCTGGCTGACCCCGGACTTATTGGTGTGTCTTCTGGTGCAGCGCTCGCCGCTGTTGCGACCATTCTTTTTTGGACAAGTTTTGCATCAGGCATTTCTACAGATTTTCTCCCCTATGTTTTGCCCGTTGCTGCCATGGTTGGTGGCGTCGTTGCGGTTTTCATTGTCTATCGCCTGTCGGTGAAAGATGGGGAGGTTCAGGTGGCGACGATGCTGCTTGCCGGCGTGGCTCTGAATGCCATGGTCGGCGCCTTTATGGGCTTTGCTGTTTTTCTGTCGGATGATCAACAATTGCGGGACATTAATTTTTGGATGTTGGGCTCATTGGCATCAGCCCGCTGGTCCATCATGGTGCCCGTGATCATATGTGCCGTCATTCCCTTGGTGTTTATTTACTCCCAAGCACGCACGTTGAACGCCTTCCTGTTGGGAGAGCGTGAGGCTCACTATCTGGGCTTTAATGTGGAAAAATCAAAACGCCTCTTGTTGTTTCTTGCCGCCGCGTTGACGGGGGGCATTGTCGCCTTTGCAGGGATGATTGGCTTCGTTGGACTTGTGGTGCCTCACATCGTTCGCATGTTGATTGGCCCAGACCATCGCTGGTTGCTGCCCAATTCCATGATCTTGGGCGCACTGCTGATGGTTCTGGCTGATCTATTTGCCCGGACCATGGTTGTCCCGGCTGAATTACCCCTCGGCGTTGTGACCAGCGCTTTGGGTGCACCGTTTTTTATCTGGTTGCTCTCTAGCGGAAAGGCTCGGATGTCAGGATGATTGAAGCTCGCCAAATTTCAGTAAAATTGGGCCGTCGGCCTGTCCTTCACGATGTATCTGTCGGTATTGCACCGGGTGAAGTTGTGTCTCTGCTTGGGCCTAATGGGGCTGGGAAATCTACTTTGCTGAGCGTTTTGGCAGGCGGCTTGCGCCCTGAACAAGGCGAGGTCACGCTAGACGGTGTTCCAATGGCACAATTCGACGCTACTGCTTTGGCGGGTCGGCGGGCAGTGTTTTCCCAACAGCAAGGTTTGAACTTTGGCTTCCGAGTACGCGAAGTGGTGGCGCTTGGGCGCTCTGGCCAGCTTGGGCGCGGTGACGATGAAGAGGCAATTGATGCAGCTCTTGAAGAAACAGGGGCAGCTCATTTGGCTGGTCGGTCGTTTCAAGCCCTTTCTGGCGGGGAGCGGCAACGGGTTCATTTGGCGCGCGTTGTGGCCCAAATCTGGCCCGGAGAAAACCCAACTGCTCAAGCAGGGCGCTTTCTATTGCTTGATGAGCCGACCAACAACCTAGATATGGCCCACCAACACGGCATGCTGACGTTGGCGCGCACATTGGCGCAACGAGGCGTCGGCGTTCTCTGTGTTCTGCACGACCCTAATTTAGCGTCTCTCTATTCAGACCGCGTGGTGCTGATGGAGAACGGGCGGATACAGGCTTCCGGCACGCCGCGCGAGGTTTTGCGGTCTGATTTGCTTGAGGCTGTTTATGGGTTGGCCGTCAACGTATTGGACCATCCAAGCCGGAACTGCCCTCACATTATTCCCGCCTAATTGCGTGACTGCTTTTGGTTGTTCTACCCGAAGGTCCCTAGTTTGGTGCTTTGGGTGGAATTTCCTTTGTGCAGAGCATTAATTACACTAAATTTATGTGATGAAATATTATTCACATGGGATTGAAAGTAATACCAACGGCTGTTATGTGTCTCTTGTAATTTATTTGACCATTTAGATGGCTAATGGCGCTCCGTCTGTGGAAAATCCTTGTATTTTCTATGGCTGGTTTGTACGACCTGTACTCGCTTCTGTTGGCTTTGACCGTATTGGACATGCGTTTCCCAACCTTGTTTGGTGAACGTGTATCAATCAAATCGTGAGACTTAGCATGTCGATTGATCCCCTAAATAATCTGCGTCAGCTTGAAGCTGAAAGCATTCACATCATTCGTGAAGTGGCTGCGGAATTTAAGAACCCGGTGATGCTCTATTCAATCGGGAAAGATTCCTCGGTTATGTTGCATCTGGCTATGAAAGCTTTTTACCCTGCCAAGCCACCGTTTCCGCTGTTGCATGTGGACACGACTTGGAAATTCAAAGAAATGATCAAGTTTCGGGATGACACGGTTAAGCGTCTCGGCTTGGACCTGATTGTTCATTCCAATCAAGAGGGTATTGCCAATAATATCAACCCGTTTGATCATGGCCCTTCTGCCTATACGCATATGATGAAAACCGAAGCGCTTAAAGAAGCGCTTGATAAATACGGTTTTGACGCAGCCTTTGGTGGCGCGCGCCGGGATGAGGAAAAATCACGGGCGAAAGAACGTGTCTTTTCCTTTAGAAATAGCTCGCATGGTTGGGACCCGAAGAACCAGCGTCCAGAATTGTGGAATCTTTACAATGCTCGAATTTCCAAAGGTGAAAGCATTCGCGCGTTTCCGCTGTCTAACTGGACTGAGCTGGATATTTGGCAATATATCCTCGATGAGGATATTCCAATCGTCCCACTTTACTTTGCAGCACCGCGTCCTGTGGTTGAGCGCGAAGGCCAGTTGATCATGGTTGATGATGAGCGCATGCCTATTTTGCCCGGCGAAACAGTTGAAGAACGTCAAGTTCGGTTCCGCACCCTTGGGTGTTACCCGCTGACGGCGGCGTTGGAATCTGACGCCGACACTCTTCCTGCCATTGTGCGGGAAATGCTGATTGCCCGGACCTCGGAACGTGAAGGTCGCTTGATCGACCATGATGATTCTGGGTCTATGGAGAAGAAAAAGCGTGAGGGGTATTTCTGATGGATCTCGAAACCCAATTAACGACTGATAAGTCGGTTACTGACTATATCCTTGCACAAGAAAACAAAGACCAATTGCGTTTTCTGACCTGCGGCAGTGTAGATGACGGCAAGTCGACGCTTATCGGGCGTTTGCTGTTTGATACGAAGTTGATCTTTGAAGATCAGCTTGCGGCGTTGGAAAAAGACAGCAAGAAACACGGTACTGTTGGTGAAGACATCGACTTGGCGTTGCTGGTTGATGGTCTGGAAGCTGAGCGCGAGCAAGGCATCACGATTGATGTGGCTTACCGGTTCTTTGCGACTGACAAGCGCAAGTTTGTTGTTGCTGATACGCCAGGCCATGAGCAATACACACGTAATATGGCAACCGGCGCTTCTACGGCCGATTTGGCTGTGTTGTTGGTGGATGCGCGCGCAGGTTTGATGCCTCAAACCCGTCGTCATGCCTATATCGCGTCATTGCTGGGCATTCGCCATGTGGTTTTGGCGGTGAACAAGATCGATTTGGTTGAGTTCTCGCAGAAACGTTTCAATGAGATTTCCGAAGAGTTCAATGAGTTTGCGGCTGACTTTGGCTTTGCTACTCAGATCGCTATTCCGATGTCTGCTCGTTACGGTGACAATGTCACGGGTAAAAGTGAGAGCATGCCTTGGTATGGCGGCAAGACATTGCTGGACCATTTGGAAACTGTGGAAGTTGCTGGCGCTGACTTGGACGGCCCGCTGCGGTTCCCCGTGCAATGGGTTAACCGACCAAACCTAGATTTCCGAGGATTTGCGGGCACGATTGCAGGCGGCACCGTGCGTGTGGGCGACCCGATCGTGGTGCCGACTTCTGGACAGAGTAGCACTGTTAAGCGGATCATCACGCCAAAGGGCGATGCGGATGCGGCGGGTGCAGGTGAAGCTGTTACTTTGCAGCTCAACGATGAGATCGATATCTCTCGGGGTGATTTGCTCTGCGGTGAAAATGGCCGTCCAGACGTTGCCGACCAAATGGCAGCTCATTTGATTTGGATGTCGGAAGACGCCTTGATGCCGGGCCGACGCTATCTCATGAAAATTGGTGGCGCGACTGTTTCTGCGTCGATTACAGATATTAAATATCAAGTTGATATCAACAGCTTTGAGCACCTCGCGGCCAAGAAATTGGACTTGAACGAAATCGCTGTTTGTAATTTCTCTCTAGCTAAACCGCTGGCCTTTGATCCTTATAAAGACAACCGCCATACAGGCAGCTTTATTCTGATTGACCGTTTGAGCAACGCCACAGTTGCTGCAGGCATGATTTCCTTCCCGCTACGCCGGGCCACCAATATTCATTGGCAAGCTTTGGAAGTGGACAAGGGCGCGCGGGCAGAAGCTAAGAGCCAAAAACCTGCTGTGCTTTGGTTTACCGGGCTTTCTGGTTCAGGCAAATCTACTGTTGCAACATTGCTTGAGAAGAAGCTGCATGATTTGGGCAACCATACATATGTGCTTGATGGCGATAATGTACGTCACGGCTTGAACCGCGACTTGGGCTTCTCAGATGAAGACCGGGTGGAGAATATCCGCCGGGTGTCGGAAGTGTCTAAGTTGATGACTGACGCGGGGCTGATAACTTTGGTGTCCTTCATTTCTCCTTTCCGCTCCGAGCGGCGCATGGCGCGCGATGCCATGGGTGAGGGTGAATTTGTGGAAATCTTCGTTGATACGCCAATTGAAGATTGCCGTAAGCGCGATCCAAAAGGTCTTTATGCGAAAGCTGATAATGGAGAAATTAAAAACTTCACAGGTATCGACAGCCCTTATGAAGCGCCGGAAGACGCTGAAATCCATCTCCATACCGTCGGCAGTACGCCTGAAGAATTGGTAGAAGAGATCTTTGCCTATCTGTCGAGCAATGGATTTGTTCGAGGCTAAATTGACGCCTTAGGCTGATAAAGATTTGGGGAGCTGCTTTCGGGCGGCTCCCTTTTTTGTTAGGCTCTTTGATTGATGGTTGGATGGGACGCAGGGTGGCAGAGCCAAAGAGTTGGTATCTCTATATTTTGGAATGCGCGGGCAAGCGGCTTTACACAGGTATTGCTGTGGATGTTGACGCGCGTTTTCAAGCTCATGTATCGGGCAAGGGAGCGCGGTTTACGAAGGCTTTTAAGCCCAAGCGTATTGCTTACGTCGAAACACATGCGGACCGGAGTGCGGCAAGCAGTGCTGAGCATGCCATGAAGAAATTGAGTGCAGATCAGAAGTGGGCGTTGATACGTGCCTACAGTAAAGCCTCTAAGTGAGACTTATGCTGGGCCATTATAGCCGCGATACCAATCCACAAAGTTTTTTACGCCGACTTCAATCTGAGTGTCGGGTTTAAAGCCTGTGTCAGCGATGAGGTCGTCCACATCTGCCCATGTTGCATGTACGTCACCGGGCTGCATGGGCATCATATTCTTTTCTGCCTTTGTGCCGATGGCGTCTTCAAGGGTCGTGATGAGTTTCATCAATTCAACGGGTTGATTGTTACCGATGTTGTAGAGCTTGTACGGCGCGCGGCTTGTGCTTGGGTTTGGCGCATCGCTAGACCAGTCAGGATCGCCCGCTGGCTTTCTGTCCATCACCCGCACCACCCCTTCGATGATGTCATCGATGTAGGTGAAGTCGCGCTGCATAACCCCATTGTTGTAAACATCAATGGGCTGGCCTTCTAGGATGGCTTTGGTGAATTTGTAGAGCGCCATGTCGGGGCGGCCCCAGGGGCCATAGACGGTGAAGAATCGGAGGCCCGTTGTTGGCATACTGTAAAGATGGCTATAGGTGTGGGCCATCAGTTCATTTGCCTTTTTGCTAGCTGCGTAAAGGCTGACAGGATGGTTCACCGGATCATTGACCGAGAACGGCATCGTGGTGTTTGCGCCGTAGACTGAGCTTGAAGATGCATAGACGAGATGCTGAGTGCCGAAATGGCGGCAACCTTCCAAAATATTACCAAAGCCGACAAGGTTGGCATCGATGTAGCTCTCAGGGTTCTCAATTGAATAGCGCACACCGGCTTGGGCAGCCAGATTGACGACAATGGGGAACTTATATTTTTCAAACAGCGCGCGCATGGCCGGGCGGTCGGCAAGATCGCCGCGAATGAATGTGAAGGCGTCGTCGGACTGGCCTGTGGCTTCTGGCGCCAGTCTGTCTAAGCGGCTTTCTTTGAGGCGGGGGTCGTAATAGTCGTTCACATTGTCGAGGCCCACAACCACATGTCCTTCGGCCAAAAGGCGACGGCTCAAATGAAACCCAATGAAGCCTGCTGCGCCAGTGACCAAGATAGGTTGGCCTTTGATTTGGGAAAGTAAGCTCATAAGGATGTCTCTTTATTTGTGCGGTGCAGGCTTGGATTAGATTGGTTGTGCGTGACGCTCATGTCAGTCACATGACGGCCTAATGGGGCGGTATTTAAGCAATACCGGCCCGCAAGAGATCATGCATGTGGATGAAGCCAACCGGTTGGCTATCAGCAACGACAAAGAAGCTGGTGATGCCGGTTGAATTGAGAAGCTGTAGGGCTTCTGCGGCCAGTAAGGTTGGTGGAATGGTTTTTGGATCTTTCGTCATCACTTCGCCTGCAGTCTTGGACAAAAAGTCCGAGCTCATGTGGCGGCGTAAGTCGCCATCGGTAATGACGCCTAGTAGTTTATTTTCATCATCTACAATGCCTAGTGCGCCCAGGCTCTTTTCTGTCATGCGGGGCAGAGCTTCTGACATCAGCATGTCGGCGGGGGCAAGGGGAAGCTCATTGCCTTTGTGCATCAGCTCGCCAACATGGGCCAACATCGCGCCCAATTTTCCGCCCGGATGGAAGACTTTGTAATCTTCGGCGCTAAAGCCCCGTTTTTCCAGAAGAGCGATGGCTATTGCATCACCTAGAGCCATTTGCATGGTGGTGGAGGTTGTGGGGGCAAGGCCATTGGGGCAGGCTTCTTTTGCTTGGGGCAGTTCCAATAAAATATCAGCTGCTTGGCCCAATGCGCTGTCGGCCTTTGAGGTCATTGAGATCAAAGGGATGCCAAAGCGTTTTGTATAAAGGATGATGTCGGTGAGTTCTGAAGCGCCACCGGACCATGAGAGGGCGAGCACGGCATCGTCTGGCGTGATCATGCCCATGTCACCGTGGCTTGCCTCGCCGGGGTGCACAAATTGGGTGGGTGTACCCAACGAGGCCATTGTGGCGGCTATTTTGTGACCAACATGACCGCTTTTGCCCATGCCCGTAATGATGACCCGGCCTTTGATGCCCGCCAGCGTTTCAATGCACGCGCTGAAGGGGCCCTCTAAGGAGGCTTCCAAAGCTTGCAGGCCTGCAATTTCCAATTCCAAGGTGCGGCGTGCGCTTATAATATGGGCGCTGCCTGCAGTGGCGGTTGGTGAGGCAATAATTGGTTTGGACGGCGTATCGGACATGTTTTGGGTCTTTACTTTAAGGGTAAGAGGTCGCGGTCTAGGTGAAATATGTATGGAAAACTTATACCATGTTTTCCAAGATAGGTTTGGCCATTATACCGTCAAGTCTTCAAATTTGTGTCCTGTCGCCTGATCCTCATGTTAGACCTATTAGGACAAGCTGATGCAGTAGGAAAGTTCACATGGACGCTTTAGATCAAACCAGCTGGCGGGGAGACACCTTACGCCCTTGGTTGGCGGAAAATTTTCTACCCTTTTGGGCAGAGCATAGTTTTGATGCCGCTAATGGGGGGTTCCATGATCGCCTAAGCCTCGACTTTGAGGTGATGCCGGTTGGCTATAAGCGTTTGCGGGTACAGGCTCGTCAGATATTTGTTTTTTCCGAGGCCTATCAATTGGGGCTTTTCCCTCAAGGGCGTGACCTTGCGCAGCAGGGCGTTGCTTTTTGCCTTGAGCATGGGTGGGCGCGAAACGAAGGCGGTTGGGTTTTTAAGGTGTCGCGGGATGGTCAGCGCGTTGTTGACGGCACGCGAGACCTTTATTGTCAGGCCTTCATGATTTTTGCGTTGTCTTCTTATTATGAGGCGACGGCGGACGAGGCTGTGCTCGAGTGGATCGACCACACAGTTAATTTCGTTGAAGAATATATGCGCGATTATGTGCACGGGGGCTATCAGAACGTCTTTCCTGTGGTGGCGCAGGCGGCTCAAAGTTTTCCTCGATTGCAAAACCCTCATATGCATTTGACAGAAGCGATGTTGGTGGCGGCACGCGCGACGGGACGGCCTGACTATCTAACCCGGGCGGGGGAGCTGGTTGAGTTGTTCTTCGACAAATTTCTCCAAACCGAACAGGGCTTGTGCGGGGTTGTGGAATATTTTGACGAGGCGCTTAAGCCGCTCGCAAACGCTGAGGGTGCGCGAAGTGAGCCGGGGCATTTATTCGAGTGGGTGTGGATTGTTCAGCTTTACCGTAAATTGACGGGCGAGGAGGGGCTCTCCTCTAAGCTTCGAGATGTGCTCAATGAAGGCTTAGTGCGCGGCATCGACGATCGACCGGGTTATGTGACGGCCTGTTTTGATGAGGTGGCGTTGTCGGGTGAGGTATTGAAGCGTGAGAAACGGCTGTGGCCTCAGACCGAAACACTGAAGGCATTGTGTGCTGGATTTGAAGCAACGCAGGGTGGGGAGAAGGTTGAATATGGTGCGCGCGCTCGACTTCAGCTGAATATGATGATGGAGGCTTACCGAGCCGGATTAACCAAGCCGGCTTTTCATGAGCACCTTGATGAGCATGGTAAGGTCCTTACTGACTATTACCCTGTTAGTTCGCTGTACCATTTGTTTTTGAGTTTCTCAGAGTATTTGCGGGTGTTTTCCGAAGAATAGGCAGCACTGGGTGGCTTGTTAACGCCCCCTTAAGGGCATGCGTTTTGATATGGCGTGTAAACTAATGGCGAGCGATGGCTTTTCGCGCTAGCTTGACATCGTCGACCTTCGACTTGCTATGTATGGCGCTTATTTGTGACCTGCCTTTATCTGTGACCAGCCTTTGGGCGATCGGAATTTCCTCACTACTATGTCTAAAATGGAACGACTTTCCCGCTTGATAACTCGGTTTGTGCCCGGATTAGGTTCTGGTCATAGTTCGGCAAATGCTGCGTGCATGCCGGATGGTCAGCGTGTCTATGCCATCGGAGATATTCATGGGCGCCTTGACCTGCTCGAACAATTGTTGGAGCGGATCGTTGCGGATGCCCGTGATTATGACGGCAAGAAGCTTCTTATCTTCTTGGGGGATTATATTGACCGGGGTCTTAAATCTCGGGGTGTCCTAGACCTTTTGGCTGGGGAAATGCCGGAGGGCTTTGAGGCGGTCTTTTTGAAGGGCAATCACGAGCAAGCGATGCTGCAGTTTCTTCAAGACGCAGAGTTTGGCCGCACGTGGAAATATTATGGAGGGCTCGAAACTCTCTATTCTTACGGCATTCAAGATGTGGCGCTCAGTGACGACCCTGCAGCGTTTGAGACCGCGCGGTTGGCGCTAGAGGCTGAATTGCCTAGCAGTCATTTGAATTTCCTGACTAACCGATTGATCCCGTATTTCGATATGGGCGGATATTATTTTGTTCATGCGGGTGTGCGACCCGGCTTGCCTCTTAATCGACAGGTTGAGGCAGACTTGTATTGGATCCGGGATGACTTTTTGCAGTCCACATTTGACCATGGTCGGATTATCGTTCATGGACATACGCCCATCGAGCAACCTGAAATTCGGAAAAACCGAATTGGGATTGATACCGGGGCTTATATCACGGGGCATTTGACGGCCTTGGTTTTGGAAGAGAGAACGCAGCGCTTTTTGTCTACTTCTTTACATCCTGAATGATAAAGTTCAGTGCTGGCCGTTGTTGGCCTAAAAAACGCCTCAAGTTGTTTGTAAAACCTTTCTGAAGCCGCTAAGCATGTGGCATTCACAAAGTCTGTTTGGATAGGATCTCGTAATGTTTGGTATTTCAAAGCCCTCCGGTTCCGTGCTGTTGAAGCGCCTGATTGCTGTGGCGGGCTTGCTGCTCCTTACGGCGTGTGCCGGGAATGCCATTCCGTCCTTACAAGGGCCGGCTGCGGGCAGTACTGAAATTGCTGAATATCGGTTGGGCTCTGGCGACAAATTGCGGGTTATCGTTTTTGGTGAAGAAGCTCTGTCTGGGGAATTTGATGTAGATGGTACAGGCACTGTGTCGCTCCCTCTGATTGGGTTGATCCACGCAAAAGATCTCACCTTGCGCGAGTTCGAGACGGAAGTCGGCCTTAAATTGCGCGATGGATATCTCAAAGATCCCCGCGTAAGTGCTGAAGTGTTGAACTATCGTCCCTTCTATATTTTCGGTGAAGTGGAAGAGCCTGGCGAATATCCGTATACAAATGGCATGACCGTTTTGAATGCGATTGCTGTTGGGGGCGGATATACTTTCCGGGCAGACAAGTTGCGGATTTACATTTCACGCGACCAAGCAAATGAAGTTGAGTATTTGCTCAATACAAGCGTACGTGTCCAACCAGGCGATATTGTACGGATTGCGGAACGTTTCTTTTAAACAACCACTTGCTCGTAAACTCATGGTTTCATTTTTGGTTTGACATTTTGTGATGTCTTAGGCTCTACTCACACGTGTGTAGGGCTAAGATTGTTCGTATGAACATCTGAGAGCTGGTTTCTTGGCGGGAACTATGGGGTTTAGACGGTTAGGTTTGTTTCGCGTGCTGGCGTATGAAACAGGGCCTGCTGGTTGAGGGCTTCCCATGCTTCGGTTTTTCGAAGGACACCGCATATACAATACGCGCACAGATAGGACACAGCAAATTTCTGCTGGTCAAAATCAATACTCCCCACATCGATCCCCATTGCCTCGTTCCTTAGGTTCCTCGCGTTCCGTGCTTTCGTTGTTTTTCGGCATGCTCTTGGGGCTCTTCGTCGGCCTTGGCGGATGGTCGGGAGCCGTGCAGGCTGCTCTTACGGCTGAAGAGAGAGCTAGCGTAGATAGTTATGTGAGTGCTTTTAATCTTGGAACTCCTTCAGGCGCAGGGTCTGCAGAGGCATTGACAGTTCTTCTTGGCGAGTCCGAGGATCCGCTTGGCCTTGTGCAGTACCTATTGAGTATCAGAGCAACTTTGTCAGGGGGATTACAAGGTACGGTTGGGGAGGTCATTGCGACTTACGCAGAATCAGTCGGTCTGACAAATCCCGGGCTTTCAGCAAGCATTGGCTCATTGGTTGCTGATCTCCCCGCGAGCTCTCCAATTTTATCAGCATATTCTGGTGCGCTTGACGTTCTTACGTCAGAATCGCGAAGCCGATTGGTTCAGATAGTCTTTGAAAAAGTTAATGAGCAGCACGGGAGCCCAAATTGATGGCCTGCACTAATTGGGGTTGATTCAGCCGTCTTTTTACTATGTGTGCAGCCAATTCCCCTCTTTTTGGACAAGGTTAATTTTTCGTGTTGCGGTCGTGCAACGGAATAGGTCAGTTTTGAACTTATTTTGTGAGCAAATGCAGAATCATGGTGATTAATGTCCAAATTTGGCGTTTTATGTCCCCAGATAAGTATGAGTCTGATTAACCATTGGGCGCGCGTACAGCGCTTGCCTGCGTAAGGGGATCGAAATGTTTAAAGAATTGAAAATGACAGCCATGGCAGTAGGTGTTTTGGGCCTTGGCGTGACTGCTGTGTCCGGTCCAGCATTCGCAGTCGTTGGCGGCGAAGTCGTTGCGGGCGAAGTCTTAGTTGAAAACGAAGATTCTGGTGTCTCGACGCTTCAAGCTCAAATTACAGCGGCTTTGAGCGATACGACTCTCTCCAGCGAAGAGCTGGCGACTAAGATTGCGAGCATTGTTTCTGGCGCGGCAGACCCAGCGGCAGCAGCGAAATTGGTGATTTCTTCTGCATCAGGTTCTAGCTCGGCAGTTCAAACAGCAGTCGGCAACGGCTTGGGTACAGCGGCCAATGATGTGGGCGTGAATAACCCAACGGCTGGTGCAGCAATTTCTACCGCTGTTACAACCAGTGGGACATCGTCGATGAAAACTGCCTATACCACTACGAGCGGGTCAACGGGTTCGACGAATGGGCAAAGCAGCCAATCGAATGGCAATCCTGTACCTCAGAAAACAACACAGCAGACTAGCGATACAACTGGTAGTCAAAATTAGAAGACTTGGGACGCGTGGGGCGCTCTAGTGAATTGACATTTATTTCGTAACGATAGTGATACGGGGACAATATGAGCCGCAGTAAATTGAAAATGGGTGTTGCCGTCGCAGCATTGTTGTCTTCTATGACTGGCTATGCCACGGCGGAAGATGTGCGTGGCCAAGGGGTTGCAGACAGAGCACGGCCTGATTACGACGCAATGGGTGTGCGTACAGGCAGCTTCTTGCTCTACCCAAGCGTGACGGTGGGTGAGTCATATAATGACAACATCTATGCTTCCGAAACCAACACAGAATCTGACTTTGTGACAGACGTTTCCGGGCAATTATCTCTTGTTTCTACATGGAGCCGCCACGAGCTTATTCTTAATGCGACAGCTGACGCTGCTTTCTATGCAGAGAATGACGATGAAAATGTTGTAGACTGGGGCGTGGGTGCCACGGGACGTATCGATATCGTGCGTGATTCATCGATTGACCTCGAAGCCGCCTATGACCACCTCACTGAGGACCGTGGTTCAGCGAATGCGACCGGCGTTCAATCAGAACCAACTGAATATGACCTTCTTTATGGACTGGTTGCGATCAACCACAAATTCAACCGCGTTTCGTTGCGGGCGGAAGGCACTTATTCTGATTTTGATTACGACAATGGCACTCTTATCGGTGGTGGCGTGTCATTCCAGGATGACAGGGACCGGACGGAGATGGTCGGCACTGTTCAAGTGGGCTATGACATTTCCCCGGATACGAGCGTATTCTTGCGCGGTAGTGTCAATGAACGTGATTATGACTTGGATGTGCCGGCTGCGACAGTTGACCGTGACTCCAACGGATATGAAGTTGTCGCTGGTGTTGAATTCGGTATCTCAGAGCTGGCAACCGGTGAAATTTATGCCGGTTATCAATCCCAAGATTATTCAGATACGACTTTGGATAACATCAGTGGGCTGGCATTCGGCATTGACGTTGAATGGTATGTGACGCCGTTGACGACTGTTCGTGCGTTGGCTTCTTCATCAGTTGAAGAAACAATCAACGCAAGCGCCTCTGGTTTCCTAAGCAATTCATATGGTCTGGGTCTGGATCATGAATTGATGCGGAACGTCATTGTTTCTGCTGATGTGGGTTACACCACGGATGACTATGAAGGCATTACGCGCAAAGAAGATACGCTGACACTTGATCTTGGTGTGGACTATCTGATCAACCGGAACTTCCGGGCTGAATTTGGTTATACCTATACAAATCGCGAGTCTGATACAGCCGGACGTGGCTATGATAATAATGTGGTTGGTATTTCGCTCAAGGCGCAACTTTAACTTGAGCAAAACCTACATTTCGACTGGTTTTCCAGTTCATATGTAGCTAGTCTTCAAAAATAATAGCCTCGTCTGCCCGCCAGACGGGGCTCTTTTTTCTTCAAGAAAATGGAATTCATACTGTGTCAAATGAAGTGCCTTCAGAAGTTGGACGTCTTGATCAAGCCGGTGACGATTGGATTGAGTTTGACTTAAAAAGCTTGTTGGGCGCGCTTCGACGACGCATGCGTCTCATTTTGGGTGTTTTCTTTTCGCTCACAGTTCTTGCCATTTTAGTGATCTTTCAGCTGACCCCTCTCTATACCGCCTCCAGCACAGTGCTCATCAATACCCGCGAAACTCAAGTAATTGATATGGATGCCGTATTGTCGGGCCTTTCCGCAGACACCGCTGTGGTTGATAGTCAGGTTGAATTGATTAAATCACGGACTTTGGCTGGACGGGTTGTGAAGCAGCTAAGGCTCACGAAGTCTGCGGAGTTTAATGCTGAACTACGGGCGCCAAGTTTGATGAGTTATGTTGATCCACGTGCTTGGATCCAAACATTCTTGAGCCCTCGAGAAGAGCTTTCTGCCGAAGAGAAAAGCGAACGGATACATAACCAAGTCGTTGATGTTTTCCTTTCCAATCTTTCGGTGTCACGTAAGGGGCTGACTTACGTCATCAACATTTCCTACACCTCCGAGAGACCAAGACTGGCTCAGAAAATCGCTAATACTATTTCTGACCTCTATATTGTGGAGCAATTGGAGGCAAAGTATGAGGCGACGAAAAAGGCGAACCTTTGGTTGCACGACCGGCTTTCAACGTTGCGGGCGCGGCTCCGAGATTCAGAACGTGCGGTTGAAATTTATAGAACTCAGAATGACTTGCTTGATGCGGGCGGGCTAACCGTGAATGAACAGCAATTGTCTGAGCTTAATGCGCAACTCATTCTTGCGCGTAGCGATAGAGCGGAGCGCCAAGCCCGATTTCAGCGATCCCAGACAATCATTCGTCAGGGCGGGAATTTGGATGAGATTGGTGATGTTCTCAAATCATTAGTCATTGCAGATATGCGGCGCCAACAAGCCGAGATGGAGCGCAAATTAGCCGACCTCTCCTCACGGTACGGTGAAAAATACCCCACCGTTATCAATGCGCGCAATGAACGCAATGGGCTGCGTCAGCAAATTTATGCGGAGGCAAAGCGTATTGTGGCGGGCCTTAAAAATGATGTTGAGGTCGCCAATACACGCGTTGAGTCCCTGGAAGATAGTTTGAATTTGTCTCAGGTGTCGGCCAGTGTGAATAATCAGGCGCTTATTCAATTGCGAGAGCTTGAGCGGGAAGCTGAAGCCAATAAGGCGCTTTATGGTAATTTCCTCGGTCGGTTTAAAGAAACAGAAGAACAAGAGCAGCTTCAGGCGTCGGATGCTCGCGTCATATCGGCTGCCACGATGCCGCTTGAAGCTAGCTATCCCAAAAAGTCACTCGCTTTGTTTTTGGCGATGTTTGTGAATGCTGGCCTCGGGATTGGTCTTGGGTTGTTGATGGACCGGCTCGATAATACAGTTCATAATGCGCGGGAATTGGAAAGTGATCTGGGCCTGCCAGTACTTGCCTCTGTTCCTCTTCTCGACGGAGAAGACGGGCTTACACCTCAGGATTATTTACTCCAAAAACCACTCTCAGCGTTTACCGAGTCTTTGCGGGCGGTGCGCTCCTCGTTGGAATTGAGCAATGTTGACCGCGCACCTCAAGTCATTGTCTTTACGTCGGCCTTGCCTAATGAAGGCAAAACCACAACCTCTATTAGCTTCGCACGGGCTGCATCTGTGGCGGGTAAAAAGGTCTTGTTGATTGACTGTGATTTACGGCGTCCCTCGATCCACAAAATGCTGTTAGCCCCGGGGGACAAGCCTTCGGCTGGTCTTGTCGAACACCTGGCGGGCAAGGCAAGCTTTGACGACGTTCTTTGTCAGGACGCTCAAACAAACTTAGCTTTTGTTCCTGTGGTCTCTAGCAGTATCAATCCAACGGAAGTTCTAGGCTCTGCTCAGATGGAGCGGATGTTGACGCATGCGCGTGCCTTGTATGATTTGATCGTGATCGATTGTGCGCCTGTTTTGGCCGTGACTGATCCGCGGGTTATTGCGCAACGTGGGGATGAAATCCTCTTTATTGTGCGATGGAACTCGACACCCAAAGACGCTGTCATTGATGCGGTCAAAGCTTTGCATCAACACAATCTATCTGTCACGGGTGCGATTTTGACACAGGTCGATATGGCTCAAATGTCCAAATATAGTTACGGCAAGGGCGGCTACTATTATGGTCAGTATCAAAGCTACTATTTGAATTAGGGGCGCACGGTGTCACAGAGCAAAATTGTTGATGCTGGGTTTATCGCCCTCTTGTTGTTGGTCGCTGGTGGGCTTATTGCTTTGGCAGGCCCGCGCCTATACGCGCATGGTCACACCATTTCGGCTGAGCATGTTTTGTGGAATATCAATCAAGGAACTCTCCAACCGGGCTCCTCTCAAGTGGATCGAGCGCGCACTGCTTTCCTAGAGTCTAGTAGGCTTGGCGTTGATAGTAGCTATTTCCTCATTCGGGAGGGTGCCAGTCTTATCACCCAGCTTAACAGTGTGGAAGAAGGGCATTTGCCCCAGTCGCTCTCCGCACTTCGCAAAACTTATACCTCAGCGGTAGGTCTGCGCCCGATGTACGGCCCTGCGTGGCCAAGGCTGGCGATGGTGTCTTTGCGCCAAGAAGCTGACCCTGCTGAATTGAATCGACTTCTTACGGCGGCCTATATTATTGGCCCTCAAGACTATCGATTGCGCGTGATGCGGGTGTGGGTGGCTTTGCGTATGTGGAAAGACTTAAGCGAAGATTTGAGAAGAAATGTTCGCCATGATGTCCGAGTGCTTTGGGGGCCAAGACGGCGGAATGATCTCGCTGATCTTTATTTTCAAGCTACTTTTTCGCAGCGGGTTTTATTGCGTTCGCTCATGGAGAGTGAACGCGATGCAAAAAATCTGGGCCTCTTAACTCAGCGATTACTTGATCGGGGGCGCCTTTAAGTGGCGGTCTCTTTTTTGTTTGCGAGCAGACTGCGCGAGGGATACCCCAAGAATTGCTGCAAAGGTGACCGACACGGCAGGGATTTGTAAGCTAAAATCCAACAGGCTATGAAGGCACACTAGGAGTGCGGCGCTAAAGCCAATGATTGGGTATAGTTTTCCTGAGCGACGCTGTGCGATGCCTTCAAAAGCTGCACGGATGAAGAGTGCAATGGCCGTGAAGTAAAGCAGGGCAGCCGGGATACCTAATTCGAGCACCAACTCCAAATAGGTGTTATGCGCTTTGTCCCAAAGGAATGGGGCTGGCAAGGTCTCTCCTCGGTAATATTGGAACACATCCTCAAACCCTCCAAGGCCCATTCCTAGAAACGGGGTGTCGGCTATTATCTGCAATGTGAGAAGGTATGCCTCCCACCTGATGGGAGTCGTGGTGGTGTTCAGCATGCCCTCAACCCTAGTGCCCAATTGTCCCGCGCTGAGCGTAAATAAGAGAGTTGTTGCGATAAGGATGCTTGCAAGAACAACCCAATTTGTCTTCTGTTCTCCTGCTCGGCTTCGCTGAAATAAGAACAGGAGCAGCACCGTTAGGGCGACAAAGCTGGAGAGGGTTCCTGCACGCGACGCGGTAAGGGCAAGAGAGGTTACCAACAATAGGGCACCGATCACGGGCCACAATTGATGTTGGAATAAAAACTCCACCAGCGCTTTGAATTTTATCGAGAAGCTCTGAGAGGCGCGGGTGATCGGTTTTACCTTCTGACCTATATAACCCACAGATAAGAGCAGGATTAAACCGGCATAGGTTGCATAAGAATTTCTGTTCACGAAGGTGCTTGTGAGTGAGGACTGGTACGCCCATTTCTCATATACCAATATGGTGTTGTTGCCGGTGAAGTAGATAATGATGCCGTAGAGGGCGTAGCCGCATCCGGTGACAATGAGCGTTTTGAGAATAATATCTGCTGTTCGTTGCCGCCCTGCTAAAAGCAACCCAACCCAACCGATGCTCCAGTAAGTCAGAATATGCATCAGGCCGCGCAGGGTTCCATCTGGGTTTATGCTGATACGGCTTTCCAAAGGAAGGGAGAGGGTTTCGGCTGTGAACTGCCATATTGGGTGATGCAAAGCCGCCGGGCTCCAAGGACTCCATTGAAACAATATCCAAAGGCATACAAGTCCAAATAGAGTGAAGGGGATTTTGTATCGGCGCAATTGTGCATGCGCGCGCGTTCTCAGTTCGGGATAGGCGAGGCTGGCGAGGAGTATAAGTCCTGCCCCAAGTGCTAATAATGCTGCGGGAAAGGGCCTGTTGCTGGCCAAGGGAAGTGGCGCAAAGCCTAACAGTACTAGATAGGGGATCAGGACCAGCTTAAAGGGGGTGATGGTCGTGCGAGGGCCTTTTGGCTCTACGGAATAGCGCATTTTTGATGACGTTCATTTGTACGATGCCGTAACAGCGATCGGAGTGGCCACTTCTTTCAATTGAAGTATCTTACCGTCAGCGCAGAGTGTCGGCAATTCACCATTGGTGTAAAGAAATGAAAATATTACGCTTTGTAAGGGGGGGGAGCGGGTACTTTTTGGGAGAAGCGTCAAATTTGTCTAGACGGGCCCTGAGAGGGTTGTGATAAGGTGTGCGACTAGCTGACATAAATGATAATAATGCGAGATTGCAGGTGCAAGCGAAGAACGAGACCCGGCTGACAGCAGGGCAGGCAAGTAAAACAGGCCGGATGGCGCTAATTACCGGGATTACGGGGCAAGATGGCGGCTATTTGGCTGAGCTGTTGCTGCGTAAGGGTTACCGTGTTCACGGCTTTGCTCGGGAAGCGACGATGCCGCTTCGGTTGCAGCATGCTGGTTTGGCTGACGATCCAAATCTGACAATTACGGCCCTGGATATGCGCGATGACGCCGGGCTTGAAGATTTACTTGCCAATTGTCAGCCCGATGAAATTTATAATTTGGCGGCGCAATCTCATATTCATACAAGCTTTGAACGTCCAGACGAAACCTCAGATATTAATGCCACGGCCACAATGCGCCTTCTTAAGCTGGTTGTGCGTTTAGGGCTGGTGGAAAAAAGCCGAATATATCAGGCATCTACTTCGGAGATTTTTGGCGACAGTAAATTACCGCGCTTTGATGAAACAGCACCGTTTCATCCGATGAGCCCCTACGCTGTGTCTAAATTGGCTGCATTTGAAGCCGCGATGAACTACCGCGAAGCTTACAATGTGCATGTTTCAAACGGGATCCTGTTTAATCATGAGAGCCCGTATCGGGGCGAGAATTTTGTAACCCGCAAGATTACGCGCTCGGTTGCTCAGTTGGCGTGCGATACGCAGGGTGCTTGGACACCGTTGCATTTGGGAAACCTGGATGCGAGCCGTGATTGGGGCCATGCACGCGATTATGTGGATGCGATGTGGCGGATGCTGCAGCAGGACACGCCTGGTGATTACGTTATCGCCACGGGTAGTGTGCATTCTGTGCGGGAGTTGGTTGAAGCCGCCTTTGGCCACATTGACCGGACATTGGTGTGGGATGGGGCGGGTGTGTCTGAAACAGGCCGCGACGCGCAAACTGGCGTACTCCTTGTGTGCGTTGACCCGCAGTTTTTCCGCCCGACAGAAATTTTCTGCCCGCGCGGAGATGCGCGTAAGGCACTGGACGTTTTGGGATGGAGCTCAACAACGAAGTTTGAAGAATTGGTCTGCGATATGGTTCGAGGAGACATTGCCTTGTTACAGCAAGCCTCCCCGAAACTTCATTCAGTCTCTACGTCTTTGCTCTCGGCTGAGGGCTAAGGCGCCTAAACCGCTGGGCGGCCAATTGAATGGTAGGCAATCCCGGCGTCTTGCATTTCGCGTATTGCATAGATATTGCGCAGATCAATAATGAGAGGCCGTGCGAGCATCTCTTTGATTTGGCCTAAGTCCAACGCTCTAAACTCGTTCCACTCGGTCAATATGACGAGCGCCTCTGCATCGCGCAGTGTGTCTTGTGCATTGGTTTCCCAATGGACGTCCGGCAAGAGCGGCTTGGCTTCTTCAATACCCTCTGGATCATAAGCGTGTACCAAAGCACCGGCTTTTTGAAGTGCTGGAATAATGTCCAAGCTCGGCGCGTCCCGCATGTCGTCGGTATTGGGTTTAAAAGTAACGCCGAGGATGGCGAGCTTTTTACCTTTAACATCCCCAATGGCTTTGAGAATCTTTTGCGCCATTTGAATTTTTCGGTTGTTGTTGGTTTCAACCGTTGCTTTGACAATGTTCATTGGCGAGGCAAAATCTTCAGCTGTCTTCAGCAAAGCAAGAGTGTCTTTTGGAAAACAAGAGCCGCCGTAGCCCGGACCTGCGTGCAGGAACTTGGAGCCGATACGCCCATCTAAGCCAATACCCTTGGCAACTTGTTGTACATCGGCGCCTACCGATTCACATAGATCAGCGATTTCATTGATGAAAGTGATCTTTGTCGCCAAAAAGGCATTGGCGGCATATTTGGTCAATTCAGATGTACGCCGTTCTGTACAGAGCATTGGTGTTTCGTTCAAATTAAGCGGTCGATAGAGTTGGCGCATAACGTCAAAGGCGCGCTCTGTTTCTGCGCCTACCACAACGCGGTCGGGGCGTTTGAAATCTTCGATGGCAGAGCCTTCGCGCAGAAATTCAGGGTTTGAGGCAACGTCAAAGTCTGCGTCAGGGCGGCGTTTGCGGATCAGTTCTTCGATTTTATCGCCTGTGCCGACAGGAACCGTCGATTTGGTGACGATGACGGCGTAGTCTTCAAGCTGGTCTGCAATTTCTTCAGAAGCTGCATAGACATAGCTTAGATCTGCATGGCCGTCACCGCGACGGCTTGGCGTGCCCACGGCAATGAAAATTGCTTGAGCGCCTTTCATGCCTTCTGCGAGATCTGTCGTGAAGCTCAGGCGGCCCGCAAAACGGTTGCCGTTCACCAGCACATCCAGGCCGGGCTCAAAGATGGGAATTTCACCTTTATTGAGCCGATCAATTTTTGAAGCGTCCTTATCAATACAGACAACTTCGTGGCCAAAATCGGCGAAACAAGCGCCTGACACTAACCCAACATATCCTGTACCAATCATGGCGATGCGCATAAAATCTTCCTGTCTTCGCAATTTGCGCGCACGGCATGTGGTGCGCGCGAGGTCTTAATATTTAGCCAGAATTTTTGTGAGGCCGGGCCGAATATCATCTCTTGCCATTCCATAGGCAATGTTAGCCTCCAGAAAGCCTATTTTGTCGCCACAGTCAAAGCGTTTTCCTTCAAAGCTGAAGCCATGGAAGGGTTGCTTGCCCAAAAGGGTCGCCATCGCGTCGGTGAGTTGGATTTCATTGCCGCTGCCGCGCTTGCCCTCTGTAAGGGGGGCAAAGACTTCCGGCTGTAAAATATAGCGGCCGATGATGGCTAAATTGGATGGTGCCTCACTTGGGTCTGGCTTTTCGACAAGTCCCTTAATCTCTGTCAGAGCGCCTGTCGTCTCGCCGGGGTTTAGCACCCCATACCGATTTGTGTGCTCGTGGGGGACTTCTTCAACGGCGACGAGGTTGCCGCCTGTCTCGTTGTAGGCCTTGACCATTTGCGCCAAGCAGCCTTTTTCGCCCAATACCATGTCATCTGGCAATACCACTGCGAAGGGTTCATCGCCGACAATTTTGTGGGCGCACCAAACGGCATGTCCCAGACCCAACGGCTCTTGCTGGCGGATGAACATCATCTGGCCCGGTTGCGGCATGGATTTATGGAGAAGGGCTAGTTCTTTATTTTTATCACGTGCGTCGAGTGTCACTTCCAACTCAAAGGCTTTATCGAAATGGTCTTCGATTGCGCCTTTTCCGCGGCCGGTGATGAAGATGAAGCGATCAATTCCTGCTTCAAGTGCTTCTTCGACGGCATATTGAATGAGGGGTTTGTCCACAACGGGGAGCAATTCCTTAGGCACCATTTTTGTTGCCGGAAGGAAACGGGTGCCGAGACCGGCAACAGGAAAAACAACGGTTCGAATTGGTTTGTGAGTGCTCATATGGGTTGTCTATCTTTGCTTGAATTGCCGATGGGAAGATGCGGAAAATAGATGATTCTCAATAAGTTTTGAATGACTTTGGCGCCATTGTTGCGTCAGCTTAAGATTAAACCCTAAACAAATAGCTGGTGCTGCCCATTTTCTGGGAAATATGAGGGAAACCGCCCCGTATTTATTCAATGTTGCTGGAAATGGGTGCCGCTCAAAGTGGTTATCTCTTCAGTAGGCGTTGGGATGGACCAGCCCTTTGATGGGTGTGAGTGCGATGATCTTCAAATCTAACCAAATTGACCAGTGTTCAATGTAAAATAAGTCATGCTGTACGCGTTTCTCCATCAAACCGGGTTCAGTGGTTTCGCCCCTATATCCATTGATTTGCGCCCAGCCCGTGATACCGGGTTTTACTTTGTGGCGTTGAGCGTAGTGCTTAATCAGCTCGGCATATTCTTCGTTATGTGCGAGGGCGTGAGGGCGTGGTCCCACCAATGACATCTCCCCTAAGGCCACATTAATGAGCTGGGGAAGTTCATCCAAGCTTGTCCGACGTAACCAGAAACCAACCTTGGTGACTCTATTGTCGCTCTTCGTCGCTTGTTGTATTTCGTCCCCATCATCTTGAACTGTCATGGAACGAAATTTGAAAATTTTGATGATCTCATGATTGAAACCATGACGCTGCTGTTTGAAGAAGACCGGGCCGCGGCTGTCCCACTTAATGGCAATCGCAATCAGAGCGAATAAGGGCCACGCGAGCGCTAAAAAGGTGACGGCAAGAATACGGTCTTCCAATGCCTTGGCAACACGTGACCAATTACTGATTGGCGGTGTGTGAATGATTTGTGTGTGGACGCCGCCGAGGACTTCCATTCTGTTGTTTAAGAAGGCATAGCCAACCTCGTCGGGACTGAGCTTTACATTGATTGGCAGGACGGCAAGGCGTTCGGCGATTGAAAGAATGCGCGCTTTAGCAGCATGTGGGAGTGCAATGATAATATCGTCAACACGTTGTTCTTGGGCCAATTGGATGAGGTCATCTATATCGCCATTGACTGGCAACATGAGCTCATCCTTTCTCTCTTTTTCCATTCTGGTATCAAAGACACCCACGATGTGCAAATGAGGGTCTAGTGCGCTGGCATGATCAATAAATGACTTCCCGACACTGCCAGCGCCGACAATGGCAATGTTGCGACGTAGGTGGCCTGCAGTAGACAGTTTACGCAAGGCCCACGCATAAGATAAATGGCCAATACTTAAAGATGCAGCGGCAAAGAAAAACCACGTGATGGCCCAGCCGCGCGAATAAGTGCCTGATGATTTGACTAGAAATGCGATTGCGATCAAGCCTAGGAAAGTGACTGCCCAGGTTGACAAAACTTTCCCCAAACTCCTGGACCAATCCAGAAGCATACTTAGTTTATAGATGCCTCTATTTCGCATGACGAAAACAGTTAGGATTGCTCCTAGGGTTGTGCCCGTCAGGGTAAGCACCCAGTTTCCTGAAGTGAGGAACAGGCTGAAATAGACAACATGGGCAAGGATGCCGCTTGCTACAATGAGAATGCCGTCGCCTATAGAGGCGAGATCGCCGAACAATTGTCGTGACAGGCTAGACCGTTTTTGGCGATTGGCTTTGAGTAGGCTCATTTTGCTCACACTTATCGAAGAAGCTTTTGATGACATCTACATTTCCTAGTGGACAGTAACAACATTGAGAAAGTGTGGATGCATAATGTATACCTGATTTCACAACGCCACCATCGTAAAATATAAGTTTTTCTGAATTCCAATATGGTACGACACAGGAAGTCTTAAGTTGGAGCGTATGCACCGGATTAACCCTGCAGGGCTTGGCAAAACGTGAAGATGAGGCGATAAGAGTGGGACCTTTTGATTTACCTTCGATAGGCGGCCGCTTGAATGGTGTGGGAAGATAGAGTGATGATTGAAACGTTAGATGCCATTCGAGGCGCCCGAGTTTTATGTGTGGGGGACCTCATGTTGGACTCCTTCATCTATGGCAAAGTGGAACGGGTATCCCCTGAAAGCCCTGTGCCAGTGATGCTGGGGGATGAAGAAAGTCGCATGCTTGGGGGCGTTGGTAATGTGGTCCGGAATGTCAGTTCTCTGGGTGGCCATGCCGTTCTGATTTCTGTTGTGGGGGATGATGACGGGGCAACTCAAGTTCAGGACCTCGTTGATCAAACACCCAATGTCACCGCCTGCTTGTTTCGAGACCCCTCGCGTCCCACAACGGCGAAGACGCGGTATGTCGCGGGTGGACAGCAACTGCTGCGGGTTGATTATGAAGATGTCCGGCCGGTGTCTGGTGAGCTTGAAGATCAGCTGATCCAAGCGGTGCGCGAAAGATTGGCCAATGTCGGCGCTTTGATTTTTTCTGATTACGCCAAAGGTGTATTGAGCCAGCGGGTGATAAAAGAGTGCATTCAACTTGCGCGGGCGCAAGGTTGCCCGGTTGTTGTTGATCCTAAGTCGCGCGACTTTGCACGTTATGCCGGGGCCACATTGATAAAACCGAATATCAAAGAAATGGAACTAGCCGCTGGCCAGTCTTGCCAAAGCGATGAGGCGTTGGTTCAAGCTGCGCAAAAACTTATTGAGGACGGCGACCTAGAGGCGTTGCTGGTGACCCGCTCTGAAAAGGGCATGTCTTTGGTGCTGCGTGATGGCACTGCCCAGCATCAACGCACGGCTGCGCGGGAGGTCTATGATGTGTCGGGGGCTGGTGACACTGTGAACGCGGCCCTTGGTCTTGCCTTGGCGGCCGGTGTTGAATTACCACTTGCCATGGCGCTGGCGAATGAGGCGGCTGGCATTGCGGTGAGTAAAACAGGTACGGCTACAGTGTCGAGTGAAGAGCTGTCGCGCGCGTTATTGGTGAAACATTCACAAAGTATTCATGCCGGGGCCGTTGCCTGGGGTGACGCGCGAGAAGTTGTGGCTGAATGGCAGAGCCGTGGGCTGAGTGTCGGCTTTACGAATGGATGTTTTGATATTTTGCATCCCGGCCATATACATCTACTGCGTTCAGTGCGCGCGCAATGCGATCGATTGGTTGTGGCAATTAATTCCGACGCGAGTGTTTCTCGGCTTAAAGGGCCGTCTCGACCCATCAATGAGGAAGCGTTTCGGGCTGAAATGCTGGCGGCTCTTGTGGATGTCGATTTGGTTGTCATTTTTGAGGAAGATACGCCGCTTGATGTGATCAAAACAGTGCAGCCAGATGTGTTGGCAAAGGGCGGGGATTATACCGTGGACACTGTTGTGGGTGCCAAAGAAGTACAGGCACGCGGCGGGAAAGTTATTTTGATTGATTTAGTGGAAGGTCATTCCACAACGCGGCGTCTTGAAGTGATGCGCAAAGGAGAAGTTCAGTGATTGTTGTCACCGGTGCGGCTGGGTTTATTGGTTCTTGTGTTTTGGCGGAGCTTGAAGCGCGCGGCTATGATGATTTAGTAGTCGTGGATTTTTTCTCGGAGGATGATCGCTGGAAAAACATTGCCAAGCGGCGTATTGAAGCTGTTGTTCATCCCTTTGAACTGTTGGCTTTCTTGGACAAGAATGTCAAAAAAGTAGATGCCATCATCCATATGGGGGCCATTTCTGCGACGACCGAATTGGATATTGATCGCCTTATTCAGCAGAATGTCACTTACACAAATGATTTGTGGGACTGGTGTACTGCGCATAATAAGCGGATTATCTATGCATCGTCGGCTGCGACTTACGGCGATGGTGCGGCAGGCTTTGAAGATGATTGGTCTTCTTCAGCCCTTGCTAAGCTTCAACCGCTTAATGCATATGGGTGGTCCAAACATGTCGTTGACCGTCGCTTTGTCCACCATGTAGAAAGTGGGCGACCTACACCGGCTCAATGGGTTGGATTGAAGTTTTTTAATGTCTTTGGACCGAATGAATATCACAAGGACGACATGCGTTCTGTGATCGAAAAACTATATAGATCTGTGCAAGCTGGTGAACCCATTCGTCTTTTCAAATCATATAAAAATGAGTTCCCTGATGGGGGGCAGCAGCGCGACTTTGTGTACGTAAAGGATTGCGTGAAGGTGATTGCGTGGTTGTTAGAAAACGATCAAGTGAACGGATTGTATAATGTTGGTACGGGACAATCGCGCTCCTTCATCGATTTGGTGAGCTCATTGGGCACGGCATTGGACAAAACCTTGACCCCGGAATTTATTGAGATGCCAGACGGGCTTAAGGAGCGTTATCAATATTATACCAAAGCGGACATGGCCCAGCTGCGGGCAGCGGGATGCGATGTTACCTTTATGTCGTTGGAAGAAGCTGTTGATGACTATGTGCGTCAACACCTTGCCGCACCTGATCAGTACCTTTGATCAGTACCTTTGATCAGTACCTTTGATCAGTGAGAGACGTTGTTGGACTTCGGGGGGCTGTGAGGCGACGGCTTAATAGGCGCCGTCGCGAAGCCACACAGCTGGTAGTGTTTTGAGTAGGATGGTCACATCTTGCCATAAGGTCCAATTGCGAATGTACCAAGCATCAAGCTGAACACGGCGTTCGTAGCTGACGTTGTTGCGGCCTGAAACCTGCCACAAGCCGGTGATGCCGGGTTGAGCGTCGAGGTAATATTCAACATCGTCGCCATATTTCAGCAATTCATCGAGTACGACGGGACGCAGGCCAACAAGGCTCATTTCGCCTTTAAGGACATTGAGCAATTGGGGCAATTCATCCAAGCTGGTATCCCGTAGAAACTTGCCGATGCGTGTAATGCGTGGATCGTCTTTCAACTTATGTTCGCGTTCCCATTCCGCAGCTTTTTCTGGATCATTGGCAATCACTTCAGCGAGGCGATCTTCGGCATTGACCACCATGGTGCGGAATTTTAGGCAGTAGAACATGTCTCCATTGCGCCCCACCCGGCGGTGTCCAAAGAAAGCAGCGCCTCCATCTTTTTTGATGAGCATGGCGGCAAAGAGGAAGAAGGGCGCTAGCGTTAATAGGAGGCCACCTGCGACAACTAAATCGAAGCACCGTTTGATGATGCGCGCAATTGGTTGGCGTAAATTGTCCTCAGACGACAGCATCAACAGATCATGGTTATAAAAAGCTGTCGCGCGGATGTGGAGCACAGCCAACCCTTTTAGGGGCGGGATGATTGAGAACTTAATGCGCGCCCGGTTCAACTGACGGGTGACTTTTTCAATAGATTCAAATTCGCTCGCCTTGGGAGCCAATACAACCATCTCCACTTTGGCGCGGTTCATTGTCTCGATCAGGACATCTTTGAGGGAGCCGCCCATTTCTTGAAACAACTCGGCCAAACGAGACTTTTGATTGTTCGGGTCAAATTGATCAATGGGAATAGACGTTTCTATTTGATATCCAAAATAGGGTTCAGAAACGAGAGCTGCGTTGGCGGCCTCGGCTGGTTCGCCTGAACCAATGATCAAAATACGACGTGTCCACAAACCAGCTTTAGTGAGCAAGTCTCGGCTGACGCGTCTGCCGATGGGGAGCAGCAGGAGGCTGACACCCCACCCTGAAAGCAACCAAAGGGATGCACTCTGGGATATGTGGAGTTCAGGGCTTAACAATAAATAGGCAAAACCGTCGAGCAGAACAGCGATGCTCATCAGCAAAAGGATGTCGCGCGTTTCCGACCAAAAGGAATTTCGGTTGTGATAGTGGCCGCGCAATGCGCAGGCTATGAGAATAAAGGCGATCAAAAGACCGCTTTTGGCGAAATGGCCGATCATTGCTGTCACGGCCTCTGGACCTGTGATGGTCACCGCGCCCACTATTCTGGCGATCGCATAGCCGTTTACAATGCCGGCGACCATGAGAGTGCCGTCCATCACAAAAAGGCATGCGCGCTCAAGCCATACCTTGCGCCGCAGCAAACTTTCTGTTTTTGTGTGGGGAGTGTTTCTGTGGGCCCCCGCTGGCGTGTTGGAGACATGGGAGTTGCCGGCCATCGCGCCATTTCGATACGAATTAGCTTCAGCCAAAAACTTGTATGTTTCAAAACGAGACATATTACCTGTACTTTCGAGCCATAGCGGGACGTTTTTCCCGTCATTGAATGTTTTGCTTTGGAAGTCGCAAGGAAGAGGCCAAGTACTTGATTTGACAGGCGGTTAGGCTTGTTTTGAGGGGGGGAGGTCGCTAAACCTCTTGGGAGGGTTAACCATTGGTTTCGAGTGGGCATATGGAATTGGCGTACGACGTTGTATTTTTAGATCGAGACGGCACATTGATCGAAGACAGTGGCTATCTCAGCGACCCTGAGGGTGTTGTCTTGCTTCCCAATGCTGTGGCGGGGCTAAAGCGTTTTCAGGTGGCAGGGTTGAAGCTGGTCATTGTCACAAACCAATCCGGCATTGGGCGGGGCTATTACGACGTTGGTGACTATGAAGCGGTTACCGCGCGCATGGTTGAGTTGCTGGTCAGCCAAGGGGTGGTGTTTGATGCCATTCGGTTTTGTGCCGATGCGCCTGAAACGCCTAGCGACTGGCGCAAGCCTGCTCCGGGCATGTTGTTAGATGCCGCACAGGCGTTGGGTGTGGATCCTTCACGTTCCATCATGATCGGTGACAAACAAGCTGATATGCAAGCAGGACGAGCGGTGGGGGCTGTTACAGTTTTGGTGCAAGGCTCTGGTAGCCATGTGTCCAAAGATGTTCCGGCCTCAGAGGTGGATTTTCGAGTTGGAAACTTGGTGGAAGCGGCCGACGCGCTTGATTGCTGAGGCACTTTTTTGATGAGACTCGGGGGCGACTTTAGTTGGCGATTGATCGCGGCTCAAAGGGCATGACTGTTGAGAATTGTGGTTCGCCTGAAAGATCTACATCTTGATCAGGGGTGTAGGAGATGGGGAGCGTGATGGTGATGCGTGTGCCTTTCCCAACCTCACTCTTTACCTCGATGTCCCCATGGTGGGCTGACACTAATTGCTTGGTGATGTATAAGCCCAACCCCGAGCGCCCCGTAGTGCTTTGATAGGCGTTGCCATCGCCTTTGACAAAGGGCTCAAAAATTTTATCGACGACTTGCAGGTTCATGCCGCAGCCGGTGTCTTCTACTGTTAGGGCGACAGTGTTTGTGTCTGGGTCTGTATCAATGCGTGCCGATAAGGTCAACGACCCGCCGGGTTGGGTGTGGCGAATGGCATTGCTCATCAGATTAAGGACGACCTGCTTGATTGAAAGCCGATCAGCTGTGATGTGAATGATGCCGCGTAGTTTCAAATACAATTCAACGTCGGCGCTTTGTGCACTGAATTGTTCCAATGCTATGCATTCATTAAGGAGCTCGCCGACTGAGAAAAGTTCTGGGTGATATTCTCGCTTACCTGCTTCGACCCTTTGAATGTCGAGGATCTCATTGATGAGCTGTAGCAAGTGTGTGCCACTGCTATGAATGTCCGCAGCATACTCGCTGTAGCGGTTATTGTGAGGCCCAAATAATTGGTGTTGAATGATCTCGGAAAACCCCAAAATGGCATTGAGGGGGGTGCGGAGTTCATGGCTCATCATGGCCATGAAATTGGACTTTGTACGAGACGCATTTTCAGCCTCTTGCTTCAACAATAAAGCATTGCGGTGGGCGTCACGGCTGTCTGCTTGAGCCGTTTCCACTTCCTCGTTTCTTTTGAGCATGTTGTAAACATACTTGTTTAGCCGATGCCCGACCGAAGTAAGCCAGAGGGAATAGATCAAACACAAGACGCCGAGGGCTTGTTGGAACGACGTATCCTGAAACACAAAGAAGATTGTAAAGGCGAACGTCACGGGTAGCAGAGCGGCAATGAATGTTTTGAAGTGTGGGCTCTGTTGCACTGTTTGGGAGATGGTCAGGGTTGCAAAAATCAACAAGGTGAAAACTTGTGTGACTAAGTCGTCATTGCCCCAAATAAATGTTAAAGGGATGCACCATAAAAGACTGTTGATCGCGTAAAGGGCCATCATGGCTCTGCGCCAAGCGGTGAGATTTTCTGTGTCGATTGGATGCTTGCTGTGTATTCGGCTCGCCATGAACGATAGGGCTGCCCAGCCCCACATCATAACCACCCAGCTGAAGACCAGCGATGCGGGCATCATATCTAGGTGTTTGATGTTTGCTGTGTATAGCCAGGCAAGTACGAGCGTCCACCCGACCACCGTAATGCGACTAGTCGCACTGTGCTTCAGTAGATATTTGATTTGTCCGATTTCAATTTGACGTTCAATAGACATTCAGAACTCACACGATTTACTTCACTTACGCGAGTATACCTATCGATCTATAACTCTAGATTAAGTTTTATTGTTAACAAATTGGGCCGTTTAGTTGTCGCCCTAGGCATGGGTACTGTCAGTTAATTGACGCGTTAGGCAGACATGCGATTTGTCCAATGGCGTATGCCTAGGCCAATAGTGCTGCCGAAACTGAGGCCAAGCAGATTGGCCAGAAGGTCATAGAAAGATGACGCGCGGTGGGGGAGTAAAGATTGCAATCCTTCGAGCCCAAGACCGAGCGCTGCCAATGCGCAAATGACGATGATAATATGTTTTGTGTTGTTGCTCAGAAATGTCGGCAAAATAGCCAGCGAGAAATAAGCGCTGAAGTGGGCGACCTTATCTATATGATTATATCCCGGCAGCACGCCGTGGGAGCTTAAGGACAGGCCTGCAACGACGAGCGTGCACAGAGCCCAGAAACCGACCAGTGCATATTTAAAAGGGGGCTGACGCAAGATCTGTAACTTTTTCCCGACCCACTGATGAACAAGGACCCGGGAGGTTTGCTCAGCGGCTACCGCGTCTGCGTGCTCGGCAGATGTGGGCTCAGATAGGCCAATGGGTGGGTAGATCTCGGTCGTATTCATGTTTATGCCATCTTCTGACGTCTAACGGATGTAATGCGCTTGTGTCGCTCATTGGCATAATTTGGCTGTATGCCGTTGTAACGCGCAGGCTCAACTTTGTCTGATCTGGCTTAATACGCGGTAAAGACCGTAGCTTGGAACCGCAACATATGCGACAAAGAAACGTGAAAAGGTGCGTGGGATTGACGAGACGCCATTTGGCAACAGTTTGATAGATCAGGGAGACGAATGTGCGTTCATCGCGGGTGGTCGGTTTTGTGGTTGCGTCAATTTTGACGAGCAGTGTAGCCCTTGGTTTTACAAGCCAAGCAGAAGCCGCTGTTCGGTTGCCTTTGCCGCCTCCGTCTCAGGCTGATGGAGATTTTGCCAATTGGCTGACAGATTTCCATGAGAAGGCGATGAAGGCTGGTATTACGCAATATACTTTTGACCGGTCGTTGCGTTGGGTCTCTCCGGACCCCAAAATTATCAATGCGGATCGCAATCAGCCGGAGTTTTCTCGACCCGTCTGGGCTTATCTGGATTCTGCGGTTTCTGACGCGCGGGTGAAAAATGGTTTGGCAAAGCTTGGGAAGCACCGCACCCTTTTGAAAAAGCTGGAGAATGCTTACGGCGTTGATAAAGAGGTTTTGATCGCCATTTGGGGGCTTGAGACTGGTTATGGCGCCTTTATGGGCGGGCATTATGTTACGCGCGCTTTGGCAACATTAGCGTTTGAAGGGCGGCGGCGTGACTTTGGCGAAGAGCAATTGATCGCTGCTTTGAAGATCCTGCAAAATGGCGATACGACGCCCGATAAGATGCGAGGGTCTTGGGCAGGTGCTATGGGGCATACCCAATTTATTCCCACCACTTATCAAGTGCATGCTGTTGATTTCAACAAAGATGGCCGCCGTGACATTTGGAATACGATTGATGACGCGCTGGGTTCAGCTGGGAATTATCTCAAAGCCTCCGGTTGGGACTATAAAGAGCGTTGGGGCTATGAAGTCACCTTGGAGCGCGGATTTGATTATGCTCAGGCAAGCTCAGCGGTTCACAAGCCTTTGATGCAGTGGATTGAGCTGGGTGTAGAGCGGATTGATAATAAGGCGTTCAATCGGCGAGCCTTGGACCAGAAGATGCGGCTTCTTATGCCTGCGGGCGCTCGAGGACCAGCATTTCTGGTCGGCAGTAATTTCAAGACGGTGCTGGCGTATAATAATTCAACATCCTATTCGCTTGCTGTGAATATCTTAGCGGACCGATTGCGGGGCCGTCCGGGCGTTTTGGCCCAGTGGCCACGTACTGATAAGCAGATGGGGCGCAATCAGCGGGAAGAAATGCAGGGATTGCTGACAAAATTGGGGTTTGATACGCAGGGAATCGATGGAATCATCGGCGGAAATACCCGTAAAGCCCTGCGTCGGTTCCAAAAATCCCGCCACATCCCAGCGGATGGCTATCCAAGTTACAAAATGCTGGAGCGGTTGCGGGTGGATTAGGCGATACTCTAGGCGCGTCGGTTGAGTGTTTTTCGGGATGAATAAGGCGGAGAACCGCCGTCATTTTGCGAACAAGACTTTGAAAACCCTTGAAATACTGGGGTTTTGAGGCGATCTGCCACAGGGCTTTAGGTCAGTACGGCTGTCTTAATTGCTTGCTTTTTGACGTCTGCTATTGCAGTATCCGACCATCGACAGAAAGACCTCGTGAAAGCTCTGGTGGTCGGACTATAGGGAAAGCCTATATTCTGGGTCATACAGGCGCTCAAAATGCCCATGTGCATGGCGAGTCGTAGCGAGAAAGTCTGGCCCGGACTTGTTAGAATGGGGCATCTAGCAGAAAAATCCGCAAGGGCGGAGCTGCAAGAGGACACGTGGCAGCGCGTAGGGTCCCAGCATTTATGCCGGGGTGCTTGAGAGCGAGCCAGTAATTCCGCCTCCCAAGGTCGTCAGTAGGCGAAAATTGGGGAGAATGGTGGAATGTGTCTATTTTTACGATTCCAGGCTTTGCCTTTGGGCGCCTGACTGGGTAGTGTGCCCGGCCTTGGGAAGACAGGTCGTTTGTCTTGCCGAAATGGGTACGAAACAGCGCTTTTGCGCGCTGATACTGTTTGTAGGGAAGTTAAGTCATGACTCAGAATACCGATTCTTTGAGCCAGGCATCTAAAAAAGCTGATGAGAGCCGCCGGGTATCCGTCCTGCGACCTGCGGGCATGCCTGCAGCGCAGGGGATGTATGACCCGAGTAATGAGCAGGATTCGTGCGGAATTGGCTTTGTCGCCAATTTCCACAATAAAAAGAGCCACAAAATCGTTCAAGATGGCCTCAAGATTCTTGAGAAGCTTGAGCACCGGGGCGCCGTTGGGGCTGACCCGAAAGCGGGCGATGGGGCTGGCATTCTTATTCAAATGCCGGATGCGTTTTTCCGGTCCGTTACGAGCGATCTAGATTTCACTTTGCCCGCTGAAGGCGAGTACGGCGTCGGCTTCTTCTTTATGCCGCCTGATGATGCGACACGTGGCCGTATTGAAGAGCGCCTTGAAGCCTATGTTGTGTCTGAAGGGCAAGAAGTATTGGGTTGGCGCGATGTGCCGGTCGACAATTCTGACCTTGGCCATTCCGTCATTCCCACTGAGCCTGTTCACCGCCAGCTTTTTGTAAAGCGCGGAACGGCGACTGCTGACCAAGATACATTCGAGCGTAAGCTTTTCATCATCCGGAAATTGATCGAAATTACCGTGATGAAGGAATTTGGTGAAGACGACTTCACACGCTTCTTCTATGTACCGTCTTTCTCCAGCCGGACGATTTGCTACAAGGGCATGTTGTTGTCGACGCAAGTTGGCAACTACTACCTTGATTTGCAGAACCCGGAAATGGTGTCGGCCTTGGCGTTGGTTCACCAACGCTTTTCAACCAATACATTCCCAACGTGGTCATTGGCCCACCCGTTCCGCATGATTTGCCACAATGGTGAAATCAACACGGTGCGTGGGAACAACAACTGGATGTTTGCGCGCCAAGGATCTATGGCGAGTGAATTGTTCGGTGACGATCTGGAAAAAGTCTATCCAGTTATTCCTGAAGGCCAATCAGACAGTGCGTGTTTTGACAATGCGCTTGAGTTGATGGTGGCGTCTGGGTACTCGATGGCGCACGCGATGATGATGCTTGTGCCGGAAGCGTGGGCTGGTAATCCTTTGATGGATGCCAAGCGCCGTGCGTTCTACGAATATCACGCTGCGTTGATGGAGCCATGGGATGGTCCAGCTGCAATCGCCTTTACCGATGGCCGCCAAATTGGCGCGACTTTGGACCGGAATGGTTTGCGCCCTGCACGTTATTACGTGACAGATGATGGTACTGTTATGATGGCCTCTGAAATGGGTGTGTTGCCTGCTGATGAGAGCACCATTGTTCAAAAATGGCGCCTACAGCCGGGTAAAATGCTGCTGATCGATTTGGAAGAAGGTCGCATCATTGGGGATGAAGAGATTAAGTCTGAGTTGGCTGCCTCGCACCCTTATGAAGAGTGGCTCGGTCAAACACAAATTGTTTTGGAAGACCTGCCAGCTGTTGAAAAAGTTGGTGTGGACCACAGCAGTGCCAGCTTGCTCGATATGCAGCAAGCGTTTGGCTATACTCAAGAAGACCTGAAAATTCTGATGACGCCAATGGCTGAAACAGGGCAAGAAGGTATTGGGTCAATGGGTACCGATACGCCTGTTGCTGTTTTGTCGAACAACTCCAAAACACTTTACAATTATTTCCAACAAAACTTTGCGCAGGTGACAAACCCGCCGATTGACCCGATCCGTGAAGAGATCGTGATGTCACTCGTGTCCTTCATTGGACCGCGTCCAAACTTGTTGGAACTTAAAGGTACGTCTGACCAAAAACGGTTGGAAGTGCGCCAGCCCATTTTGACCAATGAAGACTTGGAAAAAATCCGTCACATTGGTGATATTGCAGACAATCACTTCAAAACCGCCACGCTCGACATCACTTATGATGCAAGTGCCGGGGCTGCTGGTATGAAAGCGGCCATTGAAGCGCTGTGCGTTTTGGCTGGAGAAGAAGTACGCCAAGGCGATAACATCATCATTCTGTCTGACCGCAAAGTAAGCGGTGACCGGATCGCTATTCCTGCGTTGCTGGCGACGTCAGCTGTGCACCATTATCTGATCCGTAAGGAATTGCGGACCTCAGTGGGCATCATTGTTGAAACCGGTGAAGCACGTGAAGTGCATCATTTTGCCTGTCTTGCTGGTTATGGTGCTGAAGCGATCAACCCGTACCTTGCCTTTGAAACATTGGAAGATATGCGCGCTAAGGGTGATTTGCCCGGCGAGCTCTCAGATGGCGAAGTCTGCAGCCGGTTCGTTAAAGCTGTGAACAAGGGCCTGCTTAAAGTGATGTCCAAAATGGGTATCTCTACGTATCAGTCTTATTGTGGCGCGCAGATTTTTGATGCAGTGGGGCTTTCTAAAGCTTTCATCGCTGACTATTTCACGGGCACTGCGACTAAGATCGAAGGCATCTCTCTTAAAGAAGTCTCCAATGAAACAGTGCGTACTCATGCTTTGGCATTTGGCTCCTCGCCTGTTCTTACGGACAACCTTGAAGCGGGCGGCGATTATGCTTATCGCCTGCGCGGTGAAGAGCATGCTTGGACACCAGACACGATCCGAGATTTGCAACATGCGGTGCGGGCGAATAATGCTGATGATTATCAGTCTTTTGCCGACACGATTAATGCCTCAAATGAGCGTTTGCTGAACGTACGTGGCTTGTTCCGAATTAAGACTGCTGAAGAAGTGGGCCGCAAACCGGTTGCTTTGGAAGAAGTTGAAGCTGCCGAAAATATTGTGAAACGGTTCGCGACTGGCGCGATGTCTTACGGGTCCATTTCTTGGGAAGCCCATACGACGTTAGCGATCGCGATGAACCGTATGGGCGGTAAATCCAATACGGGTGAGGGTGGTGAAGAGCCACGGCGCTTTAAGCCTTTGCCTAATGGGGATTCCATGCGTTCTGCTATTAAGCAGGTTGCATCTGGTCGCTTTGGGGTGACCACGGAATATCTTGTCAACTCAGACATGATCCAAATTAAAATGGCACAGGGCGCCAAACCTGGTGAAGGCGGGCAATTGCCTGGTCACAAGGTTGATGCGGTGATTGCTAAGGTGCGTCACTCCACCCAAGGTGTTGGCTTGATTTCGCCTCCGCCGCACCATGACATTTACTCCATCGAAGATTTGGCGCAGCTGATCTACGATCTAAAAAACACCAACCCGACCTCTGACATTTCAGTGAAACTTGTGTCTGAAGTAGGCGTGGGGACGGTTGCAGCAGGCGTGTCTAAAGCACGTGCTGACCACCTGACAATCTCAGGCTTTGAAGGTGGTACAGGGGCGAGCCCACTGACCTCTATCAAACACGCAGGTGCGCCGTGGGAATTGGGTCTGGCTGAGACACACCAAACATTGGTGATGAATAAATTGCGCGACCGGATTGCGGTGCAAGCTGATGGTGGTTTGCGTACAGGGCGTGACGTAGTTGTTGCAGCTCTGTTGGGTGCTGACGAAGTTGGCTTTGCGACGGCTCCGTTGATTGCGGCTGGGTGTTTGATGATGCGCAAGTGTCACTTGAATACATGTCCTGTCGGCATTGCGACACAGGACCCTGTGTTGCGTAAGCGCTTTACGGGTGCACCAGAGCACGTCATCAACTACTTCTTCTTTGTTGCTGAAGAAGTGCGCGGCTATATGGCGGAGCTTGGCTACAAAACCTTCGATGAGATGGTTGGCCAAATGGATATGCTCGACAAAGACAAAGCGCTGAAGCATTGGAAAACTGAGGGGCTTGATTTTGCGCCAATGTTTGCCAAGCCAGAAGCTCCAGAAGGTGTTGGGATCTTCCACAGTAAAACTCAAGACCATGAGCTTGAAGCTGTACTTGACCAAACGCTGATCGAAAGAGCTATGCCTGCGTTGGAAAAGGGCACCCCTGTTTCTTTCGAAGAAGAGATCATCAATATCAACCGGTCTGCCGGTACGATGTTGAGTGGGGAAGTGGCACGCCGGTTCGGTCATGAAGGACTGCCGGAAGACACGATCCACATTAAGTTAAAAGGCACGGCTGGTCAGGCGCTTGGCGCTTGGGCGACACGCGGTGTTACCTTGGAGCTGGAAGGCGAAGCTAACGATTATGTTGGTAAAGGCCTATCTGGTGGTCGTTTGATCGTTTACCCGCCAAAAGAAGCTCAACAGATTGTGCCTGAAGAAAGCATCATCGTTGGGAATACTGTGCTGTACGGCGCGGTTGAAGGCGAATGCTATTTCCGCGGTGTCGGGGGCGAGCGCTTTGCGGTTCGTAACTCTGGTGCCATTGCGGTTGTCGAAGGCACGGGCGATCACACTTGTGAGTATATGACAGGCGGTATCGTTGTGGTGCTTGGACAGACTGGTCGCAACTTTGCGGCGGGCATGTCGGGCGGGATTGCTTATGTGCTGGATGAAGACGGCATGTTTGAGCGTCGCTGTAATATGTCGATGGTTGATCTTGAGCCGGTTGAAGCTGAAGACGACGCAATGGTTGACCGTCATCACCAAACTGGTGACTTGGAAACGCATGGGCTTGTCGATGTTCGCTCTGATCTCACTCGTTTTGATGGAGAGCGTTTGCGTCAGCTTGTTGAGAACCAGGCCCGTTATACAGGTTCAACACGTGCGCGTGAGATTCTGGATGACTGGGATGCATATCTACCGAAATTCCGCAAAGTAATGCCGACTGAATACCGTCGTGCACTGCGTGAATTGGCCGAACAAAAGGCAGCTGAAGCTCAAATCGCTGCAGCAGGGGAGTAAGTTAGATGGGAAAAATCACCGGCTTTTTAGAGATTGACCGTCAAGACCGTACTTATGCTCCGGCTTCGGATCGTTTGCGCAATTACAATGAGTTTGTCATTCCCTTGGGAGAAGACAAATCCAAAGAGCAAGCGGCACGCTGCATGGATTGCGGTATTCCGTTCTGCCATAGTGGATGCCCGGTTAATAACCAAATCCCTGACTGGAATAACTTGGTTTACAAGGGCGATTGGAAGCGTGCGTTGATTGATTTGCAATCAACCAACAACTTCCCTGAGTTTACCGGACGCATTTGCCCTGCTCCTTGTGAAGCTGCTTGTACGCTGAACATCATTGATCAGTCCGTCACGATTAAAACGATCGAATGCGCGATTGTGGACCGTGGATGGAAAGAAGGCTGGATTGAGCCTGAAATTCCAACGACTGAAACAGGCAAGAAGATTGCCGTTGTTGGTGCTGGGCCTGCGGGCATGGCAGCTGCACAGCAATTGCGCCGTGTTGGCCATGAAGTGCATTTGTTTGAGAAAAACAATGCTGTGGGTGGCTTGCTGCGCTACGGCATTCCAGACTTTAAAATGGAAAAGCAAATCATTGAACGCCGCGCTGACCAAATGCGCGCCGAGGGTGTTCACATCCATACGGGCGTGAACATTGGCGTTGATAAAACCACTGATGAACTCAAAGCTGAGTTTGATGCGGTGATTATCTCTGGTGGTTCTGAGAAGAGCCGCGACCTACCCATCCCGGGCCGTGATTTGCACGGTGTGCATTTTGCGATGGACTTCTTGCCCCAGCAAAATCGTCGCGTCAGCGGTGAAGAGCTGGGTAATGTTGAGCCCATTTTGGCAACTGGCAAACATGTTGTTGTCATCGGTGGTGGGGACACGGGTTCTGACTGTATCGGTACATCACGCCGTCAGGGCGCGATTTCAGTGACACAGCTTGAGATCATGCCGCAGCCGCCGATCAAAGAAAACAAGATGCTGACATGGCCTGATTGGCCGCTCAAATTGCGCACATCTTCTTCGCAAGAAGAAGGCGCTGAGCGTGAATTTGCTGTCATGACTAAAGAGTTTGTTGGCAATGATCGTGGCCAAGTTGAAAAGCTTGTGTGCGTGCGGGTTGATGAAAAAATGCAGCCGATTGCGGGCAGTGAATTTGATCTTAAAGCCGAAGTCGTCTTCTTGGCGATGGGCTTTGTGCATCCAACTCATGAAGGCATGATTGATGATCTGGGCGTTGATAAAGATGCGCGCGGGAATGTCTTGGCCAATACGATCAATTATCATAGCTCAGACGAAAAAGTCTTCGCGTGTGGTGATATGCGTCGCGGCCAATCGTTGGTTGTGTGGGCGATCCGTGAAGGTCGCCAATGTGCGCGTTCGGTTGATGAGTTCTTGATGGGCTCAACAGTGCTGCCGCGCTAAGCGTTACACTTACCCAAAATACACCTAAAACGCGCTCTCATTCGAGGGCGCGTTTTTGTATGTGATGGTTTGGTATTTTAGCTGTTACGGGTGGAACCGCGCAGGGCAAGGGGCTCATCGGTGTTGATGCCAGATGTTTCAGGCTCAGGGGTCGTGCCGAGTACGCTGCTTATCCAAGAAGTCACGTCGTCCCAATCTGCCTCTTGGAATGCTTCAACATTTGCGCGAATGGTGGTGGAGATGTCAGTCAGCTCGTGCTTATGCATCTCTTCATCCCACGTCTCGCTCATGACGATGGTTGTATCTGCCCAGCTGCCCACGGGAAGGGACTGCACCATACGCGATAAGCGGTCTGCATTGAGGAACAACAGAATGAGAACAGCAATGCTCATGGCCCGCCATACGCGGCCTGTTGTGCGGTGCGTTTCGCTTTCAAGGCGTGCGTAGGAGCGGGGAACAGATTCCCAGCCTTCACTTAGGTGTGTGTTCTCAAACTCCAAGTGTTCAGGTAGGGCGCCGACTTCAGCGCCATCTTGTTCTAAGGTAGTGCCATCACCCAGATCTGTTTCAGTTGCGCGGGCAGCCTTTTCAATTTGTTCTTCAGTCATGGGCACCTCTAAAACTGGAAGTAGATGAAGGGAGCGACACCGTTTGGTGCGATGGCCCAGATGAAAAAGATACCGAGGCCAAGGATTGCGCCCAGCATGGGGGAGGGAAATTCTTGAATCCCTTCTGCAAGCCAGCGACCTAGACGAGACGGTGTGAATTGGAACAGCATGGCAACCACGATGAGTGCAACGAGGAACGGCGTCACCAGCTCATTTGGTGTGCTCCAGTCGCCAAAGCCTTTGAGGTAGTCCCAAGCAAGACCGATGCTTTCTGCCCGGAAGAAAATCCACGCGAGGCAGACAAAGTGGAATGTCCAAATGATCCCGACGAGATGCATGGTGCTGCCGGATAGGCGCGCGATAATGCCGGGGGTGCCGTCGTCTTTCGGGGCAAAGGCATTTAGGCGGCGGGTGAGGTAGCGTTCAATGCCCAGCATGGTGCCGTGAAGCGTGCCCCATACAACAAATGTCCATGCGGCCCCGTGCCATAGTCCCCCAAGGAACATGGTGAGGAATAGATTTCGGTAGGTTGCAAACGACCCTTTGCGGCTTCCGCCCAGGGGAATGTAGAGATAATCCCGTAACCAAGAGGACAGGGAGATGTGCCAGCGGCGCCAGAAATCCTGCAAGCTGGCCGAGCGGTACGGCTGGTTGAAGTTGGCGGTGAACCTGTAGCCGAGCAAAGCGGCAATGCCGATGGCGATGTCGCTATAGCCGGAGAAATCGCAATAGATTTGGACCGCGTAGCCATAGACCCCGATGAGAAGATCTCCGGCTCCGCGTGCCGATGGATCAAAAAAGACGGGGTCTACCAATTGGGTGGCCAAGTAATTGGCGATCACCATCTTCTTTAGAAGCCCGGTGAGGATGAGTACGATACCCATGCCCACCATGGCGCGGGTCAGGCGGGGTGTTTCATCTAACTGAGGTAGGAAGTGTGCTGCGCGCACGATCGGTCCCGCAACAAGTTGGGGGAAGAACGAAATGTAGAGAAATACGTTCAATATCGAATGAGAGGCTTTCACATGGCCACGGTACACATCGACCACATAGGAAATGCCTTGGAAGGTGAAGAAGGAAACGCCCACCGGCAAGATGACATGCAGGAACGGCAGATCGCGGGCCAGCCCAAGGGCGGTCAACGCGTCGTCGAGGCTTTCAAGGAAGAAGCCGTAATATTTGAAGAAGCCTAAAATGCACAGGTTTAAAGTGACAGCGACGCCCACGGTGAATTTTTGTGTAAGGGGGGCCTGTGTGCGTCCCACCAACCAGCCAGCTGAAAAATTGATGAGGGAGGAGAGGGCGAGCAATGCTAGAAAGCGCCAGTCCCACCAGCCGTAGAAAAAGTAACTTGCGGCGACAAGGAAAAGTTTGCGCAACGAGAGTTCGCGGCGCAGTTCCCAGCTCACCGCAAATACGATGAGGAAGAACAATCCAAATTCAAAGGTGGGAAATAACATCCACCGCCCCGCTTCTAAAGCTACACCGCAGCGTAGCTGGCCCCATTGATTGGCGCGTTAACTTTTGGCGCCTGCCTTAATTCCGTATTGTCAGGATTTAAGCGGAAAACCTCAACAATAGGATGACTTTAGGGTTAACGAGGTGTCTCAAAATGGAACGGAATATTGCACTTGAGAGGCTTTTAGCGGTGAGGAACTCAATTTAGGGTGGGAGTGTTGCCATTTAGGCGGCAGGCATAACTTTCATAAGGCGTTATGAGCGCGTTCCAAAAAGACCGAGCCATGGATTTGGCACCGTGGGATGTCATATGCACATGATCGCCGTAAGCGCGCGGCGGTGATTCTTGAACCCATTGGTGCATGCCACACGGGCCGCCCATCACGGCTGCTCCGTCGAAATACCAGAGCCCCCTTTCCTGAGCGAGTTGCTGCTGAACGTGCCGTACGTCTTTGAGGCGGGGTGGTTCGTGCCACCGGGCTAGGAGAAGGTTTTGGTTTTGCAGCAATGTGTCATAGGTCGCACGCTCGTTGAGTTCGAGGGGGCGACACGGGAAGTCTTTGCGGGCGATGCTTTTGATTTGCGACCAGCTGGCGGTTTGGGACCAACGAGGCAGGCGGTTACCGCTAAAGGCGCCGATGAGGAGGATGCTGGCCTCTGGCGCATTGGCTTGAAGGAAAATGATTTTCTCTTCCATGAGCGCCTTATATTCTGGCATGTTGAGGCGATCATTGAACCCTTCATTGGTGCCATATCCCAAAATAATAACATCGGGTTTCATCAGAGAAAGTTGGGCGGACAAAATGGGCTCGTCCCATTTGTCCATGAGCGCAAGGGTTGCACCGGGAATGCCGTGGCTTTCATAGCGAACACCCGCGCGGCGAGTTTCACTCCCCATGCCCAGCAGGGTAACAGGACCATCTCCATTGGGAGACAGGAGGATTGTCTGAGCGGTCTTGCCGTTGAGGCTGATGCGCATCAGTTGCGTGCCATCGCCTCGGGTGGTGAAAGGTCCAAGCGGGGTTCCGTCAAGGGTGAGGGTGAAGCTGCCGCCGCCGGGTTGTTGCAAGACGTCTAGCTCGATGTTTTCAAATCCTGCGGGCATGTCTGAGCGTAGGCGAATGAGGTCTTGAGGGGCAGCACTTGTTGTACGCACACCGCTGAGGCCAAAGAGGCCGGATGCTTGGGGTGAAAGGCTGTTGATGGTTTCCCAGCCGTCGGTGGCTGACACAGTAAAGCCCTTGCGACGGAAATAGGGGAAGGGTTCACCGGCTGGAAATTGTCCGCGCCCCGCATCCCCAAAACGGGTGTGGAAGAGCTGTGCCAAGTCGCCGGAAAAATTATCCGCCGCGATATGGCTGTCACCTAAGTGGAGAATGCGCAAGGGCACTTGGGTTTGCTGGCGGTCTAAGGCATGGAGCTTCTCATACAGAGCGCTCAAGCGTGGATCAGCGGGAATGGAAGGGTCGCATTGGGTGGGCGTGATGCAGCTTGCTAGGGCGGACATGAATGTTAGGGGGAGCGCTATGGGGCGCACCACTTGGCCGATTGTTTTTGCAAAGGTGGTGGCAAGTCGTGACCATTTCTGGCCCCTAGCGCGCTTAGTTTGCCGCTTGGTTTTCTGGCCAACGCCAATCATCTGACCGGCCCGGTTTGATTTCGGGTTGTTCATAAACTCGTCCGCGCAATGTATCGACCATGGCAGAGTCTACACCGATTTTTCCAGCTGTTGAGCCTTTTTCACTCTCAAGTGACGCCTGCTGCCAATAGGGGAAGCCGCTATCGACTTGTGCGACCAATTCGTCGGCGACAATTTTGGCCCATGATTGGTAGCCTGCGAGGGTAAAGTGAATGCCATCGTCGGCGCGCAGTAGGCGCTTGCGTCCGCGCAAGTCCGGGCCGTAGGCGTTATATTTTCCGGTTTTTGCATCCAACGTTCGGTCCCATGTGGGCACGAAGTAGTAATTGTTGGGTTTTGCCAAATCTGAATAGATGCCGTTGAAATATTGCATGTCTCCGCCGAACCGGGGGGAGCGCATGGCCGGAAGGCCTACCCAGAAAATACGTGCTCCGGCATCATTTAGATCATTGCTGAAGCGGGTCGCGCGGTCGCGGTATTCAACTTCCCAGCCGGGTTGGCGCAATCTGTGGCGTTTGCCGTGCTTGTCCAAAATCACCTGACGATCATTTGTGCCCATTAAAATAACGGCAATATCGATTTTCTCTTCGTTGAGAATGTTTTTGACTTGTTTGTTCCAGTCATAATATTCCGTGCGCACAAAGCCTGAAGCAACCTTAGAGCGCTTGATTAAGCGGAACCGTTTGTCCTTGCGTAATACTCGGTAAAGGCCCGCCCATAGGCCATCGCCTAAGCTGTCGCCCAGAATGACGATGTTGTAAGGCTTGGTGCGTTTGGCTGCCGCCTTCGTTGATTTTTTTGGGAGGGTTGTTGAGAGTGGTCGCACGTCAACGGGGCGTGTTTTGTCCGGGGTAATGCGGCCAGAATTGCGCGGCGTAGATTGTGGACGGGGCATGGGAATATAGGTGGTGATTTTTACAGGGGCTGTTGTCTGGTTTGTAGCAGCCGCGCCAATCGTAACGATGTTTTTGATCGCCATAGCTGGCAGGGGCAGGCTCACAGTAAGAGCGCCCATTGCTAAGCTTGCCAACACTACTTTATTTATCAAACGCAACTGATCCCCCTAGTCGTTCCGGTATATCCGAAATCGTCTGGTTCTCTGAACGCCCCCCGATTAGACTAGCAAGGTCCATTCGCATTCTGCCTTAACTCATGAGCTCAAGCTAGAGCCCATATAAGTAAGGGATCAAGTTTTCGGGGACAAGAGTTTTCCCCGCTAAACTCAAAGGATTTTAGCGGATTGGTTAATGGTGAAGTAAGTATTTAACCTAGCCCGCAAAAAGGCCCACAGCGCTAACGCTGAGGGCCTTTTTAGCCTAACTTACTTGTCCTATTCGCTTATTTTCATCAGCCTTTACGCAGAATATCGCTGACCACACGTTCTAAGTCTTTAAGGGACGTGCATGTTGCCGCACTATCACAATAGGCAGCTAAGCTTTTCATCTCGCTGTCGCCCGTGCCCCACATGGATTTGGGTTCGGGGTTGAGCCACAACACCCGTTTGGCGCGTGCATGTACGACTTTCAAGATGTCGGCCCGAGGGTCTGCGTTGTTGGACCTGCCGTCTCCCAAAACGATGACTGTGGTTCTGTGGTCAATGTCATCGAGGACCGTGCGTTCTAGTTCTTCAAAAGCGCGACCGTAATCGGTGGAGCCACTGCCATAGATTTTGAGTGTTTCACCGATGGCGGTTTCAAGATCTTGTGTTTTGAAAAGATCCGTTACCTCACCCAGTTCCCCGGAAAAGGCAAAAGCCCGTACTTTGGGCAGCACTTCTTGGAGGGAATAAAGGAACATCAACAAGAAGTGTGCGTAGGAGGAAACTGATCCCGACACGTCGCAGATGGCCACGAGTTTGGGGCGATCAATCTTCTTTTGCTTCCAGTGGATGTCGAACATGATGCCGTCATGAGCGATATTATGGCGAATGGTTTTGCGAAAATTCAGGGCGCCTCGAATGTCTTTCTTTCGGCGTCGACTGTTTAAGGCGACGAGCCGTTTAGCCATTTTCCGCACGAGCCCTTGCATGAGCCGCATGTCACGACGGTCCACATTGGTCAGGCGGACACGTGAGAGTACCTCTTCCCGCAGTTGCTGACCGGCATTGGCGGTATAGAGATCTAGTTGACGTTCCACGTAGTCGCGGACTTGCTCACGCAAGCCGTCCCGTAGGCCGCGAATGTCGTCGGCCCGGTCGCCGTCATTGGGTTCGACGCGTTCGATTTCCATCTCAAGGCCTTCAAGGCCCATGTCTTCCATGATCCGGCGCACATACATGCCGCGCTGGGTGAAAAGACGGATACGGTCGATGCGGGCGTTCTGACCCGCTTGCGCCAACGCTTGTTGCAGGGCGGCTGTGTCACCGCGCTCTAGCAATTCCAACAGGTCTTGGGAGGCTTGTGCCTCTTGCTCGGACGCGTTTTCCGCCTTTTCTGATTGCCCGCCTGCACCGCCCCCACTGCCGGGTGGTCCGCCTTGGCCTTGACTTTCAGACTCATCAGACTCCGAGGGGCTGTCTTCTTCTGACGTGTCATCGGACACGTTGTCGTCTGGATTCTCATCCTCTGGCGCGCCGTCGTTGGCGGCAGGGGATTTTATTTTCTCGAAGGAAAAATAACGATCGAAGACACCGTTGAAGGCGAATTCTTCTTCGTCCGTTTTTGCGAGCACCTGAGACAGCGCGGACTTGAGGATTTCTCGGTCTTCAAATCCCACCAGTTCAGCTGTGCGTCCCGCATCGATGCTTTCAGATATGGAGACGCGCACATCGGATGCTCGTAGCGCCCGAATGAAGTTTCCCAGCATTTGGGTCATGGCTTTATGCCCCTCGTGCTTTGCTCACCAAAGCGTTGAGCTCGCCGTCGATGTTCTCAATATCGTCTTGGAACTTCAGCAAGATATTGAGGGTGTTGCGTACAAGGTCGGCGTCCAACTCATTGGCATGAAGGAGCAAGAGAGTGCGCGCCCAATCGATGGTTTCTGAAACAGCTGGGTGTTTTTTGAGATCTTCACCGCGCAAGCCTTGAACGAAAGCAACGAGTTGTTTGCGTAGGCCTTCATCAATTTCTGGCACACGAGCGGCGATGATTTTTTGTTCCAACTCTGATTCCGGGAAAGGAATGTAGAGATGGATGCAACGGCGCTTAAGAGCGTCGCCCAGTTCGCGGCTATTGTTAGAGGTGAGGAAAACAATAGGAGCGGAGCGGGCTTTGATTGTGCCCAGCTCTGGAATTGAAATTTGATAATCCGAGAGGAGCTCTAACAAAAAGGCTTCGAATTCATCGTCTGATTTGTCGATTTCGTCGATCAGCAACACTGAGCCATTTTCTTCCCACAATGCTTTGAGCAGAGGGCGTGGCTCTAGGAAATCTTCAGAGAAGAATGTGTCATCGAAATCATGGAGACGGGCAAGGGATTCAGTTAGTCCTTCCGCGCCTTCCATCAGATCGCCAAGTTTTTCTTTGAGGACTTGTGTGTAGAGTAATTGCTTGCCGTATTTCCACTCGTAAAGCGCTTTGGATTCGTCAACGCCTTCATAACATTGCAAGCGAATGAGTGGCAGGGAGAGGAATTCGGCTGTGGCTTTTGCTAGTTCGGTTTTACCAACACCAGGAGGGCCTTCGACGAGGATAGGTTTTTGAAGCTGTTGGGCTAGAAAAATCGCCGTGGCAATGTGGGTGTTGCAGATGTATCCGGATTTGGAAAAGCCTTCACGAATGGCTTCGATTTCTTGACGCTGAACTGACACTGGGTGTTTCCTTGATTTTTTAATATTTGTTGGGCGCAGACTATCAGTGGAGGGGATAAAGGGGAATAGGTAAGCGCAGGCCCTGTTCTTTGCTGAACAGGGCTTGTTTGGAATTGCTCAGATGAATTTTTCGGGAAGGCTGGTTTTCTGCTGTGTTGAGGGTACAATCCCCGTCAAAGCGCACGCACGGTGCGCATGAACAAGCGCATTTAATGCGTGTCCATACCGGGAGACTGCTTGATGACCAAGATTAATGACGTCATGACCCTCGAGAATGAGGGCGATATTGCTGTCCTCTCACTCAATTCACCCCCTGTAAACGCTTTATCCGCGCCTGTACGCGGCGGCATTTTTGATGGTGTGAAGGCTGCGATTGCCGATAGTTCGGTTAAAGCTATCGTGTTGATCTGCGAAGGGCGCACCTTTATTGCGGGCGCTGACATTACTGAATTCGGCAAGAAGCCAGTTGGCCCGAGCTTGTTTGAAGCGCAAGACATGATCGAAAACTCTACAAAACCGATCATTGCCGCTATTCACGGCACGGCTCTTGGGGGCGGTTTAGAAGTGGCATTGACATGTCATTACCGTGTTGCTGTTCCTTCAGCCAAATGTGGTTTGCCAGAAGTGAACTTGGGTCTGTTGCCAGGTGCTGGCGGGACGCAGCGTCTGCCACGGATTGTTGGTCCTGAAGCGGCTTTGCAAATGATGGTAACGGGCGCGCATGTGCCAGCACCGGTTTGCTTGAAAACGGGCTTGGTGGATAGCTTGACGGAAGAAGGGAAGCTACGTGCGGGTGCGATTGCATTTGCTCAGAAAGTTCTCAGCGATGGTTTGCCATTGAAAAAAGTGCGTGATTCCAACGAGAAAGTGGAAGCAGCACGGGGCAAGCCTGAAATCTTCAGCGACTTCCGTAAGTCGATTGCTCGCAAGACACGCGGTTTCAAAGCGCCAGAATATAACATCCAATGTATTGAAGCGGCTGTGAACTTGCCTTTCGATGAAGGTGTTGCAGTTGAGCGTAAACTCTTTGGTGAATTGGTCACGGGCGAACAATCAGCGGCACAACGCCATGTGTTCTTTGCTGAACGTCAAGTTTGGAAAATTCCAGGCATTGATAGAAACCTTCCGCTTCTTCCCATCAACAAAGTTGGGATCATCGGCGCTGGCACTATGGGTGGCGGTATTTCGATGAACTTTGCGAATGCGGGCATTCCCGTTGTGATTGTTGAACGTGACCAAGCGCCCCTTGATCGCGGTTTGGGTGTCATTCGTAAGAACTACGAAAACACAGCGGCTAAAGGCCGTATCAGTGCAGATGACGTGACCACACGCACAGGGCTCATTTCTGGTTCAACAGATATGAATGCATTGGCTGATTGTGATTTGATCATTGAAGCTGTGTTTGAAAACATGGACGTGAAGCAAGACATCTTCCGTAAGCTTGACGAAATCTGTAAAGAGGGCGCAATCCTTGCGACGAACACCTCTGCGCTGGATATCAATGAGATTGCTTCTGTTGTGAAGCGCCCTGAAGCTGTGATCGGCTTGCACTTCTTCTCTCCTGCAAATGTGATGAAATTGCTTGAAGTTGTTCGGGCAGACAAAACATCTGACACGGTTATTGCCACCTCGATGGCGCTTGCTAAGCGGATCAAGAAGATCGCTGCTTTGGTGGGTGTCTGCCCTGGCTTCGTGGGTAACCGGATTTTGGCGCCACGCCAACGGGAAGCACAGAAGCTTATCTTGGAAGGCGCAATGCCTTGGGACGTGGACAAAGTGTTGTTCGACTTCGGTTTGCCGATGGGTCCGTTTGCAATGTCAGACCTTGCAGGTCTTGATCTTGGGTGGCAGGCAGATAAGAGCAATGGCTCAACCATTCGTGAAGTGCTCTGCGAAATGGATCGCCGTGGTCAGAAAACCAGCGCTGGTTTCTACGACTATGATGAGAAACGTAAATCTACACCGTCTCCCGTGGTTGCTAAGATCATTGAAGAGTTTTCTGAGAAGCATCAGATCAAACGCCGGGAAATTTCCCCAGAAGAAATTTTTGAGCGTTGCATTTATCCAATGATCAACGAGGGTGTGAAAATTCTCGAAGAAGGTAAAGCGATCCGTGCATCCGACATTGATATCGTCTGGATCAATGGGTACGGCTGGCCTGTTTACCGTGGTGGCCCAATGCACTACGGCGAACAAGTTATCGGTTTGGACAAAGTTTTGGTGAAAATGAAAGAGTTTGAAGCAACTCTTGGCCCTGACTTTAAACCTGCTGCCTTGTTGGAAGATATGGTTGCACAAGGTAAGAGCTTTGCCCAAATGGGTTACTAAGCTTCAACCTCACAGTTGAATAGAGATTTAAGGCCCGCAGTATTGCGGGCCTTTTTTTGCTTGCAGACGTTTTGGGTGATCACAAACCAGTGAGCGAATAGTTGATCAAACGGCACGGCTTCGTGATTTCCAGTTGAAGAGAAGATCAGGCAATGTCTTTTCACAGGCAGAGACGACGCAATGATCCTCCGAATTGATCTTCTAGAATTTGTCTGTAGAAAGAGTATTTGCAATGACCTGCGAAAAGTGGGCGACCGGCAGAGACTTTTTTGGACATCACTTGAGAAGTTCCTATTCGAGATAATGCGAACCCACTTTTTTTGAGGAGACGACACTATGAAGAAATCTACAACAGCCCTTGCCCTTGCTGGCGCTCTTACCGCCGCTGTTTCATTGGCTGGTATTGCCTCTACTGCTCAGGCCGCTGTGCCAGACAACATGGAAAAATGCTTCGGTGTTTCCAAAGCTGGCGCCAATGATTGTGCTGCTGGTGCAGGCACAACATGTGCTGGGACATCAAAAGTAGATTACCAAGGCAATGCTTGGTCCTTGGTTGCTAAAGGCAGTTGCACCTCCATTGATACGCCAATGGGCAAAGGTTCTTTGACTGAAATTCAGCGCCCTTAAGGGCTTGAGAAGGAGTGGATTGATGTTTCCCCGACCTCACCAATCCTTCCGTGCTCTTGATCCGATCCCGGCGCGTGCCGGGATCGGACTCAAAGGAGAGCACATGGATGATGTGCTCGACACCCGGCCCGACCTTGGGTGGTTTGAAGTTCATCCTGAAAACTACATGAATTCTGGTGGCATGCTGCATGACCGCCTTGAAAAAATCCGTGAGCTTTATCCGCTTTCTTTGCACGGCGTGGGGCTGTCCCTTGGTACTTATGGGCCGCTCGACCGGGCGCATTTGTTGCGTTTGAAAGAGCTGGAGAAGCGTTATCAACCCGGCTTAATCTCCGAGCACCTTGCGTGGTGCCGTTATAAAGACAGTCACTTCAATGATTTGCTGCCTCTGCCCTTAACGCAGAGCGCGCTGGACGTGATGGTGGCGCATGTTGATGAGATGCAGGACGTGCTTGGCCGCCAAGTTTTGATTGAAAACCCCTCAACCTATATTGCCTTTGACGGTGTGGAGATGAGCGAGCCTGAGTTTCTTGCCGCTCTTGCCTATCGGTCTGGGTGTGGTCTGCTGCTCGACATCAATAATGTTTATGTGTCGGCGCAAAACCACGGCTTTGATGCAGTGGACTATTTGCGCCATTTTCCTGTTGCAGCTGTTCAGGAAATTCACTTGGCTGGGCATGCCCTTGAGGTGCGCGATGGCCATGAAATTCGAATTGATGACCATGGCAGTAAAGTGAGCCAAGAGGTTTGGCAATTGTATCGGTTCTACCTGCAACAAGCAGGACCCGTGCCCACATTGATTGAGTGGGACACAAATGTGCCGAGTTTGGCTGTATTGCAGGAGCAAGCAGGGCTTGCCGATGTTGAGCTGAGCGGGGGGCCGTTGATTGGGTCGCCCCACGGGGCTGATGATGGGATGTTTGCGCCTCTGCTTGGAGGGCAAAATGGATAAGGTTTGGCAGCGGGCAGAGAGTGCTGGTGGCAACCATGAGCTGGAAATATTCCAAGCCGGATTTGCGCGCGTAATTGGGGGAGCGCCCGCGTCTGTGCTGCCTTTGTCGCTGACTTCACATGGGATGCCTGTTGAGCGCCGGTTAGATGTGTACCGCAACAATGTACACCTCAGTTTGGCTGATGTGCTGGCGGGTAACTTTCCTGTTGTGAAGCAGTTGGTGGGCGAGGAATTTTTTAGTGCGATGGCGCGCGTATTCTTACAAACGCATTTGCCTTGCCAAGCTGGTTTAATCGGATTTGGCGAAACCTTCCCGGATTTTTTGGATGGGTTTGAGCCTGCGCAAGCTTTGCCCTATTTGCCAGATGTAGCCCGGTTTGAATGGGCATGGATCGGCGCGGCCAAAGCCAAGGATGCCGCTGTGCTTGACCCGGCCCGGCTTGGAGATGTGACGGCGGACCGGATTGGCGAGCTACAATTTACACTGCACCCCTCGTGCCGTCTGGTGTCCTCGCGGTTCCCTATTGTAAGTCTTTGGCAAAGGTCCGTTGCGGGCGAAGATTTGGCGGGCCTCGCCTTTGAGGACAATGGGGAGGCTGTTGTCTTGTTCCGCCCTCAACTCGATGTGTTGCAGCGACCTTTGACACCGGGGGGATTAGAATTTTTGAAAGCGCTGGCCGATGGCTGTGCCCTTGATGTCAGCGCAGAGCGAGCCGCCGCACACGATGATTTTGATATTGAACAGTCTTTGGAAACCGAATTGGTGGCCGCTCTTGGTGCTGGTTTGTTTTCGGACTTTAAGCTTCCTGACGCAGGAATTTGAGGAGATCAATATGAGCCAAAGTGTTCAATCTAATTCATTGGCGGGCACTGTTCGAGAACTTGCGTCTTGGGCTATTGCTTTGAGCGAGAGAACGCCTGCTTGGATTTACCAATTGGCGATGCGTATTGCGATTGGGATGGTTTTTTGGCAATCCGCGCGCACTAAAGTTGAAGGTGTTTTGACGCTCAAACAGTCCACTTTTTTTCTGTTCCAGTATGAATATGATTTGCCGCTTATTCCACCCGATATTGCCGCCTATTTGGCAACCTATGCAGAGACGGGATTTGCCATATTATTGATTGTTGGCTTGGCAACCCGGTTTGCCGCTGCGTCTTTGCTGGTGATGACATTGGTTATTCAAATATTTGTCTATCCTGAAGCATGGATTGTACACCTTAGCTGGATGGCCATTTTGACCTATTTGATGGCACGTGGCGGCGGGCTTATCTCAGCAGACCATCTGGTGAAGAAAGCTTTTATGCGGGATTAGGTGTCAGACTTTTTCGTTTTCGGTTTTTCTTTGGCTCGCAGATGTCTAAACTCCCTCTAACACTGCCTCAAGAGCAGGTCATATAGGGAATTTAGACATGGGCGCCGCCTCAACAGATTACCGGATTTACGGGATAGAACTGTCCCCCTATTCAGTCAAAGTTCGTAGCTATTGTCGTTACAAGAATATTCCGCATGAGTGGATTATTCGTGACATGTCGCGGATGGAAGAGTTTCAGGCGCTTGCCAAGCTGCCGCTCATTCCTCTTGTGCTGACACCAGAGGAAGATGTTTGGCAAGACAGCACGCCGATTTTGGAAAAGATGGAGGCTAGATTTGATACGCCGTCTGTTCATCCAGAAGACGGTGTGTTGAATTTCATTTCCGTTTTGCTCGAAGAATTTGGAGATGAGTGGGGCAATAAATTGATGTTCCATTATCGCTGGGCGCGTGACGTTGACCAAATTTCTGCCGCAGACCGGATCGCGAAAGCCAACATGCCCGAGGCGACGGACGAAGAGCGCGCGGGCATTTCGAAGATGGTTCGGGAGCGGATGTCAGGTCGGGCCTATTTTGTCGGCTCATCGCCCGAAACCGCTGAACAGATTGAAACTTCCTTTAAGGAAACGATGGGCTTGCTGGAAACACACCTCTCCACGCGGGCGTATCTTTTGGGGGGGCGTCCTTGTTTTGGTGATTTTGGTCTTTGGGCACAAATTTATGAAGCTTGGACAGACCCAACTGCCAAAGCCTTGTTAGACGCAGACTTCCCAGCTGTTGTGGCATGGGTGAAGCGGATGTTGACGCCGACGGACGAAGGCGGATTTGAAAGTTGGGATCAATTGTCGAGCACTCTCATGCCTCTTTTGTCGGAACAGGTGGGTGCGAACTTTCTCCCTTGGAGCACGGCCAATGCGGCAGCGATTGGGAGTGGGGCTGAGACTTTTACTGTTGAGCTTAAAGGCCAGCCATATAGCCAAAAACCGCAGAAATATCATGCGCGTAGTTTGAAGGTGCTTCGGGAAAAATATGCTGTTGTGCAAGGCGATGACGCACTGGTTCATGTTTTGAGTGAGGCGGGCTGTCTGGAATGGCTGTCTTAGTATATTTTTCTGAGTTCAGAAATTTTTAAAGGGAATCCCCTAATCTAGGGTCGTGAGCGTTCCAAAGGGGCGTTTAGACATTGTTTAATGTGTCGCTGGACCATGGATTGGGGGCCTTTATGGCCGAAAATGCGCAAATTCCAAAGCTGGATGCTGAGCTGTTGGCTAAAGCAGAGGCTGCAGTTGAGGCCCTTAAAGAGGGTTACCGCGAGCATTTAATTGCTGCGGGACAGCGTTTGGCTGAATTGCGGTCTGCCTATGCAGCTGGACCTGATCGACTTGAAACCGCGCGAGATTTATATGCGTCTGGGCACGACCTCAAGGGACAAGCGGCGACGTTTGGCTATGAGCTGGTGACTGAGGTTGCTGATTTGTTGTGCGATATTTTGCGGCCCGGCGAGTTGGTGCAAGTCACTGCGCTTAATGTTGTGGACAAACATATCGAGACTTTACTCAACCTCATTGACCAAGATTTTCAAGGCAGTGGCGGAGAGACAGGTCAAGCGGTGCTGCAACATCTGAGGTCTCTAAAATAAAAAGCTCTCCTACTCCCCCATTTACAGTTTTATAACGTCACGCTGATTGCCTTATGTGATGGCATTGGGTGTGACTTAAGGACGGTTGGATTGCTTCAGCTGAGCTAGAATGGTGTCTAGGGCGGCGGCTGGTTCCCCGGTATCGCTTTCAAGGGCTTTTGGTTTTGCCTCTGTGGTCTGGATATCAGCAGGGCTTGAATGGTTAGATGTTTCGGGCGCACCTAAAGGACTGCTTTCAGGATTGTTGGCGCTGAGCTTGCGTTGTTGTGCCGGGCGTTTGATCAAGGCTCTGTCAATCTCCTGCAGCAATGTTGGAATGTCGATGGGCTTTGAGACATATCCATCCATCCCTGTTTGCAAGTAGTGCTCTCTATTACCTTCCATTGCATGGGCCGTGAGCGCGATGATTGGAATGTCGCGCCATGGGTCATCGGAGCTGCGGATCACTTTGGTTGCCAGCAGGCCGTCCATTTCTGGCATTTGAATGTCCATTAGGATGAGGTCGAATTTCTTTTCACGCAAGAATTTGATGGCTTCAACACCATTGTTGGCAATGGTGAGGTTAAAGCCCATTCGATCAATAACAGCACTCATCAGTTTTTGATTGATGGGGTTATCTTCTGCTAGCAGTACATGACGAGGCCGATCTTCTGGCTCTTGTGCTGGCGCGACTACCTGCTCTGATTTTATCTCATCCGAGGCTAGATGTGGAGGCGTTTGATCGAGTGTGCTGGGTAGGTTCCGCGTAGCATCTTTATGCTCAATATAGGGCCAGCGGACGCGGAAAAGGCTGCCTTTTTTCTCAGTGCTTTCAACATCAATGGTGCCGCCAATTTGGCTTACGATTTCTTTGCAAATGGCTAAGCCGAGCCCGGTGCCCCCGTGGGTGCGGGAAATAGAGCTGTCGGCTTGATAGAAACGGCTAAAGAGGTGCGGCACTTTATTTTGTGGGATACCGATGCCCGTATCGGAGACTTCGATGCATAAGAAATCACCGGTCTCCTCTCCCGCGTGGGTGAGCTTGATGGTGACTTGGCCTCGCTCGGTGAATTTGATGGCGTTGCTGGCCAAGTTGAAGAGCACTTGGCGTAGCCTTGTTGGGTCGGTCTTGATCAGGCTTGGCAGTCTCTCATCGGTCTCGACATGGAGCTTTAGGCCCTTGTCGGTTGCGTTGGGCCGCATCACTTCGGTAACGGTTGAGATAATATCGTCTAGATTAACGTCGAGGAATTCCAATTTGACCTTGCCGGCTTCAAGTTTGGAGAGGTCCAAAATGTCGTTGAGCAGCACAAGCAGGCTTTCGCCAGACTCTCGGATGGCTGAGACATAGTCGTGTTGCTCTGTGTTGAGAGTGCTGTCGCGCAATAAGGCGGTCATGCCCAATACGCCGTTCATCGGCGTGCGCAGCTCGTGGCTGATGGTGGCTAGGAATTCAGACTTTGTGAGGTTGGCGGCTTCCGCGGCTTCTTTGGCGTGGCTCAATTCGGTGGCGGATTTTGCAAGTTTGGTGCGTTCGCCTTCCAATTCCTTTTGGGTGTTTTGAAGCTGGTGAATTCGGTCATGCAATTGGGAGCGGTGGGCTTCTAAGGATAGTTCAGTCTGTTTGGACGTATTGATGTTGCGAATAACGGACAGCATTTGCTTCATTTGGCCGTTGCCATCAAAAACAGGATGGGCTTCTAACATCACCCAGTAAGGCTCTTGCCCATTGAGGTGCAGAACGGTCTCTCGCTGTACTGAGCGTCGCTCTCTCAACGCCAAATCAATGAGATAGGCTAGGGGAGAAATTGTTGTACGGAGAATATTTTTGTCTTTGATGTGCAGCCCACCATTGGTAGGAGCCTCATCGGTTGCAATGCCGGTGATGTCTTCAAAGGCTGGATTGCACCAGAGGGGCGTTCCCTTGGGGTCTGTAATCAACATGCCTTGGTTGCTGTTCTGGGCGACAATGGACAGAAACTGATACCGAGCAGTATCGTCCTCATCGCGTTCTCGCAAAGCGGTGAGGGGTTTAAACAAAAAGGCGCATATGATGAGCGTGATGGCAGCGCAGCCTCCCGCGAGGATACTTAGGTCAAATGCGATGCTGGTTCGACCAAGCCAGAGGGGTGTCAAGAATGTTGCGGTGATGATGCAGGCAATCATCAACGTCAATACGATCGACCCGATGGGGGCTCGATTGATTGCGGTATAGAATTTCTTTGAGGCCTCTCGCACTTGCGTGCTTCGGTCCTCTTTTTGCCTGATTTGGCCCACGAAATCACCCTTTGTGACTTGCCGCCATCAGTATTACGACTGATTTCACACCCATGTAGAGCGGTAAGTCCTTATCTAAAATACCCGTTGGATCTTAATGGGCACTTAAAGGATGACTAGTTTTTGACAGGGAAGTGTTCTCTTTTGGCTGTTTTCTGCGGTTTTTCGGAGGGTGAGCTCGAGGGGGATGGGCTCTCCCTCCGAAAGGCTTGAGGTCATGGCGCAGGTTGGGCGGCATCGAGCGCGTCCTGATGCGGTTAGGCATTGGGGGGGGAATGCCTAACCGACTTCATGGTGCAAGCCTGTTGGCTGCTTTAAGCGTCTGCGAGGGCTGGCGCTTCTGCGGCCTTCTCAGCCAAATCGTCACCTAGGGGATGTCCCGATTTGATTTGGATTCGGCGTGGCTTGAGGACCTCTGGCAATTCGCGCGTGAGGTCTACATGCAGCAAGCCATTCTCGAGGCTCGCATTTGTCACTTCCACATGGTCGGCCAGCTGGAAGCGGCGTTGGAAGTCTCGCGTTGCAATGCCGCGATGCAGGTAGTTCGCGTCGCTTGTGGCTTGTGTTGGTTTTGCACCAGAAATTGTCAGCGTGTTTTCGCGGCTTTCGAGGTTGAGCTCGCCGTCGCTAAAGCCTGCTACCGCCATCGAGATACGGTAGCTATTCTCGCCGGTGCGCTCGATATTGTAAGGGGGATAGCCGGGTTGGGCTGGGTCGCTCAAGACATTGTCGAAGAGATTTGACAGCCGATCAAAGCCGACAGTGGAACGATAAAGGGGGGAAAGATCAAAAGTACGCATGGTTCATCCTTTCAAGAAGCAATGAAGAGACAGGAAGTCCTGTCTGCTATGTACGAGCCGCCACCTCATGGTCGACGTCTCTGGTTGGTATCGAACCCTTCAGTAGGCGTCCGATGAATTAGATATGGGGAGGGGAATTGGGGCTTCAAGAGGATTTCTGCAAATTCGTGTCTGATTGCAGTAGGAGGACCTATCGTTGCAGTTGTGTGGGCAATGGTTAATATGTGGCACAGCTACACTAGCCGCTAAAGATGCGGTTCGAAGGGGGACCGCATGGGATTGGGTATTTATAGGGCATTGGCGAGCGTTTGGGCGGTGATGCTGTTCATGGGCGTGATGACGTCGGTTGCACAGGCCAAGGTTGAAGGATCGACGATCTACCTTGGGGCTGCGGTGTCTTTAACGGGTAAATATTCCACCAATGGGGAGTTGACCCGGCGGGGATATGACATGGCGGTGGAAAAAATCAATCAGCGCGGCGGTGTTTTGGTTGACGGGGTCACCTATCAGTTGGCGGTGATTTATTATGACGATGAATCTACGCCTGCGCGGGGAACACAACTTGCGGAACGATTGATCTTGCAAGATGGCGTGCGCTTTATGCTGGGGCCTTATTCTTCTGGGCTGACCAAAGCGATGGCACCTATTACAGAACGCCACCAAGTGCCGATGGTTGAGGCAAATGGGGCGTCTCTCTCTCTTTTCCAAAATGATTATCGGTATTTATTTGCGGTGCTCTCAACGACTGAGCAATATCTCACCAGTGCGGTTGATTTGATGCATCAGCAGGGCAAACAAGCTTCTGACGTTAAAGTTGCGATGGCATTTGAAAATGATCCGTTCTCGCAGGATGTGCGTACAGGCGTGATTGAGGCGATTACAAAGCTTGGCATGCAGATTGTGGTTGATGATAAATTGCCGCCTGAGCTGGACGATATGTCGTCGACCCTGACCAAAGTGAAAGTGGCTCAACCGGACCTGTTGTTGATCTCTGGTCATTCGCGCGGGGCGGCATTGGTTGTTCGCCAATTGGATGAGATGCAGATAGATGTGCCGATGATAGCGTTGACACATTGTGACGCGGCTCAAATTATTCGGAAGTTTGGCAAGCGCGCCGAAAACATTCTGTGTGCGGCGCAATGGGCATCCACTTTAACCTACCGCGATGAATTGTTTGGATCGGCAAGTGATTTTGCGCTGGCTTATGAGGCGCTGTACGGGGAACCACCGGCCTATCAGGTGGCTGAATCTGCGGCAGCGGTGATGATCTACGCGGATGCCTTTACGCGGGCCAATAGTTTTGACCCGTCCGTTGTGCGCGACGCGCTGTCTGCCACGGTGCTTGATACATTCTACGGTCCTGTGAGATTTGACGCGGCGGGTAAAAACATTGCGAAGCCGATGGTGTTGATGCAAGTGCAAGACGGGGCTTACCGTGTTGTTTATCCGCCAGAAGCGGCTGAAGCTTCGCTCCGGTATGAAGCCAAAACGGGTAAAGACGTTGAGTTGAGCTATTTCGGGATTGGGGCAGATCTCGTGATTAACGGCATGATGATTGGGGCGGTGTTTGCTTTGGCCGCTCTGGGCATGGCGTTGGTATGGGGTGTTCTTAACATCATCAATATTGCACAAGGCGAATTTGTGATGCTCGGCGGGTTTGTGGCGCTGACGGGGGCATCCCTTGGGGTGCCGCTGGTGTTGACGGTGCCGCTGGCCGCACTTGTGATGTTTTGTGTGGGCTGGGCGGTTTACCGGTTGGTGATTTTTCGCATTATTGAGCGGGACCTATTTGTCTCTCTGCTGGCGACCTTTGGGCTTTCGATTTTGTTTCAACAATTGGCCAATCAGGTTTTTGGATCCGATGTGCGCACGCTTGAAACGGGGTTGTCTACGCTGAATTTTGCGGGTGGGGCCTTGTCCATATCAGCTGTTAAATTGGTTGCGTTTGTTTTGGCCATTTTGATTGGGGCTGCCTTGTGGGCTTTCTTAAGCCGTTCTCGTTTGGGCCAGGCCATCCGTGCGACCTCGCAGAATGCGCGCGCGGCACGTATCCTGGGTATTGATACCGATAAGGTTTATGCAGCCACCTTTGGGTTGAACGCAGCCCTTTGCGGGGCAGCGGGATCGCTGGTTGTGATGGCGTGGGCAGTGCATCCCTACATTGGGTTGCCGTATACAGTGCGGTCTTTCCTGATCGTGATTGTGGCTGGCGTCGGCAATGTGGCGGGTGTTGTTGCTGCGGGACTTGGACTGGGGGCTGCTGAGAATGTAGCTGGCTTTTTGTTTGGCGCAGAAATGCAAATTGCTTTCGTCTTTATTTTGATGGTGGGTGTGCTTGTGTGGCGTAACTGGCGCTTGCAACGTCGGCGGGAGTATTTGAAATGAGCCGCTTTAGTTTGAAAAACCCGCGTGAAGCCTCTGTTATGACAGCGCTTACGGTGTGCATGATCGCTGCGCCCTTTGCCTTTCCCCATTTGTTGCAGCAATTCACCATGCTGTGGCTGATGGTGGTGTTTGCTTTGACCTGGGACATGACGGGCGGCCAGATGGGGTATAATTCCTTTGGCAATATTCTGTTCTTTGGTATCGGCGCTTATGCCGGTGTCATGGTGCAGCGTGAAGCAGGATTGGATTATCACACAGGCTTTATTGTGGGTGTGGGCGCTGCCACTGTTTTGGCAGGTGTTGTTGCTGCGGTGTTGGGCACAGGCATGTTGGGCTTGCGGGGCCATTATTTCGCCATTGGCACGCTGGGCCTTGGTATCGCTGCGGGTGAGCTTGCGGGGGCATGGGATTTGATTGGTGCGGGATCTGGATTGACGCCGCCGCTTTATCCTGCCGATGTCGCGCAAGGGCGGCCTGTGGGCGACGGGGGGCAGTTTTTCTATTGGTGGATGGCGGGGCTCGCCGCGGTGTGCTTTTTGGCGGCACGGGCGCTGTATCAAACCCGGTTTGGCTTGGCGCTCAATGCGATCCGTGATGATGAAGATAAAGCAGAAGCTTTGGGCTTGCCGACCACATCGATTAAGATTTTCGCGTGGAGTATTTCGGCCTGCCTGCTCGGGGCCGCTGGAGCAATTGCGGGGAATGTCATTGGCTTTATCGATCCCAAAGACGTTGCCTTTGCGGGCGCGAGCTTTGGGGTGTGGATGGTGCTGATGGCCATTTTGGGCGGTAAGGGAACCTTATGGGGCCCGGTGCTGGGCGCTGTCATCTTCCATCTGACGCAGGAGTTGTTTTGGACCTTTTTGCTGGGCTGGCAGCGCGTGGCTTTGGGGTTGTTTATCATTGCCATCGTGGTGTTTTTCCCGGAGGGTATTTTGGGGTCCTTACGCACGCGGTTTCCCGCACTGTTTGGCGTTCGCGTGGAGGAACGCTCATGAGTGTGTTGTTGAATGTGCAAAATGTGCACAAAGCGTATGGCGGCGTGATTGCGAACAAAGATGTATCGCTGCAAGTGAGACGGGGAGAGATTGCCGGGCTCATTGGTCCTAATGGCTCGGGCAAAACAACTTTGTTTGGATCGATCGTTGGAGCGCATCCGATTGACGGGGGCAGTATTCAATTTGAGGGCGAGGAGATTTCCAGCTTGCGGGTGCCCCAAATTGCCCGGTTGGGCCTGTCGCGCACCTTTCAGCAAACCCGTATCTTTGGGCAGATGGATTGTTTGCAAAATATGCGGATTGCCAGTCCCACCCGTGGACGCGACCTTAAGGCGTGGTTTAGTGCGGTGCCGAGGTCGGTTGATAGACGTGCGGATGAGCTGTTGGACTTTGTGGGGCTTCATTCTAAGCGCTTGCTGAAAGCCGGGTCTTTGAGTTTTGGTCAGCAGAAATTGTTGGAATTTGCGATGGCTTTGATGAATGAACCAACGCTGCTTTTATTGGATGAACCCACAGCGGGGATTAATCCGACATTGATCAACGGCGTTGTGGACCGGTTGAAGCGTGCCAATAAGGAAATGGGGATTACTTTGCTGGTGATTGAACACAACATGCGCGTGATCATGAATTTGGCCACCCATATTACTTGTTTGGCGCATGGCGAAGTTTTGGCCAGCGGTACGCCCGAAGAAGTGCGCGATGATACAAGGGTTGTTGATGCCTATTTGGGAGCGGCGTAATGGCGGAGACTACAGGCAGCTCAGCAAGTGGGTACGGCGACGGTGATGTGAACGCGGTGATCAGCACGGAGGATGTGGCACGCCAAGCCGAAGCCTTGGGTGCCTCTGTTTCACGTGAGGTTGTGCGTAAGCTTGTGGACGGAGAGCCGCTGCTTGAGCTTAAGGGCTTGGTGGCTGGTTATGATGCCATGGAAATATTGCACGGCATTGATTTGGCTGTTGGGGCGGGGCAAAGCTTGTGCCTCGTGGGGCCGAATGGTGCTGGCAAATCAACTGTGTTGCATTCCATTTTTGGCTTCACCCGGATTTTTGATGGCGACCTCATTATTGAGGGGGAAACGGTTACAACGCTTACGCCCGCACAAAAACTGAAACAAGCTGGCGTTGCTTATGTGTTGCAGGATAATTCTGTTTTTCCTGATATGAGCGTTGAAGAGAACTTGCTGATGGGGGGTTATTTGAAAGATAAGCCCTTTGAAGCGCGCGAGGCAGCCGAGCGGGTGTTTGAAAAATATGACCGACTTGCCGCACGGCGCTCTGAGAAGGCGGGTGTTCTATCTGGCGGTGAGCGGCGTTTGTTGGAAATTAGCCGGGCGTTGATTATGGAGCCGAAGGTGTTGTTGGTGGATGAGCCCTCGATTGGGTTGGAACCACGCTACATCGATATGGTCTTTGAAATTTTGGGTGACTTGCAAAAGGTGGATGGAAAAACCATCATACTTGTGGAGCAGAATGCTAAAAAGGGGTTGGCGTTTGCTGACCTTGGGTATGTGTTGGTTTCTGGCCGGGTGGCCATGGCTGATACCGGCGAGGCCTTGCTTGCCAACCCAGAAGTTGGGCGATTGTTCTTGGGAGGGTGATGCTTGGGGTGGTTTTGAATTCTAAATGGGAGATGAATATCGTTCCCAGATTGTATTCAGGCTGGTTCGCCTAGTTTGTTTTTACAGACAGAGTGAGAAGCACCGAACCGACGGCAGATCACATTGGGTGATAGGCGGAATATTTTGGAGGGACGTCATGAAGAAAATGATTGCAGCAGCTGGGATGATGGTAGCGATGGTAATGGCCGTCCCTGCACAAGCCGACCACGTTAATTCTAGGGGTGTTAAAGCACAGAGCTTTCAAGTCGCCGATTTGAGCATTCGTTGGTTCTTGGATGGATTTGATGTGCAAAGCCAGCACACCAACAAGAATACGATTTTGCCTTTGCGCCGGGTTGCGCGGATGGTTGAGAATAATGGCCAACGCAAAATCACTGACATTGTGTTGGATAAGAACCAGCGCTTCTATCGGGTTACTTTCATCAACAAGAAAGGCCAATTGAGAAAAGCAAAAGTGCGGTCCCACAATGGTTCCATTTATGACAGAAAAACGATTAAGCGGAATGCGCCGAACCGGTTAGACAATTTGGCTTCGATCTACAAAGTCATTGGGAAAGCACGCAGCAAAGGCGCTCGTCACTTTGACCGGGTTGATTGGAAGGGTGGCAAGAACCGTTTCATTGTTCGTGGATTGAACAAACGCGGTAAGCCAGTGAAAATTGAAGTTGGACCAAAAGGCAATCGTGTCTTTTCAGTGAAACCAGCGAACAATTATAACGGACCGAAATATGCGAAATTCCAATCTCGTCCGTTCAAACACTGGCAGCCAAAATTGTCAGGTCGCTTTAATCATGTTGGACCTGCTGTGATTTATGATGACGCCTATGTTGTTTTGGCCCGTAACAAAAAGGGTCGTCCGGTAGAAGTTGTTGTTGACCGGTACAGCGGCGAAATCATTCAAGTGAACCGTTTGAAATAGTATTGCGTTGATTGCAAATGGTTAAAGCCCCGCCAGTGATGGCGGGGCTTTTGTGTGTCTGCGGTAGTGTGATGCTAGGGGCGCATGGTGGTGAGGTAGGGCCCTAGCTCAGCTGCTTGGCGTTGGGGTTGAACCATGTCGAGCCAATCAATGAGTCGCGGCCTGGTTTCGCGCGGGTCGATGAGCTCATGAACTGAGAACCCTTCGGCACGGGGGAAGGGAGACTGGCCTTCTGCTAAGCGGTCTTCTAGTTCTTTACGCAATGCATCTGGGTCTTCAGCCGCTGCAATCTGGCGGGCAAAGGCAACGGCGACGCCGCCTTCTACGGGCAGGGCGCCTGTGACAGCACTTGGCCAGGAGAGCACATATCCATCGGGTGCGAAGTGGGCAGCCCCTGCCACCCCGAATACTTTGTGGACAATGACACTGGCCCACGGCACGCGGCTTTGCATGACGGCGGCAATGGCGGCGGTGCCGTAGCGAATGGTGCCTGCTTGTTCAGACGCGGAGCCAATCATGAAGCCGGGCTCATCGACGAAGGAGAGGATGGGCAGGTGGAAGGTGTTACACATGTCTACGAAGCGGCGCAATTTTTGGGCGGCTTCGGCGGTCATGGCCCCTGCGTAGTACATGCAATCATTGCCGATGATGCCAACTGCATGGCCATTCATGCGCGCTAGGCCGGTGATGAGAGAGGGGCCGTATTTTTTTCCCATCTCAAAGAAGCTTCCCTCGTCGAGAACGGCTTTGAGGATGGGGCGCATTTTGAAGGGTTTGCGTCTGTCTTTGGGCACGACGTCGCGCAGACTTTCTTCCATCCGGGCTGGGCTGTCGGTGGGTTCTTTATAGGGGGGTAACTGCCAGACGTTGTCGGGAAGGTAGGAGAGGAAAGTGCGGATTTGGCCTAGCGCATCTGCTTCATCCTTGGCGACATTGTCGATGGCACCGCTTTTGGCGTGGACATCAGGTCCGCCTAGTTCTTCTTTGGTTTTGTCTTCATCCAGTGCGCGTTTGACCACGTGGGGACCTGCGATGAGCAGTTGGGCGTTGCGGGTCATCACCGTGAAATGAGAGGCGACTAAGCGCGCGGCCGGCATACCCGCGACGGGGCCGAGAGCTGCAGAGGCAACGGGCACGACGCCGAGGGTTTTGGCAAGAGAGACAAAACGGTTGGGGGCAAAGACGGGATCGCCAAGGGGGCGGGCGCCTTTTTTGCCACCGGCACCGGCCACAGAGCCGCCGCCGCCTTCGTGGAGACGTACCAGCGGAATTTTGTATTGCAGGGCTAAGTCTTCGGTGTAGACGGATTTACGCAAGCCTGCTGGGTTGGGCGAGCCGCCTTTTAGGCTGAAGTCTTCGCCGCCGACTACGATGCGGCGGCCATCGACCTTACCCGTGCCGAGGACAAAATTGGCGGGCTGGAAGCCGGTTAGGTTTCCTTCGTCATCATATTCGGGGACGCCAGCGCCTTCGCCAAGCTCTTTAAAGCTCTCTGGGTCTAGCAAAGCATCTACGCGTTCGCGGATGGTGAGGCGGCCTTTGGCGTGTTGGCGCTCTATGGCGTCTTTGCCGCCTTGTGCTTTGGCCCACTGGCGGCGCTGCCGGATTTCTTTGGTTTCTTCTTCCCAGCTCATGATGGCTTCCTTTTATTGGTTGGCGCTAGCTTAGCGAATGTGGCGGGAAGGTCTACGTTCCTATTTGGCTTTGGGCCTATTTGGCTTTGGGCCTATTTCGGTTTTGCTGATTTGAGGAATGGGGGGCAAACGTGTAAAAGGGAGGGAATGATTTTTGCTTTTTAGGAGGGCTGCATGGAACAGAACGCGCCATTTGCGACGATTGATGGATTTGGACCTCCTGAGGGCTTTAAAGTGGGTTGGCATGTGACCCGCGATAAAGTGGGCCTGCGCTATATGTCGTGGGGCGAAGATGTGGCGCGAGCGCGTGCTGGACATTGTCGGGGCACAATGGTGCTGACCCATGGGCGCACAGAATTTATTGAAAAATACTATGAAGTGATTGACGAATTGCTGTCGCGCGGGTTTGCCGTCTTTACGTTTGATTGGCGCGGGCAAGGGCTTTCGTGGCGTCCGCTGGATGATCGGTTCAAAGGTCATGTGCGCGACTTTAAGGATCATGTGGAAGATATGCGGGAGATGCTGGATGTGCATGTGACGCCGAACTTTCCCGGTCCGTATTCCTCCATGAGCCATTCGATGGGTGGGCACGCCAACTTGCGCATTGCTCATGATTTGCCCGATGCATTTGACGCCATGGTTTTTTCTGCGCCGATGTGGGGCATTCAGTTGGGCAGCGGGTTGATACTGGCCCTGACGTTGGCTGTCGCGCGGTTGAATATGCTACTGGGACGGGCTGAAGCTTACGTGCTTGGGGGGGCTGAGCAGGGTATTTCTGATGAACCGTTCGAGGGCAATAAGGTAACCAATGACCCGAGCCGATTTAAGCGCTGCATGGATTTATTGCGGGCCATGCCAGATTTAGGGCTTGGTGCGCCGACGTATGAATTTTTCGACGTGTCGTGGATGTCAATGGGTATGGCCCGGCAACCGGACTATTTGGCGGGCATTAAAACGCCCTTGTTGGTGGCGTGTGGTGCCGAAGAACGGATTGTTGATAATGATACAATTGCTCAGATGATGCCGCATCTTGCCAATGGGGAGTTGGTTACGGTGCCGGACGCGCAGCATGAAATTCTGATGGAAAAAGACGCTGCCCGGGCTGTGTTCTGGGGTGCTTTTGATGGATTTATGAAGGACCGTTGAGGCGGTTAGTTTGCAGCACCTTGTAGTTTGGCAAGCGCTTGGGCGTGAAGCTGGGGGGTGGCCGCGGCGACAACTTGTCCGCCTTCTTGGGCATCTCCCCCAGACCAACTGGTGATGATGCCGCCAGCGCCTTCAACGATTGGGATGAGGGCTTGGATGTCGTAAGGCTCCAAGCCGCTTTCGACTACGAGATCTATTTTGCCGAGGGCGAGCAGGGCGTAGAAATAACAATCCCCGCCGAAGCGCCATAGACGCACGTCTTGTTGCAGTGCTTGGAAAGTTTCAAGCTCTTTGCCGGGGCTGAAAATGCCTAAATCAGTGCAGCCTAGAATGGCGTCTTCTAGTTTGGTGCAGGTGCTGGTTTGAAGCTTTTGGCTTTCCCCTTTAAAGATCAATTCAGCGTGGCCGGGCCAGCCGATGAAAAGCTCGCCAATGTAGGGTTGATCCATCACGCCGATGATGGGGCGTATGCCATTGTTTAAACCGATCAGCGTGCCCCACAGAGGCACTCCAGAAATGAAGGAGCGGGTGCCGTCAATTGGGTCTAGTACCCATGTGAAGGGGCTGGTGCCCGGCTCATGGCCATGCTCTTCACCAAGGATGCCGTGGGTGGGATAGGTTTCTTTGATGAGGCGGCGGATTTCGGTTTCTGCGTCTTTGTCGGCGATGGTTACCGGATCGTAGACACCGCGTGAATGTTTGTCGTCGACTTCGATGTCGGCGCGGAAATATTTGCAGGTGATGGCAGCGGCGGCGGTGGCAAGGCGGGCGGCAAAACCAGCCAATTCAGCGATGTCAGTTGAGCTCAGTTCTGGGGCCGTTGCCATGGAAACTCTTTCTTTTCTGAATGTCAGAGAATGTAGGGCAGTTTAGCACCTTTACCCGGGAAGGCAAAAGGGCCCCGATTTGCATCGGAGCCCTTAAAATCTGGTTTGAATTTGGGAGACTTAGCTGCCTTTTGCAAATGTGCGTGCGTTGCGTTTGCGCTCATTGCCATCTAGGAAGCGTTTGCGCAGACGGATGTTTTCCGGTGTTATTTCCACAAGCTCGTCCCCGTCGATGTAGGCAATGGCTTCTTCGAGGGTCGGGCGGCGCGGTGTCGTCAAGCGGATCGCATCATCTTTACCCGATGCACGGATATTGGTGAGCTGTTTAGCTTTCAGCGGGTTGACGATGAGGTCGCCTGGTTTAGCATTTTCGCCAATGATCATACCTTCGTAGACTTTTTCACCGGAGCCAATGAACATGACGCCACGATCTTCTAGGTTCCACAGAGCGAAAGCGACAGAGTCACCATTGCCGATGGAGACTAGAACGCCGTTGCGGCGACCTTCTACGGGGCCACAGAAGGGGCCGTATTCTTTAAACACACGGTTCATAACGCCTGTACCGCGTGTGTCGGTGAGGAATTCGCCGTGATAGCCGATCAGGCCACGCGCTGGAGCGTCAAAGGTGATGCGAGTTTTGCCGCCACCTGTCGGTACCATGCCGGTCATTTCAGCTTTACGCAGGCTCATTTTTTCGATGACGACACCTGAGTACTCGTCATCCACATCGACAATCACTTCTTCGATAGGCTCGGTGCGCTTGCCGTTCTCGTCCGTTTGGAAAATCACTTGAGGACGGGCGATGCCGAGCTCAAAACCTTCGCGGCGCATTGTTTCGATCAAGACACCGAGTTGCAATTCGCCCCGGCCAGCGACTTCGTAGGAATCTTTGTTTTCGGTTTCTCTCACTTCAATAGCAACGTTACCTTCTGCTTCTTGCAGCAGGCGATCGCGAATAACACGTGATTGAACTTTGCTGCCTTCACGGCCAGCCAATGGGCTGTCGTTGATGGAGAAGGTCATGGAGAGCGTTGGTGGATCGATTGGTAAGGATGGCAATGCATCTGTGACCGTTGGATCTGAGATGGTGTCAGCCACGGTTGCATCAGATAGGCCTGAAATCGCGACCAAGTCACCAGCTTGTGCTGACTCTGCAGGGATTTTTTCAAGGCCACGGAAAGCGAGGACGCGAGAAATACGGCCGCGCTCAACAATGCCTTCGCCCGGGCGCAATGCGTGGATTGCCATGTTTGGCACGGCAGTACCGCTTTCGATACGACCGGTCAGGATACGGCCCAAGTAAGGGTCGGACTGAATGGTGGTGACCAACATGGAGAAAGGCTCTTTTGCTTTCTCAGCGGTGAAGTTAACCGGTGGTTTGACGCGTTTCACAACAGCTTCAAAAATTGGCTGCATGCCACGTGTGCGCTGGCTTTCGTCATCAGCTGTTTCGGCAGCCCAACCATTTTTAGCTGAGGCGAAGACAGTGGTGAAATCAAGCTGGGTGTCTGACGCGCCAAGGGCTGCGAATAGATCAAACACTTCTGAGTGTACATCGTCTGGGCGACCATCAGGACGGTCAACTTTATTGACCACAACGATTGGGTGCAGGCCAAGAGCCAAAGCTTTTGACGTCACAAATTTTGTCTGAGGCATCGGGCCTTCAGCCGCATCAACCAGAAGCACAACGCCGTCTACCATCGATAGGATACGTTCCACTTCGCCGCCAAAGTCGGCGTGACCTGGAGTGTCGATGATGTTAATGCGAATTTCTTCGCCTTCAGGAGAAACCCAGTTCACGCTGGTACATTTTGCAAGAATGGTGATACCACGCTCGCGCTCCAGTTCATTGGAGTCCATGGCCCGTTCGGCCACTTGCTGGTTTTCGCGGAATGTACCGCTTTGTTTCAGCAATTCGTCTACGAGTGTGGTCTTGCCATGGTCAACGTGAGCGATGATGGCGATATTACGAAGGGACATGGGTTACTCCGGCAGTCCGACGTCCTCGCAGGGTCGCGAGGATCAGTCCAAAAAGGGACCCCTCACGCGGTACTAGCCGTGCAAGGGGTCCTCCAAATTCTTCGCGCCTTATAGCGCTCGTAGCGCTTATCCACAAGCCTTGTGGCGTGCTGCACTGTGACCTTACAGTCGCACCTCAATTTTCCGCAGGGTTCTGCGGTTTATTGCTTGCGGCCTTCCACGGAAATGATGAGTGGAATCATGTTTCCAATCAGGGGACTGGCGTAATTCATGTCAAAATCTGTCCGATCCAGCTCACCGGTCGCATTAAAGCCTGCCACAATGATCTCTTTTTTGAAGGGATGAGGGCCTACTTTATTGAATGTAACAGCCAAAGTGACGGGCTTTGTTACCCCATGAAGTGTGAGGTCGCCTGTCATATTGCCTGTTTTATCGCCGGTGACTTCAATCGCGGTGGATTTGAAAGTCATGGTTGGGAACTTTTCAACATCGAAGAAATCTTTGCCGCGGATGTGCTCGTCGCGGTCATCATTGGCGGTATCGACACTTGTGGTCTGAATAGTGACTTCGACGGTGCTTTTTTCCGGCGCTGCCTCGTCAAACTCGAAGGTGCCTTCGATGGATTTGAATTGGCCATAAGTTGTTGAAAACCCGAGGTGCGTGACGCTGAAGGCGGCATGCGCGTGGGTTTCGTCAATTTTATAGCTATCGGCTTGAACAGCGGTGAAGCCCAGTGGAAGAGCTACTAGTGTTGTGGCCGCTAGCAAACTTAGACGTTTGATTGATCGTTTCATGAGATGTTCCCTGCCTGATGATTAGGTGGCATTTATGCCGCTCAAGAGCAGCCTTTACGCTCTTCAGCCTATATGGGCAGAGTTTAGCAGTTTGCCAGCGAAGCGATATCACATTTCAGAGAGCAGACGTTTCGAGCGGTCTTGTGGTGGGGTTTGGCGCAGATGGCGTGGTGCTCGGAGCTGTGAGTGTGTTGTGGGTTGGGTGCTCCAGCAGAGCTAAATGGGAGAGGAATTGCTGAGTGCAGCTTGCCCATGAGAAATTAAGGGCATAGGTGCGGGCATCTTTGCGAGAGGCTTGGATGGCAGCAAGGCAGGCAGTGCGCAGGTCCTCGTTCAGATTGCCGACGGGGGCTGAGCCGATGACGTCCAGGGGACCTTGTACGGGATAGGCGGCTACTGGCGTGCCTGCGGCAAGGGCTTCGATGAGTACGAGGCCGAAGGTATCGGTCTTGGAGGGGAAGACAAAACAATCGCTGGCGGCGTAGGCCTTGGCCAGCTCCTCTCCAAAGAGGGCGCCTGTAAAAGTTGCCTCAGGATGCTTCGTTTTGAGTTGTTCGAGCTTTGGACCTTCTCCGACCACGAGCTTTGTGCCAGGTAGGTCAAGCGCTAGAAAGGCGTTGATGTTTTTCTCAACAGCAATCCGTCCGACATAGAGCCAGAGAGGGCGCGGCAGGTTCATATATTCGGTTTCATGCAATGTGGTGTCTGGGTGGAAAAGTTTCGTATCTACACCGCGCGACCACATGGCAATATTTGTAAAACCCCGTTCCTGCATTTCATTCGCCAGACGGGGGGTAGCGACCATCATGGCTTTCGATGGTTTGTGGAAATGGCGTAACCACGCGTAGGTCCATCTGAGGGGCACGCCGATACGCGCTTTTAAATATTCAGGGAAACGGGTGTGGAAGGACGTGGTGAAAGGCAAGTTGTGGCGCACGCAATACCGCCGTGCTGCCATGCCCAAAGGACCTTCGGTCGCGATATGGACCGCATCCGGTCGATGTTGGGCGAGTAGTTTTTTGAGCTGGCGGGCAGGGAAAAGGGCGATGCGAATTTCGCTATACGTCGGCAGGGGGATTGTGGTGAACAAGTCGGGGGTGACGTAGATGGCTTTATGGCCCAGCGCTTCTAGTTCTTCGCCCAATTGTTTGAGTGTGCGCACGACGCCGTTAACTTGGGGTGCGGCGGCATCTGTGATGATGGCAATGCGCAAATTACTTGCGGTGAATGCGGGAGACGGGTTGGCGGCGGGAGCTGTGATGAGTGTCGTCAATTCGGGCATTGTAAGCCTTAACTAAGGGCTTGGCGCTGACTATTGTCGTACCAAGCCCTTTGAAGAGTGTGGACGGGCGTTAAACTAAGCTGCGTCCAACACGGGGGTCTCTGTTTCCGCTGCGCCCTGCGTTTCTAGAAGAGCTACAGGTTCTTTGGTCACGGTTGGTGGTGTCTCTGTTTCTTGTTCCCAAGAAAAGTGGCGCCAGGTGATGATTTCAAGGTTGCCACTTTCATCTTCGGTAAGAGCAGAGCAGCTTTCCACCCAATCGCCGTCATTGCAGTAAAGAATGCCGTCGATGTGGCGCATTTCAGCGTGGTGAATGTGGCCGCAAATAACACCCTCTACACCGCGTTCTTTTGCTTCGCGTGCGACAGCGGTTTCAAAGCGGGAAATATATTCCACCGCATTTTTAACTTTGTGTTTGAGGTAGGCCGATAAGGACCAATAGGGCAGCCCGAAGATGCGGCGAATGTCGTGCAACCAATTGTTGGCGGCAAGGGCGACGGAATAGGCGCGGTCGCCCAAATGGGCGAGCCAGACGGCATAGCGCACAACGCCATCAAATTGATCTCCGTGAATGACGAGGAACTCACGGCCATCAGCGGTTTTGTGCATGGCTTCTCCTTGCACATCGATGCCACTGACATTGAGGCCGGTGTAATCGCGCAAGGCTTCGTCGTGATTGCCAGGCACGTAAATTACTTTTGCGCCTTTGCGGGCCTTGCGTAGAATTTCTTGAACCACAGCGTTGTGGCTGTCGGTCCAATACCATGAGCGTTTGATGCGCCATCCGTCTACGATGTCTCCCACCAGATAGATGGTGTTGGCGTCATTGTGCCGTAGAAAATCATAGAGCAAGTCTGCCTTGCAGCCGGGCGTGCCTAGGTGCAGGTCTGATATAAATAGAGTGCGGTGGTGTTTGGGGTTTTGGGGGCGCGGGGCGCCGTAGAGCCGCTCTTGCAATATGGCTTTTTGCCCGCGTTGTCCGCGCGTTCGTTTGCGCTTTTCGGCTTGGGATGCGGGGAGGTCTGGCGCATCCAATTTGTTAGACCGGGTTAAAAATTTCGGAGCGAAGTTTGTAAAAGCATCTACATATGTCATTGGCTTGTCACATATCCGGTTGATAGCAGCGCGTAAGAGAGCGCTTTGATCAGCTCTGAGAAAAAGCCCGTATGGCTTTCCCTGCTTTTGCGCATCGTCTTCAATATCAGTGACAGTTTTGTGTCGAAGCGGTGAGACATTTGTGTAGGGTTAATAGGTAGGCGGAGGAACTCAAGCTATGTCAGGTCGAGTGCGATTTTATATTATTGTGAACCCATTTGCAGGATCGGGCGCCGGTGCCGCAAGACGGGCAAAGTCAGAGGGGCATGGATCATTTGATTCGCGCCTCGGCCTATCGGCGCGCGGTTTGTTGGGGGAGGTGGTGGATGGGCTGCGCGACGCCCATGCGGAAGTCACCCTCGTCAATACACACTATGTTGCGCACGGCTGCCAATTGGCGCAGGAAGCGGCGGACTCTGGCTTGTATGATGTGATTGTTGCGGCTGGCGGCGATGGCACTATCAATGAGGTTGCGCGCGGCCTTGTGGGGTCGCCCACGCCGATGGGCATTATTCCATTGGGAACAGCGAATATTTTGGCAATTGAATTGGGTTTGAAAATTCGTGCGCCGGAAATTTGCGACATGTTGCTGTGGGGGGATGCGCGGCTTATTGGCACCGGTCTAGTGAATGGAGAGGTTTTTCTATTGATGGCCGGGGTGGGGTTTGACGGCGCGGTTGTTGGCGCGATCGACCCGAGGTTAAAGCGGCTGACTGGCCAAGGCGCTTTTGTCTGGGCGAGCTTTTGTGAATGGCTCAAGGGGCCCGGACGTTCTTTGCAGGTTACGATTGACGGACGTGTTGAGGCGGCGGCGTGGGTGTTGGTCACCAATGTGCGCCATTATGCGGGGCCCTTTGTGCTGGCACCGTCTGCAAGTCTGTTCCAACCGGGATTGCAGGTGTTTTTATTTCGAAAGCCGGGAAGATGGGCCTTTATCACCTATTTTGTGGCGTTGGGGCTGGGGCGTTTGGAGCGCTTGTCGGCGGTGGATGTGTTTGTGGCTAGCGCTGTGGAAATTTCGAGTACACAGGCAGCGTGCGTTGAAGTGGACGGGGATGCGCGGGGTGGTTTACCCCTCACCATCAATAAGGGGCATCAGTTTCTTAGGATGGTGATGCCGCGTGTGGTTGATCAAGCAAGTTGATTACGACTGGGTTGGAAAGCTACTGTGATTGGTGCTGAGGCCAGATGTGCGGGGGTCTACTGAGGCCAGTTCACCACGGGACCAGCGGGCATAATAATCGTCTAAGCGCACTGAGATGCCGTTGGCGGTGAGAATGCGAGCGTGTTGGCGATTGAGTTCGTGAGGTTCATTCAAACCGCAGGACTGGGAAATCATGCACACCTCTTTAACCACACGCTTTTGATATTTGGCAACGCGCTCGGCCTTGTCTTTGACGTCCAGCCCGCGTTGTAATCTTTTGTTGTGGGTTGTGATGCCGGTTGGGCAGGTGTTTTGATTGCATTGCAGGGCTTGGATGCAGCCAAGGGAAAACAGAAAACCCCGACCGGCGACAACAAAATCAGCACCGACGGTGAGGGCCCAAGCGACATCGCCCGGGTTGATCATTTTACCACCGGCAACAATGCGGATGCGGTCGCGCAAGCCAGCATTGTTGCGGGCGTCTACGAGAAGCGGGAGGCTTTCCCAAATGGGCATGCCCATGAAATCGATTAATGGTTGGGGGGCCGCACCTGTGCCACCGTCCGCACTGTCGATGGTTAGGAAGTCAGGGGCATCTTCAAGGGGGCGGGCGCAGATGGCGGTGAAGAGCTCTTCTAGCCATGCGCCGTCACCGAGTACAAATTTGAACCCAACCGGTTTGCCAGTCACTTCACGGATGTGTTTGATTTTGTCGAGTAATTGCTCGAGGCTGTTGATGTCGAGGTGGCGGTTGGGGCTTATGCTGTCATGGCCAACAGGGATGCCGCGAATTTCGGCGATTTCTTTAGATACTTTTGCGCCCGGCAGCATGCCGCCTTTGCCCGGCTTTGCGCCTTGGCTCAATTTCAATTCGAACATGCGGACATTGTCGAGCGCGGCGAGGTTCTTTAGCTTTTTGTCGGAAAGCCCGCCTTTGCCGTCGCGCACACCGTATTTTGCAGTGCCAATTTGGAAAACGATGTCAGGCTTGTCCGTCATATGGAACGGCGACAGGCCGCCTTCGCCGGTGTTGATCCAACATCCAGAGCGAGCTGCTCCTTTTGCAAGAGCGGTGACGGCGGGCCTGGAGAGGGCGCCGTAACTCATGCCGGAGATGTTGAAAATGGAACGGGCGTTGTAGGGGGTTTTGCAGGTTGGCCCGATTTCTAGCGGACTGGGGGAGGTGCTGTCTTCTTCTAAGGTGGCGAAGGGGCAATTAACAAAGGAGACTGTGCCAACGGTGCGCAGGTCGCGGGTTGACCCAAAGGCGACTGTTGTATCCACGCCTTTTGCGGAGCGGTAAACCCAAGCGCGTTGGGCGCGGTTGAAGGGGAGCTCTTCGCGGTCCATGGCAAAGAAATATTGCCGGAAATATTCCCCCAAAGATTCAAACAAATACCGAAAGCGACCAATGATTGGGTAGTTGCGCCGAATGGCGTGTTTTGTTTGGGTGCGGTCGATGATGTAGAGAGCAATCAGGGTGAGCATGAGCGCACCGATCGACAAGATGAAGATACCTGTCAGATAGTCCAAGGCCAGCAACGTTACGGGGTGATCAACAATCTCTAGGATCGGGTCCAAGTCCATGATTAGGGTCTGCCTGATTTGTGAGCTTCGGCGTATGCCTAAACTCAAATTGTGTCGGGTGGGCTGAACATCTCGCAGTTGCCCTTTGTTTCATCATACGCAGTTTACAGGAGAGGGCATGTCACTTTTCATCACGATGCTGGAAAGGAGTGCGCCTAATTTTTTCGATCTGTTTTTAGTGCTGCGAGGCTTGTGGACTGATGCAATGCGCTTAATAAATGCTGGCTGGGACCAAGGGCAAGCACGGGCATGGGAGATGCTGGCGTGTTGCCTGCTTGGATATGGAGCGCTGCAATGTCTTGTGTTGCATAGGAGCTACGCAGGCCTGCAATGGTTTGCGTTTTTGGGGCTGTTGTTGGCAGAGCCTTTTGTCTTGATGGGGTGGCCAACGGATTTGGGCGGTTCTGCGCTTCTCGGTTCTGAGTAGGGCGCACTGACCGTGCAATGCTTGCGGTTGTTGTTGCGTCGATCAAATTTGGACGGGTGGCGCGGGCAATTTTCATCGGTCCCCGGCGCTTCTCTTTGTTCCACAAAGACCGCACTTTTTTGAAATAGCGTTGGTTCAAGGCAGGTGAGTAAGAATGATAATTACCGACGGCCATGTCCCATGAGCGGCTTCTTCTATGCAGGTCTTTTAAGAAGGAGATGCCATAGGCGATGTTTGCTTCTGGATCGAAGGCCTCTTCAAGGCTGGTGAAGGCACGCGGGTGGAAGCGCAAGTTGACTTGCATGCACCCAATATCGATGGAGCGTTTGCCTTCTGCCATTAAACGGCGCACAGCGCGGATGGCTTCGCGCTTTGAGGTAAAGTGATATCCGCGGCCTTCTGCATTGATGGTCCACGGCCACGCTTCTAGCTTGCCCTCAGGGCCACGGCGGCCCGTTTCGGTTAGGGTGATGGCTGCGATGAGGCCGCGCGGGGTGTGATGAATGTCCTCAAGGGCGTAAGCGGCTTGGCGACATGTGTTCCAATGGTTGGCTGGATTAGCGTGTTCGCTGATTGTCCGAGAGCCGGCTTGTGCTGTTTGGGCCGAAAGAGTTAGGGCGGTGAATGCGATGAGGATAGGCAGGAGGGAGGGGTGCTCGGTTCGTTTGGTTCCCATGCGAGAACCGCGCGCCACTGAGATCAATGGCTGCGAAAAAATACCGATGTGTTGCCAGAAGCTTTTCATGGCCTCATTCCCTTTGTGGCGGCCGAATTATCCGATGCACTGGATCGCCACGGGCCTGTGCAGGGGGAGGCCACTCCTTTGGACGGACTCCTTCACCCGCGAGTCTGTCCACTAATGGTTAATATGTTCTTATTATTCAGGGAAAACGGGTTTTGAGTTGTAGGGAGTATTGTGCGATGCAACAAAATTAGAATGCCCTTTCTAATTTTGGGAGATTACAACGATTTTTTCGATATATGAGGCATTAGGTGCTTGCGTTTTTGTGCGGTGCAACGTAGGGTCTTTTTATGTGATGAGGTTGAGCTTCGGCTCCTTTGTTACTGCCCTTCATTGGGCGTTTCCTCCCTAGACTTGGGCCATGCTTCGGCATGGCCCCTTTTTTTGAGCTGTTGCCTTAGGGTGGTGCCCAGGTTTTCCCGCAGACTTGCGCCTTGAAGAGGCAAAACTAATGCGTTCGCTTGGCCAAAGACATAAGCCTTACGAGGCTGCGTCGCTTTGGCGAGGGGGGATGAGGAAATTGGGGGCTGCGGCACCGAGTTGATGAGCGAGTTGGGTCATGTCTTTTTTGACCCGTTTGAGCCTGCGTAGCCGAGAGATACGCTTTTCATCCATGTAGAGCGCTCTATTTATCTCAATTTGCATGGCATGGAGCCCTTGCGCGGGGCGTCCATAATGCTCGGTATTGAAGCCACCGGCGTAGGGATTGTTTCGGCTGACCGAATATCCCAGACCTTGAAGGGTGCGTTCTGCAATATCTGTTAGTTCCGGGCTGCAAGACGTGGCGTAACGATCGCCCAAGACAATGTCTGGCCGGATGTCGTCTGATTGGTTGTTGCCTGCAGGGTCTTCTAACCCTAAGGACGGCATGGAATGGCAATCGATCAGGACGGCACAGCCAAATGTTGTCATCGTTTCTTGTAGGAGACTTCTTAAGGCCTCATGAAACGGCAAATAGAGGTGCTTGATGCGTAAATCAGCTTCCGCATAGGTTATTTGATTGCGATAGATTTCCGTTGAATCCGTTACCATACGCGGGATTGTGCCTAAGCCACTGGCTACCCGCACAGAGCGGGTATTGACGTGGGGAGGCAGCATGTCACTGAACATGGCGGGGTCTAATTCATACGGCTCTCGGTTTACATCCAAAAAAGCGCGGGGAAAGTTTGCGTGAAGCAAAGGCGCGCCCAGCTCCACGACCCCGGCAAAAAGCTCTTCTACAAAGCTATCTTCGGAGCGCCGCAGAGAAATCGGGTCGAGATTGGATGCTTTTAGAAAACTAGTTGGGTAATGCCTGCCGCTATGAGGTGAATTGAAGACAAAGGGCATGAGCTGCCGCTTGGGGCGCTGGATTTGAAAAGGAGGAGAAAAGTCTGTCGGATCACCTGCCAAAATACGGAGGCGAGAGGATCGCCGTGATGAGGGAGACTGTGGTGGCCCTCCCTTTTGAGGTGTTTTTTTCGGAGGTAGATCCATGAGGCTCACATTTTTATAAATGACGTGGGTACAAAGATTTCAAATGCCACATAGGCCTGTGTGGCGGCTTTTCACCGATTCTCGCTCTAGCTCTCTCATTTTCTCTCGTCAAAGATAGCATGGGCTTGGTCCTTTCAATATATGCTGTTTTGATTGTTTTTCATCACAAGACACAGGTGAATGACCGATTTTGGTGCATTTCTGCCGCAGTTGGTCTGTGTGTGCAACTTTGTGAGGTGGGTGAGGGTGTTCTGTTTACATCTCGTTTACACTTACGCTTTTATAAATGGTGTATGGGTAAATAGAGATCTGACACTCTTGAGTTCGTCACGCGGAGCAGTGGAGTACGCTGTTACACATGATGTGGACTTAAAGGGAAGGGGCTAACAATGGCACGTATAATTTTGGCTGAAGATGATGATTCGATGCGCCGTTTCCTTGCAAAGGCTTTGGAGAAGGCTGGACACGAGGTTATTAGCTTTGGTCAGGGTGACGTTGCCTTTGAAGAGCTTAAGCAGGATGTTTATGACTTGTTGCTGACAGATATTGTGATGCCTGAGATGGATGGGATTGAGCTGGCTCGACGTGCCGCGGAACTCGACCCTACTCTCAAAATTATGTTTATCACCGGTTTTGCAGCGGTTGCGCTGAGCGGTGACAACCCAGCCCCTCAAAATGCTAAAGTTCTTTCCAAGCCCTTCCATCTGCGCGACCTTGTGGATGAAGTTGATCGGTTGATGGCTGCATAAAGCAGGCGTACTCAGCGGCTCTAAGACATTCCAAAACTTTAAGTGTGCGAGATACGCGTCACCTTGTGGGGCAGTGCAGGTAAGTTCTTTCTGTGATTGCGAAAATAGGCACTATCTAGTCTTGCACTCGGCTCGATTTCCAGATATATCCTCGGCTCTAGCATGGTTTTCCCGGCTTTCAGGGAGACATGCAGAATATGGAAAATGGGCGTATAGCTCAGCGGGAGAGCGCCTCGTTGACATCGAGGAGGTCACAAGTTCGATCCTTGTTACGCCCACCATTTTCCAAACCGCCCATTTCCAAATTTCAGTCCATTCAAATTCCAGCCCATTAGAGATTTTTTGGTCACGCCCTAAAAAGCTCCGCAGGCAAAAGGCCGACAGCTTTCTGCTATCGACCTATTACCTGATCAGAATTTTTGGCCTGTGTTAGGCAGCGTCGGCGTCATCGTCTTCATCATCCTCGTCAGATGCTTCAAGCTGTTCTAGCAAAGCATCCACCAAGCTCGTGTCTTCAGTGCTGCTGGTGTTGAGGCTTTCTTGGAGCATGGTCAAAGCAGAACCTGTTTGCGCACTCATCTGGGGAGCCGGTGGTTTATTGGCCTCCATGTGCTCTTCCATTTCAGCAGAGGTTAGTTCTCCGTCCCCATCGGCGTCTATCTCGGCAAAAATGTCTTCGACGGATTTGCCCTCGGCAGATTCTGCCCCGCCCATTGGACGGTTAGCCGCGGCTTGGGAAAACTCATCAATTGAGAGGCCACCACTGCCATCTGTGTCGGACTTCGCCATCATTTGTTCGCGCATTGCCGCCATTTGGTCTTTCATGGCCGTAAAGTCCATGCCTGAACCTGTACTACTGATATCCATAATCTCATTCCTTATTAGGATCGGCGACGGGTATTTGGGGTGCCGCCGTATACCAACCATCTGGTACGCCCCAAACGTCGCAAGGGGAGGGCCAGAAACGGGACAGCGCGTTTCAAATGCCAGCTTCAAACAAGCGTCTTAAACATAGAATTTGAATGGTCGCAAAGGGTTCTCTAGAACGTTCTTGGGGCTTAACGAGGAAGCGACGCAATTTGAAGGAAGAACAAAGTGCAGCGAACGCGTTCACTCATTTTGGAAACCGCCGCCGACATTTTTGCCAGCGAAGGATATCGTCGGACAACGGTACGCGATATCGTGGATCAAGCCGGGGCCAACCTTGCGGCGATCAATTACCATTTCGGTAGCAAAGAAGGGCTGTACCGGGAAGTGATGCGGAATGTCTTGCAGGATTTTCATGCAGAGAAAATTCCCGTCGTTGATCTCTCTTGTACTCAAGCACCTGATGAGGCGGTGCGCGCCGTTATTCGTTCCTTGATGGCTAAGGCTGATGTGCAGGCACCTTTGGCGATTGGGCCTCCACTTCCCTTTGATGTGCCACGGCTCATTTTGCAGGAGTTCATGTCGCCGTCTGGTGTGCTGGACGATTTGGTTGATTGCGAAGTGAAACCTCATATGGCCCGGCTTGGGGATATGCTTGTGCCTTTGTTGGGTCCCAAGGCCACTATGGTTGATAAAATTATGGTTGGGTTTTGGCTGGTGTCGCAATGCAGCGCGCCGCCACGGGCCATGGGCCTGTTGGTGAGTGAGCCGGGAGGGGCGCTTGTTGACCTCATGGCTATGACGGAAGAATTGGCACTGGCTGGCGTTAAGCGGTTGGCTGAGATGATTGCTGAGCGGAACGCGGTGGCATTAGCTTGAGGGGGGCCAATTTGTGCTCGTTTTCCCCAAGGTCGGATTGGACAGATAGTATGCTTGTGATAGGCTAGTTAAAAAGAGTTATTAACTGGAGGATGCATGGCATACGCGTTTGAAGATACTGAGCACTTGATCAAAGACGAAGCAGGGCTTCGCACAGTTTATAATGAAGCAAGCCCGGGCGCGGTGATGAAGGAGCTGGGTCAGCTCGAAAAACACACGCGCCGGTTTATCAACCTATCGACCTTCATGTGTATTGGAACGGCGCGCCCAGATGGGCTGGCTGATGTTTCGCCGCGTGGGGGAGAAGCTGGTTTTGTTTCTGTGTTGGATGACAAGACGTTGGCGCTTCCAGATCGGCCCGGTAACAACCGTTTGGATACGCTGACAAATATTGTCAATGATCCAACCGTTGGGCTGTTGTTTTTTCTACCGGGTATCAACGAGATGCTGCGGATCAATGGGCGGGCTCGCGTGAGTGTCGACCCTGCGTTGCTGAAAAAGTTTGAGCATAAAGGACACCCGCCTCTCAGCGTGCTGTTGGTAGAAGTGCGTGAAGTGTACATGCACTGCGCCAAGGCGGTGGCTCGCTCTAAGCTGTGGTCTCAAGACGTGCAGATCGCTCGTAAGGACTTCCCAACGCTCGGCCAGATCATGCGTGACCAAATGAAGCTTGATATGGACGCCAAGGTGATTGATGACGCTTTGGACGCCAATACACGCGATGGACTTTATAAACCGTAGCTTTGGTTCTGAGATTATTGCACCCGAAATGGCTGAATTTAGCCATTTCGGGTGTGGCATTCTGTACTTGCGAAAGGCATTGACAATCATTCTCATGAAGGGCATTCTGATCTTAAGTTCTAGAGGCCCCTCGAATCGGGGCTTCATTTTTGAGAGTGGTGTGCTTTATGTATGCTTGTATTTGCAACGCATTGACCGAGAAACAGGTCAAAACAGCTGCCCAGCAAACGGGTAGTTGCCCCAAGGCTGCCTATAAGGCACTTGGTTGTGCGCCTCAGTGTGGGCGCTGTGTTCCGCATGTTCGTACAATGTTGCAGAACGAAGAAAGCGCACGCGCAATGAGCTTGGCTGCTGATTGATCGCCTAGCGATGCTTCTAAGGTCTCTGTGAGGCCTCTCCCTTTCCTTTGCCTGACATCCCTAAAAATTGACCGTAAATGTTTAGTGGTTCGCCGTTGTGTGTTCCCTTATGCTGCGCCCGTGTGATTGGGGGGTGGTGCCGTGATCGCTTGGTGATTGAACAGGAGTGATGAGCGGATGTGTGGTATCGGGGGTGTTTCGCTTAAAGCGGGCGATGTTAGCAATGAGTTACTGGAACAGATGAACCTCGCGCAAATTCACCGAGGCCCGGATGGTAGCGGTGTTTTTACCCATGGCGGCACTGGCCTTGCCCATGTTCGGCTTTCCATCATCGACATAGAAGGCGGCGCTCAACCCTTTAACAATGAGCGGCTTCATTTGGTGGCAAATGGGGAGATTTACAATTTCCATGCGCTGCAAGATGCCTTGACCGCGCGCGGCGTTTCTTTGCAATCGGCGTCTGATTGTGAACCGATCTTGCATCTTTACCGTGAGCACGGGGCGTCTGTTTCTAAGCAATTGCATGGCATGTATGCGTTCGCACTTTTTGACGAAGCCACGGAGACACTTGTTTTGGCGCGCGACCCGTTTGGGATTAAGCCGCTTTACTATTCTGAGACAGAACAAGGTGTGGCGTTTGCCTCTGAGCCCGCAGTGCTTACTAAGGTGGGTTGGATAGAGCCTGTCGCCAATTCCCAAGCGTGGGGGAATTATTTTAATCGGCATTACGTGGGTGGCCGTCAGACCATGTTCAAAGGTATTGAGCGTGTGTTGCCCGGCGAAGTGTTGGTTATTCGAGCCGGTGAAATTGTTGAACGATTACACTTTCCTGCTGAGCTACCCGCCGCTCGGGCCGCTGGTTGGTTCGGCGACCAGAAGAGCCAAGCCCAAGAAGAGCCCGCCATGGCGCGGTTTGATGAGCTCTTTGATGAAAGTGTGCGGCTTCATTTGCAAGCTGACGTGCCTTATGCCGCTTATCTGTCGGGCGGGGTGGATTCCTCAGCGCTGGTTCAGAAAATGTCTGCAGCTACCGATGAGCTCCATACATTCACCATCGGCTTTGACAGCACAAGCGTGGCGGATGAGCGGGGGAATGCGCGTGCGCTGACCACAGCGCTCAATGCCTCTCATGAAACCATTAGCTTTGGGGAAAGTGATTTTTGGCGGTTCTTGCCCTTGATGATGACCCATATGGATGATTTGACCTGCGATTATGCGTCTTTGCCGGTTCTTAAGTTGTCGGAACTGGCCTCTCAGCACGTAAAGGTGGTGTTGTGCGGGGAGGGGGGCGATGAAATATTGGCGGGCTATGGTCGGTATCGCACCTCGATTTGGGACAAGCTGCGCAGTAAACGATTTCGGCGGGGGGGAGATGCGTCGCATTTTTCCGAATTGTTTAAAGGAGATATTTCGAGCTGGCGTGAGCCGGACTTGAGTACGCCGCCGGGCCTCACTGCCATTCAGGCTAAACAATATCTCGATATTCAAGACTGGTTGCCGTGTGATCTTTTGACCAAGCTGGACCGCTGCACCATGGCTTACGGTTTGGAAGGGCGTGTGCCGTTCTTGGATGGCGCGCTAGCCGCTTATTGTTTTGGGTTGCCGGATGGATTGAAAGTGCAGGGGCGGACAGGGAAGTACCTGCTCAAAAAATGGCTTTCTCAGGCTCAAAGTGCGATTAATCCATGGGAAAAGAAAAAGGGCTTCACGGTGCCTGTGCGCGAATGGCTGGAAAAGAAACGTGAGGCACTTGGCACGCGGTTGGTGGGTCACGATGGGTTGGCTGATATTGTCCATATGACTGAGCTTGCAAAGCTATTTGACGCGCCCTTCGGCAAACGGGAGGGCCAGATTGTCTTCAATCTGCTGTGTTATTCGCTGTGGTTTGATGTGCATATCAAGGGCCAAGAGCTGCAAGAATTTTAGGGCATTGATTCTCATTCTTATATTCTAAGCCCTTGTTTTAATAACGCTTTTCACTCTCGCACGCAAAGAAATTGGTCGCGTGTGGAGCTTCAATCGCATAGGGTGAGACAAATCACCGATTAGCCTGGAGGCCCCTATGAAAGGCGACGCTAAAGTCATCGAACATCTCAACAAAGCCCTGAAGCAAGAGCTTTCAGCGGTAAACCAATACTTCCTGCATGCGCGCATGCTGAAAGATTGGGGCTTTACCGAGCTTGGAGAGAAAGTTTACGCAGAATCCATCGATGAGATGAAGCATGCGGACAAATTGATTGAGCGCATTCTTTTCCTTGAAGGGTTGCCGAATTTGCAGGACCTTAATCGCTTGATGATTGGGGAAAATGTAAAAGAGATCCTTGAGTGCGACCTGAAAAGCGAAATGCAAGCGCACCCCCTCTATACGGATGCTGCTGAATATTGCGAGCAAGTGCGCGACTACGCGAGCCGTGAATTGTTTGTGGATCTGATCTGTTCGGAAGAAGAGCATATTGATTGGATTGAAACGCAGTTGAGCTTGATCGATAAAGTGGGTGAGCAGAACTACATGCAATCCGCAATGGGTGGCGTTTAACGATCAATGCCACTCGGCATTTTGCGTGACACCTTACCGACCCTTAAAACCGCCCCTTCGAGGGGCGGTTTTTTGTTAGGCAGACCTTTCTAGTTGTTTCATGACAGGTTGCACGAGCTTGGAGGAGCGGGGGAGATAGGTTGCGTGCGGAGAGATATCCCCTGATTTTCCAAAATTGAATTTTTGTACTGACTCTCATACCAAGTAAGAGCTAGGCTCAAGCTGAGAGTTTGAAGGGGAGATACACATGGAACAGCTCACCGGCCTTGATGCCTCGTTTTTGTATTTGGATCAAAAGAAAGCACCCATGCATATTGGGTCGCTCTGTATTTATGATCCGTCTACCGCGCCTAACGGATTTGTTCGGTTCAAAGACATTCTCAAATTTATTGAAGAGCGCTTGCCGATGGCCAAGACCTTCCGCCAAAAATTGGCGCGGGTGCCTCTCGGTGTTGATCATCCCTACTGGGTGGAAGATGACGACTTCGATTTGGAATTCCATGTACGCCATATTGCGCTTCCTGAGCCGGGTGATTGGCGCCAGCTTTGTATTCAAGCCGCACGGATTTTTTCCCGCCCCCTTGATATGGATCGCCCGCTTTGGGAGATCACCGTCATTGAAGGACTTGATAATGTGGAAGGCGTGCCAAAGGGGTCTTTTGCCTTTGTGACAAAAATCCACCATGCGGGCATTGATGGTGTTTCCGGCGTTGATATTATGAACGCCCTCCATTCCATTACGCCAGACGTTACGCTGCCTACGGATATTCCAACATGGAAGCCAGAGCGGCGTCCAACTGCTCCAGAAATGTTGTTGCGCGGATATGTTGGCGCGTTGAAAAACCCCTTCCGTTGGGTTGATCTGATTGGCCGTAGTGTGCCGGGTGCTGCACGTGTGGTGAAGGGCCTGATCAAAAAAGAATTTGGTATTGAAGCCTTGCGTAAAGTGCCAAAAACACGGCTCAACCAAAGCATCAGTGCAAACCGCGTGTTTGACGGCCGTACTTTCCCACTGGCTGACATCAAGGCCATTAAAAACGAATTGCCGGGCGCTAAGGTCAATGATGTGATGTTAGCCGTGGTTGGCGGGGGCTTGCGTAAGTATCTTGCACGTCATGGGGAAGTTCATGATGATTCACTTGTCGCGTTAGCGCCTATTTCTGTTCGTTCAGAGGGTGAAGCCAATCAGATGGGGAACCAAGTGTCGGGTATGTCGGTTCGACTGGGTACTCACATTGCTGACCCCCGTGAGCGGTTTTTGGCTGTTTATGAAGGAACGCAGGATTCCAAAGCACTGACAAATGCGATGGGTGCGCGCCAACTGTCTGAAGTGGCGAAGATGGCCCCTGCCTTGTTTACGGGTCTTGCTGCGCGACTTTACTCTGAATTTGGTTTCGCTAACCGTATGCGTCCCTTCTTCAATACGGTCGTGACAAATATTCCTGGACCTCCCATTCCAATTTATTCTGCGGGTGCCAAGATGGTGTCCTTCTACGGGATGTTGTGCCTGACGGATGGCATTGGCCTTGGTCATATCATTGAGAGTTATGTTGGCAATATTTCGGTGTCCTTTACGGCATGTCGTAAGCTGATGCCTGACCCTGAGTTTTATGCTGAGTGCTTAGAGGACTCTTTCGACGAGCTGAAAGAAGCCATGCTTGGGGCAGCGGTGGCCAAAAAAACTGGTGCGAAGAAAGTGTCCGCCAAGAAGGCTGGGACCAAAAAAATCGTTGCTAAGAAGGCAACTGCTAAAAAGGTAACGGCTAAAAAGGCAGCGTCAAAGAAGGCGGCGCCAAAAAAAGTAGCGGCTAAGAAGGTCAGCTCCGCTAAAGCGGCCCCGAAAAAACCTGCCGCTAAGAAGGCCGTCGCGAAATTGGATGCGACCAAACCAGTTGCTGCTAAACGGGCTCCGGTTGCTAAAGTTGAAGTTGCCAAAAAACCAACGACTGATGTTAAGGCGACCCCTATTGCTGAGCTTCCGTTGGGCGACAAGCCAACCCAAGCAGTCGTGACACAGGAAAGCAAGATTGCTTAAACCTGCTTGATGACGCAGCTATCAAATGCAAAGGCCGCGCTGGTGAAGCGCGGCCTTTGTCGTTTAAATCTATTGGCGTGCAGGGCTTAATCGTGGCCGCTTGACGGGTAGATAGCGCTGCGCCAGCCGTTGCGGTGGAAGGGCTTCCAGTCGTCTTCTGGCTGTGCCAACCGGTCGGCCACGGCGAAGAGGGTGGAGGCATTGAAGCCGAGGCCGCAATGGGAGGTGAGAACCTCAATGTTGTCAGTTAGCGGTCCCGGATGCTCACGTGCGCCGCTCCAATGAACAATGCCATCGGTTTTTGTATAGATTGCGGTGCTAGGAATGCCTTCAGGTGCTTGGCTTAAGCGGGCGCGCATGTTGTTGAGGTGTTCGTCATCGCGAATGTCACCCGCAATATATTTGAAAAGCTGCCATGCGTTGGAGGATTCTGGGTTTCCTGCAAAGGGACTGCCCAGTGTGATGACTTGGCGGACAAGGTCTGGGCGCTGTTTTGCGATTTCACGAGAAAAGACGCCGCCTAGGCTCCAGCCAACAAGACTTACTTTTTGGCCGTGCTCGCGCACCACATCTTCTAGGTAGGTCTCAAGGTGCACAAATTCTTCGCCCAGCACGTGGGGGCCAAGATTGCGCCCAAGTTCCCATGGAAGGGCTGCGTAGCCGCGCGAGGCCAAGAAGTTGCGTAGGATGCCTGTGCTGCCATCGCCCGCCATGAAGCCGGGTAGAGCGATGACCGGGTGGCCATCGCCTTTGGGTGCGAGCTTAAGAAGCTGTTTGGAAATAGGCCACGCTGCCAATTCACCTAAGGTGCGGGAGGGCTCCAAATAGAGCCAACGTTTCTTTGGACGATCTGCTGACAAGGTCTGCGTAACATCATTATCGATCGTGATACTCATACATATCCTCCAGAGGGGTATTTAGGTGCCTATCCCTGTAAAGAATCTAGTGAGTTGCTGTGTGTCGAGCAAGCCTCTTGGATCGATTGTGACGATGATAATGGACACTAACCGGTCCACCTACATCTATGGGTTGTGTCTAAAAATACCGAGCGACTCTGAGTTGTAGAAAATCGTCGTCGGTGTAAGAAAAGAGAGGATCTGATTGCGGGACATTCGTGAAGAATCGAGCCTCGACGCTGACAAAGTAATCATCTCCAAGGCGACGCTCGGCTTCAAGCGATAGAGAGAGAGCCGATGTATCAAGATCTAAGATGGCGCCGCCTAGAAGAGTGGTTGAGGCTTCGTCATTGAGTGCCCAGCGCATCCCTGCAAATGCATCATTTGCAAAGGGGTTGGCAAAGTTCTCCCCGCGATCATCCCAGATGTATTCAGCAATGATACCTAGGTCTCCTGAAGTGTCGAAAATTCCGTAGAAGCTATATTCAATACCGCCAGATGCTTGGAAGTAATTGGCACCAAGCTCATTGCGCATGAAGCCTTCGAATTTGTAAAGCCAGGCCTCTTTGGTTGCTTGTACGTCCACTGAGACTTGTTTGATTTGGGCGTAGTAGGGAATGAGGACGAATTCGCCCTTGCTGTTGAAGCCGGGTTGGAGAATGGGGTCGCGTGCAGTCCCTTGGAAATAGCTGAGGCCCACATCCCAATCTTCAAAGGTGTTTGAATAACGGGCGGCAAAGTCTACATGGCGTTCTTCTTGGGAAGATTCAAATCGCGCTGACGCCTCATCTACAGGGATGTCTGTTGCGGGGCGTCCGTCTGCTGCAGGGTATGTCCGTTCACGGAAATAGGGGAGCAGGTAAAAATCAAAGGTGCCGAAGTCTTGCGCTGTGGAAACTTGTACTAATGGCTGACCGAGTTTTTCTTCGCCATCTACACTCTCAACAAAATCTGATTGGTTGATGATGTCGATCAGGTGGGCGGCTTCAGTTACGCCCCAAAATACTTTGTCGATCCCGATGCGGAATTCCCAATCACCTATCACGCGCGCGTATTTGGCTTCGCGTAAATCCCAGTGTGAGCGTTCGTGGTCACGTAGATCCCAGCGGGCGAAGGGTTTGACCACGATCCACTGATCTGAATTATCCCAGAAGGTCTCGAAGGTTACTTCGCCAGCGATGGAGAAATCATTGGCGTTTTGGCCCGGACGGCTTGGGCTTTGGGTAAAGATACGTAATTCAGGTTCGATGTAGCCGGAAATTTCGACATCATCCAAAAAATCTTTGGCGTGGCTTTGAGTGGGGAGAGCTGTGCTCAGAGAGAGGCTTGCGGCCATGAGGGCTGCCAGAGAGAGGGCCTTTTTATCTGAGATGCTGTGATACGCCATTTTATCCCCTTACGCGCGGGATCAACTTGGATCCTTTATGCGCTTTGTCATTTTCGTGTCGTGATTGTTGGTTGGAAGAGTATGGAGGAGCGACCCAAAGAAAACGTAAATGCTCTCTTTGGGTCGCTGTCCTTATCAAGGCTTTACCGTGCGCGTTTGAGCGCATTTTTGGAGAAGTCTTTTTCATCTAAGCCTGTTTGAAAGGCGAAAGAATTCCAAGTCAGCGTTGTGCCTTTGCCTGTTTGATGGTTTGTCATCTTCAGGTTGTGGGCGCGCCAATATTTCTCCAAGTGGAGGGTATAGTCCGTGAACTCTAAGGTTTTAAGAAGCTGGTTCTTACGGTCATAGAATTCAGACTTACGCAACTGATAGTCTGTTGTGTCAGTCCAACCAATTTGGCGCGTGTAGCCAGAGTTCTCGTACTGCGGTGTTTGTTCAACAACATGGCAGGTACGGTCGCCGCAGGGCTCATCGCGTAACCATTTATAGGTGTATTTCCCAAGCTCTTGTGCGGAGAAATCCTCAAACGCAAATTCAGACCCCATGAAAGGGCCGGATTTGTTTGTCGAAGAAATACGTTTTACCCGCTTGAGGGCTGGCAGATACATCCACTGATCATCAGCTTCGAGGATGTGTGCATATGTTAAAAGGGACGTACCTTTCACATCGCGCGGGCGATCAAATATGATTAGATTCCGATCACCGTCATTTGGGTCTACGTTTTCCAGCGTGAGAAAGCGCAACTCGCGTTCGCTGGTTTCACCGTAGGCATTTGTCAGGATCATTTTCAGATTGGCGCGGCTGTCTTTAAAGCCGTGGTCGCGACTGTTACTTTCAGTGGCAATTGCTAGGCCACGTGCGTCTGGGTCTGACGCATCTGGTAGACCGGGTACTTCGGCCAGTGCAGCAGAGATGCTCAAGGGCAGCGCCAAAGTGATAACCGCAATGATGAGGCCTAAGGTGTAACTACAGAAATTCAGTGCTTTTGTGGCCATGAGACCAAGCTCCCTCAGTGTTGTTTAAATATCATACGTTGAATGTGGAACCCGAGGTAAGAAGGCCACCTCGGGTTCCGATTTTGTTAGGCAGGTGCCCGGGCCGTGTCGTCCGTGACCGTTTGGGTCTCGTCGTCCGATGCCACTTTAAGTTTGTTTGTGGCTTCGCCTTTACGTTGGTCCAAAGCAATCAACAGTGCAGGTAGAAGCAAGAAGTCGATCACCAACGCTACAGCGATGGTCAAGGCTACCATAACACCCAACATCATATTAATTTTGAAGGGTGAGAACGCAAGGATTGCAAAACCCGCCACGAGCACAAATGTGGAGACCCATAGGGCGGTTCCCACTGTTGAGAAAGCATAGCGGACACCGTCCTCTGCGCTATATCCCAATTCTGAACGGGCTCGTTTGTACTTGGACAAGAAGTGAACCGTCGCATCGACAATCAATCCCAACGCTGTGGCGATCACAAAGGACGACCAGAAGCCGACCTCCTGAGTGAACAACGCCAAGATACCAAAAGCGACGATTGGCGGCGTGAGGTTGGGGATCAAGCTGATGATGCCCAATCGAATATCGCGCAAGGCGAACATCAAACATCCAGAGATGAGGATGAGAGCGATAGCCGTGCCCACAGCCATGGCATCAAAGTTGTTGCGGCCAATAAAGGCGAACATCACTGATTGTCCGGCTGGATAGGAGTTCATCACAGCTGGTGCGTTAGATTTCAACCAAATATCGCCCCGGTTGATGAAGTCCTGCATCTCTGCGGTAGATACATCGTCTAGTGTGATCGTCAGTTTTGTTGCCGATTTATCGACGTTGATTTGGTCGTTGAGATCCAAACCATAAGGCAGTGACATTTCGTAGAGCAGCAAGAACTGGGCTGCCATGTCGCGTTCTTCAGGAATGCGATAGAAGGATTGATCGTCGCCGTGCATGGATTTGTTCACACGTTTGATTACATCGGTGAACGTTGCAACGTGGACGACTTCTTGTTGATCCCGTGCCCAATCTGCAAATGAGGATAGGGTGCGAAGGTATTCTGGATTGGAAATCCCACCTGTTTCACCTGATTCAACTGAATAGCTGATCTGATAAATGCCGATGAGATTATCTGCTGCCCAATCGGAGGCAACCCGGAATTCCATACGATCATCGAAATACTCAACAAAGCGGTCATTGAATTTGAACAATGGCACAAGAGCTGAGAAGAAAACGATGGCGATCGTCATAACCACTAACAAAAGGCGGTAGTGGCGGATGACGACTTCTGAGAAACGCTCCATCATTTTACTCTGACTGGCGACCGCAGATTTTGCGGACACAGGCAGAATGGCCAGCATGGCTGGGAGGAGGGTGATGGAGAGTGCCCATGCAATGATGGAACCTGCTGCAGAAGCATTACCAAGATCGCGGAAGGGAGGGGCATCTGAGAAGTTGAGGCTTAGGAAGCCAATCGCCGTCGTGATCGAGGTTAGGAAGACGGGTTGCCAATTGACGCGCATGCTTTCGATGATGGCTTCGTGTTTGGTTTTACCCTTACGCATCTCGACAAGCATGGTGACGAGGATGTGGATACTATCGGCCACAGCCACAGTGAGGATGATTGTTGGAGCGCCTGTTGAAGGAGGGGTTAGTTTGACACCCATCCAACCCATGACGAGGCCCATAGCACCTGCGGCAGAAAACAGCACAATTGTCAGGGCAGAAAGCGTGCCGGAGAAAGAGCGAAGCAAGAAATAGATACAGAACCCCAAGAAGATGAACATGCCGGGGGTGAGGGTAGAAATATCTTGTTGCGCTGCTTCGGCAAATGAGGTCGACAACATCACAGAACCGGTTAGTTCGAAGCGAATGTCCGGGTGTGCCTCACGCATAGCATTCATTATGGCACGGGCTTTTGTAACGGCGGCGGTCGTTGCTTGAACATTATCGCGTTCGAGTTTGAGCGTCGCAAATACAGCTGTTGTTGTGCTGTCTTCAGAGATAAGACGTAACGCTGTTGCAGGCTCAGATGTCGCAATCTGGCGGACTTCTTCGGCCAATTCCGGTGTTAATGTGCTTGGGTCTTTCACAAGGTCGGCAACAACGAGATCATCCTCAAATGCCTTCGTGTGCTGATAATTGGTGAGACTGTCCACACGAATGACAAAAGGGATTTGCCAAGACTGCTCGGTGATCTCTTTTACGATTCCAAGAATCCGTGGCGTTGTCGCGAGGCCTTCTTTGGGCTTGAGCACAAAGAGAAGCGTGTCGGGGCTGGAGTAGGTTCTCTCTAGTTTTTCGAACGCTTGTAGATTTGGATTTTGTTCGGTGAAGAAATATCGATAGTCATTGGAGAACTCAATGAAACGCCCTCCACTGGCAAGCGCAAATGTGCCTGCGATTGAGAGGATGAGGACCAGCCAACGGAGCTTGATGATCCCTTTTGTGTAATTAACAACCCAATTATTCATAACGCTTACCCTTTAATGAGAGCTTTCTGCTTCGAGACTTAAGCTGAAGCAGGTCTTTGTGTGTTGAGGTAGGAGAAGAGAGCGGCCATCGCATTGTGTGCGAGGCTAAAGTCGCGTGTCGCTTTGAGGACGCCGATATTGCCTTGATGAGTTGTGATCACGAGGGCTGCGATCTGGTCAATATGAGCGGTTTGGCAAACGGTGCCATTTTTCACTCCCCGGCTTAGAGCTGAGGTGAGAGCCTTGTGCCAATCAACGAGGGAGCCCGCGAGAAGGAGGCGGAACTCTTCATCAATCGGCGACATTTCTTGACAGAGGTTTTGCAAAGGACAGCCCAACAGCAAGAGGCGTTCGTCACCTTCGTCGATGTAACGCTGAATGCAACTGGTGATCGTGGTGAGAGGGTCTTCTGTTGTCGCAAGATGGTCGAACCACATTGTCTGGAAGTGTTCTTCGATGTTGGTTTGAGCCGCAGCGATGCCCAAGGCATGCTTGTCTGGAAAATGGTGGTAGAGCGATCCTTTGGTGCAATCTGCTGCGCGTAGGATGTTGGCCAAGCTGGCAGATTGAAAGCCGTGCTCGTAGATTTCGTCAAAAGCGGCATCAAGCAATGCGGCACGTGTTTTGTCGCCTCGTGCGAGACGACCATCAGCTTCTTTTGCTGATTTTTTCAATGCTGCCGAGTGTGCTCTATCTCCATTGAGATTTTGAGGCATTTAAAACCCTTCCAACAACCCATCATTACCGCGATATTTTCGCGACAATCTTTAAAACCGACCGGTTGGTCTAGTTTATGGAGTCATATGGTATTGGGGCGGTCTGCGTCAAGGGGGGAGATCGAATTTAGTGCGTTTAAGCTCGGTTTTGCGCAGGCCTTAGGTTGGCCGCCCGCCGTTGATGGTGACGCGGCGCATGTGGCGACGGTGGCCATGATAATCGTTGAGAGCAAAGTGCTGCACACAGCGATTGTCCCAGAAAGCCACGGCCCCTTTTGTCCAGCGGAAGCGGCAGGTGATCTCTTCCCGCGTGGCTTGGGCGAATAGGTGATTGAGCAGGGGGAGGCTGTCTTTGCGCGACATGTTTTTGAACTTCTCGGTGAAGGCGCCGTTTACGTAAAGCGCTTTGCGACCCGTTTCTGGGTGGGTGCGCACGACGGGATGTTCAAACACGGGGGTGTCGTCGACTGAGTTTTTAACGTCCATTGAGGAGCGTTTTTGCGCGGAATGCCCTTGGCGGCCATACTCGGCTTTCGCGGTGTGAAACGCTGTCATTGTATCGAGCAGGTCGCGCATGCCCTCTGAGAGGGTTTCGTAAGCTAAGTATTGAGAGGCAAAAAGCGTGTCGCCGCCGTAGGGGGGGATTTCGAGGGCATGGAGAATGGAGCCGAGTGCGGGCTCTTCCATGAACGACGTGTCGGAATGCCAGCCGCCGCCGAAATTCATCTTGTCTTGGGGTTCTTTGATGATTTCCACGACTTCGGGATGGCCGTCCATGCCTTTTACGTAGGGATGGATGGTGAGAGAGCCAAAGCGGCGCGCGAAATTTTTGTGTGCCTCAGGGGTGAGGTTTTGATCTCGAAAGAAAATAACTTGGTGATCGAGAAAGGCCTTATGGACCGCAGCAAAGGTTGCGGTGTCTAAGTCCGTTGAGAGGTCCACGCCCTCAATCTCTGCGCCGAGCGCCCCGGCAATGGGGGTGACACGAAAGCCTTTTGGTAGGATTGGGTCAGCCATAGAAGGGTCCTCCGCATAGAGATTGAGTGAGTAGTGGACTTAGGCAACTGCCTTTTGGAAGCCGGGACGTGTGCTCAAGCGTGCGTGATAGGCTTTTAGATTTGGATAGGCATCCGTGAGTTGGCCAAACAAATTTGCAAGATGCAAATCGTAGCCTGTCATGATGTCTGCCAAAGAGAAGGTGTTGCCGCAAAGATAGTCTTTGTCTTTCAAGGCGGCTTCTAAAATGCTCAGCCCTTTGGCGGTGCTTTCAATGGCTTCGTCGCGGACTTGAGCGATGCGATCTTCTTCAGCTCGGATTACTGTGTGTTGAGCAATAGAACCGATGGACGCCATCAATGTGGCCTCGGCGAAATACACCCATTGGCGGCACAGAGCGTACTGGTTGGTGCCGCGTTCAGGCTCTAGGTGAGTCGCGCCTGCTTTAGCGATGAGGTGATCACAAATGGCACCTGATTCATACAAGTGTAAGTCGTCATCTTGAATGGCAGGTAGTTTGCCCAGTGGGTTGATGGCGAGATATGCAGGCTCTTTGTGTTCTTTTTCCAAGAATTTGAGTGTTTTGATTTCGTAGGCAAGGCCAAGTTCTTCTGCGAGCCAGATGACACGTATTGAGCGCGTATTTGCGCCATGATAAATCGTAAGCATTGTATCCCCGTATTCTGCAGATCATTGTGAACGCCTGCATTGCAGTGAGTGAAAATCGATTGAGGGGAGTGTAGCCCTGAGATTGGAAATTATCCAAGCAGGTTCTACACTCCCGTTGATCTCAAGCATTGGGGATTTGAATTCAAGCCTACGTATGTGCGCTCCAATGGCCGTGGAAGCTGATGGGCATGTGGGTGTCCAAATGCAACTTAGCAATGGGACCCGCAGCGAGGTCGTCTGCGTTGAAGACGGCGTAGAAGCTTTTGTTGGTCGCGCCGTCTAGGGCTTGGGCGATGATCCATCCGGCATCTTCCTGCAAAGGGTGTGCGGGATTAGGCGCATGGATAGGCTCGCCGACCCAGATTTTTTCACCCAAATCGACGGTGGTGGTGTTGCCGGTTTGGGTATCAACCCTTGCTAGGCCTGAGTGGAAAATACTGTCATGGGCGCCGTAGGACATATAGCCGTAGCGGTGTTTATGCAGGGCCATTGCAGCATGTCCCATTGGGAACTCGAAGGGACCCTCGGCAATGCGTTCTTCGCGGGCCGTATTGGTGTCGAGGTTCACCACGAAGCGGCGTAGGTGTCCGCCGGTTTGGTTGGCCGCGAGGCGTCCTTCCATAATGGCTGAAAAGGCAGGGTCTTCGCCGATGAAATGTTCTGGGCTGTCGTATCCGACAAAATCGGCGATGAGGGTGTTGCCCTCTTCATAGGCGTTTAGCGCATGCCACATCCAGCTTGAGGGTGTTTCGATATAGCGGGTTTCCTCACCATTGCGCGGGATGAGAGCGAGAAGGCCGCCTTCTTCCGGCTTCCATTTGATGGACTGGGTAAAGCTGTTGAGGCCCGCAAGGAAGCTTAGAGGATTGAAGAAGGCGGGTTGCAGATAGAGCAAAAAGTAGTTTTCAGTGGCGAAAAAATCATGGGTATAAACTTGGCGTGGGGCTTTGGTGGCGGGGAGAGCGGTGCGGGTGCCATCTTTGTGATGTATCGCACTGGCGATGCTCATCGAGGGGCCGTAGTTGCCACCCAACATCATCCAATCCCCTGTGTGGGCGTCGATTTTTGTATGGGCTTTGATGGTCATGCCCTCCACCACGCCTGCGGGATGGATGGTTTTGGTGTGAAGCGTGTTGGGGTCTAGCTCGTGCACAGTGGCGGTGTTTTCATCTATGGCATAGAGGGTGTCGCGCACTTGATAGGTGGTGACGCCAGCTTGATCGCGGATGCCTCCGCCCCCTAGATTTGAAAACATGCCGCCGGGCGCGCGGGTGGTCCATGTGGCGCCTAAGTACTTTCCGGCCTTCTCTTCGTCACTATATTTCTCGGTACGGACGAAGCGAGCTTGGTGGGTGGCTTTGCCGCCAGCAATGGAGACCGCTTGCACATAGCCATCCCCATCAAGCACGCTGGCTTTGCGGTAGTCGTCTCGTTCAAATAGGCCGGGGCCATTGCGGTAGAGAGTGCCGGAGAGACCTTGGGGTAGTTTTCCTTCAATGCGTAATCCGGTTAGGGGCTGATCTTGCTGCGAGGTGCCCAGCATGGAAAGCCAATGGGGTGTTGGACTTGGCGTTGATGCGTTTGCCGAGCCAAATGCTGCGCGCGCTGTGGATGGCAGGCTGGCGGTGGCCAGAGTTGCTGCGCCAAAGGTTCCCGCTGCAAGGGCTCCGGTTGTGAATTGACGTCTCGTCGGTATGGTCGGTTTCATATCAAATTCTCCAAATGTGGTCGGGGGAAGCACTTTTGAGTTTCAAGAAAAGGTGAGATTTTGGGTGGGCTTCAGGGTGGGCCAAACGGTGCCTGCGTAAAGCGCGCAGAGAATGATCACTGGTTGGAAGGCGAGGCGGAGTAAATAGTAAGAGGGGTCCGTGGGGAGGCCTTCGACGAGGATGCCTTGAGTTGCATTGACCCAGTTTTGAATGTTGGCAGGGGAGACAGCGACCGCATAGAGCGCGAAGCTGAGACCCGCAAGCCACCGGGTGGGTTTGAGCCATAGGCCCAGAGCGCCCGCGATTTCGCACAGCCCTGTTAGGAAGATGGTTTGGGCGGGGTAGGGCACCCAGGTTGGCATCATCAATTCATACCTGTCGGGGGTGAGGAGGTGATCGATGCCGATAAACAGAAATGCCAAGCTCAGGCCAGCGCGCAGGGCATTGCGTTTGGTGCCCAGAGCATCGAAGAGCGGGCTGTCGTGGGGAAAGAGCTTTGCGAGCAGATAAGCAATGAGACTGAGAACCAGCATAAGGGCGACAAAGAACATCAATTTTCTCCAGTGACGGGTTTAACTTAACACCGTTAAGATGGCGTATTTCTTGACAGTGTCAAGATGCTGTGGCAATTATTTGATATGACTGAAAAAAGAACATCAAAATCAAAGGGTTCGCCGCAGCAGACGCGTACATCTCGTGCTGGCAAGAAGACGGTTTCACCCAAAAAACGGTCAACAACGAAACCCTCAGACAGCTATCATCATGGGGATTTGCGCCAAGCGTTGGTCTTGGCGGCCACGCAGATTGTGGAGGATGAGGGGGTCTTGGCGCTCTCTTTGCGCGGGGTTGCGCGTGCCGCTGGTGTCTCCCAAACTGCGCCTTACCATCATTTTCAGGATAAAGAGGCCCTGCTGGCGATGGTTGCTGAAACAGGGTTTCGCGATCTCGCTGTTGATATGGAAAACGCGCGGGAGGGGGATGCCTCTAGTGGGGTGAACCTTCGCGCTTTAGGGGTGGCGTATGTGCTCTTTGCGACAAGCAACCCTGGCCGGTTCCGGTTGATGTTTGGACCCCAGATTGCTGACAAAACCTGCTACGGCAGTCTTCTCGAGGTGTCGTCAGTCTCCTTTAATCTTATTTGCGAAGGAGTTGGTGCGCGGATGAAAGACGTGGGTGCGCCGCCTGAAGACTTGATGGCGAATACGATGTCAGCGTGGTCTTCGGTGCATGGTTTGGCCACACTTATCAATGATGCTGGATTTAACCCAGAGACGATGGGCGCAAAATCCATCGAGGAGCTTGCGCACCATGTCACAGCCTCCTTAATTGATGGGTTGGGACGAGAACAGACTTCGCTGGGTGACACAAAATAGCGACCGCTTTGCCTGCAACTGACAGATTGGATAGAGCCGTGCTGCGTTTAACCGAAGAAGACGTCTTTAGTTGGGACCATTGGATTGTGGTGCGGCTCACAGGCGTGCCGCTGATTGCTGGGGCTATTGTTGCCCTGTGTCTTATGAGTAGTTTTGTCGGCATTGCGCTTATATTCGATGTTTACGGCGCGGAGGGGAGGCTGGCCGAACTTGGTGCTGACTCCCTGAGGTTTGGGGATGATCCGTACTCTTGGGCGGCGATTGTGAGCTCGTTGCTGGGAGGATACGGTGTTGCTGTCACCGCGTTTGCCATTGCGAAAGAAAAATCTGAATTGCCCGCATTGGCTGAAATGCTGGGACGCGATCTAGCCGACATGGCTAAATTGCGGGATGAGACCAACCAACTCTTTCAAAAACAGGCCCCCCTTTTTGGCTGGGCAGGGTATGTCGTTGGATTGATCTGTATGGCCGCGACCTTGCCGGGATTGAGTGCGTATTTAGGCATCGCCTCTGCTGACGATTGGCGGCCTCTATTTCCCTTTGAACGCGCGGCAGAAGTTTGGTTTCTTCTTTTTGTGCCCCTCATGTTTTATATGATGGGGAAGGGCATGTATTTTACGATCCGTGAAGCGCGGTTTTTAAGCGCTCAACAAAAACTTCATCACAAAATTGATATTTGGCATCCAGAGCGGGTGCGGGTTTTGACGCGTCTTGCGCTGGCACGGGCTCTTTTTTGGTTGATTGGATCGACCATCGGCTCGCTCTTTTTTCTGGAGGAGAGTATCAACCCGGTTGCATTGTTTCCGGTGTTTGGCGGGATTGGCCTTATCGCCAGCCTGCTTCTCGCAATGCCCGTTTTCCGATTGCACTTTGCCTTTAAGAAAGCCAAGGAAGAGGAGCTTGTGCGGATACGGGATGTGATCAAGCAAAACTGGGACAAATTGCAAGGCACCCCCACTGATGAGGCGACGATTGCCCGTCTGGGGGGACTGGTCGCCTTTGAGCGGCGGATTGAAGCGGTGAGTGAATGGCCTTTGGATTTGTCGACCCTGAGCCGCTTTAGCCTGTATTTGGCTATTCCGATGGTCTCCTGGATAGGAGGGGCTTTGGTCGAGCAAGTGGTCGATGGGGCGATCAACTAAGCCTATTTCCCATAACTTTGGTTCTGAGTTTGCTCCCAAAAGGATGTGTCTCAAGATATGAATTGCACCGGATTGGTCCTGTAGGGCTTGGCGTTTTGTGCCGTATGGCTTACATCAAGGGCATCAAGGGAAAAAACATGTCAGATAATAAGAACAACTTCGGTGACCCTTCTGATGAAGAGCCGCCTCACCTTTCTTCGACAACGCCGGCTGAACGTAAACGCGCTTTTCGAATCCTCTTTATTTCTCTGCTCGGGTTGGGCATGGGACAGAACTTATTCTTTGCCGTGGTGCCACCGATTGCGCGTGACCTTGGACTGGATGAGATCGAAACCAGTGTGATCTTCTCGTTGTCAGCGCTTCTATGGGTGCTCTCGAGTACGTATTGGGGACGTCGTTCCGATACGATGGGCCGTAAGCCTGTGATGATGATTGGGTTGGCAGGGTTTGGCGTGTCTACGCTTGGCTTTGCCGCTGTGGTTTGGACCGGCCTTATTGGGCTGTTGCCTTTGTTCTGGGTGTTCCCGCTGCTGATTTTTGTGCGCGCCATTTTTGGGACGTTCGGGTCGGGCACCCATCCTGCCTCTCAAGCTTATGTAGCAGATCGTACCAGCAAGGCTGACCGGGCTGTGGGTGTGGCACAACTTGGAGCGGCCTTTGGGTTGGGGACTGTGATTGGCCCCGGCTTTGCGGCTGCTTTAACGCAAATACACATTTTGGCGCCCTTCGTGGCTGTGTCAGTGCTTTCGTTTGGGGGCATGTTTGCTATTTGGTTCTTCCTGCCAGAGCGTACCCCGCCTCGGTCTAAGAAGCGGTGGTATGGGTTCTTCTTTGGGCACTATAGCGGGGAGAGCAATGAAGCCGTGCTTGAACGCACCCTGTCTGAAGAGGCAGTGCAAGCTCAGCTTGAGCAAGAAAAAACCACGCCAACCGGACCGAAATTGCGCTGGTGGGATAAACGAGTTTTGCCATTAGTGATCATGGGCGTTGTGCTGGCATTCTCTCAAACCATTTCAATGCAAACCATTGCGTTTTTCTTTATGGATCAGTTGAAGATATCTGATGCGAAAGAAGCGGCTCAATTGGTCGGTGTGGGCTTGATGGCTATGGCAATGGCGACCTTGTTTGCTCAGGTTGGCATTATTCAACGCTTCAATTTGGGCGTGCCGACCTTGCTGCGCCTTGGGGCCGGGGTAACGGTGCTTGCTTTTCTTCTGTTGGTCTTTGGGGGGGCTTACGGTGTGTATGTCTCTGCGCTCGCACTTGCAGGGCTTGGCTTTGGCTTGTTCCGTCCGGGATTGCAAGCAATGGGGTCCTTGGCTGTATCGGTGAAAGATCAGGGAGCGATTGCCGGGATTATTGGATCAACCGCTGCGACCGGGCACATCCTCAATCCGATCATTGGGATGCCGCTCTATCAGATCTGGCCAGAAGGGCCATATGCCTTAGGTGCTGTGTTGATGAGCATTCTATTCCTCTATGCATGGTTCCATCCGAGCATACGGGCAATGGCCGCTGAGGAAGACGCGTAAATTTGGCGGCTGTTTGGGCTCCAGACAAAATAAAGGCCTGTCGGTGAAACGACAGGCCTTTATTTTTTGGCGTAACCCGGGTGAGGCTTAGTCGCTCAAAGAGCCATTGGCTTCCCAATTGGCCATGATGGCTTCAACGGCACTTGCGAAGGCATGGGGCTGGTCGAGCATTAAATGGTGATGGGCGTTGGCAATGGTTGAGATGGGCCCTTGCGGCCGTACAGAGCGCATGTGAGCGAATTCTGAGGGGCGGTAGTCAAATGACTTGGCGCCGTAGAGGCACGCTGTTGGACACGGCAGGCCGGCATAGATGTCGGAGAGGTCTGGACCCAGTTCTAACCCATCAAAAATGAAGGGGTCGAATTTCCATGTCCAACCAGCTTCATCCGATGTACGGCGGCCGGGATTTTCTCCGATTTTGACTTCGCGCAAGGAGTGGCTGCCGATGTAATCAACTACAAAGCGGTTGGTGCAGTCTTGCGGAGGGGCCAAGCGGAAGCGGTTCGCGGCCGTTTCATAATCAGGGTAGATGCGTGTTGGGCGGCGTGGGGGATCGTTGAGAAACCATTCGTCGTGGGTTTCAGGAGATTTGACGAGGAAGTCGCACAAAACCAATCCGCCAAGTTTGTCACCGTAGAGACCGGCAGCGATCAAGCTTGTAAAGCCGCCGAAAGAGTGGCCCACGATGACTGGGCGCGGGCCCAGCTCTGCATCTAGGGCAACTTTGCCGATGGCGTGGCCGAAGGTGTCGCGATCATAGGACTCGCGCCATTCGCTGTCGCCCATGCCGGGAAGGTCAATGGCAGCAACATTATAGTGGCGGGAAAGAAGGGGGGCGATGAAATCGAACCAGCGGCCATGAGCGCCATTGCCGTGGACAAAGAGGAGGCCCGGGCGCGGGGTGTCGTCTGGCTTGCGATTCGGAGCCTTCCAGCGCCAATAGTGTACGCGTGCGCCATCATGCATGATGGAACGGCTCTCGCCCTTGCGTTCTAAGGCTTCGCGGAACCATTTTGGCTGATGGTGCGTCAGATCGGCTTCATCATGATTGTTGATGGGAATCATTTGATGCTTTTTAAGCTTCACCGATTCTGTAGACGCTTTTTGAGCGGATTTGGCCGCTTCGTTTTCATTATTACTCAATTGGGGCTTACTTTCTTCGAGCTTACTCACGGAGGAGGTTCGTATCTCGATTGGGTCAGTGCTTGCGCACCAAAGGTGGCGCAGGCGTCATTTTGGGCCATGATGTAGCGCGTTTGGGTGCGTTTTGCAAAAATGGCGGCTTGCCTAGGCTTAAAAAGAATCGGGGTGAGTCGGAAATCTCCCGGTTTCTGGTGTTTTTTGGGTCTTAGGGCTGTTGACAGGGCAGGCTTAATTGCTTAGCTTCCGCGCCACGTTTCCAAGAACTCCGGTAATAGGCCACTCGGCCCGCATTACAGCTGGCCGGGTATAGAAGGTTTGAGTGTCATGAAAGTTAGAAACTCTTTGAAATCGCTTCGCGGCCGTCACCGGGATAACCGGATTGTACGTCGCAAGGGTCGTGTTTATGTGATCAACAAAACAAACCCACGCTTTAAAGCACGCCAGGGCTAATTGGTGAGCTTGAGGCTTTTTGGAGCCTCAGCGATTGGGCGTTGAGCCACGACGATCAGAATTAAAGCTCCTACGAGCGATTCTGCGATGAGAAATAGGGCTGTGCTTTTTGAGCACAGCCTTTTTTCGTGCGTAATTGCCTCTTAATGTGAAAGGCTTGACCCGCTCATTTATTAGTTTTCTCGGCTTTGGAGGGTTCTATGGCGATACGGACTGTGGTGTTTGATATTGGCAATGTGGTGCTGCAATGGGATCCGCGATTTTTGTATCGCAAGCTCTTTACCGATGATGTTGAGATGGAACGATTCTTGAGCGATGTGTGCAGCATGGCTTGGCATGTGCGCCATGATGCCGGGGCTGGATTTGAAGAAAATGCCGAGCCCTTGAAGGCCGAATTCCCTGAACACCGCGACCTGATTGAGAGTTGGGGCGCGCGCTATTTGGAAATGACGCCGGGAGAGGTCGCGGGAACTTCTGCGCTTATTCATGCCCTGAAAGGGAACAATGTTTCTTTGCATGGTTTGACGAATATGCCTTCAACAATTTATCCGCTTTTGCTTGATGCCTATCCTGTGCTGGGGGAGTTCGAGCATACAGTTGTGTCGGGAGACGAAAAACTGATCAAACCGGGTGCGCAGATTTTTGAAATTCTGATCGCGCGGGCCGGGTTGGAGCCTGCCAGCACATTGTTCATTGATGATTCCCTCCATAATATTGAAGCCGCAGAGGCGCTGGGTATGCGGGGGCATCATTTTTTGAACGCTGAGGGATTAAAAGCAGAGTTGGTTGATTTGGGATTGTTGCGGGGAGAGCCTTAGATGGTTGAACGGGTACGAGCGGTTGTCTTTGATATGGGCAATGTGTTGATCGGGTGGGACGCGGTAAGCGCCTATAGGGAGCTCTTGCCGGATGCGGGTGATCTCACGGAGTTTTTTAGTGAGCTTTTCCCGGTGATCTACAAAGCGGTGCATGATGACCCGCGCCCTATGGGGCCGTGTTTAGCACCTCTGAAGGAAAGCCATCCGCATGCGACCGGATTGATTGAGTTTTATGAAACAGAGTGGGCGCGCTTTATTACCGGCGTGATGGACGAGACAGTTGATTTGCTGGAAGCTCTGCACAAGGAGGGCGTGGCGCTTTACGGGCTGACCAATTGGCCGCATCAAGTCTGGCCGCCGCACGCGCAATTGGGCGAGGAGCATCACGCATCTTACGCCTTTTTGGATCTGTTCAGCGATATCGTTGTGTCGGGCCAAGTGCAGATGATGAAGCCTAACCCTGATATTTACGAATATGCTTTGGCGCGGTGGGGCTTGGCGCCGCAGGAAGCGCTGTTTGTCGATGATTTGGGCGAGAATATTGATACCGCTCAGGCGCTTGGTATGCAGGGCCATCAATTTGTATCTGCACGCGCACTAAAAGGTGAACTGATTAGGTGTGGGCTCTTGGGGGCAGATGGGGCATAAATGAACCACCGATATTCATAAGAGCTAACTTGGGAAAAGGTGAGGATATGCCGGATCGTATTTTGATTTACGGAGCGACAGGATATACAGGCAAATTGGTTGCGGAAGCTGCCAAAGCCAAGGGGTTCCATCCGATCGTGGCGGGCCGTAATGGCGCGAAGGTACGCTCTGTGGCAGGGCAGTACGGCTTTGAGAGCGTCACGTTAGAACTGAGCGACGGGGTCGCTCTTGAGCGAGCGTTGCGAGACGTTGATGTGGTTCTTCATATTGCGGGACCGTTTTCGCATACTTCTGCGCCGATGGTGGATGCGTGTTTGAAAACCAAGACGCACTATCTCGATATCACCGGCGAGATCGATGTCTTTGAAGCCTGTGCGGCGCGCGATGCTGAGGCTAAAGCTCAAGGGGTTATGTTGTTGCCGGGCTGCGGTTTTGATGTGGTGCCAAGCGATTGCTTGATCGCTCATGCAAAAGAACGCATGCCGGATGCAACCTCTATTGAAGTGGGTATTGCCGGGCTTAATTCCTTGTCGCGCGGTACTGCTAAGACAGGTGTTGAGAGCATTGGCAAAGGCACAATGGTGCGCCGGGGTGGCAAGATCGTACCGGCTGGCAAAACACCTGTGCGCGACTTTGATTATTTGAATGGAAACGGGCCGACCAAAAGTGTGGCGGTGGGTTGGGGCGATGTTTCAACCGGATTTCATTCAACAGGCATTGAAGACATTACAATTTACTTTGAAGCGACACCGCAGATGGAGCAATTGGCTTCACTAGGATCGTTCATGCGGTTTGTGCTTTCCACAGGCCCGGTTCAAGGGTTTTTGAAGTCTCGCATTGATAAACAACCTGAAGGTCCCGATGAGGCGCAGCGTGCGCAAAGTCAGGGCATTTTGATTGCTGAGACGCGCAACGCTGCGGGCGAGATGATGCGCTCTCGGTTGACCACACCAGACGGCTATACGCTGACAGCCCTCACGGCACTTGAAATTGTGAGCCGGGTTATGGCTGGCGGGGCAAAGCCTGGGTTCCAAACGCCGTCCTCGGCTTTCGGTTCAGACTTCATTCGTGATTTTGACGGATGTGTGATGGACGACTTGAACGACGTTTAGGCGGGCTTGCTCGTTTGACAGACATTGAATGTGAAGAAGGTCCTTTAGGGGGCCTTCTTTCGTTTGCATCCCGGTGAGTGTCGTGCAAGATGAGTTAGGTGTTTTTCAAATGCCCTGGGTGATGCAAACATTTTCTGCATTTGCCGAGTTGGAGAAAATCTGAGTCTGGTTCGCTTATTAGCAGGAGAGGCTCGATGAAAACTTTTGTGCTGTTGGTGTTTGGTTTTATCGCATCCGTTTTTATTGCCAGGTATTGGTGGATAGGATGGATGTATCATGGCCTTCCAAGTCCGCCTGATTTCCTTAGACCAATTTGGCCTGCTTCTGGTGAGGGGGTCTACAACCGAATTTCTGTTGAAATGATTTTGGTGGTGGCCTGTATCAATACTGCGTTGATACTCTATTTGCGGCGCAAGTAGTTTTGGGGAGCCAAGAGGTCAAATACTTTTGATATTGATACACTAGCCATTCGACCGGAGAGGCTTGATGAAGACTTTTGTGCTGTTGGTGCTTAGTTTTATCGCATCTATTTTTATTGCCAGATATTGGTGGTTAGGATGGATGTATCATGGCCTTCCTAGTCCGCCTGACTTCCTCGAACCATTTTGGGATGCTGATGGCGAAGGGGTCTACCACCGGATAACAATCGAAATGATTTTGGTGGTGGCCTGTATCAATACTGCGTTGATACTCTATTTGCGGCGCAAGTAGCCTTGGGAAGTTGAGCAGAGGGCCCGATCTTTTTCCTGGAATTGAGCTAAATCGTCTTGGCGCCTTGTTGTTCTACCTGCGAGCCCTTACCCTCTCGTTATGTTGAAGTATTTTACATATGGGCTTTGGGTTTTGGTGCTGAGCAGTGTTGCTGTTTCGGCCTCTCCGCAAGCTGTGCCAACACCAGCGGCTGTGAGTGACGAGACGAGCCGGGCGCTGGCGCTGGATGCTCTCTTGGAGCGCTTGGCGGCGAGCGCTGATGCGGACGAAGCAGATGAGCTGGAAGCGCGTATTTGGAGCTATTGGGCGGCCTCTGGCAGTGACAGTGTAGACTTGTTGATGAGCTATGGGTTAGAGGCTTTGGAGGCGCAAGAGTTGGAAGAGGCGCTTCGGATTTTCAATCATATTACGTCCTTAGCGCCGGGTTACGCGGAGGGTTGGCATAAACGCTCCGCTGTGAATTTTTTATTGGATGACTATCAAGGGGCCTTGGGCGATCTGGAGCATGTGCTTAGATTGGAAACGCGCCACTTTGGTGCCCTATCGGGCCTCGCAATTATTTTGCGGGAGTTGGGCGACGAGCAAGGTGCGCTAGCAGCTTACCGAAAGGCATTGGCAGTGCGCCCCTTTCTACCGGGCGCGCAAGAGGCGGTGGCGGAGCTTACGATTGCTGTGGAAGGTCGCGGCATTTAGTTGTTTGAACAATTGGTGATTTCAGTGATGTTTCTTTTGACTTTGATTGTGGGCCTTTTGGTTGGCTTGGGTGTGTTTTCTGCTGTGCGTAATCGGCGCACGGAAAAGGCCTTTCCGGCGATGGGTGACTTTGTCGACGTGCAGGGCGCGAAGCTTCATTATTATGAAATGGGCACACGGTCTGATCAGCCAAGCATTGTTCTTATTCACGGGGCGAGCGGTAATCTGCGCGACTTTGTGGTGTCGATTATGCCCGAGCTTGCAAAGACCCATCACGTGATTGCCTTTGACCGTCCCGGACATGGATGGAGTGAGCGGGTGGCGCGGGCGGATATCTCAGACCCTGCGGCCCAAGCTGAAATTATTCATGAGGCAGTTGATCGCTTGGGCATTGAGCGGCCTGTTTTGCTAGGGCACTCGTGGGGCGGTGGATTGGCGTCGGCTTACGCGCTGGCCTATCCTGATGAACTGTCGGGGCTGTTGGTCTTGTCTGGGGCGACCCATGCGTGGGACGGCGATGTGGCTTGGTACCATGGGCTTATAAAGGCACCCATTTTGGGGTGGCTCTTCTTGCGCACTTTACTCGTGCCTGCCTCTTTGAAATTAACGGACCAAGGGGTGGTCGGAAACTTTTCTCCTGACTGTGTGCCAGAGGGCTATGTGCAGTCGATGGGGTTGGAGCTTTTATTTCGTCCGCATAACTTTCGACATAACAGTGAAGATGTACGCGGTTTGCAGGATTATTTGCGGGCGCAGAGCGTTGACTATGGAAACATTCAGGTGCCAACGATTGTGATCACGGGGAACCGAGATAAAACGCTTTGGGCCAAGCTTCACTCTTATGCACTGCATGAACAAGTTGCTGGATCAGAGCTTATCAAGCTGCAAGGTGTGGGGCATATGCCGCATCATGTGCACGGGGATATCGTGATTGATGCGTTGGAGCGTTTGGTGCGCGGTGAAGCACCTCAAGCAGGCACGCATGTGCTGCTTGAGGCTCCGTCGTCTTAAATTCCCTATAGGGATGTCGCGTCGCGCCCGCCGACAAAGGCAATGCGGAGCATGTTGGTGGCACCCGGTGTGCCCAATGGGACACCGGCTGTGATGATGACCCGTTGACCCGCCCGGGCGATATTCTCACGGAAGCTGATGCGACACGCTCTCTCCACCATATCGTCTAGGTCTTGAGCATCTTTTGTGAAGACACAGTGTAATCCCCAGACGAGGGTCATGCGGCGGGCTGTTTCGATGATGGGTGTGAGGGCCATGATAGGCACCTGTGGACGCTCGCGGGCGACACGCAAACCAGTGGAGCCTGAATTTGTCCAACAAATGATGGCTGCGGCATTGAGCGTTTCTGACACTGCGTGAGCGGCCCCGGCAATGGCGTCGGCCCCCGTGGCTTCTGGTTCTGTGCGTTGCGCATAGATGATGCCGGGGTAGGTTGGATCGTCTTCAACTTGGCGGGCCACGCGGTCCATCATTTGAACAGCTTCGATTGGATAGTCTCCTGCTGCACTTTCGGCTGAGAGCATGATGGCGTCTGCGCCTTCAAATACAGCTGTTGCCACATCGGACACTTCGGCCCGTGTTGGCATAGGGGAGGAGATCATTGATTCCAACATCTGAGTGGCAACCACAACCGGTTTGCCTTGGTGGCGGGCCAGTCGGATGAGTTGTTTTTGGCGGCCGGGCACTTGTTCAATTGGAAGTTCGACGCCTAAGTCTCCGCGTGCAACCATGAGGGCATCGGAGAGTTCAAGGATTTCTTCAATATTGTCGAAGGCTTGAGGCTTTTCAATTTTTGCCATGACGCCTGCACGACCGGCGGCCAGTTTTTTGCCTTCAGCGACATCTTCTGGGCGTTGAATGAAAGACATGGCGAGCCAGTCGATGCCAAGCTCTAGAGCTGCTTCGGCGTGGCTGCGGTCTTTGTCTGACATAGCACTTACGGGCAAAACGGCTTCAGGCACATTGACGCCTTTGCGGTTGGTCAGCCTGCCGCCGAGGAGTACTTTTGTGGTGAGGTAGTCTGCACCTACTTCAGTTACTTCGACGGACAAGCGGCCATCATCGAGCAACAAAGTATGGCCGACTTCAACGGCCTTGATGATTTCAGGATGGTGGAGCTGGGCGCGCTGTTGGTTGCCCAGTTCGTCGGACATGTCGAAACGCATGGTCGCGCCGGGTATTAAATCAACGCCGTCATTTTCAAATTTGCCCACGCGTAATTTGGGACCTTGGAGATCGACCAAAATGGAAATGGGGCGGCCTGCTTCTTGCTCCACTTCCCGGATGAGGGCGTGTTGCTGTTTGAGGCCGGGAATGTCTAGGTGGCTCATGTTTAGACGGAAAGCATCGGCCCCTGCTTTATGGAGGGCATGGATCATTTCCTTGGAATTGGAAGCTGGTCCGAGAGTTGCCAATATTTTTACGTTGCGATGCCGCATGATCAATCCATCTATTTTATGAGGGGTACTTCCAGCAGTAAATCCCACTGCTTTGCTTCACCCGTATCTACTTGTCGAAAACCTGTTTCCTGATATCCACGTTGCGCGCATTTTGTGCGACCTTTGATGACAAAAGCCTCACGCAGCACACATAATGTCGCAGGTCCACCCCAAGAAATCGTGTTTGTGCCGTTTTGCGCTCGTACATAATAGTACTGAGCGGTTAATTCTCCCTGTAGAATCGCGGCGCAGTCTTGGGGTGCAATGGCCCACCAGCCCTCAGAAACCCACCCATTGCCGTCAGAATACCCAATGGCCACGGCCACCGGCTCTTGGGTGGGGTTGCAGACATTGAAGTTCGCCGATGCAGGGCTGTTTGAGCCCAAAAAGGCGATGCCTAGGACCACAAGAAAGACTGATAAGGGGGGCAGATGTGTTTTCACAGTCATAAAGCCGTTCCGTTCGTCCATTTATCTTCCTGTTTCCCCCGATTTGCAAGGTAGGCGTGTCTGCCGACGCTGTTTGCAGGCAATTAGTGGGGAAACACCAATAATGCGCGGAAATCATTCACATTCGTAAAAGTTGGCCCCGGGATGAGCAATCCATCCACAGTCTTGAAAAAACCACCGGAATTGAAGGCTTCGAGCGCCTGTTTAGGGTCTAGTCCTTGTTTTTTGGCCTGCGCCATTGTTTCAGGTGTGAGCAGGGCACCGGCTGGGTCGTTTGGCGCGCCGGTTCCACCGTCATTGCCGTCGGTATCTGCCGCTAGGGCGTAAATGTCCCATGGGTGGGGAGTGGAGGTTGCCTGATATCCTAGTTCGAGGGCGAAGGCTTGATTGGGGCCGCCTGCTCCTAAAGTGGCTTGGGCGGGAATGGAAACGGTTGCTTCGCCGCCGGACAAAAACAGATGGGGCTTTGTCGGTGCGGCTTTTTGGATCGCGGCGATATGGCGGCGGGCGAGGTCGGCCACGTCGCCCTCCATATTCTCGCCCAGAATTGTTGTAGGGAGCTTGTGCGCGGTCGCATAGGCCATCGCCGCTGTGAGCCAGTCTTTGGGTGTGGCGATGAGTTGGTAGCGGGAGACCTCAAAAACCTTGTCGTGCGGTTTGGGTGTTTCAACCAAGGGAGCAGGCGGCGTGATGGCGACGCGTTCCAGAATGTTTTGTGCATCAACCTGTGTGCTGGGGTCTGCAACGGTGGGCCCCGAGGCGATGAGTGTGGGGTCGTCGCCGGGCACATCAGAAATGGCGAGGGTGAGTGAGGGGGCTGGATAGATAAGGCTGGCAAGCTGGCCGCCTTGGACTTGGGACAGGTGTTTGCGCACGGTGTTGATGTCTTTGATGGGGGCGCCGGATTTGAGCAAGGTTTGAGTGAGGCTTTGGAGGGCGGGTAAAGTGAGCCCTGAGACCGGTGCAGGAGTGAGCGCAGAACCGCCTCCTGACAGCAGCACGAGGACAAAATCATCTGGCCCGGCACTTTGGGCCAGAGCCATCATTTCCCGTGTGGCTTGAATGCCAGCTTCATCAGGGGTCGGGTGACCGGCTTCTCTCACCTTGGTGAGGTAGGTGGGTTGGCTGTGGCCGATGCGGGTGATGACCAGTCCGGTCAACCGGTCTGGGGCTAGTGTGTGCACATAATGCTGTTCAACGGTGCGGGCCATGGCGGCAACGGCTTTGCCCGCGCCAATGACGATGAGGCGGCCCTTTTTGGGTGGCGGGGGCAGGTGGGCTTTGAGGATGTTGCGTGGGTGGCATGCAGCGACTGCATGTGTGAAGAGGCGCTTTAGAAACACCTCTGGGGCCAGACCGTCGTTTAAGATGTTTTTTGCAGAGCGCATGGTGTTCTTCTTAATCCGTTTTGGTTTTGTTTGTGCGATCTAGAGAGTGGTGCGCCGCGATGGTTTGGATCATAATGAGGTATGGATAGTATAGATTCTTATCACAAAACGTCGAATGCTGAAGCGGCATACGAGCTTGTTAATCCCAATGGTGCGGGCGCTGCGGTGGTTGTCTGTGACCATGCGAGCCCGCGTGTGCCGCCTGAATATGATCAATTGGGCATGGCACCTTCGTCTTTTGAGCGCCACATCGCCTATGATATTGGCGCTGCTGAGGTCTCCCGGCATTTAGCAGAGATGCTTGATTGCCCGGCAGTGTTGGCGTGTTATTCGCGGTTGTTGATTGATTTGAACCGGGGGCGCAATGACCCGACGTTGGTGATGAAATTGTCAGACGGGGATGTTATTCCGCGTAACCGTGTGGTGGACCCCTATCAAGATAGTGCGGAATTTGAGCATCGCATTCGCCAGTTCTACGAGCCCTATCACCGGGCTGTATCTGAGGTGGTGGAGCGCAAGCTTTCCGAGCCACTGCTGCCGTCGGTTTATTCCATCCATAGCTTCACCCCGGCTTGGAAAGGCAATAAGCGAGATTGGGAAATCGGCGTGTTGTGGGACAAGGATGACCGTTTGGTGACCCCATTGATTGAACGGCTTGAGGGTGCGGGGTATTGTGTTGGCAATAATCTTCCTTATGTCGGTTATATCCAAGGTGATTGCATGAGCCAACATGGTACCGCGCGCGGGTTGCCCCATGTGTTGATTGAGGTGCGGCAAGATTTGATTGCTGAGCGTGAGGGGCAGAAGAAGTGGGCGGCTATTTTGGCCGACGTTATTAAAGACATGAGTTTGGCGGCCGGCCCGCACGACGTTCAATATTTTGGATCGCGCAATGATCCAGTTCATGGCTGAAGCTTAGCCTAAGATTTTTGATTGATGAGGATGATTCTATGAGCGAGCTAACCCGCCAAACCGAATTTGAAGCTGCTGCGTTTCGCCGGCTGTTGAGCCATTTGGACGAGCGCAAGGATGCACAGAATATCGATTTGATGATTCTGGCTGGATTTTGCCGGAATTGCCTAGCTGATTGGTACCGGGAAGCGGCGCAAGAAGGCGGGCAGAGCTTGTCTAAGGACGAAGCGCGGGAGCTGATTTACGGCGAGCCCTTTGGCGAGTGGAAGGCAAAACATCAGGCTCCTGCTACACCAGAGCAGATGGCCGCCTTTGAAGTTGCCCATAAAGCTCATAAATAAAGTCGATAAATCAAGGCGTTGCAGGCATCCACAGATTTGTTGAGGCAATGCTTGCGAGGGGACAAGAGGGCTCTTATGGTGCGAGCCCTTTTGCATTTGAACTAGCGACGGCATGGAATCATTTCAGGCCTTACCGTTTTCAGGAGACCATTCATGGCTGATGGCAGTAGCCCCGTTGGGGCCAGCACAATCGCGCACGATCAATTACATGCTTTCATTCAGCGTATTGAGCGGTTGGAAGAAGAAAAGGCTGCGATTGCAGCAGACATCAAAGAGATTTATCTCGAAGCCAAAGGCACCGGCTTTGATGTGAAGATTATGCGTAAAGTGGTTTCACTGCGTAAGAAAGAAACAGCTGAGCGCCAAGAAGAGCAAGCGCTGCTGGATCTGTATCTTCATGCACTCGGCATGGCTCTGGATTGATACTGAGCTTTTAAAACAAAAGCCGCGCCCGATGTCTCGGGCGCGGCTTTTGTTTGTTTGGAGCGTGGCGGAATTAATCGCCGCGTACGTCGAGCCCGAGTTCTCTGACCTTGCGGTAGAGAGTTGAACGTCCAATGCCTAAACGGCGGGCGACTTCAGACATATGGCCTTTGTATTTCTCGATCGCTAGGCGAATGAGATCGGCTTCAATGTCTTCAAGCTTACGCATGTTGCCTGTTTCATCGGTGACTTCCACATTGGCTTCGTAAGGCGAGCCAAAATTGGAGCGTGCGAAGTCGGCCAGTGTGTGACGGGAATTATCTCCGATCATCGCAACTGGCTCAGGCATATGTTCTGTTGGTGCGTGCGGTGCTGCTTGTCCCATTAGTGGAGAGGCAAGACCTGACGTCATCAAGGCTTGTTCAAAACCTTCAACCTGACTGGCAATTTGAGGGAAGTCTGCAAGTGTCAGCATGTCGCCGTCACATAAAACAACGGCCCGGAAGATAGTGTTTTCCAATTGACGCACATTGCCAGGCCAATCAAATGCGGCCAGCAGGTTCAATGCGTCAGGTGCGATGCCCATCACCGGTTTGCCTTCTTCTGCAGAGAGGCGACGGGTGAAGTGGGCGATCAAAGAAGGTAGGTCCTCTTTGCGGTAACGCAAGGGAGGAATGGTCATCGGGAAGACATTGAGACGATAGAAAAGATCTTCTCGGAAGTCGCCGTCTTTGACCATTTGAATGAGGTCGCGGTTGGTCGCAGAGATTAAGCGAATGTCGACTTTGACCGGCTTCTTGGCGCCAACAGGGTCTACTTCGCCTTCTTGAATGGCGCGCAGGAGTTTGACTTGCATGTCGAGCGGGAGTTCGCCGATTTCATCGAGGAAAAGGGTGCCGCCATGGGCTTCTACAAATTTACCCGCATGTTTTTCATTGGCGCCCGTAAAGGCCCCTTTTTCATGGCCGAAGAGAATGCTTTCAACAAGGTTCTCAGGCAAGGCTCCACAGTTCACAGTAATAAAGGGTGCACCAGAGCGCTTGCTTTCGCCTTGGATGGCGGCTGCAACAACTTCTTTACCGACACCACTTTCCCCTTCGATGAGAACGGGAATGGTTGATTGTGCGGCGCGTTTGCCCAGCTTTAGGACGTTTTCCATTGCGGGGCTGCCTGCGATGATGTCGTCAAATTTTAGGGCGCCTGTCTTCTTCTTTTGAAGACGTGAGATTTCGCCGGTGAGTGCGGTTACTTTAAGGGCGTTGCGAATTGAAACGTGGAGACGCTCTGGGCTGACAGGTTTGACGACAAAGTCATCAGCGCCTGCGCGCATGGCTTTTACAACAGTTTCAATGCCGCCATGAGCGGTTAAAACAATGACGGGGAGAGAAGGGTGTGTGGGACGCAGACGTTCAAGCACTTCCATGCCGTCCATCTCGGGCATAATCAAGTCGAGGATGATCATTGCGATTTCGCCAGCACCTGTGCCTGCGTTCATCACTTTGTCCAACGCTTCTTGTCCGCTCTGCGCAGTGATTGCGCGGTAGCCATCGCGTTTGACGACTTCCTCTAGAATGCGGCGTTGCGCTGGATCATCATCCACGATCAGGATCGTATGCGTCATTACCCTTATAACCTCTACCAACAATGTGTGCAGCTTTGAGCCGCACACCATTTAGTCCCCCATCCGGCACGTGCCGGGTTTGGGTCATAATGATCCAGACAGGTAAAGACGGGTTTAAGGGATTTACCTTCTTGGGGATGGTTTGTGCAGCTTTGAGGCGAAGTGACGTGTGCTTGACGATTGAGCGCGTTGGATTCTATCTTTTAAGGTAACTGTGGTATTTTGGTTTAAAGTGAGGTTGTTTTTGGCACCCACACAAAAAAGTCATACTTCCTTAGTGGGTTTTCGCAAAATATAGATGGAAGCCGCTAATTAATTGATTTTATTGGATTAGAAGTGTTGCGGTGAAGTGACTCATTAGGGCTAAACGGCGAAGTTCAGACGTTTTTCATTGATGCGATAGATTAATCTATGCGATCTATGGAGAGATAAGGCGAACCCGTGGGGTCCGGGCTGCTACTCGCGAGGGGTAGTGGTTGGTCGAAAAAGCTTATGACGGAGATTGGGATGAAAGTACTTTCCCGGCTGATTGCGATGGGGGCATTTCTAGGGCTAGCAGCTTGCGGCACCTGGCATGCAGAATCGTATCTAGAGGAAACTATTTCAGGCGACACATTTAATGCGTGTCTTGCTCGGGAATATCAGGATCGGGCAACGTCCGAAGCCTATGTAGATTGCAACTGGGTTGATACCGCTGCAATCGTGAAAAAAGGTCGCGCTGCTGCTGCTGGTGAAACCGTATTGCCATATGATCCGGCAAACCACGGTGTTCTAGCATCTGATCTTGGCGAGCTGCAATCTGGGCGTTCACGCCTGATGGCTGCTTTGGACAATGGCGGTCGTGAAGGCGATCGTGCTTGTGCATGTGCTAAAGCTCAGCGCTACTACGATGGTTGGGTAGAACAAGCTAGCGACAACAAATGGGGCGTTGAAGGCTCTAAATTTGGTGGCGCCGGTGGTCCAGTTCAACCAAACCGCGCAGAAGCTGAAAAAGCTGCTTTCTATGAAGCGCTTACAGAATGTGAAGCGAAGAAAATGGGTCCTTGGACTATTTACTTCGGTTACAACAAGTTCAACCTGACATCTGCAGCGCAAGCTGTGGTTGATGAGATTGCCTCTTCAGTTGGCAGCTCTTCCTTGTCTGTTGCTGGTTACACGGATACAACCGGTAGCTCAGCTTACAACCAAGGTCTTGGTCAACGTCGTGCTAATTCAGTTGCTGGCGCTCTTAGCGCACAAAACGCAATGGTTTCTAGCGCAACAACATCTGGTGAGAGCGATCTCGCAGTATCTACCGGTGACGGTGTACGCGAACCTCTTAACCGTCGTGCTGTTGTATCGATGGACTAATTCGGTTGTTTCAACCGATTGGAGAAGGGCCTCGGCATTAGCCGAGGCCCTTTTTTTGTGCGTTTTTTTGACGTTCGGGGGAGCTGCGACTTTAAAGCTGTTTCTTTATGTGATGAGATCTGGCCTTCTTGACACCGCGCTGTTGAAGTGCGTGTCCAAGGCCCGATATGTAGTGAATGTGTTTGGTGGATTAACAGCTTACGTGCTGTGAAATGATCGATAGAAAGATAATAATGACTCAGCAAGATGCGTTACCGGTGTGGGATTTATCAGCTCTCTATGAAGAGCCAGTAGAGCCAAAAGTCGCAAAAGACATTGCAACGGTGGCGCAGCGTGCACAGGATTTTTCCGCAAAGTATAAAGGGCAGGTGAGTTCTTTGGCACAGGCGGGATCTGGTGAGGCGCTTGGCGCAGCGATTGGTGAATTTGAAGCGCTCGAAGAAATTCTGGGCCGGCTTTATTCCTACGCTGGCCTGCTTTATGCGACCGATACAACAGCGCCCGCGCACGGTAAACTTTATGGAGACGTGCAAGCGCAGGCGGCGACCATATCGGCGGACATGTTGTTTTTCACCCTTGAGCTTAACGGCATCGAGGATGCCCAATTGGAAGCTTTGATGGCCGACTGCTCTGTGTTGGGACGCTACCGTCCTTGGCTGCGGGATTTAAGGCTTGAAAAACCCTATCAATTGGATGATGCGCAAGAGCGCTTGTTGTTGGAAAAATCCGTTACCGGGCGTTCGGCTTGGAATCGTTTGTTTGATGACACAATGGCGCGGCTACGGTTTGATGTTTCGGGCGACAGCCTGCCGCTCGAAGCGACGCTGGATCAATTGTCTGATGGGGATCGGGGGAAGCGTCAAGTTGCTGCCCAAGCCTTATCGAAGACGTTTGAAACCCAATTGCCGGTCTTCTCGCATATTTACAATACGCTGATGAAAGACATGGAAATTGAAAAGCGGTGGCGGGGCTATGATGATGTTGCCACACCGCGCCATATTTCTAACCGTGTTGAAAGTGATGTCGTGAGCGCACTGGTTGATGCTGTGCGGGCGTCTTATCCAGATATTTCACACCGGTATTATGCGTTGAAAGCGAAGTGGCTTGGGTTGGACAAGCTGGAGCATTGGGACCGCAATGCGCCTTTGCCGCAGGATTCAGGAGAGCGGATTGCGTGGCCCGATGCGCAAGCCATTGTATTGGATGCTTACCGTGGGTTTGCCCCTGAAATGGCAGAACTTGCAGAACCGTTTTTTACTCAGGGCTGGATTGATGCGGCCCCGCGTGCGGGCAAAGCGCCCGGCGCCTTTTCACATCCCACGATCCCCGCAGCGCACCCTTATGTGTTGCTGAATTATTTGGGGCGCACGCGGGATGTGATGACCTTGGCGCATGAGTTGGGGCACGGGGTGCACCAAAGATTGGCGGCCGACCAAGGGTTGTTGATGGCGGAAACACCGCTCACTCTTGCAGAGACAGCGAGTGTGTTTGGGGAAATGCTGACCTTCCGGCAATTGCTGGCGAACACGAAGACTGTTGAGCAGCGCCGTATTATGTTGGCGTCCAAAGTGGAAGACATGATCAACACGGCGGTGCGCCAAACGGCGTTCTATCAGTTTGAGCGCAAGGTGCATGAGGCGCGGGTTGCCGGTGAGTTGACGATTGAAGATATCAATGCTGCGTGGATGTCGGTGCAGGTTGAAAGCTTAGGGCCGAGCGTGAACTTAGGGGCGGGTTATGAAACCTATTGGGCTTACATCCCGCATTTCATCCATTCGCCGTTCTATGTTTATGCTTATTCGTTTGGCGATTGCTTGGTGAATTCGCTGTATGCGGTTTATCAAGAAGAGCCTGATGGTTTTGACCAGAAGTATTTTGCAGCGCTTCGGGCGGGTGGCACGTTGCGACATAAGGAATTGCTGGAGCCCTTTGGGCTGGATGCCAGCGACCCCACTTTCTGGTCGCGAGGTCTATCTGTTATTAGCGGTTTGATTGATGAGCTGGAGGCGCTTGAAGGTGAGTGATCAAAAAGACGACGGTCAAACCCTGAAAGACCGAGAAGCTAACCGGCTTGGGCGACGCGTTGGGCGCTATGCCAAGGTTGGCGCCAATATGGGTGGATTTGCGGCCCGTATGGCAGGGCAGAAGCTGATGGGCAATGGCACGCGAGAAGGTAATGCGCGAGCGCTGAAAGACGCCTTAGGGGACCTCAAAGGTCCCATGATGAAGGTGGCGCAGATGTTTGCCACCATCCCTGATTTTCTGCCTGAGGAATATGCGGCGGAACTTGCTGAGCTGCAATCTGCGGCTCCTCCCATGTCGCGGTTGTTTGTTAAACGGCGGATGCGGTCGGAGCTTGGCGCTGATTGGCAGGGCCGGTTTGGTAGCTTTGAAAAGGATGCTTGTGCAGCTGCCTCGCTTGGGCAAGTGCACAAAGCCACCACGCTTGAGGGCACTGCCCTTGCGTGCAAATTGCAGTACCCAGATATGCAATCTGCTGTGGAGGCCGATCTTTCCCAATTGTCGATGTTGTTTTCTTTGCAGCGCCGGATTGATGGGTCGGTGAACACAACGGAGATGGCTGTTGAAATTGGCGATCGGTTACGCGAAGAGCTGGACTATAAACGGGAAGCTGCCCATATGCGGCTTTACGGGGATATTTTTTCCGATGAAACGCGGGTGAATATTCCCGAATGCTATCCGGATTTATCCACCGGCCGTCTCTTGTCGATGAGCTGGATGGAGGGCAACCCGATGCTCTCCTTTAAGGAGCGTACGTTAGAAGAGCGCAATAAGATCGCTGAGGCGATGTTCCTGGCGTGGTGGGTTCCGTTTAGTCAATATGCGGTCATCCACGGTGACCCCCATTTGGGTAATTATTCAGTGCGCGAGGACTTGTCTCTGAATTTGCTCGACTTTGGCTGCATCCGTGTTTTCCGTCCCGGGTTTGTTGAGGGGATTTCGGAGCTCTATCAATCCCTCCTGACAGATGATCGTGACCGCTCTGTTGCTGCCTATGAGATTTGGGGTTTTGAGAACCTATCGAACGAGTTGGTGGACACGCTGAATGTTTGGGCGAAGTTCATTTATGGCCCCATGTTGGATGACCGTGTACGGTCCATTGCGGACGGTGTGACGCCGGGGCAATATGGGCGCAAGGAAGCAATGGCTGTGCATAAGGCGTTGAAAAAGCATGGTCCTGTTACGCCGCCGAAAGAGTTTGTCTTCATGGACCGGGCAGCGATTGGGCTCGGGGGCGTCTTCCTGCATCTGGGCGCTGAGATGAATTTCTACCGTCTCTTCAACGAAACTTTTGAGGGTTTCGACCCTAGAAAGCTTGAAAAACGGCAAGAAATGGCGCTAAACAAGGCAGGCGTGCCGCTTCCCTCCTGATTTCGGTGTCACGCAGTTGCGTGAGGACTACATGACCGATTCCCTTGAAGTAATAAATGACCGCCCGATAGGCGAAGTTGTTGGCGCGTCTGATGCCCCCTTTGATGATGCGTGCGACCCTGAAGCTACCTCTACTGAGCCGTCTCCTCCGGAAGGATATGAGCTGCTAACCTGGACCTCTGGGTTTGGGGCGCAGATGAGCCCTATTTATGCGCGGGAACTTCCCAGCGGACAAATGCGGCGCGGGTTTTTCATCAAAGAACATCATTTGAATGGAAATGGCACCTGCCACGGTGGCATGCTTAGTTCGTTCGCGGATATTTGTTTTGGCCTGCCATTGGGGCATACTTACGAAAAATGGGTCACAGTTCGTTTGCTGACGGATTTCCTATCCTCTGCCCAGCTTGGGGATTGGGTGGAAGGTGACGGTGAAGTGACTGCAGATGTAGATGGGTTTGTGACAACCAAAGGCCAATTATGGTGCGGAGAGCGTGTGCTGATGACAGGCACTGCCGTCTATAAGGGCTTAGAGCGAAAGTTTGGATTGAAATGAGCGAGAAAGAAAATCCCTTAGTCGTTGACCAAAAAGTTGGCGACATTCAATTCAGTCTGGCTTCCGGCGATGCCGAAGGGCCGATTGTGCGCGATGCGCCGCTTTGGTTTACCCGTGCTATCGAGACCAAAGCTGACTCGTTCTATGTGGATGTTGAAGGGGTGCCGGTGCATTATTTGCGCTGGGGGGACCCTGAAAAGCCGGGCCTGTTGCTGGTGCATGGGAACGGGGCGCATGCCTATTGGTGGTCTTTTATTGCGCCGTTTTTGGCGCGTGAGTATTGCGTTGTGGCGATGGACCTTTCGGGTATGGGGGACAGTGGCCACCGAACACACTATTCGATGGAACTGTTTGCCGAAGAGCTGATGGCTGTATGTGAAGACGCGGGCTTTTTTGATAATGAAGAAGCGCCGATCATTGTGGGTCATTCCTTTGGTGGGTTTGCGACTATTTTGGCAGGTGCGCTTTATGGAGAGCGGTTGGCGGGCACGATCATTGTGGATAGTCCGGTAAACCCTCCAGACCGTCAGCATTCACCGCCTAGCCGACGTGGACGACCACATCGGATTTATTCGACATTTGAGCAGGCGCGCGAGCGGTTCCGGTTGGCGCCTCCCCAGCCGTGTGAAAACCAATTTATCCTCGATTATATTGCGAAGATGTCGCTGAAGGAAATTCCTGGCGGTTATACGTGGAAATTTGACCCGAGTATCTGGCGCCGCTTTTCGATTGGCGACCCCTCTGAACGATTACGAGCGAGTAAGTGCCGAATCGCTGTCTTCCGCGGGGAATATTCAGTGCTTTTGCCTGAAGATATCGGGACCTACATGTTCGAATTGCTTGGGAAAGCGGCTCCGATCGTCGAAATTCCGCAAGCGCGCCACCATGTCATGCTGGACCAACCGTTGGCATTTGTAAGTGCTTTGCGCGCTCTTTTGGCCGATTGGGAGCATTCAGACCCGACGCGCCGCGTTTAAAATGAGATAAAACCTAGTGCTTTCCTCAGGTTTCTTTAGACGTGCCGGGGTTTGCAAAAGGGGTGTTTGAAAAATAGGCATTGAGCCTGCTTTGTCGGCACAACTTGGGGAATCTGATCAAATTTGTACATTCGGACGTACATTTGAGGAACATGACATTAGGGCGCTTGCCGCAGCAAGGCTGTCTGGTATAGTCCGGCGCAGAAAACCTATAAGCAGAAGGCGAAGATATGTCAGGATTTGATGACCAGTCCACTTGGGGCAAAGAAATGGATGCGGATGCGCATTTGAGCACTTTCGACGGCTTCTACAAGTTCACAAAATACGGCACGATTGCTTGTATTGTGATTGTAGCCGGGATGGCTCTCTTTCTCGTTTAAGTAGTGTCGGCTTTTGGGGGAGCGTCAGTTCCCCTCAGAAGTTTCAGCGTAATCTTGATTTACGCTACGGATTTATCTTGAGAGGCAATGGCGCCGCTTAAGGTTAGCAACGATGCACCAGCTGATGAGATCGACACGGGTTGTTGGGTAGGTTGCTCTGCCTTTGGTAGGCCCATCTAACGATCTAGGCTCGCTAAACTTCTACCCTCATGGGTAGGCCAAGTCTGGCGTGGCGCGTACATCAGCTCCTAGTTTTACTAGGGTCAATGTTCACAGTAATTTGAAACTGCAGGTAAGTCCCTGTTCGTGCAATCGGTCCATGGACCCTCGGGTAGCCGAGACGTGCCATGCGCCAGAAAGGGTAGGCGCCAGACTATGAAACTCGCAATCCCAAAAGAACGGTTCGATGGAGAGACACGCGTTGCAGCGTCTTCAGATACCGTCAAAAAGCTCACCGGCCTAGGTTTCAACGTTGTTGTTGAAACAGGTGCGGGTGCGCTTAGTCATGTCTCAGATGCTGAGTATACAGAAGCAGGTGCAAGCATTGCTGCCACTGCTGCTGAAACTTATGCAGATGCAGATGTTGTTTTTAAAGTTCGTCGTCCTGAGGATGATGAAATCGGCTTGATCAAAAAAGGCGCGATGCTTGCGGCTATCATGAACCCACATGGGGAAAAAGAACGGATTGCTAAGCTTGCAAAAGCTGGCATCAATACGTTCTCCATGGAGTTCATGCCTCGGATTACGCGGGCACAGTCTATGGATGTGTTGTCGTCACAATCCAATTTGGCCGGTTATAAAGCTGTGATCGATGCTGCGGCAGAGTTTACACGCGCCATGCCGATGATGATGACAGCGGCGGGCACGGTTGCTCCAGCACGGGTCTTCGTGTTTGGTGCCGGTGTTGCTGGCTTGCAAGCTATTGCGACGGCTAAACGTTTGGGCGCTATTGTATCGGCGACAGATGTGCGCCGGGCAGCTGCTGAACAAATCGAAAGTTTGGGCGGCACCTTCGTCATGGTTGAAGATGATGAAGATGGTGACGGCGAAACAGCGGCGGGTTATGCCAAAGAAATGAGCGAAGATTACAAGCGCCGTCAGGCAGAGCTTGTGGCTGAGCACATTAAGAAGCAAGACATCGTTATTACGACTGCTTTGATCCCTGGCCGGGCAGCTCCCGTGCTGGTGAGCGAAGAGATGGTCAAAAGCATGAAGTCTGGCTCTGTGATTGTTGACTTGGCTGTTGAGCAAGGCGGCAATTGTCCGCTTTCTGTTGCAGGTGAAGTGGTGGAAAAATACGGCGTGACCATTCTGGGTCACAAGAACGTTGCTGGCCGTTTGTCAGTGAATGCTTCAGCACTTTATTCCCGCAATCTTTTCAACTTCATCCAGCCTTTGGTGGACACCGAAAAGGGTGTGCTTGCCATTGATTGGGAAGATGAAGTCATCACCGGAACGCTCCTCACCAAAGATGGTGCAGTGGTTCACCCGGCTCTGACGGAGGTTAAGTAATGGGCGATATTGATCCAATTGTCTTTCTAGGCAGCGTGTTTGTGATGGCGATCTTCGTCGGTTACTACGTGGTGTGGTCTGTAACAGCTGCTCTCCATACGCCGCTGATGTCTGTAACGAACGCGGTTTCTTCCGTGATTATCGTTGGGGCCATTACAGCGGTTGGCGTTGAAGTCATTGACTTGAACTCTGCAGCTGGCTGGTCCAAATGGCTTGGCTTTGGCGGCATTGTGCTGGCTTCTGTCAATATTTTTGGCGGCTTTCTCGTAACCCAACGCATGCTTGCCATGTATAAGAAAAAGAAATAGGAGGCGTATATGTCTGCAAATATTGTTGGACTACTCTATCTCGCCTCTGGCGTTCTTTTTATCCTGGCGTTGCGTGGCCTGTCTTCACCTGACACCTCTCGTCAGGGTAATACTTTCGGCATGGTGGGGATGGCGATTGCCATCATCACGACGCTTAGTCTTGTGCAGTCTTCTGATACTTTGACTGTTGGGATGATCGTTGCAGGTATTGCTCTTGGGGGTATTTTCGGTGCTGTTATTGCGCGCCGCATTTCCATGACATCGATGCCTCAGCTTGTTGCAGCTTTCCACTCCCTCGTGGGTATGGCTGCTGTGATGGTGGCGTGGGCAGCCTACCTTTCACCCGAAGCATTCGGTGTGGGTACATTGGGCGAAATTGGCAGCGTATCCATCGTTGAAATGTCGATTGGTGTTGCCGTTGGCGCGATCACGTTCTCTGGTTCTGTGATTGCGTTTGCGAAGTTGAACGGCAATATGTCGGGCGCTCCGATCATGTTACCGGGCCGTCATGTGATTAACATCGCGTTGGCTGCTGCGATTCTTGGCGGCATTACGCTGATCTGCATAGACAGCTCTTATCAAACAGTCGAGATGTTTGGTCTTGTGACTGTGCTTTCTTTCGTTCTGGGCTTCCTCATCATCATTCCAATTGGTGGTGCGGATATGCCGGTTGTTGTGTCTATGCTGAATTCCTACTCTGGTTGGGCTGCGGCAGGCATCGGCTTTACGCTTGGTAATATGGCATTGATCATCACGGGGGCCTTGGTTGGTTCTTCTGGGGCGATCCTTTCTTACATCATGTGTGCAGCGATGAACCGGTCGTTCTTTAGCGTAATCTTGGGCGGCTTTGGCTCAGATCCAGCAGCAGCTGGTGGTGCTGGGACAACGGAAACGCGTCCTGTAAAACGTGGTTCTGCTGACGATGCGGCCTTCATCTTGAAGAATGCGGGTTCTGTGATCATCGTGCCGGGCTACGGTATGGCGGTTGCGCAAGCTCAACACGCTTTGCGCGAAATGGCTGACGAGTTGAAAAAAGAAGGCGTGAAAGTGTCTTACGCAGTCCACCCTGTTGCGGGTCGGATGCCGGGTCACATGAACGTTCTTTTGGCTGAAGCTAATGTGCCTTACGACGAAGTGTTTGAATTGGAAGATATTAACTCCCAGTTCCCACAAGCTGATGTTGCCTTTGTGATTGGCGCGAATGATGTGACCAATCCGGCTGCGAAAACAGATCCCACTAGTGCCATTTACGGCATGCCAATTCTTGATGTGGAAAACGCTCAAACAGTTCTCTTCATTAAGCGTGGTATGAGCTCTGGTTATGCTGGCGTGGAAAATGAACTCTTCTTCCGCGACAATACAATGATGTTGTTCTCGGATGCCAAGAAGATGGTTGAAGATATTGTCAAAGCGCTCTAGGCGCTCTGCTATAAGTTTTTGAGAAGGCGGTGCTCTTGAGCGCCGCCTTTTCTGATTCTACAGGAGGAATGATATGAGGTCTGATATCGATATACGTCCTTATCATGAGGAAGATTCCGCTGCGGTGTTTGAATTTATGGTCGCGCTGCAAGAACATGAGCGCACGCTGGACTCGCACCGCACACCGGGCGTGGAAATGGCTCAAGCACACATTGATGTGCTCAACGCGCATATATCAGCCCATGAGGGCCTGATGCTGATGGCGGTGCATGACGGGCAGCCTGTGGGCTTTTTGGCGGGTTGGGTGGATGAGGAGTTTGGGGAACTCGTGCCCATTCCTAAGCGACGCTATGGCTATGTGGCGGACTTCTATGTGAGTGAGGCGGCGCGTGGTCTGGGGGCTGGCCAGAAGCTTATGGAAGCTGCGGAGGAACACTTTCGGGTCCTGGGGCTCACCGACATTCGGTTGTTTGCTCTTTCAGGCAATGCGATTGCGCACCGGTTTTATGAGCTGAATGGGTTTGCGCCCTTCGAGGTCTTGCTGTCGAAGCCTCTGCTGAAACCTTTGGGGTAATGCGTGCGGCCCATAATGTACCGACAAACGCGAAATGCCTCTGAGTCAGACTCAGAGGCATTTCAAGTGACAAACTTTTTGTCGTCTCAACCTGGCTTATTTAGCGCCGGGGAGAAGGCCTTCACGCTGTAGGCGCTTACGTGCCAATTTGCGCGCACGGCGAACAGCTTCAGCTTTTTCGCGTGCTCTTTTTTCTGATGGCTTTTCGTAGTGGCCACGCAGTTTCATTTCGCGGAAGATACCTTCGCGCTGCATTTTTTTCTTAAGAGCTTTAAGAGCTTGGTCAACATTGTTATCGCGAACGAGTACCTGCACGTGTAATTCCTGCCTTTTTGGTGGCTAAAAGTCTGTCAATCAATGGAAATAGCTTCCAAACGCAAATGCGTCATAGGGGCGCTTAGGTAGCAGAAGAATCGAAGGTTGTCCATAGTTTGAGGGGGTAATCGATGCTGAATCAGCAGTTTCGACCTCATTTGGCTGATTTTATCGGAAATTCCCCGGTTTCCCACCCAATTTGTCTGAATGGAGGGCAGTTTCTCGACCCATTAAGGTGAACCGAAGGTGGCTGAAGTGAGTCTAAATTGACGCTTTACCGGCTGGGTTGCGGGCTTCATATTAGCGCCATGGCAATACGAAAAATAGCACGCATGGGTCATCCTGTGCTTCTTAAGCGGGCTCAAACGGTTGTAGACCCAACGGCCCCCGAAATTCAACAACTCGTCGATGATATGCTGGAGACGCTGATCGACGCGAATGGCGCTGGTCTGGCCGCGCCGCAGGTCCATGAGTCCTTCCGCATTGTGATGTTTCAGGCGCCCGGTGAACGCAGTGTGGACCCTGGCCTATCGGAAGAAGAAGCGTTTGATCATACAGCGCCTTTGACGGTTCTGATTAATCCTGAGATTACGCCCCAATCAGATGAGATGGAAAAGGGCTGGGAGGGCTGCCTTTCCCTTCCGGGTATGCGGGGCTTGGTGCCGCGCTACACAGACATCATCTATAAAGGGATGTCCTTGGATGGGGAGGTGCTGGAGCGACGCGCACGGGGCTTCCATGCCCGTGTGGTGCAGCATGAGTGCGACCATTTGGAGGGTATCCTTTATCCTGAGCGTATGGATGATTTGAGTGAATTGATTTTTGAGAGCGAAGCGGCTCATTGGATGGAGAAATAGGGCTTTATCCCTATGGGTGTACCATCGAGACTTGGCTGAGGCTGGGTGCAGAAAGAGTAATATGATGACTGATAAAGTAACCGATCAGGATCAAGACGAATTGAGTAACTTGAAATCGCGTATTTTGAGCGAAGTTCTGCCCGATGTTCCCTTCGATGGGTGGACGCGGGGCGTGATGATGAAGGCTGCTGATCGATTGGGTATTGACCGAGGCGAAGTGCAATTGGCTTTTCCGTGCGGCCCTGTGGATTTGGTGAGTTACTTTTTGGCCGAGGGTGATCGCCGGATGGCTGACGTCTTGGCAAAAACAGATCTGGATGTTTTGAAAATTCGCGAAAAAGTGACGTTGGCAGTGCGTACTCGTCTTGAAGTAGATACTGAGCACCGTGAGGCGGTTCGGCGGGCAGGCACTTACTTGGCGATGCCGACTTCAGGAGCGCGTGCCCCACAGGTTGTCTATCATACGGTTGATGCGATTTGGCGGGCTATCGGTGATACGTCTACGGATTATAATTTCTATACAAAGCGGGCCACCCTATCGATCGTCTATGCGTCGACATTGACGATTTGGCTGGGCGATGATTCTGAAAACTTGGAAGAAACATGGGCCTTCTTGGACCGTCGTATTGCTGGTGTGATGCAATTTGAAAAAGTGAAAGCTCAAGTCACTAGGTTTGTCGATAAATTGCCTGACCCCTTAGGGCTGTTGGCGCGATTGCGATATCGCACGTCTCGTTCTTGAAGGCAGTCGTTTATTGAACTTGCTAAAGGGGCAGTATAAGAAAGTCCTTTATTTCTGAGCTGATCTCTGTGACGTCGCGTGGCCCTTCGTAGCCTTGATGATCCTCGGGGACGTGTAAATTCAGAAACCGGTTTGCCTCTCCGTTATGGTTTATCATCGGCAGGTGTAACGCGCTTACCTGTTTTACGATGCCTGAGCTCAGAGTGTTGGACGTTTGGCTGATTAAGGCTGCTGGCGTTGTGAGTAGGGCAGAGTAAACTTCCTTTATCATCAGGTGATGTTTGACTGGTGTTAAGTCGTACATGTTCTTGTTTGTAGGGTTGAAGCCCAAGCGGTTGATGACACCCGTGCCCACGAGGCGATAGCGAATATGCTCAGGCCCAAGGTATTCGGTCACTGTGATATCGGGCATGCAGAAAATTAGTTTTTCCGGGGGCAAGTCTTTCGGGCTTGGCAGTCGCTTCACCCCTTTTGCCTTTTTCCAAGTATCAAAAAAGCGTGCCACAGCAGGCAGGGTCAGAATGTCCCCCGCCCAACTTGGGTGGGATTGGTTTGGTTTTGCAATGTGTTGAGAAATATCGAACATTGGCCGAACCTTGCTTTACATTCATGCAACTTCTGAAAAATAACATATGTCGGTGAAAATGGGCTCAATGATTTGAACCACATTTCATTTTTTTGATCTATATGGAAATCCAAATTATTCTGTCGATGCTTTTCCCGATTTGCACTTTGGTTCTTTTGCCTAAATAGGAGCGCACTGTATCGGGTCTATGTAGCGCAACGATTCTAGGGCGCGCATTTTTAGGCCCTTGGACCGGCAGCATTAAACTAATGACACCGGCTTGGCGTCCTGAGCTGTAGGCGTTCATGTAAGACACAAGCGCAATCTCTGGGGTTTGGGATACACGGTGAAGCACTTCTTGCACTTGGTTCTTGCCGGGACCTTCTGATAAGGCCAGCACATTTTCGCCCGTTACGTCATGCCCCATGCGTTCGGCAATGTCTGTGCCGACGAAACGGTACATAACTTCATCATATGAGATGCAATCGAATATTGAAATGTCCTTGAGATAGGGAGACATTTTTTCTGCGGTCAATGCGCTCGAGGTTGGAAGCTTTGTATTTCCGGAATCGGTTTGGCGTGCCTCGTGCCAGTCTGATATGAGATTGGCAAATGGGCCTGAAGTTAGGACGCGTGTCGTCCATTCCTCATCACTCTCCTGAAAAGCAGAGAGTTCATTTTCATCTATTTGAGGATCGCTCACGTGTCCACCCGTGTTCTGTCATTACTCGAACACTTAGAATGTTAGTTCCGGGTAAATATTCAGTTATCGGACGGTGATCTATTTTTAAAGCGCGCGCGGACTGAGCTGGTTGATGTGGCCCATCTTGCGGCCCGGGCGGGCTTGCGCCTTATTATACATGTGCAGTGCGGTGTTAGGACTGCCCAGTAAAACACGCCATTCATCAACGTCATCCCCGATGAGATTGGTCATGACCACATCGGAGAGGCGCGTTGTTGGTCCGAGCGGCCAATTGCAAATCGCACGAATATGTTGCTCAAATTGAGATACTTGGCATGCATCCTGTGTCCAATGGCCGGAATTGTGCACACGTGGGGCAATTTCATTGACCACGAGAGGTGTCGTTTCATTGCCGGGAACATGAAAGAACTCCACGCCCATGATGCCGACGTAATTGAGCTGGGCAGCGATTTTTTCTGCAATTGTCATCGCGGTAGCCACTAAAGGGGCTTCAATATTGGCTGGCACAGTTGTGGTGTGCAGAATGTGGTTCAGGTGGACGTTTTCGCCGGGCTCATAGGCCGCGAGGTCCCCATTGCTGTTACGGGCAACAAGAACAGAAATTTCACGTGCGAAAGGGACAAAGCCTTCCAAAATAGCGGGTTGTTGGCCAATTTCTTGCCATGCGTTTTCTGCATCACGAAGAGTGTCAATTTTTGTTTGACCTTTGCCGTCGTACCCAAAGCGGCGGGTTTTTAGGATGGCTGGCGTGCCGATGTCGCGCAATGCTTGGGTTAAGTCGTCGAGGGTGTCGATCTGGGCATAGGGCGCTGTGGCAATGCCATTGGCGCGCATGAAGTTTTTTTCGACGAGGCGGTCTTGAGCTGTTGCTAGGGCTGCTACACCGGGACGCACTGGTTTGAGCGTGCTTAGAAATTCGGCAGTTTTGGCCGGTACATTCTCAAATTCATAGGTGATGACGTCGACTTGAGCCGCAAATTTGGCCAATTCGGTTTCATCTTCATAGGCACCACGGGTGATGTGTGCTGCCACTTCTGCTGCGGGAGACATCTTTTCGGGGCAATAGATGTGGGTTGAGAAACCCATTTCGGCGGCTGCGAGTGCGAGCATCCGACCGAGCTGACCGCCACCCAAAATACCAATACGACTGCCTGGCGCTAAACGATCAGTCATCTTTTGGCTCTTCTGCTACAGAATCAGTTTGTGTTTGGCGCCATGCGACCAATCGATCATGCAGGGCAGTGTCATGCAATGCGAGCACTGCAGCGGCCAATAATGCGGCGTTTTTGGCACCTGCATCGCCGATTGCCAGTGTGCCCACGGGCACGCCACCGGGCATTTGCACGATGGAGAGCAAGCTGTCTTTGCCGCTCAAGGCGCGGCTTTTAATGGGGACGCCAAAAACCGGTAGGGGGGTCATTGCCGCCGCCATTCCCGGAAGATGGGCTGCGCCACCTGCGCCTGCAATAACAACGTGTAAACCGCGCTCTTTTGCGGTTTTTGCGTAGGTTACCAAGCGATCTGGCGTGCGATGCGCGGAGACGATTTTGGCTTCGAAAGGTATTTTCAGCTCGGTGAGAATGTCTGCGGCAAGGCGCATGGTGGGCCAATCGGATTGGCTGCCCATAATAATGCCGATGAGAGGCTGCGTATCAGCCATAATGGAACCCCATAGATGCTGTTAATTGGTTTTGTTCAAAGCCCAAATTCTGTCGCCAGAAGTGTGGGAAGCGGCGGATTATAGGCATCGGCGCTGGTTTCGCAAGGCTCGTGGTGCTGTCGGTGTGGAGAAGGGGGCGTTCTCACAAGGTTGCCCTGAGGCATGGGTGCAATTATTCTGGTGAAAACGGCTGATATCCTGCAAGGTGGAGGGGTAGTTCAGATGGAATTGCGATTAGGGACGCTGGATTATAAATGAAGATTCGCGATAAACGATCCATAGGGGAGGTGGCTGCACCAAAAAGCGGTGCTGCTGGACCGTCTTCAACGCGTGCGACTGGCACGGCAGCTTACGGGGCCAATGCGGCGCTGACGGCGCCTGCTGCTGGGCGGGTTGTGAGCGATAGCACAAGCATTCAAGGCGTGTCTGAGGCTGAAATGACCCCTTCTGTGCGTGATGCCCTGATGAAGTTGATGGGTGAAGTGTCTCAATTGCGCCGAGAATTGGCCAGTGTCCGTGAAAGATTACGAGATGCCGAGGGCTTGGCAGACACTGATGCGCTGGTGCCAGTTTACAACCGTCGTGCCTTTGTGCGGGAAGTTACTCGCGCCATGTCAGCGGCCAAGCGGTATGGTTCTTCTTTGGGACTGATTTATCTGGATTTGGATGGGTTGAAACAACTCAATGATGTGCATGGGCATGCAGCTGGTGACGCCGCGTTGCGAGGTGTCGCAACTTTGCTGATGGCGGAGGTACGCGAATCCGATGTTGTTGCTCGCTTAGGCGGCGATGAGTTTGGGATTTTGTTGGAACATATCAGCGAAAGCGGCGCGCAGAAAAAAGCGACAGATATAGAGCAGCGTATTCGAGCGACCCCAGTGGCCTTTGAAGATAAGGCGCTCTCCATCAGTGCATCCATTGGAGCTGTTGGATTGAATTTGGATGAAGACCCAGAACAAGCGCTTGGGCGGGCTGATGCTCTTATGTACGCGATGAAAAAAACGCGCGGAACACCGCAGGGTGAATGAGATGCTCTAGCAGTTTGTGGCTACGCGATGATGTCGGGAAACAAATTATCTTCAATATCGATAATGTTATCGCGCAAGATTAGTTTCTTCTTTTTCAAACGTTTGAGCTGGAGCTGGTCGGGTGCTGCATTGCTGTGTAACGCTGCAATTGCGTCATCCAAATCGCGATGTTCTTGTTTGAGGCGGAAAAGATCCTGGCGTAGCTCTTGTTCTTCGAAGTCATCCATATGGGCTTGTCATCCATTAGGGGCGGTATGGGGAAAGAAAGGGTGTATTTGTTGCGGGCATCATAGAGTGGGATGCGCAATGAAGCCAGAGGGGCAGTGAAATATTGGTTCTTTTGCTTTGACTTTTTTCTCTAAAATTTGGATTTAACTTGAGGGAAATCATGAATTTTATTCGGAAGATGCCTATCGACAAACCTCTTTAGAAGAGTCACACTTTTGATGTACTGCAGAAACTTCAACAGGAGGATAGCGTATGGCTCTAACGTCGCATATCGCCGAACTTGAGCGTCGGCATGAGGAACTTAAAGATCGTATCGAAGCAGAACTTTTAAGTCCGGGCAGTGATGATTTGGAAACATCAGAACTCAAGCGACACAAGCTACGCCTTAAAGACGAAATTGATCGTCTGCAAACCGAGTTAGAAGACGCCGCCTAGTGTATCCCCTGTATTGTTAGGCGTTTATATTCAGCGTCGGGCCAGAAGGCCCGACGCTTTTTGGTTTTTACGCGGCTTAGGCTACAGCGCTTCGGCCAACGTGCGGAGTTTGAACTTTTGAACTTTGCCAGTAGATGTTTTTGGTAGGTCAGTGAAGAGCACCTTTGTGGGGCACTTAAAGTGCGCCAAGTTCTCGCGGCAATAGGCAATCACATCTTCTTGAGTGAGGGCTGGTGCATCTTTCTTTAACGTGAGGAAGGCGCAGGGTGTTTCTCCCCATTTTTCGTCTGGGGCTGCCACAACAGCGGCCTCCAAAATGGCGGGATGTTTGTAGAGCGTATCTTCAACTTCAATCGATGAAATATTTTCACCGCCAGAAATGATGATGTCCTTGGAGCGATCCTTGAGCTGAACATAATTGTCGTCATGCCAGACCCCTAAATCGCCGGAGTGGAACCAGCCGCCTGCAAAGGCGTCTTGTGTCGCGGTTGGATTTTTGAGATACCCGCGCATCACAACATTTCCTCGAAACATCACTTCGCCGATGGTTTCACCGTCTTGGGGCACAGGCTCCATGGTTTCAGGGTCCATTACGCTGAGTTCTTCAAGAACTGGATAGTTGACGCCTTGGCGGGCTTTGACTTGGGCGCGTTCGGCCGGCGGTAATTCATCCCATTCGTCGTGCCATGCGTTTACGACAGCGGGGCCGTAGGTTTCGGTGAGGCCGTAGACGTGGATCACATTGAAACCTTCTTCTTCCAATGCCTGAATGGTTGCGGCTGGCGGGGGAGCTGCTGCGGCAAAGAAATGCACGGTGTTGGGCAACGTTTTTTTGTCTGCCGGATCTGCATTGATGAGAAAGCCCATGACGGTGGGGGCGCCGCCCATGTGGGTGACGTTGTGTTCGTTGATGGTGGCATAGATATTTGGCGCGGTGACTTTGCGCAGGCAAATATGGGTGCCGCCGACAACGCTCATTGACCAGGTGAAAATCCAACCGTTGCAGTGGAACATGGGCACGGTCCACAGGTAGTTGGAGGACTTGTCCATTTGGGCGGTGATGATGTTACCCATGGCCAGCAAATAGGCGCCTCGGTGGTGGTAGACGACGCCCTTAGGGTTGCCCGTGGTGCCTGAGGTGTAATTAAGCGCGATGGCATCCCATTCATCGGCTGGCAGGGACCATTGATAGGCGGGGTCGCCGTCCTTAATGAAGGCTTCGTAGTCCATTTCTCCGATCAGCTCGCCGGGGCCATCAAACTCTGGGTCATTGATGTCGATGATGATGGGATTGGCCTTTGCCAATTGCACCGCCTCATGGGCAAGCCTGGAAAACTCTCGGTCGACCATCAAGACCTTGGCTTCGCCGTGATCGAGAATGAAGGCGATGGCGACGGCGTCTAGACGAATGTTGATTGTATTGATGACGGCTCCCAGCATGGGCACGCCGTAGTGTAGCTCGAGCATCTCAGGCACATTGGGGGCGATGACGGCAACGGTATCGCCTTTGCCTATAGAGCGGCTGTTTAGGGCTGAGGCGAGCTTTAGGCAGCGTTCGTAAAATTGGCTGTAGGTGCGGCGCAGGTCGCCGTGAATGACAGCACATTTATTGGGGTAGATGCTGGCGGTGCGCTTCAGAAAGGACAGGGGGGAAAGGGCTTGGTGGTTCGCCGCATTTTTGTCTAGGCCTTGCTCATAAATATGGGTGCTGTCCATTTTGTTCTCCCTGAAAGCTTATTGGACGGCGGCGCCGATGGAGGCTGCCTACCGCGATTGAGCCGATTCTTTGGCGGCCCTTACCTGGACTAAGCTAAACAACCTCTTAACAGCCGACAAGTTTCGAAGGGTTTGTTAAGGGCTCTGTGGCATTCTTTTGGCTCACAATTGGAAATGTTTAGCTTAGGAGAGGGTTATGACCCACTTTCTTGCGTCTGAAGCCAATGAAGATGGCTTTAAGTTAGAAGATATTCTGACGGTCCTTCGAGCTGATGTCATCAAACGGTGTGACCGCATTGTTGGCGATACGCGTGATGAAGCCGCGCAGGTGCTTGAGAATAATATTCAAATTCTGCAACTTCTCTCGCAGTCCATTCGGTTGGCTGAAGAGTCCACGCGTGTTTTGAACCGGTCTTTTGGCCCAGCCTCTGAAGAGGGTGATGAACCGCGTATTGGTAAAGCAGGCTAGCGGACTGCTTAGGCGGCGAAGAGCGGTGAGAGCCCTTCCCAAAATAATTTTAAGCCCACCAAGAATAGAACGATATAGGCCAGACGGTAGAACGGTTTTTCCGGGATGACGTGCAGCGCCTTTATGCCGAGCATCATGCCAATGGGTGCGAGTGGGGCGAGGACCAATGCCGTCCACAAGTTTTCTGCGTTGAACTGCCCCAGCATAGCGTAGGGGGGGAGTTTGATGAGATTGATACTTGCAAAAAACATCACGCTTGTGCCCGCATAGATCATTTTTTTGAGCTTCTGCGGCAGCATATAGATTTGGAACGGCGGGCCGCCTGCGTGGGCCACAAAGCTGGTAAAGCCGCCTACTATTCCCAAAAGGCTTCCTTTCAGGCGATTGCGCGGTTTTGGTTCTGCAAGTGCGCGCCGACCAATCCAGTGATCAAGTGCAAAGCTCAGCGCGATGCCGCCAATCAGTAACCGCACAAAGGATTCTGTGACGTAGCTTGCGGTGAGGGCTGCAATGAGAATGCCGATGACCGCGCCGGGCAACAAGATGAGGAGATTGGTTTTGTCGAAACTTTTCCGGTATGCCCACACCCCGATCATATCCATGAGCACGAGAATGGGCAGCATGATGGCGGCTGATTGCAGCGGCGAGATGACCAAAGCCATTAATGGGACCCCTAGAATGCCCAGCCCGCCTGCAAAGCCGCCTTTGGACAGGCCCACGAGTAAGATTGCGGGAACCGCGGCGGCGTAAAACCATATGTCTGTGATCATGGGTGGTGTGGTGCTTCCTGAGGCTCTTCGTCGCGGCACTGAATTGAGGCGTCAAAATTGAAGGAGTGGGGGTGAAAAAAAGCTTCGCAAGCCCCATCTTTGAATGGCAAACTACCACAAAATGAAGCCAAAGAGCTTTGGAAAATAATTGGAGGGCCTCATGGGGCGGTATCAAGATAGTTATGATGCGTGGACAGCGGACGCGGAAGGTTTTTGGGCAAACGCTGCAGCGGAGATCGACTGGATTAGCCCCTGGGATAAAGTTCTCGAATGGAACGGGGCAGGCGCGCGCTGGTTTACGGGTGCGCAGTGTAATACCTGCTTTAACGCGGTGGACCGCCATGTGCTGAGCGGGCACGGCGCACAGACAGCTTTGATCTATGATTCCCCTGTAACTGATACCGTGACCCGGTTGACTTATGGGGAATTGCTGGACGCTGTCTCTCATTTTGCGGCGGTGCTGCAACGACGCGGCGTGGGCAAGGGGGACCGGGTTATCCTCTATATGCCGATGATTGCGGAAGCTGCCATTGCGATGTTGGCCTGCGCGCGCATTGGTGCCATTCACTCAGTTGTTTTTGGAGGCTTTGCGGCACAGGAGCTCGCGACGCGGATTGATGATGCCAAGCCCAAGTTGATGGTGCTGGCCTCGTGCGGCATTGAGCCTAATCGGTTGGTGGCCTACAAGCCGCTTGTGGATGCGGCCCTAGGCTTAGCCACTCATAAGCCTGACGGCTGTATTGTCCTCCAGCGTCCTCAGTTGGAAGCGTCTTTGCAAGAGGGGCATGATTTTGATTGGGCTCAAGAGTTAGTCGCTGTTGGCGACACGCGGGCGGACTGCGTACCAGTGCGTTCAGAGGACCCGCTTTACATTCTTTATACATCAGGCACGACGGGCCAGCCCAAGGGCGTTGTCCGCGATAATGGCGGCCATATGGTGGCGCTAAAGTGGTCGATGAAAAACATCTATGACATGGACCCCGGTGATGTCTATTGGGCCGCCTCTGATGTGGGTTGGGTTGTTGGCCATTCCTATATTGTGTATGCGCCGTTGTTGCAGCGGTGCACGACGGTGTTGTTTGAAGGCAAGCCCGTGGGCACGCCGGATGCGGGGACGTTCTGGCGCGTGATTGAAGATCATAAAGTGAATGCGCTTTTCACAGCACCCACTGCGTTTAGGGCGATTAAGAAAGAGGACCCGGATGCTCTGTTGATGTCGAAGTATGACCTGTCCTCTCTCAAGACGCTTTATTTGGCGGGCGAACGCGCTGATACCGATACGATCAAATGGGCGGAAGATGCCTTGAAGGTGCCTGTCATTGACCATTGGTGGCAAACCGAAACCGGGTGGGCCATTGCGGCCAATCCGATGGGGCTGGAAAGCCTACCGGTTAAATACGGGTCGCCGTGTGTGGCGATGCCGGGATATCAAGTTGAGATCGTTGATGATGCGGCCAAGCCGGTTGCGGCGGGTGTTAGCGGGGCTGTGGTTGTGAAGCTGCCGTTACCGCCGGGATGTTTGCCGACGCTGTGGGAAAATGACGAAAAGTTTCATGAAGCCTATTTGGCCGAATTTCCGGGGTACTACAAAACTGCTGATGCGGGCTATAAGGACGCAGATGGCTATCTTTATATTATGGCGCGTACGGATGATATTATAAATGTTGCCGGGCACCGGCTGTCTACGGGCGCGATGGAAGAGGTTCTCTCTGGCCACCCTGATGTGGCTGAATGTGCGGTGATTGGTATTGCTGATCCGTTGAAGGGGCAAGTGCCTTTAGGGTTTCTCGTGCTCAATTCGGGTGTGGAGCGGGTGGAGAGCGAGCTGGAAAAGGAAGTGGTCTCTATGGTGCGTGACCAGATCGGTCCGGTGGCTGCGTTTAAGCAAGCCCTTGTGGTTCAGCGCTTGCCTAAGACCCGCTCTGGCAAGGTTTTGCGTGGGACAATGCGAAAAATTGCGGATGCCGAAACCTGGAAAATGCCTGCGACAATTGATGACCCTGAAATCTTGGACGAGATTGCATTGGCTCTCCAGTCGATTGGGCGCGGCTAGAGTAGGGCTTGAGGAACAAGAGGCATTGAAAAAGGGCGCTGTAAAACAGCGCCCTTTTTCATTCAATGTGAGGTGTGAGGCACGACTTAAGCGTCGTCTTCATCCTCAGCCTTGCCCTTAAGGTTTGAAAAGACGGAAGCAGCATCATATTTCTGCTCTTCTTCTTTTTCTGGTGCAGCCTGCAAATTGGAGAAAGGATCGTCGGAGCTTTCCTCCACCACTGTTGAGCCAGCGATTGCGGCGTAACCTGTTGTCTCTTCGGCAGAGCGCAAGGTGTTGGCTTGCTCTAGAGGAGGCAGACCCGCTTTTTTGCGTTCCTTGGCGACACGGTCCGCAGCTTTTTGAACCGCAGCGTCCAATTCAACTTGAGAACAGAGGCTCAAGGTAACTGGATCCACCGGCTTGATGTTGGAGCTGTTCCAATGTGTCCGATCCCGAATGGATTGGATCGTTGGTTTTGTCGTGCCCACCAATTTTCCGACTTGTGCGTCTGTTAGCTCAGCGTGATTGCGGAGCAACCATGCTGTTGCATCTGGACGGTCTTGGCGACGAGAGAGCGGCGTATAGCGCGGTCCCTTGCGCGGCTTTTGCTCCGGCACATCGAATTTTGATTTGAGAAACACCAACCGTGCGCGGGGGTCTTGCTGGCAGCGCTCAATTTCCTGACGGTTCAATTGACCGTTGGAAACTGGGTCCATACCTTTGATCCCTTGGGCGACATCACCATCGGCGATACCTTTGATCTCAAGCACATGAAGGCCGCAGAATTCTGCGACTTGGTCGAATGTCAGTGATGTATTGTCAACAAGCCATACGGCAGTTGCCTTAGGCATAAGAGGCCGAGACATTTCTTCTCCTTTGACCCACCCGGTTTTAGCGGAGGACTCTTCGTAACTTCGGGAACAAATAGGGATTGCTCTATGTATAAGCGGAATGAGCATGGATGAAAAGGGAATTCATTTTCTGGCAGGTTTCTGCGGTTATCTTTGCAGTCTGGGGCCGTAACAAAGGCGGCACCTGCTTTGAGGACGCCGCCTTTGAGTTGTCTGTCGTGAAAAAGCATTTTTAAGGAATTAGAACGATTTTCCCGATGTGCGCGCTGCTTTCCATGAGGATTTGAGCGTCAGCGGCTTGGGCCAAGGGAAAGGTTTTGTAGACGATGGGCTTAAGCGTTCCGCTGGCAAGATGAGGCATGACCTCGCGTGTGATTGCTTGGGTGAGCGCTGTTTTTTCGTCGATTGAGCGGGCGCGCAATGTGGAGCCCATCAAGGTCAGCCGTTTGAGCATAATGGGTAGGAAGTTGACCTCTGCCACTGAACCGCTTTGGTAAGCGATGTTGACGATGCGGCCCCGCCGTGCGGCGGTGGTGATGTTGCGTTGAATGTAATCCCCGCCCACCATATCGAAGATGACATTGGCCCCGACATTGTCGGTCAAACCCTTGGTGACCAACACGAAGTCTTCTTCATTGTAATTGATGGCGCGGTCTGCACCGAAGGTCTCGCACGCTTTACACTTTTCTTCCGACCCGGCGGTGGCATAGACGGTGGCGCCAAAAGCCTTAGCCATTTGAATGGCCATAGAGCCGATGCCGCTTGTGCCACCATGAATAAGAAGTGTTTCGCCTGCTTTGAGGCCCGCGTCTTCAAATACATTGGTCCAGACAGTGAAAATGGATTCTGGTGTGGCACCGGCTTGTTCCATCGACAGTGTGTCTGGAATCGCTAGGGCATGGTCTTCGTGGACCGAGCAATATTGGGCATAGCCGCCGCCTGCTAGGAGGGCCATTACCTTGTCGCCTGCGCTCCATTTGGTAACGCCTTTGCCAACAGCTACCACTGTGCCAGCTGCTTCTAAGCCGGGGGTGAGCGGGGCGCCGGGAGGGGCCGGGTAGAAGCCCATGCGTTGAATGATGTCGCCCCGATTGATGGCGGCTGCGGCTATTTTCAGCAAAATCTCTTGGTCTTTGAGAACGGGGAGGGGGATGTCGACCAACTCCAACACGTCTGGGCCGCCGGGCTCGCGAATTGAAATTGCTTTCATTGTTTTTGGAAGAGATGGGCTCATTGTCGCTCCTTGATAGCTCTTTGATCGTGCGAATTGAATTTGAATAGGGGCAGTCTATGGCACGGATAAAGCCTGCGCCAGACGGGAAAGGCCCCGGCGACCGTTAAGGTGCTGCAAATGTGGCTTGATATGTCTTGGGGCATGGCCATTGAGGATCGGCTGGGTCATTATTGTGGCCGGGCGGTTAGGGCTTCTGGCCGTGGTTTCATTTTGGGAAATGGCGCAGGTAAGGACATTAGATGGCGAATGATAAATGGGTTGAACGCAACCAGAGTGATGTGCTTCGCGCACTTCTGAGCGAGGATTTGAGTGATTATGGGGTGGGAGAGCTCCAGGCGCGAATCAATGCACTGGAAGGTGAAATTGCACGTAGCAAGGCCGATATTGCGTCAAAAGAGGGAACTTTGAGTGCGGCGGAACAATTATTCAAGAAATGACTTTGTGTCATATTTGTATTAAGCAGTTGAAACAACTACATATTTCAGATCTTCTGAAAACAGGTCCCAATTTAGATCATCTAATGAGTATTTTCTTGTTTCCCTTAACTATTCATTGGGTATTACACTGTCAATGTAGTCAAGCGTAATCCAAATCTATGGATTTGAGTGGTTCCTATCCACTTTGTTTGACGCCTCCCTGTTAGAACTTGAGCCGCGGTTTGCCGCGGCTCCTTTTTGTCTTCTCAGGTTCCCCCCCTCCAGTACTTTCTTGTTTTATTTGCTCCTTATGGCGCTAGGTCTGACTTTTGCCTTATTGGCTTGATTGACTGGCTTTCCCAGAATGCTCACATCGCCTCTTTGCCTTTGGCTCTTTGCAACAATCTGTAAGGATTTGGGTCAGTTTGCGTCTCGTTTTGTCTGCTTTTCCCAAAATCGGCAGGAAATCGAACTTGGCACGTATGTTGATACATATAGGACAAGTGTTCGGAAGCGGGACACAGGCCAGAACAGTATTCTATGCTGTTCCTATTGCCGGTGACGCTCTGAGTTGATTTGAGTTTGAGGAGCAGTGAGTTATGTCTGAAGATCGTACAGTTTCTGGTGTTGGCATTGAAGAGGGCGGGGTTGTTCGCACGTTCTCAAGTGATTTTGCCACGAGTGAGTTGTTTAACCGTTCGTACCGGGAAGGTATGTCGTTGGTCGAAGAGACTGCTTCCTATCTGGATGGACCAGGACGGAGCGATTCTAAACTGCTTCCCCGTAATTCTAGCCTTGCCTATGCGGCTGAAAGTATGCGCCTGACGACACGCCTGATGCAGGTTGCTGCGTGGCTGTTGGTGCAAAAGGCTGTAGCAGAAGGCGAAATGAGTGCACAGGATGCCGCTCAAAGTAAGTATCGGTTAGGTGGGAAAGAGATTTCCCGGGCAAAACCGGTTGAAGGCGCTGATGACCTGCCGGAAGCTTTGAAGGATATGGTTGCCCGTTCCCATTCGATCTACAATCGTATTGAGCGTTTGGAGCGGATGTTGGCTGGCCAAAAACCCGATACTGTTGAACAGGTTTCGCCCTTAGCTAAACAATTTGCACAAGTAGAGACTTTCTTTCAGGAAAACCTCAACCGTCACTAGAGATCTCTCACAGACTTGAAGAGGGTTACACTGAGCCCCTCTTCAAGGAGATCGACGCTAAAGGCCGACTGAACCATAGAAAACCCGCCTCTCTAAGAGAGGCGGGTTTTTCATATATCGTCGTATGGCCAAAAGGCCCAATTGACTTACTCGCCCAAGAAACCAGCGAATTTGTCTTTAAAGCGGCTAACGCGACCACCACGGTCCATCAATTTAGCGTCGCCACCAGTCCATGCTGGGTGCGTGCTTGGATCAATGTCCAATACGATGGTGTCGCCCTCTGACCCGTAGGTAGAGCGGGTTTGGTAAGTCGTGCCGTTTGTCATCTGCACGGTAACCATGTGGTAATCCGGGTGAATGTCTTTTTTCATCGCGCTCGTTCCGTACTTCAACCGCCCATTGGTGAAAAGAGAGGGCCAAAATAAGTGGCCTTTACCGAGCAAGGGCGAAACGCGCGGCACATCACTTTCCACAGTGAATCTAGAGATTGCGGCTGTATAGCTGAGCTTTGAGGCCATGGCAAGAAAATGATGGGGTCAAAGGGCCAAATAGAGTCGGTTTTGTGCCGTTTTTGCGCGCGCAGCGGATTGGCTGTGGTCTGCCCAAACCAGTATTTGAGCGGCGGCGGTGGTTAATGAACGCTGTTTTCGGCGTAAAATGCTGAATTGTGAGGTAGGTGCGGCATTGAGACCGGCAGAAACCGGGGTTAATTGACGATGGCCAATGGCAATGTGGGGTTGGTGTTGTTATATCTCCATAAAGCCGACTTTGGCGCTGCACTACTGAGCGCTGCATTACCGTATTTTAAGAGACCATCGCATGAGCACCTCAAATACTGTTGTTGAAGCTATTGAAGAAGAGGCCTTGCGCCGGAAGCCAAGTAAGGGTGCGGGGCCGCTGGTGAAGCTGCTTCCCTTTTTGTTGGCGTATAAGCCAATGCTGGTGGCTGCTTTTGTCGCGCTTGTGGTGGCAACGGCTGCGACTTTGTCCTTTCCTCTAGCTGCACGGCAGGTTTTGGATCGCGGGTTTGGCGATTCAGATGCGCTTGTAATTAGCCAATATTTTGCATTGTTGATTCTTGTCGGTGTTGTACTGGGGGCGGCAAGTGCGGTTCGGTTCTATTTCGTCAGTTGGTTGGGGGAGCGGTTGGTCGCTGACCTTCGCCAAGCGGTTTATGCCAATGTGCTCAATCTATCGTCGTCGTTTTTCGAGATAACCAGAACAGGTGAAGTTGTGTCGCGGTTGGTTGCGGATACGACCTTGATCAAAACCGTTGTGGGGTCCAGCGCCTCTATTGCTTTGCGTAACCTCTTCACCCTGATTGGTGCCGCTATTGGTATGGTGTGGACCAGTGCCACCTTGTCCGCGCTGACGTTGGCCGCGACCCCCCTTATCATTCTGCCATTGGTGATCTTTGGGCGCTGGGTGCGACGCTTGTCGCGCGACAGCCAAGACCGGATTGCTGATACGAGTGCTTTTGGAACTGAAACACTAGGGGCTGTGCAAACGGTGCAGGCTTTCAATCACGAAGAGATTGATCGGCGTGGCTTTATGACCACGGTCAACCAAGCCTTTGATGCTGCCCGTAAGCGCATTTTGGCCCGGTCGATTCTGACAGCCTTGATTATCTCTATCGGATTTGCAGCTTTGGTGAGCGTGCTGTGGTTTGGAGCGCTGGAAGTACAAGCCGGACGGATGTCTGGTGGCGAACTCGCGCAGTTTGTATTTTATGCATTTCTGGTGTCTGGCGCGTTGACTGCGTTGAGCGACGTGTGGGGCGACATTCAAATGGCAGCTGGGGCCACTGAGCGGTTGATTGAATTGTTGGAAGTTGAAAGCGACATTCAAGCCCCTGCCAACCCTGTGGCATTGCCGAGCCCCGCACAGGGCGCCATTGAATTTTCGAATGTAACCTTTTCCTATCCGACACGGCCCGGCGTTTCTGCACTCAATGACTTTTCGTTGAAAATTACACCTGGCCAGACTGTTGCAATCGTGGGTCCTTCCGGGGCTGGTAAGAGTACAGTTTTTCAATTGTTGCTCCGGTTCTATGACCCTCAGCAAGGGTCTGTGACCTTGGACGGCGTTGAAGTGCGGGAAACTGATCCGGCAGCCCTTCGTGCTGAAATGGCTTTGGTGCCCCAAGATTCAGTTGTGTTTGGCATGAGTGCTGCGGACAATATTCGGTATGGGCGCCCTGATGCGACCGACGCGGAAGTGTTGCAAGCGACAAAAGATGCGTTGCTCGGCGACTTTTTCGACACGTTGCCAGACGGGTTGGAAACAGCCTTTGGTGAGCGCGGGGTCACCCTGTCAGGTGGTCAGCGCCAACGTATGTCTATTGCGCGGGCTATTTTGCGGGATGCGCCTGTGCTGTTGCTGGATGAAGCGACAAGCGCGCTGGATGCTGAGAGCGAGAAATTGGTGCAGCAGGCCTTAGATGGTTTGGAAAAAGGTCGCACGACACTTGTGATTGCGCACCGGCTTGCGACTGTGAAAAAGGCCGACCAAATTGTTGTCATGGACGGGGGCCGCGTTGTTGCCATTGGTAAACATGAAGAGTTGATTGCTCAAAATGGGCTTTATGCACGACTGGCAAAATTGCAGTTTGGGCATGAAGCAATAGCGGCTGACTGATTTTACGAAGTATTGATCGGCTGAATTTAGGGGAGAGCTATGTCTAAAAGTATGAAAATTGCACTACCGATCGTCGTTGTACTGACGGCGTTTAGTTTCTATGTGTTTCAAATTCTTTCAGGTGCAGGGGCTTTTACTGAGCTGCCCGAGAATATGGATGCAAATTGTACAATCATTGAAGCCGTGCCGGGACCTGAAGATATTTTGGTCGATACGGAGCGCGGCATAGCTTACGTCTCAGCGTATGACCGCCGGAAGGTGGCCGCGGGTGGTCCAGGGTCGGATGCTATTCGTGGGGGCATTTACGCTATTGATTTGACCAAGCCACGGGCTGAATGGCGTCTGTCAGATGTGACGCCGCAATCGCCTGCTGACTTTCGGCCGCATGGGATTGGGTTCTACGTCGGCCCATACGGGAAGCGCACATTGATCGCTGCGAGCCATCCCTCTGATGGTCGCCAATTGATTGAAGTGTTTGATGTATCGGCTGAGGGCATGTTGGCGCACAGAACGACTGTCGAAGACCCCCTTATCCGCTCACCGAATGATTTGGTTCCGGTAAGCCATGACGCCTTTTATGTTGGCAATGACTACGGAATGGATGGGGAGCTGTTGCGTCAGCTTGAGGCTTTTGCTTCCTTGGATGCGACTGACCTGATTTATTGGGACGGGCAGAAAGCGGTTGTGGCGGACGATGGATTGACAATGGCCAATGGCGTTAATGTGAGTGCTGATGGCAAAACGCTTTACGTCGCAGAAACACAAGACCATATGCTTCGTATGTATGACCGGAATATTGAAACTGGTGTGCTGACGCTGCGTGAGAAGGTTGAGCTTGGTACTGCGGTGGACAACATTGATGTCCGTGAAGATGGCGCTTTGCTTATTGGCGCGCATATTCGGATTTTAGATTTTCTGGAGCATGCGGGTGATGTAAACATCTTTGCCCCAAGCCAAGTGCTGTTGCTTGTTCCGGGTGCAGAAGGCACAGGTGGTGCTGCTGGAACGATTTACCTGAATGACGGTAAAGAACTTTCGGCTTCTAGTGTCGCGGCGGCCTACAAAGATACGATGCTGGTTGGCGCGGTGTTTGACCCGCGTATTCTGGCGTGTGACATGCCGCAGTCCCTCCCGCAATAGGGATCTGCAGCTCACGCATCGTACGATGTTTTTCGGCGGGTTGAGATTGAACTTATCTTTGGGTGAGTTTGAACTCAATCCGCCGATTTCGTTTATAGGCTTCTGCTGACTTCTGGGGTGAGAGAGGCTGATAGGCGCCGAAGCCTGCGGCAACCAATCTCTTGGCAGGCACGCCGTTTGCCACCAGAAACTCAACCACGGAAATGGCACGGCCTGCTGACAGGTGCCAGTTTGAGGGGAACTCTGCGGTGTTGATGGGCGCTGCATCTGAGTGGCCGTCGACGCGTAGAATCCAGTTTACCTCATCAGGTATTTGAGTAGCGATTTCGCGCAGGGCGACAGCGATTTTTTTCAAATCTTTTTGACCGCGTGCGCTGACTTGGGCTGACCCTGATGAGAAGAACAACTCAGATTGGAAGACAAACCGGTCGCCCACAATTTCAATGTCAGAGCGGTTGCCGAGGATGGCTCTTAAGCGACCAAAAAATTCGGACCGATAGCGGGCGAGCTCTTGGACTTTGCGAGCCAATGCTTTGTTCAGGCGTTTGCCCAGATCTGCAATTTGAGTTTGGCTCTCCCGGTCTTTGGCTTCTGAGGCCTCTAGTGCTTTTTCCAGTGTTGCCAACTGGCGGCGCAGGGCGGAGAGCTGTTGGTTGACCAATTCAATTTGGGCAAGTGCTTGTGAGGAGACTTTGCGTTCTTTGTCGAGGTCAGATTGAAGGCTGGCGATTTGGTCACCAGAGCCCGCACCGTCTGATATGAGGGCGCTCAGCTTTTCTTTTTCAGTTTCGGCATTGGCGATATCATCGGTAAGGGAGAAGATGGTGGCCTGTAGGCTGGAATTCTCTCGTTTTTCCAATGCCAAAAGGCTGGAGAGTTCCGCCATTTGGGAACGCAATGCATCAAGGGCTGAATCTTTGCCGGTGATGGCTTTGGCTAGAAAAAACTGCGTGAGCATGAAAATTGATAGCAGAAAAATCAGCACGAGCAGCAGCGTTGCCATGGCATCGACAAAGCCGGGCCAATAATCAGCCGATGGGGTGGTTTTTTTTCGACGGCGTGAAAGCGCCATAATAGGGCCTCCGCCTAGTCGCGTTGTTTTTGGAGCTCGGTCAGCAAATTCTCGAGGGCTGGTTTAAGCTGGGTTTGATTTTCTGACATTTGACGCATTAAGCCCTGTTCGAGCTGTATTTGCTCGGTAAGGGCGGCTATCTGGCCCGTGAGCGCCAACAAGGCAGTGTTGCCAGCCGCAGCACCCTCGGTGGTTGTGCTGGCCTGAGGGGCGGCCTCACCCAGAACGTCGGTGACGGTTGCCATCCATTCTTCGAGCTCATTGTAGAAGCGGTTTTGAGCTTGGCCGGCTTGTAAGTCGAGAAAACCTAGAACAAGAGAGCCAGCGAGGCCAAAGAGGGAAGAGGAAAAAGCAGTGCCCATGCCTTTGAGGGGAGCTTCCAATCCTGCGCGAAGTTCTGTGAAGACAGCGGTGCTGTCGGTGCTCTCGACATTCAGACTACGCATGGTGTCGCCGACGGCAGCTACCGTTGAGAGCAAGCCCCAAAAGGTGCCGAGTAGACCTAGAAAGACCAGCAACCCGATTGCATAACGTGAAATTTCACGTTGCTCGTCCAGGCGTGAGCCGATGGAATCCAGTAAGGCAGTCATGGTTTGAGCGGACAGGCTCATCCTTCCACGCCGATTGCCCAATATAGTGGCCATTGGTGCGAGCAGCTGGGGGGGCGGGGGAAGGGCTAAGCCGGGGTCGGCGCGTCGAAACGAATTGACCCAATTGATCTCAGGATGAAGCGTGAAAACTTGGCGCACCGCATAGAGAATGCCGATCACCAATACAAAAACAATCAACCCGTTTAGGCCCGGGTTTGCGAGAAAAGCGGTGATGAGTTTTGAGTAAAGAATCAGCAGTAGAAACCCAACAAGTGTCAGGAACAGTGCCATGCGGGTTAAATAGGCCCGCGGTTTGGACAGGGTAAAACTGTCTGAATAATCCTTTGCCACGCCTAACTCTCCGCCTTGCTTTTGAATGTTACTTTGCTTGCTCTAGCTCGAGGTCATCACAATATCAACGCGGTCGCCGGGACCACTGTCTTCAACTGTTCCCAATACGCGCACATCAATGCGGCTGCTGGAAATACCAAATTCTGTTGTGAGGTGTTTTCGCACTGCCATGGCGCGCCGCAGGGATAAGCGTCGCTGAGCCGAAACTGATGTCAACGTATTGTGACTGGAATAGGCTTTCAGTTGGATGCGGGCTGCTGATTGATTGAGTTTTTTTGCCAAGGCCGCAAGGGTGGAACGACCGCTGCTCATTAGTTTTGTGCTGCCTGTGTCAAAAACAATGCGGCCTTCTGCAGGTTCCGGAGACCGGAGTGTACGAGGGCGCTTGGGGGCGTCTTCGATCGCGGCCAATTCCCGGGCTGTTTCTTCGATTGCATTAGGGACAGTCCGGCGCGCTGTCGGCGCACTTGCGTTGATGATGGGGGAAATAGGTTTTGATGGTTTGGCGACTGGCTGAGCGGAAGCCGATGCCTGAGACACTGGCTTGGGAGTTGGGGCCGCGCGGGAGGTTTTGATGGACCCAAATGCGGCTACGTTGAACCCTTTTGCTTGGGTGGCCGGCAAGGATTTGTTTGTTGGCTCTGCGCCCCAATGACCATTGATTTCAGCGCGGGGGGCGGGGAGCAATACAAGGTTTTGCTGCATGATAGCGGCATAATTTGTACCCTGTGCTGGTGCCTTCTGTACTGGTGCTTGGGTTGTTTGCCGCGTTGGTAATTTGGTCGGGATACGCTTTGTTGGCGCAGGACGCGCTGTTTGTTTTTTGGCCTCGGGCTTTGCGACGACTTTATTGGATGGCGCTGTTGGCGCAGGTGTTGATGCAGCTTTCACATTAGGTGTGGGGGCTGAAGGCTTGGCGGCTGGTTTTGGTGGGACCGTCACCGGCTTTTTGCTCGGCACTTTTTTTGCTATCTTCTTCGCGCTTGGCTTGGGGGCTGTTTTTTGAGCCACTGGCTTATCGATGCGCTGACTTGTCTGTGCTGATGTGACGGGTTTTCTTTTCGCCGCACGCATCTCTTTGCTTGGGCTTGGGCGCGCTTCAACTGGCGTGCTGGCCCGTGTGGATTTGTTTTTTGGGTTGAGCAATTTGGGCGTGATGAGCGTGAAGGTTTTTGTTTTCGGCGGCACGGCGGGTGTCGGCACGGCTGAGTTTACTGGATTGAGAACGATGGGTGCATTGGTCCCCTTGGTTTGATTGAGCGCGTCCCAATTGACACTCACAGGTTCAGCGACCACCGCGACAGTCGTCACGGGTAGCGCTAAAAGCACAAGACTGCTCAGGGTACCTAGCTGCATCAATGTCGTTGCTATGGCGTTCATCGTTTTCACTTAATCCAGCATTTCGGGCCCTTCGGCTCGGTTTGCCTGTCAGTTCCATCAGTCGCGGCGGCTTCCTGCCTTCGCACGTATCATTGCATATTGCTCAGTGGTCTTCGACGGCGAAAGGATAGGCTCGGCATTCCCCCGAAATACAGCCCAATAGTGGCGTATATTGGACCAAATCGCATCCTAAATTTCTCGCTCATCGTAACAAGCTTCTATCCGATTCTGTGAGGCTGGGCGCAAAAATCAGCTTATTGGGAAGCTGAAACGCTTACAGCCAAGCGTGTGACGGCTTGGCTGTAAGGAATAGGTGTCTTTAAAGTCAGCGAGAGCGGTGTCTTACCCTGCTGTTGGTGCTGACCGGCGTCCTTTGCGGATGAGCTCAAGCAAAGGTCTTGCCAATACATCATTGGTCGCAACAACGGATTTTGTTTTGAAAATCTGTTCGCCGCCATTGATGTCTGTTGCAAAGCCGCCTGCTTCTCGCAAGATGATAAGGCCTGCAGCCATATCCCATGTGGAGAGGTCACTTTCCCAGAACCCATCGAAACGGCCTGCGGCAACATAGGCTAAGTCAAGAGCCGCTGAGCCAGTGCGCCGGATGCCTGCGACGTGTGGCATCACAGCGGCCAATTCAGAGAGGGCTTGGGAATGGTTGCCCCGTCCCATGTGCGGAATGCCGGTGCAAACAACAGCTTGGTTGATGTCGCGGCGATTGGCGACACGCAAGCGGCGGTTGTTGAGAAATGAGCCACGGCCTTTTTCGGCAATGAACATTTCGTCGGTGATGGGATTGTAGATGACGCCGGCAACCATCTGTCCTTGGCGTTCGAGGCCAATTGAAATGGCAAACTGTGGAATGCCGTGCAGGAAGTTTGTGGTGCCATCAAGTGGATCCACAATCCATCTATGGCTCTTATCAGAGCCTTCGATCGTGCCGCTTTCTTCTAGCAACATGCCGTAGCCGGGACGTGCATGTTGAAGTTCTTCGCGCAGAATTTTTTCCGCTTTGAGATCAGCGCTGGTGACAAAATCGCCGGGGCCCTTCATCGAAACTTGGAGGTTTTCGACTTCGCCAAAGTCCCGTTGGAGGCCGCGTGCGGCTTTGCGGGTGGCATTTACCATGACAGTCAAGGTGGGGGATAGATTCTGCATCAGGCAGTGGGTCCGTATCTTAAAGTGTTGAGGAAACGAGAGCTATTCAGCCCGTTTGAGATAGGTAACTTCATTGGTATCAACGATGATTCTATCGCCTGTGCCAATGAAGGGCGGCACCATAACCCGTAAACCGTTTTCAAGTTTTGCCGGTTTGTAAGAAGAGGTCGCTGTTTGACCCTTCAGGACGGGCTCTGTTTCTACGATTTCGAGTGTGACGTGATCTGGCAAAGAAATGCCGATGGGGCGCTCTTCGTAAGTTTCTAGCGTGACAATCATGTTGTCTTGAAGAAACGCGGCGCGCTCGCCAATGAAATCTGTCGGCAATTCGATTTGTTCGTAGTTTTTTTGGTTCATGAAAACCAGCATGTCGCCTTCAGCATAGAGATACTGATATTCCTCTTGCTCGAGGCGAATTCTTTCAACAGTTTCGGAAGACCGAAAACGCTGATTGAGCTTTGTGCCATCGATGAGGTTCTTCAATTCAACCTGAGCAAATGCACCCCCTTTACCCGGCTTGACGTGCTGGAGCTTAACTGCGGCCCAGAGGCCCCCATTATGCTCGATCAGATTGCCGGGACGAATTTCATTGCCGTTAATCTTCATGGTTGTGCTCTCAGGTTTGATCTTGGTTTAATCGTAGTTGATTGTGCGCGCATTTGACATCGACCTTAGGCGAATGGATTGCCTTTGGGGTGCGCTCCTCTAGGAGGTTTGAAAACTGGTTTGGCCGCTCTGATAGCATTTGCTGCAGCATTCCACAAATAAATCACCGCCTAAAGACGGATTATTGGTGCGAATGAGGTGAAATAGACCGATTTGGGGAAAGAAGCAGCTGAAATTAAACAAGCGCCCCAATGGAGCACTTGTTTTTTGTAAGGATTATCGAATTTACTGGCTAAACCACTTTTTCGTCCGGGCTTGGGCTTGCGCTAGTTTTTCGGGACTAAGTTCATCTGAGAGCACGTCGCCGAGCTGTTTGTCGTCGTAGCCGTTCCTGCGGGCGATCAAATAGTAGGTATAGGCCATGAGCGTGTCCCGATCGACGCCGCGCCCCAGAGCGTACATGCGGGCGAGGCGGGCTTGGGCGAAGGGCTCATCGGCTTCTGCTGCTTTACCGAACCAAACGACAGCCTTTTGGTCATCCTTGGCGACACCGTCACCGCTGAAATAGAGTTGGCCAAGGTAGGTTTGTGCTTCCACAAGACCTTGTTTTGCTGCCATTTCTAGCAATTTTGCGGCGCCGACGCTGTCTTGGGCTATATGGGTGCCATCAAGCTTGAGCTGCGCCATGTTAAAGGCGGCATCGGGTTGTTTTTTTGCGGCGGCCTTTTGGAAGTAGCTGATAGCTTTTTTCATATCCTGCGGGCGTATTTCACCTGCGGCATAGATGGCACCGAGCGAATAAAGTGCGTCCGGGTGGCCTTCTTTTGCGGCCCGCTCGTAATATTTCAACGATCCTTGAGGATCCGCTTTTCCGCCTGTGCCGGTCGCTAGGAATTGTGCGTAAAGAAACTCTGCGCCGGTGTGTTGCTTGTCGGCTGCGCGTGCGATGAGCGATCTGGCACGGCCTAGGTCTTGAAGGGTGATGGCGCCGTCGCGGTAAATAACACCGAGGGCGTAGAGGGCGGAGGCATTGCCTTTTTCGGCCGAAGCTTCAATCCAACGCAAGGCTTCTGAGCCATTGACTGCGGCGCCTTCCCCATTGAGGTACATGGTGCCGAGCAACAATTGTGCGTTGCTGTCGCCGCCTTGTGCGCCTTCCATGGCGCGTCCAAAGGCAAGTTCGTATTGGTGAGTGGCGTAGTGTTTCGCGGCTGCTTCAAAGGCGGTTTCGGCCATGGCGGTTCCTGACATCAAAGTGAGTGGCAGGGCGATCACGGCGGCAGTGAGAGCAGTGGCGAAGGTCTTTTTCATCTCTTTTTACTTTCCTCGATCAATATCTGATCAAACTCTTTTACGGCAGCGGCAGGGCCCTGTTCAAATCCCCAAACGCCAGACGACACGGCAACAAAGTCTGCACCTGCTTTTACGAGCGGTGCGGCGTTTGCTGTCGTTATGCCGCCAATAGCGACGCACGGGACCACGAAAAGGTCTGACCACCAGGTCAGAATTTCGGGTTCGGCGGCACTCAACGCGAGTTTTGTGACAGTGGGATGAAAGGCGCCAAAAGCAACGTAGTCAGCACCGGCTTCGCCTGCTTCCATGGCGAGATGGCGTTGGTCATGACAGGTGATTCCGACAATTTGGTTGTCACCCACAATCTGGCGGGCCTCTGCGTAGGACATGTCTTTTTGACCGATATGAACACCGTCGGCGCCGAGTTCGTTCGCCAGTACCGGATCATCATTAAGCAAAAAGGCAACTTCGTACTCATGAACGATGGGCATGAGAATTTCAGCGGCTCTTTTGACCTCATCGGCGGTCACTTTGCTCTCGTCTTCGTTTTTGAGGCGAAGTTGAAGGCAGGACACCGGACCTGCGTCTAAGGCTGCCCGCAGGGTGTCGCCAAAGCCCACCGGCTCAAAGCGGGGCGGGGTGATGAGATAAAGCTGACAGGGGGCTCTCTCTTCTTCTTTGAGGGGCTTTTGTGACTTTTTCGGCTTTTTCGATTTTTTGCTCATGCTTTTCCCATAGCGCCTTTCTCGGGTGAGGTCGAGGTAGAAAAAGGGCGAGCCTGGTTTCGCTGGGGTTTTTGGGGCTGGTTAGCGTGGCTAGAGGAGTGCGTGCCCCCCGAAGATGGCAGAGTCCACGCGTTGTAATGGATCCCCTGCCTCATTTATGGGGCTCTAGTGCTCGATCTGCGATAACAGGTCAGTGTTGGTTATGAGGTTGCGAGCACCCTTCGCATACCGCTCGTCAAAAATGTTGTTGTGAAGCCAAGCGTCAACCGAGGAAATACTGACCTTGGCGACCTCTGGGCGCACACTCCAGCTCACTTGGAGGGGCGAGCCCTTTTCGTTGTAGTCTGGGCCTGTTGTGGAACCGCTGTATTGCACCGGTGTGCCAGTGTCCGACGGGATGTTGGTTGCTTGGGGCAGTCCATTGACTTGTTTGAGATGCGTCAGCTCAACGAAATCTCGAGCGCTGTCGTCGTTAACCAGCACATAGACCTGAGCTTCAACGCGAAGTTGTGGATTGGGAAATGCTTCACTCAGACAAGAACCCAGTGTAGGCCCGGGCATGACTTTGGCCGTGGTGTGTACATAGTGAACTTCAATGGTGTCGCCAGGTTGCAAGTCACCCTGAGCGCTGACCCCGACGGCCTTGTCGTAATGTGCAAGCTCGGTGTCGGTTAACTTGCCAGAATATTTGAATCCGGTGCCATTGCCGTGTCCGTCGCCATTACCGGCATAGGCTGTGAATTCACCACCCTTGTGCTCTGCATTTTTATGGAAATGAATGTTGCAGAGGTTCATCCGGGTATGAACCGGGGCGGCTTTGAATGCGCGCGTGTGGTGTCCTTCGACCGAGGTGATGTCTCGTGGTGACTGAGGTCCTAAGCCCGTATTCAGGATGTTTTTGGCGAGTAGGTGGTGTTGTTCGGCAATGAAGTCGTCTGAAACAGCTTCATGCGAATTAGAGGCAGCGAAGGCGACGTTCGCCAGCAGAATTATTGAAGTTGTGCCCAATGCTAGTGCAGATTTCGGCAGTTTCATTGAATCACCCTGTTTATTCTCACAAATACGAAAGAATTTCATCTTATTGCAAAAGGTGGGAACTTTGAAACACCAATTGCATTGAACCCAATCTAAGTGAAATTTTGCAGGAAAACGAACATGACACACTGAAATCAGGGCGGTGGTGCTTTAGGGGCGCGGGGGCCTCAACGCAAAACGCCCCGGCGTGAACCGAGGCGTTTTACTGTAACTGTTGTGGTCTGGCTTATTTTTCTAAGTCAGTAGAATATTCGCCTTTGGACGCCAAGCTATTCATTTTAGCGCGGTGGGCGAATGCAGCTTGTGCTGCTGGCACGTTGTCGGCTTTACCAGCCCATGCTTTTTGTGGTGCAGCTTGAAGTGCGCGGCCGTAGGAGAATGATAGTTTCCACGGCAAAGGACCCATTTTGTTCATGGCGCCGAGGTGAGCTGTTGCTTCTAGGTCAGATTGGCCGCCTGACAGGAAGACAATGCCGGGAATCGCAGCAGGTACGGTGCGCTTGAATACTTTGAGTGTGCGTTCTGCAACTTCTTGTACGCCAGCCCGGTTTGAAGCGGTTGAACCTGAGATTACCATGTTTGGTTTCAGGATGCAGCCTTCCAAATTGACTTCTTGTTCGCGCAAGGCGTCGAAGAGGGCGATCAATGTGGTTTCTGTAACTTCTTCACAGCGCTCAATAGAGTGCGAGCCGTCCATGATTACTTCTGGTTCCACGATTGGCACGATACCAGCTTCTTGCGCCAATTTAGCGTAGCGCGCGAGAGCGTGCACATTTGTGGAGATGCAATAAGTGGATGGAATGTTCTCACCGATGTTGATGACCGCACGCCATTTAGCGAAGCGAGCGCCAATTTTGTAGTACTCAGCAAAGCGATCGCGCAAGCCGTCGAGGCCTTCTGTGATCATTTCGCCGGGTGCGCCTGCAAGTTCTTTAGCGCCGCCGTCTACTTTAATGCCGGGGATAGAGCCAGCAGCTTTGATGACGTCAACTAACGGTGTGCCATCAGCGCCTTTTTGGCGGATGGTTTCATCAAACAAGATCACGCCTGAGATGTTGTTGGTCATGGCGTCCGTGGTGCGGAACATCATTTCGCGATAATCGCGGCGGTTGTCTTGCGTTGATTCCACGTTGATGGCGTCGAAACGCTTTTTGATGGTGCCTGAGCTTTCGTCGGCGGCAAGAATGCCTTTACCGGTGGCAACCATTGCGAGTGCGATTGATTCGAGTGTTTCGCTCATCTTTCAAAGTCCTATTGTCGATGACCCCGGCGCGCTGCCTTGGGGTTCTTATCATTTATAATCGTGAATTACGTGTTTTGCAAAGCAATGACGCCGGGAAGCGGCTTGCCTTCTAACCATTCAAGGAAAGCACCGCCTGCGGTAGACACGTAAGTGAAGTCTTCTGCAGCGCCTGCATTGTTGAGGGCTGAAACGGTATCACCGCCGCCTGCAACAGATGTGAGCTCGCCCATTTTGGTGAGCATGGCAACTTGTTGCGCTGCTGCATTGGTTGCGGTGTCAAAGGGTGTGATTTCGAAAGCACCCAGAGGACCATTCCACACAACAGTGTTTGCAGATTCAAAATGCCCGGACAATGCGCGGACAGTGTCTTCGCCAGCATCTAAGATCATCATGTCTGCTGGAACTGCGTCGACAGCAACTGTTTTGCACGGAGCGTTTGCGGCAAATTCAGTCGACACAACAACGTCAGTTGGCAGCACAATGCGGCAGCCAGCGTCTTTTGCTTTGCTCAAAATTTCGCGTGCTGTATCTGCAAGGTCGTGTTCGCACAGTGATTTGCCAACATCGTAGCCTTGGGCCGCCAAGAATGTATTGGCCATGCCGCCGCCGATAACCAGCGTATCTACTTTTGAAACGAGATTACCGAGTAGCTCTAGTTTGGAAGAGACTTTGGCGCCGCCGACAATTGCCACAACGGGTTTAACCGGTGTGCCAAGGGCTTTGTTTAAAGCGTCCAATTCAGTTTCCATTGCCCGGCCTGCGAAAGACGGGAGGAAGCGTGTGATGCCTTCTGTAGAGCCATGGGCGCGGTGCGCGGCTGAGAAAGCGTCGTTGACGAAGAAGTCGCCATTTGCCGCAAGAGCTTTTGCAAACTCGGGGTCGTTGGCTTCTTCACCTTCATGAAAGCGTGTGTTTTCCAGCACGAGAATGGCGCCAGCACGTAAAACGCTAGATGCGATGGCGGGCGCTTCTCCAATGCAGTCGCTTGCGAAAGCGACGGGTTTGCCCAGCAGCTCTCCAAGAGCGTGGGCAACAGGAGCGAGGCTCATCGAGGGAACCACTTTACCTTTAGGACGGTCGAAGTGGGACAGGATGATGATCTTTGCGCCTTTGGCAGCAAGGGCCTCAAGGGTAGGGCAGAGGCGTTCCAGACGGGTTGTGTCCGTGATTGTGGTGCCGTCTGTCGGAACGTTCAAGTCGGCACGGAGGAGGACATTTTTGCCCTCCACCGAACCAGTTGCGAACAGATCGTCGAGCGTTTTGTGCTCGGCCATATGTTTCTTCTCCTAAGTTAAATCAGCGCTGCGCTAACAGCGTTTGCCTGCTTAAAGCAATTTACCCATGGCAACAGCAGTGTCGCCCATACGGTTGGAGAAGCCCCACTCATTGTCATACCAGCTCAAGACACGTACCAAGCTACCTTCGACAACTTGTGTTTGGGTCAGGTCGAAAGTAGAAGAGTTTGGATTGTGGTTGAAGTCGATGGAAACCAATGGCTCATCTGTGTAGCCCAACACGCCTTTAAGGTGGCCGTCAGCTGCTTTGATGATTGCAGCATTCACTTCCTCGGCGGTTACTTCACGACCGGCATTGAAGGTGATGTCGATCAAGGAAACGTTAGGTGTCGGAACGCGGATCGCTGTGCCGTCAAATTTGCCAGCAAGCTCTGGCAAAACCAAACCAACAGCTTTAGCCGCACCGGTTGATGTTGGGATCATTGAGACAGACGCTGCGCGGGCGCGGCGTGGATCTGAGTGATAGGTATCAACGGTTTGTTGGTCGCCTGTGAAAGCGTGGATTGTGGTCATGTAGCCTTGCTCAATGCCGCACAATTTGTTGAGCACTTGAGCAACAGGGGCCAAGCAGTTGGTGGTGCAAGAAGCGTTAGAAACCACTTTGTGGCTTTTGCGCAGTTTCTTGTCGTTCACACCGTAAACCACGGTCAAGTCAGCGCCTGCAGAGGGTGCAGATACGAGAACTTTTTTAGCGCCAGCTTCAAGGTGCAAAGCAGCTTTATCACGGGCAGAGAAAATACCGGTACATTCTAGTGCGATATCTACGTCGAGTTTGTCCCAAGGCAATTGTGCCGGGTCACGCTCTGAAAGAATTTTGATCGGACCTTGGCCAACATTCATTGATGACTTGGTGGTGCGAACTTTGCCCGGGAAAATGCCGTGCACAGAATCATACTTCAACAAGTGAGCGTTAGATTCAACGTTCCCCAGATCGTTGATTGCAACTACTTGAATGTCTTTACGACCTGATTCTGCGATTGCGCGTAGAACCAGACGTCCGATACGGCCAAAACCGTTAATAGCAACACGTACTGCCATGAGCCTCTTCTCCTAATAGTTTTTTAGTCGTTTTGCAGCCGTTCTTTTGCCGCCGCGACGGCTGCTTCAGCTGTAATCCCGAAATGATTGTACAAGTCGTTAATTGGGGCACTCGCGCCGAAGCCGGTCATGCCCACAAAGGCACCCTCGAACCCGAGATATTTGTCCCAACTCATGCCCGTGCCAGCCTCGATGGCCACGCGGACTGTTCCTTCACCCAAAGTTTGTTCTCGGTACTCACGAGATTGGGTGTCGAATAGTTCTTGGCACGGCACAGAAACAACGCGGGCGGCAATGCCGTCTGCTTGGAGCTGTTCTTGTGCTGCCATAGCGATTTTAACTTCTGAGCCAGTGGCAAGCAGCGTCACTTTTGCAGCGCCTTTGGCAGGAGAAAGTTCGTAGGCACCACGTGCGCTGAGATTTTCATCTGTGTGCTCGGTGCGCTGTGTTGGCAGGCCCTGACGGGTGAGTGCCAAAATAGACGGTGCTGTTTTTGTTTCCAAAGACAGCTGCCAGCATTCAGCTGTTTCAACAGCGTCACACGGACGGAAGACCATCAGATTAGGAATGGCGCGTAGGGCAGAGAGGTGTTCAACCGGTTGGTGGGTTGGTCCGTCTTCGCCAAGGCCAATGGAATCATGGGTCATCACGTAAATGGTGCGAATGCCCATCAGTGCGGACAAACGAATGGCTGGGCGGCAATAGTCTGTGAAGACCATAAATGTGCCGCCGTAAGGAATGAACCCGCCGTGCAAAGTGAGGCCGTTCATTGCCGCTGCCATGCCGTGCTCGCGTACACCGTAATAGACGTATGAACCGTCATAGTCGGGGGCTTGCACAGGAAGCTGATCTTTAGACTTGGTGTTGTTTGAGCCGGTGAGGTCAGCAGAGCCGCCCACGTTTTCCGGCATGATTGGATTTACAACGTTCAATACTTCTTCTGAACATTTGCGTGTCGCCCAACCAGGCTTTTCAGCTGATATTTTCTTTTTGAAGTCGTTGATGGCTACGCCCACAGCTTTTGTGGTGTCACCAGCCATGCGACGTTCGAATTCAACGCGTTTGCTTGCATCGGTTGCCGCCAAACGGGTTTCCCATGTCTTGTGAGCTTTAGCTGCTTTGAGAGCCGCGACACGCCAAGCGTCGCGGATTGGTGCAGGGATAACGAAAGGTTCGTCAGTCCAGCCAAGCTCTTTGCGCGCTAGAGCAATCTCGTCTTCACCCAAAGGTGCGCCGTGAATGCCGGAAGTGCCTTGTTTGTTTGGTGAGCCTTTGCCGATGATTGTTTTACACGCAATCATTGTTGGCTTGTCTGATTTACGTGCCGCCGTGATCGCGGCTTCAATGGCTTCTGGATCGTGGCCATCGATGGAGATGGTGTTCCAGTTTGCCGCTTGGAAACGTGCAATTTGGTCACCGCTTTCAGACAGTTCAACTTTGCCGTCGATGGTGATGTTGTTGTCATCCCACATGACGATCAGCTTGTTCAGCTTCAAATGGCCTGCCATTGAAATGGCTTCGTGGCTGATGCCTTCCATCAGGCAACCGTCGCCCGCGATCACATATGTATAGTGGTCAACGAGGTCGTTGCCGAATTTGGCATTCATCATCCGTTCGCCCAGTGCAAAGCCAACAGCGTTGCTGATGCCTTGGCCAAGGGGGCCGGTTGTGGTCTCGATGCCTTGAGCATGACCATATTCTGGGTGGCCAGCTGTTTTAGCGCCGAGCTGGCGGAAGTTTTTCAACTCTTCAATCGTCATATCTTCATAGCCAAGAAGATGGAGGAGAGAGTAGAGCAGCATTGAGCCGTGGCCCGCTGATAGAACGAAGCGATCGCGGTCGGCCCAGTTGGGGCTCAAGGGATCAAACTTCATGAATTTGGTGAAGAGGACGGTCGCGATGTCTGCGGTGCCCATGGGCATGCCCGGGTGGCCGCTTTTGGCTGCCTGCACTGCATCCATGGACAAAGCGCGGATGGCGTTGGCCATTTGAGTGTGTGTTGCACCCAAAGATGCATTGGCGGATGCGGACTCGCCCCTCGAGGAGGTGCGGGTTGCAGACTGATCTGTTGACGTCATGCTTTAACTCTTAATATCTGCCGGTCTGATGGAGCCAACGAGTTGGCGCCCGGTTCGGGGTCACATCGTCCCCGGCATCGGAAATCCGTTTTGCGCACTTTTGGCAATAACCTGCCAAAGGCGGCGCCACAATGACTATGTGCTATCACAGAGTCAATGGGGCATTCTGGGCCAATTGGTGCGGTTTTGTCGCGAAACGGCCCCACAAGTTGCGTGAAGTGTGTGTTGGTCGAGTTTTGAGCTGTTCTCGGCGTTGAGGCATAGGGTTAAGAGGGCTTTGCTGCGCGGAATTTGACTGGTGTGTGGGTGGTTGCACACTTATGCTTTTAGTCGCGGGGTTGCATGGGCTATAGTGCTTAGTGGGGATGTAGCTGAGGATTTAATTCGCTAGCTATGGTAAAGAATGTCGGGTGTGCAGTAGGCGCCTTTGGAAAGTAACGATCTCAATGAGTAATTTAGAATCAGCCCTGCAACGTTTTGGGCGCGCTTTGGACAGACTGGAAGCGGTGACGAACCGCCGGATTGGTGTCAGTGGCCGCGATCGCGTGAATACGCAGATTTCGGAACTTCGGACAGACCGCGCTAAATTATCTGAAGAGCTTGATGTGATGAAAGCAGAGGCACGGCGTTTGTCTCAGCTGAATGATAGGGCCTCGGAGGAAATTGGTGCAGCGGTGACCCTTATTCGATCTGTTGCTGGACCGCATACTGAGAATTCCGATAAGGATGGACCTGATAGCAATGAACCTGCGGGAACGCAGACGAGCGCTACGGCATCTGGCCATTCCTAATTTGACAGACTACTCGGCACGACCTGAAATCCACTTTGAATATGTAAGGCCACTTTATGGGACAAGTTAATGTCACAGTGAACCAGCGCTCTTATACTGTTGCCTGCGGTGACGGCGAAGAGCAGCATCTGATTGAATTGGCCAAATACCTTGATAAGCGGGTGGGCGAATTGACAGAAGCGGTCGGCCAAGTGGGCGATGCGCGGTTGTTGCTGATGGCGGGGCTGTTGATCTGCGATGATTTGTCTGATGCGTTGGGTAAAACCAAAGAGCTGAAAGAGGAAATCGCTGGATTGAACACGCAAGGGGCCGATGCGCAATCAGCGGCAAACCAGACTGAAGAGAATATCGCTAATATATTGGTGAATTCGGCCAAGCGGATTGAAGATATGGCGATCCGTCTGGAAGCGAGCTGAGCCGTTTTTGAGCTTGTTTATGTAAACCGTTGCGTTGAGCGTTCATTTCGATGATAAGATGGCGTGAGGGCTGCCCGATGCGTCAGAATATACATCGCTTGGGGCCTTACGTTCTTCTAGGGAGCTGTCCCTGTGCTCGACCGTGGTCTTGCGTAAACGGCGCCCACCTACACTTGTAGGTCTCCGAGGAAAACATCATTCAACGGTCTGGGTGGCTCTCACACTTTGTATATAGCCGGGCCCTTTAGCTCAGTATGTCCCTATCTATTTAATGTTTAGATATATGGTGAGCCAAATCCTTCAGTTTGGCGGTTGGAAAGGTCTCGGATTTGAGCAGTGCTTTGAACACGGGAGACAGTGAAGAGCTGACGGCACGCAAAAGCGCTTTGCGGGCGGATTTGCGGGCGCGACGCGACCTTGCACAGGCTCAGGCTGATGAGGATGTCGTAAAACGTGTGAGCGATGTCATTCTTTTTGAGATATTGGCTGATTTACCCTTGGCGCAAAAGGCGACCATTGGTGGATATTTTCCCATTCATTCTGAAATGAGCCCGCTGCCTTTGTTGGCGCGGCTTGACGAAATTGGTCATCAGACTGGTTTGCCTTGGGTGATTGATGTAGATGTTCCTTTGGTTTTTGGGGCATGGGCACCGGGGGAGGCCAATGCGGCAGGGCCCTTTGGTACGCGGGTACCCAAAGCGGGTGCTGCGCAATTTATACCTGATGTGGTGCTGGTGCCTCTGCTCGGTGTGGACACAGAGGGCTACCGGTTAGGATATGGCGGTGGTTTTTATGACCGGACGCTGGAGAAATTACGGCAAGCAGGCGACGTGGTCGCTATTGGCTTGGGATATGAATGTCAGTTGTTGGAGGAGGTGCCGCGCGGCGTGCACGACCAGCAACTGGATTGGATGGTTACAGAGCAGGGTGTGACTTGCTTTTGAGGCCCGCTTTTAAGGATTTTAGGTTATGCGTGTTTTGTTTTTAGGCGACATTGTTGGGCGTTCTGCGCGCGAGGCTATTGTGGATCAAATGCCCCGGCTGCGGACGGAACTGGATTTGGACTTTGTTGTCGTAAACGGTGAAAACGCTGCGGGTGGGTTTGGGATTACCAAGGCGATTTGCGAAGAGCTTTATGATTGCGGTGTGGATGTGATCACATTGGGCAATCATGCGTGGGACCAACGCGAAGCCATGATGCATGTAGATCAAGAAAGCCGTCTCATTCGTCCCCGCAATTTTCCCCAAGGCACCCCAGGCCGAGGGAGCTGTCTTTATCAAACTGAAAAAGGTCAGCAGGTGTTGGTGATCAATGCCATGGGGCGCGTCTTTATGGATGCACTGGATTGTCCCTTTGCTTCGGTAGGCGAAGCGCTGGATGAAACGCCACTTGGCGACATCGCTGATTTTGTGATGGTGGATTTCCACGCGGAAGCGACGTCTGAGAAAATGGCGATGGGACACTTTTGTGATGGACGGGCAAGCTTGGTTGTCGGAACGCACTGCCATGTGCCGACCGCTGATGCTCAGATCTTTGATGGAGGTACGGCCTATCAAACTGACGCAGGTATGTGCGGTGACTACAATTCGGTTATTGGCATGGATAAAAACGAGCCTGTTAATCGGTTTCAGACAAAAATTTCCGGTGGGCGCTTTTCCCCAGCTTTGGGGCCAGCCACGCTTTGTGGCGTTTTGGTGGAAACCGATCCTGTTACTGGCTTAGCTTTAAGCATTGAGCCCTTCCGGCGGGGTGGTCGGCTTAAAAATGCCACGCCAGCAAAAGCCTCAAAATCAGGCGCAGCATAACATTCTCAGAAGCCTTCTTGATAAACTGATAGGTTTATTTTTATTCCAATGCTCCGTCTCCCTCATGAGGCGTTCGTGAGGGAGACGGAGTGCTGGAACGCTGTTGGGGTGTTAACAGCGTTTGTCGGGCCCTGACAGATGGAGTGGGGCGGGAAGCCACCAGAGCCCTTGGATCCGTCAACCTGTCTTGGGTGTCCGATCTTCGCCAAGCGAAGGGTGAGGCCTACCGGGTGAAGTAGGGCTCGTCGGAAGAGCAGGTTGATGGCCTGCCGAATCAACTCTTCTCTAAGTTGCTTCGACGGGAGAAAGCTCCCATAGGTTGCTCTCTAAGTCCAACTAAACCTTAGATAGGTTACGAAAAAGTTAAAGCAACCTAAGGGTGCATTTCTTTTTTGACTTAAGGGCGGCTGAAATGGGGTAAAGTCAATTCCTGTATGGATTTTCCCAGTCAGCATTCGTATAAGAACTCAAATACAATATCTAATGATGGTGCAGCTCCGGGTCTTGGATTGATTGCATCGCCTATTAAATGTCGGAGGATTTATGGCAGGCCATTCCAAATTTAGTAACATCCAGCACCGAAAAGGCGCGCAGGATAAAAAACGCGGCAAAATTTTTGCCAAGCTTGCTAAAGAGGTGATGGTTGCAGCCAAGTTGGGCATGCCTGACCCTGATCACAACCCTCGTTTGCGGGCTGCTATTCAGGCTGCCAAATCCCAGTCCATGCCGAAAGATAATATCGACAGAGCGATTAAACGCGCGACGGATCAGGGCGGTGAGGACTTTTTTGAAATCCGCTATGAGGGCTTTGGTCCGGCAGGTACTGGCGTTATTGTTGAAGCCCTTACCGATAATAAAAACCGTTCTGCGAGCGATATCCGTGCGATTTTCACCAAAAATGGTGGGAATTTGGGCGAGACCGGTGCGGTTTCATTCATGTTTGACCATGTTGGTTCAATTCAATTTGGGCCAGAGGCTGCGGATGCAGACACGATGCTGGAAGCAGCGATTGATGCGGGAGCCGATGACTGCATCTCGGATGATGACGGGCATGAGCTGATTTGCGAAGTGGGCGCTTTGCACGAAGTTGCGCGGGCTTTGGAAGATAAATTTGGCGAGCCGAAATCTGCTCAAATGATCTGGAAGCCGCAAAATTTGATCGAAGTTGTGGGCGCTAAGGTTGGCACGATCGTTAAATTGATGGATGCGCTTGAAGATTGCGATGATGTGCAAACTGTCTACTCAAACTTTGATATTTCAGAAGAAGAGCTGGCCAAATTGGAGGACTAGCCTCCCTTAGAACTATTTTGGTGAATTGAAACCCTCCCGTTGGACCTCTTTAGGAACCGGCGGGAGGGTTTTTGTTTCTGTTTTGTTTCATGTTGGGCCAAGTTAGGTATAGTGAGATTTCAGAGATTCGGCGCGCCTTGCGTCAGGCTTTAGGGACGATCTGATATTTAATGAGCGGTGCACTCACACTTTTGGGGATAGACCCCGGCTTGCGCTCCACTGGGTGGGGCGTGGTTGAAATGACCGGCGCAAAGCTCAAGCATTTGGGCAATGGCACTGTGAAGTCAGATGGCTCGTTGAGTTTGGCGGAACGGTTGGTCATGCTGGAAACCGGGCTGGTGCAAGTGATGGCGCAGTTCCAGCCGCATGAAGCTGCCGTTGAAACAGCTTTTATGGCGCGGGATGCGGTGGCTGCTTTGAAGCTGGGCCAAGCACGCGGCATTGCGCTTCTGGTGCCTGCGCGCGCGGGCATTCCGGTGGCAGAATATGCACCGAATAAAATCAAAAAATCAGTCGTGGGTGCGGGTCATGCGGGTAAAGCGCAAATCCGGATGATGGTGGAAATTCTGCTTCCCCGCTGCGAGATCGACAGTGAACATTCAGCCGATGCGTTGGCGACAGCGATTTGCCACGCTCATATGCGCGGGAGTTCTGGTCGGATTGAGGCGGCGCTAGCGAAAATAGATGCGGCTGACGGAGGGAAGAAAACTTCCTCTCAACGTGGCGCAGGTCAAAGACGGACAGTAGGGAGTGCTCGGCGATGATCGGCAAACTAAAAGGTATTGTTGATGAGCTGGGCGAGGACTGGGTGATCCTTGATGTGGGCGGCGTGGGCTATTTGGTTTCTTGCTCTTCCACCACGTTGCGCGGTCTTGGCGGGCCCGGCGAGGCAGCTGCCTTGTTGATTGAAACATATGTGCGCGAAGACCAATTTCGGCTGTTTGGCTTCTTGGATGTTGCCGAGCGCGATTGGTTTAAAATTTTGCAAAGCGTTCAAGGTGTTGGTGCACGGGTGGCACTCGCGGTGCTGGGAACGCTCGGCATTGTTGGGTTGACCAGTGCGATCAATGCGCAGGACAAAAAGGCTGTGGCGCAGACCTCTGGTGTGGGACCCAAGCTTGCCGCGCGTATTGTGAGCGAGCTTAAAGACAAAGTGCCGACGAGTGCGCTCAGTTTGCAGGTTGGGACATTGCCGGAGGGTGCTGGGAATGCGTCTGCGGTTGCGCCAAGCAGCGGGCCAGCGGAAGACGCTATTTCGGCCTTGGTGAATTTGGGTTATCCCGATGCACATGCCCGTCAAGCGATCGGCGCGGCGGTGGCTGTATCTGATGAAGGGGCGACGGCGGAAATGTTGATCCGACGTGGGCTTAAGGAGTTGGCACGATGAGCGACCGGTTGATCGATGCCTTGAAGGATGAGCAGGACGGGGATACCCATTTTCGGCCTCAGCGGCTTTCTGAATTTGTGGGTCAAGCTCAAGTGCGCGCCAATCTTGAAGTCTTTATTCAGGCTGCCAAACAACGCAATGAGGCGCTGGATCACGTGCTTTTTGCGGGGCCGCCGGGGCTTGGCAAGACAACGCTTGCTCAAATTATGGCGCGGGAGCTTAACGTTGGTTTCAAAGCGACGTCGGGACCAGTGATTGCGAAGGCGGGAGATTTGGCGGCACTGCTCACCAATTTGGAAGAGCATGATGTGTTGTTTATCGATGAGATCCACAGGCTCTCTCCCGCGGTTGAGGAAATCCTTTATCCCGCCATGGAAGATTTTGAGCTGGATTTGATCATCGGTGAGGGACCCGCAGCGCGGTCTGTCAAAATTGATTTGGCGCCGTTTACGTTGGTCGGCGCGACCACGCGCACCGGATTGCTCACAACCCCTTTGCGGGATCGGTTTGGTATTCCAGTCCGGTTGAATTTTTACGAGGAAGACGAGCTGCTTTCCATCGTTCGGCGTGGCGCGTCTGTGTTGAACATTGGGATTAGTGATGACGGCGCGCGCGAAATTGCACGCCGGGCGCGTGGCACACCGCGTGTGGCGGGGCGTTTGCTGCGCCGTGTACGTGATTTTGCGGCGGTGGACGGGGAACGTGAGATTTCCTTTGAGACGGCAGACCGCGCCCTTTCGCGGCTAGAGGTTGATAAGCGTGGTCTCGATGCGCTGGATCATCGCTATTTGCGCTGTGTGGCGGTGAATTTTGGCGGTGGCCCCGTTGGCATTGAGACGATTGCAGCCTCTTTGTCTGAGCCGCGCGATGCCATAGAAGAGATTATTGAGCCTTACCTTATTCAACAGGGATTTGTGAACCGCACACCGCGCGGGCGTATTTTGACGCCGCAAGCGTTTACCCATTTGGGGGTTGCTATGCCTAAAGGTATTGCGAGCACCCCGGCAGGACAGGCCGCACTCTATGAAAAATCTGATGCGGGGGAGGGTGACCTATGAGTGCGCCACAGGCTTGGCCCGATATTTCAGGCCGCATTGAAGACGGCATTCATTTGCTGCCGATCCGAATTTATTACGAAGATACGGATTTTTCCGGGATTGTGTATCACGCTAATTATTTGCGCTTTGCAGAACGCAGTCGGTCTGACTTTTTGAGGTTGGCGGGGGTGCATCACCACGCATTGTTCGAAGGTGATAATCCACTGGCTTTTGCCATTCACCGTATGGAAATGGACTTCGTGCGACCTGCCCGTATTGATGATGTGTTGGAAGTGCGCACACGCTACATCACCGCACGGGGCGCACGGTTGGAAGTGCTGCAATCCATTTGGCGCGGGAATGAGGAATTGTGGCGGGCTAAGGTGATGGCGGCTGTGATTGATCAACAAGGTAAGCCGCGCCGCCTGCCCAAGTCGGTAGTGGAAAAATTGACACCGCTTGTTCGTCCGCTTGTCGATGGCGCGTGACTGGTCTGTGGTTCCTACACAACATTATGCTAAACCTTTGAGGGCGTGAGGTGAATCGAACTGGTTGAGGCGATTGTGCCCCAGTTTTGACACATTTCGTCGGCTAGCTGGCTTACGCTATTTTTTGGGGTTGACTGCTTCTGAGAAAATCGCTGTTTAGTCGTTTTCTCGTCGCGTTGAAGCCTTATTGGACTACCAGTGTGCCTTCGGGCGCCTGTGTTTAAATACGCTGTGATTTTGATGTATGACTTTTGACGACACTTGCTTTTAGAGAGGCCTCGATGGATCCCACCCAAGCTACTCAACTTATCGCCGATGGCACTGCTGGCATTGGCGGGGGGAACGCTGCGGCTTCAGCCCTTGATTTTACCGTATGGTCGCTGTTTATGCGCGCCGATATGGTCGTTAAAGCTGTGATGATTGGATTGATCTTCGCCTCTGTTTGGTCATGGGGGATCGTTTTTGAAAAATGGATCCGCTTTGGCCGGGTGAACAGGCAAGCGGATGCCTTTGAGCGGTTGTTCTGGTCCGGCAAATCTTTGGATGAAATTTTTGATGAAGTGAGCGCGCGGCCTTCTAATCCGCTGGCGCTGCTTTTTGTGTCCGCCATGCGGGAGTGGAAACGCTCCTCTGATATGACCGCTCATTTTGCGGGTCTTAAAGAACGGATCGACAAAGTGATGGGTGTGACCATCGGGCGTGAAATGTTGGCCTTGGAAAATCGGTTGCTGTTTTTGGCGACGGTGGGCTCGGTTGCTCCCTTCATCGGTCTGTTTGGGACTGTGTGGGGGATTATGAATTCCTTCCAGTCCATTGCGATCAGCCGCGACACCAATTTGGCTGTTGTGGCACCCGGGATTGCCGAAGCGTTGTTTGCGACGGCCCTTGGCTTGCTTGCGGCCATTCCTGCGGTGATTGCCTACAATAAATTTTCCAGTGATGTGTCACGTCTTGGGTCCCGCTTGGACGGTTTTGCCGATGAGTTTTCAGCGATTGTCTCGCGCCAACTTGATGAGCGGAGCTGAGCATGGGCATGTCAACGTCGCGTGGTTCGGCAGGTAGAAGTCGCGCAGGTGGCCGCTCTGGCGGTCGCCATCAACCGATGAGTGAAATCAATGTGACGCCGATGGTGGACGTCATGCTGGTGTTGCTGATTATCTTTATGGTTGCCGCGCCGCTGTTGACTGTGGGTGTGCCGGTAGATTTGCCTCAGACGACTTCGCCGCCGCTTCAAGGGGATGATGAGCCGTTGACCATTACGCTTCAAGCGGACGGCCAGATTTATTTACAAGAAACGATTGTGACGACCCAGGAGCTTGTGCCGCGTTTGTTGGCTATTGGCGAGAATGGATATGACCAACGTATTTACGTACGTGCTGATAAAACCATCATGTATGGCGAGGTCATGAATGTGATGGGAACGATTTCCAGTGCGGGTTTTTCTCGCGTTGGGTTGGTGACTGAGACGCCGCGCGATGCGGCAAAGAAAACCAAGTAGCGGCTGGATAGTATGCGCATTGGGTTTATCGTTTCGCTTTGTCTTCACGTTGCCATTCTCATGGCAGCGTATGTTGCCTTGCCCTCTGCTGATCCTTTCCCTGCCGTTGCTGAGAAGGTTCTTCCTGTAGAGCTTGTGACCATCGATGAGTTCACCAATTTAAAGCGCACACCGACACTTGAAGCAGAACCCGAACCTGTTGTTGAGGCAGAACCTGAGGTGCAGCCGGAACCCGAGCCTGCTCCCGCTCCTGAACCACCTGCTCCTGCTGTTGAGCCAGAAGCCGCCCCTCCCGCGCCGCTGGCCCCCGAACCTGAGCCCGAGCCGGTTGTTGAAGAAAAGAAACCCGAGCCCAAGGTTGAGCCCAAACCAAAGCCGGTGAAGAAAAAGCCGGTCAAAAAGGCAAAACCTAAGAACGTATTTGATCCTTTGTCGTTGTCGGCTTTGCTGGACAAACAGCCGGATGATGTGAAGAAGCCCTCTCGATCAAAACTGCCAACTCCTGCTGCTGCCGCCGGCTCAAATTCAGAGTTGACGGTCTCAGAAAGTGATGCTTTTAAACAGCAGGTGGAGCGATGTTGGGACGTTAGGAGAATTTCTGGAGCGAAAGATGCAGAGCAGTTGCAAGTGTTGGTGAAAATATTTTTGAAAAGTAATGGAGACTTGGCAGGAGATCCAATAATCGTGAAAAGTGCTCAATCCTTGTCTAGATCACCGTCTGCTGCGGTCGCTGATAAAATCGCGGTGCAGGCAATTGTTGGATGTAAGCCGTACAAAATGCCAATTGCAAAATATGAAAGCTGGAAAGAGATTGATTTTAGTTTTGACCTCACAGAAATGTTGGGCCGTTAAAGGATTGGAGCGGGCTGACCAATGTCTCTTATGGTCGGAATATCGGGTGGATTTGGAGAGCTGGGTTTATGCAAATGTCTATTGCGTGTGTGCGGGCGATTAGCCCAATACTCATATTTTCTTTTTTGTTGATATCGCCATTTATCAGGGTCGCGCAGGCAGAAACTCCGGCTGGTATATCGGAAGCTAATGCTACAGCGACGTCTTCGGCAGTTAATGAAAATAAGAAACGGAAAGTGGACCCAGTTTTGACTCGAAAGGGGTTTTCGCCAGAATCATTGGGCAGGTTATTGGATTCATACGAAAAGTCTGGAGAGAAAGTTGAGGTTGTGAGACCGCAACCTGAGGATTTAGCGTTTTCTCGAGTAACTGCGTCTTCGGCAGAATTGACGATCTCTGAGATTGATGCCTTTAAAAGGCAGATGCGAAGGTGCTGGATACCCGCGACGGATACCCCTGCCGGAGGTAGCCTGATTGTGTCGTTGAAAGTGTTCCTTAATATTGATGGGTCACTTGCCGGACCGACGGAAGTTGTCAACAAAACACGGGCCACCGCTGGAGACCAACACTTTCGGCTGGCGGCGGCCAGTGCATTGCGATCGATTGATCGGTGCCAACCGTTCCAAATGCCCCCGGAGAAATATCAAAGGTGGCGAATAATGCTACTGACATTTGATCCTAGAGAAATGTTGGGCCGCTAAGGGATTTTGGTGTGCTGACCATCATTTTGCCGCATTAAAGCGGTGTGTTCGGATGGTTAGAGGTTGGGCGTGTGGCTGGGTGAAGAACTTTAGTCATAAAGCCCTGCTAAGGTGGTTTTGAGTGGCGTTTGGTGGCGTGTAATTGAGATGTGGGTATGTTGGTTTGATGCGGGGGAAAGCGTCAAATTGAGTTGATCTGAGGGATAGGACTATGATGCAGCGTGTTTCGATTGTGAGAGCTATAAGCCAAGCTTTGGTTTTGGCTGTATTGGCGGCGGTGCCCTTTGTGGGACCTGCGCACGCCGCGCTGCAAATTGATATTACACAGGGTAATGTGGACCCGATGCCGCTGGCGGTTACCGATTTTATTGGGAACGGTACCCAAGACAGCGCAATCGGCGCTGATATTGCCAAAGTTATTTCAGCCGACCTTGAACGCTCCGGCTTGTTCCGTCCGCTGTCTAAAGCTTCTTTCATTGAAAAAGTTGCCGATGTGAATGTGCAGCCGCGTTTTGGTGACTGGCGGGTGATCAATGCGCAAGCGTTGGTGACGGGGCAGTCTAAGCTGGAAGCTGATGGCCGCTTGAAAGTGGAATTTCGGCTGTGGGACGTTTATTCAGAAAGCCAAGTAACGGGCTTACAGTTTTTTACCACACCGGATAATTGGCGCCGTGTCTCGCATATTATTGCGGATGCGATCTATACCCGCCTGACGGGTGAGGGCGGGTATTTTGATACCCGCGTTGTTTATGTGGCTGAAAGCGGCCCTAAAAACCGACGGATCAAGCGTTTGGCGATTATGGACCAAGATGGGCACAATCCGCGCATGTTGACCAATGGCGCGGATTTGGTGCTGACGCCTCGGTTCTCGCCGAGCAATCAAGAAATTACTTACCTGTCATATTACGGCAATAGGCCGCGTGTATATCTGCTCGATATTGAGACGGGGCAGCAGGAAGTTGTCGGCGATTTTCCCGGCATGACCTTCGCACCCCGGTTCTCACCAGATGGCAATAAAATAGCGATGAGTTTGCAGCGGGGTGGAAATTCCGACATTTACGAAATGGATTTGCGCAGTCGTGTCACGAAGCGCCTGACCAATACGGCAGCTATTGATACAGCTCCTTCTTACGCGCCTGACGGCAAGCAGCTTACATTTGAATCAGACCGGGGCGGCTCTCAACAAATTTATGTCATGCAGGCCGATGGATCTAACCCGAAGCGTATTAGTTACGGTGACGGGCGATATGCAACGCCGATTTGGTCGCCGCGCGGAGATTTGATTGCATTTACGAAGATGTATAAAGGCCGGTTCTTGATTGGCGTGATGCGTCCTGATGGTTCTGGCGAGCGGATTTTGACCGAGGGCTACCATAATGAAGGCCCGACATGGTCGCCAAATGGGCGTGTGTTGACGTTCTTCCGCGAAACGCGCGGGGAGCAGGGCGGGCCTAGCCTCTGGTCTGTGGATGTGACGGGCTATAATGAGCGGCCTGTTTATACGCCGACATTTGGGTCGGACCCGGCTTGGTCGCCGTTGTTGCGGTAGAGTTTGAGGGGCAAAAAGGGCGATGTATTAAGCCTTTTGCCCGATTGCTCTTTACGCAACGCTTAACTGACGGATAAGGTGACCCTTCAAGCCACCGGCACGGTGAATTTTACAGTTCATTGTTGTTTGAAAAAACTTGTGGGAATGGGCTAAATATTGAGAGCTTGAAGGGCAGAGGGGTTTATCTGCACTTTGTTACTTAATGTGATCCCTTCCTTTAAAATATTTTGTCACATTTGTGGCAAGTCATATGCTTCGCTTTGTGCTTGCGGTCGAACGACTGGATGTGTGACGTGAGACGTATTTGTTTGGTGAAATAGTTTGATGGCAGAGGTTTGATGCCTGCTGCATGTAAAAAAAGGGAGATCACTTCGATGAAGTATCTTAAAGCCGGAGTCCGGTTTGCGGCAGTAGCAGTTTTGATGATGGGTGTCGCAGCTTGTTCAACAACAGAAGAAACAGCAGCTGTGAATACATCTGCATCCGTGGCGCCTGCTCCAAGCGGCCCAACTCCAGGTTCGCAGCAGGACTTGGTTGTTAACGTTGGCGACCGTGTATTCTTTGCAACGGATCGTTCAGACCTGAGCCCTGAAGCACGCAACAGCCTGAACCGCCAAGCGGCATGGCTGAAACTGAATTCTGGCGTCACTGTATTGATCGAAGGTCATGCAGACGAGCGCGGTACTCGCGAATATAACCTTGCTTTGGGTGGCCGCCGTGCGACTTCCGTAAAAAGCTACATGGTTGCGCAGGGGATCGACCCTTCACGCCTTCGGACCATTTCTTACGGTAAAGAACGTCCGGTTGCTTTGTGCTCCAACTCTACCTGCTGGTCGCAAAACCGGCGTGGTGTGACAGTTGTGAACGCACGCTCTGGCTCATAAACGCAAATTTTGATGCGTTAATGACAATTATGCCCCTGCCGGTTTACTGGTGGGGGCATTTTGATTCATAAAGTACGCCTATTGTGGCGTAGTACGTTAGATTTGGGAGCGCGGGCGCGGGCCTCATTTTGGCCGAAAAGTGGCGCTATGCAGGGGATGATATGAAAAAGCTCAATCTGATACGGGTAAAAGGTGGACGTCGAATGGCAAACGGAAATGTAAATGGGCAAGAGATTTCTTCCCCTCTGCACTCTATTGGTGATGTCCGCCCAACTGGTCGGCATCGGCTTGGTCGCCTGATCGCTGGCGCTGTGATGGTTGTGGCTGTGTCTGTTGGGGGCGTTTCGGGCTATCCCTCTCCTGCATTGTCGGCTGATGCGGAGCTTGAATTGCGGGCGATGAATAATCGGATGGAAAAGATTGAGCGCGATCTATTGGATGTTCAGCGTCAAACCTATCAAGCAGGGAAGACCACAGTTGCGGCAACGTCTGCTTATGGGGCTGACCCATCAAGTACTGCGTCCCTGTCCTTGCGGCTTCAATCTGTGGAAGAGCAATTGCGCCAGATTACGGGGCGGATGGAAGAGCTTACCTTTCAGGTCAACCAGAGCCGTGAGCGGTTTAACAAGTTTTCTCAAGATGTAGATTATCGGTTCCAGCAAGGCGCTGGGCGTGCGGGCAACTCTGGTGTTGCGCCGGGGGCGGGGGCCGCTATCAAGCTTAATCAGCCTGCTGCCACGTCTACTGTGAGTGCGGCGGCCTCGGCAACAGTTGGGACTTTGGGCACGATGCCTGTGAAAGCGACGCCGGTGACACCCCCGTCTGTGGCGCTGAACGTTGATCCGAAAATGGCTTATCAGCAGGCTTTTAATACGCTGCAACGGGGCGAATATGATGTGGCGGAAGTGAGTTTCACTCAGTTCCTGAAAAGCTACCCGTCTGATGGGTTGGCGGGGAATGCTCAGTATTGGTTGGGCGAAAGCTACTATGTTCGCGGCGCTTACAAGCAGGCCGCACAATCGTTCCTGAAGGGGTATACGACCTATTCTGCGAGCCCTAAGGCGCCCGATAGCTTGTTGAAATTGGGCATGACCCTCGTGCGTTTGGGCCAAACGGATGCAGCTTGTGGCACCTTGGGTGAGCTCAACCGGCGTTTCCCAAGTGCGCCGCCTGCCATCAATCAACGCGCACAACTTGAACGCCAACGGGCGGGCTGTTAAGCCTGTGCGATGATCCGCGCTCTTACATTTGATGAATTTGATGGTTTTCTAACCTCGCTGGCCTGCGAGCAGCGCTTAGCTGTGGGCGTGTCGGGCGGGGCGGACTCGCTTGCTTTGGCTTTGTTGCTGGCCCAATGGCAGGCACGGGAAGCCGGGCGTGAGGTACATGTTCTCACAGTTGATCATGGGTTGCGGGCTGAGGCAGCTGAGGAAGCTGTGCGAGTTGGCCAGTGGATGGCGGCAATTGGGCTTTCTCATCAAACGCTCAAGTGGGAAGGGGAAAAACCCAAAGGCGCTATTCAAGCTGCAGCGCGGAGCGCGCGGTACGACTTAATGGCTCAATATTGTAAGCAAAATGACATTCAAGATTTGTTGGTTGCCCATCATGGAGATGATCAGGCCGAAACCTTTTTGATGCGTTTGCAACGCGGCAGCGGGGTTGATGGTTTGGCGGCGATGGCGCCGAGCACGTCACTCACCTCTGGGGGCGCTCAAGTGCGGCTGTTACGGCCTTTTTTGTCGGTGCCACGGGAGCGATTGGTTGGCTTGATGGAAGCGGCTGGGCATCCTTGGATCGAAGACCCCAGCAATACAGATGATCAATATCTACGGGTGCAAGTGCGCCAAGCGCTTAAGGTGCTTGAAGGGCTCGGGTTAAGTCGAGATCGCCTTGTGACCACGGCACGTCATATGGCGCGGGCGCGGGAGGCGTTGGACGGGGAGGTTTCCCGGTTTTTGACCCAATCTTGTGTACGTCATAAGTGGGGGGCGGTTCGGGTCGAGCTTGCACCCTTTCAAGCGTTGCCCGATGAGATAAGCTTGCGTGTTTTAGCACGCCTCTTTCACGCGGTGGCTGGTGCGCGCTATGCCCCACGGTTTGCCAAATTGGAGGCGCTTTGGAAAGATCTGTGTGGCGGGACTGTTGAAGCGGCGCGAACCTTGGGCGGTGTGCAATTGTTTCCAGACGCGGAGGGGTTTTGGCTTTGTCGCGAAATTTCAACCGTCACGGACGTTTGTCCATTTGGCTCCCCGCAGAGTTTTAATTGGGACGGGCGGTTTGAATTGATTGCCGAAACGAATGTTCCTCGCGAAAATGTTGAAATCCGGGCTTTAGGTCTGGACGCTATGCGGTCTCTAAAGGAAACATTTTGCGATGAATTGATTGATTTGCCGCGTCCCTTGTTTCAGGCTTTGGCGTGTTGTCCTGCCCTTTTTTGCGAAAATCGCCTCGTTGGGCTGCCTCATGGGTTCTTAGACCGACAAGAGTGCAGTTTGGTGACAAATTTGCTAGAGTTAGGGTGTAAGGTGCGGAGTGTACCGATTTGGGACAAAGAGCTTGAATTCATTCCATTTTACTCAAGTTCTTAGGCTCGCTTTTACGGCTCTGACACTATGCTAGAACGGAATGGCACATTTGCTGATTCTTATGCTTGAAATCGGTTCAAGCCTAGTAAATGGTCCAAACATACCTATCTTCTATGTAGTGTTAGAAGAACTCTAAAAAGCCGGATTGATAATTGATCCTTCAAGTTGCTTTCCTTTCAACTGAACGTCCAGTTGTATTCAGGGAGGCCTCAATTGTCTTTCAGGCACACCCGACGAAAGGTCCGGTTGGTGTCAAATTATAGAAATTTAGCCCTTTGGGTTGTTATTGCAGGTTTGTTGTTTGTCTTATTCCAAACATTCAACACGCAACCAGCACAGCAAGGTAAAGAAAAACTCATTTACTCTCAGCTCGTTGCCCAAGCAAATAACGGGAATATTAAATCCGTTCGCATCGAAGGCGGTCGGGCCACTGGCATCACCACAGGCGGAGATGAGTTCGTGGTGGAGATTCCTGCGCAAAGTGATGCGTTGATCAGTGAGCTGGTGAAAAACGGTGTTGCGGTTGATACGCCGGAAAACCAAGAAGGCGGCTCCGGGATCCTCGGTGTGTTGCTTGGCTGGTTCCCGATGTTGTTGTTGATTGGTGTGTGGATTTTCTTCATGCGTCAGATGCAAGGCGGCGGCGGTAAAGCGATGGGCTTTGGTAAATCGAAAGCCAAGCTTTTGACCGAGCGCCATGGGCGGGTAACATTTGATGATGTCGCCGGGATCGATGAGGCTAAGGATGACTTGGCCGAGATCGTTGATTTCTTGCGCGATCCGTCAAAATACCAACGTCTTGGGGGCCACATTCCTAAAGGCGCACTTTTGGTGGGTCCTCCTGGTACTGGTAAAACACTGCTTGCCCGTGCGATCGCTGGTGAAGCGAATGTGCCGTTCTTTACGATTTCAGGTTCTGACTTTGTGGAAATGTTCGTGGGTGTTGGCGCAAGTCGTGTCCGTGACATGTTTGAACAAGCCAAAAAGAATGCACCGTGCATCATTTTCATTGATGAGATCGATGCTGTGGGTCGCCACCGTGGTGCTGGCCTTGGCGGCGGTAATGATGAGCGTGAGCAGACCTTGAACCAATTGCTGGTTGAAATGGATGGCTTTGAAGCGAACGAAGGCATTATTTTGATTGCTGCGACTAACCGTCCTGACGTTCTTGACCCTGCGCTGTTGCGTCCGGGCCGCTTTGACCGTCAAGTGGTGGTGAACAATCCAGACATTATTGGTCGTGAGAAAATTCTCAAAGTGCACATGAAAAAAGTGCCTTTGGCTCCAGATGTTTCTGCACGCACTTTGGCGCGTGGTACGCCGGGCTTCTCAGGTGCTGATTTGGCGAACCTTGTGAATGAGGGGGCTTTGTTGGCCGCTCGTCGCGGACGTCGCTTGGTGACCATGCTGGAATTTGAGGACGCCAAAGATAAAGTCATGATGGGCGCTGAACGCCGATCCATGGTGATGTCTGAGGAAGAACGTAAGTTGACTGCCTATCACGAAGGTGGGCACGCCTTGCTGGCGATCCATATGCCAGCCTCTGACCCGATCCACAAAGCCACTATTATTCCGCGCGGACGTGCGCTGGGTATGGTGATGCGTTTGCCGGAACGGGATCAACTGTCGATTACGCGTGAAAAGATGCATGCTGACTTGGCTGTTGCTATGGGTGGCCGTGTTGCTGAAGAAGTGATTTTTGGTCACGACAAAGTAACGTCGGGTGCGTCGTCTGACATTCAGATGGCAACTGGTATGGCAAAGGCTATGGTGACGCAGTGGGGCATGTCCGAGAAATTGGGACCTTTGTCTTACTCTGAAAATGAACAAGAAGTTTTCTTGGGTCATTCCGTGGCTCGCCATCAGAATGTGTCTGAGGAAACTCAAAAGCTGATTGACAGTGAAGTGCGTGCTCTTGTTGAAGGTGCTCACGAGGTTGCTCGTACTATCATCACCGAAAATTTGGATGAACTGCATGCCATCGGTAAAGGCCTGCTTGAATTTGAAACATTGAGCGGTGATGAAATCATCAATCTGTTGAAGGGGATCCGGCCGGTTCGGGAAGATCTTACTGATCCTCCAGCGTCGTCGGGACCAAGTTCTTCGGTTCCAAGTTCTGGCCCATCGGCTTCAACTCCCATGGACCCGTCCCCTCAAGGCACTTAATCGTCTCGCAGGGTATTGGTAGAATTGAAGAGGAAGCTTTCGGGCTTCCTCTTTTTCTTTGCGAGAGGCACTAAAAGGGTGTTAGGCAGTCCTATGAGCGTACAAGCGACGATAATGGGTATTGTGAATGTCACGACGGACTCCTTCTCCGATGGCGGACGGTTTCTTGACCCAACGCGCGCGCTTTCTCACTGCAAGGATTTGGTGGCGGAGGGCGCTCATATTCTAGACCTCGGCCCGGCTTCGAGCCATCCGGATGCGGAGCATGTGAGCGCAGATGAAGAAATTGCACGTCTGGCACCTGTGTTTGACGGATTAAAGACGCTTCAAGGTTATCAACGCAGCGACTTTCAAGTGTCGGTTGATAGCTTTCAAACCGAAACGCAACGATATGCTTTGTCATGCGGGGCGGATTATCTTAACGATATTCAGGGGTTTTCAGATCCCGCGTTCTATCCTGAGTTGGCGGCGAGTACTGCGAAACTGATCGTGATGCATTCGGTCCAGGCTTCAGGCATTGCGACCCGTGACGCAGTGGGTGTCGCAGATATGATTTCTCACATCTGCGCGTTCTATGATGATCGTTTGGCGGCTTTGGAAGGTGGCGGTGTTGCACGGGACCGGTTGATTTTGGACCCAGGGATGGGATTCTTTCTAGGCCCGAACCCCGATGTGTCCTTTGAGGTTTTGGCGCGGATTGATGAGATTAAAGCCCGCTATCAATTGCCGGTTTTGATTTCGGCGTCGCGTAAATCGTTTTTGCGGAGTGTGACTGGTAAAACGGTAACCCAAGCGGGCGCTGCCAGTTTAGCAGCAGAACTGATGGCTGTGATGGGTGGGGCGGACTTTATCCGAACCCATGAACCAGCCCCATTGCGAGATGGCTTGGCGGTTTGGCAGGCGTTGAGTGCCCGAGCACAAGAACCACCGGTTTCGACTGAGCTTTAGGTGCGAAGGCTGAAAAGATCCGCAACAATTTGTTAACCCCATCTCTAGAAATTCCAGTTTATACTCCGGGTCAAATGGGACCTCTAAAAGTGAAGGCGTGATATGTCGAGAAAATACTTCGGCACCGATGGTATTCGAGGCGAAGCCAATAGCACCGTGATGACAGCTGAGACCGCAATGCGGGTTGGTATGGCTGCGGGACGGAAATTTATTCGTGGGAGCCATAAACACCGGGTGGTGATTGGCAAGGATACGCGCCTTTCAGGTTATATGATTGAAAATGCGTTGATGTCTGGCTTTACATCTGTCGGCATGGACGTCTTCCAATTTGGCCCGCTGCCTACACCTGCTGTTGCCATGCTGACGCGGTCCTTGCGGGCTGATTTGGGTGTGATGATTTCAGCCTCCCATAATCCGTATCAAGATAATGGGATCAAGCTGTTTGGGCCTGATGGGTACAAATTGTCCGATGATGTTGAGCTGGAAATTGAAGAGTTGATGGATAATGGCCTTAAAGACCATTTGGCCTCCTCAGATAAAATCGGCCGAGCTACTCGGATTGAAGATGCCCAAGCGCGTTACATTGAATTTGTAAAAGGCACGCTTCCACGTCACCTTAGCTTAGAAGGTTTGCGCGTGGTGGTTGATTGCGCCAATGGCGCTGCCTATAAGGTTGCTCCTGCAGTCCTATGGGAGCTGGGAGCCGAGGTTGTTACCATTGGCACAGAACCCAATGGATTTAATATCAACGAAGAATGCGGGTCGACCGATACGGAGACGATGTGCCGTGTTGTGCGCGAGCGCCGCGCGGATATCGGTATTGCGTTAGACGGTGATGCGGACCGGGTGATTATCGCCAATGAAAAAGGCGAGATCATAGACGGCGACCAAATCATGGGGTTAGTTGCACGCCATTGGAAGAGCCTTGACCTTCTGACAGCACCCGGCATCGTGGCGACTGTAATGTCGAACTTGGGCCTTGAGCGTTTTCTCAATGACATCGATTTGAGCTTAGAGCGGACGCAAGTGGGTGACCGCTATGTGGTGGAAGCCATGCGCGCGAAGGGCTTTAATGTGGGCGGCGAGCAATCAGGCCATATTGTTTTGTCTGACTTTTCGACAACGGGCGACGGGCTGATTGCTGCTTTGCAGGTCATGTCAGTTCTAAAGTCTACTGAGATGCCCGCGAGTGAGGTTTGCAATTTGTTTGAACCTGTGCCGCAGCTTCTCAAAAATATTCGGTTCACAGGTGGGGCTCCTTTGGAGGATTCTCATGTGAAAGATGCCATTGCAGAAGGTGAAAGCCGGCTGAAAGGTGGCGGGCGATTGTTGGTGCGCAAGTCGGGCACCGAGCCTTTGATCCGTGTGATGGGTGAAGGCGATGATGCGCAATTGGTGACCGATGTTGTCGACGACATTATCTCCGCCATTAAGCACGTGGCGGCGTAGCTATGAGCGATACAGATTTTGGCGCTGAAGGAATTTCTCCAGACGAAAATGACCTGGAATTTCTCGACGAGTTTTCCGACGCACCTGCGCCGCAAGGCCGCGTGTTGATTGTTGCAGGGTCAGATTCTTCTGGTGGTGCTGGCATTCAAGCCGACATTAAGTCCGTGACGATGATGGGTGCCTATGCAGCGACTGCTGTGACAGCAATTACTGTGCAAAATACGCTGGGCGTGCAGGATGTGCATGGGTTGCCCCCAGAATTAGTCAAAGCGCAGATGGCGGCAGTGTTAGATGACATCGGCGCGGATGTGATTAAAATTGGTATGTTGCATTCTACTGAGGTTATCGAAGCGGTGATCGCTGGGCTTTCAGGTGCTGATGAACATTGCCACTTGGTGATCGATCCGGTGATGGTGGCGACAAGCGGTGATCGACTGCTCGACAGCGATGCTGTGACGGTGTTGCGCGATCAACTATTGCCCCTCGCGGATTTGATTACACCGAACATGCCTGAAGCGGCTGTTCTTATTGGTTTTCCCGTTGAGACGCTTGACGATCAAAAGCGTGCGGGTGAAGCGTTATTGGCGCTTGGCTGCGGTGCAGTTCTGGTCAAAGGCGGGCATGGCACGGATACTTTGGTGCACGACGTGCTGGTAACTGAAGAACAAATTGAAGTTATGTCAGCTGAGCGGTTTGAGACAGTTCACACACATGGGACTGGGTGTTCGCTTGCCTCAGCTATTGCGGGGGTTTTGTCTCAAGGTGCGCCGCTACCAGTGGCTGTAAATGTGGGGCGTGATTATGTGCGCGAAGCCATTCGCTTAGCACCGGGGTTTGGCAAGGGGCATGGGCCGATCAATCATATGCATCCGCTCTATCTTGAGCCTGATGCTGAGGATGATGCGTAGCTTAGAGGCCCGCGACAGATGATCCTTCTTGGGCTGTGTTGAATTTCATCACCTCACGCCATTTTCCTCATTGAAATTGACCGCTGGGACAGCCATGTTTTGATCCTTGATCAATCCACTGTGGGTTGGTTCAAAGGTTGAATAGATTGGATAGGCTATGGAACTGCATCTCTTTCAGGTCGACGCTTTTGCTGACACTGTATTTGAAGGAAACCCAGCGGCGATTGTACCGCTTAAGGAATGGCTCTCAGTTGAGACGATGCAGGCGCTTGCGGCGGAAAACAATCTTGCGGAAACAGCGTTCTTTGTACCCGAAGGAGAGGGGTTTCGATTGCGCTGGTTTACGCCGACCGTTGAAGTCGCTCTGTGTGGCCACGCTACATTGGCCACAGCCCATGTGCTCTTTACGCACTTAGGCTGGGATAAGCCTGAGATTAAATTCCAATATGGCGACGGCGAGCTGACGGTTACCAAACAAGCTGACGGCATGTTGGAAATGAACTTTCCAGCGCGCCCGATGCGCCCAACTGTGAAATTGGACGGGTTGGATGAGGCGCTGGGCGATAAGCCAATTATATTGCTCAAAGGCGTGAACCTGATGGCGGTGTTTGAGCACCCTCAGCAAATCGCAGACTTATCGCCGAATGTGTACAAGCTTGCGCAAATTACAGGGCCGATGGATGTTGGTCTTATTGCAACGGCGGCGTGCTCTGAAGACGCTGAGTTTGATTTTGTGTCTCGGTTCTTTGCGCCCGCACATGGAATTAATGAAGACCCGGTTACGGGGTCTGCCCACTGCGATTTGACGCCTTATTGGGCCAAGCGGTTGAAGAAAAATACCCTCAAAGCCCGGCAAATTTCCAAACGCGGCGGCACTGTGCTGTGTGAACTACGCGGGGACCGGGTTTTCTTGCGCGGTAAATGTGCGGACTATCTAAAGGGTACTTTCACCGTTTAACGGGAGGCGAGTAGCTTCCAAACTTTGGTCGAACCAACATCAAGGTCTTCTAGGGCTCGGGATGTTTGCACCCGGTACGTCGCTTGTTTCTCCATACCTGACTTGGGGAGATAAGTGCGGCCGGGATCGCCTATGAGCACGTCTGTGCCTTGGGCGACGAGGCCGCGTAGCCATTCTTCGATTTGGCCTGCGAGCGGTTGCTCGTAACACATGTCCCCCACAAGCACGATGTCCCACCCTGTATTGGGAGAGCCGATGAGATTGTCTGTGGTTGCAGTGAATTCAACATTATTGGCTCTAGCGTTGAGGTAACACGCGCTTTTGGCGAAGGGGTCTATGTCGGCGGCGTGGGCGCTGGTCGCCCCTGCTTTGAGAGCTGCGATGGCGATGATGCCGGAGCCCGCGCCAAAATCTAAAATGCGCTTGCCGCGTACAATTGCTGGGTTATCTAACAGATAGCGAGAAATGGCTTGGCCGCCCGCCCACGCGAAGGCCCAGAAGGGAGAGGGAATGCCGTGATTGGCGAGCTCTTCTTCGCTCATTTTCCAGATGGGGAAATCTTCGCTGGCTTGGTGTAATTGAATTTCAGGCACCAGCGGTGAGGCCGACAGACGTGTTTGTGTTGTAATGAATGTGTCTGGGTCTTGGTGCTGCGCTGGTGCCTGAGTTTTCATCGTGTTCCTGTAAGGCCTTTAATTAGTGGAGGCCTTATAGCCCTCACCAAATGTGCCGGCTACTCTTTTGCGACGGGAGTTGTGGATCAGCTTGCCGCGCTTGTCTTCATCATCTGGGCGCGATGTCGCAAGCTTGATGACTGCCCGGTAGTTGGGCATGCTTTCCATACGATCGCCGAAACCGTTCGCCAGTAAATACTTCCGGGTCTTGGGAAGGTTGTAGCAGGGCACCCACATCATCAGGTGATGCTCAACATGGTAGTTCACACCGTAAGGCGCCATGAGGAAACGTGTGAGCGGGTTGGTGAGAGTGGTGCGGGCATTGCGGAAGGGGTCTTCGTTGTCTGGCACCATGGCATGTTCGGCAATGTTGCGAATACGGATGATGGCCATTTGCCATGTCATAAAGGGCACAACCCACAGAATGAAGTAGAGGTAAGCGTGGCCGGTAGCGGCTAGCCCTGCGAGCAAAATGAGATTTATAAGGATGCCCTTGCCGAGCTTTTGACGCAGATTGTTGAGGCGCTGGCCAAGAGGGAGGTCTGAGCTGCCCAGTGCATTTTGGAATTGCGCTTTGCGTTGCTGGTAGGCGGTTTGTCCGGTGAGGTCGCGGATCATTTTGCGACGGAAGCTCTTCTTTGTCACAGGAAAGGGCGCGGACAAAATAAGGTCCGGGTCTTTCTCTGTCTGTGTGTTGGCGTGGTGTTGTAGGTGATAGGCGCGATATGCATTGGTATCTGCGAGCAAGGGAATGGCGCAGAACCATTGGCTTAGAAACATATTCAGCTTTTGGTTTTCGGTGAGGACGCCGTGGGCACCGTCATGCATCAAAATAGCGAGACCGAGCATGCGTGTGCCAATGATGGCGACCGCAAGAATATAGGTGAGAGGATTGGGCCAGAAGACAAAGAGGGCCATGGCCCCAAAAATGAGAGCCCACGCATGTATGACAAGACCGGTGCCTTTCCAGTCAGAGCGTTTGCGTACTTCTGCGAGTTGCGCAGGATTGAGCAGGTCGGATGCTGCAATCATTTTAATTTCCTCCCGAAAAATTTGGCCTCTTTGGACTTCTTGAATTGTTGCAGGGGCTTATGCTTGTTGGGTTGCTGTTTGCTGTGGCTTGGGTTGGCTCGTGGATTGGTCAAGCTGATGTTTCGCGCCAACGGATTTGAGAACGAAGTTGACGAGGCTTTTGACAACTTCATCGCCGCGCGCGTCCAAAACATCACTATCTGGTGCAAGAGGGCCGACTAAAGCTGTGGGGATGGCTCCGGCAATACAAGCCGCGGTGATTTCGGCATCGACATTGTCAAACTCGCCAGTTGCAATGCCTTCTTCGATCAAGCCTTGAAAGATGGAGGCATGGGTGCGGCGGAAGCGGCGGCGTTCTTCGGCCAAGGCCACATCGACGGGCTCATTGAGAAGGGCGAAGGCTAGGCGTCTGCCACGTACCGCACGTCCGGCGAAGTTGTCGGCTACTTCAATGAGGCGCTGGGTTGGCGATCCCGGTTTTTCTGCAATGTTGGCCAGTAGGTTCATCTCGCGAGAAGAGACTTCGCGGAAAACTTGGCGGCACAGCTCGTCTTTGGATTTGAAATAGCGATACAGAGAGCCGGTTGCGACACCTGCCCTCACGGCGACAGCTGACATTTGAGCGGCGGCGAAGCCTCCTTCAAGCACCAGCTCCCGGGCGGCATTTAGGATTTTTCGGCGATTTTCTGCGACGCGGCTGACCATTGAGAGAAGATCCTTGTAGGGGCTACTTTGAACTTGAATTCAAAGCGGTGTGGAATTGCTGTTCACTAATGTCTGCGCAATGAAGCAGGATTCTCTTTTGGGGTCAAGTGGTCTGAATATGCTTTCAAGGCTCTTTCAGTCTTTTTGTGAATTGTAATTCATCATGAAGTTAGAAAAAACCCCGGTTTGACGGAGCAAACCGGGGTTTTGTCGATTATATCAACCCCAATGGGTTGGCGCGCTGAGCTTGCCTTATGCGGCGTGCTGGGCGGCGTCTGTGTCATTTGCTGGCGTGTTGGCAGCGCGGGGCGCTATTTCAGGGCGCGGCTGGGGCACTGAATCGGGATTTATACGCCGATGTTGATGTTCCATTTCGTCGCGCCAATAAGGAACGCCCGCAAAGAACCCAGCAACAACTGCAGAAGCATGAAGCCATTCTCTAAACATTGTCTACCTCATTCATTCAAGGGACGCAGAATAACGTCTCTGCGCTCTATCTATGGTGCGGTGCACAATAATACAAGTGAGCAGCTGTGTGGCAGGTGGTCGCGGGGGGGCTAGAAGGGGGAGGAACCTAGGCTTCCTGCCAAAATTGCTGCAAAAACCAACGCACCGAAGTCTCTGTTTGAGCGGAAAACGGAGAGGCAGCGGGCTGGGTTGTGGATGTCGGTGCGCCAGATCTGACGGAAAAGGTGCCAAATGGCAAAACTGATGGTGAGGTAATAGAAGCCGCCCATGCCGACCAAATATCCAGTGACGAGCAGGCTGAGGCTGGTGATGGCGTAGAAGACAATGAGAGCAGGCTTGGTTTTTTCACCCAGCTTTAGCGCGCTGGATTTGAGACCAAGGGCGGCGTCATCGGTTTTGTCTTGATGAGCGTAGATCGTGTCGTAGCCAATTGTCCAAAATATCGCACCGCAATACAGAATGAGAGGCGGCAAAGTGAGAGAGCCTGTCACTGCCGTCCAGCCCAGCAGCGCGCCCCAATTGAAGGTGAGGCCTAGAACCGCTTGAGGCCAATTAGTGATGCGTTTCATAAAGGGATAGATGGCAATGGGCAGCAATGACGCGGCTCCCAGCCAAATCGAATAGGTGTTGAGGTTGAGCAGGATGACCAACCCGACGAGGCACTGGAGGCCCAGAAAAATGAAAGCCTGCGTAACCGATACTTGCCCTGATGGGAGAGGGCGGGAACGAGATCGTTCTACTTGTGCATCGAAATCGCGGTCTGCAATGTCGTTGATTGTGCAGCCCGCGCCGCGCATGACAAATGAACCGACCAAGAAGAGGCAGAGGAGCCAAAGGTCTGGTAACGGGTAAGCTTCCATGCCCAGCCATGGCCATTTTGGCGTCACGGGGAGGTGGCGGTACTGGGTGGCGGCAAAGGCGATGGCCCATGCGCTTGGCCAAAATAAGAGCCACGAACCAATAGGGCGATCCGCGCGCGCAAGGCGTAGATAGGGGCGCGTTGATTTTGGTGCCCAGCGATCTACCCAATTTCTAGGTGTCGCATCAGCAACTTGGCCGTTTTTGGGAAGGGGAGGCTGAGCGCTCATACGGATCTCTTTTGTTGATTTTACTATCGCATTTATAGAATTGCTGCTTATCGCGTTGTTGGCTATAGCATAGCTTGAAAAGTGAACGTACCCCTTGATGAAATGCTATGGGGGTGCGACGTGCTCAAAACGAGGTGAGGCTATGGCAAAACGAGACAATGAAGGGCCTGACCATTGCGGAACGGGTCGGTGTCGATTGTTTGTCGATGCACCGCTTGCGCTGGATGCGACCTATGAGCCTGACAAAAACCAGAGCCACTACCTTATTCATGTGATGCGCCTGAAAGCGGGTGAGAGTGTCCTGTTGTTCAACGGGGTTGCGGGTGAATGGCGCGCGGAAGTGAGCCAGCTTGGTAAAAAAAGTTTGACGCTAAGTGTTGTGGAGCACACGCGACCGCATCAGCCGCTTCCAGATATTTGGCTTTTGTTCGCACCGATTAAGCGCTCGCGTTTGGACTATATGGTGCAGAAGGCTGCCGAGATGGGCGCTGGTAAGGTGATGCCCATTATTACGCGCCGCACGATGGTGTCGCGGGTGAATGAAGACCGGTTGAGTGCTAATTTGGTGGAAGCTGCTGAGCAATGTGGATTGGTGAGTGTGCCGACCCTTGAGCCCACTCTGAAATTAGATGTTGTGCTGGACCGCTGGGCGGAAATGGCACCGGGGCGCCGTATTATTTTTTGTGATGAAGCCGCTGAGCCGGGGGCTGCGTTGGAGAGTTTGCAAGCTCTGAAAGATGCCAATGAGCCACTGGCGGTTCTGATCGGTCCGGAGGGTGGTTTTGATCCGACTGAGCGGGAGCGCTTGCTTCGGCGCGACGATACGGTCGCTCTTTCGCTGGGGCCGCGAATCATGCGGGCCGATACCGCCGCTGTTGCTGCGCTCAGTGTTGTTCAATTAGTGCTGGGTGATTGGCGGAAAAGCTAGGCTTATTGGCGGGTGGTGTGAAAATATCCGTTCAATTTGTGTGGGTTTCGTTTTAAGACCTTGTACCTACCCAATAGGCCTCTTACATCAGGTTGAATATGCTGGGTATTGCATTAAAAATAATGATCCGAACCGAGCCGGACGCTGAAAACACTCAAGCCACAATCAGGCTAATGTGAGATGTTGGGGCGCGGCAAATCGGAAGATGAAGGGCAGAAACATGAGTACTCTCGTGAAGGGTGAAAACACCATCAGTGGACGCGATGAGCTTGTCGCGTATCTGCAATCTGGTGAAAAGCCGGATGCGTCGGCGTGGCGTATTGGTACTGAACACGAGAAGTTTCCGTTTCGGGTGGGTACCCATCAGCCCGTTCCTTACGGCGGTGACAATGGTATTCGGGCCATGTTGGAAGGCATGACCCGCTTTGGCTGGCTACCGACGATGGAAGGCGACAATATTATTGGACTGTCTAGCGTCGATAATTCCTTTGCCAATATTTCGCTGGAGCCGGGCGGGCAGTTTGAACTCTCAGGCGCACCGCTTGAGACCCTGCATCAAACTTGCTCAGAAGTTCACACCCATTTAGCGCAAGTAAAAGAAGTGGGCAGAGAGCTAGACATTAGCTTCTTGGGCCTTGGCTTTTCTCCTAAGTGGACACGCGAAGAAACACCGCAGATGCCAAAAGGGCGCTACGGGATTATGACCCGCTATATGCAGAAAACCGGGACTATGGGGCTTGATATGATGTATCGCTCCTGTACCGTTCAAGTGAATTTGGACTTTGGCAAAGAAGCCGACATGGTAAAAAAATTCCGTGTTGGGCTGGCATTACAGCCGATCATCACAGCTATGTTTGCTAATTCTCCGTTTACAGAAGGTAAGCCAAATGGCTTCCTCTCCAAACGCTCCCATGTGTGGACGGATACAGACAATAACCGCACGGGCATGCTGCCCTTCGTTTTTGAAGATGGCTTCTCCTATGAGCAATATGTTGATTACGCTCTAGATGTGCCGATGTATTTTGTCTATCGCAATGGCATCTATCATGATGTGACGGGGCTGTCGTTCCGGGACTTTTTGGCTGGCAAGCTTAAGGGCTTTGAAGGCGAGTTGCCGACCATGGTTGATTGGGAAAACCACCTCACGACGATTTTCCCTGAAGTGCGGATGAAGAAGTTCTTGGAAATGCGCGGCGCTGATGATGGGCTGTGGGGTAAGATTTGCGGCCTTCCTGCCATTTGGGTGGGGCTGCTTTACGATTCCAGCACATTGGATGCGGCGTGGGACTTGGTGAAGGACTGGACCGAGGAAGAACGCGAAAACCTGCGTAACCAAGTGCCTGTGACGGCTCTTCAAACACCCTTTAGAGACCGTAAGGTATTGGATGTCGCCCGCGAAGTGGCGGCACTCTCGCGGGCTGGATTGGCAGCGCGTGGGCGGATGGACGGTATGGGCGGTGATGAAACACTGTTCTTAGCTGCCATTGATGACGTGCTGGAGCGTGGCCAATGTCGGGCGCAGGACCTGTTGGACCGTTACCATAGTGTGTGGGATGAGTCCGTAGAGCCGGTATTTACCGAAATGGCCTACTAAGGCCGCGTTGATTTTAGGGAGCTGGCTGGAAAGGTTGGTTTCCAATAACGCCCCGGTTTACGCCATATTTTTGAATTATTTGGTGCCTTCCCTAAGGTTTTGTTCACATTAACTGGGCGAATAACGCTTCGTTATTTGACTCGGACGTGGGGGAGGCCTATATCGGCCTTGGGCCACCTCTCCCCAACGAGAGGCTTCTATCTGTGAGGGTAGCTATGACAGCTAGCACTACTATTCCGGACAACCGTCCGTCGAATCCACATTTCTCTTCTGGGCCATGCTCTAAGCGTCCCGGTTGGTCACTCAAAAATCTTGAAGATGCAGCTTTGGGCCGGTCTCACCGGGCAAAGATCGGTAAAGCTAAGCTTGCCGAAGCCATCGATCGCACACGCTCTGTATTGGGTGTGCCCGATGACTATCGCATCGGCATTGTTGCTGCTTCGGACACCGGCGCTGTTGAAATGGCGCTTTGGTCTTTGTTGGGCGCACGCGGCGTTGACATGATGGCTTGGGAGAGCTTCGGCTCTGGTTGGGTTACCGATGTGGTAAAACAACTCAAGCTTGATAATGTCCGCAAATTGGAAGCGCCTTATGGGCAGCTGCCAGATTTGGGCGCGGTTGATTTCAACAATGATGTTGTTTTCACTTGGAACGGCACGACCTCTGGTGTGCGTGTTCCTAATGGTGACTGGATCGCGGATGACCGCGAAGGGTTGACCATTTGTGATGCGACCTCTGCTGCATTCGCGCAGAACCTCCCTTGGAATAAACTGGATGTCACAACGTTTTCTTGGCAGAAAGTTTTGGGCGGCGAAGCTGCACACGGCATTCTTATCCTGTCTCCACGGGCTGTAGAGCGCTTGGAAAGCTACACACCGCCTTGGCCTATGCCGAAAATTTTCCGCCTTACCAAAGGTGGCAAATTGATCGAAGGCATCTTTAAGGGTGAAACCATCAACACGCCTTCTATGTTGGCTGTTGAAGATTACCTTGATGCACTCAAATGGTCTGAAAGCATTGGTGGTTTGTCCTCCCTTGTTGGCCGTGCGGATGCAAACTTGGCATTGATGGCTGAGTGGGTTGAGAAAACATCTTGGGTCGACTTCTTGTGTGAAGACGTGAATGCACGCTCTAACACATCGGTTTGTCTCAAAGTTGTAGACCCTGCAATCACTGCGCTATCTGCTGATGAGCAAACGGCTTTCGCTAAGAAAATCGTGACGCTGCTGGATGGCGAAGGCATTGCCTACGACATTGGTGCTTACCGTGATGCACCTGCGGGTCTTCGGATCTGGGCGGGTGCAACGATTGAGCTGGCTGACATGCAAGCGCTGTTGCCATGGCTCGACTGGGCATTTGCTGAAGCGTCTAAATAGATGCTCCGGTACTTTTGATTATTTGACTTTCAAACATATGTCGGGCGGGAAGGCTTTATGCCTTCCTGGTCCGCCCTCTCAAGGAGGCTGATATGCCTAAAGTTCTTATCTCTGATAAATTGAGCCCAGCGGCTGCGCAGATTTTTCGTGATCGCGGCGTTGAAGTAGATGTGATCACTGGTCTTGACCGTGAAGAACTGATCAAAATCATTGGTCAGTATGATGGTTTGGCTGTGCGTTCGGCGACGAAAGCTACCGAAGCTGTTATCGCTGCTGCCGATAATCTTAAAGTTATTGGCCGGGCCGGTATCGGTGTGGACAATATCGACATTCCTGCAGCAACAGCGCGCGGCATGATCGTAATGAACACGCCTTTCGGCAACTCTATCACGACTGCTGAGCACGCTATCTCCATGATGATGGCTGTTGCCCGCGACATTCCACAAGCCAATGCGTCTACGCATGGTGGCAAATGGGAAAAATCAAAATTCATGGGTGTTGAAGTTACAGCGAAAACACTCGGCGTTATTGGTTGCGGTAACATCGGTTCTATCGTTGCTGACCGTGCTTTGGGCCTTCGCATGAAAGTGGTTGCGTTTGATCCTTTCCTCACTCCTGAGCGCGCTAAAGACATGGGCGTTGAGAAGGTTGAGCTGGACGAACTCTTCAAACGTGCTGACTTTATTACTTTGCACACGCCATTGATCGACAAAACACGCGGCATCATCGATACGTCTGCATTTGCAAAAATGAAAGACGGCGTACGGATCGTCAACTGCGCTCGCGGTGGCTTGATCGTTGAAGCTGATTTGAAAGTGGCACTGGAAAGCGGCAAAGTCGCGGGTGTGGCACTGGACGTGTTTGAAGTTGAGCCTGCTAAAGAGAACGCTTTGTTCGGTATGGAACAAGTGATTTGCACCCCTCACTTGGGCGCCTCTACTTCTGAAGCACAAGAAAACGTGGCTTTGCAAGTTGCTGAACAGATGGCTGATTATTTGCTTGATGGTGCGGTTACAAACGCAATCAATATGCCGTCTATCTCTGCAGAAGAAGCACCTAAGCTTGAGCCATATGTGAAATTGGCTGATCAGCTTGGATCATTCGCGGGTCAATTGACTGAGTCTGGTATTGAAGCGGTTACCATCGAATATGAAGGTGATGTTGCTGGTCTGAATACGAAGGCGCTGACAAATGCGGCTTTGTGCGGTCTTCTCAAGCCATTGCTCGCGGATGTGAACATGGTGTCTGCACCAGTACTTGCTAAGCAGCGTGATATTGAAATCACTGAAATCACTCGCGAAGAAGCGCGTGGGGCTTATGAGACTTACATTCGCCTAACCGTTAAAACGGAACGCCAAGAGCGCTCTGTTGCTGGCACAATCTTCTCTGACGGTCGCCCACGGGTTATCCAAGTTAAAGGCATCAACATGGAAGCTGAGCTTGCTCCGCACATGCTTTATGTCACGAACGAAGACAAACCAGGCTTCATTGGTGCTTTGGGCTCCATCTTGGGTGATGCAGGTCTGAACATCGCCAATTTCAACCTTGGTCGTGATGGCGCTGGTAGCGATGCCATCACGCTGATCGAAGTTGATAGTGCAATGACTGAGTCTGTTTTGACCGCTGTGAAAGGCTTGCCGCACGTCGTTCAAGCTAAAGAACTTACGTTTTCTGCATAAGTGAATTGCATCAATTTCCTAGTTGATGCAGCTGAGTCGGATGGCCCCTTGGAAGAGGGGCCATTTTTTTGTCTGGTTTTTGGCTGAATCCTGCGGAAATTTTTGGACAAATTTGTTCTGACACCTAAGCTTTGCAAATCCGTCAGAACAGAGTACAACTGCGCAAAGTCCCACCGGGTTATCAAAGCCTAATGGGGCTTTCCTTGTGTTTGGCGCGCTCTTTTGAGCTGGCGCCTCCAAAATATCGGTGACGAAATGGCGAATGTTGCAGTGGTCGGGTCCCAATGGGGCGATGAAGGCAAAGGCAAGATTGTTGATTGGCTCTCAGAGCGTGCAGATGTGGTTGTGCGCTTCCAAGGGGGGCATAATGCCGGCCATACGCTGGTTATTGATGGAGTGACTTATAAGCTCTCCCTTCTGCCATCTGGCATTGTTCGGGCAGGCACTTTGTCTGTGCTGGGTAATGGGGTGGTGATTGACCCTTGGGCGCTGACGAGCGAAATCGACAAATTGGCGACGCAGGGTGTGGTCGTTACGGCGGAAAATTTGCGGATTGCAGAGAACGCGACGCTTATTTTGCCTGTGCACCAAATGCTGGACGAAATTCGCGAGAACTCGGATGGGAATACCAAGATCGGAACGACCAAGCGCGGTATTGGCCCGGCTTATGAAGACAAAGTCGGTCGCCGTGCGATCCGCGTGATGGATTTGGCTGACCCCGATACTTTGACGGACAAAATTGAGAAATTGCTGCACCACCACAATGCGTTGCGCCGTGGGCTTGGCTATGAAGAGCTTGAAGCGGCTCCTTTGGTGGCTAAATTGCTCGAGATCGCGCCTCGGATTTTGCCACACATGGACATCGTGTGGCGTCTGCTAGCTGATATGCGCAAAGCGGGTAAACGGATTTTGTTTGAAGGTGCACAAGGCACATTGCTTGATGTTGATCACGGCACATACCCTTATGTAACGTCCTCCAATACCGTTGCAGGCCAAGCCGCTATTGGCTCTGGCATGGGACCTAAAGCGATTGAATATGCGCTGGGGATTACCAAAGCCTACACCACGCGTGTTGGCGAGGGGCCTTTTCCAACGGAGCTGAACGATGAAATGGGTCAGCTTTTGGGCGAGAAGGGTCATGAGTGGGGCACTGTTACGGGGCGTAAGCGCCGGTGTGGTTGGTTTGATGCGGTGCTTGTGCGCCAAGTGATTAAGACCAGTGGCATTGATGGTATTGCATTGACCAAATTGGACGTACTTGACGGGTTTGATGAGATCAAAATCTGTGTTGGCTATAAATTGGACGGCAAGGACTATGATTATTTGCCAGCTAATGCGGCTATGCAGGCCCGTATTGAGCCGATCTATGAAACGCTGGAAGGTTGGTCTGGCACCACTTTTGGCGCACGTAGCTGGGCTGATTTGCCAGCGCAAGCGGTTAAATATGTGCGGTACGTTGAAGAGCTGATTGAGTGCCCGGTTGCACTTCTTTCGACCTCTCCTGAGCGGGACGATACAATTTTGATGCGTGACCCTTTTGAGGATTGATGGGTTGCATTTCCTAGGGTGTATTATTCAGTGATGGGAGTAATCGTGCTTCAGCCATTTTTCCTTAGGTGTGTAGCGCAAACTAGTGTCAGATATTGTTCATAATCGATGTTGTAGCTTGCTCGCAGATTCATGAGCTTATGCTCTTGGTTGGTTCATGGCGATTTGTCGCCTTGTCTTATGGGGAATATGATGACTGATTTGATGAAAAAAGCACTTTTACCTTTCGCATTGCTGGGCGCCGTTATGGTTGCTGGCTGTGAAGATAATTCAGGCGACGCAGAAGAGTCTGCAAAACCGATGGCTGAAGAAGCAGCGCCTGCCGCAGACAGCGGCGCGGCTGTTGTTCCTGCAACGGAAGTGCCTGCCGTTATGGCTCCAGAAACTGATGCGGCGGCTACAGACGCTAGCGACGCAGCAGTTGATGAAGGCACTGGCATGATGGACAAAGCTGGCAAAATGGCGACTGATGCTATGGATGCAGCGGGAGATGCAGCTAGTTCTGCCGTTGACTCAGCCACCGACGCTGTAACAGGCGCAGCGACTGACGCTGTAACGGATGCGGCAACAGATGCTGCCAAAGATGCAGCGGCTGATGCAGCTAAAGACGCGGCCACTGATGCTGCGACGGACGCGGCAACAGATGCAGCCCAAAAGATGATGCCATAAGCCTGTAAAACTAAACGGGACTTACTGAACGTCTATAAATATGGAAGGCCCAGTGTGGAAAACACTGGGCCTTTTTTTTGGAATATTTCGTTTCTTAGAATATCTCGATGAGTATGAGCAGCATACCCGCGACGCCCGTGAAGTAGCCCAGAGTTCGCAGCCAAAGGACCGTTGTGCCGCTGACGTAGGCGATGGCATGGATAAGGCGGCCTATGAAGAAAATTTGTGCGCCTGTGACAGTCATCTCTGTGTGAATATCGGCCATGTGGGCGGTTCCGGCTATGGCGATGTAGAGCACAAGGTTTTCAAGTAGGTTGGTATAAGCCCGTTTTGTGCGGGCGACCCATTCTGGGGACTGGCCCGGTGCGGCGTCTCTATTGCCCGCGCCCCAGGACACACCCATAAAGTGAAGGTTTGCACCGGAATTGAGGGAGATGAGGCCGTAAAGTAGGATGGCACTCCATACGAGCACCCAAAGTTCAATGGTCATTCTGCATCCTTTCTGAAGGGCCTGAGATACAATTTCGCCCCAATGGTGTGTAGTAGAAACTCTTGTTAGAGTCTGGTGGTATGTGCACGGTTAGGCAAGGGCTGTTCCTTGGTGAAGGGTAAAATTGGCCCTGTCCCGTCAAGCTGCTTTAAAGATGCATCTCGTGCTTTACCTGCAGGGCTGGGCAGGGCACACTGCGCGCCTCAACCGAGGGGTGTCCCAGTGTTATGCTGGGTCTGAGATGGCATAAGCCGAACCCTTAAAACCTGATCCGGGTCATGCCGGCGAAGGGACGGGAGACTTGCTTTCTGAGGGGTATATGCTCGCGCATGTGCCTCTTAATACCGACCCCGCCTTGAACCAACCCGGGTTTCCAAGTGTGCATTTGCTTTGAGCAGTGCGCCACATTGCCTGCGCCTTTACGCGCTGTATTGGAGATCCATTATGAATTTACATGTAAAGCCGGATGTTACCACCGGTCCGTTGCCCGCATCGCGCAAGGTCTATGTAGAGAGCTCACAAGCTCCCGGCCTTATGGTGCCGTGCCGCGAAATTTCCCTCCATCCAACGGCCAAAGAACCGCCTGTGCGTGTCTATGATACGTCGGGGCCGTATACAGACCCGGATGCCGTGATTGATTTGAACGCGGGTTTGCCACGTCAACGGGGTAATTGGGCGATTGAGCGCGGGGGCGTTGAGTTTTACGACGGGCGCGATGTGCAACCAGAAGACAATGGCAATGTGTCTGGGACCCATGCGGCTGAAGCTTTTCCGATCAAGCACCGTCCTTTGCGCGGCTTGCCCGGTGCTATGGTGACACAGCTTGAATTTGCGCGCGCGGGGATCATCACCAAGGAGATGATTTACATTGCAGAACGCGAAAACATTTGCCGCACGCAGGCTGTGGACAACGCCGAGCATAAGGTTGCAGAGGGTGAGAGCTTTGGGGCTGATATTCCTGAGTTCATGACTGCGGAGTTTGTGCGCAAGGAAATCGCGGAAGGACGCGCGATTATTCCGTGCAATATCAATCACGGCGAATTGGAACCTATGATCATTGGCCGGAATTTTCTGGTCAAAATTAATGCCAATATTGGTAACTCTGCGGTGACCTCATCGGTTGCTGAAGAAGTGGACAAAATGGTGTGGGCGACCCGTTGGGGTGGCGATACCGTGATGGACCTTTCTACTGGTCGTAACATTCACACCACACGCGAGTGGATCATTCGCAACGCCTCCGTGCCTATCGGGACTGTACCGATCTATCAAGCGCTGGAAAAAGTGAACGGTGTTGCTGAAGACCTTACGTGGGAAGTGTTCCGCGATACGTTGATTGAGCAGGCTGAGCAAGGCGTGGATTATTTCACCATCCATGCGGGCGTGCGGTTGGCATACATCCCAATGAGCGCGAAACGTGTAACCGGTATTGTGTCTCGCGGCGGGGCGATCATGGCGAAGTGGTGCTTGTCGCATCACAAAGAAAGCTTCCTCTACGATCACTTCGAAGACATTTGCGACATCATGCAAAAGTATGATGTGAGCTTCTCACTTGGTGATGGTTTGCGTCCGGGCTCTATTGCTGATGCCAATGATGAAGCCCAATTTGCTGAGTTGGAAACACTCGGTGAGCTGACCAAAGTTGCTTGGGCTAAAGGCTGCCAAGTTATGATCGAAGGGCCCGGCCATGTGCCGATGCACAAGATCAAAGTGAATATGGAAAAGCAGCTCAAAGAATGTCACGAAGCGCCGTTCTATACGCTTGGGCCGCTCACAACTGATATTGCACCGGGCTATGACCATATTACCTCTGGTATTGGTGCGGCGATGATCGGCTGGTTTGGCTGCGCAATGCTGTGTTATGTGACACCGAAAGAGCATTTGGGATTGCCGGACCGGGATGATGTTAAAGAAGGCGTCATTACCTACAAGATTGCTGCCCATGCGGCTGATTTGGCGAAAGGGCACCCTGCGGCCCAATTGCGTGATGATGCTTTGTCACGGGCACGGTTTGAGTTCCGTTGGGAAGATCAGTTCAATCTGGCACTCGACCCTGAACGGGCCCGTGATTTCCATGACCAGACTTTGCCGAAAGATGCGCATAAAGTGGCGCATTTCTGCTCCATGTGTGGGCCGAAATTCTGTTCCATGAAAATTACGCAAGAAGTGCGGGAATATGCAGAAAGTGGGATGGAGGACATGTCTCACCAATTCCGTAATTCCGGGTCTAAGCTTTATATGGAAGAGGATGAAGTGAGCGCCCTCAAACAATCCAATGCATCGCTTGGTAAGACCTCTGATTGAGGTTTCGCCTTGAAGTGAGTACAGTAAGGCCTCGTTCTGTGAACGGGGCCTTTTGCTTCGGGTTACTTGACAATTGTCCAATTAATCTACTATGTCTTTAAGGGTAATTTTGACTGCCTGAAAGATGGACATGAGCGACACGCCTGAAAATATTGCAGAATCGACGCCTTCGACACTCGCAAAGCCGAAAAAACGTAAGCCCGGACGCCCAGCGGCGGGGGATAAAGCTATTTCCCAAACGGACCTGTTGGAAGCCGCGCTGCATGCTTTCGCCGAGCATGGCTATGAGGGTGTGTCTATTCGTAAGCTCACACGTGATTTGGGTGTGAGCCATAATCTTATCCATCATTATTTTTCGTCTAAAGAACAGCTTTGGAAGTCGGCTATGGAATTCGGTAACGGACAAATTTCCATAACGTCAACTAGTCTGCTGTCGCCAGATATTGCCCCGGGCGAAGAAATACAGTGTCTATATGATGCGACCTATACGATCGCCTTGATGGCCGCAGAGCATTCCAACTACTTCAAAATCATCATGGATGAGGCCTCGCTTGGCGGCCCCCGATTTGACTTTCTCTATGACAATTTTGTTGGTGGAGTTGCTGACGCCGTGAACGAGTTATTTCAACGTGCGATTAAGCGGGGGGAGGCGCGGGATTTACCGCCGGGCCTCACAAGCATCATGCTTCTGGCGGTCATCGGTACGCCGTTTACGATGAAGGCGTTAGCGCGCAAGTTGATTGGTGCTGATGAGGGGCGCAGTCTTTCAAAAGAAGAGGCGGCTCGTGCAGTCGCCGATAGTTTGTTTTATGGCGTAAAGGTTTGACGCTTGCTAATATGGTTTTCTGCATTGGCTTGTGGTTCGTTTTCGAAGCATAGGTAACTCAACGGAGGCTATTATGTTCGGACAGCGTAAAAAAACAGAAATGGCAACGGCGGCATCTGCTTTGCCCGGGCGCGTTGCCGCCTTAGCTACAGCTGAAAATCATTTTGTAAATGGCCGCCCTCTTAAAGGGCCGTTCGGGGAACATTTGAGTCTTGCGATGTTTGGGCTTGGATGTTTTTGGGGTGCTGAGCGCAAGTTTTGGGAATTGGACGGGGTAGGGGTTTCAGCTGTTGGTTACGCGGCTGGCTTGACGCCGAACCCAACCTATGAGGAAGTGTGCAGCGGCCAAACCGGGCATAATGAAGTTGTGCTGGTTGTTTTTGACCCCACAATTGTCTCCTATTCAGCCCTCCTGAAAGTATTCTGGGAAGCGCATAACCCGACGCAAGGTATGCAACAGGGAAATGATGTGGGCACTCAATATCGCTCAGGTATCTACACATATGATGAGGCGCAGCACAATGCGGCTGTGGCGAGCAAAGAAGCTTATGGGGCCGCTTTGAACGCCCATGGAGCGGGTGCGATCACCACGGAAATTCTTGCGGTGCCCGAGTTTTATTACGCTGAAGATTATCACCAGCAATATTTAGCAAAAGTACCCAATGGCTATTGCGGCCTAGGTGGTACAGGTGTGGCGTGTCCTATCGGAACGGGCATTGACGCGGCGGATTAATCGTCGGCTTGTTCACCTTCCATTTTAAGCAGCTTCACCTTTCTGTCCGGCCCCCAACGGTAGCCGCCTACGCCGCCCGCTTTGGGCAAGATGCGGTGGCAGGGGACGGAGAGGGAGACTGTGTTTCGAGCGCACGCACTGGCGGCAGCGCGCACGGACTTAGGTGATCCAATCTTTTGCGCCAACTGGGAATAGGTGAGGGTTTCACCCGCCGGGATTTCACACAAAGCTGCGTAGACCTTTGCCTGAAAGGCCGTGCACTGAACATCTGTTGGTAGCGGTTTCCACTCTTCTTTGCCTTCAAGGTAACTTACGAGCGCCGTTGCAAATCCGTCTACGGGATGAGATGTACCCCGTGTCCATTCAATGATGTCGGCGTTTGGGAAGTCACCTCGCATTTCATCTAACATATGTTCAGGCTCTCCCATGGCAACAAAGGAGAGGCCCTTTTGAGTGGCTGCGACCAGAAGATTTCCAAGTGCCGAAGGGCGAATGGTCCACACGATGTTCATGTTGAGCGCTCCTTTGCGGTAGGCGGTTGGGGACATGCCTAAGCGTTTTTCCCCCTTAGCATAGAAACGACTGGGGGCGCCGTATCCTGCTTCATAGATGGCGTTAGTGACGTCGGCACCTTGTTTGATGGCGTCGCGAAACCGGTTGTGCCGCAGGGCTTCGCCGTATTGTTTTGGGCTGACACCCAGCTTGGCCTTGAAGAGCTTTTGGACGTGGGATTTTGATAGTCCGGTGGTTTGGGCCAAACTGCTCAAAGACGGTATTGGGTCACTCTGTTCTAACAATTGACAGAGGTGCAACAGGTGGCGTTGATCGGCGGCTACTTCGTCGGGATGACATCGTTTACAGGCGCGGAAGCCTGCTTCTCGGCAAGCCTGCGGCGATGAGAAGAAGCGCACATTTTCTCGTTTGGGACGTCTGGCAGGGCACGACGGACGGCAGTAGATTCCTGTTGTGATCACACCAAAAAAAAGAGTGCCGTCGAGGGTGGTGAGCCGTTTCTCCACGGCTTCCCATAGTAGGGTCTCAGGGTCATTGCTAGAGGTTGAAGGTGCTGTATCTGTCATGGGGTAAGTATGCTGGGTTTACTCTCAAAAGGCTTCCCGTTTCTTGTGGTCAAAGGACACGGAGCTGGCCGGGGAGGCTATCCAATGTAAAACCGCGCTGGTGAGCGCGGTTTTACAGGTTCTTCGGGGCCGCCGCTGTGCATAGCTGGCCTACATGGCGTCGAGTGCTTCTCGGTGATCAACTTGCTGAGACTGCATCGCCTTTTGCATTGCCTTTTGAAGTTTTTCAAATGCACGCACTTCGATTTGACGGACGCGCTCCCGGCTGATGCTGTACTTTTGGGATAATTGTTCCAAAGTAGACGGGCGATCTTTCAAGCGCCGTTCCGTGAGGATATCCATTTCGCGCTCGTTGAGTTCCTGCATAGCCATGGTAAGCATTCCGCGACGCTGATTTAGTTCCTCTTGGTCGCCCAGTTCAACTTCTTGGTCAGCACTTTCGTCCACCAACCAGTCCTGCCATTCCTCTCCGTCTTCCCCGTCATGACGCAAAGGCGCATTGAGGGAATTATCTGGACCGGCCATGCGCCGGTTCATTGTTATGACCTCTGTTTCGGTCACACCAAGGCGGGTGGAAATTTCGGTGACTGTTTCGGGATGCAAATCGCCTTCTTCGAAAGCTTTGAGCTGGCCTTTTACTTTGCGTAGGTTGAAGAACAGTTTCTTCTGTGCAGCGGTGGTGCCGATTTTGACCAAGGACCATGAGCGCAGAATGTATTCTTGGATTGAGGCGCGGATCCACCACATGGCGTAGGTCGCCAAGCGGAAGCCTTTTTCGGGCTCAAAGCGTTTTACGGCCTGCATGAGGCCGACATTGCCCTCTGAAATTACTTCACCAATGGGGAGGCCGTAGCCGCGATAGCCCATGGCGATTTTGGCAACGAGGCGCAAATGGCTGGTGACCATACGGTGGGCGGCTTCGGAATCTTCGTGCTCTTTCCAGCGCTTGCCCAGCATATATTCTTCTTGGGGCTCCAGCATCGGGAATTTGCGAATTTCCTGTAGGTATTTGGACAGGCTGCCCTCAGGGGTCATCGCAGGCATGATCGATTTAGTATTAGAGGAAGTGGCTTTTTTCGTCGACGCCTTTGGGGCCGCCTTTTTCGTCACGGCTTTTTTGGCCGTGGTGCTGGTAGGTTTCTTCGACATTTTAGTTTCCCTCTTAAGGTCGTCGCTCTTGGCGTCCTCTGGCTCACTCAGGTGCCTAGATCATACGCCGAAAGGCTGCTGGCCTGTACTCACATTCTTAAGGGATGAAACCGTGCGGCTTCATCCCTTCGATTGACAGTATATGGGGAAGGAATAGCGGGGATAAAAGGGGAAAATGTCGTTTCGAAGTCACATAAGAGTGAGTTCAGCGATCAATTTTGCCATATCTTCGGGCAATTCCTGGCGAAAAGTCATGTGTTCACCCGTTTTTGGATGATCAAAGCCCAATTCATGCGCGTGAAGCGCTTGACGGTTTAGGGACGCTAAAGCGCTTTGTGCGCCTTCTGTTAGCTTGTTATGACGCGTTTTTTGACTTCCGCCATACGTTGGGTCGCCCAACAGGGGGTGACCCATATGGGTGAGATGCACGCGGATTTGGTGGGTACGCCCTGTTTCTAGGCGGCATTCAACCCGGCTGACGATGATGGGGGTGCCAAATGACTTGCGGACCTCAAAATGCGTGATTGAATCCCGACCACCTGTTTTGCGCACGGCCATTTTACGTCGATTGTGCGGAGACCTTGCGATCGGAGCATCGATTGAGCCTTTTGGGGGCTGAATTTCGCCCCAAGCAAGAGCGGTATAGGCACGTTCTAGACGACCATCGCGCCCATGGGCTGCGAATTGGAGTTGCAAATGGTGCAGGGCGGGCTCTGTCTTGGCGACGACCATGACACCAGAGGTTTCTTTATCGAGGCGGTGGACGATGCCGGGGCGTTGGACGCCGCCAATGCCTTGGAAGCTGTCGCCGCAATGGGCAAGAAGGGCGTTGACCAAAGTGCCGTCAAGCGCGCCGGGGGCAGGGTGAACGACCATGCCTGCGGCTTTGTTGACGACAATGAGGGTGTCATCCTCATATAAGATGTCTATTGGAATATCTTGGGCGATGGGTGTTGCGGGCAGCGGGGCTGGAATGACCAGCGCATAGACTTCATCAAGTTTGACCCGGTAGGACCTGTCGCTTATCGTTCGCGCACCTTCAGGCAGAACTCTGCTGAGGCGGCCTTGCGAAATGAGCGCATGAATGCGAGACCGGCTTGGTGGTACTTCGCGACCCTCTAGGGCGGCGGCCAAGAAGCGGTCCAGACGTTGGGATGTATCCGCGTCAGTGACAGTAAGCTCGACAGTTTCGTCGGCAGCGTCTAAATGACTATCAACTTTGGGAAGATCAGGAGAAGACATGGCAGAGAGTACCCATCAAATGGCTGCAGAAGTGGACGAGCATGATAGCTCAATTGATGGCGAAGGTCCTAAACCGGAACTCTCAGCTCGCCAGAAACGGATGTTGGCCGGTGTCATCGGAATGGGGATTATCCTCATTCTTGGATTCCTCTCGGTCATGGGAACCATTGCCTATCGCTTCTCGACGATGAAATCCACTACCAATGGTCGTATTTTAGTCGAGATTCCAGCGGATGCTGAAGTTTTACGGACATATTTCGGTAAAGACTACCTCGCGATCGATCTTAAACGACCGCAGGGCCGATCTGTGATGCTGTTGGACCCTGATACGGGCGAAGTCGTGCGTGAGCTTGTATTGGCGCCCGCTGTTAGCGTGCCTGAGTGATGGAGGCGAGGGTCTCACTCACTTTGGGCCCTCGTTGGGCTGAGGCTATGGAGCGGGCTGCTACGGCGGCTTTTCCACATGAAGCATGCGGCCTTCTTATTGGCCTGCGAACCGAGGCTGGATGGCGGGTCATCGACGTTGTGGATGCGCCCAACATGACGTCAAAAGACCCAACCCGATTTTTTGAGATTGACCCTAAGGCTCTTTTTGAGGTCCATCGCGGTGCGCGCGCCGCACAAGATGGGCGAGAAGTGATCGGGTTTTACCACTCCCACCCCACCAGCCAAGCGGTTCCTTCGGAATCTGACCAAATGCAGGCACATGAGGCGGGCAAAGTGTGGGTAATTCTGGGTGGCCTTGATGGGAGCGGTGAGCCAATAGGCCAAGCGGCTCCTTTAGGTGGTGGGCCGTCTGCCTGGAGTATTAGGGCTTGGATGAGTGGCCAGACTGTTGGCGGGGCGTTTCAATCGGTCGAGATCTGTTAGAGCCAACCTAAGCGTGCTTTGCAGGGGCGAGCGCAGATGTTTTCAAATTAGTGGGAAGTGGTGGGTGTCGCGCTTGGTTTTCGCGGCAGCTAAAAGCCGTCTGCGCAGGGGAGGAGGAGGGAGCACAGACGGCCATTTAGCGGAAGACGCGAACCGTGGGAGGAGGGATGGTTGCGTCTTTCGAGACCCGTTATCGCCAGTTTCTGACGAATTGTCAACATTGTTTTGTGCGGTGCACACCTACGTAATTACATGATAGTCAGTATCATCTACTATAACTCATTGATATTATTCAAAAAAATATCTGATATTACCGAAACATTTTTTTGAACTGTGCTCGAATGCCGCAGCGCACTTTCTGGAGGGGAGCCTTTTTTGTAATTATGCGTCTCCATACAACCGGATTTTGAAACATTGTTTCAGGTTAAATTATGAATAAGTTTCAGCTATCGACTCGTCTGGTACGCTCGGCGGCAAAATGGGCTCCGAATCTGAAAAGCAGGTTGGCCGCAGGTATTTGCGACTGAAGAATCACCTTTGGCTTGGTCTGGGTATAATTTTTGAGGGTTTTTCGCCAAAAACCCTCTCAAAAGCGGGCGCTAGAGCTTCCATTTTGGTTTCCGGCGCCTAGTATGGCGCTCGGGTGGTCCCCAATGGAGGAAAAGCCATGGCTGAAATGGCAAATGGAGAGCGTGAGGTTCTGGAAAATGGAGCTGAACGTGAAGGGGAAGCGCCTGTGAGGGTTGCACTTGGGAGTGCTGGTGATGCCCACATCAACAAAATTAGAGCAGACGAGCCGTGGCGTTGGCTTGCTGCTGGTTGGGCTGACCTGTGGGCTATGCCGTTTTATAGCCTCTGTTATGGCGCCGGATTTGCCGCGCTTTCATTTCTCATTGTCGGCGGCATGTTCGCAGCACAGTGGGGACCGATTGCATTAGCACTTGGCGCGGGCTTTATGCTGCTGGGACCTTTGTTGGCGATGGGCCTGTATGAGGCCAGCCGACGCCGAGAAGCTGGTGAGGCACTGAGCCTTAAGGCCGTTTTCTTTGTGCGCGCAGAAGCGCCCTCGCAATTGGCTTTTCTGGCCTTCGTTCTCTCCCTCCTCTTATTGGTTTGGATGCGCGTTGCGCTTTTGCTTTTCGCGCTCTTTTTTGGCTCTCAAGTCATGCCAAGTTTGGAAAATTTTCTACCCACGCTGTTGTTTACACCCCATGGCTTAGGCCTTCTCATCGTCGGGTCCGCTTTAGGGGGCGTGTTCGCTGTCTTCTGTTTTTCAATCAGCGTGGTGTCGGTGCCGATGTTGTTGGTGCGCGATGTTGATTCTTTGTCTGCGATGCATTTGAGTTTTCGGTCTGTGCAAGAAAACTTTTGGCCGATGATGCTGTGGGGGTGGATTATCACCCTGGTGACAATGGTGGGCATGGCAACCTTCATGGTTGGCATGATTGTGGCTTTCCCGCTGATAGGCCATGCCAGTTGGCACGCGTATCGTGGATTGATCCAAGCGAACCAACCCCCTCAAGCTGAGTAAACCGATGTAGGTGTTAGGCGGCGGAAGCGTCGGCTGCTTGCACCCGTAAGGATGCGGGGAGACGTATCGTAAAGACCGTTCCTTCGCCAAGACTGCTTTGGCACTGAATTTTACCGTTCAATGTCTGGGTAACCAGATTATAGATGATGTGCATGCCAAGGCCGCTGCCGCCCTGTCCACGTTTGGTTGTGAAGAAGGGTTCAAAGATACGTGCGCTGGTGTCTGGGGACATGCCGATGCCATTGTCTTGGAAGGTGATGACAACATCGTCGCCGCTTCCGTCGATAGAGATGTTGATCACTCCATCGTCAATTTTGGGAAAAGCGTGCTGGAGAGAATTCAGCACGAGATTGTTGAGGATCTGGTGGAGAGCTCCCGGATCGGCTTCCAGTTGAATGGGCCCTGATGCGTTAAAGTTGACCTGATGTTTGGTTTTGCGCAATTTGGGCGAAAGGCTGAGTAGGGCATCATCAAATAGAGTTTTGAGATCAAACTTAGCTTCTTCGGTGCAGGACTGATCTACAGATACGCGCTTGAAGCTTGTGATCAAGCTGCTGGCTCTGCGCAAATTGGACAACACAATACGAATTGCTTCTTGGCTGGTGGCGAGTTGTTTTTGGAAAGTTTCTTTTTCTAAGGTGCCCGCCAAGAACTCCTGTTCGAGTTCCTTTTGTACTTTCTCCAAATGACTGATGGCGGTTACGCTCACCCCGATGGGGGTGTTGATTTCATGAGAAATCCCGGCGACTAATCCACCAAGGGAGGCCATTTTTTCGGCTTCAATCAAACCAGTCTGAGTCTCTTTTAGGTCATCGAGCGCCTCTAGCAGGCGGACATTTGAATGATTGAGTTTTTCGGTCCGGTCCTCAACGCGGTTTTCCAGATTGGTGTTGAGTTCGCGTAAGTTCAACTCCGCATTTTTCAACTTGGTGATATCGAGAAATGCCCCAAAAACCTGAGTGGCCTGACCTTCGACGTGCTCCTCTACTTCACTTTGGAATTCGATCCATTTGGTTGCGCCTGATGGGGTGAGCAATCTAAATGTTGTTGTGACGGGGGTCAGGTTATGCACGGCATCGATCAAGGCCTTGCTGAATATTTTTTTGTCTTCTGGATGTATTGCCTTTAGTTCGATTTGAGTTGCGAACAAGTTCATTTTTGAAATGTCGCGGCCTAAGATCTCTTCTGCATTTTCCGACCAGACCATCTCACGTTTTACCGGGTTCCATCTCCAGCTGGTGAGACCGGCCAAACGTTGTGCATTTGCTAAAAGAGATTGGCTAGATTTCAAATCTTTCTGAACCGTACTTAGGTTGCTCGCCATGTGATTGATGGAGCTGGCGATTTGTGAAAACTCGTCTCGTCCCTTGAGATCAGATTTCTCATCCAAATTACCTTTTGAAATACTGTCTGTGACCCGTAGGAGACTTTCCATGCGGTTCGTTAAAGTGTATCGCAAGAAAAGGCTTAGGATCGCGATAATGAAGAAGACAAAGAAGGCTGTTTTTCGAGTGAGGTCGTTGATTGTATTGTTGAGAATTGTTTGCCCGTATGCGGTGTCATACTCGAGAATGAGCCACCCAATGCGTGAAGGGCGTAGTTCATTTTCTTGACGCTGCAAGTTGATGGGGTTGTAGCTCACAAGGTGGTCGCGAGGGTGTTCTAGATCTACAACCGCGGTACCATCCTCTACGATCTTTGAAAAACTGTGGACATCAATTTGGGGCAGGGTTGATGTGTGTCGGCCCAAGAGACTAAGGTTAGTAGCGTAACTAACGATCCCAAATTCGTTGATGAATAGTGCGGTCTTGATTTCGCGCGTAAAACCAGAGCTCATCAGAGCTTCGTGAATCAAACTTTCATCTGAGCTGTAGATGGCTTTGTTCAACTGGCTTTGCAGTTGGGCAGCGACGGCTGATAGGAAATGCCGGTCAGTTTCCAACTGTTTGTCAGAAAGTTTGTTCGACATGTACCAGTATTGATATCCAATGACTGTCATTGCCAAAACAATGCCCAAGAGGGGCAATAGGCGTCGGAGAGATAGGCTAAACATCCTATTACTCCGCGACAAACCGACCGTCGAAAAGCTGATCAACTTTGATGTCGTGTTTAATCAGTTTGTTTTCGTAGAGAACTTTTTCTAAGCGCTTTGTCAATGCTGTGATCTTGGAGGCATTGTCCTTAAAGAAACCCTGGTTTGCAATGCGGTTTGGCAGCGTGAGACCTTCGTATGAACTTCTCACCTCTTCAGCGGTAAGCTGATTGCGTTTTGCAATAAGTGCATCTGCTTGCGTAGTGGTGTTGATGATGGACGTGCCTTCGAGCCAAAGGTTAACGAACTTCCTTAGCGCCTTAGGGCGTGCCTCTAGGAGCGCGCGCTCCACCACGACAACGTCAATGATTTCGCCGGGCATGTCTTTGCTCGTGAATACTTCTTTGGCACCAAGGCGTAAAATTTTTGTGCGGTGGGGTTCGTATGTGACGACAGCATCTACTTCGCCTTCCGTGTAGATGCTCACCATACGGTCACTTGTGGTTAGGATCGGCAGTATTTCCTGTGAAACCATTCCACTTTTTTCTAAAGCGCGGGTCAGAAAAAATGCACCTAGGGCGGTTGATTCAACAGCTACTTTTTTTCCGGCAAGATCTTTAACTGAATCAATGCCCGGCCGAGCGAGGATCACATCGCCCCCATTTGAAATGTCTGCAATGAGGATAACAACCACATCCGCGCCCATGGCTTGCAGGGTGATGGTCTCATCCAGTGTGAGGGCGATTATATCTAGCGCGCCATTACGAAAGGCTTGAGTGACTTCAGTTGCCGACAAAAATTGAATGGGCGTGAGCGTTTCGGCTGCTTCGGGATTAAAATCGCTGATGATAAAAGGAGGTTCATAGCCGGGCCATAAAGTTGAGCCAAACCGTAGAGGGCGCTCCGGCGTTTCATCACAGGCAGCGAGGCCAGCAAATAGGATTGCGGCAGACAGGAATATGATTTTCTTAAGTGTGTGACCGACCATTTGGACCCCCAGAGAACAATGAATGTACATCGTAGCTAAGGATAGCAAAGAAAGCCTTAACTAGCCTAAGTATCTACTTGGGGCGGGAAAAGTGCTTTATTTCGCGGTTTTGGGGGCGTTTGGGCGCGCTGTGTGCAGCGTGTTTTCGGCAGGAGGCGGCAAATCATCGTCGTAGAGAATGCGTTCAGCCGCGCCCTCTAAATCGTCGAATTGGCCGGATTTAATGGACCACAAGAAGGCGAGAAGACCCAAAATACCGAGGCCTAATGCGATGGGAATGAGCAGGAGGAGCGCATTCATGGGTGAGGAGCCTCTTGTGTTTTCTTCGCAAAATTGAGCCGCATGGCATTGCCAATGACTGTAAGGGAGGATGTGGACATTGCAATAGCGGCAATGAGCGGTGTGACATATCCCATCATTGCGAGCGGAATGGCGACAGCATTATAAAGGAATGCGAGGCCAAAATTTTGTTTGACCAAGGCATCTGCTTTCCGGGCAATCCTAATTGTTTCGGGCACGGCGCTGAGGGACTTATTCTGGAAAATGAAATCTGCGGCGGTTTGAGAGATGTCTGAAGCTGAGGCTGGAGACATGGAAACAAATGCTGTTTTGAGGGCGGGGGCATCGTTCAAGCCGTCTCCCACCATCAATATTTTGCGACCCTCGGCGGTGAGCTGTTGTAGGCGCGCGATCTTGTCCGCCGGTGACTGAGTGGAAAATGCGGTGGATATGCTCAATTCGGTCGCTACTTTTTCTACGTTGGCTTGTAAGTCGCCCGACAGAAGTTCGACGTTGAGACCCAGCTGGGTGAGCTGTGCAATGGCTTGTGCTGCATTTGGGCGGAGCGCATCGGAAAACCGAAGGCAAATGGGTGTGGTGCCTTCTAGTTCTAACCATAGTTCGAGGGTCGGTGTTTGTGTGCTCGGTGTCTGGGGGGCGGACGGCATGAAACCCCGTTTCCCTAAGTGGAGTGATTTTTTCTGCCATGTCGCATGAAGGCCCTGCCCAGGAACTTCCCGAACATCTTCTAAGTCTAGGGATGGTGCGTCTACATGTCCGTAGGCAGCGCGTACTAGTGCTTTGGAAAGGGGGTGGGCACTTTGCTGGGCAAGAGACGATGCCAAATGCCACATGCTCTCGTTGCCGGGTGCTTGGTTGGGATGACTATCTGACAAGGCTTCAGGATTGAGAAGGGAGGGTTGACCCATTGTAAGGGTGCCTGTTTTGTCAAAGACGACAGTGTCAATCTGGGCGAGTTTTTCCAATCCATCAGGGGACTTGATGAGAACCCCTTGTTTGAGAAGGCGCCCGCTTGCGACGACTTGGACGACAGGGACTGCAAGCCCCAGCGCGCAGGGGCAGGTGATAATGAGAACGGCGATCGCGTTGATCAGGCCTGTGTGCCAGCCTGCGCCCAGCGCGAGCCAACCTATAAAGGTTATGGCGGCCAGTATGTGGACGGCAGGTGCGTAGGCTTGGGAGATGCGGTCCGCTAAGCGAACGTAGCCCGCACGGGCTTGTTCTGCGGCTTCCATGAGGCGTACGATTTCAGCCAGCAAAGTGTCATCTTCGGCTTTTGTGACGCCCAAGATGAGGGGGGCGTCCATGTTCAGTGTGCCTGCGAAAACGGGCTGGCCGACATGGGCCTCCACGGGCATGGTTTCGCCGGTTACCAAGCTTGCGTCAATGGCGCTGGTACCTTCGATGACGTCGGCGTCTGCTGGAATGTGTTGGCCGGCGGCGACCATGACGCGCATGCCGGGCATTACTTCACGCAGGGGGCGGTGGCTCCATGTGCCGTCTGGATTGGCGCAGAGGGCGGATTGTGCGCGCAGAGCGAGGAGGTTTTGGGCGACAGAACAGGCTTGTTGTCTGGCGGCTACATCGAGATAGCGGCCAATCAATAGAAAGAAAAGAAGGGAAATGCTGGCGTCGAAATAGACGTGTTCGGCATTCACGGCGGCTTGAGATAGGCTCATGGCTGAGGCTAGGATGACAGCTAATGCAATCGGCACATCCATATTCATTTGTTTGTGCCGCAACGCATTGAAGGCGGATTTAAAAAATACTTGGCCGGAATAGGCAATGGCTGGCAGGGCGATGAGTGCTGACAGCCAATGGAAGAGGCCGCGGGTGCCCTCATCCATATCGCTCACCAGACCTGACCACACCGAAACAGAGAGCAGCATCACGTTGGCGGCGGCAAAGCCTGCAACGCCGACGGCCCGAAGGAGTTTTTTGCTCTCTTCGCTGTCGGCAGTATTGAGAATACGGGTGTCAAACGGGGTGGCTTCAAAGCCGAGGGCGGAGAGGGTGTTGAGCACAAGGTCGCTGTTGGCGTGTTCTGGGAGCCATCTCACTTTGACCCGTTTGGTGGACAGGTTGGCTCGGGTGTAGGTAATGCCGTTAACTGCGGTGAGGCCGCGCTCCACTTTGCCTAGGCAACCCGCGCAGTGCATGCCGGGTACGATGAGATCCATTTCAGCGTAGCCGTCCTCATTTAGACGCGCGTAGAGATTTGAGTCGCTTGGGAGCGCTGCGGGTATCTCGCCTATTTGCTCAAAGCTAGCGGCTGGGTTTGACATTGTGAGCTGTGTTTCTTTTACGGTTTAAGAAAAATACGTTTTTGATGCGAGTATTTTTGGGTCGTGAGATCACCGGCAATGATGCGCAGGTTCCAGTTGCCAAATTGACCCAATGGCAGGGCGGCGCGGTATTGACCGTTCCCGAGAGGTGTCATAGGGCGGGTCACATCCATTTTATGCGTGGTGGGGTGCCAGAGAGCGACGCTTATTGTGAGGTCGTCCAAGGGAGTCTGAGTTTTGTCGTGCAGCGTGGCAATGACGCTCAGCGCTAACGTGTCACCAATGGTTTCAATTTGGGTCTCAAATTCAGTTTGCCAGCCCAGAGCAATTTGGGCTTGAGCGTTTTGTTGTATCTCTCTGAAGTTTTTGCCGTTTCGATTTGCCTGTGGACTTTCAATGCCGTCAAAGGTTGATAGTGCGAAGTAGGCGAGCAAGCCATTTACGAGAAATATCATGCCAAAAAAGCAAATCAATCCAATGAGGAAATGATGCCCTTTGATTTCGCCGAACCACGTGGCTGGACGGAAGTCTGAGGTTGGTTTGGTATCGGAAGAATTGCTCATCTTCGGTGTCCTTCAATTGCATTAATCGTCTAGATCTGGCGGCACTATGGTCCAAACTCTAACGTTCAGGCCCTCTAAATACAGTTGCATTTGTTGCGGTTTCTCGTGTGGTCAAATTGCGTACAATAATATCAAGGTCTGCTTCGCCATTGTCTAGTTGGCCCCGCTTTGCGTAGGGGAGTGTAATGTAAAACTTCACACTTTTCAGACTATCTGGCGGCACGATGATGTCGGCGACGTTCTCTTCATCTACAAATTGGCGGCTCAATGTTGCTCCGGTTATGCCTTCTAAGGAAACGCGGAATACTTGCGGTACATGCTCCTTATTGATCACTTTAATTGTGTACCCATTGCGCAAAGACCCATCGGACAGCTGAACAAAGAGGGGGTTTCTGTCTCGTAGCACATTCAAGTCAATGGTAGGGCGTGTGACTAAGGTCGCTAGCATGAAGGCGCTTACAGCAACTAAGAGGAATGTATAAATGACAGTGCGAGGGCGCAGCAGGTTGACCGCAATCTCGGGCACGCCCTTTAAGCGACGTTCTTTGTTGGCGGGTGTGTCGTACCCGATGAGATTTAGCGGGCGGTCCACCTTCTTCATGACGTCATTGCATGCGTCGATGCACAGTGCGCATTGTATGCATTCCAATTGCATGCCGTCACGAATATCAATACCCATGGGGCAAACAGAGACACAGGCACCGCAGTCTATGCAGTCGCCCCGTCCTTCCCAACTTGCGCCCTTTTTGTGTTTGCCGCGGCCCTCACCCCGGTCGTCCTTATAAGAAACGAGGAGGGAATCGTCGTCGAACATGGCTCCTTGGATGCGTGGCCATGGGCACATATAGGTGCAGACTTGTTCGCGCGCCAATCCCCCGAGTAGATAGGTTGATGCTGCAAAAAGTCCGATGAACATATAGGCAGAAGGATCCGCCGAGAGATTGAGAAGGTTGTTGGCAAGTGTGGGGGCGTCGTCAAAATAGAAGACCCAAGCCCCACCGGTAGCGAAAGCGATAAGGAGCCATGCACTGTGTTTGGAGATCTTCTTGCCAATTTTGGAGAAGCTTAAAGGTGCTTTGTCGAGTTTGATACGCGCGTTTCTGTCTCCCTCGATCCATGTTTCCACATAGACAAAAAGATCAGTCCAAACGGTTTGCGGACAGGCGTAGCCGCACCATACGCGCCCGGCGATGGAGGTGACGAGAAAGAGAACAAAGGACGCTAAAATCAGCAGGCCGGTGATGTAGTAAACTTCTTGAGGCCAGATTTCGATGAAGAAGAAATAGAATTTCCGATGAGGGAAGTCGATGAGCACGGCTTGATCCGGGGCGTTCAAGCCTCGGTCCCAACGGATCCACGGCGTGATGTAATAAATGCCGAGGGTGACCAGCATAACAGCCCATTTGATGCGACGGAAAAAGCCTTTTACCAATTTGGGATAGACTTTGATGCGGGAGGCATAGAGTGGCCGGTTGCGTTCGGAATTGACGGCAACATGGGTTTCGCCGTCATCGTGATAGGCGTCATGAGGTGCTGCAGCAAGGCTTTTGGCTTCTTGCACGAGACTGCTTAGGGGCGAGCCTGTTTCATTTGTGTCGGTTGTACTGGTCATCAGATTCTCATCTTAAAGACGCACCTTTTGAAAGACGCCTTTTGGGGAAGGATGCTGCACTTAGTCCCGTTATTTTAGAAAGAACCTGCCTGCAAAGGAGGAGTGCAGATTGTCCCTGCGATGATTTGTCATGCGACTGGTTGGCAAATCTGCGGGGCTATCCTGCGGGTTGCTTTATGCAGGCTCTTTCTAAAAATACGGATTAAGTCCGGCCCCATAGCGTCCGCGTTGTGGACGCTATGAGGCCGAGATTGTTTTGTCTCTATTGACCGCCGCCCAGTGAATGGACGTAGAGAGAAAGTTCTTTCAGAGTGCCGGGGCTCAGCCGGTTAGACCAAGCTGGCATAACACCGGAGCGGGAGTAGGATACTGTCTCCACGATGGTGGGCAGATCTCCCCCATATAGCCAAATGTGGTCGGCTAGGTTTGGTGCGCCAAGTTCCACGTTCCCTGTACCGTCGGCACCGTGGCAGCTGGCACATTGTTCTGCAAAAACGACAGAACCGCGTGCGCTTTGCTCGGTCGCCTCAACGCTGCCATTCAATGTGAGAACGTAGGTTGCGACATCCTCTACTTGACCCCGTTCGAGGAGCTCGTCTGCCAAGAACGCCGGCATTTGAGAAAAACGACTGTCATCATCGGCATCCCAGCGAATGCCATGTTTGAGCGTGGTGTGGATTTCATCGAGTGACCCCCCCCAAATCCATTCATCATCATTCAAGTTTGGAAAGCCAACAGCCCCTTGCGCGCCCGACCCATGGCAAGGTGCACAATTGTCGCCGAATGCTGCTTTGCCACTGGCAAGTGCAACAGTCATAAGTTCTGGATTGATGACAATTTCGGAGAAGTCCGATGCCGCAATTTTGTCGCGGAAAGGGGCCAATTTTGCCTGAGCTTCTTGAATTTCCTCGGTGACGACTGCGCGTTGCGAGTAACCCAGAAGGCCTTTTGTATAAGTCCATCCATCCGAGGTTAGGATGGGCCAAGCAGGCATGAGGATCCAATAGATAATGGACCAGATAATGCTGACGTAAAAAGAATAGATCCACCATTTTGGAAGCGGATTATTCAATTCGCGAATGCCATCCCATTCGTGTCCGGTTGTATCGACGCCGGTTATTTCGTCTTTGTGAGGAGCACTGGTCATGAGTGATTTTCCTCCTGATCGTCCAGAGGCAAATTGGCTGCCGCCCGGAATTTTTCCTGATTGTTAGGCCAAAAGGCATAGCTGATTGCGATGACGAACATGATCAACAAAGCAAGCAAACCCCAAGTGCCCGCGAGATGTGAGAAACTTTCAAAGCTCATCGTGCCCTCCTATTGGGTAAATACGGTGCTATCGGTGGCTGAGAAATCAACCAAAGTGCCCAACATTTGCAGATAGGCGATGAGTGCATCTAGTTCACTCACACCTGGTTTATTGTCGAAGTTGCCAACGACTGCGCCGGGATAACGTTCCAGCATGTCGTCGTAGTCTTCGTCTGGGTCTGCCTGAACGATGACGTCCTGCACCGCATTGGTAATCATGGCTTCATCGTAAGGGTCGCCCAGCATGGCCAGTGTCTTTAGGTCTTCGTTTATGCGCTCATAGTTGAGTGGTGTTGTGGCAAGGAACGCATAACCCGGCATGATTGATTCCGTCACCACAGCGCGTGGGTCCGTCATGTGAAGTGCATGCCATTCGTTTGAGTATTTACCACCGACCCGCGCAAGGTCTGGGCCTGTCCGTTTTGATCCCCATTGGAAGGGACGGTCATATTTGCTTTCCGCCGCCAATGAATAGGGACCGTAACGTTCCACTTCAGAGCGAAGTGAACGGATCATTTGTGAGTGACAGGTGTAGCACCCTTCACGCACATAAATGTTGCGTCCCGCAAGCTCGAGAGGGGAGTAAGGCCGGACCCCATCAACATCTTCAATTGTTGTGTTGATGAGGAAAGTCGGCATGATTTCCACGATCCCGCCGATCGCCACCACAATAAGGGTGAGGACCAGTAGGAGGATGGAGTTCTTTTCAATCGTTGAGTGTTTCATCAAAGACCTCCTATTCCGCAGCCATGAGCTGGCCGGGGCCTGCTGGAGCGGGGTCGAGTTTCTCGTTAGCGCGGACGTCACCTTTGATGGTTCTGTACACGTTGTAGACCATGATCAGAGCACCGACGAGGAAGAGCACGCCGCCGAAAGCCCGAATGATGTAGTAGGGATGCATGGCTTCCACGGATTCAACGAAGGAATAATCAAGGAAACCTAAGTCGTTGTATGCGCGCCACATTAGGCCTTGCATGATCCCTGATACCCACATGGCAGTGATGTAGAAAACAATACCGATGGTGGCGATCCAGAAGTGCCAATTCACTAATTGTAGCGAATAAAGCTCTTTACGTTTCCACAACCATGGGACCAAGCAGTAGATCGCTCCAAAGGAGACGAAACCAACCCAGCCCAATGCGCTTGAGTGCACGTGGCCAATGGTCCAGTCGGTGTAGTGGCTTAGAGAGTTCACTGCTTTGATGGACATGACGGGTCCTTCAAATGTGCTCATGCCGTAGAAGGCGACCGAGACAACGAGCATGCGAATGACAGGGTCGGTCCGCAATTTGTCCCACGCGCCTGACAGCGTCATAAGTCCATTGATCATCCCGCCCCATGAAGGCATCCAGAGCATGATAGAGAAGGTCATGCCGAGTGTTTGTGCCCAATCTGGAAGAGCTGTGTAGTGCAAGTGGTGTGGACCCGCCCAGATGTAGAGGAAGATGATTGCCCAGAAGTGGATGATGGACAGGCGGTAGGAATAGACCGGCCGCTCAGCTCGCTTCGGCACAAAGTAGTACATCATGCCCAAGAAGCCTGCGGTTAGGAAGAAACCAACGGCGTTGTGGCCGTACCACCATTGAATGAGGGCATCTTGAACACCTGAATAGGCGCTGTAAGACTTTGGTTCGAACCATGAAACTGGCAGAGAGGCATTGTTGACCAAATGCAGCATTGCGATGGTGACAATGAATGCCAAGTAAAACCAGTTCGCCACATAGATGTGAGGCTCACGCCGCTTCATAAGGGTGAAGAGGAAAACCAATAAATAGGTGACCCAAACAACGGTTAGCCATAGATCGACGTACCATTCAGGTTCTGCATATTCTTTGGACTGGGTGACGCCGAGCAAATAGCCGGTCGCTGCCAATACAATGAAGAGCTGATAACCCCACACAAGGAACCACGGGGCGATGTCGCCAGCGAGTCGGGTTTTACATGTGCGTTGCACCACATACAGCGATGTTGCGATGAGGGCGTTGCCGCCGAAAGCAAAGACAACCGCTGACGTGTGCAAAGGCCGTAAACGCCCAAACGTCGTCCAAGGCAGGTCGAAGTTTAACGCGGGAAAAGCGAGTTGGAATGCGATGAGGCACCCAACCGTAAATCCGGCAATGCCCCAGAAAAGTGCTGCGATTGTTGCGACACGAATAGGGCCATCCATATATTGAATGCCGTCTTGGGCAATCGGTTCAGGCGGGTGTTCTTGTGCATCGAAGTGACGCTTGCCGAGCCAAAAAACGCTCAGAATAAAAAAGGTAGCAAATAGCGCCATATGAAACCCCATGACGGCGTCATAGGTTTTGGCGGCAACAAAGATGCTCAGCAGCGCACCAGCAATAAAGACCGCGCCGACCGCAAGGGTCATAGGTCCAAATGTGCCAGGTGCCGCCTCTTTGGAAGCTGACATGAGTGTCTCCCTCAAGTTGATGGTTCTCCAAGGCCGGTCTTAAACCGCTGCCCATAACTATGCCTTGGCATAGATCAAGTGGCATAGAGAAAAATAATCAAAATTGGGGAGAATCGCTGGGGAATGGGGTGGTTTCGGGTCGCGCGTCCCGCTGACGCGCGACAGTAGGACGCGCTCTTGTTCGCCAAAAGTGTATTTGCCACCGAAGTGGGATTCAGGGTGTTAAGCGGGTGAAGAAACACCTTCCTTGAGGGCCTCGATACGAGCGTCGAGTGTGCTTGCCGTGGCAAGGGATGCTTCGTCGATGGATGCTTGGTCGGCGTCGTTTGGATCTTCGTGCCCTTCTTCTGTCGCAGCAAATTCATCAAGCGTGGGGATTGCTGCCACTAGCGCAGAATGACCTTCATCTGATTGAAGGTCTGTATCAGGCGTTTCCGATACTTCTGATGCGTCAAGCACGGGAGAGGCTTCTGGTTGTTCTGTTTTTTCAGAAGCGACCTCTTTGGGCCCGTCATCCGTTTCTGGGGTTTCGGTTGCCGTGGGTGCTGTATCGGCTTTTTCAGCTTCTTCTTGATCTGTGATTTGAATTTGATCTGGCTCTTGCGGCAATGTCGCGACAAGGGCGGCTGCCGCGGCTGAGACGTTTGTGAGGATGCCCTCAGCTTTGACACGTCCTGTTTCGGCGGTCTCTGTTTCTTGTTTGGAAGCGTTCAAGGCCTGCGTTAGCTCAGACACTTCCTTTTCCTGCGCTGCGGCGTCGGAAGAGAGGGACAGAATTTTTGTTTCGGCTTCACTGAGTGCGCTTTTGGCTTGTTCGACCTTGTCTTCAGATTGGGAGAGTTCTTTTGTTACGCGGTCGATTTCTTGCGCCAGATCTCCTTTTTGGGCTGTTTCATCTTGAGCTGCCGACTGCAAAGACCCGATGGTTGTTTGAGAGCCTGCGAGTTCTGCTTTCACAGTGTCGAGTTCGTGTTGGGCTGCTTGAAGTGCGACAGTGTCGCCGTTTTCGGGTAGGACATTTTCTGCTGGTTGGTCAGGGTTTTCCTGCAAACGGCGTGTCGTCACTGTTACGGCGCGGCGCCAGATGAATTGAGACAGAAGGATCCCGATGAATGTGGCCGTCATGAAACCCAGCGCGATCAACATTAAACTCTCAACCATCGTCGTCTCTATCCTGAATTTGCGCACCGGCTCTTGGTGTTGGCATTCGCCGTGCGGCCTGTAAATTAGTTTAGGTGTAAAATAGAAATTGGGTGGGTGTCAAAAACTCTTTGGTCGGGTGGGAAAAGAGAGTTCTTACTACCCAATTAGAAGGGCAACCATTCTCGTTTGGCGGTGTATTTGGAGTAGCCCACATTGGCGCCGAGGCGGAAACCAACGCCTGCCCGGATAGGGGCTAGTACCACGCCGCCGCGGCGTTGATAGGTTACACCCAAGCCGCCGACAAAATAGGCGCTGCCTTCAACACCGGGGAAGCGTTGGTAAATCGCCTGAACTGTCGGTAGGTCGTAAACCAGTGTGAAGACTTTTGAGGCATTGCCCCCAAAATCCCAACCGGCACTAGGGCCTTGCCAATAGACTTTCTGGGTGGTTCCGTCTCTCAAAACCAAAACGCCGTCGCCGTATACGAGGCCAACGCCGATGGCGCCGCCCGCCTCTTCACCGCGAATATAGGCATTGGGTTCGCCAAATTCTGCAAAAATCTTGTGAACGACATTTGCGAGGCCCTTGGCAGTGCCGCCCAAAAATTCTCTGCCAGCAGCGATGACTTCGTCTTCGGTGTAGGTGTTTTTGTTTCGTCCATCAACAACTGGGGCTTCCTGGCCTTTACTGGCGGCGTATGCGGGTTGAGCGAGGGTGAGACTGCTAACAAAGCACGCTCCCAATAAAATGAGGCAGGTTCTCAGGGTATGTTGCAATTGGACTGCGTTATTGCATGTTTTATTCATCGTTTCCCTCATATTGATACCCTCTTACTGGATGCGCTGGGTCAATTGTCTTCGGAATGGGTGCTTAACTCGCGATTTTTGTTTCCCGTTCAGTACTATATGGCATGTGAATGACAGCTGTACGAAGGGATAATAGGGGCTGTAATGGGTGATGTGCTCTATGTTTTTTCTTCAAAGTGTTCGTATTAGATATAACGTGCTAGAAGGTACCGCGTATCAAATTGAGACAAAAGCCTGGATTTGTTACGCTAAAAAATGATAGTGGTTGCTATTATTCTAGTAGGGGTGTGTCACTTTGACCCTAAGTATGACAAATGGAGAGCGCCCTAGCGGCACAAGGATTGCGTAGTTATCTATTGTGAGGGGAGAGTGAGGCAATTGTTTGCTCACCCTAGGGATATTTTTAGACACATCTCCTGATGCAGCTCTTGGTATTCCATTCACACTGCAAGTCCGCGCCTTTTCCTGTTTGGGAGAGGCAGCGGCGGCCGGCACCGTGGTTCACGGTCGGGGGGCTAGTCTGAACCCGGTGCCGGCTCACCTATCGCAACTCATAATGACTAGGGCCGATTGCATTGGCGATTGTGTGTTTTACGAGCAATGTGTGTGATTGCTTGCTTGAACGTCTTATGTGCAAGGCCTATTCTAAAGGTCTGAATAGTTAATTGGTGCTTCGCAAATTGGTGGTCATGTTTTGAAATCACACTTAAATATTACGTCTGGCGCTGCGGTGTTGGACAAAAGCGGCGTGCCACACCTTTGTGCGAGCTGCGACGTGCGGCATCAGGCTGTTTGCGGGTCCCTTAATCATGCCGAATTGTCAGAGCTTTCGGTCCATTCCCGGCACAAGGATGTTGGTACGGGTGATTGCCTTGTATTTGAAGGCGATGAACTAAACGCCTATTATGTTGTGATGAATGGTGCTTTTAAACTCTACAAATTATTGTCGGATGGACGGCGCCAAATAACAGGGTTTGCTTTTAAAGGAGACTTTGTGGGCTTGCCGTATCAAGCTGACTATGAAGTGACGGTTGAGGCTTTGGGAGTATCAAAGCTATGTCAGCTCCCAAGAGAAACATTTGAAAATCTCTCCGTACAAGCTCCGGCTTTAGGAACGCGTTTGGTGAGGATGATGGCGGCGAATGTTGCAGCCTCTGATGATCACATGCTGCTTTTAGGTCGAAAGACGGCAATGGAGCGGGTTGCTTCTTTTCTGATTTGGATGAGCTGCCGGGCGCAGGCGCGTGGGGAAAGCGCGTTGGAGCTTGATGTTCCTATGAGCCGCACAGATATGGGTGATTATCTTGGACTTACTGTGGAAACCGTCAGCCGGACCTTTACCAAGTTGCGCAAAGTTAGCGCTATTACATTGGGCGAGCGCAATCGATTGACGATTAATGACCTTGAGGCCTTGCAAGATTTGGCTGATGGTGTTTGAGGCGTCCGCCTAGGAGATGAAGTCTTCTTTGGCGAGTGTATTTCAAAAAAGGCGGCACTTACAGGGTGCCGCCTTTTTGCATTCTGGTTAGTGAACCTTCAAAACGCTTAAGCAACGCCGCCTTTTGCTACAAAGAAGGGGTTGTCTAGGCCGCGCTCGGTTTTGCCATATAGAAAAGGCGTGCCGTCGAGCTGGGTGACGCTGCCACCTGCTGCGGCCAAAACGGCATGTCCTGCGGCTGTGTCCCATTCCATTGTGCGGCCATGACGGGGGTAGAGGTCTGCTTCGCCTGCTGCAACAAGGCAGAATTTTAGGGATGAGCCTGCCGCTACAAATTCTTTGATTTTGTAATGATTGAGATATTCATCCGTACGTTCGTCGCGGTGGGAGCGGGAGGCAACCACAACCAGCCCATCTTCATCGGGCGTGCGCACGGTGATGGCCGCAGGTGTTGCGCCGTTTTCGCCATTTGGAAGGCTTTGTTCAAAAGCTTGGTCTGGCCCTTGCGCATAAAACATCCGCCCAATGGCAGGGGCATATACAACGCCTGCTGTGGGGACGCCGTTTTCGATGAGCGCAATATTTACAGTAAACTCGCCGTTCTTATTGATGAACTCGCGGGTGCCGTCCAGCGGGTCTACGAGAAAGAAGCAATCGCCGAACTCAGGGATATGACCCTCCGAGGCTGCTTCTTCGGACACGATCGGAATATGGGGGGCAAGTTTTTTGAGCCCAGCCAAGATGATCTCTTCGCCTTGTTTGTCGGCGATTGTTACCGGGCTGTTGTCGTCTTTGTGGTCGACGACAATTTCGGTGACATAGTGAGACATAATGACGGTTGCGGCGGATTGTGCGATGGCGCGCATGCCGTCGGTTAGGCTTTTGTAATCAATAGAATGTTCTGTCACCAGTTTTTCCTGCGATGCTGCTTCAATAGGCTTTAAGTTGGGCGAGATCACCACTCTGTGGCCTGCGCGTCAAGTCCATAGGCTACTTTTAGCACATCGACGGCATAGGAAAGCGACCTGAGGAATTGAATTGGGTTATGGATTATATCCCGGAACCTAAGTCTTGAGCGGTATTGGGGCTGGCCAGCGGTTTCATTGAGTGTTAATGACGATTCAGTGGCAAAATTCTGAGGCAAAAAATGACTGAACCAACAAAGATAGATGCAACGCCTTCTTCTGCAGAATCGACTGGGCCTTCCGGGGTGCCAAGTGCGGCTGTTGAGGCAACACCGGCTCCGTCCAAAGGTGAGGAGCTTTCAGCGCTTGAGCTTGGAGCACTTCTTTGTAGCCGAGTGTGCCATGATGTGATCAGTCCGGTTGGGGCCATTTCCAATGGGTTGGAAGTGCTGGATGAAGATGATGATGCAGAAATGCATATTCATGCGATGGATTTGATCAGACAGAGCGCAAAGCAAGCATCAGCCAAACTTCAATTCGCGCGATTGGCGTTTGGGGCGGCGGGCTCTGCTGGGGCTCATTTGGACCTAATGGATGCCAAATCTGTTGCTGAATCGCTGATAGATTGCGAAAAGCCAGAGATGATTTGGTCTGGTCCTGTGGTGACCTTGCCGAAGGATATGATCAAATTACTTCTCAATATGATTGTGATTGGGGTTTCAGCCATTCCACGCGGTGGGGTCATTGATGTGACCATCACGGGAGCCGTGGAAAGCCCAACCTTTGTTATCAAGTCGACGGGGCGCGGTGCGCGGGTGCCCATTGAGGTCGAACAATTTATCCATGGGCGCGAGAATGATGATGCATTAGATGCGCGCGCGGTGCAGCCGTATTTCACGGGTTTAGTGGCCCGATCAATTGGGTATCCAATACACGCAAATATGGTTGATGAGTGTTTTGTGTTCGTTGCGGGACCGGACTCGTAAGGTTTTCAACTTATTTGTCTAAATTTTTTTGAATGGTCTTTCGTTGAAAATACGAAGGGCCATTTTTCATTTTGCCGCACTTTAGCTGGGATTTTCGGTGTCTTCTAAATAGGAAGTTTCACCCTAACATCTCCTTATGCGGGAGTTTTTGCCATCTTGAGGACTAGGTTTCAGAGCTTTTTAAGATGTTTCCGTAAAGATGATCCCAAGCCGGTCCCTTGGATTTTTTCGGGGGGGATCCGAAAAACTGACTTATATGCCGCGAGCATTGAGGAGTAGTCCATGGATGATCTGTTACGAGAGTTTCTTACGGAAACAAATGAAAGCCTAGATGTTGTTGATGTCGAGCTAGTGAAGTTCGAGCAAGATCCCAACAATGAGGGTATTTTAGGCAATATTTTCCGTTTGGTTCACACAATCAAAGGGACCTGTGGGTTTCTTGGGTTGCCACGACTTGAATCTTTGGCGCATGCCGCAGAAACACTCATGGGCAAATACCGGGACGGGTCGCCGGTTACGAATGATGGCGTGACAGTGATTTTGCATTCCATTGACCGCCTTAAGGAAATTCTCGCTGGGCTTGAGGAAAACGAAACAGAACCTAAGGGTGATGATGGTGACCTCATCGATAAATTGGCCAATTTGGCTGTTGAAGCTGAAGGTGGTGTGGTTGAAGAGGCGGTACCTGCAGCTGAGCCAGAAGCCGACATCGACGTGCCCACCAACACTGGGCGGGCAGTGATGCCAGGCGAAGTGACTTTGGATGAACTTGAACGGGCCTTCCAAGAAGCAGAGGGTCCCGAGCTTGCGGTCCCAGAAACACTCCAAGCTGCTGAGCCTGAAGTGGAAGAGAAACCCGAAGCTGTGGCAGTGGCGAAAGCCGACCCTGCGTCGGAAGCTCCTCGCAAAGAATCAAGTATTGCAAATCAATCTATCCGCGTGAACGTGGATACATTGGAAAACCTGATGACGATGGTTTCTGAGTTGGTGCTTACGCGCAATCAACTGATGGAAATGGTGCGTCGGATGGATGACAGTGAATTTACTGTGCCATTGCAGCGGTTGTCTAGCGTGACAGGTGAGTTGCAGGAAGCGGTTATGAAAACGCGGATGCAGCCTATTGGCAATGCATGGCAAAAACTCCCACGTATTATTCGTGACCTTTCAAAAGAGCTCAGTAAGAAAATCGACCTTGAAATGGTTGGTGCAGATACCGAGTTGGACCGCCAGGTTCTTGACCTGATCAAAGACCCTCTTACCCATATGGTGCGCAACTCCGCTGACCATGGGTTGGAAACCACTGCTGAACGCATCGAGGCGGGCAAAGGTGACCGGGGTAAGGTGACGTTGCGTGCCTATCACGAAGGTGGGCATATCATCATTGAAATCGCGGATGATGGTCGCGGTTTGGATGTAGAGAAAATTAGAGCCAAAGTCCTTTCAAATGGATTGGCGACTGAAGCTGAGCTTGAAGGGATGACGGAAAGCCAAGTCTTCCGTTACATCTTTAACGCTGGTTTCTCCACCGCTTCTGAAGTGACAAGTGTGTCGGGCCGCGGTGTTGGTATGGATGTGGTTCGTACCAATATTGAGTTGATCGGTGGTTCTGTGGACCTACGCTCTGCTAAAGGTAAAGGCACAACCTTCACAATCAAAATTCCTCTGACTTTGGCCATCGTCTCTGCACTGATCGTTGAATCATGCGGCGAAAGATATGCCATTCCGCAACTTGCAGTTGTCGAACTTGTGCGTGCCAAATCAGATTCTGAACATCGCATTGAGAAAATCAATGACACGCCAGTGCTCCGGTTGCGTGACCGCCTTCTCCCGCTCGTCTTCTTGGATGAATTGTTACATTCAAAACCAGTGGCTGATGTAACAGAGGATGCTGAAGAGCGGATCCTTGCGCAGGAAGAAGCGTTTATTGTCGTCACCCGTGTCGGCGAGCAATCTTTCGGCGTTGTTGTGGATAGCGTATTTGATACCGAAGAAATTGTTGTGAAGCCGGCTGCGACCTTGCTGCGTGATATCAGCATGTTCTCTGGGAATACAATCTTGGGTGACGGTAGCGTTATCATGATTATGGACCCGAACGGTATAGCGCAAACGATTTGCGGTGAACTTACAGACTCGATTGAAGCGAGCGAGGAAGGCAATTCAAATCTGTCGGATGACGCACAGACTTCTTTGTTGGTCTTCCGTGCAGGAACGCCGGAACCAAAAGCTGTTCCATTGTCCCTTGTGACACGTTTGGAAGAGTTCGAGGTCAATCAATTGGAAAACTCAAACGGTATGAGCCTCGTGCAGTACCGTGGCCGTTTGATGCCTATTATGCATGTGTCCGAAGGTACGCCACTGCGTAGCGAAGGGCGCCAGGCTGTATTGGTGTTTACCGAAGATGACCGTTCTGTTGGCCTGGCGGTTGACGAAATTGTCGACATTGTGACGGACCGCCTTGATGTTGAATTGACTTCAGAAGCATCAGGTATTCTTGGGTCTGCGGTTATTCGTGACCAAGCGACTGAGATTTTGGATGTTGGTCATTATCTAACACGTGTCTTTGCAGACTGGTTCCGTAAACCAGAGCGGCTGCTGACAAGTGCCAGCAAACGTTTGTTGTTGGTCGATGATAGTCCGTTCTTCCGCTCCATGCTGCTACCACAGCTATCCATGTCTGGATACAAAGTGACGCAAGCTGCGAGTGCTGAGGAAGCCTGGGCACTACGCGACGCAGGTGAAATGTTCGATGTGATTATCTCGGACATCGAAATGCCGGGTGTGAATGGTTACGAATTTGTCGCTTCTTTGAAAAAAGATGATGCGTGGACAGAGATTCCTGTAATCGCCTTGTCTGCACACGGCACCGCAGAGGATGTCGCGCGCGGCCGTGCAGCCGGATTTGATGATTATGTCGCCAAATTTGACCGTGACGGCTTGATCCAAGTCCTCAACGAAATGCTTATTCAAAAAGGAGAGGCAGCATGAGTAATTCCCACACAAATGGCGGCGAGTTGGTGAATAGCAGCGACACGTCTGAATATATTACTGTGCACATCGCTGACCAGCTCTTCGGAATTTCTGTGCCTAAAGTGCAAGACGTCTTCGTGCCACAACAGGTGACACGGGTGCCGTTGTCGATGCCTGAAGTGGCGGGTGTTTTGAACCTTCGTGGGCGCATTGTCACTGTTATTGATATGCGCACTCGGTTGGGCTTGCCTCCTCGAGAAGACAATGTAACGCGCATGGCAGTTGGCGTGGAATACCACGGCGAATCTTACGGCTTGATTATTGATAGCGTCGGGGAAGTACTGGAGGTTCGTGATATCGACCTTGAGCGTAACCCCACTAATCTAGACCCGCGTTGGCAAGCTGTTTCTATCGGTGTGCAACGCCTTGAACACAAATTGATGATTATTCTAGATGTCGATCGGGTGCTGGACCTTACACGAGAATCCAAAGCCGCGTGATTTTTCCCCTGCTGCAGTAGTGGGGATGAGGAGAATATTGATGAAAACTTGCCTAGTTGTTGATGATAGTTCCGTGATCCGAAAAGTGGCACGTCGCATTTTGGAAGAATTGAATTTCTCAATTAAGGAAGCAGAAGATGGGCAAGTGGCGCTTGATAAGTGCCGTGAGCAAATGCCTGACGCTGTTTTGTTGGATTGGAATATGCCTGTGATGGATGGCATGGAATTTTTACGTTCTTTGCGCAAAGAGCAAGGCGGCGATGAGCCTATTGTTGTTTTCTGTACCACTGAAAATAACATGAGCCACATCACAGAAGCTATTTCAGCGGGGGCGAATGAGTACATCATGAAGCCGTTTGACCGTGAAATCATTGAATCCAAGTTTGCTGAGGCGGGGCTGGTTTAAGTGACTGTTGTATCTCGAGTATCAACGATGAAGCCCAATGGAAAAGTAATCCGGGTGATGGTGGTGGATGATTCCATTGTTATCCGAGGATTGATTTCCAGATGGCTCAATGCGTTGGATGATATTGAAGTCATCGTAGCCTGTCGAAATGGACAGGATGCGGTGGACCAAATTGCAAAAGCAAATGTCGATCTGGTCGTGCTGGATATTGAGATGCCGGTCATGGATGGTTTGACAGCATTGCCACTTTTGTTGAAAGCCTCTCCTGGTGTGCGGGTGTTGATGGCTTCTACGCTTACGCGTCGGAATGCCAATATTTCAATGAAGGCACTTGCTTTGGGAGCGACTGATTATGTTCCTAAACCTGAAGCGACGAAGAGCGGGCATGCTTCTGCAGAATTCCAAGAAGAACTCATCAATCGTATTCGCGCTATCGGCGGCAAGAAGATTGGCCTTAGGCCTCGCCCTGTTGCACGGGCTGGTGTTGTTGCACCTGCGCAGCGCGGTGCTGAGACTCTAAGTGCTGCTGGGGGACATAGGGCTGACATTGCGACGGTCACGGCCTCCCGCACGAAGCCTAAGGTTTTGGCAATTGGTAGTTCCACAGGTGGTCCCAAAGCACTGTTTGAAGTGTTCGAAGGCTTGAAGCCAATTTTGGCGAAAATGCCTGTGGTTGTCACTCAGCATATGCCCGCAACATTCACAGCGATTTTGGCCGAGCACATAAGTGGTGTTACTGGCGGTCGGTGTGTCGAGGGTGTTGACGGCATGAAAGTTGAAGCTGGCAGCGTTTATGTTGCGCCGGGGGGCAAACATATGCTCCTCAAAAAGCGCGGTGTTGATGTGGTGATTAAACTTGATGACGGTGAGCCAGTGAATTTCTGTAAACCAGCCGTTGATCCCATGTTGGAAAGCATGGTGCCAATTTACGGCGCAGGAATCTTATCCTGTATCCTAACTGGTATGGGACATGACGGGTGTGCTGGTGCGAAAAAGGTTCAATCCCAAGGCGGTACGATCATCGCTCAGGATGAAGCAAGCAGTGTGGTTTGGGGGATGCCAGGAGCGGTTGCTCAAGCCGGCATTTGCCACAAAATAGTGCCTCTTAGCCAAGTTGCTAAGACACTGGTGACGTTGATTAATGGAGGAATGGCATGAGAAAAGCTGACTTTGAATATTTGGCGACCTTTCTGAAGGACAGCTCAGGTCTCGTGCTGACGAGCAACAAAGAATATTTGATCGAGAGCCGGTTGCTTCCCATTGCGCGCGACGCAGAGGTGGAAGACATTGAAGGCCTTGTCGCTAAAATGAAACTGACTCGATCGGGAACTCTTCACGATCAGATCACTGAAGCCATGACGACCAATGAGTCTTTTTTCTTTCGGGATAAAACACCGTTCGAAATGTTTGAGAAAGTGATTTTGCCGCATTTGCTGAAAACACGTGCGGGAACGAAGAAGTTTCGGGTTTGGTGTGCAGCAGCTTCAACAGGGCAGGAGCCTTATTCATTGGGCATGCAGCTTGATGAGCTTGCTCCGCGGATGCCTGGTTGGCGTCAGGAAATTATTGGCACTGACCTCTCGGCTGAAGTTCTACGTCGGGCAAAGCTTGGCCGTTACACTCAGTTTGAGGTGCAGCGGGGCCTACCGATTAATTACTTGGTGAAGCACTTCACGCAAGTAGGGCATGATTGGGAACTTTCGGACAAAATCCGGAATATGGTTCAATATCGTAAATTGAATTTGCTAGAGGATTTCAAAATCCTTGGGAATTTTGATGTCATCTTCTGCCGGAATGTACTGATCTATTTTGATCAAGAAACGAAGGCAAAAATTCTAGAGCGTATGGTGCGCCAATTGTCACCGGATGGGTTCTTGGTTCTGGGTGCTGCTGAAACTGTTATCGGCATTACAGATACTTTCAAGCCTCTTAAAGGGTGCCGTGGGGTATATGTCCCGGCCACTGCCGACGCTGAACGGATGATGACCAGCGCGGTTGCCTAACAAACGCTATCAAACTTTACAAAACGCCGGGCTTTATAAAGCTCGGCGTTTTTGTTTGTCATTTTTGTCGCAGAGGCTTTGTCTGAGAGACTGGAAATGTGAATGCGCATAAAAAAGGGCACCTCCGATTGAAGGTGCCCTTTGATCTCTCCAGCATTTGCTGAGGAAATATGTCTTAAGCGGATACCTGTGCAGGCTCGCTCATTTCTGTCTCGACTGGATCGCGGAGCACATAGCCCCGGCCCCAAACTGTTTCAATGTAGTGCTCGCCGTCGGTGGCTGTTGCCAACTTCTTGCGGAGTTTACAAATGAATACGTCGATGATTTTAAGTTCTGGCTCGTCCATGCCGCCGTAAAGGTGGTTTAGGAACATCTCTTTGGTTAGGGTCGTGCCCTTACGCAAGGAGAGAAGTTCGAGCATTTGATATTCTTTACCAGTGAGGTGCACGCGTTGGCCTGCAACTTCAACTGTTTTGGTATCCAGGTTCACAACCAGCTTGCCGGTGGTGATGACTGATTGGGAATGCCCTTTGGAGCGACGCACAACGGCGTGGATCCGAGCAACCAATTCGTCTTTGTGGAAAGGTTTGGTCATATAATCGTCGGCACCAAAGCCGAGACCACGCACTTTATTCTCAATGCCGGCCATGCCAGACAGAATGAGAATTGGCGTCTGGATCTTGCCTGTCCGTAATGATTTGAGGACTTCATAGCCGCTCATATCTGGAAGGTTCAGGTCCAGTAGAATGATATCGTAATCATACAGCTTGCCTAAATCGATCCCCTCTTCGCCGAGATCGGTCGTATAGACATTAAAGCCTTCTGATTTAAGCATCAGCTCAATACTTTGAGCTGTAGCGCTGTCGTCTTCTATAAGCAAAACTCGCATTGACTTGCCCACCGGTATAACGGTTACCCGTATCCGGCCCCCTCGGTTAATCCATAAATACAAGGTAAAGCGATTTGGTTAATAAAGGTTAATCAGAATGAAGAATTATGTGAAAAATTTACGACAATTGTCAAAAACTGCGCCAAACCGGGAAAAATTAGAAGGTTTTGGAGATGATTATTGCCAAAATTATCTATGTTTTGGGCCCAAATGGGTAAATCAGTGGATCATTTCTGAATAAGTCACCATAATACCTTCTCTCAATTACACGCCAAATTTGCAATCTACTGTCAAGGTTTACGTCCCCTTAACAGCTTGTAGGCAAAATACGCCTAGTAAGCGGAGTTGGTCCGTTTTGTGAAATTTGGGCGGGCAGCACGTGCAAGCAGTTCTTGCAGAACTTAACGACATTCAAAGTGTGCAGCATTATGGCCGGGTGGCCAGCGTGCAGGGCTTGCTTGTGGAAGTTGCTGGTCCTCTTCATGCCATGAGTGTTGGCTCTCGATTGATGATCGAGGGGCGGTTGGGTCGTAATGTTCAGGCTGAAGTGATTGGCTTTAAAGCGGACCGCGCTCTTTGTTTGCCGTTTAGCACGCTGGACGGGGTCGGCGTGGGCTGCAAAGTCATCGTTGTGTCTGATGAGCCACTATTCCACCCAACATCTGCTTGGTTGGGCCGTGTGATCAATGCGATGGGGGAACCTATCGATGGCAAAGGCCCGCTTCCCCAAGGCATTCAACCCTATTCTGTGCGCAATGCGCCGCCGCTTCCCCATCAACGAGGGCGTGTGCAGGGACCTATCGATTTGGGGCTCCGGGCACTCAATACATTCATTACCTGCTGTAAGGGCCAGAGATTGGGCATTTTTGCCGGTTCTGGCGTGGGTAAGTCGGTGATGATGTCGATGATCGCACGCAATACTGAAGCCGATGTGGCTGTCATTGGGTTGATCGGCGAACGGGGCCGGGAAGTACAAGAATTTATTGAAGATGATTTGGGCGAAGAAGGCCTGAAGCGTGCCGTTGTTGTGGTCGCGACATCTGATGAGTCTGCATTAATGCGTAAACAGGCAGCACTACTCACAATGACTGTGGCGGAATATTTCCGGGATCAGGATCAGGATGTGCTGTGCATGATGGACAGCGTGACCCGTTTCGCAATGGCACAACGAGAAATCGGACTGTCCATTGGTGAACCACCTGCCGCAAAAGGATACACACCGACTGTCTTTTCTGAGCTGCCACGGCTGCTCGAACGGGCAGGGCCAGGTGCAGGACAAGGCTCGATTACGGGCCTCTTTACAGTTTTGGTCGAGGGAGATGATCACAATGAACCTGTTGCAGATGCCGTAAGGGGCATACTGGACGGGCATATTGTGATGGAAAGGTCTATCGCGGAACGGGGAAGATACCCGGCGATAAACATTTTGAAATCTATTTCTCGTACCATGCCAGGGTGCAATGAGTTGGACCAACAGAAGTTGATCCAGCAGGCACGCGGTTTGCTAAGTGCTTATGACGATATGGAAGAACTCATTCGTCTGGGTGCTTATAGACCGGGGTCTGACCCACTCGTGGATCGTGCGATCCGCTATCAACCTGAACTCGAGGCTTATTTGTCTCAAGGGAAGGGGGAAACGACCAACCGAGATACTGGGTTTGCGATGCTCGCCGAAATCCTAGGAAAGGGCGAGGACTAGCCGAGGAGGCTGACCAATGAAGAGCCGCGAATCCCTGATCCGATTACATCGGTTTCAGGTGGACGAACGCCGCAGACAAGTGGCGGAACTAGAAACAATGCTGGAAGAATTCCGGCGGCGTGAACACGACTTGGACCTACAGGTCCAAGCTGAACAGGAAAAGGCTGGCATTTCAGATATCGCTCATTATGCGTATCCGATGTTTGCAAAATCTATGCGTGATCGTCGTGAGAATATTCTGCAATCCATCAGTGATGTGAGCCTGCAGCTGGAATCCGCTAAGGATGACCTAGCTTCCGCTTATCGAGAGCTCAAAAAATATGAGCTGATCGAGGAATCCCGAAAGCGCCGTGTGCGTGGGAAGCTGGCCCGTATCGAGCAGCAAGAGCTTGATGAGGTGGCTTTGGCCATTCATCGACGCACTTCGATTGAAGCAGAATTCAATACCTGATCAACAGGCTTTTCGAAAGAAAGCATGGGGGTGAGGGGCATGTTCGGGGTTGGTTCCTTGAAGGTGACGGGGTAAACTACTGTCCAAATTGCGACAGCGGATTTCCTCTGGCCCTTCAATGAGACCAAGTTTGAGGATCTTGATGGCTGTCGCCTCAAGATATGGAACGGGTATGCCTTCATTTGATGTTGTTTCCAAACTCGATATGGCTGAAGTGGAAAACGGTGTGGCAAATGTCATGCGTGAAGTTGGCCAGCGCTATGATTTTAAAGGCGCTCACTGCTCGGTTGAAATGACCGAGGAGGGGCTGACTATTTTGGCTGATGATGATTTGAAGCTGAAACAGGTGCATGAAATCCTGCAAGGCCAAATGTCCAAGCGCAAAATTGATCCGCGTGTGTTGGATTACCAAACAGTTGAGCAAGCTGCAGGGCAAAGCGTGCGCCAGAAAGTTTTGCTTAAAAATGGTATTGCAACCGACCTTGCCAAAAAGCTGGTCAAAGACATCAAGGCTCAAAAACTGAAAGTGCAGATTGCTATTCAAGGCGAAGAGCTTCGGGTGACAGGCAAGAAACTGGATGATTTACAGACAGTGATTGCATTTCTAAAAGGTCAGGAATTGGAACAGCCGCTGCAATATGAAAACTTCCGCGACTGAGTGCAGGTAGTCATCAAATACGAAAAGCCCGGCAGAGATGCCGGGCTTTTGTTTGCTTGTTGGCTGTTAGCGCTTCAAGAAGAGGCGGCGCAACATATACAAAATAGATATGGCGATTAGGAAACCGAGAAACCGGATCCCGATCATTTTGAGGTCGCCGTCAATGTCGGCAAGATTGGGAAGCGGGTTTGGATTATCCGCCATGACACGTTTCACCACATTGGCCACTTCGTGGGCCAGCGTTGCAACGAGTGACCAGACAATAATCTGGCGATAAAACTTCATCAAAAACGCTGCGACGAGCGCGATGATCAAGCCCTGAATTGAGTTGACGGTGTCGAAGCCCTGTTGAAAAAGCATCAAAGCTTGGTCGAGATATTGGTTGTCCATGAAATCCCCCCATGGTGTTGCCGTAAATCCGTGAGACTGCCTAACAGAAAAGGGTCCCGTGGTTTATTCTTCGATCTGTCTGGTCACGTATGCTTGTACCCCGATACGTTAACGCATCCGTGACGTCAGCTGCTTAACCGACGATAGAAGCATACTCGAAAATGAATTGGCACAAACCAAAATGTATAATTTAGGTTTACGCAGTTTTTCGGCGGGAGGGGGAGGTGGTTTCCTTTTTGGCGGAAATCTTGATGTTATTGGCTATTTTGAGCACGGCTTGGGCGGCTTTACTGCCTGGATGGCGATACAATAATGCGGTTTGATGGCGGATTGTGTCGCGGATTGTGTCATCGCGCGGGATGGTGCCAGCGCATTCAAGGTTAATATCCAAGAAGGTTGAGCAGGCTTTTGACAGCGCACCGAAGATGCGTTGCCCGTCTGCTTTATCCTCGGCCATGTTGGCCACTACCCGCAAATCAGCGCCTTCATTGTTCATGTTGACCAATTTGATGAACGCATAAGCATCGGTGAGGGAGGTGGGCTCGCCATTGACCAGCGTTAATGTTGTGCCGTCGTGTTGGCACATTTGTAATACGTTTGCGTCGACGCCTGCTGCCAAGTCCAAAATGACCCGGTCATATAGACCTGCAAGGGACTGAATGCCTTGGAGCAAATCAGCAACCTCTGCATGGGAGAGGGCGGACAGAACACCGGAGCCAGATTTCCCGGCAAGCACATCAAACCCGCCTGCATTTTTGTTGCCCTGTTCCACGCGGGTGATGGCCTCCTCTAGGGACACTTGGCCTGCAATCACGCAGCCTAGGTCGTGGGAGGGCGCTAGGCCAAGCTGCACATCAACGTTTGCCAACCCCAAGTCACCATCGACAAGGAGGACCTTTTCTCCGAGTTGAGAAAAGGCATGAGCGAGCGTGATGGCGAACCATGTTTTACCAACGCCGCCTTTGCCAGATGCGACGGTAATGATGTTTTGAGTGCTCATAACAATTCCGTTTGGTCGTGCGTAAAGCTACGCGGATTTGGAGGCGAGGGTGCAAGATCTGGTGTGTCCAAAGACTCCCCAAGAATAAGGCGGGCGAGGCGTATTGGGTCGAGGCGTGTGAGGCCGCGCGCAAGGTAGGGTGTGATGCTGGCATTTGAAAATGCGAGCCCCGTGGCATCCGCCAAATTTAAGAAGCTGCCTACGCGACGCGCGATGTCTATTTGCGTGGCCACAAAACGACGAATGCCAAGGTGGGCATAGATCTCAGCGCTTTCAATGAGTATCGCGGGGTCGGTCAAGGCGCTGGCGATGAGAACGGGCTCGGCGCCACCGGTTTGCGATGCCGTTTGTGCCAATTGAATCATGAGAGTGCGATCCAAGGGGTCAAAGGGGTTGGTGCTTGCTGTGTCGATGAAGCAGGGCGTCGTTTTTTCGGTGGATGCTTGTGCTGCAAGGTCGCTGCGCTTGTCCAATAGGAGACCCAAGGCATTGGCATCTTCGGCTTGGGTGACGGGTAGGTCCATCAATTCGCCGTATGCCTTTGATTGAGCGACCGCGCCGGTGCGACTTGTGTCTGTGGTGATGAGTTCGGCATCTACGCCTTCGAGGATGGCGCGGACTGCGAGCTTTGCGGTTGTTACTGTTTTTCCGCTGCCTGCCATGCCAATCAGCATGAGGGGCTGGGAGGGCAAGGTGGGAATGGGCTCAAAGTTAAACCGCAAATCTAACGCGTAGGCCAACGCATCTAGGGCTCCTTGCGCCCTTTTCCCCTCCGATATTTGCACCAGTTCGTCGGTTAGTTTTTTGGATGTGTTGTGCTTTTGCATACAGGTACGCACTTGATCTGGACTGAAAGCAAGTGGGGGGCTGTTGGGAGCTGGCTCAACGCCACGGCCCGTTTGGCCCTTTGCGTATGGGGTGCATGGCTCGACATATTCTGTTGTGGCAGGCCGTAAGGTTTCGCGGAGACGTTTACGCAGTTCATCTTCCAACGAGATAACACTGTCGGGCAAGTCTTTGCGTGGGGTCGGCGTGCGGAATTCCAAAGCGGCTGTGATTTCAATGCTGCCGTTTTCTTTAGTGAGGGAGGAGACGATAATAGCCTCATCGCCCAAGGCGGCGCGCACTTGGTCCATCGCCGCACTTAGGCTGGTTGCATTGAAGGTTCTCAATCGCACAGGGTCGTCTACTTTCTCTCTATCGGTCTATCACTCAATGTCTCTGCCGGTATTAGATAGCGGCGATGGTGCGTAGTTTTGCTTTTGGGTGCACTTCGTTTTGAGACAAGATTGTGGTTTGAGGCCGGAACCGTTCAATGATGGAGCGCACGTATGGTCGAATGGCGGGGCTTGTCAGCAAGACAGGCATCTCGCCGTCCCGTGCTGCCTGCTCAAAGACTTCGCGCACTTTAGTGATGAACTCTTGTAGTTGGCTCGGCGCCATTGCGAGTTGCTTGTCTTCGCCGGGGCCTGTGAGGGCGTCGATGAAGGCTTCTTCCCAAACAGGGGAAAGAGGGACCAAGGCAAGCTCGCCAGTATGAGATGCAAAGGTTGCACAAATTTGGCGAGACAGGCGCATACGCACATGTTCGGTCATCTGCACCAGGCTTTTTGTATGGCCTGTTGCTTCTGCGATGCCTTCCATGATGGAAGGGAGGTCGCGGATTGAAATACGTTCTGACAGCAAGTTCTGCAAGATACGCTGAATGCCCGTGACGTTGATTTGAGCTGGGATCAAATCGTCGAGCAATTTTTTGTGACCCTTTGGCAATTCGTCGAGCAACTTCTGCACCTCTCCGTAGGACAGCAAGTAAGACATATTGTCTTTGATGATTTCGGTGAGGTGTGTGGTCAATACGGTAGGAGGGTCCACCACTGTGAGACCACGGAAAGCGGCTTCCTCGCGGAGTGTTTCGTCGATCCATGTCGCTGGCAGGCCGAAAGCGGGTTCTTTTGTGGTGATGCCGGGCAGGTCGATTTTGTTGCCGTGGGGATCCATGACCAATAATTGGCGCATGTACACTTCGCCCGATCCTGCTTCGACTTCCTTGACGGAAATTCTGTATTTGTTGGCGTCTAATTGCATGTTGTCGAGAATGCGGACCGGCGGCATGACAAAACCCATGTCGATGGCAAATTGTTTGCGCAGGGCTTTGATTTGATCTGTGAGCTTTTGACCTTCTTTGTCGTTGATCAAGGGGAGGAGGCCGTAGCCGATTTCAAGGCGCAATTCGTCCATTTTCAATGTGGAGGAAATAGGCTCTTCTTTCGGCTCAGTCGCTTCTAACTCAACCTTATCCTTTTCTGCTTTGACGTCTTCTTCTTCCTTTAGCGATCGACTTTGTATGAGGTAATAAGAAAGTCCTCCAGAGCCCCCGGCTAACAACAGGAAGGGAATGGCGGGAATGCCAGGCAAGAATGCCATGATTGTCATGACGAATGCGGACATGGCCAGAGCTTGGGGGTAGTGGGATAGTTGGCTGAAAAGCGCTTTATCTGCGGAGCCTTCGATACCTGCTTTAGACACCAATAGGCCGGCTGCCGTAGACACGATCAAAGCTGGGATCTGACTGACAAGGCCATCCCCGATGGTCAAGAGGGAATAGGTGGAGCCTGCATCTGCAAAGCTCATCTCCATTTGGCCGACACCAATGATGATGCCGCCAATGACATTGATGAAGGTGATAAGCAAGCCAGCGACAGCATCGCCTCGCACAAATTTAGATGCGCCGTCCATGGCGCCAAAGAAGGCGGATTCTTGTTCAACATCTGCGCGCCGCCGTTTTGCTGTTTCTTCATCAATCAAGCCTGCGGACAGGTCAGCATCAATGGCCATTTGTTTGCCAGGCATTGAATCCAAGGCAAAACGGGCAGCGACTTCTGCAATCCGGCCCGAACCTTTTGTGATGACGACAAAGTTGACGATAACAAGAATGGCAAAAACGATGACACCGATGATGACATTGCCTTGCATCACGAAGTTTCCGAAGGCTTCAATCACGCCGCCAGCAGCATCTGTGCCTTCATGCCCTTTACTCAAAATGAGACGCGTGGACGCGAGGTTAAGTGCCAAACGGATCATTGTGGCGATTAGCAAAACGGTCGGGAAGGCGCTGAATTCTAACGGGCGCTTGATGAAGAGAGCCGTCATTAAAACAAGGAATGAAAACGTCAACGAAATGGCGAGTGAAAAGTCCAACAGAAACGCAGGCAGGGGCAGAATGAGCACCACAAGGATGATCAATATGCCTGAGGGCAGAACCAAGTCACTACGCTTAGCAAGCTGGGCGAGTATTCCGTCTAAATTGAAGCCGCCACCCGCAGGGGATGACCCTGCGGTTGAGGCTGTGGAATTTGTTGTGGTTACATCACTCATGAACGAACTTTCGGTCAGACGATTTTAATCAAGTAAAGGCTCTATGCGCGGACTTCGCCACCTGGCAAGGGTACGGAGACGCCCTGATCGGTGTATTGTTTGAGTTTGTTGCGCAAAGTGCGGATAGAGATGCCCAGAATATTTGCGGCATGGGTACGATTGCCCAAGCAATGCTCCAGCGTATCAATGATCAAGCCTTGTTCTACCTGTGCCACTGTGGACCCAACCATATTGCGACTTATCGCTTCGGCAGCGTTGGCTGCTTGTTGGCTGATTTCGGTTTGTGGCGTTGCATTGCCCTGCAGGCGGCTGCCGTCGGGAAGGCGAATGGCTTCGACGTCAATCTCAGGGCCAGCGGCGAGCAAAATAGCGCGATGCATTGTGTTTTCAAGTTCACGTACGTTCCCACTCCAATGATGGTTGGAGAGATATTGACGTGCTTGCTCGGTGAAGGGTTTGGTTGGTAAGCCATTTACCTTGGCATATTTCCGCACAAAATGGTCTGCTAGCGCCATGATATCGGCAGGGCGCTCGCGCAGAGGCAAGAGGTTTAGGTTGACCACGTTGAGGCGGTAAAACAAATCCTCTCTGAATGTGCCCGCTTCTACTTCACTCAAAAGATTGCGGTTAGACGTTGCTAGAATGCGGATGTTGACTTTAACCGGCCCTTTGCCGCCCACCCGATCGATTTCTCGTTCTTGAATGGCACGTAGCAATTTGGCTTGTAGGCGGACATCAATTTCACTGATTTCATCGAGTAATAATGTGCCGCCATTTGCTTCTTCAAATTTACCAATGCGGCGCGCAACTGCGCCCGTGAAAGCGCCTTTTTCGTGTCCGAATAATTCAGATTCTAATAGGTTCTCTGGAATGGCCGCGCAGTTTACAGAAATGAAGGGACCGTCGTGACGACGTGATTTCCGGTGGACGTAGCGTGCCATCACTTCTTTACCCGTTCCAGATTCTCCTGTGATGAGGACGCTGGCTTCGGAAGGTGCTATTTGATCTGCTAATTTGATGACGTCGCCCATGGCAGGATCTTGGAAAACCATCTGGTGGCTTTCTTCAGACACGGCGGCTAATACAGCTGCGATGAGGTCTGCGTCTGGCGGGAGAGGGATGTATTCTTTTGCGCCACTGCGAATTGCATTCACAGCTGCTTGTGCATCAGAATCCACACCACACGCGACAATCGGTACGTAGATATGTTCAGCTTGGAGTTGATTGATCAAACGCGCGATGTCGAGGGAGACCTCGACCATAACCAGATCAGCCCCCTTACCAGAGCGCAATGAAGCCATGGCTTGGTCGATGCTTTCGGCGTGAACCACTTTGGCGCCCTTATCCATCGCCATTTTTGTGGCGGTTGAGAGCTGTCCGTTGAGTGTTCCAACAATGAGCAAGCGCATTTTTAATACTCCTTAAAACCGTAACTTAGTTGTACAGCCGAACTTGTTCGGCAGGTGGCAACATTGAATTGAGAACCATTTGAAGACGACGGGGACTTTCTTGGCGGCCGATGGCTGCCACGCTTGTGGCGTAGAGAAAGAGCTTGGCGTTTTCTTCTTGTGAATTGCGTTCGATTTTACTGGCAAGCGGGGCGAGCAACATGTTGCCCAAAATCGCGCCGTAAAAAGTGGTGATCAGCGCAACAGCCATGGCTGGCGCGATCTGTGTTGGATCGTTGAGATCTGCCAACATTTGGACGAGACCGACCAAAGTGCCGATGAGACCCATTGCCGGGGCGACCTCGGCCGCGCGGCGTAGGACTTGTGCAGAACGGGCGTCTTTTTGGGCCCGTGCCGCAAGCTCTGAATTGAGCATTTGCTCTACTTCATCTGGGTTGATGCCATCGATGATGAGGGAGAGAGCTTGTTTGACAAAGGCGTTTTGGCGCAATTTAGGCAAGTGACGTTCTACGCCCCGAATGCCTTCTTTGCGGTGGGCATCTGCCATGTGCAATAGATTTTCGGTTGTGCTAACATCGCTGGACCCAGAAACTTTTAGCGTTCGCCATGCAGCGGAACACGCGCTGGACATTTCAGGCATGCGGAAAGAAATGAGGGTCACCGCGAAGGTTCCGCCAATAACGATCAATGCCGCACGGACATTGAAAAAGGCCGTGGCATCGCCCCCTAGAAGGACCGCAAGGGCGACTAGGGCGAAAGCAGCAATCAAGCCTATGAGAGTGGCGAAATCCATTGAATTCTCGAACCTTTTAGTTGATGCCGCTTTTGATGATTTCAGTCATGGTCACACCAAGGCGTTCTTCCACGACAACAACTTCACCACGCGCGACCAGGCGATCATTGACGTAAATATCGATGGCCTCACCGACCTTACGGTCCAATTCGATGATGGTGCCTTCGTCGAGTTTGAGCAGTTCGCTCACTTCGATATGAGATTTCCCCAGAATGGCAGATACATGTACGGGTATATCGAATACGGCTTCGAGATCGCTCGCATTGCGTTCAATATCTCCATCATCAATTGCCGTACTTCCTTGGTTGCCCGAAGTCTGAGCGGACATGTCTTGGTCTGGGTTGGCAAGGTCTGGCAGATTCATGTTTTCTGTGTCGTCAGCCATTTTATTCTCCTGCAGTGAAGGGGGACCCTTCAAAATATTGGTGTTTGTTACGCTGCGCCTGAAGGCGACAATGCGTCGAGGTATCTGTTGATGATGAGATCGATCTCTTCTTGAATTTCATTGAGTGCACGCGATACACCGCCTTCGCTCCATTCGACTTTGCAGTCGCTGACACCCAAGCTTGGATCCGCGATGAGCAAGACACGCTCTTCTATGCCGCATTCGCGGGCCATCTGTTCTACAAAGGGGCGGGTTTCTTCCAGTGTGGTTTCATTCACGCGAATGGCAAGGTGCGGCTCGCGATGAAGGTGTTGCAAACATTCAGCGATCACGGCTTTAATCTCTGTAGCTGGCTCCCGTTTGATCAAAGCAGGGGCCAAGGTCATTGCGATTTTATGGGCAATGCCGGTGGCGACCTGCTGACTGGCGAGCGCATTTTGATCCGCTGTTGATATTAGAGCTGTGGTGGCGGTTAGAAGTTTTTTCAATAAGTTTTCTTGGTCGTCTTCTGTTTTGTTTTCTAGTTCAGCGCGTGCATCAGCCATGCCTTGCTCATAAGCGGCGGCTTTCATCATTTCGATGTGTGTGTCAGTTCCGGAGCGGTGAGCGGTGCTGGACGGCCCTTCATGCACAGTGCCGTTCTCTTCGAAAACAGTGTCGAAGGTGAATTTTTTCGCGACGACTTTATTTGCGGGATTTAGGACTGCCATTAGTACACCAACTCATCTTCTGATTTGTTTTCTGCCAACATGATCTCACCTTTAGCGGCCAAATCTTTTGCGGTGTTGACCATCAACATTTGGGCTTCATCCACATCGCGTAAGCGCACAGGGCCCATGACTTCCATGTCTTCTTTCAATATTTTTGCTGCCCGTTCGGACATATTGGTGAAGAACAAATCTTTGAGGGAGTCTGAGGCGCCTTTGAGAGCGAGCCCGAGTTTATCTTTGTCTACAGCACGGAGAAGGGTCTGCACGCTGGTTGGATCCAATTTGAGGAGATCCTCAAAAGTGAACATCAACGATTTGATTTTTTCGGCGGCTTCGCGGTTGCGTTCTTCCAAAGAGGTCATGAAACGTGTTTCAGTTTGACGATCAAAGTTATTGAAAATCTCAGCCATCAACTCATGACTGTCACGACGGTTTGTGCGCGATAGGTTGGACATGAATTCGGCACGAAGTGTTTGCTCAACTTTTTCAAGAATGTCTTTTTGCACTGCTTCCATGCGCAACATGCGAGTGATGACCTCAAGCGCGAAGTCTTCAGGCAAATGCCCAAGCACGCGGGCAGCATGTTCTGATTTGATTTTGGAGAGGACAACCGCGACGGTCTGCGGGTATTCATTTTTGAGGTAAGAGGCGAGGACTTGCTCGTTCACATTCCCCAATTTTTCCCACATGGTGCGGCCTGCAGGGCCCCGAATTTCTTCCATGACGTTGTCAACGCGATCTTCGGGCAGGAAGCGTTTGAGCAATCGTTCAGTGCTATCAAAAGAGCCAACAATTGATCCTGCAGAAGACATGCGGGACGTAAATTCTACCAGCAGCTTTTCGACGACAGTGGATTGAATGGCGCCGAGTGAGGCCATTGTTTGAGAAATTTCCTTGATCTCGTCATCATCGAAAAGGTCCCAAATGGCTGCAGCATGGTCGTCTGAGAGGGACAGCATAAAGATTGCTGCCTTTTCAGGCCCGCCGAATTTGGTGATGTCATCTTTTGCCGATTTAGCCATGTCTATTCTTCCTCATGCAACCAGCTGCGCAAAATGGCCATGGTTTCATCTGGATGGTTTCCGATGATTTCGGCTACTTTCTTGAGGGACGACTCACGTACTTGACCCTCAATTTTTGCGATGTCGATCATGGATTCTATCGGGTTTCCCGCCTGTTCTGCCCCAGCAGGAAGAGCGCCACCTGATGCTGAAATTCCTGCGAGTTGTGCCTGTGCGCCAGCGGGTAGTAGGGCTTGGTCGCCGTCTACGCCAGGCACGCCGCCTGCTGTAGCGCCGGCTAGAGCAAGGGTTGCGCCATTTGCGGCTACCATATTTTCTGTGCTCAAAACGCGGCGGAGAAGAGGGCGTATGATCATCAACAAGACAATCAATGTCAGGATTGCCAAGGTCGCAGATTCACCGATACGGAAATAGTCAGCCTTTGAGAGCGATAAGAAGGTTTCTTCTCCCTCAACGATAGGAGCTGGTACCTCACGTTTGGCGAACTGGAGGTTGATCACCTCAACTTGATCACCTCGGTCAGACCTGAAGCCAATGGTGGAGCGCACCAATGTGTTGATTTTGGCAAGGTCTTCTTCTGAGCGTGCGGCATAAAGGAGGGTGCCATCTTCTTGTGGCGTATAGGTACCATCCACTAAAACCGCGACAGATAGGCGTTTTACGCCGCCTGCTTCTTGGATTTGCGTTTCCGTGACATGGGAAATTTCGTAGTTTACTGTTTCAGTGATGCGGTTTGCAGATTCCTTGTTGCCCCCCGCACCTTCGCCACCCGCGCCTGCTTCAGGCAACGCATTGCCGACTGTCACACCGTTTTGAGCACCAGAACCATTGGCAGCTGAAGAGGTTTCTTCTTCCGTTTGCGTGGAGCGCGCGACTTGGCTTTCAGGATCATATGTATCGGAGGTGCGTGTTACGCGGTTGAAATTAAGCTCGGCAGATACTTCTACCCGTGCTTTGTCGGGGCCCACAATGGAGGCCACGATGGTTTCAACTTGTTTGCGTACACGGCTTTCATAGTTCGAATTGCGTTCTTCGAGGGCGCTGGAAACGAGTATTCCGCCTTCTTCGTCTGCACCTGATGCAAGCAGGTCCCCTTGTTCGTTGATGATGGAGACTTTGCCAGGCTTTAGGCCTTGGACTGCTGAAGAAACCAAGTGTTGGATTGATTTAACCTGAGCACGGCTCAAATCACCACGTACCCGCAGGACAATGGACGCGCTTGGTTCGCGACGTTCGCGTGAGAAAATTTCCCGTTCAGGCAAAACCAAATGCACCCGTGCGCCTTGCACTTGGTTGATTTCACTAATGGTACGGGAAAGCTCGCCTTCAAGGGCGCGCATATAGTTTAGGTTTTGCACAAAACTTGTTACACCGAGGGTATCGGTGTTGTCGAAAATCTCATAGCCAACGCTACCACCCTTTGGGAGGCCTTGTTCTGCCATGGAAAGGCGCAGGCGCAGTACTTTGTCTTGAGGGACAAAGATTTTTGTGCCGTCGCCGCGTAATGTATAGGGGATGTTGAGGGCATCGAGCTGAGCAATGACTTGTGCTGCATCGTCTTGGGAAAGCTCTGAGTACATCAACGCCATTTGTGGTTCGCTGATGCGAACGGTCACATAGGCGAAGAAACCAATGAGGGCCATACCAACAATGCCAAGAGCCACAATGCGGCCCATACCCATAGATTTCAAAAATTCAGCGAAGCTGTTCACACGACCACCCAATTTGACGCAAAACAAGCAACCGTTTCTCGGTTCGCCCGTTTAGTTCACTTATAGGGAGGTGCAAATCCTTTGCCCCACTCAAAACCTGAAACCCCTTCCAGGTATCCCGTAGGCAAAAATTACCGGGTTAGCCTAAACAGATACTTAACGAAGCAACATTAATTGCGTTCATTTTGGTTAATATCCGTTAAGGTTCAGTGAGTAATGGGGATAAAAAAACCGGCAGCCTTGGAAAGCCGCCGGTTTTGATAGGCAATAAGCACGCAGTACAGTTTAATCTTACTGCCGATATTGTTGGACGCGGGTTGCGCGTAGACCGGCAAGACCGTGTTTTTCGATCGATCGCTGCCAACTTAAGAACTCTTCTACGGTCAGTGTGTACCGACGGCAGGCTTCTTCTAGGCTAATCAACCCCCCTCTGACGGCTGCCACGACTTCCGCTTTACGACGGATGACCCAGCGCTTTGTATTGGCTGGTGGCAAGTCGGCAATGGTGAGGGGACTGCCATCAGGGCCGATGACATAGTTGCCTCTAGGTGAATGTTGCTCGCTCATGTTTGTCCAATCTCCGCACTCGAAACTTGCATTTAACTTAGCCGCTTGGTTTTAAGAAAAGGCTAAGTGCCTTGGTAAAAAATGCATGAAAATCAAGTGCTTAGTGTCCCAAATCGATACGAATTGCCGTCAAATTCACCTCTAGGTGTCTTAACTGGTGGTGTCGCTGTCGTTTTAGGTGCTGGACTCGTCACTTTCTTCTGAGGTGTCCTCATCTTCGATTAGAGTTGTGGGTTCTCGGACCTGCAAAATGTCTGAGGCGACAAAGGCCGTGTCACCAATGGTGACAATTGGGGTGGTTGAGGAGAAATCAACGCCCGTCACGATGCCAGCCACCATGATAGAGGCCGCGACTTCTAGGCTGTCTTCATCGAGGGGTTCAATTTCGAGGTAATAAAGGCCCTCAGGTTGTTTGACGCCATCTTCGTTTTCGCCATCCCAATCAAACGTGTTGCTGCCCGCCTCGGCCTCAACGGTGGTGGAATACACTTCCACGCCCTCTGAATTGTAAACGCTGATCGTTGTTTCTGGTGCGTCAGATTCTAGCGTGTAGTCCCAGGTTGCTTTGTCATCAGCTAGGGACGTGGTGCTGCCCAAGGTGAGCACTTCCTTACCAATGTAATTGACGGCGGTGGCAGCCGCGTTTGCGCCTTCAATGGCGATGAGTTTTTCTAAGTGATCGTTCGTTGCAATGGCTTGCTCTACTTCAGCGTATTGCACGAGCTGATTTGTAAAGTCAGCTGACTCCATGGGAGCCGTTGGATCTTGGTGTTGGAGTTGCGTCGTCAAAAGGGTAACGAAAGTATCGAAGTCAGCGTTGAAAGCGGCGGCATCCTCGTTAGCCGTCGCCTCAGCAGAAACTTGCTGATACACGTAAGCTGGATTTGAACCGTAAATTTCGAGAGCCATTTTCTTACCCTTTTGAACTTAAAAGTTTTTGATGTTGTCTTAAGGCTTCAATTCATCAAACGCGGATGTCTACGCCTGATGCATTGTTTGCGAAGTAGTAGGTTGGTGCGGTGGATAAGGTGTCATCCTCCGCTCCGGTGCCCTGTCCTGATAGAGAAGAAGCGTTGTTGCCGTCGCCCTCCGTTTCTTCAGAGGCGGTTTGTTGATTGTCTTCTGATAAGGAGAAGGTCATTCCTTCTTCATCCATATCTAAGCCAGCGTCAGACAAAGCCTTTTCGAGGGCTTGGGCATCTTTTCGAAGCAAGTCCAGCGTTTCCGCGCTTTCCACGACCATATGGGCCGTTAAGCGGCCATCAGTGGAGATTTCCATTTTGACATCCACCCGTCCCAGTTCTGCCGGGTCGAGTCGAATTTCAAAATTGCTGATGCCTTTTTGAATGTTCTTATTCATTTGCATGGCAATTGCGGTGTTGGGAACTTGGGAAGGTTGGGTTTGTCCGGGCAATGTACCCACGCGAACTAAGACAGCGCTTGAATTTTGCGGGGTCGTCGATTGGTTCGACCCCATGCCAGCGAAGCTTTCAAAATTGAGCGCATTGAAACTTTGTGCCGATGTTGCGCTGCGACCTGTTGCTGAGCTGCTGGTGGCAGCATTCGCAATAGCGTTTGTGGCCTGTGTGGTTTCTTTACTGCTCACCAAATTGCTCACAGCCGCAGGTGTGTTCCCTGACTTGCCAGCAATTCTTTCATTTGAAGGTGACGCATCGCCTGTTTTAACGCGCGCAGATGCAAGCTTTTCAGCGGCTTGTTGGCCCAGTGTCTTTTTACCTGCGTTGTCAGCAGTGTCCCCGGCCCCTTTTTTCAGGTTTAAGGGCAGGCCGTCTTCATCATCGGCGGGGTTAGTCGCATCTGTGGCAGTCGCAGCATTGGCGGTATTTTGCGTGGTCTCTTTTATACTCGCAGCCGTGGTCGTTTGAGCGACCGTGGCGTCTGCCATGCCGACGGCTGCGTTGTTTTGTGCGTCGTCGTCGGCGGCGGCGGCAATGTCTTCTTGAGCGCTGAGGGCGGCAAGCGCGTCAGCGTCTTCTTCTTGCGTAGACAGGCTGGCCAATGCAGCAAGCTCGGCTTGCTCTGCCTCTAAAGCTGCAATTTCTGCGTCGGTAAGAGCTGGGTCATTGGCAACGGTTGCAGGGTCGACAGTACTATTCAGGTTCGCTGAGGTTTGGTCGACAGTGCCGTCTTCGCTGGCCTGTTTATCCTCATTTTGCTTTTTGTCGGCGCGACTGTCGTCTGCACGCTTTTCATCTGCTCGTTTGTCATCTGCTCGTTTGTCATCTGCTTTGGCGTCATCTGCTCTGTCGGCACGTGCTTCTTCTGCGCGGTCTAGGGCGCTTTCGTCAAATTTATCGTCTTTTCGGCTATTTTCGCTTGCTTCGTCATCTAGGTGACGGGCGAAATTATTTTCGTCAGCGCCTGTATTTAAGGCTGCTGCGGCAAATGAAAATGTGCTTGTCGAACTCATGATGTTCGATTTTGCCGTTTCCGAGAAGTTTAGTTCCATAGTCTGTACTCCAGATTTTAACACTGGACGAGTGTCCTGGCTTTCTATTAGCAAGGGGGAGGCCAACTAGGGGGTGCAATTTTCCCTTTATATTTCAATATGTTATGGTTTTCCTCCGTCTTGGAAACGGGGGAGGGACTGCGCATTTAATGCAGTGCGGGCAAAAGCTGCCGAGTTGAGGGGGCTGATTTGGCCTTATGGATTGCGTTAGGCTAAATCATGCCTATATTGCGCTTATATGCAGAGGATGCCCGGCCATATATTGGGAGCGGGAAATGCATCCTGAATGTCGGTGCGCAGATTTGATTGGTTCTAAGTCTGCTTGCGATGACATTTCGCGTGAAAGGTTAAGTTCTTGTCCATTTCCACACCCACTTCTGGGTCTACATCTGCTTCTGGTGTTTCTGGGTCTGCCTCTCATATGGTTTATGACCCCAAAACCAACCTCAATAGCTTAGGTCTTCTGGGACGTCCGGAAGATACACGCGTTGTTGTGGCTATGTCGGGTGGTGTGGACTCCTCAGTGACGGCCGCCATTTTGGCGGAAGATGGTTATGATGTTGTGGGGATTACCCTGCAGCTTTACGACCATGGGGCAGCTGTGCAGAAAAAAGGCGCGTGCTGTGCGGGGCAAGATATTCATGATGCACGCCGGGTTGCCGAGAAAATCGGCATTCCCCATTATGTGCTCGATTATGAAGCTAAGTTTAAAGAAGCGGTGATGGAAGAGTTCGCGGACGCCTATTTGGCTGGCGAAACACCTATTCCGTGTGTGCGGTGTAATGAACGGGTGAAATTCCGTGACATGCTGATTACCGCGAAGGAACTGGGTGCGGCTGCGTTGGCCACCGGTCACTATATTGCGTCTCAAGGGTTGGCTGAAAACCGGCAAATGATGCGGGCTGTGGATGCAGAAAAAGATCAATCCTATTTTCTCTTCACGACGACGCAAACGCAATTGGACTATTTACGCTTTCCTTTGGGATTGAAAACCAAGGCGGAAACGCGCGCGATTGCAGAGCGGTTGGAATTGGCGGTGGCCGATAAGCCTGATAGTCAAGATATTTGCTTTGTGCCTCAGGGACGTTATACGGACATCATTCAAAAGATGCGTCCTGGTGCAGTTAAGGCGGGCGATATTGTTGACCTGCAAGGTAATGTGCTTGGCCGTCATGAAGGTATTATCCATTACACAATTGGCCAACGGCGTGGTTTAGGCATTTCTGGGGGCGACCCTCTTTATGTTGTGAAGCTCGATGCGAAAGAGCGCCGGGTTGTTGTTGGGCCGCGTGAAGCTTTAGAAATCCGTACGATTGTGCTGGGTGAAGTGAATTGGCTCGGGGATGAAGAATTCGAAACCCTCGTAGGACAAGAATTGCGGATACTTGCGAAAGTCCGTTCCACACGTCCTCCGCAAGCTGCGGTACTGCGGCCTATGGCAGATGGGACCGCTGAAGTTGATCTTGAAGAAGGTGAGCACGGTGTTGCCCCTGGGCAGGCTTGTGTCTTCTACCGTGACGAAGAAGCGGGTTGCCGGGTGTTGGGTGGTGGTTGGATTAAGCGATCTATCAACACCTTCGGCGATGCATTGACCAGTGCGGCTGTTATCGACGACGCGTGACGCATGAGTGGCGTGAAGTTGGGCTGTAAGCCAGTCTTCAGTGATTTCCAACTTTTTGCCTTGGTCTCAACATAGTTACCCAATAGTGAATAGGGTCTTGCGCTCTTAGTGACTTGCACTCAGAGTGGCCTGACTATTGTTTCGGTTTGCGTACTTACGTGTGAATGTTTTATTCTTCATACGAAGGCGTTCTGCGGTTTCCGCACAACGATATGGGAGAAAAGAGTGACTGTAGCCAAAAGAATTGATGAGGATTCTGTTCTCAAAGCTTATGCCCGTTGGGCGCCGGTTTACGATTACTCCTTTGGACTTTTTGCAGAAGCGGCACGTAAATATACCGTTCAAGAAATCAATAAACGTGTTGGACGCGTTCTTGAAGTGGGTGTGGGCACGGGCATGTCTTTGCCGCAGTACCAACGCCACCTTAAAATCACCGGTATTGATTTGTCTCCCGATATGCTGGCAAAAGCGCGTGACCGGGTGCGTGAAAAGAAACTTAATCATGTTGAAGGCATCCGGGAGATGGATGCTTCTGTGATGGACTTCTCAGATGACCGGTTCGACACGGTTGCTGCCATGTACGTTATGACGGTTGTGCCTGATCCCGTTAAGGTGATGAGCGAATTGGAACGTGTGTGCAAACCGGGCGGTGAAGTGATCATCATCAACCACTTTGCTCAAGATCACGGTATTCGAGGCCGTGTAGAGCGGTGGATGGCGCCTGCGAGCCGTGCACTTGGATGGCACCCTGATTTTAGAATCGAAACGATTACTGATATCACCGACCTTAAATTGATTGAATCCAAACCTCTTTGGCCTTTGGGGCTGTTTACAATGTTGCGGTTTAAAAAACCGGCATCTGTTTCGAATTTGGGTTCTGTGGTTGTTTCCGCAGAGGAGGAGGGGCGCGTGTCCCGTCCAACTCAAGGGGAACCAATGGAGCTGGTGGGCTAAGGTCTCTCCCTATTTTTCAATTCATGTCCTCTGCAAACCTCTCATCGCCTGAGAGGTTTGCCTTCAGCCGTTTTTGTTTCCTATGTTGTACTTTAAAAGAGTGCCGGATGGGTTGCGGACCTGTCTGACAACAAACGGCGTTACATAATGATCGAGCAAACGATACCCTTAGTGCCTCACGACCCTATCGCGAGTCTTGAATATTACGCCAAGAAGAAGCCGGACGATTTTTTTGTCATCGAAAGCGCCTCGAACAAAGCTTATACGTGGTCGGAGATGTACCGCTTGGTATGTCGGATGGATCATTACCTCCAGTCTTCGGGATGCACCTCAAAGGATAGAATTGCTGTCTCCTGCGCCGATGAGCTTGTCACGCTTATTGTCGGGCTGGCGTGTCTGAAAGCGAATATCCCCTTTTTCCTTGTACCGTTCCACCAATCGTTAAATCAGAAAACCGATACGCTTGCGCAAGTCGGTGCGCAGTTTCTTTTTACGGACGATGACAATAGCAGTACATCTAGGACGCAGGTCATTGGGCTCACACGCAGTGCTTTGAGTGCTTATCGGGATGAGGTTAAAAACAATCGGGTCATTGATGATGACTCAATCGGTTTTTTCATGCTGGGGTCTGGCACAACTGGTGCTTTAAAGCTCATGGAATTTTCACATCGGCGTATTCGTTCGCGAGTGCAATGGGCCAATGGCATCATTGACATTACAGCGCGCACACGCATGTGTGTCACGGTGCATCTCACTTTCCTATCGCCGTTTTTAAGATGCCTCTATGCGGTTTCTGGAGGGTACTCAATTGTTTTGGGAATGACTGAGGGGCAGGACTTTCCCGATGCAGTGGAACGTTACCAAATCACGCATATGATGAGTACTGTTGTGCAGATGGAGGCTCTGGTTCTTGCTGTCGGTCGTTCGCGTAAAACATCTTTTTCGAGTTTGCAAGAGCTTGTCATTTCCTATTCCACTGTACAGGCTGAGCTTTTGCAAGCGGTGAAGGAAGGCATTACGCCCCATGTTGTTAATGGGTATGGCAGTAATGAAGTGGGTTCAGTGACCCGGCTGGACTCGGATATTCTAAACCCCTTACCAGGTAGCGTGGGGCGCCCCCGCGTTGGGAGTGAGATTGAAATTGTCGACAAAGATGATCACGTTTTACCGGCTCTGGCGCGCGGACGCATTCGTATAAAATCACCGTGTATGCTCGATGGTTATTCCGACCGGTCCTTGCCGGAAAACGCGGACTTTCGAGAGGGGTGGTTCTATTGTGGGGATGTGGGTTACTTTTCTGAAGATGGCCAGCTTATTCACTTGGGGCGGGGTGATCATTTGATGATCTATAATGGGGTCAACATTTATCCCGCAGAGATAGAGCAAGCTTTGCTTAAGCATCCCGAGGTGAAAGACGTGACGGTGATGCCGGTCAAGCACACTGTTCACCAAGACTTGCCGGCTTGTTTGGTGTCATTGGTTGTTGGTGCGCAGGCGAGTGCGGAAGACCTTCGAGGTTTCGTGGTGGACCTTTTAGGTGTTAAAGCGCCCGCTTTCCTCGCTATAACGCATGTCATCCCTCGAAATACACAAGGCAAAATTATTCGAGCAGATGTCGCCAAGTTGATTTCTTTGGCCCTGCGTTTGGAAACAGGTGCGATGGTTTCTCCCTAAGATGGTGGATTATTTGCCATCATCAAGCCTTTTTGTTCATTTTGTCGCCCGCGAGACTTGTCTCGCGGGCGATTTTGTTTGGTGGATGTTCGGCAGCCATTGCACGTAACTACCCGTATAGGCTGGTTTTTCTGCTCTCTATGGGCGTGGCATGCAGATTTCAATACTGTAGGTTGTGTTTTATCGGAGATGCGCGAATAGGTTTCAAGCGCGTCCGGCAACAACGGGCTTACAGTGATGATTGAACAAAGTGTACCACCAGTGTCTCGCGGACCCATTGAGGGACTTGAGTATTATGCCGACAAAAAAGCCGACCAGCTTTTTGTCATCGATAGTGTCTCCAACAAGGGGTATACGTGGTCAGAGGTGTACGGATTAGTTTGCCGGATGGATCATTACCTTCAGTCTGCCGGTTGCACATCAACAGATAGGTTAGCCATCTCGTGTGCCGACGAGATCGTCACGCTTGTTGTTGGTCTCGCTTGCCTTAAAGCCAACATTCCCTTTTTCCTATTGCCGTATTATCTGTCGCCCAACCAGAAGGCAAACACGCTTTCCCGAGTTGGCGCGCATTACCTTTTTACCGACCATGAAATTCAAGCGCCTCCTGAGACGCAGGTGATCGGCCTCTCGCGCGGCGCATTGAGTGCCTACGCGTATGGGGTCAAAAATAACCCTGTAATAGATGAAGAGGCGGTTGGTTTTTTTGTGCTGGGGTCAGGTACAACGGGCGTCTCGAAACTCTTGTCTTTTTCGCATAAAAAAATTCGTCAGCGCGCGGAATGGGCCAATAGCCATATGATTATTTCAGAACGTTCGCGCTATTGCGTAACAGTACACCTTACTTTTTCAACGCCCTTCTTTAGATGTCTTTATGCTCTTGCTGGGGGGTACTGCGTGGTTGTCGGTCTCTTAGATATACGTAACTTCCCCCAAGCTGTGGCGCGTTATCAGGTCACGCATATGTTGAGTACCGTATTGCAGATGGAGCAGCTGATTGGCACCTTTGATAACACCAAAAAGGCAGCCTTTTTAAGCCTGAAGCAGCTTTCAATTTCCTTCTCTACTGTGCACCCCGTGCTGTTGCAAGCGGTGAAACGGTGCATTACACCGCAGGCCTTCAATAGCTATGGCTGCAATGAAGTGGCGGGCGTCACTTTGTTGACACCGGATACTTTGAACCCATTACCGGGGAGTGTCGGGCGGCCTTACGATGAGGGCTCGGTGGAAATTGTCGACAAAGAAGATCAACTTGTGCCTGCCAATACACGGGGATTTATTCGTCTCAAAACACCGTGCATGCTGGATGGTTATACAGACCGGTCTTTGCCAGATAATGCCAATTTTCGAGAGGGTTGGTTTTATACCGGAGACGTGGGCTACCTTGCCGAAGATGGGCAGTTGGTTCATCTGGGGCGGGGTGACCATTTGATGATTTTTAATGGGATCAATATTTACCCAGCAGAAATAGAGCAAACGCTGCTCACTCATCCGGGCGTGAAAGATGTGGTGGTAATGCCCCTCAAACACAATATTCATCAGGAAGTGCCGGCCTGTGTGGTCTCTTTGGTGCCGGGTGCGCGCGTGAGCGAGATGGGGTTGAAACGTTTCGCGGTGGACCTTTTGGGCGCCAAAGCCCCCGCGCTCCTTATTATTGCAGACAGTATTCCCCGAAACCCGCAGGGAAAAATCATCCGCTCTCAGGTGACGCAGCTGATTTCCTCAGGTGTGCTCACGGCACGGGAGGAAACGGCCTCCGCCTAGGGGGAATATTTACCAATGATGTTTATCATCTGGCCAGCGTTAAAAGCATGGCCCTTCAAGGCCAAGGAGAGGCCTCATGGAGGTTGATGCACTGTTGGACCAAGCGGTCGGCCCGTTGGAGAATTTGGCTGCTCTCTCTATAGAGCGGCCAAAGGATGTTTGCGTGATCGATGTGCAGTGGGGCGCTTCCAAGGACGTGTCCTATACGTGGTCTGAATTTTATGATTTGGTTTGCCGGGCGGATCACTTTCTTCGTGCCCAAGGCTGCACGCCGGGCGACAAAATTATGCTCTCTTGCAAGAGCCAAGTTTTGACACTGGCTTGTGCATTGGCGTGCATGAAATCGGCCATTCCTTTTTCTCTATTGAGTACACATCTGCGCGCCCCCCAAAAGAAATCTATTCTGCGCGAAATGGGAACGCGGTTTTGTGTGAGTGATTGTAAGCCGCTGGCGTCGCTCAACTGGAAATCCATCGAGCTCACGCTGAAAGGCCTCAAAGCCTATGAGCACATCGAGCGTGCGCGACCTCACGCGGAGGATGCAAAAATTTCCTTTGTGGCGTTGGGTTCTGGCACGACGGGTAAGCCCAAACATATGGCGTTTAGTTACCGCGATATTGCACGCCGAACCGCGTGGCGCAATTCCCATCTGAGCTTAAGTGATCAATCGTGTGCGGCGTCCTCGGTGCCCATAAATTTTGTCAGTTCCTTTTTCCGGGCGCTCTATCCTTTGGCGGGTGGTTACGCAATGGTCTTAGGTTTAAGCAATGCAAAGTATTTCCCCGACGTTGTTGAACGATACGGCATCACACATTTGGCGAGCCCTGTTTTGCATATGGAGCAGGTGGCATCACGGTTTGGAGCCACGCGAAAAGGCAGCTTTGCGAGTGTGCAGGAGTTGAGCATTGCCTATTCCACGGTGCGTGAGGAGCTGCTTCAATCTGTGCGCGACTGTATTACCCAGAATGTGTTCAATGCCTATGGGTCGAGCGAGGTGAGCGGTGCAACGCGTTTGCCGCCTGACACAACCAAGCGGGTTAAGGGCAGTGTGGGCTTTGCCTTGCCCGGAGCTGTTGTGGAAGTTGTGGACCGGGATGATAAGCCGGCGGCACAGGGTGACGTGGGGCTGGTGCGGTTGAAAACCCCGTGCATGCTTCACGCCTATGCCAACCCCTCTATTGCTGATAGCGCCAACTTTCGCGACGGATGGTTTTACCCCGGGGATATTGGGCGCTTAACCCCCGACGGGCAATTGGTTCATTTGGGCAGAAGCGATCACATGATGATCTATAATGGTATCAATATTTACCCCGCAGAAATTGAACAGGTGCTTGGTGCCCATCCAGCCGTCAAGGATGTGGCGGTTATGCCGTTTGCCCACAAGGTCCATCAGGAGGTTCCAGCGTGTGTGGTGTCGCTCCACGCAGGGCAGATGCTTGAAGAAGGCGCACTTCGGGATTATGCGCGGGATAGATTGGGAGGGGCCGCACCGCGCCTCCTCTTTATTGCGCCGGAAGTGCCGCGCAGTGCTCAGGGTAAATTGGTGAGGCCTGCGGTGAGAGAGCTCTTTCAGGCGCAGATAAAATCTGGAACCACAGCGGCGTGAGCCCAACGGCTTAATGGGTAGTTTTGCTGGTTTTTGGGCTGTTTTTGGCCAAAAAGACGCAATTATCTCGTTTCTGCTTGCTGGGAGTTGAGGGCAGGGCGAGATTTACAAAAATAGGATGAAATTTGAGGGTGCTGGTATCCCTGTGAACCCTTGACAGTGCCCGATCCCCCCTTTATATCGGGCTCTCTCAACAGGCGATTGCCGGGGGTGTTTGCACTCCTTTGGCCATCCCGCAGGCCGCATCCCTTTTAGGAATGTCTGGCATTGGGGCGAAGTAGCTCAGCTGGTTAGAGCAGCGGAATCATAATCCGCGTGTCGGGGGTTCGAGTCCCTCCTTCGCTACCATTCTTCCACGAAGCTTTTGAAAATTTCCATTGTGTGCATCGGGATGGTTCCGTTAGTTCATTCGGGATCTATGGCCAAATCTTAAAAGAATCTCAAACCCTATAGAAGAATATATATTTCATCTCTTGCGTGAATGGCTTAGGCAGGATTCAACTCGGGTGTTTTAAACGCCTTCTTTTGCAGGTCTCAAATTATGGGGCATGTAAACAGTGGTGGGGTGAGGTGGGTTTTATGAGAAACGTGTTTGGTCTTGGGCGCTTATCAACAGATGCTCTAATTGTGTGCCGCTTCGGCTGTGTGTCGGGAGCAGCTAAATGATCGCCCGTATCCTGAAGTATGTTTGTGGGGTTGTTGTTGGGCTGGTTCTGCTCTCCATCATTTCCCTTTGGGTGATGATCGGTGGGCCAGAAGCGCTTTGGTACAAACTCTTTCCTATCGTTGAATATGATAATTTGGAAGTGGTGCTGGAAGTCGATGGTGAGATCGTCACCATTCGCGGCACTGCTCGGTGTTCAATCGTGCTAAGGAGCCGGAGCTTAGGTGGATCAGGTGGAACGCGGGTAAAGCGCTCGGGTGGCGATGCCACGGTGGTCCTCAAAGATGGGCGAGCTTTGGTTGTTCCCTATACTAACAGAGATTGGTGTTACATCGGCGTTAGAGCGCGCCGCCCGGGGCGTTACTGGTGGGATAAATACAAAAGAGATGGCTTTGATGAACGTGTTCCCCTCAAAGGCCACTTTCGCTTGTTGATCCTAGATAATGGTGATGAGCCGACCCAAATCGATTTACTGCTTGGACCGGGGTACTACAAGCAACCGGGCATAGAGTTTAGGCTAATTAGTTCTGAGCGTTGGACGTCAAAAGAGGGCTCGGAAACCTATCCACATTTAGAATGGTTGATGGGCGGGGTCGAATCCAAAGCCCGCCAGAATAAATGGGTGGGTGGGCTTGTAACCGAGTTCAGCTTGTCAGAAATCGAACAGAACCCAGCTTACAAAAAGTTTATACCAGACCTAAAAAAGGCGATCTCGACAGAGCGCACTTTAAGTTTTGGAGTCGACTTAGAAACTTTGCTTGATACCGATTCCGAGCGTACTCGATTTGGGGTGAGATTACAGGAGAACAGCATTTCGTTGAGTAATGGGCGCGAACCTTTTCGGGTGCCGCTATTTAACCATGCTCAATCGGGCCCGACAATGAAGGCATTTACCGGACGTATTCCATCATGCCGGTTGAGTAATAAGGGGCGCAGACTACGGGCAGACATTAATTTTGACTACCTAGATAGAAATCCGACGCGACTGTGGAACTCTTCGTACTTTTTCTGGGATGCCACAGAACGAAAAGTATTAGTTGTTACTTACGAGTGCGTGAACACCGCATACATCACTGACTATTTTCAATCTAACAAAAAGTAGGTCAACAATCATGGTAACAACACAGCAATTCGCGGGGATGGCGCTTGAAGCCTACTATGATGTTCCCAAAAGCTTTTCGGTGCCGGGGCAGGTTTTCGAAGCGGGTGCACCTTAAGATCAATCAGAGTGCTGGTCTCGTTCAACTGGAAACAATTGCATCATCATGTGGCATTGCTAGTCCTAGGTAGTACGCCGAAGCTTTTATTTCCCCCTAAGTGATTGGTTGTCTTATTAAGTGTTCAGGCTGTGCAGGTGCGGCGCAGCTGTATCTCTTCACCTTTCAGGACACCCCCATGATCGTTAGCTCGCTTCTTCCAATTGGGTTTCGGGTTTCTGTTGGCCATTTTTTAGAACCCGTTGATAGAGCAGCGCAATGGCTATGAGGATGGCGCCTAAGCCAATGAAGGAGAGGGCGCGGAGCACGCCTTCAAGTTGGGCGGTATCGAAGATGAAAATTTTGATCACGGCCAAAATGATGAGCGCGCCTGAAATTTTTCGGAGCGTCTCTTTGCGTAGATAAATCCCGGCAATAAGCAAGGTGATCCCGCACCCAAGCCATACGGCGGAGTAGGTATAGAACTCACCATCAGGGATATGAAACCCGCCGATATGGCTGCCGTGCCACATGTGCCGGACGACTAAGTTGAGCCACAGGAACAAGAAGGCGCCTGAGACAATTTTTGCGAGACTTATGAAGTTGGCGGAGCGGCCGAGCTTGACGGACTCTCGTGCCAGCCATGCCACCATAAGTCCGGGCAGAAGGTAGCCCAGTGTTAGGAGGTTGAAAATGGAGCCCTCGCCAACGGCGTCTCCTGTCAGCACAGGATTATACACAATGCCGAGCCACAACACCTGCATCACCAAGCCTATGGAGGCGATTATCAAGCTGCCTGTTTTCATTAAGGAGTTGCCGACACGGGCCGACAAGCGGCCATACCCTATGGAAAGGGCGAGCGCCATCAATGCTTGAACGGAGGCTTCTGCAAGGTCCATCTCTACGAACAATATGGACCCGCCGGTCATGAGATGGCGGATTTGCAAGCCGACAAGGGCGGCCATCGCAATCATCGAGATGGCATCTAGAATTTTTGAGGGCCACTGGTCGCCCTCCACTTTACGCAATTGAATTGCACCCATGAAGAAGGCGGCAGCGGGCACGCCGTAGCCCCATAGCAACCAATTAAATATTGGGAATGAGCCCACGTCTTGGCCGACGATGGAGGGGTTTAGGAAGAGCTTGATACCCACTATCACAGCGAACACAGCCGCAGCAGGCGCTACCTGCCAAACCTTAAGCCGTTGAGCTGTGTAGGCGGCACCGAGTGTTGTGAGCGCGAGGGCGACGGTCAGCCATCCTTTATCTAACAGCATGGTGAAGGCAAGGGCGGCAGAGGCCAGCCCGGCGATGATGTAGATTGCGGTCACCAGGCCACGGCTTTGCCGGTGTTCCAATAGGTCCCGGGCGACGTAGGCGTAGATGACCCCCAGCACCAATGAAGCGGTTGCAAATAATATGGAGGGCTCAGATCTGTTCAAGACTAAATAGACGACCGCCAATGTACCTATCGGAACAATTGTGCCCGTAGTTGCCCACCAAACAGCCCCAAGGGGTGCTTTGGTCAGTAGGCGCCTGATTGCCATTATGGCGGGAACGAGGAATAGGGTGCCCAGTAGCAGCGCCTTGATCATAAGCGTTGAGCGTTGTTCGCCGTAAGCTGACACGACAGACCAATTTGCAATTGTGCCAACTTCCGTCACGATCTCGACCACTTTGGGTCCCGACAAAAGGGTCAACAATCCCAAACACGCGGCGACGGCAAGATGAGCTCTGGCTGCTGACCAACGCCATGCAAGGCCCACTTGCAAGACGACAAGAAGGCCGCTGGTGATGAGAAGGGCTGAGGCTCCTGAAGAGGTGATGTAGTGAAAATACGTCAGCAGAGACAGTGCTAGAAAAGACGCGAGCGCAGGGAGGTCGGGTTCTTCGTCCCCCTCCGACTTGCCCACCACTTTATGCAGGCCTTGATACAGGCCGCCGGTAAACAATGCGGCTAAGGCTGAGATATAGAGCGCGTGGGTAAGCACGTCGGTTGTGGCACTGCCCACCAATACCAAGAAGCCCCACGCCAAAGTGGCCACGACGACGCTCAGCATGAGCCAATGCCACTTACGGACACGTGCCAATATGATGACGGGAACTGAGGTCAGTACAAGATATAGGTAGAGCGAGGGAATATCGCCGCCTCCCGAAGAGGCAAGCAACGGTGTGAGATAGGCTCCCAAAAACCCAATGGCCGCAAGGTAGGGCCCGTGGAGCAATGCCGCGGCTAAGCCGATTAAGGCGATCAGGGCCATGAGGGCGAACGCAGCCCCTGAACCAATGAAACCATATAGGGCGAATGCGGCATATACGGCGCCATAGAGAGTGACAATTCCCGCTGAGGTTAGGATGGGGGGGATGGAGGCATCCTCAACACCTGCAATAGGAGAGGCTAATTCCCGGCGACGGAAAAACTCTCCGGCTCCCAGCAAGATGAGGCCAAGCGCGACTGCCATTGAGAGGCGCACACCGGGACCAAAGAACCCAGCTTCAATTGAATACCGAATGAGGAAGGCCCCGCCCAGAGCCAGTGCTATGCCGCCGACCCATACAGCCCAGCGAGCGCCGATCTGCTCTTCAAGGGACTGGGTTGGCTTTTGGGTTTTGGGTGTGGTGGCGGTGGGTTGGCTAGTAGGAGCAGGCTTTTTCTTGGGTGGTGTTTGTGCAGGGGCCGGAGTGGTTGCGGCATCAACCGGTGTTACTATTGTATCAAAAAGTGCATATCGAGCGAAGGAGGATTCGATTGATGCGGCTTTCTTCTGTGTGTCGGTTTTTGGTGGGGGGCGCTTGCTTGGTGGCTGAGGTTGCGCCTGAGTTTGGGGTTGGGCTTCGGGCTTTGCGGTTGGCTTTGGTTGAGGCGCGCTTGTCCCACCCGACCTTAAATCGCGTAACTGACGTTCGAGTGATTGAATTTTGAGTGAATGGGCTGAGGTCCGAGACATCGCGACGAGGGACAGGACTATGGGTCCCAATAAGAAGGCGATCCCGGCAAAAATTAGCATACCTATCATTCTCGTTCCAAACCCAGATTGTCGTGAAAGTCGATTTGGACCGACGATTGCTCATGGGGTAAATCAAGTCAAGAAACAAAGTGCTACAAGCAATTTACCCATAATCTCCACGCGATTCTCATAGAAAGAGTTGAAGCGATCACAATGGGTGACACCGCCCCGGATAGGTTGAACTCACTAGTTTGGCTTTGCTGTGAAACCATGTAGGCTCTCTGTAGCTTTGCGGATTGGCGGTTGTCTTACCAATGTCGACGCATATTGAGGGGGAGCTTTTAGGATGTTTACCAAAACTGTTTTTCATATTTCCTTTGTCTTGACGATGTTGACGGGGCTCGCACTTCCATCGGCGGCGGAGGCAGCACCTCGCTATGCAACGCTTCAAATTCCAGTCTATGGGAATATAGTGGAAACTGAGATGCCTTTTGAATGGCAACATAAGCCTGCTTTCCAAAAGGCTGCGGCTCGTTCCTACATTTTGGAGGTTCTGCCAAAAGGGCAAACCCTCACGGAGTGGCAGGAGATGATCACAGTCACTGGCAGCAAGGGAACTCCCTTTTCTGCTAAAGAAAGTTTCAATACTCTTCAAAGGCAACATGAATTTATCTGCGGCAAAAAGAATGTCGCCACGACGGTTTATCAAGATAGCCCTGACCTCTTCATGGTTCTTTTGAAGTGTGGTGGGGTCTTAGAACAATTTTCTGGTTTGGCTGGCCTTAAAAAGGACCAAGGCGAAATGGCGTTGTACAAAGTTGAGAAGCGCGATGGCAATCTCTATATGATTTTTAAGTCATGGAGAGGCAGGTCGTATGACGCTGGTTCTGCACGCGGGGATGAGTTGCCTGCCTCTGAGAAGGATGTGAGCGACTATTTGGATGTTTTGAAGCGTAGTACGCTTGTTAAAAAACCTTCCCGATAAACGGGCGTTCCCTAGATATTTAGAGCCGTAAGTACAGCCTCTACAATGGTTTCTTCGCGTGGCTGGCCCGTTATTGTGTCAATCATGGGCACAAAATTGCCATCCAAGCGCATGGAGACATAGCCGTGGGCTAGCGACCATAGGGCGACGGCGGAGGTGTGTTTATCGTAACGCTTTTTGCGGGTGGAGCGATCGAGGGTGGCAACGAGCTTGTCATAGATTACATCCATTGCCTGTTGCAGGGCCTCGTCTTGATTGTTGACCAGATCTCGGCGCCAAAGAAGCCTATATCGGTTTGGGTGCTTGAGACCGTAAGTGATCAGTGCATTGATGAAACTGTTCACCTTTTCAACCGGTTTGCCTTGGGTCTTTTCTGTTTGTTTTTCAATGACCCTATCTAAATCTTCAAAAAGTTGGGTTGCCACGGCTGTGAGAAGTGTCGGTCGATCTTTGAAATGATTGACGGGGGCTGCGTGGGATACGCCTGCAAGCCTTGCGACTTCACGGATGGTAATGGCGTCTGGCCCCGCCTTGTCCAGCAGCTTAAGAGCTGCCGCCAGAAGGGCTTCCCGTAAATTTCCGTGGTGATAGGCCGCGCGTTTTCGATTCGTCATAGGGCATTTTTGCATTCTCGCGGGCCTAAGTAAATTGACATCGTCAATTTCATGCCTATATATTGACACTGTCTATATATAGGAGAGAGTTATGCCCCTTAAAATCTTTGTCACGCTCAATGCGTTCATTTTTGTTATCCTCTTGCCGGTTCTTGAAATTGGCCCCAGCCATGTGTTCAATCCAGATTGGCCGGGGCATGCGCGGTTACATGAGGTTTGGCAATTGATATCTAACGCTGTCTTTGCTCTGTTCGCACTGTGGTTGGTCTGGTGGCAGAGCAAGCCTTTGTACGCAGCCTTTGTTTCGCTGGTACTAAGTGGGTCTTTTTTGGTCGCTCATTTTGTGCGGGACGGATATGGCGGCACGATGAAGCACTCCGATGGGAGTGAAATGCTTCTTTATGGGGTAAACCCGGCCTTTGGATTGCTGCTGGTGTTGTCGATTGGCCTCGCGTTTTTCGGGGTCCGTCACGCCCAAAGCCACCGTCCGTAGGGCTACTTCAGTTCGTCGACGATGTCGGAGACGCGTGAGAAGAAGTGGAGGCCTTGGTTGATTTCATCTGGAGTCATCTTTTCGATGATGCGCCGAATGAAGGCGTCGCCTCGGCCAATCATGTTTTCCACATGCGCTTCTCCGGCAGACGACAGGGTGACTATTTTTTCGCGACCTGAGTGTGCGGATTCTTCTTGGGTCAACAGGTTGAGCGGCGCGCTTGCCATGGCGCGTAGGGCCTTGGTGATGGCCGCGCTGGACACGTCGAACCACAGGCGTAGGTGCTGCTCAATGTCTTTGCGGCTCATGCAGGTGCCGCCTGCGCCTTCTGAGTGGATGAGCCATAAGATCGCCACCTGATGGCGGCCTAGGTCGTCGCCCCGCATCGCATCTTCTACCCGTACCCCGGCCTTATAGTGGATGGGATAATAGAATTCGAGAAAACGGGTTGCTGCGTCTTTTGGCGCGGCATTTTTTTTGACGGCCTTCTTGGATGCAGGGGCTGCGCGACTTTTCTTGGCCGACATTGAGGGAACTCCTTGGAAAACAGAGGGCGAGTTTAGGCGGCGGGGTGAGGCTTGTCTGCCTAATTGCCACAAAAATAATTATTTATCTTGTAAACTGTTTCTTTTGTGAATTAAATAGCCTTGTCATCCAGGGAGGGAACAATGGCATTAAATTCAGTTGAGAGCGCTGTAGCGCGTCTAACCGCTGCTTCTACGATTTCAGACCCTTACGGGCTTTATGATGAGCTGCGGCCGGTAAGCCCCGTCGCGGGCTATAAGGACTATCCGCCGGGCACTGTGCCGGGGCAGGATGATCCGGTGTCGGCTTGGGTGTTTCTATCCTATGAGGATGTCTCCAAGGCATCGCGGAACCACCGCGTGTTTTCCTCGCGCGATCCGTTGCAGGAGGCGTCATCTGCGCCAACTCTGATGTTGGTCAACCACGACAATCCGGTGCACGACCGTTTCCGCAATATTGTTGCTATGGCCTTTTCGCGCCCTCGTATTGAAAAAGAGGCGGACGCTGTTGGCGCTATTGTCGATGATCTATTGGCTAAGCTGACCACGCAAAATGGCTGCGACGTTGATGTGATGGAAGAAATTGCCTCAGTGCTGCCTGCGCGCGTGATGGTGCATATGTTGGGCTTGCCTGCTGGCGATGCGGAGCGGTTCCGCCATTGGGCAACGGCGTTCATGTTGTCGGCGGATTTAACGCCTGAAGAACGCCAAGCTAGTAACGAAGATTTGGCCGCGTATTTCATCGAAAAAGTATCGACGATGGCTGGGGCATTGGCTGCTGGGGAGGCAGTGCCAGATTGTTTGATCCGCGCGTTGATTGAAGCCGAAGCCGACGGCGAAAAGCTGACAATCGAAGAAGTGATCCGCTTTTGCATCACGCTTGTGGTGGCGGGGGCTGAAACGACGACGTTTCTCGTTGGCAATTTGCTCTACAATTTAGCGACATTGCCCGCTGAGGCCGCACGTGTACGGGCTGATCCTGCACTCATCCCTAAGTTTATCGATGAAACTTTGCGCCATTCTGGCCCGCCACAGCGGTTGTTCCGCATTGCGCTGGAAGATGTGCAAGTGGGGGAGGCGTCGATCAAAAAGGGAGATTGGGTCGCGTTGTTCTTCGGGGCGGCTAATCATGACGCAGAGATGTTCCCGGACCCCCATCGGTTTGATTTGAACCGTCCAAACCTCAACAAACAATTGACGCTCGGCGTAGGTATTCACCATTGCCTAGGATCTGCCTTGGCTAAGCTTGAGGCACGAGTGTTGATGGAACGTGTGTTGGCACGCGGCGATGAGATCAGTTTGGGCGGTTCATTCCCGGTGCCCCAAACTGCTAGCCTGCTCAACCACGGTTTTGAGCGTTTGACCTTGAGATTTACCCAAGACCTAGAAGGAGCCGCCTAATGAGCGCCGCAAATATCGAAATTACCCAAGCCCTGTTTGCCGCTTTTGGCGCAGGAGACGTGCCGGGCATTTTGGCCCATGTGAATGACGACATTAGAATTGAATTCTACGGTCCGTCAGACATCATTCCCTATGCAGATTTTTATGAGGGGATGGACGAGGCCCGTCGTTTCTTTGAGACGGTACTAGCATCCGTGGACATCCATGTGTTCGACACGCAAGAGTTTCTCAGCGACGGCGACAAAGTGGTTGTCACCGGTGTGCTGCATCTCACTGCCAAGTCCACAGGTCGCGACATCAAATCCGACTTCGTGCATGTGATCACAATGAAAGACGGCAAATGGTCCAAGTTCCGCGACTTCATGGACACACATGAAGCAGTGAAGGCGTTTGGTAAATGACTTCGGCATAGGCTATTGGTTTTGATAGTTGAGAATAAAAAAAGCGCCCCACTAGGAGGCGCTTTTTTTATGGCAATGGATCGCCGACTATTTGTAAGCCGAACTTTACCCCACAAAGGCGCGTTCGATGACGAACTCGGCGGGGGCGTTGTTGGCGCCTTCTTTGAGGCCGTGGGCTTCCATGAGCTCTTTGAGCTCATTGGTCATGTCGATGGAACCGCAGATCATGGCGCGATCTGTTTCTGGATTGAGCTTTGGGACGCCCATGTCTTTGAACAGGTCTTCGTTGCGGATCAGGTCTGTGATGCGGCCCATTTTTTCATAATCTTCTTGGGTGCAGGTGTTGTAGAGGCGCAATTTGCCTTGGGCCATTTCGCCGATCAGCGGATCGTTGATGAGGTTGTTGACGATCTCTTTTGAGTATTGCAACTCAGCAACTTCACGGCAGCTGTGGGTGACGATGATTTCGTCGAAGCGCTCGTATGTTTCAGGATCGCGGGTCAAGCTGGAGAAGGGGGCAAAGCCTGTGCCTGTTGAGAACATGTAGAGGCGTTTGCCGGGCAGCAGGGCGTCGAGGACAAGGGTGCCTACGGGTTTCTTGCCGAGGAGCACTTTGTCGCCGGGCTTGATTTTTTGAAGCTCTGAGGTGAGCGGGCCGTCTGGCACTTTGATGGAATAGAATTCCAACTCTTCGTCCCAATTGGGGGAGGCGATGGAGTAGGCGCGCAGGATCGGTTTGCCTTCAGCTCTGGGCAGGCCAATCATAACGAATTCGCCGGACCGGAAACGGAATGTCTGAGGGCGGGTGATGCGGAATTTGAACAGCCGATCCGTATAATGCTCCACAGAGAGGACGGTTTCCTCGGTTGGGGCATTCGGGCTTACTTTTTTCGGCTTCGTTTGTGTAGCTGCGTCCATAACACTCGGCTCCGTTCGACTTTTCGTAGGTCTTACTGTAGGCGGCTCAACTTCGTGCGTCCAAGTACCCAATCATCGGTAAAGAGTCAAGGGTAGGTGATAGTCGTTCTTAACTGCGGTGTGGACGCTGAACCTATAAGGCGCCCTCATGAGTGCGCCTTATTCGTTGGAGACTATATAGGGGCTTTTGGCGGGCTTGATAAGGGCTGAGTAGAAAATCGGCGCCAAACGCGACAATTGGCGCCGAAAAACAGGGTTTTTGGGATGGTTTGTTGTTATCTGGTCGCTGGTTTGTGGGTGTTGGTTGCCCACAAAGCCTGAATGTTTTCGATGGGTGTTTTGCCATTTGTCATGAAAGGGAACTTGGCTTCCGGATCCGTGGATAAATATGGCGTCGCAACACGGGGATCGAAAGTATGTCCTCGAGCTTCGCCGCCATCGAGCTGGAAGACGTCACCTTTTTTGATATCCTTTAGGCTGGCTTCGCGGTCTTGTTTCTTGTTGCACATCCAATCGCTCACGTGCGATTTTGTGATGGGATTATAGTAGTTTACGCTGTATTGGAAGCATGCCTCTAAGTCGTCTCCGGCCCCTCTGAATTCCAGTTTCCCTTGTAAGATAGCTCGATTGCCGGGGTACCAAAGGTAAGCATTTCCAACCTGATCGATATACTCAATTTCAGCAAAATCACCATCGTCGCTCTGTGAGACGCTAAGCACTGTGCTTCCAAAAAAGAGGGCTTCGGCTTCTTCGATAGTTGTTCCGATTGGCACTGAATTGTTTTCTTGGCCGGATTGTGCTGCATGTGATGCGGGTTGTAAGGCTAGCAAAAAGAAGATGCTGGAAGCCGCCGTTATAAATGCTGCACTTCGTCGTGACTTATTTGGCGTTGATGTCGTCATGGTGTGCCCCAATTTTTCAAAGGTGAAGTGTCTCGTTTATTTTAGCTTGAGTCAACGGGGAGGCTAGGGTGTTTTTGTTATCTGGCCTTTGGTTTATGTGTGTTGGTTAGCCACTGAGTTTGAAGATTTTCAATGGGCGTTTTGCCATTTGTTAGGAAAGGGAATTTGGCCTCTGGATTCTTGGATATATAGGGAAGGGCGTCGTTGTAGTTAAGTAAATGGGGAACGTTCTTGTGCGATGCGAGATGAAAGACGTCGCCTTTTTCGATGTCCTTTATCGTGCTTATTTGCTCTTCCCGACTGAAGCAATTCCATATTCCCCGGTTTTCGATGCTGGGCTGTTGGTCATTTTCTCCATAGTGAAAGCAAGTTTCGAGTCCTATCCCGGCTCCCCTAAATTCTAGCAATCCTTTTTGAACTTCCTGTATGCCGGGATGCCAAAGGTAAACGTTCCCGGCCTGATCGGTGTATTCAATTTCGGTGACATCTCCCTCATCTGTTTCGCTAAGATAAAGTACTGTGCTTCCAAAGAATATGACTTCTGCCTCTTCAATGGTTGTCCCGATTTGTATTGAGCTGGCTTTTTGATCAGACGCAGATGCTGGATGTGCTGCGGCTGTTAGTTGGGCGCATAGCAGCATTGCGAGGGTGGCGCAGGTCGACCTTCGAAGATTTAGCCGATAGCGTGTTTTGAGAGTTGTTGGTGTCATGATCTGTGTCCCGGTTTCCAACTTGAATTGTCAGGTTCACTCTACTTTGTGTCGAGGATGTGTCCGGGGAAGGGCATTCATGAGGTGGTTCGGTGGGCAAAGAAAAGCCCCGGTTGCTTGGGAGCAACCGGGGCTTCGTTGTTTAACCGTTTGGCTTAAAGCTTAGCCGAATTGGTTCATTGTGTTGTCATCGCCAGATGCTTTAAGAGCAGCATCGCCCGCGAAGTATTCTTTGTGGTCGTCGCCCATGTCAGAGCCGGCCATGTTTTGGTGCTTAACGCACGCGATGGACTGGCGGATCTCTTTACGCTGAACACCAGCTACGTAGCCAAGCATGCCTTGGTCGCCGAAGTATTCTTTAGCCAAGTTGTCTGTAGACAAGGCCGCAGTGTGGTAAGTCGGCAATGTGATCAGGTGATGGAAGATGCCTGAACGCTTGGAGCTGTCAGCTTGGAAGGTACGGATTTTTTCGTCCGCAGCCGCACCCAGTACGCTGTCGTCGTATTCAGCATTCATCAAGCCAGCACGATCGTAAGCTGATACGTCTTTGCCTTCAGCAGCCCATTCATCGAACACTTGCTGACGGAAGTTCAGCGTCCAGTTGAAGGATGGGGAGTTGTTGTACACGAGTTTCGCATTCGGGATAACTTCACGGATACGGTCAACCATGCCAGCAATTTGCTCAACGTGTGGTTTCTCAGTTTCGATCCAGAGCAAGTCTGCGCCGTTTTGCAAGGATGCGATGCAATCCATTACGCAACGATCTTCGCCGGTGCCAGCTTTGAACTGGAACAAGTTAGAAGCCAAACGCTTAGGACGCTGCAATTTGCCGTCACGGGTGATGATCACGTCGCCGTCTTTAATGTCGGCTGGGTTTACATCTTCGCAATCGAGGAAGGAGTTGTACTGCTCGCCCAAATCGCCAGGCTCAGTGCTGATCGCGATTTGTTTGGTCAGGCCAGCGCCCAAGCTATCGGTACGTGTTACCACGATGCCGTTGTCGATGCCCATTTCAAGGAAAGCGTAACGACAAGCGCGTACTTTAGCCAAGAAGTCTTCGTGAGGCACAGTTACTTTGCCGTCTTGGTGGCCGCACTGTTTTTCGTCTGACACTTGGTTTTCGATTTGAAGAGCGCACGCGCCTGCTTCAATCATTTTCTTTGCGAGCAAGTAAGTTGCTTCGGCGTTACCGAAACCAGCGTCGATGTCGGCGATGATTGGCACAACGTGTGTTGTGTGGTTTTCGATGCTGTCCATGATTTCAGCAGCTTTTTTCGTGTCGCCAGCTTTGTTTGCAGCGTCCATGTCGCGGAACATGCCGCCCAATTCGCGTGCATCTGCTTGGCGCAAGAATGTGTAAAGCTCTTCGATCAATGCAGGCACTGAGGTTTTCTCGTGCATGGATTGGTCAGGAAGCGGGCCGAACTCGGAACGCAGAGCAGCAACCATCCAACCAGAAAGGTAGAGGTAGCGGCCTTTAGTGTCGCCAAAATGTTTCTTGATAGAAATCATTTTTTGTTGGCCGATGAAACCGTGCCAGCAACCCAAAGACTGAGTGTATTGGGAAGAGTCTGCGTCGTAAGCAGCCATGTCTTTGCGCATGATGTCGGCAGTGTACTGCGCGATTTCAACACCGGTTTTGAAGCGGTTCTGAGCGCGCATGCGAGCTACAGATTCTGCGTTGATGCCGTCCCAAGTGCCGTTATTGCTCTTGATGAGAGAGCTGACTGACGTGATGTCGCTTTTATATGACATAACTCTGGTTCCTTAAATTGTCCGATGGCCGCGAGGCCGCTATGGATCCAATTCGAGCCGACCTCTGACAAGGCCGGTGATTTGGCTTGAGGGTGATTTAGCACTGGCGTGGGGGTTTGTGCAGGGGCAATGAGGTGGACTTGTAAAGCTTTACAAGTTATATTTGTAAAGCTGTAATGTTTTCTTTAGTTGTGTCACAATCGCACAAAATCATAGAAGTTTTCCGCAGTTTTCTGCGATATTGTTTTCAGAAGGCCTAGACTCATGGCAAAAGACCGCGCTCTGTATATCGGCCCTCGCTTGCGCAGGTTGCGCCGAGATTTGGGGCTCACGCAGGCCGCCATGGCTGCAGATTTAGAAATCTCCCCGTCTTATATTGCTTTGCTTGAACGGAACCAGCGTCCGTTGACGGCGGATTTATTGCTGCGTTTGGCCCATACCTACAAGATTGACCTCAATACATTTGCCGGGGACAGCAGTGATGAGACGTCGAGCCGGATGAAGGCGGTGTTGGGCGACCCTTTGTTTGCCGACCTTGATTTGGCGCCCATGGAGGCTGAAGAGGCGGCAAGTGGCTTTCCTGCTGTCACAGAGGCATTTTTGCGACTTTATACGGCCTATCAGGAAAGCCAGCTTGCGATTGCGGACCAAGGGGGCGAGCGTATGACTACGATTGACCCGGTGGCGGAGGCGCAGCGGTTTTTGGAGGCACGGCGGAACTCCTTTCCCAATATTGATGCGGAAGCTGAGAAGCTGATCACGGCGATGGATGGGTTTGAGAACCTCGCAAGCTATTTTTCGGAACGTCACAATTTACGCGTACGGCAGTTGCCGGTGGATGTGATGGCAGGGGCGATGCGCCGGCTGGACCGTCACCGCAATGAAATTGTGTTGGATGAAACCTTGGACCGGGCCAGTGGGAATTTCCAGTTGGCGCTGCAATTGGTTTATTTGGAACTGGGTACTGTCATCGACGGCTATTTGCAGGAAAGCAGCTTTGCCACGGAGAACGGCAAGCGCTTGACCCGGCGGGCGTTGGCGAATTATTCGGCGGCCGCCCTGTTGATGCCTTATCGCCCGTTTCTCAAGTCAGCTGAGAAACACTTCTATGATGTGGAGGCTTTGGCGCGTCAGTTCGGCACCAGCTTTGAACAGACCGCGCACCGGTTGACGACGTTGCAAAACCCGGGGCGGGAAGGGGTGCCGTTCTTTTTCATTCGGGTGGACCCGGCGGGCAATGTATCTAAACGATTGGATTCGGCGGGCTTTCCCTTTGCGCGCCACGGCGGGTCTTGTCCGCTTTGGTCTGTGCACGAAGCATTCCAAAGCCCGCGCCGTATCATTACGCAGTGGGTGGAATTGCCTGATGGAGAGAAGTTCTTTTCCATCGCGCGCACGGTGACGGCGGGCGGGGGCTCTTACGGTGCACCGCGTGTGGAGCGGGCGATTGCTCTGGGCTGTGCGGAAAAACACACCAAGCGGTTGATCTATTCCAAGGATTTGGATTTGGATGCGATCACCCCCACGCCCATCGGCGTTACCTGTCGATTGTGTCACAGAACGCAATGTACTGCTCGGTCCGCGGTGCCGATCGGGCGGGACGTGCTGCGCGAAGATTATCGCCGGACAGTTGCGCCATTTGGGTTTTCTGACGGGTAAGCCGGTGCGATGCTTTCCCCGCCATTCCCCAAACGTCGTCGTCGGGTTTGCCCCGGGGATCCATCTATCCGCTTATGAAAACCGAGAGGGTTAGTCTGTGCCCCTCAGAAGCTTCGATTTCCTCGGAGAGCTGGATTGCCGGACCAAGTCCGGCAATGACGCGGTTTTTTGTAGGGCTACCTTACGTTTGTAGTGCGGACAGGTGGGTTTCATAAATTGATACTGGTGTTTTATTCTTTGTCTCTCTACCCTTCAGAGCATGTTCACAATGTGTGACGGCAAGGGGTGGGGTGTTTCCAATGGTGTTGAAGAGTGTTTTCGGTGTTTTGCCTAAGTTAGGTATCATGCTTTGTCTCACAGTGGCTTTGGCTGCGTGTGATAAGGGGAGAAAGATGGAAAAGGTTTTCCCTCTTGCTTCTAAGTCAAAATTACAAGAGGTGCTGAAAGACCCCGCTCCAAAGCCTGGTTGGGAGGGAATTTTTACAGAGTTCATGATCAGGCTCGAGCTTCCGGCGGATCGGTATGAGTGGCAAGCACCTGTTGAAGGATCGTATAGAACGGTTAGGTATTCAGGCCGCAAAACGACTGTAATGGACCATGTTGGTTGGTTTGCTTGCGGTTGGGCGCATTATGCCAAGCCTCCTCAAGGCTTTCCGGGTCCAATTGTTCGCATTGCTGCGACCTTTAAAAATCGTGCCCCGGGAGCACTGATCTTGCTGAATCATCAAGCTAAGGAAGCTTGTCGATTTGCTCCGATTGTTTCGCCGACGAATGCCGAGGGTAAGCCGATACCCATTCCCCCCATTTTTACTCCGGCAAAGGCAACTGAAACGACACGCCATGTCACACAAGGAGAATTTGAAACAAAGCAAAAGTTTCTTGTTGGGCAGCTTCAGGAAATTAATGCTGTGGCCCGTAGTCGCGGCAAAACTGTTATGACGCCAGAACAGGTCAAAGCTTTTCGCAAACAGTTGAAAGCTCGCCTCGACGCCAAAAAGAAGTCCGTTGCGACACCTGCAGAAGGTGGGTGATTGACGAACAGGCTAGAGGCGTTCCTGCGGTTTTGAATGCAACGACCAGCCCAGCAAAATTGGGTCAGGTAACGCTCGAAGCACGCCGATCGGTTTGTCTTTCAGGCTCGAAGTTTGATTTCGAGCCTGCCTTACCCAAGAGTGCCATCCTCGGGCTTCTCTCGGGGATCCCTTTATCCACTGGCGTAAATGTGTGAGGTTGGCTGAGCCCCGCCGCGGCCTTTGTCTCGTTGGAGGGCTGGATTGGTGGAATAAGTCGGGCAATGACGCATCTCATAAAATATATCTATCATTTTACCAACTGAATCCGTAGCCTTTATGAATTCATCTGTTGGAGATGATGTTTTTTGAGTGGGGATTTATGGGGTTTCAGTTTTTTAATGGGAGATCGAGCGGGTTTTTGGTTCGATGTGTTTTGGTCGTAAGTATTGCACCATTTATGGTGGCCTGCGCAAAGGGTGGTTTTCAAAGTAAACAAGTGCGTAGCGCTGGTCCGCCTACAGCGGCAGCGCTTCAGAAAATTCTACCTGACGCCGAAATGGAGCAAGGGTGGGAGCTTAAATTTGAGGAAGTAATAAAGCGCTATGGGCTCGTGGCTGATCGGTATGAGTGGCAAGATCCTGTGCGTGGTTCGTATTATGGTAGTCGTAATGGTCGCTCATCTGGCTACCAAACCGGCTGGTATGGATGTGGCTGGGCTTATTATGCAAACCCACCTGGTGGTGTTGTAGGGAATGCGGCACGTATTGCGGCTAAGTTTGATGATGGTGCATTGACGCCTACGATAAGCATGAATGACAGAGCCGTAGCGGTGTGCCGTCATGCGCCACCCCTTCTTCCATCGAATGTCCCCACGGCAGGAGAAGAGGGAGCAATAAGTGCCTCGGAACGGCGGAAGTCCAATAAATCAGTAACGAAATTTATTGGAAAAAGTGAGAAGATCCAATTCGTCGAAGACAATAAGGTTGTGAGTACCAGAGCAAGGTAATCTTTGTACAGATGGTATTTCTGGTGTTTATCCCCGGGTTTGTCCCGGAGATCCATCTGTCCACGCGCGTAAATGCGTGAGGCTTGGCTGGGCTCCTCAGGGGACTTTATCTCCTCTGGCGTCATTGTCGGAATAAGCCCGGCAATGACGTCAAAGATTTTGGTCAGCTATTTGGTTGACGGCGATATTTGATTAAAACTACTGTTTTTATTTCTAGCTGGTTGGCCTTCCGACCCTTGGGCGCGGATAAGGCATAGTGTTGAGAGATGGGGGAGCTACATGACGCGCTACTTTTCTGAACTGAGCAGGGGCGGTGATCTTCGGATCAAACAAACGATGACGGCTGTCGTCCTCATGCTTGTTGTTGTTGCCTTTGTCGCTGCATGTGCCGGGCCGCCTAAAACGCGCAGGGAGCGGGTGGAGCGATACATCCCCTTGCCGAGTGCTGAACAGCTGGAAGTACGTATTACTGAGCCTATGCCGACCACACCGAACTGGCAGCAACGATTGAGTGACTTTGTCGAATCTCAGCGGCCGGGCGTCGACAACTTTGAGTGGTGGCGACCAGTGAAAGGATCCTTCCGAACAGTGCGTTATACGGGTACAAGGCGTGTGGAAATCACTGAATACACGGGGTGGTATGGGTGTGGTGTGGCTAGATACGCGAGCCTGTCTGCACAAAATAAACGTCGCAAGGTTCCTGTCGCGGGCGTCTTTAGTGACAACAAATTACTCGCAAAACTATATTGGGATGAAGAAGCCTCTGAGGTTTGTCGCATGCTGCCCGGTTTTATTATGGCAGATGGGAAGGAATATTTCCCGGAAACAGCTTTCGATACGCGCGGAGATGTACCCGCCCTTGCGGATGACACGGCAACCAATTTGAGATTTAACAGTGACTACCGCAAGGGTGGTTTTGACCTGACCGAAAGCACGATGGAAGTGGTGGACAATTTCCAACTGCAGCGTGGGCTGTGCAATTGGGATATTGTAACGACGACAACCGGGCAATTGGAATTATGTAAATCCAACAATAGGTCTGTGTCGTTCGTGGTGCAAAGTCTAAATAACTTTAAACGTGGCATGCGCACACGCGACCTTTTTGGCATTGATGGTCGGGATGACCCAAGTATTCACCGTCGGAACTTTCTAGTCGGGCCTGGGCTTTATGCTCAGGTGACCGTTAAGGGTCAAAATTGTGTGGGCTTTATGATCAATACCGGGGTGAAGTCGATGGTCAGTGGGGGTAAACCTGCGACGAGAAGCATCTTTGCTGGATTGCATTGTGGCCAGGCCCATGTAGGCGAGAACGTTGAGCCGCTTCTGCGAGACGTCGATAAAATTAGGATCATCAGATAATTTTGAAACGATGGGGTGTTCTCGCAGTTGGGGAGTGGATATGAGTGGAAAATCTGCAATTGGATTTAATGAAACAAGGGAACGTAACCATTGGACCTTAGGGGCAAGGTTGCATTGATGCTGGGAGTCTCAGTGGGGTTGGCTGCTTGTAAAGGACCTCCTATACCGAGCGCGCCGATCATGAATAAGGCGATGGTTGAAAGTAAGAATACCGGGCCGGCACCGGTAGATGGTTGGCAAGGGAAAGCTGAGCATAGTTTCGCACTTATGGGCATGAAGGTTGATCGGTTTGAGTGGAGTAAACCTGTAAAAGGGAGCTACAGTCGGTTCTATTCGCCGAACCCTCGGAAGCTTGAAAAGCCGGAGCCAGGTGAGAGGCTCGGTACTCTTGATATCTCACTAAAAGTTGTGCAAGTCGGATATGCAGGATGGTATGGGTGTGGATGGGCGCACCTCTCTGAACGGTTTGACGGCATTAACGGCCGCGTGGTTCAGGTTGCAATACCTCTTAGAGAAAACCCAGCGCCGAATGCGGCTCATCTTGCTGTGCGGGCGTCAGAGATTTGCCGGTATTCTTCCATGGTTAACCCCACCCAAGAAGATGGAACAAGAATGGCGCGACCGGGTTACGTGCGTCCGCAGGATTCTGCGGAAGAAGACATTAGAATCCAATCTGGTGGTAAGTGGGCGTCCTCAACACGAATGGGGCGTAGCCTGATCTTCTTTAAAGTTCCGGAAAACGTCGATAGTGAAGAAGCGGCAAAGCTTTTCCAAATGTCGGTGGATAATGATGAGGTCGGAAAGCCTGAGGACAGATATGTCACCTATCGAAAATCCAGCTCAGTTGTTCGTCAACGGTTTTAGTGCCTGTGCTGGCCAATGAGGGGGCCTGAATGCCCCCGTGTTTGAGCGCTGACTTTTTAGATGATTGTTGAACTTACGGCCTCAATCTCTGAGGCGAATTGTAATGGGTTGGAGAGTGGTTATGGCAATGTGGTTAAAACTTGGAACAATGGTCCTATTGGCGGCCGCTCTGACGGGGTGTGAAAAGGCAAAAAAGTATGGATTGCAATATCCCCCTCCCAATGAGGAACGACTGGCGAAAATTGTCAAGGATATCGAACCGCAGCCGGGTTGGGAGCCAAAATTTGAAGAAGTGATTAGTTCGTTTGACTTGAGTGCTGACCGCTACGAGTGGCAAGCTCCAGTACGTGGTTCATTCAGAGTAATTGATGTCGGGACATCAAGCGGGTATGGGTCGAGGACTGTTGTTACAGTGACGGATTATAAACAGTGGTTTGGATGTGGGTGGGCTTTTTATTCAAACCCGCCTAGAGGTGTCGATAGTAAAGTAGCTCGCATTGCAGCCTTATTCTCTAATGGACGACTTGCCAATGCTGTATATTTTAACATACGGGCGCATGAGGCGTGCAGGTTTGCCCCCCCGGCTCCAAAGGGTGCGTCGGCCAAGGTCCTTGAGATTGTTCAAAATCCTCCTTCTCCATCAGCATTCCCTATAGAAACAACCAAGAATTCTTATGTTGGGGGGATAAGGGCAGAGAAGATAATGTATGGCGGTTTGCTTATAGAAATTAGTAAGCCTCGCGCTGGATTTTAAGAAAAATCAGATCCACTTTTCAACACCCTCGGGCTTGTCCCGAGGATCTATTTATCGACTGGTGCCATGTGTTTTATTTCGGCTGTGCCTGTCGGCTGTTTTTGTACTCGTCGTGAGGTGCAATTACCGCTTCCTAGTCCAGCCTTCCTTTCCCACACACGACTTGACTTTTACCCATAATTCTCCGCCAATAAACCTAAACATTGGGGAGATGGTTGTGGCGCAGACGGATAGGCAGGGAGATCGGAAGGGGTATTGGCGGGCGACGTTGAAGCTTACGCTTTCTCTTTTGGCAATATGGTTTTTGGTGTCCTACGGAGCGGGTATTCTTTTTCAGGAATATTTGGATCAGTTTTCCATTGGCGGCGCGCCGTTGGGGTTTTGGTTTGCGCAGCAGGGTGCCATTTACGTCTTTGTCGTTTTGATTTTTGTGTACTGCTTTGCCATGAACCGGCTTGAGCGCATTTACGGCGTGGAGGGCTGATCATGGAGAGTGCTTTTTCTGACCAGACCTTCTGGAGTTATCTTTTTGTTTCCGTGACATTCGCCATGTATATCGGCATCGCCGTTTGGGCGCGTGCCGGTTCCACCGACGAATTTTATGTCGCCGGGCATGATGTGCACCCAATTGTGAATGGCATGGCCACAGCGGCTGACTGGATGTCTGCGGCTTCTTTTCTCTCTATGGCAGGGTTGATCGCCTTTTTAGGGTATGGCGGTTCGGTCTATCTGATGGGTTGGACCGGCGGCTATGTTTTGCTGGCTTTGCTGCTCGCGCCATTCCTGCGGGAGTTCGGTAAATTCACCGTGCCGGACTTCGTGGGCGATCGATATTATTCGACGTTCGCGCGTATCGTGGCCGTTGTCTGTGCGCTGTTTGTCTCCTTCACCTATATTGCGGGGCAGATGAAAGGGGTCGGCGTTGCCTTCTCTGGTTTCCTCGGGGTGCCTTTTGAATGGGGCATTGGGATTGGCATGGTCATCGTATTCTTCTATGCCGTGCTCGGCGGTATGAAGGGCGTCACCTATACGCAGGTGGCGCAATATTGCGTTTTGATTTTTGCATACACTGTCCCCGCCATTTTTATATCACTGATCATCACGGACAATCCGGTGCCACAACTTGGATTTATTTCCAACGCGGCGGGCGAAGATATTTCGATGCTCGAAAAGCTCAATGGCGTTGTGCGCGACTTGGGGTTTCTGGAATATACCTCCACGCATAAATCCATGATTGATATCTTCTGCATCACGGCGGCGTTGATGTTTGGCACGGCGGGACTGCCTCACGTCATCATCCGGTTCTTCACGGTTCCTAGTGCGAAGGCCGCACGGGTGTCGGCTGGTTGGGCGTTGCTCTTCATTGCAGTGCTTTACACAACGGCTCCGGCTGTAGGAGCTTTTGCACGGCTCAACTTTATTGGCACAGTCAATGAGGCGACTTACGTGAGCGGTGAAGATTACGCCGCCGAGGCGCAAGCGATTGTAGCTGAGGGCGGCACACCTATTCCTCAATGGTTTAAGTCTTGGGAGAAAACCGGGTTGCTGTCGTTTGAAGACAAGAATGGCGACGGGAAAATGCAAGTGCGGGGGCCTCATGCACCTGACGGGCTGGCAAATGAAGTTGTTGCCAACAGAGATATTTTTGTTTTGGCCAATCCCGAAATTGCGCAATTGCCCGGTTGGGTTATTGGGCTGGTTGTCGCCGGTGGCTTAGCTGCCGCTCTGTCTACAGCGGCTGGTTTGTTGATGGTGATCTCCTCAGCGATTAGTCATGATTTATGTCGGCGGACTTTGTTCAAAGGCATGACCGACAAAACCGAGTTGCGCGTGGCGCGGGCCTCTGCAGCAGGGGCGGTTCTGGCGGCCGGTCTGCTCGGGCTCTTTGCCTCACAATTAGGCTTTGTGGCGCAGGTGGTCGCCTTTGCGTTTGGTCTGGCGGCGGCGTCTCTCTTTCCCATCATCCTTCTGGGTATTTTCTGGAAACGGATGAACAAGGAGGGCGCTATTTCGTCGATGTTGGTCGGATTGATTTCAACCTTTGCCTATATCTACTATTTCAAATTTGGGGGCGGCGTTGCTGCAGACTATCTGTTCGGTGTCTCGCCGGAAGGTATCGGGTTTGTCTTCATGTGGCTTTCGCTGGCCGTTGGTATCGGCGTGGCTTTGATGACGCCCGCACCGCCGCAAGACATTCAGGACCTTGTGGATGACATCCGCGTGCCCGGTACGCGCAAAGCGCATGGGGTGGCTGATGCGGGGATGGCACCTGCTGCGTCTCAATAAAGGGGCGTATAGGCTAAAATGCGTAGTGCTAGTCAGTATTATTTGACAGTTTGACGAAAAGTGCTAGCTTGAGCGCCTTCCTGCGGGAAGGATGCGTGACTTTGCTTGGGAGGGCAGAAACGATGTACAGCATAACAGAGCGACACCGCACTCTTTTGGTTCTCAACGGGATCGGACTGTTGATCTCATCTGCTTTGACGGGGTGGTTCTATTTCTTCCACCTGTTGGGTGACATCGATTTGTGGCCGATCTTAAACCACATTGAGTTTAAAATTGGCGGTGATCCCCGGGCGTGGAACATGGCGCATCTGGAAGGTATCACTCAAGGTTTGATGTTGATGGCCATTGCTGCCTGTGCACCGTTCATCAAGCTGAGTGCGCTGCTGGCGCGTGTTGTATTTTACTCAGCTCTCATCACTGGATGGATGTTCACGTTACCCGCGATTGCAAATGCTATTTTTGATACGCGCGGGCTTTCCTTTGATGGGGGACCTTTTGCGGGCGGGCTTGCGAATAGTTTGATCTTTCTTTCTGGTTGGCCTCCGATCACGGCCGTCCATGTTTTGTTTGGGTTGTTGTTTTACGGGGTTTGGACACATTACAAATCTCTCAAAACCGCCGATGAGGTGGCATCATGATTTCCCATACTGTGAGAGGACGTGAGGGCGGGCGGCCCATGGCCATCCGTAAAATTCCCTTTGCATATGTCGATTCTATTGAGCCCGTGTGGAACCCCCAAAAGCCTGAGTGGAGCCACATGGTCAATGGGGCGTCTCTCACCATGCCTTACTTGGAGCCGTTTCTCATTAAGACGATGCTGGAAGCCGTGAAGCAAGTGGATGATGCCGGATTGAAGGCGGATGTGCGTGGTTTCATTGGTCAAGAAGGCCAGCATTATATGAACCATCAGCGTTACAACGATACGCTGAAACGAAAAGGCTATACGGATCTCAGTGATGTTGAAGCTGAAATGACAGAAGACTACAAGCGACTTCAAGGGAAGAGTTTGCGGTGGCGGTTGGCTTATACCGCTGGTTTTGAGACCATGACGATGGGTATCACCGAATGGTTGATTGAGGCGCGCAAAGACTTGTTCATGGATTCTGACCCTGTTGTCGCCTCATTGATCTTGTGGCACATGGTTGAAGAAACCGAACATAAGACAGTGGCATTTGAGCTTTATCAGGAATTGTTCGGCGACTATTTTGCGCGTCTGGGCGGGCTAATATATGCGACCTATCACATAAGTAAATTCAGCCGCCGAACCTACAAGCGCATGATGCAGCGTGATGGCACATGGGGGCGCCTGAGCTGTCGTCTTCGGCTGTGGGGTATGGTTGCTCAATTTGGGTGGAACATTGCACCGGCGTTATTGCGCTCCCTCTTGCCGGGGCATCATCCAGATGACGTCACGGACCCTGTGTGGGTAACGCAATGGGCGGATGCCTATGCTGGCTTGTCGGGAGACGATATGCCTTTGTTAGACACAAGCGATCCAGAAGTGCCTGCGCAATTTACACCAGCGTGAGCGGCCCTCCGTTCTGAACGCATGATAAACTGAAATGCTTTTGCTGGCGCTTTTCGTAGGTGCCTGCTGGCTTTTTTACTTATGCAAAGCACACTGCATTTTTGCGCATTGATGTTGAGCTCCCATCTTCTATATCTAATGGCATGGCTCCATTTTGGAGTTGTGAAGATGTTCTCAGGGCGGGGCGAAATTCCCCACCGGCGGTGATTATACGTGCGCGTATATCAGCCCGCGAGCGCTCTTGGTGTGGTTCTTCCTATCCAAGAGGTCAGCAGACTTGGTGTGATCCCAAGGCCGACGGTTAGAGTCCGGATGGAAGAGAACAACGGCTGATCGATGTGTATTCCTGCGCTCCGCGTGCGGGTATGCCGCTGTATCTTGGGTGCATCGTTGCATCTGGCCGTCTATGCCCTGCGTCATCGTTTAAAGGTGAAGTATGGGTCGAGACGTTAACACATTACACACGCTCCCAAACCGGACAGGTCGCCTGTCCGCTCACCAAATCATGGGCGGTTTTGAAGACGCTCTTAACGCTGCTCGACTTTTTGAAGGTGCGACTGCGCCCAATCCCGCTGTGGGCTGTGCGTTGTTTGATATGGCGGGGAACCGACTTGCGCTTGGCGCCCATCAGCGCGCTGGTGGGTTACATGCCGAAGCCGCAGCCCTTCTCATCTGCCAAGAACAAGGCACGCTTCAAGACATTCATACAGCGCTGGTTACGCTTGAACCCTGCAATCACACAGGCCGCACACCTGCCTGTTGTGACGCATTGCTGGGCACTCCGGTGCAAGAGATTTGGATTGGATCGCTTGATCCCAATCGCCACGTTCAAGGCGGCGGTGCTGCGCGTCTTAAAAATGCTGGCCGGGATGTTTTCTTTCTAAACGGGTTGGATGGCGTCGATACAGATGACTTGTGCCGACAGATGGACCGTTTGATTGCGCCGTTTGTAAAGCATACAGCCACAGGCCTTCCGTGGGTTACTGTGAAGCAAGCGCTTACAGCTGATGGCAGTATGGTGCCGCCGCAGGGGCAAAAAACGTTTACGAGCGATGCCTCGCTGGACCTTGCCCATATTATGCGTCGACGGGCAGATGCGATTGTCACAGGCTCTGGCACAGTGCTGGCGGACAATCCCTTTTTCACGGTTCGGCGCGTCCGAGATTTCAACCACAAAAAACGCACGTTGGCCATTATGGATCGGCGCGGTCGTGTGCCTGCTTCCTACATTGGCGAGGCTCAGGCGCGGGGTTTTGAGGTGGTGATCGAAACCTCCTTTGAAACGCTTCTGCGACGACTGGGCGATGCTGGCGCATTGGAAGTATTGGTCGAAGCGGGACCCGGTTTTACGCAGAGCGTATTGGGCACTGAGTTTTGGGATGAACACGTCGTTATCCAACAGACAAATCAATCAGACACCATAGACACAACCACACTTTACCAACGGGATGGCTCCTCCAGGCTTGTTGGTGGGAAGGAAAAATATGTTCTCAGGGATCATTGAAACCTTGGCATCGGTGACGAAAGTCACGCCAGCAGAACACAGTATTATTGTAGAAATTGCGACCGGGTTTCCAGACTTGGAATTGGGCGAAAGTGTAGCAGTGAACGGCGTATGCCTCACAGTTGTTACATTTGATGTCGCAGGACTTGCGACGTTCTATGTGAGTTCTGAAACCATTGCGCGCTCGTCATTTTCGGTGCTCAAAGCGGGCGCCTCCGTCAATTTGGAACGGTCGGTGCGATTGGAAACGCGTCTATCTGGCCATTTGGTGCAGGGGCATGTTGATGGCAAAGCGGTTCTCACTGAGGTGGTGCAAGAAGGCGAAACCTATCACCTCACTGTCGGCGTGCCGACGGACCTTGCCAAATACTGTATTGAAAAGGGTTCCATTTCGCTCAACGGCATCAGTCTGACGCTGAACCGAGTTGACGGCGAGAAAGATAATCTAGTGGGCCTCGGGCTCACCATTATTCCCCATACGTGGGAGCACACAAATTTACACACACTCACAAAGGGTGACCCGCTGAACGTTGAAGTGGATGTCATCGCAAAATATGTGGAGAGCTTATGTCACGCTTATCTGTCGCGCTAGACGCGCTCCGGCAGGGCCGGATGATTATTCTTGTTGATGATGAAGATCGGGAAAATGAAGGTGATCTCATTGTTGCGGCTGAATTTGCAACCCCTGAGGTCGTCAACTTTATGGCCATGAAGGGCCGTGGCTTGATTTGCCTGACGCTGACGGGAGAGCGGGTCGATAAGTTTGGCCTGCCTGCCATGGTGAGTGACAATAAGGGACGTCGTTCCACAGCCTTTACGGTTTCTATCGAAGCGCGTGAAGGTGTGACGACAGGTATTTCTGCCTATGACCGGGCGCGTACAATTGAAGCGGCGGTGAACCCTCATGCCCAGTCCGATGACATCGTGTCGCCGGGCCATGTTTTCCCGCTACGTGCGCAAGACGGCGGTGTGCTGGTGCGCAATGGTCATACGGAAGGCTCCGTTGATTTGATGAAGCTTGCGGGTTTGCAGCCAGCGGGTGTGATTTGTGAAATCATGAACGACGATGGGCATATGGCGCGCCGTCCAGATTTGGACAAATTTGCAGCCGAACATGATTTGCCGATTTTGACGATTCAAGAAATTGTCACTCATCGCTACCTGACTGAAAGCGTTGTGGATGAAGTGGCGACCGCGAAATTGCCCAGCGCCTTTTCGGATGAACCTCTGACCGTGCGGGCCTTTAGTAGCCGGGTAGACGGAACAGAACATCTCGTCGTGATCAAAGGAGATCCTACTAACGGCGGCGTGCCATTGGTTCGGGTGCATTCTGAATGTTTAACCGGCGATGCACTTGGGTCTTTGCGCTGTGATTGTGGCGCCCAGTTGCAGGAGTCTCTGCGGCTCATTTCAGAAGTTGATTTCGGCATGGTTGTCTACTTGCGCGGGCAAGAAGGGCGCGGGATCGGTTTGGCCAATAAAATCCGTGCTTATGCACAACAAGACCAAGGGCTTGATACGGTTGAAGCCAACCTTGCGTTGGGGTTTGACGCGGATGCGCGGGACTACGGTATTGCCGCGCAAATTCTGAAATCACTCGGCGTGAGTGAGCTTGATTTGTTGAGCAATAACCCGGCAAAGGTTGAAGGATTGGTTCGTTATGGTTTGACCGTGCGAGAGCAAAAGCCGTTGGTTGTTCTACCCAATCCATTTAACGCCACTTACCTTAATACAAAACGTGAAAAATTTGGTCATGCACTTACCTCTACACAGGCCGGTGATCTAACAGGAGAGACCCATGCAACAAAATCTCAAGCCATCGGCTTCTAAACCACAAACACCTGACACGCGTGTTGCCATCGTTGTGAGCCGTTTTAATGAGGCGGTCACCGATGGGCTGTTGAACGGTGCGCTGGCTGAATTGGCGGAGAGGGGCATTGCTACCGACGGTGTGCGCATTATTCACGCGCCGGGTGCGTTTGAAATTCCCTTGATTGCGCAGAAGTTGGCGCAGTCAGGCCGAGTTGATGGGGTGGTGTGTTTAGGCTGTGTCATTAAAGGCGACACAGCTCACTTTGAATACATCAGCGGGCCAACCGCTCAAGGGCTGATGACAGCTTCACTGGCAACCGGTGTGCCGCTTAGTTTTGGTATTCTGACGACCTATACTGAGGAACAGTCGGTGGTGCGTTCGCGAGATGATGGGCACAATAAGGGGCGTGAAGCTGCTGCGGCCTGCATCGAGTCTGTGCAATGTCTTGCGAGTATTTAGGCAGCGACTGCTTTTGAATTGTGACGTACTAAACGGCTCCTCCGAAAGGGTGGGGCCGTTTTGTTGCATTGTGTATTGACGTCATCGTTCCCTGTTGCCAAAACTGAAAGAGAGTTTCATTCGATTGGTGTGCGAGAAAGTAGGCGAAAATGGCGTTTCGGAGTGTTTTAACTTTTCAAGTGAAAGAGGGCCAGTCGGCAGAGTTTGAAGTGGCCTACAATGAAGGTTTGTTTCTCGTGCGTGCAGCAGATGTGCCGGGTTTTCTCCGCGCCGATTTCATGAAGAGCAGCGGCGACCCGCATCGTTATATTGCGACCGCAGACTGGGAGAATGCCGAGGCCTTCCAAGAGTGGCAAGTTCGTATTCCCAAAGTGGTTCCGCAAGAAATTCTGATGCGGCTCTTTGGATTACTCGAAGACCCTAAAGGTGGCGAGCTGTTTGAAATTTTGGATACGGTCCCACCTTCTTTGCTCTGATATTTGGTTTGATTTTGGACCCCGCCTCCCTATGATGAAACTGTGTTTTTTCTTGGGGGGGTGACGTATGTCTGATGTTGGCAATGGGGATAGTGTTGCGGAAGAAACAAATGATGTGCGGTCGCCGCTCGTCAAGTGGTGGGATATGCCTCTTATCATCGCTGTGTCTAGCGCCGTGACTGTCTTGTTGGTGACACTTGTTTATCTTTATTTTGCTGTCGTTGCGAATGGTCAGGGGGTTACACCTGAAGAATTGCAAGAGTTTATGGCAGAGCCGGACGTGATGGGGCCCCTAAATTGGATAGGTGGGTTGGGACTTTACGTGTTGGTAGCTGGGACCATTGTTTTTATCACCAGAAAAAGAAAATATGCATTGAAGGCTACCTATTTTCGCCCTGTCAGCGTTTCCAATTTGTTGCTGGGTTTTGGACTTGCGCTTGCCTTGGGACTTTTTCTCTTCGTAACGGAGCAATTCTTTTCTCCGGAGGTGAAGGCGTCTTTCGATGAATTTTATGCATCGACATTGGCGAGAAGTGGGTGGGGCTATTTATTGTTGAGTGGTTTGATTGCCGCGCCAATTGTGGAAGAGATGTTTTTTAGAGGTGTGGTTTTTACGTGGTGGCGCGAGAAAACAAATGCCGCGACGGCTGTCGTCGTTAGTGCGGCGGCGTTCACCCTTATCCACTTCTATTTTCTTGTCATTCCGGGTGTCGCAGGCTGGGTCGCGTCAGGACAAGTGTTTCTTTTTGGGGTGCTGGCAGCTGTGCTTGTCATTCGGACGCGCTCTCTTTGGCCCTCAATTGTTGCGCATAGCACTTTTAATTTGATCGCGGTTGGCTCGATCTATCTCGCCCTTTATTAGAGCATTTCTTTCATGTGCCTGTTCAAAACGGGCAGGGCACGTGGAAGTTCATGCGGGTGCCGTCTGCTGGGTGGAAGACGCTTAGGCGCTCGGCGTGTAGCTGAAGTCTGGGGGCGGCGTCTAAGGGCGCGCCGGTTGCATAGAAGTGATCCCCCAAAATGACGTGGCCGAGGCTGAGCATGTGGACGCGTAATTGGTGGGACCGGCCGGTGAACGGGGTGAGTTCCACGCGAGTGGCTGGGCCGCATTCTAATTCTTCGTGAGCGAGAACCCGCCATGTGGTCAGGGCCTTTTTGCCGCGTTCATGGCAGACCATTTGTTTGGGGCGGTTGGGCCAGTCGCAAATCAGTGGCAGATCAACTTCGCCAGTTTCAGGCTCAAGTCTGCCCCAGACACGGGCAATATAGGTTTTTTCGGTTTTACGGCGCTCAAATTGTAACCCCAAGTGGCGGTGAGCTGCGGGGTTCATGGCCATGATGAGCAGGCCAGAGGTTGCCATATCCAAGCGGTGCACAATGCGGGCTTGGGGGAAGGCTTCTTGGGCACGGCTTTCCAAGCAGTCAGCATGTTCTGGCGCCTTGCCGGGAACGCTAAGTAAACCGCTGGGTTTGTTCAAAACCAACAGATCGTCATCCTTATGCACAACCTCTAGGTAAGGCTCCATAGGGGGGTGATAGATCAGTGGTGGGGTTTTGGTTGGAATTGAGGCCATAAGCTTGGCGTAGGGGATTGTAGCCGTCCCGTCAACTGCCCTGCTTTCACGCTGATCTTGGCGCTTCGTGGTTCAGGTCTTCCTAGCGGAGATTTCACTTTAGCAGAGCCAAAGAAGATCGTTGGAGTGACAATTCCCACATGCGAATCCGATCTGAAAGTGCTATTGGTGGCGCAGAATAGTCATGAAAGTGACTTGTGGACCGACAAATGGGACTTAAGCCATTGAAAAAGCTTGAAGAACGGTATGTCAGCGATTTGCTGCGCCAGGAATCTATCACCACTGAATCTCGCTCCTTTCGTTTAGAAGCGGTGCCGTTGGTAATTGCGGCTGTTTTCCTCGCTGTTGTGGGGCTTGCTGTTTACAGCCAAGCTTTTGTCGGTACTGCAGGGATCTCCATTCCTGCCCTTCTGATTGTGGCGGCCGTCTTTGGCGGCTACATGGCGCTCAATATTGGGGCAAATGATGTTGCCAACAATATGGGGCCAGCGGTTGGGGGTAAGGTTATTACCCTTGGCTGGGCCGTTGTGGTGGCGGGCATATGCGAAGCCGCTGGTGGGCTTTTGGCGGGTGGCGATGTGGTGAGCACCGTGGCTAAAGGCATTATTCAACCCGGCGATGATTTAAGTACAGACGCCTTCATTTTCATCATGTTGTCCGCGTTGATCGCGGCGGCAGTCTGGATCAATTTAGCGACTGTGCTGAACGCGCCGGTGTCGACCACACACTCCATCGTTGGGGGTGTATTGGGCGGCGGTGTGGCGGCGGCAGGGCTTGGGGTCGTCAATTGGCCGATGATGAGCAACATCGCGGCGAGCTGGGTCATCTCCCCGGTTTTGGGCGGTGTGGTTGCGGCCGTCATGCTGGGGCTGATCAAATATCTGATTTTGTACAAAGACGATAAATTGGCTGCGGCGCGCCGTTGGGTGCCTGTCATGATTGGTCTTATGTCTGCCGTGTTCGTTGGTTACATGAGCATGAAAGGGCTGAAACGTATTTGGAAGCCTGAGATTGATGTTGTTGTGCTCACGTCCTTGGCGACCTTTGCGGTGGTGACGCTTATGGCTGTGCCGTACATTCGTATTTTGTCGCAGAGCTTGCGCAATAAGAAAAAAGATGTCGCGCGTCTCTTCCACCTACCATTGATCATGGGAGCTGCCTTGTTGTCCTTTGCGCATGGGGCCAATGATGTGGCGAATGCGGTGGGACCATTGGCAGCGATTGCCTCGGCTTTGCTGGACCCGGGTGCGGTTGGCGCAAAAGTGGCCATCCCCTTATGGGTGATGCTTATTGGTGCAGGCGGGATTGCATTGGGGTTGGCGCTCTTTGGGCCAAAACTCATTCGCACCGTTGGTGAGAAAATCACTCGGATGAATGCGATCCGCGCCTACTGCGTTGCGTTGTCTGCGGCTGTTACTGTTTTGGTTGCAACGAGTATGGGTCTACCTGTGAGTTCTACTCACATTGCGGTTGGCGCTATTTTTGGTGTTGGGTTTCTGCGAGAGTTTTTGGAAAACCCAAAACGCAAACGAGGCCGTCGTAAAAGCCTGTTGCATGACACGCCAGAGGCTGCCCTTCAGCAGCCTCAAATTCGGGCAAAACGGAAGCTCGTTCGCCGTCGTTTTGTTCTCTCTATTGCCGCAGCTTGGGTTATTACAGTTCCCGCGTCAGCGACGCTTTCCGCTGTGATCTATGTGGTGCTGTCTAATTTGTAGAGCTTTGGCACGGACTGTTCGAATTGCTCCAGTGCGCTGGTGATATCGGGCCCGCCTGCAATTCTGTAGGCTTCGGGCAGGGTGTTCCAGTGACGGCGGCGCTTTTTGCGCTCAGACCAGTCTTCGTGTTGGGTTTCCATCAGCATTGGAATATAGGTGACTGACAGGTCTGTTGTCGCGCCATCGACTTGCTTCAAAGACTGAACTTCGAGCTCAACGTCTTCGTGCATGCGCCCTTCAACGCCAGCTTCCTCCAAGGCTTCGCGGGCTGCGGCAGAAGCAGGTGTTTCGTCACCATCGGCTGAGCCTTTTGGAAAAATCCATCTCTCTTGTGTGTTTGATGTAATCATCAGGACAAGGACTTCTTCTTCCCGGATCACGTAAGGAATGGCTCCAAATTGGCATTGCATATCAAATTTCCGTTTCTGTATCAATTGTTCAAGCTGGCGTCGCAATTAAATGCGCACTCTGGCCATGCTTTACGGGTGTCCTTGTGGATTGCGTGAGGCCTATTTTGCCGATTTTTGCTATATACGCAAATCGGTGCGGCAGGAGGCCTGTGTCACCTTCAATCAAGTCGCAAGCCTTACAGCTTTAAAGTGATTTGGCTACCACATTGTGTCGCGGGCGCGCTCCGGCCATCTGTCGTCATATTCTTTGCCGCCGACTGTTCCATTGGTCAAATTGGCCAACACGGTTCCCGGTGTCGGAAAAGAGGTGGGGTCAGGCTGTGCGGCCGGGTCCCACAGTTTGGCGCGGTGAATGGCGCGGGCGCATTGAAAATAGATCGCATCGATCTCAATCACAATCAGGGAACGAGGCGGTTTGCCTTGGATTTCAAATCGTGACAATTGCTCTGGCTCTACGCATAGGTGGGCATGGCCGTTGACGCGTAACGTTGTGCCTGAGCCGGGGATAAGAAAGAGCAAAGCGACCCGGGGGTCTTGGATGATGTTACGCAGTGAATCTATTCGGTTGTTGCCACGGCGATCGGGCATGATCAGCGTCGTGTCGTTTTCGATATGCACGACATGGCCGGGGTCGCCGCGTGGGGAACAATCCAATCCATTGGCGCCTGCTGTTGCAAGCGCTGCAAAGGGCGAGGCTTCCATCAAAGCTCGGTAATCGGGGGTTAGGTGAGAAATTTCTTTCACGGTAGAGGCCGCATTGGGCGTGCCGTAAAGGGCTTCGAGTTCCTCGATTGATTGGATCTTTTTCATCTCACCTCCCATAAATTCTCAACAACAACCTCATGCTTATCTGAACATTGGTTTGGCCGGTTTCAATAGTGGGGTGGGAGCTGATGATCTGGTCCAGAGGGGCGCGTATCTTCAAGCTGTTCAATCTGGCCGTTCAACTTGCGCAAGGTGAGGGTGAACCGTTCAATCTCCGCCCATTGAGCCGTCACCGTTTGGTTCAAGGTCTCGATGGTTTCGTTTTGATGCGCGAGGTGCATTTCCAGATTGGTGATGCGCTCTTCTAGCTTTGCTGTATCGGTCATACTATCTCTTTCGGCAGGCGCTTCCGCCAAATGGGGCGTTGCTGATAGACGTGGTTTTAAAAGGTCTCAGCTTCCACCAATAGATTTAGTGCGTGTTGAGACGAAAGAAAAGCCCCAGCGTGCTGCGTGGGGCCTTTCTGTGTGCTTTATGGATATATTGGCTTAGTGATGCGCGTTTGAATGGAGTATGGCGCCTGTAATGGCGTTAACCAGCAGTTTAACCGGCACTCCGCGCTGATTATAGGCGGAGACATGATAGTTGCCCTCATAATACCGCGCTGATCCGAAGCCGTGGTATTTTTGAGCTTTTAAGCGGGGTGTCCAATGGGAGAAGGCATGGCGGGCATTTTTGGCACCATGATTTTTGGCGGCTTGATGCTTATGCGCCTTCTTATGGACGTGCTTTGGCTTGTGGTTGTGGTGGGCATGAACATGGGCTTTTTGCACAGTTACTTGCTTGGCATGATGGACACGCGCTGGTGCAGCTTGTGCGCTCGCAATGAAGCCTGTGAAAAGAGCTGCGGTAAGAGCTGCGGTAAGAGCGGTAATTGAGAGTGTACGTTTCATTTCATAATCCAATCAAACAAGTGAACCCAAGGTGTGTTGTTGATTGGAATATGGAGGAAGGGTGCTGAACTTAATCTTGGACGATTGTTCAGACTGGGTTCATGCCCCTTAAACAGCACAAAGCCGAGGCATTGCCTCGGCTTTGCCGTGTCATGTCTTGGGTGATTAAGCGCCTAGGCTATATTCTCCGCCGAGCTCAATTGCCTTTTTGTAGGCGGGGCGGGCTTGCATACGCTCTAGATAATCTTTCAGATTTGAAAAATCTGCGAGTGCGTTCGTTGAATTTGCAGCTTCAAGGGCAAAGGTGATTTGCACGTCACAGGCGGTGAATTCTGATCCTGCGAAATAGGGCTGATCGCTGAGTGCATTATTCATAAAGGTGAGATTGTTGGTGATCTCCCCAAAGATGCGCGGCCAAAGTGGGTCTGCTGCTTTACCCAAACGCCCAACGTAGAGAGCGAGCAGAAGGGGTAGCATGGCGGAGCCTTCCGCGTAGTGCATCCATTCTGTGTATTGAAGCGCTTGCGGCGTGCCCGGAGCTGGTTTGAGCTTGCCCTTGCCATAGGTGTCTGTGAGGTATTCCAGAATGGCGCCGGATTCAGCGATTTTCACCGCATTGTCTTCCATCACAGGAGACTTGCCCAAAGGATGGACGTCTCGCAAAGCGTCTGGGGCGAGGTTGGTTTCTTTGTCGCGGAAATATTTGATGATTTCGTAGTCGACGCCGAGTTCTTCGAGCATCCAGAGAATGCGCTGGGACCGAGAATTGTTGAGGTGGTGAACTTTGATCATGTTGACTGTCCTAAATAGATGATGTCCACACCATAATCTTCCTGCGGATCTGGGCAAGCAGGAACACGCTAAGCGGGCGTGAGGGCGCACAGAGCCTGTTCACAATATTTTGTTTGGCGTTTTTCGGTGTGCAATGACCAGTGATCAGGGTTTTTAATCGCGGGGGTGTATTTTGGCATTCAATTTGTCAAAGGCTTTGTCAATGTTGGTTTTAGCCGTGGCCGTGACGCCGCCTTTTTCATATTGCTTCTTGACCATTTCTTCCATGTGGCTGACGAGATTATCCACATTCTGATCTTCTGTATCTTCATCGCCAAATGAATTTAGAAACCTAGAACTGAACTCAGACGGAGGAGCTCGTTTTGCGGCTCCAAATAGATTGATCCACTTGTCGGTTCGGTGCCCGATGTGCATTAAATCATAAAACTGCTGTCCCGGTGTTTGTTTGCCGGTAATCAAGGAGTAGATGGCTATGATGATGGAAAGAGGGCTTAGTAAGAGATCACGACCCCCATCTAGCAAAAGTTTTCCCTGAAAAATCACGACATCCCATACCAATTGCCAGCGCTCTAACGTGGGCTCGGTACTGCGATCAATTTTAGGTTTGGGGGTGTTTGTAGGGTCAACTACAGTGGAGACGACGGCTTCTATTGTTGGCTGCGGCTCTGTCTTTTCAGTTAGCTCTGGGTCTGTCTGGCTCTCGTGGTTAGGCTCAGGATTCTCTTGCGACAGATGTGCGCTGCTCTCCGTTGAGAGGGGAGCTGCTTTTTTGTCGGAGGGAGACGGTGTTGCGTCCTCTGTCATCTGCTTAACCCTTTAAATGAAGGGGCAGTCTAGGCCTATTTCTGGTTGCACGACAGTTTTGTTTGAGGAGGTCTGCGCCCATAAAAAAGAGAGGCATGGGTGTCATGCCTCTCTTTTACAAACGAATGGGCCTGCTTAACCTTCGTCAGATTTGCGCACGAAGGTGACAGCGTAATACTCAGTGCCCTCAAAAAGGTTTGTGGGGGCGCCCATGCCTTCAATCATTTGGAATTGGCGCGGCACAATTTGCCCTTCCATCCGGTAGCCTTTTTCACTCATATGCCGGCGGTGGAATTCCATCGCTGCGGGTGTGAAGTCTTTTGCGAGGACGGTGATGCGCTCAGGAAGGTCATCTGTAGAATTTTCGGCCATCTTGGTTCTCGTGCTTTTGAGGCGGCTCACGGTGCCGGCTGGTTTTGGCCGGTTGGGAGCGCCTGGGACTATAAAGTAGAGCCATTTTCGACTCATGGAAGCTGGGCGTAGTATGAGGGGGGAGGGGGAGCTTGTCGATAGTTGGATGAGGTCTCAAGGACATCAAAAAGGCCCCATACAGTGGTGTACAGGGCCTTTTTCAATCATTTACCATCTTTGTGAAGCTGACGTTACGTCACCTCCTAGTCGCCTTAATAGTCGCTCAGCGTTGCATAGCGGTCCCGGTGGAAGTTTGCATCTCCCAGAGTGACAGCTGCTACGCGGGCTCGTTTCATAAAGAGGCCAAGGTCGTATTCATCGGTCATGCCAACGCCCCCATGCATTTGAAGGCCCTCATTGGTGACCAAGCGAGAGACCTCCGCCAATTTGGCTTTGGCGAGGCTGGCGAGGTGAGGCACGTCATTGCGTTTTTCTTCTAACGCTGTCAGCGCTTCTAAAACGATGGAACGGCACACTTCGATTTCGGAGAACATTTCTGCTGCGCGATGTTTTAGCGCTTGGAAAGATCCGATGACTTCACCGAACTGTTTACGCTCTTTGAGGTAGAGGACTGTTTGGTCAAATACTGCTTGGATGAGCCCAAGAGTTTCAGCCGCCAAGCCGATGCGGCCCATATCTAACACAGGGTCCAAGACATCGCTGCCCCCATCGACACTGCCCAGCACATCTGCATCACGTACCTTTACATCGGTGAACGTAATTTTTGCCGCGTTGCGACTGTCCGCCATGAGCGTGCGTTCAATGGTAACGCCTTCGCTTTTGGGTGACACGAGGAAAAGTGTGATGCCGTGTTGGTCGGTCGGTGCGCCTGAGGTACGTGCCGCCACGATGAGTTGGTCGGCGATATGGCCGTCCAACACAAATGTTTTGGTGCCGCTCAAAGAGAAACCGTCGTCTGTTTGGGTGGCGGTGGTTTCAATATGAGTTGGGTTGTGGTGTGCTCGCTCTTCCAAGGCAAGGGCGCAGATGCGCTCGCCTGCTGCGATGGCGGGGAGGTATTCTTGGCGTTGGGTTGAATTGCCCGCCAATTGTATTGCCGACCCACATAACAGTACGGTTGAGATGAAGGGTGTTGCGCTGAGGGTTTTACCCGATTGCTCTAAGATGAGGCCCAGGCCGATGGGTCCAAAGGACGAGCCGCCATGAGTTTCTGAGATCATCACGCCAGCAAAGCCGAGATTGGCACATTCTTTCCAAACACTTCGGTCAATGCCGAATGCGTCGTTGCTATCACGCAGTTTGCGCAAATTGCTGATGGGCACCTGTTCTTTAAAGAACTGTGCTGCGGTCTCATTGAGAAGAGTTTGTTCTTCGTTGAGTACTAACGCCATTATATTTCCTTTATTTACTTGTGGCGCTTAATCGGGCAGGCCGAGAACGCGTTTCGCAATGATGTTGAGCTGCACTTCGGTGGTGCCTCCTTCGATGGAGTTCCCTTTTGAGCGGAGCCATGAACGTGTGGTGCCCAACTCGGATGGAGAGAATTGATCTCCCTCCCAGCCCAGACCATCGGTTCCCATTGCCTCAAGCATTATTTCGAAACGGCGCTTGTTCAGTTCAGTGCCGTAGTATTTGAACATGGACGACGCCGCACCAGTGTTTTGACCGGCTTTGGTTTCAGCTGCCGAGCGTTGCAAGGTGAGCAAGAAGCCATGGCCATCCATTTTGTGGCGCGTGATCGTGTCGCGCAGAGCCGGGTCGGCCACCTTGCCATCTTTTTCGCCGCTGTAAGTTTTTGCCAAGTCTTCTGGTCTGCCACCGCTGCCACTGGATGCGCCGCCGAGGCCCATGCCGGAAATCATTTCCCGCTCATGCTGGAGCAAACGTTTGGCGATCGTCCAACCTTTGTTCAGTTCGCCGACAAGGTTTTCTTTAGGAACGGTTACGTCCGTCAAGAAGGTTTCGCAGAACGGAGAGGACCCTGAAATCAATTTAATCGGACGGGTTTCAACGCCTTTGGTTGCCATGTCGATTAGCAAGAATGAGATGCCCGCGTGCTTTACCGTTTTGTCGGTGCGCACCAGACAGAAAATCCAATCTGCGTAGTTGGCGTAGGAGGTCCAAATTTTTTGGCCATTGACGAGGTAGTGATCGCCCTTGTCATCCGCACTTGTTTGGAGGCCTGCAAGGTCAGAGCCGGCACCGGGTTCTGAATAGCCTTGGCACCACCGAATTTCACCACGTACGATTTGTGGCAAATATTTCAGTTTCTGCTCTTCGCTCGCAAATTCTAGAAGGGCAGGGCCAAGCATCCAAATGCCGAAGCTCATGAGAGCCGGACGAGCTTTAATGGCGCGCAATTCTTGGGCAAGAATTTTTGCTTCGTCTTTGCCTAGTCCACCGCCGCCATATGCTTTTGGCCATGTTGGTGCAGTCCAGCCTCGGCTGGCCATATTGTCTAGCCACACTTTTGAGTCTGGATTGGGCCATGATGCGTTTTTGCCGCCCCATGGTTCTTCGTTTTCACCCATAGGGGTGCGCATGCTTTGGGGGCAGTTTTCTTCCAGCCAATCGCGGGTTTCCTTGCGGAATTCCTCTAACGTGGACATGGCATTCTCCCTCTTAATTGTGTTCCTAATTTTTCTATCATAACGAGCAAGAATGCCACGACAAGGCTCTGTTTTGGCAAAGAGCTCGTGCGGACATTCTCTATTCTGTAGAGCGCCCTTAAACGTCGGGGCTTTGGGGGCCGCTGCCCGTCATTACAACCGTGTTTGGTTTTTCGCCCAACGCTAATTTGTTCATATTGTCCGCCATGATGTCCCAACGCCGTAAGTCTGCTTGGGCGGTGTGAGCTGAACAATGGGGGGTCATCAATACATTGGGCAGGTCGTGGAAGGCGAATTCTGATGGTCGAGGGCTTGCCTCTGGCTTTTGGCCCGCTTTAGGACGGTTGGGGTAGGTGTACCAAACGTCGAGGACAGCACCCGCGATGGTTTGGGTTTCCAATGCTTGGTAAAGGGCGGCTTCATCCACAACAGGCCCGCGCGCTACGTTGATGAGGATCGCATTTGACTTCATCGCTTTGAAGCTTGCCGCATTAATGAGGTGGTAGGTGTCAGGATTTAGGTCGCAGACCAAGGCGATGTAGTCGGATTCAGCGAGTAGTTTTGGGATGTCGTCTGCCGTGCCAATCCAATCAAGATTTTCCGGCGTCTGAGGTCTTTTGGACCGGGCACAGGCGCTTACTTGCATGCCGAAAGCGCGGGCGCGACGCGCTGTTTCAACGCCGATCATGCCGTATCCGATCAGTCCTAGTTTTTTGCCGTAAATCTCATTATGCAAACTGGTGGCTTGGGTATTCGTACCTGAATATTTCCAAGATCCTGCGCGGAAATCTGCATCAATTTCGCGCAGCTTTAGGGCTGACTCCAGCATCGCACCCAGAATATATTCTGCGATGGTGATTTCATGGCCCGGTGCATTGCAGACCTGTGTGCCCTTCAGAAGCATATGTGGCTGAAGCCAGTCGTAGCCTGCAAAGGGAATTTGGAAGAGGGCGAGGTTCTTGGCTTCGGGTAGGAAATTGAAGACATCGCCACTAATCAACACGTCTGAGGCGACGATGGTTGCGTCTGCGGACCGTGCGAGCTCAATGCCTTCTTCAAGGGGAGAGCCGGGGAGCCAAAGGCCTGTTTCCCAAGCATCTGAAAGGCGTGCTTCTAGATATTCCCGGTTGCTTTCGCAATTGAGACCGAAGAGGGCAAGTTTCTTTTTCATGGAGTTCTCTTTCTGGTTTTCCTCATTATGACGCGGAATACTATCTAAAGAAAGAGCGGGCTTGTCGGTGTCTTAAAGCCCTTTATCTGGGCCAAAATCCATGAGGGTGATTACACGGGAAATAGTGCCTGCTGGGTCACAGAGGGGCAGGTATATAGCTTCGTATTTGAGGTAATTCAGGTCTTTGAAATTCCTAAAAGTGCCCGTGCCCGCAAGAGGGCCGCGCCACGCATCTAATAGCAATGATAGTTCGCGGATCTGTAGAAGAAGTGTTGGGCTGATGTCCCCAAGTGGGAATTTTTGGTCTGGACTTACTGTAATGTGCAATCGCTGCTCGATGCGGGGCCCAATGAAGAAGGACTGGAAAATGGGTGCGACACCATCGTCTGGTTGGCGTTTTGAAATGAAGGCATCTTTTAAGGCGCTGGCGATTTCCAGCGTATCGAATTCCTGTATTTCCGGGCAGCCTAAAGGCGCTGGGAGAGATTGCCAGTAAGACAATCCTTCACACAGGGGGCGGGCATTGAGGTTTAAGTCAATCGTCCACGGGTTGAGGGGCAGAGCACTTGCCCAGTGCTCTGCCTTTTCGCGTGAAATGGGTTGAATAGGAGTAATCACAAATCATGTCCGTCGAATTTAACAACCTAACATGTAGTATTGTCATCGATCGTTTCGCTAACCTTAACAATTTGGACTTGTTCTTACTTGTGTAGAGTAAATTCAACAATTACTCTATTTTCCTATGTCTCCCTGTATATATATTGATTTTATATAGACCTTACTGTTAGCTTTGTTGTGCAGACTGGCTTTCCACAAACTTTTTTGCGCCTTTGTAATCTGCTTTGCCATTTGGTGCGCGGAAAGCGACTTCATTGAAGAATATCCGCTTAGGCGCCTTGTAACCGGCCAAAATGCCCCGCACGAATTTGCGGAGTTCAGCTTCATCTGGGGATGCATCACTTGTGGGTCGTACAACGGCTGTCACAGCTTGACCCCATTTGTCATCCTCTATGCCGATGACAAGAGCATCATCCACATCTGCATGGGTTTTCAGCGCTTCTTCGACTTCTTCAGGGTAGACCTTTTCACCCGCCGTATTGATGCATACGCTGCCTCGGCCCAACAGTGTGAGCGTGCCGTCCCGCTCAACAGTGCACCAGTCGCCGGGAATGGAATAGCGAATGCCGTCCACTTCGCGGAACGTTTCGGCGGATTTTTTAGGGTCCTTGTAATAGCCGTCGGGTATGTTGCCAGTGAGTGCAATAAAACCGGGCGTGCCAGAGCCTGCTTCTACTTCCACATTGTTTTCATCAAACACTTTGCATTTGTCACCAATGGCAAAGCGGGCGGTGGCGATTTCGCCTTCAGCGGTCATTTGAGACGAGCCAAACCCGAGACCTTCTGATGACCCAAACGCATCTGTCATTGTTGCTTGGGGTAGATGTTTGAGCAGGCCGCGTTTAACTTCGGTGCTCCACATCACGCCCGAGGAGACGATCGTCATCAAGGATGAGAGGTCGTATTTGTCTGGGTTGTCGTCTAGTTCTTTGAGCAATGGTTTAGCAAAAGCATCCCCCACAATGGCCATGGACAGCACTTTGTGATCGGCAATGGCTTGCCATAATTCTTCTGGGTGGAGCCCCATGGACGGCGTGGTGACAACACAGCCGCCATTCATCATTGTTCCAAGGGCGGTGAAGAGGCCCGTGCCGTGCATCAGAGGGCAGGCTGGTAAAATTCTGGGCCATGCCTCTAGGTTTGCCACCATCAATTTGGTTTGTGCCATGGTGTCTGGCGCGGCTCCGAGTTTGCGCATGGCATCAAGCTGGGTCTCGCGCAACGTATTGTGGTTCCACATCACGCCTTTTGGCATGCCGGTGGTGCCGCCGGTGTAAACGAACAATTGGTCAGAACCTTCACGCTTTAGGGTGAGAGCCTGTCCGTCGCCTTCTGCGCATAAAGCTTCATACGAGAAGGAGCCGTCGAGTACTTGCCCATCGGGAGTGACTTCAACAAAGGTGGCTGCTTTGCCAAGACGGGGTTTAAGTTCGGCAATGATGTCGCGGAAGTCAGAGCTGTAGACGATGGTTTGAGCATCGGCATTGTCGAAGATGTAATAAACTTCCTGCGCATTGTAGCGGTAGTTGATGTTGACGTGGGTGAGACGGGCTTTGAAACAGGCGGCCATCGTTTCCATGTATTCAGGACCGTTGCGCATATAAAAAGCAACTTTGTCGCCCGGTTGCGCACCGTTTTTGATAAGGGCTGCTGCCAAATTGTTAGAGCGCGCTATTGTTTGGGGCCATGTGATGACCCGGTCGCCGTGAATAAAGGCCGGTGCATCGTCGGGTAATGTGGGTCCAATTAGATCCAGCAGGTCGCCAAAATTCCATCCCATCGTCTTCTCCCTATTGTGTTTTCTTTTTGTATTTTTCTCAGGTTGGTTGGGAGCCTAGCGCGGAGTCTGCTCGCGTGGGAGTCAGTTTTAGGTCTTTTGGAGAGTTTTTTATTTTCCCTCGCGGTAGATTAGCTTTTTATGCATAGGGCTTTTAGTCGTTTGAACAGATGCTGCTTACAGTTGCGGCAAGTCTCCAAAGAAGCCAATCACGCGGGTTACACGGCCTGTTTCATCGGTTTCTGCGACGTCAAAGCCGGGGATAACAAGTTTTCCGTCCTGATGAATAGCCCAATGATATCGATAAAAACCATGCTGAGCGTCAACGTTGCTTGTCCGGGAGTAGACAGCGCTGGGGAGGCTTTTTTGTACCTCGTGGACATTTTCCTCAAAGCCATCAATGCCGGTGACATCAATAGAGGGGTCGACAAACCGGATGCTGGGGGCCAGCGCCCGTTCAAGGTGTCCGCGCACTAACGACGGGTTGGGTTCGTTCCAAGCGGCGAGCATGTGATCAAGAGAATTTGGATAATCTGACATGGGGTGCTCCTACAGAAAACATACCGACATTGTGTCTGTATGTATGAGGCGACTATACAAACCGACATTGAGTTTGTAAAGTGTCTCGATGGCTACACAAGCAGAGCGCCGCGCCGCAACCCGCGCGAAATTGATAAGTGCGGCTCGGGAGCTTTTTGCTCGCGATGGATACGCAGAAACTCATACCAATGATATTTTGGAATACACGGGCCTGTCTCGTGGCGCGCTGTATCACCACTTCGCGAACAAACAAGAGTTGTTCGAAGCTGTCTTTGTCGCGATCACAGACGAGGTCATCGACTATGCCGTGAAGCATGGAAAGCGCACGGGCTCATCGCTCGAGAGCCTTATCTCAGCCTGCATTGCGTGGCTGCGTGCTGTGCGCAAACCAGAGGCTGCCGCCATCCTTCTCAACCAGGCCCCACAGGTACTTGGCTGGAAGCGTGCGCGGGATTTGGAGGCCAACTCCAGCCTCTTGCTGATGACGAAAAGTCTTGATCATGCCATTGCGACGGGGGAGGTGCAGGTGCCCTCAGTTGAACTGGCCGCTCGGATTATCAATGCGATGTTGGCAGAAGCCGCATTGGCCGTCTTGCACGGAGACCCAGCTACCTCGGTCGCCAAACAAGAGGCTGCTATTCGTCAATTTCTAGAGGGCCTTCGATCTTCAGCTTGAGGCTCTGTCTATACAGTCGTAAAAAGCCCCGCATGTTTCCATGCGGGTCTTTTTTTAACGGCCCGTCTCTTACTCGGCGGCTGTGACGCTGTCGAGGGAGATGAATTTGTTTGTCGAGCCATTCAGCCCTTGAAGGAATTTGATGCCTTCTTCTGCAATGTCATCGCCAACCATACGGTCGCCTTCTTCATGCAATTCCTGCATGTCGATGAATGCTGCGTAATTTGCAGACGTTCGGTCTGTGATGATGCCTGCTTTAAGAAGCGTTTTGATCAATACACGGAAGATATTTGTGCTCTCACGCATATCTTCACGGATGTTGACGTCGGTCATTGCTTCAACGAAGGCGCCTTGTACCCATTCCCAGTCGAGGCCAACTTCAGCGTACATCCATTTTTTCTGTTCCGGGCTGCCTAGATTGAAGAGCAATACTTGGAACACTTCCCATGCCCAGTCTTCAATTTGAATGCGCTCAGGTTCAGCCAAATTCGGAATGGTGCGGTCTGCCCAGATCTTCCCGAATTTGTGGTGGAACGCTTCGTCCGTCATGGTCAACTGCATCAGCTTGGTCAACAAGGGGTCGTTACCAAATTTATAGAAGGTCGCAAATGCGCCCATGGCAAGGCCTTCAACGAGCATTTGCATGCCGATGAGCTTCTTCCACACGAGAGGAGAGAGGACGAGGTCTTGCAGCAGGTTACCCAGAGCAGGGCCGACGGGAACAGGCTTGCCCCAACGTGCTTTGATGTAATTTGTGAAGCCAGTTACGTGGCGGGCTTCTTCGCGGGTTTGGTTGGCTGCATATTCTTGTGCGCCGGGATCTTTAAGGATGTGGCAAAGACTTGCAGAGAGTGCGAGTGCTCCTTGTTCCCCGTGAAGAATGGAAGAAAGAGACCAGTGGACATTCATGTTGACCAGTTTGATCTTCTGCTTTTCATCAAGTTTATCACCGATGGCTGTGCGCAGTTCCATGTTCATGCTGGGCTCGAGTAGGTACTCGTTTTCCATATCGAACGGGGTGGTGAAGTCGATATATTTGCTATCGAGCGGATCCCAAAAATGGTCATGGGTTGCTGAAATGATTTTATCAAAGGCAGTAGAACGATTGCCGTAGCGATCAACTTCCAGCATGGCTGCGAAGTCGTCTGGCGCGACAGCTGCATAGGCGGAATCTACAGTGATATTGCTCTCAGGTGTTTTTGACATCGGTGTTTCCTCCAAAACAGCCCGGGTGGATCAAGCGAGGTTCTATGACCTCTTCGTCGGTAGATCTGGTGTTCGGTAGCCGGGCATACCCTTATTCAGTGTTCAGTATACGCAATAAATAGGGCTTGTCCAATAAAGGTGACACAGGTGTCATCTTTGTTATCTGAGAGCGATGTTTTCGAGAATACCTAGGTTTTTCAATGAATTAGTGAATTGTGGGGGCGTTGATGCCGCCTTTTCCATTCATTATGTGCGCGGCAGGCTCGACGCTTAATGCGGGAGCCGGGGAGGCATACAGAAATGTGTAGACCAATGCCTCGTATAATTTCTCAGGCGTAATTGGTGTGTCCACAAAGGCGTCCGCACCACATTCCAAGGCATTATGGCGAAAGGTCGGTGTGTCTTCCTGGGTCACCAGTAGGATAGGAATGTGTTGGTCTGGGCTGTCTTTATGGCACCGTATTGTCCGCACCAGTTGATAGCCTGCTTGGTCTGATAAATCTGCACTGACAATGAGGAGATCAGGTAGAAATTTTTTGATGTCTTGAAGCCCGCTGTCAATCTCGTGGGCGACCATGACGCTGCTAGCACCCATCGCGTCGAGAAGAATTGTCAATACGCCACACAGGTGTGCGCTGCTTTCTATCACTTGGACAGAAAGGCCTGAGAGCGGCTCCTCTTTTTGATCTGTGTCCATGAAAGGGTCCATGAAATGTCCTTAGGCGATAGTCTGGCATCAAACAGGGGCTGGTGAATTAGGCTTGGTCTTTGTTGATGGCAGCGAGAGCTGTTCGTGTCATCCGTTCCAATGTTTCGGCGGTGCTCATAGCAACTTCATCTGCAGGTTCTGGTGTGACAGCTGAGGCGGCAAAAAGAGCTTCAATGTGAAAACGGGTGATGGTCTTATCGGCCAGCGTTTCGCCGAGCTCATCGATGTAGCTGCAGAGGTTTCCAGCAATCCGGTTGGTGACGGGACGCTTGAATGTGCCGGCAACACCGCGAATTTCGTGCGCCATTTGGTACACTTTTTCTATGGCGGACTTTAGGTCATCGTGGCCATCTTCGACGCTGTTCATTAAGAGTAGCATGGCGGTGATTTGTTTTTTGAGTGTGGTTCCGTAACCCTGCTCAAGTTCTTTGATCGCGGATTCTAACTTGGTCAAGACACGGGGGTCTAACCGCATGGGGATGGAGGCACCGGCGCCAAGCTTGTTTCGTACGATGCTTGGCACTTGAATAACTTCAACAGCTCTTATGTGATTGCTCTGCGACATGCCTATAGCTCCCACGTTGCGGTTTCAGGAGGAGGCGTGGAGCCACGACGATCGGGGCCGGTGTATTTTTGGTCACGGCGTCTGCGGTCCGGACCCAAAAAGCTGTTCGTTTTAATGAAAGGGCGCGGGTTTGCTGCCGCTTCAATCAAACGAGAATAAAGGCCGACGGCCGTGACTGGTTTTGCCAGATATTCGGTGACGCCAACGTCGCGTGCGCGTTCAATGAGTTCGCGTTCTCGGTGGCCAGAAATCATGATGACGGGCAGAACAGACAGGTTTGGTGCTTCAAGGTTGCGCAGGCGCTCGACGAAGGCAAAGCCATCGGTCGGTTCCATAGCCGCATCCGTTAAAACAATGTCGGGGTGGTGTGAGTGGAGCTTTTCGAAGCCTTCATCGCCGCATTTGGCAATGATGACATCTTTAACGCCCAAAGCTTGCAGCATTGCAGACAGAAGCTGGCGCATATAGGCGCTGTCTTCCACAACAAGCACACGCAGCCGTGCAAATAATTGGTCGGTTTCACTCACAATATCACCCCTGAATATTCCGTTAGAATATCCACCCCAAAACCACTTACGAATGTGAATCTAGAGCTTCACCCAAGAACTAATCTAGGCCCATTAGGTTAAATATATATTAGGTCTAGGGTTGTTTTACTCGCAGGGGGCGTGGTGAGCCGCATCTGTTTTGAGGGCATGAGACGGTCGTTTAGCGCTCCATGCAGGGGCGCCCACGCGTTCAACTTGGCCCAATTGCTCGTTTAAAACCCCTAAAGTTTCTGCGAAGTGACGCTTGGCGTGCTTCACGAGGCCTTGCGCGTGGTCAAGATGTGCGGTGGTTTGGGCCAGTGCTTTGGCAGACCGAAAGGCGAGGGGAGCTTCTGGTACATCAATGCCCGCCTTATTAGGGCTGAGGTTCATGGCTGGTAGCCGGATTTTGAGTGAGCCTGCAGGGTCAAAGCTTAGACGTTCTTCTTCGAGTTGATTATGCAAAAGCTGGCGAACGTGATGGGGTGCAGCCTGCAAAATTGTCTCAATCTGCTGGCGTTCCTCTTGATAGGTTTCTTGGATGGCGTTCTTTTGAGCAACACGGCTTGTGTCCATGCGGGCATCCAGCACTAATTCGGCCATCTCGCTCAAACAATCTTCAATACGCGAAATGGTGTTTATGGCTTGTTCGAGCGTTTCAATTGAAGTTTGAAGGTGGCGCTGGCGGTAATCCACGGGCTCACCTGGTGGCGCGACGAGCGTATTTGGGTCACCTTGGTAGTCATTTGTTTGCGACATAGATCCCCCCAATGCGCTCTTGTTCACCCTCATTTCGTTTGAAACAATAAGATGAGCTCATTGCCACTCTAACGGGGTATGGTTAGTAAAGGCTGAAGGAATAGACCGTTCAGCTAGGCAGTGAGTATCCATGATTTTGCGACGTGTCATATGGCCGGTTGTCCGCTTCTTCCTCCAACTTTATTGGCGCATCACGCGCCCGCTCACGGCGGGCGCGCGCGGTGTGGTGCAAGACGGGGACGGGCGGATCTTGCTCGTGCGCCATACCTATATCCCGGGATGGTATTTGCCGGGCGGCGGCGTGGATAAAAATGAAACCCTGCGAGAAGCGATGGTTCGGGAGCTAGATGAAGAAGTGGGTGTTCTGGTGCGCGGGGAGGCACCGCTGATCGGAGTCTTTGCTAATTTCCGGGAACATAAGTCAGACCATGTCGCGCTTTACTTGGTGCGCGATTACGAGATAGAGCCGCGCCCCAACCGTGAGATCGCAGAATTTGGCTTTTTTCATCTTGAGGAAGCACCAGAAGGGACCACCCGCTCCACTTTGACCCGCATGCGCGAGGTCTTGACCGGCTCGCCTCCACCAGAATATTGGTAAAGCCACAAAGGGTTGAATTTGTTTTCTTGGAGATTGGCCATTTCGACACCATATTCAATAGGTGCCCACTTTTTCGCATGATGGGTTGGACCGCAATAATCGACGAAACCCTGATGAGGGTGCGTGGGGGTGACTATGATGATTTACATTTATGTGGCGGCTGGCTTAGCCTTCTTATGTGTTGGCGGTGAAGTGCTGGTACGTGCCGCGGTCGCCTTAGCAGGACGACTGAATGTGTCGCCGGTGTTGATTGGCTTGACCATTGTTGCATTTGGTACCAGCGCGCCGGAGCTCACGGTTGCGATCACTGCTGCTCTTGAGGGGCAATCCGGCATTACGTTGGGGAGCGTGGTTGGCAGCAATATTTCAAATATATTCTTGGTGCTTGGTGTTACCGCTCTCATCCAAACGCTGCACCCTGCACGTGGTTTGGTTATGCGGGACGGCCTTTTTATGTTGGCGGTAACAGTCGGCTTTGCGCTGGTCTGTTTGACGGGTGTGATTACTGCCACACAGGGGACGCTGTTTCTTGTACTATTGGCCTCCTATGTCATTTTTAGTTATTGGGCAGAGCGACGCCGTGCTTCCAAAAAGAACGGAACGGAAGAAAGCGCTCAGTCGGTAGATGAGGTTAAAGGCCTGTCGCAGAGCTACGTGGTGACGCTTCCCTTGTTGGCTGCGGGTATTGCCAGTGTTGTGGTTGGCGCTGATTTGTTGGTGGAAGGTGCGGTTGCCATCGCCATTCAATTTGGCGTGTCTGATGCGGTGATCGGGCTTTCTTTGGTCGCGGTGGGAACGTCGTTGCCAGAGCTTGCTGTCTCTATCATGGCTGCATGGCGTGGTCGCGGTGATGTGGCGATCGGTAATATTTTGGGCAGCAACATTGTCAACATTCTGGGTATTATCGGCATCACATCGTTGATTGTTGATGTAGAAGTTCCCGCCCAAATTGCGTCTTATGACATTTGGGTGATGCTGTTGGCCTCCCTTGTTCTCCTGCCTGTGCTGTTGACAGGCAAGAGAATGGTTCGTTCGGAAGGTTTGGTCTTTGTTGGCTTTTACGGCCTTTACATCACCAGCTTATTCACAGGCCTTCCTAGCTTCTTCATGTCGTTAGCTGGCTAGGAGCCCGCCTGACTTATCGTTCTAGGTCGGACAAATCAGGGCCTACAGGTACAATACCGGTTGGATTGATACTTGTGTGGCTGACGTAATAGTGGCGTTTGATATGGTCAAAGTTGACCGTGTCTGCCACGCCGGGGTGTTGATAGAGTCTCTTCATGTAGGCGTAGAGGTTTTTGTAATCGGCGATCCGGCGCATATTACATTTGAAGTGGCCGACATAGACCGGGTCAAACCGGATGAGAGTTGTGAACAGCCGCCAATCAGCTTCGGTTAAGCGGTCGCCCAGAAGGTAAGTCTGGCCTTCCAACTTGTCTTCCACCCAATCAAGCCGCTGAAATAGAGCTGTCACTGCTTCTTCGTAAGCCTCTTTGCTGGTCGCAAAGCCGGCCTTATACACACCATTGTTGATGTCGTTGTAGATGGGGGCATTGAGGGCGTTTATCTCGTCCGCCAATTCTGCGGGATAGAAGTCCAGATCAGCGTTCACACCCTCAAGCCCGTTGAAGGCTGTGTTGAACATGCGGATGATGTCAGCGCTTTCGTTGGAGACGATTGTGTGGAGATGCTTGTCCCATAGCACAGGCACGGTAACGCGGCCTGTGTAGGTGGAGTCTGCTTCTTGGTATATTTCGTAGGCGCGGGTTTTGCCCAAGAGAGCATCTGGTGTGCTGCCTGTTTCTTGGCCAAAGGTCCAGCCTTCAGCGCCCATGTAAGCGTCTACTATGCTCACCCCTATATGGTTTTCTAAGCCTTTTAGGGTGCGGAAAATAGCGGTGCGGTTGGCCCAAGGGCAGGCGTGGGAAATGTAGAGGTGGTAGCGGCCACTCTGGGGGGTAAAGCCGCCGCTACCTGTTGGACCGGGGGAACCGTCCGGGGTCACCCAGTTTCGGAATTGGGCTTTGGTGCGGGCAAATTTGCCGCCCGTTGATTTGGTGTCGTACCATTCATTAAGCCATTTGCCGTTTGCTAAGTGTCCCATGGGAAGTTCCTTTCAATCCATATTCTTGAGTGATCCATTGCTGGACCGTGAATGCTACTGAGCGGCGAGCTTACCGGCTAGTTTTGCGACGTGGGCGCCTTGGAAATAAGCGATGGCTTTTTCACTATCAGAGACTGTTCTCGATCCGTCGGCGCCTGCAATGGTGCCTGCTCCGTAGGGAGAGCCGCCGCGTACTTCTGAATTGTCGGTCATTTCTGGGATGGCGTAAGGCACACCTGCGACGACCATGCCGTGGTGGATTAGATTGGTGTGGAAAGAGGTGATGGTGGTTTCATTGCCCGCACCTGAGCCACTGGAAACGAAAACAGAGCCGACTTTGCCTTGGAGTTTTCCTTGGGCCCACAGGCCGCCAGTTTGGTCGAGGAACTGGCGCATTTGGCCTGTCATATTCCCGAAGCGGGTTGGGGTGCCGAACAGAATGCCGTCGTAGTCGGCGAGCTCCCCGGGCGTTGCAATGTCTGCGGCTTGGTCGGTCTTCATGCCAGCGCCAGCCATCTGTTCGGCGGACATTGTTTCTGGCACACGTTTGAGCGTGACGTCTGCATTTGCGCTGCGTGCGCCTTCTACAATGGCTTGGGCCAGTGTTTCGATGTGGCCATAGGAGGAGTGATACAGAACGAGAATTTTGGGAGTAGTCATGGGATGCCTCACTGTTGAGCGTTACGTTTGTTTCGTGTGAGGTAGATATAGTTCGTTCCATAAATAATGATAATATGGTGTTTTTAGAACAAATTGTTTCTGATATGATGCTAATATGAGCATGGATCTGAATTTATTACGGATATTTGAGCGGGTTGTGGCGACCGGAAGCTTCACGGCTGCGGCTGCGGATTTGCGCATGTCCAAGGGGGCTGTGAGCCGCCACATCAGCTCACTCGAAGAGGAACTTGGCGTTCGGTTGCTCAATCGCACCACACGGCGTTTGTCGCTCACACCCACGGGCGAAGAGGTACTTTTAGGGGCAGAGCGCTTGTTGGAAGTGGCTGAAGATGTGGAGGTTATTGCGAGCCAGACGGCGGGCACGGTCGCGGGGCTTTTGCGGGTGAGTGGGCCGATCACGTTTGCAATCAATGAGCTGTCACCTTTTTTGTCTGACTTTATGACCCGTTATCCAGATGTGAAACTCGACTTTGATCTGACCGATCACAGTGTTGATTTTGTTGAGGGGGGATATGATGTGGGGGTGCGTATTGGTCCGCTCAAAGATTCAAGTTTGATCGTGCGTCAGCTTGCACCGATACAGCGCTACGTGGTGGCCGCACCCGCTTATCTGGAAAAACATGGGGTGCCAAAAGTACCCGAAGATCTGCGAGTCCATAATTGCCTGCGCTATAGTTTGGACCCTCACTTTAATCGGTGGCGGTTTGTTGGTTCTGATGAGCAAGAGCACGTGATCCCGGTGTCGGGTAGTCTGTCGGCAACTACTTCGGAAGCATTGATTGCGCCGTTGCTGAGCGGGCACGGCATTGCCAATTGGCCAGATTTCATTCTCTACCCTTACGTTGCCTCTGGGCAGCTGGTTCAGCTTTTGCCGGATTACACGGCGGGGCCACGGCTTACCCTGCAGGTGATTTATGGGGCGCGACGGCATTTGCCGGGGAAGGCACGCGCGTTCATCGATTTTATGGTGGAGAAGTTCGGGGAGGGCCGCGCCCCTTGGATCGGCGTGTTTAAATAGACTACTTGGAACAGCTCATGCAAAAGGCCGCATCGTGGGATGCGGCCTTTGTTCGTTAATGTGATTGCTCTGTGGAAATCAAATCGGTTCCCATGAGAAGACTGAGGCTGACGCGCCAAGGTCTGTCATGCTGGCTTCCATAGACGGGAGAGCGTGGCTCAAGATTGTCTCAGGCTTCCAACCGTCCAAACGGGCAACGCTTTTAACTGGGCGGGGTTGGCTGAAGAGCACCAACTCATTGCCACGTACCACAAAGATTTGACCGCTGGTTTTGCATTCAGGGGCGGACAGGGCGATGGATAGGTTGGCAACTTGCTCAGGGCGCATCGCATTTTTCATGCGTTCCACACGCTGGGCGCTTGCTTCGTCTTTTACGGGGATGGAGGCGATCATACGTGTCCACGCGAAAGGCGCGATGATGTTGGAGCGAATGTTTCTGCGTTCGCCTTCCATGGCGATGATGCGGGAAAGACCGGCGATGCCCATTTTAGCAGCCGCGTAGTTGGCTTGGCCAATGTTGCCGATCAAACCAGAGGTTGAGGTGAAGAGAACAAAGTTGCCAGATTCTTGACCCCGGAAATGTTCGATTGCCGCACGTGTCACATTGAAAGAGCCTTTCAAGTGTACGTCGATCACGGCGTCCCAATCGCCCTCAGACATTTTGTGGAACATGCCGTCGCGCAAAATACCAGCGGGATTGATGATGGTGTCGAGACCGCCAAATTCATCCATGGCTTGCTGGATCATATAATCCACGCCCTTGCGGTCCGTCACACTGTCGGAGTTGGCGACAGCGTTCCCGCCAGCGGCTTTGATTTTCTTGACCACGTCGTCAGCGGGGCCTGCACCGCCATCGTCGGCACCTGTTAGGGATGCGCCGAGGTCGTTTACGACAACATTGGCGCCGTGTTCGGCTGCCATGAGAGCACATGCTTCGCCGATACCGCGACCTGCGCCGGTGATGAGAACTGTTTTGCCGTCCAAGAGACCCATATTATTTTCCTATTCTAAAGGGATGTTCGTTTGAAGCGATGTCCGCCTCCCATTGACGTGAAAACTACCGGGTTGGGAAGAGCACTGCCAGTCTTCTTTGTGCCATTGAGGGGGGAATAATGAGCAAATGGCCGTCATATCCAGTTTCTGGCCAATATGGCTGGAGTGACGGTTTTGCTGGACGCTCCTTATTCTCCATGCTAATTCCTTTTTGTTGCAAGGTTTTAACAACCTGCACCCCATAGGAATGATGATGATGACACATAAAACCGACCAGCGACGACGACGCTGCGCAAACACCCGATTAGGGGTTTGTGGTGGTCGGCCTGTGTCTGCGTCCTGCTGAGTTTTCAGCAGGTGTTGCACTCGGCCTCTAAACCGCTCCCTGAAAAGCCATCTTTTCAATAGACCGTTTTGAGAACCGAGAATTCCCATGTTTCAAATTACCAAAGAAGAACCCCACCATAGTGCTGATGTAGAAGCCTTGTTGAACCGTGCGTTTGGTCCGGGCCGTTATGCCAAAACCGCCTATCGGCTGCGGGAAGGCGTGCGCGCTCTCGATGACCTCAGCTTTGTTGCATGGTGTGATGACGTCGGAGGCGAACCAGATTCTGCGCCCCAGATGGTTGGCTCGTTGCGGTTTTGGCCTGTCTTGCTTGGTCACACAGCTGCCATTATGCTGGGGCCTTTGGCGATGGACCCAGATGTGCGGGGCCAAGGCGGCGGGCTTACCTTGATGAAGCATGCGCTTGATATTGCACGCACAAAAGGCCACCGGTTGGTGATCCTTGTCGGTGACGCGCCGTATTATGCCAAGGTAGGTTTTAAGCCTGTTCCGGTTGGGCAGATTGTCATGCCGGGTCCGGTTGATGCGGCACGGCTTCTGGTTTGCGAATTGGAAACGGGCGCTTTTGAGGGCGTGTCGGGCGCTGTGGGGAAAGATTTCTCACACAACCCAGAGCCTGGCAAAGCGCATTTTGACGCGCTGACGCATTCCTAAAGTTTTCATTTGAAAACAGGCCTGAAAGTGAAAGTGGGCTCGCGAGACATTGGCGGGATGGATCAGCGGGCTTCGCGCACCCATCCCCCAATCAAAAATCCAAATGCGATGATAAGGGCTAGCAGGGGACCAAGGAGAGATTTTTCCTTGACCGCACGCAGCACATATTCACCATTTCGGCGCAGTCCAATCCAATTGCTCCCGCTCGCATCTCGCCCCGGTCGGACTTGGCGTAGGTAGGGTGTATTACCTGCGTCCTCCTCAAGCCAGAAGAGGCCGCCTTGGGTGGCTTGTACGAGCGGTGCGAGGCGGGATGCTGTGCTCACGACTTCTTGGAACTCTTTGGGATTTGCCGGGCCTAAGGCCGTTATAGCGGTCAGCTCCCCATCATCTGCGCGGTAGAGGCCGTGTTGTTTGGTTTCGAGTTGCGCTGTGAAGTGCCCGTCAGATTTTTTCACCAAGGTGATGGTTTCGATGTGTCCGTCGGGGTAGGTCAAGGAGATCGGTAACGCTTCTTCTTTCATGGTGAAACGTTCGATGAGGAGCTGCCCATTGCGGTCACTCAAAAGCAATTGCTCTTCTTCTAGGTCGGGCTCTTTCATCAACCAATGAGCTAAGCGGCGCAGCAATTCAGCTTGCGGTCCGCCGCCATCAAACCCTCGGCTCCACAGCCATGCGTGGTCTGAGAGCAATTGGGCAACGCGGCCTTCTCCAATACGGTCGAGAAGTAAAAGCGGTTGGTCTTGTGGACCGGCAAGTACGGCTGTGCCAGATGTTTGCTCACTCTCAACCAACCGCATCCAACGTCCCCAGCTGGGATCACTGGTGGGGGTGCCGCCGCCGGGCAGGCCAGCGGTGACGGGATGGCGATGGCCTTCGGGCGTGATGCGCGGGCGAAAAGCTTCCTCGTAAAGGCTACCGCTTGGGGCGGAGGGAAGGATTTTTGCCAAAGGTGTGCGGTAGATCGACAAGCTTGAGGCAAAGTCGGGCCCTGCGGCGTTGAGTACCGCGCCGCCCTTTTCCACATAGTCTGCGACATTGTAGAGATAGGCGATCGGCAGCACGCCGCGCCGCTGATAGCGGTCGAATATGACGAGATCGAATTCAGCCAATTTCAGCGAAAAAAGTTCGCGGGTTGGGAAGGCGATCAAAGACAGTTCGTTGATGGGCGTGTTGTCTTGTTTATCTGGTGGGCGCAAAATGGTGAAATGCACAAGGTCCACGGCGGGGTCTGCCTTAAGCAGATTGCGCCATGTGCGTTCGCCGGGATGAGGTTCGCCCGACACCAGCAAAACCCGCAAGCGGTCTCGGATGCCATTGGTGAGGGTGACGGCGACATTGTTTTGGTCGGTCAGCTCGCCCGGGGCGGTGTCGGCTTCTAGTTCAATGACGTTGCGCCCTGCATGGGGCAGGTCGAAGGTGAAGTCGGTGGTTTGGCCCGGCTGCGTCGTCGTTGTGGCAATTTCGATACCATCTAGGCGCAACGCCACGGAAATGGCGTGGGGTGTGTTTGCGGCGGGGCCTGTTTCATCCACCCGGAAGCTGAGTGTGATGGGTTCATCGACAATGCCAAAGCGCGGAGCCTGTTCAATCACCAAGCGGCGATCCATCGCTTGTGGGTCGCCTGTTAGGAGGACATGTAATGGAGCCGCGTTTTTGGATGAGGTGTCTTTGAGCTTTGCCAACACGGTGGCAGAGGCGTCATCGACCAACCCATCGGTGAGCATGATGATGCCGCCCAAGCGATCTAAAGGAATGTCGGCGAGTGCATCAGAGAGAGGGCCAAAAAGGTTTGTGCCATTGTTGGTTTCATTTTCTGATCCATCAGCGCTTTGAGCGCCAGCTTCAATGAAACGGGTTTCAACGCCTTTCAGCGCATCTAATTGCTTGCTCAAACGCGCCAAAGCTGCGTCGACAGTAGCGTTCCGCGCTTCCAAGCTCATGCTGTCGCTGCGGTCTGAAACGATGGCCACAACGTCGGGTGTGGATTCGCGTTCTTCCTCGCGGGCAATGGGATTGGCGAGTATGGCGAGCAGAGCCAGTGTCGTGAGAGTGCGCCAGATAACACCGCGCGCGCGCCGCCATAACATCACAGCGATCAGGCACACCGATATGATGGCCAGCGCGCCCAAAAGATTGACGTTGATGAGGGGCGAAAAGACGAGGGAAAAATTTGCGTCGAACATTATTGACCCAACCTTTCCAGCAAAGCCGGGATATGGACTTGATCGGCTTTATAATTTCCGGTCATGGAGTAGATCACTAAGTTGATCCCAAAACGGTAGGCCCATTCGCGTTGTCGTTCACCGCCCGGCACCACGGGGAAGAGGGGACGGTCGGCCCCATCTTGTGCCCATGCGCCTGCATAATCATTGTCGCCGATTAAAATAGCGGTGACGCCGTCGTTGGAGCTGCCTTGACCAAGGCTTGTCGTGCGAGCGGCCTCTACCCAGAGCGTGCCATTGTCCCAGCGACCGGGGAAGGTCTGCATGAGATAGAAGCTGCGTGTGAGCACGTGACCGTCAGAGACGGGCGTGAGGGTCGGGATGTCTAATTTCTCGAGTAGGTCGACCAAGGCGTCGGAGCGACCATCAGCTCGGTTGATGGCATTGCCTTGCGCTTTGGTGTCGAACAAAATCATGCCGCCGCGTTTCATATAAGCATCCACCCGCGCTGCTGTTGCATCAGAGAGCGGCTGTTGATCGCGCAATACGGGCCAATAGAGGAACGGATAGATTGAGAGCTCGTCGGTTTCTATGTCGATTGCAATTGGCTTGCCCGGCGAAATGGCGGTGCGGTCGCGCAGTTTTACGCTCAAGGTTTCGAGGCCTAATTTTGACACCTCATCGGTTTGGGTGTCGCCGGTCAGCACATAAGCAAGGCGTGTCTTTAAGGCGGCCTCTAGCGTTTTGGCGCTGATAGGGTTTGTGGCTTTTTCTTCTGCGCGGCTTTGTGTTGGTTGCACAAGCACAAGAGAGGCAGCCAACATCAGGAGCGCAGCAGATGTTTTTGCACGGCCTAATTTTTGGAGCGGTGTGCCGGATAATTTTCCCGACAGGTGAAGGGCCGCAAGTGTATCGATCATGAAGAGGATGAAAGCGATTACCAAAAGCGGGGCTTTCAGGCGTTGTTCGGCTTGGGGTTCTAAACCCTTGACCAATCCGAACTCAGACCGGTTTTGTTGGGCGCTCAATTCAATGTCCAATGCGCCAATGTTGAGGGCGCGGCCCAAGCCACCGTCGCCGTATAGGCCGGCGGGGTGTTCGCCGTCAGGAATGAGTGTTGTGTCCGGGCCGATTTGTAATGCTTCAACCCACGGGGGCGGGGCGATGAGTTGGGCAGCGCCGGTCATGATGGACTTGGGATTGAGGGTGGCCAATTGTTCACTGCCCATGCTGGGGGGCACACCTTCTGAGAGGTCAACAATACGGGAGAGCATATCGACAAAGAGGCCCGACAACGGCAGGTTTGACCATTCGGTGTTTGCGGTGACGTGGAAAAGAACGAGAGAGCCTGCTCCTAAAGTGCGGCCTGTGACCAGCGGTGTCCCATCGTTGAGGGCCGCCCATGTGGTGGCCTCTTGCAAGCTGTTGGGATCGGCTAGGACCTGGCGATTGATCGAGACATCATCTCCCTGCGATAAGCCATAAAAAGGGCTTTTTTCATCGAAGGGGGCAAGGGTTTGAGGCGTGGTCCAAGAGAGCGCCCCTTCCAAAGAGCGATTGCCATTACGCAAAGTAACCGGCATGAGTGTCTCGGAATTTGCAGCGAGACGGGGACCTGCAAAGCGGACGAGAAGGCCGCCTGCTTTTACCCATTGGCTTATGGCATCGGTATCACCTTGGGACAATTGGCCTACATCAGAGAGAATGAGCACTGAGAGGTTTTGCTTGAGCAGCGTGGCGATCTCGCTCTGGACACCGTCAGTTGTTGCCTCTGTGTTTATCGGTGTTGGTCGCAGAATTTCAGCAAAGGGCTGTAGGGCGCGTTCCAAATAATAGATATCAGAGAGGAGGGGTTGACCCTCCTTTTCCCGGCTTGCGGTAATGATGCCGACGGTGCGCCGTTTCCAGCGTTGATCGAGCAAGAAGGTGCTTCCGGCTGAGTGCATGCCTTCTATATCAAGGCGGGTGAGGCGGTTGCGCAACTCTAAAGGCAAGGAGAGGCTTGCGGTGTGTTCGACTTCTCCCGCGTCAAATGGCATTTCAAGAGTGGCGAGGACGGCCCCGTTTTCAGCACGGGCCCGCACAACATATGTGGCGGCGGTGGCGACGCCTTCCACGCGGCGGGCGGTGACATCAAGTCCCTCCGATCCAGCCGTGGGGGGGAGAATGAGTATAGGTGTTTGGACCGGTGAGGGGCGAATAAGGGTAATGTCTTTGCCCGTGGTTTCTACCAATGCGGTCGCCAAGCTCTCTGCCTGCCAGTCTTCCAACCCATTGCTGATCCAAACGGGGCTGAGGGCAGCGACAGCGGGTACTGTGTTTTCGGCTTCTAGTGCAAGGGCTGTCGTGGCTCTGTTCGCGGGCAGGGCAAAGGGTGTGAGGGCGCGTAGTTTGGCCAGCGCATCACCTGCTGTTTGCAATTGCGGCGGGCGCTGAGCATTAGGCCCTGTCGTGGTGAGCAAAGCGACGGGTTGATTGGCGCGCTTGGCTTGCTCAATCAAGGCTTGGGCTTCGCGGGTGAGGCTGGTCCAATTGGCGGCCGCACTCCAATCATTGTCGATGACAATAAGGAACCCGTTTGCGCCTTGGGCGTTGGGAGCAGGGCGCCAAAGAGGTGTGGCTAAGGCGAGAATAATCAAGGCGGCTAAGCACAAGCGCAACACCAAGAGCCACAGCGGCATTTTGGCAGGGCTTTCTTCGCGGGCGTCCAGTCCCATCAGTAATTGGATGGCGGGAAATTTAATCCGTTTGGGCGCGGGCGGTGTCACTCGCAACAACCACCAGATTAGCGGCAGGCTTGTCAGAGCGAGTAATATCCACGGGGTTGCAAATGCGAGAGGGCCAAGGGCGAGCATGGATCAGCGGGCTCCCCTAGATTGATGGTCACCGGAAATGGCTGTGTAGAGCGCCAACAACGCCAGTTGCGGCGGCTTGTCGGTGCGGTGGGTGGTGAACGACCAACCGTAGTGGCGGCATAGATCTGAGATGCTGGCGCGGTGGGCGGCCAAGCGTTGGTGATAGGCCTCGCGCAGGTTTTCGGCTCGGCTTACCATCAGACGGGTATTGTCTTCAATGCCGCGAAACTCTGTCCGGCCAGAGAAGGGCAGGTCTTCTTCTGAGGGGTCGAGTACTTGTAGGAGGTGGCCTTTGAGGCCGCGCTTGGCAAAATGGTGCAGCCGCTTTGTCAGTGCCTCGATGGGCGAGAGAAAATCGCTGATCAGCACCAAACCAGAATGGCGCGGTAGGTCTTCTAGGGGCGGAAGGCTGTCATCCGTTTCCTGCATTGGCTGGTTGGCTGTTTCTTCTGCCAAAATAAAGCGAGACAATCGCCGTAAGGCTTCGCGGCCATTGCCGGGTGGCATGTGCGCGCCCAGCGGGGCGATGCGTTCGTCGCTGCGCATCAATAGTGACCCGCATGCAAGAGCTAACACGGCAGCTCTATGTTTTTTTGTGCAGGGGCTTGTGCGAGCTGCATAGTCCATGGACGCAGAGCGGTCGCACCAGATCCACACGCTTTCGGCGGCTTCCCATTCTGTTTCACGCACAAAGAGTTGGTCGGAGCGGGCAGAACGGCGCCAGTCTACGCGTGAATAGGCATCGGTTTGTGTAAATTGACGGTACTGCCAAAAAGTTTCCCCAGCGCCTACACGTCTGCGCCCATGGACACCTTGCGCAATTGTGCTCGCCACCCGTTCTGCTTCCACCAATAAGGGAGGCATCGGGTCGGCAAGCTGGTCTGCTTGGGCGCGAAGGGCGCGGGAGCTGACATTTGTATCGGCAGGGTCGGCCACGATATGTCCTACTAGCTGATGCGCTGGGTGAGGCGGTCGATCACACCGGCGAGGGTGATCCCATCTGCACGCGCGGCAAAATTCAAAGCCATGCGGTGGCGTAAAATGGGCGCTGCCAAAGCAATCACGTCATCAATCGAGGGCGCATAGCGGCCATCCATCAGGGCCCGTGCCCGCACGGCCAGCATCAAGGCTTGAGAGGCGCGGGGTCCGGGGCCCCATGAAATATGAGCGTCGATTTCTTCCGAGGTGCCTTCACCGGGACGTGCGGAGCGCACCAGCTCCAAAATGGCATCGATGACTTTGTCGCCCACAGGCATGCGCCGTACTAATTGTTGCAGAGAGCGCAAATCGTCCCCATTGAGCACTTTGCGGGGCTGTGCAGCGTCCGCGCCCGTTGTTGAGAGCAACATGCGGCGCTCGGCTTCTTTGTCGGGGTAATGCACGTCAATTTGCAACATGAACCGATCAAGCTGGGCTTCGGGAAGTGGATAGGTGCCTTCTTGCTCTAGCGGGTTTTGGGTTGCGAGTACATGGAAGGGGTTGGGAAGCTCGTGGCGTTGTCCCGCCACGGTGACGTGTTGTTCCTGCATGGCTTGCAACAGGGCTGATTGGGTGCGCGGGCTGGCGCGGTTAATTTCATCTGCCATCAGCAATTGACAAAAGACGGGGCCTTTGATGAACCTGAAAGAGCGGCGTCCGGTGTCGCTTTCCTCCAGCACCTCAGAGCCCACAATATCTCCAGGCATGAGGTCGGGTGTGAATTGAATGCGTTTGTCGTCCAGCCCCATGGTCGTGCCAATAGCGTGCACCAAAAGTGTTTTGGCCAATCCCGGCACGCCGACGAGCAGCGCATGGCCGCCGCCAAGCAAGGTGATGAGGGTTTGCTCAACCACTGTTTCTTGACCAAAGATAATATCGCCAATGGCACTTTGAGCTTCGCTTAAGCGTTGCCCGGCTTTTTCAACTTCTTCGACGATTGTTTCGCCGGCTTCACTGACTGATTGCATTGGCCTACATTTATTTTGGGCGCGCTGGTATTGAGCGCGCAGTCTCGGTGGGGGCCATTCGGCCTTAGGTGAGCAACTGAATTGGGCGCTGGTCTAACGTGAACGGGTTATAATCCATACTCATAGCTCACACTTTGGCGCCTAATATGGCTCCATTATGGCGGTTGCACGCTTGGGCGCTATAGAATGTGTGAATAGCGCGGTAAAATGAGAGTGAAGATTTTGTGTGAAAAGCGTCTATAATGGCGTTTCTTGTTTGAGATCAGGAGGTTGGCGTATGAGTGATGAAAATAAAAGTGATCCTAAAGCCGCGTCAGCGGCGGGGGGAACAACAGCTTCAACGGCTGGTTCTGGACTTGTGCTGCAGGGAATCACTCAGGCGCAAGCTGCGGGGAAAAAAAGTGGCAAAGGTCTGCCGCCCGTGCATTTGTGGAATCCGGAATTCTGCGGTGAGTTAGATATTCACATTAAACGCGATGGCAGTTGGCACTATTTGGGTTCTCCCATTGGGCGCGACCGTCTGGTGCGGCTGTTTTCAACCGTCTTGAGATATGACGAGGATGAACGTTATTACCTCGTTACGCCGGTTGAAAAAATTGGCATCAAAGTTGACGACGTTCCCTTTGTGATCGTCGCCATGTCGGTGACGGGTAAGGGGGAGGACCAAGTGCTCAGCTTCACCACCAATGTGGGGGATGAAACTGTTGCAGGCCCTGAGGCCCCCATTCGTTTTGAAGTTGACGGTGAAACCGGCGAACCGGCTCCCTATATATTGGTGAGAGCGCAGCTTGAAGGATTGATCAACCGCGCGGTGTTTTATGATTTGGTTGCCTTGGGTCAAGAAAAAGTGATCGACGGCAAAAATTGGTTCGGCGTGTGGAGTTCTGGCGTGTTCTTTCCCTTTGTGCCTGCCGATGAGCTACAGTTCTAAAATGACTATAGGAAAAGGTGGGCAATGAACGAGTACCGACAAAAAATACTGCAAGCGATCGATGCTCGAATGCCCAGCTGTGATGATATTTTGCTCAATCGTTCCGCGCGTGGGGACCATGATCTCAACCCTGTGCCAGAGACGGACGCCAACAAGCGGTCTCCCAAAGATGATGAGTGGATTGACGACAAGGGTGAAACGAGGCCGCTGCGCCTCGCTGCTGTGCTGGTACCAATTGTGGAACGCGAAGAGGGGCCGACGGTTTTGCTGACACGCCGCGCCGATCATCTGGATTCACATTCTGGTCAAGTTGCTTTTCCCGGCGGTAAAGTAGAGCCGGGCGAAAGTGTTTTGGATGCCGCTCTGCGTGAAGCAGAAGAAGAAATTGGGCTTGATCGGTCTTTCGTGGACGTGCAGGGCTGCTTGGATGTGTACGAGACTGGATCTGGGTTTCGCATCCTTCCCGTTGTGAGTTTTGTGCGGCCGGGGTTTACGCTTCAGGCAGACGCCAATGAAGTGGCTGATATTTTTGAAGTGCCGTTGGCGTTCTTGATGAACCCGGACAACCAAAAGCGACACAGTGTCTTTTGGCGCGGAAAAGACCGGGCCTACTACGCGATGACTTATGATGGGTTTTACATTTGGGGCGCAACGGCTGGCATGTTGAAAAATATGTCTGACCGGTTGGGCGGAGAGGCTGCATTTACATGATCCGTGTCCTTCTAAACTTTCTTCTCTTTTTGGCACCGTTCCTCATCTATTGGATGATTGCCGCGCGCAGTGAAAAGACATTGCATTGGCGAGATGCGCCTTTGGTGTGGCTCACCTTGATCGGCTTTGGTCTATTTATGGCCGGGCTTTTTGCGGCCGTTTTTGCCACTCAGGGTACGTGAGGGGCTGATTTCTGCGCTCTTTTTGAGGCCGTTCTTCCAGGCTGTATTTGGGTTGATCTAAAGCAATGAGATAGCGGTCACATGTGCTACAAGTATAAAGATGACGCATGCGTCACTTTTGGTACGGACACTGTCCGCTGTGCATATAACAAAAAAAGGTGAGGATATGAGCGAGAATTCAGTGAAAGCAACTGGCGAACTGGCCTTGGCTCCCTGGCTTAAAGAGCCTGCCACTCAAAAAGTGATGGGTGCCTTGGGCGCTCAAGATGGTTTGGCCCGGTTTGTGGGTGGATGTGTGCGCAATGCGCTGCTCCGTGAGCCTGTTAACGACCTTGATATTGCGACGAGCCTTAGTCCCGAAGATGCGATGGCGCGGCTTGAAGCGGCTGGCATCAAAGTGGTGCCGACTGGTTTGGCGCACGGCACGATTACCGCTGTTGAAGAGGGGCGTCCCTTTGAAATCACGACCTTGCGGGTAGATGTTGCGACCGATGGACGTCATGCAGAAGTCGCCTTTACGCAGGATTGGACAGAAGACGCGAAACGGCGTGATTTCACGATGAATGCTCTGTACGCGGATTTCGACGGCACTGTGCATGATCCGTTGAACGGACGCGCTGATTTGGACGCGCGCCGAGTGCGCTTTATTGGCGATGCGACAGCGCGTATTCAAGAAGACTATCTGCGTATTTTGCGGTTCTTCCGTTTTCAAGCTCACTATGGCCAAGAGAAAATGGACAATGAGGGGCTGGCGGCCTGTGCGGCTGAAAAGTCTGGATTGAAAGGCCTTTCAGGGGAGCGGGTTCGAGGCGAATTGCTACGCTTGCTTGAGGCAGACAATGCCGCGGTGATCATTCGTCAAATGGCGGCGGCGGGTATTCTGACAGAAATTTTACCAGAAGCTGCGCGCTTGGACCGGTTGGAAAAATTGGTTGATATTGAAGCCAGTCAGCTCTTCACTCATGATGCCGTCTTGCGCTTAAGCTCGGCCCTTGAAGGGGATGAAGACAAGCTACGGGCTGTGGCAGAGCGTCTTAGGCTTTCCAACAAAGAGCGTACGCGCATTTTGAAAATGCACAGCGACCCCACCAAGATGGTTTGTTATCTGTCGATGCGGGAAGTGCGCCGTGCGCTGTATTGGCTTGGGGTTGAGCTCTTTAAAGATAAAGTCATGTTGGGCTGGGCGGCTGACGGCAAAAACCATAATGCGATGCAGTGGCGTGCACTCCTCGCCTTGGCCGACACTTGGGAGCGGCCTGACTTTGGGTTGACGGGCTCTATGCTCAAAGCATCGGGCGTGCCTGAGGGACCCGAGATGGGGCGCGTGTTCCGCGAAGTTGAAGAGTGGTGGGTAGATGCCGACTTTATCGACGATGAATTTTCATTGATCGAACGGCTTAAAGCTGTGGTTCAAGCGACTATTTATTGACGCCGCTTGAACTATAAAAGCTTTAAGGCCACTTCACTTCCGGCGGCATGGACGACAGGATGGAATCCACATTGCCACCTGTCTTCAGGCCAAAAGTGGTGCCTCGGTCGTAAAGTAGATTGAACTCCACGTAACGACCGCGACGGATCAATTGTTCTTCGCGCTCTTGGTCTGTCCATGTCTTGTCCATATGGCGGCGGGCAATGGCTGGATAGGATTCTAAGAAAGCTTTGCCGACGTCTTGGGTGAAGTCGAAGTCTTTTTCCCAATCCCCTGTCGCAAGGCGGTCATAGAAGATGCCGCCAATGCCGCGTGGTTCGTTGCGGTGGGGCAGGAAGAAATATTCATCGCACCATTTTTTGAAGCGCTCATGGTAGTCGTCGCCGTGGGCATCACACGCTTGTTTCATGGCAGCGTGGAAATCGATGCTGTCTGCGTGGTCTTGGGTGCGGTTGGCGTTGAGCACGGGTGTTAAGTCTGCCCCGCCTCCGAACCAGCATTTGGTTGTCACAATCATGCGTGTGTTCATATGAACAGCGGGTACATGGGGGTTGTGGGGGTGGGCGATCAGTGAAATGCCGCTTGCCCAAAACCGGGGGTCTTCTTCAGCGCCGGGAATTTGCTTGCGGAACTCTTCGGAGAATTCTCCATAGACGCTGGAGGTATGTACGCCAGCCTTTTCAAACACGCGGCCTTTGAGGATCGACATCACGCCGCCCCCCATCTCGCCCACATGGGCCTGGGCGGCTTTGACTTCGGCTTGGGTCTTGCCGTGTGTTGCGCGGTCCCAGACCGTTTGCTCGAAGGTGCCCGCGTCCCTGTCTTGGTGAGATCCGGTGAGATCGCGCTCCAAGGTCTCAAAGGACGCGCAAATTTGGTCACGAAGAGATTGGAACCATGCTTCTGCGAGGGATTTTTTTTCTTCTATTGTCTTTTCCACGATCATAGATCCGTCTTGTAGAGGCTGGTCAACAGCCAGGTCGGCGACAGGTGAGTGGCTCAGAGGTAGTGCTTTGGGGGCAAACCTGTCAAGCAACACCCCTAGGTCTCTATAAACCCGCCGCTCATTAAAGCTGGATTTTGGGAAATTGGTTGGTTTGGCGCAGGGCCTCCCCGATGATCAGAGCCCCGGCAACAGCAATATTGAGGGAGCGCATGTTCGGGTTCATTGGAATGACGACACGGGCGTCAGCACTCTCATGGACTTCCTGCGGCACGCCAAGGCTCTCTCGGCCCAGCAACAATGTGTCGGTTGGCGCGAATCGGAAGTCTAAATGGGTGGTTTCTGCCTTGGTCGTGAGAAGAATCAGTCGCCCTCGCTTTTTGCGAACGATTTCGAATTGTTCCCAATCTGTGTGGCGCGTCAGGTCCACCTGATCGAGGTAATCCATGCCGGCTCTTTTGAGTGATCTGTCGGAAAAAGGGAAACCGCAGGGTTCAATCACGTCGACAGGCAGATCGAGGCAGGCGCCTAATCGCAATATTGTGCCAGTATTCTGCGGAATGTCGGGTTGATAGAGCGCCAGGTGCATAATTTCAGTCCAGTAGAGGCGAGGGCAGGGGGGTGAAAACCCGTGTTCCTATTGCCATATAAAGAGAGGCGTAGACCTGCCTCGAATTTGGTCAATTTGCCAGAGGAAATCTAAATGTGGCGGTAATGTGCGGCATCCTGACACATTCCCACGTGCCGGGTCTGGACATTCACCCGATTGGGTGTCAAAACCGCTGCACGTGTGGCACGGACTGGGAGGGCCAGTTCTGCGCCGTGCACAGCAGATTTTAGGTGAAAACCCCGCTACCAACATCGCACTAGACTAAATAGGGCAGGTTTGTTGGTGTTTCGGGGATTTTGCTGGGAACCATAAGGAGACCTCGACCGTGGCAGTTACCGACACGGATGAGCCGACACGGCGCGATTTTCTATATATCGCCACTGGCTCTTTCACCGCAATTGGCGGAGCATTTCTCGTCTGGCCGCTCATTGACCAAATGAACCCAGATGCATCTGCACTCGCACTCGCTTCCATCGAGGTCGATTTGAGTTCGATCGAGGTCGGTCAGAGCATGACCGTTAAATGGCGCGGCAAGCCTGTTTTCATTCGTCGTCGATCAGCAGAAGAAATTGAAGCAGCACGCGCTGTTCCGCTTTCTGATTTGATTGACCCAGAAGCACGTAATGACAACTTGCCTGAGGGCTCCCCTGCAGACGATCAAAACCGTGCACCAGCTGGCAAAGAAGAGTGGCTGATCATGGTTGGCATTTGTACCCACCTTGGCTGTGTGCCAAAGGGTCAGGGCATGTCAGACAAAAAAGGCGACTTTGGTGGTTGGTTCTGCCCTTGTCACGGATCACACTACGATACGGCTGGCCGTATCCGTAAAGGTCCAGCCCCTCAGAACTTGGAAGTGCCTGTACTCACTTTCTTGTCTGATACAAAAATCAAAATCGGATAAAGGAGCGCACGATGAGCGAAGACCATACTTATCAGCCGTCAAACGCCTTTACTCGGTGGCTTGACGAACGTTTGCCTATTATGGGCATTGTCGATCATATGATGGGTTACCCAACGCCAAAGAACATCAACTACTGGTGGACTTTCGGCGGTATTCTATCTTTCTGCTTGGTAGCGCAAATTGTTACTGGCGTCATTTTGGCGATGCACTACACGCCGCATGTAGACATGGCGTTCAATTCCATTGAACATATTATGCGTGATGTGAACTACGGCCACTTGTTGCGTTATGCGCATGCGAATGGCGCGTCCATGTTCTTCATCGCCGTTTATATTCACATGTTCCGCGGTCTTTACTATGGATCTTACAAAGCGCCACGCGAAGTGCTTTGGATCTTGGGCGTTGTCATCTTCTTGTTGATGATGGCTGCGGGTTTCATGGGGTACGTACTTCCTTGGGGCCAAATGAGCTTCTGGGGTGCAACCGTTATCACCAATCTGTTCTCAGCGATCCCTTACGTGGGTGAAGCTATTCGGGAATTGCTCTGGGGTGGTTTCTCGGTCGATAACCCAACATTGAACCGCTTCTTCTCCTTGCACTATCTCATTCCGTTCATCATTGCCGGTGTTGTGATCTTGCACATTTGGGCTTTGCACGTACCGGGCAACAACAATCCGCTCGGCATTAACGTCAAAGACAAACAGGATACGGTTCCATTCCACCCTTACATGACGGCTAAAGATGGCTTTGCATTGGTTCTGTTCTTGATCCTGTTCAGCTATTTTGTGTTCTTCAATCCAAACGCGATGGGCCACCCGGATAACTACATTCAGGCCAACCCATTGGTGACACCTGCGCACATTGTGCCGGAGTGGTACTACTTGCCATTCTACGCAATCTTGCGGGCTGTGCCTGATAAGCTGGGTGGTGTGATTGCCATGTTTGGTGCGATTGCGGTCTTGTTCGTACTGCCTTGGTTGGATACTTCCAAAGTACGCTCAGCACGCTTCCGTCCAATGTATCGTCAGTTCTTCTTCATCTTCGTTGCATGTTGCATGGGTCTTGGTTACCTCGGCGCAATGCCTGCTGAAGGGATCTACGTGATCGCCTCACGTATTTTGACTGTGTACTATTTCGCTCACTTCCTGATCATCCTGCCTGTCTTGGGCTTGATCGAGAAACCTAAACCATTGCCAGAAAGCATCTCGAAAGCGGTGCTGGATGCCCATGGTGGGTCTGCTTCTGCCAATGCGGCAGCAGCGCCTGAAAAACGTTGAGCGGGGAGTTCAGAACAATGACTGACACAACACATAAAACAGAAGGCCGGCCTTGCATCTTTACGCGAGCCTGCCGTGTGACCCCGTTCCTGACAGCGCTTGCGATTGCTGTTTTGGGTTATACATTCGTGTTCGCCGGTGAAGCGAAGGCTTCGGGCGGGGGCGTTGAAAACAAAAGCGTTGAATGGACCTTTGATGGCCCCTTCGGCACATTTGATCGTTCACAGCTCAAACGAGGCTACAAGGTTTACCAAGAGGTTTGCTCTGCATGCCACTCCATGAACCTTGTGTCCTTCCGTAACTTGTCTCAAGAAGGCGGGCCGGAATTTAGCGAGGCTGAAGTAAAAGTCATCGCTAGTGAGTTTGATATTGTTGACCCGAAAGAGTTTGACGAAGTTGGTGATCCGATTGAACGTGCAGGTTTGCCACGTGACCGTTTCCCAGCGCCGTTTTCAAATGAAAACGCTGCACGGGCTTCGAACGGCGGGGCGTTGCCACCTGACTTTTCAGTCTTGGCAAAAGCACGGCCTGATGGGGTGAACTACATCTACTCCTTGTTGACTGGCTATGAAGATGCGCCAGCTGACGTGGAGATGAATGCAGGCATGTCCTACAATGCTTATTTCACAGGCCATCAGATTGGGATGGCATCGCCATTGTCCGACGAGATTGTGGACTATGAAGATGGTACACCAATGACATTGGACCAATATTCCAAAGACGTTGCCGCCTTCATGTATTGGGCTGCTGAGCCTAAGATGGAAGAACGCAAGCAGATCGGTTTCCAAGTGATCTTGTATCTGTTGGTTCTGGCTGGATTGCTCTACATGGTTACTCGTAAGCTTTGGGCTGGTTTGCACTAAGCTGGTTTGATTGATCTAAGAATTTTAAAGGGCTCCTTCGGGGGCCCTTTTGTTTGTTGCTTGAGTAGTTGTTGTGGCTTGCTATTCTCTTTGGAAAAATAAGAACAAAGGGATTGAGAATGGCACAGCACAAACTCACAGCAGGACCGCTGTTGGATCAACAGGGGCAATTGGTTGAAGCTGGTTGGGGGACCCAATTGGTTCGGACCTATGACCGTTCTGCGATTAAAGCCCCTTGGCACCGCATTAAAGAATGGGACTATTATTGCGTGCAGAACGAGCGCTTTGCGCTGGCGATGGTGGTTGCCGACAATAGTTACATGGGCCTTCTCAGTCTGGTTTGGATCGACTTTGAAACAGGCACCCTGCATGAAGACTCGGTGATGCCTTTTCTAACGCGGGGTCGGTTGGAAATGCCCGCGAGTTCGGAAGCTGGCGACATTGTGCTGGAACGAGAGGGCATGTCGCTTTCATTTACCCACCAACCCGGCGGGCGGATGCTTCGTTTTTCCTATCCGAAATTCATGGATGGTGCTGGGTTGTCGGGGGAGATTTTTCTAGCGCAACCTGAAATGGATACGATGGTTATTGCCACGCCGTTTCAGAATGCGCCCAAAGCCTTCTATTACAATCAGAAGATCAACTGCATGGCGGCGAGCGGGACAGCTTGTTTGGGCGGTGAAACCTATACGTTTGAACCAAGCTCCAGCTTTGGCGTGCTGGATTGGGGGCGGGGCGTGTGGACCTATGAAAATACATGGTATTGGGGCTCGGCGTCGGGCTTGCATGAGGGTAAGCCGTTCGGGTTTAACATTGGGTACGGCTTTGGGGATGTGTCGGCTGCCAGCGAGAATATGGTATTTTTTGGCGGGCGCGCGCATAAGCTGGATCGGTTAGAATTTCATATCCCACAATCAGGGCACTGCGATGAGCCGTGGCGCTTTTCAAGTTCTGATGGGCGGTTTGAGGTGCAGTTTGATCCTCTGATTGATCGCTACACTCACACAGATTTGAAGATCATCAAGGTCAAAACTCATCAGGTTTTTGGTACATTCTCTGGCACAGTCATTCTGGATGACGGCACTAAATTGTCGATTGACGGCGTGCGCGGTTTTGCCGAAGAAGTGTTTAACCGATGGTAGTCATATGGAGACGTCACATTTGCATTTTATAGAAGAATGACTTTCAGTTTCCCTGAGAACGAGAAGGTCTGATATGAGCGGGTGTGAGACGTATTGTTGGATTTTGGAGGCTCTATGAGCAAGATGGTTTTGGGCGTGATCGGCGGGAGCGGGATTTACAATCCGCCGGGTCTGGAAAATAGCCGGTGGGAGCGGGTGGAGAGCTCATTTGGTGAAGCCTCGGACGAGTTGCATTTTGGGCAGCTGGCTGGCTTGGACATGGTGTTTTTGCCCCGTCATGGCCGCAACCATTCCTATGCGCCTAGCGATATCAACTACCGCGCCAATATTGATGCGCTCAAACGCGCCGGAGTGACCGATATCGTCTCCGTGTCTGCGGTTGGCTCGCTGAAAGAGAATTTGGCGCCGGGGCATTTTGTGATCGTGGATCAATTCATTGACCGCACCTTTGCCCGTGAAAAGAGCTTTTTTGGGAAAGGTTGCGTTGCGCACGTCTCAATGGCCGATCCGGTATGTGGTCGCCTCGGTGATCAGCTAGAAGCGGCTTGCGAGGCCTCCAGCATTGGCTGTACGCGCGGCGGCACCTATTTGGCGATGGAAGGCCCTCAGTTTTCCTCGCGTGCTGAGAGCGAGCTGTACCGCTCCTGGGGCTGCTCTGTCATCGGCATGACCAATATGCCCGAGGCCAAATTAGCCCGGGAAGCTGAGATTAATTACGCTACGATTGCCATGGTGACGGATTACGACTGTTGGCGTGAGGGTGAAGACAATGTGGAAGTGACCCATGTGTTGGAGGTTTTGCGCGGCAATGCCGACAAAGCTGGGCTCATGATCCGCGCCTTGGCTCAAAGCCTCGCGGGTAAAGACCGTGCGCCTTGTCCTCAAGGGTTCGACCGGGTTTTGGATCACGCCATCATCACTGCACCCGAAGGGCGAGACCCTACGATGGTTGCAAAGTTAGAAGCGGTCGCTGGCCGCGTATTGAACGGAAGTTAAGCTTATGAAGATCGAAGATTATGTTCGCACCATCCCGGATTATCCCAAGCCGGGTATTATGTTCCGCGATGTCACCACGTTGTTCTCAGACCCGCGCGGCTTTCGCATGGCGGTTGACGCGTTGGTGCAGCTGCACGTGAACACAGATATTGATATGGTTGCGGGCATTGAAGCACGCGGCTTTATTTTGGGCGGGGCGGTTGCCCACCAACTTGGCAAAGGGTTTTTGCCAGTCCGCAAAAAGGGCAAGTTGCCGCACGAAACCATTTCAGAAGAATATGACCTTGAATATGGCACCGATGTTGTGGAGATCCACAAAGATGGGATCAAAAAGGGCGCCCGTGTTTTGGTGATTGATGATTTGATCGCGACAGGCGGCACGGCGGAAGCGGCTGTGAAATTGATCAACCGAGCAGGCGGCATTGTGGTTGGTTCTACCTTTGTGATTGAATTGCCAGACCTTGGGGGCCGAACTCGTTTGGAACGCCATGACGTCAATGTTCAGTCGCTTTGTACTTTTGCAGGTGACTGATGAAGATCAACGGCACCGCCTATCGCACAATCTGGTTGGCTCAAGATGGATGGTCTGTTGAGGTCATTGATCAAATAAAACTGCCCCATGTTTTTGACACCCAAAGGCTCGCCTCAGTGCAAGAGGCAGCACGGGCGATCAAAGGCATGGTTGTGCGCGGTGCACCCTTGATCGGTGCCACAGCGGCTTACGGTGTCGCCTTGGCGCTACGGGCGGACCCGTCGGACGCCGGGCTTGATGCGGCTTTGGCCTTGCTGGGGGCAACGCGTCCCACGGCGATTAATCTACATTGGGCGTTGGGGGAAATGGACCGGGCGGTTCGTCCACTGGCACCCTCGGCGCGCGCGGCGTGTGCCTACGTGCGTGCGGCCCAAATTTGTGAGGATGATGTTGAAACCTGTCGCCAAATTGGGGCGCATGGTTTTGAGATTATCAAAGAGATTGCCGCGCGTAAAAACGGCGAGCCGGTTAATGTGCTTACTCACTGCAACGCGGGTTGGTTGGCGACCATTGATTGGGGCACGGCAACCGCGCCGATTTATATGGCGCATGATGCGGGCATTCCCATTCATGTGTGGGTGGATGAAACCCGGCCTCGCAATCAAGGGGCGGCATTAACCGCCTTTGAGCTGGGGCAACACGGCATTCCTCATCATATTATCGTGGATAATGCGGGCGGCCATTTGATGCAACGCGGTCAAGTTGATCTCTGCATTTTGGGCACGGACCGCACGTCGGCGAACGGGGATGTGGCCAATAAAATCGGCACCTACCTCAAGGCGCTTGCGGCGAAAGACAATGGGGTGCCGTTCTATGTTGCCCTCCCTCATACCACCATTGATTGGTCGATTAAAGACGGGGTGGCGGACATTCCTATTGAGGAGCGTGACCAAGATGAAGTGCTGGTGATGCAAGGACGTTCGGCACAAGGAGTGGTGAATGTTGAGATTGCCGCACCTGGAAGTCCTGCGGCAAACCCTGCCTTTGATGTTACCCCGGCTCGACTGGTGACGGGTTTGATTACAGAGCGGGGCGTGTGCCCGGCCTCACAGCAAGGGCTCGCGTCGCTTTACCCGGAGAAAACGTCATGAGCCGCCTTGTGAGAAATATTGGGGATGAAGATTGGGCCCGCCAAGAGGTGATCGATACCGCCCTTGGCATGTCGCACAGTCACTTGTCGCCGGGCAAATCAGGCAACGTCTCGCTTCGGTTTGGCGACAAGGTTCTGATTACCCCCAGCGGCATGGCGTACAGCGATCTATTGCCAGACGACATTGTTGCTCTCTCCTTGCAAGGCGAGATTTTAAGCGGTGTTCGGTTGCCGTCCTCTGAATGGCATTTCCACTGCGCCATCTATCAGGCACAGGCAGATGTGCGCGGCGTGGTGCATACCCACTCACCTTATGCGACCGCCCTTGCGTGTTTGGATCGGCCCATTCCAGCGTTCCACTATATGGTGGCGGTTGCGGGCGGTGATGACATTCCCTGCGTACCTTATGCCACTTTCGGGACGGATGAACTTGCGGCCTATGTGGTTGAGGGCTTGGCGAATAGGTCAGCTTGTTTGCTCTCCCATCACGGACAGATTGCAACGGGGGAGAGCTTGGCGAAAGCGTACGGCCTTGCCCATGAAGTTGAAACTTTAGCGCAACAATATCACCTTGCCTGCCAGGTGGGTACGCCAGCTCTATTGGACGCGCATGAAATGGCCCGCGTGTTGGAAAAATTTAAGACCTACGGCAAACAGCCTGAGGCTTAAGCTTTTTCAAACCACTCTAGTGTGCGCTCGCGGGCTTGGCGGGTTACTTCCGCATCGAAGTTATCGCGTCTATCTGAATTAAAACCGTGGTCTGCATCGTAGACATGGACGGTAATGTCTTGTCTGCGTTCTTTAAATTCGTTCACCCAATCGATTGGAATGCTGGCGTCTTTTGAGCCAAAGTGCAGCATGGTGGGGCAAGTGGGGACTTCTGTGTCGAGGTCCATGATGAGGCGTCCGTAATAACCCACAGATGATGTGAGGCCGGAACAACGGCAAGCTGCTAACCACGCGACGGCACCGCCGTAACAATAGCCGGTGATATGAATGCGTTTATTACCTTGGCCGTCGAGGTAATCAATCGCGGCTTGAATGTCGCCTGCGGTATGTTTGATGCCTGTCGCTTTTGCCAATTTTATCGACGTTGAGATGCCTTCTTCTGAATAGTCGGCGCGCCAATCGCGGTGCGCCCGGTCATAGAGAGAAGGGGCGATTACGTCGTAACCGTCTGCTGCAAACCCATCACATAGTTCTTTGATGTGGTCTGTGACCCCGAAAATTTCCTGAGCCAGTACGAGACCGCCTTTGCGCGTCCCGACTGCGGGGGAGAGATAAGCCGAAAGAGCAAAGCCCTCATCGCCTGTAAGTTGAACCATTTTCCCCATGTCGTCCTCATTCCCTATTTTCGTCGGTAGTTGTGATCATGTGTTTGTGTTCGGCTTGATCCTGTGTGGAATTTGGTTTGAATTCAAGGGATATGATGTTGTTTTCCCATTTGATTAAAGCTGCTAACGCGCACAACATGGGGAAGACGTGGTCGGCTAGATATCTTGGAGCATTGGCCATGGTGATGAATGCAGAGACGGGTGCTATTTGGTTCAAGGGAGAGGCTGGCAAGTCCCCCGCGGGTGTCCGAGCTTTTGAGGCACAAGACATCGGCGCGCTTTGCACGTGGTTCGGCCTCATTAAACGGATTTGAGCCGACTTGCTATTGGTCCCGCCCATAGAAAAGGGCGATTTACACCAGTGGCTCGACCAACACCATAGCGAAAGGAACCAGAAATGAAATTTGCCTATCTTGTGATTGTGTTGGGATTAATGCTGAGCGGTGAAAATAGAGCGCTGAAATGCGGCACTGGGTTATGGCCCTATGAAGTTGTTGATGGCATTGAGGTTATTTGGCAAAACAGCACGGTCAATTTTTTTGATGACGAGTTGCTTGGAGTTGCGATGATGAGTCAGGAGGTTCTAAATACAGAAGGAGGAAAGAACCCTAGAATTAGAAGTATATCAGCGTACGCCATCAAGGATGAATTACTCTATTTGAAATTCCGTGATTATGATCAAAAACTTTACTTTGGAAAAGCTGAACAAACCATACACGCTGGCGACCGCTACTCAGTTCAAACAGTTAACCTAGACGATGCGCTGCCATACTTACGCGCAGAAGATTGGTTTAACACAAGTCACCAAAGTTGCTTGTACGGCCCTCATTGGTATTGGCTGCGGTTGGTAGGGTGGTTTGTAGTGATCCTTCTTGGCTTCAGAATCCTAAAAGGATGGCATTCAGCAAAAAATGTTGCTTCATAACTGTACACAGGTCTCTCCGAAAGAGTGAGGGAGTATAGTATTGCAGTGAATGCAGTTGTATCAGGAGCTGGATTAACTTGTTGTCAGATAGGAAGAAGCAGCAAAACCCCTTCCCGTATTTTCCTGATTGAATTACGCCTTCGGTACACTCAACATAGGCCATCAATGGAAGACTTGGTATTTTGGAGAGCGGGTCATGAAAATGGCAAGGACAGCCAAAGTTGTTTGGTTCATGGGGGAGGCGCAGAGTTCTCCTGTAGGCATCAGGGCCTTCGGTGTTCAGGACATAAGTACTGTTTGCTCTTGGTTTGAGACTGAGGCAGATGTGGTGCAATGGGCTGGTCCAAAGCTCAGTTGGGCATCGCTTGAAAAAGAACTTCATGATCTGTTCGATTCGACGGGCGATACCTCGAACATTTGTGACTTTTTTTCTGTGGTCAATAAGGCGGGTGACTTGATTGGTCACTTTCAGCTCACGCGCAATAGGCGCACTCATCAAACGGATTTAAGCCGGGTTGCTATCGGCCCCGCCCATAGAAACAAGGGTTATGCTGGACTGATGTTGCAGGCTGCGGTGCAATTTGCCTTTGATGATCCGATTACGCACCGGCTCGAACTACGTGTCTTTGATTTTAATGTGCCCGCCATTAGATCCTATGAACGACTTGGTTTTCAGGTGGAAGGCGTTCGCAGGCAGTCTGTGCATATGAAAGGTGATTATTGGAACACCATGGTTATGGGGCTCCTAAGGTCAGAATATGAGACCCGTAAGGGGTAGGTATCCAACAGCCCCTGAGGAGCTGTTGGACCGTTTTCATTTAGTGCTGACGAATGGGTTTTTGCGCTCTACTAAGCCTTGGCCCAAAAACGTTATCACCGTCTCACCGTTTTGATTGGTGCCGGTGTTGAGACTCCTCAAAATTCCGATGTTGGGTCGGGATTTGAGATCAATTTTTTCCACAACTTCGGTGCGATAGCTGATTGTATCGCCGGGGCGTACTGGTTGTTTCCAACGGATGTCGAGTACGCCGGGGGAGGGGCCACCACGGGGCGGTGTGCGGCCGTCTTCGTCCGGCTCTTCTTCGACGGTGTCGCCTGAGCGGTTAGCCACCATCAACTTCATCCATATGGAACAAGTGTGCCAGCCTGAGGCGATGATGCCCCCAAAGTGGGTTTGTGCTGCCGCCTCTGGGTCCACGTGGAAGGGTTGAGGATCGAATTTTTTGCCGAACGCGATAATTTCTTCTTGCGTGAATGTATAGCTGCCGAGCTCTGAGCTCGTGCCGATTTTAACATCTTCGAACCAAGGCATTAGGCGGTCTCCCCAGAAGTGGCGTCCATTTTTTGAGGGCGTTTGCTCATCATAATCCAACAGGTCAACAGGGAAATTGTCTCATCATTTTGGTTGAGCATTTCCCATTGCCACCGAATGAGGCCGATGCCGGGCTTGCTGGCGGAGCTTCTTTTTTCTAACACCGAGACTTTCACACGCACTGTGTCTTCAACAAAAAGCGGTTTGCGCCAGCGTACTTCTTCTATGCCGGGAGAGCCTTGCGCGGCGCACTTGGAAATCAGCGTGTCGTAAACAAGCCGCATGGAGAGTGAGCAGATGTGCCACCCCGAGGCGCATAGGCCGCCCAGCAGCGAGTCTTTCGCTGCTTCTGCATCTAGGTGAAAAGGCTGGGGGTCAAATTCTTGAGCGAATTCGATGATTTCTTCTGTCGTGGCTTTGTGGTGGGCGGTTTCGATTTCAAATCCGGGGTCAATGTCTTCCCAGAAGTAGGTAGGCGCTTGCATAAAATTTCCGATTTATTGTATTGTTCATTGCTTCCATTTTAACAGAAGACCGACCAAATACAGCAGAAATAGGAAATTATTTATGGACTATGCGCGTGCTATTCCGCTTTTAGCCTCCCTTGATATTGCTGAGAGCGCGGCCTTCTACCGAACGGCTCTGGGCTTTCACGGTGAAGAGATTGGGGATTACCTGATCATGAAGCGGGATGAGATCGAACTGCATTTTTGGTTGTGCCGGGACCGCACCATTGCAGAAAATACATCTTGTTATATTCGGGGAGGGCAGGTGCCGTCTCTGTTTGAAGACTTCGAGGCGAGGCGGGCGCTTATTGTCGCCCACAAGGGGCGCTTAAGCGACTTTGCCGTCCGGGACTGGAACATGAAAGAATTCTATGTTCACGACCCGCACGGCAATCTGTTGAAGTTCGGTATGATCCCTGAAGAGGCGTGAGGCCGCTTCAGGAATAGATCAGTCGATCATTGCGGCATAGACGAGTTGCTGCAATTGAGGGCGAATAGGATAGCTGCTGGAGGGCATGAGTTGGGTCATGAAAATGACTGTCAGGTCCTCCACAGGGTCGATCCAGAAGTAGGTAGAAGCGAGCCCGCCCCACGAATAGATGCCCGGTGTGCCTGTGCTGTGTGATGCGCCTTGGTCTAGAAGCACAGAGAAGCCGAGGCCAAAGCCGACGCCGTCCATCCCGGTTTCAGAAAATGCTGAATTGTCCATCTCCCGCATGGTCTTATTGTCGGGCAAATGGTTCATCGTCATCAGATCAATGGTTTTGGGGGAGACGAAGCGCTTGCCGTTTGCTTCCCCACCATTGAGCAACATTTGGCAGAACGCCAAATAGTCTGATTGTGTGGAGACTAAGCCGCCACCACCCGATAGGAATGCAGGCTTCGAGGTGAATTGTCCTGTTGCATCAGCTTCATCTACGCGGCCCGTGACGCCTGTTACAGGGTCTTTGCGGTAGCACGGCGCAAAGCGGTCCCATTTGTCTTCAGGCACATAAAAGCCTGTATCAACCATGCCGAGCGGGTCGAAAATACGTTCCTTCAAGAAGACATCTAGCGTTTGACCGGAAATGATTTCCACCAAGCGACCGCAGACATCGGTGGCCATGGAGTAGTTCCATTTTGTACCCGGTGAGAACTGCAATGGCATTTTGGCAAGGCCGTCGACAATCTCTTCTAGGTTCAACTTCGTCCGGCCCGCGCCGCCCAGCTTGTTCTTGCGATACAGCTTGTCGACCGGGTGGGCCATCATGAAGTCATAGGTCAGGCCTGATGTATGGGTGAGCAAGTCGTAGACTCGCATTTCGCGCTCAGGGGCTTTGGTTGTGTAATTGTCCCATGTGCCTTCGTCCCACACCTGCAAATCAGCAAAGGCTGGAATGTAGTGGGAGACCGGGTGGATGAGCTGCAATTTTCCTTCTTCGTACAACATCATCAATGCCAGCGACGTAATCGGCTTGGTCATGGAGTAGATGCGGAAGATGCTGTCTTTTTCCAACGGCAGGGCGTTTTCGCGGTCTTTGTTGCCGTTCACTTCGAATTGGGCAACTTCGCCGTGGCGCGAAATGAGGACGGACGTGCCAGCCAATTTTCCACTGTCGATATAAGACTGCAAGAAGCCTGGAATTTTGCCTAAGCGGTCAGCGTCAAAGCCGAGTGTCTCGGCGGCTGCGCTCGAGGTTGAGATAGGTGTTGTGATGTTCATTTTGTATACCGCTTAAGCGGCCTCCCCAGATTTTTGGGAAGTATGGATGGCGTGTGCAAAAAGGGAAAGTTTTATCTCAGGACTGTTTGACGAGGCAGCGCACAATCTCTTCGGGCTGACCGCTGGTGCAGAGGGTCTCTTTGCTGCTTTTACGCAGGTCAATGATGGACCACTCACCGTCTTGTTTTTTGACTTCAAAACTGGGGGCAATCCAGCCGCATACATAGATATTGATGTGATAAGGGCCGTCATCTAGCGGGAACTGTTCATAGTGCATTTCAAAAGGTGTTTGGGCGAGCAAATGCCTCAGCTGAGTCCATTCTTGAGCGGACAGCCAATTATCCGCTTTGGCGGATTGAGGAAACGAGAGTACGACACCCATGATAACTCCGAGTTTTCTATGAAACTCACATTACAGCCATAAGGGTAAACACCCAAGTAGGAAAATTTATCCTATTCTAATTGGTGCACTTTATCGTTGAAAACAGCCAATTACACCTTGCATGAAGGCAATTGTATTCTTCTTTTTCTCGGTTGGCGTGCGGCCATGGCGGACGAGAATCAAGTCTAGCTCTGGCACCATAACGATGTATTGGCCTTCAAACCCATTGCAGGAGAAGGTGTCTGGTCCGCCAAAACCAAGCCAGAAATGGGCGCCGTAGCCTCCTTCTTCTTCTAGTTGCTCAGCTGTTTGGGCCGTTGGGGTGCGGGCATAATCTACCCAATTTTCAGGCAAAATCCGTTTGCCGTCCCAGACCCCGTCGCGCAAATAAAGCAGGCCAAAGCGGGCAAAGTCGCGTGCGCGCGAGAAGCAGAACGAGGACCCAATAAAGGTGCCGGAAGTGTCGAACTTTGGATCGACGTTTTTCATCCCAATCGGGTCGAAGAGTTCTGAGCGCATAAAGGCTTCAAATTCTTCAGGTGTGGTGGAGCCCAAACCGTTGGCAACGGCGCGTGAGACAATATTGCTAGTGCCGCTGGAGTAATACCATGCGCTGTCAGGTGTGTGGGCGAGGGGGAAGTTTGCAGCAAAGTGGGCTACATCATCTTTGCCCGTGCCCCACAACATTTCAATCACGTCTGAGGGGTGTTCTGGGTTGTAATCCTCTTGGAAGGCCAAGCCACTGGACATGCGCATCAATTGGTCCAGCGTGATGGCTTTGCGCGGATCGTCTTTGCCTTGCCACTCGGGTGCGTAGGCCGGGGCGTTGACATCAATTTTACCCTCGCGCGTGAGAATGCCGGTTAACGCATGGGTGATGCTTTTGGCCATCGACCATGAGGGAAACGTATCTTGGGCGCTCAAGCCTTCAGCGTAACGCTCTGTGACGATTGCGCCGTTCTGGATCACCAAGAGGGCATGAGTCTCGCCGAGTTCTTCTGTCTCTTTGGCACCAAAGGCATGGTCCAGCAGCGCATCCAGTTTCGCAGTATCTGTTCCGGCTTTGGGTTCGGCGATAGGCCATTCTTGTGTCGGGAAAGGAACGTTTACGGGTTGAGCTGGAAGGGTAGGCAGGACCGATGAAGACATGAAAGCTCTCTATTGTTTACTGCACTCTTAAATGCGAATTGTCGTTGCCATAGTGTGACGCGCGTGCTCGCCAGATGCAAGTGTGACCTCCCGTGAGACAAGAGCGGTTAACATTACTACCTTTTCTTGCCAGTGCTTGGTTTCTCCTCCTAAGATGTCGACGTAAAAATGGGAGAGCAACTCCTGAACTATTTACGTATACCGGGAGTATAAAATGTCTGGACCAGAACCCCTCAAGCCTCTTCACATCGACGGTTCCCATTTTGTGGATGAGGCGGGGCGCAAAGTAATTTTGCGGGGGGTTAATTTGGGGGGGGATTGTAAGTTGCCCTATCCAGACGGCGGCACTCATTTCCCAACCGATTTCCAAGACTATAAAACCGTATCATTCATTGGACGCCCTTTTCCAATTGAGGAGGCAGATGAACATTTTTCCCGATTACAAAATTGGGGCTTCAATTGCCTGCGCCTGCTGACCACATGGGAAGCCGTTGAACACGCTGGTCCTCAAGAATATGACGACGCCTATTTAGATTATTACGCAGATCTATGCGCCAAGGCGGCCGACTACGGGCTTTATGTGTTCGTTGATTTTCACCAAGATGTGTGGAGCCGCATGAGCGGTGGGTCGGGCGCACCTGCGTGGTGCTTTGAAAAAGCGGGGCTCGATATGACCCGCTTTCATGCCTCTGATGCAGCGCACGTGATGCAGCATAATTATGACTTTGAGAAGGGCGGCCGACAGGAGGAAAACTATCCTCAGATGTCATGGTCGCAAAACTACTCTCGTCCGGTGAATGGTGTCATGTGGACGCTCTTCTTTGCGGGTCGGGATTTCGCGCCGGGCCTAGAAGTTGATGGGCAAAACATTCAAGACTACTTGCAAGCTCATTATATTGGGGCGATGATGCAGATTGCCAAGCGCGTGAAGGACATGCCGCATGTCATCGGCTTTGATACGCTTAATGAGCCGGGTCGTGGTTTTATCGGGCAGTCCATGAGCTATCAGCATTTGGGACCAACCGAGGAAGATCCTGAGATCGCACGGCCGGGTCTTGCATGGTCAGTACTTGATAATGTTGCGGTGTCTCATGGGTGCACACGGACAATTCCTATTGTGGGTCTTAAAGACGATCTCTCTTTGGGGAAAACTGACGAAGACACGCTCAACACAAACAAAGTATCTATTTGGTATGATGGGGCGGTGGATCCCTTTGAGGCTGCGGGTGCTTACGTGGTTGATCCTGCAACAGGTGGCGTTGAGGTGACGCGGGAAGACTTCTTCCAAAATGTTGACGGGCGCGTTGTTAATTTGGAAGAAGACTATATGGGGCCGTTCTTCTGCCGTGTGGCGGAAGCGGTGCGGGCCTATAAATCTGATTGGATGGTGTTTGCTGAGTTGGACCCCTTGTCGGGTTTGACGGGCGAAGGGTTTCCGAAGGGTAGCCCCTCTAACTTGGTCAATGCCTCGCACTGGTATGATGTTGTAACGCTTTTCACCAAGACATTTGATTTCCCCGACCGGTTTAATATTTTTACGGGCAAGATGATGCAGGGGCGTGAAGAAATTCAGAACTTCTATGATGAAAGCCTGCGCCAAATTCAAGCGGCGTCCGTGGATTTGAATGAGGGCAAAGGTGCGCCGACTTTGATTGGAGAATGCGGCATCCCGTTTGATTTTGAAGGAGGGGCAGCCTATCACGCGTTTGGAGAGGGAGACCATTCTGATGGTCCGTGGGAACGCCAAAACCTAGCGCAAGAGTTTCTCTACAACGCGCTAGATACGCTGGGCATTTCCTCGACACAGTGGAATTATACAGCGTCTAACCGGAATGATTTGGCGATTGGAGATGGCTGGAACCAAGAGGATCTATCGATCTTCTCGCGTGACCAACAAGTTGATCCCGCAGATTTGAATTCTGGTGGGCGTGGGCTGAAAGGCTTTTTGCGGCCTTATCCTCGTGCGATCAGTGGGTTGGTGGACGAGGTTTCATACAATAGAGAAGCGCGCACGTTCAGCCTTAAATTCCACTCTGATGGTAAAGAGGATAGTGAAATTTTTATGCCGCGTTCTTTGTTCCCGGAAGGGTATTCGATTGAGCTTAAAGGGGCGGAGGCTATCTATGAAGATCAGCGTCAGTTGCTTCATGTGCGCAGTGATGGTGCCAGTGACGTTGTGATGTTCGTTGAGCCTTATGTCGAAGACGAGGCTTAATTCAACTTTTGTGAAACCAAAAAGCCCTCCCAGAATTCTGGGAGGGCTTTTTGTTAGCTACATTTTAAAACGTGATTTTAGACGTTGAAACGGAAATGCATCACATCACCGTCTTTCACGACGTATTCCTTGCCTTCAAGGCGCATTTTCCCGGCGTCTTTGGAACCGGTCTCGCCTTGGAATTCCACGTAGTCTGGATAGGCAATGGTTTCAGCGCGGATGAAACCTTTTTCAAAGTCAGTATGAATGACCCCTGCTGCACCAGGCGCCTTTGTGCCCCGATTAATGGTCCACGCGCGGGTTTCTTTGGGGCCGCAGGTGAAGTAGGTGATGAGGTCTAGAAGATTGTAACCGGTGCGGATCAAACGATTGAGGCCGGGTTCTTTGAGGCCTAAGTCAGCCAAATATTCAGCGGCTTCTTCAGCATCTAGTTGAGATACCTCAGCTTCAATTTGAGCGGAGATGATGATTGTCTGCGCCCCTTCTTCTGCGGCGCGTTTCTCAACAACTTGTGAAAACGCATTGCCGTTTTCTGCAGAAGCTTCATCCACGTTACACACGTAAAGCACAGGCTTAGAGGTCAGTAGGTTTAAGCCGACGAAGGCTGCTCTTTCATCGTCTGAAACTTCCGTCTGACGCGCTGGCTTGCCGTCGCGCAGGGGGATCAACGCGCGGTTGATCAGTTCGATGGCAAGCTTGGCTTCTTTGTCGTTGCCCTTGGCTTTTTTCTCCAAGTTAGGAAGGCGTTTTTCAAGGCTTTCCAGATCGGCCAACATCAATTCTGTTTCAACAGTTTCGGCATCGGACAAGGGATCAATGCGACCATCCACGTGTGTGATGTCTTCATCTTCAAAGCAGCGCAACACATAAGCAATCGCATCTACTTCGCGGATGTGGGACAGGAATTGGTTGCCCAGTCCCTCGCCTTGTGATGCGCCAGCCACCAAACCTGCGATATCCACGAAGGTGAGGCGGGTAGGGAGAATTTCTTTAGACCCAGCGATCGCGGCAAGGTTATCCATGCGTTCGTCAGGAACCGGCACTTCGCCCACGTTGGGCTCGATGGTGCAGAAAGGGTAGTTCTCTGCTTGTGCTGCAGCTGTTTTGGTCAGCGCATTGAATAGAGTGGATTTGCCTACGTTGGGTAGGCCCACAATGCCGCATTTAAAGCCCATAATTTTGATCTCTTTGGTTACGCCGTGTCGCACATGGCTTTAGGAGTCGGAGGAGTCTGATTTGGGATCGCCCATGAGCTTTCTAAGCATGTCAGCGAGGGGACCTTCTTTGATCGTTGTGCCCACGCCTTGAGAGGGTGGGGTCTGTGCTTTCTTTGTGTCGTTCGACTTTGGTTGGGTCGATTTAGGCTTTTTGAGTGCAGAGAGGTTTGGCCGTCTCTGCGGATTTGGTTTGCGTTCTGGTTTGCCGTTGATGGCAATGTGAACCTTGTTGGCAAAGGTGCTTTCCTTGCCGTCCGCCAGCAAAGCGGCTTCGTCAGACACAGCGCGTAGTAGCTCTTCAACCCACTTCTGATCGGCCTTGGCAAAGTCGCCCAGCACATGGCCGGTAACGCGTTCTTTGGCACCAGGGTGGCCGATGCCTAACCGGATGCGCCAGAAGTCAGGTCCGATGTGGTTGGCCGTTGACCGGATGCCATTGTGTCCAGCCGCACCGCCGCCCTGTTTCACTTTGATTTTGGCGGCTGGTAGGTCCAGCTCATCGTAAAATACGTACACATCTTCAGGCGCTAATTTGTAGAACCGCATGGCCTCGCCAACCGCGCGCCCGGATTCATTCATGAAGGTGGTGGGTTTGAGGATCAGGATCTTTTCTGAGCCGACCCGGCCTTCGCTGAGCATGCCTTGGAATTTTTTATGGGCGGGCCCAAAGGAATGGCGGTGGATGATTTCATCCACCGCCATAAATCCGATGTTGTGGCGGTGGCGGGCATATTTCGTTCCCGGATTGCCGAGACCTACGAAAAGTTTCATGCCTGCCTCCTTTAGACGCCTTTAATAGGCATCGGAGTGAATGCTAATTGCTTAGCCTTCTCCGCCTTCTTCAGCTGCTGGTGTTGCATCTGCTGCTGCTTCTTCGCCTTCTTCGCCTTCTTCACTCTCAGAAGAGGTCAAGCCAGCAGGGGCAGCAATTGTTGCGACAGTGAAGTCCCGATCAGTGATGACTGGGGAAACACCTTTACCAAGCGTGATAGAGGAGATGTGGATCGAGTCGCCGATGTCGGTGCCGGTCAGGTCGACTTCCAGGAATTCTGGAATATCTTCTGCTGGGCAATTCAATTCAACTTCGTGACGAACCACGTTCACAACACCACCGCGTTTCAGGCCTTCTGATTCTTCTTCATTGATGAAGTGAACCGGCACGTTAACCGCAACAGTGGCGCCTTTACCAAGACGAAGGAAATCGATGTGAGTGACAAAGTCACGTACAGGATCAAGCTGCACATCACGGGGAATCACACGTTCAATTTTTCCATCAACGTCAAGGTCGATCAAGCTACTCATCATAGAACCGGTGTTGTGGAGCTTTGAAGCATCCCGGAACGTCACGGTTACTATTTGAGGGGTTTTTTTGTCGCCATAAATGACGGCAGGCACTAGGTCTGCCCGACGCAATGCCCGAGAGGCCCCCTTGCCAGCCCGGTCGCGTTTAGATGCGCTGAGTTTATAATTCGCAGACATCATATTCTCCAATAAAAACAGGGTCCTAGCATCATGCCCAGACCCAAAGACATTTGCTCTTGCTTCGCCTCCAGGGGTGTCGGCGCTTGAGCAGGGCGGGTTATACCGCTAATGGGGCCAAAAGACAATAGGAGGAGAGGGGGAATGCAGGGATTTGGTGGGGCGGGTTTTCCGCAGGTTTTCCCGGTTTTTCGGGTGTTTTATAGGGAGCTCCCGTCATTACCGGACTTGTTCCGGTAATCCATCTCTCGACGGGGAAAGGCCATCGGTTTTGAAGGGTCGTGCCACAACTACTGCTTTGCTCCCCATTTTCCTCAACATATGCGGATACATGGATTACCGGAACAAGTCCGGCAATGACGTTCTGGGAGACGCCACGCAAAAGCCCCGAAAACCGTTGGGTTTCCGGGGCTTTGGATTGCAAATTCGACGGGTTTAGTCAAACAAGGATGACACGGACCGTTCTTCTGTCGTCCGACGCATGGCCTCACCGATCAGTGGGGCGACGGAGAGGGTGCGGATGTTGTGGGATACGCGAACAGCCTCTGTTGCTTGAATGGAATCGGTGATGACCAATTCTTTAAGCTGGGATGAGGTGATGCGGGCGACAGCGCCACCGGACAAGACTCCGTGGGTGATGTAGGCGGATACTTCGGTCGCGCCGTTTTTGAGCAAGGCTTCGGCTGCATTACACAGGGTGCCGCCACTATCCACGATGTCATCAACCAGAATGCATGAACGACCTTCAACGTCGCCGATGATGTTCATGACTTCAGATTCGCCAGCGCGTTCGCGGCGTTTGTCGACAATCGCCAAATCAGCATCAATGCGTTTGGCCAAAGCGCGGGCACGGACAACGCCGCCGACGTCTGGAGAAATCACTTTGACTGATTTGCCATGGTAGCGCTCTTTGATGTCTTGGGCCAAAGCGGGCGCGCCAAACAAATTGTCGGTTGGAATGTCGAAGAAGCCTTGGATTTGGCCTGCGTGCAGGTCGAGGGTCAACACCCGGTCGGCGCCTGCTGTGGTGATCAAGTTGGCGACCAATTTAGCAGAGATGGGCGTGCGGGCCTGTGGTTTGCGGTCTTGGCGGGCATAACCGAAGTAAGGCAGCACGGCGGTAATGCGTCTGGCTGAGGCGCGTTTGAGCGCATCAATCATGATCAGCAATTCCATCAAATGGTCATTGGCTGGAAACGAAGTGGATTGGATGATGAAAACATCTTCTCCGCGCACATTTTCCTGAATTTCCACAAACACTTCCATATCCGCAAAACGGCGCACAACAGACTTGGTGAGTGGTAGGTTCAAATAGGCGGCAATCGATTCAGACAGCGCGCGGTTTGAATTCCCAGCAACAATCTTCATTTCGGCAAATCCCTTAAACAAATGGTCAGTGGCCGTTCTCAGATCAAAGCGAGACTTGGCCAACGACCTATTTTCGCTCTGCGCGAGATATCATGACAATTTCTTATCGCCCGGCGCGCGGGTTGTAACAAGCCCTAAGCTGGTCTGTAAACCGGGAACGTGGCCAGAAAGGACGATCTTGCCTAATTTGATGGAATTAGAGTGCTTTTAGCCACGAAAGTGGAGCGGGCTGAGCAGTTCTTTGATGCCTTGGGCTGCTGCGCGTGCCGCTGCATGGGCCTCTGGGCCCCAATCTGTCGCAAGAACCCGCGTTTTTACCGCATTTTTTTGCGAAATGATGCCTAAAGCGGTTCCCTCGGGGTCTGTTACCTCCCAAGTAATGGAAACATGGGAGTGACCCGGCGCTAGTTCGGGCGCACTGCGAATCGTTACGGTGCCCTGCACATAGTAAGCGCCGCCGGTTGGGGGAATTTTTGTCAAAATGAGGGCGCTGCGTAAGGCCTTGGCCAGCACGCTGTTTCCATTGCCCGGCGTTGGCGCCACCGTCACCAGGAAGCGCGGAGGGCTGGTGTTGATTGTGCGGTTGGTCTTGATGGCGGCTGTGGCAATGGTCTCATTGAGGCCGGAATTGTCCATACCTACAGGGTTATTGAGGGCGAGGCCGACGCGCTGCAAGCCTTTGGTGTCGTACCAGTCGGCAATCTCTTGAGCTGTATCTTTGGCAATCTCCGCCAAAACATCTTTGGGAACGAGTGCCCAAGGGTCTTTTGCAAAGCCTTGAAACTGATGCTCGCGGGTCACTCTGTGTTGGCGCGTTCCCATTGCGTCGATCAGGTCGCCCACATAGATGAGAATAGCGCCCTTCGGGGTGCTGGCGGCCTGAGCCACGATCTTTAGGGCGTAGTTGGCATTCTGCTCGGTTGGTGATTGCGAGACGATGAGCGGGATGCCGTGGCGTACAGATTGCTCGATCAGCATGTTCTGCAACGTGCGGCCTTGCTCGATCGGCATGCTGTGGGGTTGTTCAATGGCGAGGCTGTTTTGCGCAGAGATATTGGAGGCAACCTCTTCTCCGGCCGTTGAACCGCCTGAGGCTACAGAGCCCGTTGTGAGCGTCCCGCCGCGTAAGGCAGGGGCTTCTAGTGCCATTGGAGAAAACGGGTCGGTGCAGCTCACGAGTGCAAGCGGGAGCATCAGCACGGACAGGCGCAGAAGGCTAAAGGCCTTTTTTGAGGCGGCATGAGGGGTGTTTTCGTGGCTCATTTTGCTGCGCAGCTTGTTGTTTCGTGAATGGTCTATCGGAGCACGTATTAGATGATTGGTCGCTGAACGATGTTGATTCGTTTTTTTGATCCTATCAGGATGGGCGCAATAACCAAGTTTCCCAATTTAACCAGCAGGTTATGGCTCTATTTGGGCAAAGTTATGACCGAAATACCCCGTCCATAATCGCTTTGCGCGCGGTGGGTAGTGCGTCGGTAGGAGAAAAAACGGTTTTCATCTGCGTAGGTGCATAAATCCATGTTCTCGACGGTGCCCACCCCAAGTTGTTCAAGCCGTTCGGCGACAAAGCCTGGCAAGTTGAATTGGAAGTGGGCTTCTTTTGCGCCGGGTTCAAACCACTTTTTGCTGTCGGGGTCTTTGGCGAGGAATTGCTCTCTAAAGTCTTGGCCCACTTCGTAATTGCTTTGGGAAATGGTCGGGCCAATGGTGGCGACAATCGAGGCGTGTTTTGCACCGCGTGACACCATTTGTGCCACAACGCTTTCCAGCACGCCGCCTACAGCGCCTTTCCAGCCTGCATGGGCTGCGCCGATGATGGCGCGTTCCCCATCAGCCAGTAAAACGGGGGTGCAATCGGCGGTTAAAATACCAAGGCCAATGCCGGGCTGATCGGTGACCATTGCATCAGCTTGGGGGCCGTTGCCTAGTGCCCATGGTTGATCGACGTAAACTGTATTGGGGCTGTGGATTTGATGGACGCTGAGCAGCTTGCCTTCGCCCAGTCCTAAGTTATGTGCAACGCGTTTGCGGTTTTCTCTCACATGCTCGGGCTTGTCGTTTGAACCAGCGCCGCAATTGAGCCCGCGATAGATGCCTTCCGAGGCGCCTTGGGCTCGGGTAAAAAATCCGTGCACGGCATGTTCCAGCTTGCCCAAAGCAGAACCCTCAAGGCGCATGTCGTCTTGGGCGGCGGGTGCATTTTTAGGCGTGCTATCGGACATGGGGCTCCAGCGAGATTGTGGGTTTGGCAGAGGGCTTAGTGGCCAAAGCCAACGGGTGTGGGCGTATTGGCCCCGACAAGGGCGAGTACCTTGAACAGGCTGCCCATCTCTTTGCGATTGGTCAAGCGGTGAAGGGCGCTGGCGATGTCTGATTGTTGCTCAGGCGATGCTTTGGCGATCAAGGTTTGAGCGCGCGCGTCGATGCCCAGATTGCGCAGGAAGGCACCTTGTTCAATGCTGCCTAGGGCTTGCACGCCAGCCCGCTGTGCGGTTGTTTTCAGAGCAAGGAAATTGACGTGAGCGGTGAGGTCTGCTGCGCCGGGGTCTTGATAGGGGTTGGCAAATTTGTGGCTCCGCAATGCTTGGAACGTGTCGCCGCCTGCCGGGCCGTCAAAGCCGTAATCAATGATCAAAGCCATGCCGCCTTGTTGGGCGAGGCGGTGGCTCAGCTCCTCAATTAGGGCAATGCCAGAGGGGCAATGTTCGGTGATGCTCCCGTCTGGGCTGGATTTCATGGAGGGGGGCAACAGATCTTCAGCGCCGGGGGCGAGGGGCACGAGGCAGGGTTCGAACGCAGGAACGTCTTGTGTGCCCTTGTCGCTGAGACGCACATAGCGTTCAAACCACGTGCCATTCAAGCGTTCAAATTGGCGAATGGGCAGGGCATCGAAGAGTTCATTGGCAATCAGATAAAGCGGTTTGTCTGTTGGTAATTCTTCGAGGCGTTCATGCCATGTTGCTTGAGGCACGCGCTTCTTTTGTTCCGCGCGCAAGGCCGGAGAGGTTTCGATCAGGTGCATGTCGGCGGCCACTTGGAAGGGGGGCAATATATTGGTTGCCCGCCACAGGTCTGCCATCAACGTGCCTCGGCCCGGACCGATTTCTGCCAAGGTGAATTTCGGCATGTCGGCGCGTGACCACACATCCAGCACGCACATGCCGACGAGTTCGCCAAACATTTGCGAGATCTCAGGGGCGGTGGTGAAATCACCTGCGGCCCCTAAGGGATCTTGTTTGCGGTAATAGCCCAAGGTTGGGTGGTTCAACGCCAACGACATATAATCGGCGAGGGGCAGGGGCCCTTCGGTTGTTATCAATTGGGCTATAAAGTGCGCCAATGAGGGCGCCCCTGTGGGGGTCATCGTGTCATTCATGAGGATTTTTTAGCGGTCTTCTTTTGGTTTACTTGTTTGGCTTTTGTCGTTGGCTTGTCCTTGATGGCTGGCTTGTCTAACGCCCAGCGCAAAATCAGGCCGCCGATGATGACCATTGGCAACGAAAGCACCATGCCCATGGTTATGAAGCCTGCAAGGTAGCCGATGTGTTGATCGGGTTCGCGGAAGAATTCCACAATGATGCGAGCCAAACCGTAGCCCATGATGAAGACGCCGACGAGGCCGCCGGGATGGCGCAAGATATGTGTCTTGTGGCTGAGGTAGCGGATCACGATGAAGAGGATCACACCTTCCAACAGCGCTTCATAAATCTGACTTGGGTGGCGGGCAAAAGGTCCGCCATTGGGGAAGATAATGCCCCACGGCATATTAGTTGTGCGGCCCCACAATTCAGCGTTGATGAAATTTGCAATGCGGCCAAAGAAGAGCCCGATCGGAGCAGCCCCAGCCAACAAGTCTCCAACGGACCACATCGCGAGCTTCTCTTTCTTAGAAAAGAGAATGATGGCAAGAACGACACCCAAAAAGCCCCCGTGGAAGGACATGCCGCCGTTCCACACTTGCAAGATGGTGAGCGGGTCGCTGAGGTATTTGAGGGGATCGTAGAACAGGACATAGCCCAAACGACCGCCCAGTATCACGCCAAGGGCGACCCATAAAAGGATGTCGTCAACTTGGTCGCGGGTGACAGGCTGTCCGCCCGGCCACAATCTATGGGTTTCAGCCACTTGAATGATATAGCGCCAGCCGATGAGTAGGCCGACAATGTAGGACAGAGCATACCAGCGAATGGCCAGTGGTCCGATTTCAATGAGGATCGGATCAATTTGGGGAAACGGAATGCCTGTCATGGTGTGCCTAAACTTTGTGCCAACGCGTTTGCGTCATGCGTGTTTTGATTTGGGGTTAGTCTCCCTGCCTAGGCCGGTGTGTCAAGTTTAGTATGCGGGGCGGGGGCCGATGGTCTTCCGTGTGACGAGACGTCACCCTGAGAGCGACGGGTTGGGGCTCGCAATTTGGATCAAAAAGAGTATGGTGCAGGTAAATATGGAGCCCATCATGACGCAATATGAAAACCGCCTACTCGACGACCTTGCCAAAGTGTTCACTTCAGCTGCTGGTGCTGCCCAAGGTGTGCGCTCTGAGGTTGAAACCTTGTTCCACAGTCAAGCAGAGCGTTTGCTCGCTGAGCTGGACCTGGTGAGCCGGGAAGAGTTTGAAGTCTCTCAAGATATGGTGCGCAAAGCCCGCGAAGAGAACGAAGCACTCAGCGCTCGGATTGACGCGTTAGAAGCCGCTCTTTCAGCAAAATAATGTATGGCTTGCGCCACTCTGCACGCCTTCCCACATGTTTTCTTGAAAGCTGTCTGCTTTGCGTTTAGCGGGCGCTGCAATCTATTCACATAAATATCGCGCTATCCACAGCCACAGACTTGCACCGACTCACAGCTTCGGGCACGGTATTTGTGTCTGCTGAGAGGGCGCCTACCATATCTAGCCCGTTTCAGCCGTCGTTTGTGTTTCTTGTCGAGTCTTTTGAGTGGTGGCAAACCATTCTGACAAGCGAGCATAAGCACAGGATCGGCATGCTTCAGGGGGCTGGGTGCGATATGAGTCTTCATACGATTGAACCAGAATATGTGGATGCAAATCCACTGGATCTGCTGGAGCAAGTGGCCGATATGCATAATTGGCCGTTTGACCGTTCGCACGAGCAGGAATTGAACCTGTCGATTAGCGGTGAATGGCGCGACTACCACATCTCCCTAAATTGGCGCGAGGATATTGGCGGATTGCACATGGCCTGTTTGCCCGATGTGCGGGTTCCCCCTGAAAAGGTTTCTGCTGTCCTCAAGCTTCTGCCCTTTATCAACGAGCATTTGTGGTCCGGTCACTTCGACCTTTGGTCTGAAGATGGCACGATCATGTTTCGCGATTCACTGTTGTTAAGTGGTGGGGCGACCGCCACGCCAGAACAATGTGATCAATTGGTCAATCTGGCGATGGAAGCGTGTGAACGCTATTACCCCGCGTTTCAATACGTCATTTGGGCGGGCAAAACGCCGGAAGAGGCTGTCGCTGCGTGCATGTTCGACACGCAAGGGTCTGCATAGGGTTGAACTGCTGACATTTTTGAATGAAACCTTGTTCTCTACCGCGCTGTCTTGTCTGATGGCGTGGTTCTCTGTTTTTGAAAGGCCCATCCCATGAGTTTATCTATGTCTCGCCCTGTTGTTTTGCTCGGTGCTGGTAAAATGGGCGGTGCCATGCTGTCGGGGTGGTTGGCCAGTGGGTTGTCCGGCGATCTCGTTCATGTGCTCGATCCCATGCCGTCTGAAGCATTGCGCACACAGTTAGAAACGCATGGGGGACATCACAACACCGCTGTTGAAGCACTGGCGAAAATCAACCCTGCGGTTGTCGTGCTGGCGGTAAAGCCGCAAATGATGGGTGATATTTTACCCCGGCTTGCACAGCTTGTGGGCCCTGAGACAGTTTTCCTTTCCATTGCGGCGGGGCTCTCCATTGCTCAGCTTGATGGCTTTCTGGGCGGGGGGGCATGCTTGGTGCGCACCATGCCCAATACACCGGCCTCTGTGGGGCGCGGTGTCACGGCGATGGTTGCCAATGACCGGGTATCAGAAGAGATGAGTGCCTTGTGTGCGGATTTGCTTGCGGCGATTGGCGAGGTTGTCGTGCTTGAGGATGAAGCTCTCATCGATGCGGTGACAGCTGTATCTGGCAGCGGTCCGGCTTATGTCTTTCATATGGTGGAAGCCATGGCAGCGGCCGGTGTTGGCCTTGGGTTGCCCGCTGATCTATCGATGATTTTGGCGCGCAAAACCATTGAAGGCTCGGGGGAGATGATGCGCCAGCTTGATACGTCTGCTGGAGAATTACGCCAAAATGTAACCTCTCCGGGTGGGACAACGGCTGCCGCCCTTGAGGTTCTTATGGGGCCACATGGATTGTCGGAATTGATGAACAAGGCGCTTACCGCTGCCCGTGATCGGTCCAAAGAGCTTGGGGCCTAGGCAAGTTTCTCTTGGTTGGAAGGTAAACGACGTACTGTCGCATAGACAGATCGTTTCAGCCTGCTACTCTTTCAAGGTTATCTTATCTTGACGTTTTGGGACGTAGATTGGGATACGCATTCGTGAGGGCGTCAATTATTGGGATGTCGCGATTTTGGGGAATGGAATGGCTGCGCGTAAGGCTCGCAAAGATAAGATTCTCGATGTTGTTGTCGGGCTGATCGCAGAAAAGGGATGGCTTGACCTCTCCTTGTCTGAGCTTGCGCAAGCGTCGGATGTTTCTCTTGATCAATTGTACGAAGCTTTTCGCCGTAAGAATGACATTCTATGGGCCCTTCAGACGCGGTTGGATTCTGAAGCCCTCAAAGAAATAGAGCCTGAAGATTTAGAGGGGGAGCCCGCGCGGGACCGGTTGTTTGATGTTTTGATGACCCGGTTTGAAGTGATGGCGCCTTATAAATATACGCTCGAAGTTATCTCAGAAGATTTGCTGCAAGACCCCCGTGCCTTGATGGGGTGGGCGCACAATGAAATGCAAAGCCTGCGGTGGATGTTAGATGCGGCGGGCTTGAGCGCGCGCGGCTTTTCGGGGCTTGCACGTTTGCATGGCTTGGCGGCTGTGTGGGGAGAGTGTTTTCACACATGGCTTAAAGATGAGCCGGGCATGCCGCAAACCATGGCGTTGTTAGACCAGCGTTTGGCCAAAGGGGAAAAGTGGATGTTGCGCGGTCAAAAATATTTGCCGTTCTAATTCTTTCCCATTTTATCCGCTGACCGACCCCCTCAATGACCCTCCCAGTTCCTATCTAGACGGGCAGCGTAAGTGTTGCGCGTAGGCCGCCGCTTGGGCTTTGGCTGAGGTGAATTTCACCCCCATGGCTTCGGGCAATGTCGCGGGCGATGGCGAGGCCTAGACCGGAACCGCCTTTGTCCAAATTACGCGCTTCGTCTAGGCGTAAGAAGGGGCGGAAGACGTCCTCAATTTTGTCAGCAGGAATGCCTTTGCCATCGTCGTCAATGTGGATCGTAATGAGGTGCTCGTCACGTTGCGTGCTCACGGTCACCGTGTCGGCATATTTGCAGCCATTGCCGATGAGGTTGGTGAGGCAGCGTTTCATCGCGTTGCGGCGTAGGGGAATGATCAGGTCGCCCATCAAATGTAGGTTGATTTGGCTTTTCTCGCCCGAGGAGGCGTTGTGACGCTCTGCGGCAACACAAATTTCCTGCAACACAAATTTCAAATCGGACGGTAGAGTGGCCTCGCCTTGGTCGCCTTTTGCAAATGCCAGATAGTCTTCGAGCATGTGCTCCATTTCCGACACGTCAATGCGCAGCTCTTCAATCTCGGGGCTCTCCCCTAGCATGGCCAGTTGCAATTTGAACCGGGTGAGGGGGGTGCGCAAATCATGGCTCACCCCGGCCAGCATGGTGGTGCGTTGTTCAATCTGGCGTGTAAGCCGGTCGCGCATTTGTAAGAATGCCAGTGACGCGCGGCGGACTTCAGACGCGCCGACCGGTTTGAACGTCTCCACCTCTCGGCCCAGTCCAAAGCGTTCGGCTGCCGTTGCGAGGCGCTGAATGGGTCGAATTTGGTTGCGTAAAAAGAGCACCGCGACCGTCACTAAAATGAGCGAGGCAACCATCATCCATACCAAAAATATGTGCCAATTGCTGGCGTATACGCGGCCTCTGTTGGGGCGTAAGTGCAATACGCCGCCTTCAATGCCGACGCGAATGTCCACGTATTCTTGTGTAGTGGCGTCAATCCAGAAGGGTTTGCCGAGCCGTTTCTCAAGCTCGTGTTCTAGTTTGCCTTCCAGCAAAATGTAGCTTGTCGGGGCGTGTACTGTTGGCAGGGTGTCGCCGGGTGCAAAGCGGATCGGCATTTGCAGTGTATCTCTGACTGTCTGGGTTAAAATCGGCGCGTCGGGTGGGCCAGGGTAGGTTTCATAAATGTCGATGATGAAAGAAATTTCGCGGGCAACTTCCGTCGAAAGCTTGTTGGTGACAAGCTCCCAGTGGCGTTCGAGAAAGACATAGGTGACCACCATTTGGAGCAGCACCATTGGCGTGACGATGATCAGCAGCGAGCGGCCAAAGAGGCCTTCGGGCAAGTACGGCTTGAGCCAGATGAAGGGCAGGCTGGACAGTTTCTGTAGTGTCTTGAAACGTCGCTCCCACAACGACCTTTGGTGACGGTCCACATGTGAGGGCTCATCATTGCTGGTTGTGGGGTTGCTCATAGGTTAGATCTCCTGCCGGAAATTATTTGGATGTTTTTAATCCGGCTTGAATACATAGCCCGCGCCGCGCACGGTTTGTAGATAGAGAGGATTCTTGGGGTCGCGTTCAATTTTACGACGTAGGCGATTGATTTGCACATCTACTGCACGCTCGCCGCCGGCTTGGTCATCTTCCCGGATGTCGTCGCGCGAGAAAACTTGGCCCGGACGGTTTGCAAACAGCGTGAGCAATTGAAGTTCCCGGTCGGTTAGCCGGACCGGTTGATCATCGCGCCACAGGCGGCCGTTTTTGGCATCCAGTCGGCACGGGCCAAATGTTATTTCCCCGCCCGTACTTTCCACGGGTTGGGATGTGCGGAACCGCTTCAAAATCATGCGAATGCGGAGCAGGAGTTCTTTGGGCTCGAATGGCTTCGACAAATAATCATCGGCACCAGCTTCTAACCCTTCAATGCGTTCGTCCGTCTCTGCTAGAGCGGTTAGCAAGAGCACAGGCACATCGGACTTGCGGCGTAAGTCGCGGGTCAATTCAAAGCCTGTTTCGCCGGGCATCATGACGTCGAGCACCAGTAAATCAAACGTCAAGCTGCGCAGTTTCTCCCGCGCTTCGCTTGCCGATTCGGCTGTGGACACCCGGTAGCCATTATCGCTCAAATAGCGTTTGAGCAGCTCGCGAATACGGCGGTCATCGTCGACAATCAGCAGATGGGGTGTTTCTTCATCCAGGACATTGCGCTGGCGGGTTGGTGTAGCCAGAGTGCTCAAGAGACTTCTCCCTTACCCGTCAATTTGGCCACGGTCGATTGATCTTCTGGGTTGATGAGTGCCAGAAGTGTTTTGCGGAAGGTGTCTATGGCTTCCGGTCCTGCTTGGTTCAAGGCCTTGGCCACCCGTTTACGTTGAGGTTCTGATAGGCGACGCTCCAATTGCTCGCCTTTATGGCTCAGGTGAAGCAGACGCTGGCGTCTGTCGCGGGTGCCTGTTTTTTGGATGACGTATTCTTCTGCCACCAATTGCTTCAAAACCCGCGCGAGGCTTTGCTTGGTGATGCCTAAGATGGCCAGCAATTGCGCCACGGTAATGCCGGGATGGCGTCCCACAAAGTGGATGACCCTGTGGTGCGCGCGCCCAAAGTCGTAGTCCGTCAGGATGGCGTCGGGGTCGCTCGTGAAATCTCGATAAGCAAAAAAGAGCAGCTCAATGACCTCGTTGAGAGGGTCGTGGTGGTCCTCTTTTTTTGTCGGGAAGGCGGATTTTGACGCAGCAGCGTCCAGTGAGGCGGTTTTTGCCGTTTCACGAAGCGCAGAGTTCTGCGCAAAAGCCTGTTTGTCGGTTAATTTTATGTCAGCCATGTTGACATATCTTTATCTTGAATGTTACAAAAGTTGCGCCTGATAAGACATAAATGAAAACAGGCGGCGCGGAAATGCTTTTAGTGGCACAGTTTACTCTCATTTTTTGACTCGTCCCACTTCTAACTGGTGCCTATTTTGGCTGGTGCCAAGTTTAGGTCTTTCTGTACATTGACGTAACATAATTTGCTTCTGCATAGTCTACCCACTTTGCGGGCAAGGAAACAGGATAAGTCCCATGGCGGATATCCCTTTTGATCAACGTGACGGTTCTATTTGGTTTAACGGTGAACTCATACCTTGGAAAGATGCCAAGGTTCATGTGCTGACACATGGTTTGCATTATGCCAGTGCGGTGTTTGAAGGGGAACGTGTCTATGGAGGCGAGATCTTCAAATTGAACGAACACACGGAACGTTTGTTCGAATCTGCCAATATTCTCGGCTTCAAAATTCCTTACACAATTGATGAAATCAATGCAGCTTGTATTGAAGCAGTTGAAGATGCAGGTCTTATTGATGGCTATGTGCGCCCGATTGCGTGGCGCGGTAGTGAGATGATGGGTGTGTCTGCGCAGAACAATCGGATCAATGTGGCGATTGCTGCATGGGAATGGCCGTCCTACTTCGATCCTGAAGAGCGCCTTAAAGGCATTCGCATGGATATTGCGAAGTATAAACGTCCCTCACCTGAAACGATCCCATGCAAAAGTAAAGCGGCTGGGCTTTATATGATTTGCACCATTTCTAAACATGCCGCTGAAGCTAAAGGCTATGCGGATGCGTTGATGTATGATTATCGCGGTTATGTGGCTGAGGCGACGGGCGCGAATATTTTCTTCGTTAAAGACGGTGTTCTTCATACCCCGACGCCAGATTGTTTCCTGGATGGGATTACCCGCCGCACTGTTATTGGTTTGGCTAAGAAGCGCGGCTATGAAGTGGTTGAGCGTCACATTCTTCCTGAAGAATTGGACGGTTTCTCCGAGTGCTTCATTACCGGGTCAGCGGCTGAAGTAACAGCGGTTGCTGAAATTGGTCCGCACCGCTTTGTGCCAAGTGAGATCACGAAGGTTTTGATGGCTGATTATATGGTGGAAGTGCAGCCGAAAAAGGTGCGTGCTTAAGCCTACCAGCTCAAGACCATTTGTCGGCGGCGTCGTCGTCAGCTGATTTTGCGGCAACCCAATTTGTACCTTGAGGCCCCGTTTCTTTTTTCCAGAACGGGGCCTTTGTTTTAAGCCAGTCCATGAGAAACATTGCCGCTTCAAACGCTGCTTGTCGGTGAGGGGAGGCGGTGAGCACCATCACGATTTGGTCGCCGGGTGTGAGCGTGCCATAGCGGTGGATGATGAGGCTGTCACTGAGCGGCCAGCGCTTGTGGGCCTCGGCTTCAATTTGTTCTAATTGCTTTTCCGTCATGCCGGGGTAGTGCTCAAGGGTCATTTGGCCTTGATCTGGCTCGGCGTTTTCGGGAGACGTGTGGAAGTCCCGCACAAGTCCGGTAAAGCTCACAACAGCGCCAATATCGGTGCGCCCGTCGATCATCTTTTTGACTTCGGTGCTGAGGTCAAAATCAACTTCTTGAACGCGGACCATGCCTCAGCCTCCTGTTACCGGTGGGAAGAAGGCAACTTCGCGGGCGCCCACAACAGACGCTTCAAGGGGCGCATGTTCTTGATCAATCGCTACTTTTATGAGATCGAGATCTGAAAAGGCTGCTTGATAATTATCGCCTTTTGCGCCCAGAAATGTGATGAGCTCATGGGCCGTGGTGACAGACGCTGGTAGGTCCATGTCTTCTTCAGGCACGCCAATGCGCTCACGCAACCATGCAAAATAGAGGAGCTTCATCAGCTGATGTCTCCTTTTTTGGAGCCACCGTCTCCCGCCGCTTTCTTTTGGTCTTCTTGTTCTTTTTGAACTTGCATATCTTCATCAATGATGTGGCGTAATCCGGCCACCATATAATCATATCCGGTATAGAGGGTTAGCATGGCAGCAACCCAGAGCAACACGATGCCAATATCAGTATTGTAGGGCAGGACTTTGTCCCCAGCAGGACCGGCCAGCAAAAAGCCCAGTGAGATCATCTGAAGGGCGGTCTTCCATTTTGCCAGTCTTGAGACAGGTACGCTGACACGCAGTTGCGCCAAATATTCCCGCAAGCCGGAAACTAAGATTTCGCGGCTGAGGATGATGACAGCCGCGGGCAGGGAGCCCCAGCCGATCGTGCCTTTTGCGACCAGCATCATCAAAGCGGCTGACACGAGAAGCTTGTCGGCGATTGGGTCCAGCATGCGTCCCAGGTTTGACTGTTGTTCCCACGCGCGCGCCAAATATCCGTCAAAATAATCGGTTATCGAGGCGACGGTGAAAAGAGCCAAAGCTGTCCAATAGGCGCTATCGCCTTCCATATAGAAGGTGGCGACAAGGGCCGGGACCATAATAATGCGGAGGTAGGTCAGTAAATTTGGCAGGCTGGTAATCATCGGCTTCTGCATCTCTGTTGTCATGCGTGAGGCTTGGGGTCGGCTCTTATTGGTGTGGCCTGACCTAGACGCTCTTGCCTGATAGGGGGCGCTTGGGTGAATGCTGGTCAACTTACCATGAGAAATGGATTTATGTGTGACTTTCAAAACAAATTTGCGTCGTGCGCGTTGACGAAGGGGGGCTCAGGAATTGGATCTACTTCTGGTTCTGCTCCGGGTTGCCATGGAAAAAGTCATAGAGTTGTTTGGCAACTTTGCGGCTGATGCCGCTGACATTTTCTAAATCAGATTGGCCAGCACGGGCCACCGCAGCGGCTGAGCCGAAATGCTGCAAGAGGGCGCGTTTGCGGGTTGGGCCAATGCCGGGGACTTCGTCGAGCGGGTTGGTGACAATTGCTTTGGAGCGTTTGGCGCGGTGGGTGCCAATGGCAAAACGGTGAGCTTCATCTCGCAATCGTTGCAAGTAGTATAAAACCGGCGATCGGTCTTCCAACATAAAGGGCGCGCGTCCCGGCATGTGAAAATGTTCGCGTCCCGCGTTGCGCTCTGGCCCTTTGGCAATAGAGATGATGGTGACATCGTCGATGCCTAGGTCGTTCATCACTTCCTTGGTAATCGACAGTTGACCGGGCCCTCCATCAATAAGGACCACATCGGGCCATTGCGGCGGGCGACCTGCATCTTTGAGATCGATATCGCCATCCGAGCGGGTGCCGTTTTCTTTTAGTAACCGAGAGAATCGGCGGGTGAGCACTTCGCGCATCATGGCGTAGTCATCGCCGGGCACTGTGTTTTTGTCTTTGATGTTGAATTTGCGGTATTGGTTTTTTAAGAAGCCCTCTGGCCCCGCCACAACCATGCCGCCCACAGCATGGGTGCCTTGAATGTGGCTGTTGTCGTAAACCTCGATGCGTTTAGGGGGACCTTCAAGGCCGAATATCTCTGCCATCTCTTCCAGAATTTTACGCTGTGTGCTGCTTTCGGCCATACGTCGGCCCAATGCGTCTTTGGCATTGGTGGCCGCGTGCTCTACCAATTCGCGTTTTTCGCCGCGTTGGGGCACGCTTACGGTTACTTTTCGCTCTGCGCGTAGGGAGAGCGCTTGGGCTAAAAGTGCGCGCCCGGGCACGTCTTGATTGATCAAGATGAGGGCAGGAGGGGGGCGGTCGTCGTAAAATTGCGCCAAGAACGCATCGAGTACTTCATCAGCCGCAATCTCTTTGTCGTGGCGGGGGAAATAGGCTTTGTTGCCCCAGTTTTGACCCGACCGGAAAAAGAAGACTTGGATGCAAGTTTGTCCGCTGTCTTCAGACAGGGCAAAGACATCGGCTTCTGTGACCCCTTGGGGGTTGATGCCTTGGTGGGATTGAATTTGGGTGAGTGCGCGGATCCGGTCGCGGTAGATCGCGGCGCGTTCAAAGTCCATCTCGTTAGCGGCCTGCTGCATCTGGCCCACAAGGTCTTCTTGTGTTTTGCGTGAGTTGCCTTGCAGAAAATCACGCGCTTCGTTGACCAGCTCGAGGTAGTCAGCCTTGGTGATTTCATCGGTGCAGGGGGCTGCACAGCGTTTGATTTGGAAAAGCAAGCAGGGGCGGCTGCGGTTTTCAAAGACTGAGTCCGAACACGAGCGCAGCAAAAAAGCCTTTTGCAGCGCATTTAGGGTGCGTGTGACAGAGCCTGCTGAGGCAAAGGGGCCAAAGTAAGTGCCTTCCTTGTTGCGGCTTCCCCGGTGTTTTAACACTTGAGGGAACTCGTGGTCTGCCCGTAGCAAAATATAGGGGAAGGACTTGTCGTCTCGCAGCAATACATTGTAGCGCGGTTTTAGGCGCTTAATGAGGTTGGCTTCAAGCAGCAACGCGTCGGTTTCCGTGGCGGTGGTGATGAACTCCATGGCGGCGGTGTTCATGATCATGCGGGCGATGCGGTTTGATTGACCGTTGATTTTGGTGTAATTGGCCACCCGTTTTTTCAAACTACGGGCTTTGCCGACGTAGAGGATTTCACCGGCAGCATCCATCATCCGATAGACGCCAGGGCTGTCGGGTAAGGTGCGCACTTTCTCCGCAATCAATTCCGGCCCCGTTACGGGGGCTGTTGGATCAGGCGTGTCGGTGTTTGGTGAGTCGTCTGAAGTCATGGGCGCCAGTATATAGGAGAGGGTGGATGGTATATAGGCGGTGCGGGGCCGCTTACCAGAGGAGGTGCTTGAACAGCCTCGCTAAGCTTAACTAAGCGGTCTTCTGAAAAGAAAAATCTGTTGTTGAGTATTAGTGTTACAGAGTCGTAATTATTGGAAATCATTAGTCTTTACGACTTCAAGTCACCCTCTATACCCCTGTGGATAAGTGTGTGTAAAAAAGTGAGAAGCGTAGGTGCACGCTGGGTTTGGTTAATTTCCGGCCTATTTTGAACCATATTCAAAATTCCATAACCAATTGTTTTTATTGTGTTTTTTTGTGTAACAGTATTGTGAAATGCAGTTTAGGCTTAGAAACGCGGGAAAAACATGGTTAATTTTGTTTTGAGCGCCCATGTGCACAAAGGTCTTGACGCGGAATAATTTGAGTCGACAAAATTTCGCTCACCGAGTCTCCAAAAAGAAACCAATGGTCATAAGGACTTACCCTTTTGGGACATGTAGTCGGGTGCATGGTTGAGCTGTCATTGCTGCCTTTATTGAGGGCGGCGACGCTCAATTTCGACACCCACAGCAGCGGCTTCTGGGATTGCGGCTAGTTTTTCCACACGGATGCGGGCAACTAAAACACGCTCATCTTCTAAGCATTTACCTGCGATCATTTCAGCCAATGTTTCCACCAGATTGACCCGGCCTTCGATCAGCAGAGCTTTGATCTGCTGAACCACTTTGTCGTAGCAAACCACATTGGCGTAATCATCGCCGTGGGGGCTTTCAGACACCGTCAGGTCCACGTTGAAGCGGACCGGCTGTTGCAAATCCAGTTCTGTTTCATAGACGCCAATTTCCATATCCAGCACGAGGTCGCGGATGAAGACATGGCGTACAGAGCGCGCATCATCGGCAATGCGCAAAGGTGTCACGCTGCTGTTTGGATCGATGGCTTGGGACTGGTTTGTTTTGGATTGGGTCACGGTCGGTCCTTCTTGGACTTTACTACAGCGATTGGGCCGGACTTATGGGTGCGGGCCAAGCGCGTAAAATAACTATTCGGGTATCCCCGCAACATCTGGTGTTTCCCACGCAAGATGCTGCCCCCCATCGAGAGCTATCATTTGCCCGGTCATGGCCGGGGCTGCAAGCATAAAGCTTATGGCGTCTGCAATTTCTTGCGGGTTGGTGCTTCGTTGCAGCAGAAGGTTTTGGCTTTGGCGCGCAAAATCCTCGGTTTCTTGCCGGATGTTCTGCAAAGTAGGGCCGGGTCCTACAGCATTTACGCGAATTGTGGGCGCCAACGCTTGGGCAAGTGTTTGTGTCAGCGCCCACAGGCCCGCTTTGCTCACAGTATAAGAGAGAAAGCGAGGGGTGAGCCGCCAGACCCGTTGGTCAATGATGTTGATGATATTGCCGGGGGCGGCCTTGTCGCCGCCAGTCTTCAGGTGATTTGCCAAAGCTTGGGCCAAAAAAGTGGGGGCTTTGAGGTTGGCATTGATGTGCTTGTCCCACGTCTGGGGGGTCAGGCTTTCAAGGTCATCTTCTTCAAACAAAGAAGCGTTGTTGATCAGGCACGTGAAGTTCGCCAGCTTTTCTGGCGCTTGGGCCGCCAGCCGTGCGAGATCGGCATCATTTGTCAGATCAGCGGAGAGAAGGACGGCGCTTGAGCCCAGTGCTTCGATCTCGTCTTTCAGGCTTTGCGCCGCTGCCTCTGAGGTATTGTAGTGAATGCCGATTTCCCACCCCGCGCGGGCAAAGTGCAAGGCGAGCACGCGTCCAATGCGTTGCGCTGCCCCGGTTATGAGCATGCTAGCGGGTGGGGCTTTTGTCATTAGGCGACCCCAATGTGGCTGTCGGCGACAAAGAGGAAATACATATAAGCGACGTAGGCTGTGAGAAAGAACATGCCAGCCCCCCGTGTGATGGTGCGGCCTGCCATAGCAAATGGCACGATGGCCATTGCCGCGATCAGCATGACCCACAGGTCAAAATAGAGGAAGGCGTCTGGAATAGGGACATCGGCGATCATCGGGGTGATCCCCATGATGCACAGCAAATTGAAGATGTTGGAGCCAAGCACATTGCCGATGGCGAGGTCTGGTTGTTTACGCAGGGCCGCCATGATTGTGGTCGCAAGTTCAGGAGCTGAGGTGCCCAGTGCGATAACGGACAAGCCAATGGCTGCATCTGATACGCCGAAGAAGCGCGCTATTTCGGTGCCGCCTTCAACGAAGAAGTGGGCGCCCACTGGAAGGCCAATGACGCCAATGAGAATGAAACCAGCGATGGCCCACGGAGATTTGGGCAGGCCACTGACGCCGTCGATATTCTCAGGGTCATCCACATGCTCTTCCTCAGGCCAGCGGGTGGCGTGATATCCAGAATAAACAAGAAAGATGATGAGGAGAGTGAAAAGCAATACCCCCTGCAACACGCTTAAAATACCGCCTAGGCAGATGATCACGAAAAGCACGGTCACAGCTAGCATGGTCAAGGTGCTGCGTCGCAAAGAAGGGTGACTGCAGGCAATCGGATATAATAAGGCGGGAAGGCCAAGTACCAGCAGGATGTTGGCGACATTCGATCCGACGATATTGCCGATGGCAAGACCGGGGGTGCCGTTGAGGACCGCGCCGACAGAGACCATAAGCTCGGGTGCTGAGGTGCCAAAGGCGACAACTGTGAGGCCGACAATGAGGGAGGGGACGCCAAATTTTACTGCAAGAGCGACAGCACCTCGGACCAATACATCGCCACAAATCAGCAAAGTGATTAGGCCCCCGATAAGGTACAACAGCATCATCGTGCAGAACTCCTGTAACGCCGCAGCGTTTGGCTTGTGGTGGCATCTGGTTGGTCGGCGCAGTTAGTGCCCCTAAGTTGTCTCCATGCCTAGCCTAGAGGCACAAGTTGGTCCACTTTATATAGGGGGTCACGGTTAAAAAACCCGCCCAATTATACAACCTGCGGTCAATATACCTCACTTTGCCGTGTAATTGGAAAGTACACTTGGTGTTTAGGGCGAGACTGGGGATGATGAAGGGGAGACGGGCTGTGAGCACTCTGGCTTTGAGGAGGTTGAGATGAGAATTCCAAAAGTCTACTTGGCGGGTCCCGATGTGTTTTTGCCAAATGCGGTGGCGTTGGGGCAGCAAAAAAGAGAGGTCTGTGCCGCGCATGGGCTGGAAGGGCTTTTTCCGCTCGATGCTGATTTAGCGCTGGATGGGCTGGACCCTCGGGCGGCGGGTTTGCTGATTTACGAGGCCAATATTGGGTTGATTGAGCAGGCGGATGCGTGTTTGGCCAATCTCACGCCTTATCGAGGGGTCAGTGCGGATGTGGGTACTGCTTATGAAGTGGGGCACATGCGTGGTTTGGGGAAACCTGTTTTTGCCTATAGCGGCGCGACGTCTCTTTTTGCCGACCGTGTGCGGGCCTCATTGGATCTGTCGGCGCAGGCTACCCATGATGCGTCGGGCTTGTTGATCGAAGACTTTTCGATGGTCGATAATTTGATGTTGGACGGCGCTGTGAATATTTCAGAGAGCGCTATTTTCTGTCATGCGGGAAATTTGATTGCCATGGAAGCGTTTGAGCGGGCTGTTCAAGCTGCCGCACATGCGTTGCTATAAATTGAATGGGGGGATTAGTCCTCTTCAAAGGGATTCTTTTTGCGCTTTTTGGGGCGGCCTTGCATCACACTTGGATAGTTTTTGAGGGACTTAAGTGGTTCCCCCTCATAGCCCCATTCGGGACGATCATGGAACCGAATGTGGTAGCGCGGTTCCCGGCCCACACTTTCATCAAAGAGCGCGCGAGGAATGTTGATCATGTGGGGAGATTTGTCACGGGTATAATAGACCGGCGTGCCGCACTCCAAGCAAAAGTGTCGAGTGGCCTCTTGGGTTTCTTGGCGAAAGCGATCGATAATGTCTTCACCGGTGATCAAGCGAAACCGTTTGGTCCAACTGCCGACGTAAGTCACGGGGCTTGCTCCATGGGCGCGGGCGCTGTTGCGAGAGTGGTCATGCCATGCCCAGCGGGCTGGAAACTTAATCTCAAAGCGCACCCTGCCGCAGAGGCATTGGCCCGGTATCCATTCCTTGTGGGCTAGTTTTCCCGCGCGGTCATTTGGTTGTTTCATCGGTGCAGTGTGGCTAGTTCGAGTGTGGCGAGCAATGCCAATTTAGCATTTTCGGGGATGCCAATTTTCACTTCAGGAGGATCAATGGGGCCGCTCGTCCCAAGGCTCAATTTGTCCGACAATTGTGCGCGGCGCGGGGGCATCGAGTAGACGGCATGCTGCGGTGGAAATTTCATCATGAGTGAGCCATCGACTGTTGGGGGTAGTCGCGCTTTGCGGGATAAACCCCAGAATGAGTTGGCTATACCTGACCCTTGGAAAAGCCTCCATGGCAGCGCGGCGTTGATCGGCTAATGCGCCGGGTCGGCTGGCCGCAGAGCCCATCACTTCGACTAAGTGTCCTGCTTCATTCATGTGCCGTGCAATCAGGTCTCTCAAGGGGAGAGCTTTGGGGCGGATCCATGTCAGAGCTGTGTCAAAGGGGCCGTGCGCGCCTAGAAGCTGTTCTACTGCGGATGCGTTTTCATAATCGACGTCGTAGCCGTGATAGATATCCGCGCAAGAAGACGCAGGCGGGGAGAAGAGTGCTGCATGGCGGGCAAGGCTCAGCATGTGGGTTGAACGCGGCAGTGCATGGCTCAAAGCTGGCGCCAACATGCCTGTGGCTCCTATCATTAAAGAGCGGTGGTTTGCTGGTGTTTCCATCGTCTGGCTCTTTTCCCTCACGCGCGGTGTTAGTGCCGCCGGATCATTTCTTCGATCAAGGGTAACAGGTTTACTTTGGGGTTTTCTTCGCATTCTCTGGGTAACGCTTGAGATAAATGCTGTATCCAGCTTTCATCAGACATTTGGCTGTCTGTAACGCCTGCGCGGTATCCATCTAGCCAGATATAAAAGCTGGTCATATCTGTCTTGGATAGATCGGCACAGGTTAACCGGCGCAGGTTGAGATCTTTGGCAAGACTTTCAGAGCTCGCAAAAGGGCTTATGAAGAGCGCTGCTGTGGTGGCAATTAGGGAATATTTTTTGAGGATGTTAATCGGACGGCTGATCACGTGAGCTCCAAAGGCTGGTTACATTTCGTCCATTGGACGCAGCCCGGAGCATATCGGAACATGGCACTTAACTGTAGGGAAATAAGTGCCCCGCCAAAACCGTGTTGGCAACAGTTTCAGCGGGGCGAATAACCAACCCTCGGGGAAGGGCCAGTTGGGGGTCACTTACGTAAACGCAAGTGACGGGTAATGCCGTCTTACCAATCGGGGCATATCTACTGAAACGCAAGTTCGGTGCGTCTTTACATTTGTCCAACTCGGCTGGCGTTCTAAAACTCTAGCTTCCGTTGACACTCTTTCACTAGATACAGATGACATGCTCTTAGCTGGTTGGTCCAAGTCCTATCAATTTTCTCTTAAAGCAATCGATAAGGTTGTTCATTAGAATTCCAACTTAAGGAACAAAGTAGAATCTGGAAAGAGAAAACAGACCTGAATCTTCGGTGAAGGGATGGAAAATGTCCGCCAGCTGATACTCTTTCTTAGTAGCGGCCCTGTGGCTACGTGTTTGATGAGATTTTGGTCATCAAGACAGGGTTTTGAACGTTAGATCTGCTGCCTAAAATGTGAGAATTAGTCAGTTAACACCATAGAACTAAGGGAGCTATGTGTCGGGATTGTAGGGCATTGCGAGTAGGTACCCGCCAAAGATGTAATTTTATCTTAAACTACCTATGAACTTGTGATGGGTGTAAATTTACTTCTTGCGCTTGAAGGTGCGCGTACCGGGTTTGCCGCCGGTAGAGCGGGCAGAGCGTCTTGGCGACCCTTTGCCGGATTTTTTTGACGCTTTGCCGGACGTCTGGGCTGCGATGGCAGATTGACGCGCCATTGGATCATCCGCAATAAGCAGTTCGGTTTCCTGCAAGCGTTTGATTTCATCGCGTAGCCGTCCTGCATCTTCAAACTCAAGGTCGGCGGCAGCGTCTTTCATTTTCTTTTCAAGATCTGCGATATGGGCTTTGAGGTTATGGCCCACAAGTTGCGTCATCTCAGACACGCCGGTGTCCACGCTCACATGGTCTGCTTCATAAACACTGCCGAGAATGTCGCCGATATTTTTGCGCACACTTGCTGGAGTTATGCCGTGCGTTTCATTATAGGCCTGTTGTTTTTCGCGGCGTCTGTCCGTTTCGGCAATGGCGCGTTCTAGCGAGCCTGTCATCTTATCGGCGTAGAGAATGACTTTGCCGTCTACGTTCCGTGCGGCCCGTCCAATGGTCTGGACGAGGGAGGTTTCTGAGCGCAGAAAACCTTCTTTGTCCGCATCCAAAATAGCCACACGGGAGCACTCGGGAATGTCGAGCCCTTCGCGCAGCAGGTTAATGCCGATCAAAATGTCAAACGTCCCAAGTCTTAGGTCACGAATGATTTCGATGCGCTCTAGCGTTTCAATGTCAGAGTGCATGTAACGCACACGCAAACCTTGCTCATGCATATATTCCGTTAGGTCTTCTGCCATGCGTTTGGTCAGGGTCGTGACCAAAATCCGCGAACCAGCTTTAGTGACCTCATGGCATTCCGCGATCAGATCATCCACCTGGCTGGTGGCGGGGCGAATTTCGCAGATTGGATCTATCAAGCCTGTTGGGCGGATCACTTGCTCTACGAAGACGCCACCGGTTTGGTCGAGTTCCCATTGGCTGGGTGTGGCCGACACAAAAACAGATTGTGGGCGCATGGCATCCCATTCCTCAAACTTCAACGGACGGTTGTCGATGCAAGAAGGAAGGCGGAAGCCATATTCAGCCAAGGTGGTTTTACGTCGGAAGTCACCCTTGTACATGCCGCCAATTTGGGGCACGGAAACGTGACTTTCATCGGCAAAAACCAATGCGTTTTCGGGAAGGTATTCAAACAATGTGGGAGGGGGTTCGCCGGGTTTGCGACCCGACAAATAGCGTGAGTAGTTTTCAATACCCGCACATGCGCCGGTCGCTTCCATCATCTCTAAGTCGAAATGAGTGCGTTGCTCTAGCCTTTGTGCCTCAAGCAATTTTCCTTGGGCATTGAATTCTTCCAGACGGACGATGAGATCCGCTTTGATCTGGCTCATGGCCTGCAACAAAGTTGGTCGCGGTGTCACGTGGTGGGAATTTGCGTAGATTTTGAGTTTTGTTAAGCGCTGGGTTTTATGTCCAGACAAGGGATCAAACTCGGTGATCTCTTCCACCTCATCTCCAAAGAGCGAGATACGCCATGCCCGGTCCTCATAGTGAGCCGGGAAGATTTCAATGACGTCGCCGCGCACGCGAAAGGCACCGCGCTGGAACGCCAAGTCATTACGCTTGTATTGAAGGGCCACTAAATCAGCGATCAACTGGCTGCGGTCAATCCGGTCGCCGGTTTTGATCGAGATTGTCATCTTTTGGTAGGTTTCCACCGAGCCAATGCCGTAGATGCAGGAGACGGAGGCGACGATAATTACATCATCGCGTTCTAGTACGGAGCGGGTTGCCGCATGGCGCATCCGGTCAATTTGCTCGTTGATAGAGCTTTCTTTTTCAATATAGGTGTCGGAGCGGGCGACGTAGGCTTCCGGCTGATAATAGTCGTAGTAGGAGACAAAATATTCCACGGCATTGTCGGGGAAGAAATTTTTAAACTCTCCATAGAGCTGAGCAGCCAGTGTTTTATTGGGGGCTAAGATGAGAGCAGGGCGTTGGGTTTGCTCGATAATCTTGGCCATCGTGAATGTTTTACCAGAACCCGTGACGCCCAACAGCACTTGGTCTTTTTCGCCGCGATCAATGCCTTCAACCAATTCTTTGATGGCGGTCGGCTGATCACCGGCGGGTTCGTATTCTGACGTTAGGACGAGTTTGATCCCCCCTTCACTTTTCTGGTGCCGGTTTTTCTTGTTGGCCTGAAAGGGGAGTGCTTCAAGTGCGTCAAGCGGGGCTGTTCCCTCCGCTACAAATGCAGCGCCGGGGGCCTCCTCAAATCCGTTAGGTTCTTTGTTTGACTCGCTCATAAGCACAATATGGGGGCGCAGCAAGGGGATGACCAGTGTGATTTCTCACTATTTTTGAGAAGTTTTGGCCTAAGGTAGGGCAATTGATATTCTTCATTGTCCCCTTGCAACGGATACAAACCCGATGAGCCCTGCTTTTTCCACCCGAACGCATTGGTCGATTTATTTGCCAGCTTTACTGGTTTCCCTTTTGTGGGGGGCTTTGTTGGTCTGGGCCGATAGCCAAGAGCCGAAGCTGATGTCTGTTCGTTGGTTGGCCTTGGTCATTGAGGCCTTCTTTGTGCCGGCCTTGTATCTAGCGGCGTGGTTGCGGGCGCGGGGGAATGAGTTTGTTTTGGGTGACGGCCTCTATATCCGTCAAGGTGGGTTTCGGTCTGAAAAGTATGGGGTTGCCTTGGCCATGGTGGACAGCGTCTCACTGCGCCACTCCCTTCTTCAAAGATGGCTGGGGGCTGGAACCTTGGACATCACCCTTAAAGGGGGGCGTGTTGTGTCTCTGTCAGATATGGGGCGTGTGCGCAAAGCTGTTGAAGCCTTTGCCGAGGTTCGTAAATAGCCTCTCTTGTTGGGTGTCTGTACCTTCATGTCCATACCTGCCGAGTCGCCATTGCGGGGCTTGTTCCGGTAATCATGCCTCCGCATGCATATCCCCTCTCTTAAACTCACAGCGAGCTGACAGATGGGCACCGGGAACAAGTCCGAGTGTGACGCTTCTGGGCGGTGGAGGGGGGAGTGGGTTCGTTTTTGTAACTGAAATAAATAGATCGTTTACTTGGCCACCCAACGCAGCATCGCATAGTGGGCATGTGCCCAACGAAAAAGGCCGTTCAATGAACGGCCTCTTCGTAGATCTAACACTAGGGAGTGTTGTGTTTTAAGCGCCGTAGCGTGCAACAAATGTTGCAACCGCTGAGGAGATGATCTTGTCTTTGCTGTCAGGCAATTTGAAGCTCGGGTCGAAAAGTGCAGGCCAAATGAGGCTTTCTTTCAACATCCCAGCAACCTCATGGGCAGACATGCTCGTGTCGTGTGGTTTGAGCATGCCGCGCTGAATGAGGCGGTCAAAAAGTCCGGACAATTCGTCATGACGACGCTTGATGCTCATTTCGTAAAATTCGCGGCCTACTTCAGGCAAGCCGGAAACTTCGGAGATGACAGCACGCATCAAATCATTGAGACCCTGATCGAATTGCACTTTCAGGTAATTGTCGGCAAGAGTTGCGAGTGCTTCTTCAACAGTCGCAGCGTCTCCAATTGCGTCGGCATTCAACTCTAAGCTGCTGTAAGCCTCAGCGACAACTGCGGCGAACAATTCTTCTTTCGAATTGAAATGCTTGTAAAGGGTGGCTGTCGACACATCTGCTTTGCGGGCAATTTCTGCCATCGCTGCATGTGTGAATCCATTCCCTTGAAATTCTTCTCGTGCTGCGTCGAGGATAGACCGACGTTTGGTCGCGCTTACACGACGTCGATAATTCTCTAAACCAGACCGAGCTGTAGTCGGTGTTTCTTGATCCATGTTTCTTACCATATTCATGACCCCCGTCACTCCTCCATTACATAACACAGTAGTTTTATGACGAAAATTAAAAAGTGCCTTTAAACGTAAAAATACAAGCTCATTTTGGCTTTAATTGTGTATCTCTCGCAACAACGGCAATATTAACCAGTATTTTTTCAGATAGTTGGGTATGTACCAAATTATCCTAGGTAAAAACAACTGTTCATTTTTAGGAAGAAAGAGGCTGGGAGGCCCGCGCAACGAATCTCTTTTTAGTCCGTGTGACGCCGTCAAACGGGAAACATGTGACTAGGGCGAGGTCTCCTTCGCCAATCTGGGGGTCGATGCCAGACCTGTCGGCATCCACAATTCTAAAGTCAGTGATCTGATAAGTTAGCTTCAATTTGCTTTTCAGCGTGAGGTGAATTGTGTCGCCGATGGTTGTGTACTGAAGGAATTGGAAATGAGTATCTCTGTGTCCTGCAATAATGCTCGTGCCAAAACTTCCTAGTGCTGGCGTGCTTGTTAGGTGACCGGGACCAAAGGCGAGTGCCTCTCCGCTGCTGTTCGACAATATGTAGAGGCGGATGTTTTGCTTAGGCACTTCCATGTAGGCCACAGGCCAGGTGTCAGCCCACGGCCATGCCTTTGTTGGGGTGCCGCCATTCTCTAAGGTTTGGCTCCACGCTCTTGCCATCAACCATTGGGCGGCTTCTGCCTTTGCATAGATGTACAAACCGTGACCGCAAAAACAGAGGCCTACAACCACGATGAGAGCGGTCAGGAGAGCAGAGGTTTTTTCTATACCGAGTACTACCATTATACTTCTCTATAGTTGGCTATACTCCGTCTAGGGTTAATTTGGTATTTTCCCTAGACGGAGCATTCAGGCATTAGGCGTGAATTTGCTTTTGTCTCATAAAGTGGCGTGTCGCCCATACCGCTGCCCCGAGTAGTAAGAAGAGCAGGCCAATGAGGATGGAGAGGTCTGCCGCCGTTGCTGTTTGGGGAAGCATGGCTCCTTTGTTCATCTTCGGCGCGTGACCTGCGGCACTTGGTGGTGCGGCCATCGCAAGCATTTGAGGCGCCCTAGATCTGAAGCTTGCTGCATTTTTCTGCATCACTGCCTCTGCCTCAGGCTCCCCAAAGACGGCATCAAAGTCCCATCCTGCTGGAAGATTGAGCGGGATTTCTTTGGTCTCAAGATCTTCAGAGGCCGGCCGCGCCGGTGTTTTGTCAATGGCGACAAGGCTGGTGAGGCGGCTGACCAGGTGATGGTTTAGAGCAACCTGAGTGATTTCCTCGTCGAATTTTTTGTAATCACTAGACCGTAGGCGGTGGAATTCTAGGTCTGCAATTTTGTTGCGTGCCCAGAGTTTTGCAATGCCGGGGCGCTGCGCTGCTTTGTGGAGGGGTAGATTTACAGCCCATGCTTCGTTCTCGAACTGGCCAGTAATAGTGAGCATGCCTGATGCGTCTGCCATGCGGGCCGACAAGACGATGGGCTCACCAGCATAAAGGTCGGGCAGGCGGGCAGGCCATGCTTCAACTTCTTGTCCATCAGGCCATTTTAGAGCCAAGTCGGTGAGGACGGGGCGCTCAAGCTTGTAGAACAGCTCTTCCATGCGGCTTTGTACTTGGGCCAATGAACCGATGTGGGTGAATGTCCCGCGCCCCATTTGGGCTGCCCGGTTCATGAAGTGGGAGTTTGGCGCAGAGCCGATCCCAACGGGGAACAGGCGGCTTTCTCCCAGGTGATCTGAGATCGCCGTAAAGAGTTGGTCTTCATTACCAATAGCGCCGTCTGTCAGAAACACAACTTGGCGAAGGTAGCCGCTTGGGGTGGTTTGTTGATGGGCAAGGGCTTCTTTCATAGCGCCCAACATTTCAGTGCCACCGTCTGCGTCGAGGTCGCTCACGAATTTGAGCGCTTGGGGCATGTGTTCGCGGTCTGCGGGTACGGCTGTGTTGAAGAGTGTTTTGAATTCGTGGTTGAAGCTGATGACGTTGAAGCGGTCACTGGGGGTGAGGCGTTTGAGTGCCATCAACAGGCCCGCTTTTGCTTGGGGCATGGATTCACCGGCCATCGAGCCTGAGGTGTCGATTACAAAGATGATTTCGCGTGGGGGCGTTTTGACGTTCTTTTCTGCATCCACGGGAGGGGTGAGCATCAGGAGGATGTGATCTTTGCCTTCGATGCGTTCTTTAAACAAGGAGGCAACAGGTGTGCCTTTGTTGGCTGCTTCCCATGTGAGCTCAAAATCACGGTTTGCAGGTGTCTCCGTGTTTTCGAGAGCCAACGTGATTTTGTCGTCGCCCGTGCGCTGTTGCGTAATTTTGTGATGGTGGCTGACAACATCTCCCAGCGGGAAGCCTGCGTTGAGGGTGAGGCTTAAAGAAACCGGATTGTGCAATTGCCCCTCTGGACGCAGCACAGGCGGCGTGATTTTGGAACGGTCCGCGACAGGGTCGCCCACGACTGTACCCATTCCATTCTCGCCGAAGTCAACTGTGTGAAGGATTGGTGCTGGATTGTAGCGGGGGGCGACAACCATTGGGAAGCGAAGCGAGAAGGTCGGCCCAGATTGCTTAACCGTTTGTTGGTATTCGATTTGAATGATGATGCTTTCACCCGGACCGATGTTTGCCACGGAATTGGTGAACATATTGGGGCGGAGCTGTTCTGTGAGGCTTGCGCGTTTGCCTTGGGCTTTGGCCTGCTCATACATTTTTTTGGCAGTGGCTTTGCGATGGATTTCCCCTTCAATGATCCGGCCGCCGATGATCATTTTCATCGTATCAACGGCGGAATTTTCAGGGAGAGGGAAGACATAGATGCCTTCGAGCCAAGCATCAGTTGGATTTTCAAACCGCTGTGTCACGCGTGTGCGACCAATAGGGCCGGTTACGTCGATTGTCACGTCGGTTGTGAGGAGGGGGGCCTGAACATATTTTCCCGGTTCGGTCGCCTTATAGAGCAGCCCGCCTGAGGTCATTTCATTTAAACTCACCAACCTTGGTGTGAGGTCGGCTGTTTTTGCAGTGGGGGCGGGGGTGTTCGGCGTATCGGCCAGTGCTAAATTGGGCACAAAGCTGAGCACCAATAGAATGAATAGGATGGAGGCGAGTAAAAAGCGAAAGCCGCGTGATTGTAGAAAATCGCGTAAGGCTGAGTGTTCAGGTTGCGTGTCCATGGTGTCCCCTCAAGGTCCGCAAGATTAATGAAAATCGGTACGGGTATCATTTGAGGGGATCAATGGGGCTGGAATAGTCTCAAGAGAGGGCGAGGCTTGGGTTTTATCGCGGCAAGAATGTGGCAGGCCGTCTTTATACTCCTATGCGGTGCCCATAGGGATGAAGTTTGGTTGGGATTTTATCCGCTTAACCCAGCTTTGGATGTGGGGGTAAGCCTCTAGCGACATGTTGGCTTCATCAGCGTTGTGTGTGTACGCGAACAAGGCGATGTCGGCGATGGTGTAGCGTTCCCCGACAAAGAAGATGCGTGTACTCAAATGTTCTTCCATCACGTCAAGCGCGTCGTATCCCTTTTGGTGCCATGCGGTGAAATCATCCGCCTTTTCGTTCCGGCCCCCCGGCTTAATGGACCACCAGAAGCGGGCAACGGCGATGAAGGGTTCATGGCTGTATTGTTCAAAGAACATCCATTGCAGCACTTGGGCGCGTTCAAAGGCGTCTGCGGGTATGAACGAAGAGCCTTCTGCAAGATACCAAAGCTGGGCATTGGATTCCGGCAAAAAGCGCCCATCGTCGAGTTCCAGTAGAGGCACCTTGCCATTTTTGTTTTTGGCCATGAAGTTGGCGTGGCGGGTTTCGCCGTTCACGACATCCACAGGGGCGAGCTCCAAGCTCAAGGCGAGGTGTGCGGCGAGCAAGCGCGGTTTATAGCAATTCCCTGAGTTACTCATATTGTAGAGGCGCATAATTACTCCTTGTAGGCATCAAGTAGGGCGGCGAGACGTTCGGTGCCCGCGCGGATTTTTTGTTCGGGCACACCAGCAAAACCGACATAGAGACCGGGCTGGTCGTTCTCACGCATGTAATAGGGGGACAGGGCTGCTGCGTGCATATTGTGCTTGCGCAAATAGGTGCTCAGTTTTACGTCGCTCATGTGTTTGGGCAAAAACGCGGCCAGCTGCATGCCGCCTTCGGGGCGGGTGGGCGTGAGATAGCCTTTGAGATGTTGGTCAAGGCCTTCGAGCAGAATTTGTTGACGCTCGGCATATATGCTCCGCATACGTCTTATGTGTGCGGTAAAGTGGCCCTCGTCCATAAAGTCGGCCAACGTGGCCTGAACAATGGCGGGTGGGTTCTGGCCGGTAATGCGCAGAGCGCGCTCAAAAGATTCGCTCAGATGATCCGGCACGACCAAGTAGCCGATACGTAGGGCGGGGAAGAGCGTTTTGGCGAGTGTGCCCATGTAAAGCACGCTGCCGCTTTGGTCCATGCCTTGCAGCGAGGAGAGGGGGCGGCCACTGAAGCGGAACTCAGAATCATAGTCGTCTTCTAAAATCCAAGAGCCGGTTCGGTGTGCGAATTTGAGCATGGAAAGCCTGCGCGTCAGGCTCATGGTGACGCCGAGAGGGTATTGGTGGGACGGGGTGAGGTAAATTAGCCTTGGGTCGGGCGTATCGATTGGCATTGCCTTTGGGTTCATGCCTTCTCCGTCAATAGGCACGGGGATGATGTTGGCGTCGGCTCCCTGAAAGGCACCGCGTGCACCCAGGTAGCCGGGGTCTTCCATCCAAACGGTATCGCCGGGGTCGAGCACCATGCGGGTGGCAAGATCAAGTGCGCCTTGGGCCCCTGTAGTGACGATGATGTTGTCTGGACCGCAGCTCACACCGCGAGCCGCTCCCAAATAATTGGCGATGGCAATGCGCAAGGCGGGAAAGCCTGCGCCGAGTTGATAGTCAAACAAGCGCGATTGGGGTTGGCGTGCGCGGCGCGATAGGAGCCGCGCCCAAATTTGGTGAGGGAACAGTTCCAGTGAGGGCAAGCCAGAATGGAAGGCAGGCGCAGCACCTTTTTCGAAAAAGGGTGAGGAGCGTTTGAGTTTGGAAAGTGTGACGCCGCGTTTTGACAGATTGCGGGCGGGCGTTTTGTCTTTGGCCACCCGTTCTTCAAGGCCAACTTCGAGTAAGCTGTCGGGCGGGATTTCTGACACATGGGTGCCAGCCCCCACGCGGCTATCGAGATAGCCTTCGGCCATCAATTGTTCGTAGGCGGCGACAACGGTGTTGCGGCCCACGCGTAATTCTCTGGCTAAGGTGCGGCTGGGCGGCAATCTTGTGCCGGGCACAAGCTGGCTATTGAGGATGCCATTGCGCAATCCATCATAAATTTGGCGGTAGAGCGGTATCTCATTTTCCGGGTCAATATTGAGGGCATCAAGAATTGCAGTTGGCTGGCTCACGGATCACCTCGTTAGAAAGTGTGATTGGCCCTAATATAGATTATCTATTGGCACTTTTGCAGGGGCCAATTTGGACTTTAGGATGAGGACAAATTTACGAACCGATGGGACCAATTGGAGCCGACATGTTGAAAATGAAGGAAAACTGCGAAAAATGCGCTGCGCCGACCCCTTTTGTGGGGGCGGCGTGCATTTGCAGCTATGAGTGTACTTTCTGCGCTAAATGCAGTGCGGAGATGGGGCAAGTCTGTCCCAATTGCGGTGGCGAGTTGGTTGTACGGCCTAAACGGGCCGGGGGTGCGTCATGAGCCAAGCAGATAGCTATTCCCCCGACAAGAAATTCCGGTTCAAGCGGGGGGCTGATAAGGCCCGGTATGACCACAAAACAGTGCATGCCATTTTGGACGAAGGCCTTGTGGCGCATCTGGGCTACGGCGCTGAGGCGGGCCCTCAAGTCATTCCCACCTATTATGTGCGGGACGGGGAAAGCTTGCTCATTCATGTGTCGAGTAAAAGCGGCATGGCGCGGGCGGCCAAAGCAGGTACGGCGATGTGCGCCACCGTCACCTTATTGGACGGGCTGATTATGGCGCGGTCGGGGTTTCATCACTCCATGTTGTTCCGCACGGTGAGTGTGCACGGCGTGCCGATCCTTTTGGACGGAGACGATAAACACCGGGCGCTAGATTTGATGGTGGAGCGCTTGTCGCCGGGGCGGGCGGCTTTGGCACGTCCGGCCAATGCTAAAGAGTTCAAAGCCACGTTGATTTTCGCGCTGCCGTTGGAGCATGTGGTGGCCAAGGTGAGCGACGACGGGCCCAATGATGATGCGGCGGATTTGGACTTGCCGATTTGGGCAGGACAAGTGCGGTTTAACCAAGAGCTGGAACTGTCGGCTTCCGCAGACATGCAGGTGGATATAGCGGCCCCTGAAATCTCCATCGTGCCAAAGGAAACCTGAAATGTATGTGCCTGCTGTCTTTGAGCAAACGAACTCCGCTGAGATTCTGGCTTTCCTGAAAGCCAATGCCTTTGGTCTTCTGGTTACCAGCGAGGGGGGCTTATGCGGTTCCCATGTGCCTTTCCTTATTGAAGAATGTGGCGACGGGCTTGTGTTACGGGGCCATTTGGCGCGGGCGAATGGGCAGGGAGAGGCTCTGACGTCGGGAGAGGTGATGGTCGTTTTTCAAGGAGCCCACGGATATATTTCGCCCGGCTGGGTGTCTGACGACAAAGCTGTGCCGACGTGGAATTACCAAGCGGTGCATGTTTATGGCCGCCCTGTTCTGCTTGAAGGTGAAGAGACCCAGCGGGCGCTTCTGAATGATTTGTCGGCCGTCTATGAGGCGGACCGGGCAAAGCCTTGGACAAGTGCACAATTGGCTCCGGGCTTTATGGAGCACTTGATGCGGGCCACCGTGATGTTTGAAATTCCCGTGGACCGGTTGGAGGCGAAGTGGAAGCTCTCCCAAAACAAGAGTGCGGACGCCCAAAAGGCCTTTCTTGAAGGGCTGAAAGCTGACGCGCGGCAAGATCCAAGCTTGGCAGATGTGATGGCGATACAGGGCAAGGTCGTCGCCAAATAGAAAGCAGGGGGCGTGCGTAATTGCGTGGTTGCGCTTGGGCGCTGAAAAGCCTAGTTTGCCCCCGGTTTTCCTCCTTTAATCCCTTGGAGAATATTATGGGTTTTATCTCTGACTCGCTGTCCCGCATTCAACCGTCCGCCACTATGGCTGTGACGCAGAAGGCACGGGATCTCAAAGCTGCTGGCGTCGATGTAATTGGTTTGGGCGCAGGTGAGCCTGACTTTGACACGCCGGACAATATTAAAGACGCTGCGATTGAAGCGATCCGCCGGGGTGAGACCAAATACACGCCTGTCGACGGTATTCCTGAGCTTAAAGCTGCGATTGCTGCCAAGTTCAAACGCGAAAATGGGCTGGACTATGATCCTTCCCAAGTGTTTGTGGCACCCGGCGGCAAGCCGATCATTTATAACGCAATGATGGCGACGTTGAACCCTGGGGATGAAGTTGTCATTCCAGCACCTTACTGGGTGTCCTATCCTGACATCGTGTTGTTGGCGGGTGGTACGCCGGTCATCGTTGAAGCCAAAATGTCAGATGGTTTTAAACTGACAGCAGAAGCTTTGGACGCGGCGATTACGCCTAAAACCAAATGGTTCATTTTCAACTCACCGTCCAACCCAAGTGGCGCTGCCTACTCACACGATGAGCTGAAAGCTTTGACCGATGTGTTGATGAAGCATCCTCATGTTTGGGTGCTCACCGATGATATGTATGAGCACTTGGTTTATGACGACTTTAAATTTGTGACACCTGTGCAAGTTGAGCCGGCTCTTTATGACCGTACGCTCACAATGAATGGTGTGTCGAAAGCCTACGCCATGACCGGTTGGCGGATTGGCTATTGTGCCGGACCCGCTGAGCTGTTGGCAGGGATGCGCAAAATTCAAGGCCAGTCCACATCCAACCCAACCTCCATCAGCCAGTGGGCTGCGGTGGAAGCATTGAACGGGCCGCAAGACTTCATCGCGGAACGGGCTGAGGTTTTCAAAGGTCGGCGTGATTTGGTTGTCTCCATGCTCAACCAAGCATCTGGCTTAAAATGTCCCACACCAGAAGGGGCGTTCTACGTCTATCCTTCTTGTGAAGGCTGCATTGGTAAAACAACGCCAGACGGCAAAGTGATCAATGGCGACGGCGACTTCGCTGCTGCCTTGCTTGAAGCTGAAGGTGTTGCGGTTGTGCACGGCGAGGCGTTTGGCCTGTCTCCGTTCTTCCGCATCTCCTATGCGACGTCAACCGAAGCGCTGACAGAAGCCTGCGAGCGTATCCAGCGTTTCACCGCTAGCTTGAAGTAGGCTGCGATCACATAGCTTAAACGCAAAACCCCCAGCAGTGATGCTGGGGGTTTTGTTTTGTGCGATTGCAGGTGCTTAAAGCGTTTCTTGGAGTTGGGTCACAAGCTGATTGAGCATTGCCTTCACCGACGCGAGGTCTTGGGACGTGCTGTCTGTTTGCTCGAACAATTCCTGCGGGATGCAGGCGCATTCCTGTTTCATCGCGCGGCCTTTGTCGGTGAGGTCCACCATCACCACACGCTCGTCCAGCAAAGAACGCGTGCGTGTGAGCCAGCCTTGTTTCTCCAGCGTTTTGAGCAGGGGACTTAGGGTGTTGGTTTCCAAAATTGCACGGGTGCCAATGTGCCCAATGGGGCAGGGCGCATCCTCCCACAAGATCAGCAAAATAATGTATTGCGGATAGGTGAGTTGGAACCGGGCCAACAACGGTTGGTAGGCGCGGGTCATTAGGCGCGACGCTGCATAAAGTGGGAAACACAATTGGTTCTCCAAGAGTTGGAGATCATGCTCGCCCTCTATTGAGTGTTCGCTCATGCTTTCAGCAACTTCTGAATGTCTTTTTTCAAATCTTTTGGCTTGGTGGTTGGGGCGAACCGTTTCACTGGATTGCCTTCAGCATCGATGAGGAATTTTGTGAAATTCCATTTGATGTTATTGCCCAGCAAGCCACCGAGGCTTTTACGCAGATATTTGAAAATCGGATGGGCCTTGCTGCCGTTGACATCCACTTTGCTGAACATCGGGAAGGTGACGCCGTAGTTGATCAAGCAGGTTTCGGCAATGGTGTCTTTGTCGCCGGGTTCTTGATTGGCAAATTGATTGCACGGGAAGCCGAGGATTTCCAAGCCATCCTCTTTGTATTCTTCGTAAAGCTCCTGCAAGCCTTCGTACTGAGGGGTGAGGCCGCATTTGCTGGCCGTATTGACCACGAGCACAACTTTGCCTTCTAGGTCCTTCATGGATTTGGGTTTTCCTTGAAGGGTTTCAGCTTCGAAATTGTAAAAATCGGCCATGGGATGCTCCTCAGCGTTGGGTTTCTATCGCAAGAGATAGTATCGTATGCGATTCAAATCAAGGTATTTCTACAAAAAGAGGCGCTAAACTGAAATGGGGACTTGTTTTAGAATTATTCTAAACTATATTCAATCTATCGATTATCGGCGCAGCGACGTGCTGGCCAAGACGGGAGAGACCCATGGATATCAATATTGGCATTCCTTCAGAGAACCGGGAAAAAATTGCAGAGGGTTTGACCCGCGTTTTGGCGGACACCTATACGCTTTATCTCAAAACCCACAATTACCACTGGAATGTAACTGGGCCGCAGTTCAATACGCTGCACACGATGTTCATGGATCAATATAATGAGCTGTGGTTGGCGGTGGATGAGATTGCCGAACGTATCCGCTCATTGGGCGTTGTTGCACCGGGAAGTTATTCAGCGTTTGCACAGCTAACGTCTATTGACGAAGACAGTGATGTGCCAACTGCGGAAGGGATGTTGCGTAATTTATTGACGGGGCACGAAGTGGTTGTGCGTACTGCGCGCTCTGTTCTTCCCTTGGCGGGCGAAGCATCTGATGAGCCAACCGCCGATTTGTTGACCCAACGGATGCAGGCGAGTGAGAAGACTGCGTGGATGCTGCGGTCTATGCTTTCCTAAAATTATTCCCCTTCACGGATCTGTGACGGCCCGAGAGCGAATTTGGCGAAAGCTTGATTTGTCTTTTTCGGGCCGTTGTTCTTTTATGGCTTAAGAGTTTTGGCACATTCGCGCGGCGGTGGGTCGGCAGATCATTAACGAGGGATTGCTATGTTTGTACATCACAAACCGAATTGGGCGCTGAACGAGAACCAAGCGACCGATGAGACAGTTTTTCTGAACCGACGTAAATTTATGAAGGCGGCTGGGATCGGTGCCTTGGGGCTTGGTCTGTCCGGGCTTATTGGCTGTGAAGATCCTGCGAGTGCAGAAAACGGCGTCCAAAAAGTTGGCGGATTTATTGATCCAACAGCGGATCTTTATCCTGCAACGCGTAATCCCTCCTTTACGTTGGACCGGGCTTTGACCGATCACAAATATTCCTCCATCTATAACAACTTCTATGAATTTGGGTCTCACAAGAAAATCTCTGGTGCAGCCCAAGCCCTACAGACACGGCCTTGGACTGTGGAAGTGAGTGGTGAGGTGGGCGTGGCAAAAACGTGGGACATCGACAGTCTCATACGCGCGATGCCGATCGAAGAACGTCTCTATCGTCATCGCTGTGTAGAAGCATGGGCGATGGCTGTGCCGTGGACTGGGTTTCCGTTGGCGGCTTTGATTGCAAAATCTGAACCGACTTCGAAAGCGCGCTATGTGCGGATGGAAACTTTCTTGGACCCCAAAGTGGCCAGCGGACAAAAACAATATTGGTATCCGTGGCCTTACGTTGAAGGTTTGAGTATTGAAGAAGCCATGAATGATATGGCTTTCATGGCGACAGGTATTTATGGCAGGCCGCTGGAGAAACAATTTGGTGCGCCGCTTCGCTTGGCCGTGCCGTGGAAATATGGCTTTAAGTCGATCAAGTCGGTTACCCGTATTAGTTTGACCCACGAACGTCCTGTTAGTTTCTGGGAAGGGTTGGACGGGAATGAATATGGGTTTTGGGCCAATGTGAATCCGGCGGTACCCCATGCGCGGTGGAGCCAATCAACCGAGCGGTTGTTGGGGACGGGTGAGCGGGTAGATACTCAGCTCTATAATGGATACGGCGAGCAAGTGGCGTCGCTTTATGCGGGCATGAAAAGTCAAAAAATATTCTTCTGATATTTTTTGCAACAATATTTTATGAGCAAACTTATCCCGCCGCCCTATAGTCACCGCTTGGATGATTGAACAAGGCGCGTGATATGCGGGATAAAATTTCTCTGGTGATATTCGATTGTGACGGCGTTTTGGTGGAAACCGAACAGCTGGCCAATCAATTGCTCACACGACTTCTCAATGAAGAAGGTTTGGACATCGACTACGCAACGTGCCGGCAAGAGTTTGTTGGCACGACGTTAGAGTATGTGCAGCGCAGGGCAGAGGCGCTGCTCGGCCGTGCGCTTGGGTCTGACTGGCCAAATCACGTAAGAGACGAGACTGAAAAGGTTTTTCAGGCTGGCGTGGACGCGGTGCCGTTCGTGCGTGAACAGGTGGAACTCTTAAATGAACAGGGTATGGCCTTCTGTGTGGCCTCTTCGGGGCGTATTTCTAAGATGAAATTGACCCTTGGAAAATCCGGTTTGTTGCCCCTGTTGGAGGACGTTCTTTTCAGTGCTGAAATGGTGGGGAAGGGTAAACCAGCGCCTGATCTGTTTCTCTTCGCGGCCGAAGAGATGGGCGTTATCCCGCATCAATGTGTGGTGATTGAGGATAGTGTGCCGGGCGTACAAGCAAGTGTTGCGGCTGGCATGAAAGTATTTGGATACACAGGTGATCCGCATACGGATAGTGATGCATTGAAAAAAGCCGGTGCAACCCTGTTTGATGACATGAGGTCGCTACCGGCTTTACTCGAACTTGTTTAGGCCTGTTTTTAGTCTTTATCTACTGCACGAAAATCCCAAACGGGTGAATCAGGGCCGGGAATGTCGGTGAGAATGATGATATTCTCATTCACGCCATAGACCCGTGGCAAGACGCCCGTTCCTTCGATATCGCCATCTCGCATTTTGATGAGAGCGTCTTTCAAGTCTGACATGTCTTGATAGGTTGCGCCCAAGGCATCGGGGCGATGAGGAACACCGTGGCCTGCGTAGATGCGGACATCCTTTGGCAGGTCCTTGAGCAAGCTCTCGGTCGTGTCGAGATATTCTTGTAGCCGTGAATTTGGCATGAAGGCGTAGACTTCTCCTTGGTGGAGGTAGTCGCCCGCAAACAAGATGTTTGTTGAGGGATCGTAGAGCGATACGCTTTCAGGTGTGTGGCCAGGTGTCGCAACGACAATCAAAGTCCGACCACCCAACTCAATTTTGTCGCCGGGTTTAACCCATGTATCAACTTTCCAAGTTGGCAAGTCGTAGAGTTTGGCGGCGATGCCCATGTATTGGTAATGGGACGGCGTCAACAAATTGTCCTCGGCTTGGTCTTTGAGGTTGTCTGTGTCGGCCACCACAATTCCATCAAAGTCTGACAACGACCCCGTGTGATCGTAATGCAAGTGGGACGGCATAACCGTGATTGGTTTGTCGGTTAGCCCCCGCATGAAGCCGGTGATGTCGCGGCCCGGATTTCCTGTATCAAACAAGAGGGCGCGGTCTTCGCCGATGATGAGATAAGACAGATTGTCTTGGAAGAAGCGCGGCTCGTTTAGCGCATAAGTTGTTTCATTGATTTTTTCGATGGTGTGGTAGTCGTCCAACCAAGTTTCGTTTTCGCCCAATGCCACATCTTCTTGTGCAATGAGAGGAGGCGATACGAACAAGCCCCACAGTGCTGATGTTACAGGCGCGCGAAAGAAATAGACGGCGATGATCAGGACGATTAAAACGCCCAATATTCTTTTAAGTGTTTTCACAAGAACTCTCCCCAGATTTTGATCGGTATTAAACAGCGCGCCGCGCAATAGAGCAAGTCTGAGAAACTCACTTAAGTCTTTCACAAAATCTGGAGGACTTTTGCCCTAAAGGGAGAGACGCTTTGTCTCATCGCTCTTTTTCTCTCTCTATGGTTAGACTGCATGCTGAACACGTGGTTTCTAAAAGGGATGTGCGATGACTATTCTTGCATTGAATGTGGCAGCAGTTCTTTTGATTATTGGTGCCTTGCACGGATTTTGGGGCTTGCGCATTTGGCTGCCTGTTCGCGATGAGCAACAGCTCGCGCGGTCCGTTGTTGGCGCGCGCGACATTGTTTCCATGCCGCCCCCTTTGCAATGTTTCTTGGTCGCATTTGCTTTGTTCGGTGGCACCTTGGGCATATTGGCTTTGGCAGGAATTGTGAGCCTTCCCTTTGTTCCCTTCGTGCTGGTGCAAGCGGGGATGGCTTTTTTCTCAGCTATTTTTATCATGCGAGGGCTTATTGGCTTTACCCCGTTCTGGGCGCGGATTACCCCAGAGATGCCGTTTCGGTCTTTGGACCGCCGGGTCTATTCGCCGCTTTGCGTTTTGATTGGGGTTGGTATTGTCACGGTTGTGGTGTCGGGTCTAACGTAAAAGCCGCGAGGGATGCTCGCGGCTTTACTTGATTATGGACTGTTGATGGTCGCGAAAATTATTCAGCAGCTACCTTCGTCGATTCTAGTTCGGCGATGTATTTCTCTGTTTCCAAAGCGGCCATGCACCCTAAGCCTGCTGCTGTGACAGCTTGGCGGTAGGTGTCATCAGTTACGTCGCCTGCTGCAAAGACACCGGGAATTGTGGTGGCTGTGCTGTCTGGCGCGGTGATCAAATAGCCACCGGGTTTGGTGTCGAGTTGATCGGTGAAGAGTTCCGTGGACGGGGCGTGACCAATGGCAATGAAAACACCGTCTGTTGGAATTTCTTTTGTGTCGCCGGTGTTGGTATCTTTCAAGCGAACATGGGTAACGCCCGGGCTGTCTTTTGCCAAGATTTCATCGATGGATGAATTCCAAATGACTTCAATTTTATCATGCTTGAGTAAACGGTCCGCCAGAATTTTTTCACTGCGCAAGGTATCGCGACGGTGAACCAGTGTGACTTTGCTGGCAAAGTTTGTGAGGAAGAGAGCTTCTTCTACTGCTGTGTTGCCGCCGCCGACAACAACAACTTCCTTCTCACGGTAGAAAAAGCCGTCGCATGTGGCACAGGCAGACACGCCGAAGCCTTGGTATTTTTCTTCGGAGGGAAGACCCAACCATTTGGCTTGGGCACCGGTGCAGATGATCAACGCGTCGGCTGTGTAAACAGTTCCGCTGTCGCCGGTAAGGCGGATAGGGCGGGTTTTCAGTTCGGCTTTGACAATGGTGTCTGCGACCATGTTTGTACCGACGTGACGGGCTTGGGCTTCCATCTGTTCCATCAGCCAAGGGCCTTGGATGACATCAGCAAAACCGGGATAGTTTTCTACGTCAGTTGTAATGGTGAGCTGGCCACCAGGCTGGATGCCTTGGATCAACGTTGGTTCCAACATTGCGCGCGCAGCATAAATGGCTGCGGTATATCCAGCAGGGCCTGAGCCTAGAATGATGACTTTTGAATGCTGTGTATCGGACATGGTCTAATCTTTCTACGAGCGCGGAATGTGGGTTCGTTCAATATTTGATTTGTTAGGTGTGTGTTGTCTTAAGCTCAATATAGGAGCTTGTTCCCTGACCTCAAAGGGCGTTCACGTGTTTTGTGATGCGAGAAGTCAAAGGGGGTAGAAAAGTAGGGCCGCTCGGGTGAAACCGACGAGCGGCCCTTGAACTTTAGAGTGTTTCTGCGTGCTTCGTGAGGTATGAAGCAACGCCTTCAGCGGTGTCTTTCATGCCTTCGTCGCCTTTGTTCCAACCCGCTGGGCAAACTTCGCCGTGCTCTTCGTGGAATTGCAACGCGTCAACCAAACGCAGTGTTTCGTCAACATCACGACCCAATGGCAGGTCGTTTACGAGTTGGTGACGCACCATGCCTTCTTTGTCGATGAGGAATGTGCCGCGCAATGCAACACCGTCGTCTTCGATGAGAACGTCGTAATCAGTTGCGATTGACTTCGTGATGTCGGCAACCATTGGGAATTTCACTGGGCCCAAACCACCATCGTTTGGAGCTGTGTTGCGCCAAGCGTAGTGAGAGAACTGGCTGTCGACTGATACGGCGATAACCTTCGTGTTGCGCTCAGCAAATGCGGCAACGCGATTTGAGAAGGCAAGGATCTCAGACGGGCACACGAATGTGAAGTCGAGCGGGTAGAAGAAAACCACGCCGTAGCTGCCGTCGAGGAAAGTCTTCAAGTTGAAGTCTTCAACAATTGAGCCATCAGCCAATACAGCTGCAGCGGTGAAATCTGGGGCTTGTTTTCCGACGAGAACGCTCATTTGAGTCTCCAATTTGGCGGGTTTTAATTTCTAAACGTTATTTAGAACAATTCTAATTGTGAGGCAAGGTCTATTTTGTCTCAGGTTAAGTGATTGTTTTTATATAGATTTTCCCGTTGATCTTGCGAGAGGAAGAGCGGGATTTCTGTGTGAAAGAGAATCTAGGGGCCTAAAGGAGTGATCTTTAGGGCTGGTGAGAAGCTTGGGGCTTAAAGCGTATGGCGGGTGTGGAAGGCGGTGACGATGTGCTCTGCGATCTCTTGGGTTGGAGCGAGTGGCTCATAGCTCCATTGCTCCAACTGACCTTGGAAAGGCCGCGCCACACCTTTGGCGTAGAGGGCATCGAGGAAGCGGCGAAACTTTGTGGTGCCGCCTTTTTTGCGCGGGGTCAACTCGATGACGTGAACGGGTTTGCCGGTGGTGGTTGCTTCGCCCACCATGTTGGTAGATTCGCCCGTAACTAGAATTGCGTCTGCAAGACCCAGCATGCCCAGATAGGGGTTGTCGCCTGTGCCGTCCCAGAAATAAGCATTTGTGTCCGCGAAAGCCTGTTTAAGGGCGGCGGTTTGGGCCTCGCCTGTGCGGCGGGAGGTGGTGATCATGAGACCAGCGCCAGAGGTGCGGGCTAAAAAGGCCAATTGATCGCCGAGCGCTGCGGCGGTATCGGGGGTGAAATCGTATAATTTATTGGCACCGCCGATCAGTACGGCCACGCGCGGTGTTGGTAAGTTGGCCATGGTGGGGGCCCACTTTTGCGCAGCAGCGGAGAGTTTTTCTGGGGTGACCAGAGACGGGGCGGTGAGGGTTGAATGCACGTTGCGGCCTTCGAGCCGGTCGTGAACAGGGGCCCAAAAGAAATCAAACCACTTGGTCGGCACACGCGGGTTTTGCAGGATAACAACAAAGGTTTTGCCGCCTGAGCGTTTTTTGATCATGCGGGCGTGGGGAATAGCTTGGCGGCCTGTGGCGATGACCATGTCGGGCCAAGGGGCCTGTAGATCATCGCGTTTTGGGGCTGGACCCCACGGCGCTAGCCAGCGCCAAGGTGCGGGCAAGGCGATGCGTTTGATCTGAGGCTCTAGGCCTAGGCATTGGGCCAATCCTTGGGCTTGGATCTCGTGTCCCTTGGCGTGGGTGGTTAGAATCCAAAGTTTTGTGTCGGCTGGAAGGGTCATTTGGGTCATGATCGTGCGTGATTAGGTCATTTTGTTGCTGAAAATTGTTTCTGAAAAGAGTAATAAGACATTTCAGGGAATGAGTCTTGTGCGATTTGAGACTGCTGTAGAACAAATTGGGCTTTTGACTGCCCGGTTTGGCAAGGCGGCGATTGTGCGAAACCTAGTATAAATCTGGGACCAGTAAGACATATGAAGCGTGCTAAATTAGATGACATTGATCTGCATATCTTGCGCGAATTGCAAGCAAATGGGCGGATTACCAATGTGGAACTTGCAAAGCGGGTGGGGATTTCTGCGCCGCCTTGTCTGCGCCGCGTGCGGGCATTGGAAAAAGCAGGCTTTATCGGCGGATATCATGCGCAACTTGTCACCCGGGCTTTGGGCTTTGAAGTCACCGTGTTTGCAATGGTGGGGCTGCATTCTCAAGCTGAGGTTGATTTGCAGGCCTTTGAACAGCTGGTGTCCAGTTGGCCGTTGGTGCGTGAGTGCTACATGTTGAACGGTGAAATTGATTTTATCTTGAAGTGCGTGGCGCCTGACTTGGCGTCGTTCCAACTCTTTTTGACCGAGCATCTTACTTCTGCGCCAAATGTCGCCAGTGTGCGCACGTCTTTGACTATTCGGGAAAGTAAGAACCTGCCGGGTGTGCCGATCGAAGTACTCGATTGATAGGGGTTTGGTGTCTGGACATGCAAAAGGGCTGCTTAATAAGCAGCCCTTTGTCATTTTCAGCTTTGATGAGCTGATTAGATGTATTTGACGCTGAGGATTTCGTAGGAGCGGCCACCACCGGGGGTGTTTACTTCCACTGAGTCGCCTGCTTCCTTGCCAATCAACGCACGCGCGATTGGGGACGAGATCGAAATCTTGCCTTTTGCTAGATCGGATTCAGGATTACCCACGATTTGGTAGGTATTTTCTTTTTCTGTTTCTTCGTCGATGAGTTTAATTGTGGCGCCAAATTTGATTTTATCGCCGGACATTTTGGAGACGTCGATGATGTCGGCGCGGCCGATCATACTTTCTAGCTCCATGATCCGGCCTTCATTATGGCCCTGTTGCTCTTTAGCTGCGTGATACTCCGCATTTTCAGACAGGTCGCCATGGGCGCGCGCTTCTGAAATCGCCGCGATGATGCGCGGACGTTCTACAGACTTGCAATTTCTCAACTCATCTCCCAGGGCCACATAGCCACCGGAAGTCATAGGAACTTTTTCCATAGTTGGATGGTCTTTCTATCTTGACCTTTCGGCCTTATCTCGACCTCTCGGCCTAGGCCACTTCGGGGGCCTATACGGTCCAGCTGGTTTTACCCATCTGTTTTGAGAGCCTATCATCGATCAAAAGGGGGGTTCTGGTCAATTCCCAATTGATAGAGTAGGGGAGAAGGTCGTTTTAAAACGCAACGCCCGACCAAAAAAGGCCGGGCGGATACGGTGAATAGGTGTTCGGACCTCTTATGCTTTGGCGTTTGCTGCTGCATGGAAGGTTTGAAGCGGGGTAACCTCTAGTTGGTCATCGCGCAAGGCTGCAATCCCTTCAGCAGCGGCACGCGCGCCTGCAACTGTGGTGTAGTAAGGAATTTTGTTCATTAACGCGGACCGGCGAATCGATTTCGAGTCGGCCAGTGCCTGCATGCCTTCGGTGGTATTGATCACCAAGGCTACATCGCGGTTTTCGATTTCATCGACGATATGAGGACGACCTTCGAGCACTTTGTTGACTGTGCGGACCTTGAGGCCTTGCTCAACTAGGTAGCTTGCGGTGCCGCTGGTGGCAATGAGTTCGAAGTCGATTTTTACCAAGCTTTGGCAAATGGCAACCATTTTGGGTTTGTCGCTGTCTTTGACGGAGATAAAGACAACGCCGCCATTTGGCAGGTCGATGCTTGCGCCCATTTGGCTTTTGGCAAAGGCCATTGCAAAGGTTTTATCCAAGCCGATGACTTCGCCCGTAGACCGCATTTCTGGCCCAAGGACCGTATCGACACCGGGGAACCGAGCGAAGGGGAAGACAGCTTCTTTGACTGCAACGTGGTCAAAGTTGGCCCTGGTCAAGTTGAAGTCTGCAAGCTTTTCGCCAGCCATAATGCGAGTGGCGATTTTTGCAATGGGTAGGCCGACCACTTTGGCAACGAAGGGTACGGTGCGTGAGGCACGTGGATTGACTTCAAGCACGTAGATGTTTTCGCCCTGAATGGCGAATTGCACATTCATGAGGCCGACAACATTGAGGGCAAGAGCCATCTCGCGGGTTTGGCGCTCGATGTCTGCGATGATTTCGTCAGACAAGGAGTAAGGCGGTAGGGAACAGGCGCTGTCACCGGAGTGGACGCCAGCTTCTTCGATGTGCTCCATGATGCCGCAGACAAATACCTCTTTGCCGTCGCATAGAGCGTCTACGTCAACTTCAATCGCGTCGCGCAGATAGCCATCGATGAGAACCGGTGTGCCTTCTGAAACAACCACGGCTTCTTTGATGTAGCGTTCTAGCTGGGATGTGTCGCGTACGATTTCCATCGCGCGGCCACCTAGAACATAGGAGGGGCGGATCACAACAGGGTAGCCGATGCGTTCGGCAATCTCTTTGGCTTGCTCACCAGAACGGGCAATGCCATTTGGGGGTTGGCGCAGTTTGAGATCGTCGAGCAGGTCTTTAAAGCGGTCCCGGTCTTCAGCCAAGTCGATGGCGTCCGGTGAGGTGCCCAAAATTGGGATGCCAGATTCTTCGAGCAGGTTGGCCAATTTCAGGGGGGTTTGCCCGCCGAATTGAACAATCACACCGGCAAGGGTGCCGTTAGACATTTCTACTTCGATGAGGCTAAGCACGTCTTCTGCTGTGAGCGGCTCGAAATAGAGGCGGTCAGAGGTGTCGTAGTCGGTGGACACTGTTTCTGGATTGCAGTTGACCATGATGCTTTCAATGCCCGCATCTTGGAGCGAGAAAGCGGCGTGACAGCAGCAATAGTCGAACTCAATGCCTTGGCCAATCCGGTTGGGGCCGCCGCCAAGGATGATGGCTTTGCGGCGATCAGATGGCTCGCTCTCACAAGTGCTCTCTCCAGCGAAATCTGTTTCGTAGGTGGAGTACATGTAAGGGGTTTCGGACTTAAATTCAGCCGCACACGTATCAATGCGTTTGTAGACCGGCTTGACGTTGGCGGCCAAACGGGCGCGACGCACTTCTGTTTCGGTGCTGTCTGTCAGTTTTGCCAGACGTGCATCGGACAAGCCCATTGCTTTGAGCGCGCGGAGCTGTTTGGGGTCTGTTGGCAGGCCGTTGTCGCGCACTGCATTTTCAGTTTGCACGATGGCTTCGATTTGTTCCAAGAACCACGGATCGAATGAGCAGGCAGCGTGGATTTCGTCACGTGTCATGCCGTGGCGCATGGCTTGCGCGATTTGCAAGATACGGTCTGGCGTGGCTGTGCCCAAAACTTTGCGCAGTGCATTTTTGTCTTCGCCAGCGCCGAGGCCAGGAATTTCAATGTCGTCCAAGCCATCGAGGCCAGTTTCAAGGCCGCGCAGGGCTTTGAGAAGGCTCTCAGAGAAGGTCCGGCCAATGGCCATGACTTCACCCACAGATTTCATGGCTGTGGTGAGGAGAGGTTTGGAGCCGGGGAATTTTTCGAAAGCAAAACGAGGGATCTTGGTGACGACGTAATCGATTGTCGGCTCAAAGCTTGCCGGTGTGACACCTGTGATGTCGTTCATCAGCTCATCAAGGGTATAACCGACGGCCAATTTGGCAGCGATCTTTGCAATGGGGAAGCCCGTTGCTTTTGAGGCCAAAGCCGAAGAGCGCGATACGCGCGGGTTCATTTCAATGACAACCAAACGGCCATCTGCCGGGTTGACGGAGAACTGAACGTTGGAGCCGCCTGTTTCCACACCGATTTCTCGCAGGACCGCAATCGAAGCGTTCCGCATGATTTGGTATTCTTTGTCCGAGAGGGTGAGGGCAGGGGCAACAGTGATGCTGTCGCCGGTGTGCACACCCATTGGGTCAATGTTTTCAATGGCGCAAATGATGATGCAGTTGTCGGCTTTGTCGCGGACCACTTCCATCTCAAATTCTTTCCAGCCCAATAGGCTTTCATCGATCAGAACTTGAGCAACAGGAGAGGCGTCGAGGCCGGAGCGTACGATCTCTTCATATTCACGTTTGTTGTAAGCGACACCGCCGCCTGTGCCACCCAATGTAAAGGCGGGACGGATGATGGCAGGTAGGCCGACTTCATCGAGAGACTGCATGGCTTCGGCAACACCTGCTGCGCGGTCGTAGTCTTTGATTTTGCCGTCAGCGTCTTTGATCTCGGGTGCTGCAATGATGACAGCGCGCGGGTTTTCAAGGCCGATGCGGTCCATGGCTTCGCGGAAGAGTTTGCGGTCTTCGGCTTTTTCGATGGCGTCGCGTTTCGCGCCGATCATCTCCACATTGTATTTCGCCAATGTGCCGTCGTCTGCAAGGGCAAGAGCTGTGTTGAGGGCTGTTTGGCCCCCCATGGTTGGCAAGAGAGCGTCCGGGCGCTCTTTCTCAATGATCTTGGCCACCACTTCTGGGGTGATCGGCTCGACGTATGTCGCGTCAGCCAAATCAGGGTCCGTCATGATTGTCGCTGGGTTCGAGTTTACCAGAATGATCCGGTAGCCTTCTTCCTTCAGCGCTTTACAGGCTTGGGTGCCTGAATAATCGAACTCACAGGCTTGGCCGATGACAATGGGACCAGCGCCGATGATGAGAATGGAATGTATGTCTGTGCGTTTGGGCATATCAGGACCGGAGTTGACGTGTGAATTGGGTGTCGGATTGAGCGTGTGCCAAGATCAGCTGCATTAGTTTTTGCTCTCTCTGATTTGGCGGACAAAACGTTCAAAGAGATAGTGAGAATCTTGTGGCCCCGGAGATGCTTCGGGGTGGTGTTGGACGGAGAATACCGGGCGGTCTTTTAGGCGTAGGCCGCAGTTGGTGCCGTCAAACAAAGACGTGTGGGTTTCTTCCACAGTGTCTGGCAGGCTATCACTGTCGACTGTAAAGCCGTGATTCATCGAGGTGATTTCCACTTTGCTTGTGGTGAGGTCTTTAACAGGGTGGTTGGCACCGTGGTGACCTAAAAGCATTTTCTTTGTCGTGGCACCCAAAGCAAGGGCCAGCATTTGGTGGCCAAGGCAGATGCCAAAGATTGGTTTGCCGGTTTCAATAAGCTCGCGAATGACAGGGACAGCGTAAGCGCCTGTCGCTGCGGGATCGCCGGGGCCATTGGACAGGAAGATGCCGTCTGGATTGTGCGACATGACTTCTTTTGCTGTTGTGGAGGCTGGCAGAATAGTGAGATCGCAGCCGACTGTTGCGAGGCAACGCAGGATGTTGCGCTTCACGCCGTAATCGATCACCACGACTTTGTGGAGCGGTTTGTCTTGAGTGCCAAACCCTTCTTCCCACACCCAGCGGCTTTCATCCCATGCATAGGATTTAGCGGTGGTGACTTCTTTGGCGAGGTCCATGCCTTCTAAGCCAGCGAAGTCTTGTGCTTGTTTGAGGAGGGCAGCTTCGTCAAATTTTCCGTCTGGCGCGTGCACGATGGTGGCATCGATCATGCCTTTGTCGCGGATGCGGGCAGTGAGGGCGCGGGTATCAACGCCGGTGATGGCAATGATGTTGCGCTGCTTGAGCCATGCATCGAAGTGTTGCGTTGAACGGTAGTTGGCTGGGCTGGTAATATCAGCGCGCAATACAGTGCCGCGCACGGCCGATGCTGCAACGGTATTTGATGTTTCTAAATCATCATCATTGGCCCCGACGTTACCGATGTGAGGAAATGTGAAAGTGATGATTTGGCCCGCATAAGAAGGGTCGGTCAGGATTTCTTGGTATCCGGTGATGGAGGTATTGAAGCAAACCTCGCCAACAGCTGTCCCTACAGCGCCCAAACCACGACCTTTCAATACTGTTCCGTCTTTAAGAACCAGTAAGGCTGTGGGGGCATCGCCTTGGTGTAGATAGGGCGCGTCGGTGGTCATGCAGCTTCTCCTTTAACTGGCTGATGGCTCGCCCGTGAGGGAGCGATACTCAAATCTGAGCCAGTTTGGCCCCATACATGCGCGATTCCGAAGGAAAGCGCGAGTCGGGAATCTTGAAATACGTCAGGTTGACCCAAGATAAATGCATACGCGCGTGTTGGACTCATCGCAGCTACGTCGATGACGCATCCGCGGTTTGATTGTTCAACACCCCACATGGGCTTTTCTCCTGGGAAAGTGCGGGGTCTGACAAAAGCGCCCGCACGTAAATTGCGCCGGAAACTAAGGGAAGCAGGGGCCCGCGTCAAGGCTCGTAATAAAAAAGAATTATTGTGTAATATCAATAACTTAGATGGTGCCTCGTGAATTGCTTATCTTGGCGAGTTGGGATAGCGTGGCGACTTTCGTGGGGGTATCCCCTAAAATGGCCAAAGAGAGGCGCTGTTAAAATGCGTGATCAGATCACCGCAGCATTGAAAGATGCTATGAGGAATAAGGATAAGGTTCGCTTGTCCGCCCTTCGATTGATGCAGGCTACGCTTAAAGACCGCGACATTGCAGCGCGTGGTGAAGGTAAGGATGGAGGCATTTCTGACGAGGAAACGCTTCAGGTTTTGGCTAAAATGGTCAAACAGCGCCAAGAATCAGCTGAAATGTATGATCAAGCTGGCCGTGTTGAGCTGGGCGACAAAGAGCGCGAAGAGATTACTGTTATCCAAGGCTTCATGCCAAAACAGCTGAGCCAAGAAGAATCCGAGCAGATTGTGACAAAGCTTGTGGCTGATTTGGGCGCCAGCTCACTCAAAGACATGGGCCGCGTCATGGGTGAATTGAAAAAACACCATGCGGGTCAAATGGACTTTGGCAAAACAGGTGGCTTTTTGAAGGGCCTTTTGAGCTAGAGCGCCTTTTGGGGCAAAACGACTTCTCCTATAGACAGATGTCAGGGCCCCTTTGGGCCCTGAATTTCTTGAGAGGCCCTTGGAGGCTTTGCAGGGGGCACGGGCATGATGTGCTTCTTGTCTTTTGGGTTGATTTGATGAAAGCTAAAACGGCTCGCCATTTGGGGCTGAGCTAAAAGGTCCAGACGATATGAGTTTTCCAAAATCCTTCCTCGACGAGTTGAAGGCACGTACGCGCGTGTCGGAGATCGTGGGACGTCAGGTCAAATTGACCCGGCGGGGGCGGGAGTTTGTGGGCCTATCCCCGTTTAATAATGAGAAAACCCCCAGCTTTACGGTCAACGACGATAAGCAATTTTACCACTGCTTCTCGACGGGCGAGCATGGGGACGCGATTAAGTTTCTCGAGAAGACTGAGAACCTTAGTTTCATGGAAGCCGTTGAACGGCTGGCGGGAGAAGCGGGCATGGAAGTGCCCAAGATGGACCCAAAATCGGCTGAGCGTGAGAAGAAAAAAGCCGGGCTGATTGATGTCAGCGAGATGGCGCAGTCCTATTTTGTTGAGAGTTTAAAGCGCGGCAAAGGGGCTGAGGCCCATGTCTATTTGGTGCGCCGAGGCTTGTCAGAAGAGACGATTTCTCTGTTTGGGCTGGGCTATGCGCCTGATAGCCGGACGGGCATGAAGGATTATTTGCAGGGGCGCTCTGTGCGTGTGCCACAAATGATTGAATCTGGGGTTCTGATTGGCGGCGATGATATTCCCAAGCCCTATGACCGGTTTCGCAACCGTGTCACTTTTCCGATTGAAGACCAGCGCGGGCGTGTGATTGCGTTTGGGGGGCGCGCACTCGACCCAAATGCACGGGCCAAATACCTAAACTCTCCAGAGACACCGCTCTTTCACAAAGGGGCGACGCTGTATAATTTCGCGCGTGCTCGTAAACCGGCCTATGACATTGGGACGGTGATTGTGGCTGAAGGCTATATGGATGTGATTGCGCTTCACCAAGGCGGCTTTCCCCATGCAGTGGCACCCCTTGGAACAGCGCTGACGGAAGAACAAATTCAGCTTTTATGGCGCATGACCTCAGAACCGATTTTGTGTTTTGACGGCGACCGGGCGGGACGTAAGGCTGCGTATCGAGCTGTTGAGCGGGTGTTGCCGTTGCTCAAACCTGGGCACTCGTTGCGGTTTGCAATGTTGCCAGATGGGAAAGACCCTGATGATCTGATCCGCGACGGGGGTAGTGGGGCGATGCAAGAGGTGCTGGACCAAGCCAAGCCTCTTTCGACGATGTTGTGGGATTGGCAGGTTTCTCTGGGCGAATGGGATACGCCTGAACGACGCGCCGCATTTGAAGAGGCCATGGGCGAGCTGGTGGGTAGCATTGCGGACCCGAAAGTGCGCGGGCACTACCGGGAAGGCGTGCGCAGTCAATTTAGGGCCTATTTTGGGTCTGAAATGCCTGAAGATTTGGGAGAGGCGCGGCCGTCTTCTAGCCGGCCCTCTTCTGGTGGGGACCAGGGCTATGACGCGTCTTATTCAGATTATGATGATCGGGGTGGATATAGCGATCGGGGGGCTACTCGAGGCTCTCAAGGCTTTAAAAAGGGGTTTGGCGGGCCGTTTCGTGATGGGGGGCAAAAAAGCTCTGACGGCAGCAATAATGTGCCTTATTCAGCCGGCCGTGGAAAAAAAGACAAATTTGGCAGAAAAAGAAAAGGCTTTGGAGAGCTTTTACCGGTCCCTGTGACCTCAAAATTGCTCGAAAATGGCTTGGTGCGCGGAGAGGCTGAGGGGCAAAATCGTGAGGCTTTACTTATACTTACGCTCCTTAATCACCCCGAGCTGCTGGACGATTTTGGTGAAGAATTGGCCGTATTCGAATTTGGTGACCGTAAGCTTGACAAAATACGTAATGAAATCATAGATATAGCTGCTCTAATTGTGCCTCTTGACAGAGGGGTGTTGGAGGACCATCTGAACTCTAGGGGATTTTCCGAAACCGCCCGGTCTTTAGCTTCTTTACCGGCGCTTAAAAGCGACCGATTTGCGTGGCCAGATGCGACGCTAGAAGCTGCAAAACAAGGGTGGTTGCATTTGTGGGAACGGCATAAGTATGTGCTGACCTTACAAAGAGAACTCAAAGCTGCAGAAAATGCGCTGGCTGAGGCGGAAACCGAGACGACGATGAAGAAGAGTTTTGAGCGTCTTCAAGCTCTCCAAATTGAGATTGGGGCACTTGAAGTGAACGGATTGAGTAAGGATTAACATTTGTGACAGGGCAATAGGGCGGCGATCCTATTGCATCTCGGGATTGCCCGGGACAGCTTGAGAGTTTTGCGAGGGGACGCAAATATTCTGACTATATGGGACGCAGAGTTTGCACGGCGACGTGCGGCGAGGCGTTTTTTTGCGTAGGTCTTGTTACGCTATATTCAGATGTTCGAGAGCATACTGTCGTCTTACCGGGATCTATTCCCAACGGAGTCAATGAATGGCAACCAAAGCGGCTGAAGCTGAGACCACGGAAACGAGCGAAGGGACTGATAGTCCGCTCCTCGATATGTCCGACGCTGGCGTCAAAAAGATGATCAAAGCGGCAAAGACACGTGGTTGGGTCACTTATGATGAGCTGAACACCGTTTTGCCTTCTGAAGAATTCTCTTCTGAAAAAATCGAAGATACGATGGCGATGCTTTCTGAGATGGGCATTACCGTTATTGAAAACGAAGACGGAGAGGAAGGCAGCGAGGAAAGCACACCTGCTGCGGCTGCTCCTGAGAAGAAAGCAGTTACGACGGCTAAGTCGACGGCTGCTGTGAAAACCACCAGCTCCACAACCACGCAGTTGGAACGGACAGATGATCCGGTTCGGATGTATTTGCGTGAAATGGGCTCGGTTGAATTGCTCTCGCGTGAAGGCGAGATTGCGATTGCCAAGCGTATTGAGGCTGGCCGCGAAACAATGATTGCGGGCTTGTGTGAAAGCCCTCTGACTTTCCAAGCGATTATCATTTGGCGCGATGAGCTGAACGAAGGCACAATTTTGCTGCGCGACATCATCGATTTGGATGCGACGTTTGCCGGCCCTGATGCTAAAAAGGTTGACCGCAGCCAAGCCGCTCTTGACCGTGAAAAAGCGAAAGCTGAAGGCCGTGAGTTTGTCGAAGAAGTTGTCGAAGAAGAAGATGATGACGATGACGGCGAAAACAATTTGTCTCTTGCCGCGATGGAAGCTGAACTGAAGCCTAAAGTGCTTGAGATCTTCGACCTGATTGCGAGCAACTATAAAAAGCTGCGCAAACTTCAAGATCAACGCCATGACTTGGCTTTGCAAAAAGAAGAATTGTCTGTATCCCAAGACCGCCGCTACAAAAAGCTGCGGGATGAATTGGTTGTGGAAGTGAAAAGCCTTGCGCTGAATAACAACCGGATTGATTCATTGGTTGAACAGCTTTACGGCATTTCTAAACGCTTGATGGGTTTTGAAGGACGTTTGTTGCGTCTTGCTGAAAGCCACGGCGTGAAGCGTGAAGAATTTCTAACTCAATATTATCAGAACGAACTTGAGCCTGATTGGTTGCGCCGTGTTGGCCGCCTTAAAGGCAAAGGCTGGACTGACTTCTCTAAAGACGAGAAGGACAGTGTCGGAGATATTCGCGATAATATTCAGGAGTTGGCGCAAGAAACTGGTTTGGATATTTCTGAATATCGCCGGATCGTGCAAAAAGTTCAGAAGGGCGAAAAAGAAGCCCGCCAAGCTAAGAAGGAAATGGTGGAAGCCAACCTTCGTTTGGTGATTTCGATTGCTAAGAAATACACAAACCGGGGCTTACAGTTCTTGGACCTTATCCAAGAAGGCAACATCGGCTTGATGAAAGCGGTTGATAAGTTTGAGTATCGCCGTGGGTATAAATTCTCGACCTATGCGACATGGTGGATCCGTCAGGCGATCACGCGTTCGATTGCTGACCAAGCCCGTACCATTCGTATTCCTGTGCACATGATCGAAACGATCAATAAATTGGTGCGGACATCGCGCCAAATGCTGCATGAGATTGGTCGCGAGCCAACACCAGAAGAGCTTTCTGAGAAGTTGGCGATGCCGCTTGAAAAAGTACGTAAAGTTTTGAAAATCGCTAAAGAGCCGATTTCTTTGGAAACACCGATTGGTGACGAAGAAGACAGCCACTTGGGCGATTTCATTGAAGACAAAAACGCTATTTTGCCGATTGATGCAGCGATCCAGTCTAACTTGCGTGAAACAACGACGCGGGTTCTGGCCTCGCTCACCCCTCGTGAAGAGCGGGTTCTGCGGATGCGCTTTGGTATTGGTATGAATACGGACCACACTTTGGAAGAAGTTGGCCAACAGTTCTCTGTAACACGTGAGCGTATTCGTCAGATCGAAGCCAAAGCGTTGCGGAAACTGAAACACCCAAGCCGTTCACGCAAGCTGCGGAGCTTCTTGGACAACTAGGTTTGAAATTGGACTACTCAAAGACCCGAGGAGCGTCATGCTGCTTGGGTCTTTTGTATTTTCTAAGCGTCGCCTTGCGACGTGGCTGTAGGAGTAAACTGATGAACATCACTATGCTTAAGGCGAAACTTCATCGTGCCGTTGTGACGCAATGCGACCTGCATTACGAAGGCTCCATCACCATTGACGAAGACCTTCTGGAACAGTCAGGCATTTTGCCTAATGAGCAGGTAGATGTGTTGAACATCAACACCGGCGGGCGTTTTACGACCTATGCTATTACTGGCGAGCGTGGCTCAAAAATTATTGGGATTAATGGGGCCGCGGCCCGGTTGGCGCAAAAGGGTGATCTTGTGATCATCATTGCCTATGCCCAAATGAGCGAAGCGGAAGCTGCTTCTCACAGCCCCCGCGTGCTTTTGATGGATGACGATAATAACGTCACCAATATCTAGGGTTCTCGATTTCTAATGTCTATTCAAGCTCGATGACGAGTGTGACGTTGGCGGAGATGTTTTGCTCTCCGGCTGCGATGGGTACGGACGAATCCATTTCCATTTTTGCTTGACGCAAAAACATTGGTTGGGGGGCATGGCTGCCGCTCTCTTGAATGGAGAGAATTTGCCCAAGGGCAACCCCTGCAGCACCAACATAAAGTTTGGCTTTGTGCACAGCGTTTTTGACTGCTTCCTCACGGGCTTTATCGAGCAGGGCGCTTGCGTCTTCCACAGAGAAGCGAATTCCGTTGATGCGGTTGCCCCCGGCTTTGACAATAACGTCCAACAAATTGCCGAGCTTATCGATTTCAGTGATGGTGACATTGACTGTGTTGGTGACCCTGTAGCCTGTTATGACGGCAGGCTCATTGTTCTTGGAGCGCGAGTAAACCGGGTTCACTGAGAACTGACTGGTTTGAATGTTCTTTTCTTCAACGCCGCCTGCTTTGAGCTCGCTAAAGAGCTTCTGCATGGACTGAGTGTTGGTGGTCAGCGCGTCGCTTGCGGACTTTGCTTCGCTTTGCACGCCAAGCGTGATGTCAACGGTGTCTGGGCGGGCTGAAATGATGCCGTGGCCTGACACAGTGATGGTGCGGCGGCTCACATCCTGCGCGTTGGCAGGTTGCAACAGCGCCATGGAAACGAGGGTCAAACCGGTGAGTACCCCGGCCAACATCAATTTCTTGCGGGTTAAAATTCTTGTTTGTGCTTTAGCGCGCGTACTCACCCGAGGGGGCGTTTGGGGGGTGGGGGAGGACGGGGTCGCAAGGGAATAAGTCATAGCTGCTCCTCTTTGTATCGATGTCTCACTCAAACGAAACATTGAGACTAAATTGGGGCGCTTTTGGCGGGATTTGGGGTGTTCTAGGGGCAAAGCTGAATGCAGGGTCTTATTCTGGACGATTGCCTCTGCTTGTGGTGAGGAAGGCACAGTGCGCGCGCGTTTAAATTATGCGGTGTTTTGGCCAGAGGAGCTTGGCTGCTTGGATATTCTATTGAAATTGGTCTCAAAAACCGCTACTCGGAGGCAGGTGTTTTATCACACCCAAGTTTGAGTCTCTGGCTCAACTTGCCCCGCTCAAGACATGGCGCCTTTATGTAGGTGCATGGTCGGGATTGGGGGCCTGTAGCTCAGTTGGTTAGAGCGAACCGCTCATAACGGTTTGGTCGCAGGTTCGAGTCCTGCCGGGCCCACCATTTACGTCTCACCACATGCCCGCCCGCGAAAAGCACATGTGTTACCCTCTGGGCAAGTTTTATTGATTGCCTAGAGTGTAGGTTAGGATTTCGATGACCTGCTGTGAGGTAGTCGCCCATGCCATTGCGGCTGCGTCGACTTCTTTTAGGGGGTGAATGATGTTGTTGTCGTGCAGGGTGATAAAGGGTTTGCCAAGTGCTGCGCATTGGCCAGCGTCAAAAGCGGCATTCCATTGTTTGTATTTTTCGCCAAAGCGGATGACGGCCATATCGCATTTCTCGATCAGGATTTTTGTTCTGATGGCGTTTACTTTGGCGGACTTGTGATCGCGCCAAAAGTTCTTTTCTTCACTGCCTAAAAGATCCCCTGCGGCGTCGCTGGCCTCATGATTTGTCACGGCCGACGTGAAAGTAATGTCGAGACCATTTGCCTTACAGCCTTCTTCAATTTCTGTGCGCCAATTGGAGTGAATTTCGCCTGAGAGATAAACATTCAATGTCATGGGTATGTCTTTGCCAAAAGTGTGTCGGATTTCAGAATATGGAATTTCAGTTCATTCTAGTTAGTTTTCATCAATACGCCAACGGGTTCAGGCCCTGCTGAGCCCACCATTTCCTTATTTTCCCATTTCTCTGTTATTGTTGATTTCAGATGGCGCGTTTTGGCGTATAGGGATTGGTCTGTTTATGAGCAAGGGGCATTGAATGGCTAAGCGGGTTGTTGAGATTACGGCACCGGCGAGTGTGGCGGAGACGTTGATTGCATTGGCGGAGCAGAACGGCGTGGACGACGTGTTCGTAAGCCATTCCAAAGAGCAATCTGAGGATTTGGCGCGCTGCTTTGTGCGGATGGTGTGTGATACCAGCAAGGTGCAGGCGATTTCTGATGGGGCGCAGGCCGCGGTTGAAAAGGGCGCTGTGTGGCACCTCACCATTCTGCCTGTTGAGGGCTTGGCCGGGCCGGAGCTCAAAAAAGAGACGCCCGAAATTGTGCCGACCAAACAGGAAAAACGGGCTGAGTTTTTTGCACGCCTGCGCGGGTCTACAGCGGCGCGTGAAGAGATCATGCTTGAGGTGACGAAAGGCGCGCAGGTTAATGCGGATTTCCTCACACTTGTGGTGCTCTCTACGGTGGTGGTGGCTGTGGGCTTGTTGAATGACAATGCTGTTGCGGTTATTGGTGCCATGGTTATTGCGCCGCTACTGGGACCTAATTTGGCCTTTGCTTTTGCCACAGCTTTGGGAGACCGGGCGTTGATGGTGGGGTCGATGGTCACCAATTTTGTCGGCATGTCCCTGTCTATTCTGCTGGGTATTTTTGTGGGAACACTTTGGACGGGCACATTGGATGCGCCCGAACTGCTGGCGCGCACTCATCCAAGCTACGACAGCATTGCACTGGCAATCGCCTCAGGCGGCGCTGCAGTGCTGTCTTTAACCACGGGGGTGTCGAGTGCGTTGGTGGGGGTGATGGTTGCGGTTGCGCTTCTTCCACCTGCGGTGGCGTGCGGTATTTTGATCGGTGGGGGAGACATGGAAGGGGCGTCGGGTGCGGCACTCTTGTTGGCGATCAACATTGTGTGCGTGAATTTGGCGGCTCAAGTTGTGTTTGTGTGGAAAGGCGTTCGGCCCCGCACTTGGTATGAGCAGAAAGTGTCAAAGGCGGCCCGTCTCAACAATTTGTTGATGTGGTTTGTGCTGCTGGGCATTCTGGCTGCCCTGCTGGTTTTCCTTAAGCCCTAATCGTGCCGGGCTAGGCCTAGCCTTGGGCTGCGGGTGTTTCTGCATCACCCAAATATTCGTCAGAGTGCTGCTCACGAATGGCGCAAATGGCGTCTAAGTTTTCGAACAAAAGGTCTACCAAGCGAGGGTCAAAATGCTCTCCGCGTTCTTCGCGGAACAGAGCCAAGACTTTCTCGAGGGGCCATGCTTGTTTATAGCAACGGTCTGAACCTAGAGCATCAAACACATCGGCGACGGCTGTTATGCGGCCCATGATGTCGATGTCCTCGCCAGTCTTCCCTGCAGGATAGCCTTTGCCATTCCATTTTTCGTGGTGGTCACGGGAGATGATTGCGCCAGCTTTTAGGATTTGTCGATTTGAACTTTTGAGCATGTCATAGCCCAGAATGGCGTGGGTTTGCATGATCTCCCATTCTTCGGCATTCAATTTTCCAGGCTTGTTCAAAATGGCATCAGGGATTGCGATTTTGCCAATGTCATGGAGTGGCGACGCATATAAGATGATGTCGGCTTGCTCGGGCGACATGCCATGTTTTTCCGCTAAAAGGCGGCTGATTTTTGCGACCCGTTTAACGTGGTTGCCGGTTTCTTTTGAACGACTTTCCACGGCTTCGCCGAGGCGGTAGACGATTTCGCGCTGTGTTTCTTCTACTTCACGTTGAAGAGCCAAGTTGTCGAAAGTGATGCTGACATTGCGCAGAAAAAGATCGATCAAATTGATGTCTGTTTTTGACAACTCTTGGAGACCATCAATATAAACTAGGTGGTGGCTCTCATCGTCCTCATTCAAGCATAGATGTAGCCATCCATCTGAATGGATCGTGTGAGGTTTGTCTGACCGATGTTGGAGGCGGTCCCTAAGATCAGCCGGCAAATCAGCACGGGATTGAACGGATCTCAAATTTTTGTATGTGCCGGATGCGGACAGTACGGCAAATGTGTCTTTGCTGACTTTTGCAATGAGGCTGTTGATGTTGATGCGCTCGTGGTTTTTGCGCGCCAGGAGCAAGAAAATCAATTGTTCCAATGCGCCTTCAGCAAAGGAAATCATCGACCGATATTCAAAAATATGAGCTGTCGCCCCAATGATATGTTCGAGGCCGCGTTTGCCTTCTTCAAGCTCAATGATGTCACGGTAAGACCGGAGAGATGAGTGCATTGAAGTGAACAGGCGCAACGAGGTGAGTTCGGTTTTCTCTTTGTAATCATTGATATCGTAATTGGCGATCACGTCGCGCTGAGGGGCTTGTCCGGCTTGGCCTGTGCGCAGGATAATGCGTACAGCAGAATTTTCTAGTTCTTCGCGAATATAGTGGACGAGATCGAGGCCCGCGTGATCGGTTTCCATCACCACGTCGAGCAGAATAACAGCAATATCGGCATGGTCATCAAGGACCACGCGGGCTTCTTTTGCGCTGTAGGCGCTGATGAGCTGCAGGGGACGATTTGCGAATACAAAGTCGTGGAGCGCCAAGCGTGTCACGGCGTGCACTTCAGGTTCATCGTCGACGACCAGCACTTTCCAAGGGGCTTTTTGTGCCACTGAGGGAGGGAGGAGCTTCGTCACTTCAACTTTTGTTGTGTCCGCAAATAGCAGGGACATAATGTACCTCAATCTCCGCTCCCGCGCTTGCCAACATGACAAACGGGCCGATGGCGCCAGAGGTCCCTCAGTGAAGTCCGACAAAGCAAAGATGCAATGCCGTGGTGCCTTCTGGCTATCTCCGCATTAGGCCTACTGGCTATGCGTTAGGTCCCACTTTAATCAGAGGTCTTTAAAGATCACCTAAGGGGCGTGGTTAAAGGTTTATTGATAAGATGGGCGCTTTAGGCTGTTCTGGAGCAGGTTTTAGCGCATGTTTTGGTGCGGGGAGATTGTTTGACCCGCAGGAATGGGGTAAAAGACCCGCCACACATGGCTCTTGATGAGCTGATTTATGTGGTTGGCTTTTGCGAGAGCTAATCTTGGATTTGGAAAATAAAATGGCTTCTTATCAATACGTCTACGTCATGGACAAGGTGTCCAAAACTTATCCCGGCGGGAAGCAGATTCTTAAAGACATTCGTTTGTCTTTTTTGCCGGGTGCCAAAATCGGCATTGTTGGGGTCAATGGCGCGGGTAAATCAACCCTGCTGAAATTGATGGCTGGCGTGGATAAAGAGTTTACGGGCGAAGCCTGGGCTGCGGAGGGAGCCAAAGTCGGCTATTTGGCGCAAGAGCCACAGCTGGATGAAACCAAAGACGTGTTGGGCAATGTCATGGAAGGGGTTGCTAAAAAGCAGGCCATGGTGACGCGCTACAACGAATTGGCGATGAATTATTCCGATGAAACGGCTGATGAAATGGCCGAGTTGCAGGATGTTATTGATAGTCAGAACCTTTGGGATTTGGATAGCCAGGTAGAAATGGCCATGGATGCGCTTCGGTGCCCAGAGCCGAGCGCTGAGGTGAGCACGCTGTCAGGCGGTGAGCGCAGACGCGTGGCGCTGTGCCAATTGTTGCTTGCAGCCCCTGATATGCTGCTGCTCGATGAGCCGACCAACCATTTGGATGCGGAATCCGTTGCATGGCTAGAGCATTATCTACGCGATTATGCGGGCACGATTGTTTTGGTGACCCACGACCGTTATTTCTTGGACAATGTGACGAGCTGGATTTTGGAACTCGACCGGGGGCAGGGGATTCCTTACGAGGGTAACTATTCGTCTTGGTTGGAGCAGAAACAAGCTCGTTTGGCGCAAGAAGGTCGTCAGGAAGTGGCCAAGCAGCGTTCGCTTGCTCAAGAGTTGGAATGGGTGAAAGCCTCTCCCAAAGCGCGCCAAGCTAAAAACAAAGCGCGGGTACGTGCCTTTGACGAATTGGCGAACAGCGAAGGCAAGGATGCCGTTACGTCGGCTCAAATTGTTATTCCGACAGCCCAACGTTTGGGCGGCAAAGTGCTTGAGGTCGAGGGGCTGAATAAGGCTTTCGAAGACAAGTTGTTGATTGAAGGCCTGTCCTTCAGCCTGCCACCGGGCGGGATTGTCGGTATCATCGGGCCTAACGGCGCGGGTAAATCGACGCTCTTTAAAATGATTACGGGCGAAGAAAAGCCAGATGAGGGCACTTTGGAGCTGGGCGAGACAGTGCAGCTTGGTTACGTTGACCAATCACGTGACAGCTTGGCAGGCGATAAAACTGTTTGGGAAGAGATCTCAGACGGGTTGGATGTTTTGCAGTTGGGCAAAGCGACCATGGCTAGCCGTGCTTACGTTGGGGCGTTCAATTTCCGGGGCGGCGATCAGCAGAAGAAAGTTGGTCAACTCTCCGGCGGGGAACGTAACCGGGTGCATTTGGCAAAAATGCTGCGCACTGGCGGCAACCTCATACTGCTCGATGAGCCAACCAATGATTTGGACGTTGATACGCTGCGTGCTTTGGAAGACGCCTTGCTCCAGTTTGCAGGCTGTGCGGTGGTGATCAGTCACGACCGTTGGTTCCTTGACCGGATTGCGACACATATTCTGGCCTTTGAGGGGGACAGCCATGTGGAGTGGTTTGAGGGCAATTATGCTGATTATGAAGCGGACCGGAAGCGGCGGCTTGGGCCTGCAGCTGAAGTGCCAACGCGACTGAAATATAAGCGCTTTAGCCGTTAGTAGGCTGGCATCACTCAGACATGAAAAAGGCGCCGGTTAATCCGGCGCCTTTTTCATGGTCAATTGGCCGCTTCGTTAGGCCATCCGCTCTTTAGTTTGCGGCTGCTTGTGTGTCTGTAGCCGCTTCACCAATCTGACGCTTCAGATCGGACAGCAAGGCGTTGAAGTCTCCATTGTTTTTGGAGATTACCGATGCGAAGGCTGCGCGTTGCTCTTGTGCCATCCAGATGCCCACAACTTGCACATCAAAGACTTTGAAGCTGTCGCCGTCTTTGAGTAGCCACCAAACGACGGACACTGGTTCGCGGCCTGTCGTGAAGTTGATTTGGCTGCGGACTAGGAATTGCTTGCCTTTTTTCCCCTTGGGAGAGGCTTTGAGCACTTTGACTGTTTCGTTGCTGAATTCGGTCAAGCGGCCTGAATAAATTTTGACGATGAATTCTTTGACCAGCTCAAGGTATTCGGTTTTTTGTTCTGGCGTGGGGGTGCGGGCATATTGGCCGAGTGTGAAGAGGCCGATGCGTCGCATATCCAAGTTATCTACGAAGAGTGTGCGAAATTCGCTTTCACGTACTTCCGGTGTGTTGTCTGAGGCCAGAATGGAAATGGCGCTGGAGGCAAGATTGTCTACAAATGCCTTAGCGTTTTCCAAATCATCGGCCACGGCTGGGGTGCTGGCGACAAAGGTAGCGCTGAAGGCAAGACCGGCAACCAAGGCGATCGCGCGTGTCGCGTTTGTGAAGCTGCCTAGAACTAAGTCTTTGAGGGCGCTGTTAAAAGTCAATGAGACGTTCGGCATGGGGGTCCACCGTTTCTTGCCTAATAGGGCTTCTTTAAATTTGACGTTTCGTTCGTCTGTAAATAAATCATCTGCGCAACCGTAAAGCTGCGCAGATGAACCAATGCTTATATGTACGTTCTCTCAAATTCATCAAGAGAGCGGAAGGGGACGAAAGCGGGCTTATGCAGCCTACTCAAGGTCATCGATATCGGGCAGCTCTTCTTCGTCAATACTGCCATTTGCAATTTCTGCTTTGCGACTCTGGCGATAGAGACTGCGGACAGCTGCATAATAATCAATTGAGGTGCGTTCGATTTCATCGATTGTGGTTAGGTTACGCGCGCGTAGATCCACGCCGCTTACCATAAAGCGGGCAACAGAATATTCTGTTTTGTCCCACCAGATATAGGTGAGGGGATCAAATGCGAGATCGACTGTGAAACCTGCAAGGTCGCGCGGAGGTGCAGGGCCCAAAATTGGTAGGTAGAAATAGGAGCCTTCTTCAACGCCCCATGTTCCCAGCGTTTGACCGAAGTCTTCCCCATGCCGGGCATAGCCTCGGCCGGAAGCTGGATCCATCAAGCCAAGAACGCCAATGGTTGAATTGATGCCAAATCGCGTGGCTGTTACTTCGGCGCGGTCCCATTCACCCTGAAGCATATCGTTGGCTAGAATGACGGGTGACCGCAGATTGTCTAGGACATTGCGTACGGAGTCTTTGGCAAATCGGGGTAGAATTCCGTCATAAATTTCTGCTACTGGGCGCAAGGCGACAATGTCTGCAAAGCGGTTCAGCTCAAAGAAATAGCGGTTTAATGGCTCAATTGGATCATTGGCTTCTTCATAGGCAGCGACCGCTGCAGGATCAGCCGGATCCGGTTTAGTCGCACACCCTGCAAGCAACGTGAGAGTGACACCCAACGTTACCCAGAGGGATTTTGTACGAGAATTGGTTACGTTCGCCATAAAAACTCCTGCCGCCCTAATCTATATCGACCCCAAGGGGCCGGTCGGTCCCTTACAGATTCTCCACTACTCCCAAACGCCGATAACACCGAGCTTGGTGATGCCCTCATATTGGGCGCCTTAGTGGCCACTTAAACCCTTTGTATATAGAAGGGCTTAAATCATGGTGAACAATGTTGTGATCCCTCACAGCATTGTACGGTTTGAGGCGTTTTTGGGTTGGTCGAACAATTGTTTAAAGCGCCCAAAATAGCGCTCGAAACACAGGCCGTCCCCAAAAAAGCTCTCTATAGAAAGACAATAATACACCCTCTATTGGGTACTTTGCTATCACACGGACCTCTGGTTAACTAGATTGTGTTGGCTGGGAAGGGCGGAATCGCGCGTTTTGTTGCCTAAATGCCGCTGTTAATCGGTTCTTGACCCCTTTGAAATATCAATATAAAGATATGTTTATATCATTTCTGGTTTGGTGAGGTTTATGGATAAGTTAGTGACAGCATTGCGCGCTGCAGGGGAGCCGACCAGGCTGCGCCTGCTTGTGCTGTTGTCGCATAGCGAGCTTGCGGTGACGGAGCTTGTGACCATTCTCCGCCAAAGTCAGCCGCGCGTGAGCCGACACCTAAAGCTTTTGGCTGAGGCTGGGTTGATTGACCGCTTTCGCGAAGGCAGCTGGGTATTCTACCGCCTGTCGGGAGACGGGGCGGGGGCTGATTTCGCTCGTCAATTGATGGGATTGGTGCCCGCTGAAGATGTGACATTTGTGAAAGACCTTGAGCGACTGGCGCAGGTGCGTTTGGCGCGGTCTGAACGCGCGGCGACGTATTTTCGGGAAAATGCTCCTGAATGGGATCAAATTCGTGAGCTGCATTTGCCGGAAGAAGTTGTTGAGGCTGCATTGCTTGACATGGCGGGACCGGGGCCGATTGGCAGCTTGCTGGACTTAGGCACAGGCACGGGCCGTATTGTTGAGATATTTGGCGACCGGGTGGAGCAGGCTGTCGGTATTGACCAAAGCCCAGAGATGTTGGCCTTTGCGCGCTCCAAGTTGGAAAGCGAAAGCTATGGCCATTGTCAGGTGCGCCACGGGGATTTGTTTGATTTGCCTTTCGGGGTCGATAATTTTGATGTGATTACAGTCCATCAAGTCTTGCACTTTTTGGATGACCCTGCTTTTGCAGTGCGGGAGGCGGCGCGGGTGCTTAAACCGGGCGGACGTCTTTTGATCGCGGATTTTGCACCGCATAGTTTGGACTTTCTGCGAGAAGAGCATGCCCACCGACGGCTTGGGTTTTCGAGCGACGAATTGACCGGATTGTGCCAGCAAGGTGGGTTGGATGTGTCGGAGATACGCCGCTTCCCGCCTGAAGAAAAGAGTGCCGAAAAGTTGACGGTATTGTGTTGCTTGGCGATTAAGCCGGACGCAGTAGAAAAGAAAAATCAATCGGGCCAAACAGTGCCTGCGTTGGAAAAGGCTGAGTGATATGCAAGTAGCAAGCGACCGGCTTCGTGGTAGCGACCCGGTGAGTGTTTCATTTGAATTCTTCCCGCCCAAATCGGACGAGATGGATGTGAAATTGTGGAAGTGTATCGAACGCTTGGCTCCGCTGGCGCCCAGCTTTGTGTCGGTGACTTACGGTGCAGGTGGCTCCACACGGGAGCGCACCCATGCGACTGTGAAACGGATTGTTGAAGATACGGCGCTTAAACCTGCTGCTCATCTCACGTGTGTTGGGGCGAGCAAAGGCGAAGTGGATGATGTGATCGCGTCTTATTGGGATGCGGGCATTCGCCATATTGTTGCGTTGCGCGGTGATATGCCGGAAATGGGAGCTGCTTATGCGCCCCATGCGCAGGGATATAAAAGCACACCCGAGTTGATTGAAGGTATTAAAGGCATTGGTGATTTTGAGGTGTCAGTGAGCGCTTATCCAGAGCGCCACCCTGATAGTGGCTCTGTTGATCAAGATGTAGAATTGTTAAAGGCAAAAATTGATGCCGGTGCCACGCGAGCGATTACGCAATTTGCGTTTGATACGTCCGTGCACGGTGACTTTTTGGAGCGGACGGCAAAAGCCGGTATTAAGGTTCCTATCGTTCCGGGCATTATGCCGACGACCAACTTTAATGGTATCCGCCGCATGGCAGGACGCTGCGGGGCGCATGTGCCGGAGTGGCTTGCTGATTATTATCAGGGGCTAGATGATGATCTGCCGACACGTAAACTTATTGCTGCGACCGTTGCTGCTGAACAGGTGCATGAGTTGAAGCGGATCGGCTACCGGGACTTTCATTTTTATACGTTAAACCAAGCTGATTTGACGTATGCCATTTGTCACATTTTGGGCTTTAAGCCCGCACATGCGGGTGAGCCCCTCACCCAAGCCGCTCAATAGGAGGCTGCCATGACTGAACTATCTCGTGAAGAACGTGTTGCAAGGTTTTATGAGGAATCTGCCAAGCGGATTTTGGTTTTGGATGGTGCCATGGGCACAATGATCCAGGGTTATAAATTGGAAGAGGCCGACTATCGCGGTGACCGATTTAAAGACCATGGCATTGATGTGAAGGGCAATAATGAACTGATCTCTTTGGTGCAGAAGGATATTCTGCGCGACATTCATTTGGAATATTACCGAGCGGGTTGCGACATTGCCGAAACCAATACATTTGGTGCGACGGTAGTGGCTCAAGGCGATTATGAGATGGAAAGTCTCGCTTATGAAATGAATGTGGAGAGTGCGAAAATTGCACGTGAAGCGGCTGCCTTGGCGGAAGCTGAAGACGGCAAAATTCGGTTTGTGTCTGGGGTGCTTGGCCCAACCAACCGTACCGCTTCGATATCTCCTGATGTGAATGACCCAGCTTTTCGTAACGTGACTTATGATGCTTTGGTGGAGGCCTATACGTCAGCTGTTAAAGGCTTGATCGAAGGCGGGGCGGATACTCTTTTGGTGGAAACCATTTTTGATACGCTGAATGCCAAAGCCGCACTGCATGCCATTCAGGACGTATTCGATGAGCTCGGCTTTAAACTGCCGATTATGATTTCAGGCACAATCACTGACTTGTCTGGGCGCCTTCTTTCTGGGCAAACCGCTGAAGCATTTTGGTATTCAGTGCGCCACGTGAAGCCGTTCTCCATTGGGTTGAATTGTGCCTTGGGTGCTGAACAGATGCGCCAATATATTGCTGATTTGGGCCGTGTGTCGGATGCAAAAGTAAGTGCGCATCCGAATGCAGGTTTGCCGAACGAATTTGGTGAATACGACGAGACGCCGGAAATGATGGCTGGCCTTGTGGGTGAGTTTGCCCAATCTGGCTTGGTGAATATTTTGGGTGGCTGTTGTGGCACCACGCCAGACCATATTAAAGCGATTGCAGAGGCTGTTGAGGGCGTTGCCCCGCGCGTTGTGCCTGAAACTGAGACAGCAATGCGCCTATCTGGTCTTGAGCCTTTTGTGCACGCCTAAGCTATTTGATTGATTTTGACGATTGACGACAGGAACTTGTTCTATGACCGACGCATCGAGTGGTTTTATCAATGTGGGCGAGCGCACCAATGTGACGGGCTCGGCCAGATTTAAGAAACTCATTCTTACTGGAGACTATGAGGCTGCTCTTAGTGTAGCTCGTCAACAGGTTGAGAATGGCGCACAAATCATCGATATTAATATGGATGAAGGCATGTTGGATTCAGAAGCTGCCATGGTGCGGTTTTTGAATTTGATTGCGTCGGAACCTGATATCTCTCGTGTGCCGATTATGGTCGACTCTTCGAAGTGGAGTGTGATCGAGGCAGGTCTTAAATGCATTCAAGGCAAGCCGATTGTGAACTCCATTTCGCTTAAAGAAGGCGAAGAGGCGTTTTTGCATCATGCACGTTTGTGTAAACGATACGGCGCAGCTGTAGTTGTGATGGCGTTCGACACAGAAGGGCAAGCGGACACGGAAGATCGTAAGTTTGAGATTTGCGAGCGGTCTTACAAATTGTTGACGGAGAAAGTCGACTTCCCGCCAGAAGATATTATTTTTGATCCCAATATTTTTGCTGTGGCAACTGGGATTGAAGAACACAATAACTACGGTGTTGATTTCATCAATGCGACTCGGCGGATCAAGGAAGCTTTGCCACACGCTCACGTGTCTGGCGGCGTTTCGAACGTGTCGTTTTCTTTCCGTGGCAATGATTTGGTGCGTGAAGCGATGCATTCTGTCTTCCTCTACCACGCGATTAAAGCGGGTATGGATATGGGGATTGTGAATGCGGGCCAGTTAGCGATTTACGAAGACATTGACGCTGATCTGCGGGAGCGGGTGGAAGATGTCATTCTTAACCGACGCGACGACGCGACGGACCGCTTGCTTGACATTGCTGACCAATTCCGAGGTGAGGGCGGCAAGAAGCGCGAAGAAGATTTAAGCTGGCGTGAAGTGCCTGTAGGTGAGCGGCTGACCCATTCTTTGGTTAAAGGGATCAACGCCTTTATTGAAGAAGACACAGAAGAAGCGCGGCTTCTCTTTGATCGTCCCTTGCATGTTATTGAAGGACCGTTGATGGACGGGATGAATGTTGTTGGGGATCTGTTTGGTGCAGGCAAAATGTTTCTGCCCCAAGTGGTGAAGAGCGCTCGGGTGATGAAGCAAGCTGTGGCCTATCTGATGCCTTTCATGGATAAGGAAAAAAAGGACGCCGGTGTGACGGGTGTGCAGAGCGCTGGTAAAGTGCTGATGGCAACTGTGAAAGGCGACGTGCACGACATTGGGAAAAATATTGTTGGCGTCGTGTTGCAGTGTAACAATTTTGAGGTTGTTGACCTTGGGGTGATGGTGTCGGCTGCCCGTATTTTGGAAGAAGCCAAGAAAGAAAAAGTTGATATCATCGGTCTCTCTGGCTTGATCACACCGAGCTTAGATGAGATGTGCAATGTCGCGGCTGAAATGGAACGGCTTGATTTTGATCTGCCGTTGATGATTGGTGGGGCGACGACAAGCAAGGTGCACACGGCTGTTAAAATTGACCCGAATTATAACAAGGGCCAAACTGTTTATGTGACCGATGCCAGCCGGGCAGTGGGTGTTGCGCGTAGTTTGATGTCGCAAGACGGGCGCGCGGCCTATCAAAGTGATATCGCTGACGAGTATAAAAAGATGGCTGAAGCCCATGCCAAAAAACAACAGCTTGGGCCAAGGATTTCTATTGCCGGAGCGCGGGCAAATAAATACCCGATTGACTGGTCTGGCTATGTGCCGCCACGTCCGAACTTTTTAGGCACGAAGACGTTTGAAGAATATGACCTTGAGAAGTTGGTGCCGACTATTGATTGGACACCGTTCTTTGCTACATGGGAAATGAAGGGCGCCTATCCACGGATTTTTGAGGACAATGTACGCGGGGAAGCTGCCCGGGCTTTGTTTGATGACGCGCAAGAGATGTTGGCAAAAATCGTGGAAGGCAAGTGGTTGCGGCCAAAAGCTGTCATTGGCTTCTGGGCCGCCAATCAAATCAACCATGACGATGTTGAGCTTTATACAGATGAGACACGTGAGACTCATTTGGCCACCTTCCACACGCTTCGCCAACAGATGGCGCGGAAGAATGACCGAGCCAACTTCGCGCTTTCGGATTTTGTTGCGCCTCTCGATACTGGGATAGCGGATTATATCGGTGGCTTTGCGGTGACCACAGGGCACGGTGAAGAAGATCATGCGGAACGGTTTAAAGCCGATAAGGATGATTATTCCGGGATTATGCTGTCGGCACTCGCGGACCGTTTGGCCGAAGCCTTTGCGGAACATTTGCATGGACGCGTGCGGAGAGAATTCTGGGGATATGCGCCGGGTGAGAACTTCTCCAATGAGGAGTTGATCAAAGAGGCCTATGACGGCATTCGCCCAGCCCCTGGCTATCCTGCACAACCAGACCATACAGAGAAGGGGACGTTGTTCGATTTATTGGATGCTGAGAAGCAAGCGGGCATAAAGCTGACGGAAAGCTTTGCGATGTGGCCGGGGTCTTCTGTGTCTGGGATGTATTTCTCTCATCCAGAATCCCAATATTTCGGCGTGGGTAAGATTGAAGCTGACCAAGTGAAAGACTATGCCGCCCGCAAAGGCATGGCGCTTAAAGATTGTGAAAGATGGCTCGCTCCGATGCTGAACTATCGTCCGAGTAGCGACTGAGCTGACGGAGTTTACCTAATCAGGCAATAAAAAGGGCGGTGAGTTATCTCACCGCCCTTTGTCCCTCTTTGGGGACTTATTCGCTTCCTCGATCATTCGGCTGCCTTGTTAGACAGCACCTAAAACTATCGCACCGACAAATATAAAAACTATGCCAGTGAACGCATACCCGATACGGGTTGAAAGGTTCATGGGGCGCTCCTCTTATCGGATTAAGATGAGCTATCTTGGAGCCTGGGTTTTCTAGCGCAAGGTAAATCGATGCTGCGCTGCAATAGATATGCGGTTTTAGTCGATCCGCTTCCGATTGGCATGAGGAAAGCTAGGGGCTTGGCGGGTTTGCAGGTGCGTGGGCCTATTCTAAAATATGTTGCGTACCTTAGGCACCAAACTGCGTAGTGCCCCCGGAAATTAACATTTGGGGCGGTTAAGATTCGTCTTTTTGGAGGTTTTAGGGTTTTGTGCCAAAGCCGCCGCCGCCGGGCGTGCGAATGATGATTGTATCGCCCGATTTGAGATCTATTTGGGCGGCAGGGGAGAGCGGGATTTGGCTGCCGTCCGGGTGTTCCAGCAGGTTTTCGCCGGATTGACCATTGTCACCGCCCTTAAGGCCGAGCGGCTGAACGGTTCGGTGGGTGGTGAGCAGGGAGACGGACATGTCTTCCAAAAAGGTCACTGCGCGCTCTACGCCGTTGCCACCGTGGTGTGCGCCGTCGCCGCCTGTGTTGGGGCGGATGGAGAAGTGCTTAAGGCGGATGGGGAAGCGATGCTCGATGACTTCCGGGTCGGTTAGGCGGGAGTTGGTCATGTGGGTGTGGACAGCATCTGCGCCGTGGAATGTTGCGCCAGCTCCCGCCCCGCCGCAAATCGTTTCGTAATATTGGTGGCGCTCATTGCCGAAGGTGAAATTGTTCATGGAGCCTTGCGCGCCCGCCATGATGCCCAGAGCGGCGAACAGGGCATCGGTGACGGCTTGGCTGGTTTCGACATTGCCGCCGACCACGGCTGCGGGATAGGTGGGGGAGAGGAGCGAGCCTTGGGGGATGATGATTTTAATGGGTTTGAGACAGCCCGCGTTGAGAGGGATTTCATCATCAACTAAACATCGGAAGACATAGAGCACGGCGGCGTAGGCCACGCTTGAGGGGGCGTTGAGGTTGGAGGGTTGGACGGGGCTTGTGCCGGTGAAATCGATTGTGGCGGAACGATCCGTTGTATTGACGGTGACTGCGACCTTGATGATGGTGCCATCGTCGAGGACTTTTTTGAATGCGCCATCTTTTAGAACACCGATGACACGGCGCACGTTTTCTTCTGCATTGTCTTGGACGTGATCCATGTAGGCACGCACGGTCGCAAGGCCATAGTGGGCGACCATTTTGCGAAGCTCTTGAGCGCCTTTTTCGCAGGCGGCAATTTGGGCGCGGAGGTCTGCAAGGTTTTGGTCTGGGTTGCGCGCGGGATAGGGGTTGTCGGTCAGCAGGCTGCGCATTTCGGTTTCGTGGAAGGTGCCATTGGCGACGAGCTTGAAGTTGTCGATGAGAACGCCTTCTTCATCCACGGATTTGGACTGGGCGGGCATGGAACCGGGGGTGATACCGCCGATGTCTGCATGGTGCCCGCGAGCGGCGGCGTAGAAGAGGCGCTCTTTGCCCGCCTCGTCATAGACGGGTGTGACGACGGTGATGTCTGGCAGGTGTGTGCCGCCATTGTAGGGGGCGTTGAGCACAAAGACATCGCCGGGGCCCATGTTGGGATTGTTGGTGATGACGGCTTGCACGCTGGCACCCATTGAGCCGAGGTGAACGGGCACATGGGGGGCATTGGCGACAAGGTTTCCGTCGCGGTCGAAAATGGCGCAAGAGAAATCAAGTCGCTCTTTGATGTTGACGGAGTGGGCCGTCTTTTCAAGCGTGAAGCCCATTTGCTCCGCGATTGAGATGAAGAGGTTATTGAATATCTCAAGGCGGATGGGGTCTGCTTTGGTGCCCAACGCGTGCATGGTCGGGCGCGGTGTGATGCGGCGTAAGACCAAATGATTGAGCGGTGTGATGCTAGCTTGCCATCCTGCTTCGACGATGATTGTGGCATGGGGTTCGATGATGATGGCGGGGCCGGTTAGGGTGTCGCCCGGCGTGAGCGTTGGGCGTTGCACTACATTAGCGTCGTGCCATGTACCTTGCGAATAGAAACGGGTTGTGGTGAGCGTGCTCTCATTGGGGCGTCGCTCGACGGCAATGTTTTCTTCGACGTGTGTGTCTTTGCCGATTGTCTCTACCGTGATGGCTTCGATGATGATTTCTTTGCCCGGTGAGGAAAACCCAAAACGAGCGTGATGTGCCTTTTCAAACTCTACAACGTAATTTTTGTAGGAGGTTTGGGCGATGGGCAGAGGTGTGTCTGTTCCGGCGTAGCGCAGAAGGAGGTGGATGAGCGTTTCGGTTTTGTTGGCCGGGATGTCTTGTTCGTTGAGGTCGTGTCTGTTCTTGGTTGCAAGGCGATCCACGATGCGGCCAATAGTGCCGGGGCTGTCGGGGGTGAGCGGTGTTTCTTGTGCCTCCTCCCGGAGCGTTCGAATATCGGCGAGGCCCATGCCGTAGGCGGATAGAATGCCGGAGAAGGGGTGGAAGTAGATGGTTTCCATGCCCAACGCGTCAGCCACAAGGCAGGCGTGTTGACCGCCCGCGCCGCCAAAACAACTCAGCGTGTAGTCGGTGACATCATACCCGCGCAGGACGGAAATTTTCTTGATGGCCTGCGCCATGTTTTCGACGGCGATGGAGATAAAACCATCAGCGATTTCAAAGGCAGAGGTGGTGCCGGGAATGGCATCGGCTAGGTTCTCAAATTGATCGATGGTTGTTTGGGCATCTAGGGCTTCATCAGCGTTGGCACCAAACACTTTGGGGAAATGGTCGGGCAGTAGTTTGCCAACCATGATATTTGCGTCGGTCACGGTGAGGGGGCCGCCGTTTCGGTAGGCCGCAGGGCCGGGATGTGCGCCCGCACTTTGGGGGCCCACACGCAGGCGGGAGCCGTCAAAGCGTACAATGGACCCGCCGCCCGCAGCGACTGTGTTGATTTGCATCATGGGCGCGCGCATGCGAATGCCTGCGACTTGGGTGTCAAAGCTGCGTTCTAGCTCACCGGCGTAGTGACAGACATCAGTAGAGGTGCCGCCCATGTCAAAGCCAATGATGCGATCAAAGCCTGCCATGGCGCTGGTTTCAACGGCACCGACGACACCACCTGCCGGGCCGGACAGAATAGCGTCTTTGCCTTCGAAGAGGGCGGCGTCAGTGAGGCCACCAGAGGATTGCATGAACATGAGTTTGGGGCTGGGCAGCTCCGTCTCTTGAACTTCACTTTCATCTGGGATCAGGGTTTCTGAAATGGTTTCGACGTAGCGCTTTAGAACGGGAGATAAATATGCATCAACAACGGTGGTATCGCCGCGCGGTACAAATTTGATGAGGGGGCTGACGTGGTGGCTGACGGAGATTTGGGTGAAGCCTATTTCTTTGGCAAGGGCGGCTGCTTGTTCTTCGTGAGCGCTGTAGCGGTAGCCATGTAAAAAACAAATGGCGACTGCGCGCAGGCCTGTGTCGTAGGCGGCTTGAAGGCGGTCGCGCGTGGTCTCTAGGTCTAAGGGTATTAGGACCTTGCCGTCGACACTGACGCGTTCGGGCGCCTCGGCGACAGCGGTGTAAAGCGTTTCTGGTTTTTCAATGGCGAGTTTGAAAAGGTGGGGGCGGCTTTGGGTGCCGATTTTCAGAATGTCGGCAAAACCTTGGGTGGTGAGAAAGAGGGTGGGTTCGCCTTTGCGTTCGAGCAGGGCGTTGGTGGCGATGGTTGTGCCCATTTTGACGGCGCGGATGGCACCGGTGTGCAATGGGTCGTTAGGATTTAAACCAAGGAGGTCGCGGATGCCTTGGAGGGCGGCATCTTTGTAATGGGTGGGGTTTTCGGAAAGCAATTTATGGGTGACAAGCGTGCCGTCTGGTTTGCGTGCAACGATGTCTGTGAAGGTGCCGCCCCGGTCCACCCAGAAGTCCCATTGGCCTTGGGTCGCTGTTTCGCTCTGGTCGTCTTTGATGTTCTTGTTCATAGCTTTCGACCTGCTGAAGGGTGGCATTGGTAAATGATGCGCGACTTATTGTCTCTAGGATGTAGTGAAAAGGGCGGGAGTTGGCAAATTTTGTCTGACGGGCGCTTTATGGGCAAGCGGCGGGCTTCTTTTACTTCGCCAGAATCAGGTTCTTAGCATAAAGTGCGCCCATGACGATTTGGGGAAAACTTGCAGGTGCTGCGACTGGTTTGGCAGTCGGTGGCCCGCTGGGGGCACTTGTTGGTGCCGTGGCGGGGCACTACGCTATTGACCGGGGGCTGGAAGACAAAGAGCTGGTATTCACCATCGCTTTGATCGCTTTGTCTGCCAAAATGGCCAAGGCCGACGGGGTGGTTAGCCCGTCAGAAATTAGAGCCTTTGAAGAGATCCTTCACGTTCCAGAAGAAGAACTTGCGAATGTGGGCCGCGTGTACCGCATTGCCCAGCAGGACGTGGCGGGATTTGATGCCTATGCCCAGCAAGTGGCCGGTATATTCAAAGACAACCCGGCTGTGCTTGAAGATGTGTTGGATGCTTTGTTCCACATCGCCAAGGCCGACAACCGCATCCATCCTGCTGAAATTGATTTCCTGAAAAAAGTGGCTGATATCTTCGGGTTCTCTGAATTTGAGTTTGCCCGTATTCAGGCGAGCCATCTTGGGGATGACGGGGGCGACCCGTTCCTCGTGCTGGGGATTACGCCAGATATTGCCGACAAGGATTTGCGGACAGCCTATATGCGGCTGGTGCGTGAGAACCACCCTGATGGGTTGGTTGCGCGCGGGGTGCCCGAAGAGTTTGTGCAAATTGCGCAGGAAAAGCTCAAAGCCATTAACGCGGCCTATGAGGCCATTCGCAAAAAACGCGGTATTTAGGCGCCAGTAGTACGCCCTTGGCTTTCGGGTTGCACTTAAAGGGTGGCCTGTGTGGAAATTGCCAGCATATTGCCCTTGAAAAAGATTGAGTAAATACCCTACATAAGGCGAGCAGGCTTTTGACTGCTCCCTTGGTGCCTTTTCCTCCGTGGAGGGGCCTCTCTCTTCCTCCAATATTGGGTGATGTATGACACCTCAACACTTAGCCTTTATGGTTTTGATCAATTTGATCTGGGGTTTCGCGCTTGTCGCGGGGAAGGTGAGTCTTGGCCATTTTCCGCCATTTTTGTTTGCGGGTCTGCGCTTTTTGTTGGTGATGGCGGTATTGTTCCCGTTCCTAAAAATCCACGAAGGTAAGATGCGTCACATCTTCCTGATTTCGTTGTGTGCGGGACCGATCGGTTTTGGGCTGTTCTTTATTGGCCTCTCGATGGCGGATGCATCCGTCGTTGGGATTGTGACTCAGTTAGGCGTCCCCATGTCGGCTATTCTCTCGGTCATCATTTTGAAGGAAGAGATTTTTTGGCGCCGCTGGTTAGGCATCGCGCTGTCGTTCTTTGGGATCATGATCATTAGCTTTGATCCAACCGTATTCAATTACATCAATGGGGTGATCGTCATTTTCATCTCTGCGGTGGTTGGGTCGTTTGGGACTATTTTGCAGCGCCAGATCAAAGGTGTGGGTGTTTTTGAACTACAAGCATGGATCGCGCTTGTCTCGTTCCCTGGCCTTTTTGCTGCTTCGTTCTTGTTTGAAAGCAATCAATGGGAAATTGTTCAAACAGCGAGTTTGCTTGAGTGGTCAGGTATTTTCTATGTGGCCTTTGCCTCCAGTTTGGTGGGCCATGCTGGCATCTATTACCTTCTGCAGCGCTATGAAGTTTCGACAACCGCCCCATTGACGTTGCTGGCGCCAATCTTCACTGTAGGTTTCAGTGTCACGCTGTTGGGCGACGTGCTTACAGAACGCATGATTATTGGGGCTGTTGTTGCGCTGATCGGCGTGTTGATTGTAACCGTTCGCCAAGCGCAGAAGGGGCAACCCGTGCCAGTCTTAGAAGGCATGCAAGGGCCTGATGCCCGGTTGGGAAAGGAAGACTAAGCGTGAGCTCTCTTGAAATCATTCAGAAGTCCTCCCCTAATTGTAATGAGCGGCCTGACGGCATGTCGGCTGATCTTTTGCTGCTGCATTACACAGGCATGCAATCTGGATCGGCTGCGCTTGATTGGTTGTGTACCCAAGAGAGCAATGTCAGCGCGCATTATCTGGTTGAAGAAGATGGCCGGATTTTTCAGATGGTCGATGAAGATACGCGGGCATGGCATGCTGGTGTGGCCTCGTGGATGGGGGAGAGCAATATCAATGGATGTTCCATTGGCATTGAGATCGTCAATCCGGGGCATGAGTTCGGCTATCCAGAATTTGAAGCCGCGCAGATGGACGCAGTGGAAGCTTTATGCGCTGACATCGTGAAGCGACGCTCGATAGCGCCTAACCGTGTGCTTGCTCATTCTGATGTTGCGCCGGGACGCAAAGCTGATCCGGGTGAGAAATTTCCATGGGCGCGATTGGCGGCGCAAGGGATTGGGCTGTGGTTAGAGCCCGTGCCTATCGTGAAAGACGAAGGCTCGCATGATTTGCAATTAGGCGACCGGGGAGACCTGGTGGCGGAGCTGCAATTCCAATTGGCCGATTTTGGCTACGGCATGGAAGTGCTGGGCCGATACGATGTGAAGACGCAGGCTGTTGTGCAGGCGTTTCAACGCCACTATCGCCCCGCCTTGGTGAACGGTATTGCGGATGCCTCAACCGTTGCAACCCTGAAACAGCTGCGAGAGCATTTGGCATCCGCTTAAAGCGTGGTGTTTATGGGATCATCAGAACGCGGCCAATAGCGGCCCGGCTTTCAATGTAGGTATGGGCTTCTGCTGCTTCTGACAGTTTGAAGCGCTTTGCATCCAGCACAACTTTCAATTCGCCTTTTGCGACATCCTCGATCAATTCTCGCACGAGCTTTTGCACGCGGGGGGTGATGATTTCTGCCCCGAAAAAGACGCCCGTGATGGAGCGATTGCCCGCGCCGAGATTGGAGAGGTCATATGTCATCTCTTCGCGGCTGGCTCGACCCATGGTGCACACCCGGCCTCGATAGGCAAGAGAGTTGATGCTTTTCTGGAGGGTTTGACCGCCGACCGGGTCAACCACAAGGTTGACGCCTTGGTTGTTGGTGAGCTTCATCACTTCTGCCACGACATCATCTTTGACGTAGTTGATGCCGTGATCCATGCCTAACGCTTTTGCGGCGTCTAGCTTAGCGGTGCTGGAGGCGGTGGCGATGACGGTTGCGCCTGCGCGTTTTGCCAATTGAATGGCGGCTAAGCCGACAGCACTTGCCGCGGCTTGCACGAGGACGGTTTGACCGGCTTGCAGGTTGCCAAATTCAAAGAGGCATTCGTGGGCGGTCCCAAAGGGGATGGGGATGGTGGCGGCTTCTTCGGTCGACAAGCCATCCGGGATCGGAAAAGCTGTGAGGCCGGGCACGGCGCGTAGTTCAGCGTGGGAACCTGCGCCCATGACGGTGACAACGCGTTGGCCTAACGAGAAGCCTTCTACATTGGCGCCGATCTCGACGATTTCGCCTGCTGACTGATAGCCGACAATGTGGGGATGGCTGGTGAACTCGGTTTGGATGCGGTGGAGGGTGTCGCCGCCTTCGATGGAAATGACCTGATTGCGAACGAGCACAGAATTTTCATCAATGGTTGGGTCTGGCACGTCTTCGTATTTCAAGTTTTCTGGTGGTCCGTTTTTGTGAATGACGGCAGCTTTCATGGGATGTTTCCTCTTTGGATGCTTGTTTTTTCGTTTTTGATTGCCTGAATGTGGGTGGCGCAGGGGAAGGCTACAAGGTTTTAGGAAAAGGAACTTGACCCGTGGGCTGCTTTTCGTCAGGTTTCGCCCGTCAGATGGCTGGATGACTGCCGCTTTAGGATTTAGGTCTTAGAGGGGAGGAAAGTCCGGGCTCCACGGAGACACGGTGCCGGATAACGCCCGGCGAGGGCGACCTCAGGGAAAGTGCCACAGAAAGTAAACCGCTTGGCCTTGGTCAAGTAAGGGTGAAAGGGTGCGGTAAGAGCGCACCGCGTTGGCAGTAATGTCAACGGCATTGTAAACCCCACCGGGAGCAAAACCGAATAGGGGTGGCGCGCTTGAGTTGCAAAATTCAAGCAGGTCCGTTTCCGGACTGCCGCCCGGGTTGGTTGCACGAGATGTTCAGCAATGGACATCCTAGATGAATGGTCATCCATTGTTTATGGCTGCTTGCAGCTGTGGATGAGGACAGGACCCGGCTTATAGGCCGTCTGACACTTTACTTCTTCCTCTCACTCTAGCTCTAACTTTTCGGGGCGTGACTTTTCCAAAACACGCGGGCGATCAGCTTGGCGGACTGTTTGGGATATTTTTTTCTGCCATTTGGGCGATTATGGGCATTCATGGAACTGTTTGGATTCGCTGTGAAAAATCCATTCTGTTCTATAAATGTTCACGGTATTGGGGGTGGGTTGCCTCACCATAACAGGCCGGAAAGCCGCAGAAAACCGGGAAAATGAAGCGCTATCCCATTGACTACCCATGAAATACCATGATAATCCATGAAGTCCCGGTAAATGGGTTATTGCGCCTTGAACCGGGGATTGGTTTGCGGCGGCCGGGAAATGGTCCGCGTAAAGCGTATCTGGGGAAGTTTAGCGGACGTTTTGGTGTGGGTCTGATTCCACACCGGTTTTTAGGGGAAAATGCGGCATGGAGTCCTTCAGAGGGACATTCACGAATAAGATCGACGCTAAGGGACGGGTTTCCGTGCCGGCGAAGTTTCGTGCTGCCTTGACCGCCGTAAGCCAAAATCAAGTAACTGTACTTCCTTCCATGAATGGCGCTTTTTTGGAGGCGGGTGGCCCTGCTTTCAATGCGCAAATTGAAGACATTCTCAACCAGCTTCCGCCGTTCTCGACTGAGCGCGATCAGCTTTCGCTGATGCTGGTGGGTAATGGCATCGACCTTCCCTTTGATGGGGACGGGCGCATGGTGTTGCCGAAGGCCTTTCTTGAATATGCCAAGATCGAAGACAAGGTGTGTTTTGTTGGCATGATCAACAAATTCCAAATTTGGGCGCCGGCGGCCTATGAAAATTTCCGCCGAGATGCCTTTAAGCAGGCAGGTCAAACCTCGGGCGTGTTAGCCGGGGCGTTTAACTCGATGATGGGTCGAGGGCCGGTGGTGCCATCAAGTGATCGATCAGATGGGGGCGCGCCATGACCCAAAATGCCGCCCAAGCATCTCCTCACTACTCTGTCATGTTGGATGAGGTGCTTGACGCGCTCGCGCCAAAGGATGGCGGTGTGTATGTGGACGGTACTTTTGGCGCTGGCGGATATAGCAAAGCCATATTGGATGCTGCGGACTGCCGAGTGATTGGCATTGACCGCGACCCTACCGCGTTGGCGAGTGGGCAGGCGCTGGTTGATGCGTATGATGGACGCCTAACGCTTTTGGACGGGTGCTTTGGCGATATGGAGCGCCTTGTGCGGGCGACGGGCGTTGAAGCGGTGGATGGCATTGCATTGGATGTTGGTGTGTCTTCGATGCAGATCGATCAAGGCATGCGCGGGTTCTCGTTTCAAAATGATGGTCCCTTAGATATGCGGATGAGCCGAGAGGGTGTTTCGGCGGCTGATGTGGTCAACCACATGGAAGAAGCCGATATCGCGCGTATTCTGTTTTTGTATGGTGAAGAAAAACGCTCACGGGCTGTGGCTCGTGAAATTGTGCGGGTGCGTGCTGAAAAGCCTATTGAGACGACTTTGGAGCTGGCCCGACTTGTGGCGACAGTGATTAAGCCGCGCGCAACGCAGCGGATTAATCCAGCGACGCGGACGTTCCAAGCTTTACGAATTTACGTTAACCAAGAATTGCACGAATTAGGACACGGGTTGGCGGGAGCCGAAGCGCTTCTAGCACCGGGTGGACGGTTGGCAGTGGTTTCTTTCCACTCGCTTGAAGACCGGATTGTGAAACGGTTTTTTGCTGAGCGCACGGGCCGAGCAGGGCGCGGGTCGCGCCATATGCCTGATTTGCCGGATCAGCCAAAATCTTCTTTTGCAGAACTGACGCGCCGTGCCGCGAAAGCAAGTGAAGCCGAGCTTGCAGAAAATGCACGATCCCGGTCTGCCAAGCTGCGTGCCGGAGAGCGGACGCAAGAACCTGTGATGCCGATCGACTTTGGCGTGTTGGGGCTGAAGAAATTCCCAGTGTTGGAGGAGGAAATATGATCCGTCTCCTGAATGTTGTGGTTTTGTTTCTCGTAGTCGGCTTGTCGGTGACGCTCTATAATCTGAAATATCGAATTGAAGCGCAAAAGAAAGAACTCGCGCGGATTGAACAGAAAATTCTCAATGAAGAAGATGCTGTTCGTATTTTGGTCGCGGAGCAGGGGTATTTAACTCAGCCCGACCGTTTGCAGGCTCTTTCTGAGCGGCACTTGATGTTGACGCCTATGCGGGCGTCGCAAGTGGCTACTTTTGACGAATTGCCGATGCCTCCTCAAGATAATGATATGTATGGTCCGCAGGGCAAGCGGATGGGCGGTTATGCCAGCTCAAGTTTGCCGGGTTCATCTGGCGGGGCGGTGCGCTGATGGCTATGGGCATTTCCTCAAAAAATCATGACAAAGCGTCTCGCGGTATTCCGCGTCTGGGCTATGACATGGTGGCACGTCCGGATTTTCGCACTGAGGCCTCGGCGGCTTTGCCTGAGACACGCACGTTGGCGCGGGGACGTAAGCGGATTGGCCTTGCAATTGGTTTGTTCTCTGTCGGGTTTGTTGTGATTGGCGGCAAGCTTCTCATGCTGGGGGCAAGCTCTTTGGTGGCGCCGACGCAGGTTGCTGCTGTCGTGCCATCAGATGTGGGGGGTAGTCCCCTTACGCGTCCCAACGTTGTGGACCGGAACGGCGAAGTTATGGCGATCGATATTATGACCGCATCGCTTTATGCCGACATTAAAGATATTCAAAATCGAGAAGACGCTATTCGTGGTTTGCGCCGCGTGTTGCCTCACCTAAATGAAAAGACATTGCGTCGGCGGTTATCGAAAGCCGGTGGCAATGTGCGTTTGATGCGTGAGCTGACACCGCGCCAAGAATATGCTGTTCACAATTTGGGTTTGCCCGGTTTGAATTTCGAGAAGGAATTTAAGCGGGTTTATCCTAATGGGACGATGGCGGGGCATGTGCTGGGTTATGTCAATGCGGACAATAAGGGGGTCGCGGGCATTGAGTATCACATCGACCATAGCCAGTCGCTGAACCAAGAGCAGGTTGTTGTGTCCGTTGATATGCGTGTGCAGCATGTGTTGCGCGATGAGCTTTCGCAGGCGATGTCTACGTTCTCTGCCAAAGCTGCTGTGGGCGTGGTGATGGATGTGACGACGGGCGAAGTGATTGGCATGAGCTCGTTGCCTGACTTTGATCCCAATGATCCGATGGCTTCTAAGGCCAATGCGCGGTTTAGCCGGGCGACGTTGGGCGTTTATGAAATGGGGTCTACGTTTAAGACCTTTAGTGTGGCGGCGGCACTGGATAGTGGATTGGTTCAACTGGGTGACCGATTTGATGCGCGCAAGCCTTTGAAGGTCGCGGGCGGCTTTACCATTCGAGATTTTCATGCGCAGAAACGTGAATTGACTGTCTCTGAAGTCTTCATGCATTCGTCCAATATCGGCACGGCGAAAATGGTTTTGGAACTGGGACGGGATAAGCACCGGTCTTTCTTGGACTCGCTAGGATTGCTTGGTCGTTCTGATATTGAATTGCCTGAACGGGGCACGCCTTTGTTGCCGTCTCGGTGGACTGACCTTTCGACGATGACTATCTCCTATGGACACGGCCTTTCGGTGACCCCGTTGCAGGTGGTTGCGGCGGGGGCGGCGATTGTGAATGGGGGCTTCAAAGTTTCGCCCACATTTGTCCGTCAAGATGGGGATATGAAAGCACGCAAACGCGTGATGTCTGGCCAAACTAGCAAGTCTATGCGGGATTTGATGCGGTTGGTGGTTTCTGAGGGAACCGGACGACGGGCAGATGTTGTGGGCTACCCCGTGTTGGGCAAAACCGGCACAGCTGAAAAGGCATTGAATGGGGGGTATTCGCGCAAGGCGTTGTTGACGTCTTTCTTGAGCGCGTTCCCAGCCGACAACCCACGCTACGCGATGCTTGTGATGTTGGACGAGCCGAAAGGCACGAAGGCGACTTACAATTTTGCGACCGCAGGGTGGAATGCTGCTCCCCTGACGGGGCGCATTGTGCGGCGGATTGCGCCGATGTTGGGACTGAAACCGGAAGGGCGCTGGCAGTCGCCTGTGCAGTCGGTTTCATATACGCAACGTTAGCCATGTCGGGAGCGTGTGTTTTGCGCGGTGATGAGTGAGACGTTATTGAGGCTAAATTGAGTTTAGGATCTCACAGCGAGTTGAGATTTGGGGGCCTAGGATAGGTAGTGCGTAACATGAAGTTAAGGACGCTTGCAGGGCAAGAAAGCGATCTAACCGCGCAGAGCGGGGAGATTGATATTATTGGTCTTACCGCAGATAGTCGTGAGGTTAAGCCCGGCTATCTTTTTGCAGCCTTGCCTGGTGTGCAGGTTGACGGCGCTCGATTTATTAAAGATGCGGTGGACCGGGGCGCTTGCGCGGTTCTTATGGCGCGGGATGGAGAGATGGACGGCCACTCCCTATCTTCCTCTCCTGCGTCACCTACGCCTGTGATTATTAAAGACCGAAACCCGCGCAAACGCCTTGCACTGATGGCGGCTCGGTTTTATGGGGCGCAGCCGGGTATGGTTGCTGCCGTCACGGGTACAAATGGCAAAACATCTGTCGCGACATTCGTGCGCGAAATTTGGGAAGCCTTGGGGATTGCAGCGGCTAGTCTTGGCACTGTTGGGGTTGTGAGCCCGAGCGGGGAACGTCAGCTTGGCTTCACAACGCCGGACCCTGTGCGTTTGCACCAAGAAGTTTTGGCGTTAACCCAAGAAGGCGTAACGCATTTGGCCATGGAAGCGTCGTCTCATGGATTGGCGCAGCATCGGTTGGATGGGTTGCAGGTGAATGCGGCGGGCTACACAAATATTTCTCGCGACCATTTGGATTACCATTCCACATTCGACGACTATGCCTATGCCAAGCTGCGCTTGTTTGGCGAAGTAATGGCGCCGGGCGGGGTGGCCGTTTTGAACGCAGATGCCAACCATTTTCAAGAATTCGAAGCTGTTTCTTGGGCGCGCGGACATCGCATTTTGTCAGTGGGCCGTAAAGGGCGGGGCATTTGTTTGACTGGCGTGACGGCTAACCCGCGTGGCCAGATTATGCGCATCGTTCATGAAGGCCACGATTATGAAATCGATCTGCCTTTGGCCGGAGAGTTTCAAGCGTCTAATGCGCTGGTTGCTGCTGGCTTGGTGATTGGGTGTGGTGGCGAGGCTGGCAAAGTATTCAAAGCACTGGAGAACCTGAAAGGGGCTAAGGGGCGTTTGGAAGCTGTGGCGCATTTGGAGAATGGGGCCAGTGTCTATGTTGACTATGCCCATACGCCAGATGGATTGGAAACAGCGCTTACTGCCATGCGGCCTCACACAAAGGGTCGGTTGGTTGTGGTGTTTGGCTGCGGCGGAGACCGGGATGCGGGCAAGCGACCGCAAATGGGCGAAATTTCGGTGCGATGTGCAGACCTTGTTTTTGTGACGGATGATAACCCGCGTTCAGAAACACCTTCGGATATTCGTGATCAAATTATGAAAACAGCTACAGGCGCCCACAATGTGGGGGATCGCCAAGAAGCGATTACGCAAGCTATTCAAAACCTGGGATCGGGTGATGTGTTGATTGTGGCGGGTAAGGGCCATGAGACAGGTCAGGTGTTGGCAGACCGCACAATAGATTTCTCAGACCATGACGCGGTTGCGTATTCGTTGAAGCAATTGGGGCTTAACGAGATGGCTGCCGAGCGTAAGGGGAAACAGCATGACTGATCCTTTATGGACCCATCAAGACGGGGAAGCGGCAACCGGTGGACGCTCAACCCAGACATGGGAAGCGCGCGGTGTTTCTATTGATACAAGGACGATCGAAGCCGGAGATCTGTTTGTTGCCATCAATGGCGAAAACAGTGATGGGCACGACTATGTGAAAAAGGCGTTCGCGGCAGGTGCCGGAGCGGCTTTGGTTTCTTATGTGAATGAGGAAATGGAAGCTGCAGGTCCATTGCTTGTTGTCGATGATACGTTGATTGCGCTTGAGGCCTTGGCACAAGCTGCGCGGGCGCGGATGTCGGGTAAAGTTGTTGCGGTTACAGGCAGTGTCGGCAAAACCGGCACGAAGGAAGCCTTGCGGGAGATTTTTTCTGGGCAAGGCAAAACGCATGCCTCTGCTGCCTCCTACAATAATCATTGGGGTGTGCCGCTGACGTTGGCGCGGATGCCAGCCGATACAGAGTTCGGCGTGATTGAAATTGGGATGAACCATCCCGGTGAAATCATTCCTCTGGTGGCGATGACCAAGCCTCATGTGGCACTCATCACCACCGTTGCCCCTGTGCATATGGAATTCTTTAAATCCGTAGAAGAAATCGCGGATGCCAAAGCAGAAATCTTTAGCGGTCTATTGCCCGGCGGTGTGGCCATTGTGAACGGTGACATTGCGCAATTTGGTCTTTTGAAAAAGCGGGCAGACGAGGTCGGTGTTACGCGGCTTGTGCGATTTGGACGCGCTGCGGGTGCAGATGTGCAGTTGGAAAAGGTTGTTCTCAAAGCTGACTGCTCCTGCGTGTCGGCGAATGTGCACGGGGAAATGGTTACCTATAAATTGGGTGTTCCGGGCGAGCATGTTGTGATGAATTCACTGGGTATGATCGCAGTTGTGCAGGAAATGGGCGGCGACTTGGCCAAGGCGTTGATGTGCCTTGCATCGTTGAGCGCGCCGAAGGGCCGAGGCGCGCGCGATGAAGTGCTCCTTGAAAACGGATCTTTTCTGTTGATCGATGAAAGTTATAACGCCAACCCTGCTTCTATGGCTGCAGCGATGGCAGCCATTGGGCAGGTGGAGCCGAAAAATCACGGACGCCGTATCGCAGTGCTTGGCGATATGTTGGAGCTTGGGAAACACAGCAGTGGGCTACATGCTCAGCTGACAAAGCCTTTGTTGGCAGCGGGCATTGATTTGCTCTTTGCCTGTGGGCCACACATGAAAAATCTATTCGACGCTGTACCAAGTGCCAGACGAGGTGTTTATGCAGCGACATCTGAAGAGCTGAAAAAGTCATTGCTGCATTCGGTGCGGGCAAATGACGTGGTTGTTGTCAAAGGATCGCTTGGATCTCGTATGGGATTATTGGTGACTGCTTTGCAAGAACTGGGACATGCACCAAGCGCGGCAAGCGCTTCGAATGAAGGGGAAGAATAGGATGCTTTATCATCTGTTCGTAGAAGTTTTTGATCAATTGCCTGGTGCAAATGTATTCCGGTACGTCACGTTTCGGACCGGTGGGGCGATGGTGACAGCACTGATTATCGCCTTTTTGTTCGGCCCGAAAATGATTGAGGGTTTGCGCGCCCGCCAAGGACACGGGCAACCTATTCGCGAGGATGGACCTGAAAGCCATTTGCTAACCAAAAAGGGCACGCCAACGATGGGCGGCTTGTTGATGCTCTTGGCGATGGTGCCGTCTGTTTTGTTGTGGTCGAATTTGAACAACCCTTATGTTTGGATCGTATTGCTTGTGACGCTTGGGTTTGGCGCGATTGGGTTTGCGGATGACTATATTAAAGTCAGCAAAGCTTCCAGCGACGGCATTTCTGGCCGGGTGAAACTGTTGTGCGAAATTGTTGTATCGTTCGCGGCGGTGTATGCATTGGTGCAAGTTGGACCTGCGGACATGAGCACAAAACTTGCTGTTCCCTTTTTCAAAGACCTCTTGATCCCACTGGGTATGTTCTTCGTGGTCTTTGGTATGCTGGTGATTGTGGGGTCGTCAAATGCTGTGAATTTAACCGACGGGCTTGACGGTCTCGCCATTGTGCCAGTGATGATCGCTGCGGCGAGCTTTGGCTTCATCTCTTATCTTGTTGGCCACCTGACCTTTGCTGACTACCTTCAAATTCACCATGTGCGGGGCACAAGTGAGCTGGCTGTCTTCTGCGGAGCGCTGTTGGGTGCTGGGCTTGGGTTCCTTTGGTATAATGCGCCACCTGCCATGGTGTTCATGGGCGACACAGGGTCTTTGGCCTTGGGCGGTGCGCTTGGGGCGATTGCGGTTGCCACTAAACACGAATTGGTGCTTGCCATTATTGGTGGGTTGTTTGTGTTGGAAGCGGTCTCTGTGATCGTGCAGGTCGCGTCGTTTAAAATGACGGGCAAGCGAGTTTTCCGCATGGCGCCGCTGCATCACCATTTTGAGAAAAAAGGTTGGGCTGAACCAACGGTTGTGATCCGGTTTTGGATCATTGCTGTTGTGCTTGCCATGATTGGCCTTGCTACTTTGAAACTGCGTTAGGAAAAACATTCGTGATTACTGTCACTCACTACAAAGGTAAGTTGGTTGTTGTGCTGGGGCTTGGTCGCTCTGGCATTGCGACTGTGCGTGCCCTTGAGGCAGGTGGCGCGAATGTATTGGCATGGGATGACGGGGAGAACCAACGCCGCCAAGCTGAGGGCGCAGGTTTGAGCTTAAGCCCCTTGGACGATGTTGTGTGGGAGGATGTAGCCGCTCTTGTTTTGAGCCCGGGCATTCCGTTCACCCATCCAACACCGCATCCTTTGGTGATTGTTGCACAGAAGCACAACGTGCCTGTGATTGGCGACATTGAATTGTTTTTCCATGCGGTGCGCGCGTTGGCCCCTGATGTGCCGATCGTTGCGATTACGGGGACCAATGGGAAGTCCACGACGACCGCCCTTATTGGCCATATGGTTATGTGCTGCGGGCGCAAGGCTGAGGTTGGCGGCAATATCGGCAAGCCTGTGTTGGAATTGGCGCCGCCAGAACGCAATAGTGTTTATGTGGTGGAGCTATCGTCTTTTCAAATTGACTTGGCACCGGGTATAAAACCGAGTGTTGCGATTTTGCTGAATATTACACCCGACCATATAGATCGCCATGGATCGCTCGCTCATTACGCGGCGGTTAAAGGGCGCTTGTTTGATAATTTAGACCAAAATGATATGGCCGTGATCGGTGTGGATGATCGACCTTCAATGCGTATTTGCACAACTGTGTGTGGGCGTAAGTCGCCCCAACTGGTGCCTGTCTCTGTCGGTAAATCTTTAGGGCAGGGGGTCTGCGTTATTGATGGTGGGCTCTATGACAATATGGGAACGCAAAGTGTGAAGGCGGGTGATTTGCGCCCGTTACAGACTTTGGCGGGCGCTCACAATTGGCAAAATGCGGCGATGGCTTTTGCAGCAGGGCGCGCGCTAGGGTTTAGCCGCGATGACATTTTGAACGCCTTTGAAAGTTTCTCTGGTCTGGTGCACCGGATGGAACTTGTGACGCAAAATGGCCGCGTGCTCTATGTGAATGATAGCAAGGCAACCAATGCGGATGCGGCTTCTAAAGCGCTCGCGACCTATGACAACATTTATTGGATTGCAGGGGGGCGGGCAAAAACCGGGGGTATTGCGACCCTCGAGGCTCTTTTCCCTCATGTGCGCCGTGCGTATTTGATTGGCGAGGCGGCTGCTGATTTTTCTTCTACCCTTAAGAACCACCATGTTGATGTTGTGATGAGCGGCACAATTGAAGCCGCTGTTAGCCAAGCTACACAGGATGCCGCGGCTGAAGGCAAGGATGCCGTTATTCTGCTGTCCCCGGCGTGCGCTTCATTTGATCAATATGCAAATTTTGAGCTGCGCGGAGACGCATTTCGCGCTGCCGTTTTCTCTGTGACTATCAAGGAGGCGCACTGATGAGCCTTTTTGGTAAGTTCCGTCTTGGGCGTACAAACCAATCCGTTTTAGGGGCGTGGTGGTGGACAGTTGATCGCTGGACATTGGCTGCCGTTCTTTTCCTATCCATGCTGGGGCTGGTTTTATCATTGGCCGCAAGCCCGGCAGTGGCCAGTAAAATTGGGCTTCCTTCTTTCCATTTCGTCTATCGCCAAGCCATCTTTTTGGTGCCCGCTTTGTTTGTGCTTTTGGGCGTGTCTATGTTGAGCGTGCGCCAAGTGCGTCGGTTAGCCATTTTGGGGTTTGCAGGCGTCTATGTGCTGATGCTGGCGACCTTGGCTGTCGGCCCGGAAATTAAGGGGGCAACACGTTGGCTCTCTATGGCAGGCTTTTCTTTGCAGCCGTCTGAATTTATCAAACCGCTTTTGGTTATTTTACTCGCCTGGATGTTTTCTGAAGCAGCCAAAAAGACGGGCGTGCCGGGCCGCAGCATTGCACTTGGACTGTATGCGATGGTGGCGGTTGTGTTAGTGCAGCAGCCTGACTTTGGTCAGTTGACGCTGATTACGATTGTTTTTGCCGCGATTTTCTTTCTGGCTGGGTTGAGCTGGTTTTGGATTGCGGGCATGGCAGGACTGGCGATTGCGGGGGGCTATAGTGCCTACCGGATGGTGCCGCATGTCACCAGTCGGGTGGATCGGTTTTTGGACCCCGCGTCGGGCGATACGTATCAAATTGAACGCGCGCTGGAAGCCTTTCGGGCGGGCGGTCTGTTTGGGCGGGGGCCGGGCGAAGGCGTTGTAAAGCGTGTGTTGCCAGATGCGCATACGGATTTCATTTTTGCCGTCGCTGCCGAAGAATACGGTGTCATTGTTGGTTTGCTGATTTTGGGCCTGTTTGGTTTCATCGTCATTCGTACGTTATTGCGTGTGCAAGAAGAACATGACTTATTTGTGCAGCTTGCGGCATCGGGTTTGATTGTTTTGATTGGTATTCAAGCTTTGATCAATATTGCAGTGAATGTGAACTTGCTGCCCGCCAAGGGTATGACTTTGCCGTTTATTTCTTACGGGGGGTCGTCCCTTATTGCCGTTGCGCTTGCCTTGGGCATGTTGTTGGCGCTGACAAGACGCCGGGCAGGTGGCGCACTTCATCACGGGACTTATACGAAGAGGGCTTACGCATGACCGCTCAGGTTAAAAACTCAACCTCGGTACGTGCTCTGAAAGGGCCTGTGGTTATTGCTGCGGGGGGAACAGGCGGACATTTGTTCCCGGGTCAGGCGCTGTCGCAGGAGTTGTTGCGGCGGGGGCACCGAGTGGTATTGATTACGGACGAACGTGTGCAGCACTTTGATCGGCTTTTCCCCGGCGTTCAGATTTTCTCTGTGCCTGCCGCGACCTTTTCAGGGCGTGGGTTGTTTAGCCGGTTTGCGGCACTCATGAAAATTATCAAAGGGACATTTAGTTCGCTTGCCGTGTTGACGCGGGTTAAACCTGCCGTGTTGATTGGCTTTGGCGGTTACCCCACATTGCCCCCTATGTTGGCGGCTATGTTGCGCGGCATCCCCAGTGCGGTGCATGAGCAGAACGCAGTGCTTGGACGTGTGAATAAATTGGTCGCTGGGCGCGTGGGCGCTGTGGCATCTACATTTGCGCGGCCTAAATACCTTAAAGCTACGGCAAATGGGCATCTTGTCGTGACTGGCAATCCAGTGCGAGACGCGGTGCGTGCTGTCGAACACATTGCGTATGACGCGCCGGGCGCCGAGGGACCGCTTAAGCTGTTGGTCTTTGGAGGGTCTCAAGGTGCGCGGGTGATGAGTGACATTGTGCCATTTGCTATTGGTGAATTGCCTGAAGCTTTGCGCGACAGATTGCAGGTTGTGCAGCAATGCCGCCGGGAAGATTTGGCGCGGGTGCAAAGTGCTTATGATGCCGCTGGCGTTGACTGCGAGTTGAATGAGTTTTTTGACAATATGCCGTCTCGTATTGCTGAGGCGCATTTGGTTATTGGTCGCTCAGGTGCTTCTACGATTAGTGAACTGGCTGTGATCGGGCGTCCGTCGATTTTGGTGCCGTTGCCCCATTCTATTGACCAAGACCAGTTGGCAAATGCCGAAGTCTTGTCGAAAGTGGGTGCGGCATGGGTGATGGACCAACCGGTGTTTACGCCGCAAACGCTGGCAGCGCAGCTCACAGAGCTATTTACGCATCCAGAGAAATTGGTGCAGGCGGCCGTCGTCGCAAAAACACAAAGCAGCCCGAATGCGGTCACGCAATTGGCAGATTTAGTTGAAACCTTGGGCCATGAGGGGCGCGCTGGTGTGGAAGCACAGGTGCGCGCGCAAATTTCCTCGTCCCCAAGTCAGAAGGATATTTCATCATGAGACGCGCTCCTTTGGACATCGGTCCCATTCACTTTGTCGGCATCGGCGGCATTGGCATGAGTGGCATCGCTGAGGTCATGCACAATCTTGGCTATACAGTTCGGGGCAGTGACATGGCGGATAATGCCAATGTGAAACGTCTGCGCGGTTTGGGCATGGATGTTTTTGTTGGGCAAAAAGCCGAAAATATTGAGGGAGCGTCTGTTGTCGTCATTTCCACAGCCATTCAGAGCGACAACCCAGAGCTGAAAGCTGCACGGGAAAAACTTATTCCTGTTGTGCGCCGCGCTGAGATGTTGGCTGAGTTGATGCGTCTGAAATCTTGCGTTGCAATTGGTGGCACACACGGGAAAACGACGACGACGTCTATGGTGGCAACCGTTTTGGACGCTGCGGCCTTTGATCCGACCGTCATCAATGGTGGGATCATCAACGCCTACGGCACGAATGCACGCTTGGGCGACGGCGAATGGATGGTGGTTGAAGCAGATGAATCTGATGGGACTTTTCTGAAGCTGCCTGCCGAGATTGCTGTGGTCACGAATATTGACCCTGAGCATTTGGACCATTACGGCAGCTTTGACGCGATCAAAAAAGCTTTCCTTACCTATGTGGAGAATGTGCCGTTTTACGGGTTTGCGGTGATGTGCATTGACCACCCTGAAGTGCAGGCTTTGCTTGGGCAAATTAAAGACCGTTGGGTGGTGACTTATGGCACCAACCCGCAAGCCGATGTGCGCGCGACGAATTCGCGGATGGACGGTGCGGTGAGTGTTTTTGATGTCACTATTACCAAGCGGCGCACCGGCGAAACATTAGACATGCCGAATGTGCGCCTGCCAATGCCGGGCAAACACAATATGCTCAACTGCTTGGCGGCCATTACGGTTGCCACGGAGATGGGCGTGCCAGTGGATGTTATTCGCGATGCATTTGCGAACTTTGGCGGTGTGAAGCGGCGCTTTACTCGGGTGGGGTCTTGGAACGGGGTAGAGCTTTATGATGATTATGGCCATCACCCAGTAGAGATTTCAGCTGTGTTGGAAGCTGCGCGTTCAGCAACCCAAGGCAATATTATTGCTGTGGTCCAACCGCATCGGTATTCCCGCCTACATGATCTGTTCGACGATTTTGCGACCTGTTTCAATGATGCAGACACGGTCATCATTACGCCTGTTTTTGAAGCCGGTGAAACGCCAATTGAGGGTGTAAACCGTGACACCTTAGTGGAAGCTATTCGGGAGCATGGACACAAGAATGCGATGGCGTTGGAAAGCGCTGATGCGTTGCCGGGCTTGATTGCGCAAGTAAGCGAGCCGGGCGACATGGTGCTGTGTTTGGGAGCGGGAAATATTACGCTTTGGGCCAATGCTTTGCCGGATGATTTGGCAAAATTGGATGCAGGAGGGGCCGCATGACGCAGACTGCCTCTCAAACCTTGCTGGAACAATTGCCAAAAGTACGTGGCGGGTTGACGGCTGACGCGTCTATGGCGTCGCTGACCTGGTTCCGTGTTGGGGGACCTGCGGATGTGCTTTTCCGTCCGGCGGATATTGAGGACCTGTCTGCTTTTCTGGCTGAATGTCCGCTTGATATTCCCATCACCGTTGTCGGTGTCGGTTCCAATTTGTTGGTGCGAGATGGCGGCGTTCGCGGTGTGGTCATTCGGTTGGGCGCTACATTTGGACAAGTTGAGATTTTGGATGGCCATCAATTGCGCGCCGGAGCGGCGGCTCTTGATATGTCTGTAGCGCGCAAAGCGGCAGCGGCAGGCATTGCGGGACTGGAATTTTACGCAGGTATTCCCGGCTCTATTGGGGGCGCATTGATTATGAATGGCGGGGCGCATGGAGGCGAAACGCGCGACGTATTGGTTTCGGCTCGGGCTGTGCGTCGGAGCGGTGAAATTGTGACGCTCTCAAATGAAGATTTTTCCTATTCATACCGTCACTCGAATGTGCCGGACGATTTGATTTTTGTAGACGGGGTTTTTCAAGGCAAAGCCGGGGAACGCGCTGATATTAAGGCGCATATGGTGGAGATCACGCAGAAGCGCGAAGAGAGCCAGCCGATCCGCACGAAGACGGGAGGAAGCACGTTCAAAAATCCTGAAGGCCATAAGTCATGGCAATTGGTGGACGGAGCGGGGTGCCGAGGTTTGACACGGGGTGGTGCGCAGGTTTCAGAAATGCATTGCAACTTTTTGATCAATACCGGCGCTGCCAAAGCCGCCGACCTTGAAGGTTTGGGCGAAGAAGTACGCACTCGGGTGAAAGAGACCAGTGGCGTGTCACTTGAGTGGGAAATCAAACGGATAGGAGAGCTTGCACATGACGACTGAGAAAAAACATGTCGCTGTCCTGCTGGGCGGATGGAGCTCTGAGCGTGAAGTGAGCTTGAGTTCTGGCAAGGGCTGCGTCGAAGGATTGCGCTCTAAGGGTTACCGTGTGAGCGAAGTGGATGTTAGCCGGGATCTGGCTACTGTGCTTGGGGAATTGAAGCCTGATGTTGCCTTCAATGCATTGCATGGGCAATGGGGCGAAGATGGCTGTGTGCAAGGTTTATTGGAAGTGATGGACATTGCCTATACGCACTCCGGCGTATTGGCGTCTTCGTTGGCGATGGACAAGCAAAAAGCCAAACAGATTTTTGCGTCGGTTGGTATCCCGATTGCGGAAGGCATACTTGTGCCGTTGGCAGAGGCCGCTAATGACCATGCGATGAAACCTCCTTATGTGATCAAACCTAATGCGGACGGCTCTAGCGTTGGCGTCTTTATTGTGCGCCCGGGGGACAATCGTCCACCCGAAGCGTTGCTTAAGCCGGGTGCCCAATTGGGCGAGGAGGTTTTAGTTGAGCGCTTTATTGGTGGGCGCGAACTGACCTGTGCAGTGATTGATGGTCGGGCAACGGCTGTGACAGAAATTATTGTGCCGAGTGATTTTTATGACTTTGACGCAAAATATGCAGCGGGTGGTTCCACCCATATTGTCGGGGCTGATTTGCCTGCCGATGTTACTCAAGACATCCAGCGTATGACGCTGCTGGCGCACGAAGTGCTTGGGTGTAGGGGCGTGTCGCGGTCTGATTTCCGATATGACGTGGACGCTGGCGAATTGATTATTCTTGAATTGAATACACAGCCGGGGATGACGCCGACATCGCTTGTGCCGGAGCTGGCGCAGCATGATGGGCAATCTTATGCAGACCTTGTTGCTTGGATGGTGGAGGACGCGTCATGCCGACGGTAAAAAAACCTGTGACTAAGCGCAAAACACGTGCGGCAAAGGGTGCGACAGCTGTTCGCAAAACGACTGCGGCGCGCAAGATAACAAATCGTCGGACGGGGGCTGTAGCACCGGGTCGCCGCGTGAGTAAAAAGGGACGGGAGTTTGGGAAGCGAGGGCAGCGCCCGGCTAGCCGCCTGTCCCTTCTTGCAGATCGATTGCGGTCAGGTGATATGGTGCGCTGGCCTATTTTGGCGGTGACCGGTGTTTTGGTTGCGGCTGCCCTTGTGTACGGCGCCTTTCTGGGTGGCCATGTGGCTGCGGCAGGGGTTGCTACGACCCAACAAGTTCATCAGTTGATTGCGGCTGTTGGTTTTCGCCTGGATGAAGTGACTGTGCGGGGCCGAGGTCAGACCACTACGAATGATGTATTGCATGCTTTGCAGATTGTTCATGGGGACTCCATTTTTGCCTTTGATACAGATGACGCGCGTATTCGTTTGGAACGCTTGGACTGGGTGACATCGGCGCAAGTGACGCGCCTATTGCCCAACACAGTTCATATTGAGCTTGTGGAACAAAAGCCGTTTGCGATTTGGCAATTGAAGAAAAGATTGGTGGCTGTGGTTGACCAGAATGGGCGCCAAATCACCGATAAGAACATTGAGCAATATGGGTATCTGCCGTTGATCATGGGCCACGGGGCGCCGAGGCGTTCTTCGGACTTTATCGCAATGGTTCAGAAATTTCCTGCATTAGCACCGCGTGTGCGGGCGTATCGCCGTGTGGCGGACCGACGGTGGGATTTGCGCTTAGAAAACGGTGTGACGGTGTTGCTGCCCGAAACGAATGTAGAAGCTGCGTTGGTTGAACTTGTGGGGGCTGACGCGCAATACCGGTTGTTGTCGCGCGACGTGACGGCGATTGATTTGCGGTTGCCGGATCGTTTTACGGTTCGATTGGCACCTGATGCGGCGGCGCGGCGTGAGGCGTCTAATCCATTGTCGGAAAAAGAAGCGCGTAGAAAATGGGAAAGCGAGACATGAATATGACGAGTCTCGGACCGAAGGGAATTCAGGGGCGTCCAGTATCGACGGGACGTTCTGGCATTGTGACGGCATTGGATGTCGGCACCAGCAAGATTGCGTGCTTCATCGCTAAGGTGGAACCGGGGCGTTTGCAAAATGGTCACTCGCCGATGCGGGTGATTGGTATTGGGCATCAGGTGTCGCGCGGCATTCGCAATGGCACTGTGGTCAATATGGATTTGGCCGAAGAAGCCATTCGTGTGGCGGTTGATGCAGCCGAACGCATGGCGGGGGTGACAGTTAAAGATGTCATCGTGTCTGTTTCCAGTGGCGAACCAAAAAGCCAAACCATCGGCGTTAAGTCAGCGGTTCCCGCAGGTGAAGTGCAAGACCAAGATGTTGAGAAGTTGATTGCCCACGGCAAAGATAATTATGAGCTTGAAGGTCGGCGCGTGTTGCATGCGATCCCGGTGAACTATTCGGTGGATGGCAGCCGGGGCGTTCGCGACCCGCGCGGCATGTTCGGCGAACAAGTGGGTGTAGATTTGCACATGGTGACGGCACTGACCGGGCCTTTGCGGAACTTGGCGCTTTGTGTTGAGCGGTGCCACCTTGAGTTGGCAGGCATGACTGTGTCTCCCTATGCCAGTGGACTAGCCGCCCTTGTTGAAGATGAAATTGATTTAGGCGTGACCGTGATTGATATGGGCGGGGGGACGACCTCCTTGGCCGTCTTCTTTGAAGGGTCGCTGGTTTACTGCGATGCAATCCCTTTGGGTGGCAATCACATTACCAATGATATTGCGCGGGGGCTTTCAACGCCTGTTGCGCACGCCGAACGAATGAAAACTCTTTATGGGAGTGCGCTCGCAAGCCCTTCTGATGAGCGGGAGCTTATTGACGTTCCTCAGGTGGGCGAGGGAGATAGCGACACTGGCAACCGTATTCCGCGTTCTATGCTGACGGGTATTATTCAACCCCGACTTGAGGAAACATTGGAGCTTGTACGCGACCGACTGGACGCGAGTGGCTTTAATCAACTTGCAGGTCGGCGTGTCGTGCTCACGGGTGGGGCAGCGCAACTTAATGGCGCGCGCGAACTGGCTGCGCGCATTCTTGATAAGCAGGTCCGGGTTGGGCAACCGCTTCGTTTACACGGGCTTGCAGATGCAACAGGTGGTCCTGCGTTCGCAACTTGTGCTGGATTGCTTTCCTATTCACAGGTTTCGCCGCTTGAACTGAGTCTTGAAGAACACAGTCCAGAAAAAAGTGAGTCCGTTGGGCAACTAAGGCGCATCGGAAGGTGGATAAAAGAAAATTTTTGATTCCGATTTACGTCGGACACTGATAGTAATGGTTAATGAATTTGCTTCGCGGCGGAAGCAAAAATCGCCGGTCACAACGCGTGAATCTGGATGCGGCGTCCAGTTTCGCTGAGTGCGAATCTTTTTGAAAGTAAGAAGACTCAGAGAGTGAATCTCTTGTCTATCTTTCTTAACCGAGGTTCTTGTCAGACCTACTTAGATACTCTTTTAGAAGAGACTTTCTATGTAAGTGTTTTGACAAAAATTTCTTACAAAAAGATGAACAGCGTTGGGCCATTCTAAATAAACTTGCTCCGAGGAGGCTGACATGAGCATCAATTTATCCGTTCCACAAGCAACGGAACTTAAACCCCGCATCACCGTATTCGGTGTTGGCGGCGCAGGCGGCAACGCAGTTAACAACATGATCGAGTCTGGGCTGGAAGGCGTAGACTTTGTTGTGGCTAACACTGACTCACAGGCGCTTAGCATGGCGGCGGCTGAACGTCGTATCCAATTGGGTGCTGCGATTACTGAAGGGTTGGGCGCTGGCTCACGTCCTGAAGTTGGCTGTGCAGCAGCAGAAGAAGCTTTGAGCGAGATTACTGACAATCTTGCTGGCTCTCACATGGTGTTCATTACTGCTGGCATGGGCGGCGGTACGGGCACAGGCGGTGCGCCAGTGATTGCGCGCGCTGCACGTGAAGCTGGCATTTTGACAGTTGGCGTGGTGACGAAGCCTTTCCAATTTGAGGGATCGCGCCGGGCACGTATTGCTGACGAAGGCATTGCGGAACTGCATAAATATGTAGATACGCTGATCATTATTCCAAATCAAAACCTGTTCCGGGTTGCCAATGAGCGCACAACTTTTGCCGATGCATTTAGCATGGCTGATGAAGTGCTGCATTCTGGTGTGGCCGGTATTACAGATTTGATGATTAAACCTGGTTTGATCAATCTCGATTTCGCTGATGTGCGCACAGTGATGAACGAGATGGGTAAAGCCATGATGGGAACTGGGGAAGCTGAAGGCGAGAAGCGGGCGATTGAAGCTGCTGAAGCTGCGATTTCCAACCCATTGCTTGATGAAGTATCGATGAAAGGCGCACGCGGCGTCTTGATCAACATTACTGGCGGCATGGATCTTACTTTGTATGAAGTAGATGAAGCGGCCAACCGTATCCGTTCTGAAGTGGACCCGGATGCAAACATCATTGTTGGGTCTACGTTCGATCCACACCTTGACGGCAAAATGCGTGTGTCTGTTGTTGCAACGGGTATTGAAGCAGACGAGCTTTCAGAAGGGCGCCCTGTTGTTGGCGCGCATACGGGTGGTGTTGGCCGTGCGTCGTTGCCACAAGTAAGTGAGCCTGCGATTGAAGAGCCTGTCGCACAAGCTGCTCCGGTTCAAGAAGAGCTGACAGCATTTGCCGAACCTATTGCGCCAGTACAAATTGAAGCGCCTGTGATTGCACAAGAAATTGCGCAGCCTGAAGCTATCCATTTTGAAGAAACGCAAGCTGTTTACGAAGCGCCTGCTATGCAAACTCCTGCGCCTGTTATGCAGGGGGAGGCTAGCTTTGATCCTTCCAGCATTGACCCTCGGGAGTTTGAGGCGGAAGTGATTATTCACAAGCCGGTTGATCAAGTCGAACAAGCTGCAAGCCGGACACCTTATATTCCAGCGAGCCTTGAGCGTGTGGAAAGTCAAGCAGCCCAACCTGCGGCACAACGTGCCCAGCCTCCAAAGCGTGGCCCTAGCTTTTTTGAGCGATTGACCGGTGCTCGCAAAAATGAACGTGAAGTTGCCCCTCAAGTGCAAGCTCGGCCCGTTCAAGCACAACAGGCTCCGGCCCCGCGTGCACCTGTTCGCCAAGAGCCAGCGTTTGCTGCTCCGCGGCCTCCGGTTATTTCTCCGGATGCTGTTCGCACAGCTCCGCCGGTTCAGCAGCGTGTGGCTTCTGCGCCCGCAGCGACCGCGCCACAACAAGAGAGTCTGGTTCAGTCGTCGTTGGAAGAAGATCAGTTGGAAATTCCAACTTTCCTACGCAGACAGGCAAATTAATCTAGGTTGCTCACCTTGATTTAGCTCCTCGGGAATTGACTGGCCTGTTTCAGGCCCTGTCAGCCTAGAGACCCGATTTGGTCGCCGCACCAGATCGGGTCTTATTTATTTATACATATCAATGGGTTATGACTTCTGTTGCGGGGCGTAACATTCTGCAACAAAGAGTTATTTGTGCTGGAGTGTCTCGTATTGCTACAAAACGCTGTACCAAAAGGTAGCTGATAGGGCTGAGGGGTTAGGCCTATCTAGAAAAACCGGTTGGTGGGCACAAATGATGGCCATTTAGGTCAAGACGACCATTTAGATAAAATGAGTTTTGTAAGTAATTTTAACTCTAGATGATTTGTTCATTTGTGATTTTCGACATGGTGTCGCTAACGGGGGGGTAGAAGAAGTGCGTAAGAACGATATGGAAATGGTTTCAGCAGAGATAACTCAAGCACACGGTAGTGCGGGTGATCAGACTTTTTCATTTGTGAACGCACCAGCTTTTCCTGCTCCTGCTTCTATTATGGAAGCACACTCCCTTTTCGATGCAGAAATTATTCCTTTTGATCCGCGTGAGATGAAGTCTCGCTCAGCTGCAGTGGCGGCAAAGGCTTGTCCGCAGCAAACTCTTGGCGATATCGTTTCCCTAGAAGGTGTTGGCCTTCACACAGGCGAGATCGTTCACATGACATTGCGCCCCGCAGATGCAGGGCACGGGATTGTGTTTCGCCGTACTGACTTAGACACGGATGCTTCTGACGTAACTGACATTTTGGCGCGCTACGATATGGTTTCGGACGCGACGATGTGTACACGCATTTCAAACGCGGCTGGCACTGAGCTTAATACGATTGAGCACATCATGGCGGCACTGTCTGCTTTCTCGATCGACAACGCGCTAATTGAAATTGATGGTCCTGAAGTACCTGTTATGGACGGGTCTTCTTCGGAATTTGTCGCGGCCTTTACAAAGACAGGTGCGCGCCGGCAGGGCACAGAGCGTAAAGCTTTGCGTGTGTTGAAGTCTGTTGTGGTGGAAGACGGGCTTAAACGCTCCGAGCTGTGCCCAGCAGATAATTTCCGGATTGAGTTCGAAATTGATTTTGACAACCCAGTGATTGGTCGCCAAGTGCTTGCGGCTGATATTGATGAGGCGTTTTTTGCTGATGAGCTGGCGGATGCCCGTACTTTTGGGTTCTTGAAGGACCTGGAATTGATGAAATCTTTGGGCTTGGCCCGGGGTGGTTCGTTGGACAATGCAGTTGTGATTTCAGGTGAGGAAATCCTCAATGAAGATGGTTTGCGGTTCGACGATGAATTTGTACGCCACAAGATGCTGGATGCGGTAGGTGATTTGGCCTTGGCTGGTTTGCCGATTCTTGGGTGTCTCAAAACAGTTCGTGGCGGACATGCGATGAACAATTTGGTGCTACGGGCACTATTCGCGGACCCCAGTGCATATGAGATTGTCACTTTGCGGGAAGAGGGTGCCTCTGTTGCACGGTCTTCCATGGCAATTCCGGCGGAATAAAGCCGTTTTTTGTGCAAGACCGGTTTGAGGGTCTACCTAGCTGCCAAAAGACTATAAAATCCCATTAAAAATGTTTCATGCCTATGGCGGTCCCGCGCGGGATTGCTATAGTACGCATCAATATTGGTGAGAGCCGTTTGGCTGCCCCTCTTTTTGAATTGTGGGTTTTGATTTTGCGGTTTCCAAAGGAAGCGGACTATTCATGAAAAGCAATAAGTTTTCAGTGTCGACAGTATTGGGCGGCTCCCGGCTTGCGCGGGTCGTTGGCGGCAGCGTATTGGCAGCAATGCTTTTGACGGGCTGCGGCGGGGCTGATGAATTTGCGGTTCCTTATGAGGAGCGCCCGGTAGAAGAGATTTATAATAAGGGTCTCGACTATATGGAAGCCGGTGAATTCCGTCGTGCCTCTGCAGAGTTCGATGAAGTTGAACGCCAGCACCCCTATTCGCAGTGGGCTCGGCGCGCGATGTTGATGGCTGCTTTCACAAATTATAAGACCAATGAATATAACAGCGCGATTTTGGCCGCACAGCGGTTCTTGTCACTCTTTCCCGGTAATAAGGATGCAGCTTACGCTCATTACCTTATCGGTATGAGCTATTACGAGCAGATTTCTGATGTGCGACGCGACCAAAAGATGACGGACCGCGCCTATCAATCTTTGTTGGAAGTGGTGCGTCGGTATCCTGACACTGAGTACGCCTTGGATGCGCGCTTGAAAGTGGACCTGACCGTGGATCACTTGGCGGGTAAAGAAATGGCAATTGGCCGTTATTACCTGAAAGAACGAAATTATTTGGCGGCTATCAATAGGTTCCGGGTGGTGTTGGAGAAATACCAGTCAACAACGCATATTGAAGAAGCTTTGACCCGTTTGACCGAGACCTATTTGGCGCTGGGCGTTCAGTCTGAAGCTCAAACAGCGGCTGCCATTTTGGGATACAATTACCCCGGTGGCGAATGGTACCAAGATTCCTACGCCATGCTCGAAGAGCGCGGTCTGAAGCCTGTTGAAAATGAAGATTCCTGGATCAGCAAGGCTTGGGAGGGCATTGGTGACGCGGTTGATGTATTCTAACAACGCTGTGTACGCTTGGAATTTGACAGGTGGAAGTGATCTGAGGCCCCTATGCTGATTACACTTTCGATCCGAGATATTGTGCTGATCGACCGACTTGACCTTTCCTTTGAAAAAGGACTGGCTGCTCTGACCGGTGAAACTGGTGCGGGTAAGTCGATCTTACTGGACTCTCTTGGGCTTGCCATTGGCGGGCGCGGAGATGGCGGGCTAGTTGCGCATGGCTCTTCGCAAGGGTCGGTCACAGCTGTTTTTGATGTACCGCTTTCCCATCGATCCCAGCAAGTGCTTGCTGAAAATGACATTGAAACTGAAGGCGAGATCTTTTTGCGGCGCGTGCAAACAGCGGACGGCCGCACACGTGCGTTCATCAATGATCAGCCGGTGAGTGTAAGTCTGCTGCGGCGCATTGGCGATTTGCTAGTGGAAATTCACGGGCAGCACGATGAGCGTGGCCTATTGGATGTGGCGGGGCACCGCAATTTGTTGGATGCTTACGGCGCTCACCCTCTTCTTATCAAAAAAACCAAAGAATGTTTCGCCGCGCGTTCCGATGCGCTTAAGGCACTTCATGAGCACAAGGCTGCGCTGAGCAAGGCGGAGGAAGAGCGTGAGTTCTTAACTCATGCTGTGGCTGAGTTGCAGCAAATGGGCCCGCAAGTGGGGGAAGAAGAGGAGCTGGCGCAAAGCCGCTCTTTGATGATGCATGCGGAGAAAATCTCCAGTGAGCTCGATGGCGCCTATGCCGCATTAGGCGGCGACAAAGCGCTCGAAGCACGGATTAATCTGTCCCTGCGCCGGTTGGAGCAGGCGTCTGAACATGCCGGTGACCGCCTGAAGGAAGTTATTGATGCGCTTGATCGGCTTTTGGTGGATGTAGGCGAAGCGCAATCCTTGCTGCGAGATGCGCGCCAAGACATGAGCTTTGACGCGGTTGAATTGGAAGATTCTGAAACGCGGCTCTTTGCGCTGCGGGCTCTGGCGCGCAAATACCATAAGAGTGTGGATGAATTGCCCGCTTTGCGTGAGGAAATGAGCGAGCAACTTACCCAAATCGAGAACGGCGCAACGCATCTGGTCGAATTGGAAGTTCATTTCGCTCAGACTAGCCAAGCTTATGATAATGCGGCGTTGGCTCTTTCTAAGGCGCGGATTAAAGCTGCGGGCCGTTTAGACAAAAAGGTGATGGCGGAACTTGGTCCGTTGAAACTTGAAAAGGCCATTTTCAAAACGGACTTGAACCACCTTGAACTGGCGGACGGTACGGCGGACGGTATTGACCGCGTAGCCTTTCTTATCTCGACTAATCCGGGAGCGCCTTTGGGGCCGCTTATTAAAGTCGCGTCGGGCGGGGAGTTATCGCGGTTTATCTTGGCGCTCAAAGTTGCCTTAGCGTCTGCGGGTAGTGCGCCGGTGATGATATTTGATGAGGTGGATTCTGGTGTCGGCGGGGCGGTTGCGGAAGCTGTTGGCCAGCGCCTTTCTGAGTTGGCACATGATGCGCAAGTGATTGTCGTGACCCACTCGCCGCAAGTGGCTGCGAAGGCGGGTGGACATTTACGGATTTCAAAAATGGCTCGCACGAAGAAAACCAACGCCACTTTGCACACGCATGTTGAAGTGTTGAGTGAGCCGGACCGGCGTGAGGAAATTGCTCGCATGTTGGCCGGGGCAACAGTTACAGATGAGGCGCGTGCGGCTGCTGACCGATTGATCGGAACTGACGCATGACTAAGACTTCTTCGAGTGACGCTGTTGACCACCTCACGGCAGAGGCGGCGGCGGTTGAGCTTGAACGGCTAGCTCATGAAATCATTGATCATGATGCCCGTTACCATCAGCAAGATGCGCCTACGATTAGTGACAGTGACTATGATGCCCTGCGCCTGCGCAATCAGGCGATTGAAGCACGGTTTCCCGACCTTGTACGCCCTGACAGTCCAAGTTTTCGAATTGGGGCCGCGCCTTCTGAAAAGTTTGAAAAAGTTACGCATGCCATTCCAATGCTGTCTTTGGGGAATGCGTTTTCGGATGAAGATGTCGCTGATTTTCAAGTTCGCATTCGTCGGTTTTTAGGCCTTCCTAAAGATCAGTCGCTCGACATTGTGGCTGAGCCCAAAATTGATGGATTGTCGGCGAGCCTTCGGTACGAGAAGGGGCGTTTTGTGCAAGGGGCCACTCGGGGCGATGGCCGGGTTGGCGAAAACATCACCGCTAATTTGCGCACCATTCAAAATATTCCACTGCGCTTGTCGGGGGATAATATCCCAGACGTGTTTGAAGTGCGCGGCGAAGTCTATATGGCTCATGCGGATTTTACGCAGCTGAACATCAATCAAGAAGAAGTGGGCAAGCCTCCCTTTGCTAATCCGCGCAATGCAGCGGCGGGGTCTTTGCGCCAATTGGATAGCAAGATTACCGCGCGGCGGCCGTTGAAGTTTTTTGCCTACGCGTGGGGCGAGGCCAGCGAGATGCCTTCTCAAACACAGATGGGTGTTTTGGATGCGCTGAAAGGCTGGGGCTTTGATGTAAATTTTCTTATTCAATCTTGTCCAACCGTTGATGCGCTGCTCACAACCTACCAAGGGATTGAAGCCCAACGGTCTTCGCTCGGGTATGACATTGACGGTGTGGTTTACAAAGTGGACCGGCTGGACTGGCAGGAGCGTTTGGGTTTTGTCTCGCGGTCTCCGCGTTGGGCTATTGCGCATAAATTTCCGGCGGAACAAGCAACGACTGTGCTTGAGGGTATCGATATTCAAGTGGGCCGTACTGGGGCCTTAACACCTGTTGCCCGGTTGGCTCCGGTAACCGTGGGCGGTGTGGTTGTTTCTAATGCGACGTTGCACAATGAAGATGAGATTGCCCGAAAAGGTGTGCGTATTGGCGACACGGTGATTGTGCAACGGGCGGGGGATGTTATCCCGCAAGTGGTCGGGCCTGTGCTTGATAAGCGCCCTGACGATGCTGTGGCCTATGAGTTTCCAAAGCTGTGCCCGGAATGTGGAAGCCATGCGGTGCGCGAGGTGAATCCCAAGACGGAAGAGTTTGATGTAATCCGTCGATGTACTGGGGGGCTGGTGTGCCCGGCACAACGGGCGGAGCGGCTTAAGCATTTTGTCTCTCGTAATGCCTATGACATTGAGGGGCTCGGCGCCAAACAAGTTGAGGCCTTCCTTAAAGACGGCACGATTGATGGTCCGCAGGATATTTTTCGGCTGAGAGAAGCTGACGCGGCGAGCTTTAAGAAGCTTAAAGACCGGGAAGGGTGGGGCGCTACTTCTGTGAAGAAGTTGTTCGGCGCCATTGATGACCGCCGCAAGATCGGCTTTGACCGGTTTTTGTTCGGGCTGGGTATTCGCCATGTGGGGGAAACGACAGCGCGGCTTTTGGCGCGTAGTTACGGAACACTCAGCGCGCTATTGATTGCGATGGACAAAGCCTGTGATCGGGAGAGCGATGCCTTCAAGGAGCTGATCGCCATTGATGGCATTGGCGATGTGATGGCCGGTGCGATTGTCGACTTCTTTGGCGAGAAACATAACCGCGCTGTGGTGGATGGTTTGGTTGAAGCAGGCGTTGAACCGCAAGAGCTGGAAGCACAAGAAACCTCGTCTCCTGTAACGGGGAAGGTTGTTGTGTTCACTGGTTCGCTTGAACATATGACGCGCAGCGAAGCCAAAGCACGGGCGGAAAGTCTGGGTGCGAAAGTATCAGGATCGGTCTCTAAGAAGACTGACCTGCTGATTTATGGTCCCGGAGCAGGGTCCAAACTGACCAAGGCCCAAGAGCTAGGTATTGCTCTTATGACCGAGGTTGATTGGATCGCGACGCTAGAGGGCAAGTAAGGCCTATTTGCTAATAGGTCGGGTTGCGTTCTCCAGCCATTGCTTTTCACCTTCTGGAATTTTCTGTTCAACTGTTTGACGCACGCGTGCGTGATAGGCGTTGAGCCATTCAATTTCTGTGTCCGACAATAATTGTGCATCCACCAAGTTGAGATCAATCGGTGCCAGTGTCAGGGTTTCAAAACCGCGCATGAGCCGTTCGCCATTTTCAATGGGTGTGGGTTCTGTCACGACCATCAGGTTTTCAATGCGAATACCGTAAGCATCGGTTTTGTAGAAGCCGGGTTCGTTGGAGACAATCATGCCAGTTTGAAAAGGCTCATACCCCATTTTTGAAATGCGCTGTGGGCCTTCGTGTACGGACAAATACGAGCCGACGCCGTGACCGGTGCCGTGATCGAAATCCAGACCCGCAGACCAAAGGGCTTGGCGGGCGAGGATGTCGATTTGTGCGCCGTTGGTGCCGTCAGGGAAACGAGCGTTGGCAAGGCTGATGTGCCCTTTGAGGACAAGTGTGAAGTGGCGCACCATGTCTGCACTCGGGGTGCCGATGGCGACTGTGCGGGTGACATCTGTTGTGCCGTCCAAATATTGGCCGCCGCTATCTACGAGGTAAAGTTCGCCTTGGTTGAGGGTGCGGTTTGTAGCTTCGGTGACCCGGTAGTGCACGATGGCCCCGTTAGGGCCTGCTCCCGAGATCGTATCAAAGCTAAGGTCTTTGAGGACATTGGTTTGAGCGCGCATGCTTTCCAATTGCTGGGAGGCAGAAATCTCGCTGACCGTGCCGGACGGTGTTTCAACTTCCAGCCAACGCAGAAAACGAGAGAGGGCGATGCCGTCTCGGGTGTGGGCGGACCGTGAGCCTTCGACCTCGACTGGGTTTTTGCAGGCCTTGGGAAGTTCGCAGGGGTCAATTCCCTTTTTCACATTTGCGCCTGCGTCGGTTAGGCGAGCGGCAATCCAATTTGCGCAGGTAGAGGGATCAAGCTGAACTGTCTTTTTGTTCTGGCCCAAGTCGTCAAGGGCTTGGCCCAATTCGGTTTCAGGGCGAGGTGTCACGGCGCTGCCTAGATGGGTGCGTGTTTCATTGTTGAGCTTGCGCGGATCGACAAAGAGCTGCGCTGTGCCATCGGCATTCAAAAGCGCGAAGGACAAGGGAAGGGGCGAGTGCCCGACATCTTGGCCCCGGATGTTGAAAGCCCACGCGATGCTGTCTGGCATGGTGAGGACGGTGGCGTCGATGTTGTTAGATTTCAGACTGGCTGTCAGGCTTGCCAGTTTTTGGGATGCTGGTTGGCCAGAATGTTCCAGTATATGGGGCACGATGGGCGCAAGCGGGCGGGCCGGTTGATCTTCCCACACAGTGTCGAGGGGGTTTTGACCAAGGGCCACGAGTTCGGCACCGGCTTTGAGTGCTGCGGCTTTGAGGCGGACGACATTGTCTACGGTGTGGAGCCACGGGTCGTAGGCGAGGCGTTGGCCTGCTTCCAAGTTCTGGGCAAGCCAATCGGTCGCAGATAGCTCAATCATGTGATGGGTTTGGAAGGTGTTCAAGTCGACTTGTTGTTTGACTTGTAGCGTATAGCGCCCATCGATGAACACGGCTGCGGATTTAGTGAGCACGATGGCGAGGCCCGCTGAGCCTGTAAACCCGGTGAGCCAGCTTAGGCGCTCGGCATGGGGCGGCACATATTCACCCTGATGCTCATCAGCGCGGGGAATGAGGAAGCCATGTACATCCAAGCGAGCCATTTCGGCGCGGAGGGCGGCGGTGCGGGCGGGGCCGAAGCTTGCGTCGGCGCTATCTGTATAAGTTTGAAACATAGAGCAAATGTAGGGGCTTGCCGATAGATCGGCAATGCCCTACATGCTCATTTACGTGTTTTCCCTAATCTGCCGTTAAGACCGGTTGGGTGCCAAATTAAGAATGACCCAGTCGCCAAAGTTGATGCGGTCGCGCAGGTAAAGACCTTGGAGGCGGTAGGCGGCCAGCACCATGTTGGCTTGTTCTTGCAGGATGCCTGACAAGATGATCTCGCCGTCATAGGTGATTTGATGGGAGAGGGTGGCGGACAGGTCGCACAAAGGCTGCGCTAAAATGTTGGCCACAATCAAATCAAATGGCGCACGGGCGCGGAGGATCGGATGGTCGAACCCTTTTGCGGTGATGGCCTCAATCTGATTGGGGGTGGCATTAAAGCGGGCATTCTCGCGGGTGACATCAATCGAAATGGGGTCAATGTCGCTGGCGATGATTTTGCGGCCCGTGAGCTTGGCGAGTGCGATGGCGAGGACACCGGCACCGCAGCCCAAATCGAGCATGTTTTGGAAGGCGCGACGACGGGTGACTTTCTCAATCATGTCGAGACACCCGTGGGTCGTTGGGTGGTGCCCGGTGCCAAAGGCCATGCCTGCGTCAATGAGGAGGGGTATTTTGCCAACCGGACATTTATCCGCATCGTGGGAACCGTGAAGGAAAAACCGATCTGTAATGATGGGGTGCAGGCCTTGTTGGGATTTAGTGACCCAATCTGTTGGCGGCAGTTGTTCAATGGTGATGTCTTGTGGTTTTTCACCCGACAGCTCTTCAGGCACAATGAGCATGGTGTCTATGACCGTGCGGTCCGGTTTGTCGTGGTAATAAGCTTCAACTGACCAGAGAGCGGTTTTCTCATCCAGCTCTGTCATGGAAACAGCTGTTGCTTCTGGATGGAACGCCTCTTCCAACGTTTCAGAGAAGACCTCTGTTGCTGGGCGGGTGACGGTGAAGCTTAGCTTCCAAAGACAATCGGCTTGGTTCACAGTTTAGCTCTTTCCTGACAGGGCCGTTGGGGTGCGGTGCATCTGCGGTTTAGGTTTGTAACTTAGGTTCGCTCGACAAATGTATCGATGACTTTTTTCTGTCCGGCCTTTTCAAAATCCACCGTCAATTTATTGCCGTCAATCTGGGCAACGCGACCATAGCCGAATTTTTGATGAAAAATACGCTCCCCTTGCGAAAAGCTTGAGGCGGAGGGGTCTGAGGTTGCAACGAGTTCTGCTTTTGCATTGAGCTGCGGGCCTCGTTTGCCGCGCCAGCCTTTATTTGAGCTGTTGGAGGCAGAGGCATTTGACTGCGCGCGCTTCCAGCCGGGAGTGTCGTAGGAGCTGCTGGAAAATTCGTGGTCTGATTTACCTTGGTCAAAGGAGCTGGCACTGCTGCCGCCGTAAGAGCCGTAATTGGTTTCAGACTGCTGCACTTCCACATGTTCGGGGGGCAGCTCATCAATGAAGCGAGAGGGGATAGCGCTTTGCCACTGGCCGTGAATGCGGCGATTGGAGGCAAAGGATATTCTGGCCAATTTGCGGGCACGCGTGATGCCGACATAGGCGAGGCGGCGTTCTTCCTCTAGGCCTGAAATGCCGCTCTCATCGAGGGCGCGTTGGTGAGGGAATAAGCCTTCTTCCCAACCGGGCAAAAAGACAGTGTCGAATTCTAGTCCCTTGGCAGAGTGGAGGGTCATGAGGTTTACTTTGTCTTCGGTGTCGGCTTGCTCCACGTCCATGACCAACGAGATGTGCTCAAGGTAGCCGTGCAGGGTGTCGAAGTGATCCATGGAGCGGACCAGTTCTTTCAAGTTGTCTAAGCGGCCCGGCGCGTCGGCTGATTTGTCGTTCTGCCACATTTCTGTGTAGCCAGACTCATCCAATATAATTTCTGCCAATTCGGTGTGGGGCATAGACGGGATGAGGGCACGCCAGCGGTCTACCATTTCCACAAAGGCTTTGAGGTTGCGGCGCGCCGGGTTTTTCAGCTCTTCGGTGTCGGCGATGAGGCGGGCGGTGCGCATGAGCGAGAGGTTTTGAGCCCGGGCGAGCTGATGCAATGTTTGCATTGCTTTGTCACCAATGCCCCGACGTGGTTTGTTGACGATACGCTCAAAGGCCAAATCATCATCTTGTTGCGCAACCAGACGCAAGTAGGCATTGGCATCTCGAATTTCGGCGCGTTCATAGAAACGCGGGCCACCGACGACACGGTAGGGAATGCCAAGATTGATGAAACGATCTTCAAACTCGCGCATTTGGAACGAGGCGCGGACAAGAATGGCCACGTCGCACAGCAAATGTTTGTCGCGCAGGTGTTGTTCTATTTCTTCGCCGATTTTTCGGGCTTCTTCTTCACCGTCCCACATGCCGCGCACGACGACTTTTTCACCCTCGTCCAGATCGGTCCAAAGAGTTTTACCTAAACGGTTTTCGTTGGCTTTGATGAGGCCAGATGCTGCCCCTAGGATGTGGGGCGTGGAGCGGTAGTTTTGCTCAAGCCGCACGACCTTTGCGCCGGGGAAGTCTTTCTCGAAGCGCAGGATATTGTCCACTTCCGCGCCGCGCCACCCGTAGATGGATTGGTCGTCATCGCCGACGCAGCAGATGTTGCGGTTCTTTTGAGCCAGCAAGCGGAGCCATAAATATTGCGCCACATTGGTGTCTTGGTATTCGTCCACCAACATATAGCGAAACCGATCTTGGTACTGGGCTAAGACAGATGGGTTTTCTTGGAAGAGGCGTAGGCATTCTAACAGCAGGTCGCCGAAGTCGGCCGCATTGAGTGTTTTGAGCCGGGCTTGATAGGTCGCATATAGGGCCGCGCCCTTGCCATTGGCAAAGGAGAAGGATTCATCCCCGGGGACTTTGTCGGGGGTAAGGCCTTTATTCTTCCAGCCATCAATGAGGGTGGCGAGCTGACGGGCGGGCCAGCGCTTCTCGTCAATTTGGTCGGCCTTGATCAATTGTTTGAGAAGGCGGTTTTGATCATCCATATCTAGAATGGTGAAGTCAGACCGCAAACCCACCAGTTCAGCATGGCGCCGCATGATTTTAGCGCTGATGGAGTGGAAGGTGCCGAGCCATTGCATGCCCTCGACAACGCCGCCGATGAGATTGCCGATGCGGTTTTGCATCTCTTTGGCGGCTTTGTTGGTGAAGGTCACAGCCATGATTTGGCTGGGGAACGCCTTGCGTGTCGCCAGAAGGTGACCAATACGGGTTGTGAGCACGCGCGTTTTACCGGTGCCAGCGCCTGCCAACACAAGTAATGGCCCGTCGAGGCATTCGATGGCCTCGCGCTGTGCATCGTTTAAACCATCCAAATAGGGCGCACGAACCTGTGCCATAGCTGCTGCAGCCGTGGACAAAACAGTTTCTTCCTCGGGAATATCGCCGAGCTCAAAGGGATCTGAAGGAATCATTGGCACAGGATAAATGGTTGTGCCGATGGTTGCCAGCGGACTTTTTAGTGGCCCATTCCACTCAATTTGGATGGAAAAGCACCGAAGCCTGCTATGGGGAGGCAATATCGGGGGTGCTCCTACAGGGTAGGTGCGTGGTTTTCTAGCCCGGAGAGGTCCTTGATGATGAGTTTATTGCCCTTATTTTCAATATACCCGGCATCGGTGAACCGTCGCATGACCCGACTTATATGCACTTGAGTAAGCCCCATTGCATCAGCCAAATGTTGCTGCTTCAGAGGGAAATCCATTTCCTCGCCATCGGTCATACGCTTGTCGATTTGGCGGCTTCGTAGATTTAAAATCAAAAGAGCAATACGTTCGTCCGCGCTGCACCGGCCCAGTTCAAAAAGTTTGCGTTGAATCTGTTCCTTCTCTGCAAAACAGAAGCCTGAGATGCGTTCTTGGACATTGCTGTGGGTTTCCATTTGTGTCTTGAGCCATGCGTTGCCGAAGCTGCATACTTCGATGTCCGTAATCGATTGAACGGTGCAGTGAGAGGTGAATGAGAATGCGCTGGACGCTGAAATCATGTCACCATCAAATAGAAAAGATATGATTTGGCGACGCCCATCTCTGCTCATGAGGTATTCAATTGCCCAGCCAGATTTTATGATTTGTAGGGCTGTGACTTTTGTTCCAGGCCCGCTGAGGGTGACCTTTCTATTGATGCTCTTTTGTTTGATAGGGGGGCGCGGGATTAGATCTTCTGGATGCTCCATCAGTGTTCCGCATAATCCGAGTTCGAGCATGTGGCATTCGCAACATGCTCCGCCTACGGGGCCGCTCGGACGGTCTGGCGCTGCAGGGTTTACGCTACTAGTCATACTGTTTTCTTTTTGTTTTGAGACTTTCAATTTTGAAGATACGTAAACAATGCAGCATTGTAATAGGCAATTGTGTGTATATCCCTCCGCAAGCGGTCCTTACTATCTATTTATACTTGTAAGTAATCTTATGTATCAAAATAGGTACTTCTGATGCGGTGTGGATGGCATTTCATTTATTCTTCTCATTTTAACTAACGGCATAGCAGTTGCTCAAATGACTGTTTGTTTTCTGTAGTGAAAAACTACGTGAGGGAGAGAGCATGATGCCTACAAAATTGGATGTCACCGAAACTGAAATGAAGCAGTCGCCGGATGCAGACGTCGCTGATAGCCTGAAATTCATGGAGGTAAATGCAGAAGTTTGCAATGAACTCGAGACTCTGTGGTCTGTAGTTGAGCCTAGATTGCCGGATGTTTTGGATGAGTTTTATGCTCATTTGGAAACCATCCCCTCACTGACTAAAATGCTAGGTGGGCAGAATAGCCGTTTGAAAACAGCACAGAGCGCACATTGGAAACGACTGTTTATGTCACGGTTTGATGGGGAGTATCTGGAAAGTGCACGCATCATTGGGTTGACGCACAACCGAATTGGTCTTGCGCCCAAATGGTATATCGGTGGTTATCGCTTTATCATGAATCGCCTTATTCAAATTGTCTTAGAGAAAAACAGATTCTCTCCTACCGCTGGTGGCCGAGCTGTAAGTGCGCTGATGACGGCATTGATGGTAGATATTGAATTGGTTATCTCAGTCTATCAAGGGGCTCTTATTAGCGACCGAATGGAAGCGCAAGAAAAACTTGAAGGAGCGATTGGTGCGTTTGAAGGAGGGATCGAAGGGGTCCTTACTTCATTGACTGAGAAGTCGGAAGTGATGAAAGTTGAATCACATTCATTGCTTGATCAATCCGAGATGATGATGAGTGTCGCATCGACTGTTGCCCGGTCTGCGGAAGAAGCATCGATGAGCATTCAAGCTGTAGCTGCTGCAAGTGAAGAGGCTAACCAAAGTATTGTTGAAGTGAGCCGGCAGGTGACTTTGGCAAAAGAAGTAACCGGTAAGGCTGCAACTGAGATTACCGAGGCGGATGGAGAGATGCAGGCGTTGTCGGAATCTGCCGCTAAGATCGATGAAGTCGTTGCGTTGATTAATGGCATTGCGGCTCAAACCAATTTGTTGGCCTTGAATGCGACGATTGAGGCTGCTCGTGCGGGTGAAGCGGGTAAGGGATTTGCTGTTGTTGCCGCTGAAGTGAAAGAGCTTGCGGGGCAAACTGCGAAGGCGACAAAAGAGATTGAAACCCAAGTGACTGACATTCAAACGGCAACAGAAAAATCTGTCGCATCGATTGGTCAAATCCGTGAAACGATCGGTCAGGTTGACGAGGTGGCTAGCGAGATTGAACGTGCGGTGAGCGAGCAAAATGAGGCGGCGCAGGAAATTTCTCAAAATGTCCAACAAACATCGGTGGGTGCGCAGGACGTTGCTTCAAATATGTCGCAAGTTGCCGACAGTGCGCAAACCACTAAGGATGGGGCAACTCAGATTCAAGGCGCGGCACTGGACATGGCGGAGACCGGTGTGGCGCTTAGTAGCCACATTGAAACCTTTCTTACAAAAGTCCGAACTGGTTAAATGTGGTGAGGAGAAAACGGTTCTTATGTTTTTTTAAGTCCCTGTGGGATGCAAGGTATGGGGAGGGGCGGTTTTTCAACCGCTCCTTTCGTATGTTAGGACCCTGAAAAAGAAGGTGTCGGGATAGAGCTCCTGCCATGTCAGGGAGACGGGGCCGCTTGATTGGTTCACTGATAATAATTACACGCGCCTGCCCACGGGTTTCTCTATTGTCATTTTTGTATTTACTACTTGGAAGGTGCTTGCGCCAAATCATATCAAAATTGTGGCAGTTGGTCTGGGTGCGCCATTTTTACTTGCCTATATTTCTTTATACTTCCGTATAAGCCGATCGCTAAAACGTGCGCTTCTGCAAGTTGGCGGTGATCTTTTGTTTATCTTTGTCCATTACCTAATGCTTAGAATTATTTGTTTAAAAATGTTCCTTTTTAAAATGAAGCTATTACAGGGTGGTCCGAAATGGTGGGTGGAAGTTCTAATGCTGTTCAGGCAAATTCAGTTCAATCTGCAAATGCTGAAGTTGCTGATGGTTTAAGGTTTATGGAAGTGGATTCTCAGGTTTGTGATGAACTTGCGGAATTGTGGCAGATTGTGGAGCCCAAGCTTCCAGAGGTTCTCGATGCATTTTACGCGCATTTGGGATCTATTTCCTCTCTGCGCGATATGCTTGGGGGGCAAAATGCTCGCCTCAAAACCGTGCAAAGTGCCCATTGGAAGCGCCTCTTTACATCCCGGTTTGATGCGGACTATTTGGAAAGTGCACGCATCATTGGCGTGACGCACAACCGAATTGGTCTTGCACCAAAATGGTATATCGGTGGCTACCGCTTTATCATGGCGCGCCTTATCCAGGTTGTGTTGGACAAAAATAAGTTCTCCCCGGCAGCTGGGGCCCGTTCAGTAAGCGCATTGATGACTGCCCTAATGGTAGATATCGAGCTGGTTATTTCTGTCTATCAAGGGGCGCTTATTAGTGACCGGATGGAAGCGCAGGAAAAACTTGAAGGGGCCATCAATACCTTCGAAGGAGGGGTCAAAGGGGTCCTCTCTTCATTGGCTGAAAAATCTGACATCATGAAAGTTGAATCGCATTCATTGCTCGATCAGTCTGAGATGATGATGAGTGTTGCTTCAACCGTTGCAAGATCTGCGGATGAAGCTTCCATGAGCATTCAAGCTGTAGCAGCTGCGAGTGAAGAGGCAAACCAGAGCATTGTTGAAGTGAGCCGGCAGGTGACTTTGGCAAAAGAAGTCACGGGTAAAGCGGCTACTGAGATTACTGAAGCTGATGGTGAGATGCAGGCTTTGTCTGAATCGGCGGCTAAGATTGATGAAGTCGTCGCGTTGATTAATGGTATTGCTGCTCAAACTAACTTGTTGGCCTTGAATGCCACGATTGAGGCGGCTCGTGCCGGTGAAGCGGGTAAGGGCTTTGCGGTGGTTGCTTCTGAAGTAAAAGAACTTGCGGGACAAACTGCGAAAGCGACAAAAGAAATTGAAGCCCAAGTGGCTGACATTCAAACAGCGACTGAAAGATCTGTCGCTTCGATTGGTCAAATTCGCGAAACGATCAGTCAGGTGGACGATGTAGCAAGTGAGATAGAACGTGCGGTGAGCGAGCAAAACTCTGCGGCACAAGAGATCTCTCAAAATGTTCAACAAACATCAGTGGGTGCGCAGGACGTTGCTGCAAACATGTCCCAAGTTGCTGATAGTGCTCAAACGACAAAGGACGGTGCAACGCAGATTCAAGGTGCTGCCAAGAACATGGCGGAGAGCGGCGTTGCTCTGAGCACTCACATTGAGACCTTCTTGGGCAATGTTCGGACTTAGTCGGGACGGCCTAACCACATGATTTCTAGTGTGGTTTGTATCTAAGAGAGACGGTATTTGGAGGGAGCGGCTTTAGGGCCGCTCCTTTTTAGTTGTGCTCTTCTTTAGACGCCAACATGAGAGCGTGATTGAAACGCTTCAAAGCTTCTTTGTGAGATAGCTCCCCGATGATTTCCTGCGGCCGTTCGGGATGGGAAATGGGGTAGGGGTCCATTTCGGTTTTATCCATCAACGCGAGCGCTTTGCCGACGTTGTCGTTTGGATGCAGGGTGGGCGCATGGGGTGTTGTTTCATCCTTAGAGGTGGGTGCAAGGGCCGTTGGGTGCTCATGCCAGACCATCATGTCGCGCACGAGAAGTGACATGAGTATACGCCTGTGGGGACCTTCATGTAGATGGAGGTCACGGTTTTGCAATTGCCAATGGAAAAAGCTTTTGCCGATAACGGCTTGCGTGAGGGCTGTCGAAATGGACACTGCGAGCAATATCGCGATGGTAACTTCGTAAGAGCCAATGAGTTCAAATACAATCAGCGTTGTGGAAATAGGGGCACCAAGCACGGCGCCTGACACAGCGCCCATTCCGATAATTGCATATAGTCCATGATCGGAGGCGAGGTCGGGTTGCAGATAGGCTGCGACAAGGCCGAATGCGCCACCCGCCATTGCGCCTAAGTAAAGCGACGGGCTGAAAACCCCTCCGCCAAAACGCGCGGCCAATGTGATGGATGTCGCAAGGCCTTTGAGCAAGAGCAAGGCGAGCAACATGCTCAAGCCGTAATTTCCCTGCAAGGCGTTGTCGGTGGCTTCATAGCCAACACCGAGAATTTCGGGGAAAGCGATTGCTATCGCGCCGACAGCCAGGCCGCCCAGCATTGGCCGGGCCCATAGGGGCGGGGACAATTTATTGGCTAGTTTTTCGAGCGTAAAGACAGTTGTCAAAAATGAAATGGCAACGAGTGCGCAAACGATGCCGAGGAGCGCAAAGGCGGGGAATTCTAGGTAGGACGTTATTTCATAGCTTGGCAGGGTGAAAGCAGGGGCGTCGCCCAAATGAATGCGGGTGATGACAGTACCAGCGACCGCCCCGATGGTTGTGGGGACAAAAGCGCGCAGGGCGTAGTGGGCCAAGACAATTTCGTGGGCAAATAGAACGCCGGCGAGGGGGGCATTAAAGGAGGCTGATACGGCTGCGGCGACGCCAACTGCTAAAAGGATGCGGCGTGCTTCAGGTTTGAGGGCGAAACGGCGGGTGAGCCCGGAGGCAAGGGTTGCCCCTAGATGTACTGCGGGGCCTTCTCGTCCCGCACTTGCACCGCCGCCCAGAGAAATGACGGTTAGGAATGCACTGAACAGTCCTTGGCGAAAGGAGAGATGCCCATCGCGAACCGCGGAAGCTTCAATGACATCGGCGACACCAAATGTTCTTTTGTGACTAGACCATCTATCTAGGCAAATGCCGACAATGAGGCCCGCTGTCGCGGGTACCGATAGGATAACCCACCAGGGAACAGCGCGGGCGGCGGTGGCGGTTTTCTCGGCCATTGTTTCTAGCCAGAAAAACTCCACTCCTTCGATGGCAAAGCGAAAGCCAAGGGTTGCGTAACTTGCAAGAATGCCAACTGCAAGCGAGAGGCCCCAGACTAAAATGCGGCGATCGGCGAGAAAAACACTCATGTTTTCTCTGAAAGGACCGACGATGGTCGCTTGCCAGAAGCTTTTTATATTATTGTTTGGCACGTGGTCCCCGCATATCGATCTGTCATTTAAAAAAGGTTGCTCGCCTTCTCAAATCCCCGAATGGGAGTTTACCGATTTACGAGTGAGTTGCCAAAACTCTTATCACCAACTAATCAATTTTGTCTGATGATAGAAGGAGGCCCCGCACAAATTGATCTGCATGGGCTGCTGCTATTTTGTCTAGATCCATGTTTTCCATCACGGGAAGTGCATTTTTCCAAATACCTGACATGAGTAGTGGCAATATGATGAGCGAGGAGAGCGCTGCGCTATCGCACGGTCGAAATTCTTTTGTGGCGATGCCCTCATCAATAATGCTTTTGAACATGGTCATACACGGCCTTGCGATGTGTTTGTCATGGTATTCTGCAATTTCAGGGAAATTGCGAGCCTCTGCTGCGATTAGTTTTACGCAGGCTCCTGCTTCGGTGTTCACCATTTTATAGCCGACTTGGATGATCAAGCTTTTGAGCAGCGTTGCTTTAGAGCCGGTATGACTTTCTGCCTGTTCACGCTGGTCGAGAATTTCTGGGACGACACCGCGAATGATGGCGAAGAAGAGGTCTTCTTTGTTTTCAAAATAGAGGTAGATCGTGCCTTTACTTACACCTGCTTCTTCGGCGACATCTTCTAACCGAGTTGAAGAGAAGCCTTTTTCGTTAAAAAGCTTCAATGCCGCCTGTCTGATCTGCGCGGACCGATCAGACCTGTCTTTTTCGAGGAGAGTAGGTCTTGGGAGTGGGACTATTTTTGACATTTTGGTCTCCAGATGCGGTGCCTAAATCGATACTGACCAGTCAGTCATTTTTCGTCAAGGGGGAAACCCGCGACATTTGCGCTCAAAATAGACTTTAACTTGGCTTGTCTGAGGGTTCGGTCTGGGCGAGCTTGAGAATGTCTTCTCTGTCTTGATCCAACAGGGGAGCGGCTTTTCGGGTGGGGGGGTCTTCGTAGCCTGAAATTTTGATTGGATTACCGGCCATGCGAACCGTTCCTGCGACCGGGTGATCACTTTCAACGACCATGTTACGGGCAAGAATTTGTGGATCGGATAAGGCCTGCGCTACATTATTGATTGGGCCGGTGGGAATGCCCGCGTCATCGAGCAATTTGATCCAATGTTTGGTGTTTTGAGTGCGCAGCTTTACTTCCAGCTCTTGGGTGAGCTCTTCAACATTTTCCACGCGATTGTTGTTTGTCAAAAAGCGTGCATCGGTTTTGAGTGCGGGTATTTCAAGCGTGTCGCATAGGTGATGGAAGAGGACGTCGTTGCCAGCTGCGATCACAACGTAGCCATCGGAAGATGTATAGACTTGGAACGGGGCGATTGAAGGATGGCGCGAGCCGATGGGACCCGGAATGTCTCCGGTGGCGGTGTAGCGCGCGATGGCATTTTCTAGAATGGCTACTTGGGAATCCAACATCGCCACGTCAATTTTACGGGCCTCGCCTGTTGTTGCACGGTCATAAAGCGCCGCGTTGACGCCGATTGCTGTGAACATGCCTGCAGTAATGTCTCCCACAGAGCTGCCAACACGGGTGGGCGGGCTGTCAGGGTGGCCGGTGACACTCATGATGCCGCCCATTGCTTGGACAACCATGTCGTAGGCAGGCTTTTTCATATAAGGTCCGGAATGCCCAAACCCGCTGGCAGCCGCATAGATGAGGTGAGGGTAGCGTGCATGGAGGGTGTCCCACCCATAGCCAAGCTTTTCCATTGTGCCGGGACGGTAGTTTTCGACAATAACATCGGCTTTTTCAAGCAACGCTTCGAGTACGGCGCGGTCTTTGGGTTGTTTTAGGTTGAGCGCGATGGATTCTTTGCCGCGATTTAGTCCCATGAAATACGCCGACTGGTCTTTGATGAAGGGCCCGATGTGACGAGAGTCATCGCCGATTTCGGGCACTTCTACCTTGATCACACGGGCGCCCAGATCCGCCAAAATCATGGTGCAATATGGCCCCGCCAACACACGCGTTAGGTCGATGACAGTGATGCCGGAAAGAGGGCCGGTGGGCGCATTCGTGTGTGTCATGGAATTTCCTATTTGTCGTCGTCTTTGGGAGAGGCTGCTTTGGACAGGCCAAAGGGGATGATCTTGTCAGAAGCTGGCGGGTTCTTTTGTGTTTGTTTTGTATCAGAGGCGGGTGCTAAGCGGTGCTGCTCGTGCTTGAGGGCTGCATCGGCCTGACGTTTTTTGTCCAATTTCTTTTGGGCGCCGGTGCGACCGAACTTAACTCGGTTTGCCTCCGCATTGGCTTCTTTTGCTTTTCTCTCATCGGTTTTGCGCTGCTGCTTTTGCTTGGCTGCGCGTTTCTTCCGAGATTCATCGAAATTTACTATATTTTTGTCTTTAGAAACCATAGCTTAAGACTCATAGGCTGCGTTTGGGTGGTGTACTCAATTTGCCATATTTCTCTCGTATAGAGACTTTATGCGAGAAAGAGACGGCGACGCGGTTTGCGGCGTGATCGCCAAATTACTTAGTTATTTGTGTTTCATATGATGATAACCGATCGTGGCCTTTGCTCATACGGCCTTCTTTCAACGATATATTAGATAATCGCTGAAAGAATACTGTATGCGCTCCGTTTGGTGCTGATGTTCTTTGAGGATATGCTTCAAAGCTCAGCCCGGTGTGCTTGATCAAGGGTATTCCTCAAGGATGGCTGGAGAGACGGTTGAATTCGATACTGTCCTATATTGCTGGATTAATTGTTCTTGTCCTCTTCGCGGCTCTTATTGGGCCAAGCTTTGTGGATTGGAATGATTTCCGTGACGACATTGAAGCGGAGCTGAGCCTTTATGCGGGCCGTCCGGTAAGTGTTGGCGGTGACATTCATTTTGTCTTTTTGCCGGCTCCTCAATTTAAGCTCAACGATATTTCCATTGCCAATGCAGAGGGCGGACAAGCGTCGTCTCTTCTTCATGTGAGCGGGCTTGAGGGCGAAGTTGGTTTGACCCCCTTGCTACAAGGCAAAATTGAAGTGACGCGTATTCGGGTCCGCGACTTTCAATTGAATTTGGAAGCTTTGGCAAATGGAAAGCACAATTGGGATGTCGCCAGCGCATTCCTTTCTGCGGACCGGGAAGCTGATGCCTTTATTGATCCAGACAAAGTGGCGCTGGCTCGCGTTGTTTTGGAAAATGGGACAATTACCTACCGGGGGAATAGTGGTGCTGAGCCGCTTAAATTCTCAAGCTTGCAAGCTGAAGTGAGTGCGGGATCGTTGCGCGGTCCCTTCCGCTTGTCGGGCGATTTCGATTTAGAGAACCAAGATTATCGATTGCCGGTCTCCATGTCCCTTGGATTGGGGTCGGATGGATCGGGTAAAGCTTTTCCGGTCACGTTTACCGCCTCGGTTGAAGGTGTCTCGACGGATGGGGGAGTGGACCAAGAATCGGGCGAGGGAAGTGGTGTGGAAGTGCACGCGCTTACCCATCGCTGGGAAGCCTCCTTTAACGGAGTGGCGACTGGGTATTCTGGGGACGCTCTTTTAGACGGTGCTTTGAAAGTAACTGTGAAGCCGCTTGAAAATGCTGAAATTAGTCATGCGGCTGTGCACGGCGTTGTTGAGGACACTTCAACGAGTGACCCAGCAACCACAGTCGTAAAGACTGCACAAGTGGGCCAACCTGAGTTGGACCTGACAAGCATTCTGGTGCTCAATAATCAGGGCATGACATTTGAAGATATTCGTCTGCTGCTTGGAGGGGCAAACTTCAAAGGTGTTGGTTCCTACCGTCCAGCCGAAGTGCGGGAGTTGTCTCTCAATTTGAGTGCGCCGACAGCGGACGTAGACAAAATAATTTATGCCGCACAGGCGTTGGAAGAAATTTCTTTTGTTGGTTTTCTCTTGCCGGACGCGCCGCACGGGCGCCAAGAAATTACTTTGAAAACTGACGTGCTGACGTATGGCGCCTCTTCATTCGACGCCACATCTGTTCGGCTGGTGAGAGATGCTCATGAGACGGACGTTCAGACAGCGGGCGCACATGGATGGCGTATTGTCGGTGACGTTTCGGGTGTTGGAACGAATGGTACCTTGTCTGTTGAGGGTGTTTTAGCGGAACACCAGAGCGGGCAGATTTTTTCTGGTGCGGCGACGTTGAACACGGATGATGTGCGCCCTGCGTTTGTGACAAATGGCTCGCCGCTTATTGGTTCTTCATTCTCAAATGGAAAAGTACCGTTCTATGGGGAAACTCAGTTTGCGGTGGGGCCAGACTTATGGCGTCTGTATGGTTTGACCGCGTGGTCGTCCGAAATGCGAGAAGGGCCCGCACACTTTAGTGGTGGCTTTTCTTGGGCACGCAGGGAGCGGCCATCCTTTGGTATTGAAATTTCAGCTAACCGACTGAACCTTGATCTTCTGACGTCGCTTGTAAATGTGGGCCCGCAAGATGAAGCTGGGTGGCGCGCTTTGGGTGAAGGCCAGGACTATAATATCATTTTGAATGCGCAATCGATGCAGTATGACGCGGCCAACCTCTCGACTGAATTTAGAGATGTTTCGCTTGATGCCAATTGGGTTGGGGGCGTGTTGACCGTTAACAAGATGAACTTTGCACAAACGGATGCTGGATCTGTCGAGATTTCCGGCGTTCTATCTGACCTTACTCACGTTCCTTTGGGCGGCGTTGAAATGCGCATCAGCCAAATGCCCGCAGCAACTTTTGATCACTTTTTTGAGTTGGTTCAGTTGGCGCGCAACGGTGAACCATCCGAGATTCGAACATCGCGCGGTGTCCCTATTAGTACTGGGGGCGGTGCTGTGAATTTGGAGATCAGTGTTCGTGGTGAGATGGATGGGGAATTTCATCAGGCGCAAGTGGACCTAAAGGGCGATGTGGAAGGCACTAAATTGTCGGCTGTGATGAAACGCACCGGTTCTGCCACCGACTTTTCGTCTGGCACGGTGGAGCTGCTTTTACAGGGCGCCAATGATAATGGCTCGGTATTGGCGCGGCACCTCGGCTTGTCGCCCTTGCGCACTGAGCTTGCTGGCGGCGAGGCGCGCCTTCAGCTGAAAGGGCGTTCTGGTGGGCCCTATGATTTGTCCGCACGGGTGTCTAGTGGCGGGGTCAACGGATCTTTCTCAGGCACTTTAAGTGGCACAGACATGAGCGACTATAATTGGGGGCAGGTTGAAGGCCGGTTTGAAATGACCGCTGCGAATGGGGCGTTGCTCTCTGAAACGATTGGCATTGATACGCCTCTGAGCCAGTTTGTTTTGGCCAATGGGGGCGAAGGCGGCGTTATCGCTGGTGGGCGGATGACGCTGCATTCTGATCTTCTGGAACTTGCCAACTTGGAAGTGTTGGTTGGGTCCTTCCGGGCATCGGGAGATTTTTCTATTGTGCCGAAAGAGGGGCAGGCAAACCAGATTTCGGGTGAGTTGGAATTTGGTCGATTGTCTTTGGACCCTCTTATTTGGCCCGTACAGTCTGACCTGACAGCAGAGCAGGGGTTTGGCCTTTGGTCTGCCCACCCCTTGGATTGGTCGGGGCTTTCTGATTTTTCAGGCACCTTGGTTTTGAAGCCGAGCCGCTTGGAACTGGCTGATTTAGCGCTCAGTGATGCCACGCTAAATTTGACAATTGTTGACGGGGTCGTGACAGCGAACCCTGTTACAGGCACGCTTGCGGGCGGGCGAATGACGCTTGCTGCCAAAATATCAGGTGGGAGAGATGCGTCGGGAGCAACCAAGGAAGCTTCATTAGACCTGTTGATTTCCACTGAGAGCTTTTCAATTGAAGAAGCTAGCCAAGCCCTGTTTGATAAAACGCTGGGCCAGGGTCGAGGAGATATCAACCTCTCTCTTGTGGGTAAAGGACGTAGTTGGCTTGGGCTCATTTCTTCGCTTGAGGGCGCTGGGTCAGTCACACTGGGAGATGGTGTTCTGTCTGGATTTGATATCGCTTTGTTTAATGAGCGGGTGGGCGCGCTTACGTCATTGGACGGCGTGGCTGATTTGGAACGTGAAACGCTAGATGAGGGCGTGACACCGTTTCGCCAAATAGCAGGTACGCTCACCGTTGAGTCTGGTGCCTTTAGTTTTGCACCGAGTGTTTTGGACTTTCCTTATTCTGACAAAATAGCATTGACTGCTCTGGGCGACCTTTCTCTTGGACGGGTGGACGTTGAAATGATTTTCCCTGTGCCTGACGCGGGGGCGGATGCAACCGCCCGGTTTGTTGTGGCGGGGCATGCGCGTGAGACGCTACATCATTGGGAGTTGCTGCCGGTGCAAGAGCGGGTGGCAGAGCGTTTGTTGGCGCGTGAGGCCGAGGAGGCTGGGTTGCGCTTGACGCAATCTGAAATTGAAAAGCTGTTGGGTCGCAAAACGAGTGTGACGGATGGCGGTAGTGTGCTGGATCTCCCCATTGACGACGGGAAAGAGTTAGGAGGAGAGGGGCAAGACTTGATAGATGCTCCTGAAGCTCCTATTCCTCTGCGCCCAATGGGCCGGGCGCTGTAAACGCTGCGGCTCTTTTTTGCACTTCATATAAAATAAAAACCCGCACGGCAGAGGACAGATTTGCCCCTTCCGTACGGGTTGCATCGATTTTTCGAACCAGTTCATTGACCGATAGTTTGCGGCGGCAGGCCAGCTCCTTGAGCGCATCCCAAAAGGGAGGCTCAAGGGAAATGCTTGTGCGGTGGCCTGCAATTGTCACAGAGCGTTTAATCTGGTCGCTCATGTCAATTCCTTTACTAAGGCGTTAGCTTGGGTTCGATTGGTTTAGTCTTTGGGACCAATCATGTCTTCTGGACGCACAACTTGCGTAAATTGCTCGTCCGTCACAAAGCCGCCACCCACTGCTTCTTCGCGCAATGTCGTGCCATTTTTATGGGCGCGCTTAGCGATGGCTGTTGCGTTGTCATAGCCAATAGTTGGGGCCAAAGCAGTGACCAGCATCAAAGAGCGTTCCATCAATTCGGTGATGCGTTCTAGGTTTGGTTCAATGCCAACGATGCAATTGTCGGTGAATGATTTTGCGCCGTCGCCGAGCAAGCGGATGGACTGAAGCACGTTGTAGACGATGACCGGTTTGAAGACGTTCAGCTCGAAGTGGCCTTGGGCGCCAGAGATGGTCACAGTTGTGTGGTTGCCCATCACTTGAGCGCACAACATGGTCATGGCTTCGCACTGGGTTGGGTTTACTTTACCCGGCATGATGGAAGAGCCCGGCTCATTTTCAGGCAATGAAAGCTCGCCGATGCCGCCGCGTGGGCCTGAACCCAGCATGCGGATGTCATTGGCAATTTTATTCATGCCGACGGCGATGGTGTTGAGGACGCCGGAAATCTCTACCATGGCATCGTGAGCGGCCAAGGCTTCAAATTTGTTTTTAGCTGTGACGAAGGGCAAGCCTGTTACATCAGCTACTTTTTGGGCGAAAGTGACCGCAAATTTTGGCTTCGCGTTTACGCCAGTGCCCACAGCGGTGCCGCCTTGTGCGAGAGGATAAAGGCGTTTCAAGCTGTCTTTGATGCGCTCCATGCCCAGTTCAACTTGAGCCACGTAACCTGAGAACTCTTGTCCGAGTGTGATCGGCGTTGCGTCTTGCAAGTGGGTACGGCCGTTTTTGATGATGCCGCTCCATGCCTCAGACTTGGCGAGCAAGGCTTTGTGAAGATGTTCCAGATTTGGCAGCAACAAGTGATGCAATTGCTCAACCGTTGCGATGTGCATGGCGGTTGGGAAGGTGTCATTTGAAGACTGCGAGCGGTTTACGTGATCATTGGGGTGAACCGGGTCTTTGGTGCCGATGGTGCCGCCGAGCAATTCGATGGCGCGGTTGGCGATGACTTCATTGGAATTCATGTTGGACTGGGTGCCGGAGCCTGTTTGCCAAACAACAAGCGGAAAGTTGTCGTCGAATTTACCGTCGATGACTTCTTGTGCCGCTTCTACAATGGCGTTGCCTGTTTTGGCATCTAGATTGTCGAGGGCCATGTTGGCTTTTGCAGCCGACTGTTTCACGATACCTAATGCCCGGACCATAGAGAGGGGCATGGTTTCGTTGCCAATTTTGAAATTGCCAAGGGAGCGCTGTGTTTGTGCGCCCCAATATTTGTCACTTGGTACTTCTAGGGGGCCAAAGGAATCGGTTTCAGTACGGGTCTGGCTCATCAGACGGTCTCCCTGCAGGACTATCGAGGTTGAATGGTGCGAGGGTAAGCCCCGCAGCTGTTGGGAGCTGATGTAGCACGGGTGAGCCGGGTGCGCCAATAGGTCCCCGGTCTCAGGGGGATTTAGTCTGAGTGTGGATGTGGGGAGCCGCGTTCCTCGGCCTTTTTTGGGCTGAGAAACGTCGAGAAATGCAGGGAAAAACCAAGAATTACTTATTGTTCTTCCGGAATGCATCCAGGCTGACAACTTCACCTTGTGGAGCTGGTTCTGGCTCTGAGTCTGGAGAATCTTGAGTGGATTCGGTTGTGACTAGGCCCCCAAGCTCTTCTAAAAGCTCAGCGTTGCGCGCGTCCATGTCCACGCCCTCCATGTCGGCTTCCATGCCTTCAGGCACAAATTGCAAGCCGAACTGCACAGAAGGGTCGAAAAACCCAATCAGAGCATTGTAAGGAATGACCAAATTCTCAGGCACTTTGTTGAAGGACAACGAAACGCGGAATTGATCGTCACTTACTTCCATGTCCCAAAATTGGTGCTGCAGGACAATGGTGATTTCTTCTGGATATTGGGAGCGCAGGCGTTCTGACATTTCAACGCCGGGCATGTCAGTGCGGTAGGAAATGTAAAAATGATGCTCACCGGGCAAGCCTTCGTTGCAGGCTTTGTCCAAGGCCTGACGTACCACACCGCGCAAAGCGTTTTGGGCCATCAAGTCGTATTGCATCAGATCGTCCGCCATGTCGTACTCCATATGTAACTGCGCCCAGTATAGCTGAGGCTGAGCTAGAAAGCCAATTTAGAGCGGATTGGATTGATTCTGCTAAGGAATTTCGGGTGGGCTGTGCGTTATTTCAAACAGGTGCTTAGTTGGACTGCAAATTCTGTGCATACCAATTGCGCCATTTGGTCGTCAGCTCATCGGTTGAACGATCATTTGGGTGGAAGGATGGTTTGAAATATTCAGGGATGCCGCCCATTATTTTGCGCCAGACGCCGGGGCTTCTCATTTGGTATCTAAAGCCGTCGCGCCATGCTTTGCCATTCCACAGGTCGCCCGCTTGGTACATGAGGTAGATTTGTCCCAGCATGATGGCAAAGGCGAAGTCGAGCGTCATCACGGCCATTGCGACGGAACGGGCGACATAGCCGCGCCATCCGGGGAAGAGGGTGGCGTAGACGTCAAAGGCGACTGCTTTGTGCTCTGCTTCTTCTAAAGCGTGCCATGTCCAAATGTCTTTTAGAGTTTGAGGGGCGTCGCCGATTACTTCCGGATCAGACAGGATTTGTTCGGCAAAGAGGGCTGTGAAATGCTCTAGAGCGCAGGTGAGGGCCAATTGGTGTTTGTGGGGCAGCCAACGGAAAGTGACCGCCGGGCCCATGCGCACCGCGCGTTCAATTGGTTTTGTTTTGAGCCCTTTGCGGTCTAGCCACTTGTTGAAGCTTACATGTTCATTTGAATGAATGGCTTCTTGGCCTGCAAAGCCGCGCACATCTTTAAGGAGCTGGGGATCTGTGATTTGCTTGCGGTAGTGTTTGACCGCATCAACAAAAAAGCGTTCGCCTTCAGGGAAGGAAAGAGAGAGCGTATTGTAGAACTGGGTGACAGCGGGACCTGCTGGATGCCAATTGAGGGGTAAGTCATCATCAAATGTGAAGTCTGGATGGCGAGGGATGATGGTTTGTTCAGCTGGATCGCTCACTAGATATGTCTCCGGTAAAGCCAACCAGAGGGTCAGCGGATTGCCATATAACGTCTCTACGCTGTCACATGCGTCTATGGTTTAGATCTAAGCATCTTTGTGGGGTTTTAAAGGGGCACGTCGTTACCAGGGAATTATGGTGAGTTCTGGCCATGCCTTTGACCAGCGGGCTGTTTTTGCTTCGTACACGTCTTGTGTGATTTGGGTTTTATTGGCGCGAGCGGTGAGGGCGAACAGGTCATTTGTTCCGTAAGGCGCGTAATAGTCAAAAACACCGTTGATCGTGCGGACGCCAATGCACGCCGCTGTGCTGTGAAAGCACTGAATGGCTTGGTGGGCGGAGGTATAGGGAGGGATGTCGAAACCGAATTTGGACCTATACCATAGGTGAACGCGGGCTTCGTTTTTGACGTCGAGCTGAAGGTTGTGAGGGGCAAGGACACTTTCAAACAGCGCGCGCAGGCGGTTTTCATGGTGCTCTTCGCTCTCGCCGCTCAAATCAATGTCGTCAAAATAGATGATGTCAATGTCGCTGAGGTTCTCGTTTGGGTCTCTGCCAAGGGTAATGTTCCAGATGGTTTGGGACACGCATCCGGCCACGAGATAGGCATTGGGCAAGTTTACTTCGTCGAAGCGGGTGAGGATTTCATTTAGGATTGGGTTTTGGCACAGCATCTCTTGCAAGCGTTGGCTCTCAGGCTGGAGGGGCGTTGTCTGAGCTGTCGCGCTTGCAGTGAGAGGGCACATGGCGTGGGTCCTTTGATGTGAGAATCAAAGTTTAAGCCCAAATTGGGGTGGCTGCTAGGCCGGGGTTTAATGGAGAATTATTGGAATAAAAGTGGAGGTTTCTGTTGCCAGGTACCTCCGAACCCCGCCTAAACCCGCTAAGGCTAGGACTTTAGTAGAAGCTATCGCGCTGCCTTAGGCTGCGAGACGTGCCTCAGCGTAGTTGTCATTTGCAACTATTAAATTGGCCCGATATCGGTGGCTACCATGCCGAACGAAAAAAATACTTTTACACCCTCGTCGATCCTATTTCGCCCCCATGAATGGGTCTGGCTTATTCCCGCTAAGTTTCCTAAGTCGAGAGGCCAGACCAATTAAATTGGTGGAGGCGCCGGGTACCGCCCCCGGGTCCGAATGGTTTATTATGTAGTCCGTTTATCGTCATAGTCAGGCGAACCTGACAGGTCATATATAACCACTCTGGAGGTTAATTACACCCTGCATTTTGGGGAGCTTGCCCCTTTGACCTCTGTTTTTTCTCATTTTCCCCTCATTTTTGCCGTGCTTGCTGCCTAAATCTGGGGTTTAGGGATGCGGGGGCATGTCTTTGGTTTGAAGGGACGGTCTATGCGGTTTGAGAAAACGGGATTGAATCGGCGTCAGTTTTTGGGTTTGGGCGTGGCGGCGGGCTTAAGTGCTGGTGCCATTGGTGTGGGCGTTGCTAGCCGTGCGGGCGGTACACCGCTGTTAGCGGCTGTGCCTCACGTGCTTGGTGACCCTTTGCCTGACGGAGCTGGGAAGTTGATCTCAGCAGCGCGCACCCAAATTGGCGTTACGAAACTTTATGATGGGGCCTATGAAAAGCTCACCTATCCAGGCGGTGACGTGCCTCGCGTGCGGGGTGTGTGCACAGATGTGATTGTGCGGGCTTACCGAGATGGGTTGGGCGTGGATTTGCAGCAGCTTGTGCATGAAGATATGGCGCAGGATTTTTCTGCCTATCCCGCACGGTGGGGACTGAAAAAACCAGACCGAAATATTGATCATCGCCGGGTGCCCAATTTGCAGGCTTTCTTTGCACGCCGTGGGAGTGAAGTGCGCGACGGCACTGTGATGCCGGGTGATTTAATCACGCAAAGCATCTTCAACCGCCCGCATATTGTGATCGTCAGCAATGTCAAAAGTAATTGGGGGCAGCGTTATTTGGTGATCCACAATGCAGGTGGGGGCACCGAATATGATGATTGGGTGGAGCGGTGGCCACGAACCGGGCACTATCGCTTTCTTGTGAGCTGATTGGCACCCGGCTGTTGAGCCGAGTGCCAAGCTTTGGTGTTCTTAGTTGGCAGGCAGTAGACTACGCAAAAGACGCACGGTGTTGCCGCCCATCACTTTGTGGATTTCGCCTTCTGTGAAGCCTGCGTTCATCATTTCTTGGGTAAGAACGGCAAGCTCTGCGGTGTCGAACTCCACGGTGGTACCGCCATCATAGTCTGATCCCAAAGCCACATGATCTTCGCCTAGAAGGTCGATGGCATAACGGATGGAAGCAACGACACCGCCGGGTGTGGTTGTACAAACGGCTGCGTCCCAATAGCCAATGCCGATGACGCCGCCTTTAGCTGCGATGCGTTTCATGCGTTCGTCAGAAATGTTGCGAGCTGTGTCGCATGCGCCTTTGACGCCTGTGTGGGATACAACCACAGGGCGGGTCACAAGTGCGATTGTGTCGTCGACAACTTTAGGGGACGAGTGGGCCAAGTCGATGATGATGCCTTGGCGTTCCATTTCACGTACGGCTTGTTTGCCGAAATCGGTGAGGCCTGCACGGGAAATGCCGTGGAGGGAGCCGCCGAGTTCATTGTCAAAGAAATGCTGTAGGCCCATCATTCGGTAGCCTGCTTCACGCAGCACTGCGATGTTGGCGAGGTCGCCTTTGAGCGGGTGTGCACCTTCGGTGGCAAGGAGGCCGCCGACGATTCTATCGCCGCTCGCCCGGCGGGCAATGACTTCATCAAGATCTGACGCGCTGAGGATGACTTTCAGGGCTGACGGGTCTTCTGTTTCAGCCTTATGCAGACGTTCAGCTTGATAGAGAGCGCGGGCAAGTAGGTCGTGCCATGTGTCTGTTGGCCAGCCTTGAAGCATCACAAGTTGGGTGAGGCGGTCGTTCTCGCCGGTATTGGAATCATAATTCAGACCGACGGGCACTTTGGTGACTGCGGCAAAGACCTGCAGGGCGACATTGCCGTCTACCAGACGTGGCATATCCACGTGGCCGATGGCTGAGCGATCTAGGGGGTTACGGGCCCACAAAAGCGTGTCGGAGTGAAGGTCGGCCACTTGCAGGGTGTTATGGAGAAGCTGTGCTTCTGACGAGATTTCATAAGGTTCGTGAGCTACCACAACATTTGTGGAGTCTTCTAAGTACCCCGGTCCAAAGTACAAAACACCCACCACGCTTGCGACAATGAGAACCGCAACGCTAATTAAAACCTTCTTCATATCCAACTCCCCAATTCATCTCTTACTATTGTCGTTTACTACACGACTGATTTTCAGCGGCACTTTGGCAGAAAATAGGGCGTATTGACTAGTCATTTTACGCTGCGCCCCTCAAGAAACTGGCCAAAAGGCCTAAGTTGTGTGTGAAGCGGTGGGAGAGAGGCTGTTTCAAATTATGGAATCGGGCTAGGTTGTGCCCATGAAGCAATATCTCGACCTAATGGCGCATGTGCGAGACACTGGCGCGGATAAAACAGACCGGACCGGCACTGGCACGCGTTCGGTTTTTGGCCATCAAATGCGGTTTGATCTGTCGGAAGGCTTTCCGATGGTCACGACTAAGAAGCTGCATCTTAAATCCATCATTCATGAGCTGCTGTGGTTTTTGGCAGGGGATACCAATATTGCGTATCTCAAAGAGAATGGTGTTTCTATTTGGGATGATTGGGCAGATGAGAAGGGCGACCTTGGCCATGTGTATGGCTATCAGTGGCGCTCTTGGCCGACACCGGGCGGCGGGCATATTGACCAAATTCAACAAGTGCTTGAGCAGATCAAAAATACACCTGATAGCCGTCGGCTGATTGTGTCGGCTTGGAATGTGGCTGATATTGACACGATGGCCTTGCCACCGTGCCATTGCCTGTTCCAATTCTATGTCGCAGACGGCAAATTGTCGTGTCAGCTCTATCAAAGGTCTGCGGATATTTTCCTCGGGGTGCCGTTTAACATCGCCTCCTATGCTTTGCTGACTATGATGATGGCGCAAGTGTGCGGTTTGGAGGCGGGCGACTTTGTTCACACGCTGGGAGATGCACACCTTTATTCCAACCATATGGAGCAGACTGATTTGCAATTGTCGCGGGATGCCAAAGCCCTGCCGACGATGAAAATCAATCCTGAGGTGAAGGACCTGTTCGCCTTTACGTATGATGATTTTGAGCTGGTGGACTATGCGCCTCACGCTCATATTTCAGCACCGGTGGCTGTGTGACCATGCGTATTTCGATGATTGTGGCGGTGGCCGAAAACGGTGTGATTGGCAAAGACAATGAATTGCCGTGGCGGCTTTCGAGCGAACTGAAATATTTCAAACAGGTGACCGGTGGCAAGCCCGTCCTTATGGGGCGCAAAACGTGGGAGAGCCTGCCGCGTCGTCCTTTACCAAACCGCCCTAATATTGTGATTACCCGCGATACTTCTTATGAAGCCGATGGTGCTCATGTGGTGGTGAGTGTTGAAGATGCTATTGCCAAAGCCCGTGCGCTTCTTTCCACATGTGACGGCGACGAGGCGGTCATCATGGGGGGCGCTCAGATTTATAAGGCGGGCTATGCGTTCGCTGACCGGCTTTACTACACGCAGGTGCACGCCAATGTAGAGGGCGATACCTATTTTGATGACGTGGATTTGTCAGAATGGCGCGAGGTGTCTCGGGACCGCCAAGCCGCCGGAGAGAAAGATAGTTCAGATTATTCTTTAATTGTGTACGATCGTATTCGATAGGTGGCCCCTGGTTCTCTAGGCGGCCTGATCAACTCATAAACTGATTGGAGACTGTGATGCGCTTTGAAACATTGACGCTTAAGGCGTCTCCTAACCAATATTTAGTTGCACCTGACGGGCTGTGTCAGAATGCGAAGCCACATTTGGTGTCGCCAATCTACGCGATGAGTGCCGAGGCGCTTGAAGATTTATTGTCTGAAAATCTTTTAGCCCTGCCGCGTACAAAAGAAGCGATGCGCTCTGCCGAAGACGGACAGCGGGCCTTTGTGCAGCGCAGTGCGCTTATCGGATTTCCAGACACGCTGATATTCCAGACTTTCGAAGTGGATGAGGGGACTTCTAGCCTTGCCATTTACAGCCGCTCTCATATTGGTTGGTCCGATATGGGGGTGAATAAACGTCGGGTGAGCGATCTACTCGCCAGCCTCTAATAAACGCTCAAACGCTCGATAAAACTCTCGCAATCCCACGCCTAAGCCGCCATCATCCTCCCATAAAAACTTAGGGAGAGTAAATATGAGTGGCGTTGAAATTATTGCAGAAGGACTAGCGTTTCCAGAAGGCCCCATAGCGATGCCGGATGGCAGTGTGTTGGTTGTGGAAATTGCTGCCGGACAAATCACCAAAATTTGTCCTGATGGGTCGAAAGAAGTTTTGGCTAAACCGGGCGGTGGTCCTAACGGGATGGCCTTTGGTCCTGATGGTGCTTTGTACATCTGTAACAATGGTGGATTTGAATATCACTACCGTGACGGCTTGTGTATTCCTGGCGGTATTGCAAAAGACTATTCCGGCGGGCGCATCGAGCGGCTTGATCTTGAGACAGGCAAGCTGGATGTTCTTTATACGGAATGCGACGGAAACCCCCTCAATGGTCCCAATGACATTGTCTTCGACAAACACGGTGGATTTTGGTTCACTGATTTAGGTAAAACGCGGGGCCGTATCAAAGACGTGGGCGCGCTGTTTTATGCCAAGCCTGATGGCAGCATGATCCACGAAGCTGTTTTCCCAATTGAGAGCCCCAACGGGGTAGGCCTGTCCCCTGACGAGAACATCGTCTATGTGGCCGACACCGTGCCGGGTCGTTTGTGGGCATTTGATATTGTCTCGCCCGGCGTCGTTGCAAAGTCGGACGGACCCTTGCCGGGGACGTTTGTGGGCGCGCCGCAAGGGTTGAATTTCTTTGATTCATTGGCTGTTGATAGTGAAGGCAATGTGTGCGTGGCAACCATCTTTAATGGCGGCATCACGACGTTTTCACCAGATGGTTCGAAAATCACTCACACAGCGTTTGATGACTTTATCACTACCAATATTTGTTTTGGAGGCGAAGATTTGAAGACAGCTTATGTGACTCTGTCCTCGACCGGGCGTTTGGCGAAAGTGCAATGGCCTGTGGCAGGCTTGCCGTTGAATTTCCACGATAAATAGAAATGAGAAGTGGGCGGAAGGTCCTTGTAAGGATCTTCCGCCCATTTTGCGCTTTGAAGATGGTTAATCTTGTGTAAAGGTTTCTGCCTAGCTGGGGTATTTTTCGATTAGGGAGGATTGTTCAATGCGTTTTATTGTGACTTTGATGGTAGCGAGTATTGCGATGATGGGCAGTGCGCTCGCGGATCCATTTGCCAATTTCTACGGGAATACGGTGAAGGTGGACGGTGCGAATGCGCGGTCTGTTATGATTGATGAAGGTGGCGCGTACTCACAAAAATTGGCAGACGGCTCCATGCTTAGTGGAACGTGGACAATTGAAGGGGAGACAGCGTGCTTCTCATCAGGCGCAGCCCCTTATTGTGTGCCAGCAGCAGAACGTGCTGTTGGGGATAGTTGGGAGCTTGTGGCTCCTGATGGCAGTAAAGAGATGGCAACCTTGGTTGCTGGTCGCTAACATTCGTCATGCCTTTTAGGGTATTTGAATTTGAAAATGGCCGGTCTTCAATGACCGGCCATTTTTTATGGAGTTGTGTAAGTGATCTTGCGCCCTACGAAATGGTAATGCGCGGGGCGTCGCGTTTGTTGTTTGATTGCGCCTCAAGGTTCTCTTTGAGTTTTTTGGCGATGGCCAAGAAGGGGGCCGCCGTTGGGCCGGTTGGGTCTTGAACGACAATCGGTTTGCCCTGATCCATGCCTTCGCGGATGGCGGGCACCAGCGGTACTTCTCCGAGTAGATCTTTACCCATTTTTTCGGCTGTGCGTTTCACGCCGCCTTGGCCGAAGATATAGGTCTTTTCGTTTGAGCCGGGAGCTTGGAACCACGCCATGTTTTCCACCAAACCCAAAATAGGAATGTTGGTCTTTTCGAACATGGCAATGCCGCGTACAGCGTCGAGCAAGGCGATGTCTTGCGGGGTGGAGATGATGACAGCACCTGCAAGGGGGACTTTTTGCGCCATGGTCAATTGCACGTCGCCGGTGCCCGGTGGCATGTCGACAACGAGCAAATCCAGCTCACCCCACTTTACGTCCATCATCATTTGCTGGAGTGCTGATTGGACCATGGGTCCGCGCCAAATCATGGCGGTGCCGGGTTCAACCATGTAACCGATGGACATGGTTTTGATTCCATAATTCTCCATTGGTATCAGTTTTTTGTCTTCCGTCATTTTGGGCTTGCCGTCGATCCCCATCATCATGGGAATGGAAGGGCCATATATATCGGCATCTAGGAGGCCGATTTTCATGCCCAATTGAGACAAGGCGAGGGCGATATTCACCGCGACTGTGGATTTGCCGACGCCGCCTTTGCCGCTGGCGATGGCGATAATGGCTTTAACACCGGGAATACCCAATGTGGGGGGAGGCGCTGCGCGTTTAGGCTGCGGCTTTGGTGCAGCGGGTGCTGGTGCTGGTTGGGCGGCTTTGCGTTCTTGCGCACTGGAGTGGGCGGTGAGGACTGCGGTCACCGAGATGAGGCCTTTTAGCTTCATCAATCGGTCTTCACATGTTTTGCGTAAGGGCTCTTTTTGGGCGCCTTCGGCTGGGTCGACTTCTAGTGAAAAACCCACATTGCCATTGCGGACCACCAGGCCTTGCATCATGCCCGACTCAACGACGTTTTTGCCGGTGTCTGGGTCGATGACCTCACGAAGGGCGGAAAGAATCGCTTCTTTGGAGAGTGGTGCGCTCATGGAAATTCCCTAAAACTTGTCTGCTGTAACGCTGGAGAATGCGTTGGTGCTAAATAGATGGTGATGCACGGGTGATATTTGCACCCAGAGTACAGAAATAGCCCGAAAAAGGGGGGATAAAGCTGTTGGGAGCGTTTGCGCGCATCTAATGCTTGTCATATAACCCGTATAAGGCCAGTTTCAAAAAGCAGAAATGACCCCATATAGGGATATGCGACAATACGCGTAGGAAATACGCGGCATATTCGGCAACGACTACAGGAAATGAGGACGCTAACCTATGTCTTGGAATGATCAAAACGGCGGCGGCAATGGCGGCTGGCAAGGTGGCGGCGATAATCGCGGCCCCTGGGGACAGTCTCCTAAAGGTGGTGGTGGCGGCAATGGCCAACAGCCCCCTGATCTGGAAGAATTGATCGCTCAAGGGCAAGCAAAGCTCAAGGGTATTTTTGGTGGCGGAAAAGACGGCGGCTCTGGTGCTGGCGGTCTGGTAGCTATCGGTGGTTTGTTGCTTGTTGCGTTCCTCGGCTTTAGTTCTGTGTACCGGGTCGATACCGACCAGCAAGGCGTTGTTTTGCGCTTTGGGGAATATGTTCGGACTGAGGCATCTGGTCTGCACTTCAAATTACCTTATCCCATTGAGTCAGTGTATACGCCGACTGTGACGCAGATTAATTCTGTACCGGTTGGGCTGTTGGCAGGCGAAGGCTTGATGTTGACAGGCGATGAAAATATCGTCGACATTAACTTCACTGTGCAGTGGCAAATTAAAGAAGCAGAAAATTATCTCTTCAATGTAGCGGCTCCTGACAGAGCTGTGAAAGCTGTTGCTGAAAGCACCATGCGTGAAGTTGTTGGGCAGTCTGCATTGCAGGATTTGCTGACGACGGACCGGAATAAAGTGCAGCAAACAGTTACAGCTTTGGTTCAAGCCACGTTGGATGACTATAAGGCGGGGATCCTTATTACCGAAGTCAAACTCGGTGATGTGCGTCCACCAGAACAAGTCAATGAAGCGTTCCAAGACGTGCAAGCAGCGAAAGCTGACCAAGAGCGCGCGCAGAACGTTGCGGATGCATATGCCAATCGGGTAATTCCTGAAGCACGTGGTGAAGCTGCAAAGATTACTCAAGCGGCTGACGCTTACCGTGAACAAACTGTTTCGGAAGCGCAAGGTGAAGCTGATCGGTTCCTTTCTATCTATACCGAATATAAAGCGGCGAAAAACGTGACCCGCCAGCGGATGTACCTTGAGACCATGGAAAAGGTTCTCAGCTCAAATAGTAAAATTGTGATCGACAATAAAGGCGGGGCGGGAGTGTTGCCTTATCTTCCACTAAATGCATTGTCACCTAAAACTGGTTCAGGGAGCGCGAAATGAATAAATCAATCATTGGTGGTTTTCTCCTCCTCGTCATAGTCGTCATTGGGTATGGTTCGTTTTTTACTGTTAATATGACGCAGCAAGCTATTGTTCTTCAGTTTGGTGATGCACGCCAAACCGTTACAGAGCCTGGCTTGCACGTCAAATTGCCATTTGTGCAAAATGTGATTTACATCGACAAACGCATTTTGAATTTGGACTCTCCTAAAAATAACGATCCGATTATTTCATCTGATCAAAAACAACTGGTTGTTGATGCGTTCGCGCGTTACCGGATTGTTGATCCGTTGAAATTCTATCAGTCCATTCCAAATCCTCGGAATGTGACCAGCCGTTTGCAGCCTATTTTCACTTCCGCCTTACGTAATGTGGTGGGTGAAGAAACGCTTGAAACGATCGTGAGTAAGGATCGTTCTGCTCTGATGCAGCGGATTGAAGAAGCGTTTAATAGTGCAGCGGGCACTTTTGGTTTGGAAGTTGTGGATGTGCGCATTCGCCGGGTCGATTTGCCGATCGCAAACAGTCGTGCGATTTTTAGACGGATGGAAACAGCCCGTCAGCAAGAAGCCGCTCAATTCCGTGCGCAGGGTTCAGAAGCAGCGCAACGTATTCGCTCTAAAGCTGACCGTGACGTGACGGTGTTGCTTGCGGAGGCAAAACGGGATGGCCAGAGAACACGGGGTGAAGGGGATGCAACGCGGAATAAGATTTTTGCGGATGCTTATAATAAAGACCCTGAGTTCTTCGCGTTCTATCGCTCTATGCTCGCCTATCAAAAAGGCTTGGACGGTAAGAACACAACAATGGTGATCTCTCCGGATAGCGAATTCTTCCGGTACTTTGCGAGCCCAACAGGCCGCTAAGCCCGTTGTGAGTTAAACAATGTTACGAATTAGATGAGGCCGATTGCGATGAATGAGTTACTGATCGCGGTCGGCCTTGTTTTTGTTTTGGAGGGGCTGGTTTTCGCCGTCTTTCCTGAGGAATGGAAGAAAATGGTGGCTGCGGCACAAGAAATGCCTGCCATCGACTTGCGCAAATTTGGCATTGGCGCCATGGCGCTGGGTGTGTTTCTGGTCTGGCTCGTCCGATAGCCCCTAAGGGGATCATCTCGGGCAGTACGCCCCACCCCACGGAAATGTGATTCCAATTTTCAACACTCTCTCTCTCATGCAGGATATGAGATTTGTTGATCTTCAATGGGAGGCCGGGAACAGGGTGCGTCACTGTCTCCTCTCCTCGTTGGAAGCTCCCGATAGTCGTTTTTTTGCACGGCTCGCTGATAATGCCTTCTCCAAAACCTGTAGTTTTGTATAGTGGTGGACTGAATTGATACACATGTCCATCTGACGCTTGGAAACCCCAATTTGTTCCTGTCAGACTTTTTGAGGAATTTGTATGGCTGCGAAACAAAACCAATTACAAATGGCCAGATGGTTGATGGCTATGAATCCGGGTGGGCGGGCAAGGCGTCGTCTTTTTTGGATCGTCATGGCGATGCTCTGGGCGGTTTTTGCCATTTTACTAATTTTTCTTGAAACAACATTTGGGCGTATGAGTACCTACGTTTTGTATCCGTTGGTATTTTGGGTTTCTGTGGTGATGATGAGTAAGCGTTTTCACGACAGAGATAAAAGCGCATGGAATATGTTGGCGTTGATCATTCCAGTTATTGGACCACTTTGGGTTTTTCTAGAACTGGGCCTAAGGGGAGGGTCGCCAAGTGACAATCGCTTTGGACCAGATCCGCGGTTTGTCGATCTTGATTATCTGAAACTGGATTGAGGGTTGGACCATGACGCAAATCATTAACGACGTGACAAGTCTCAATCCAATTGAAGTTTGGGCGGTAACTAGACCAGAGAATGTCGAAGATGTTCAAGATGCCGTGAGACGAGCAGATGGGCCCATATCCATAGGGGGCGGTCGGTTCAGCATGGGCGGACAAACTGCCAGCGCAGGAAGTTTACATATTGATATGCGGGGGATGAATAGAATACTTCAATTTTCCCCCGTAGAAAAAGTTGTCCGGGTTCAAACTGGCGTCCGGTGGTGTGACCTACAACATTTTCTAGACCCACACGATTTGTCTATAAAAATCATGCAGACCTACGCCAACTTTACGGTCGGCGGATCTTTGAGTGTTAATGTACATGGCAGATATATGGGACTTGGTCCCCTTATCCTTTCGGTACGATCCATTAGAGTTATCTTAGCGGACGGGTCTCAAGTTGATGCCTCTCCCGAAGTGAATAGCGAAATATTTTTTGGCGCAATTGGAGGTTATGGGGGGCTCGGAATTATCGTCGAAGCAGAACTTGTTCTCGCTGATAATATCCGGATTGAACGTCAATCGAAAAAAATGAAAACAGCTGAATATCTAGACGTATTTAAAGAGAGTATTAGGCCGTCCGACAAAGCAATTTTTCATAATGCTGATTTATATCCGCCTCACTACAAATCTATTCGGGCGGTGACATGGTCAAAGACTGATCGTGCGGCAACGACGACAACACGGCTTATGCCCATTCGGACATATTATTGGATTGAAAAATATGTTCTCTGGATTGTCACAGAGAAGTTTATTGGAAAATGGTTCCGAGAGTTTTTAATAGACCCGTTGCTTTTCAGAAGTAAACCAGTGCATTGGCGCAACTACGAAGCTGGCTACGACGTTCGCGAGCTGGAACCCGTGTCTCGAAAAACCAGTACCTATGTACTCCAAGAGTATTTCATACCCGTGGACCGTTTCAATGATTTCGTTCCAAAGATGGCGAGCATTCTAAAACGCCACCGAGTCAATGTTGTCAATGTTTCAGTTCGTTATGCAAATGCAGACTCTGGTTCCTATATGCGATGGGCAGATCAGGACGTCTTTGCATTCGTGCTCTACTATAAACAGCGAGTTCGAGATAATGCGCGAGATAGGGTTGCTGTCTGGACAAGAGAGTTAATTGATGCTGCATTGTCGGAAAATGGACGGCACTATCTGCCATACCAAGCTCATGCAACACGTGAGCAGTTCCATCAAGCGTACCCCGGAGCGAAAGATTTATTTGCGTTGAAGGAGAAGCTCGATCCGGACTTCCGCTTCAGAAATGTCATTTGGGACACCTATTTTGGCGAAGAACCAAGGTCGGAGATAGATTGTGGAAATTCGGAATTCAAACACGTTTATGGCACTATTAAGGGGAGGGATCATTTCTATCGTTTCTTGCAAACGATTTTTACTTTGTTCCCTGAAGATCGCTTTCACGCTTTGATCAAAAATGTAACGGCGGTCAATGGTTCCGATGAAGAAATTTACCGCGAGATACAGGAGAAAATATCTGAAATCTCTCCATTTTTGGGGATCGTGACACATGCCCTTCCTGCTTTGAAAGTTCAGAAAAATGAAATGGCAAAACAAACGATCAATTTGTTGGGTGAAAAGAGAGTGGTTGATGGGTATGTTGAGATTGGTACGACAGGACGCTATGTAAAAGCCCTGCGCAAGCAATTAAAAATGACTGGCAAGGTTTTTCTTGTTCATGATTTCGCACCGAGCAACTCTCCTGTGGACATTGCCGAGCGAGGCCAGATCGGCAAGATCGGTACCTATGTTCCTTGTGATAATTATGAGCCAATTCCAGAATCCAAGATTGCATCGAACTCATGTGATTTAGTGACGTGCTATATTGGCTTACATCACGCTCCGCCAGAAAGGCTTGACGGTTTCCTTTTGTCTATTTCGCGCATTCTGCGGAAAGGCGGGACGTTTGTCCTTCGAGATCACGATGTCCCTAATGCTGAAATGGATCGCTTTGTCAGTTTGGTCCACACGGTATTTAATTTGGGCACAGGTGAGAGTTGGGAAACGAATGAGAACGAACCTCGTTTTTTCAATTCACTGGACCATTGGGTGGCCGCGCTGGAACGCAATGGCTTCAAGGATGAGGGGATGCGGTTGCTTCAGGAAAATGACCCTTCAGATAATACCTTGATTGCCTTTACCTGCATTAAAGAGGGAGGCGAGCAAGATGCGCATTAGTCGCTCAGTTATTAGTCTTTTGATGTTTGGCTTTTGTATGCTTGCAGGGCCCGCTGGTGCTAGCAGCGTAACACCGCTGGAATACGAGCGGCCACCGGAGCAGACATACCTTACCTTTCCAGAATGGTTTCTTGTGCATAGCCCCGCAGAATATGCTCGCTTCATCAAGCAAGATGCGCCAAGTGACTTCCCGTTCTGGGGTCATATCGGTCAGTTCTGGGATAGTTATGAGATGGTCTATGATGCCACCAAAGATGATTACCCGCTTAACGTTGGCTACCATGTGATGGTCACCGTGATCGGTGTTAGTACAACCATCGAATATGCCGCTAAATCTACATATGAAATTGTCATTGGACGTGTCACAGAGCTCACGCGCACCAATGGAATGACCGATGAAGATAAGTTCGCGGCATATGTCGCACAGGACTATGTTGATTTCCTACATGGTGCTCCTTGGTATGAATATGAGTTTGCAGGCCAACTTGTAAGCCTGTGGACAGATACCAGTTTACTGGGCCCCGATATGTTGAGGAAGTGGGAGCGAAAATATGCTCTGACTACGGAGTACTCCGTTAAAGCTATTTATGGGTGGTTGATCGGCTTTGCGACCGCCGCTGGCTTTGATGCTCCGTCAATGGAGACAATCGTTGTGCTAAATGCAGATCCGTCCCATTTGATGCCGACATTGGAAAAACTGAAGCTTCTGAAGCGGTATGAAAACGGCGAGGTGCTGGCAAGTGTTCCGCGCTATACTGAATTTAGCCGCTATGCGACTGCGTTATCGAAAGAAGGTTTTGTTTTTTCAGAAATTGCGGGGAACACGACTGGCATTGTTGTTAGTTTGATCACGCCTCTGAATAAGGGTGAATTCAAGACGGATCATACAATATTGATGACACAACCAATTCTAACTGTGGATAACGAAGAAAGAGTGATCCTTGAAACATCGGTTAAATCTTTGTCTGCATTATTGTTGGAAATATCCTCCGCCGGCTTTGAGCTAGAGCACATCTACGATTTCTGAGCCCTTAGTATTGGCCTTGTCCCGGGTAAGGGATAGGCGTGGTCAAATTTCGTCCACATTTGGTATCCAAGGTAGGGGCCGGTTATGGCAGGAGAGATGCCGCGTTAACCCTGTTGCAAGGCAATGCGGGCATTCTGGCTCCCAAATATGCTGTGATGTTCTCTCTGAACGAGGTTCAGGGCAGGCAATTATGTGAAATTTAGAAAATGGCACTTCAGTGCTGTGGGTTAATTAGGAGATACACATGGGTTTGAGCTTGCTGGCAAAACAATCATTTAGAGCTGGTGCTCTGTCTATGGCGCTGTGCGTCGGCGTAGTTGGCAGTGTGTCGGGGATGAGTGCGCCTGCATATGCGAAAGCGGCCCCGGCTAGTTTTGCTGATTTAGCAGAGCGCTTGTCTCCTGCTGTGGTGAATATTTCAACTTCTCAAATGGCGGAAACGCGGCGTCGTGGCCCGGTTCCTGGCTTGCCAGAGGGCAGCCCCTTTGGTGAGTTTTTTGATGAATTTTTGGACCGGGATGGCCCGTCGGGCAAGGGCAAGTCTGTTCCGCGCAAAGTGCAGTCTTTGGGCTCAGGGTTTGTGATCGATGCAAAGGGCATCATCATCACCAATAACCATGTGATCGCAAAAGCTGACGAGATCACGGTCAACTTCCCCGATGGCACTAAGCTGCCTGCCGAAGTTATTGGTAGCGACCCTAAGACTGATATTGCTGTGCTGAGGGTAAAGCCTACGACTGATTTGGTTGCGGTGAAGTTTGGCAAAAGCGAAAAATCACGCGTGGGTGATTGGGTGATCGCGATTGGGAACCCCTTTGGTTTGGGGGGCACGGTGACGGCGGGGATTATTTCTGCCATCAACCGGGACATCAATGCGGGACCCTATGATGACTTTATTCAAACAGATGCATCGATCAACCGGGGTAATTCCGGTGGGCCGTTGTTTAATATGGACGGTGATGTCATTGGTGTGAATACCGCCATCATCTCTCCATCGGGCGGCTCTATTGGCATTGGGTTCTCAGTGCCCGCAGCAATCGCCGTGCCGGTTATCGCGCAATTGCAGAGCTTTGGTGAAACACGTCGCGGCTGGTTGGGCGTTAAAATCCAAGGAGTGACCGACGAGATTGCCGAAGGGCTTGGCATGGACGAAGCCAAGGGCGCTTTAGTGGCGGGTGTCACTGAAGGGGGCCCGGCCGCTGATGCTAAGCTTGAGAGCGGCGACGTGATTGTTGAGTTTGACGGACGCGATGTGCCGGAGATGCGTGATCTACCGCGCATGGTTGCGGAGACAGAGATTGGCAGCGACGTAAATGTTGTGGTGATCCGCGACGGGAAGCGCAAGAAATTGTCTGTGACGCTTGGCCGTTTGGAAGAAGCCGAAGAAAACGAACTCGCAGACGCCAAGGATAAAGAAGACAATAACGACGGCCCGATTACGTTGGGCATGTCTTTGTCGAAAATCGATGATGAGGCGCGCCGTCGCCACAATATTGGCGAAGAAACTGAAGGTGTGCTGGTTGTCGCCGTTGATCCAGCGAGTTTTGCCGCGACGCAAGGGTTACGTCCGGGTGACGTGCTTGTTGAAGTGGCAAAGGAAGCCGTCGCAACGCCTAAGGATGTGAAGAAGATTGTGGCCGAACAGAAAGAGAAGGGGCGTAAGTCCGTGCTTCTTTTGGTATCGAGCACAGGAGACATGCGGTTCGTTGCCGTACGGATTGAAGAGAAAGAATAGCTCTCTCTTCAATCTCTAACTATTTGATGGAAATCCGGCGGGCTTAGGCTTGCCGGATTTCTTTTTGTCTGTAGCCCTGAATGTAGAGCAGGGCGGTGAGGTCGCCGTGGTCGATTTGGGCCGGGGCAGCAGCTGCAACAACTGGTTTTGCGTGCAAGGCGACGCCCAGACCTGCTTCGCCGATCATGCCGAGATCATTTGCCCCGTCGCCAACCGCCATGGTTTGGGAGGTTGGGAAGCCGTATTCTTTTGACAGGCTGTGGAGTGCATCGACTTTGGCTTGGCGCCCCAGAATGGGTTCGCCGACGTTGCCGGTCAGAGTACCGTTTTTGATAATCAGTGTGTTGGCTTGATTGGTGTCGAAGCCGACAGCTTTGGCAATGCGCTGGGTGAAATAGGTGAAGCCGCCAGAAACCAATGCCGTTTTGCCGCCATTGGCGTGCATCGTGGCGCAGAGGGCGCGGCCGCCGGGTGTTTGGGTGATCTTGTTGTTATAGACTTCTTCCAACGCGCTTTCGGCAAGGCCTTTGAGGAGGCCCACACGTTCGCGCAAAGCTGGGTCAAATTCTAACTCACCGCGCATGGCACGTTCGGTGATGTCTGAGATTTGCGGTTTGATGCCTAAGGCGTCGGCCAGCTCATCGATGCATTCTTGTTCGATGATGGTGGAGTCCATATCAGCCACGAGGAGATTTTTACGGCGATCTGCAATGGGCTGTGCCACGACATCCAACGTTAAGCCGTTTAGGCTTGTGCGCGCTTGTTTGATCGCTTCTTCTGGAGGGAGGTGATCAAAGGGCAAATCGCAGGCGTGGTCTGGGCACAGCCAATCTGCTGGCCCTGTCTGTCCCAAAACATCGGCGACAGATTGCACTGTTTGCGCGGAGAGTGGGGTTGACGGGTTGCCAATAAGCGTTAGGACGTATTTCATCAGAGCTCCATCGGAAGACAGGTGACAGACTTGGCCGAAAATTCAGCAGCGCAGGCTCACGAGCCCTTACGCGCCATCCTTATTGCAGGGCCGACGGCTAGCGGCAAGTCTGCTTTAGCGCTTCGATTGGCTCAGGCTTATGGCGGCGAGGTGATCAATGCTGATTCCATGCAGGTTTATAGCGGTTTGCGGGTGATTACGGCCTGTCCCAGCGCTGAAGAAGAAGCCCAAGCGGCGCACCATCTTTACCGGGTGTTGGACCCCACAACTGTGTGTTCTGCTGCGATGTGGGCGCAAATGGCGCTGGCTAAGATCGAAGAAGTGGCTGCGCGAGGTCGGGTGCCGATTCTTGTGGGTGGCACGGGACTGTATTTTAGGGCGCTGACCGAAGGCTTGTCGGTTATGCCGCCGATCCCGGATGATATCCGCCAGCGTGTGCGACAGGAGGTGGTGGAACAGGGGACGGGGGCGTCTCATGAGCGGTTGGCCTTAGTGGACCCGGTGGTTGCAGAACGCCTGAAACCGGCAGATACACAGCGTATAGCGCGTGCTTTGGAGGTTTTTGAGGCGACGGGCACGCCCCTATCGGTGTTTCAGGCTCAGAAACCTGTGCCGCTTTTGACGGGACCGATGGCGCGCATTGTGCTGACCCCAGACCGGGAATGGCTGCGGGACCGGATTGATTTACGCTTTGACTTGATGATGGGAGAGGGCGCGTTGGCAGAAGTAGAAGCTTTGGCCCTGCGTCAGCTCGATCCGACCCTTCCGGCTATGAAAGCACTGGGTGTGCCTTCACTTTTGGCGCATGTCGCTGGGGCTTTGACCCTAGAAGAGGCGACTGAGGCCTCCAAAACTCAAAGTAAACAGTTTGCCAAACGGCAATCAACTTGGTTCCGCAATCAAATGATTGCGTGGAAGTCTATTTCTGCGCAACATTTGGAAAGTAATATTCCTGAAATCTTTGCATTTGTTGACAGTTTTGGGTTGACCCGTCCTTCGTGAGGGGCTAGGTTGCGCCACTTTCTGCGGTATGTGCTCCCAATATCCTGCTTTTTGGCGATTCTGCTTTCTAGGATCGGTGATTTTGGCTGGGGCATGTGGATCGCGATGATTTTGTACTTCCCCTAAAGCTTTGGCTGATGGGCACCAAATTAAGGACATGGAACCATGTCAGGGCGTGAAATGACCGGCGCAGCGATTGTACTCAAGGCACTGAAAGATCAGGGCGTTGATACGATTTTTGGATATCCCGGCGGGGCTGTGCTGCCGATCTACGACGAAATCTTCAAACAAGAAGGTATTCGCCACATTCTCGTGCGCCATGAGCAAGGAGCGGTTCATGCTGCTGAAGGCTATGCGCGTTCAACCGGCAAACCCGGTGTTGTGCTTGTGACTTCAGGTCCAGGTGCTACGAACGCTGTAACCGGTCTGCTTGATGCGCTGATGGATTCCATTCCGCTGGTTTGTTTGACGGGCCAAGTGCCTACTAGCTTGATCGGGAATGATGCTTTTCAGGAAGCTGACACGGTTGGGATTACACGTCCGTGCACAAAGCACAATTGGCTGGTTCAATCAGCTGATAACTTGGCGCGCACCATTCATGAGGCGTTTTACGTTGCTACAAATGGTCGTCCGGGGCCTGTTGTTATCGACATTCCAAAAGATGTTCAGTTTGCGACGGGGACTTATGTTGCTCCGGGCCAAGCTGGTCATAAAACGTATAAGCCGCAAGTAAAAGCCCCAACGGACGCGATTGCCCAAGCTGTTGCGATGATGGGTGCTGCCAAAAAGCCCGTATTTTATACCGGCGGCGGTGTGATCAATGCTGGCCCTAAGGCGAGCCAATTGCTGCGCCAATTTGTTGAGATGACAAATTATCCTGTGACCTCGACCTTGATGGGGTTGGGGGCATATCCAGCCAGTGGCGATAATTGGTTGGGCATGTTGGGCATGCACGGCACGTATGAAGCCAATAATACAATGCATGATGCGGATTTGATCATTTGTGTTGGTGCGCGGTTTGATGACCGGGTGACGGGCCGGGTTGACGCTTTTGCGCCCGACGCCAAGAAAATCCACATCGATATTGATGCGTCCTCGATTAACAAAAACATCTTCGTTGATCTGCCTGTTATTGGTGACTGCGCCCATGTCTTGGAAGATATGATCCGGGTTTGGCGGTCTAAGTCTGTTCAAACAGACAAGTCAGCCTTGGAAGCTTGGTGGCGCCAGATTGATACATGGCGCGCGCGCAAGTGCTTGGCCTACAAAAAGAGCGAGAAAACGATCAAGCCGCAATATGCGGTTGAGCGTCTCTACGAATTGACCAAAGACCGCGACACCTATATCACGACGGAAGTGGGCCAGCACCAAATGTGGGCTGCTCAGCACTTCCATTTTGATGAGCCTAACCACTGGATGACATCTGGTGGGCTGGGGACGATGGGTTACGGCTTACCTGCTGCGGTGGGTGTGCAATTGGCACATCCTGATGCATTGGTTATCGATATTGCTGGCGAAGCCTCTATTCAGATGATGACGCAGGAAATGTCGACCGCCATTCAATTCCGGTTGCCGGTCAATGTTTTCATTTTGAATAATGAATATATGGGCATGGTGCGCCAGTGGCAGGATCTTCTGCACGGGGGCCGTTATTCGCAGTCCTACTCAGAAGCTTTGCCTGATTTTGTTAAATTGGCTGAGGCTTACGGCGCTAAAGGCATTCGGGTGAGTGACCCGGCTGATCTGGATGAGGCCATTCTTGAGATGATTAATTCACCGGTTCCCGTCATTTTTGACTGCTTGGTGGACAAAAAAGAGAACTGCTACCCGATGATCCCCTCAGGGGCTGCCCATAATGAAATGATCTTGGGCGATGATCAGGACGGTGCGGAAATCACTGAAGAAGGCAAAATGCTCGTTTAGTAGGTGAGCTGGTTGGGCCCCTTTGGGGTTTTAAGCGACTGGTAAGCGACCGATTGTTGGGGTATAAGCCCCCAAATGGCGTCGTACTGAGGCCTCTTTGGCTGATGTGGCACTGAGTGAGGCGGCAAGCAGGATTGTTTATGGAAGAGATAATTGAAGAGCGCCATACGTTGGCAGTGCTTGTGGACAACGAAGCCGGGGTTCTGGCGCGTGTCATTGGGCTGTTTGCCGGGCGCGGTTATAATATTGAGAGCCTGACGGTGGCTGCGGTGGACCTAGCTGCGCATATGTCGCGCATCACGGTCGTTACCAATGGCACACCGATGGTGATCCAGCAGATTAAAGCTCAGTTGGAGCGGTTGGTGCCGGTGCATAAGGTTGTAGACCTGACGTTGCAAGCGCCGTCTGTTGAACGAGAAATGGCCTTGATTAAGGTGGCCTGTGCTGGCGAAAAGCGCGTTGAAGCGCTGCGCCTCTCAGATGCCTTTCGGGCTCGGGTGATTGATACCACCCATACGTCATTTGTGTTCGAGGTTACGGGTGCGCCCGATAAGCTTGACGCATTTATTGGTTTGATGAGGCCTCTGGGTCTTGTCGATGTCTCGCGCACTGGAGTTGTTGCCATTGCGCGTGGACCAGAAGCTATGTAATCCGCCGTTACGGCAAAACGAAAATGCCCGGAGCGGCAGAAACGATCAAAAGGATAAAGTCATGCGCGTTTTTTATGACCGCGATGCAGATGTAAATCTCATCAAAGGCAAAAAAGTTGTCATCATCGGTTATGGTAGCCAAGGGCACGCTCACGCGTTGAACTTGCGCGACAGTGGCGCTGGCGAAGTTGCCGTTGCACTGCGTGCCGGCTCTGCCACTGCTAAAAAAGCTGAAGGCGAAGGCATCAAAGTGATGACCGTTGCTGATGCTGCTAAATGGGCTGACGTCATGATGATGCTCACCCCTGATGAGCTACAAGCTGACATCTACACAGACGACCTTGTTGACAATATGAAGCCGGGCTCAGCATTGCTGTTCGCTCATGGCCTCAATGTTCACTTCAACTTGATCGAGCCACGGGCTGACATCGACGTATTGATGGTTGCGCCTAAAGGTCCTGGACACACTGTACGTGGCGAATACTTGCGCGGCGCTGGCGTGCCTTGCTTGATCGCGATCCACCAAGATGCAACTGGCAACGCCCACGAATTGGGTCTGTCTTATGCGTCAGCTATTGGCGGTGGCCGTGCGGGTATCATCGAAACAACTTTCAAAGAAGAGTGCGAAACTGACCTCTTTGGCGAACAAGCTGTTTTGTGTGGTGGTGTTGTTGAGCTTATCAAAAACGGTTTTGAAGTTTTGGTTGAAGCTGGTTACGCACCAGAGATGGCTTACTTCGAATGCTTGCACGAAGTGAAACTCATCGTGGACTTGATCTATGAAGGTGGTATCGCCAACATGGACTATTCCATCTCCAACACTGCTGAGTATGGCCAATATGTTTCTGGCCCGCGCGTTGTGGATTCCCGCTCTAAAGAAGCGATGAAAGAAGTGCTCGACGATATTCAGTCTGGCCGCTTCACACGCGACTGGATGCTTGAAAACAAAGTTGGCCAAACCAGCTTTAAAGCGATGCGCGCCAAAACTGCAGCGCACCCAATTGAAGAAGTGGGCGCGAAACTCCGGGCCATGATGCCTTGGATTGCAGACACCAAGATGGTGGACAAAGAAAAGAACTAAGCAAACGCTCAGTCGCTTTATTAAAAAAGCCCGTCGCGTTTGCGACGGGCTTTTTCTTTGTCTAGATCACAGCCCTTTGCCGCATTCGCATTGATTGATACTTAAAATTGAAAGAGGCCTGAAATGCCTAACTCCGCAACCGAATTGAAAATAACAAAGCAATCAACTTCAACCTTCACCCAGGACGGTGAAGGGCCCGTTGCTGCACAACAAGCTGCTGTCGTGTTCTTTCACACGTCTCCGGTTCACATCGACACGTTTAATCATCTGCGTGATCGGCTGGCGCCGGGCTTGGATATTTCCCATATTGTGCGGGAAGACCTACTCGTGGCCGCACAGAAGGTTGGTGGCATTAATGAGGCGATTGAATTTCGGGTGACGGATGAACTTCTTCGCCTTTCCCGATCTGGTGCGCGCCTCGTGGTTTGTACGTGTTCATCACTGGGCGGAGTTGTTGAGGCTTTTGATGCACCGGGTATGGCGACAATGCGGATTGATCGGCCGATGGCCGATGAAGCTGTAGCCACGGGTGGACCTGTTGCTTTGGTGGCCGCGTTTGAGCCGACGATTGCTGTCACGCGGGATTTGATTTTGAATTCGGCTGACGCTGTTGGTGTGTCCTTAGACGTGACGACCTATTTGGTGCCTGATTGCTGGGATGCATTCTTGAGCGGCGACATAGATTCATATTATGCTCAGATTGCGTCTTATCTGTCTGAGCTGAATGCGACGTCAGGTGTAATCGTTTTGGCGCAAGCCTCGATGGTGCCTGCGGCGTCCGTAGCAGAGGGGATTTCGGTGCCCATCTTGAGCAGTGTTGAGTCTGGGTTTCAAGCAGCCATCGATTTGCTTCAGCAATTAGATGTGCCACCTGGACATTCATCTTGTTCTAGCTGAATGGTGGTGTGGGTAATGCTGAATCTGACCCGTAGGTGTTTTTCAATGGCATGAAGAGTTGTCTCCGGGTCTGCGCCTTCCTTTAGCCGTGCGTGTAATGTCATCAGCGCACGGTTGGAGGTGAGGGACCACGCATGAAGGTGGTGCACATTCTCTAGGCCTTCGACTTCTTCCATCACGCTGTTTTCAATGAGCTTGAGGTCGAGTTCTGGCGGCGTGCTTTCCATCAAGATATTGCCGGACTGGCGGGCAAGCGATATTGCTGACCTTAAGATAAGCAGGGCGACCAAGACGGATAGAAGGGGGTCAACCATCATCCATCCGGTTGTGAGAATGATGATGGCGGCGGCAATTGCCGCGACAGAGCCGAGCAAATCCCCCAGCACGTGAATGGCCGCCCCTTTGATGTTGAGATTTTCTTCTGCTCCTGCGTGGAGTAGCGTGAAGGAGGCGATGTTGACGAGCAAGCCGCCGACAGCCACCCACATCATGAGTCCGCCCAGCACTTCTACAGGTTCAAAAAGCCTGAAAGCGGCTTCAATGCAAATCCATATAGCGAGCGCAATCATGGCAATGGCATTTACAAAAGCAGCTAGGGTTTCGGCGCGGTCGTATCCGTAAGACCTATTGGCATCGGCGGGGCGTTTGGCGATGCGCATGGCCAGTATCGCCAGCATGAGCGCGCCTGCGTCGGTCAGCATGTGGCCCGCATCGGCGATGAGGGCGAGGGAGCCTGATAGATAGCCCCCAATAACTTCCACAACCATAAAGCCTGCGGTGAGCAGGAAGGCGGCTATTAGGCGGCGCTCGATATTTTTGCCCGTGGTGGGCACGTGATGGTGTTGGTCATGGTCGTGAGAGTGATCATGTGATGCGGGCACTAGATGTTGTCCTCTTCGCCGAGGTGGCTTGCCATGTCTTGGATGATGCTGGTGATGTGGTGATCGTGAAGTTCGTAAGCTATGTGGCGGCCTTGACGTTCTGCTTTGACAAAACGGGCGGCGCGCAAAAGTCTTAAATGATGGCTGACGAGCGAGGGGGCAAGGTCTGTGCGCTCTGCGATGTCGCCGACGTGGATGGGGGCGTCCATGATAACGAGCAAGATGCGCAGACGGCTTGGGTCGCCGAGCATCTTGAACATTTCAGCCAATAGGGTTGTGTCGAGTGTGGTCATTTTTATCTCTATATATGTATATCTATTCATATATAAGTTTATTTGGGAAAATGTCAAGCGCCCCAAATGTGGATTGGGTGCTTTAGCGGTGGGCTGTGGCATGGTAGAAAGGCTTCAAAACAATGGAGCTTGTTATGATCCTCGGTACGCCTTTAAGTCCTTCTGCAACACGTGTCATGCTGCTCGGTTCTGGTGAACTAGGCAAAGAGGTTGCTATTGAATTACAGCGTCTGGGTGTGGAGGTGATCGCTGTTGATCGGTATGAGGACGCGCCTGCGCATCAAGTGGCGCACCGTTTCCATGTTTTGCCGATGATTGATGGTGAAGCTTTAAAGGCGCTGGTGATTAAAGAACAACCGGATTTGATCGTTCCTGAAATTGAAGCCATTGCGACGGATATGTTGGCTGAGATTGAGGCGGAGGGATTGGCTGAAGTTATTCCAACAGCGCGCGCAACGCAGCTGACGATGAACCGCGAAGGTATCCGCCGTCTGGCGGCTGAAGACTTGGGGCTACCAACATCGGCTTATGCCTTTGCGTCATCAGCGGAGGAGTTGCGAACCTCGATTGAGGCCGGGATCGGATTTCCTTGTTTTGTAAAGCCTGTGATGTCGTCCTCAGGCAAGGGTCAAAGCTTGCTCAAAGGACCTGAGGATATTGATCCTGCGTGGTCTTATGCACTGGATGCGGGACGGGTGGCGCAAACACGGGTCATTGTGGAAGGCATGGTTGATTTTGATTTTGAAATCACGCTGTTGACCGTGCGCGCGATTGGGGCTGAAGGGGAGATTGAAACGTCTTTCTGTGCGCCAGTGGGGCACAGACAAGAAAGCGGTGATTACGTGGAGAGCTGGCAGCCTCAGGCGATGAGTGAGGTGGCACTGGCGCGTGCAAAAGAGATTGCTAAAACAGTGACAGATGATTTAGGTGGGCGAGGATTGTTCGGTGTTGAGCTGTTTATCAAAGGCGATGAAGTGCTCTTCTCCGAAGTAAGCCCTCGACCCCATGACACGGGCTTGGTCACTTTGTCTACGCAGTATCAAAGCGAGTTTGCACTTCATGCGCGCGCTATTCTTGGTTTGCCGGTAGATGTTTCCCATCGGGAAGCGGGGGCAAGTGCTGTGATCTATGGGGGGATGGAGGCAAAAGGCATTGCGTTTGAAGGGGTGGATCACGCGTTGGCAGTGCCAACCAGTGACCTTCGGCTTTTTGGTAAGCCGGAAGCTTTTCAAACCCGCCGAATGGGCGTCGCTTTGGCGCGAGGCCGGGATGTAGAAGAGGCACGGGCCCGCGCTTCAGAAGCAGCGGGCCGCGTGCAGCCTGTTAAGCCATGACTTAGCTGGTTGGAACCGAGCTGTCAGATGGTGAAGAAGAAACTGGTGCTGATGGAGTTGGTTTCTTTGTCATCGGGACAATAACGTTGGATGGGTATTCGTGCATAGCGCCTGAAGTTGCGTCAATGCCAAGGCCGACTATTAGGCCAAAGCCCCCGAGCAGAATATTGCCCAGTGTCCAAGCTTGGAAGTTAGATGGAACTACTGCGCTTCCATTTTCATAGCCTGTTTTTGTACAAAGCAAGGCGATGTCGTGCTTGCTTTTGCCCACGGAAACTGTGCCGGGTGTGTTGCTGATATGGTAAGTGCCGTCCGGTGAGGTCAGATTGCAGTTTGCGCCGTTTGCGCCAGGAGTGGTCACTGAAATTTGTTGGTCATCGCCTTCAATGATGCTGGCGCAACCTGCAAAAGAAAGTGCGCAAGCGCCCACGAGCGCAAGTTTAATAATTGATGTCATTGGAAACCCTATAATGAAACTGAAATAGTGCGGTACACATTTCATTTTATCAAGAGATTAGCAAGTACATTTCACACCTAGTGCGCTATGCATTCTTGCAAATCTCCATTTGCATTTTTGCCTAAAGGATGCTTTTTCTACTAGCATAGAGTGGCTTCAAAGGGCTTGAGCATGAATTGGGATGATTTGCGATATTTCCTGGCGGTGGCTTCTGCGGGGAGCTTGTCAGGCGCCTCGCATCAGTTGGATGTGAATACCACGACAGTTTTACGCCGCATTGCTTCATTAGAAGAAGACCTTGGCGCGCGCTTGTTTGACCGCGAGCGGACCGGTTATCGGCTGACGCAAGATGGTGACCGGTTGCTGGAAACCTTGGACCCGGTGGAACGCAAGCTGACTTCTTTGTCTCGCGATTTTAAGGCGGCTCAGCCTGGCGGTGGCGGTACCGTTCGTTTGGCGGTGGGCGAAGTTCTTGCCGCCAAAATTATAGCGCCCAGTTTAGGCGCGTTTCGCGAGCGCTATCCTCATCTCGAATTGGACATTATGGCAGATGCGGCGGCTGTGGGTGGGGGGATTGCACCCCGAGTGGCCGTGCCTCTTAAAGATGTCGATATGGCGATACGCGCGGCACGGCCGACGCAAGGCGACATGATTATGCGTAAGTTGGGTGACCTGGCTTACGGGTTGTATGGGTCGAAGGCCTATTTGAAAGAACATGGGCACCCACAGGACTTGAGCGATTTGGCAGGCCATTCTCTCATTGGGTTTTCTCGCAATGATCCTCCGTTTGGTCCGATTTGGTGGATGTCACGCGCTGAAAAAGTGGGAGAGATCTCTTTTCGCTCTTCCAGTGCAGCCGCGCGTGCCCGCGCTGCGCGTGACGGGAACGGTTTGACAGTTCTACCGTGCATCGCAGGTGATCCTGACCCTGAAATGGACAGAGTGTTTGGGCCTGACGTTGTTGGATCTTTAGAGCTTTGGCTTCTCACGCGGAATGACTTGGCGCAGCAGGCCCATGTGCGGGCTGTTATGGAATTTATGGTGGAAGTGATCCGCCGGGCGCGCGGAGCACTGGAAGGCGACCCGCGCCGGCTTACCGAACTTCCGCCCAAATAGGGGGGCGGAGATTCTCAAAAAAGAATTGCACAAGACGTCAAAAAGCCTTGATTGAGTCGGAAGACTGGAAAGAAGCGGGTTTAGATTTGATTTGAACACAGAAAAGCGCGACCTCGCCCTTTTTATACCGCAAATTTCGCATTATTAACCGTTTAGCCACTATAAGTAGTCACACTCTGTTTAGGTTAATGGTTAGAATGCAAGCAGGTACCCTTCGGGGTGATGTTAAATTTTAAATCTGTCGGGATTGGTGGTTAGTCACTTTTCTATACGACGATTGATTGAGGAATAACGCGCACATGTTTTCCGGTCTTCTCGGGATGCTCTCCGCCGATATGGCGATCGATTTGGGCACAGCAAACACTTTGGTCTACGTCAAAGGGCGCGGTATTGTGCTCAATGAACCCTCTGTGGTGGCAATGATTGAAAAGGGTGGTCGCAGCCATGTTATGGCTGTAGGCGACGAAGCAAAAATGATGCTTGGTCGGACACCTGGAAATATTAATGCCATTCGCCCTATGCGAGACGGTGTTATTGCTGACTTTGAAGTGGCTGAAGCGATGATTAAGCACTTCATTCGCAAGGTCCACAATCGGCGCTCTTTCACAAATCCACAAATTATCGTTTGTGTGCCTTCTGGTTCTACGCAAGTGGAACGCAAGGCGATTAAAGATTCTGCTTTGGAAGCTGGCGCGCGCCGGGTCTTCTTGATTGAAGAGCCAATGGCTGCGGCGATCGGTGCTGGCCTGCCAGTGACCGAGCCTACGGGTTCCATGGTTGTTGATATTGGCGGTGGCACAACTGAAGTTGCTGTTTTGTCATTGCGCGGCATTGTTTATGCCCGGTCAGTCCGTGTGGGCGGCGACAAAATGGATGAGGCCATCATTGGTTACATTCGTCGTCATCACAATTTGCTGGTTGGTGAAGCAAGTGCAGAGCGGATCAAAAAGGAAGTTGGTTCTGCTGCTGTGCCAGCAGACAATGGCGAAGGCATGACGATTGAGATTAAAGGTCGTGATCTCATGAACGGTGTGCCGAAAGAAATTCAAATCAGTCAGCGCCAAATTGCTGAAAGCCTTGCAGAGCCGGTTGGCGCTATTGTTGAGGCTGTGAAGGTTGCGTTGGAAGCAACGCCTCCAGAATTGGCAGCTGATATTGTTGATAAAGGGATTGTTCTGACTGGTGGCGGCGCTTTGCTGGCCAATCTGGATCAAGTTCTGCGCGAAGCAACGGGCTTGCCTGTCAGCATTGCAGATGACGCCCTTTCTTGTGTTGCTTTGGGAACCGGTATGGCTCTTGAGCACATGAAAACAATGAAAGGGGTGCTGACCTCTGTGGTCTAGCATCTGTTTGATGAAACGTAACCTGATCAAAGGTTTTGGTGGGGATCTCGGCGGGAGAGCCGGTAGTTGCAGAGGGTATGATCTGTGAAAGACCCATCCAATCGGTTGGCTTCTCCGCTGCAGGAGTTTACGCACCGAGTTTCACTTATATTTATGCTTACGTTGGCCGCCGCCCTGCTTTTGTTAGGGCGTGCGGAAACGTATGTCTTTGATCAAGCTCGACAAGTTGTCACCGATGTTGCGGCTCCATTATTGGAACTGGCATCGCGACCAGTGGCGGCAACACGCCGCTTGGTTGAGCGAACAGACGAATATGCCTATGTCTTCGATGAGAATGAACATTTGCGCGACGAAAATTCTGTTCTTCTAGAATGGAAAGAAAAGGCACTGCGGCTCGAGGCGAAAATTTCGCGTTACGAAGCATTGCTCAATGTGCAAGTCGATCCCTCCATCAGCTATGCAACGGGGCGCGTTGTGGGGGACCGAGGCGGTCCATTTGTTGAAACCTATATTGTTAATCTTGGGCGTGAACACGGGGTTGCCAGTGGGCAAGCCGTGGTTGATTCAGATGGGTTGATTGGGCGCATTGTCTCAACGGGTGCAAATGCCTCCCGTATACTTCTTTTAACTGACTTAAATAGTCGGGTGCCTGTCGTGATTGAACCGACACGCTACCGTGCTGTTTTGGCCGGAGACAATACGCCATGGCCACGGGTTGAGTATTTGCCGACAGGGTCGGGCGTCGCGCCGGGTGACCGCGTGGTGACGTCTGGGCATGGCGGGCTTATGCCTGCTGGATTGCCGGTTGGCGTTGTGATTGCGACAGATGATGGCTATTTGCGCGTCCAGACTTTCTCGAATAGAGACCGGCTCGATAGTGTGCGCGTATTGCAATATGATTTTCCATCTGAAGTCTCGCGGCAAGACCCTCCTCTTGCTTTGCAAAAGCCAGAAGAGCCTGAAAAAGAAAAAGCGGCTGATGCCAAACCAACACCGGCAGCTGTTACGCCCACGTCTGCTCCAGCTGGGGGGCAATAATGGATCCGATTGGCCCAACCTCTGCGGTACGTGCGGGTAGGTTTGTTCTTCTACTTTTGCCGTTCGTGATTGGTGTGGCCTGTGTATTGCTCAGCTTTGTGCCTTTAAGCTCCATAGTTGGCTTACAAGTGGCGCCGCTTTACGCTCTCATCGTGGTCTATTTTTGGAGCATTCACCAACCTGATGTCTTGCCGCCTTACGCAATATTTGTCATCGGGTTGTTTTATGATTTGCTTTCTTTTGGTCCTATCGGCCTTTGGGCAGTGATTTTTTTGGCGACCTATGGGTTCGTGCAGTCTCAACGGCTGGTCCTTTTGGGGCGACCCTTTGTTATGTTTTGGTTTGGTTTTGTCATTACGGCTGGAATGGCAGGCAGTTTGGCTTGGGGCATGGCATGTCTCTACAACGGCGCGTGGATTTCGGCGTGGCCGGTGGTTAGCCAAATTTTGGCCACGGTTCTTGTGTTCCCTGTATTTGTTATGCTGTTTAGCTGGGCCAGTAGAAGTGTAAACTCCAGTTCCTCTTAGACGGGGAACCTGGTGAGATTTTATTAGAGTGTGTTTGAGGAGTAGTTACGCGCGATGTTCATGGAGAAAGACAGTGTTCGACTGAAAACCTTCTCCCGGCGGGCTGCCTTAATTGGCGGCGTGCAACTTGCTGCGTTCTCCGTGCTTGCCAGTCGTATGTATTATCTGCAAGTTCTCAAGTCCGATGAATATACGATGTTGGCGGAAGATAACCGCATCAACGTTCGATTGCTTGCGCCATTGCGCGGTGAAATTGTCGACCGTTTTGGCAAGGTACTGGTTTCCAATCGACAGAACTTTCGAGTTCTCTTGGTGCCAGAACAAACCAATGATATTGAAGAAACTCTTGACCGGGTTGGCCGACTTCTCAAAATTTCTGATCGACAACGCCGCAAAATTTTACGTGATGCTAAGCGGTCTGCAAAATTCCTACCTCTTACAGTGGCGGAGAATCTGTCGTGGGAAGAATTTGCTGAGGTCAATATCCACGAACCAGATTTGCCCGGCATTCAACCTGACGTTGGGGAGACTCGGCACTATCCTTTTGGTGAGGAGTTGGCCCATATTGTGGGTTATGTCGCTCCGGTTTCTGACCGCGACCTTGAGGATGATAAAGACCCGCTTTTAAAATTGCCGGGTTTTCGCATTGGCAAACAGGGCCTTGAATCTCGTTTAGATGATGAGTTGCGCGGTAAAGCAGGCGCTTCTCATGTGGAAGTAAACGCCTATGGACGGGTGATCCGCGAGCTTTCAAAAAATCCCGGGACAGCTGGAGCGCCTATTACACTTACGCTTGATATGGATGTGCAAAAATATACCATCGAGCGCATGGCTGGTGAAACCGGTGCTGCGGTGGTGATGGATATTCATACCGGGGAAGTGGTGACTATTGCCTCCACGCCGGCGTTTGACTCCAATGATTTTAACATCGGTCTTAGCCAGAAAAAATGGGATGGGTTGCTTCACAATATTTACAAGCCACTCGTCAACAAGGCTATCGCGGGGCAATACCCCCCCGGCTCAACGGTAAAAATGATGGTGGCCCTTGCTGCTTTTGAAAGCGGTTTGGTCAATCCACGCCACCGTGTGACATGCACGGGCAAATATACTTTAGGCAATCATGATTTCCATTGTTGGAAAAAGCGGGGGCATGGGGCTGTCGATATGCACCACGCAATCATGCATTCTTGCGACATCTACTTTTATGAAATCGCGAAAAAAATTGGCATCGATCGTATCGAGGCCATGGCCCGCCGATTGGGGCTGGGAGAGACGCACGGCTTTGAAGTTCCCGGTGAAAAGGGAGGGCTGGTGCCGAGCCGTGATTGGAAGCTGGCGCGTACTGGAAGTCCATGGCAACAGGGCGAGACCTTGATTGCGGGGATTGGACAAGGCTACATGCTTGCTACACCGCTACAATTGGCGGTGATGACCTCTCGGATTGCTAATGGTGGCTTTGCTGTTGAACCGCGTATTGTGCGCGGTGTTGGGGAGACCTTTATTCCCCCGCCGGAAGCACCGGAGATCGGCATTTCCAAAGCCGGACTTGAGCTTGTTAAGGGCGGCATGAATGCTGTGTCGAATATTCCTGGTGGTACAGCTTATCGATCTCGCATTAAAGAGAAGGGCATGGAGCTTGCTGGTAAAACGGGCACCGCACAGGTGCGCCGTATTACCAAAGCTGAGCGGGAAAGCGGTGTGCTTAAAAATAGAGAGCTTGAATGGAAGCAACGGGACCACGCTCTCTTTGTCGCTTTTGCGCCGGTCGATAATCCGCAATATGCAATCTCACTCATTGTTGAGCATGGTGGGTCTGGGTCTGGTGTTGCAGCTCCCATTGCGCGCGACATTATGAAACGCGTGCTCGAGCGGGATCCTTCGAAACGGTTGACGGCCGCTGCGACAGCGCCGAAATCAGCGAAGCGGGGAGGCTAACATGTCTGATGGATTTTTTGGTGGACCCGGTGGTGGTCGCGACCTGCGGATCAAAGAGAAATTTTTTGAATTTAACTGGGGGCTTTTACTTCTCCTTATCGCTATCGCATCGATGGGGTTTGCGATGCTCTATTCGGTGGCGGACGGCAACTGGGACCCGTGGGCGACCCGTCAAATCATTCGCTTCGGTATGGGCGTCGTGATCCTTTTTGTGGTCGCCTTTATTGATGTGCGGGTGTGGATGAGCTTGGCCTATCCAGCTTATGCCGTGTCTCTGCTTTTGTTGGTGGGTGTTGAGCTTTTCGGTTTTAAGGGCATGGGCGCTCAGCGGTGGATCAATCTAGGGTTTATGCAATTGCAGCCTTCTGAGTTGATGAAGATTACGCTGATCCTGGCTCTTGCGCGCTATTTTCATGCACTGACTTTAGAGCAGGTCTCACGTATCCGTTTTGTCATTCCGCCGCTGATTATGATCGGCGTTCCGATGGCATTGGTCCTCAAACAACCTGATTTGGGCACGGCTGTGTTGCTCGCTGTTGTGGGTGTTTCTTTGCTCTTTTTGGCAGGCCTGGCTTGGCGGTATTTTATAATTGCCGGTATTGGCATGATGGGCGCTATTCCGGTGATATGGAGCCGGTTGCACGACTATCAGAAGCAGCGGGTGCTGACTTTTATGGACCCTGAAAGTGATCCGCTTGGATCTGGGTATCATATTTTGCAGTCAAAAATTGCTTTGGGATCTGGGGGCTTATTTGGCAAAGGCTTTATGGAGGGTACCCAAGCGCATTTGAATTTTCTTCCTGAAAAGCATACCGACTTTATCTTCACGATGCTGGCCGAAGAGCTGGGTTTGGTGGGCGGTATGACGCTTATGGTGCTTTATCTTATGGTTCTGCTTTTTGGCATCACCGTTGGATTGCAAACGCGTAACCAATTTGGACGGTTGGTTGCCTTGGGCGTGGTGGTGAATTTCTTCCTCTATATTTTCATCAATATTGCGATGGTGATGGGCTTGTTGCCGGTTGTTGGCGTGCCGCTTCCGTTGGTTTCTTATGGGGGCACGGCGATGCTGACATTGATGATGGGATTTGGATTGCTGATGTGCGTCTACATTCACCGCAATATGGAAATCAACCGGAATCCGACTTCCTTTTGGTAGCTTAAGTGCGGCTGGGATTTTTCGCACAGACACGAAAATGGAAAAGGCCAGAGCATGCTCTGGCCTTTTTGTATGTAGTCGGACGTATAACTTATTGAGCTGAGGCGGGCCTTGCTTGTGCACCGCGTATCAGTGTTCCTCCAAGGACACCTGTGGGCTCTCCTTCGCGGAAAGCAATCTGCCCATTGACCAAAGTCGCTGTATAGCCTTTGGCGCGTTGGATGAGACGTTTCCCTCCGGCAGGAAGGTCGTGGACAATGGTGGGGGGGAAGAGTGTGAGATTGTCATAGTCGATGACGTTGACATCTGCGCGCATACCGACTTGCAAGACGCCGCGATCTTTGAGACCGATCAGTTCAGCGTTCTTTTGGGTTTGTCCATGAACGACCCATTCGATCGGCAGTTTGGGGCCACGTGTGCGGTCGCGCGTCCAATGGGTGAGGAGGGTGGTTGGAAAGCTGGCGTCGCAAATGATCCCAACGTGAGCCCCGCCATCGCCTAAGCCAAAAGCAGTGTTCGGGTGCGTAAGCATCGTATGGACGTGGTCTAGATTTCCTTCGAGGTAGTTCATCAACGGGAAATACATCAATGCGTTTCCATCGTCTTCTAACATCATATCGAGAATAACTTCGCGCGGATCTTTACCGCTCCCTTTGGCTTTTGCCTCGACGCTGTTCTTTGGTTCCGGTTCATAGTTGACCGGATTTCCAAGCTCAAACATTTTGTGATAGCCGGTGCAGAGCAGTGTGATGATCTCACCCTCAGGATAGGTGGGTTCTTCGGCTAGGAGGCGCGCTCGAAATTCTGGATCTCGCAAGGCTTCCACTTGTTTCTCTAACGGAGCATGGCCGATCTCTCTGAATGTGGAATGCATGATGAAGGGGTTGAGGGAGGCGGTGAGGCCCATCAACAACCCGGTTGCACGCGGCGGCACTTGGCCCATCATGGGCAACCCGTCGTTTGCAGCATGTTCGATATGATCCAAGACTTGCTTCCAGACAGTTGGGTAGCGGTCGTCTTGTTCAATGGTCAATGAGAGGGGGCGGCCGGATACTTCGACCATGCCGCGAATGAGGGCAAACTCTTCGTCAACATCTCTGAAGTCGGCGATAAGTTGGAGAACACCTTTTCCGCTTTCACCCATTGCGCGCGCAATGCCGTGAAGTTCGTCAGCTTCAGATTTGAAGCTTGGCGTATGGTCGCCGTTTGCGGCCCGGTGTTTTTCGGTGCGTGAGGTGGTGAAGCCCAAAGCACCTGCCTCCAAGGCTTCGACAACGAGCTTTGACATTTCTGCAATGTCAGTTGGGTTTGCAGGCTCTAAGTCTGCGCCCCGTTGACCCATCACATAGGCGCGCAAGGCGCCGTGGGGAACTTGTACGCCGATGTCGATGGAGAGAGGAGAGCCCTCTAGTGTGTCCATATATTCAGGCACGCTTTCCCAACGCCAATCTATACCTTCAGCCAATGCTGTGCCGGGAATGTCTTCGACACCTTCCATCAAACCGATGAGCCAACTTTGTTGGTCCGGTTTGCACGGCGCAAATCCAACGCCACAATTGCCCATGATGGCGGTTGTGACGCCGTGGCAGGTGGAGGGTTGAAGGTAGGGGTCCCATGTGACTTGCCCGTCATAATGGGTGTGCACATCGACAAAGCCGGGGGTGACGATCTGGCCTGTGGCATCTACTTCTTCGTGGGCTTGAGCGTCGATCTGACCAATAGCTGTAATGGTGCCATTGTCTATGGCGATGTCGGCGTTGAAGGGTTTTGACCCCGTGCCATCATAGATGGTGCCGCCGCGAATGATAATGTCGTGCATGGTATCCTCCCAAATCCTTGCTAGTCTTTTGCCAAAGCATAGCGCAGACAGGGAAGGGTTCCCAATAAAATGACGGGCGGCCCCGTCTGGTGCCGCCCGTTCGTTTCGTGGTATCAGTATCCTAAGCTTCCGCGAGGGAAGCAGCCCTTTTAGGACGTTTGCGCTTTGCCGCGCTCACGAATACCTTCACGGCGTTCTTCAATGGAATCTGCGCTAACGGCTGAATTTGCCACGGCTGAGGTTTTGCGTTCGGTTTTCAGGCCGTAGGCAAAAGTTTGTGCATAGCCTTTGTCGATCAGTGCTTTGTAGGCAACGAGGCTTTCTGGCACGACAGTGAGCATGTCTTTTGCAAGCTTCTTGCAGGTGTCGAGCAGCTCTGTTTGAGGCACGACTTGGCCGACTAAGCCCCACTCGGCAGCTTGTTGGGCAGACAGGAAGTTGCCGGTAAAGGAAAGTTGCTTTGCCCGGTAAATGCCAATAGTCCGCGAAAGCTTTTGTGACAAGCCCCAGCCGGGAAGAATGCCAACGCGGGCATGGGTGTCTGCAAAGCGGGCATTGTCAGAGGCAATGAGAACATCGCAGGCGAGGGCGACTTCAAAGCCGCCAGTGATGGCAACGCCGTTGATGGCGCCGATGACAGGGCCTGAAAATTGATTGATTGAAGACACAGGGTCTTTGTCGGTGATGGTGTCTTGAGTGCCTAAACCGCTTTGGCCGAGTTCTTTAAGGTCCAGGCCGGCTGTGAAGGCGCGATCCCCAGCACCGGTCAGAATGACGACGCGGGTGTCTGGGTCTGCTTCAAGATCTTCAAATGTTTGAGCAAGAAGTGAGCGCAATTCTGTGGAAAGCGCATTCATCGCATTTGGGCGATTGAGTGTGACGATGGCAATGCCGTCTTCTTTTTCGACAAGAACGACTGGTTCAGTTTGTGACATGGGGGAGGCTCCCTGGAAGTTTATGTTCAGAGAGTCATATCAGGGCCGGGGCAGATTGACCAACGTGCTTTTTGACAAAAGGTCGAAACCTTAGTCAAAAAGTGCGTCTATGTCGTCTTGATCAATGGCCTCGCCTGCGGAGGTATCTTCTTCTTCGACAATCGCTACAGGAGCTGAAACGGCCTTAGGTGCACTTACTTTTTCGGTACGTTCTGGCGCAGCTTCACCATTCATCATAGCGTCGATATCGTCTTGAGATACGCCCTCGCCGTCCATTTGCGGGCCATTGAGTAGATGCGCGTCGGGGCGCGCATCATCGTCCTTGATGTCTGGCACCTGAGCTGCCGTGGCTTCTTCGACAACACCCCAAATTTGGATCATCGCATTTACACGTTGCTCCAGATAGCGCAGCACATTGACCACTTTTGTGGTGCGCTGGCCGGTGATGTCTTGGAACGAGCAGGCCATGAAAATGCCTGTGGCGTGGGTATCGATTTCGTCGCAAAGGTCTGCATCAACGCCAGATTCACGCAACTTTTCACCAATGTCCTGTAGACGCTCGGTTGCGCTCAAAATATCGGAGGTGGCGCGTTCTGTGGCTGTGACAATAGCGTCGAGTTCTTCGGTTGCGGCCATGATGCGATTGTCGTCATCATTTTGGGGCTTGATCGCAGAAATTTCAAAGCGGGTTTGTTGAATCGATGCGCTCATTTCTTGCAATTCACGGCGCAGCACATCCAAATGTGCATTGGCGGGGTCCACGGTTCCCACTGCATCCCCAAGGCTGGTAATCGCCTCTAACAATTGGTTGGTATCTGCATTGCGATTGCGGCGCGCATATTCCTCTAGGAACCAGCGTCCTCGCGGCGTGTCTAGCACAGCCTCTTTGATCGCGTTGAATTCGATGTCCGTGTTAACCGGAGCTGCTTTTTTGCTAATCGCTGTCATTTTACCCAACACACTCTTTTTTCACCCGAAGTTTCACAAATTATGGCTCCATTTCCTTGCGTTTTCCTTGATGGAAGGGGAAAACTCTTTGTAAGAGGTGTTTTTCTTTTGGGAGTCGGGTATGAAATTGGTTCGGTATGGTGAAAAAGGGGCAGAAAAGCCCGGGTTAGTGGACCTTGAAGGCCGGGTACGTTGTTTGGCAGAAAAGGTGCCGGACATCGATGGGGCCGCCCTTGATGATGCCTGTTTGACCCAATTGCGGGCGTTGGACCCCAAAACTTTGCCGCTTGTGGATCCAAATGCACGACTTGGAGTGCCTATTTCGGGCATCGGCAAGATCATGTGTATTGGGCTCAATTACCATATGCATATCGCCGAAACTGGTTCGCAGCAGCCGAGTGAGCCCATGCTCTTTATGAAGGCGACTAGTTCTTTGAGTGGGCCACGTGACCCTCTTTTGGTGCCGCGTGGGTCTGTGTCGATGGACTGGGAGTGTGAGCTTGGGGTTGTGATTGGGACTAAGGCGAAATACGTGTCCGAAGAAGATGCGCTGAAATATGTCGCTGGTTATACAATCGTGAATGATGTGTCGGAGCGTGATTTCCAGAAAAAGCGGGCTGGCCAATTCACTAAGGGCAAAAGTTGCGACACATTTTGTCCGGTTGGGCCGTGGGTTTTGACGGCCGATGAGGTGCCTGATCCGCAAGACCTGCGTGTTGAAACAGATGTGAACGGCGTGAGCCGACAAGATGGGCACTCCAGCGATATGATCCATTCAGCTGCAAAGCTGGTGTCTTACCTTAGCCAGTTCATGACGTTGCATCCCGGCGACATTATTGCGACGGGCACGCCTGCTGGTGTGGGTGCTGGTATGGAGCCGCCCCTGTTCCTTAAAGCGGGTGATGAAGTTGCGTTGCGTATCAGCAGTGCAACGGCTGATCTGGGCGAACAATGCTGTGCGTGCATCGCGGATGATTGATCCGGCTAAATTGAGAGCGGCTCTTTCGGCAATGCCCATCATGGCGATCTTGCGCGATTTAACGTGTGAAACGGCGGGTGACGTTGGCCGCGGCCTCTACGGCGCTGGAATTCGGTTTATGGAAGTGCCGCTCAATGGGGATGCTGCTTTGAGTGCCCTGAAAGAATTACGCGCCTCCTTACCTGACGACGTATTGGTCGGGGCGGGAACTGTTGTGGATGAAGGTCAAATTGATCTGGTGGCGCAGGTGGGCGGGCAAGTGATTGTGAGTCCGCATTTTGACCCTGCGGTGGTGGCGCGGACCAAGGCGCTTGGACTGATTAGCGTGCCGGGTGTTTTCACCCCGAGCGAGGCTTTTGCTGCGTTGAAGGCGGGGGCGGATGGGTTGAAGCTTTTCCCAGCCGATGACTTGTCTCCCGCTGTGCTTAAAGCATGGCGCAGTGTGTTGTCGCTGAGGGATGTGCTCATTTTGCCAACGGGGGGCGTTTCAAGCCAGAATGCTGCGGCATGGTGGGCGGCGGGTGCGTCTGGTTTCGGGGTTGGGTCTGGGGTCTACCGGCCTGACTTGCGCGGGGAGGATATTGAAGCCCATGCCGGTCGATTTACCCGTGCAGTTGGGGGGCTAACACGCTAGTCTGCGCGCCAATAGAGCGTTATTGCCACAGCCCCATCAATGGAGAGCTGCTTGGCCTGAAAGAAGAGTTGAATTATGAAACTGCCGATTGATGTATCTGAGGTCAAAGGATTTCTCGACCCTGCTGAGGGTGCTGCTCTTTATGATGCAGCTTTAGAAGTCAGCAAGATGGGGCCGTGTCTTGAGGTTGGTTCTTATTGCGGTAAATCAACAGTTTATTTCGGTGCAGCGTGCCAGAAAAATGGCAGCATTCTTTATGCGCTGGATCACCATTTGGGTTCAGAAGAAAATCAGGTCGGATGGGAACATCATGACGGTGACCTGTTTGACGATGAAACCGGCATGCTCAATACATTCCCGTTGTTTCGCCGGACCATGCGCAGAGCCAAACTAGAAGACACGGTTGTGCCTTTGGTCGCGCCGTCAACAGTTGTTGCACGTGGGTGGGCGACACCGCTTTCCATGGTGTTTATCGATGGTGGTCACGCACTAGAACATGCACTTAATGATTATCGGTTTTGGGCACCGCAAGTTGTTGTAGGCGGTATCTTGGCGATCCATGATGTGTTCCCAAACCCGGATGACGGCGGGCGGCCTCCTTATGAGATTTATAAGATGGCGCTGGCGTCAAATCTGTTTGAAGAAATCGCGGCAGTTAAATCTCTGCGTTTGTTACGCCGTCTCGGCCAAGTGCAAGCCTGAGAAGAGTGCGGCGGCCGGTGTTGAGCCGGTTACCGCATCAGTGGCGAGGATAACGGCGGCGGCTGTCCATGCTGGTTTTTCAGCTGGCCATGCGACGTCGTCTTCAAACTGATAGCCCATCCAGTAGGCACCACAGTCTGCGCGCCACTGGTGTAACCAAGACAGCATCAGTTCTGCGCGTGGGCGGTCGCCTGCGGTTAGCAAAGCCATGACCAATTCGGCTGTTTCAGCGACAGTGACCCATGGTTGTTCCATGACGCAGCGGCAGCCTTTGCCTTCTGCCACAAAAATATCCCACTTTGCATTGAGGCGGTCGTGTGCGGCTTTGCCCGTGATGGCCCCGGCTAGAACAGGGTAGTACCAATCCATGGAATAGCGGTCTTTGCTTTCCCATGTGCGGTCAAAACGGTGTGGTTTTTCGCGGAGCGCTTCGCCTAATTTTTGTCGGGCATGGGTCCACTCTTTAGTGGGCTCTCCCAGCTTGTGCGCAATTAGAATGGCGCACTCCAAGCTTTTGTAGATTGAAGCACTGCCGGTGATGAGAGCATCATCTTCAGGTGTGCGGGGTTCATCTGCTGCCCAGCGAATGTCGCCGTGGGCACTTTGATGCGCCACGACCCAATTGATCGCTTGTTTGACGTGAGGCCAAATGTTCTTGAGTTCGCTCAAGTCTTGGGTCAGCAAATAATAGTGCCATGCACCTGTTGCAATGTAGGCAGCAAAGTTGGTGTCGCGCAGAGGGGCCTCAATGTCTTCTTCTTTACCTGTGAATTTCTGCTCTTGCTCGTCCATTGGTACGGCAGAGCCTAATTCACCAAACCATGAACCATCATCAAGTTGGCTGTCTTGAAGAAACCGGTAAGCTTTTTTGGCAGGCTCTAGGTGACCCAAGGTAGCAAGACCCATGGCGGCTTCGGTGTGGTTCCACGGATCCACGACGCCGCCGTCATACCAAGGGATCGCCCCGGTATCACGCTGCAGCTCGAGAATGCGTTTGATCGAACCATCGAAAAAGCCGTCAGGTATTGGATCGCCAAGGGTCAGAAGGGTCATGGTTTAGTTGGCCGGTTTTTTAAAGTAGAGAACAACACTTTTGCCCATCAATGGAGCCGCCATCGCTTCCAATACACGAACTACGAACGGGTTTTCTGTAATTTCCCACACAAGAAGGCGGTGGTATAATTTGACCAAGAAGTTGTCGTTGTTTTTGACACCAACGGCGCATTTGATCCACCAGTAGGGGGAGTGCAGACCGTGAGCCCAGTGGCGCAACATAAAGCGCAAGCCATTTGCTTCTACGTCTTTGCGCAATTTGCCAGAACGGAAAATGCGAACATGGCCGCCCGGCTCATTGTGGTAATCTTCTGAGAGCGCCCAGCAAATCCGCTCCGGCCAATAGCGTGGTACGGACACAGCAAATGTGCCGCCGGGTTTTAGAATGCGCTCAACTTCGCTCAATGCCTGAATGTAGTCTGGAATATGTTCCATGACTTCAGAGCACAACACCTTGTCAAAGGAGTTGTCGGCAAAGGGCAAAGACAGTGCATTGCCAACCGACAGCGTGTTGAGGCGCTTGGTTTCTGGGTCCATGTCCGGGCAATGGACAAAGCCCTCTCGGGTTTTCTTTACATCATCAAAAGCCAAGTCCAAGCCAACGACATGGCAGACTTTGTGATGATACATGGCGTGCACGTGGCGACCTTCGCCGCAGCCAAGATCAAGAACGGTGTCGCCGTCTTTAAGTCCGAGCGCGTTTAGATTGATTGTTTGCATTTGCGATGGCCTCACGATAGATCGCGACAACATTACGTGCCGCGTGTTCCCATTTAAATTTAGTTAGAATCCGCTCGCGTCCCGCGCGGCCGACTTCGGCGCGTTTCTCTGGGTTGTTGAGCAGGTCTGCAATACCAGCTGCCAAGGCATCAGGATCGGAGTGCTGCACAACGATGGCCGCATCCCCTGCAACTTCTGGCAAAGAGCCGCCGTTGGTGGTGATGACTGGCGCACCGCAACACATCGCTTCGCCCGCTGGAAAGCCGAAGCCTTCGTAAACTGACGGGGAGATGGCAATGGTGGCCTCTGCATATTCGTCCACGAGCTCACTATCGCTCAGGCCGGTTTTCCAGATCACTTTATCCATGATCCCGAGTTTGCGGAGTTCTTTGGAGGTTGGGCCTTCGCGCAATTTCCCGATGACGACCAGTTTAAGATCTGGATGATCAGGCAGTAGTTTTGCATAGGCACGCAACAAGAAGATCAGGCCTTTAAGAGGCACGTCGGCACTTGCACAGACAACCAGCTGATTGTCGACGCGTGCGATGTGAGGGCGCGGTTCAAAGACTTCATGATTGATGCCGTGGTAGACGGTCTTCATGTTTTCTTCTTTGACGCCGAACTCACGGACAACGTCGCGCTTGGTGCTGTCGGACACAACAATCACAGGGCGCAATTGACGCGCGACTTTGATTTGCATGTTGAGGAATGTGTACCAGCGCCATTTCAGGAATTTCATCCAAATGTTTGGCATGGCGGCGACATCAATGCGGCGGTCCATTGTGATCGGGTGGTGAATGGTGCCAGCGACAGGCAAACCCATGTCGCGCACTTTCAACATGCCCCAGCACAAAGTCTGATTATCATGCATCACATCATATTGGTCGATCTTGTCTTCCATATATTTGGCCATGCGTTCGCCGAACGTATAAGGCTCTGGAAAACCACCCCAGTTGTGGCTCCACCATTCGAATAAGTCGAGCGGTGAGGTCAGCATCCAGGGGCGGAAAGCCCGAATAGGATGGGGCGTCGCGTAAAGGTCGAGAGACGGCAATTTGATCAAGCCAACGCGGGGGTCCAAATCAGGATAAGGCGGGCCGGAAATGACATCTACATGGTGTCCCAAATCAACAAGGGCTTTGGAGATGTGACGCATGTACACGCCTTGTCCGCCGGTTGTTGGGTTTGAACGGTAGGAGGGGAGCAAAATGCGCAAAGGTCCCGCGTCGTCGCTATCACCGGTTTGAAGATTGGCGGGTGCGAGGGGAACAATCTTTTCAGATTGCTGCTCGGGCACCAATAGTTCTTCAGTTGTCGGATTTCCGTCCAGAGCCTTGGACATGAGCCTCTCCTTATGCCGAACTTTTGTCTTTTCCGCAGAGGCCCTAAAAGCGCAGGTCCATGCGGTTTGCAAAAAGTCGGTTGTGTCAGTGCCTGTTGGGCAGATTTGAGGCGACATATGCCGTCCCCGCGCTTGAAACGCGGAAACCCACACTCCTAGCTCAATTTGGCCGGATCATACCCAAGGGAGACGCTGACAACAAGTCAGAGGCTGACAGATATGTCAGGAGAATTGCCCTTTTTAGGCGATTTGGGCGTCTCCGAGGAAATATCTGGCGAGATCTACGTAATCGAACCCCAAAGACACGGCATTTGTGACGATGAGGAGCCAGAAATATATGCCTGTAATGCTTGGGAGCTCAAAATGATTCCGACGCCGGTAGAGGTAGACCAAAAGAGGGGTCCAGACGACGATGTGGGCGAGACCGAGAAGGCGAACGAAGCCGAATTGGTCGTATAGATAGGGCATGATGAGCATGCCGTTGAGAAGCCAAGCGGCCAAGGTCCAGCGCGCTTTCAACCCTATGGAGGACAAAGAGGATGGACGCGGTGTTGATGGCCATCAACCAGTAGACCCAATAAAGGATCGCGGGTGGTTGATCTAGAATTTGGCTAAAGAGTGTCGGCGCTTCCATTGTATTTCCCCTCTGGTTTGGTGCCATTAGAGGGGAAAATGTAATGAGGGCAAGTCACGATAATGTTAGCCGAGAGGGTATTACCCCTCTGGGTCTAAGCGCCATCCGCCTTTGCCGATGATGAGGCGGGCCACGAGGTATAGCAGCAGGCCCAGTGGACCCAGCAGGCAGGTGGCAATCAAACAGGGCACTAGGATGAAATGAGAGATGCCGCGCTTTTGTGCGTCGCGGGCTGCCCATGCGCCTACAAAGAGGTCAAAGACAAGGTAGTGTATCCAGCCTGCAAAAAGAGCTGCGGGTGAGCTAAATAGCACCATCAATTCTTCCAACGAGCCAAAGCCGCCACCCTCAGGCGCATTGGGTTCAAAAAAGCTGCCGCCTAATGCAAAGGCGGAATAGATAACGCCGATTGCCAACGGGTAAAGCATGGAATGAACAAGGATATTTGTACCCTGCCAGCGAGGGGCGACAATGAGCAGAAGCCAAAACGGAATGATGCTCAAATTGGCAATTTGAAATGCAGTGCTTAAATCGATCATGCTTTGCCCCTTAATGCTTGTTCTACCCGCCTACTTTGCCGGGAAACGACGCTGAAGCCAATCAATCATTAGGGCATTGAGGGCTTCGGGTTGTTCGGCTTGGGTCCAATGGCCACAGTCAGGAATGACATGGGTTTCTAGGTCTGGGCAATATTGCTCCATGCCTTCTGCGTGTTCGGGACGTAAAACAACGTCGTTGGCAGCACAGATCATCAAGCAGGGTGCCGCGACATGTTCCGGCACCTCTTCGCTGCGTTCCCAATTGCGTGTCCAGTTGCGATACCAATTGATGGGACCTGTGAAACCGGTTTTGGCAAATGCGTCTGCGTAATAAGCTTCGTCTTCAGCGTTAAGCAGGCTTGTGCCCGTCCATTCTTCTTCAGGTGTGTTGAAGCCTTTGACTAGTTCAAAGTTCTTTTGTTCTTCGGGTAGGGCGTCAAAATCAGCAAGGGTCATGGCTGACTTACGGAACCAAAAGCGCATGGTGCGGGCGGTGTCTTTTTCAAACATCGCATCGGCAATTCCAAATTTTTGGAAATAGACAATATACATGTCATCTCCCCGGAACTGGCGCATCAGGGCGATGGGGTCCATGGGCAAACGGGCCATGAAGGGTGTGTTGACACCGATGACGCCCGCCACACGTTCTGGATGTCGTTGGGCGAGTTGCCACACAATAAGACCGCCCCAGTCATGACCAACAAAGACAGCTTTTTCGATGCCCTTTGCATCCAGCATGCCGAGTAGATCTGCGATCAAATGTTCCACATCATAGAGGGGGACAGAGGCTTCATCGGTGGGGCCGCCTGTTTTGCCGTAGCCGCGCTGATCGGGCGCTATGGTATGAAAGCCCGCTTGGGCAAGGGCTGGAAGCTGCTTGCGCCACGAATAGGCTAATTCGGGAAAGCCGTGGCACAGCACAACGGGAACGCCAGATGCATCCATGCCTTGTTCGTAGATGGCCATCTTAATGCCGTTGGTCTCCACATAGGTGGGGGTGTCAAAAAGTGACATGAAGCTTTCCTTATTTTTTTCGTGGCCGCTGGCTTATGTGTTTTGGGCTAGTCGATTGATATCAGCTTCGGCAGAAAGTGCCAGATGGGTAAACATATCAATACGTTTGGGCCCGGCTTTCGGAGGGTAAAGAGACGCATTGCGGCGCTTGCCTCGCATCCATGCTGATAAGATTTTTACGATGGCGCGTGGGTTTTTGATCCATTGATCGGAGGGGGCAATCATGTGAAAGCCTCGTACGAAATCGCGGAAGAGAGTGATGTCACTGCGCATAGCAATCAGGAGGGCGTCCTCCACAAAGCTTTTGGTGATTTTTGTACGCAGGTTAGGTTTTTTATTTGGTGTTAGTATTGCTTTGGCGTTTTTGATCGCTTGCGCATCTTGCTTGAGCATGGCGGTATAATAGGGGCGCACTTCTTTTTCGGCATAGGCCACATAGGAGGCCAAACGCTTGGCGGGATCAGTGTGTTTGTTCAATGCCTGTTTCAGACCTTCTGCTTCCACAAAGGCAAAAGAGCAACCACGGCCATACAAGGGGTTAGTGCGCACATAGGCATCGCCGATTGGGAAAAAATTGAGGACAGCAGGCTTGCCATCAGGCATTAGGTCGCGCCACCGTGCAAACAATTGGCCCATGCCGAAGACGCGGCTGGCGCCTTCTGCGCGTGTGGGGTCTACCCACGGCTTTAAGCCGGGAATGGCGGCGCATACAGAATCGAATACGTCAGGTTGCACAACTGCTTTTCTGATTTCTTCTTCAGTCTCTGATACTGCAAGGGTGATAGAATAATGGTCATTGTCAGCAGGAAATATTCCAAACTTTAAGTAGCCGAGATCTGCGGCACCGGGAGCTTCCGTGCGCTCAGGCTCTACCTGACCAGGTAACAGGCGGTAGTGGCGTGTGTAGTAAATTATGCCGGTGGGTTTTTCAGGTGCTGATAAATCAACGCCCTCGGCCCCCAACCATTTCTCGGCAAAGCTCAGTCGACCGCCCGCATCTACGACGGCGTCTGTCTTGATGTGGTTGTTTTCGCCGTCACTGGTTTTAATGTCCACGCCCGTTAGGAGAAGCGTGCCGTCTGGTGTGCGAGACGTGCTGATGCCTGTCACTTGGGTTTGGGTGAAAAGGCGGATGCCCGATTGGGCTGCTACATATTTACGGATGACATATTCAAATGTGCTGCGCCTTGAGCTGAGGATCGTGAAGTCTTTGTCTTCGCTATCGGGTACATAATTTTTCGCGAGCGAGGGGGGCAGCATGTCCTTGAAGGTGAGTTCGCGGCAACCGGCATCTAAGAGTAATTTTAGAAGGTCGGGGTATTCATCCCGAATGAGTTTATACAGGCGGGCTAGAAATGCGTGCGAATGGCGCAAATGAGTCACGCCTTTGCGGTCCCAATCCTCAAAGGCGAGATCTGCATCGCTGCGGTCTGGGCTGGTTGGCGGGGGAGCGTCTCGGTCGATCAGAATGACTTCACGACCTTCTTGTTGCAGTGCTAGGCCTGTCGCTAATCCGGCAATCCCGGCTCCGATGACGGCAATTGTTTGCGTCATAATCCCTCCAACATTCTCACTGTTAACGTCCTTGTGGGCGTCTGATTTTTGTCTGCACGGTGTAAACTGCCCTGCAGACTATAACTAGACTCCGTTCTTGGTAAAGGTGTTTTACTAAGTAAATTGCGGTGGTTTTTTCCTTTTGGAACCTAAAGCGGCAAGCGAGCCTTAATCGCTAGGGATTTGACGGGCGGCGAGGGCAAGAGAGACCCAGCCATAGAGGAAAAGAATGCCACCGATCGGTGTGAAGAGAACCAGTGCGCGGCTTTCGGTAATGCCCAAGACATAAAGAGAGCCCGAGAAAAGAAGGATGCCGAGGAGGAAGGCCCACCCCGTAATTTGGCCCATCCGACTGGCGGGCACTTTTGTGAGAAGCCAGCCGACGCCGAGCAGGGCAAGAGCGTGATACATGTGATATTGCGCGCCGGTTTGGAAGGCGGAGAGCTCAGCCTCCCCAACCTTGTTTTGCAGGCCGTGGGCACCAAATGCCCCAAAGCCGACCGCAAGAGCGCCGTTGAGGGCTCCAATTGAAAACCAAACTTTTGAGGGGAGGCGCATTGTTGGGTTACTTTCTAAGAGGAGGGCTGGCGCTGGCTAAAAGGAGAGTAGGCGCTGGATGCCGGAAATGGAATGCTTAGCTATTGTGCGGGATTTTGCGAGTTGCGCAAGCTTGCGGTCTTACTGTAAAGGGTGCCCCACCTTAGGGTGCGTGCACTAATGTTGATTGACAGTTGGTCGGAAGCCGTTAAATTATAGGACAAGCGACCAATAAATGAAGACACCAACAATGGTGCTGATAATTTGGAGATTCTGACGGGAAGCGAGCTCGAGGGTCACTTGGGTTTTGGCGCATTTGTCTGCCTGTTGGGAAATTCTAAAAGAAATAGGGGAGGGAGACCCATGCTTACTAAAGGTGATGACTATCCGATTCACCAATTACCGGAGCCCATTGCGACAGCAGGGACGGATCGGAATTTTTACGATCGATATTTCTTCAATGGATATTCGAAAGATGGGTCGGTTTTCTTCGCCACCGCTTTTGGTGTTTATCCGCATCTCAATATTATGGACGGGGCTTTCTCTGTGGTGGTGGATGGGGTGCAGCATAATTTGCACGCGTCGCGCATTATGGACATGGAGCGGATGGACTTGCAGGTCGGTCCGATCCGCATTGACGTGTTGGAGCCGCTACAATCCTTGCGGATACGCGTTGACCACGCTGAAAGTGGGCTAAAAGCTGACCTGACCTATCATGGTCGCGCGGTGGCTATTGAAGAGCCTCGGTTTACATACCGTCAGGGGCCACGTGTTTTGTTGGATTATACGCGCCTTACCCAAAATGGAACCTATGAAGGGTGGATTGAAGTCGGGGGCAAACGTATTGAGATTTCCCGCGACCAGCACTGGGGCACGCGAGACCGCTCCTGGGGTGTGAGGCCCATTGGGGCTGCTGACGCGCAACCACTCGCGCCGATGCGCAGTCCGCAATTCTATTGGTTGTGGTCGCCACTTAACTTTGAGAGTGGCTTGACGCTTTATCACAATAATTCAGATGAATATGGGCGGCCTTGGAACGAAGCGGCTGTGATGTGTGGGCTTGATGGGGAGCAACCTCGTCATATGGCGCAGTGTTCCTCAGCGGTGAATTTTCTCTCTGGCTCGCGTCACGCTAAAGACGCCACCATCCGCATGGTGGATGATGCTGGCGGGGAAACCGTCATTGAACTTACTCCGAAGTGGACCTTCTATATGAAGGGCATTGGCTACGGCAATCCTGATTGGGGCCATGGGCACTTTAAGGGTGAGCTTGCGGTGGAGTATGAGAGCTTTGTCACTGCCGACATCGCTGATTGTGTGCCGCCTAATCTGCATATTCAGGCATTTGTTGAGGCCCGTAAGACAGCCCCTGATGGGTCGGTCGAAATTGGGTCGGGGATCTTTGAGCAATTGATCATTGGGCCCCATGCGCCTTCAGGCTTCAAAGACGTACTTGATATGGCTCCGTGAGGATATGATGGAAGAATTAGCTAAGAAGTTTGCAGAATATCTGCAACACAAAATGCCTCATGTTTCGGATGTTGAGGTGCGTGATTTGTCTCGCATTCATGGGGGGGCAAGTCGTGAGACTTACCGTCTCATGGGACATTGGGTTGAGGAGGGGGCTGCTGTCATTAAGCCTCTCATTTTGCGCCGTGACCCTGAAGTGAGCCTTATTGAAACTGAACGGGATTTGGAATTTAACGCCTATCTCGCGTTTCACGGCCGGGGTATTCCAGTACCGGAAGCTTTGTTCTTGGAGCTGGATACCAAATGGTTGGAGCGTCCGTTCTTTGTGATGGAGCAGATTACCGAAAGTGAAGCGGCCTCTCCATTCTTGCCTGATCCTTACGGGGAGCTTGCAGACAAATTGGCTCCGCAATTCTTTGGGATTCTGGGTCAAATTTCTGCTCATGAACCCGATGCGATTGGCTTGGCGGAGAACATGGACCACCCAGCGCTTGATGCGTGCTGGCGTGAACAGTTGGATTATTGGGTGGGGGAGATCGACAAAGATGCGTTGGAGCCGAACCCATTGCTGCGATCTGCGATCCGCTGGTTGCGACGCAATCCACCGCCGCCGCCTGCTCGGTTGAGCATGGTGCACGGGGATTACCGCACGGGTAACTTCCTCTATAATACGAGTGGCGAGATTACAGCCATTTTGGACTGGGAAATGTGCCACTTGGGCGATCCACTAGAGGATTTGGCTTGGGCGATTGATCCGCTGTGGGCTTTCGAAAATGGGGACAGGCCTGCCTCTTTGATGGAAAGAGACGCAGCCCTTGCCCTGTGGGAAGATGCGAGCGGCTTTAAAATTGACCGGACAGCGTTGCGTTGGTGGGAAGTTTTTTCTGCCGTTAAGGGGCTGGCCATTTGGATATCTGCGGGTAAGGAATTCCAAACCGGTGGCAATGCGGATCCGATTATGGGGTTGTCGAGCTGGTATTGTACCGATGTTCACACTCGGGTGTTGGCAGAGTGGATGCCAAAATTACGTGCGGAGGAGCGATCATGAAACCAGATGTTCCAGTGGTGATGAACCAGTTTTTTGGCAAAATGTTGCTTGAGCTTGGTCCGGCCTTAGAGGGTACCTATGCTTCTGGCAGTGCCAGTGTTATGGGCCTGATGATGTTTATGGCTGGCGCGGAATATGAACGCGGGGCGCAAGTGCGTGTCGAAGACATTGCTGAGTTGCGCGATATTTTTGGAGAGGCGGCAGGTCTGGTATCAGACGCGGCGCTCAAGCAGAAGTTGGGAGAAGCAGCTCAGGGAAGTGAAACCTCCTTGCGTATTTCAGAGCTTGATCTCGCCCACGGCCAGCTTGCAAACACACTGATCGAGTTACAAGATTTTCTAGAGGTGACCCAAGCCGATTGGGCTGCCGCGTTGGAAGAGCGTATCTATGCTCACCTTGCTCGCTCGGCAGAAGCACGCCGTATGCCCTACCCAGATATGGGCTAGAGCTTGGATCGCTTTGAGCATGGTCAAGGTGTTGCAGGAAAGAGTTCAGAAAATGAATCACCTGCGCGCAAAGGCTAGCAAAAGGCGCTTCTATATGTGACGTTGAATCCGCTTCCAAGGCTAAGCCCTTGGGAGCGGATTCTTTTTCGGCTTATCCACAGGAGAGGGCATGCCAGGACTTCGTCTGTCGTTTTTCTATGCCGCCCTCTTCTTGTACGTCGGCGTGTACATGCCCTTCTTTCCGGTGTGGGCGCATTTCAAACTCTTGAACGACGAGCAGATTGCGACAATGCTTGCCGCGTCGATGATGGTGCGGGTGGTGACGGGGCCGTTGATCGCCTTGCTCGCTGATGGATTGGGGAACCGCCGTATTTTCATCCAAGGTATGGCTATCATCTCGACGGGTGCGACGGCCCTCCTCTTGTTGACCGACGCCTACTTGTGGATTTTTGTTGTCCATCTTTTGTTGGCGGTCACTCATGCTCCGATGATGCCGTTGATCGAAAGTATCTCGATGCGCCTGTCGATTTCTGGAGCATTTGATTATGGTCGCGTCCGTCTGTGGGGCTCTCTTGCCTTCATCGCGAGTAGCACGAGTATCGGGTGGGTTTTGGACCTGTCAGGGGCTAGCCTCATTATTCTCGCGTTGGTTGCTGCTGGGTGTTTGACCATCGTGGCATCCATGTTCCTGCCTCAAGAAAGCCAGAGCGACGTTAAACCCTCTGGGGCATTAGAACCGGGCAGGCCGTCTCGGGTTGGGAAAATGCCTTTTGCTGATATGGGTATTGTTGTGCGCCACCCCCTGTTTTTGGCTTTCTTTGTCGCCATGGGGTTGGCACAGGGGTCACATGCTTTGTATTATTCCTTCGGCAGTCTGAACTGGCAGCGGATTGGATATGATTCAGACCTTATTGGCCTGCTTTGGTCAATCGGTGTCGCCTCTGAGGTTTTGCTCTTTTTAGGGTTTAGCCGGATTGCGAAGTGGTTTTCCCCGGTGACATTGTTTGCGACAGCTGGCTGCGCCGTCATTTTACGATGGGGCCTTATGGCGCTTGAGCCACCGCTAGCCATCATTATTTTTTCACAATTTCTCCATGGTATTACTTTTGGTATGGCTCACTTGGGGGGGATGCATTTCATTGCCCGGTCGGTTCCCCCTCGGTTTTCTGCGACCCTTCAGAGCTTGGGCGCGGCGGTTGCGAGTGGCCTGTTCATGGGGCCATTGACCTATTTATCTGGTCCTGCCTACGAACGGTTTTTCTCAGCTGCTTATGCGGCGATGTCTCTGCTGGGTGTGATTGTTCTTGTTGCAGCCTTTATACTTGCACGGCGCTGGGACGGGGGAATGATCATCGGGGAAGATGAGAGATAATCGAAGAAGCGTCATAAATTTTTGTCTCAGAGAAGACCCTTTCTCTCCGTTGCTTTTGGGATAAAAGGGGTTTTTCTTTCGTAAAACACGTGTACGGTCAGACCGTGTGCGAGGCGCATTGGCTAGTAAAGGGGGCAGCATGCACGGCGAGGTCAAACCGACAGATGCAGCATTAGGAGCGGAATTGAGGGGGCTGGACCTCAGCAAGCCGCTGACTAGTTTGGAAGTCGAACTTATCAAGCAAGCTTGGTTAGATCATTCGGTTTTGCTGTTTCGAGGGCAAGACCTTGATGATGACGCCCTTATCCAATTTTCCAAAAATTTTGGGAAATTGGAATTGAGCCCCGCCAGTGCCAGTGCCACGGCTGGTGGACAGGTACATTCTCAGCCCGAAATTTGGATTATCTCAAACGTTGTTGAGGACGGGCAACCTATTGGTGCGCTCGGGGATAAAGAAGCTGATTGGCATACCGACATGTCCTATGTCGATGAACCCCCGATGGGCAGCATTCTCTACTCCTTAGAAGTGCCAAAGGTGGGAGGCAATACGAGCTTTGGCAATATGTATAAAGCCTATGAAAAACTTCCAGCCGTGTTGCGTGACGCAGCACGTGAGTTGACGTGTCGCCATGATAGTTCAACCACCAGTGTGGGCGAGACGCGGGTCGGGTTTGAAGGTGTTTGGGATGTGCGAGACGCCCCGGGTGCTGTTCATCCCATGGTGCGGGTTCATCCGGAAACGGGCGGCTTGGCGCTCTATCTGGGCCGTCGTCGTAACGCCTATGTTCCAGGGTTAGAATTGGAAGATAGCGAAGATCTTTTGGATGAGTTGTGGGGCCATTGCACCAAACCTGAATTTACATGGACGCATCGCTGGGCAAAAGGAGACTTGGTGATGTGGGACAATCGGTGTGTGATCCATCGCCGTGAAGCTTTTTCGCCGCGCGTTCGCCGTGTGATGCATCGAACCCAGATCTTGGGTGATAAGCCGCGTTGAAGCGCATCTGAAACACACTGCTTTTTAGATTAGCCCCAAATGATCAACCCCAAACCTCTGGCGTGCAGGGCATGAGCGTGCTGCCTTTATAGGTAAGACCGGGCCTGCGATCCTTGGCCAGTAAAAGCGGGCCGTCTAAGTCGATGTAGTCGGCAAAACTGGCGAGCAGCATTGCCGGTGCCATTCCCAATGAGGTGCCAACCATGCATCCGACCATGACCGAGAGGCCTGCTGCTTTGGCCGCTTTGGCTAATTGCACGGCCTCTGTTAGTCCGCCAGTTTTATCCAGCTTGATGTTGACTGCTTGATAAAGCGGTATGAGGCGCGGCAAGTCTTTGCTGGTGTGGCAACTCTCATCGGCACAAAAGGGAATGGGGCTGTTGATTGTGCTTAGGGCGTCATCGGCAGATGCGGGAAGCGGTTGCTCAATCAGATCTACACCGTAACGCTGTAAGTCTGCTGCAAGGCTGATTGCATCGTCTGCTTGCCAGCCTTCATTTGCATCCACAATCAATCTGGAGGTTGGGGCTCCTTGGCGGATAGCCTCTAGCCGCGCGCTGTCTCCCTCGCTGCCGAGTTTGATTTTAAGCAAGGGGCGGTGGGCGTTTTCTTGGGCTGATTTTCTCATAGCGTCAGGCGTATCTAACCCAAGCGTATAGGCGGTGGTGACAGGTTTTGGCTCTGGCAGGTTTAAGAGGCGCCACACGGGCTGAGATTTTTGTTTTGCTTCTAGATCCCAAAGCGCGCAGTCAATGGCATTGCGGGCAGCGCCGGGGGGCAAAAGATCTAACAGGTTTTGTTGATTTGCACCGTTTTCGATGTCGGAGCGAATGGTGCTAATTTCCTGCAAAACGCTATCGATTGTTTCACCGTAACGAGCATAGGGAACACATTCGCCGAAACCAGAGTGTTGGCCATCGTGTAGTTCCACGACGACAACATGGGCGTCGGTTTTGCGGCCTCGTGAAATGCCAAAGGCTTTTGCAAGCGGCCACGTTTGGGCTTGGGCTGTTAATGTGATCATGAATGCAGAATGGCCCGACGCGTGCGCCGGGCCAAGTGTTTCTTGAAAAATATTAGCCTAAATCCGACCAACATAGAATTTGCCATCCCAGCCGGGAGGGGGGGCGGATGCTTCGTGTTGATTGACGCGGGCTTCGTAGAAGTCATAGAGCGTCGAAATGGCACCGCTTAGTTGGCGTACACGAGCGATGACGGCACGGGCTTCTGTCCAATTTTGGGCGCTGTAAGCTGCAAAGAACTCTTTTTGTCCATTGGCTAAGGCTTGGAATTTTGGACTTGCCCGCACGATTGAATCTCCCAGCAAGGCATAGACAGCCCGGCCGTTGGGATGGCGGGGTGTTGAAATACGATCCACTTCGAGCAATGCAAAGGCTGATCCAACGAGATCTTTTGTGCCTTCACCCACAATCACTGCCGGGCCATAATCACGGGCATGGCGTTGAAGGTAGGAGGCAAATGTGACGGGTTCGCCGGTGACGCCGAAGTCAAAGCCTTGGGTTGCGCCAATATTGCCCATGATGCCGCCGCCGGAATCTATGCCGATAGAGGCGGAGAGGGGCACATAGGATAGGTTTTGGCGTCGAGCATCCTCTTCCAAGAATTCATTCAGGGCGTCGAGTTGCTCGGTCATGCGTAGCGCGCTGTCGCAGGCTTTCATCGCGTGGTCGCGAAGGTCTAACGGAGCGTTCCAAACAGTCAACATTGTATCACCGACATGACGATCAACCATGCCGTCGCGCTCATGTACTAATTTGGTCATGGGCGTGAAGAAACGATTGAGAATGTCTGCGTAGGCGATGGGGTCATCAAGGTAGCGGTCGGCAATGACGTTGAAGCCGCGCAACCCGGTTACCAATGATGTAATGGGGCGCAAGGTGCCTTCTGCTTTGACCAAGGCGGGATTGTTGACAACTTTGCGGAACGTTCTTGAGGCCAGCCGATTTTGGAACTGTGCTTCGATAAAACGCGTGCCGCTTTCTCTATGCAGGTGATTGAAGCTCGCACAAATCACAAAGGCAAGGAGCAAAGCCATGGCGGGTAGCACGGGGTCAACGAGTAGGTGCAATGTTGAGAACGCGTACCAAGACCCGTAGGTGCTGCCTCCAATTACGATGGCCAGATATACTAACCCCCAATAACCGCGTGTGGTTGTGACAATGAGGATGAGAAGGAGACCGCCGACCAAAATTGTTAATTGCTCCGCCAAAGGTGCCCATTGTGGACGGACAAGGAACACGCCTTCTTGGATTTGATCAATAGCTTCGGCGATGATGGCCCCGGAGGCTAATCTGCCGACCACTGTGTCATATTTCTTTTCTACACCGTTTACAGAGCGGCCGATAACGGCGATGCGACCGGTTAGATCGAATGCTTTATTCTCAAGCAGTTCCCAAGCTGGAATGCGTGTTGAGCTGCGTTCGTTGCGATAGTAAAGACGCAGGCTGCCGTTGGGATCGGTTTGAACGAGTGCCTTGCTGACATCAGCGCCTGCTGTATTGAGCGCGATGGACTGAATGCCTGGGATTTTCGTCAAGGCGATCGCTTTAACAGGCTCAATCAAACTAATATTGTAGCCGTCGGCTTTCTGCGACAGGCGTATCGCCTCAAGGGCGCTGGCGGGCTGTACTTCGCCACTTAATGCTGCCAACAGGGGCAAGCTCCGCACGCGTTCATTGTGAGCGGTGGGCGGAAGAGTGATGCCAATGCCGTGGGCGGCGTTGCGGAAAATATCTAAGGCTGGTTGACGGGTCTCAAATGTTGGCACGTGACGCAACATGTTCCCGCCAGATTGGGCGATTGGTGTTGAGCGACGCAGGACATCTTGGCCACGGCTTTTACCCGGCACAATGGAAACGATGGTGATACCTTCATTTAAAGCATCCGCGAGTTCATCGTCATGGTCTGGCAACAAAGCAAGCGTATCGTTCAGAGATAAAAATTCTGGATTGGTGGGGAGCTGGCCCCATGTTTCCATAGCCTGTTTGGGCGATGTGACATCGCGGTGGGCTAATGGCAGGTCAAGAATGACGGCCTCGGCACCGGCCTCAATTGTTCGGCGAACGATGTCGGCGACAATGGTGCGGGGCCACGGCCACGCCCCTAGCTTCTCAGCGCTCGCGACATCAAAATCAATGTAAACAGAGTGGGGCGCGGTTGTCGCACGCGGTTTGAGCTGTTGATAAAAGTCAAAAGTCTGATCCGAAATGTCTGTGGTGACATCTGATGGGTTTTTAAATGACAAGCCGGTCGCCGCTACAATGAAGAGCAGGGGCAAAATCCAAGAAAGTCTTTTCATCCAAATAGTCTTTTGCATCAATTCGGTACTCAACTAACTGGCCAACACGGGCCGGTGGCTCAAATTAACTCATTATCACCGTAAACTGTGCCAAATGAAGACACAGATTAGGCTTCTAGGAAAGAAAAAGCAGAAACCGGGCCAGCTGGGGTGCGTTAATCGTCAGGCGCTTGGCGCAGACGATGTTTTTCCTTCGACTAAGCTGTGAAAGCGCCGGTTCCTAGGGATTTCACGCGGGTAGGAGAAGATTAGTGTTTGAGTTCGCCGCGCAGATGAGTAATTGTCATTTGAGTTGTTTTAGGAGGGAGCTTTCGCAGATTAAGACCCTAGTTGTATAAAGTGGTCGATGTGAAAGCACAGTAGTTAGGAAACCATCATGAAAAAATTAACCAAATTTGTCGCCGCGCTTACAGTAGCTGCGGGCGTTTTTAGTGCAGGTTCTGCTCAAGCAGCAGGCGGTACTTTCCTGACTATTGGCACGGGTGGCGCCACGGGCGTCTATTTCCCAGCAGGGGGCGCTATCTGCCGGCTTATGAATAAGGCCCGCAAACAGCACAAGATCCGCTGCACTGTGGAGAGCACGGGCGGTTCTATCTACAACCTCAACGCTTTGCGTGGCGGTGACTTGGAAATGGGCGTGGCGCAATCTGACTGGCAATACCATGCTTATAAGGGCACCGCGAAATTCAAAAAGGCAGGCGCCTTCACGAAATTGCGCAGTGTGTTCTCTTTGCACCCTGAGCCTTTCACGGTTGTGGCCCGGGCAGATTCTGGCGTTACCAAGTTTGAAGACCTAAAAGGTAAGCGGGTTAATATCGGCAATCCGGGGTCTGGCCAACGGGCGACAATGGATGTTTTGATGAAAGCTTACGGTTGGACAGGCAAGACTTTTGCCTTTGCGTCTGAACTGAAAGCGGCTGAGCAAACCACTGCCCTATGTGACAATAAAGTAGATGCGATTGTGATGGCGGTGGGTCACCCAAGCGGGGCCATTGTTGAAGCAACGAGCACCTGCAAGACCGTTCTGGTGTCTGTTGAGGGTCCAGTGGTTGAAAAGCTGATCAAAGAGAATAGTTATTATGGGCCTGCGACCATTCCCGGTGGCATGTATACTGGTAACCCGCAGGACACAAAAACCTTTGGGGTGGCAGCGACAATGGTCACGACGGCTGATGTGAGTGACACGATGGTTTATGAATTGGTGAAAGCTGTTTTCACGCATTTCAATGCTTTCAAAAAACAACATCCGGCATTTGGTGTCCTCACCAAAGAGGCTATGGTGCAAAACAACAACTCTGCGCCGTTACATCCTGGTGCCGTGAAATATTATAAAGAGGCGGGGTTGCTGAAATAGCAGTCCTTTGAGACTGAATGACGCAAAAAGAAAATCTGCAGACTGAGCCCTCGCAAAATGCCATGGGCATGGTTGAAGCAGAAGATACTGGTGCTAGACACGCGGGCGGGTTAACCGGCCGCGTGATTGCGTATGTGGCTGTAAGTTGGTCGCTTTTCCAGCTTTGGTATGCCTCAACGTTGCCCTTTCTTTTTGCGCAATATGTGCCCATCCTCAATGATGGTGAGGCGCGGGCTGTTCATTTGGCCTTTGCGCTGTTTCTAGGCTTTCTTTCATATCCCGCTTTTCGGAAATCATCGCGCGACAGCGTTCCGTGGATTGACTGGGCTTTTGCGTTTTTGGGCGCTCTGTCGGCGGGCTATCTTTGCCTCTTTAATGACGCGCTTGCGGAGCGGCCGGGTTTGCCCACAACCGAAGACATTGTTGTGTCAATTGTCGGGTTGGTGCTGCTCTTGGAAGCGACCCGCCGCGCCTTGGGTCCCCCGCTGACAGTGCTTGCGATTATCTTTTTGGCCTATGTGTTTTTTGGAGACATGGCGCCGGACATGATTTCGTGGAAGGGGGCGAGCCTTAATCGTGCCATGAGCCACATGTGGTTGACCTCAGAAGGCGTATTTGGGATCGCCCTTGGGGTGTCGACCAGCTTTGTCTTCCTGTTTGTTCTGTTTGGGGCGTTGCTCGACCAAGCAGGGGCGGGGCGCTATTTCATTCAGCTGTCTTTTGCAGCGGTTGGACATATGCGGGGCGGGCCTGCCAAGGCGGCTGTTTTAGCATCTGGGATGACGGGGTTGATTTCGGGTTCTTCCATTGCCAATACAGTTACGACGGGCACTTTCACTATTCCGCTGATGCGCCGGGTTGGCTTTAGCGCTGAGAAAGCGGGAGCTGTGGAAGTGGCTGCGTCGGTGAACGGGCAGATCATGCCTCCGGTAATGGGGGCGGCTGCGTTCTTGATGGTGGAATATGTCGGTATTCCCTATCTCGAGGTTATCCAGCACGCATTTCTGCCTGCGATTTTGTCCTACATCGCTTTGCTTTATCTTGTGCACCTTGAAGCACTGAAAGCAGGGATGGAAGGCATGGCACGCCCGAAACGGCGCGGCGGTTTCTTGGGGCTTGCCTTCATGTTGATGCAGGCGGCGGGGCTCATCGTTATCTTGAACGCGCTTTATTACAGCATCCAATTTGTGCAATCAGTTGCTGGCGAGAATGCAGTTTGGTTGATTGGGGGGCTTTTGGGGGCTGCCTATGTCGGCTTGGTTTGGGTGGCTGCGCGCGCACCTTACACCGAGAAACTGTTGGAGGGGGACGCGCTTGAGCATCTGCCGAGTACGGCTGAAGTAGCGCGCACGGGACTGCACTTCTTGCTCCCGATTGGTGTGCTGGTGTGGTGTTTGATGATTGAACGCTTGTCGCCCGGCCTGTCTGCCTTCTGGGGCACGGTGACCTTGCTTATGCTCACCTTTACTCAACCGATATTGTTGCTGTTTTTACAGCAGGGCGAATTGGCCTTTGCATCTCTTGTTGAGGGGCGCGATCAACTGGTCGAAGGTCTGGGCACAGGTGCACGCAATATGGTGGCGATCGCGATTGCCACTGGGGTTGCAGGTATCATCATGGGAACCGTTTCGCTTACCGGTATTGCTCAAGTGCTGACCGAGTTAGTGGAGTTTCTTTCTGGCGGATCCTTGGTGTTGATGCTCGTCTTGGTGGCCATTTTGAGTTTGCTGTTGGGCATGGGTTTGCCCACGACTGCCAATTATATTGTGGTGTCGGGATTGCTGGCCGGTGTTGTGGTTGAACTTGGTGCCGCGAATGGACTGGTGGTGCCGCTGATCGCGGTTCATTTGTTCGTTTTCTACTTTGGGATCATGGCGGATGTCACGCCCCCGGTTGGGGTTGCTTCTTTTGCCGCTGCTGCGATTTCGCGGGGGGACCCGCTTAAAACCGGTGGATATGCTTTCTTGTATTCCCTACGTACCGTGATCTTGCCGTTCTTCTTTATCTTCAATACTAAGCTGTTGCTTATTGGGGTTGAGGGGCCGTTAGACCTTGCTCTTACAGTGCTGGGCGCATTGGGTGCGGTGCTGTTATTTTCTGCTGCGACCCAATCCTTTATGCTTGTGCGCAATCGTTTATGGGAAACCGGTGCGCTTCTGCTGGTGGCCTTCACCCTATTCCAGCCCGGGTTTTGGATTGATCAATGGAAGGCGCCTTTTCAAGAAGTGCCTATTGCTCAAGCAACGTCACTTATTGAAGGGGTGGGGCCAGATGGCGCCGCGCGTCTTATCATGCGGGGCGAAACGTTAGAGGGTGATATTGTCACTCGGCGCATTTTGTTGCCTTTAGGACCTGCGGGTTCCTTGAGTGACCGGTTCGCATTTTCAGGCCTAGCTGTGCGGGATGAAGACGGTCATACAATCGTTGATGATGTTGATTTCTCGAGTACTGCCGAGAAGCTGGGCGTTGATTTCGATTGGGAAATTTTAGCTCTGGAAGTGCCGGTTGATCGACCCAATGCCTATTGGTGCTTCCTCCCAGCGTTTGGACTTTTTGGTTTGGTGCTTACAGCGCAACGCCGCCGTCGCCGTGACGCTGTTGGGTAATCTTTTGGGAACAATACGGACATGAAAAAGGCGGCTCATTGGAGCCGCCTTTTGTCTGAAATGATCTACCAGATTATTCAGCTTCGGCTGATGCGGGAGCTGTTTCTTGTTTCAAAAATGCGATGATGTTGACCCGCTGCTTCTCTTTTCTCAAACCCGCAAATGACATGGCAGTGCCTTTGACATATTTGGATGGTTTTTTGAGATAGGCGTCAAGCGTTTCGTCATTCCACTGCGCAATTTCAGGCGCTTTGGTGCGCATTGCTTTTGAATAGTTGAAATCTTCTTTTGCCGCTACGCCGCGTGTGAACATGCCATAAAGGTTGGGACCAATTTTATTGGCTTCGCCATCTTTGAGTGTGTGGCAGGCTTTGCATTTTTTGAAGACTCTCTCGCCTTTTTTGAGATCAGGCACAAGTGGGTCCGCCATGACGGGGGTGCTCAAAGTCATGCCAAGACCAATGGTCAAAGCGAGTGCGGGCGCGAAAATGCCCTTCCATACGAATTTCATGACGACTTTCTCCTAGGTTTAGCTGTCTGGTGTCGGTAAAACTTTATTTTTTCTTTGTTACCCTGAACTTAGCGTGAATGGTATATATGTCGATGTGGTTTTCTGACGCGTTCGTTTAATGGTCGTATTACGAGGTTACTTGTGGACAGTGGGGCTCTCTCTTTTCGCGTGCTTGATGAAAATGACACTTTTCAGGTGGATTTCGCCGGAGAGTGGACCGTTCGCCATGTTCAAAGTGTTGATGATGCGCTGAAGCAGGTACAGAGCCGACGCGTGGCGAAACGTGAAGCTGTGTTGTCCTTAGTTGATGTCACGCGCTTAGATACCGCTGGGGCCTGGATGATTGAGCGCACGTCGGCTCAATTGGAGGCCCTAGGGTTCAAAGTTCGTTTGGTCGGGGCAGCGCCTGCCCAAACTGCGTTGTTGAATGCGATCGAACATTCATTTGAAACGGTCGACATGCATCCAGACGAAGGGCCTTGGTATATTGCGCTGTTGGAGCGCATGGGCGCGACCGTTCGCCAAGTTGGGAATAATATATACGATCAGTTGGCCTTTTTCGGCCTTGTGATTGCTACTTTGGGTCGGACGATACGTAACCCTAGTCGCTTGCGTCTTGTGCCCTTAGTGCACCACATGGAAAAAGCCGGGCTTGATGCTTTACCGATTGTGGCGCTCATGACGTTCTTGATCGGTGCGGTGATCGCCCAGCAAGGGGCGGTCCAACTGCAAAAGCTTGGTGCTGAAGTCTATACGGTCAATTTGGTGGCTATTGTGTTCTTGCGGGAAGTTGGGCTGCTGTTGACCGCGATTATTGTTGCGGGTCGTTCGGGGTCTGCTTTCACGGCCGAGATCGGGTCGATGAAAATGCGCGAAGAAGTTGATGCGATGCGCACGTTGGGGTTAGACCCGATTGAGATGTTGGTGGTGCCTCGGGTTTTGGCTCTGGTGATCACGTTGCCCTTATTGACCTTCATTGGGGATATTGTGGGGCTTGTGGGCGGCGGCGTGGCTGTTTGGGCCATGCTGGACACAACGCCCGATGCGTATTTGGTTCAATTGCGGGAGGCATCAGGCTTTTGGACATTTGGTGTTGGCTTGCTCAAAGCTCCCTTCATGGCGCTGGTGATCGCGATGATCGGGTGCCGGGCGGGGCTTAATGTAACGGGTTCTGCGGAATCTGTCGGGCGTCAAACCACCAGCTCAGTGGTGCAATCTATTTTCATGGTCATCGTGTTGGACGCCGCTTTCGCAATCTTCTTCACCGGCGTGGGGATCTGATATGAGCCAGAGCTTTGGACATATGGGCGGGCAAGATGATTTCATCATTCAAGTGCGCGGTCTCAACAATAGTTTTGGTGGGCATGTGGTGCATGAGAACCTGTCGCTTGATGTAAAGCGGGGGGAGATCATTGGCATTGTGGGCGGCTCGGGGACGGGCAAGTCTGTTTTGTTGCGTTCTATCGTTGGACTGCAGACACCGCAATCTGGTGATTTGACTGTGTTTGGACAACGGTTGAAAGATTTGTCTGAGGTTGAGCGCCAAACTATCGAGCAACGTTGGGGTATTCTCTTTCAGGATGGCGCATTGTTTTCGGCCTTGAGTGTTGCGGAAAATGTGCAGGTTGCTTTTCGCGAACATCTTTCGATGAAGCCAAGCCTTATGGACGAATTGACGGGATTGAAAATTCGTATGGTGGGTCTTGATGAGGGGGCCTGTAGTAAATACCCCTCTGAGCTCTCTGGCGGTATGCGTAAGCGGGCTGGGTTGGCGCGGGCATTAGCTTTGGACCCAGAAATTGTGTTTCTAGATGAGCCAACGGCGGGCCTCGACCCTATTGGGGCACATGCGTTTGACATGTTGATTAAAGACCTGCAACAAGCTTTAGGGCTGACGGTTTTTATGGTGACGCATGATCTTGATACGCTGTCGACTGTGTGTGACCGGATTGCCGTGCTGGCGGATAAACGGGTTATTTTAGTGGGTACGATGGATGATATGCTACAAAGTACTCACCCTTGGGTGCGTGAATATTTCCATGGACCGCGCGCACGTGCTGCGCGATCTTCTGGGTGAACTGATTGATTGATGTGTTCGACGGTAGTTTAGCGACTAAGTATTTGGATGAAGGCTGGGCCCTTACGAAAGCCCCAAAGGAAATGTAATGGAAATAAGATCCAATAATGTTTTGATTGGCGGCTTTGCGCTTTTGGTTGTTCTTGGCGCCTTTTTGTTTTCGTTCTGGATTGCCCGTGTCCAAATCAATCAGACCTATGATTATTATGAAGTGGTTTTTCGGGGGTCGGTATCTGGTCTGACTGGTGGCGGCAGCGTGCAATACAATGGTATTCGTGTTGGTAAGGTTATGGACTTACGGTTGGACGAGGGTGATCCCAGCCGTGTGATCGCGCTTATTCAAACCGCATCTACAACGCCGGTTAAAACCGATACAAAAGTTAGTTTGCAATTTACAGGTTTGACAGGTGTGGCACTTATCCAGCTTGAAGGCGGCTCCCAGTCTGCGCCTCGTTTGGTGCCGAAAGAGGGTAAAGACTATGCGACAATCATTGCTGAGCCCTCCGCATTTCAAGAGCTGTTTTCCAGTGCACCGGCTGCTTTGGATAATGCCAATAAGCTGATTATCGATTTGCAGAAGATGGTTGCACAAAACCAGAAAAATGTGGCGGGCATTGTCAAAAATGTTGAGACATTGACAGCGGAACTTGCGGGAAGCTCAACGGACATTAAACAGACATTGCGCAACGTGAATGACATCACCAGAAATGTCGCGCGGGCATCTGATAGTTTGGAACGTTTGGCAAAAACCAGCGAAACTTTACTGGCGGGTGATGTCTCTGGCGTTGTGCATGAAGCACGTAAGGCTGTTAAGTCTTACCGGGTGCTTGGAGACCAGCTCACGCAAATCATGGAAGATAATCGGGCCTCTATTGATAGCTTTACGCGCGATGGATTGGGAGAAATTCCTCTCTTGTTGGAAGACACGCGGAAACTGATTGATACGTTGGAGCGCATTGCAAAGACGGCTGAAGATAACCCGGGCCAATATTTACTGGGAAAAGATGTTGTCGAATATGATGTGCCGCGTTGAGTTTGCTGGTGCGAATAATTGAGCAGAAGACAGGATAGCAAGATGGCACGGATCGATATGACATTTTTCACAAGCAGGGCCGTTAAGGTTGCTACAAGCAGCCTTGTGGGTATGAGTTTGCTGTCTGGTTGCGCTTTGATTGACCTTGGAGCTGGAGAGCCTGCGCGGATGTTTGTGATCACGCCGGTTGTTGTGGACAGTGAGACTGTGCCCCACGCCAACGCAGCGGTTACCATTAAAGAACCCTATGCCGCGGCTGAAGTGAATACGCCCAAAATTCTCTATCATCCGTCGGCTCATGAGGTGGTCTACATTGGGGACGTGCGCTGGTCTGATACGGCGCCGATTATTTTTCAAACTGCGTTGATTGATACGTTTGAGCAATCAGGGAAATTTGACGCGGTTGCGCGCACGGGGAGTGGGCTGCGCGCTCAGTACGATGTGCAAACGGAACTGCGTGAATTTGGCTTTACCCAACGTGAGGGTACCATGGTTGCCGGTGTCGACTTACGCGTGAGCCTCGTGGATATGGGGAAAGGCCGGTTGGTCGCTTCCACTCGGTTTGCCGCAGAAGCACCTAGCAAGGGCAAGACGCAAGATGATCTCATTATTGCCCTCGACGCGGCGAGTGACGATGTTATGCGCCAACTCACCATTTGGGCGGCGCAGACCTTGGCAGGGCTGAGCCGGGCTCCTACACCCGCTGATGACTAAGAGAGGTGCCCGCTAGCTTGAGCTAACATGAGGTACACTTTGCCTGTGTCGGATGTGAGATATGTCTCTACGAGGATATTGTCTCGGTCCCGCTCAGAGGCATGTAGCATCAGTTTTTCAAACAATCGGATGAAGCGCTGAACGTCGTCCCGGAATTCGGGTTCGCGAGAGAAGCGCTCAGCAATGGTGTCGTATAATTCGCGGCCCTGCAAATTGTAGAGACGGCGGGCAAAGACATTGCGCTCGCCTTGCTGGTAGCGTTGCCACAGCTCCGCGGGCGGGCTTTGCTCTAAGGCACGGTCTAGGTCCACAGCAAGTGATTGAAGCGTTTCGATGATGTGCAAAGAGGTTCTGTTGAACTCTTGCTCGTCCAACGGCTTTTCGGTCGCGGGACCTTCTGATTGACGGGCGGCGGACAGCAAGTCTGATAGGGCCCATTTTCCGCCCGCCTTTTTCGGTTTTGTTTCCGTCTGCATTTGCGATGGACGCGCACCTGATGTTCGGGGCGCTGCCATTTGCGGTGCTGCAGGCACATAGGTGCGGGCAGCGTTTTCTAAAGAGGGGGCAAGAGGGGCGTTGGGTGCATTCTTGTCGAAGGTGCGGGAGTGGCGCACCACGATTTCGGCGATGGATGCCAAGGTTGTGATTTGCTCTTCAAGTACTGTTTGGAGAGCTTGTGCGCCCTGGGCCGCTTCATTCGGCAGGGTTTGCATACGTGTTTCGAGATCTTCGCTGGCGGATTGCAAGGTGCGTGTTGCATCGCGCGCTGCGCCGCCAATCCGGAACATGACATTGTTGAGTTTCTCGCCCACGCCTTCAAGGTCTGAGGAGGTGCTTTGAACCGTGCCACGGATGTCATCTGTGCGGTGTGTGACTTCTGCCTGAATGGCATCTGCGGCTTGAAGCACCGCCAGATTTATTTCTTCTGAACTGGTGGTTAGGTCTTTGGCCAACAAATCCATTTGATCGCGTAACAGGGAGGCTAGGGCACTGGTCTGTTGGTTTATGGCGGTGTTGAACAATTCAGTTTCAGAGGTGAATGTTGCTTTTAACGCGCCTGTGGCTTGGCGGATGTTGCCTTCGATTGCTTCGGACTCTTTGCGTACCGTATCTGCAAGGTGGGTGATTTCGACCTGTGTCTTCCCGGTGAGCTCACTCATCTCGCGGGCTGCTTTTTCTGATTGTTTCGAGATATCAACCGCATTGGCTTTGAGTTCGCCCGAAACTGATTTTACCCGGTCGGACGCGCTGCGCAGAGAATCTTCGATGTTGATGCCAGCATCTTTGGCGGCTAAGCCCATGCGCTGGGCTTCGCTTTGGAAGGTTTTTCCCAATTCATTTGTGCGTTTTGCCGCTACGTCCATCGCATGACTGAGCTCCGTAGAAAGTGTGCTTACAGAGGCATTGATGTCTGCTGTGCGGGCGGCGAGTTCAGCACTGGTTTTTTCGATGGTGGTACGTTGACGCTCGAAGGTGGTTTCGAGGTGCAAGCGTTCTGTTTCGAGGGACTGGCTTGCGGCGACTAGATTTTCGCGTTGGTTTTCGTATCGCTGGGATAGTGCATCGGCTTTGTTGAGCGCTGCATTGGCTACGACTTCTAGCCGGGATGATTGACGATCTAACATCACGGTTGTGTTGTCAGCTCCTGCGGCGGCTGTTTCGGTAATGCGTGACAGAGTTTCGGTTTGTTTGCGCAGGCGCTCTAGATTGGCGTTCATGACCTCTTCGGCTTTTCGGGTCACCGAACGGACTTCATCTGTTTGGGTGCGTACAGCCCGACTTATCGTATCGCTTTCTTGACCCAGCTTCCCTGAAATTTCATCGATGGTGGCGCGATTGCGCGTTAAGGCATCTCCGATTTCTCTTGCCCGTAACTCAGCGCGTAGGGCAGAGCGATCAACACTGTCTAAGCGCTCGCTAAACATGTCGTCTAGCGTTTGAGTTTGTGTGAAGACTTCTTGGAGGCCGGTGTTCATTTTCTCAAGTTGAGTGCGAATGGTTGAGGCCATCGCGGAAATACGTTCTTCGGCTAATTCTTCTGGCTCGGTTAGGCGCAAGGCAGTGCGCGCCAAGGCATCTGACATCATGTGTAAATGCTGGGTGCGCCAGCTCATATAGGCCAACGCCCAAAGGAGGAGAGTGGGGACGATGGCGGCAATGAGCACTGGCATCCAAGTTGTCGCGGGACGATCCAAAACTGTGACGCCGTAGAGCCCCCATAGATAGGCGGCGGCAGTGGCCAAAATGAATGCCGTTGCAACGCCCGCCATATAAAAAACTGTGTGCGTGGGTTTGCGATTGATCAGCCGATAGAGCTCACCTGCTGCTGGGTTGTCCTCATTGGCGGGTTGCGCCGGGTTTGAGGAGGGAGCAGGGGGCGTGTTTAAGACTGGCTGATCGTGCCGATCTATTTGATTCATCTGATTTATTTCCTTTTGGCCTCTCTTTGTAGGGTGTCTGAAGAGCTGCATCAGGTCAACCATTGTGATAGGGCAGAAATCAACCGTTTTTGGCGGATTTAGGAGGGCTTGCGCTTGGTCGCGTGCCCGGTCACCATGGGGCACCACAATTGTTGCTGTGTGATGCCGAAAACGCCTTGTAGGGCTTTGGATGAGTAGCGCTGAAATTGATTGGGGAGACTGAATGATGAGGGATCATACAGATGATCAACCAAAATCTTCAGAAGAGCTGGTGGCGGTGGCGCGTACAGGTGCCAAACCGACTTGGGCACAAACTCGATATTTACTGCACGGTTTAAAAGAGCCTGGGGGGAAGCTTCCTTTGTTTGATAAAGAAGGCCAGCAAATTGACGTGCGTACCATCCGCTCGTGCATTGAAAAAGGGTGGGTCAAGCCGTGGTTCAAAAACCCCATAAAACCTGATTGGTTGGTGTGCCGATTAACAGCAGCTGGGTATAAGGTTCTGGGCGCGGATAAACCGAAAGCTTGTTGAGGGGGGCGAAAAAGAGACAGGACCTATGACCTAAAGTTCAGGTAGGGCGGGTCTCTTTGCTCCCACAGTGCGGGACCTTACGGGGTGTCTCCCTTTTCAAACCGGGTGTCTATTTACAAAAATGACTGCAAACGCAAAACCCCCGGCGTGGGGGGCGCCGAGGGCTGCTACGAGGGGTTCTTTACGAATTCGCGCGGCACTCGCCGCCTCGAAACACAATATCTTTACGGAAAATTAACCATAAAGTCAAGCTGAATCTCCGTGTACGAATGAGATGGTGTTAGGCTTCTTGTGTGTAAGGGGCTGTATTTGCTTGCATAATCATTTGGAATTAACTCAATATTTATCCTGTCCTTGCTTTTTGGCTGGTTCATCTTTTGACTAATGTTTTGGAAGGGTTTTCTCGCTAATTTGAGGGTGTTGCCAGTAAGGCGTGTGTGGAGGGGATATGAGTCAAGTTGTTGAGAACGTGAAAAGCGTTAAAAGCCAAGAGGGTGCTGTGATAGCTGCAGGTGTGTTGCGTAGTAGTCGGTTGAAAAGCGCGTGTGTTCAAGCGCCGCGACCCATCGATTTAGTCCATCTCTCCAAATTCACTTTAGGCAACAGAGAATTAGAGGCCGAGCTTTTGGGCCTCTTTAAATCTCAGTCCTATATTTATTTGGATCGCATGAAGTTGGCAGAAACTGAGGAAGAATGGGTGCGTGCTGCTCATAGTCTCAAAGGATCTGCGCGGGCGGTAGGTGCGTGGCTTGTTGGCGAAGTTGCCGAACGCGCTGAGCAAACAATTTGTGATGCGGGATCCGAGCGTAACGCATTGGTGAGTGATGTGCGCCGCGAAGTCGAAGTAACTAACCGTTATATCGAAGATCTTTTTACGGATTAAGTTTGGCTGCACCGCTGAGTGACATAGTCGGCAATTGCTAAGCTTGCTGTTAGGCCTGGCGATTCAATGCCGAATAGATTTATCAAGCCCGGTACACCATGTGTGCCGGGTTCTTGTATGTGGAAGTCTTGGGGGTGGTTCCAAGGCGAAATCTTCGGGCGGATACCGGCGTAGTCTGGCGCTAGATTTTCTTCAGGTAAATCTGGCCAGTAGGCTTTGATGGACCTCATAAAGCTGTCTCGTCGAGCAGGATCTACGGAGTAGTCAATGGGGCTCTCCCACGCTAGGTCTGTCCATTCGACATCTGGTCCAAACCGCGCCCGCCCTCCCATATCTAACGTTAGATGCGTTCCAAGCCCTGCCTTTTCGGGCACGGGGTAGATCAGGTGTTGGAAGGGTGGTTTGCTGGAAAGCGAAAAATAATTCCCCTTGGCAAAACGTGTTTGGGGAATGTGACGGGGCGGGAAACCTGAGAGAGAGGCTGCTATGTGAGGGGCCCAGAGACCAGCAGAGTTGATGATATGGCGGGCGCGCAAATTCATGGGTTCGTCGTCTGTTGAGGTGCTAGCGACATTGAGTGTTACCCCGTCCCGGTTGGCGGTGCCGGAGGTGACTGTCGTGTTAAATGCGATAGTGCCGCCGTTTGCTTCCAAGTCTCCTTGCAGGGCGAGCATATATTGATGGCTGTCAATAATGCCGGTAGAGGGAGAGAGCAGAGCGCCGAGAACATCCAGCGCGGGTTCCATCTGCCCGATGTCTTCTGAAGTCAGATGTCGCAAACCCTCCACGCCATTTTTTGTTGCATGGTGCGTGATGGCTGCGAGGTCGTTCAATTGTGCATGCGAGGTTGCGACGATTAACTTGCCAAGTTTTTTGTGGGGTAGGTGGCGTTCCGCTAGATATTGGTAAAGGGCGCGACGACCGGCCACACAGAGCGAGGCTTTCAAGCTGTTCTTAGGGTAGTAGAGGCCTGCGTGGATAACTTCGCTATTATGGGAGGATGTGTGGGTGCCGATGGCGTGTTCTTTTTCCAGCACCATAACCTCTCGCCCCTGCATACTAAGGGCACGGGCAATGGCGAGGCCAATGACGCCTGCACCAATGACAATGCAGTCGAGTATCTCTACAGTTTTGGACGAGGAAGAAGTCACAAACACTCCAAGAATTGTGGTGGGCTTCTTTATAAATGATCTGGGATGAAAAGGCGAAAAGCTGAATTCGGCAATGTCTTTTGTACAGGGTGAGGAAATACTATGAGCCGACTTGCACCGCTACGGCGCGAAGATTTTCCGGATTTGGAACCGGTTTTTCAATTAGTTGAAGCTGGGATGGGCTTTTTACCTAATTCCATGTTGATTATGGCGCGGCGTCCCGCACTTGTGCAGGCGTTTGCGGGTTTGGGGGCGGAGGTGCAATTGAGCCACGGTCTGCCGGATGGTTTGCGCGAAATGATTGCCTATATGGCGAGTAAGGCATCAGGTTGCCTCTATTGTCAGGCGCACACGCACCATGGAGTTGGGGCGAATAACAGTATTACGGCGGAGAAAATGGACAATATTTGGTCCTATGAGACCTCGGGTTTGTTTTCAGATTCTGAACGGGCGGCGTTGCGGGTTGCGCAGGGGGCCGGGCAAGTGCCGAATGTCGTAGATGATGCTGATTTTGGGACACTGAAAGAGCATTTCAATGAAATGGAGATCATTGGAATTGTGAGTATCATCTCGTTCTTTGGGTTCCTCAATCGGTGGAATGATACTTTTGGCACTGCACTTGAGGATGTTCCTTTGGAACATGGAGAGCAGCATTTGGCAAAAGAAGGCTGGGATGCGGGGAAACACGCTCAGGATTGAGTTTTCCACGGTGAAGGCATGAGGTGAGGAGAGCATCGGTTATGGTGCTTTAGGTGGGTTTGGCCGGGTTTTTAGCGTTAATAATCCCTTAAGTGAAGGGGCTGTTAACCAATTTTCTCGTATTCTGGGGCTGAATTGGTGGACCTACAAAACCACCTAACCTGATTTGGAAAGGTGCCCTTGTGTCTCAGATGGACACTCCTTTGACTGATGCGCTGCGATCAGTGCCTGGCATGCTTACTCGACCGCGCAAAATCGCGGTGGTGAGCGGGTCGCGTGCGGACTATGGGTTGTTGCGTCGGCTGATGGGATTGCTGAAAAGTGAACCCTCCATCATGCTGCAAGTTTTTGTGACAGGTACTCACCTTTCCCACCGTCATGGGATGACGATCACCGAAATTCAGGCCGATGGATTTGAGGTGGACGAAGAAATCCCTTTACCGTTAGACGCTGATGGACCTGTCGGGCTGAGCCGCGCGATGGGCGTTGCTGTGAGTGGATTTGGAGAAGCGTTTGCGCGCCAGATGCCCGACGTGGTTGTGGTGCTGGGTGATCGCTATGAGATTTTAGCCGCCGCGCAAGCCGCGATGCTGGCGCAATTGCCGATTGCCCATATTCACGGCGGGGAAGCGAGCGAAGGCCAAATTGATGAAGCCATTCGCCATTCGCTGACCAAGATGGCGCATTATCATTTTGTTGCCGCCGAGCCTTACCGTACGCGCGTTATTCAAATGGGCGAACAACCGGCCCATGTGTTTACCGTTGGCGCACCCGGGCTTGATGATTTTGCCGCGCAAAGTGGACAGGCTTTTACAGATATAGCCCGTGAGTTTCATTTGCCCACTGTGCGGCCGCTTTTGTTGGTGACCTATCACCCTGTAACCTTGACCCGTGATCCCGCGCAAGGGGTGCGGGCGTTGCTTTTGGCCCTTGATCAGTTCCCTGATGCGGGGCTCATCTTTACGGGCACGAATGCGGATACTCATGGGACCGAAATTGCTCAATTGATTGAGGCTTATGCAGAGCGCCATTCCACGCGGGCCATGATGGTCTCGTCATTTGGCCATGGGCGCTATGGTAGTGTGTTGGCAGAGGTGGATGCGATGATTGGCAATTCCTCCAGTGGGATTATCGAAGCGCCGCTTATGGGCACACCTACAGTGAACATTGGACCGCGCCAGCAAGGTAGATTACGCGCGCCGTCGATTATTGACTGCGTTGAAGAGGCTGATGCAATCGCTGCGGCGATACGCAAGGCCTTGAGCGCAGCGCATGTGGCGTGCGCGCAAGAACGTGTCAGCGTTTACGGGGTTGGGGGGGCGTCTGAGAAGATCGCAGACCTGCTCATGAGTTTACCATTGGACAATGTGTTGATGAAACGATTTTATGATTTGGAGGGTGTGGCATGAAGCATCCGACCAACCACGTTCAAATTATTGCTGAAGCGGGCGTCAATCATAATGGGTCGCTTGAGCGCGCTCTGGCGTTGGTGGATGTTGCTGCCAAGGCGGGCGCTGATACCGTCAAGTTTCAGACGTTTAATCCGTCGGCCTTGGCCTCCCTTAGTGCTCCGAAAGCCGACTACCAAAAAGAAGCGACGGGTGGTGCGCAAAGCCAATTGGCGATGTTGCAAGCCTTGGCCTTGTCGGATGATATGCATGAAGAGCTCATTGAGCAGTGCCATGTGCAGGGCATTGAATTTTTGTCCACGCCTTTTGATTTGGGCAGCATGGAGTTGCTCATCAACCGATTTGGTTTGGGGCGGCTCAAACTTGGATCTGGTGAGCTGACGAATGCACCTCTGCTTGTTGCCGGTGCGCAAACGGGACGGGATCTTATTTTGTCTACGGGCATGGGCGATCTGGCAGAAGTGGAAGGGGCACTTGGTGCTGTGGCCTTTGGGTATTTGGGATGGTCTGATCCGTCAGTTGATGCATTTGATCGGGCGTTTCGGTCTGACGCGGGGCAGGACTTGTTGCGCACGAAAGTGACAGTGCTGCAATGCACGAGCGCTTATCCAACCCCTGACGGGGATGTGCATTTACGGTCGATGGATGCCTTGGCAGATGCTTTTGGCCTACCGACCGGGTTTTCTGATCATTCGCTTGGGGGCGAACTTGCGCTGGCGGCTGTTGCACGCGGTGCTGTGATGATTGAAAAACATTTTACGACGGACCGCAATTTGCCGGGACCAGATCATAAGGCGTCGCTTGAGCCTGACGAATTGGCGACCATGGTGGCGGGCATTCGCCGCATTGAAGTCGCACTTGGGGACGGGCAAAAAATTCAGCGAGACATTGAGCGTAATACAGCGGATGTGGCGCGGAAGAGTTTGGTCGCTTCAAAGCCGATTGCGTGCGGCGAGATATTTACAGAAGAGAATTTGACGGTGAAGCGCCCCGGGACGGGGGTTTCGCCAATGCATTATTGGGCCGTGCTGGGGCGTGCAGCTCAACAGGACTTTGGACCGGACGATTTGATCGTTCATGACATGACGGGTGATCTTGAAAATGATCGAGTGGAAAAAGACAGTTCTATCGCTTGATGCGAAGATGAGCGATGCGGTGCGCTCTCTTGAAGAGAGCCGATTGCAAATTGCGCTGGTTGTTGATCCGGCGAATATGCTGAAAGGCACCATTACGGACGGTGATATTCGGCGTGGGATTTTGCGCGGTGAAACACTGGACACGCCAGTTCTCAACATCATGAAAGCCAATCCGATTACGGCAGGACCAGAGGTTGAGCGTAAAACGGTTCTGAAATGGATGAAGCAATTTCAAATTGGACAGGTGCCGGTAATCGATGCCGATGGTTTTCTGATTGGGCTTGAGACGTTGTCTGCGCTTAAAAGGGGCCGATCGGAAGATAATTGGGTTGTGATTATGGCGGGGGGTATGGGAACGCGGTTGCGGCCTTTAACTGAGAATATGCCTAAGCCCATGATCCCCGTTGGCGGCAAACCGGTGCTGGAGGGCATTATCGAGCGGCTTGCAGAGCAAGGCTTCCACAAGATTTTTCTGTCGGTCAATTATCAAGCCGAAAAGGTTGAGAGCCATTTTGGGGATGGCTCAAAGTGGGGCGTCGATATTACCTATCTTGAGGAAGAACAACGGCTTGGCACAGCGGGCGCTTTGTCGCTTTTGCCTGAGCGCCCTCATGCACCGTTTTTGGTGATGAATGCAGATTTGATGACTGATATTGATTTTCGACGGTTGTTGGATTTCCATGTGGAGCAAGCCGCAGATGCCACGATGGGTGTTCGGGAGTATTGTTTTCAGGTCCCTTATGGGGTGATTGAAATGGCAGGCCATCAAATTACCACCATCAATGAAAAGCCGACACAGAGCTATTTTGTGAATGGGGGCATTTATGCGCTCTCGCCTAATGTGCTGAGTTATGTTCGCAAAGGGCAATTACATGATATGCCTGACCTCTTTAACGAAATTATTGAAGACGGTGGTATGTCTGCGGCGTTTCCTATTCATGAATATTGGATCGATATCGGTCAGTTAGATGATTTGGAAAAAGCCCGCGACGAGTTTCCTGCTGTGTTCGGGAAGAAGCGCGCGTCATGACACGACTTTGCACCATACTCGCACGGGGAGGCTCTAAGGGCGCTCCGGGTAAGAATATTCGGCCTTTGGGGGGCAAGCCACTTTTGCTTCACAGCATTGACCAAGCAAAGGCATCGGGTCTCTTTGATGTTGTTGCTGTGTCTAGTGATGACGAGGCTATTTTGGCCTTGGCCAAAGAAGGCGGGGCGGACGAATGTGTAACGCGCTTAGCCGAACATGCAACCGATACAGCCGCTAAGCTACCTGCCATTCGCCACTGCGTTGAAGAAGTTGAAAAACGGCGGGATTGTTCATTTGATTTGGTGGTGGATTTGCAACCGACATCTCCCTTGCGCGAGGCACAAGATATTAGTGCGGCAGTTCTGCTGGTGGAAGTGCTGGGCGCGGAGAATGTCATCACGGGCTCTATTGCGAAAAGCTCACCATATTTCAGTCTGGTAGAAGAGCGGACAAATGGCACGGTGGGATTGTCTAAGCCAACCGACCCCCCGATTGTGCGGCGCCAAGATGCGCCAAAATGTTTTGATATGAATGGGTCGATCTATGTGTGGCAACGGGCGGCCTTGATGGCGCAAGACGGTTTGTTTTTGCCAACAACGCGGCTTTATGAAATGCCCGAAGAACGTTCTGTCGATATTGATACAGAGCTGGACTTCGCCTTTGCGGAATTCTTGCTGGCGCGCGCGTCGGCTTAAAGACGGTGCACTGTAGGATGAGTGCTACCGAGCAGCTGTGTCGCTTTGCTCGTGAGCGTCAAATTCAACGTATTCGTGCTCGATGCTTTTTTCGATGAGAAGACGCCAAACCGGCTCTGCCATGGCAGGGGAGAGACCTGCTTCTTTTGCAGCGGCGAGGACTTTGGCAATGACATCTTCAATGCGCGGCACATCGCGGACTTTATCGCGTGAGGCTTTGATCTGCCCAGCCTGCTCAATATAGCACTGTCGCTCTGCCAAGAGTGTCACCAATTCCCGGTCAAGTCGGTCGATTTCGCGCCGAACATCGGTCATTGTCTCGCATTTGACAGCCACAGCGGTCTCCTTTAGGTCGATTTTTCGTCTGCTTAGTAAGCGCTTTGGAGAGGCGCCGTCTGATTTGGCGCGTCCTTCTGGCTAACATAGGCATGTTGCCTGATTTGTCACGTCTCCATAAGGGGCGAATTGCCCCAGTCTGTCAGGTTTTTGCCTTTATGGGGGCGTAGCATCGCTGATGAGGGGTGTGGGGCGTATATTTACGGGTCGGGTGTGGTGTTTGAGCGGATGGTCTCTTGCGATACGTGGTTCCGGCTTCTAATGTCGGGCAGGGCACCTTGTGGAGGTGCCTTTTGCTTTGAGGAGCGAGGTGATTGGATCACTTCGGATATGTATGTTTCAGTTTCAAGATGTTTCCATTCAACTCACTACTCATGAAGACGGGCCAAAGGTTCAGGACCAAGCTTGGTTTGGAGACATGCCTGCATTCCTTGAGGGGTTAGTTGGAGATTGGCAGAGCGATGAAGCGCTTTTGTCTGCGCGCGGTGTGGATGCATTGCCGCGCGGCTTGCTCGGGCGTGCGGTGGCTGAAGCAGCGCGTAATGTGCATCAAGCTTTGCGTGTGACGGATCCTTCCAGCTTGCCGACCATTGCGGATAGTTTCCGGGGAGCAGTTGTTGATCTGGTAATGGAGCAAGTGCCTGAGGATGTGCCAGTACTTGTGAAGGTGGGGGATGTTGCCCGGTTCCGATTGGCTGGCGATTGTACGCTTGATCAATTGGGTGCGGATGAGGCTGCTCTTCTCTTTGAAGCTGTGCGAGGACTGGAGGTACCCATTCATGCCGGCGCTGTTGGTGTGGGCGGTGCGCGGTGTGAAGACTTTACCGACGGTGTCGCTGATGCAATTGCTTTGGTTGGGGGAGCGGCGGCGACCACGGCTTATGGGTTGAAGGTACTGCATACTCAGATGTCAGCAGCAAGTCAGGGTTTTGATGGAACTGATGTCGATCAAATTTGGTTTTTGCTGTCACGGGGTGTGAAAACACTTTCCATGCTGCAAGCGGGTGGATTGGTGCGCGCAGGGGCTTTATCTTTGCGTGGACGTGGGCGTTTGGTTGGGCCGCTGAGCGGCGATCATATGCTTCGTTTTGGTGTTTCTGACTGGAGATAAGGTGACGGATGAGCCTTGCAATTACGCTTCGCGAAGATGATTTGAGTGGTCCTGAAATTAGAGCTCTGCTGGAAGCTCATTTGGTGAATGCGGCTCTACACTCTCCACCGGAAAGTGTGCATGCGCTGGATATGGCGGCGCTGCGTGCCTCGGATATTACTTTTTGGACCGCATGGCAGGGAGAGGCCTTGCTGGCGTGCGGTGCTTTAAAGGAATTAGAAGCGGGGCATGGGGAAATTAAATCCATGCATACAGCTCAAGCCCATAGAGGCAAGGGGATTGCGGGTCAGCTTGTGGTGCGAATCCTTCAGGAAGCCGCTCTGCGTTCCTATCGGCGGGTGAGCCTTGAGACCGGCTCGATGACGGCTTATGCCCCTGCGCGCGGGCTCTACGGGCGCTTTGGTTTTGAAGAATGCCCGCCGTTTGGTGAGTATGAGCCTGACCCCCATAGCTTTTTTATGACGCGTATTCTTTAAGCTACCCTTTTTCACTTCCTTTGGGTGTGGAATAAGTTAGGTGCCCTGCGGGTTTTTAGGTATGCTTTCCTCAAAATAAAAGGGAGAGAAGGCCATGGGACTTTACGAGAAATATGTTGTGCCGCGCATTATTGAAGCGGCATGCGGTGTGGGGCCAATTGCCAAACAGCGGGCAAAGGTTGTACCGATGGCTGAAGGGCGTGTGTTGGAAATCGGCATCGGCACTGGGCACAATCTAGACTTTTACGATCCCTCCAAAGTTGAAAAGATTATTGGACTTGATCCGTCTACGGAGTCTTGGAAGATTGCGGGTGAACGGGCCAAGGGGTTACCATTTGATGTTGAATTTATTGGCTTGCCCGGCGAAGAGATTCCACTGGAGGACAATAGCGTTGATACGGTGATGATGACGTTTTCTTTGTGCACTATTCCAGGCACCCAACAAGCTTTGGAAGGGATGCGCCGGGTTTTGCGTCCCGGTGGTCGGTTGATTTTCTGTGAGCATGGAGCTGCACCTGACGAAGCTGTACGTAAATGGCAGGACCGGATTAATCCGGTGTGGAAGCCTGTGTTCGGTGGCTGCCATATTAACCGCGAAATTCCTCGGTTGATTGAAGAAGGTGGCTTTGGCATTGAGAAGATGGACAGCATGTTCTTGCCTAAGACGATCAAGATTGCTGGCTTTAATTATTGGGGCACAGCTGTCGCACGTTAAAATGAGGCTGTTCTGTGGAGGGTAAATCTTGACAGAACGGCCTATGCCCAATAGAACAAAAGACGAACATTTAACTCTGAGGTGAGCCATGTCGTCTGCAAACGCAAAACGAGACGGGGCCCGTGCCTCTGCTCTCGCGGTTTTGCGTCAGCAGATTGGGGCGCTTGAAACGTCACCTGTGGGGCCATCGGGGCCTGCTGGGTCTGCGGGGTTTGGTCTCGCAGGGGCAAGCCGGGTGAGCGATCACGTGTCGTTGGGAGCGGAAAGCCTTGATCCCATATTGTTAGGCGGTGGGCTTGCGCGCACTGCTGTGCATGAGGTGTTGGCGCATTCTGTGGCGGATCTTGCGTCTGCTATGGGGTTTGCGGCTGGATTGTTGGGGCGATTTGCGTGTGAGGACAGCCATCGTCCTTTGGTTTGGTGCCAACCGCAGTGGGAAGTGGCTGAGTGGGGCGGTCTTTATGGGCCGGGGTTGACGTCTTTTGGCATTGACCCAGCCCGCGTGGTGATGGTGCATCCGCGCACTGAAAAGGATTTACTGTGGGCGCTTGAAGAGGCTGTGGGGTCTGGCGTACCGGCAGCCGTTTTTGGCGCCTTGCCCCATCGCGGACGACTTTACGATTTAACGTCTAGCCGCCGATTACATTTGGCGGCAGCCGCACATCATGTGCCGGTGGTGATGTTGCGGGGCTCTGTGCCTGTTGGGTCTGTCGGCCCCTCTGCGGCGAGCACGCGCTGGCGGGTGCAATCGCAACCCAGCCTGAAGGTGAATTGGGCCGGGTTGGGAGCCGCGTGTTGGCGTGTTGCGCTCGAAAAAGGCAAGGGTAATGGGGAAGGCCGTCATTGGGACCTTACGTGGCAAATGCGAGAAACTCGGTTTAAAGAGATTTCTGTGGCACCTGCATACAGTATGAGCGTGCCGGTTCGCATGTTGCCCCGGGGGTCTCAAGTGAAGGGGCCCTCCGTTGCTCATGCAGCGGAGGCCATTGACCTTCTTAAAAAATCTGGCTGAGAGGGCTCATGCTTAGTCTTCGTCGTCCTCATCGTCGCTGTCAGGGATCACCATATCGACGGCGCCTGCTGTGACATCAACTGCGACGCCCACAACGCCTGTTGTGACGTCTACGGCTGCGCCAACAATCTCAGCAGCAACACACGCATTGAGGCTCAATGCGATGAAACAGATGCCGAACAATTTGGTGAGTGTGCGTAGAGGATTATGTGTCTTTGTCATGATGTCTCCTATGAGTTGCTTCTTTTTTGACAGACAGAGATTGCAAAATTGCTAATGGGCATGGCGAATTGACTCGCATGATGGGACCGAGTGAGTCATATTTGTTCTTCTTTTGTTCTTTTCAATAAAGTCGAATAGTCATGCACCGCGAGCGCCGTATTCTTTCTCTTTGGTTAGACCGCTGGGCCTTTGACCGTTTTGAACGCGTCGAGCGTGCGGAGCTGCGCGCAGAAGTGTGTGCGGCTGGCCAGGAGGGAGAGCAAAGCCTTTCAAAGGGCGGAGATGCGCATGTGTTGACGCAAGTTGGGCAGGGCGGCGTGCGCAGTGTGGCGGTGAATAGGCCTGCTGGTCGGGCGGGGATTTTTCGCGGGCAACTCTTGGCGGATGCGCAAGCTTTACTGCCTCAACTGCGGGCAGATTCTTGGGATGAAGCAGGGGACGCGCATGCTTTGGCGCAAATGGCGCGGTGGTGTGGGAGATATACGCCGTGGAGTTGCGTGGACCCTGATCGACGCGGCCCGGGCTTGGACGGTGTGTGGTTAGACATTACAGGCTGTGGGCATTTGCTGGGCGGCGAAATGGCCCTAGCGCAGGATATACAAAACCGTCTTGGGGCGGTTGGGGTGTCGGCGCGGATTGGTGTTGGGCCGACACCGGGCATTGCGTGGGCGCTCGCACGGTTTGGGCGTGCGTCAATTGAGCATGTGCACCAGAAAGACGTGCGGCAAAGATTAGGCGTGTTGCCGTTGGCGGCTTTGCGCTTGGCACCTGATGTTGTTGATAGTTTGGCGCGCCTCGGCTGGAAACAAGTGCGAGACCTTTACCCGGTGCCGCGGGCGCCGTTTGTGGCGCGGTTCGGGCGTTTGCCTTTGGTGCGTGTGGACCAAGCCTTGGGGCGGGAGGCTGAGGCGCTTTCGCCTGACCTTCCCCAAACGGCTTTGCAGGTGAGTTTACATTTTGCAGAGGGGCTTGTGCGTATTGAAGATATTCAGACCGCTACTGGCAGGCTGTGTGAGGGGCTGACCGATTTACTTGTGAAAGAGGGACAGGGTGCGCGCGCTCTCCTCTTACAGCTTTATCGTAGCGACGGTGTGGTGAGTGACGTGCGGGTGGGCACCAGCCGACCTGTTGGGCGGGCTGACCATTTGGCGCGGCTCTTTCATGAAAAGCTTGATCAGTTGGAGGGCGGACTTGATACCGGATACGGCATTGAGGTGCTGCGGTTGTTTGTGACGCAGCATGCGCCAGCGACTGCTGCCCAAGGGGACCTGCATACGCAGTACGGGGGGGGGAGCCTTGTGCAGGTGCAAGAACAGCTGGGAGATTTGGTGGACCGTTTGGGTAATCGTATTGGGGCGGAGCGGGTGCAACGCATTTTACCCCAAGCAAGTTATTTGCCAGAAGAAGCGACGCGCCATGAGCCAGTTTTAACGGCCCATCAAACCTCAAAAAACAATGCGCCAATATGGCCACTGGAAATGTATCAGCGGGCGCGCCGGCCTTTGTGCTTGTTGCCGTGTGCTGAACCGATCGAGGTTGTGGCGGAAGTGCCTGAAGGGCCGCCGCGTCAATTTCGGTGGCGGCGGGTGTTGTATCAAGTGGCCCGCTCACAAGGGCCAGAGCGCATTGGTGCGGAGTGGTGGCAGCGGGGAAAAGCGCGGGCGCCGACCCGGGATTATTTTCAAGTGGAAGACGTTGAAGGGCACCGGTTCTGGCTTTACAGGGCGGGGCTTTATGGACGGGAGACAACACATCCGCGCTGGTATGTGCACGGTGTTTTTAGTTGAGAGGGATGTCATGCGATTTGCTGAATTAGCTGTAACCACGAACTTCAATTTTTTGCGTGGGGGCTCTCATGCCGAAGAATTGGTTGTGCAAGCCAAGGAACTGGGCCTTGCCGCGATTGGCGTGGCGGATTGTAATACATTGGCTGGTGTTGTGCGGGCTCATGCGGCGGCCAAAGCAGCAGACATGCGGTTGCTGGTTGGGGCGCGGCTTGTGACGCAGGATGGGTTTGAATTGATCGCCTACCCTGAAGACCGTTTCTCTTATGGGCGTTTGTCGAAATTGGTCACTCTGGGGCGACGGCGCGCGCCCAAGGGGGAATGCTATCTCATGCTTGAAGATATCTTGGCGATGGGAGGTCGACATTGTTTCATCGCCATGGCGCCGGAAAAATTGGATGTTGGGTTTGTGGCTCAGCTTAAACGTGTGGCACAAGCGTTTCCGAATGCTTTGTGGTTGGCGCAGTCCTTTTTGTATCGGGGGGACAGTCGCCAACGCATGCAGGAAATCATGAATTTGGCGCAGGTTGCGGGTGTCCCTTTGGTGGCCACAAATGATGTGCTGTATCACGTGCCGGGGCGGCGACCGCTGCAAGATGTGCTGACGTGTATTCGCGAACATCAGCTTCTCTCTGAGGCAGGGTTTTTACTGGAGAGTAATGGGGAACGGCATCTTAAGACGGGCGAGGAATTGTCAGCTCATTTTACGGAGTGTCCCGAGGCCATTGGTGCGTCGCTGGAGATTATGCAGCGGTGTACATTTTCGTTAGATGAGCTGGCATATGAATATCCCGACGATACATTTGATGATGATTTAACGCCGCAAGACTTGCTCAAGAAACTAACATGGGAGGGAGCTGCGGACCGGTATCCTGAGGGGGTGCCTTCTAAGGTAGAGACAATCATCTCACATGAGCTTGAGCTGATTGGCGAGCTTTCCTATGCGCCTTACTTTTTGACGGTGTATGACATTGTCCGGTTTGCGCGCTCTCAAAATATTCTGTGCCAAGGGCGGGGCTCTGCGGCCAATTCCGCTGTGTGCTTTTGTTTGGGCATTACCTCGGTTGACCCCAGCAAGATTGATCTTTTGTTTGAGCGGTTCATTTCGACGGAACGTAATGAGCCGCCAGACATTGATGTTGATTTTGAGCATGAGCGGCGTGAAGAGGTCATTCAATATATCTACAATAAATATGGGCGTCACCGGGCGGGGTTAGCTGCCACGGTGACGACTTACCGGGCACGTTCGGCTGTGCGTGAGGTTGGCAAGGTTTTGGGCCTCTCTGAAGATGTGGTGGGTGCACTGGCGAAGATGACATGGGGCTGGTCGAGTAAGGCGATGGTGGATGAGCAAGTGCTTCAAGCCGGGCTTGATCCTACCGATGCTAAGCTGCGTATGGCCTTGGCGTTGACGGGGGAGCTGATTGGATTCCCGCGCCATCTGTCGCAGCATGTGGGCGGGTTTGTGATCACCAAAGGACCGCTGGATGAGGTGGTGCCCATTCAAAATGCGGCGATGGAAGATCGTACCGTTGTGGAATGGGATAAGGATGATCTTGATACGCTGGGTATTTTGAAAATCGATGTGTTGGCGCTTGGTATGTTGTCGTGCATTCGTCGGGCGTTTGATTTTATGGAGCGCCATTACGGAGTGCAGCACACTTTAGCAAGTTTGCCACCAGAAGATCCTGCCACCTATGACATGTTATGCGAGGCGGACTCCGTTGGGGTGTTTCAGGTGGAAAGCCGGGCGCAGATGACGATGTTGCCACGGCTGCGACCGCGTAATTTCTATGACCTTGTGATCGAAGTTTCCATTGTGCGCCCGGGTCCTATTCAAGGCGACATGGTGCATCCCTATTTGCGCCGACGAAATGGGGAAGAAGAGGTTGTCTTTCCATCCAAAGCGCTGGAAGAGGTGTTGGGCAAAACTTTGGGCGTGCCGCTTTTTCAAGAACAAGCGATGAAGATTGCAATTGTGGCGGCGGGCTTTACCCCGGCGGAGGCGGACCGCTTGCGCCGCGCGATGGCGACGTTTCGTAAGGTCGGTATCATTCACGAGTTTGGTGAAAAGCTTGTGCGCGGCATGGTCGAGCGGGGCTACGAAGAAGAGTTTGCGCAGCGCTGCTTTAAACAAATAGAGGGCTTTGGTGAGTATGGATTTCCTGAAAGCCATGCGGCCTCCTTTGCGCTGCTGGTCTATGTGTCTGCCTGGTTGAAGTGTCATTACCCGGATGTATTTTGTGCCGCTATTTTGAATAGCCAGCCGATGGGTTTTTATGCACCTGCACAATTGGTGCGAGATGCGCGGGACCATGGGGTTGAAATGCGGCCCGCCGATATCAATCATTCAGATTGGGACGCCACTTTAGAACCTGCTGAAGGGGCCCAAGCGCCGGGGCGTCAATTTTCGGTGCGTTTAGGGATGCGCCAAATCAAAGGACTGAGGCTCGCGTTTGCCGAACAGATTATGGATGCGCGCGGGCAAGGGTATGACTCCGTGCGAGATTTATGGTTGCGCACGGGGCTTGCCCCTTCTGTGTTGGAGCGGTTGGCGAATGCGGATGCGTTTGCGTCTTTGGGCTTGGACCGCCGGGGTGCTTTGTGGGCTGTGCGCGGGCTTGGACAATCAGAAGGGCGCTCGGCTCAACCGGCTCCCTTGCCGCTCTTTGTGGGGCTGGAAGAAGGGGGCTTTCAAGCTGAGCCAGATGTGTATTTGCCGCCGATGCCACCGGGAGAGCAGGTGGTTTATGATTATGCGACAATGCGCTTGTCGCTCAAAGCCCACCCGCTTCACTTTCTGCGGCGGGACTTTCGACAACGGGGGATTGTGACCCACGACCAGTTGGACCGTATTGATGATGGACGGGCGGTGAGCCTTGGCGGGTTGGTGCTGGTGCGCCAACGGCCAGGCACAGCGAGCGGGGTGATCTTTGCCACTCTGGAAGATGAGACGGGTGTGGCAAATATCATCATCTGGCCGAAAGTTTTTGAGAAGTATCGGCGGATCGTTTTGCAGTCTCGTTTGCTGCGTGTGCGCGGGCGTGTGCAAAAGGAATCTGGGGTTATTCATGTGATTGCGCATGAGCTGGAGGACTATACGCACCACCTTCTCACGCTTACCTCAGGAGAAGAGGAGACAGGCCAGATTGCGCATGAGCAAGATAATGTTGATGGGGCGCTGCGGCATGTGAGCGAGGAGCAATTGCGGGCTGCGCGGTTGATGCCGCGCAGCCGTGATTTTCATTAGGTGAGTTTCCCCTCTAGTCCGCCGGTGTCGAAAGCGGTGTGGGTTTGTGCCAGATCAACTCTTGGCCCGGTTGCGGCACCAAAGGAATGAGGCGGGCAAGGATGAGTGATATGACGGCCATGCCGGCACCTAGATAGAAGACGAGGCTTGGGTCATAGAGCCAGATAAGGCCGAAGGCTGCGGGTATGATAACGGCCGCGATGTGGTTGATGGAAAAGGCAACGCCCGCCGTGGGCGCTATGTCGGCGGGGTCTGCTATCTTTTGGAAATAGGTTTTCATGGCAATGGCCATGGCAAAGAACATGTGGTCGATGACATAGAGTGCGGCTGCCCAGCCTGCATCTTCGACCAAGGCGTAGGCTATGAACACGGGAATAAGGCCAATGTATTCAAAGGTAAGGGCTTTGCGTTCGCCAAACCGGGAGATCAATTTTCCGATGTAGGGGGCTAAAAACATGTTGAGGGCTTGATTGATGAGAAAGAGCCCGGTGATGGCCGCAACAGAATAACCAAACTTCTCAACCATCATGAAGCCTGCGAACACCACGAAAATTTGACGACGAGCGCCTCCCATGAAGGTGAGGGAATAATAGAGCCAATAGCGAGGGCGCAGCACAAGGTGTTTGTGTTGGGGTGTGTGTGCTTCAAACTCGGGAAATACACGCCATGCAAATAGCGCGATGAGCACGGTTATGGCGCCACCGGCCAGATAGACCCATTTGTAATCTAGCTCTGCAAGGGTCCAGATCAGGAAGATCAATCCGTAGGCAAGCAAACTTGCAAAGCCAGCCATGGCAATGATCCGGCCCAACATGACGGGGGCATCTTTTTTTGGGAGCCATTGCAGGGTGAGGGATTGTTGCGCGGTTTCATAATAGTGATAACCCACGGACATGAGGACTGTGGTGCAGTAGAGGCCAATTTCGGTGGGGAAGAAGCCTGTCATCGCGGTTCCAATGCCCAGAACAGCCAAAGAGAGGAGCGCAAAGCGTTGCTCCTTCATGACGAGTAGGACAAAGACAAAGGTAAAAGCGAGGAAACCGGGCACTTCGCGCAAGGACTGCAACATGCCCATTTCAGCGCCGGTGAAGGCTACCCGTTCGATTGCGAAATTGTTGAGGAGAGATTGCCACGTGGCGAAAGAAAGGGGGACGCCAGCTGCCATAAGCAACAAGAGCATCTCTGGACGTTTCCAGTCTTTCCGTGTGATGGACTTAATCAAATCGCGCATCTGTATTCCTCCCGGTATTTGGCGGGAGTATAGCTAAGTTTGGGGCGAATTATAGAATAGAACGGCCGGAAGGTGTTTCATAAAAAATGGCCCCCCAATTCAGTGGAGAGCCATTTGATATATTTAAAAGAACCAATCTAAACGCGAGAAAGTTCTTTCATCGCGCCGTCGAGCCCTTCAATGGTGAGGGGGAACATACGTTCCGCAAAGATCTGTTGAATGATCTGGGTGGACGGTGTGTATTCCCAATGTTTCTCAGCCATTGGATTGAGCCAAACAGCGCTTTCGTAGACTTGTTGAAGGCGCTCTAGCCAAATGCCGCCGGGCTCTTCATTCCAGTGCTCAACGGAACCCCCTGCATAGGTGATTTCGTAGGGGCTCATGGCCGCATCGCCCACAAAGATTACTTTGTAGTCATGAGGGTACTTGTGCAGCACGTCCCATGTGTTCATGCGTTCGCCGTGGCGACGGTGGTTGTCTTTCCATACGTATTCGTACAGACAGTTATGGAAGTAAAAATATTCCATGTTTTTAAACTCGGAGCGGGCTGCCGAAAACAGCTCCTCACAAAGTTTAATATGCCCGTCCATAGAACCGCCCACATCGAAGAAGATCAGAACATTGATCTTATTCTTACGCTCAGGCACCATTTTGATGTCGAGATAGCCATGGCGTGCGGTTGCGTTGATCGTATCGTCTAGGTCCAACTCAGTGGGCGCGCCGGAGCGTGCAAATTTACGCAAACGGCGTAGGGCCACTTTGATGTTACGGGTGCCAAGCTCAACGCTGTCGTCGAGGTTCTTGTATTCCCGTTTGTCCCAGACTTTAACTGCCTTGCCGTGACGACCGTCTTTTTGGCCGATGCGAACACCTTCAGGGTTGTAGCCATCTGCACCGAAAGGCGAGGTGCCGCCCGTGCCGATCCATTTGCTGCCACCCTCATGGCGTTCTTTTTGTTCTTCAAGGCGCTTTTGCAGCTCTTCCATGATTTTGTCCCAACCACCGAGAGCCTCAATTTGAGCCTTCTCTTCTTCGGTTAGGAATTTCTCAGTCAGAGACTTGAGCCACTCATCAGGGATCTCGGCAATGTTGTCTTCACCGTCGAACCCTTCAATGCCTTTAAAAACCGAGCCGAACACCTGATCGAATTTATCGAGGTTGCGTTCGTCCTTCACCAATGCAGAACGAGAGAGGAAGTAAAAGTCCTCAATCTTGCGATCGATCACGTCACGGTCCAGTGCTTCCAGCAGGGTTAGGTATTCCCGCAGAGAAACTGGAATTTTGGCTGATCGTAATTCCTGAAAGAAATTAACAAACATAGCTGTTCCTCCTAGTTGCGCTCCCGGCGTGCCAGGAATGCAAGACGTTCAAACAAGTGTACATCTTGCTCGTTCTTCAACAAAGCGCCGTGCAATGGAGGGATCAGCTTGGTTGGGTCTTTTTCACGCAATGTTTCCAAGGTGATGTCTTCAACCATCAAAAGCTTGAGCCAATCGAGCAACTCAGAAGTGGAAGGCTTTTTCTTCAAGCCGGGTACTTCACGAATTTCATAGAAGATTGACAGAGCGTCTTTGACCAAACGTTCTTTGATGTCTGGGAAGTGAACGTCCACGATTTTGTTCATTGTGTCATCATCGGGGAAGTTGATGTAGTGGAAGAAACAACGGCGCAGGAATGCGTCTGGCAATTCTTTTTCGTTGTTTGAGGTGATGATTACGATTGGGCGATTTACCGCTTTAACCGTTTCACCGGTTTCGTAGACGAAGAATTCCATGCGGTCTAGCTCTTGGAGCAAGTCGTTTGGAAATTCAATGTCGGCTTTGTCAATTTCATCGATGAGCAAAATGCAACGCTCTGGCGCTGTGAAAGCTTCCCAAAGTTTGCCTTTGTCGATGTAGTTGGAGATGTCTTTTACGCGCTCGTCGCCAAGTTGGCTGTCGCGAAGGCGAGACACAGCGTCATATTCGTACAAGCCTTGTTGGGCTTTTGTGGTTGATTTGACGTGCCAAGTGATCAAATTCATGTTGAGTGCTTGCGAAATTTGTTCCGCCAACACGGTTTTACCGGTGCCCGGCTCCCCTTTGATGAGGAGAGGGCGTTCCAATGCGATGGCCGCATTGACGGCGACGCGGAGGTCATCGGTGGCGACGTAGTCTTTTGTTCCTTCGAACTTCATTTTTCTTCTGTCCCTGTTTGGCCTGTGAGGGCTTCTATCTCAATTGCCAGTGGCAAGTTTCAGTTGGCAAGAAACTAAGGTGGTTGGCCTTTGGATTCAAGGTTGAGATCCTCAGTTCGCAAATTTGAAGACCCGTCTTTGCATTCCTGAAGCTCCAATCTGGTGTGTGGGCTTAGTTCCGCAGGGTCAACGCATGTCGTGAGTGCAAGCGTTGGCTGAAAATGCAGGAAAAATGACACTTTCCCGCATCTCGGTACTCTCTCCATTTACCGGCGTCCTATCGGCAGAAAGAACCCGGTGACCCGGCAAAAATTGCTGATGAGGACGTATTTTACCGTCCGAATAGCGGCCTAAAAGGCACTGTTGTTTTGTAAGTCATTGTTTTTTATGGGCATTTTTTCTGGCACCGCTCTTGCTCTTCATAGACCAAACCCGAAGATTCCGCCTTTTGGCAGAGAATGGAGAGAAAAATGAGTTTTGCAGGTACAATGTCTACGGCAGTAAACGCCATTCAAGCGCAATCCGCTGCGCTTGGGCATATTGCTGATAATATTGCTAACTCATCGACTACCGGATTTAAACGAACCGATACGAGCTTTTCAGAAGTTGTGACGGCATCGGGAGCAAACGTTCATTTGCCGGGCTCTGTCTCTGCGGTGCCTGCGTATACCAATTCGGTGCAGGGGGTCATTAATAGCTCTCAGATCGATACGCATATGTCTATCAACGGTAGTGGCTTTTTTGTTGTGTCCGATAGTCTGGGCTCGATTGATGGCAACGTCGTGTTTGACGGCACAGATTATTACACACGTCGTGGGGACTTCTCGGTTGATGCAGACGGGTTTCTGGTCAATGGCGGCGGGTATTTTCTGCAAGGCTATTCAGTGGATCCCGTTACAGGCAATACGACTGGGAGCCAGCTTAACCCAATTGTTGTTACGCAGGGTTTCTTGGCGGCCAGTGGCACAACGACTGTTGATTATGAATTGAACCTTCCGACCGTGCCTGAGACAGCTGTTTATGACAGTGGCATTGCGGGCAGTGATTTGCTCAATTACGGCACGCCGTACAGCAATGACCCGACGGCGGCTGGTGATGGATATGTTACCGCAGCTGACGAAGATTCGTTCCTTGATCGTTCTATCTCTGGTGGGTCTATCACCACGTATGATGATGTGGGTAATGCTGTCGATGTTCAAATGCGCTGGGCTAAAACTTCCGATGATAATTGGGAAATGTTTTACATGTCTGACGATACAGCGACAGGCACCGGTGCAAAGTGGACAAATGCGGGCCAAAACTACGCCTTCGATAGTACGGGCCAATTGTCTCCTACAATTTCCTCTATCACGATCACAGCGATGACGATTAATGGCATCACGATTGGTGACACCGTGTTCGATCATGGTGGGGGCGGCGTGACACAGTTTGCAAACTCTCAAGGGAATGCAACGGTCAATACGATTGACCAAAATGGGTATGCTGCAGGGGAATTGGTAGGCGTTTCCATTTCAAATGAGGGACGCGTTGTGGGGAGTTATTCCAACGGCGAGACTTTCGATTTGGCTGAAATTGCTGTGGTTGATTTTAACAATGCGGATGGGTTGCAGAAAAAAGACGGGACGGCTTATGCCGCCACCGAAGAGTCTGGCGCGGCCCTTATCGGGGCGACTGGCGACATTGTGGGCTCGTCACTGGAAGCTTCTAACGTAGATATCGCTGATGAGTTCACAAAGCTGATTGTGACCCAACAGGCCTATACAGCCGGAACACGTATTGTGACGACGGCTGATGAGATGATCAAAGAAACGCTCAATATGAAACGGTAGGTAATCGGAAGCTTTGAATAAAAGTAGCCGGTGGAGATAAATTATGGGCCTTTACAGTTCTATTAGTACAGCATTGAGTGGATTGCAGGCTGCACAGTCTGGGATGACAATCGTTTCGCAAAATATCGCGAATGCGAATACGCCGGGCTATACTAAAAAGGTGCTGGAAGTTGAGAATGCCGTTTCTGGAAATACCAGCATGGGCGTTCGTATTGCAGGCGTGACACGCGAAGTTGACACGTATCTTCAACAGCAAATGCGCACAGAAGTGGCAAACACCAGCAAGCTGGATGTTGCTTCAGTTTACATGCAGCGGATTGAAAGCCTCTTTGGTGCACCTGAAGACGAACTCTCAATTGCCTCGGCCATTGATAAGCTTGGTTCTGCGTTGCAGGATCTCTCGACACTTACCAATTCGTCTTCTGCGGCTTCGTCTGTCTTAACTGCGGCTCAAAACATCGCAGATGAATTGAACCGGTTGTCTAGCGAAGTACAAGAGATGCGTCTTGAAGCTGAGCATGAGATTGCAGATGAAGTGGCGGAAGCCAATCAACTGATGGCTCAAATTGCTGACCTCAATATAATGATCGGTCAACGCCAGGACGGGTCAACATCGACCGCTGAATTGGAAGATCAACGCGACATTGCCTTGGATGCGTTGTCCGAAATTTTCGATATCAATGTGGTGGAGCAACGCAGCGGTACTGTGAGTGTGTTCACAAACACCGGTCAGCTTCTGGTCGATACACAAGCTGCAACATTGAGCTTCGATGAACATTCTTCAATTGGCGCCAACGCCCTTTACGAAAATGGCGGGGTGGGAACCATTTCGATTACCAATGGTTCAACAACCATTGATTTGATCGCAGCAGGCGCGTTTAGTTCGGGTAGTATTTCTGGTTATTTGGATATGCGTGATGACGTGCTGGTGGAAACACAGACGCAGCTTGATGAACTGGCGGCCGAACTTTCACTCGTATTGTCTGAAGAACAGCTTGCAGGTACAGCAACTACAGTGTCTGGGGCGGCCGGATTTGAATTTGATATTTCCGAGCTTGCGTCGGGGAACTCGATGTCGCTGACTTACACCATAGGCGGTGTGGAAAGTACTGTGACGATTATTGCGGTGACAGATGCGTCTGTTTTACCGTTGAGCGATAATGCGACAGCTCAAACCGGCGATACTGTTATCGGTATTGATATTACAGATACTCAAACCAATATTGTGGCTGCGTTGAACGCGGCGTTGCCAACTGAAGTTGTGGTGACCGATCAAGGGGGCACAACCATCGCCTTTACAGACGATGGTGTTGCTGGGACATCGGACATCGATAGCCTGACAGCAACCGTTGTTCCTGATGTGTTGCAGGGTGAGGGCACGGGCGTGGCGCTGTTTCTTGATAGCGAAACAAGTGCTGCATTTTCCGACAGCTTGGATGGGGAAGGGCAGCAACTAGGTTATGCGGCTCGTATCGTTGTGAACGCCGCTTTGATCGCAGATCCATCCTTGTTGATTTCCTACACGGCAACGACGGCTGAAGGGGACAATGCACGTCCGCTAGATCTCTATAGCCGGCTGAAGGAGACCAGCAGAACCTATGCAACAGATACAGGCATTGGTGGGGTCGCTTCGCCGTATGAGGGTTCGATCGATTCATTCGCTCGAGAGTTCATTACTTATCAAGCCGCGCAAGCAGATGCGATTTATGCGGCGCGCGACGCATCAGCCATTATCTCTGATGCTTTAGTTGAAAAAAACATGGGGTCATCTGGCGTCAATATTGACGAAGAAATGTCTGATCTCATCATTTTGCAGAATGCCTATACGGCAAATGCTCGGGTCATTAGTGCGGTCGAAGAAATGTTCGATACGCTTATGACTATTGGAAGGTAATTGACCATGCAAATTTCTTCTCTCGCACAAGCAATGAATTTCATCAAAGACATCGGTAGTCTTTCTGAAACGATGGATGACTTGACCCGACAGTTGGCTTCCGGAAAAATTTCAGAAACCTTTTCTGGTCTGGGGTCTGATGCTTCATTGGTTCTGAGCATGCGTAGCGACATCAGCGAGATGAGCGCTTACCAAAACAATATTTCCTATACGCAAATTCGAGTGTCAACCATGGTTGATGTGTACAGCCGGGTTGATGAGATGGGCCGGTCATTGCAGTCGGATTTACTTGGGGCAGGTTATGAGTTGTTGTCTGATGGCCGCACGCTCGAACAACAAATGGCTGGTGCCAACTTTGATGAGCTGGTTGCTTTGATGAACACAGAGCTTGAAGGTTATTTGTTCTCGGGAGAAGCGACAAGCACTACGCCGGTGGCCAATAGTGAAGAGATGCTAAATGGCACTGTTACAAAAGACGGTGTGTCTCAGTATATCTCTCAATACCAGGAGGCCAATTTAGGGACGAGTGGACTTGGTCGTGTGACCGTGAATACAACAACCGATACAGTGACACTTGCTGAGGATGCGGACCCTAGCGCGTATGGGTTCAAGCTCTCAGGCTCCAGCACGGATAGTGCTGCGGTTACTCTGACGGATAATGCCTCGTCACCTCCTTCATATGACATCCAGTTTTCGGCGCCTCAAATCACCAGTGGTGAGCTTATTGAGTTAGAGTTTACTTTGCCCGACGGTACACAAGAGACCATCAGTTTGGAGGCAACCTATTCTAATACGCCTGCCGAGGGTCAATTTACCATTGGTGCCGATGAAAACGCGACAGCTGCAAACTTCAATACAGCGCTGACCGCCGCGTTGACTGAAGAAGCTGGGACGTCATTGACCGCTGCGGCGGCCATTCAAGGTGCGGACGCCTACTTTGATTATACGACGAATGATGTTCCATTGCGTGTTGATGGTCCTCCGTATGCGACAGCGACAGGCACTGTTGAAGCGACAGCAAATGATACTGTACTTTGGTACACAGGGGGCGATCCGTCATCTGCGGATAACACAACTATTGTGCAGATTGACGATGGCACTTATGTCTCTTACGGCTCAAGCGCCTATGAAGATGCTATGCGCGATATGTTCAAATCTACAGCCGTTATGGCTGGAACAACCTTTGACGAAACCGACCCTTTTGCAGAGGAGGCGTATAACGCACTTTCTTCTCGGGTGGCGACTACTTTGACATTCGATGCATCTACTTCGCCTGCTGATCTGGCGACTGAGCTAGGACTCAAATCCTCTCGGTTGGATAATACCAGCGCGCGCCATGCAAACTCGATTACTTTAGCTGAAAACCTTATTGGCGATGCTGAGAATATTGATGAGTATGAAGTGGCTGTGATGTTGACAGAGGTGCAGACAGCATTGGAAGCCAGCTATAGTGTTACGGCTATGATGCAAGACATGTCTCTTGTGAATTATATCTAAGCTTCTCGTTGGACTAGCTAGATACGAAAAAAGGCTCGTCGAGTATGACGAGCCTTTTTTCGTATGTTTCTACGGATGGTAGCCATTGTTCTGGCGCGTATCCGTTGCAGTACAGTTGAATTTGGATTTTTGAGGCGCCCTAAGATTTTGGACGCGCAAAGAGGCCTGCTGCAATTTGTCGATTGATATTGATCAGCGTATCCAGCTTCGCAGCGGTTGGCTGGCTTGTAATCGCGCTTGTCTGTTTGAAGACGAAAATCGACAGATTGGCAATGTTTTCCCGGATTTCTTTGGGAAGGCCATCATCATGTTCAACGACGGATGTGGCAAATACACTCCACAGTTTTCGATTGTAGAGCAGCGCTTCCGTCAGCGTGGGATCCAGCTTTGCGCAGGTATCCTTTGCTGTTTGCAATTTGGATGCAGCTTTTATCAAAAGAGAGCCTTCAAACTCTCTTGGGTCGGAAACCGTCATATTGGCGGTTCTGCCGTAGGCCTCAGCCGGATTTCGCATTCCCTAATAACTCCCGCTCGTACTCGATCAACTTTCGAGCTTCCTTCAATGCTTTATACATTTGTCCGGTTAAGATTCGGTTGTTAACAGCGTCCAAATAGTCTTTTGTACTCGGCGCAGCCTCCAGAACTTCTTTTGTTATCTGGAAATAAAGTTCGTGGTGCCTTTTGGCATCTACTGCCAAATACATCATCTGTACCACTACATAAATCTTCTTGCAGGGCGTATTGGCATCTTCTAGGCGCATGATATCTTTTTCACGCAATATGGGTGCGTTTCCCTCAATAAAGAGACGGGTGCGCTGATCATCATTTGTGATGACACTATCCCCTAGGATAATGCGCTCGCCGGGCTTTAATTCAACTTTCAGTGCCATGAGGGGTCTCCGCTTCTGCAGACGGTCAGTCAATTGTGACTGAAACTAATTGATTCGTTTTGAATATAGCGGATTTCGAAGGGTTGCGTGAGCTTCGTTCATTGGGGAAAAACGCAAAAAGGGCGGAACCGAAGTTCCGCCCCAAGATTGCCAAGTCATCAGTCTATTAGAATAGACGAAGAACTGATTGGTCTGATTGGCTAGCCAAGGACAAAGAAGTTGTACCCAAGCTTTGACGCGTTTGCAGAGCGAGCAAGTTAGCACCCTCAGCATTGGTATCAGCCAATGTCAAATCGGCAGCACCACCTTCGAGTGTGGAAATCATACCGGATGTGAAGTCATTCCGGTTTTCAGCCACAGCCAAGTTGTTACCAAAGGTAGAAGATTGGCTCCGCAGAGTATTAGTTGCGGTGTCAAGGTTATCGATTAGACCTTCGAGGCTGGTGTCGCTTTCCAGAACAGTCGCAGTTGTTTCTGAAAGACCCAAACCATCCGCATCAAATGTCACACCTTCAATTGTCAAAGATGAAGAGCCATCTTCGTTGAAGTTAACTGACAGGTCATCACCGTTGAGCAAGTTAACACCGTTGTAGGTGGCATCGCCTGCCAATTGGTCGATCTGAGTGAGAAGGTCGTTAAAGTCGTTGACGTATGAGTCACGGTTTGTGCCTTCAACAGTACCATCGATACCAGCAGCAGTAGCAGCTGCACCAGAAACAACCAATTCACGACCGTCAGCAGCGGCAATTTCAAGTGCGCCATCGCTGTTTACTTGTGCTGTAACACCGGAGATCCCACCGATTGATGAGGCCAATTCTTCGACAGTTTGGTTGGACAATGCGATGGAAGTTGTTGTGCCACCGTGTGTGATGTCGATGGAGGTCGTTGAAGCGACACCCAATTCAGCAAGGGCTGTGCCTGCAGCAGTCAAACCATCGACAGAACCAGTAACGTCTGATTCATCGATTTTTGTGTTCAAAGCAGAGTTTGCAGTTGATTTCAACTGATTGACCAAGCTGGACAATGAGCTGATACCTTCGTCGGCAGCTTGCAGCGTACGAACGCCGTTATCGATGCTGTCGAGCTGAGTGTTCAAATCAGATGCACGGTTGCTCAAAGATTCTGATGTGAAAAAAGCATTCGGATCATCAAGCGCGCTGTTCACGTCCAAACCAGTTGATAGTTTGAGCTGAGTGTCCGCCATCATTTTTGCAGTACCTTGCAATGAGAGCAGATTGTCACGAACCGCGGAAGAGAGAGTAATATCAGACATCAGGTATTTCCTTTTCTAGGACAAAATTCTGTTTGGCTCTTCTGAACCTGTCGCCAGTTTTGCGTGATGGATATTAATCAAATCTGAATCCGAGATAGGGGCATCGGGTTGATGTTTAAGGAAGGGTAAATGGGTTTGGAGAAATTTTATCTATATTTTGCTGTCATTCCTAGAGTTCTGCGATTCTTGCCAAGCGCACATACAAAAACGGCGGAGGTTTTTTTCCTCCGCCGTTCTGCCGCTGATGTGGTTGTTTTTGCTCTATTAGAAGAGTTGCAACACTGATTGGTCAGATTGGTTGGCCAAGGACAGTGAGGTCGTACCCAAACTCTGACGAGTTTGCAAAGCGAGTAAGTTGGCAGATTCACCGGTTGTATCAGCCAAGGTTAGGTCAGCAGCACCACCCTGGAGGGTGCTGATGAGGCCATTTGTGAAGGTGTTCCGGTTTTCAGCAACAGCCAAGTTGTTACCGAAAGTGGAAGACTGACTCCGCAAAGTGTTGACTGCGCTATCAAGTGTATCGATGAGTGATTCAAGTGATGTATCGCTTTCAAGTACTGTCGCAGTTGTTTCGGACAGACCCAAACCATCCGCATCAAATGTCACACCTTCAATTGTCAAAGATGAAGAGCCATCTTCGTTGAAGTTTACAGTGAGGTCATCGCCAGTTAGCAAGTTAACACCGTTGTAGGTGGCGTCGCCTGCCAATTGGTCTACTTGTGAAAGTAGGTCGTTGAAGTCATCAACATATGAGTCACGGTTTGTGCCTTCAACTGTACCGTCGATACCAGCTGCAGTAGCCGCTGCACCAGCAACAATCAGTTCACGACCATCGGCAGCCACAACTTCAATAGCGCCATCGCTGTTGACTTGTGCTGTGATGCCGGAGATCCCTCCAATTGATGAGGCCAGTTCTTCGACAGTTTGGTTGGACAATGCGATGGAAGTTGTTGTGCCACCGTGTGTGATGTCGATGGAAGTCGTTGACGCGACACCCAATTCAGCAAGGGCTGTGCCTGCAGCAGTCAAACCATCGACAGAACCAGTAACATCTGATTCATCGATTTTTGTGTTCAAAGCAGAGTTCGACGTGGATTTCAACTGATTGACCAAAGCCGTCAAACCTTTGATGCCTTCGTCGGCAGCTTGCAGTGTACGTGTACCATTGTCGATGTTGTCGAGTTGAGTGTTCAAATCTGCTGCACGGTTAGAAAGAGATGCGGCAGTAAAGAAAGCACTCGGATCATCAAGCGCGCTGTTCACATCCAAACCAGTAGATAGTTTGAACTGAGTGTCTGCCATCAATTTTGCAGTACCTTGCAATGAAAGCAGATTGTCACGGACCGCGGATGAAAGGGTAATATCGGACATTTGTGTCGTTCCTTTTCTAGGAGCTATGTAGTGCGCGCTCTTCCTGAGCACGGGTGAACATTGGGCCTGTGAAGCTTAATTTCAGGTAAACAGGTTCGTTCTTTTTTGAATCAAATTGTCTAAGCTCTTGAAAAACATGAGTAAAAAAGCCAAAAAAAGGCGGAGCTGATGCTCCGCCTTTCAAGATTGAAACTACTTTTCGAGCTGAGACTAGAAAAGTTGCAATACGTTTTGTTCCGCTTGTGAGGCAATGGAGAGGGCGGTCGTGGCCAAAGACTGACGTGTCTGCAAGGCCAACAAGTTCGCACTTTCTTCGTTGAGGTCGGCGATGGTCAATTCTGCCGCACCGGTCTCAAGGTTCACAATAAGTTGGTCTGTGAAGTCGGATCGAACTTCCACCACACTCATGTTGCCACCAAAGGTAGAGGCTTGGGTGCGGAGTGTTTCTTTTGCTGAATCCAATTCGGCAATAGCGAGTTCGATGGCAGATTCACTCTCCCAGGCGTTGCCTGTGACCTCGCCAAGCGAAAGGTCGGCTCCAACAGTCAGGTCAGCACCGCGAATAACAAGCTGGCTGGTTTGATCTTCGTTGAAGTTTACTGTCAGGTCATCCCCTGTAAGGATGTTGACGCCTTTATAGCTCGCATCACCGGCTAATTCATCAATTTGAACGCGCAGCTCATTATAGTCGGCTTCATATTTGTCATGATTGGTGCCGTTATCAAAGGACCCTTCAATACTTAGATCAGCTGCGATGTCGCCGGCGCTGCTTCCAATGATGAGCTCACGCCCGTCATCGGCTTCGATGCGTAGAGCGCCATCAATAGAGATGTCGGCGGTTGCACCAGAAATTGCGCTGATGGAGCTCACAAGCTCATCTACCGTCATGTTGGACAGTTGGATCGATGTGATGACACCGGTAACTTCGATGGTGATTACATCCGATGTTGCCAGACCTGTGTCCATCGCTGTCGCGGACATTGTGCCTGCGGAGATGATTTCACGGTCAGATTCGACGTAGGAAGAGACAATCGGTGTATCCAACGCTTCATTGGCGGTGGCCTTCATGGTCTCCACCAGCGTTAGGATCGATTGAATACCTTGGTCGGCGGTGTTCAATGTTTCGGTTGCTAGGTTCATATTGTCCAGCAACTCGTTGAGGTCAGAGGCGCGCGTGCTCAATGTCCGTGACGTGAAAAACGCCGTTGGATCATCGATCGCTCCGTTGACCTTCAGGCCTGTCGAAAGACGCGACTGGGTTTGATCCAGCAACTTCGACGTATTTTGTAGACTTAGTAAGTTGGAGCGCATCGCTCCTGATAGAACCACCTCAGCCATGGTATCCATCCTCCCGGTTAAGGCCGGTCTGTATCATTCCGGCACGTTCCGTATACTCATAATTAATGATTAATGTCGCGTAAACGAAAGCACGAGATTTACGGTCCGGCTGTGGATGAAATGATTTCCATGCCCTTGCCTTAGCTCTGATGTTTTTACGTATTACGGCCATTATCGTCTCCTTGCCGAAAGATCGGCGTTTCATTGCTTAGATAATAGCAAGGAGCATGCCATTTATTTATTACAATAAAATCAATGGTTTATGTGGTTTTTTCGTGAATCAAAGCAGGCAGGAAATGCAGGGGTGGTGGAAATTGCCGCCTCACAGGGGCGTCTTTGCCTGCCTGTGGAGGGAAAGAGCGGTGGGGGCCTTAGGTTAGAAATAGACTTTTGCGGCCTGTATAATTTTATTTACAGTTTCGCTCATGGGCGTCTGTGGCTGGCGCGCTTCATAGTGCATAGAGCCAAACCATGGCATTTGGGATGTGCCGAGACACATGGGGTCGCTGGCAGGACCGTAGGTGAAGGTGGGCTTGCCCAGAGCACCGGCCATGACCGCTACAGCGGTTCGTGGAGAAATAACGATGTCTACAGCGGCGGTAAGAGCGGCAATCGCTTCCATGTCGTCTTTTAAGTCAATTGCCTCTGGTTCATGCAAAGGCCCCTCGAGCATATTGGTCAGGTCTTCTCGTTCTTGTTCTGTGACGCCGTATTGCAAGTTGACAACGCTGACATTGGATTGCGCAAACAAAGGCTTCCAATCTAAGAGGGTTCCATAGTGATGCTGGCGATGGCTCGCCATGTTGCCACTGCGCCACGCAAACCCCACGCGACAAGAGCCGGGAAGGGAGGCCACAAAGGCCTTCATCGCGTTCAAAGGCTCTGAGGTAGGGGTTAGATAGGTCGTTTTGTTTTCAAAACTTGCAAGTGTTGGGCGCAGAAGCTGCGGCAGGGAGCCGATGGGAAGGTGCAGCTCTACTTGCTCTTCGTCCTCTGTCGTATGCCGAGAACTTACTTGTGCCGTTGGGAATGCGCGTTGAAACAGGGAGATGAGGCGTGGTTCTGTTTTAAGAAAAACTTTGCTGTTTTGTTTTTGGGCCATTTCCAAGAGATCTGGAATGCAGGAGGCGAAGCGCAGAATGTCGCCAACCCCTTGTTCTGTCCAGATAAGAAGGTTGCGCCCTTCAAGGAGCTCACCAGTCCACCGAGCTATCGGGCTGGAGGCGTAGGCATCATGCACTTCAGATTTCGAAAACCGTGCCTCATAGTGATGCCACCCTTCTTGCAGGTTGCCGGAAGCGAGCAGGGACAAAGCCAGGTCGGCTTCAATCGATTTATCTCGTGGGGCGAGGGCGCATGCGATTTTGAATTGTTTGACCGCTTCGTCCTGTCGGTTCTGGTCTGCTAGGAGTAACCCGATTTGCGCGTTGAGGCTTGCATCTTTAGGGGCGAGGGCTAATGCCTTTTGATAATGAATTTCAGCTTGTGAAATGCGGGCAAGATTCCGGCAGGCGTTTCCTGCGTTGAGATAAGCGCTGACAGAGGGTGTAACCTTTAGGGCTTGTTCCGCGCTCTCTAGTGCTTCTTCAGGTCGGTCTAGGTGCAGCAGAGTGGCTGCTTTGTTGATCCATGCCTCAGTCATCTCCGGGGAGATTGCTAGCGTGTCGTCATATGACAGTAAGGCGTCTTCTTGTAGGCCTTCGTCTTTGAAAGCATTAGCAAGGTTGAAATGAGCCTGCGCAAAATCGGGTTTCAACTCGATTAGTTTTTCAAAGGTGACAATGGCTTGGCTATTTTCACCCGCAGCGCGCTGAGCAACACCTAGCGAGAGCATCGCAGGCGCATTTTCAGGCTGGAGAGTGAGAACGTCATTATAACCTTCAATGGCGGCCTTTTCCTGTCCCATGCGAGAAAGGGCGTTTGCACGCAGCAAACTTGTGGACGGCATGTTCGGCTTGAGTTTCAGAGCACGTTCGGCCAACTGAAGGGCCTGACTGCTTTTACCCAGCATCAAGCTGGCTTCTGCCATCAAATTCAGCGCAAGCAGGTTCTTTGGATCTTGTTTGAGAATCTTTTGATAGATCTTGGCGGCTTTGGGATACTCACCTTGGCGATGTAATGCCATTGCGCTTTCAATAGAGCTTTTTGAGGCGGCTGCTTTATTGTTCATGATCTTTTCCTACAGCGCTTATGACTGGGCTGGGCTGGTCTGTGCCGCGAAGGCCTTGAACTCATCTTGGAAATCAGCGGTGATTGCATTCACATATTGTTCGCGAGGGGTCACACTAGCCTGAATTGGGTAATATTTGGAATTTGGTGCCCACGGTACAGTCGGTTGTCCCAATTGAACGGTGTGGCGCCCTTGTCCGTAAAAGAAGGTGCGAATGCCTTGGGAGTTGGCAATTTCAGCAACGGATGACCCTGAGCTCACCACAAACTTCATTAAGGAGGTCAGAGCGAAAACGCCTTCCAGGTCGTCCTTCATGTCGAGACCTGGCATTTGATGGACCGTCAGGCCATATTTTTTGTGGAGGGCCGAGAGTTCTTCATCGACATCTGTATATTGAAGATTGATCCAAAGGGAACTCTTTGTGCGCATGAGGGTGATCCAATCTGTTGGATCGGTATAATAATGCGAACGGCCTTCATCTGTTTTTCCCGATCGCCAAGAGAGGCCGCAGGGTATGCCCGGGCCTAAACTCGCCAACCACTGCCGGCATTCTTCCACCCGTTTAGGGTCTGGCACGAGGTAGGCGCTTTGAGCTGGAAAACTATCAAGGGTACGGCGTAGGTAACTGGCGGCTAAACCGGCCGGTGCTGTCGTGTCAAAATCTACGTCTGTCATATTTCCGCGACCCGTTGACGTGCCGGTTTCAGGACGGACCAATGCCTTGGGAAAGGATCGTTGGTAGAGGCTGACAAGGCGTTTATCTGTTTCAATGATGAGTTTTTGAACCCGGTTGCTCAGGTCGCCATAAATTGACGCGAACCGCATGTCATCCCCAATGCCTTGTTCTCTCCACACCATAAAGGTTTTGTCAGAAACATCCTCGCCGCTCCAAATGAGGCCGGGGAAGGGACGAAAGGGAAGGCGCTGGCCACTTGCAAAGCCAAACCCGAAAAGGTCCCAGCCTTGTTCAATGTATCCAGCGGCCAAGCAATTGAGAGCCAAATTCCACAAAGCACCATCGGCGTTTGGGGTGACTTCTAAGGCACGTTGACAAAGCTTCATCCCTCGCTCTGGCATGCAGAGAGAGTGATAGGTAGACGCCAAATTGGTCATCGCTTTTGTATCATTTGGATCGAGCTGAAGCGCTTTTTCCAATACAAGAGCGGCTTCTTTGTACTGACCCACTTTGTTCAGTGCAAAGCCGATCGAGATATAGGGGGCGGCATAGTCTGGATCTAATTGGATGGCTTTTTCGGCATAATTGACCGCGTCTTGGTATTCTCCGCGTTTGCCTGCATTGGAGCTCATCGAGACATACAACTGAGCCACATCTGGAAATATTTTGAGTGCTTTTGTAAGAATTTCTTTTCCTTCATCCAATCTGTCTTGACCGTTGAGCAAGGTCGCCAGATTGTTGTAGGAAGCATAAAGCGTGTGATCGAGGGATATTGCTTCTTTGAAAAAGATAATTGCTTTGTCGCTTAAACCCGCTTTGCGGCAAATTTCAGCGATAAGCTGAAGGCTGACTGCGCTGAGCGTGAGGGACTTTTCCATTTCAGAGAGCGTATGTTCAAGGTCATCTATGCGGTCCAAATCTCCAAGGCACGATAATTTCAGCTGGTAGGCTAAAATATTGTCCGGCTCAAGGGTCAGTATCCGCGCTGTAATTTCTAAAGTGTCATCATATAGCTTGTTGGATAATTTGTCAGACGCACGCTGAATGAGAGCTTTGACGTAGTTGGGGTCTAGCTCCAGTGTGAGGTCCGTATATTTTTTCCCCTCATCTGTATTGCCCAACCGATTGTAATTGATCGCTAGGTTGAATTGATTGGATGGTTCGTTGGGGGCTAACGCTGCAACTTTGTGGAAATAGGGGAGAGCTTCCTGAGGGTCGCCAGTTTGGAGGATGATGGCACCAACGCGCAGGATGGCCGTAATGTCGTCAGGGTGGTGATCCAGAAACCGTTTGTACCGAGCAAGTGCTTGTTTCTTATGTCCCGAGGCGAACAACTTCTCTGCCTGTTGCCAGATGCGATCACCTGTTGCAGATGTGTTGCTCAATTTGTTGCCTAATGCCTTTTTGGGCGCTTGATTGGGCATAGACCCGCTCCACTTCTTTATCCAGCCTTGTAGGCGTAGATTTCCTTACCTTAAAAATCCCAGATTAAGGTTAGTGAGTGGTTAATTTATGTGCTCTCAAGCATTTAGGAGGCCCAGATAAGGCCGCTATATCTCTTGGTCTGTGAAAACGCCGACTGTTTGGCGAAAATGAGCGACCAAGGTGAGCATCTCCTCGGAAGGGTATTGATTGACAATTTCGCCGCTGGTGCGGTCGATAGATTGAAAGACGACCCGTTTGGTGTCGTCATCAAACTCCACATTCATATATTCGTTGTCTTCTAGGAGGTGCGCAACAAGGTCGCTTTTGCCTTGTTGTGATGGGGAGGCTTGCTCCTTGTCAGGGGGGGCCTCTGGCGCACGTGATGTCTCAGGCGGACTTGTTTGAGTCTGAGACGTAGAAGTTTCGATTGGTCGTGAGACCTCACGGGTTGTTATCGGATTCGTATTCATTTCGTACCGGCCTTGCTTCTTCCCCCCTGGGTTGATGCAATTCCCCGCATTAGACCTTTAGTTTTGCCAGCAGAGACTACCAAACCTTTAAAACCGTTGGGACAGTTTACAGCAAAACGCAGTTTTAGAAGGGAAACCCTCTAAAACTGCGTTTTGCGTTACGATTGGGTTTAATTAATCGTTAAACTTTTGAATCGAGTGCAATGGCGTTTGAACCGATTTGACGCGGCTGGGTCATTGCAGCGTTGCGGCCATATCCCGTCACTGGCGCTGACTTTTTCGCGGAAATTTTGGCAACGGACTGAATAAGCCCTTCGGAAACTGAGCGTGCCGCAGCAAGTAACCGTCGGTTTTCTTCCAGCCGGGTGCTTAGGGCGCCAATGGTTGATTTTAGTCTTTTAACTTCTTCAGCCGGGACGCGGTCCACTAAGAGTGGATTCGCTTTGATAACGCTTAAGTCAGCGGTATAGGCGTTGGAGAGTTTGATCTTTTTGTCGTGCAGCTTTGCAGCGTCCCGAATTTTACGCTCTTTGAGTGCTGCGGTTTCTTCGTCGATGAGCACGCTCAGGCTTTTTGTCACTTCGATGAGACGTGCGACGCGGGCGCTGGGCGTGATATTTTCTTCTTGAGAAGCTGAAGGGCGTGCTTGATGTAGTGACATTGGACCGGTTCCTATGAGTTAGCTTCTTGCATTTCAAGTATTTGGCGATAGATCGTGTCGGTCAGGCCAAGGCCTCCGGTTTTCACCATCTCGCCGCTATATTCTTCAACCAACATGGAACGGAACATCTCTTCGCCGTGTCCGCCGCCGAAGTACCCATCCGTCTCAATGCCAGCAAACATGCTTTGATTGAGGATGGAGAGGACCTGGGATTCGAAGTCTGTAGCGGCTTGAAGGGCAGCGTCCTTGTCCAGATTGGATGAGTTGGTAAGAGGGCTTTTCACCGATTGAGCTGTTTGCTGTGCCAAGCTTGCGTTGGCCATAAGGGCGTCAATTTGCATTACATTACCTCGATTTCAGCTTGCAATGCGCCAGCTGCTTTAATGGCTTGAAGTATGGTGATCATATCGCGTGGACCGACACCAAGAGCGTTGAGCCCGTTGACTAGATCTCGCAAGCTGACGCTTTCATTCAGCAAAGCGAGTTTTTTATCAGCGTCATCATCAACCTCCACATTGGTGCGCGGCACCACTGTTGTCTCGCCATTTTCTGCGAACGGAGCGGGTTGACTGACTTGTGGCGTTTCTGTCACGCGTACGGTGAGATTGCCTTGCGCGATGGCAATGGCGCTTACGCGTACATCTTGGCCGATGACAATGATGCCGGAATTTTCATCAATAATGACGCGGGCTGGCATGTCTGGTTCTACCCGCAACTGCTCGATCTCGGTAAGCAGGCTAACGATGTTGCCGTCATAATTGCTTGGTACAGAAAGAGCGATGGTTGTTGTGTTTTCGGCAAGTGCTGCATCGGAGCCTAAGAAAGCGTTGATTGCTGAGGCGACGCGCGTTGCGGTGGTGAGATCTGGGTTGCGTAAAGAAAGGCGAAGGCTGGAGCGGTCTGCCAAGTCAAATTCGATTTCGCGTTCTACGATGGCGCCGTTGGCTATGCGCGCTGATGTTGGGACACCGCGCGTAATAGTGGCTGCATCGCCACCAGCAGTGAAGCCGCCCACGGCCAGCGAACCTTGTGCAACAGAGTAGACTTCTCCGTCCGCACCCATAAGCGGTGTGACGAGCAATGTGCCGCCTTGCAAGCTGTTGGCGTCACCCAGCGCACTGATGTTGACGTCCATGCGGCTGCCTTGTGCCGCGAAGGGTGGTAAGTTTGCAGTGACGATAACGGCTGCAACATTTGCAGTTTTCAAATTTGAGTCCCGAGTGTTGACGCCGAGACGTTCTAACATTGCTGTCAGGCTTTGAAGTGTGAAGGGGGCATTGTTGAGCGTATCGCCGGTGCCATTAAGACCCACGACTAATCCATATCCGACGAGTAAGTTTTCTCGAATGCCCTCAACGTCCGCAATATCTTTAATGCGGGACGTCGCTTGCGCGGGTGTCGCCTGCATCAGCATTGCTGTGGCGATGATAAACATTCGCGCTATCGAAGTTGTTTTGTTCAGAAAATGTAAAATCGTATTTCTCACTTTACTCTCCGGGGTATGCCCATACCTGGTTGCCTCTAACTAAGCGAAACTTGTGCCAAGTGGTTCTGAGGCAAACTCTGTTTTTTAAGCGGCTGAAAACGTTGGGCAATTCTATTTCCATCCCCAAAACCTTTAGAAAAGTGAAACGCGCGCTAGGCAAGCATTGGGTGGTGAAATATGTCGGAACGGCAAAACTTGCCGGGCGATTTAGGCGGGGGTAACGCGGGTTAATGGATTTTCATTTAACCGCTTATTAAGCCTGACGGTTCATGGTTAACCCGTAGCCAAGAAAGTGTCTTGGCAGCATTTGAGGCTAAGACTATGAGAGTGAATACAACACACCAATCAACATCTATCGCGCGCAAAGGGCCTGTCCCTGGCGGTGCGAATGGTGGTGCCGTGTTCTCTCTGTCTGCCCCAACGAGTGCTCCAGCTCCGGCTCGAACCCGCGCAAGCGTCTCGATTACGTCGCTGACATCTTTGCTGGCTGTGCAGGGGGCTGAAATCGTTGATGACGCGACCACTGCGCCAAAGCGTGCTGTGGCACGCGCAGAAGACATGCTGGATGCTCTTGATGACATCAAAGTGGCTATGTTGGCGGGTGATTTACCTAGCGGTCAGTTGAGCAAATTGATCAAACTTGTTGAGTCGGAACGCGGAAATTTTGCTGATTCTGAGCTAAATGGCGTTCTAGATGAAATAGATTTGCGTGCTCAAGTGGAACTTGCCAAGCTTGGTCAATAGCTAACCCATTGAAAATTATAACGTTTACTATAAGTCACTGAAAGTTGTCACACTTTTGGTTGAATGCGGGCTGTTGAGAATTTATCTACAGACACTATACTCCTGCGCAAATCCGGGGGGTGTCGAGTGGAGGAGATCTGTAGTCCTATGGGTGATACACTACCAGTTGGCTTTACGCCGTCAGATGACGAGCCATTCATGAATGAGCGACAGAGGGAATATTTCCGTCAGAAGCTCATCGGGTGGAAAGAAGATATTTTGCGCGGATCGCGTGAAACGCTTCAGCATTTGCAAGATGATTCAGGTCAGCATCCTGACGTCGCCGATAGAGCTTCTTCGGAAACGGAGCGGGCTTTGGAGTTGCGCACGCGGGACCGCCAGCGGAAATTGATTTCTAAAATTGATTCCGGTTTAGAGCGGATCGAGAATGGCACTTACGGTTACTGCGAAGAAACCGGAGACCCGATTAGCCTGAAACGGCTTGATGCTCGGCCAATCGCCACGCTTTCGTTGGAAGCTCAAGAACGGCACGAGCGCCGCGAGAAAGTCTATCGCGACGATTGATGGATTTTATTTCGAACACATCAAATTAAAAAAGGCAGTTCCTGGGGGAACTGCCTTTTCTTTTGCCTCCGCCAAGTCTGGGGACCGGGGAGGTCATTCTGGGTTTTAGTCTATTGTATGTTCTTTACTGGCGCTCCTTTAGGAATTCTTGGGTGTCGGAATGGGGTGTATCGGTTGACTTAGAACGGCATCAGGATGTCATAGACTTGTTGGCCGTAGCGCGGTTGCTGAACATCAGTGATATGGCCGCGACCACCGTAGGAAATGCGTGCTTCAGCAATCTGGGTGTGCTGAATGGTATTGACGGCGGTAATGTCTTCTGGACGGACAACACCGGCGATGAGAAGTTCGCGCACTTCAAAGTTCACGCGTACTTCTTGACGGCCTTCAATGACCATATTGCCATTTGGTAGAATTTGTACAACGACGGCTGCGACAACCAATTCGATTTCTTCTTTGCGGTCAACGGAGCCGGTCCCTTGAGAGGAGCTGTTGCTGGTCGCACCGACGAGGGTTGCGTTGTTTACGGCGTCGGGTAGGATTTTCCCTAGCGACGCCTCGAAGCCAAGCAAGTTGTCCAAGCCGGCATCTTCGGAGTTTGCGCGTGAACGGTTGGAGGTATTTTCAACTTCTGCTTTGTCTGCGATGTTGATGTTGACCGTCAAGATATCTCCGATACGCGACGCACGCTGATCTTTAAAGAATGCGCGCGAGCCTGATCTCCATAGAGAATTTGATTCGAAGACCACTGGCTTTGCCGCAGGCATTGGCATGGATACCGGTCTGTAACCGGGTGTTGTTTGTGGGTTTTCAATCGGAGAGAGAGGCGGTGCGTTTCCGACTTGAGATAATTTGTCCAAGGACGAACACCCAGCAAGAGCGACCGTTAGAGCAGAGAGAGCTAGTGCGCGTGAACGTAAGTTAGATTTTGGTAACATTGTTTTCTTGGACATAGCAGCCTCATAAGATCTGAAGAACGGTCTTGAATATGAAAAGTGGAAGAAATAAGGGTGCCTAGGATTGATGCACGTCGCTAATTTCAAGAGGGGCAATTGGCTCAATACGTGCTGAATTAGGGCCCATGACAATGGCTTGAATTTTTTGGCCAGAACGATCATTGATCAATGTAATCACGTCCCCAATTCCGGCATCGCTTAGGGCGCGCCCTCGCGAAGCGAGGGACATTGGGCCAACGTTGTAATGAATGGTCACCAAATCATTTTTGGTGATGACCATCGGCAATTCAACTTCATTGATACGCACTGGTGCGTTCATTCGGATGGCACGACGAGGGGTCATGCCGACCAAATGGGTTTGGTCAGTAATCATATTTGGCGCGATGCGTTTGACGGGCATGCGCACAAAGTTGATATCTGTCGCTTTGATGGCATCACCAGTAGACACTTGTCGAGATAGGACGGGTACTTCCATGGCGGGGTAAGCTTTGCCTTCGACACGGACGAGTGGTGCATTCAAATCATCGGCGGGCGCTTTTACAATGGCGGCGAAGCGTCCGGTGCGCGCGTTGAAAGAAAGGCGCTCGACTTTGGCGGTTGGCAGGACGTCCTGCGCAGTGAAAAGGCGATTGGTGCCTGAGCTTAGATCAATTTGCAGTGTCGCACCGACGGGCATATCTAGGTAGTGATCTTCGAGGGAGGCGGCCAGCGCATTTGTCAGAACTTGATGGGGAACAAGCTTGCCTGTGCGGTGGATGGCGATGCGGGTTGCCGGTGTTCGGTTTGTCCACTTTACGCCATTTGAACGGGCCATATAGGCCACTTTTGATACGGAGATTTCTTCAACGCGTCCTGGTGCTGGCGCATCGACTACAATGATTGAGGCGGCGGCACCTGCGCCTTCAAACAAATCTCCTAGGGTGACGCTTGGACCTTCAACGGTAATACGGTTTCGCAGTTGGGCCGCACCGGCCGGCCCTGCAGACATAAGAATACTTAGAGCGACGGTTGCCACACTAACGCTTTTGATGCGCTTTGATTTTTGTGCGGTGTTGGTCATCTTTGCTTTTGTCCAAATATTCATGAGGCCACTCACTTTTGATTTTCTTGCAGTGTTTTTGAAAACGAATGCTACGAGGAAAAACTCTTAGCGAAGGTTTGAGGTCACAGACATCATTTCATCGCTGGTGGTGATTACTTTTGAATTCATTTCGTAGGCACGTTGGGCTGTGATCAAACTTGTGATCTCCGCCACAGAGTCTACGTTTGAGGTTTCCAAATAACCTTGCAGCAAGCTGCCATAGCCGGTGCCGCCAGGATTGCCTGTGCTACCCGATCCACTGGCTACCGTTTCCATATATAGATTGTCCCCAATTGGGCTGAGGCCTGCGTCGTTTTGGAAAATGGTGAGATCAATGGTTCCAACAGTTGTTGGCGTTGTTTGTCCGTCTAAGGTTACTTCGACATCGCCGGTCGCATTAATGGAAATGCTTGTCGCGCCCTCTGGGATGGTGATGCCTGGTTGCAGGACATAACCGTCACTGGTGACCAATTGGCCGTCAGGGCTCCGATTGAAATTACCGGCGCGTGTATAAGCATCATCGCCATTTGGCATTTGAATGTGAAAAAAGCCGTTGCCTTGAATGGCCAAATCCAATGGGTTCTCTGTGTTATCAAAGTTGCCTTGAGACATGACGCGGTAGACAGAACCAGTTTGCACACCCATACCAATTTGAATGCCTGTTGGAACAACTGTTCCTGCATCCGAAGAGGAAGAGCCCGCGCGGCGCAAATCTTGATAGATAAGATCTTGGAATTCAGCGCGTTGGCGTTTGAAGCCGGATGTGCTCATGTTGGCGATGTTATTTGAAATAACCTCGACGTTAAGTTGTTGGGCTAACATTCCGGTAGATGCGATGCTTAGCGACTGCATGGGCTGTTCCTTCCGAGTAATTCTGTGAAGCGTTTGCTTCGAATTTGATAAATAATGTTGAACGAATACGACTAATGATGCGGTTTAGGCTTGTTGACCCGCGATGGCGGATATGGCCTTTCGCTTCATGTCTTCGGCTGTTTCAATCATTTTGTTGGCGGATGTGTAGGAGCGCAGGACTTCGATCATGCTGGTCATTTGCTCGATGGCATTGACGTTTGATGATTCAAGCGCGCCTTGAATAATCGTGCTTGCTTGTGCCGGTTGGGCTTCTTCGTTCGTTTGGAGAAGGTTGTTGCCGACTTTACGCATTTCACGTGGGTTCTCGAAAGTCATGACGGCGAGTTTTCCGCGCGAACCACTGTCGGTTGAAATGGTGCCGTCAGAGGCCACAACAATGGCGCCGTCTTCCGCTGTAAAGGAGATGGGTGCACCACCGTCGCTTAAGACGAGGCCGCCGTCAGGGGTCGACAATTGGCCTTCTGCATTGAGTTGGAAGTGGCCATTGCGTGTGTAGAAGGTGCCGTCGTCAGTTTCAATTTGAAAAAAGCCGGCACCCGATAGAGCAAAATCAAGGGTGTTATCTGTTGTGGTGAGGCCGCCATCTGTCATGTTGCGATACATGCCGACGTCGCTGACGAAAGAAAGTTTGCTGTCTGCAGAATCTTGTCGTGCGGTGGGCATGATAAATTCTTCAAAGACAGGCGTCTCTTCTTTGTAGCCGACGGTGTTCATATTCGCGAGATTGTTCGCGATCACATCCATCTCACGTCTTAACGTCATTTGACGGCTTAAGCCGATCAGTAATGAGTTTTCCATCTTCGAACCCCAGTTCTGTTGTCGTCACCGTCCCCAGATGACAGCGGCGAAAGCGCCACTTCATTGCCCCCCAGGGCAGGTGTGCTTTCACAGGGAAGGGTATTGCAGGGTCTGTGCCAAAACAAAAAATCAATAAAATCAATGAGTTACGGTAGATGTGCGGGGGGAATAAGGCGCACAGGGCAGGGATGACCCGGCAAAAAGTGCCGCTTTTTGCGCAGGCATTAACAATTTTGCCCAATCTGTGTGGAAAAAAAGGTTTCGTTAACCACATTCGGTCAATATTTACAGCATCTTATGGAGTAGTCCGTCCTTAAAGGCGTAGAGGCTGGACGAAGAATTGACGATTTGGGTGCGCTGTGAGGCGATGTTGAACAGCAAATGCTTAAGGGGTTGATATGAGCGATACTGATGTAGATGGAACGGGTGAGGACGGCGGCAAAAAAATGCTGTCAGGAAAAGTGCTCATTCTTTTTATTGTTCTGCCTCTATTGCTTCTTGGCGGTATTGGCGGAGCGGTCATGTTGTTTACCGGTGGTGACGGGGCTGTTGCTGAGGGCGAAGAGCGTAGCGCTTCGGGACCTACGGTTGAGCCTGTCTTTTATGAGCTCCCTGAATTTTTGGTAAACCTCACCACATCTGGCAATGCGACGCGTTACTTGAAAATGCGTGTCTCGATTGAGCTCCATGATCCGGAGGATGTTGCTAAAATGGAAGCTGTCTTGCCGCGTGTGTTGGACGGGTTTCAAACCTATTTGCGCGAGTTGCGCCCAGAAGATTTTGAAGGCTCGACCGGTATGTTCCGATTGAAGGAAGAATTACTGCGTCGGCTTAATATTGCTGTTGCTCCCATTCAAGTGCACGACGTGCTTTTTAACGAGGTCATTGTTCAGTAAAGCCTATGGCTTTCTGGGTGGCGGGATGATCCTATGATTGATGATGATGATGTAGACCAAGAAGCAATGGCCGCCGCGTGGGGCGAGGGGGCTGATGATGACTCGTCGGAAGACGAGGGCTCTGAAAGTGCGTCTGGTAACGGCGATGAAGATGACGTTGATCAGGATGCGCTAGCTGCTGAATGGGGTATTGGCGCAGAAGATGAAGACGGTGACGCCGACGGTAATGGGGCTGATGATGAAGCTGAGATGAGTAGCTCAGGTACGTCTGAACGCGTTTTGAACCAAGACGAAATCGATAGCCTTCTTGGCTTTGAGGCGGAGGAAAGTGAAGGGGAAGATCGCAGCGGTATTCGGGCGATCATCAATTCGGCACTTGTTTCCTACGAACGTCTGCCGATGTTGGAAATTGTCTTCGATCGGTTGGTTCGGTTGATGACAACGTCGTTGCGGAATTTCACCTCTGATAATGTTGAGGTTAGCTTAGACAATATTTCCTCCATTCGCTTTGGCGACTATCTAAACTCCATTCCCTTACCCGCTATTCTTTCCGTTTTCCGGGCTGAGGAATGGGATAATTATGGCCTCTTTACGGTCGACTCTAATTTGATCTACTCCATTGTAGACGTGCTCCTGGGGGGGCGCCGGGGTACTGCGGCGATGCGGATTGAGGGACGTCCTTATACGACCATCGAGTTGAACCTTGTGCAGCGGATGATTGAAGTTGTGCTTGCTGATGCGCGGGCCGCTTTTGAGCCATTGTCTCCGGTGAATTTTCAATTGGACCGGATGGAAACAAATCCTCGCTTTGCCGCGATTGCACGATCTGCGAACGCCGCTATTCTGGTGAAGCTACGCATCGATATGGAAGATCGCGGTGGGCGCATTGAAATGCTGCTGCCCTATGCGACGCTTGAGCCTATTCGTGAGCTTTTACTGCAAATGTTTATGGGTGAGAAGTTCGGGCGTGACTCGATTTGGGAAAGTCACCTTGCCACAGAGCTTTGGTCTACCAAAGTGCAGCTCGACGCTGTTCTTGACGAGCAAGAAATGAGTTTGCGCGAAGTAATGAACTTGGAAGTGGGGCAGACGGTTCTGTTCAATAGTGGACCAAATGATCCTGTGCAAATGCGGTGTGGAGGGATCCCATTGGTTTCGGGACGCCTTGGCCGTATGGGCGCTAATGTTGCTGTGCGGATGAATGAGAGCTTGCGCGATCTGCGTGGGCGCGGACAATCCTCCAACACTAATGAAGACAGTGATACGAAAGGGGTAGACGCATGAGCGGGTTTCCTTGGAGCATGCTGGTTGATTTGGTGGCGATCGCTTTGTTGGGCGCCACGGTATTTTATTGCGTGCTTCTTGATCGTCGTCTTCGGGCTATGCGCGAAGGTCAAGACGGTCTGAAAGATACAATCCATACACTCAATGAAGCGTGCGACCGAGCCGCTATGAGCGTGCGTAACCTATCTGGGGCTACCGAGCAGGTGGATGATGAGTTGGAGCGCCGCCTTGAACGGGCCCGCGCACTGGCTGATGAACTGGGGATGATTTTAGAATCCGGTAATAATCTGGCTGATCGACTGACGGGGGCTTCTACTGATGCTGTGCGCCGTGCTTCAACGCCGGTTGACTTGCGTTCAAATTCCTCGGCTGCACCACGTCATGCGGCACCGAACCGTGCTGCATTAGATGATGTGATGCCGAAAGGGATGGATCTTTCAGCGCCGGACCCCGTAGAGCCTAATGAAAGCGCGAGTGATGCGCTGCGCCGTTCCCTCGATGATGGGGTAGAGCGGGGCGGTATGCCGCCTGAGCTGGAAAAACAATTGCTAGATACATTGCGCCGCGCGCGCTGAGGAAATGATCGTGAAATTTTTACAGAGTGCTCGAGTGCGAAACAAGTTGAGACTGCTGCCAGCGGTCATTTTGTTTGCGTTTATTCTGATGATTTCTAAGATTTTTACTGTCGGGCAGGACGTAACGGATATTTTTTCTACGCAAGGAGCTTCGGCTGCATCCCAAGAGACATCCGCAGGAGACACGGCTGCTGTTGAGGCCGGTTCTGGGAGTAGTGCCGAGGAAGATGCCGAAAAGAGACCTCATGGGGGCGTTTCGGGGCCGATCGAGGCCGGGCAGATGGTGCCTAAAGGGTCTATGGTTGGCTTTACACCCGAACTTGAAATGTCAATGGCGGAGCGAAAGCTTTTGCAAAATTTGTCCGTGCGTCGGGCTCAATTAGATAAGCGTGAGCGTGGGATCGCCATGCAAGCTAATTTGTTGAAGGCGACGGAAGCGCGGATTGAAAAACGCATCGATGAGCTGAAAACACTTCAGGCTCGGATCGAAAGCTTCTTTGGGGAAGAAGAAGAGGGCAAGAAAGATCAAATTGCCTCTTTGGTGATCATGTATTCATCCATGAAACCGAAGAGCGCTGCTCGTATTTTGGAGCGCTTGGATCTGGATATTTTGGTGAAGGTCGTCAGAGGTATGAGCGAGCGGAAAGTGGCGCCCATATTGGCTGCGATGGACCCTGTCGCGGCGCAAGAATTGACGGTCGAGCTTGCTGCGAGCGCTGAATTGCCGAGTGATTTTCGCGATTTGCCGATTTTGCAAAAAGGTCGGCTTTAGATCTCTAAATCACTGTTTCTCTACGACTTTATCACGGTGACCGCATGATAGTTAATCTCGAATTAACTCTGCTCCCGGTAAACTTTATCAAATTTTGGGCTCAAAGATTGTGTGGCCACTTGAGACTGAGTTTCCTTTGATATCGGAAGCACTGTTTGAGGTCTGATCACGATTATCTCAGTTTGAGTGGGTCTGTTAGGGATGGGTGAGAGAGGCGTAATCTGTGGAACAGTTGCCGACCCTGAATGTAGGGCAGCATAACGGACAAGTCGGAGCGACCCGTACACCCTCTCGTGGTGAACGGATGGGTGTGCTTGCGCCTGAAATGGTATCTGGTCTGGGACGTGAAGTAGGTTTAGCTCAGTCTATCCACATGCAACAATTGTCACTTTTTCTGCTCCTTTTTACGTTCTTTGTCGTCCTAACGGCCAAAGCGGATTTCGATGTGGGTCGGACTGGTGCTGTTTTGGGCGGTGTGCATCTGGCCTTTGGCGGCAAGGTCGGCGTGATTGCGCGCGATGATGTTTCGTCCTATCAGGACCCGGCGTTCGCACCCGAAGACTTGCTCCCGCTTGATCCTCTTTTTGAGAAAGAACTTGAAGTTTTTTTTGCTGAAGCAAAAAAACTAGGCGGTTCGGCTCAAAATAGTCAGCGCCCGGAAATTGAACTGTCAGCAGAGATGATATATCTGAGAGGCTCAGCGGCCTTGTTGCCAAAATGTGATGGCTTTGTAGGTGAAATGGCGAAAGTCCTGGCAGACCGACACGCATTGCAACGTCAGATTTCCATTCTAGTGAGAGCCTCGACCCCTGCCTTAGCGTTGGCGCGGGCGCGTTCCTTGTCGCGGGCTCTTGTGCAAGCTGGTGCACCGGTCGACGGTGTGGTGAGTGAAGTTTCACCTGAAAGTGGTGATGTTATTACCCTGCGCTTCTTTCGAGTGAAGGGGACACCTGTATGACTAAAACGCCTTCTTTGAATGGCTTGATATCCGTTCCCCCCGCTACAGCGACGCTTGGTGATGAAGCTGAAAGTGCGACCCCTCTTTGGCTTGTCACTTTTGCCGACCTTATGGGCATATTGCTTGTGTTCTTCGTTCTGATTTTTTCTATGTCAAAACCTGAAGGTGGTTCTTGGTCATCGATCTTTCCAAATTCCTTGACGAATTCTTCTGTGCAGGCCCAGAAATTGTTGTTGGCAGATGATAAGTCGGCCACAAATGACGCCGGCAAGGTGTCGAAGGCCAATTTGGATTTGGGGTATTTGGCGCACGTTCTGGCACAAAGGGGTATCACAACAGGTGGTGGTCCGGGTCCTATTGGGTTTAGGCAAAGCTACCGCGGTCGGTCGTTACTGCTCTCCCAGTCTGCCGCTGGCATGTTTGTGACGTTTACCGGTGAATTGACCTTGCCAGCGCAAACAGCTCTGTCAAACTTTGCGGGTGTGATGGATAATGTGGGCAATCGATTGACAGTTGTGATTGCGATTTCATCGGCTGAAAGTGATGAGCCTTGGCGGCTGGGTCTGCTACGGGCGCAGGGTGTTAGTCAGTATTTGGAACATGTTGGCTATGAAGGCGGTGTAACGCTTGTGACAAAAACAGTTTCAAATGGGCCGGGATTGATCGAATTGGTGATTGCGCCACGGCAGGAGACAGCTACATGAGACACCTACGCTCTGCCTTTATGGTGTTATCCTTGGCACTCAGCTTTTCGGTGGTGAGCCAACTGCCAGCGTCTGCAGCGACAGCGCTCGATACTGTCGCCAGTCAAGAACAGGGTTACGGACGTATTGTCTTCAAGTGGCCTGCTGTGTCGACGGCGGATTTGTTGGCGGATCCTGATATCCAAGAACTTCCAGCTTATGATGCTGTGGTTGCCGCAAATGTTTTGGTGTTGACGTTTGAGAAACCCTTCGATGTGGATATGAAGGGATTGTTGCGCCAAATGCCGAGTTATTTGGCTTTGGTGCGTCGTGACCTAGACGGCAAGACTTTACGTTTGGCGATGAAATCGAATTATCAAGTAAACACGCAAGCGGCGGGGAGCGACCTCTATCTAGATTTGCTTCCGGCCAATTGGCAGGGACCTTTACCTGGCGTGCCTGAAGAGGTTGTCACCGCTCTTGCAGAGCGCGACGAAGCGTTGAAATTGGCTGCTGAAGAAAAAGTTCAATCGTTGGAGATTGCTGAGCCTATCCAGAGCGTGGATATGCGAATTGGCGAGCATGAAAATTTCACGCGGCTGGTGTTCGATTGGGGGCAGCCTGTACTCTATACCATGGCGCAACGGGGCAACCGTGCGACAATCACTTTTGACCGGTCGGCTGTCTTATCCTTAGCTCGACTTCGCGTTGACCCTCCAAATTTTATTACTTCAGCGACTTCATTTGAAAAAGATGGACGACTAACAGTTTCAATTGACATGCCCCCTGGCGTGGTTGCGAGTGATTTCCGCGAAGACCTTTCCGTTGTTATGGATTTCTCTAATGCTGATGGTGCTGCAGCTGCTGCGCGGCAGGCATCGAGGGCACCGAAACCTTCTGGTGAAGCGATTGTGAAACCGGATGCCGTCGTCAAGACAACCTCTCAAGCAGATGTTGAGGAGCGCGGCGTGAATTCTAAGGCGGCGTCTGCGACGGATCGCAGTGGGCCGAAGGATATCAAATCTGGCATTGCCGAGACTGTATCGCTTCCTCATGAGGATGTGCAGACGACAGATGCAGGAGAGGTTGTTCCAACTGGGCCCGCCAAAGTTCAAGTAGATGTTCTGGGCAGTAGTGTTCGGTTGACGTTCCCTTGGGCAGAGCGTGTTGGCGCGGCAGTGTTCCAACGAGCTGGTAAAGTGTGGATGGTGTTTGACACGACAGATGGGGTTGACCTCTCGGACATCGATCAAGCAACACGGCTTCTGATCGGCGACCCAGAAATTGTTCCTGTCGATGATGCAACCATTGTTCAGTTTTCCCCTCGGGACCGGGTTTTGCTGACGGCAAGTGAAAAGGGGCGCAGCTGGATTGTCACTCTTGGAGATGTGATTATAGCGCCTACGCGGGCTGTAACGTTGAACCGAGGTTGGGCAGAAAATGGGGAGGCGAAAGTCTCTCTTGATCTGCGAGGCCGGGGACGTGTGCACTGGGTGCGAGATCCTGAAGTGCGAGACGTGCTGGCGATTGTGACCGCGAACGGCCCAGGCCAAGGTTTGGTGGCGCCGCGTAACTTTGTTGAATTCTCCGCTATGGCGACGACCCAAGGTTTGGTGTTTGTGCAACTAGCTGATGATCTTTATGTCCGGGCGCTGGCAGATGAAGTTATCGTTTCGCGTGGTTCAGGATTGACCTTATCGGCGGCAAATGCGGCTGAGTACGGGAAACAGGGGCAGCGCGACTTTAATATGGGTGATCCGGGCAAGATGGATTTTGCGCGGTGGCGGGAAGTGCCCGGCGACAATTTTTTCGCACGGCGTCAGTACTACCAAAAGATGCTTGTCGACCGGGATGGGGACCCCATTGAAACCACCATCCGGTATGCTCAATTTCTGATGAGTTACGGCCTTGCTAGTGAGACTTTAGGGTTGCTTCGAAGCTTGTCGCGAAAACATCCAGACGTTCTGATCGAGCCAGCCTTTAAGGCATTGCGTGGGGTGGCCAGTTATCAACGTGGGCACCTTGAAGAAGCGATGACGGATCTATCAGAACATGCGTTGCTGCGTGACCCGCATGCAGCATTGTGGCGTGGTGCCATCAATGCTGAACTGGGCCGTTGGCGCGAAGCACGTGCAGATTTTGCGCGGGCAAAAAATTCATTTGAAGAATATGAACCTGACTTTCAAGCTCTGTTCCGCGTGCGGGCTGCTGAGTCTGAACTGTCGGCGGGGGACCTGCCTTCTGTTGCCTATAACCTGAACCAAATTCCAAATGGCGTTGAAAGTATACGCTATCAATTGGAGCGGGACATGGTGCGAGGACGTATGTTTGAAGCGGCCAACCGCACAGATGAAGCATTAGAAAAATACGAGCGGGTGATCCAAGCACATTACCGGCCTGTTTCTACGCGTGCGCGACTATCTAAAGCTAGGCTGCAGCACAAGAATGGTTTGATCGATGATGAAGGACTTGAAATTGAACTCGAACGATTAAAGTTTGCATGGCGTGGTGATGACCTAGAGCTTGCTATTCTTGAGCAACTCGCGGAAATGAAATTGGCGCGCGGGAAAACCAAAATGGCTCTTCACATGATGCGGAAAGCCGTGAGCCATTATCCTAATACCGAACGGGGGCGCCGGATGGCGTCGCGGATGACAGAGATCTTTACCGACCTCTTTTTGTCCGGCGGGGCTGACCACATGGATTCAGTTGAAGCCTTGGCGCTTTATTATGATTTCCGTGAACTCACACCAATTGGGCGAAGGGGAGATGCAATGATCCGCCGGTTAGCTGACCGTCTGGTTGATGTAGATTTGTTGGGCCAAGCTGCTGAATTGCTACAGCACCAAGTTGACCATCGTTTGCGGGGTATCGCGCGGGCACAGGTTGCGACCAAACTTGCTTTGATCAGATTGATGGACCGTCAGCCTGAACAAGCTCTCGCGGCCATTCGAGGTAGTCGCCAGTCGTTGTTACCGGCAGATTTGGCATTGCAACGGCGTTTGATGGAAGCCCGTGCATTGGCCGAGCTTGGATTAGAAGATCATGCTTTGGAACTTCTTGAGGAACAAGACGGCAAGGAAGCTCAATTGCTTAGGGCTGATGTGTTGTGGAGTTCCCAGCAATGGGAGAAATCAGGTGTCCAAGTTGAGAATATGCTCGGGCGTATATGGGCCTCTGACGAGCCTTTGATGGAGACGGACCGCTCGTTGGTGATGCGGGCGGCGATTGCCTATTCATTGGCAGATAATCCGGTGGCCTTGGAACGGCTTCGCAAAAAGTACGGTGAGAAAATGAGGGCCAGCGAAGATAGCACCAGTTTCTCCACTGTGACGGAGCCCATCGAGCGCCAGGGGGTGGAGTTTCGCGCTTTGGCCCGTGAAATTGCCGGGGTGGATACGTTGGACCGGTTTATCAACAGCTTCCGGGAGCGATATGACCTCACTGAAGGGGCGACGGCGATCAACTAATCGGACTTACAGCCATGTTGGATAAAGCATAGGCTTTAACCTGTTCATTTATTCAGGGGAAAGTCTGTGAATTATTTTCTATCTTGTATTACAACAAATTATGTCGGGTTTTCAGGCCGTGCTCGGCGAGCTGAATATTGGTATTACACACTTTTTGTCGTCATCATTGCCATCGGTGCCAATTTGATAGATTTCGCCATAACTAAACCGGGCGAATTGGGCATATTATCGATTGTTGCTGCTTTGGCTTTTTTCCTACCAGGTATTGCTGTTGGGGTTCGCCGTTTCCACGACACCGGTCGCTCGGGCTGGTGGATGCTTATCCCTCTTATCCCTATAATTGGTTCAATTGTACTGCTGGTTTTCTTCGTGTTCCGTGGGGATGAGAACTAAAATGAGTATGGACCAAACCCTATTGGGGGCGGTGATCATGGCGAGGTGTTTAAATAGGCAGTAGCCTTGTGACACAAAAGCCCGCTAGAGATATCTAGCGGGCTTTTTGCTGCGTAAATTCCGGATGTCTGGCTATAAGCCGAAACTTTGGACCAGACTGCCGGTGATCAAATGCCATCCATCCACCAGCACAAAGAAGATCAGTTTGAAGGGGAGGGAGATCATAATCGGGGGTAGCATCATCATCCCCATAGACATCAGGATTGACGCAACAACCATGTCGATGATGATGAAAGGCAGGAAGACGAGGAAGCCGATTTCAAAGGCGCGCCGTAGCTCGCTGATCATAAAGGCGGGCACGAGGACATGAAGCGGTGTGTCAGCAACTGTGTCGGGCATTTCAGCACGTGCCAAATTGACGAATAACTCCAGGTCTTTCTCTCTGACTTGAGAGAGCATGAAGACACGGAAAGGGGCGGCTGCGCCATCAAAGGCTTCGGCCATTTCCATCTCTTGGTTCATTAACGGTTTGACGCCGTCTTCATAGGCTTTTTCGAAAACGGGCATCATGACAAAGGCCGTGAGGAAAAGAGCTAGGGAGATGATGACGGAGTTTGGAGGCGATTGCTGAACACCCATTGCGGTCCGCAAGAGGGAGAGCACGATGACGATGCGCACAAAGGATGTCACCATGATCAAAATGGACGGTGCCAAGCTCATGACAGTGACTAGAAGGATGATCTGTACGACACGGTCTGTTAGGCCGAAGCCTTCCGCAAAGTTGACGGTGACACTTTCTGCCAAGGCCGGTGTGGCCATGAGAGTGACGATCATGAAGAGGGCGGGTGCTAGGTATTTCTTGTAGGCGTTCATGAGGCAGTCCGTTCACGGATAAGGCTTACAACACGGTTCATTTGAGCCAAAACAGGGCTGCCAATTTCTCTGGTTGTGGGTTTTCCATCGACTTTAACTCCAGCAATTTGCTGGGTCTTAGGGGTGATGGGTTGTACGACAGGTTGCATGGCATCAAAGCCGCCCTCAATGGTCATATCGGTTTCGCCCACGAGAAGAAGGTGCTCTTTGTCATCGCGGCGGATCAATATCAGTTTGCGTTTGGCGTCGAGGTTGAGCGTTTCGATGACCGCAAGACGTTTGTTATTTTCGGTGGCGCCGATCTGTGGTGTCAGACCCATGCGGCGTGCGCCCCATGCGCAAACGAGGATCAGTCCGATGATGAATCCAAAGGCCGCCACAAAACGAAGATAGTCTGAATACTCCATCACCCGATGCTCACTTTTTGCCGGTGCAGTGTTTCACTTGTTAATGAGTCTGCGTCCCGGTTTGGGAATTCCTAGGCACATTTTTCCCCCTACATGCTTAAGAAGAAGTTAAACTTGAGGCATTCCCTCAAAAAACTTGGTGACTCATTTATTAATTCGTTAAGACAATGTTTAGGGGTGTAGGTCATATTTGCCTACATAGCTGCTCAAGGATTGCGCGGCCCTTGACGTTCCCTTGCTCTTGGACGGAGAAATGGAACGGTGTTTGGCGAAGAGGTAGCCCCATGATTGTGAGTGATATTCCACTTTTTGGGATGATTAAGGATCGGATGCATTGGTTGTCTGAACGCCAAGGGGTGTTGGCGCAGAACGTTGCGAATGCAGATACGCCGGGTTATGTGGCGCGCGACCTTAAGGAACTTGATTTTGGCACGATGGTTGAGAGCGCCCAAATCGGCAAGATGAACATGGCGCAAACGCGCGCGGGCCATCTCTCCGGGAGTGCTGCGGGAACCTCAAGCATGAAAGAAGTGAGGAGCCCAGACTCTGAAACTTCTCCGACGGGCAATGCGGTTGTCTTGGAAGAACAGATGGTCAAAGTGGCGGACACACAGTTGCAATACGACACAGCGACGGGGCTTTATTCCAAAAGCATGAGCATTCTCAAGACGGCTTTGGGCACTAATCGTTAGGTGCGCGCAGAGCTTGCGTGATTTGAAAGGATTGATTTAATGGATTTGATGACATCAATGAATATTGCGGTGTCTGGTTTGAAAGCTCAAGGCGGACGCATGCGCGTGATCGCTGAGAACATCGCCAACGTGAACTCCACCGCACAAACTCCTGACGGAGATCCGTACCAACGTAAGATTGTGACGTTTGAACAGGAGTTGGACAAAGAGCTTGGAGCGATGACCGTTAAAGTTGGCAAGCCTGCGCTTGATAAATCTGACTTCGGTAAGAAGTTTATGCCTTCACATCCAGCAGCAGATGAAAATGGCTATATCAAAACCCCCAATGTTAACGGGTTGATTGAGTCCATGGACATGCGCGAAGCGCAGCGTTCCTATGAAGCCAATCTGAGTGTCATTCAAACCTCGCGTAGCATGGTCACTCGGACCATTGATCTGCTGCGTCGTTAAAGGGAGCATTAAATAATGGCTATTCCAGCTTCAGTTGCACTCAATGCATATGCCAGCGCTGCCCAATCGGGGTCTGTTAGTCAGGGTGCCGGCGCTGCGAAATCGGCGCTTGGCGGCGGTGATGAGAGTAGTTTTGGGAATGCCCTTCAAAATGTCATGGATGGCATGATGGAGGCGAGCAAAAAAGGCGAGGCCGAGATGGCTGGCGCTGTTAGCAACCAAGGTAATTTGGTTGATGTTGTCACCGCAGTTTCGGAAGCCGAAGCAACCGTTCAAACCGTTGTGGCTATTCGAGACAAAGTTGTGACGGCTTATCAAGAAATTATGCGGATGCCTATTTAAGGCGTGAGTGGTTAGGGTTTGCGTTTGCAAACTAGGGGGTGTGTATGAATGGTGCTGAAGTTTTAGATCTCTCTCGTGAGGGTATTTGGGTTCTTCTTAAAGTCTCAGGGCCCATGATGTTTGTGGCATTGGGTCTTGGCCTTGTGATTGCGCTGTTTCAGGCGTTGACGCAGATCCAAGAAATGACGTTGGTATTTGTGCCGAAGATTTTTGCGATTTTCATCACTTTGCTCATTACCTTGCCCTTCATGGGTTCGACCTTGTCATCGTATATGACTTTGGTTGCTGATAAAATTGCGACAGGGTAGGGCAGGTTTCATGAATTTTGAACTCTCCCTTTTGCCGCAAGTAGCTCTTTCTTTCATTCTGGTGTTTGCGCGCATTGGGACAATGATCATGCTTATGCCGGCGTTTGGAGAGCGCACGATACCGTCGCAATTCAAATTGACGTTTGCATTGATGTTGTCCGCGGTGATGCTGCCTTTGGTCGCATCGAGTTTTGGTGATGTTCCTTCAAGCCTATTTGGCCTCACTTTTCTTGTTGTTGGTGAGATTTTAACGGGCGGCTTGGTCGGCATGGTGGCCCGTCTCGTTATGGCAACGCTGCAAATTGCAGGCACTGTCATTGCTTTTCAAACAGGCCTCGCCTTCGCGCAAAATATGGACCCAACTCAAGGCGTGCAAAGTGCGTTGGTGGGTTCTTTCATGTCGATGTTGGCCGTGACATTGCTGTTTGTCATGGACTTCCATTATCTATTGATCGCAGCAATGCGGGATTCCTATATTCTTTTTGCACCCGGAGAGATGTTGCCTGCGGGTGATTTTGTGAAGATGGCTGTAGATGTTGTGGCAGGAAGCTTTCAGGTTGCCCTCCAGCTTTCCGCTCCCTTCATTGTATTCGGTTTGATCTTCAATTTGGCCCTTGGCCTGTTGTCTCGTTTGATGCCCCAATTGCAGGTTTATTTTATTGCTATGCCTGCAAATATTTTGATCGGCTTCGCTTTATTCATGATCCTGATGGGATCGATGATGATGTGGTTCCTCAATTACTTCGAGGAAACCATGAGTCATTTCTTAGTGTGAGTAGAGCGTAATCATGGCAGACCAAGACGACAGTGAAAAGACCGAGGAACCCTCCAGTAAAAAGCTTGAAGAAGCCCACAAAAAGGGGGATATGGCCAAAAGCCAGGAGGTAAATACCTGGTTTATCCTATTGGCCGCCGCGATTATCATCGGCTTCAGTGCGCCTGCAATGGCGACAGAGCTGATGAAAAACCTACGGGTTTTTCTGGAAAGTCCACACTCTATTTCAACAGATCCTGAGCATTTGCGGCTTGTTTGGTATGAAGCGGGTCAGATTTTGATGTTGTGTTTGGCGGTTCCTTTTGGTGCCATCATGATAGCGGGGGTGGCGGGCAATTTGGTGCAAAACCCGCCCACCTTCACGACAGAGACCATCCAACCTAAGTTCAGCAAGATCTCGCTTCTGGGTGGGGCTAAGCGGATGTTTTCTGGCAAAAGCTTGATGAATTTTGTGAAGGGCATCCTTAAAATTTCTCTCGTGGGGCTTGCTACTTTTGCCATTGTCTATCCTCAGCGAGATCAGCTTGGTTTGATGGTCAGCATCGACCTGCATGACCTTCTCCCGATCATCCATTCCATGGCCATTAAAATTCTGGGGGCGGTGATTGTGATCATGGGGGTGATTGCGGCAGCCGACTATATGTATGAGAAACATGTGTGGATGCAGAAGCAACGCATGACCATGCAAGAAGTGAAAGACGAACATAAGCAAGCCGAAGGTGACCCGATGGTGAAGGCCAAATTGCGGGCACTTCGACGTCAACGGGGTCAAAAACGGATGATGGCGGCTGTGCCGGATGCGACGGTTGTGGTCACCAACCCGACCCACTTTGCGGTGGCGTTGAAATATGAGCAAGGCATGTTGGCGCCTATCTGCGTTGCCAAAGGTATGGATGCTGTGGCGTTGACCATTCGGGGCATTGCGACCGAGCACAACATTCCAATTGTTGAAAACAAACCGCTTGCGCGTGCCCTTTATGCCCAAATCGAAATTGATGAACCTATTCCTGCTGAACACTTCCAGGCTGTAGCCGAAGTTGTTGGCTATGTGATGCGTCTGCGCTCCAAAATGGCGTGGCGCTCCTAAAAGCCCTGATTTTTTCCGAAACTGGCTTGTTTTTCGCGTTTTTACTCTTCAATGGAGAATAGGAGTTGCGCTGGCGGGCTGGTCACATAACAGTGCTCGAGTAGTTTTTTCGAGACGATTCTTCTCACCAAGAGGCGTTTCAAGTGACCTAGGGCAAAGCGGCTTTTCGATGAGTGACACAGAGACGAAAATTCCAGAACCAAACTTGGACTTAGAGGGAGAGCACGCAGGTGCTCCCAAAGGACTTGGGGCTTTGTCTTTGGGCCGATGGGCGATGCGCGGTGCGGGCCTCGGGGCCGTTACACTCGCTGGTGTTGCTGGTGGTTTGGCGCTTATCGATTTGGAAACCGCTGGTCCTGCTGGTTACCTTTTGGTTGGCGGACTGGCTCTTGCGGGTGCTGCGGCCTTGGCAGCTGTGGCTGCGGGGCGTGGGCGGGCAGGTGGCTTGTCTGCGAACAAAGCCTCGGCACTTGCGCTCTCTGCGCTTGAAGCCATTCCTGATCCTTGTGCGGTTACTGATTGGCGTGGCGGTGTTTTATTTGCCAACCAAGCGTATCGACAATTAGGGCTGGATGAGAATGATCGGCCTATTTCCCTTGAAAGATTGATGGCGGGCGATGACCGGGTGTCGGAAGCGCTTTATCAGTTGGCTCAGGCAGCCCGGCTGGGTTTATCTGATGAGGCAGAGTTACGGTTTCAGCCGCCAGCTGGGCGGGGTCTACGTGTTTATCAGGTCACTGTTCAACCGGTTCATGAACAAGCCAATGGCGGCAGCGGCAAGGGCGCGCTGTGGCATTTGCGCGATGTGACCGGCGAGCGCGAAGCAACAGATGCCGCGCACCGAGAGCAAGGCCGCTTTATCGGATATTTGGACACAGCTCCCTTTGGGTTCTTTTCGGCCCAACCGTCCGGTGTCATTACCTATGTAAATGAAACGCTTGGCACTTGGCTTGCGTTGGACCCGGACCGAATTACGGAACGTGGCTTGGCGTTGAGCGATTTGGTGCAAGGGGATGTTGGGGCGCTGGCGCCCCCTGTCGTGGCTGAAGGAGAGATTGGGCAGCCTGTTCCAGAAGTGCTTGATGTTGACCTTCGGGGACCTGACGGCATTGTCCCTGTTCGTATTGTGCAGTCCTATTCGTACGACGGGCAGGGCGTGCCGATTGCCTCGCGGTCTTTGGTTCTGGACCGGTCGCCGGGAGATAAGGTTGAGGCCCATCTGCGTGATGCTGAAATGCGGTTTGCGCGCTTCTTTAACACCTCTCCCATTGGCATTGTTGTCTTGGACCGTGAGTTGCGCATTGAAAACGTCAACGCCGCCTTTACCGGATTGGTGGGTGAGCAAGTTGCACGGGGTGCTGATTTTACAGCGCTTGCTGTTGCAGAAGACATGGATGATCTTAAAGAGGCGCTTGAGACTGCGGTGCGCAGCACCGGCACTGTTGCCTCTACCGATATTCGGCTGGCGGGTCAGATGGACCGTGTGGCGCATGTCTTTGTCAGCTCTCTTGCGGGGAACGAGGAAGACCAAGGTGGGATTGTGCTTTATCTCATTGATGCGACGGAACAGAAAAACCTTGAAATGCAATTTGCGCAATCGCAAAAAATGCAAGCGGTTGGCCAATTGGCTGGCGGGGTGGCGCATGACTTCAATAATCTACTGACAGCCATCATTGGGTTTTGTGATTTGCTACTCGCGCGCCATAAAGCCGGTGATCCCTCCTTTGCCGATGTGATGCAGATCAAGCAGAATGCGAACCGTGCTGCTAATCTGACACGGCAATTACTGGCGTTTTCTCGGCGCCAAACCTTACGTCCTAAGGTGTTGGATTTAGCCAATGAGCTGGCTGAGCTGTCAAATCTTTTGGCGCGCTTGTTGGGTGAAAAAGTGGAACTTAAAATCGTGCATGGGCGAGACCTGTGGCCGGTGAAGGTTGACCAAAACCAGCTTGAACAAGTGATTATCAATTTGGCTGTGAATGCGCGCGATGCGATGCCGGACGGAGGCAAGCTGACCATTCGGACCGCGAATGTGAGCGAAGAAGATTCACGCGCGCTTGATCATTCTATGATGCCTGATGCTGAATATGTATTGATCGAAGTCAGCGACACTGGGGTTGGCATTCCGCAAGAAAATATGGACAAAATCTTTGAGCCCTTCTTCACGACAAAAGATGTGAACAAAGGAACGGGGCTTGGGTTGTCCACGGTCTACGGGATTGTGAAGCAGACCGGTGGGTTCATTTTCCCATTTTCAACCATGAACAAAGGAACGTCTTTCCGGATCTATTTACCGCGTCATGTGATGGAAGCGGGGGCTGTCATTGAGGCGGACCTTGAGGCTGCAATTGAAGTTGCGGAATCTAAGAAAGACTTAAGCGGGCACGGCACTATTCTTCTGGTTGAAGATGAGGATGCTGTGCGCACCTTTGCTGCCCGCGCATTGCAGTCTCGTGGATATGATGTGCTGGAAGCCGAAGCCGGAGACATCGCCTTGGAGGTCGTTGCAGACTTTGATGGGGAAATTGACTTGGTTGTGTCAGATGTCGTGATGCCCAATATGGACGGTCCAACGATGATCAAACATTTGCGCAAAATACGTCCTGATATTAAAGTCATCTTTGTCTCAGGTTATGCAGAAGACGCATTTGAAAAGAGCTTAGATCCTGATCAAGAGTTCCGTTTTCTGCCCAAGCCCTTCAGCCTCAAACAACTTGCGGGTGCTGTGAAAGAGGCGATTGAAGACGATTAGATGGGAGGCTTCTTTCTCCTCTAAACGTCGCAGATTTTCTGCGTTTTGACACTGATTAACATTCTCGATTTACACTTCCGGCCGAGGTTCTATGCGCGTTCTATATGTTGGTAACTTTAATGAAAAAAGCGATGGTGCGCACTTCTACGACTCCAATCGGAAGTTGGCGAATGGGTTCACGCGCAATGGCCATCAGGTTTATCAATTTAGCGACCGTGACATCGCGCGGTCCTCTAGTTGGTTTGAATCTCGTAAATTTGGTATCATTCCGGCAAATATACGCCTGTTGGAAACAGCCAAACAATTTAGCCCCGATTTGGTGGTTGTGGGACATTCACAGCAGATATTCACGCGCACGCTCAAGCAGATTAAAAAGGCTGTGCCCCATGTGAAAATCGCTGTGATTAATGTGGATGCGATTTGGCAACCCGAAAATGTCGAAAAGATTATGGCGCGGGCAGATGTCGCCGATGCGACTTTTGTGACGACCGCTGGGGCAGGGCTCGATCAATTTGCGCGCAAAAACAATGTCGTGAGCTTCTTTCCAAACGTTGTTGATAAATCAATCGACATATACAGAGCGTTTGAGAATGAGGCGCCAACCTGTCGCCTATTTTATGGCATGGGTAACGCGGCAGCTGACAGCGAGCGCTTCCGTGTCGCTAATCAATTGCTCGATGCGTTTCCGGAAGGCGAGATCGATATTCGCGGCATTCACGGGCGGCGGGGCATCAGCGGGATTTCCTATATGAACCGGCTTGCCACGTCGCGTATGGGGCTGAACTTGAGCCGGCAAGAAGGGCTCGACGAGCCGCTTTATAGTTCTGACCGAATGGCGCAGTACATGGGGAATGGATTGCTGACGTTGATCCACCGACGTGTTGGGTTCGACCAGATTTTCAAAGAAGACGAAATGGCGTTTTATGAAGACTTCGATGATTTGATTAAGAAGGTTGCCTATTTCAACGCTCATGATGATGAGGCCCGTGAAATCGCGAAGAACGGGTGGCGTCGTAGTTTTGAGATTTTTAATGAGCAGTTGGTGGCTAAATACATCACGGAAGTGACCTTCCGCGAGCCGCTGAGTGAAGACTATCAATGGCCTACAAAGCTTCATATGGTTTAGGGGCAGAAATGAGTCTGAGTGCGGGCGCAGTGGGTGCGCATTCATAGGCTTAGTAAGACTTTAAGGAAAAGGGTTGATTTTGGTGAGTCGTGTAAAGCTTTACACTCATCAATGAGAACCTATTAAGAACGAACTCCATTTTTTCCATTTATATCAATGTCTTACAAGGGGCTTGCTAAATGGAACAAAAGCGGTACATTAACCCTCGTTGCGCATTAACCTATGGTGTGAAATAAGGGGATGAAAGATTATGGCGGAGAATGTTGTGAGCCTGCGTGGAAAAAATACTGGTGATAAACAAAAAGCGCTTGATGCAGCGCTTAGTCAAATTGATCGCTCCTTTGGTAAAGGTTCGATCATGCGGCTTGGTAAAGACAAGCAAATTGTAGAGATTGAGAGCATCTCTACAGGATCGCTTGGGCTGGATATTGCTTTGGGCATTGGCGGTTTGCCAAAAGGCCGTGTGGTTGAAATTTATGGTCCTGAAAGTTCTGGGAAAACAACGCTGACGCTACATGCGATCGCGGAAGCCCAGAAAGACGGCGGTATTTGCGCCTTTATTGACGCGGAGCATGCCTTGGACCCGATTTATGCCCGCAAACTGGGCGTGAATTTGGATGAGCTGCTGATTTCGCAACCTGATACAGGTGAGCAGGCGCTGGAAATTACGGATACGTTGATCCGCTCTGGGGCTGTGGATGTGATCGTGATTGACTCTGTGGCTGCGTTGACGCCACGTGCGGAGCTTGAAGGGGACATGGGCGATAGTCTTCCTGGTTTGCAAGCTCGGTTGATGAGCCAAGCGATGCGCAAGCTGACCGCGTCTATTGCTAAATCCAATTGTATGGTGATTTTCATCAACCAAATTCGGATGAAAATTGGTGTGATGTTTGGGAGCCCTGAGACAACGACGGGTGGTAACGCGCTGAAGTTCTATGCGTCTGTTCGTTTGGATATTCGCCGTATTGGTGCGATCAAAGATCGGGACGAGGTTGTAGGCAATCAGACCCGGGTTAAGGTCGTCAAGAACAAGGTTGCTCCGCCGTTCAAGCAGGTCGAATTTGATATCATGTACGGAGAGGGCATTTCCAAAATGGGGGAAGTGCTCGATCTGGGTGTGAAAGCAGGGGTCGTCGATAAGTCGGGGTCTTGGTACTCATACGACAGTACGCGAATCGGTCAAGGCCGGGAAAATGCGAAAACCTTCCTGAGAGAAAATCCAGATATGGCAGAAACCATTGAAAAAGCAGTTCGGGCAGATGCCGGGCTGGTTGTTGATGAGTTCCCAGCCAGCGAAGCCGATAGTGATGATGATGCCAGTGAAGCTACGGCTTAGATGTCGGCTTAGTTGATTTGGACTTCAAAAGAATAGAAACGCTCTTTCCGCAGGGAAGGGCGTTTTTTTGTGGATATGTGAGGAATATTTGACCGTTTTTGGGATAAGTTGGGGTCTATTCGTTTTCCCGGATATGTTGCAATCTTGCCGAATTCCCCTCTGAAACAGGGTCGGAATGGGTGTTTTTCCGGGTTAAGCTTATCACCTTAAACAGGCCCCTTTTTGCAAGCTGGACGAGCAGGCGTGGTTTCAGTAAAAGCAGGGTAGTTTATTGTCTTCTCAGTTATGCTGAGCTTCAAAATAGTACCGCTAATAATATCGGATGACCCCATGACTGGCCTGAACGACATACGCACTAAATTCCTTGATTTTTTTGGGGAGAATGGACACGAGCAAGTGGCGTCGTCCTCTCTTGTGCCCGCGAATGACCCGTCGTTGCTGTTTACGAATGCGGGCATGGTGCAGTTCAAAAATGTTTTCACCGGTGCTGAAAACCGGCCTTACCAAAGAGCGGTTTCCTCGCAAAAATGCGTGCGGGCTGGTGGGAAGCATAATGACTTGGATAATGTGGGTTATACCGCCCGTCACCACACTTTCTTTGAAATGCTGGGGAACTTTTCTTTCGGAGATTATTTCAAAGAAGAAGCGATTTATTATGCGTGGCAATTGATCAATAAGGAATTTGATATTCCCAAGGACCGTCTCTTAGCGACTGTTTATGCTGATGATGATGAGGCCTATGAGCTCTGGAAGAAAATCGCCGGGTTCTCTGATGACAAGATTATTCGTATCGGCACGTCCGACAACTTCTGGTCCATGGGCGATACGGGTCCTTGCGGTCCGTGCTCTGAGATCTTTTTTGATCATGGGGATCATATTCCTGGTGGGCCTCCGGGCAGTCCTGATGAAGACGGCGATCGGTTCATTGAGATCTGGAACTTGGTGTTCATGCAATATGATCAAGGGGCTGATGGGGTCCGCCGCGACCTTCCCAACCCGTCCATTGATACAGGTATGGGGCTTGAGCGGCTTGCTGCCCTGCTACAAGGCAGCCATGACAACTACGAAACCGATGTGATGCAAGCCTTGATCCGTGCGTCGGCTGAAGCCACATCCACCGATATTAGCGGGCCGCATGCCGTTAGCCACCGGGTGATTGCCGATCACCTGCGCTCTGCGTGCTTCCTGCTTGCTGACGGTGTGATGCCTGCCAGTGATGGCCGGGGATATGTATTGCGTCGGATCATGCGCCGGGCGATGCGTCATGCTCAATTGGCTGGCGCGAAAGATCCTTTGATGTGGCGCCTTGTGCCTGCCTTGGTGCGGGAAATGGGGGCTGCTTATCCTGAGTTGCGCCGCGCTGAGCCGTTGATCACTGAAACGCTGAAGTTGGAAGAAAGTCGTTTCCGCGAAACCTTGGTGCGCGGGCTCAAGTTGTTGGACGAGGAAGTCGTGCAACAAGGCGGGGCGGGCACGCTGGATGGGGAAGTGGCTTTCAAGCTTTACGACACTTACGGCTTCCCATTGGACCTTACCCAGGATGCCCTGCGGACTAAAGGCATGGACGTTGATTTGGACGCGTTTAATGCGGCAATGGAACGCCAACGGGCTGAAGCACGGAAGAACTGGTCAGGTTCTGGCGAGCAAGCCACTGATACGATTTGGTTTGATATAAATGAGCGCGTCGGCGCGACTGAATTCCTTGGATATGAAACCGAAGCTGCCGAAGGCAAAGTTGTTGCCTTGGTGGCTGACGGTGCTGAAGTCGAGGTTGTCGAAGCGGGCCAGTCGTTTGCCTTGCTGGTCAATCAAACTCCCTTCTACGGGGAGTCCGGGGGGCAGGCAGGTGATGCTGGCATGATGTTCACGGCTGATGGTGCTGAGATTACCATCACGGACACGCAGAAAAAACTTGGCGCACTCCATGTGCATATTGGCACGCTTACGCGGGGCGGCATTGCTGTCGGTGATGTTGTTGATCTGCGGGTGGATCATGGGCGTCGTCTTGCAACACGCTCCAATCATTCGGCGACCCATTTGGTGCATGAGGCGTTGCGCCGTGTGCTTGGGCCGCATGTGGCTCAGAAGGGCTCCTTGGTCAACGAGGAACGTCTTCGGTTTGATTTTGCCCATCAAAAAGGTCTGAGTGTTGATGAGATCGCCAAAGTTGAGGCGATTGTGAACGCGCAAATCAGAGGAAATGGCACAGTTGATACTCGGTTGATGACGCCGGATGAAGCGATCGACGCGGGTGCTTTGGCGCTGTTTGGCGAGAAATACGGCGATGAAGTGCGTGTGCTCTCCATGGGTGAAGACGACGCAACAACGGCCACAGATAAAGCTTATTCAGTTGAGCTTTGTGGCGGCACTCATGTTGCGCGCTTAGGCGATATTGGGATCTTTAAAATTGTCTCTGAGGGGGCTGTGGCTTCGGGCATTCGCCGGGTGGAAGCGCTGACGGGTGAAAGTGCGAGGCTTTATCTCACTCACCAAGAAACTCTTGTGCGGGACGCGGCGGCTGTTCTTAAAACAACGGCGGAAGAATTGCCGGGGCGCATCAGTGTGCTGGTTGATGAGCGGCGCAAGTTGGAACGTGAATTAACTCAAGCCCGTAAGAAGCTTGCTTTGATCGGGGACGGCGGCAGTGACAGCGGCGCGGACCAAGTTGAAGAGATCGGTGGCACTAAGGTTCTGGCCCGTAAGTTGGACGGTGTGAGCCCGAAAGATTTGCGCGGGTTGATTGATGATGCCAAACAGCAACTCGGATCTGGTGTGATTGCTTTCATCACTGTTACCGAAGACGGAAAAGCGGGTCTGGCTGTTGGGGTGACCAAAGACATTTCTGATAAATTTAACGCTGTAGATTTGGTGCGTGCTGGATCTGAAGCTGTTGGCGGTAAAGGGGGCGGCGGTCGCCCTGACATGGCGCAAGCCGGTGGGCCTGACGGGGCAAAAGCCCTTGATGCGCTTGCTGCGATTAAAGAGAGCGTGGGAGCCCTTGCCCGAGCATCTTAAGGAAACTTATTCTTCCCTAAAGGTTACGTCGGATGAATTGGGGCGTAAGCCTTGGGTGGCGCGCGTGCGCCGTCGGCTGTACATCATTTTGGAAGCTGGCAAGACCAGTGACCTGCCCAGCGTGTTCTTTGACATCTTTATGGTGTTGCTGATTTGCGCAAATATTGTAGTTTTCGCCATGGAAACTGTTGATGAGTTTAGTGCGGAGAACCGCAATTGGATTGGGTCTTTCAACACGATTTCCATTATCATTTTTACGCTTGAATATTTTGCACGACTTTGGGTCTGTGTTGATTTCCCAGGCCTGCGCTCGACCTCCCCGCTACGAGCGCGATTGGTGTGGGCCAGAAGCCCTCATATGGTGATCGACCTTCTTGTTATTTTGCCATTCTATCTGGGTTTTTTCTTTGCGCTAGACCTGCGTGTGTTACGTGTTTTTCGACTGATACGTTTTTTGAAGTTCATTCGGTTTTCCCCGGCTTTAGCTACTTTAGGGCGGGTGATTGCCAATGAAACACGTGCATTATTAGGCGCGATCGTAATAGTGATTGGACTTCTGCTTTGTTCAGCTACGCTTATCCATTGGGTTGAAGGCGACGTTCAACCGGAAGCTTTTGGCAGTATTCCTCAGTCACTTTGGTGGGCAGTGACAACGCTTACAACTGTGGGTTATGGCGATATGGTTCCAATCACATTTGGGGGGCGCTTGGTTGGGGGCATTGTGATGATTTTGGGAGTGGGCATGTTTGCGCTGCCGATTGCCATCCTTTCTTCGAGCTTTGCACAAGAAATACACAAACGAGAATTTGTAGTGTCATGGGGCATGCTCGCGCGCGTGCCCTTGTTTCAAGGGCTTACGCCCCTTGCTGTAGGGGAGCTACTTGAACTTCTACAATCTCGAATTGTTCCAACGGGTACGGTAATTGAGCATGAAGGCGAGCGTGCTGAGGATATGTATTTCATCGTACTTGGGCACGTCGACGTTCTCTTTCCAGAGCTGACTATGGTGCTGCATGAAGGAGAGTTCTTTGGGGCAACGGCTTTGTTGACCCATGAAGTGCGCAGTGCGTCCATTGTAGCCAAAACGCGATGTCATCTATTGCGTCTACCAGTTCGTGATTTCGAACACTTTATTGCGCGCAACCCAACCGCACATGAAACTATTTTACGTGTTGCTGAAGAGCGTAAGATGTTGCGGAAGCGCCAAGGGGCAGGCCAGCCAACAGACGGCTTGGCGCAAGAGCTTGTGGACGAAAAGAGCCGCGAAACAAAAGAAGAGCAGGACGAGTAGCCGCTGCTCTTCTTCAATAATCAAATTTGATCGTATGGAGTGCTTACGCACCCATTGCTTTTTGCAGGTTCTCGTCGACTTTGTCGAGGAAGCCTGTTGTTGAAAGCCATTTTTGTTCTGCACCAACCAACAAGGCCAAATCTTTGGTCATGTGGCCGCTTTGTACGGTGGCGACACATACTTTTTCAATGGTCGTTGCAAAGTCGATCAGTGCTTGGTTCTCATCCAATTTACCTCGGTGCGCGAGGCCACGTGTCCATGCAAAGATGGATGCGATGGAATTGGTTGAGGTTTCTTCGCCGCGCTGGTGCGCTCTGTAGTGGCGGGTCACGGTGCCGTGCGCTGCTTCGGCTTCCATTGTTTTGCCATCTGGGGTTACCAAGACAGATGTCATGAGGCCGAGTGAGCCAAAGCCTTGGGCTACTGTGTCGGACTGTACGTCGCCGTCGTAGTTTTTACAGGCCCAAACGTAGCCGCCGTTCCATTTCATTGCGGAGGCAACCATGTCATCGATCAAGCGGTGCTCGTAAGTCAGGCCCGCTTCTTTAAATTTCTCTTCAAACTCTGCTTCAAATACTTCTGTGAACAGGTCCTTGAAGCGGCCGTCGTAGGCTTTCATGATTGTGTTCTTGGTGGAGAGGTACACAGGGTATTTACGCTGCAAGCCGAAGCCCATGCAAGAGCGAGCAAAGTCACGGATGCTGTCATCCAGATTGTACATGCCCATAGCGACACCGGCTTCTGGGAAGTCGTAGATCTCATGTTCGATGCTGTCGGACCCGTCTTCAGCTTCCCACTTCATGGTGAGCTTGCCTTTGCCTGGCACTAGGAAATCGGTTGCGCGGTATTGGTCGCCGAATGCGTGACGGCCAATTACGATTGGGGACGTCCAGCCGGGGACAAGGCGGGGAATGTTTGTGCAAATGATTGGCTCACGAAAAACGGTACCGCCGAGAATGTTCCGGATGGTACCGTTGGGGGAGCGCCACATTTTTTTGAGATCAAATTCTTCGACCCGCGCCTCATCAGGTGTGATGGTCGCGCATTTGACGCCCACGCCGTGCTTCTTGATGGCTTCAGCAGCATCAATTGTCACTTGGTCATCGGTTTTGTCACGGTATTCCATGCCAAGATCGTAATATTCTAGGTCGACGTCTAGATAAGGGTGGATCAGTTTCTTTTTGATCAAATCCCAAATGATGCGTGTCATCTCATCGCCATCGAGTTCGACGATCGGGTTTGCTACCTTAATTTTAGACATATTATTGACCTCTTCGGGTACTTGATCTCTTCGGAATGGCGTTCGCGTGCCTTGTATTTACATACAGCAATAGTTTAAGCGAAACGCTAACATGGCCGCTCAGGGAGCGGGTAGGGGGCAATCATCTGACCTGCGACTCAAAAGCAGGGGAGACGGTGAAGCTATGGGCAGCTATAACACCCTGCGCGGATTGATTAAAGGGAGCATATCCCTTATTCCACGTCGGATTTTAACAGCGGTCCGCCTTTTCTTGGCCCCTATTGACGAATGATGATTCACAGAAAATGTCCCAGATAGATAAACGTAAGAGCGACGCAGCGCAAAATTTGGATCCGGCCCCGGCCATGGTGCTTGTTGGCCCTCAATTGGGGGAAAATATAGGCACAGCGGCGCGTGCGATGTTAAATTTTGGGCTGACGGAAATGCACATTGTGGCGCCTCGAGATGGCTGGCCAAACCCAAAAGCGGTGTCTTCGTCGGCAGGTGCTGATTCGGTTATTGCAAATGCGGTGATCCACAAGACCACCGAAGAGGCGATCGAGGGCAAGACTTTGGTCTTGGCGACCACGGCGCGTCCCCGAGATATGACCAAAACAGTGATCACCCCCCATGAGGCGGCGCGGCAATTGCGCGAACATATCGCTCAAGGGGGCAAACCGGCCATATTGTTTGGACGAGAACGTACTGGCCTCAAGAATGATGAAGTGGCTCTGGCCGATGTTGTGGTGAGTGTGCCGCTTAATCCGGGCTTTACGTCGCTCAATTTGGCGCAGGCTGTGTTGCTAATGGGTTATGAATGGTATCAGGCGGCAGATCAGACGCCGGCTGTGGATTTACCGCTCAATGGCACTCTATTGGCAGAAAAGCAGGAAATACTGGGCTTTTTTGAGCATTTGGAAGGCCAGCTGGATGAGGCTGGTTTCCTTCGACCGATTGAAAAGCGCCCGGTGATGGTGCGTAATCTGCGCAATATCTTCCATCGCTCCACATTGACCGAGCAGGAAATCCGCACGTTGCGCGGCATGGTGACCTCGCTCACCAAGCACGCTTATTGGCGGGCAAAGGCTGAGTTTGAGGGCCGGGACTTTGACGCAGACGGGCCGGGTAAGAAGAAGCCTTAAGCGGGCGTCTTATTTGGGGCGCTGCCTAATGTCATATTTGAGGCGCTGCCTAATGTTGGGGCCCTATTTGAATCCTTTACATGGGCCTTATAGCGGTGTAAATCATGCCAACGACGGGTCGCTTGCGGCCCGTTTGGTCATCTGACCATCTTAATTTATCTAACTTGATTACGCTCCCGTGAGAGTATGGGCCTCGTGTCCCATCCTGTCTGTCGGCCTAAGTCTTTGAAATATAAGACTGAAGCAAAGGAGGGCGCGTTTCCTTGAACTTACCTTTGAAAGGAAACTGCGATGACAAAACGCATGCAGTCCAAATATAAAATCGATCGTCGTTTGGGCGAAAACATCTGGGGCCGTGCTAAATCCCCTGTAAACCGCCGCGAATATGGCCCAGGTCAACATGGCCAGCGTCGCGCGAGCAAATTGTCTGACTTCGGTATTCAGCTGCGCGCTAAGCAGAAGCTGAAAGGTCACTACGGCGAAATCACTGAGAAGCAGTTCAAAAGCACTTATAAAGAAGCTGAGCGCATTAAGGGCGATACAGGTGAAAATCTTGTAGGTCTGCTAGAGCGCCGCTTGGATGCGATCTGCTACCGTGCTAAATTTGCACCAACAATCTTTGCTGCACGTCAGTTCGTGAGCCACGGCCAGCTTTTGGTCAATGGTACGCGCGTTACTGTTCCTAGCTACCGTGTGAAAATTGGTGATGTGATTGAAGTGCGTGCGAAAATGAAACAGCACCCAATCGTTCTCGATGCTCTTGCAAGTGGTGAGCGCGACACACCGGATTACCTGCAAATTGACACTGACAAATTGACTGTCAGCATCATTGCTATTCCTAGCTTGGCGGATATTCCGTATGCAGTGCAAATGGAACCAAATCTGATTGTCGAATTCTACTCCCGTTAAGGGAGTGGGGTTCGCCCCACCAGACGCATATAAAAACCCGCGAAGAGCAATCTTCGCGGGTTTTTCTTGATCTGGTGTCTCAAAGCGCTGGGCTGTTATTCAACAGCGGCTTCCATTGAGATCTCTTTGCCTGCGAAATATTCGCGCAATTCGCCGTTTTCAAACATCTCACGGATGATGTCGCAGCCGCCCACAAACTCGCCCTTTACGTAGAGCTGTGGAATGGTTGGCCAGTCTGAAAAGTCTTTGATGCCATTGCGAATGTCATCATTTTCCAGAACGTTTACGCCTTTGAACTGCACACCTAAATAGGTCAGCACTTGCACCACGGTGTTTGAAAAACCGCATTGTGGAAAAACGGGTGTGCCTTTCATAAATAGGACAACGTCGTTTGCTTCAAGATTGGCTTTGATTTCGCCAAATACTACTGGATCGCTCATATTTTTAGTCTCCTTACCCGCCGGCTTCAAATGCTTAGGCGTGACCTTTGAGGTTTTGTTCGTGCGTCTTCCTCGAGGGCTATGCTTCGGGGGCAGATGTTTGTAATGCAAGGGCGTGCAGTTCGCCGCCCATTTGTCCTTTCAAGGCTTTGTAAACCAGCTGGTGCTGTTGCACGCGGGTTTTACCCTGAAATTCTTTAGAAATCACCGTGGCTGAATAGTGATCGCCGTCGCCTGCCAAGTCGCGAATTTCAATAATCGCGTCGGGGAGGGCTTCTTTGATCATCCGTTCAATTTCGCCGGCGGCCATTGCCATAGGTATTCTCCATTTGGTCGGTGTTAGGCCCAATTATAGCGCAATTGGGCCTATTTTGCTCGTTTTTCGAGATCTTTATTCGTTGATGTCTGGTGCCGCCATATAGGTTGGGAACCAGCCTTCATAGGCCTGTGTCAGGCTTTCCAAGGATATGGTGCTTGATCCTTCGAGTTTCAAATCCCCTTGTGCGGTTTGGCCAATTTGACTGGCGGGTACACCGGCTTCCTTTGCATCGGCCAAGAAGGCGTCTGCTGCTTGGGCGGGAAGAGTGACGATGTAACGGGCTTGGTCTTCGCCGAAAGCCCAACCGTGAAGCGGTACGTCCGCATCTGGGGTGATAGTCGCCCCCATTTGACCAGCAATCGCCATTTTGGCCAATGCAACCAGCAATCCACCATCGGAGATGTCATGGGTGGCTGTGAGGCGACCTGCCAGAATGGCGTCCCGAACGAACGTGCCGTGTGCTTTTTCAGCGACTAGATCAACGCTTGGCGGTGTGCCTTCATTGCGGCCCAATACGTCACGTAGGTAAGTGGAGCAGCCCAAGTGGCCCGCTGTATCGCCGATCACGATGACAGCGTCGCCAGCTTGTTTGAAAGAGATGCTCATTGACTTGTTGATGTCGTCGAGCAGACCTACGCCGCCGATAGCCGGTGTTGGCAAAATGCCTTCGCCGTTGGTCTCATTGTAGAGAGAGACGTTGCCCGACACGATTGGGAAATCCAATGCCAAACAAGCTTCGCCGATACCTTCGATACAGCCAACGAGTTGACCCATGATGTCGGGTTTTTCCGGATTGCCGAAGTTGAGATTGTCGGTTGCAGCCAGCGGCAGGGAGCCTGTCGCTGTCAGGTTACGCCAGCACTCAGCAACGGCTTGCTTGCCGCCTTCAATCGGGTCTGCCACGCAGTAGCGCGGTGTCACGTCTACAGCAAAGGTGAGGCCTTTTTTCTCGTGGCCGTCAACGCGGACCACAGCAGCGTCGCCGCCGGGGCCTTGCTTTGTGTTGCCTTGAATGAGTTGGTCGTATTGTTCCCATACCCAACGGCGTGAACACAATTGGTGCGAGCCGATCATGTCGATCAAGGTTGCGCCGAGATCTTTTGGCGCTGGCACGTCACTTGTCGCGATTGGTGTGCGGTTGGGTGTGGGGATCGATGGGCGATCATATTCTGGGGCTTCATCACCGAGTTCTTTGATCGGCAGGTTGGCCATTTCTTCGCCGTGACGGAATACGCGGAAGCGTAGGTCGTCGGTGGTTTTACCCACGACAGCAAAGGAGAGGTCCCATTTTTCAAAGACAGCTTCGGCTTCGGCTTGCTTGGATGGGTCGAGTACCATGAGCATGCGCTCTTGGCTTTCCGACAACATCATTTCATAAGCCGTCATGCCTTCTTCGCGGCAGGGCACCATGTCGAGGTTCAGTTCAACGCCTAGATTACCTTTGGCACCCATTTCCACAGCAGAACAGGTAAGGCCAGCGGCCCCCATGTCTTGAATGGCAATAACAGCACCGGTTTTCATTAGCTCTAGGCAGGCTTCGAGCAGAAGTTTTTCTGCAAAGGGGTCGCCGATTTGAACGGTAGGACGTTTTTCTTCTGAATCATCGTCGAACTCAGCAGAGGCCATTGTTGCGCCGTGAATACCGTCGCGGCCTGTTTTAGAGCCAAGATACACGATGGGCAGGCCGACACCTTTAGCTTCGGACAAGAAGATCCCGTCCGCTTTTGCAAGGCCAGCGGCAAACGCGTTGACCAAGCAGTTGCCATTGTAAGACGGGTCGAAGTTAACTTCGCCGCCCACAGTTGGCACGCCAAACGAATTGCCGTAGCCGCCAACGCCTTCCACAACGCCAGATACGATGTGGCGGGTTTTTGCATGTTCAGGATCACCAAAGCGCAATGCGTTAAGGGCCGCGATAGGACGCGCGCCCATGGTGAAGACATCACGCAAGATGCCGCCAACGCCGGTTGCAGCGCCTTGCACAGGAGAAATGTAGGAGGGGTGGTTGTGGCTTTCCATTTTGAATACCACGACGTCGCCGTCTCCAATATCAACCACGCCCGCGTTTTCGCCGGGACCGACAAGAACGCGCTCGCCTTTGGTTGGCAAGGTGCGGAGCCATTTTTTGGATGACTTGTAAGAACAGTGCTCGTTCCACATCGCAGAAAAGATACCCAGTTCTGTGAAGGTGGGTTCGCGTCCTGTGAGTTCTAGAATGCGCTCATATTCGCTTGGTTTGAGGCCATGTTCGGCGATCAATTCAGGGGTGATTTCTACAGCGTCTGACATTAGGCAATCGCCTCCACAACACTTTCGAAAAGACGGCGGCCAGCGGTGCCGCCGTTTAAGTCTTCGATGAGGTTTTCCGGGTGAGGCATCATGCCAAGTACATTGCCTGCAGCATTGGTGATGCCTGCGATGTTATTGAGAGAGCCGTTCGGGTTGGTGCCTTCTGCGTAACGAATAGCGACTTGGCCGTTGCCTTCAAGGCGGGCCAAAGCATCGTCTTGCATGAAGAAGTTGCCGTCGTGGTGAGACACCGGACAATCGATGACTTCGCCTTGGCTATAAGAGCGGGTGAAATCAGTTTTGGCATTGGCAATTTCAAGGCGAACTGTTTTACAGACAAATTTCAAGCCAGCATTGCGCATGAGAGCGCCGGGCAGAATGCCTGTTTCTGTGAGGATCTGGAAACCATTGCAGACGCCCAAGATGCGCGTGCCCTTATCAGCTGCGGCTTTAAGCGCTGCGATGATAGGGGAACGGGCGGCGATGGCGCCGGAGCGTAGGTAGTCGCCGTAAGAAAAGCCGCCGGGTAGGGCGATCAAATCAACGTCGGGCAAACTGGTTTGGGTGTGCCATACGGCTTGTGGTTTGGTGCCGGTGATCTGCTCTAGGGCGTAGAGCATGTCCCGTTCCCGGTTCGAGCCGGGAAAGACAATGACTGCGCTTTTCATTAGGCATCCCCATCCAGCTCGATGGTGTAATTTTCGATGACCGTGTTGGCCAACAGCTTGCGGCACACTTCATCGAGTGTGGCTTTAGCTTTGGCGGGATCGGTCTCGCTCAGATCAACTTCGAAGTACTTGCCCTGGCGCACATCTTCGATGCCGCTCATGCCAAGCTGGTCGAGGGAGTGGGCAATCGCTTTACCTTGTGGGTCGAGGACACCATTTTTAAGAGTGACTTTGATGCGCGCTTTCATGTCGATCTGTCTTTCATCATATCGCTTTGCTCAGTGCCAAGAGGCGGGGTGCCAAGGGTCGGCAATTTAAAGAGCTAGGCTTAGGTCGCTGTTGGGTTGGTCTTCTCCGCTAAAAATGAAAACGAGGCAAGTGCCCCGTTTTCATAATTGCGTGTATCAATCAGATTTGACCAAGGTTGGCCCTGGTCTGCTGCCGGGGTCATTCTCAAACAGAATGCCAAGGCGTCGTGCTACTTCTTGATAAGCATCAACCATGCCACCAAGGTCTTGGCGGAAACGGTCTTTGTCCAGTTTCTTATTGGTCTCGACATCCCAGAGGCGGCAATTGTCTGGGCTGATTTCGTCAGCCAGCAAAATCCGCATTTGGTCGCCTTCAAAGAGACGGCCAAATTCAACTTTAAAGTCGACCAATTTGATGCCGACGCCGTAGAAAAGGCCGGTCAGGTAATCATTGATGCGCAGAGTGAGCGCCATCATGTCGTCAATCTCTTGGGGCGTTGCCCAGCCAAAGGCTGTGATGTGCTCTTCTGAGATCATTGGGTCATCTAGCTCATCCTTCTTGTAGAAGAATTCAATGATGGAGCGAGGCAATGGAGTGCCTTCTTCTAAACCCATGCGTTTGCAGATGGAGCCTGCCGCAATGTTGCGGACCACAACTTCTACAGGAATGATTTCGACTTCCCGAACCAGTTGTTCGCGCATGTTGAGCGACCGGATAAAATGGGTCGGAATGCCAATTTCATTGAGGCGCGTAAAGACATATTCGGAAATGCGGTTGTTCAACACGCCCTTACCGTCAATGGTATCTTTTTTCTGAGCGTTGAAGGCTGTGGCATCATCCTTGAAATGCTGGATTAGGGTGCCGGGTTCTGGGCCTTCATAAAGTATTTTGGCCTTACCTTCATAAACGCGTCTGCGTCTGCTCATAGGAATGATTCCAATAGTTTAGCCCAAATTAGAGTGGCGCTTGGTCTGGCTTTAAAGGAAACCCCTTTTAGCCGGTTGCCATCCTAACGGGTGGTGGGTGAGGGGTCTTGCGACTCGGGCCTCATCGATGAGGGGAAATTAGCTGAAGCCTTCCCCAGATACAATCTCGCTCACAGCGAATCTTGTCTCATATCGCTGGAATCTTGTCGCAGATCAATTGAAAATTTGCTTTTTCCGGTAATTATGCGGCTCTAATATCAAAAAGCCCTCTTTTAGGTGGTTGCGATGGTTGAATTGCATGCTTCTGAGGGCTATGCCTTAAGCACATTGATAGCTTTCAGGGAGGCTATGGGTGTATTCTGATCTGGTCCCTGATTTTCTGGAGTTAAGAGGTCCTATGTCCGGATTTGACAAGCGTGAAGAGAGCTTCGAAGGCAAATTTGCACACGATGCTGAGCTGAAATTTAAGGCAGAAGCGCGCCGCAATAAGTTGCTGGGCGCATGGGCTGCTGATTTGATGGGTTTGCAGGGCGATGAAGCCGCTGCTTATGGCGCTGCTTTGATGAAAGCCGACCTTGAAGAAAAAGGCGATGAGGACGTATTTCGTAAGCTACGTGCTGATTTTGATGCCAAAAATGTTGAGCAATCAGATCACCAAATCCGCCGCACAATGGATGAGTTCATGACGCAAGCGGTTTCAAAGCTCAAAAACGGCTAAAATCTCCCACTCTGCTGAGATTACGAAAAGGCGCTACTCCCCGGAGTGGCGCCTTTTGTGTACGTGCGATGGTGCTGGCGAAAGAAACCTACTGGTGAACTGTCTTTGAGGCCTCAATGGCCGCGTCACTTGGCGTATGAAAAAGAGCAATGGCGCAATTGATTGCTGCGCGACGGATCTCGATTTCATCTTCTGGAGTGTGTCCGATTTGGTGAAGGGACGATTCTCGGTGCCGGTGCATGGACGACCAAGCCACCGCTTCTAATATGAGGCGGGCTGATGTGCGGGTTTCAATTCCTGAGCGTTTATACTTTATGTCTTGATCTACTAAATGGATCAGTTGTTCGAACATATCAAACACCCGTCCACGCATATTGGTTTTTGCCAACACATCAAGTTCAGACAAATCAACGGAACAACGGTCCATCATCCAGATAGCTTCCCGGTTGACGCTTTGTAGATCGTAAAGTTCGAGCAACGCTTGGCGTAACTCGGCATCGTCGGGAATATGGGTTGAGTTGAGGAGCGCATCTAGCTTGGGCCATTCTGCGAGATGCTGAATTGTGCTTTGGATGATTTCTACAGTCTTCTCAAGGCCGGGAGAGGGAACTGGCAGGTCGAGGGTGTTTAGGTTTACTTTTGCAATGGACAGGACGGCTAAGTGAAAGAGGGCCTCCTTATTGGCTGCGTATAGGTAGAGTGTGCCGGTGGAAACGCCTGCTTTTTTTGCCACATAGCTCATTTGAGTGCGCAGATATCCAGTTTGGCCAAAACAAATGATGGCCGCTTTGGCAATCTCGTTGATCCTATTCTCAGCTTTTCTGCGCATTTTTAACCTGTTTTGTCATGTGACCGTATTCGTGATTTGATAAATATCATTTTATCTCTTGCGAAAGCTGATGACCAGTATTAAATAAATGAACCGTTCATTTATTTAAATTTGATCGCTGATCAGGAAAGGTGAATATGTTTAAGCAGGTCCGAGGCAACCAAAAGACGCTATTTTGTAGGGTGGATAGGTTTCTGTTATTGCTGTTTTTATGTGTCGGCCTTGTTGGCACGCTACCGTTGCAGGTCAGCGCTTTTGAATGGTCCAGCTATGGGGGCGATGAGGGCGGGCAGCGCTATGCGCCTTTTTCCCAAATCACGCGTGACAATGTGGCGACTTTGGAACCGGTATGGACGTATCAAACCGGTGACCTGGAGAGCAAGCCAGATGCGCTTATTCGGTCGGCCCTGCAAGTGACGCCAATTCTGGCTGAGGGTGCGCTCTATATTTGCACCCCCTTTAACGATGTGATTGCGATTCACCCAACGACAGGTAAAGAGCTCTGGCGGTTTGATCCACAAGTGGATGAGACCAAAGTGCCGGCTAATCATTTCAAATGTCGTGGTGTTACATTTTGGCGCGATGATTTGGCGGCGAGTGATGAGGTATGTGCTGCGCGCATTTTCTCAGCAACAGCTGACCGCCGCGTGATTGCATTGGATGCCAAAACCGGTGTGCCATGTGAGGACTTTGGTGAGGCGGGGCAGGTATCAATTGACCCGGGTATTGAATTGCTCTGGCCCGGTGAGATGCAAATAACATCTGCTCCGGTGATAACGCAAAATGCGCTTGTTATTGGATCGGCCATTAGTGACAACGCTCGGGCACAGGCCCCAAAAGGAACTGTCCGCGCGTTTAACTTACGCAGTGGTGCGCCTTTGTGGTCGTTTGATCCGGTCGTGCGTGATGCGTCGGCCCCTTACGGCGATACGTGGTCAGAGGAAGCGCGCGAGAGCGTTGGGCACGCCAATGTGTGGGCGCCGATGTCTTATGACCGGGCGCGTGACATGTTGTTTCTACCTACCTCTAGCCCTAGCCCAGATTTTTACGGCGGGCGGCGTTTAGGTGATAACCGTTACGCCAATTCTGTGGTTGCGCTTAACGGCACGACGGGCGCCATCAAGTGGCATTTCCAAACAGTGCATCACGATGTGTGGGATTATGACCTTCCTGCCCAACCGAGCTTGATTACCTTGAAGAAGGACGGACGTGATGTTGATGTGGTGGCTCAGGTCACCAAAACGGGCTTTATGTTTGTTTTGGACCGGGACACGGGAGAACCATTTTACGGTGTTGAAGAACGGCCTGTGCCGCAGACTGATGTGCCGGGCGAAGTGACATCGGCGACGCAACCGTTTCCGCTCGCACCGCCACCCTTTGTGAGCCAACGGATGACGGAAGAGGATGCACTCGGGTTTGTATTGTTTGATAAGTGGGCGTGTCAGGACCGCATCGAAGCCTCTCGCAATGAAGGTTTGTTTACGCCGCCCTCTTTGAAGGGCACGATCGTCTATCCCTTTACCGGGGGTGGGGCAAATTGGGGCGGGATGGGTTTTGATCCGGAACGCAAGATTGCGATCGTCAATGGCAATCAGATGGCCCATTTGATCAAACTTATTCCGCGCGCTGAATTTAAAGCAGAAAAAGAGGAAAGGGGGCATGAAGCCGAAGTGACCCCACAAGCAGGTACGGAATATGGGATGTCGCGCGAACTTCTCATGTCGCCGCTGGGTGTGCCGTGTTCCCCGTTTCCGTGGGGCAACCTTACCGCCATTGATTTGAATGATGGAACCATTAAGTGGCAGCAGCCCTTTGGTTTGGCCAATGAGATTGTACCGTCACCCTTTGACCTTGAATTTGGAACGCCAAGCTTTGGCGGTCCAGCTCTTACCGCCAGCGGTGTCTTCTTTATTGCGGGCACGATGGATCAGTTTATGCGTGCGTATGATACTGATACGGGCGAGGAGCTGTGGCGGTATAAATTGCCAGCGGGCGGGCATGCCACGCCGATGCTTTATGAAGCGGAGGGGCAGCAATATGTTGTAATTGCGGCAGGGGGTAGCAGTTTTGCAGGTACTAAGCTTGGCGACTATATCATCGCCTTTGCCTTGCCCAAACGCCCCTAGCCGATCACAATTAAGCCAAGGAGGGTTAGTCCTTCTTGGCTTGCAGCCGCGTGGCAATCATTTCCAGTGCGGTTAGGTGCACGTCCTTTTTTGCCGGATCGTAAGTGGTGATGTTCACGCCCCGGATCAGGGTGCGCACGTGGTCCCCTGTTTCTGGATGTGTATCCACATCGATGATGTTTAAGCAGCAGGTGTTTTGGTCCATGCTTTGAAAGCCTCTGAGGCCCGCACCTGCAGCCCACCCTAAGATGACCTTGTTCACGCCGCCGTGGGCAACCAAAGCTAGGTCGTTCCATGTTTTGTCGGCGAGGAGTTGGTTGAGGCCGCTCAGCACCCGAGTTTCAAAATCAGCAAATGCTTCGCCGTCACTGTAGCGTGCGCCGGGTTCGTGGGCGCGGGCAAAGGCGTAGGCGACATCGACCAAAGGTTGGTTCATTGCTTCGCGTTTTGGGTTGGCTTGAATTTCCTCAAACGCGGGTATGGTTTCAACATCGAGTGTGTGATGGGTGAGGACGCCAGCGGCTGTTTGAACCGTACGAGGCAGGCCAGATACGACGGCTTTGTCGAAAGAGAGTTCTTTGACAAAATCACCCATCTGGCGGGCTTGTTCGTTACCCCATTCGGTCAGCGGTACGGCGCGGCTATCGGCAACTCTATTGCCTTGGTCATCGACGTAAGACACATCGCCGTGTCGGAAAAGGTGGATACGGCGGCGGTGGCTGCCATCAAAAGCTGTGCGCATGGGGAACCTCATTGACGTGTTTTTGTAATTCTAAGGCCTCTTTGTATCCCTTGTGTGAGGGGTTGGGCAAGGGGAGGTTTGTCGAGCGGATAGATGGATCCCCGGGACAAGCCCGAGGATGACGCTTTGGAGTGGGGAGACGTGTTGGCGAAACTTACAGGGGACGTTGCACTAGTGTGTATCCCTCCAAGTCATTGTCGGACTTGTTCCGGCAATCCATCTTGCCAAACAAAAAGCCCGACCATGAGGCCGGGCTTTTCAAATATTGGAACGTTGTCGATTGGGCTTAGCCAAAGACGCGTTGGAAAATCGTATCAACGTGTTTGGTGTGATAGGTCAAATCAAACAGGCCGTCGAGTTCATCATCAGACAACTTAGAAGAAACATCTTTGTCTGCTTTGAGCAGGTCAAGGAAGTTGCCTTCGCCGCGCCATACTGGCATCGCGTTGCGTTGCACGAATGAATATGAATCTTCACGAGACACGCCGCGCTGGGTCAGAGCCAACAGAACGCGTTGTGAGAAGACGAGGCCGCCCAAGCGGTCCATATTGCGCTGCATGTTTTCTGGATAGACCAAAAGGTTTTCCATCACGTTGGTCAACCGCACGAGAGCGAAGTCCAAAGTAACCGTTGCGTCAGGGCCGATCATGCGTTCCACAGAAGAGTGGGAGATGTCGCGCTCGTGCCATAGGGCTACGTTTTCTAGTGCGGGCACAACAGCAGAGCGAACGATCCTTGCAAGACCCGTTAGGTTCTCGGTGAGGATTGGGTTGCGCTTATGCGGCATCGCAGAGGAGCCTTTTTGGCCTGCGGAGAAAAACTCCTCAACTTCCAAAACTTCGGTGCGTTGCAAGTGGCGGATCTCAGTGGAGAGGCGCTCGATAGAAGAGGCGATGACACCCAATGTTGCAAAGAACTGTGCGTGACGGTCGCGCGGAATTACTTGGGTGGACACTGGTTCGATTTCCAAGCCCAACGCTTTGGCAACATGCTCTTCAACCTGTGGGTCGATGTTGGCAAAGGTGCCAACCGCACCGGAGATGGCGCACGTAGCGATCTCTTTGCGCGCTGCAATCATGCGCTCTTTGTTACGTTCGAACTCAACGTAGGCCTGAGCCAATTTCACGCCGAAGGTTGTTGGTTCTGCGTGGATGCCGTGTGAACGACCAATGCAGACTGTGTTTTTATGCTCAAGCGCGCGCTTTTTGAGCGAGGCGAGCAATTTGTCCAAGTCTTCGATGATGAGATCTGAGGCGCGAACCAGCTGAACGCTTAAGCAGGTGTCAAGCACGTCAGAGGAGGTCATGCCTTGGTGGACAAAGCGGCTGTCTTCGCCGATGAATTCTGACAGGTGAGTCAGGAAGGCGATGACGTCATGTTTGACTTCGCGTTCAATTTCGTCGATCCGGTCCACATCAAAAACGGCTGCATTGCCCCGTTCCCAAATGTTTTCTGCGGCTTCTTTGGGAATGACACCCAACTCAGCCAAGGCCGTGCAGGCGTGGGCTTCAATTTCAAACCAAATACGGAATTTCGTGGCTGGCTCCCAAATGGAAGTCATTTCTGAACGGGAATAACGCGGGATCATGGACGTCTCGATCTGCTATGTGTGGGAATAGGCAGGGTGTAGCAGAAGCCGACCCGATGCTCAAGAGGTCAGTTCTGCTTTAGAGGGCTTGCTCTAACGGCGCACGCGCGACATCAGGCGGGGCACTCAGGCGACGCTGAGAGTTGCCGCAAAGCCGTCATTTGCCGCTTTTTCTTCAATCAAATTGAGCAAATATGTTTCGGGCGCGCGTAAAATACGGTTGGCAGACCAAATGGCGGCATATCTGTTGTTGGCATGTTCGGCAATGTCGCTACAGGGCAATTTGACCAGTTCACCAGACTTGAGCAGCGGCCCGGCGATGTTGCGCTCCACATAGCTCCAGCCAGAGCCCGCCACCACGCATTCTGCCAATAAATGCGGGCTGTTGACGGACCAAAGGTCGGTCGTATGCACCGTATAGTCATAGCGCACTGTATCTACGGGAATGTGGGAAAGGATGATTTGGCGGTGGTTGTCCAGTTCTGACAATGCAAAAGGACCCATATTAGCGAGCGGATGATCGGGGGCGGCAACCAATATGACGTCGCGCATGGCTATTTGGCGGCCATCCACCCGGTGGCCGGGCATATTATCGCGCAGTTGCATCAGCGCTATAGCTTCGGACCCCTCGCCGATCTGTTCAACCGCCTCATCTACAAAACAATGAATGAGGGAAAATTGGATGTGCGGGTAGGTTTTTGCAAACTCGCTGAGGGCTTGGGCCAGCGCCTTTTCGGGAAATGTAATAGAGAGCAGCAAAGTCAAATTTGCCGGCTCGTCTGACTTCATGGCCTGTGCCCGCGCCGAAAGACGTTCCACTTTGCGCGAAATCATTTCCGCATCCCGCAACACGCTTTGCCCTGCATCGGTTAGGGCGGGGCGATAGCCAGATCGGTCGAACAGCTTTAGATCCAATTGGGTTTCAAGCTGGCTTACGGTGTAGGTGACCGCTGACACTGTTTTATGGAGTTCTTTTGCCGCTGCCGAGAAGCTTCCACATTCTGTCACAGCTTGAAATGTGCGTAATTGATCGAACAGATTGGGATGCATCATGTTCAAATTCCTTATAGGAGATATTCATATTTATTTGATTTCTTTGTAAGTGTAGCTCGGGCATCCTTCTATTGAAAGCTTAGAATAATTCAATCGGAGGAATGGCGTGAAAAATAGCAAAATGGACCGACGGCAGTTTTTGAAGGGCTCTGTTGCAGGGGCAGCTCTTGTGGCGGGTAGTTCAACTTTGGGCAGCCTGTCTGCTTTTGCAGCAAGTGACCCATATGTGAAGCTGGATGCGATGGCACAAGCGGCTCTTGTCCGTTCAGGTGACGTGAGCTCAAAGACACTTGTGAGTGCGGCGATCAAGCGTATTGAAGCGTTGAACCCGAAGGTGAATGCCGTTGTGACCCCTAGCTTCGAGCGCGCATTGGAAGCATCTGAAGCGGTGGAAACGACAGGCACCTTTGCTGGTGTGCCTACCTTGCTTAAAGACCTCAATGATTGGAAAGGTGTCCGCACTGCCTATGGCTCCAAAATGATGATGGGCAATGTGTCCGATTGGCAATCGCCTTACACAGACGCACTTGAAAATGCAGGCTTGATTGTTTTGGGTAAGTCTAACACCCCGGAATTTGGAGCGTTGGGCACAACGGAACCTTTGTCGGTTGGTGCTTGTCACAACCCATGGAATTTGGACTATTCTACAGGTGGTTCCTCTGGTGGTGCAGCTGCGGCTGTGGCAGCGGGCATGGTGCCGATAGCGCAAGCCAGTGATGGTGGGGGATCTATTCGTATTCCTGCTTCATGTTGTGGTGTGTTTGGACTGAAACCAAGCCGTGGACGGATGATCATGCAAAGCCGTAGCCCAATGAAGGGCGATATTTCTGTGAAAAATGTCGTGAGCCGTTCAGTGCGGGATAGCGCGTTGGGCTTTTCAATTGGGGAGCGCACTGGCGCAGATGCCATCTATACACCTATTGGCATGGTCGAAGGGGCTTCTGAAAAGAGACTCAAAATTGCGTTCAGTACCAAAAACTATATGGATGTGGAAGCAGCTGATGATGTTAAGGCTGCTCAGGAAAACGTTGCCAAAATGCTGGAAGATGCTGGGCACGAAATTGTTCCTGTCAAAGAGCCAATCAATGGACATGAATTCATTGAGAACTTCATGGTTATATGGGCGTCAGGCCCTGATGCCTTTGTGCGTGATGGCGAAGCTGCCACCGGCATGCCAATTGAACAGAGCCAGCTTTTGGAACCTTGGACGATTGGACTGGCGGAATGGTACCGCTCAAAACCAAGTGACTCATTGGAAAAGGCGCTGGCCTACTTCAAGCAAGTTGAAGCACAGGTTGATGAATTCCTCTCTGGTTACGATGCTTGGCTGAGCCCGGTCTTACGGACAACGCCACCGAAATTGGGAGAGCAAGCACCGACAGTGCCATTTGAAACTCTGTATGCGCGTACAATCGATTATGTATCCTACACACCGCTGCATAACGTGGCGGGAACACCTGCGATGTCAGTTCCATTGAACTGGAGTGCTTCTGATTTGCCTATTGGCAGCCAATTTGCTGCACGTAAGGGCAATGACAAAATGCTTCTAGAATTGGCGTATGAGCTAGAAAGACTTCGTCCGTGGGCTGATAAATGGGCGCCGAATTCTGCTGCCTTTCTCTAAAACTTTAGAGTGACGGGTATTTCGGGGTTTCAACACCCTCTCCTTAGCTGGAGAGGGTGTTGTTATATCAGGCCGAGAGATTTAAAACTGGCGTGAGTGCCTTTGCCGATGATCAAGTGATCGTGCAGGCGGATTTTGAGCGGGCGGGCTGTATCTGCAATCAGCTTGGTCATTTCAATGTCGGCGGTGGAGGGCGTGGGATCACCGCTTGGGTGGTTGTGTACCAAAATGATGGCTGTCGCTGCAAGCTCTAACGCCCGCTTGACGACTTCGCGTGGATAGACGGGTGTGTGGTCGATGGTGCCGGTTTGTTGCACCTCGTCGGCAATCAGGCGGTTTTTGTTGTCGAGAAACAAAATCCGAAACTGTTCGGTGGTGTTATAGGCCATGGCGGCTTTGCAATAGTTGAGCAGGGCTGACCACGAACTGATGACCGGTTTGTCCATGATGGCGGCTTGGGATAGCTTGAGGGCTGCTGCTTGCACAATCTTAAACTCAATCGCAATGGCCTCAGATACGCCGGGCACTTCCATCAACCGGGCAGGGTCTGCACCGATGGTTGCCCCCGCGCTGCCGAATTTTTCGATCAAGTCTTTTGCCAAAGGTTTGATGTCCCGGCGAGGGACGGCACGAAATAAAATGAGTTCTAGCATTTCGTAATCGGCCAAGGCGTCGGAACCTGCACGCATAAACCGCTCACGCAGGCGCTGGCGGTGGCCTGAATGATGCGGCTTTTTGGGTTTTGCTTTTGGCTCTTCGTCAGAGGTCGATATTGCGGTGTCAGCGCTCTCAGCCATAAGGTGGTTTGTCTAACCCGGCAGGGGATTTGGTGAAAATTTCATAGCCGTCATCTGTCACGCCGATGGTGTGCTCAAATTGGGCGGAGAGGGAGCGGTCACGTGTTACCGCAGTCCACCCATCCGACAGGATCTTCACATCCAAACGACCTAGATTGATCATTGGCTCGATGGTGAAGAACATGCCTTGCTCCAACACAGCGCCTTGACCCTTGGTGCCGTAGTGAAGAACATTTGGAATGTCGTGGAAGACTTGACCAATGCCGTGGCCACAAAAGTCGCGCACAACAGAACAGCGTTCGCCTTCTGCGTAGGTTTGAATGGCGGCCCCAATGTCGCCCAGCGTTGCGCCGGGTTTCACCGCTTGAATGCCGCGCATGGTGGCTTCATAGGTGATGTCGATGAGGCGGGATGATCTCCGCTTCAAGTCACCTACGGCGTACATGCGATTTGTGTCGCCGTGCCAGCTGTTCTTAATGTAGGTGATGTCGACGTTGACCATGTCGCCGTCGCGCAACACTTTGTCTGACGGGATGCCGTGACACACAACATGATTGATCGATGTGCAGCACGAATGGCGAAAGCCCCGGTAGCCAAGAGTTGCAGGCACGACGCCATTGTCCATGGCAAATTCAAACACAAGGTCATCGATCCGAGCGGTGGTGATGCCGGGTTTGATTTCTCCTGCCAGCATATCGAGCCCTTGGGCAGCGATAAGGCCAGCTGCACGCATGCCATCAAAAGCCACCGGTCCATGACGGGGGATTTTGCCTGCTTGGCGGAAGGAGAATTCATGCTCTGCAATGTCGTTCATCGGGTCGTTGGCTTTCAAATTTATAGGCGGTTTGGATTAAAGGCGGATCGGAAGTGGGTGATTCAATATTATTTCCGTTGGGTCTATTCTACAGGAATAACAGATTGCCTCAACGCCTGAAGCAATCGCATTACGAAGTGCCGCCCCATAAGCAGGATCAATGTCCTCTGCCGGAGTGAAATGATCCGTTTTAGTGCGGCTGACCAAGAAAAACACAACTGCACGGTCGCCGTCTACTGCCCGTAGCGCGAGTTCCTGCATATGTTTCGTCCCTCGGGCAGTAGTCGAATCGGGAAACTCTGCTTTACCGGGCTTTCGCGACAGGGTGACGCTCTTAATTTCGACGTAGCAGGGGGGCTTTTTTTTGTCTTCCAGCAATAAATCGATGCGGCTGCCCGTGCCATACTTCACTTCTGGGCGGCAGCTTTCATATCCGGCTAATTCTGGAATGGCTCCTGCGCGGATCGCGTCGTGCACAATGTGGTTGGGTCTGGCGGTGTTGACGCAGGCCATGGCCCCGTCTGCCAGCTCAATCAGCTCCCATGAATAGAGCAGTTTGCGCTTTGGGTTTTGGCTGTCGGAAATCCAGATGCGCGCTCCTTCGTCTTTCATGCCCAACATGGAGCCGGGGTTGGCGCAATGCACGGTGAGGAGTTCCCCATTATCCAATTTCACGTCGGCCAGAAAGCGTTTGTAGCGTTTGATCAATGTGGCGGGCTGAAGCGGTGGGTCGAATTTCATGAGGGTTTCCGAGAGCAAGTGAGAAAAGAGCGGTCAGATTAAAGCGAGGGCTTGGTGGGAGCAAGGCGGCGCTGTAAAGTCTCTCTAAATGGCAGGCTCTAAAGGGCGCGAAAGGTTGGTTGGTGATGGCGGATAAAATTGTAACGGCGTGTGTGGTGACGATTGGGGATGAAATCCTGTCGGGGCGCACAAAGGACGCAAACCTTTCCTATATTGCCAAGCACCTGAATGAAATTGGTGTGCAGGTGGCTGAGGCGCGGGTGATTTGCGACGTAGAAGACGTCATTGTCGCCACGATCAACGAGGTGCGCGCGAAATACGACTATGTCTTCACCACCGGGGGCATTGGGCCGACCCATGATGACATCACAGCTGATTCTGTGGCCAAGGCCTTTGGGGTGGGCATTGGGCCTCATCCAGAGGCGGTGGCCGTTTTGGAAAAACATTACGAAGAGACGGGCAATGAATTTACCGTCGCGCGTCAGCGTATGGCACGCATTCCTGAAGGCGGTATTCTGATTGATAACCCGGTGAGCAAAGCGCCGGGCTTTCAAATCGGCAATGTTTTTGTCATGGCGGGTGTGCCGATGATCATGCAGGTGATGTTGGATAGTTTGACTGACCGGTTGGAAGGCGGGGCCAAGATGTTGTCGCGCACGCTTACCGCCTCGATTGGAGAAGGCACCATCGCCAAACCATTGGCCGCGTTGCAAGAGAAGTACAAAACCGTCTCGCTTGGGTCCTATCCGTATTTCCAAGACAAAAGCTATGGCACCTCGATTGTGATGCGCTCTATCGATTCGGAACGACTGAATGAGGCCGCCAAAGAGGTTAAAGCGCTAATGGAGGACTTAGGGGTGGAGCCGGTCGAAGGAGAGGCGCGTTAACCTTTTTGGGCTCAGAAGCGCAGTTTTCCGCGAGGTTCTGGCCGAATATGTAACCGAACTGCAACAATAGCGGCAACATTACGAAAGATTCACCTGTATCGTGTTTGAAAATGCGTAGAATAATTTTCATAACTGATTAAGGTGCTTGGCAGTGGCTTGACGCATCCGGGTTTGTTCTTGAGGAGAGAACTGCACGGGGGGACGCAGAAACTGCAACGCGCAGGCCTAAATAAATATGGTCCAGTGGGAGATCCCACACTGTTAGGACCGCGTATGGGTAGGGAACCCGGAGGGAGAACCAGACTATGAAAAAGATCACAGGTATTTTGGGAATGGCAGCTGGCGCAGTAATGCTCATGAGCGCACCTGCAATCGCTTTGGACAGCAGCTTCGATGCGATGTCCAAAAGCGGCAAGCACCAGTTCTACGTATGGTGCACAGGCGCAGCTGATTCAGTGAAAACAGCTGACGGTTCCGATGCTAAAGACGCACAAGCCAAACTTGCAACTGCAAGCTGCTGGCCTGTATGGCAAGGTCTTGCTGGCTAATCGCTAGCACACTTTGCACTAAGATTTTGAAAACGGTTGTCCATCTGATGGGCAGCCGTTTTTTTATGGGCGTTTGATGTGGAGTAGGTGGGGGCTACTGGATTTAAGTGCTATTCACCCTTGCCATTTGGCACCGCGCAAGGCATACACATTGCCTTAGATACCAGCATCCGCCTTGGATGCCGCCCTGCTGGCCGCGTGGTGAAATTGGTATACACAGCAGACTTAAAATCTGCCGCTCTAACCGAGCGTACCGGTTCAAGTCCGGTCGCGGCCACCAAATCCTTATGTGACATTGTGAAGCTTTCCCCACTTCGGTGTCATTGCCGGACTTGTTCCGGCAATCCATGTCTCCTCATCGGAAACGAAAACGGGGTCGCGGTGCGTGGGCAGGTTGTTGTGCAGAACGATATTTGTTCTCTGCCGATCGCTGGATTACCGGAACAAGTCCGGTAATGACGGGGCGGGGAAAATGAAAACTTTTCTCATGGGCTAAGGGAAGCCCATCAAATGACCGGCTAAAATAGCAATTGCATTCCGGTGCAATTTGGGCAAGTTTGCTGCAATAAATCTTTGGGGTTCTTGTTGTGAAAAAATCACTTTTTCTGCTTTCAATTCTGGTGCCGTTCTTGATTGGGGGAGCGGTGCTGGCCGTCGATCGGCAACAAAGCGATCCGGTTTTGGGTGATGGTGAGCTTGAAGCTCATTTGAAGAGCCTAACGCTTCGAGCTGAACAGGGAGACGCCGAGGCTCAATCCACATTGGGATTAATGTACAGCATAGGGGAGGGTGCCCCGCGTGATTATAAGATAGCCGCTAAATGGTTGGCGCTTGCAGCCGATCAGGGGGAGGCTGATGCTCAGGCCATGTTAGGGGCGATGTATCTAGATGGAATGGGCGTCGCGCAAGACCTTGCAGTCGCTTTCAAATGGATGACCCTGTCAGCCAATCAGGGGGAAGCCATGGCTCAGGCCCAATTGGGAGCAATGTACTCACTCGGGTTGGGTGTCGCGCAAGACTATGAAGTCGCGTTTAAATGGATCACTCTTGCCGCCGAGCAGGGCATTGCCAGGTCTCAGTTTAATTTGGGCGTGATGTACACAGATGGGGTGGGTGTCGCGCAAGACTACAAATTGGCACGCAAATGGTTCACTCTGGCGGCGAAAAAGGGGGAGCCCAACGCTCAGACCAATTTGGGACGGATGTATTTAAAAGGGTGGGGCGTCCCGCTAGATTATAAAGCAGCAGCTAAGTGGTTCACTCTGGCGGCACAACAAGAGAATGTCGTTGCTCAAAATAATTTGGGACTGATTTATTTGAAGGGGTTAGGCGTCCCGGTCGATACTAAAGTAGCTCTCAACTGGTTTACCCTGGGGGCGAAAAAGGGGGAGCCCAATGCTCAGTATAATTTGGGCGTGATGCACGGAAATGGGATGGGTATTCCACAGGACTACATTCAGGCCTATATGTGGTTGCATATGGCCGCGCTCAAAAACCTTAGCTCTGCACAAATGATAAGAGATCGGGTTGCTCAGAGGATGTCGTCTGCTGACATTGTACAGGCTGAGAAACTTGCTCGGGAGTGTGTGGCGAACAACTATCAAGGATGCTGATTTTTCTCCTTTGATTTTGGCTTATTTTATCTGGCTTTTTGTGCGCCTAAATTGAGAGCTCTTCCTAGAGATACTATGCCTACGGCCGCTCATACCTCGCCAGCCACACGATCGGAATGAAGGCCAGTGTTATAAGGGCCAGGGCGTAAAAATTGTTGATGTAGGAAATGAACATGGCCTGCTTGGTGATGCTTAGCTGCATCAATTGGTACAGTTGGTCTTGGCCTGCAAACAGAGGGACATCGGCTATAGCGAGGCGCAGGGCTTTGTTCATGCTGGTGAAGGCTTGTCCCAACTCCGATGTGTTGATTTGAATGTTTTGGGCTAGTGCGCTCATGGCGAGGGCCGCGCAAAAGGATTGGCCGACGTTGCGCACCATGTTGAAGAAGGTGGAGGCTTGCAGGCGGATTTCTAGGGGCAGGTGGGCGAAGGTTAAAGCGCCTAGGGTCACAAAGATGATGCCCAGTCCTGCGCCGTGCAGGAAGCCTGTGCGCACGAAACCCCATGCAGTGAAGTGGATGCCCATTTGGGCTTGGTCCCAGAGCGCGTAGGCGGTGATCATGAGGCCGATTGTAATGATCGTGCGTGGGTCGCGCCCTTCAGCGAGGCGCGGGCCGAGCATCATTCCCACCATCATGCCAAGGCCGCGCGGGGCGAGCAGCAGGCCTGCTGTGTCTACCGGGTAGCCCAATAAGGTTTGCATGATGACAGGCAGCATGATGACGGCCACAACCATATTGCCGCCGACGAAGAAGAAGACTGTGTTGCCAACAATGAAATTTCGGTCGGCAAATAGACGGCGGTCGAAAAACGGGTCTTTGGCGGTGAGGGTGCGCACGATAAAAATGTGGAGTGCGCCTAGTGCCGCGCAGGCCCAGAGAATGATTTCCCACGATGAAAACCAATCTTGCCCGTGGCCCCGGTCCATCAGCATTTGAAAACTTGCCAATGAAATGGCTAAGGCGACAAAACCGAGTGCGTCGAATTTGTGGCTCTTATCAACGGGCGTGTCTTTGACGAATACCCATATTCCGGCCATGGCGACGAGGCCGAAGGGGAGGTTGACGAAAAACACCCAGCGCCAATTTGCCCATTCGGTAATGTAGCCGCCCAGTGTTGGTCCGATGATGGGGCCAAACATAACGCCGAGGCCAAACAGGCCCATGGCTTTGGCATATTCATCTTGGCGAAAGGCGCTCAGCACGATGGTTTGTCCCACCGGAATAAGGGCGGCCCCACTTAAACCTTGGAGGATGCGGTAGAGCACCATGTCTTCCAAGGTGATGGCGAGCCCGCACAATATGGATGTGAAGGTAAAGGCTGCGACCGACACGAGGATCACGGTCTTGATGCCAAAGCGTGCGGAGAGCCACGCGACAGGCGGGGTGGCGATGGCGGCGGCCACGATATAGCCGGTGATCACCCATGAGATTTGTTCCACATTGGCCGACAGCGCGCCTTGCATATGGGGCAGGGCAACATTGGCGATGGTTGAATCGATCGTGTGCATCATGATGCCCATCAACACAAAGGCGATGGAGATGCCGCGCAGTTGCGGGTAGGTCAGCAAGGACGTTTCGGGCACATCGTGACCCGGTTTGTCTTTTTCGCCTGACGTTGATGCAGGCGTTTGTGTGTCGTCGATAGCCATGATGGATCAGTCTCCGCCCGGAAAAATGTTCAAAAAATATCCGTGATGCTGCGGCTTCTTTCGGTATCAATCGTGACTTCTACGCTCATGCCCGCGCGCAAAATGGGCAGGTCTTGATCGGTGTTAATCTGTAAGCGGATCGGAATACGTTGGGTAATTTTGATCCAGTTTCCGGTCGCATTTTGGGGGGGCAGAATGGCAAACTCAGCGCCTGAGGCGGGCGCAATGCTCATAACTTCTCCGGTGAAGTGTTTGCCGGGATAGGCATCGACTTCAAAGGTGGCGGATTGGCCGATGCTCAAATTGGTGAGCTGGGTTTCCTTTAAGTTTGCCTCAATCCAAATGTCGTCGGTACGCACGAGGGAGAAGGCGGGTTGTCCTGCTTGAACAAATTCACCGGGGTGTAAGTCGATCTTTGCGACGATACCGGCCATGCCTGCATTTGTGGTGGCGTGACGGCGGTTGAGTTTGGCTTGGGAAAGATTGCTTTGGGCGCCGCGAACGCTGGGGTGATCATCTACTGCCAAATGTTCGTCACCGCCTAGGGCAACGAGCGCATTCATCACATCAGCCTTTGCTGTGGCGACGTTGTTGACGGCTGCGTCGAAGGCATGTTGGCGTTGGGAGACGCGTTCTTTCGACACATTATAGGCGTTGGTCAGTCCTTTGACGCGTTTTAGTTCTCGCTGCGCATAGGCGCGGTTTTCATGGGCGGCTGTCAGGAGCACTTTTTGGCGTTCGTATTTGGATTGCAATACCGCGATGTCCTCCCGGGCTGAATCCAGCGTTGCTTTGGCGCGCTCTACGGCAATGTCAAAGGGTTCGAGGTCTAGGATGAAGAGGGGGGTTCCTGCGGTGACGTGTTGGTTTTCGTGTACAAAAACGGTCTCAACTTGTCCTGATGTGCGGGTGCTCACCATGGCGATGCCTGCACGGACATAGGCGTTCTCGGTTGAGATGTAGCGCCCGCCCGACAAATAGATGGTTGCGACAAGAAGCAGCAAGACGACGGGGATGCTGGCAAAGATGAGTGTTCGTTTCATTGTTATTCCCTTTTTTTAGCGAGGGTTTTTGGAGCGCCGAGTTTGCGGTAGGCAATGTCGGCTGCCTTTGTTGAATTTGTATTTTCATTGATGAGGTGTAGGCGGATTGCGACGAGATCTTGGATGAAGGCTTTCCGGCGATTTGCCGGTAGAGCTGCGAGCGCTACGTCTGAAATGTCAGAAAGGTGGCGCCAAATATCATCGAGAATTTGTTTAGCTTTTGGCGGCATGTGCAGTCTGCGTACGCGGCGATCCGCTGGATCGGGGCGGCGTTCAATCAGGCCCATTTCTTCCAGACCATCCACAAGGCGGGTGAGGGCGATCTTTTGAATGTCCATCAAGGCGGCGATTTCTGATTGGTTTGCATTCTCGAGGAGAGAGACATAGGCCAGTACGCGGGCTTGGGCGCGTGTCACCTCAAAACCGTGTTCCGTGTTGCTAAATGTGCGGCTCATCAAGCGCGCTATATCCTGGACCAGGAAGCCAAAAAGATTTTGCGGATCAATGTTTGTCATGGAAGCACTCATTGTATATCGTCAATAAAGTATACAATGTATACTATTTACATGATCCGATCAAGACGCGGCAATTCGCGGGTGTTGGCGGCATTAAAAGGGGAGGTTTTAAGCGTGAGTGCAGTTACAATTCCTAAGGGGTTCAAGGCTTTCCCGCATCAAGAAGGTTATATGGCGTTGAACGGTCCTTATTATTTGAAGGATTTGGGAGACGGACACTTTGACTATGGGTTCCCGTCTGATGACCGCCATAACAATCCCAATGGTGTGTTGCATGGGGGCGCGTTGTTCAGCTTCGCGGATTCATTTCTGGGACACATGATCGTTACCGCGACAGGTCGCCATTGTGCAACGGTTACCATCACGACAGAATTTGTGGCGGGTGCGCAAGCGGGGTCATGGATTGAGGGCAAGGCAGAAATCAAAAAGCTGACGGGGCGCATGGCCTTTATCAATGCGGAAGTGTCCTGCAAGGGCGAATTGATGATGGCCGTTACTGGTGTATTTCGGTTGTTTGGAGACGTGTAACCTATCGACCGATGGTGGCGGTTTGTTACGGAAAGGGTGGGGAAAATTTTCCACCCACCCTTCCTCGACCCTCTACCTTAAGTGCCAAACACTGGCAGTCGCCTCGACCTTACCTTTTATGCGCTGGAGCAAGGGCTCCTCCTCGAGGAGGATGGTCTGATAAGTCGCAGCGTAATGATCGACAACTTCGTCTGGGGTGATTGAGAAGGGCGGCCCCGCCATGAGGTCTTGGTCGTATTCAAAACAAAGCAGCAGTTGGGGGGGCTTATTGGTTATTGTGATCAAATGGGGTGTATATTTTTTACGTGTCGCTTCGGGCAGCGCCACAAGCGCGGCTCTGTCATAGATGGCGTCGACGGTTCCGAGCTCTTGGGCTGTGAGCTCAAAAATGTCACCTACGAAGATGTCGATATTCCGGGCGCTGTAGCGTTTGAGCGCTCCAACGGTTGTAATTTCAGGTTTGATATTGAGGTTTGTGAAGAGTTGCTCAATGGCAATCTGGCTTAACTCAGCACCGGCAACCCGGTAGCCCTGATCAAGCATCCATGCGATGTCGAGCGTTTTGCCACATAGGGGTACGAACACACGGTTGCCCGCTTGTAATTGCAATTGTGGAAAGTGCTCTACCAATTGTGCATCAGCGCCGCTCTGGTGAAACCCAATTTCATTCTTCTGCCATTTTTGATGCCAAAAACCCGCGTCCATAAGACCTCCATAGTCAGCCAACACTGTCTTTCGTATTTATCCACCCTATAGGGTTTTGATATGTGTCGACGGTTTCGATTTACACAAGATACAAGTTCAAGTTAACTTGAGGTCAAGTGAAAAAGGGGAGGTGACATGGATATTGCTGAAGTTGTTGAACGCTCCGGGCTGCCAGCCTCGACATTACGGTATTATGAGGAGAAGGGGCTTATTCGCTCTACTGGGCGTCGTGGGTTGCGACGTTTGTTTGATCCGGATGTGTTGGAGCAATTGGCGTTGATTTCTCTGGGACGCACAGCTGGGTTTTCGCTCGATGAGATTGGCGAGATGTTTACGCCGTCTGGGCCGAAGGTTGACCGGGCGATGTTGTTGGAAAAAGCGGAGTTGGTGGATAAAACCATCAAGCGCCTTACCCTTATTGGGAAGGGCTTACGTCATGCAGCGGACTGCCAAGCGCCATCTCATTTAGAGTGCCCTAAATTTCGCCGTATGATGCGCGGTGCTGTTAGGTCGCAAAGCAAGTTGCGTGAGACATCCGTTGGCATAGGGGCTCGTGCCGGAAAAGAAACTTGAAACTAAGGTATTCTTTCGACTGAAGTGTTTGCTGCCACTCTCATTTGGTCCGGTGCGAACGCCTGTACCGCCAGAGGAGGAACGATGACAGCACAGGCGAGCATAAACCCAAACATGAACAAATATACGGTTAGGAAATTGAGTCTAGTGAGCATGACCTGATCCTCCAGACCGGGTGTGGGCGTGCGTGACGATTTAAAAAAGCGGAGAGGAGAGTGACAAAGACGGGGTGGATCGCCACTCTCCTCTAGTCATTTCTGTGCGGGTGCTCAAATTGGGGAGAAAGCAAGTGGCAACAGAAATGAATTCTAATTCCTTGAGCAGTTTGGTTTCCCAAATCGCTGTTGGTATATAGAGAGCAATGATCGGGCCAGAATGTTGACGAACGACTAGACGCAAAAAACCCGCAGAGATGCGGGTTTTTTGTAAGAGACAATTTGGGTTTTTTCCCCACCAACTTCTGTGCATTGCTTATTGCATTGTACAGATATGCAAAATGGGGACATCTTTGCAAAATGCAGAGTTATTGCCGGTAGGATGCTTTTAGTTGGCGTTCTCTTCGTGGCGGTAGGCTGAAGCTGGTACAGACTCGTCGGCTTTTAGGCTGGCATCTTTCACATATACTGTTGAGCAGTAGGGGCAGATGATTTCGCCGTCATGGCCCATATCCAGAAAGATGTGCGGATGATCATTGGGAGACTTTGCCCCCATGCATTCAAACTCGCTGACGCCAATGCGGATCTTCTCAACGCCGTCGTCATTACTGAATTTTGGATTTGTGCCGGTATCGCCTGCCATGGTGCTGCTCATCTTTGATGTATGTTGGGTTTAATATGTGTCGGGTCGATTGAAATTGTCAGATCAGTTCGAGTGATCTCTGACTCGGTTGCTAACCTAGCGGGTCAGGTGCCTAAAACCCAGCCCAATTTTGTTGTGTAAACGGCCGGTTCATCGAAGTGCTCGATCTATGCTAGGCCAGCATATGGAAGAGGGACAGCTTGCTGATTATATGTCAGACGTGCATAATTGGCCAAAGCACGCCGACAAGAGCGTGAACAGTCGGGAGGAGACTGAATATGAGCGGAACCGATCAGCCTGGTTTGGGTGAAAGCCCAAGCCCGCAAAATTCTACGTCCAAAAGCAAACTTTCATTAGGAAAGCTATTTGCATTTGCTCTTCCTGCTGCACCAATATCGGCACTTGGTTTGCCGTTGGTGGTTCACCTTCCCCATTTCTACGACAGGAACACAACATTGTCGGCTGCTGCTGTCGGTCTCATCTTTATGATCGCGCGGTTCTGGGATGTGTTCACAGATCCGGTTCTTGGACTGTTGTCCGATAAATTTGAAACGCGATGGGGAAGACGTAGGCACTGGATTGTCGCGTCTGTGCCCATCATGTTGCTATCGGTTTTCATGGTGTTCATGCCACCTGAAGGGGCAGGTGCTATCTATCTGACTTTCTGGATGTTCATTCTTTACATCGGTTGGACATTGCTAACTGTGTCGCACATGTCATGGGGCGCTGAATTGACGCCCGACTATCATGAGCGCAGCCGCGTGCAGGGCGTGCGCGAAATGCTTTTGATTTTCGGCATGGTGTTTGTGTTGGTTCTGCCCGTGCTGACCGGCTTGTTCTTACCCGAGGACAGTCGTCCAGAGGCTGTCACGCTGATGGGGTGGTTTGTCATTATTTTTCTTCCCATTACAGTGTGGATTGCGGTGGCATCTGTTGGTGAAGTCAAGACTCCGCAACCAGATCACTTTACATGGCGTGAAGCGATTGCCTTGCTCAAACGCAACCGGCCCTTGCAAATTTTACTCTCAGCTGACCTGCTTTCAGGTATTGGCAACGGTATTGTTTCTTCACTTTTCCTCTATTTGGCGCTGGACGTCTTGATGTTGGGTGAATTCTCCAACGTGTTGTTGCTGGTGTATTTTGTTTCGGGTCTTTTGTTCGTGCCTCCTGTTATCTGGTTGAGCAACAGGGTTGGAAAGCATAAAGCAGTCATTGTTTCGGCTCTCTTTAGTGGACTTACGGTGCCGCTCATCTTTCTCCTACCCGAAGGAGATCCGTTGCTCGCGGCGTTGTGCTGGACTGTCCTTGGTGTGAACATGGGTGCGGGACCGTTTCTCTTTCGCTCCATCATGGCCGATGTTGTGGACCATGATGCGGTGGAAAGTGGCCACCAACGCACTGGGTTGTTTTATGCGTTGCTGACCTCAACCAATAAAATTGGTTATGCGGTTGCTATCGGTTTTTCAATGTCAGCACTTGATTGGCTGGGTATTAAAACGGGTGAGGAAAATGCGGAAAGCGCTCTCTTTGGATTACAGCTTATTTACATTTTGCCGTCATTCACCATCTCACTCATTGTCGCATGGATGCTCTCCCATTTCCCCCTTGGGGAAGTGCAGCAGCGTGCGAACCGTGAGGTTCTGGCTAAGCGCGTGTTAGATGCGGCGGCTGAGGCGATTACGGTTCAGACGATTGAACCTGTGAGCCCGAGCACGCCTATTTCTAATGGCAGGCCGCAGACCGATCCCTAAGCACTGCACCCAAATACGACCTAATTATCCTTTCTGAGTCTCACAACAAGGAATAACACCGGCATGAGCTACCAGCGATTATCCAATTGGAAACTTATCTGCTTTTCAAGTCCAGCTATTCCAATTGCCTCTCTCGGGTTACCTCTAACGGTTTTCTTACCGCAATATTATGAAGGGTCTATGGGCTTAAGCCTTGCGACGGTGGGTACAGTTTTTCTCCTCGCGCGGCTGTGGGACGTAATTACAGACCCGATGATGGGCGTTTTGTCTGACAGATTTCCCACACGCTGGGGACGTCGGCGCCATTGGATTGTGTTGTCCGTTCCGCTGCTCTTGCTGTCTGGTTACATGATTTATTTCCCGAGTGGGGAGATTACAGCTCTCTATTTATTCGGCTGGCTTTTCGTTCTATATGTCGGGTGGACGATGTTGACCTTGTCACACATGTCGTGGGGCGCTGAGCTTGATATGGATTACCATGAGCGCTCGCGTATCCAAGGGTTTCGCGAAGGTTTTCTGGTGGCGGGTACGCCGCTTATTATGATTGCAGCGATTTTGTCTGTTTCACCCGAAGCTGCCAAGGTTGTGCAATCTGAGCAGAGCATTCAGGCGATTGGGATTTTCTTTCTTGTTCTACTTCCTATTGCGGTTGCTCTTGCTGTCTCCCAAGTTGGGGAACCTTTCAAACATGATCTGAAGGTTAGGGAGCCGAGCTCAGACGGTTTGTGGCAAACAATTATAGCGGGTATTAAGCCTCTGCGCCGGAACCGAGCCTTATTGTTGCTTGTGACGTGCGACTTTTTCTCTGGTTTTTCCGGCGCAGCGCTTGGCACCCTTTACCTCTATGAAGTTGAATTTGTTTGGCAACTCGGCGATTTGAAATATGCGCTTTTGTTGGTCTATTTCGTTGCGGGCGTGCTCTTCGTACCGGTCATTTTGAAACTGGCGAAAATACTCGGTAAGGCCAAGGCTGCGTGTTGTGCAGCTGTCTTCAATGTTGTGATGACCCCGTTCATTTTGCTTTTGCCGCCGGGTGTTACATGGATTTACGTCATTGCGCTTATCATCATGGGTGTGAACGTTGGCTCTATGGCGGTGCTCTACCGGGGCATGATGGGGGATGTGGGCGACGTTGATGAATTGGAAACCGGTGAGCGGCGTACTGGCCTCTTTTTCTCAATGCTGACATTGAGCCAAAAGATTGGGGCGGCCATGGCCGTTGGTGTCATGTTCTGGATTTTGGATTCAGTGGGCTTTAGCTCAAAAGGTGACAATACCGAAACTGCATTGACTGGTTTGGCGCTTCTGTTTGTTTTTGTGCCGGTTGTTTGCAATCTCATCGTCGCGTTCTTTATGTGGCGCTTTCCAATCGACAAGGCTCGCCAAGAAGAAATGCGCGCCGAGATAGATGCGCGACGTGCAGATGTTTTATCCTCTGAAATACACGCGGTAGAAGCTCGTGAGTCGGAGCAGCGGGTGCCAGAGGTTTAGGCCCTTCTTCACAGGCGTGCAGGCGTTATGTGACTGTCTTCTATTTTGGTAGATTGTGCTTTGGTCTCAGAGGGCTGATATGCATAATCGCCAAAATGCAAGGCAAGAGGTGAGGCATGGAGAAATTTCAGTCAGACGGCGTGGAAATCGCCTACCAAGTTGAGGGTGAGGGCGCACCAATTGTGCTGGTACATGGGTTTGCTTCGACCCACGCGGCCAATTGGATCAATCCGGGATGGGTTGCCCAACTGCTGGATATGGGGCGCCAAGTTGTCATGTATGATTTGCGCGGGCATGGGCAGAGCGCTTTGTTGTATGACCCAGAAGCTTACCGTCTTCCACAGTTGGCGCAGGACCTTAAAAATCTGATTGCCCATCTTGGGTTGGAGAAGCCAGCTGTGATGGGATATTCATTGGGAGCGATGATTGCACTGCGGTTAGGCGTGGATGCGCCGAATGTGGCGGGTTCTATCATTGCGGCAGGAGTTGGAGAAAAGCTTTACCAACCTCCCGAACATATCGCACCCATTGTTGATGCGTTGCTGACAGATGAACCGACCCGCACAACGGATTTGGCCGCAATGGCTTTTCGGATATTTGCCGATCAAAACAATCAAGACCGCCAGGCATTGGCCGCGTGTTTTCAGCGGGCACGAGAGCCCTTTAGCCCTGATGTCTTGGCGCAAATCACATGTCCGGTGTTGGTTGTCGCGGGTGAGAAAGATGTGCTGGCGGGAGACCCTTACATATTGGCGTCGTCGATCCCGTCAGGAGAGGCGGCTCTTATCCCCCGGCGCGATCATATGCGTGCGGTGGGGGATAAGGCCTTTTTTGAGATCGTGCGCACCTACTTGTCTGGTGCGGGGCCTAGCGCTGGCTGAAAGAAGAAAAGCCTAAGTGCATGCCGGCATCTGTGATCAATGTTTCGCCAGTGATGTGTTGGCCGCCTTCTGTGGCAAAGAACACAGCAGAGTCAGCCACATCTTCCGGTGTGCCTGCGCGTTTGAGCGGTGTGGTTTCTTCTTGGTCTTTGACGATGGCGTTGAAGGTTTCTTGGCCAAAGCGATCCAAGAACCAACCGGTGCCGATAAAGCCGGGGCAAATTGCATTGACGCGAATTTCTGGTGCAAGCGAGCGGGCAAGGGACAAGGTCATTGTGTTGAGCGCGCCTTTTGTGGCGGCGTAGGCAACAGAGGAACCAATGCCCGTTACCGCAGCGATAGACGATACATTGACGACTGATCCATAGCCCTGCTTTTTCATGGCTGGCGCACAGGCGCGGATCATTTGATAGGGGGCGATGACGTTGAGCTCGTAGAGCCACAGGAAGTCGTCTTTTTGGAGGGCGTCCAAATCTGCGTGATCGGCAAATTTTGTGGTGCCTGCATTGTTCACCAAAATGTCGACGCGGCCCCATGTATCCAAAGCGGCTTGAACGAGTTTTTTGCACTCTTCGTCTTTGCTCACGTCGGCTTGTATGGCAATCGCATCTGCGCCTTTTAGCTCGCAGGCTTCTTTCACGGCTTCGGCTTCGCCTTTACTCTTGGTGTAATTGATCACCACATTGATGCCGCGCGCCGCCAGTTTCATGGCAATAGCTGCGCCCAAGCCCATAGATGAGCCGGTGATGATGGCAACTTTTCCTTTGAGGTCCATTTTCTTCTCCCGAATGGTTCGCCCGTGTGGGGGCTTTAATTCAGGAGAAAGCCTAGCTGTATCGTGGAGGAGCTACCAGCCTTAAGTCGTGTTTTTAGAGGTTGAATAGGCGCTCGTTCAGGATTATTTTTCGGGTGGGTAAAACCGTTTAGCCGGGTCGCTGAGGCGGGTCGCAATACGGTCTTTTGCCTGCGCGGTGGTGTGCAATTTAATGCGCACACCGTCTGAGAAATGTCCCACAACTTCACCGCGCGCAAAGCCTACGCCGGGCGCATCGAGCGCAACTTCATCGCCGAGGTCTGGCAAAGGCAGCACTTCAACCACAGCGCCGCTTGCCGACATCTCATGGATGATGCAGTCGGTGTCGGTGCTGGCAAATATGATGCGTCCCTCGATAAATGTATCTATACGGGGGCATTCTCTGCGTTCGATTGGAGGCCAATCTTGCATCTTCTTTTCCTCAACCCGGTTGTAACAACGGAAAGTTGATGAAATTTTGCATGGGGGAGGTTGCCAAAGTGTTTCGAAAAACGAACAATTTGAGCCGTTGGCGGGCGCGTTTTGGAAGACATCATTTGATGGGATGTTGTAGGACGCGTAATGTTGTTGAAACCACTGGGTTTGGCTTAATCTTGAAGCTGTGGTGACTGGAGATGGGTGCAAAATTTCTTATGAATTTTTTTGATGTACGAGCTATTTTACTGAGCGTGAGCCTCTTATTTGGCCTCAATACGGGTGCTCTAGCTGGAGAAATTAGCAGTAGCTACTCCAGTTTGGCTCTAGAGACGTGCACGATCATTGAGCAAGAACCTGAGTTTGGCACCACTACGTGGAAATGTGCGGGCCAAGCGGGCTACGCGGTTTATCCAACTGAAGCAGACCTTAGGTTCTATCTGGCGTTTGGCAAAGGCGACGCGATGGCGACGACGGGTGGGGCGGGCGTGCCGCCTTTCAACCGTCTTGGGGGCATGTTGGAATGGCGCCTCGTAAATGTGAGGGGTGTTTGGACACCGTTTGCAACGATTGTGCGGTACCACACCAGCGGTGGTACGGGAGAGACGGAAGGCCAAGTTCTCGTTGTCTCAAAATTTGAAGATGGAGAGACTTGCCCTCTTGCCTATATCAACGCACTGGCTACACCCAATGCAAATGCGTGGGCGCGCCGTCTTGCCGATAGGATCGCTCGGGACTTTGTGTGTTCACGCGATAAACCGCATTACGTCGGCAAAGGCGCCAACGAGCTTTGGTAAGCTCGCTGGCGAACCATCGCGGGCTTACTTGCCTTTGAAAACCGGTTTGCGTTTTTCCATGAAGGCCGTGCGTCCTTCTGCGTAGTCCTCACTTGCAAAGCAGGCATTGATGAGGGCATTGCATTTATCTTCATCGAAATTATCGGGCGTGATGCAAGCCTCGTCGACCACGGTCTTGGCGGTCATCACTGTCAGAGGCGCATTCTCGCTGATCATGCTGCAATAGGACTGAACGTACTCAGCCAGTGCTTCTTTGCTCGTGACGCGATTGATCAACCCCATGCCCATGGCTTCGTCATGTGTAAAGCGGCGGGCGGTGAAGAAGATTTCTTTTGCATAGGACGGGCCGACGATATCAACCAAGCGTTTGGTGCCTTCGTGCCCGTAGGCAAGGCCCAGCTTTGCGGCGGGAATGCCGAAAGTTGAGCCTTCACTGGCAATGCGCATGTCGCAAGACAGGGCAATGCCGAGGCCACCGCCAATGCAATATCCATCGATCATGGCAATGGTGGGCCGTTTTGCAGCGGCAATGCGGTTGAAGGCGAAAGTTGAGACATCCTCATAATGTTGAATGCGATCGGGGGAAGAACGTGTTTCTGCAAATTGTGAAATGTCTGCGCCTGCCACAAAGGCGCGGTCGCCGGCACCGGTTAAAACGATGGTGCGAATTTCAGGGTCGGCCTCAAAGCCCTCTAACGCGGCGGGGACAGCTTCCCACATTTCCAAGCTTACGGCGTTGAGACGCTCGGGATTGTTGAAAATGATCCAGCCAATGCTACCTTCTTTGCGGGCGATCAGCTTGTCTGTAGGTGAGGGCATGGTGGCTCCTTGAGCAATAAATGTTGAAGGCACGCAATGTGCTGTTGGCCCTGTATAGCGGGACCGCGCGATTTTTTCCAGTGTCGCGCCCCGTCGCGCGAGAGGTGTGTTTTAGGAGTTGTCGAGAAAAAAGGCGGTGATGTCTTTGTAGGCTTGGCCGTCTTGCAACAAAAAGAGGTGGCCGCCTTCGTAAAGGGTCAATTTTGCATTGGGTAGGCGTGACAGCATGGCTTGCTGGGTTTGCGGGTGTGCCACTGCATCAAACTTTCCAGCCGCTAGAAAAACAGGGCAGGTGATGTTGGCGAAATCATCCCAGCAATCATGCGCGCTGCGAGCTTTTAGTTGTTTGAGCGCTCCTTCACGGCGTCCTTCTTCATCTGCATAAGGATCATCTGTCATGAACTTGACCATCATTTGATAGATGTCAGGATTGTCTTTGATCCAGTCCGGTGTTTGGCGGGTGTCATAGAGGGGCAGCATCTTTTCTGCGCGGGCCAAGGGTTCCATGTCAGCGATTTCGTGCAGTGGATATGACGCCCCACCAGCACCGCCGGGGGAGGTGCACGCAAGCACGAGGTTCTTGATTTTATGGGGATGACGCAAGGCGAGATGTTGAGCCACCATGCCGCCGAATGAAACACCCATCACATTGACGTTTTCCCAGCCCAAATGATCCAGCATGGCAGCTGCATCGTCGGCATACTCAGCCATTGAATAATCCGGCGTCGGCTTGTCAGATTGGCCTAAGCCGCGCTGGTCGTAGGAGGCGACATCAAAGCTCTTTACCAAAGGGCTGTCGAAGAAATTCGGTTTGCGGCGTAGGTCGCTCCCTGTGCCGGAAATCACCAGAAGGGGGGCGCCGTCTTTTTTTTCTGCACGTTCCCAATAGAGGTTTAGGGAACCAATTTTTTCATATGGCATAGAAGGTCCTGATTTGGCTAAAGCTGCGTATTCGGGTGGTTTTGGCAGCAATCGTGCAAAAGGCATGAAATGAGATCGCCAACCTGCTCAAAATTCACCCGGTAAATGATGCTGGGCGATACCAGCTTGGAGGATACTACATTGGCATGCTCCTGCACGGGAAGGTGAAAAAGGTGGCGGATGTGATACAAAGGCTAAAGACGTGGAAGCGACCAGAACAACTGTCAGCTACTGCTGCTAACTAATTCGACTGCTTACCCCTATCGTTGAAGGTGGTCGTGTGGGGCGCATGTTTTGGTTTAGTAGTAGTCACTGAGAACAGATTAGTGAGGCAAAATGATGCAATTTCTAATCGACCTGCCACCGGATGCAAAACTGTTATTGGTTTTCATTTTTACGTTTATTCTGGGCCGAATAATTAAAATTCAAGACGTTTGGATAATGCGTGTCCGCGAAGATATTGAGGTCACTATTTTTGAAGATGTGCCCTTTCGGCAGAGAATCTTTTTCTATTTTCCGGCTTTGACGGCTATGGTCGCAAGTTCTACCGCAGCCTCTTTTGGTCAGTATATCTTCATTTTACCTCAAGATTTGATTGCTGTAGTGGTTTTGGGACTAGGCATAATTTACAATCTTTATATTGGGATAGTAGGTGGTGACCCAAAATAATTGGGCGTGAGTTTTCGTTTAGCCCATTGAATTCCAAATCCCACAACTTATGTGTTAAACTCGCGTAGATCACTGGCTTGTGGTTGAACCCAGCAATTTGTTAGAGAATTGCCTGTATGCAATGCGTGCTGCCAGATTTGGCGGACGTTGGTTGGAGGAGGCTTCTATGTCGAAAGTCGTTGAAAACATCAAATCGTGCGATCCTGTTTGGGATCGTTTGTGCGATGAAGCGCGGGATATCGCGGCGCAAGAGCCTGTCATGTCGAGTTATGTTTATTCGACGGTCCTTAACCATGATTCATTTGATGAAATGATGAGCTTCCACCTCGCCCGTAAATTAGCCAATGAAGATTTGAATGCGATGGTTTTGCGTGAAGTGTTTGAAGATGCTTTTAACGCGGACCCTGAGATTTCAAATTCTGTGCGTGCTGATCTTGTTGCCGTGTTTGACCGCGACCCAGCTTGCCTTTCCTATATCCAACCGCTGCTCTTCTTTAAGGGCTTTAATGCTGTGCAGTCGCACCGTCTTGCCCATTGGTTGTGGCAGGAGAAACGGGCGACAATGGCGTTTTACATTCAAAGCCGTGTGTCGGAATTGTTCGCGGTGGATATTCACCCCGCAGCAGTTTTGGGCAAAGGTTTGATGATGGACCACGCAACCGGCGTTGTGATTGGTGAGACGGCAGTCGTAGGCAATGATGTCTCCATGCTCCACGGGGTCAACCTTGGTGGTACGGGTAAAGTGGACGGCGACCGCCATCCAAAAGTTGGCAATGGCGTACTGCTTGGCGCGGATAGCAAAATCCTTGGTAATCTGATCATTGGTGACTGCGCGCGCGTTGGTGCAGGCAGTGTGGTACTTGCCGATGTGCCGCCAAATTGCACTGTTGCTGGTGTGCCTGCCAAAGTGGTTGGCTGTGCAGGATGTGACCAGCCTGCTCGGGCGATGGATCATATGATCCGTGATGCGGATAAGCCAAAGGGCTAATTCAGTCCCTTTTAGAAATTACCTTCTTACCTCTTAAGGCAGTCTGTCTTGAAGAGCGTAGAAGAGCATGCCTGCTACCATGCCGGGATAGCGTAACCACGTGCCGCCGGGGAATTTGTGGATGGGTACGCTGGCCATCAGGTCAAACCGTTCGGCGGTTCCTGAAATTGCCTCGGCTGCTAACTTACCCCCCAACGTTGCCATATTGATGCCTTGGCCGGAATAGCCGTGGGCATAGACGATGTTTGGTTGGAGGTGGCCGAAGTGGGGCATGCGGTTCAGTGTAAGAGCGAGTGTGCCCCCCCATGCGTAGTCAATCTTGGTGTCTTTGAGTTGGGGGAAAACGCGCAGCATTGGTTTTTTCACAAAGCCTGCAATGTCTTTGGGGAAGCGGGGCGAGTAGTTTTCGCCACCGCCAAAGAGCAAGCGGTTGTCGGCAGACAGGCGGTAATAATCAATCACAAATTTTGTATCAGCAATGGCGACATTGTCTCGGATGAGGGAGCGGGCGACATCTTCGCCTAAGGGTTCTGTCGCGATGATGAAATTATTGATCGGCATGATGAAGCCGTTTACACGCCTTTCCAAATTACCCAAGTAACCGTTGCACGCTAGGAGAACGTGAGAGGCTGTAACGGTGCCGGTGGCCGTTTTAACTTTGGCAGGATCTGTATGACTGATGTCTAAGACAGCGCTGTTCTCATAAATTTTTGCGCCGTGGCTTTGGGCTGCGCGCGCTAAGCCTAGGGCGTAATTAAGCGGATGGAGGTGGGCGCTGCCTTTGTCTAGCAAGCCTGCCCAATAGCGGGTGGAGCCCACTTGTTCGTGCATTTGGGCTTGGTCGAGCATTTCTAATTGGTCGTAGTCATAGTCATTGGTGAGGCTGTCGTATTCCTCTTCCAATTCTTCTATGTCGGCTTTTTTCCATGCTGCGTGGATGATGCCGGGCGTTAGGTCGCAGTCGATTTTATAGGTGTCGATAATCTCTCTGACGGTGGCGATGGAGTCCTTGGCAAGTTCCCACATGCCTTGGGCGGCCTCTTTCCCCATCAGCTCTTCCATGTCGTGTTGGGTTCTGCGCTGGGTGCTGCCAAGTTGACCCCCGTTGCGGCCCGACGCGCCCCAGCCAATGCGTTCGCCTTCCAGCACGATGACGCTGTAACCCTTTTTCGCCAGATGAAGGGCGGCGGACAGGCCGGTATAGCCAGCACCCACAATGCACACGTCACACTTTGTGTCGGTGGTGAGCTGCGGGTGGCCCTCCATGCCAACGGCTGTGGCGGCATAGTAGGAGGGGGGGTGAGCGCTGGTGGTGGTGCTTGGATTATAGGTCATGGAGCGATGATAAGGGCTTGTGGCCGCATGCGTAAAGGGGCAGGGGCATGTCAGGGGAATTGCGGTTTATCATTTTAAACAGGCGGTTCTTTGTGAGGTTCTGCTTGGCATGTGCGGGTGAGCGGGCCAAACTGGTGCCAACAAAAGAAAGAAAGGGAGAATTATGACACGGTTGGCAGGTAAAGTAGCATTGGTGACAGGTGCGGGCATGGGACTTGGGGCGGCAATTGCTGAGGCAATGGTGCGCGAAGGTGCGAGCGTCATTTGTGCCGATATTGACCGGGATGCGACCGAAGCTGTTGCAGACAAGCTTCAGAACGCAGGGGGGCAAGCCGCCTTTCAAGAATTGAATGTTACGGATGAAGCTGCATGGGAAGCTGTTGTGCAGCGGACGCAGGATGTTTTTGGGGGCATTGATATTGTCGTCAATAATGCCGGTGTCGCGCCTGTCGGCAAGATGATTGAAGATCTGACGTTGGACGAATGGCGCCGGACACTCTCGATCGATTTGGATTCTGTTTTTCTAGGCTGCAAACACGCCATCCGCGCCATGAAAAAGAAGGGCGGGTCGATCATCAATGTCTCGTCTGTTTTGGGCATGGTTGCCACCGACAAGGGCGCGGATTATTGCGCTGCCAAAGGCGGTGTGCGCCAACTTACAAAAGCGGCCGCTGTTGAGTGTGCGTCTGCGGGCTACAATATTCGCGTGAATTCAATCCACCCTGGTTTCATTGACACCCCGCTTGTGAAGGGTGCTATTGCACGGGGCGTTGAAGAGGGAACAATGGGCAGCGACAATGAAGCCTATGAGCTGTTGGCCATGCTGCACCCGCTTGGGCGCTTAGGCTATCCCAGAGAGATTGCCGACGCGGCTGTTTTCCTCGCGAGTGGTGAAAGCAGCTTTATGACTGGATCAGAAGTTGTGGTTGACGGCGGCTATACCGCGCGTTGATCTGAAGTTCGGTGATTTATAACGAAAACGAGCGGCATGTAAGTGCCGCTCGTTTTGGTTTCAGGTCGATGGCTTGGTCACGAAGATGCCTAGACTATTCGGCGCCGTGTCCCATCATGTCGTGCATGGAATGGTCCATCTTGCTTGGCGTTGAGGGGGTAGGCATTTTGTGGTTGCCAGAGTGAGCGGCACTTGGTGCTTTTTTCATCGCTTTGAGGATGATTGTTTTTTCACCCATCTTCTCAAATACGAATGTCACAGGAACATCGTCTCCGGCTTGGACTTTTGAGGTGAGCCCAATGAGCATGAGGTGCATGCCGCCGGGTTGGAATTCAAGCTTGTCGCCGTTGGGGAGGGGCGCTGTTTCCATCCGGCGCATCCGCATGATGTCACCGTCCATGGTCATCGTGTGTATTTCAGCTGCAGCGGCAATCGGCGTGTGAACTGACAAGAGGACATCGGATGGGCCGTGGCTGTTGTCCAAGGTGATGTAAGCCGCTGTTGTTTTGCCAGCGCCAAGGCTCGCTCTTACCCAGCCATCTGACGTCAAAAGTCCTACTTCTTCATGCGCCTGTGCGTTGCTCATCGGCAAAGCTATGGAAAGCAAACTTACAGTGCTGGCAAGGGCCACGGCTGCGCAGAGGCGTGAGAGCTTTGAGCGTGAGGAAGAGACAAATTTATTCATTACGTAAGACCTCGATGTGATGGGGCGGAATGAAATGCCTATGTAATTTTACAGTAGGACAATTTCTTTTAGCACATAAAAAACAAACATATCTGGGCGAAGAGACGCAGGCGGCGTTGCGCCTCGCGCTGGTTGTGGTTACAAAGGAGGGGCTCGGAGGACGGGATTGAGAATAATCATTAATGAGACGGAGTTACCGTGGACAAATCTGAAATCCGCCGATTGCAACAGTACTTGCGTGGTCTATTCAAGCTAGACGCTTTGACTTTGCATGAACGTGCAAACAAAGACGATTCGGTTGAAGTGAATGTTGGCGACGAATTCATCGGCATAATTTTTAAAGATGAAGATGAAGGCGAAACCTCATATCAGTTTCAAATGGCAATTTTGGATATTGACCTGCCAGATTGATACCGATCGCTGGCCGTTCGCGGCACATTGGAAAATTGGAAAACGGGCGTCCGGGGGGCGTCCGTTTTCTTTTGTGCGTGCGCCTAGAACTTTGGCTCTAGGGAGCGCTGGTAAGAATAACTGCACTATTCAGGGACGAGCTTTCTAAGCTGCCACCTTCCAAGTTGAGGATCGTGTCGTCAAGACTGCCCAAGGGGCCAACGGGTTTGTTGGCCTTGGGTTCCCAGCCGCGCACGAGGGCAACCAGCATGTCATCAATTTCGTGCCAGTTTTTCTGGAAGGGGCGTTTGTAGCGATAGGTCAGCATTGTGCCGTCGGAAAGCGACAAGGTGCGCGAACAAGATGGATTGGCAATGACGCCGGTTTCGCGGAAGCACATTAGGAGCAGGGGCTCTCCTGCGTCCGGCCAAAAGACGAAGAGGTCTTGGTCGCGGTAGCCTGAGCTGTCAACAAAGGTGTAATGCTCCAACGGGTTTTCTGCCGTCGCTTGTGTGGCAGATTCAAAATAGCGCACATAGATGGAATCGAGCCTGCGGGTGGCGGGCAGTGTTTTGCCGCGCTCATGAATGCGGAAGTGTACCACTTGGGCGTCTGCTTCATTGCTGTCGAAGAGATGCTTTTGCTCTGGCGTGAACGGGGTCAGGTCCAACAATAAGGCGTGGAAAGCGATTTCTTTTTGCTTGCCGCCTGAGCGTTGGGCTGGGATGCGCGTGTAGTTGACAGGTACATTAAAAGACAAGTCACCAATGGTGGTCTCAATCATTTCAGTGCTAGCACTTGCTTTAGGGTCTGTTCCTAAAATCTCACCCGTTGTCGGGCCGAAATAATAATAGAGAAAAAATCCAGAGAAAATGAGCACCGTAAGGCCGACGAATACAGGCAATAGCCAAGCGGGTCTTTCGTGCACGTCATCAGAACTGTTGCTCATCCCGGTTCTTGCTCCTGCATGTCTCGCTTTTGGGAAGCGAGTCGGGGGGTCTCTATTTACCATTATAGACGCAATCAGCGTTGTACCAATGGTGTGGAGGCCCAAAGGCGAAGTCTTTTTGTTCAATTTTACGTTTTAGGTCCGTGTGCCGCCTCTCAAGGCTCGGGCCGAGGCCTGAGAATGTGTTTGTTTTTGAGACAGCGCCATGAAATGGGACAAATATTTTGAGACAGGCCTAGAGCGACATTTCGCGCCTACATTTATAACTACTTGAAAAGACTAAGTAATTCCTCTTTGTCTCCTGTTTTCATGTGGTTGGTTGTGATTGGTATGGCCCTTGCGATTGGGTGTGCATGGAAATGTTCGTATTAAAAACAATTATGACGTTTGGTTTAGTGCTGCACTTAGGTGGCCCTGTGGATGCCGTCATGGTGTTGTTGGGGTTTCAAGAGCCGCCAGCACAGGCACTGCGGTGCGTTGATAATCCTGCGCTGTGCCAAATGGAAGTGGCGTCAATTTCGATCGCGTCGGCCGATTGGTCTGTTTCGCGTGAGAAAACCAAGCTTAGTGACACTGTTTCAGGAGACACAACTTCTGGCGACACAACGGGTTTGCGCCTGTCTGCGGCAGAGGCGGCTCAACGCCGCACTATTCCAATGAACGGGAGCCGTAGGAGTTCTATCAGTGCGAGGCATGTGGGGCTGAATACGGTGCCACACCGCGCACGTGTATCAAATGAAGACATGTAGACCGAAGGTTGTTTAAGGTAGTGGCTTGGGCCACTGAAGTTGTCGTGCTGGAGTAGTGTAGCGCGGCCTAGTAAATGCTGATGTGCCAAGAGAGCACCAAAGACAGAGAGTATGGGGTATGCCTGAGTTATTGGTTTTGTTTATGACGATTGCGGTTGGTTTTGTCGCTGCGGGGTTGGTGAGTAGCCTTTATCAGGCCACGACCCAAAAGCAGATTTCTTTTCAGATGTGGGAAGAAAATACCACGGGTCTCGCCGTAGGGGTTCTCGCGCTGGTGGTGGCAGGGCCAAATGTGATTTTACGCAATGCTCTGCGCGCTCAGGTTATTGAGCATCGTCCGCCGATGTGGCTGGGATTAAGTGCGATGATCTCCTCCATGTGGAGTTTTCTGGTCGGACTATTTATTCTGAATTTGCTTCTTATTTGATCTTTCGGCTTAACACCTTGGGTGTGAACCCTAGGGTTTGAGCCGAAAAATATTTAATGGGTTTATGCCAAATTGACGCGCTGCGGGAAAACACCCGTGGCGCGTAAATTCTTTTGAAACTATAGCATTATCGACACCTTGACATATTGTCAGTCCAATCCTATCTATTGAGTGTGCAGTGCAACAATGTGTACTGCGATAGAATTTGAGAAGGATTTTGATATGAAAGACGTGATCTGGAACGCTGTCTCCTTTGTTGCTGTTGTTGCTTTGGCACTGGCTTACGAAACGGGTGCTGTTGCCGCTGGAAACGCATTTTTCGGTCTGTTCGCTGTTTTGGTGCTCTACACGGCCAAACAACTTCTTACCCATGAGAACGAGCTGTTGAGTGAGGCCTTTAAAGGTCTGTTCACCCGCCCTCAGTCACACGGCACGATGGCGAGTTACGTTTCTTATCTTGGTATGACGGCGCTGGGTTCAGTCGTTATGGCGCAGATGGTTTTGGTTTCTTAAGGGAAGCCCACTGAAAGTCGGGACAGCTCCCGGGTGCTGCTGAGGTGATCGTTTCGTGATCCTCGTGTTGCAACTGGTGTAGCTCCGTTCAAACCTTGTTTTGGCAAGGTTGACCAGATAGGTCCCCAAAATTTATCCGCCCCTCATTCAGTCGAATGGGGGGCGGATTTGTTTTAGGTCTCAGTATCGTGAGAACCCTGAGAGTCTCGAGACTCCTAGGGGTTTGGGGCCTTATGCCCTCACTCTGCGAACCACACCTTTGAAACCCTTACGTCCAAGCCACAGGGCCACAACTCCGCCTGCCCACAAGGCCCAATCCAATGCCCACAACAACAGGTTCTTGAGGGTTTTGAAGGCGCGTAGGCCCGTTTTGCCTGTGAGTTCAATGATCCCCCGGGTTTTTGTACCCAACTTGCCGGACATTTTGCCCAGCCGGGCTAAATCTTGGGGGGTATCGACATATTTCATCAGCCGCACGACTTCCGACGGATTGGTGGTTTTTTCCAAATGGGTGATGTTCTTGAAAATGGGGTCCAGCTTAGCGGTGGACACTGACTTGGCATAATCGTCTACCGCGCGCCGGGTTGCACTTAAGTCGCCCAGATCAATTTTTGTGAGGGTGCGGCGCAGAGCGGGAAAATTGACCGCTTCTTTGACGAGCCGTCCCATGGTCTTGGTGAATTTCTTTGTCAGGGTGCCAGCTTTTTTGGCAACCTTCATAAGGGATACGCCGATCCGGGCTGGCAGGGCGCCACCGCCAGTAGCCACGGTTGCAGTGGTGGCAGCTAAGCCAACGACTGACAGGCCCAAGATGAAGCTAGAATAGTCTTCGCCCTGTATCAGTTTGGTGCCTTCGCGGCCAATGTCACGCACATCGCCGATAACGGTGAGGTCTGAACTGATAGCGCCCACAAAACCTGCTGTGTCGCTGCCTTCGCCGTAAATGAAGCCTTCAAAAAAGCTACCAGATGTGCGGCCAATTTGGGCGAGCAAGGTGCTTTGCGCGGCTAGGTGGTCTTGGGTTGCTTGGGTGAGGGGGATGTTAGCGTAGCTTGCAATATCGGCATACATCACCGCGTCACTATAGGCATCGCTCTCCAGCGCTGTGATGATCATCGAATTCATTTGGGCAGGCGGAATGCGGTTGCGTAATTCAGCCTGCACAAAGGGGGCCTCGGGGAGCCATGCATCAATCGTCTCGCCTGCAATCCAGCCCTCTTGGTAGGCATACATAAAGCCCACAGGTGCCAGAATGAGCAGCACAAACACAGTGTTGAATAAACGCATCGAAACCCCTTTCACCCTTTCGGATAGGAGAGTGCGCAAAATTAACCATGGCACTCAAACTCTACCCAACAGCTTACTATCTCCAACTGATCTTGAACGTTGGATGAATTACCCCTTGAGCCTAACCGACTTGGCCCCCTCCATCACGGGAAATGACGACAAGAGAGGGTCTGGGTGGGGTTTTGGGTTCGAAATCTGGCCAACGTGTTGCTGGATCGTCATAGGTTGAAGCCCGCGCGAAGGGTTCCCAGCGGCCTGTGCCATCGGAGCCGGGGTGCTGGACGGCCACAAAAAGAGCTTCTCCTGACGGGGCAAAGCAGGGGCCGCACATTTCTGCCCCCACGGGAACGCGGAAAAACATGCGGGCGAGACCGCGTAGTTCACCGTCAGTTTCCAGCGCCCAAATGCCGTCTGCGGTGCCAGACTTTTGGGACCATGCGTGGCCTTGGTCGGTGGCAACCCAGAGCCTGCCTTTTGGATCAACGGCCAAATTATCGGGGCACGCGAACCACCCATTGGATGATGTGCCCGCGTGCCAATCGGCTTTTACAGCTTCGTCATTTGGGTCGCCGCAGGTCACAACTAAGTCCCATGTAAACTCTGTGCTGGCGGCATCATTGTTAGCGTAAGTGAGTTCGACAATCTGTCCCCATAGGTTAGGGCCGCGTGGATTGGGGCCGTCTATCTCACTGTCCGGTCGGATTTTGTTGTTGGTGAGGGCGACGTAAACTTTCCCGGTTTTGATATTGGGTTGTACATCTTCGGGACGGTCTAATTGTGTGGCGCCTACGAGGTCGGCTGCATAGCGGCATTCGATCATGACATCGGCTTGGCTTGTAAAACCGTTCTTCTCGGTGAGCTCGCCCGTACCATAAACCAGCGGGACCCATTCGCCGGTGCCATCCTCGTTGAAGCGGGCGGTGTAAAGAGTGCCTTCACTCAATAGGTTCAGGTTTGCAGATCGGCTTTTCAAATCAATTTTCTTGGAGCTGATGAACTTGTAGAGGTGCTCAAACCGTTGATCATCCCCTGAGTAGACAACGACACGGCCATCCTCTGTGAGAGATGTTTCACACCCTTCGTGTTTAAAGCGACCTAGGGCTGTGTGTTTTACAGGCGTTGAGGTGGGGTCGTAGGGATCAACTTCAACAATCCAGCCAAAGCGATTGGCTTCGTTGGGTTCCTGTTCGATATGGAAACGTTTGTCGAAGGCGCCCCATGGATAGATCCCGCGGGGAAGGCCCAAGCGTTTGTAGTTTCTCTCTTCAGTGTGGCCTTCCACGTTTCCGGAGAAATACATGTGGAAGTTTTCTTCTGACATGAGGTAGGTGCCCCACGGGGTCATGCCGCCTGCACAATTGTTGAGGGTGCCGATCACTTTGGTGCCGCTCGGGTCCGCGCTGGTTTGCAAACGCGGATGGCCACTTGCAGGTCCATCGATGGTCATTTGAGTTGCAAGTGTTGAAATGCGGCGGTTATAGGGGCTGTCGGAAACAGTCTCCCATTCACCGTTGGTGCGAGCGATCTCAACGATGCTGCCGCCGTGGGCTGCCATGGAAATTTCTGCGATTTCTTTTGTGTAGGCCGCGCGCGGATCTTTTGCGGTCGCTAAGCCAGGGTGCATCAGTCGGTCCGTTGTGTACTCATGGTTGACACACAGCAGAGCGCGGTCGCTGTTGGGGTTTTTAAGGGGGAGAGGGGTGAACCCAACATAATCATTGTTGTAACCAAATTGCTTTAGTTGAGCCGCGGCAGATTGGTTCTCAGGATCGAAAGCAGGAGAATCTTCAAAAAGGGGATCTCCCCAGCGGATGAGGACTTTGGCTTTGTGATCAGGAGCTACGTGGTGGGTTTCATCTACACCGTGCTCAATCTCGATAAAGTCAAAACTCGATGCCTGACTGGTGTCGCACGCCGCAAGTGCAAAGGCGCTGGTTGATAGGGACAGGGCAAGACCTGTTTTCCCAAAGCCGCGCAGGGCATCGCGGCGGCTGATCCGTTTTTGCCACAGGGCGCCCAATGTTGGCGCGCTTGGTGTTCCCTTGGCAGGTTCGAAGGGACGGTCATCATCCTCTTCAATGGCCTGCTCTAGGGTTTGGCCCGCTGGCAGGGGATGTAGTTGGGTTGGATCTAGATGTGTTTTTGGGTCGGTGGTCATGTCGGGCTCCCTAATTGTTTTGATCAGTCTAGCGCGTGGGCGCGTCATGTAAATGACAGCCGCAACCGGGCGTGCCATAGTGTGAAAAATGTTGGGAGAGTAATATGCCGATTTATGCACTGGGTGATGTTCGCCCGATTTTGCCCGCTAAGGGTTCTTATTGGGTCGCGCCTGATGCGCAGGTCATGGGCAATGTTGAGCTCAAGAAAAATGCCAGCGTTTGGTTCAATGTCACCATTCGGGGGGACAATGAGCGCATTACCATTGGCGAGAACTCGAATGTGCAAGACGGCTCGGTGCTGCACACTGATGTGGGGTCTCCGATGACCTTGGGCAAGAACGTTACGATTGGCCATATGGTCATGCTGCACGGGTGTACGATTGGCGATAATTCACTGATCGGCATCGGCTCTATCATTCTCAACAATGCCAAGATTGGTAAAAATTGTTTGATTGGTGCCAATGCACTGATCACTGAGGGAAAAGAAATACCGGATAATTCCATGGTGTTAGGATCGCCGGGTAAAGTGGTGAAAACCTTTAGCCAAGAAGAAGGCGAAGCCTTGCGGTTGTCGGCAGATCATTATGTCGAGAACTGGAAACGGTATGATCAAGAATTGGTTCTGGTTGATTAAGCATCCGGTTCTGCCAATCGGTTAGAGGTTTCATGAGTATGTCTCCCCCCTTGATACGCGCTCTCCACATGCCCCAGTTTTGGGGCGTGATGGTTTTGCTGTGCGTTGGGCTGGCGGGCTTTGCGTCTCAAGCTTATGGGCAAGCCCCTAGTTTCTCTGGTCGCTATGATGGGATTGGCATTGGCGCAGATGCGGTGCTCAGCTTGGAAGAGCTTGAGGGGCGCGTTGTGGGTCGCCTGACACTGAAAGGCAATAAGTCCTTTTCGCTCAACGGGCGGCGTAGCGGGGATATGGCGCAGGGCTCCTTGGTGCGCAATGCTGTGAAACAGTTTTTCCACATCGAACACCGTGCGCTGGGTGTACAGCTCCTCATTATTCCAGCAGGAGATGATGGGGTGCCTTTGCTTAAGCAGGGCCAAGAACTTTCCTTTATTCGTCAAGGCGTGCAACTGCCCAAACCTGTGTCCTTTAAAAGGGCACCAGCAGCACAGTCAGTGGCGCTTCCAAATTTTCTGAGTGAGTTTCGGAATTGGTCGCCGCAAGATTTGGCCCGGGTTTATGTTGGCCTAAATGTCAAAGACCAAGGGCTGATCAGCCTGTTTGATTATGCTAGCGCAGAAATCTTGTGGCGTATATGCGTTTCAGCGCCTCCTCATAAGACTCTATCAGCAGCGCAGCTTGCGCAGTTGTTAGCGCGTCAGGCGACTGATTGCAGTGCGTATTTAAAGATGATTGCAAAGGTCCGCGACAGTGGGCAGGTCGACCTTTTTATTCGGCGGGCAAATTTCCAGTTTGAGCTGATCCGCAAAACCTATGAATGTGATCACCAGCAGAAAAGCCAAAGTAATTGCCATGAAGTGAATGCACTCAGTGCGCCGCTCATCAGTGAGTGGCGCCCGGCGATTGCGATCATGGAGGGGCTGGTCAAGCCTCAAGACGGTACGGCCAAGATTGCGTATACACCGCTTTCCAAGCCGCAAGTCGTGACGCAAAAGACGACCGGCGTGAACGAGGGTGTCGCGCCTGAAAAAGAAAATATGGTGGGTGCATTGCGGTCGACGATTGAGGTCTTTGCCCCCGTGCCGCAGGTTCGGCCCTCTCGCTGGGCAGGTGAACCGTTGCCATCGCCCAGCATAACGCTAGACGTTCCATCGGTGCGTGTGCCTTTACCGCGACCGCACTACTAAGTAGGCGGGCTTAAGCAGCAGTTTCATTTTTCACTTCATGCTCGGCAATGGTTGCCATAGCTCCACGCGGGCGACGCCACACACGGCGGATTTTTGCATCGGTTTCAGGGCCATAGTTGATCCATGCTGTTCTGTCGGCTGTCGCATCGACGACAAAGAGCGCGTCGCCGTTGGCGATCAATTGGCTCAAATGGTTCAATATGCCCGGCGCGGTGGTCTTGGCATTCACAATCCAAATATTGGGCGCAATCTTGAGTGCGGGGCCCAATGACATGATGGCTTGTTCAACTGCTGCCCCGTGGCGGGAGCGAATGTCGGTCGTGACAATGAAGTTGCTGGTTTCTGCTTTTTTGCGCCGATCGATTTGGCCTTTGCCCGTGCCGTAAACCGGGCGACTGTCTTCAATCGTGGCGGGTGTCGAGGACATGTTGCCCGAGCGCTTGTCGTCAAAGTAGCCCGCGAATACGCTGACGTCGCGTGCGGTCTTCCAGGCGTTCGACCCTTCTGGCGCTATTTGACTGTCTGCGACCACGCGGCCTTCGGAGATGTATTTTTCCATGGCGACGTAGGTGTAGGGACCGTAGGTCTCCTCGCCGTACTTCAAGACCCAGAGGTTGGTTTGTGTTCCGTCGTCATTGGTCGGGGTTTGACCGTTTTCAGATTTTGCACTCATCGCTCGTTCCATTCCTGATTCGACTGATCGTCTTAAAACACCGCAAAAATGCTCGCCATGCCGGTTCTTGCAAGATCTCCGCAAAGTTGAGGCTTGAGCGTACCAATGAAACGCTGCGTCAAAGCTGAAGCTCTTGCTCCAGCTCGTTTGACGCGGCACATTAGCTGCCAAACAGGTCTCAACTCGTTTGGGATCTTCGAAATTAAACACAAAATATCAGGGAGGCATTAATGTCTGATTATGATTTCTGCCAAGTCGAGCGCGATGGGCATCTTTTTATTGTGACAATCAATCGCCCCAAGGCGATGAATTCACTGCATCCACCTGCAAACTTTGAGCTGGAGAAGGCTTTTAACGAGTTTGCTGCGGACCCAGACCTCTGGGTTGCCATTATCACGGGTGCCGGAGACCGGGCGTTTAGTGCAGGTAATGACCTGAAATGGACGGCTGAAGGCAAGAAAATGGATATCCCAGCAACTGGCTTTGCTGGTTTGACCTCCCGCTATGACCTCAACAAGCCTGTGATTGCGGCCGTCAATGGTGTGGCAATGGGTGGTGGATTTGAAATTGCGCTGGCGTGCGATCTGATTATTGCCTCAGACAATGCGTTGTTTGCTTTGCCAGAGCCAAGAGTAGGGCTTGCAGCGCTCGCGGGTGGTCTTCACCGTTTGCCACGCCAAATCCCTGTGAAACAGGCCATGGGTATGATTTTGACGGGGCGCCGTGTGGGTGCTGAAGAAGGCCAAAGCCTTGGCTTCGTCAATGAAGTGGTTCCAGCTGCGGACTTGCTTGATGCGGCAAAACGTTGGGCTGCTCAAATCATTGAGTGTTCTCCGATGTCTATTCGCGCGTCAAAAGAAGCTGTTTATCAAGGTCTAGACGAGGCAAACTTGGAAAAAGCGATCACCGGCCATTACCCGGCGATTGGCGAGCTTTTCAAAAGTGAAGATTTGATCGAAGGACCAACAGCCTTTGCGCAGAAGCGCCTGCCTGTTTGGAAAGGGCGCTAAGCGCTTCTCACAAGATCTGTTTACGACAAAGGCCTCGCTTTCTAGCGAGGCCTTTTGTTTGACGGGGGCCCTAAACTGCCACCGGCTCCGGTGCTGGGTGCAACGGAGCCGGCTTCGACAGGACCAGACCTTGGGGTAAGGCCTAGTCGGGGGGGTCTCTTAGTCTCAGAAACCGCTAGACGTGTCGCGGTAGAGACGAAGGGGGATTGCGGCTGAAACATCAGCTACGCGTTTTTTCTTGGTCGTGTCGCCCACGCTGTTGCGTAGTTTGGCAGGGAGCGCTTTGCGAGAGGCAGAGGCGACAACTGCTGGTTTATCTGACCCTGGGAACTGGCGCTCCTTCATGCCCTTTGGTGGCAATTCAGCGGAGCGCATTGACCCTTGGGTTTGGCGGTCTGCGTCCAGATTTACCCATACATAGGGGTGGTGACGCGATTGGCGTTTGATCCAGGTGTAGGGAGCGTCTGCCCAAAGACTTACTTCCCAGCTCTGGTTGTCGAGCACATATTCGCCTTGCTGAGTTACAGCTAGGAGTACTGCATGCCCGGCACCGTCCCATTGTTTTACAACGGACAGCAGCAATGAATCAGCAGGCCAGCCGCGTTCAATAAGAAGCTTACGTTTGAGGAGCGCATAATCTTCGCAGTCCCCGCCATTGGCTGTCGGGTAGGACCACCACTCTGCACGGTTGTGCAAGGCAAGGTCATCTACGGGACGCACCGTACGGTTCACGTAATCATTGACGTGGTTGAGCTCAAGCCATTTGTCAGTCGACAGATGAACGGGAGGCGCAAGTGCAGTTTCAAACGTTGCATTCTGCAACCTCGATGCTTGGCTCTGGCATTCTTCCGGGTTTCGCAAGCAAAACCCGATGTAACCAAAGGGAGGCACAACTTCTTGGCCCACTGGCATGGCGGCACTTCTGTTTTGTGACGCCTGCCCTTTAATTGATCCCGTAATTGTTGTTGTCTGACATCCACCCAGATACAGCACAAACCCAACCGCGAGTAGTAATCGCAATGTAAACATAATATCTAACCCCAGACTTATGATCCTGTGGCTAGAGATTGGCATTTACATCTTCACTAACATGTAATTGTGAAGACGTTACTTTATGTAATGTTGAGTATATTTATTCTATTGTTTGTCTATATTTCGCATAAAACTAGAGTTTTGTTTGTCTCTCAGTTGAGGCGAATTTTAGTTGAATTTTGGAGATTGGATTTTTTGGCGGATTTGGGGTGGTTTTATGGTTACTGATTTCTTAAATGCTTAGAAACCTGAAATCTTCCACCGGCCATCTGGTTGGCGGCACGCCTCGCCGTTTGCAACCTGAGGTGTATTATTGACATAGATCTTTTGTTGAAAATTTCTGCAATTCTGGCCTACATCATTGCGAAACGTGGCCGTTGGGGTGACAGAACCGTGATTTCCACTGTCTGGATTGCTCCAACTGATGCTTTCTCCGGACCGTTTATGCTCTAAAGAAGACTGTGTTGAGCGATAAATGTGGTTTTCATCCTCACAGTTTAAATTCGACGCCAGTTGATTGCCCGCAAAGCCCCCCAGGAGCGCGCCACCAATTGTGGCGGCAGTTTTGCCTGAGCCTTCACCGATCCCAGAACCCAGCAATCCCCCTAATGCGACACCGGCCAGTCCGCCTAGAATACCCGCCGTTGTATCGCGGGCACATTCAGCTTGTGCAGATGTTGAGGTGAGGGGAGAGAGGGCCAAGGACAGAAGTACCAACAAGGCAGCCTTCAGCAAGCACCTTGGGGATGTTGCTCTCGTGCCGGGTGATGTGTGTTTGGCGGATTGATTAGGCGTCATCATGTGCCTCTCCAGCATATGGCTGCACATATAGGCAAGCTCATATGAAGGTATTCTAGCACCTTTAAGAATTGTTTACCATAATAGCGCCCAGATGGAGTTGGGCGGAGTTGGGCGGAGTTGGGCAGATTCGGGCCGGTCTGCGCCTAGAGAGCTATTTGAATAGGAGTGGTTAGAGTTTACCGAAAGGGCGCGAGGCTGCCATTGGGTGGTTTGGCACATTGTCGAATTGAATGCCGAGACCCTCAGGGGCATGGCGGACAACGTGGCCTTTCATTCTGCCAATGGTGACAGGGCTGCCAATGGGTAAGCGCAATTGAGTGCCCACTAATACGCCGCTTAAAGACATATCCAGCACTTTACAGTCGATTTGCTCACCATCGTCCAAAATGATTTTTGAGGAGGTGCCGAGCGAACGGCTGTCCGGCAAGTGGCGTTGGAATTGGCGTAAGTTGGCGGCCTCATCTGTTTCACCGCTTTGCATGCTGGATAACCATTGAATGCGCTCTTCTACTTTGACGCGGTGCGTATCGGCCAGCTTAAGTTCGATGGCAAAGCCTTCTTTGAGAAAGCGGCACACAGGCCCTTCGAAGCGGCCTAAGTCGTCTAGGTAGATGATGAGGTGGTCGTTGATCAGGACTTCAGCGTCTGATTGCAGGGCGATCCCGACCAATGAGATGTCGGTGACTTTACAACTGAATTCTTGCCCAGTTGGCACCATCAGGCGTCCGTTGACGCAGATGTCGATACGTTCGTGGCGGCGGCGATCTGTGTCGCTTATTTGGTCTGTAGATGTGCCTTGCATAGGTCAGACTCGTCATAAAGTTGTTGATCAATTGGCTAAAGTTTGGACCGTCTTGGTTAATAACTCCCTATCGACTGGAAAAAATGTGCATTCTTGCGGTATAAGATTGGTGAAATGCTCCCTTAGTGGCTCTGAGGCACAGAGAACTGCTTGAGGAGAGGGCGTGGTGTAATGCGACCTTTGAGGGGCCTCACTTTTGGGACCTTTACGAAGCGGCGGAAGGATTTAGGACAATGCGGCAAATGATTGACGGTGCAGCGCACGCACTGATGGGTATGCAAGGGCAACGAAGCGTTAACCATAAATGGTCCCGGCTTTCTGCCATCCGGTCCTTTTTGGGGATGATGCTCTTACTGCCGCTCTTGTCGGCGTGTACGTCTTTAGTGCAAGAAGCAGAAGGGGCAGCGGCTTCAGGAACCGTTTTTCAAAAGGCGCTTTACAGCAGCAATATGTTTTTGGCCCAGAAGCGTTCTGCTGCCGGTGCGGGCAATGCCGCTGACTTTTATGCGTCCCGGGCGCTTTCTGCGGCCCCTGGAGCTGACATGGCACCGCTGGCGGCTCAAAGTTCTGAGCAAGTGGACGCAAAACGGCGGCTGGATGCTGCTTTTGCGCTGGGCGGTCGCTCTAAAGTAGCTGAATTGATGGCGAACACGCAGACGGCCTATGATTGCTGGGTTTATGAAACCAGTGTTGATGTGGCGTCCCCAGCAGGGCTTTCCTGCCGGAATGATTTCATTGCGCGCATGGTGCGGTTGGAAGAACAACTTGCACCCAAGCTGGTTCAGCCAATTGGCCCTACCCAAGCCACATATACTGTCTATTTTAGTTTTGACGAGAGTTTGATCTCGGCTGAAGCGCTTGAAGTGCTGACCGCTGCAATAGATCAAGCGCGCCGTGAAGGGCATTCCCGTATCCATATTGGTGGGTATACCGATACTGCCGGGAGTGCAGAATATAATGATGGCTTGTCAGTGCGACGGGCTGAAATGATGGAAACTGTGCTCATCGAATTGGGGGCTTTGGAAGAAGCCATTGAAATTATGGGCTACGGAGAAACATTTCCGCAGGTGCAGACTGGTGATGGGGTGCGCGAGCCATTGAACCGTCGTGGGGTGGTGACATTGCTGCCTTGAGGGTGTACACCCTAAGCTAGAGAATATGTAACGAGAAGCGCCATTTTGCGTGGCCTTTCCTCAAAAAAGATAGTTTCTTTTTTGTCAGTAGGCGCTATCGTTTAAACAAATGTCGCTTCAAGTGACGTGTCATAAAAGCTGCTAAAAAGCTGTTCTGGGAGAAGTTCATGGATCATTTTGATTATATTATTGTTGGCGCGGGTAGTGCTGGCTGTGTGTTGGCGAACCGCTTGTCGGCAGACCCGACGAAAAAAGTCTTGTTGCTGGAAGCTGGCAGTAAAGACACTAACATGATGATCCATATGCCAGCCGGTGTTGGTAAATTGATCAGCACCGATACTGTGAACTGGTACTACAATACCGAAGAGCAAGAGCACATGGATAATCGCAGCCTGTTTTGGCCACGCGGTAAAGTGCTTGGCGGGTCTTCTTCCATCAATGGCATGATCTACATTCGCGGCCACGGTCGTGATTATGATATGTGGCGCCAGATGGGTCTGAAGGGCTGGGGCTTTAAAGATGTCTTGCCGTATTTCCGCCGTGCGGAAGGCAATGAAAATGGCAATGATGATTTCCATGGTGGCGACGGCCCTCTGGGCGTTTCTAATATCCGCAATACAAATGTCCTTTTCGATGCGTTCATTGAAGCGGGTAAAGAAGCGGGTCATCCGTATACAAAAGACTTTAACGGTGAGCAGCAAGAAGGCGTGGGTAACTACCAGCTGACTATTAAAGATGGTCAACGTTGTAGTGCTGCTAAAGGCTATTTGGTGCCCGCACTAAATCGTCCGAACCTTGAAGTTATTACCGAAGCCATGACGTCGCGCATTCTGTTCAAAGACAAGCGCGCGATTGGTGTGGAATATATTCAGAAGCAAAAAATCAAACAGGTTTATGCTGATGTTGAAGTTCTGCTTTGCGGTGGTGCTGTCAATTCACCGCAAACCCTTATGCTATCTGGCATTGGTGATGGTGAGTATCTGAAAAAATTTGGCATTGATGTTGTCGCTGATCTGCCAGGCGTTGGTCAGAACATGCAAGACCACCTTGATGTGATGATCCACACTGAGTGCTTGCAGCCGATTACATTGCACAGTCAAATGAACCCGCTTCGGGCTTTGATGACGGGTATGCAATATATCTTCGCCAAAAAGGGTCTTGGCACGTCGAATGGTTTGGAAGCTGGTGGCTTTTTGAAAACACGGCCTGAGCTTGAAATGCCGGACATTCAAATCCACTTCCTCGCAGCCATCATGAAAGACCATGCGCGCGGGGAATCTGGTGGGCACGGGTTTACAACTCACGTCTGTCAGCTGCGTCCTGAAAGCAAAGGCTTTATTGGTCTCCACAGCACGGATCCTTTCCAGCACGCTCTCATTCAGCCAAATTATCTTGAGTCTCAGACTGACCGCGATGTCATGCGCGAGGGGCTTCGTATTGGCCGGAAAATTCTAGAGCAGCCTGCGATGGCGGCATTCACCGGTAACGAACAAGCACCGGGTGCAGGCGTTCAAAGTGATGCCGAGATTGATGACTGGATCCGCGCCAATGCAGAAACCATCTATCACCCGGTCGGTACTGCCAAAATGGGCAATGATCCTATGGCGGTTGTGGACGAACGATGCCGCGTGCGCGGTGTTGAAGGTCTGCGCGTGATTGATGCGTCGGTTATGCCAACGTTGATCGGCGGGAATACGAATGCGCCAACGATCATGATCGCTGAGAAAATTTCAGACGACATTTTGGGTAAAGCGCCGTTGCCTTCCGAGGATGTTTCGATTGTTGAAGATCGGGCACTCGCTTCTGCATAGTGTTGATTTTACTATATAATTTGCGGGCTCCTTCGGGGGCCCGCTTTTTTTTGCTTTACGTTTCCTCAATCCAAATATGGTCATCTAAAGGTTGAAGGGAGCCTCTGTGGCCGGAAAAATATCGAAAAAGCGTATTAGTCAATCTAGTCTTTGGCAGTCCCTTGATGACCATAAACGGTTTGTGCAGCGGGAATCTGGCGGCAAGCGGCTGATTTTATCCTATCAAAAAACGGAAAACTTGGACTTTTCTCAATGTGAATTGAGTGAAGCTGAGCTCGTTGGCATGAACGCTGTAGGGGCAAAATTCTTCGGTGCGAAGATGGTGCAAGCGAACCTTTTTGGCGCGAACCTTCAACGAGCCAATTTGGTTGGAGCTGATTTAAGACGGGCTGATTTACGTGGCTGTAGTTTGTACCGCGCTGATTTACGCGAGGTTGACCTCACTGACGCTGATCTGCGCGATGGTTCCATTATGGAGCAAAGTGAAGATGGCGAGTTAAGCTACATTGATCGCGGTGATCCCTCCACGCGGCTAGATGGTGCCAACTTGAGCAATGCCAATTTGGGAAATGCGCGTTTGGGTCGATTGGTGGGACATGGAGCAGACCTTAGTCAGGCGAATTTGGAAGGGGCGCGTCTTAACGGATGTGATTTTTCCGGCGCGAACTTAAGTGGGGCAGTGTTGACAGGGGCGGACCTGAGCAATGCGAACTTGAGTAATTGTGATTTACGCGGAGCCAGCCTAACCGGATCCGTTTTAGACGGCTGTAATTTGGATGGGGCAAACCTCACATCCGCCCAGTTTTCTCGCGGCGCTTTGGATGATGTGGCCTCCATGGAGGGCGTGTCGTTGCCAGCTGGCCGCGAAACTCTGGGTGCTTCCCTGAGTGAGTTGATTATCCTTCATCGCAAATGGATTGTGACAGCCGGGCGCGAAGGCAAGCAGGCAAAATTTGAAGGCATTGACCTTACAGGACTTGATGCGGCTGAGGTTGAGTTGTCGGCGGCTAACCTTACGGAATGTTTGTTGGCAGAAGCGCGGTTGATTGACGGTAATTTTTCTATGACAGACTTCAGCAAGGCGATGCTGGCAAACGCTGACTTTGAGGGGTCAGATTTGCGCGGGGCCTGTTTTGTGGGTGCCACAATGCACGGCGTCCGAATGGCTTATGTAAACCTGTCAGCGATGCCTATTGCAGGTGGTAACGGGCGAATGTGGGCCAGTAACTTCGCTGGGGCCAGTCTTTCGGCAAGTGATTTTACCGAAGCAGACTTAAGCGGTGCCAATTTTGAGGGGGCTGTTCTCATTGGCGCAGACTTGCGCGGAGCTCAGGTCAAAGGGGCGAGCTTTGTTGATGCGGATTTGACCGGAGCTGATTTGCGCGGTGTAGAATTATCCTTGTGTGACATGCGCGGCGCTATCGGTGTGCGCGACCGACTGGCGGAGGCCATCAACCGGATTACGGGTCACTAAGCCATTTCTTTTAAATGACATCTACCAACGAAAACGCCTCGCCGACGGGAATGTCGAAGCGAGGCGTTGTCATTAGGCGTGAAAACAGGGTTCTGTATCGGGTGTCAGCGGCTCTTGGCTAACGGGCATCATCGGCTGCAGGGGCCTCTGATTTGATCAGGCGCAAATAGGGGCGTTCTGATTTCAACCGGGCGCGGCGTGTTGTTAAAGAGCTCACCATTGAAATAGGGCGTGGCGGGGCATCGCGTGAAATACGGTTGGCGATGGCAGCAACAGCTGGTGCAACAGGCATCTGCGTAGGGTCGAGAAGCTGCATGCGGTCAATCCATTGGCGTGTCAGGGCGTGTTCACCTAACCAAGGCAGGTCATCCATTGGAACAGCTGCTCCCAGAATGCGGGTGATCTCACCGTTCTCTTGCGCCAAAGGTAGCAGGATCATTTCCATGTTCACTTGGCGCTCGTCAGATGTTTGAGCGGTGTACTCCACCAGTCCCACTGTCGCGCTGCTGGTCACATCATTTAGAAGATGGGTCATGTTATCTAGGCATTCGTCCTGCCACATAGAGAGCAGGTTATGACGCCGGAATTCCATGCCGTAGGCGCTGCACAAGCCTGTGCCTGCGAGGCGGAAACGGTAGGACCATTTGTCTGACCGTTCCAAAATGAAAACGTGAGGTAGAAGGCGTTTGATTTCGCGCGGTTCAATTTCGCTGCGACGTGGCGCAATTCGTTCTGAACGAATTGAGTTCCAATATTCAAACAGTGCTTTTGTTGTTTTATGTTTCATTGATCTTGCTCTGTCCCAATTCCGCTCTCCCTTAAAGCGATGCGTAACTGCATCGTATTAGGAGTGAGGTTTCGGGCATCCCCGATGTCTGTTTCACTTGGCTGTCTGATCGTCTCGAACTGATACAATTCTCGAAACAATCAAACTGATGAGCTATGAAGAGCAGAAAGCGTGCCAAGCATTAACATTCGGTCGGAGATTGCTGGGACAAAAAGCTTACTCATACAAAAAACTCTCACAAAAACAATTAGTTACACTAAATTCTAGTTCTGGCAGGTGGTTTGAAAAACTTAATGGGGTCTGTAGAATTTTCACATTTCACCCCTTTGTTTCTCGATGGAATACACTCGAGTGTGTCTAGAATGGACGCACTTTGGTGGAATCTTAGGAAGATGTTAGCGATGTCTTTCAAAATGCGCCAGCGCTACTTCATGCTTCTTATTGCGAGAGACGACGAATGTAAGGAGTGCATGATCGTTCAAATTTGAATCATTATGAGAAGAGTTTAGGAGAGACAGGTGAGGCAGATAAGAGATGAGGCGAAAGCGGCACGGGATATGCATTTTCTTCCTCAAACAATGAAAATATATGCTTTCAGCGCAATTGGAGTACCAAAATGGAACAGAAATTCGATATTCGTGGTGTGGTCCTAGCCGGGGTTGTCTCAGTTTCAACCATTGCTTTGATGTCTCTTGTCGACGCCCGCTACGGACCCGTTTCTGCGTGGGAAGATGATGGATGTAATTCAGGGTGTGAACCTGAGCCCGAACCAGAAGATTGCGGTTGTGATCACGATGACGGCAGCAAGGTCAAAGTTAAAATCGACATTGACCTAGATCTTGAAGTGAACATTGAAAACAACATTACGATTGATAATAGCTCTTCTGCCAACGCGACTGCGGGCGCACGGGCAGCGGCACGTGGTCTTGGACAAGCGTCGGCGATTGCGAACTCGCGGGCCAAATCGGGTCGGCGTCGGTCCGGCGGCGGCGGCGGTACGTCCATCGTATATGCCCCCAATATTGCAGGCCCGATCGGCAACTTGAATGTTGTGGTTGAGAAAGAAGTACGCGAATTGAAGCCAGTTCAAGCCTATTGCTTGGATGCTAAGGGGTTGCAAGAAGCAGCAATCAATAGAACCGGCAGCCAAACCATTGAGGTGGGCACTTTCCAAGGGGAAGTTTTCCAATGTGTTGCGGGTACCATGATGGTGGCAACTATTGGTCAGATGAGCGAAGGTTCCATGGCTGATTATACCCGTGGGTATCAAATCGAATGCCAGGACGGGGAAGCCCTTTCGGTTAACAATGGGGGGCGTCTTGCTTGCACCGCCGCTTCTGGTCCGATCTACACGGCAAATGTATCAAGTGCCCGGTTTGCGCAGGTTATTTTGCGCAAAGGCGGCCGGTCACGCCAATCTGTTTCAGCAGGTGGTGGATTGACCCACTTTAGTGGTGGTGTTGGCTACTAAGCACCGCGCGCTGTAACGCATTGGACTAACGAAAACCCCTGAAGCTGAAATAGCTTCAGGGGTTTTTTGCGTTGGCGGTTCTCAAATTAATCAAAGCGTCATTGCCGGACTTGTTCTGGTAATCCATCTCTCAACAGGGCGGTTCATCGATTATTGGTGCCAGAAGCCACGCGGCGGAAAACGTATCTACTTCCCCTGCCGTTTCTTGGATCTCCGGGATAAACCCGAAGATGACGTGGCGGCGTGGGGGGGGCTCCGGGGCCTTGATAGGATAAGGGTGCGGGGTAAACTAAAATTGGTATTGCATTATTTGACTGTTTGAGCGAGTTTTACGACGAATAATTTTTGGGGTTCTCGTTGTGAAAAAATCACTTTTCCTGTTTTCAATGCTGCTGTCGTTTGTGTTTGGGGGCGTGGCGCTGGCCGAGAAGCAGCAACCAAGCGGTCTTGGTTTGAATAAGGAAGAGCTTGAAGCGCATTTGAATGGTTTGAAACTACGAGCTGAGCAAGGTGACGCCACGGCCCAATACCAGTTGGGTTTTATATATGCTCGGGGATCTGATGTCCCGAAAGACGACAGATTAGCCGCCAAATGGATTACTCAAGCAGCCGATCAGAGGAACGCTCTTGCGCAGGCCTATTTGGGTGGGATGTATTTGGGCGGGCACGGTGTCACGCGAGACCCAAAAGTGGCGGTGAAGTGGTTCACACTGGCAGCCAAACAGGGGGACGTCTATTCTCAGTTTGACTTGGGACGGTTGTACGAGAAGGGGTTTTTCATTCCGCGAGATCATAAGTTCGCCGTGCAATGGTACGCTTTGGCCGCGAAGCAGGGATTGGCGAGGGCTCAGTACAATTTGGCAAACTTGTACGTAAAAGGACAGGGTGTTCCTCAAGACCACAAAATAGCGTTGAAATGGATTACTCTGTCGGCCGAGCAAGGGAACCTGAAGGCTCAGTCCGGTTTGGCTAAGATGTACTGGAAAGGGTTGGGCGTTTCGCGTGATAATATTCGAGCATACATGTGGCTTATTTTAGCGGAGTCAAATGATATGATCTTTGCGCAAGCGGCTAGAAACATGGTTGCTGAAAATATGTCTTCTGCTGATATCACACAGGCTGAGAAGCTTGCGGGTGAGTGTTTGGCGAGCAACTATCAAGGGTGTTGATTTTTCCACCTTTCGCCTTCTTTCCTTAGGGGCATGGTATTATCGCTTCAGCGTCATTGCCGGACTTGTTCCGGTAATCCATCTCTCAACAAATGGTGTCCCATCGGCTTTTGGCACCGCATCCCTGCACATGCCACCCGAAAAAAAGACGAAAAAAAAGGAGGGTCGAAACCCTCCTTTGAAGTTGGCTCTCAGGCTATCGGGAAGTGAAAATCTCGTGAGAGACCTTCGTCCCCCCAGATTAGTTTACGCCACCACGCAGGCCGCTGTTGAAGATAGGCTCAGCGTAGTAGTTGTATGGGTTGGAAACAGCGCGGTCGGGTGTGCTTGTCGCAACGCGGGCTGTGTAAGGGGCAGGAGCAGGAGCGGCTTGCGCTGCACGTGCGTTAGATTTGCTAGGTGCCTTGAAATCAATTTTGCCCATTGGGTCATTCTTGTTGATTTCGCCGCATGTTGCAGGACGCACGCTGTGCAAAGGAACCATCATTTCGAGTACGGCGCGTTCAATCACGGAGCGCACTGCAAGTTGAAGCGGTTCTACTGAATATTCGTCCACGCCGATGTCGAAGATGTTGCCACCAAAGAAGTCGAAGATGCCGGCGCTGATTTCTTGGCCGATGATTTGTTTTTGGTAAGAAACCACGTCAACCACTTCGAGGGTTTTTGAATTTACCAAACGCAAGTCCAGGCCAATGTTCATAACGAACAGGTTCATGCTGGCAGATGCTTGCAATGCGGTGGCACCCGTTTCAGAGAAGAAGCCATCTACCCGGCCGTTGCGAATGTCGTAGTTCAATTCAGTGATACCGCCCACAAGGTAGTAGTCTGACGCAGGCATCACACCTGCGTTGATGCGGCGGTAATCACCATTGCCAGAACCGATCAATTTGTTATTGGCATATTTCAGTTCTAGTTCGGTGATCGCTGTATCGAAGCGCTCTACCAAACGTACGCCGGTTTTGTTCAAAGCAGACATAGCCATCAAAGCAGCGCCTTGGGTGACCTTGTGGCCGCCTTCGTCTTCTACTTTGCCGGTGTAATCGCGGATGTTGCCAACCGCGATGCGCAAGGGGCTGCCTGATTGGCGAATTTGTGTGCCAACGCAGCGCAAGGCGCTTGAATAAGGTGTTTCATTGTCGATGACCGGCGCATCACCGATTGGGGTGGTGTAGCGGCCGTCTTCGCGAGCGTTGGGTGAGATGCAGCCTGTAAGCGCTAGGGCAAGGCCGACAACGCTGAGAACTTTTTTGGGTGCTGACAGTGTCGTCATCAAAGACGTGACTTCCGTAAACATAGTTGAACTCCTGAGTGCCTGAGATGCGCCATTTTTTGGCTGCGTATTTATTGTTGTGATCTTAAGAGAGCAACTGGCGTGCCAACTGGGTGTTATGGGGTGTGGTGACAGAGTTCTGCGGTTTTTATGGTTACTATCCATTAACAGCGTCCCAATTTGTGTCACATTGCGGGACTAGCTCTGGGAATTGTTAAGTTTGAGCGAGGGGGGAGCGCAGGTCGTTTCAAATTGAAACAAATATGTCAGTCAAATAGCAAAGCTCTTGACATGAAACCAAATGGTTCTATATAAATGAAACCGAAAGGTATTGTATAAATGCAACATGACCCATACCAACCCGTTTTTCGGGCGTTAGCTGACCCAACCCGGCGTGCCATCCTTTCGATGCTGGCAGATGGGGAGCGGCCCATTGCCGAAATTGCAGCGGAATTTGAGATGACCCGTCCAGCTATCGCCAAACATTTGGCCATCTTAAAAGAGGGCGATTTGATTTCTGTGGAGGCGCAGGGCAGGGAGCGGATTAACCGCCTTAATCCTGCGGCGTTAAAGACGGCAGCGGACTGGTTGCATTATTTCGATCACTTCTGGGATGTGCGTTTGGGTAAATTGAAAGAAATGGTGGAACAAAAAGATGTCTGATCTGAAAATTGTTAAAACACTCCTACTCAAGGCCCCTCGAGAGCATGTTTGGAAGTTCTTAACCCAGGCCGATCAATTGGCCTTGTGGTTCTATGCGGGCAGTAAAGACCTTGAAGAAGGGGGTGCCTATGAATTGGTGACCAATAGTGTGGGTAAAGAGGGCGAGGTTATGATGACGGGTCGCGTTCTTGAGTATGTAAAGCCAGAGCGCTTGGTCCACACCTTTACGCATCAACATATGAAAAACGTTGAAACGACGTGCACGTGGACATTGGCGGAGGTGGATGGACATACAGTTCTCACCTTGGTTCATAGTGGCTGGGAGGCGGTTGAAAATAGCTTCGACATGGCTGCTAATCATGAAAAAGGTTGGGATGAGCATTTTGCTCGGTTCCGTCACGTGGCCAGTTAAGGTGCGAATGGAGTGTTCTTCAGGTGCTTGATCCCGCGTGTTTGCGTCTCATTGAGGCGTTAAATACATGCAGGAGCTAGGGCCGGAGGGGCACTCATGCTACCTTTTCCCAAATTTGAGCCGATTGTCCTGTGCGCCCCTGTTTGGGTGAGGAGGCATTAAAGAGCATCAAATCAATTGGGAGGTGAAGATGGCGACGTTGGAGTTTTATTTTGATTGTTCGAGCCCGTGGACCTATCTGGCGTTTAGTCAGGTTGAGGCTGTTGCGGAACGTACGGGGGCGGAAATCATCTGGAAACCCATCCTTGTGGGCGGTGTTTTTAACGCCGTGAATAAGGATGTATATGAGACGCGTGCAAATCCACATCCTATCAAAGGCCGTCATTATGTGAAGGATCTGCGCGATTGGGCTCGGTTCTGCGGCATCAAAATTGGTAATCCCCCCGTTTTCCCCGTTAATTCGGTTAAAGCCATGCGCGGCGCTTTTCTGGCGCTGGACGAGGGCAAATTGCCTGCTTATGCCCGCGATGTCTTTAAGACGTACTGGGAAGACCTTGAGGATATTTCGCAAGACAGCGTGCTTGAGGCGATTTGTGGCCGGGTGGGGCTGGATTGGGCAGATTTTTCGGCGCGTATAAAAGAACAAGACATCAAGGACCGTTTGCGGCACAACACTGACGACGTGATTGGGCGGGGCGGTTTTGGCTCTCCGACCATGTTTGTGAACACGGATGATATGTATTTTGGCAATGATCGGTTGCCATTAGTGGAGGCTGCGCTGCGGAATGTCTGAATTTGATCCAACTGAAGGTGTTCGAAAAGAACCACCGGCCTTTAATGTGCCCGCCGTTATTTTAGGGCTGCTCAGTGTGACTTGGGCCGCCTTTGTCCTCCACTATTTTGCGGACCCGAAAGCTCAGAACGATATTGTTTCGCTATATGGGTTTATGCCCGCGCGCTACACGGGCACTGACGGGATTGTTTATGGCAATTTCCCCGGTGGCCTGTTTTCCGACATTGTTGGTTTTTTCTCCTATGCCTTTTTGCATGGCAGCTTTACCCATATTCTTCTGAATTCGGTTTGGTTGCTGGTGTTTGGCACGCCGGTTGCGCGCCGCATTGGCGTGCTGCGTTTTCTTGCCTTCTATCTTGTGTGTGCGGCATTGGCTGTGATTTTTCACATGGTGCTTCATCAAGGTAGCTTGGGCATTGTCATCGGTGCGTCGGGGGCTGTCTCTGGCCTCATGGGTGGGGCGGCTCGCTTCATCTTCTTGTCACCGGGGCCATTGGGTGCCTTGCAAGGGGGCGTGCCAAATGATCAGGCCCCTCGTGCGCAAGCCACGCTTTTGCAATCATTGAGTGACAAGCGGACGCTTATCTTTGTTGGCTTATGGGTTGGCTTAAACTTCCTCTTTGGTGTCTCCGGGCTTTCTCCAGACGGCGCCACTGTGTCGATTGCGTGGGAAGCTCATTTGGGTGGCTTCTTGGCTGGTCTTCTATTGTTCGGCTTTTTTGATCCGTTGCAGCGTTCCCCATCTGGTGGGCCTGGCAATGTGGGATACGGCGAGTGGCGCGGTAAGAAGTAAACTTTAGCTTTATAGGTAAGCTATTGTTAGCTATCGCGGGTAATTGGGATGTTGTGGGGGATTGAAAGGGGAGCTACGGCTCCCCACCTCTATAGGGTACCCAAAGCCCCCCGCACCGGGTACTGCGCCCCCCCATCGCAGGGTTCTGCATAGATGAAGCGTTGCAAGGCCTCGCGTGAACATATGGAGAAAATGATGAGTGACATGTCTGCCTCTAGTAATCCGTCTGCGGAAGGAAAGTCCTCCCTCAAAGATGAGGTGAATGAGCCGCTTTGGCAGCGCTTGCTTTACATGCTTGGCTTTTGGTTCCTCGGCAATATCGGCTTCTCCATAGCGATATTGTTGGGCGGTGTGCAATTCATTGTTATTGCCTTGAAAGGCGACAAAAATGAAGAGCTTGCCAATTTTAGCCACAACCTTATTCGGTATGTATGGGAATGTTTGGCATTCATCGTTTTCGTAAAAGAAGACAAGCCATTCCCCTTTACGCCCTTCCCAAGTGGAGAAGGCGAAGATGTTTCGTAAAACTTCTTCTGCTCTGAAAATCGATCAATCAACACCCACAGTTTTTCGTGGGTGTTTTTTTGTGCCTTGTTAGGAGGCTGAGGCTTGTTCAGCGAGGGCCCGAAAGTTTTTGCTGTAGAAACCTTCGATCAAAATGCCAGCGGTGAGCGCAAAGCGGCTTTCTGCGTCTTCTACCGTTGCGTAGTAACCCGCCATCTCCAAGCTGGTGAGGCCATTCACCACAGCCCATAGCGCGTCAGCAATTTCTTGGGTGGAGACATCTGTGCGCAGAATATCAGCTTTTTGGCACGCGGTGATGGCTGCGAGAAGGGATTGAAAAGAGCGTTGTGCTGCAATCTCGCGGGCAGGGGTTGGTTGTTGCGGATCAGACTGTTTGTCATCTGCGGCTTGGGGTTCGGTGATGCGGATCATGAGCGCAAAATAGGCGGGGTTTTCAATCGCGAAGGCTCTGTAAGCCCGGCCTAAATATCGAAGCCAATTGAGCGGGTCTCCCTCATTGGACACGGCTTCTTGCTTGAGGGCGAGGCGTAGAAAAGCTTCTTCATAGAGCGCGTGCAGTACACCGTCTTTGCCACCGTATTGGGTGTAGATCGCCATTGTCGTTAGCCCGGCTTCTTTAGCCAGTTTACGCAGTGAAATCCCGTCTGGGCCGGAGGTGAGCAGCATTTGAGTGGCCGCGTCTAGGAGCGCGCGCCTTTGTTCCTCAGCAGGGCGCCGTTTCTGACGGCCTTCCTTGGGCTTTTTCTCCAGCTTTTCGGTGCTTTCTTGCAGCTCAGTGTCACTCATTGTTTGACGTCTCATTGCAAGGTTTCCAGCGTTAGAAACCGTAAGTGCGTGTATTTCCAAGGTTTTAACATAGATTTGAGCCATTTTACGAGAAGGGCCTATTTAATTTCACTTTCAACCTCTGCAAATATGTTTAGGCGGTTCCGCAAAAGTGGGGAGTGGGGTTACTTGACGTTGACATGACTCGTTATATATAACAGTGTTATAAAGAGGACGTAAACCCGACGGGCCAAATAGCGTAAGCTTTTGGCGGAGGAGACATTGATGACAAAACCATTTCCAAATATTGCTGTGTTGCAGGAAAACTTTGCGCCAGTCATGGCTGAATGCACGGCACCAGATCTGATTGTTGAAGGTGAATTGCCAGCGGGCTTGGCTGGCACGCTTTACCGGACGGGGCCAAACCCGATGTTTCCACCTTTGGGTGAAAAGCACCATTGGTTCCTCGGTGAAGGCATGGTGCACGCCATTCGTATTGAAGATGGCAAGGCGTCTTATCGGAACCGTTGGGTGGAGACCGACCTTTATAAAGCTCAACGTCAAGAAGGACGTCGGCTTAAAGACACCACTTTCGAAGGGCCTGGGGAGCCAGGCTTTGAGCATATCAGCCGCAATGTAGCCAATACGAATATTGTATGGCATGGCGACAAATTGCTTGCCATTGATGAGGGCAGTTCTCCCGTCGCGATGGACCCCTTTACATTGGAAACCAAAGGCCCTTGGGACTTTGAAGGCAAATATAAAGGCCCGATGACCGCCCACCCTAAGATTGATCCTGAAACGGGTGAGATGATGTTCTTTGGCTATATGGCCAGCGGTCCGGGCAGCAAGGACTACGCCTATAATGTGATTGATGCCTCGGGCAAGCTGACAAAAGCTGAAATGTTTGAAGGCCCTTATGCTTGCATGATGCATGACTTCATCACCACAGATGAACATGTGATCTTCCCGCTTTTCCCCGCCACCATTGATATTGATCGTATCATGAAGGGCGGCCCTATGATCGCATGGGACGAAGAGGAAAGAACTTATTTGGGCGTTATGGCGCGCAATGAGAGCGTCGAGAAGATCCGCTGGTTCGAAGGCGACCCTTGTTACGTCTATCACCCGATGAATGCGTTCTCTATTAAAGAGGGCGGCAAGGTGAAGCTTGTTGCTGACATGATGAAATACAATCGTGTGCCTTTGTTCCCAAATGCGGATGGGTCGCAGGTCCGTGAGCTCGGTGAGGATGCCGGACAGCTTGTGCGTTGGGTGATGGACCTCAGTGGGAATACAAATACCTATACAGAAACTCAGCTGACTGATGTTGCGGGTGAGTTTCCCCGTATTGATGAGCGACGCACAGGTCTGTCTTATCGTCAGGGTTTCTATGCGACGATCCTTGGTGAAAAAGAAGCGGGCACACCGTTTGATACGATCGTGCATGCTGATTTGGAAACCGGGCAGACGGTGATGTATCGGCCGGGGCTGGGCAAACATGTGCACGAACCGGTTTTTGTGCCGCGCTCTCAATCAGCGGCAGAAGGGGACGGCTATCTCGTGACGCTGGTCTATGACAAAGCGACCAATTTGTCGGACTTCATCGTGCTGGATACCGGTGATATTTCTAAAGGTCCAATAGCAACCGTGCATTTGCCTATCCGGGTGCCTTTTGGGTTCCACGGCAATTGGCATGCTGACTAATAAAGCCATGGCGAAAATTGGTGATGCGGGGGTGTAGGTTTTAACTTACACCCCCGCATCATTTCTGCACTTCCACGTCATTGCCGGACTTGTTCCGGCAACCCATCTCTCGCCGAGTGGTGGACGTTCTCATAAATGTACAGCCTTGCAAGGTTTTCCAAGCCGTCTCTCTTAAAATAAGCTGATAGATGGACCCCCGGGACAAGCCCGAGGATGACGCTTTGGGGTGTGGCGAGCGCGCAGGGCGGGATGGATTACCTGAAGGCCTTCGAATCGCACTACAAATGTCTCCTTGTGCGACCGGCTAAGGGAGTTTTGTGATGGAAATTGATGACAAAGGGTCAAGCCCTATTGTAAGCGCCGTGTGTTGGCTCTTAGCCCTAGAGGGCTCGCCAAAGGACGAGGTTTTACGCACAGATTTCATACTCTGGTTGCGCGCCGACCCTGACAATGGGGCTGCTTGGGCAAATTCCTCGGGCATGTTTAATGTCATGGCTAACCCGCCTACCGGTTACGCGGATGACTGGGCGCTTCATATGTCGGCAACGCAGAAAATACTTGAGCAGCGGATGGCGGCGGTTCTTCGACCTGCTCCTAATTGGACGTTGCGGGTGGCCGTGGGCATGGCTGCGGCATTGGCTATGTGGGTGGCAATTCTTGTGGTTCCCTCCCTCCTAATCTCCTTTGAGGCTGACTATGAGACCGGGACTGCGGAGAAACGGGCGTTGGAGTTAGTGGATGGTAGCGTGGCGGTGATCGCCCCTGAAAGTGCCATTGCGATTGAATATAATGAGACCACGCGCATTGTTCGCCTGCTCAAAGGGGAAGCTTTCTTTTATGTGACGCCGAACGCGGACCGTCCTTTTCGGGTTGTCGCAAGAGATGCGACCGCACGCACCGTTGGGGCGACGTTCAACGTTCAAGTGCGCGGTGATACCACCAGAGTTTCTGTGCGCCACGGTCTTGTCGATGTGGCGAATGGGTCCGGGCAGCAGGTGGAAGCGCCGTTGGAAATTGGTCATTGGGTAGAGATCGCTGGTGACGATGACTTTGTGCTCGGTAGCGGACGGTATCAAGATGTCGGGCTATGGACCAACGATGAGCTCAGCGTCCGCGATCGCCGACTGGGCGATTTAGTTGATGATATGAGCCGCTATATTCCCGGCGTGGTTCTTCTGCTGGATAACGAGCTGTCAAATGAGCGGGTGACAAACAGCACCTTCAATTTGGCTAACCCAAATGCGGCTTTAAGCAATATCGCCAGTCGTCTTGGAGCTGAAGTGCATCAGCTAATGCCTGGCGTACTGCTGATCAGCCGGGACTGAGCTACTTCAAAATAGGGGCTCTTCGTAAAGAAGGGTCCCGTTTTTGTTGAGGCCTCGGATTGCTGCCGTTCCGTCGTCACCTACGGCGACGAGCACCGAAAGATTTTTTGCGTTGCGGACTTTTTCCAGCTCTTTGCCTGTGCCTTCAGGTAGGAAGTATTTCTTGATGCCGTAAGATATACGTATCGAACCGCAGTTTGATGTGGTGCACTTTTTCCAATCGCCATTGTGATTCCAAATGCTGATAAGAGTGCCTTTGATCAAATGACCTTTAAGCTCGGGATCGTATTTGGATAGGACGGAAACAGCATGCCAAGGGGCGAGGGGGTCTGTTTTGGAAGGGGTCATTTCTACCCAGATTTTTTGTCCCACTTTAAGGCCTTTGGGAAACTCAATTTCGGACCTTCCAATGGATGAAATATCGTAATTCAAAATGACATAATCGCCGCGAAATAAATCCCTTGGATCAACGGGGAGCGCCTTCAGGGTCATTTGCGTGCCGTTGGTCAGCAGGTCTATGCGCCCGGCTATGGTGGAGACTAATACGCCAAATTGGAGTGCTGCGGCGATAAGGAGGCCGATGATGATCCGGATCATGATGTCTCTCCTTGGGCTGAGTTGCTTGGCGTGTCATTGCGTTCGACAGGGGGGCTTTCACCCTCCGGTTGTACCAAACTTAGTCTCCATTTGTTGAGCGCCCAGCCTCCAGCAATAAGCAATATGCCGCTGACAAAGAAGAAGCTCGCGCTGCCGATCAGGGTGCCCAATGTCTGTAGGTATATATGGATGGTTTGGGCGGCAAATAGGGTGAAGCCAACGTTTGTAACCGACCGTGTGGCGTGCGTGCTCCCAGCGTAAATCAGCCATAAAGCCACTAGGAAAATTAGGGGCGATTGCAAAATGATGAGCCATGTGTCTGACAGTGTGATTGTTGCTGTGAGGAGTGATGTTGGCAGGAGGATTGCGAGAAGCAAGAGCGCGCTCCCAACAGCGTCGCGATTAGACCCGTTACGTATCATTCGATTGTAGGTAATGGCCATGAGCGAAAAGAGGAGCGCTGCTGCAATATAAGGCGTTGCAGCCTCAGGTGCTACTTCCTCGATCCCAAAAATCTGAGCCAAGAAGAGGCAAGATAAGGATGAGATCAATGCGTAGGTGCTGAAAAGCTGTAGAAGCCCCTTGGTGCGTTGCGCAATGAACCAAATGGCGGCTGCGATGAGCGCGAAGAATGGGAAAATCTCTTCCGTTTCCCAGCCCACGCTGTCTAAAGTTATCGCTGAACTAAAAGCAAAGCTGATGAGGGAGAGGGCGGACAGGTGAAACGCTTCGCGCCATTGTTCTTTTTGTGCCCAAGCCATAGAGATGCCCCAGAAAATCAAATAAGGCCAATGGAAGGAATAGTCATCGGTCCAACCAATTGAGATGCTCCATGAGGCGCCCCCGATGATCGCCAAGATGAGGGCGCTGCGAGAGTTGGTGAGTAAGGCGGTTGATAGGGCACCAAGGCTCCACAAAAACAAGCCGTCGGAGACGTCGCCCGTGATGTGATAGACCTGAGAGACAAGGGCGATGTTGACGCCAAAGAGGAGGAGGCCGAGCAATGTGGCGATGTTGGCGTAGCCGGGTTTCTTCTTAAGATAAAAGTAGATTGCCGCGCCGTAAGCAGACCCCATGGTGGAGAAGAGGAGCGCTACTTTGGCAAGTTTGGACATTTCGGCCCAATTGGCGGCCACAAATGAAAGGGCGGCAAACCCTAAAAGGATCGCTCCCAAAAATGTAAAGACCAGCGGCATGCGACTGCTGCCATCTGACTTATCAAGTGATTTTCGAATGTGATCGGCATTTTGGGGGGTGACCCAGCCTTCATTTTCCCAAGCAGTAAGGTCTCGCGCCACACGTTTTTTGTAGGCGAGTAAGCCGGAAATGTCGTCGATCATAGTGTCCCCAATGCGTCTTAGAATGTGTCGTAGATCGCAATCTTCATAGTTAACTCAAATCATGCGCCTCTGTTAACGCGAATCTATGAGCATCCTGCGCCCAGTATAGGCCGGGTGAATGACCGAACTATGGCATAAATTGGGCGGATATTAGAATGGTCTTAGACTTTACCTTCTTGCAGAAACTAGCAAACATACTCTTGACCCGGACGGACGAGTGAGCGCATGCTTGTTGCTCACGCCTTACCCTTTTCATCTAAGGAGGTGAGAAGGCGCGCCACTCCCCAATGAGGGTGTTGAGTTGTATCAACCCTTATTGACTTAGGCGCATTGGCAGGTTCTGGCAAAATGGGAGACCGCCGATGAACGTAGAAGTGATCTTAAAAGAAAAGGGCGGCGATATCATTTCGATCTCGCCATCAGCCTCTGTAAGCGATGCTGCAGCTTTGCTCAGTGGTCGGAAGATTGGTGCGCTTGTTGTTACCGATGGTAACAGCTTGAGCGGCATTCTTTCCGAACGAGATATTGTGCGCGCTATTGTAACCGATGGTGCGGCTGCATTGGGTGAGCCGGTTAGTCATTTTATGACTGAGAACGTGGTGACGTGTTCACGAGATGACACGACGTTGCGCTTGATGGATTTAATGACCGGTGGCCGGTTTCGTCACCTTCCCGTGGTAGAGGACGGCCATGTGATTGGCCTTATCTCCATTGGTGACGTGGTGAAAGCCCGTATTTCTGAAACAGAGATGGAAGCAGAGCAACTGAAAATGTACATCGCTTCTGGCTAAGCGATGTTAGGCAGCGTGCTGTCTAATACATGTTTTCAATGGCTCGATGAATATAGGGGAGGGCGTGTTCAGTCGCGGCTTCCCCTATTTCTATGAGCTCATCAGCTTTATCAAAGTCCAGCGGGCCGAAGTTCGCGATATTAGGCGCAATTAATACGTCGGCTGGGTCACTGGCTAGGCGTGCGCGCGCTAAACGGTCTTGGCTGATGTCGAGCGCGGCCACAAGCACATCGGTAAGCCCGGGCGCTTCGCGTTCGCGGCTGGTTTTGGTTTTGCGGTTTTTTCCCGATGGTTCTTTGTCAGAGCGGGTGAAGAGTTGCTGCATGAAGGCCCAGCTCGACTTCTCTTCTTCAACAACCAGCGCCTTTTGCCCCGCAGTGTCGTTCAAGCCCTCTTCGATGAGGTTTTGTTTTAGGGGCGCATCTGGCAAAGGGGGTGGCAAATGGGGCAAGTGTGCGGGTACGGGTAAGGCTTCAACTCGGTGGCCTTGCGCAACAGCACTTAGGGAAAAGGCATCCGTGTTAAGGCCAACACCAATGATGGTGCGCGCGCCAAGGGCACGGCATACTGACACGGGCACCGGGTTGACCAGTGCGCCATCGATGAGCCAGCGCCCGTCAATTTGGCGCGGTTCAAAAATGCCGGGTAGGGCGTAGGAGGCACGCACCGCGTTGACGAGCGGTCCGTCTCGCATCCACACTTCATGGCCGCCATAAAGTTCGCTGGCAACGGCGACGAAAGTTTTTTCCAAGTTTTCAATTTGAAGGTCGCCGAATTTCTCTTCTAGTTTGCGGGCCAATTTGTTGCCGCTAAAAATACCAGAGCCACCAAAGTTTAAGTCCATGAGATTGAACATGCGTGTGCGGGTGAGCGAGCGGGCAAAGTCCTCAATCTCAGAGAGGCGATTGGCGGCGTAGGCTGCGCCCACTAAAGCACCAATCGAGGTGCCGGAAATGACATCAGGTTGGATGCCTTCCCGTAGCAAAACTTTGAGCACGCCAATATGGGCCCACCCCCGCGCGACGCCTGAGCCAAGGGCTATTCCGATTTTCCGATTGGGGCGTGAGGGCATGGGTGTATTCCAAAATCAATGATTGCATAGGAGTCGTCAGTTTTCCGACTAAACACTGTTTAGCAGAAGACTATGACAAAGTTGGGTCGGGTAAGGCGGAGTTGGAAGTGCTAGTCTTTTTTCCCGTACACATCAGCGGGGTCGTAGACCCTTGCGTCTGCTGGTGGGGCCAATGTGGCGCCCTCTGCCTTTTGGCCCAAAGGTATGCTTCTATAGAAGCATGAGTTGTAGCCGACGTGGCAGGACGCGCCGTTTCCCTCGACTGTTACTTTGAGCAAGATGGCGTCTTGATCGCAGTCAGTGCGGATGTCTTGCACGTGTTGCACTTGGCCGCTGGTCGCGCCCTTGTGCCACAATTCGTTGCGGCTCCGGCTCCAATAGTGGGCTTGAGATGTTTCAATTGTCAGGACTAAGGCCTGCGCATTCATGTAGGCAAACATCAGCACTTCGCCGCTCTTAGCATCGGTGGTGATGGCCGCGATCAAGCCTTGCTCATCGAACTTGGGTGCAAACAAGCTGCCTTTTTCCAAGGCTGCTTTGTCGGCAGGGCGGGCACTAAAGGGATTGGGTGCGCTGAGGGCATTGTGCGACACGGAATTTCCTGTTCATTTGACTTAAAGGTGGCGTTTAAGCGCGGCCAATACGTTGCATGAAACGCTGTTCCATCAACGGGTCTTCAAAGACACCGGTAAATTGACTGGTGATGGTGTCGACACCGGATTTTTTTACGCCCCGGCTGGACATGCACTGGTGTTCGGCTTCAATAATCAGCGCCACGCCCTTTGGTTGGAGCGTTTCATTGATCGCGTTGACGATTTGTACAGTCATGGTCTCTTGGGTTTGCAAGCGGTGCGCAAACACATCGATCACACGGGCGAGCTTGGAAATGCCCACTACTTTGCCGTCTGGCACATAGGCGATATGAGCGCGCCCAATGATCGGCACCATATGGTGCTCGCAGTGGGATTGCAGCTCAATGTCACGCAGCAACACCATGTCGGAATAATTTTCGACTTCTTTGAATGTCTTGGCCAAAATCTCAGCCGGGTTTTCGTGATAGCCGGAATAAAATTCTTCGTAGGACTTCACAACCCGTTTAGGCGTTTCAAGCAAGCCTTCGCGCGTTGGATCGTCACCGGCCCACTCGATAAGTGTGCGGACAGCCGCCTCTGCTTCTTCGCGCGTCGGGCGCGCCTCATTTTGGTTTTGAGGCGATTTGACGTGTCGTGCTTCTGAGGTGGGTGTGGATTGGGATTTCGGGCGTAAAAGCCCCTCGGCGATTGCATTCATCTTTTGACCTATCTTTCCAGGGTTCCTCGTTTCCCTCACATTCACGAGAGAAACGGATCAAGTTGCCTATCAAGCACGGGTCTAATGCCATGCTGTTTTGATGCGACAGCGGTATCACTTGCATATAACGTTCGACACGGCTGGTATCAAGGCTTGAAGGGCCGCAAAATGAACGTAAATGCAATTCTAAACTGGGCTCAGAAATCAATTTCCCAAGCCTATTCAATGGTGCGCCCCTATAGGGTGCGGGGCCAGTTTAGCATAGGTTCATTGAATTGTTAGGTTTTTGACGTTAGATTATGCCTATTCTTATGCCGAATATGGTCCGTTTTTAATGAAATGGGCCGGAAATCGGCCAAATTTGAGAGAAGAGGCTTTCCGATGACCTGTCGAACCTGTAGACAGAAACCCGCTCATCAGTCCTAACGCATCCTTGGTGCTTAAGGGGCTGGGAACCTTCCTTGCGCGTTTAGGCTGACCAATATGACACTCTCGACTTCAAATACAGATAGATCTCTCCAAACCCTCTCGCTTTACAATAGTTTGTCGAAGCAAAAGGACGTGTTTACGCCGCTCGATCCAGCGCGTGTGACGATGTATGTCTGCGGACCAACCGTCTATTCCTACGCACATATTGGCAATGCCCGTCCAGCGGTTGTGTTTGACCTCCTGTCGCGTCTTTTGCGCCGCCTTTACCCCAATGTGGTTTACGCGCGCAACATCACTGACGTTGAAGACAAGATTATGCATGCTGCCAAAGAGCAGGGCGTTGAGATTTCCGAGATCACCGAGAAGTTTGCCCGAATCTACCGCGAGGACATGGGCTCTTTGGGTGTGTTGACCCCGGATCTTGAGCCCAAGGCAACCGACCATATTGATCAGATGATTTCGATGATGGAACGCCTGATTGCGCAAGGTAATGCCTACGAGGCAGAAGGGCATGTGTTGTTCCACGTGCCAAGCTACGAGGGCTATGGCCGTCTATCGCGCCGAGCTCAAGACGAGATGGAAGCGGGCGCGCGTGTTGAAATTGCCCCCTATAAAAAAGATGCCTCGGATTTTGTTTTGTGGAAGCCAAGCAGCAGCGACCAAGTGGGCTGGGATAGCCCGTGGGGACGCGGTCGCCCCGGTTGGCACATTGAATGCTCTGCAATGATTGAAGCGCATTTAGGCGATACGATTGACATTCATGGGGGCGGGATTGATTTGCAGTTTCCCCACCACGAAAATGAATTGGCCCAGAGCTGCTGCGCCCACGGGGGCAAAGAGTTTGCCCGCTTCTGGATGCACAATGGCTTTGTAAATATTGAAAAAGAGAAGATGTCCAAGTCGGTCGGCAATGTTTTGCTCGTGCACAAATTGCTCGACGACGCGCCGGGCGAGGCGATCCGCTTGGCTCTGCTCAATGGGCATTACCGCCAGCCGCTCGATTGGACGGCTGAAGCGCTGAAGCAATCCAAAGCCATGCTCGACCGTCTTTATGGGGCCTTGCGGGCTTTGCAAGATGTTGAGGCCGCGGCAAGCCATGACACTGTGCCTGCGGGCGTGATGGCGGCCTTGTTGGATGATTTGAATACGCCCAAAGCCTTGTCTGAATTGTTTGCGCTGGCCAAACAGGCCAACCAAGCTGAAACGCTTGAAGACAAAGTGCGGCTGAAACAAGCTTTGCTCTCTGCGGGCCAATTAATGGGCCTTTTGGGCCAAGATGCAGATGCATGGTTTGAAGAAGGGGCCGGGAGTGCCAATATAGATAGTGCAGAGATTGATGCGCTGGTTGAGGCACGGCTTGTGGCTCGGCAAAACAAAGACTTCGCTGAGGCAGATCGAATTCGTGACGCATTGACTGAGCGTGGTATCATTATTGAAGACGGGGCAGGCGGCGCTAAATGGCGTCTGGCTTAAAAACTGAACAACTGAACAACTGAACAACTGAGACTAAACTAATAGGACCGACATGCTGAACGACATCTACAACACACGCATATTGACCTTTGCGGGCAATATTCCTCGGATTGGGCATCTTGATGCGCCAGACGGGGACGCTGTGGCTGTGTCAAAGATGTGTGGATCGCAGGTGTCCGTCGAAGTGCAGTTGGACGGCGACATCATTGTAGATTTTGCCCATCAGGTGAAAGCCTGTGCGCTTGGCCAAGCGTCTTCCGCCATTTTGGCCACTCACATTGTTGGGTCCTCAGTTGAGGAGCTTGAAGCGTTGCGCGACCAAATGCGGGCGATGCTGAAACAAGACGGGCCCGTGCCATCCGGCAAGTGGCAAGACTTAGAGATTTTGGAGCCTGTTCGGGAGTACCGAGCACGCCATGCTTCGACCTTGTTGACCTTTGAGGCGACATGCGAGGCTATTGAAAAAGCGATAGCGGCCCGAACGGCAGCATCCAGCGGAGTGTCAGGCGGAAGCGCCGATGATACCGCCACTATCACCGGCTCCGGGGCGTAAGCAACCGGAGCCAGCCATTACGGCCGCCCAAGGCGGTTTTTGATGGTTTCTACCGGCCAAATCGCATCATTTGCATCCATCGTTCGATTTTTGGGTGTCAGTGGTTGAGCCGGTCACATTTTCCAGTTAATTAGAAACGCGCTGATCTCACGCTCCCTAGAGCAATTTATGGGCTTGAGAGCAGTCACCTTAAGGAACTCGGTGATGAAGGCTTCGCAGAGGGCTTCGACAAAACGACGTAAAGGGTTTGCCCCCGGCGCACTTGTTTTGACCGGATTGATCCAGTTTTACCGCTGGTTCATTTCACCCCTGCTTGGCCCCTCCTGTCGGCATTTGCCAACATGTTCTGCTTACGGTCTGGAGGCTGTTCAACAGCACGGGGCTTGGGTAGGGTTTTGGATGACTTTGGCGCGGTTTTGCCGCTGTCATCCATTTGGTAGTCACGGGTATGACCCGGTTCCTGACCAATTTGGAGATGTGCCCTTTTACGCGCCGTGGCGCTATGGGCTCTGGAGTTGGTCATATGAGGGGAAGCACTCAGACGGTGATGAGTGTACTCATGAAGGGGACCCTGCGCATGTTGAAAAGAGAGACATATGATTAAGCTGACACTGCCAGATGGCGCAGTACGAGAATTTGAAGAAGCCCTGACAGGGTTTGAATTTGCGTTGAGCATTTCAAAGTCGCTCTCCAAAAAAGCTATTGCTATCAAGATGGATGGCAAAGTGGATGACTTGTGCTCCGTGCTGGACCGGGACATGGCTATTGAGGTGATCACACCTGATAGCGAAGAGGGCGTTGAAATTCTACGCCATGACGCAGCGCATATTATGGCGCAAGCGGTGCAAGAGTTGTTCCCTGGTACGCAAGACACCATTGGTCCCGTGATCGAGAATGGGTTCTTCTACGACTTCTACCGGGATGAGCCCTTCCATGAAGATGATCTGGCGAAAATCGAAAAGCGGATGAGCGAGATTGTCGCGCGTAATCTTGAAATCACCCGTGAGATTTGGACTCGCGATCAAGCGCTCAAATATTTTGAGGATGCTGGCAAGGGCTACAAAGTTCAGTTGGTGAGTGACATTCCTGAAGGGGAAGCCATTCGTGTTTATCGCCAAGGGGACTATTTGGACCTGTGTCGGGGGCCGCATTTGCCCTCTACTGGGCGCTTGGGCAAAGCCTTCAAGTTGATGCGTCTGTCAGGTGCTTATTGGCGCGGTGATGCGAAGAACGAGCAGTTGCAGCGTATCTACGGCACGGCTTGGTCTAGCGAAAAAGAGTTGAAAGCCCACCTTCGCATGATCGAAGAAGCGGAAAAACGGGATCACCGTAAAATTGGTCGTGAGATGGACCTCTTTCACATGCAGGAAGAAGCGCAGGGCTCTGTGTTTTGGCACCCGAAGGGCTATACGGTTTGGTTGGAGCTGGAGAATTACATTCGCCGCAAGCTCACCAAAGCTGACTACCAAGAAGTAAAGACGCCGCAATTGTTGGACGCCAAGCTTTGGGAGCAATCTGGCCACTGGGGCAAGTTCCGCGAGAACATGTTTGTTGTGCCAGATGAAATTCCAAGCACGGACGACGATGCCCCCATCTTGACGGGCGAAGCGAAGTTGATGGCGATTAAGCCGATGAACTGTCCAGCTCACATCCAGATTTTTAAGCAGGGTGTTAAGTCTTATCGCGACTTGCCGCTCCGTTTGGCTGAGTTTGGCTGCTGTCACCGGAATGAAGCTCATGGAGCGTTGCACGGGCTGATGCGTGTGCGTCAAATGACACAAGATGATGCCCATATTTTCTGCCGGGAAGACCAAATTTCCGGAGAGTGTGTGGATTTCTGTAATCTTCTCATGGAAGTTTATGCTGATTTTGGCTTTACAGAAGTGTCTGTGAAATTGGCCACCCGTCCAGAAGTACGTGCTGGGTCTGATGACGTTTGGGACCGGGCAGAAAAGGGCTTGGAAGATGCGCTCAAAGAAACCGGCCTTGAGTATGAAATTACGCCGGGCGAGGGTGCCTTCTACGGTCCTAAGCTTGAGTTCCACTTGAAAGATGCGATCGGTCGTAGCTGGCAGTGCGGCACCATTCAGCTCGACTTTGTGTTGCCAGAGCGTCTGGATGCCTCCTACATCGGGGAAGACAGTGGGCGTCACCGTCCTGTGATGCTGCACCGGGCCGTGCTGGGTACGCTTGAGCGGTTCTTGGGCATTTTGATTGAGAACTATGAAGGCAAGTTCCCCTTGTGGATGGCGCCCGTACAAGCTGTTGTGGCCACCATCACGCAAGACGCAGATGAATATGCGCAGGAAGCTGTCGAGTTCTTGAAGTCTAAGGGCTTGCGGGTTGAAAGCGATTTCCGCAATGAGAAGATCAACTACAAAGTGCGGGAGCATTCAGTGGGCAAAGTGCCGTTTATTCTGGTTGCGGGTCGCCGTGAAGCTGAAGAGCGCAGCTTCTCCATTCGGACTTTGGGTTCTAAAGAACAGCGGGTGATGAGCTTGGAAGAAGCCGCTGACATGTTGGCGGCAGAAGCCACACCGCCAGACCTTCGGTAGTGACTTCTTAGGAAGATAAGATTTTGAAAGGCCGGTGTTTATGCACCGGCCTTTTGTTTTAGAAGTCGTACCAAAACCCCAGTTTGATGTTGGTGTCTTTGGAAATATTGTTGCCCGCATATGTCGTGCCGCCGCCCAGCTCAATGGAAAGGGTTGGGGATATGCGGTGGACCAATGAGAGGTTCGCTTTATAGGCGGTAACATAAGTTTCGGTGCGCATCTCATATTCCATTTGGATGAAGTTGGACGATTTTATCAACACCAGCCCATCTGTATAGGGACGAAATCCGATGGTTGATTCAGCGCCTATCTCATAGGGACGGTTGAGAGGGCGGTAGGTTCCTGATATCCGGTTTTCTACAAAGCCTTTACCACCCCAGATCTCGAAATTACTGCCGGTGATGAGGGCGAGTTCGAAATCTACATCGCCGCCGTTTGAAGGGGTGGGGTCTGCACCTTCACGCGCCATGTGAAGGGTTGTGAGAAGCTCAATTGAATAACGAGAGTCATCCCATTTTCCAAAGTAGTAACGCGCGCCAATGCTGGCAGTTCTAAACTTACTGGTGGCGAATGTGAACTCTGCCACCTCTACGCTTTCCTTTGCGTAGACGAGACCGGCAATGAGTGTTGTGTCGGTATCATAGCCATATTGGTAATAGGCTTCGATGCGGGTTTGGCCAAAATTGCGTACATCTATGATTGTGCCGTCGACTTGGTACTCCCTATCGGCGCGGGAGTTTGTAACCGCCACGATCATTTGCGACGCGCCCTCTTTGAGAGGCCATGCGGCTGCAAAGGCTGCGCTGGAGGTTATCAGGCTGCCAAGGCAGATACTGCTTGTTAGGGCCCATGACCCCTTAGAGTATCTCATGAATTTAAAGTGTGATTTGGCACCCGACCGCTTCACATGGTTCTCCCCATCCTCATTAAAACCTATATTTTAGTTTTGGGTACGTAAAGCTAATTGCGAGGTCTGGGGAAAGTGAGTATAGACTAAGGCTCGTTGTTTCAGTGAGTACGTTGTCGTTGCAAAGGGTCGGGGAATTAGAATGGCTTCACAAGATATGATTGAGCTATTGCTTACGCGGCGCTCATTGGTTGCACGCGACATGCTTGAGCCGGGGCCCTCTGCGCAACAAACAGACGTGATTTTGCAGGCAGGGGCACGGGTTCCTGACCACGGTAAAATTGGTCCGTGGCGGTTTGTCATTTTTGAAGGCGAGGCGCGTCGAAAATATGGTGAGCAATTAGCGGCTATTTTTCAGGACTTGGAACCCGATGCGGATGACGAGCGTGTGCAAATGGAACGCGATCGTTTTATGCGCGCCCCCTTGGTCATCGCGGTGATCTCTTGTGTTGTCGATCACCCTAAAATTCCAGAGTGGGAGCAGGTCCTCTCCGTTGGAGCTGTGTGTCAAAATATGTTGCATGCGGCAAGTGCCTTGGGTTTTGGGGCGCAATGGTTGACCGAATGGTATTCCTACGATGACGACGCCAATTCAGTGCTCGGCTTACGAGAAGGCGAGCGCATGGCGGGTTATCTTTATTTTGGAAGTATGGCTGAAAAGCCCGGCGAACGTGCGCGTCCTTCATTAGAAGAACGCGTTAGCCGTTGGGGTCAAGACTAGGAAGCAGTCATCTGATCCTATCTAGGGACCCAAATTAGTACTCACAGAGCTGTTAAAGTGTTTGTCCGCGAGCTCCGCTAATTTCCCCATCATCTAACCGAGAAATTGCACGGCCTTGGCGCATCGCTGCTAAGGTCACGCCGATACCCGCACCACTTGGCAGTGGCCGTCCTTGGCGCAGTACAGCTTTACGTGTCGCGAAGAGTAGGGGAACGCTACATAACATTACCAGCAGGCCGGTAACGGAGCCTGCTAGGCCGTTTTCGAGGGAAATCAAAAGGGTGGCAATGCCACCGATGGCAACGATAAAAAGGGCTATGCCCCATCGCATCATTTTCATTTAGCTTCCTTTCGTTGTTGGTGACACATCCCTAAAACATGCCACATAGTGATATGAGTATTTAACTATAAATTTGCGTAAAAAGCAAAGAAAACTCACAAAAATGGGCGGAAAAACCGAAGCTAATCCACCCATCTTAACCAGTTGTTTTGGCACTCTTTTTTAGGTTGCGCGCGCAACCAAACGCTTGGCTTGCTTTAAGTGTGGTTGATCCAACATCACACCCTCAAGGGCGATGACGCCGGGATTTCCAGCTTCCTCAAAAGCATCAATAATAGTTTGCGCGTGGGCCACGTCTTCCCGTGTTGGGGTGAAGACTTCATTGATGATGGGTACTTGGGCCGGATGGATTGCCATCTTGCCGACAAAGCCGTCGCGTAGGGCCGCACGGGCTTCAGCGCGCAGGCCGTCCATGTTTTTGAAGTCTTTGTAGATGCTATCGATTGGCATGGCGTCAGCGGCCACTGCAGCGGCCAGAGAGAGCGTGCGGGCCAATTGGTAGGCGCCGGTGTAGTTGCCAGCGTCATCCATGTTGCTGCTGGCTCCTAGGTCGGCGGCTAGGTCTTCTGCGCCCCAGGTGAGGGCGAACAAGCGGGCGCTGGCCCCTTGGTAGGTACCCATGGTGAACAGGGAGGCGGCTGTTTCAGTGGCGACATTGCACAGCTGGATGGCATTCCGTGCTAAACCACAGTCGCCTTCAAGGCGGTCTAGATATTTGCTGACTTTGTGAACGCAGTCACCAGAGAGCGTTTTGGGGATCATAATCGCGTCTGGCTTGGCTGGAGCGATTGCATCTAAGTCGTCGCGCCAAAACGGTGTGTCGAGTGCATTCATGCGCACAATCAGTTTGGGGCCTGAAGTTCGGTCGGCCTTGCCCAGATAATCTTGGGTTAAAAGGCGCGCGCCTTCTTTGTGCGCTAGCGAGACAGAATCTTCTAAATCCAATATCAGCGCATCCGCACCGCTAAGAGCGGCTTTGGATTGTTTCTTTTCACTGTCACCGGGCACAAAAAGCAGAGAGCGCATGTCTTATCCTTCGCTTTTGGCGTGCATGAATGCTTGGCGGGTCAGGGAGGCGACTTCTTCGTCGCGCTGATTGTAGGCTTTGTGTTCAAAGGTCACGATGCCAGCCTTGGGGCGCGATTTGGAGCGGCGCTTGGTGACCACACGGGTTTCCACGCGGATGGTATCGCCATGAAACACTGGATTGGGGAAGACAACATCTGTCATGCCTAAGTTGGCAATGGTGGTGCCTAAGGTGGTTTCATGTACGGAAATACCGATCACCAGCCCGAGCGTGAAAAGCGAGTTGACTAGGGGTTTGCCAAATTCGGTTTCTGTCTCGGCATAATGATGATCAAGGTGCAGGGCTGCCGGGTTCATCGTCATGGCCGAGAAGAGCGTGTTGTCGGTTTCGGTCACGGTGCGGTGGATCACATGTTTGATGACTTGATCGTCTTCAAACTCTTCAAAATATAGGCCCGGCATGAGGCTCTCCCTAGATGCGTTTGTGTCATTCTTTTGCTATCTTATAGCGCATTACACAGCAGGGCCAACGCTGCCTTAGGTTTGGGAGACTATTATGTTTGAGTTAGATGCCAGATTGGCAGCCGATACCCTGGTTTTGGCCGAGTGGCCGCTTTGCCAGGTTTTGCTTATGAATGACCAGCGCTTTCCGTGGCTTATTTTGGTGCCGCGTATCGTTGGCTTGCGAGATTTTCATGAGGTGCCGGCTGACGATAAAATCCAATTCCAGACAGAAATCGACCGGGCCAGTCTTTCCCTTCAAGCCCTCACCAAGGCACATAAGATGAATGTTGCGGCGCTGGGCAATATGGTGCCGCAGTTGCACGTTCATGTGGTTGGCCGCTTTGATGGGGATGATGCGTGGCCTGCACCTGTGTGGGGGCTGGGCAAAGCAGCGCCTTACCCGGGCACGGAAGCAGCTCAATTTATCGCGCGGTTTGCGGAGATTGACGCGAAACTCTACCCAGAGGGATAGATGTTCGGGCAAAATACTTGAAAAACAGCCAAATTCGACCTTAACTTTTTATCAAGGTTAACGGTTGGTTTAGATCTTGGTTCTATGGTCAGGGAGCTTTCAAGGATTGTCCTTGAGCTCTACAGACCAGCTGGACCCTTCCATGCGTTTATGCCTCATTGCTGACAGATCTGATTTGAGCCGCCGCGACCTTGCCCGCCTTATGGTGGCGCGTGGGTACACGGTTGTGACTGTTGCGACGGGTGCTGACTTATTGCATGAAGCAAAATTACTCCAGCCTGCGTTGATGTTGGTGGGCACCCATCTGACAGACGAGAGCGGTATCTGTGCTATTTCTCGTGTACGTCAAACACGTGTTGTTGGTCATCCTGCGGTTCTTTATGTGGCGCAAGGCCTTGCCAGTGACACAGCCTTTGATGCGGTCGTCGCAGGGGCTGATGATTACATCGCGCAACCATTTGATGGCGACATGCTCGACTTTAAGTTGACGCAATTAGCCGCCCGTGGACGTCTTGTTGGGGAACCTGCACCGCAAACAGTGGCCGCCACACCAAACTTGCGTTTGGTGCGCCGCGCCTAAATTCCTTTCCACTCAGGTTGACTTTCCAAGTTCAGATTTCATTCATCTGCCTTTTTGCATGGTTAGGCTTTTGGGGGAAACATCATGAAAAAGTTTCTAGCAGAATTCATTGGCACCTTTAGCTTGGTGTTCTTTGCCTGTGGGGCCGCAATATTTGCGGGTGAGTACATTGGGTTTGCAGGCATTTCATTTGCCTTTGGTTTTGCGTTGATCGCAATGGCCTACGGCATTGGCCCGATCTCTGGGTGTCATATCAATCCAGCCGTTTCCATTGGGGCTTTTATTGCCAACCGTATGAGTGCGGGTGATCTTGTCACTTATATTATAGCGCAAGTTGCCGGGGCTATTGTGGCAACGGGCGTGCTCTATCTTATCGCGCATGGCAATGAGACGCCTTACACAGGTGGCTTTGCGGCGAATGCGATGCAGAACGGTTACACGGTAATGAGCGGCTTCCTGTTTGAAGCGATCGCGACTTTCTTGTTCGTGCTGGTTATCTTGGGCGCGACACAATCTTCTGCACCAGCTGCTGTTGCCGGGATTGCTATTGGCATCACGCTTGTGGCTATTCACCTTATTGGTATTCCCATTACAAACACCTCGGTTAATCCTGCCCGTTCTATTGGGCCAGCTTTGTTCCAGGGCGGAGTTGCGATGAGCCAATTATGGTTGTTCATTGTCGCGCCGATCGTAGGGGCTGCGGCTGCGGGGCTTTTGTTCCGCTTCGGTTTGCTGGAAGCGGATGCATAGCAATCTAAGTAAGTACTAAATGAAAAGGGACAGTCTTTCGACTGTCCCTTTTTGTTAGATGGAGCGCATTGTTGCTCTTATGTGTTTTTGGCTTCCCATGCTTCTCTGTAATCTCGCGATTTCAGATAGGCCTTCAAACCGATAACGCCAATTATGGAGGAGAGCGTGAGAAGGAGGGCAGGCACAACCAACAGAGATTTCCAGAGGTCTTGTTCGTTCTGGAAAACAAAGTCAGTGGCGACAGCAATGGCTGTGGGCCCAATGCCTAGACCGATGATAGAGACCACGAATAGCATCACAGCTGACACAAGGCCTCGCATCCGGTTCGGGGTCAGTTCCTGCATCGCCGATGGACCCACACCTGTTGTGAAGGTCGCAAAGAAGGTAGACGGGATGATGCACACCAATGCCCAGAATGACGTGTCCATCAAGGGGGTGAGAATGGCGCCGGGGAGTGTCAGCACACCAGCTGCTGCCATCACCATCATGCGGCCATTGCGGAAGCGTGTGCTTAATTTGTCTGCTACGAAGCCGCCGCAGATAACACCAGCGGTACCGGCAAGCATGATGATCCAACCGTACGCACGGCCTGCATCTACAATGCTCATGCCGTAGGTGCGTTTTAGGAATTCAGGGGTCCACGCAGAGGCGCCATAGGCCATCATCGCGGCGAGGGCGTAGCACACGAAGAGCGTTGTGTACGTCAAAGCATTTGCCTTCATGTAGGCTTTCACCTCAGCGATGGACGGCGCATCAGCGTCTTGCTTCACACCGCGACGCATTGGTTCTTTGAGGGTGGAGGCCCATAGAGCGACGCCCAAACCGGGAATGCCAACGACGAGGAACACGATTTGCCACGGGAAAACTTCACCCACTACAGGCAATTCTGTTGTGCCAACGCCTGAAACAGCCCCCACGACTTCTGCGCCGATGATGAAGGCCATGCCCGCACCCAAATAGACGCCCATGCCGTAGACGCCCAGCGCTGTGCCCGTGCGGTCAGGTTTGAAATAGTCAGAGATCATCGAATAGGCCGATGGTGACAGTGCGGCTTCGCCGACGCCGACACCCATGCGGTAGATGAAGAGTTGCCAATAGTTCTGCGCGATCCCGCACAAGGCTGTCATCAAACTCCATACGGCGATGCCGATGGTGATGATTTTGACTCGGTTCTTGCTGTCCACCATGCGGCCAATGGGCAGGCCCATCAGCGTGTAAAACAATGCAAAGGCAAGGCCTTGCAACAGGCTCATTTCAAAGTCAGAGATTTGTAGGTCGCGTTTCATCGGGCCAATAAGAAGGCCTAGAATTTGTCGATCAATAAATGAAAATGTGTAGGCGATGACAAGAACGGCAATGACATACCACGCATAGAGTGGGTTGGGCCACGCGCCATCTTTTGTGCCATTGCCCCCCGTTTTATCTTGATGAAGAGCTTCGTTCACTTCAGTCGCGACTTCGATCTCCGACATTTACGTCCTCCCAAACGATCAATTTCGATGCGTCATCATGAGGGAAAGAGAATGAAAAGGCGAGGGTTAACAGATAGTTACCCCCATAAAGCGACTTTGGCGGTTGGCATAGGGCTTGCGTTGTAGGGGAGGTAATTCAAAGGAACTTGCTTCATGAGCCTCACTGTCGGACTGCAAAATGAGATCTCTATCCCCTCTACGATCGCCCGGGCGGCGAGCGAAACGGGTGTGGATTTCGATTACCTTATGAAGACCGCCATGCGCGAGTCGAGCCTGAAAAGTGATGTAAAAGCAACGACTTCGAGCGCTTCAGGCCTGTTCCAATTCATTGAACAAACGTGGTTGTCGACCCTGCAACAACATGGCGATGATTATGGCTACGGGGAGTTTGCCGACGAGATTGAGACCGATAGTCGAGGGCGGCAATTTGTGTCTGATAAGGCGGTTGAGGCGGAAATTCTTGCCCTGCGAAATGATCCTGTTGCCGCGTCCTTTATGGCAGCTGCTTTGACTATGGATACCAGCGCACATTTGGAATCTGCTATCGGACGGACACCGGACCAAGGTGAACTCTACATGGCACACTTCATGGGGCCACGGGGCGCCGTTGAGTTGATCTCGGCGACTGAAAATAATCCGAGCCAAAATGCAGTGGAGATGTTCCCTCGGGCGGCGGCGGCCAATAAGTCAATCTTCTATAATGGGGATGGCTCAGAGCGCAGCGTGTCGGAGGTCTATGCCAATTTACAATCCAAACATAATGGCGTGGATGTGGATATGGCAGTCGCGTCGGCTTCTTCCTCAAGCTCCCCGGATGCATCGGTGAGCACCTATGAAGCCTATCGTTCTGGTGGCTCAAATTCCTTTGCTGGCGTGCGTTCTTCCTACGGGCATGATTACGCCAGCGTAAATACCAATATGGGTCCAAGATCTTCTGGTGGTATTTCACAAGGCGGGGTAGCCCTTAGTTCTACCGTGCTCGATATTCTGGCATCGCTGGAGATCCCAACACTTGGGAGCGGGGATGACGGGGAGACTGCCTATCAGCGACGTGAGAAAGAACGGAATGATTTTGCTCAATTACGTGGCTATGTGAGCTAGGCCGGTGCATTGAATTTGGTCAGCAAAAAGCCGCTGTCTCCTCGGAGCAGCGGCTTTTGCTTTGGTGCCGGATGGCCTGATTGATTAGTTGATCACGCCGGCCTCACGTAAAGCGTCAACCTCGCCCACGCTATAACCCATCGTTGTCAGGACTTCGGCTGTATGTTGGCCAAGGTCTGGGGAGGGGCCTTGTGGAGCCGCATCAGGGCCTTCACCGCCAAAGCGAATGGGGCCAGCCGGGGCTTTAAATGTACCTTCTGCATGGGCGTGGGGTACGTCGACAAATGCACCAGCCGCGATGGCTTGTGGATCATTGATCACGTCGCGCGGAGCCATAAGGGAGGCCCAAACAATGTCTTGCTCGTCCAGTTTCTCCGCCCAATAGTCCAGATCTTCCTGTTTGAAATAGCTGTCGAGTAGGGTGACCAGCGCAGCGGTATTGGCTTTGCGGCCCCGCGCTCTGGCGAAGCGTTCGTCGTCGATCAAATCAGGTTGGCCGACGGCTTTGCACATGGCGACCCAGTCCACATTGCCTTGCCGTGGGATGACGGCGAACCATTTGTCGTCTTTGGTGTGGAAGAAGTTGTTAAGCGGGTTGACCACTTCATGACGGGATTTGTTGGAGGCCAATTTACCAAACTTCAATTGGATCGCCATATCAGAACCCAGCGTGTAAATGCCGGTCCGCATTAGAGATGATTCCACCAAACGACCTTTGCCGGTTCGGCTGCGTTCAATCACAGCAGCCAAAATGCCTGCGGTGGTGGACATGGAGGTTGTGTGGTCGCCAATGGCTGTGCGGATTGGGACAGGCTCTTCCCCTTTGATGGTGGTCGCGCCCCCAAGGCCGGAGCGGCAATAAAAGGCGGCCATATCAAAGCCGGGGCGGTCGCGTTCTGGGCCCTCTAAGCCGTAGCCTGAGACACTGGCATAGATGAGCTTCGGGTTTACTTCTTTCAAAGACGCATAATCAAGGCCTGCACGTTCCAAGCCGCCGGGGCGGACATTGGTGAGAAAAATGTCGGCTTCTTTGACCAAGCGCTTCACCGCTTCTACACCCTCAGGTGTGGCTGTATTGATGGCGACGCTTTTTTTGCCACGATTGTCGAGCTCAAAGACCGGGTTGCCTTTGGAATCATCGGCACCGATTGAGGCAAAGAATTGACGCATCGGGCAGCCTGCCAAAGGTTCTACTTTAATGACATCGGCGCCCCAGTCGGCCAGCAGACCGCCCGCGCCAGGTGCTGCAATATAGGTCGCCAATTCAATTACTTTCAGGCCTTCGAGCATGTGCTTCCCTCATTTACGTGTTTTTCAATTCTTGTTGGGCGGATCATACACGAAGTTTTGCGCACGAAAAGGGGAGGGTGCTTTCTCCTCGCGCCTAGGATGTTTGGCTCAAAAGAACGTCGGGGAACGCGGAGAAATTGTGGTAGGGTTTGCGAATGGATGGTCTGAGCGCTACAGAGATTGCAGAATTGCGGCGTTTATTGCTTGAACAGCGGCGCGAATTGCTTGCACTTAAAGAGACGTCGCGGGAGGCCAGCGGGACGGTTGATCTTGATCAAACCGTGATGGGGCGTTTATCACGTATAGATGCATTGCAGGGCCAAGCCATGGCGCTGGAGACTGTGCGGCGGCGTGACTTGCAATTGAAAAAGATTGGTGCTGCGCTTGAGCGAATGGCGGAAGGCGAGTATGGCTACTGTGCTATGTGCGGGGAATTGATCAAACGCGAACGGTTACGCCTCGATCCAGCCTCGGTAGCCTGTGTTGAACATGCGGTGGGCTAGGGGGGTTCCTAGTTGTGATGAAATAATGGATCAAATGTGATCCTCTAATTGGTTAGTCCTTTATGAGCACCCGTCAGAATGAAAATGCCTCCGATGAGTTAAATATTGGGGGGGAGTTGATCACTGGTTTGAGTGAGCATCGGGGCCATCGGTTTGCGTCTTATTTTGTTTGGCCGGGGCTTTTGGTTAGCGCCTTGTTTTTCACGTGGTTTGGCGGGCAGTGGGGCTCTCCAATTCTATCCTTCTATGTCGTCTATATCGGATTTGCGCTGTCGATCGCGGGTATTGAACGCTTGATGCCGCATGAACGGCTTTGGTTGGTGGATGACCATCAATCGGGCGCTAATATTGCCCACACGTTACTCAATAAGGGTGTTTTTCCAATATTGGCTCTAGTGGGCGCGTCCTTTGGTTTGGCAGATGCTATTCAACCAGAGGCGGGGTCTGTAGAGGGTTTTTGGCCGGGTGATTGGCCGATGGTGTTGCAAGTTGCTTTGGCCTTGGTTGCGGCGGAGTTTGGGCTGTATTGGGCACACCGAACCGCACATGAATTTCCAATCCTTTGGCGTTTTCACGCGGTTCATCATTCCGTAACCCGGCTTTGGTTTCTCAACACAGGGCGGTTCCATTATATAGATTCATTCTGGAGTGTTTTGCTCAGTCAACCGATCCTCTTTGTGATGGGTGCGCCCGCAGAGGTGATTTTGTGGTTCAGCACAATCACAGCCTTCATTGGTATGTTGACCCATTGCAACATTGAATGCCGCACGGGCGTGTTGGACTATGTCTTCAACACCCCGCAAATGCATCGGTGGCACCACTCAAAAGACTTGCGCGAAGGCAACACGAACTACGGCGAAAACCTGCTGCTGTGGGACCAAGTCTTCGGAACCTACTTCAATGAGGCGCGTCGGCCTTCGGCTGATATTGGTATTCAAACATTTATGCCGCCTACTTTCGTTGGCCAGATGGTTCACCCTTTTCGCAAGGAACAAGGGGTTGCTGTAGAGCTCACTGAAAGCTTGGCCCCTGCATTGAGCGAAGAGGCGCCTTAGGTGCTTTCGTTCGTTTAGGTTGCAACAATTTTATCTAAATGCCTTATTGCACTGGCAATTTTTCTTAATCTCTGCGGTTCACACTGATGTCTTCACAGGCTCTTCTCTGAAGGGCATTTTTGATGTTGAGCGGCATTAAGGGAGAAGTATGATGCAGTCATCCATAGGTCTAAATGAACAAGATATTGCACAGCTTTTTGCCCAACCCTCTGCCGAAACGCGCGCCAGCATTGCGGAAAAAGTGGCTCGGCGGTTTGAAAATGTCACGATTACCGATAGAGAACGCGAATTAGCACAAGACATTTTAGGGCTTCTTGTGCATGACGCGGCAACATTGGTCCGGGAGTCCTTAGCCAAAAGCCTTGCGCGATTAAGCAATGCGCCTCATGAAGTTATTGTGCTTTTGGCACGTGATGTTGATGAAGTGGCGCTGCCTATTCTCGAAGAATCTCCTGTTTTGTCAGATGATGATTTGATCGATATTGTGGTGAAAGGGTCAGATGCTAAGCATATGGCCATTGCGGGTCGGCCTCTCGTTGGCGAGGCTGTCTCCAATGCCTTGATTGATACAGACAATAAATGTGTTGTTGCGCGGCTTGTGGCTAATGAGGGTGCGTTGATTGAAGAAGCGGCTTTGATAAGTGTTGCGGAACGTTTCGGCGACCTTGATGAAGTTGCAGAGCCTCTGGTGCGCAGACCGATTTTACCGGCCGCCGTTGTGGCGCGTTTGGTGTCCATGGTGAGTGATCGATTGCAAGAACACCTCATTGTCCATCACAATTTGTCTGATGAAATTTCCGCCGATTTGGTGTTGGAAAGCCGCGAGCGGGCTACCATTGTGATGCTGGAGAATGTGGCTCGGGAAGATTTCCCGGCCTTGGTCGTAGAGCTTGCAAAAGACAATCGTCTTTCAGAAACCCTCTTGCTGCGGGCTGTCTGTATGGGGGAGATTGGCTTCCTTGAAGCGGCAATGGCACACCGGGCTGGATTAGACCTTGCTAAAACATGGCGTCTCATACACGACAAAGGGCCTTTGGGATTACGGGCTATTTTTCGTAAAGCCGGGCTGCCAGAGGGGGTCTTCCCTACGTTTCGGCTTGCTCTGGATGTTTATCATGAGATGGATTTTTCCAGCGCGGAGTTTAATCGCGCGCATTTCTCTCAGACGATGCTTGAGCATATCTTGACCCAATTTGATGGGTTGCAGGGGCATGACCTTGATTTCCTCATTTGCCAGCTTAGTAAAGGCTCGCAGATGAGTTCTGCTCCCATTGTGGCGGAAAACGCGGCCTAAGCGCTTTCGCGTCCTAGAATACGATTGAGAAATGATTGCCGGGTGGTTGGACTGCCCGGCATTTTCTTTTGCGCGGTGCCGGGGACAGGATAGGAAACGTCTGATGCTTTTTGCCCAGCCGTTTGCATGATGATTTTCTTTGTAATGCCGGGTACGCGGCGCCCTTTGCGGTGGCGCGCCAACTGGATGAGTTCTTCGCGATTTGTATGCACGACCTCTACATCTAGATTGGTCCCGTGCAGTTCCGTCTGAGTACTGACTGAAAGGCATGTCCAGTCTAGGTCGCTTAGGGTCTCTTCCCAGCCATCAGAATTTTCTGTCGGCGCATGTGTCGGGCTGTTCAAACTCTCTACGACGTCTCGTGCTGATGGGTCTTGGGATGTTCTAAAGGCTGCGTGGGTCAAAGAAGCAAGATGGTCGCGTTTGAGCAGGGGCACATCCTGGGATTCTATTGGCCGGGAAATGAAGGTGCCTTGTGCCGCGCTAAATCCAATGTCACGCAGAGCGATCAAGGCGTTCTCTGACTCAACACCTACAGCGATGAGAGGGATGTTGTTGTCGCGCGCGGCCCGAATGCTATCAATGATGCGTTGGCGCGCGGGGCTTTGTTCGTCGCGGGCAAATGACAAAATGGCATTGCCGCCCAGTTTGAGCGTATCGATGTATTCTTTTGTAAAAAAGGACGTGTCGAGCATTTTGCCAAGTCGCGTCGCGTCGCGGCTTTCCAGCGCTAAGGTGACGCCCATTTCCCGCAACGGCTGTAGCTTGGCAAAGCCGCCGTAAGGGTCGGTTGTTAAGTCGCCTTCCGCGGCCTCTAAGGTTAGGCTGGCGGGAGACAATTTGTGTGTCTCCAGCAAACGTTCAATGCGTTTGGGCAAGGTCAGGTCAGCAATGTCGGCTGCGGCTAAGTTGATGGAGATGCACCACCCTTGGTGGCGACGTGGCCAGTGGCTTCGCGCTTCCATTGCGTGGGTCAAAATGCCATCGCTTAAAGCTGTCATGCGATTGCGGGACGACACGAATGGTAAAAATACGCCGGGGGGCAGGGTGCCCAAGTCGGGGTGTTGCCACCGCACGAATACCTCCGCGCCGAGTAGATCACCATTTTTCAAATTTATAAGCGGTTGATAGACGGGGAGGAATTCGTTTTCTGCGAATGCCCTGTCTAAATCCTGCTCTGTCAGCTGAAAGCCTTGCGGAATCATGATGTGCCCGTGGTTGCTCAATGAGGGGTTAGTTTACCGCTGCTATCTTATCAACCGGTGAATCGCGTGTGCCTGATTGCCGGTTTCGAGCAAAGGGGGAACAAAACGGCGGACATTATGGGGAGATTAGCCCGATTTTCCGCTAGGGGGATGCTCACATTTTTCAAAGCCGGACAAATGTCTCGTTTTCTGGAGGGGTCTCGATTAACCTGCCTCCAAAATAAAATAACCTTTGGGAGTGAATATGTCCGACGCAGCAAAGACTGAAACGCTGATACCAGCCGCCACCATATTGCTATTGCGAGATGGCGCTGACGGGTTAGAGGTCTTCATGGTTGTGAGGCATCACCAAATTGATTTTGCTTCTGGCGCTCTGGTTTTTCCCGGCGGCAAAGTTGCGAAGACGGATTTGGTGGATGGCATTCGGGACCGTATTCGGGGGCATGAAGGTTTGGATGACCCGACTTTGACGCTCCAAATTGCCGCCATTCGGGAAGCCTTTGAAGAAGCCGGCGTTCTGCTCGCGCGTCCTCGGGGCTCTGATGACTTGATTGATGGGAAGCGTCTCAAAGGTCTAGATGCGTGGCGGCCAAAATTGGATAAGGGCGAGGCGGGTATTCTGGAATTCCTTATTGCAGAAGACTTAGAGCTGGCTGTTGATTTGCTCACGCCCTTTGCTCATTGGATTACACCGGACATGATGCCGAAACGGTTTGATACGCATTTCTATTTGGCAATTGCCCCTAATGATCAAGTCCCAGAGCATGACGGTCATGAAGCTGTGGATTCTGTTTGGATTGACCCTCAGGTCGCGTTGGATGATGCGGCTGCAGGCAAGCGCACAGTGATTTTCCCAACGCGCATGAACCTTGTGAAATTGGCGCGTGGGGCTTCTGTTGCGGAGGCTTTCTCTCAGATTGCGGATGAAGGTTTTGTCACGGTTTTGCCTAAAGTCGAAAAGCGGGACGGGCGCACCATGTTGTGCATTCCTGAAGAAGCAAACTACGGTCTAACCGCGATTGATATGTCAGACATCTAACGATTGATTTCTACTTGATCCAAAATTTGACGACAAAGGGAGGCGTGAGTTATCATGGCTCCCTTTGATTGGTGGAAAATATGATTGATACAAAAACGGGAAAACGTATTGTCGTACAAATTGACGAAAGTGCTGGGCCCTATATTACAGTTTCGACTTGGGATGATGCGGATGAATTGGAGGACCTACTGTCTGAAAAGTACGATGTATTGTTTGAGATGAAAAACCCCGAAGAGCTAAGAGAAGATGGTGGTAAGGAATACTATTTTGGAAATGCCGCTGATCCTGAAAAGCTACAAAGAATTCTTGATGAAATAGTGCTTTGACTCCATATATTAGCGCTTGGAGTCCGTTCTGATTTGATCTCAGAAACTGGCGTAATCCACGCACTTATTGGGTTTTATTTTTCCATCAACTTTTTTGCGAGGCGTTTGGCGTGGGGGCCGTCAATCTTTAAGAACGCTGTTGCTGTTGAGGACCGAATGGCGCGGATGTGGATGTCTACCAATGGGGAAAACGTAGCACTTTCTCGCGGTGTTTCTCTGAGGTGCTCTTCAAGCGAGGCGGCAAGATGGCTGACCACGGGGTAGCCAAATGTGACCGACTGTGCTTTGAGGTCATGAAGCGTGCGCAGGATATAGGCGCAGCCGTTATCATCGACCCCGTCTTCTGTCCATCTATCTTGGATGATTTGAATGGCCTCTAATTCGGTGGTGAGCCAAATGAGAAAGTCCTCTTTGAGCGTCTCAATCAGCGCTTCTGCACGTGCCAATATTTTTGGCCCGTCCACTTCATTTGTGGTCGATTGTTGTTCTACTGGTTGCACCAGGTTGAGCGATCGTAGTTCTTTGGACATGTCCAATTCCCTATATCAGGACACACGCCCACTCCACCCGCGACGCTAGGCGCGCGAGGTTAAGAGAGTGTGACAAACTGGGTGCAATTTTACATAAAGGGACGGGGCTAGTAGATGAATTGCTCTGCCAAAATCCGTTCGTCGAGTGTGTGGCCCTCATCAAACAACATCAATATGTCGACGTTGGAGGCTTGCTCAACTTCGACCCATTCAACATCACGAATTTCATTGTGATCTGCGACGGCGCTGACGGGACGTTTTTCCGATTCCAAAATATCGAAGCGCAATTTTGCGGAATGTGATAGGAGCGCGCCGTGCCACCTTCTGGGCCGAAAGGCGCTGATGGGGGTGAGGGCGAGCAGGTCGGTGTCGATGGGGATGATTGGCCCTTGGGCTGAATAATTGTAGGCAGTGCTGCCCGCAGGGGTCGCCACGAGGACCCCGTCACAGACCAATTCTTCCATGCGTACTTTGCCGTCGATGGAGATTTTGATCTTTGCCGCCTGTGATGTTTCACGCAGGAGCGACACCTCGTTGATGGCCAACGCATTGGCAATGGTGCCGTCGCTTTGTTTTGCCGTCATTTTGAGGGGGTGAATGATTGTGGTCTCAGCGGCTTTTAGGCGCTCCAACAAGCCGTCTTCTTTGTATTCATTCATCAAAAAGCCAACGGAGCCTCGGTTCATTCCGTAGATGGGAATGCCGCTTCCGATATGGGCGTGGATGGCTTTAAGCATGTAGCCATCGCCCCCTAAAGCGACAATGACGTCAGCCTTTTTGCTGTCTACATTGCCGTAGCGCTTGGCCAAAATATCCAAGGCAGATTTGGCTTCTTCATTGTCAGACGCCAAGAAGGCGATTTTTTCAAAGCTCATAGTGCGGGCCCGAATTGATACTGCCCTGAGGCAATGAGTGAAACATTGGCTGGCCTAAAGTACTGACCCGCGGCTGCGTCATAGTGAAGTCAGCATGAGAATCAGGTCCGCATGTGATTTTTCATGGACTAGTATAGCCCCGTTCCCCCTTGGAAGTAATGTCGATGTCCGAAATGTCCAGTGGGGCACCTCTATTTGACCTAAATCATGGCCGCTTGGCCCCGGATCGTGGCATTTATGTCCAAACTAATCTGTCTAACCCGTCTGAAATGTCTGTATTGGATTTTTCAATTGGGTGTTTGGAGGCAACCGATGAATTCAACTAAGAATGATCTAAATTGCTGTGTCGTGGCGCCCGATCCCAACACTGCGCCGATCCAGCTTGCTTCATTGGATAACCGTCGATTTATTGCCGCTCTTTTTGGGGTTTGGGCATTGTTGCTTCAGACGGTCATTCCCGTTGTTGGGGCCCATGCTTCCGACTGGTTTGAGAACGGCGATTTAATTTGGGCTTCGATCTGCACCTCAACACCAATTTTTTCTGATGACAAAGAGGGGGCTATTTTGGCTGAAGGGGGATTTTGCGTCATGGTCACCCCTTGCTGTTCCAATGCGGGTTCGTCTAATCGGCGGCGGGTCGCTTAGAGAGCCGCCGGGTCTTCTTACGCAAATAATTTGAGAGCCGTTAGCCTGATTTCTTTCCATACGCCCGCTGTATGGACGTCACGTTTGGTCTCTGCTTCAATGTAAGAGGCGTGCAGGAAGGGGCTCATACAAGCGCCCAAGTAGATCGTGAATAGGGTCGAAAATTCCCGTTTTGATTTATTTGAGGACGTTGCCACATTGGTGAGCAAACGCAGCTGATCTTCCAAACGGGCTACATAATTTTTTCTAAGAAAGTCAGCGCGAATTCCCGGGTTGCTCATTTCATGAAACATGATTTGGGCGAGCGCTGGGCGCTTGGACGAAAATTCGATGAAGTTCCCCGTCAATTGGGATAGGGCAGCAAATGCCGTTTTCTGATCTAGATCCTGCGCTAATTGCGGTGTGATTTCAGCACTGTTCAGCTCTGATAGTTTTTCTTCTAGCGTTCCAAACAAGGACCGTATCACTGCGTTCCACAGCTCCAATTTGTTTGAATAGTGGTAATGGATCAAGGGCTGAGTGACGCCAGCTTCCTTTGCGATTGCAATGAGGGATGCGCCGTCGAACCCTTTGATCCCAAATTCATCTTCAGCGGCGTGCAGAATTGCCTGCTTCAACTTGGAAACTTCAGCTTCAGAGAGCTTTGGAGGTCTTCCACGTTTTCGGGGTGACGACGCTGATGGCGCTATAGTTTTGGTTTGCATGGCCCCTTTGTGCCTCAATTTACTCTTGACGTCCATTAATTAATAGGTCTATCAATTATGTAATTGATAGACCTATTAATTAATGGAGACTGTCTTGAAAACGAATGTTCTGGTTGTTGGTGCGGGGCCTACGGGGCTGTTGGGTTCGATTTTACTGAGCCAACTCGGTATTGATCATGTGGTGATTGACCGGAAAACGGCAATCCATCCGGCACCTGCGGCTCATGTCATCAATACCCGTACTTTAGAGATTTACCGGCAAGCAGGCTTAGACATGGACCGGGTTTACGGGGCGTCTACCCACGCCATGCCGCGATACATCTCGTGGGTAACGGCATTGACTGAACTACCACTGGGTCAATTCGACCTCATGGGGGATGAGGCCTCGCTCACCAGAAGATTTTCAGCGTCTCGTGATCTCACCTCCAATATTTCGCAAAACCGATTGGAAGAGGTTTTGCTGGAGAAGGCGAGGGCAAGCCCCCGCGCGACGATCCTTCTTGGGCACGCGTGGCTGGGTTTTGAAGGCAGCGACGCAACAGATGTATCGTGCATCAAGACAGACAAGAACGAGGACTTGGCAATTGAGGCGCGTTTCACTTTGGCAGCGGATGGGGCGTCTAGCCCTATCGCGCGTGCGTTGGGAATATCCAAAGAAGGGGATAGCTCTCTGGAGCGGTTTCTCAACCTGACGTGCCGCGTGAATATTGAAAAAATTACTGGGTGTGGAGAGACGCTTCTCTATTGGAATCTTCACCCGGCCATGGAAAGCATTGTCATTGTGCATGACCCAGAGAACCTGTCAGTCGTCATGCTTCGATTGCAGGAAGGTGTTTCCACGCCGGACCGCGCCGAAAGTGAGAAAATCCTACGAGAGCTGTTTGGCGACGGTGTTGATATAGATATTCTGTTTGCGGATGAATGGAATATGGCTGCGCAAGTGGCGACCCGTTTTCAACAGGGAAATGTGTTTTTGGTTGGAGATGCCGCTCACCGTTTTCCCCCATCTGGTGGATTGGGGCTCAACACCGGCGCTGGCGATATTCACAATCTTGTCTGGAAAATCAATGCGGTTTTGTCGGCTGGTGAGAATAGCGACCTTTTGGAGAGTTATGAAACAGAACGGCGGCCTGTTGCGCTTCGTAATTGTTTTGTCAGCAAGGAAAACTACAAAAAAATGGCAGAAATCCCAGATTTGCTGGGCTTGCTAGACCTGAAGGGCTTGTCTCCTAGCGAAGGTGTGGACCGTTGCACGAAAAGGCTTGCGTCGGAATCCGGCTTTAAAGACCGTCTCCAAGAAGTGATTGAAAAGCAACGGGAGCATTTTGACATGCTGGGCTTGGAGCTTGGTTACATATATGGCGACGCGGATCACGATACGGACGTTGCTCTGTATTCGCCGAGTTTGAAAGCGGGTGCGCGCTTACCTCATATTCCGATGAATGAGGGGGCGGGTTCAACACTGGATTACGTGCTGGGGGGGCAATATTCCCTTTTGTGCTCGCAAGTTCTGACGGCTGAGGCGAAGGCTTCCATAGGCCAGAAACATGCCAAGGGTCTGCCCATGGCAATTGAAATTATCAACGATGAAAAATTGGTGAAGGCTTTGTCGATCGCCGCCGACAATTGGGTGCTTGTACGCCCCGATGGGCATATCGCGCACCATTCCATAAAGGACCTGTCATGAAACTTTACACCACCAATTTAGGGATTGCTCGGCAAGAGACATTAGACACTGTTGCTGTGCTCGACATCCGGGAAGAAACACTCGATGAGGTTCTTCAAGGGGGAATGGGGCTTGACCGTTTGGCGGATGCGCCGAGTGTTGCACGCTGTAAACTTTCCGAACTTGAAGTCTTCTCCCCCGTGATTTGCCCCTCGAAAGTGTTCTGCATGGGGGCAAATTATCACGGACACGTCGCGGAAATGCGTCAGGTTCTGGAGACCCTCCAGCCGGACCGCGTGGAGGAACTCATTGCGAGCACGCTGAAAACACCTGTCTTTTTTGGTGTGCCGTCGAGTGCCATTACTGGCCCGTTCGCCGATATACCTGTTCCCGAATTTGCGAGAGGGCAGTTGGATTATGAAGCTGAGTTAGCTGTCGTGATTGGCAAAGGGGGCCGGAACATTTCAGCAGAACATGCATGGGATTATGTTGCGGGGCTCACCATGTCCAATGACATTTCGGCTCGAGACATTCAAGGAGAGGCAATGGCGGGGCCTCAGTTTGAATTTGCACATGCCAAAGGTATTGATGGGTTCAAACCGTTGGGCCCCAGCCTTGTCACAATGGATGAGTTCAATCTTCCGCTAGATATCAAGATCGAAGCAAAGATCAATGGAGAGGTTCGACAAGCCGCGTCGACCACTGAACAAGTTCACGATATCCCGACATGTATTTCTTACATTTCCCGCTTTCATACATTGAGAGCTGGCGATGTGATTTTGACCGGCTCGCCTGCTGGGGTTGGGTATTTCCAAGGACAGTTTTTGAAAGAGGGCGATCTGATGGAGATGTCAGCTCAAAATATTGGAACCATTGCGAACAAGGTGAAATTCTCATGAGCACACTTGCACATATGCCGAAGACCGCTGCGGCGCGGGGAAAAATTGCACCCGTAAAATTTGCGCACATCGTTTTGCGCACCTCAAATCTGAAGCGGCTGGTTGATTATTATCAAACCGTGCTTGAAGCCAAGGCCTTGTTTCAAGATAAAAACCTTGCCTTTCTCACCTATGATGACGAACACCATAGGCTGGCGATCACTCAGATGCCGGGTTTGAAAAAGGTTTCACGAAGATCACAAGGGATGGATCATTTTGCATTCACCTATGCATCCTTGGCAGATCTTTTGGCCACCTATGAGCGGTTGAAGTCAGAAGGGATCACGCCTGTCTGGACAACCAATCATGGGCCAACGTTCTCGTTCTATTACAAAGACCCCGATGGGAATATCACAGAGCTTCAAGTCGATATTTTCGAAGAGGTTGGTGAGCTTGAAAACTATTTGAACAGCAAAAACTTCACGACCAACCCAATTGGGGAGGATTTTGATCCTGATGAGATTTTGGCGCGGTTTAAGAACGGAGAACGGGGGGAGACATTGTTGAAGCGTGGTCCAGACAAGCCTCGGGACATGCTGACAATCCCCTTAGGGTTTTTGGGACCCTTTCATTGGGTCATGCTGCGCGTGGCGAGATTTCTCAAACTCCCACACTAGCCTATCCGCCGGTGAGCGACATGTGTCGTTTGACGGCTGGCTTTTGGCCGGGGCGATCGATGATGAAATCATGCCCTTTGGGTTTGCGGCCAATGGCTTCGTCGATTGCTTCTGACAAAGTCCCATGTACATCTGGTGCGCGCAGGGGATTACGTAGATCTGCCATGTCGTCTTGGCCCAGGCACATGTACAATTGGCCAGTGCACGTGAGGCGGACGCGGTTGCAGCTCTCGCAGAAATTATGGGTGAGCGGGGTGATAAGGCCGAGGCGACCCCCGGTCTCCATTACATCCATATAGCGGGCAGGGCCGCCGGTCTTGTAGGGAATGTTGGTGAGTGTCCAAAGTTCCGACAGTTCTTTTTCGACTTGAGAGAGCGGTAGGTATTGATCGGTCCTATCCCCCTCAATATCGCCCATCGGCATGGTTTCGATCAGGGTGATGTCATATCCGCGCCCGTGGGCCCAGCGGATCATGTCGGGGATTTCTTTGTGATTGACAGCTTTCAGGGCAACGGCGTTGATCTTGACCGCCAATCCTGCTTTCTCCGCGGCTTCTAGGCCTTCCATCACTTGAGCTAATCGGCCCCAGCGGGTTACGTCGGCAAAAGTATAGGGGTCGAGGGTGTCCAGAGACACGTTGATACGACGCACGCCTGCTTCGTAAAGTTCGTCAGCATATTTGGTGAGCTGGCTGCCATTTGTGGTGAGGGTCAGTTCTTCGAGCTCGCCGGATTTTACTTTGGCGCCCAGATTTCTGATCAAACTCATAATATTGCGCCGGACGAGGGGCTCGCCTCCGGTCAGGCGGATTTTGCGTACCCCTTTTTCGATGAAACTGGCGCAGACCGATTCTAACTCTTCGAGGGTGAGGAGATCTTTTTTGGGCAGGAAGGTCATATTCTCCGACATGCAGTAGACACAGCGAAAATCGCACCGATCTGTCACAGAAACGCGCAGATAGGTGACGGCCCGGCCAAAGGGGTCGATGAGGGGTGTTTTGGCGGGGGCAGCGCTTGATGTGGCTTGTGCGTGCGGTTTTTCGGTCATTTTGCCTTATCTTCCTGATTTTCCACAGCTTATCATATAGGGAGCGGTTCACAAATTAACAGAGCGGTTGCACCTACGGACAGGGCCTTTAGTCTCTAACAACGTCAATCGCACCTGCAAAAGATCAAAAGAAGGCCTGCATGTCCAATCACAGCATTTTGAGTATCGATCAAGGAACCACAAGTACGCGAGCTGTCTTGTTCGATGCGGCTGGAAATCCCACCGCTTCAGCGCAAGTTGAATTGCGCCAAATCTTTCCGGCAGATGGCTGGGTGGAACATGATGCCCTTCAAATATGGCAAGATACTGTCAGCGTTTGTCAGCAGGTTTTAGGGGGCCGAGACGGTGCTGGGAAAATTGCGGGTATCGGGATTACCAATCAACGCGAAACGACCGTTCTGTGGGACCGGGCAAGCGGGGAGCCGCTGCACAATGCCATTGTTTGGCAAGATCGACGTACCGCCCAGATGTGTTTGGACCTCAAGGCCCAAGGGCTGGAAAGTAGTATTCAAGAAAAGACCGGCTTGCTGTTAGATCCGTATTTTTCAGGCACTAAATTGGCGTGGTTGTTGGACACTGTCGAGGGCGCGCGGGGCCGGGCGGATAAGGGCGAATTGTGCTTTGGGACGATAGACAGTTGGTTGGTCTATAAGTTGACGGGCGGGAAGGTCCACGCCACAGACATCACGAATGCCTCGCGCACCATGCTGTTTAACATTGGTGAGCAGAAGTGGGACGCTGAAATACTCAGCCTGCTGAACATACCAGCTAGCTTGCTACCAGAGGTCAAGGAATGCTGTGACGATTTTGGGCGCACAGACAAGGAATTGTTCGGTGTAGAAATTCCGATCAGCGGTATTGCAGGCGATCAACAAGCCGCGAGTGTGGGCCAAGCCTGTTTTGAGCCCGGCATGATGAAATCCACCTATGGCACGGGATGCTTTGCGCTGGTTAATACGGGTGGTCAGCTTGTGGCCTCCAAAAACCGGCTGCTTTCGACGATTGGCTATAAGATAGATGGTCAAATTTCCTATGCGTTGGAAGGTTCCATCTTTATGGCAGGGGCGACGGTGCAATGGTTACGCGATGAAATGAAATTCATTGCCAATGCTGGGGAAAGTGAAGTGCTGGCGCGGCAAGCCAATCCAAATTCGCACGTCGTTGTGGTGCCCGCGTTTACGGGGTTGGGCGCGCCTTATTGGGACCCCCATGCGCGCGGGGCCATTTTAGGTATGACGCGGGATTCTGGTGCAGCTGAAATTGTGCGGGCGGGTATTGAGTCTGTCTCGTTTCAAACCCGTGACCTGATGGAAGCAATGGCGGCAGATATGAAGACTGCTGGACTTGAAAGCCCCAATGCACTGCGCGTTGATGGGGGCATGGTGGCGAATGAATGGTTTGCCCAAAACCTCTCCGATATTATTGGCCGTTCGGTGGAACGCCCTGTGATTACGGAGACGACGGTGTTGGGGGCGGCTTATCTTGCAGGCTTGCAGGTTGGATTTTATGACAGTCTAAAAGGCATTTCTAAGAATTGGCAATGTGATGCGCGGTTTGACCCTGCGATGGCTGAAACTGAGCAAAGCGAGCGTTATGGCCGGTGGAAAGATGCTGTGGGGCGGGTCTTGGTGCAGGCATAAAATGCTTCGTGTGTTTTATTGATTGTTGGTGAGACTGAACCCATACTCGGGGCCAAGACAAGTGAACAAAGCGCCTGGCTTTAAAGAGCGCGAAACAGTCGGAGAGACAATGATGGACCTTCTTGAGACGCTGACAAATGAACTTGGCGCTGTGGCTGTTTTGACAGGTGCGGACGCGGAAGAAAAGTCTCAAGGTGCTTGGGCTCCGATGGGGACGCCGCTCGCCATCATTCGACCTGCAAATACTCAAGAAGTATCGCGCGTGATGGAGCTGGCTCATGCGGCGGGTCAGTCGGTCATTGCGTGGGGCGGCAAAACGGGGCTTGTGGAGGGGGGACATGCTGACGGCGAGTTGGCGTTGTCCTTGGAGCGCTTGAACGAGGTTGAAAGCATTGATGTGGTCGGTGGCACGATGAGTGTGCAAGCCGGTGTGCCGTTGCAAAAAGTATGTGAAGCGGCTGAAGAGGCTGGCTTCTTTTTTCCGTTGGATTTGGGTGCGCGCGGTTCTGCGACAATCGGCGGGAATATTTCTACAAATGCGGGCGGCAATAGGGTTATTCGGTACGGAATGACGCGCGACCTTGTGCTGGGGCTGGAAGCTGTTTTGGCGGATGGCACGATTGTGACCTCTATGAATCGCTTGATCAAAAACAATGCGGGTTATGATCTGAAGCAGCTTTTCATTGGGACAGAAGGCACGCTTGGCATTGTCACACGGGCCGTTTTGCGACTGCATTCAAAACCGCTTTCCCAAGACACAGGCCTTATTGGTGTTGAGGGTTTTGATAATCTACCTAAATTGTTGCGCCACATGGAAGCCCGATTGGGCGGTACATTGTCGGCCTATGAAGTAATGTGGGATGGGTTTTATCAGATCATCACGAATGAGCCTGCGGCAGGCAGATCGCCACTTGGGGGACGCTATCCGTATTATGTTTTGGTGGAGGCAATGGGGGGCAACCAAGAAGCAGATACCCCTCGGTTTGAACAAGCGTTGATGGATGCGCTGGAAGACGAGATCATCTGTGATGCGGTGATTGCAAAGAGTGATAGCGAACGCAATGCGATGTGGGCGCTGCGCGACGACGTGGGGCAGGTGCTCCATCATTATCCGATCTTCACTTTTGACGTCAGCTTGCCGATTGCGGAAATGGAAGTCTATGTGGCGGATTTGGAAAAAGCCTTTGATGCCAAATGGCCCGACAACAAGCTCTTTGTGTTTGGGCACTTGGGAGACGGCAATTTGCATGTCATCGCTGCTGTAGGGGATGAGAGTTCGGAGGCCCGCAAGGCGGTTGAGCAGATCGTCTATGGTCCGTTGCAAAAAATTGGTGGGTCAGTTTCAGCCGAGCACGGTATTGGGCTTGAGAAGCGGGACTATCTTGCCTTGTCACGTGGGCCGGAAGAAATTGCGCTGATGCGATTGCTTAAAAAGACGCTCGACCCTAAAGGAATACTCAATCCGGGTAAGGTTTTGGCTGTGGAGACTTGATAGCCTAAAGGCTATGCGCCCGCCGCCTCGCGGTTGTTTGCGGGTCGTTCTTAACTGAGGGGATTCTGGGGTATTCGGCCATTGGTTGGTTTGACACGCCGGAGGCCACGGTCCATTCTGCAGAAAATATACACCTTGGGAGAATGATATGTCTTTAGCTGTTGATACAGGTATTACGTCGGTACGTGATCAAGTGAGTGATGCCGAATGGGAAGTTCGGGTTGAGCTTGCTGCAACTTACCGTTTGGTTGCGCATTATGGTTGGTCCGACCTCATTTACACGCATATTTCAGCGCGGGTGCCAGATGCGCCAAATCACTTTCTAATCAACCCGTACGGCATGACCTTCGATGAAATTACAGCCTCCAGCCTTGTGAAGATTGATCTGGACGGCAACATTGTTATGGAAAGCCCTTACATGGTGAACCCGGCGGGCTTCACTATTCACTCAGCGGTACACGGGGCAGGCGAAGACCACCATGCTGTGATCCACACGCATTCAGATGATGGCGTGGCTGTGTCGGCTCAAGCTGCGGGCCTCATGCCCCTTAGCCAAACGTCCATGGTCGTAAGATCTGACCTTGCCTATCATGACTATGAAGGCATCGCGCTGAACCATGAAGAGCGCGATCGGTTGATTGCTGACCTTGGCGACAAGCATACAATGATCTTACGCAATCACGGTTTGTTGACCGCTGGTGCAACTTGTGCAGACGCCTTTTTGCGCTTGTTCTTCCTCGAACGGGCTTGTTCAATGCAGATTAAGGCCTTGGCTGGCGGCGTTGAGCTGTCAATCCCTTCTCAGGACGTTCAGGACGTTGTGTCGGCCCAAGCCAAGTTCCAAGACAGTAATGGCATCGGCAAACTGGCTTGGCCTGCTTTGTTGCGAACTTTGGACCGGATTGACCCTTCCTTTAGGGACTAAAGCTTCCTACATTTAAGAGGCGGGTCTTTTGGGCCCGCCTTTTTGCTGGCTGCTTTTTAAAACGACGGGTCTGCGCTTTGTGCGCGGCCTACCTACCGGGAGATGCATCATGGTCAAGTTTGGTATCGGTCAATCTGTGCGACGTGTGGAAGACCAACGGCTGATTACTGGCCATGGGAAATTTACCGATGACGTGAATTTGCCAGATCAAGCGCATGTTGTGATTGTGCGCTCTCCTTATGCCCATGCAAAAATTCTTTCAATTGACGTAGAGAGTGCGCTTGAAGCTGAGGGCGTGCTGACCGTGATTACGGGGCCAGAGCTGATTGAAGCTGGGCTTGGGGAAGTGGCGAACGTGGCATGGGCTGCTGTGCGCCAACCAGATGGCAGCAAGGCTTGGAAATCAACCCGGCCAATATTGGCGCTAGAACGTGTGCGCCATGTGGGGGATGCGGTGGCCGCCGTGGTGGCTGAAACAGCGGCTCTTGCACGCGATGCTGCTGAGCAGGTTTTTGTCGATTACGACGAGTTGCCAGTGGCCGTGGATACGGAGCAAGCGACTTCTCGTGATAGTCCTGTTGTGTGGGATGAGCTGGGCAGTAATGTCGATTATACGTGGGAGTTTGGTGAGCTTGAGCCAGTGGATAAGGCGTTTAGCGGTGCTGCCCATGTGACAGAATTGAAATTGATCAACAACCGTATTGTTGTGAATGCTATGGAGCCGCGCGGGGCGGTGGCGGATTATGACACAGACGCGGACCGGTATTTGCTTCATGCGGGTTGCCAAGGGGCGCATGGATTGCGGGACCGGTTGGCAGAAATTGGATTGAAAATTCCGAAGGAAAAACTGCGGGTCATTTCAGATGATGTGGGCGGTGGCTTTGGGATGAAGACCTTTGCCTATCCTGAATATTTGGTGGCGCTTTACGCGGCCAAGAAAGTGGGGCGCCCTGTAAAATGGACGGCGGATCGTTCTGAGAGTTTTCTATCTGACAGCCAAGGGCGCGATCATGTGACGACCGCAAAAATTGGTTTTGATGAGGCTGGAAAAATTGTTGGCCTGCGCGTTGACACGATTGCTAATTTGGGGGCGTATCAAAGCCAGTTTGGCGCTTTTGTTCCCTGCCTTGCGCCGCGCAATATGCAGGTGGGCGTGTATCAAGTGCCGACGTTCTTTAATCAGGTGAAGGCTGTCTTTACGAACACTGTGCCTGTTGATGCTTATCGGGGGGCGGGGCGTCCTGAGGCATCCTATGTGATTGAGCGATTGATGGAGCAGGCAGCCCGGGAGCTAAAATTGGCCCCAGAAGAATTGCGACGCCGTAACTTTATTCCGGCTGACGCGATGCCTTATAAAAATGCACCGTCCTTGCCGTTTGACTCCGGTGATTTTGATCGCAATCTGACCGATGCGTTGGCGCGGTCTGACTATGATGAATTTGGGGCGCGGCGCGGCGCGGCTAAAGCACGCGGTAAGGTGGCTGGTATTGGCATATCTTACTACGTGGAGCGGACGGCTGCGGGCATGAATGAATATGCCCAGCTTGAAGTGGACCCCAAGAATGGTGTCGTCAATGTTTGGACGGGTGCACAAACCAATGGGCAGGGGCACGAAACAGCTTGGACGCAGTTTATTTCCAGCAAGCTGGGTCTTGAGGCTGAGCAGATCAAAGTGCATTTGGGCGATTCAGACCGTCTGCCGGGCGGTGCGGGCACGGGTGGATCGAAGTCGATCTATATGGTGTCGGGTGCGCTCGGCGTTGCTTCTGAAAGTTTGATTGAAAAGGGTAAGAAGATTGCCTCTCATGAGCTTGAGGCTTCTGAAATTGATATTGAATACCGCGGATCTGATGGGCTGCCTGAATTTGGGATCATGGGGACGGACCGTAAAATCTCCTTGTTTGATGTGGCTCGCATTGCTGAGACCCAAGTTGATGTGGATGTGTTTGAAGCAGACGGCGAATATAATGAGGCTGGTAATACCTATCCCAACGGTGCGCATATTTGCGAAGTAGAAATTGATCCCGATACAGGTGCCTTCGAGATCGTGCGCTACACTGTAGTTGATGACATTGGTCATGTGCTCAACCCGATGATTGCTGAAGGGCAGATTCAAGGCGGGATTGTGCAGGGTCTTGGTCAGGCGATGGGTGAGAATGCGGTTTATGATGAAGAGACAGGGCAATTGATCACCGGATCTTTTCAGGACTATTGGATGCCGCGTGCAGACGACATGCCTAACTTTGATTTCACCTATAATGAAATTCCAACCGGGACGAATGAGTTGGGGGTGAAAGGCGCGGGCGAGGCTGGTACAGTGGGTGCCCCGGCTGCTTTCATCAACGCTGTGATTGATGCTTTGGCTCCGTTCGGTGTGACGACAATTGATATGCCCGTCACCCCTCAGAAACTTTGGCGCGTGTTGCGCGCTTCACAACAGGATGATGCGGCTTAAACGATGTTGGTATGTGTTTCCCCGGCTAAAGCGCTGGACTTTTCTCCGCTTGAACGATCTGTCGATGTTCAGGCTCCCCGGTTTTTGGCTCAATCCGAAGTGCTCGGTGGGGTCGCCAAAAAGTGCACGCGCAGTGATTTTAAATCTCTGATGAAATTGTCTGATGCGCTGTCGGACTTGACCTATCAACGGTTCCAGAGTTTTGCGCCCCGAGCGAATGACCGGGAACGCAAAGCGGCAGTGTTTGCCTTCAATGGGGATACGTACCGGGGCCTTGATGCGACATCGATGAGCGATGAGGCAGTGGACTATGCGCAGGATCATCTGCGTATTCTTTCCGGGCTCTACGGCGTGTTGCGTCCGCTCGATGAAATTGAACCTTACCGGTTGGAGATGGGCATTCGTCTTGCCAACCCTGAGGGCAAAGACCTTTATGCATTTTGGCGTGAAACAGTGACAGCCAGCCTGTCGGCAGAGTTAGAAAACCAAGCGCACCCGGTGTTGGTCAATTGTGCCTCGGTTGAATATTTCAAAGCTGTTGATCCTAAGGTACTGGCGGGGCGCATCGTGACGCCAGTCTTTAAAGAAGAGCGCGGCGGCGTGGCGAAAATTGTCAGCTTTCATGCGAAACGGGCGCGGGGTATGATGGCGCGCTTTATCATCGATCATAAGGTGAGCACTGTTGAGGGAATCACTGCCTTCAATGAGGACGGCTACATCTATCGGCCCAAGCTTTCTGAGCCCGATCAGCCCGTTTTTACCCGCCTTGTGGAAGCCTAGCGGGATTGTTTCCGCCAATTTCTGACATTTTTGTTCCCAAACGTGCCTGAAAACCTCACATTCTATAGCCTGTGGCTTGTAAGTGCTTGAAAACACTTGCAAAGTACGGGTCCTGTGCGGGGGCGCAGTAATAATTGACAAAATGTCACCTTGGGGGGACACTCTGAATATGCAAACCGATAAAATGTCAGATCATGGGGACGTTATTACAACGGAACCGAAAGATAAAAAGAAGACGGGGGCAGCTCCGTCTAAGCGGCGTATGGAAAGTCGCCGGAAGTTGTTGGCTGCGGCAAGAACGCTCTTTATTGAGCGGGGCTATCACGGCACACGACCTCAAGATATTTCCAAAATGGCAGGTGTTGGGCACGGCACTTTCTATCTTCATTTCACAGATAAGCTGGAATGCTTTTTGGCCTTTGCCAATGCGGCATGTGATGAGCTTGGGTCATTTACCCAAGCCCATATGAAACCAGATTCCACACCCATGGAGCAGTTGCGTGAAGTTATTGCTGGGGTGGTGGACTATTCTAATGCCAATCCGGGCGTGCTTTCTGCTGCGTTGACCAACACAAATGTTTTGACTGTTGAAGAAGTCAAAACATCGTCTCCGATGGAGCGGTGGAGTAAAAACTGGGCAGATCTCATCGTTCGGTGGCGTGACGAAGGTGTGTGGGATGAAGGCCAAGATGACGACGCAGATCCTTTGTTCATTGGCCATTTGATCGTCGGCGCGATTGGGCAGGGCCTTGCGTATGGTTATTTATACAACATTGAGAGCAATAAATTGATCGACGATATAACAAGATCTCTGATGCGCTCAATGAATGGGGAGGTTTAATTCCCCATCATCTGGGAGGATGACATGGCGAAATTAATCTATACAGAAGAAGAGCTAATGGCCGAGCATGCCTATGCAAAGCCGCATAAAGAAGTCGGATATTTATTGCACGGTGGGTTTGACGAGGAGGGCACATATGTTTCTCCGCGTACGCTGCACCGGTGGCCAGCCGTTCGGGCTTGGCAAGACGCTTTGACGGAGCGGGGCTTTCCGCTTGTGGATGCGACGGGTGATTTGTTGCAACCCGAAACAGTGCCGAACTTGGAGCAGCAGAGATTTTTGTTGACCAATGGTTTGGGGACGTCGCTTTGGAACGGGCTTACCATTACAGGTATCGTTGAAGCGCGCGGTCAGATTTTGTGCGAATTTACCGCACCTGATTTTCAAGACATTATTGTGGACGATGTGAGCGAGATGGCTATTGGGCACCTGAACAAGGGACTGCTTTACGCGCACGGCGCTGATGAAGGCGGAGACCCGAAGCGACCGGAATACGGCGCCCATGACTCAATGTGGTTTGCTTCACGGGACTTGCTGTTTGGTAAAGATGCTTATCCGATGCCCGGCGAGCCAAGCAATATTGCGCGTCCTGACGGGGGACGGCGGATGCCAGAAATCCCTGAGGCACATGAGAATACACTTTTGTTGTTGATGAATGTATTGATGATTGAAGTGCGTGCAGAAGCCTTCTTTAGTTTCTGTTGTTCGACTATGCGGGATCCGACTGTGTTCCAAGACCGGCGTGCTGACGCGGAATTGGCTGCCACTATGGTTGAGCGTATTCGCGAGGACGAAGCCATTCACGTTGGATATTTGCAAGCGGTGGTTTCTGAAATGCGTAGCGTGACGTTTAAGACTGTTGATGGTGGTACGATCGACGGGGCAAAACTGATCGACAAAGCTTGGAACGACATGGTGCATTGGCACGCTGTTGAACGGGTGGTGATTGAACGCGGAGAAGCTGTTGAGAGATTGACGGCTGAAGTGGCCAGCTTGCCAGACGGTGAGGCCAAGGTAGCTGACTTCTTGGCAATGTCTGACGAGGGTGTCGCAGCCTAACAAAAGATCTGGGGACTTACTCAGCCTTTGAATTGAAACGGGTCACGCGAGAGCGGGCCCGTTTTTTGTGGGCGGGTGCTGAGCGCTGAAATAAGAAAGAGAGTTGCTGCGATGCCGAGCACTGGGCCATGGGGCATATATTGAAAGGCCATGGTTGCCATGAGGCTGAAGAGAGGCGTTAGGATGAGCAGCAGAGCGATGAGCCAGGGACGCGCTGGGTGTTTTAGGAGAGTGACGCCTAAGGCGCTTAGCCCGATGAGAGTGAGGGCAAGGCTTGGCACTTCGATGATCCAGAAGCCGACAAACCGCACGTCTGTTCCAAACCAACCGCCGCCCCAATAGGCGATGAGATTGCCGACAGCGGCTGCGACGAGAAAACCTGAAAGTGTCCGGTGAAGGTTTTTGGAGAGGCTTCCCCTTTGGCTGGTATAGGGAAAGAGAGTTGTGAGGGCAATGAACAAGGTGAGGTAGATAGGCAAGAAAAACCTGCCGAAGAAATAATAAGGTGTGATGTCCAAGGATGCGCCTGCCGCTTGATAGAGTGCTGTGGACGAGTTTTGTATGAAGGTTAGCGCGCTGATCCAATGAGGGGTGTCTGCGGCGTTCCAAATGCTTGATTGGATGGGGGCGAGGTAAAGGCAGAGTGAGAGCCCAAGAAAACTCACAGTCGTTCTGGCGCTTGAAGACATTGTTTATCCCTCAGAAAAGTCGGTAAAGAACCTTAGCGATCTTTCTGCGGGGGCAATAGGGGCAGGTTTCCTTCAAAGTGGTCACAAGAATTTGAAGGTTTTGAGGAAACAGGCCAGGGCGCTGCTAGGCGGGTGTGACGAGTTTTTGCACTTGGTGGGTGATTAGGAGAACCACGAAGATCATGACCAATGCCGCGCCCCAGGGGTCCCAGACGTCATTGCGCGGGAAAAGAGTGAGCCATGAGTGCCATATTTGTCCGGCCAATTTCAAGAAGGCGGGAAAGCTGCTCTCGATGAATTCCACGCTCCATTGCCAAAGCTTGCCCAGTGTTTCGGTGCAAACTTGAAGGGCTTGGGTTCCATTAAGTCGCGAGATGTCTAGTGTTGTTGCGTCATTTGTACTCATTGCCATAGCCTTTCATCTTGGGGGTGCCCGAGTATCCTCCTTCTAGACCTATAGTGTGGGGCTGTTTTCCTAATGGGTTGTTAAATGAAAAATTACTATCAAATTGCGTGTATAGGTTTCCTCTAAACTAAATAACTTTGTAGGTATTCCACGCGGCAGGAGGCTTTATTCTGCTGTGCGGAATGGTCTCTATAAGGTCGCCGCGACGGCGGGGAGGGCTTCTATAGTTGGGGAAATAGGAGGATTTCATGGTTCACAAAACTCTTCGTGCACGGTTGTTGGCGCGGGCAAGTGCTGTTGCATTGGTTGGCATCGCGGCTGGATTGACAATTGGTGGCAGCGCTCAGGCTGCTGACACCCAAGTTTATTTTGGGGATACGCACGTTCACACTGCCTTGTCGGGTGACGCGTTTATTTTTGGAAACCATTCTGCAACACCAGATACGGCTTACAGATATGCCAAAGGTATTCCGGTCGTACACCCGTATCACAAAGCGAAAGTGCAACTCAAAACGCCTCTCGACTTTATGGCCGTTGCGGACCATGCAGAATACATGGGTGTCACGCCTTTGACTGTAAAAGGTGATCCACGGGTTATGGCGACAGAACGTGGCCGCAAAAATCACCAGCTCTTCAAAGAGGGCAAAGGCGCGGTGGTTTTCATGGAGATGGTGCGCTCCATCAATGACAACAAACCCATCCCTGAATTGAATACCGAAGAAATTCGCAAACCCGTTTGGCAGAAAATTACACGCGCTGCGGATGCTCATAATGAGCCGGGTAAATTCACTACCTTTATTGGTTGGGAATGGTCTTCGCTGCCGAATGGCGCGAACCTTCACCGGGTGGTGTTGTTGAAAGACGGCGCGGAGAAGGCTGAAACCTTCTTGCCCTATTCTTCCATCGAGAGTGCGCGTCCTGAGGACCTATGGGCTTGGATGGATAAGACGTCCAAAGAGTCTGATGTAGAGATTCTTGCGATCCCCCATAATTCCAACATCTCTAAGGGCCTTATGTTTGCTGTGAAAGATAGCGAGGGTAAACCGATTACAACGTCTTACGCGAAGACGCGTGCTGAGTGGGAGCCGCTTGTGGAGGTGACCCAAACGAAGGGTGACTCTGAAACCCATCCATCGCTTTCGCCTGATGATGAGTTTGCCGATTTTGAATCCTACGGTGTGTTGATCGATGCGCGTAATGCGATTGCCAAAGCTCCTGATGCGCCGGGCAACTATGTGCGCGCGGCTTTGAAAAATGGATTGGCAATCGAGCAGAAAGTGGGCGTGAACCCGTTTAAGCTTGGCATGATTGGGTCAACAGATTCTCATACTGGTTTGTCGTCTCCTGAGGAAGGTAACTTTTGGGGCAAGATGGCGATTGACTCTATTCCTTCCAATAAGAAGAAGGGGTTTAGCAAACGTAATAGTGGGTTTGATATGTCTGCCTCTGGCCTTGCGGCTGTTTGGGCGACAGAGAATACACGCGAAGCTTTGTTCGATGCGATGAAACGTAAAGAGACCTACGCCACAACAGGGCCGCACATGAAAGTGCGCTTCTTTGGGGGCTGGGACTACAAAGCTGATGATGCGTCGGCTTCTGACTATGCCGACCTTGGATATGCCAAAGGTGTCCCCATGGGGGGTGACCTTACGGCTGCTCCGGCCGACAGCGCTCCGACCTTTTTGATCCATGCGGTAAAAGATCCGGCAAGCGCAAACCTTGACCGTGTGCAAGTTATTAAAGGCTGGGTCGATAGTGCTGGTGAAACGCACGAGAAAGTCTTTAACGTTGCGATGTCTGATGACCGGACAGTGGGGGCGGACGGTAAAGTGGCTGCTGTGGGCAATACAGTAGACGCGACAACAGCGCTTTATACGAATGATATTGGAGCAGTGGACCTCGCGACAGTTTGGGGTGACCCTGAGTTTGATGCGAGCCAGCGGGCTTTTTATTATGTGCGGGTTCTTGAAATTCCAACACCGCGTAATTCAACCCACGATATGGCGGCCTTGAAACAACCGACACCGGAGGGATATCCGGCGTCCATTCAAGAGCGCGCTTATACATCTCCAATTTGGTATACACCTTGATCGGGGACTTTGAGTAAGGTGAAGACGAAAGGGCGGCTCTGGAAGGAGCCGCCCTTTCTATTTACCTACTTACTGATTAGTGGATGAGTTTTATTTGTCTCCCATTTTCCAGTGACCTCTGATTTGGCTGAATTTATTAGTTCATGTAATGTGCTGGGCGATCTAGGCTACTTCATCTGTTGGTTACCTTTTTACTGGGAGGTTTAATGGCCCGCTTATTCAATTTGATCGCGATGCGTCTATCCGTTCTCTATGTGATTTTGATCTTTCTCAGCTTTGCTTTGTCGCTGACGTTGCCACCGTTTGGCGACGTGTTAGAGCAACGCAATGAAAGCTGTTACTGGACGAACGCTATGGTGAGTGGCGTAGAATGCGGTCCAGACGTTTATGCGAGCTCAATGCAGGAATTTGTATTTGGTTTTTGGCTCTACTTTTTCTACCTTCCGATGTTCCTATTCATTTCTCCGATGTTCATGCTCTGGCGAACAATTCTCCTCTATGCGCCTTTGATGTATCTGCTCGTTCGATATGTTTTGTCTGTAAGACAACGCTCTTCCTAAATACAAAAGGGCGGCTCTGGAAGGAGCCGCCCTTTTAAGTGTCGCCAGTTTGACGGTGTTACGGGGTGTACCAGATGGGGGAAGAGTAGGCCCGCTCTTGGATTGTGGCGGGTCCTTCGTAGGGTGTTTCTTTCATATCCAACGCAATGGCATCCAATTGGGAATGGCGGATGGTGGGAATTTGAAGAACGCGGACGTAGTAGAACGCGCGTTGGTTCGCATCAAATTCGGGATCGCTCCATAAGGTTGTGAGTTCTGCTGAGCCAATCGTGTTCTCTACCAAACCGGACTTGATATCTACGGTATTGCCGACGGCGGGTAGCTTACCGTCTGTGCCGACAAGGCGGTCATCTGACCACGCAATGTCGTGGATTTTCTCTTGGGCGATGCCGCTTGTGTCTACCCAGCCTTTGATGATTTGTACCCGGTCGAGATTTGCATTGAGTGGATCTTTTACAGCCCGGACGAGGAACTGTGGTGCAGCTCCTTCAGGTGCTGCCGTTAGGTCGCCGCCCATAGGTACGCCGGATGCATAGCCGATTTCGGCGATGTTGTTTGCGTCAACAGCGCGTTCATCAAACCCCCATCCACCGAAGAGGCGCACGCTCATGCGGGGGCCGGTGGTGGCGTAGGTTTCTTTGCGTTTCATGGCATCGAAGATTGACTGACGTGTGTTTTCGGTTGCCCAAACAGCGGCCATGCCGGAGGCTGACATGCTCCAGCCATTAAAGTTGTCTTTGCCGCTGACGTAATTATTCCCGTCATCTTCTGACAGGGTGCGTTTGTTCTCTGGAATGGAATCCAGCGCTACTTTGCCCCAGAAGTTTGGTTCTTCTGCGCTGGCGATGCTGGTGTGTGCATCGGTTGAGCCAATCAAACCAAATTTGTAAGGGTTGACGCCAATGCGTTGTTCAATCTCTAGGCCACGCTTAAGGGCGGAACGAACGAAGTCGCCTTTACCGGCTTTATATCCAAGATTGTTGGGCGCGCGTTGTAGGTAAAACTCGAACCGTTCGAAGTCGGCAAACTCATCATCAGGTGAAAGGTCTGGGTGGGTTTCGGAATCGCCTTTGAACTGAGTGGCTTCGGTGAGGGGCTCCCATTCAGCGCGGGTGGTGGCATACTGGGCCGTGATCTCTTCGCCGCGAATTGTTGTTTCGCCGAACATGAAGCCTTTAGAGATGTTGGAGTTGTGAGGGATGGACATAAATTGTGCACCCGTTTTTGTCTCCAACTTGTCTAGGCCTGCCCATAAATCTTCTGGATGCGATGCGTCGTCTGAGCCGACGGGATCGATGGTCGCGGCAGTTGGACCATCAAGGGTGGAGAGAACCACCCGGTGAAGGTTTGCGCCATTGTTGGTTTGCGTCCACTCCCAGCCGATGATGGCGGAGAAGGTGCCAGGGTTGTTGTGCCGCTCTGCGGAGGTGACCGAGTCTTCCCACATGATGGAGGTCACAACATCATTTGCGTTTTGAGAAATGATTGTTGAGAAACCCAAGTTGGCTTTTTCGGCCGATCCAAATTCGATGGGGTCTACTTTATCGCCGGGCTGAACTTCCACCGGGGGCAGGCGCTTTAGAAATGCGGCCGTGCCTTCTGCTGGGTTTTCGATCATGGCACGGAATCTGTTTAGGTAAAATGCAGAGCGCCAGCGCTTCCAAAACGCGAGTTCGGATTGATCTGGATTTTCAGCGTAGATGGATTTGAGAACGCCTAGAGACTCCGCATGGTCAGCGACGACGAGGAAGTCGAGTGGTCGGGTAAGCTGTACACGCGTGCGGGCGAAGGGGTGGACCACCGGCTCGCCTTTGGCTAGACGGTAAGCGGTGTCGGGATCTGCTGACCGGTTGCCTGCCATGAAAGCATCTGTGGAATAGGAGCTATGCAGGTGGGTGTCGCCCCAAAGAAGCTGTGTGTCTTGGGCGCCTGCCGATGCGGCCTGCAGGGTGAGAAGGGCGGTTAGGCAGCCTCCTAATAGGATGTGTTTCATGGATCTTCCCTCCTCTATGTCTTTATGTCTGGGGAATTTACCAGTAGAGGGCGGGATCGCAGCAGGGTCAGCGTTTTGTTTTCCGTAGGGCGGAATTATGATGGGGCGAGCGCAAAAGGCAGCTCTATAGGGAGCCGCTTTTCTAGGTCTCTGATTTACTTATGGCGTAGCGATTATTTGGTGCGTGTTACGGGGTGTACCAAATGGGCGAGGAATAGGCGCGTTCTTGGAGCGTTGCGGGCCCCTCATAGGGTGTTTCTGTCATTCCCAATGCGATGGCATCTAGCTGCGAGTGGCGGATGGTTGGGATTTGGAGCACGCGGACGTAGTAGAAAGCCCGTTGTGCTGGATCGAACTCTGGGTCGCGCCACAAGGTTGTGAGTTCTGGTGCGCCGATTGAGTTTTCAACTGCGCCCGTTTTGATGTCCACGGTATTGCCGACGGGGGGCAATTTTCCGTCCGGTCCGGCAATGCGATTATCTGACCAAACAATATCAAAAATTCTTTCTTGGCTTGCACCGTCTGCGTCTAACCAGCCTTTGATGATTTGGACGCGGTCTAGGTTTGCATTGTGCGGGTCTTTGACAGCGCGGACGAGGAACTGTGGTGCGGACCCCTCTGGCGCGGCGGTTAGGTCTCCGCCCATAGGGACACCGGATGCATAGCCGACTTTGGCAATGTCATTTGTGTCGAGCACGCTGTCATCGAAGTCCCATCCCCCGAACAGACGCACACTCATACGGGGACCTGTTGTGGCATAAGTCTCTTTGCGCTTCATGGCGTCGAAAATGGATTGGCGGGTATTCTCCGTCGCCCAAACGGCTGCTCGCCCAGAGGCGGACATGGTCCAGCCGTTGACGTTATCTTTGCCGCTGATGTAGCCGGTGTCGGGGTCTACTGCGTCGCGTTTGTTTTCTGGAATGGAGTCTACGGCCAGTTTCCCCCAGAAGTTTGTTTCTTCGGCACTTGAGATACTGGTGTGAGAGTCGGTTGAACCGATCAGGCCAAACTTATAGGGGTTTACGCCCACACGTTGTTCAATCTCCAAGCCGCGTTTGAGACCTGAGCGGACGAAGTCGCCTTTACCTGCTTTGTATCCCAGCCGGTTGGGTGAGTGACGGTTGTAAAAATCGAACCGTTCAAAGTCTGCAAACTCGTCATCGGGGGAGAGGTCTGGGTGGGTCTCTGAATCGCCCTTGGTTTGAGTGGCCTCGGTGAGGGGTTCCCACTGGGCGCGGGTGGTTGCATAGGCCACTGTGATCTCTTCTTGGCGAAGGGTTTTGTCGCTGAACATGTAGCCTTTCGAGAGATTGGAATTGTGGGGGATGGCCATGAATTGGGCGCCGGTTTCTTTTTCCAATCTTTCCAGCCCCGTCCACAGGTCTGTTGGGTAGGGCGCTTCATGAGCACCTATGGGGTCGATGGTGGCGGCGGTGGGACCATCCATGGTGGAGAGGACAACGCGGTGAAGGCTCGCGCTATTACGGGCCTGGGACCACTCCCAGCCAATGATGGCGGAGAATGTGCCGGGCTTATTGTGTTTTTCAGCGGCGGTCACCGAGTCTGCCCACATGGCAGAGGTTATGGCTGTGCTGGCGTCTTCTGAAATAAGACCGACGAAACCGGGCTTTGCCTTTTTGGTCATCGTGGGACCAAAGGAGCTGTCATCCCCACCGGGCTTTGCTTTGACGGGGGAGGCGAGGCGCTTGCGGAAGACGGCCGTGGCTTCTTTGGGATCTGCGAGTTTGGCGCGCAATCTGTTTAGATAGAACGCGGAACGCCAACGCTTCCAAAAGGGCGAGTCTGTTTGATCTGGATTGTTGCCGTAGATTGAGTTGAGAATGCCGAAGAATTCTGCGTGATCGGCGACCACAAGAAAATCAAGCGGGCGGGTGAGCTGGACGCGCGACCGGTTAAAGGGATGGACGACTGGTTCGCCTTTGGCTAGGCGGTAGGCGGTGTCGGGATCTGCTGACCGGTTGCCTGCCATGAAGGCATCAGTGGAGTAGGAGCTGTGCAGGTGGGTGTCGCCCCAAAGCAGCTGAGTGTCTTGGGCGCTTGCTGGTGCGATTTGTAGGCTGAGAAGGGCGGTTAGGCAGCCCCCTATTAGGACGTGTTTCATGTGTCGTGCCTCCTGCATATTTTTCATTTGGCGGATTTTACCATTAGGGGCGGGTTGGGAGTAGGCGCAAAGCCGTATGTTCCGTCATGCGGAATAGCGTGGTTAGGGCTGCCTCTCTGGGGCAATTTCTGCTTATAGTGCGGCTGAATTTTGCGACTGAGTTGGAGTAAAAATGCGGAAAATTGTGCGGGACCCTTTGGTACACTTTTTGGTGGCAGGCCTTGTTTTGTTTCTATTGTACGACGTGGTGGGGAGCTCGACGGGTGAGAGCGACGAGCGACGGGTGCAGGTTGGCCACACTGAGTTGCTCGTCTTTTTGCAACAGCAGTCAAAGAAATTTGACCCAGCTCAGTTTGAAAAGATTTTGGCGGCGATGCCTGCCGCTGAACGCGACGCGCTGATTGATGAATATGTGCGCCAAGAGGTGCTGGTGCGCGAAGCAAAGCGTTTGGGGCTCGAGAAGAAAGACTATGTCATTCGTCGTCGGCTGATTCAGAAGATGGAATTTTTGGCGGATGGATATGCGAGCCAAGTGGTGGCGCTGGATGAAGAGGCTCTGAAAGCGTATTACGACGCGCATTTGGTGGACTATCTGATTGAACCCAAAATTACGTTTACGCATGTGTTTGTGGACCCGCGCAAACATGAGGCCGGGGATATGGCGCGTGTGGTGGGTCAAGTTGGTGAGACGCTTAAACGGACGTCGGTGCCGTTCTCTGATGCGCCTAAACATGGGGACCGTTTTCCGTTCCACATAAATTATGTCGATAAGTCCGATGCCTTTGTCGCCAGCCATTTTGGCGGGGACTTTCGAGACGCAATATTTGGTGGTGAAGTGGGCGAGGGTGCGTGGCAAGGGCCGTTCAAATCTACCTACGGACAGCATTATGTGATGGTGACCAAACGGGCCGCAGAACGCCAACCCAACTTTGATGAAGTGCGGGGCCGGGTCGCGGCTGATGCGCGCCGTGAAGCCTTGAAGGCCGCGCAGGACGAGGCCATTGCAGAGGTTGTGGCGGGTTATGACATCGAGGTGTCTGATGCATTGAGGGACGCGCCATGAAGGTGTCTTCTCTGGTTGGCGCTCTATTGGTTTGCATGACGCTTGCGTTGCAAATTGTGCCGAGTGGTGCCCATGAATCTCGCCCGGTGTTTGTTGATATTCGCGAAGCCCAAGACGGCAAGGTGAGCTTGCGGTGGAAAGTTCCGCCGACAGTGGAAGGGGCGAATATGCCCGTGCCACTGCTGAGCCCGGATTGCATTGCTCAAAGCAACGCGGTCTATGTGCAAGAGGGTGGCAGTGTTTCGGGACGAGTACCACTTGTATGTGCGGGCGGAGTTGCGGGACGCGTGCTGTCTTTGCGCTACCCGAAATACAATCCGTCTTTGACCGCAGTGTTGCGCGTGGAATTTCCCAATGGCACGTCGGTGACCCATTCGCTGGGTCCGGATGAAGATGGTTGGGAGGTGCCCGCAGAGCAGACGATTTGGTCGGTGGTGGGGACGTATGCTCAGCTTGGGGGCGCCCATATTTTGGAGGGCTATGATCATTTGCTGTTCATTGCCTGTTTGATCTTTATTGCCGGGACGTGGCGGCGGATTTTACTCGTGATAACAGGGTTCACGTTGGCGCATTCGGTGACGCTGGCCTTGTCTGCCCTGCGTGTCATTCACATTCCTATTGTGCCCACAGAAGCCGTGATTGCTTTGTCGGTTGTGTTGTTGGCGGTGGAGCTTGCGCGTCAAGACAAGGGGGCGCTTACGTGGCGGTATCCTTTGGCAGTGTCGGCTTGCTTTGGGCTGTTGCATGGGCTGGGATTTGCCTCTGCGCTGAGCGATATTGGGCTGCCGGAGCAAGATGTATTGGCGGCACTCTTTTCGTTCAATCTGGGTGTGGAAATTGGGCAGATCGCTTTTGCAGCGGTGTTGGTTGGTGCGATGGGCGTGTTGGCGCGGAGCGGGGTGGCCTACGTCTCTGATCGGCTTATGCAAGCGCAATTGGTGGCTTATGTCGCGGGTCCGTTGGCAGCTTATTGGTTGATTGAACGGGTGACTGGATTTTGATCCGTGAGGCCTTGCTTGATGCGACTTGCCGGGCTTGGAGAAGTAGAGGGGAATGCACAAAAGGCGGTTCCCAGTGATGGGAACCGCCTTCTTGTCGGATTGTTATCAGGCTAAGTTTGACTTAGAACTTTATTGAAATATTTGCATCGATAACGCTGGTATCAATTTCACCACTAATGCCCACTAGGGTTACGTCTGCTGTACCATAACGATAGCCCACGTTGAGGACCCACTCGTCGTCCATCATCCAGTTGAGGCCAGCGCCTACTTGCCACATAGAACCGTCCATGTCTTCGGTGGCAGAAGCACCCCCTGCACTTAGTTCGATTTCACTGTTGAAGCTGTAGTAACCCGTGTGGAGTTCTAAGCTCAGAGCATCAGACAAAGGCACACGTGCTTTGACGTGCCCACCAATGTAGTTACCATCCCACTTTGAATCGATACCACCTGCAGAGCCGTCTGCAGAAGATAGGCTGTAGAACCCGTCAACACCCACGCCCAAAAGGAAAGAGCCATCGTCGGTTAGGTCGAAGAACGCAGTTGCTGTTCCGCTTACACCGCACATGGTGTCGCCGAGGCCTGCAGCTGAGTTGATATCAAAAACCATGCATTGGCCGCCAAGGCCGGCTTCCATGCTGATGCCGTCCTCTGCGTTTGCGATTGAAATAGAAGAAGTTGCGATTACTGCAGATACAACTGCAAGTAGAGTTTTATTCAGGCCCATGGGCCACCCCCAATTTTAGTATTTGCGTATGCAAATTTACATTTGAACTCAACTTCATTTTATTTATGAAGCCCTCAACTTGATTGCAGGCATTAAATGAAAACACAAGTTTCATTTTAGGTTAACGTTAATTTGGAAGGCCTTTTTGAAATGATCAACTCGGCATGTGTGCTATAGGTCACACACGCTAGACCCATTGATCTCCCTTAATTTGCCCGTATTACACGCGATGGTCTTGTACTAGGGCTCTTCGTTTTTCACGAATTGTGGTAGCAGTAGCGCCGCAGCACCTGTTTTCGGGGTGTTGCCTCAAAAGCAAATTTCTACTCCGGGAGTATATATGAGCGATGTTTCGCAGGGGCCGCATCAAGAGCCTGAAGCGTCTGGTAAAATTGTCTATGTTGCGCTGCTTGGCATGTTGGCCACTGGATTTGCGTTCACAATCCTAACGGTTGCCTTGGGCTTGATTGCGGATGAATTTGGCATCAGCGAAGGGGTAGCAGCTTGGACGGTTTCTGTGCCGATGCTCATCTCCGCTGTTTGTCTTCCTTTGATTGGGAAGCTGGGGGACATGCACGGGCACCGGCGGCTTTTTCTCATTGGTATCGCCGGATCGACCGTTTTTGCAGCTCTTTGTTTTGTGGCTTGGGATATCTGGTCGCTCATTACTTTTCGCGTTCTCACAATGGTTTTTGCTGGAGCAACGACACCTTCTGCGATGGCGTTGATATTTCATAGTTATACCGCGCAGCGGCGCACTCAAGCGATCAGTTGGTGGTCGATGGGTGGGCCGGGGTCGGCGGCCATTGGGTTGATTATTGGCGGGCCGTTGGTAGATTTTTGGGGTTGGAGATCGGTCTTTATATTTCAGATTGTTGTGGGGGTGATCGCCTTTGTATTTGCCTTGCGCTTGCTGCCAGAAACACCCAAACGTAAAGCTGCCTTTGACCATCTTGGGAATGCCACGCTCATCATCGCGCTTTGCTTCTTGATGTTTGCGGCAGGTTCATTGTCGGAAGAGGGTGTTTCATCTCTTGTGCGCTGGTCGACCGTTGTTTTGGGCCTTGCTGGTTTGGTGCTCTTCTACCAAATTGAACGCCGGGTTGCTGACCCGATAGCGCCTCCTGGCCTGTTGAAGGCACGCAACTTTAGCGCACCGGTCGCGACCTCCTTTCTCATTCAGGCAGCCTATTTGGGTGGTTTGATTGCAACGCCGATGGTGTTGGTTGGCCACTTTGGATATTCGATTTCGGTAGCGGCGGCGATGATGCTGTTGCGCACGATGAGCTTGACGATCGCCTCACCCATCAGCGGACAAATCTCCACCCATTTTGGGGAGAGGTTTGCAGCCGTTAGCGGGGTTCTCATACAGGGGGCCGGATTGATGCTGGTGGGGGTGGGTGTACTCTTTACGAGTGTTGGTATTCTGGTTGCCGGATTGGTGCTGCAAGGCATTGGGCACGGGTTTGCCCTGCCGCCATTGTCTTCGATTATTTCAACAGCGGCACCTGCAAGCCAATTTGGCGCAGCTGCAGGGCTGAGCAAATTGGTGGGGCAAATCGGGTCTTCGTTTGGGCTAAGCCTCTTTGGGGTGTTGTTGGCCTATCCGGTAGAGCAGATGGGGTTGCCGATGATCTTCACTATTGGCGGTGTGTTGACGCTATTGGGCGTGCTGCCCGCTGCAATGATCCTCTCAAGTGGACAGGTGCGAGCAGGCTGAGCGGGGCTTAGAACCGGTGAAGGAAGACAGCCATTGCGGATGCGCCAAGTTTGCCACGGGTATGATCTTGGTTGAACGAGGCAACCGGGGCGAGACGCAGGTCTGTGTTTGCGTCGAGTGCTGTTTGATAGTCAAAGCCCAGATCGATTTGGCGGGCTGAGGGGGCGAGATCAATGTTGACGTCTTCGTAGAGAACGTTGCCTTCTTTATCGCGACCCACAGAGAAGCGCATGGTTGCGTTGCCACTTTCGATACGCAGTGGTTGACGCAGGGACACTGTGAGTGCGTCGTTCTCTGAAAAGATTTGATCCTTTTTAACGCCGAGTGCAAAGCCAGAAAAGACGGTGGGGGCGATGTCTGTCACAAGGCCTGCACCTTCGCCGACAGACATGCCCATTTCAGCGGTGGCGAATAGATTGTAGTCACCCATGGGCCAATTTGCGCCCGCGTTGAAGGTGCTCGATGTCGCTTCAAAGCCGCCACCCTCATAAGACGTGATGCCGAGAAAAGAGCCGGTTTCCACAACAGTCGAGAGACCGAATGAAAGCGTCGTGCCGCGCTCTGCCTCGCCGATATTGAATGAGCGCACGGCGCCAACGCCCATCACTTTTTCATCGGTGTCTGTGAGGTCCACAAAGCTATAGAAACCCAGTGCGCCGTCTTTGAGGGATTTGGTGGCTCCCAAAGACAGGCCATTTTTGGCGAGCCCTAGAATGCTTGTCGTATTTTCAAATATGTTGGATTTCGAAGGGGTGATGCCAAAGGTGGCACCCATATCTTCGGCCGTTGCTGCGCCGAAATGCCATCCGGTTGGGGAGAAGGTGGATGATTGGGTGGTGAAGGAAAAGCTGCCTTGGATGAATTCGCGCTGCAGAGATTTTTTGCGAGCATAGCGACCAAGCCGGGTCGGCAGGGTGGAGGTGTCATCAGCATCTGTGAGAATAGAGGCGTCGGTGTAAAAGTCTGTGCCGAGGCTATCAAACAACGCCAAGTCGATGCCGGAGAGGGCTTTGGCAAATGCATCGCCGTGAATGCTGGATGTTGAAACGGTGCCTGTGGAGATGGCCGCTGTGCCGCTGGTTACTAATGAGGCGGTGGCAAAGCCAAGACTGCCAATGGGGACGAGCGCTGCGGCGAGGTCCATGTAGCCGTGGCCAAATTCTGTGTTGTAACCATGCAGCACGCCGTTGCCAAAATCGACGTTGGCGGTGGGCGTGAAAAACGAATTGTCTGCGGAAGCGAGCAGGCGGTCGACGATTTCGTCTGAGCGTATGTTTGGAAATGCTTCGGCGAGGAGGGCGACACCGCCCGAGATTTGAGGGGCGGCAAAGGAGGTGCCGGTGCCGATATGGTAGGAGGTATCATTTGTTGCGTCGGCTAAATAGACGGTGCCATCTGCCACAAGACAATAGGCGGCTGCTTCCATGCATTGAGCAGAGAGCAAATTGGCGCTGGTGATCTCGCCACTCCCATTATACGTGGGGTAACCGTTGACGGCGACAATCCACGTATCGTCTAGGCCTGCATAGAGCTCAGGCAAGGCCGCGATGATGGCGGTGCTTGTTGTCGTATCGTCATTTGAGGCCGAGAAAACGATGACGCCTTGGTCGGTGAATTGATCGAGGGCGTCGAGGTAATCAATCCAGCCGTTTGTGCTAAAGCCGGTGACGCCCTGCAAAGCTTGCGGCACAGTGGCGGTGGGGTTTGCGGTCATATAGTCGAGGGCGTCTTGCAGCGTTATGTCAACGCCACCCGATTCAATGCCCCAAGAATTGTTCTGTACGATTGCGCCGTCGCCAAGAGCATCCAATGTCGCGTTGGCAAGAGGTGTAAATGAACCCGCTGAACCTGACGCCAAATAGGTGGATAGGTGAAGGTCTGCCCCGGGAGCAACCCCTAGGGTACCTGTTCCGTCCCAATTGCCAGCCGCAATGGATGCGACGCCGGTGCCGTGGTCAGCCGTGGCTGGCGCACCGAAAATGGAGATGGTTTTGCCAAATAACTCGTCGTGGGTGGTTAGATAGCCAGCATCGACAATCGCAATGGTTTCGCCAGCGCCTGTGAGACCCGTTGATAGAGCGTATTGCAAATTAATCGTGGCATACGACGTGTTAGAAAATGAGAAGATGGAGCCGCCAAGATTGAAGATGACGGACTTGTCTTGAGCGGTGAATTCGATCTCGTTACGAATGGACGTTGCTGTGGTTTCATTGAATGTGGTGACATATTCTGTGGAGCCATCGTCTGCAGTGAGGAAGGTTTCAGCTGAGCCGCCGCCACCGCCGCTGCCACCACTGCTACCACCTCCGCTGCCACCACTGCTACCACCGGAAGAGGAGCCACCGCCACCGCCGCCACCACAGGCCGCAAGAGTAAGCGCAAGCAGAACTGAAGTTGTTTTATGCCACATGTGTCCACCACCCCGTCATCGTAAAATACTCATTTGGCCATGATGCTCGTTTACCATTAATGGAAGCTTAAACGAGATGGGAGCTGGGGTGCATCTTTTATAAGGTGCGGATTATGTGGGTCTTTTCGAGCTTAACTTGCGGGAATGAGGTTGTAGTGGTTGATAAATACATTGGTTTCATCATACTCCCTCCGTCTTAGTATGTGCCGCAAGATTCTTTGGGGCGTTTGAACTGTGTTTGTTGGGCTTTGTATGACTTTTAAAGAAGCAATTCGATCTACGTTTTTGAAGAAATATGCGACTTTTAGCGGGCGAGCACCGCGATCTGAGTATTGGTATGTGAGCCTGTTGTGTTACGGCGTGATGACGGCACTTGGCTTGATCTATGGCGTTGTGGGAGCAATGGGTGCTGGTAACCCCGCAGCAATGCCGGGCATGACGTGGGGCATGGTTCTGGTGGCTTTCGTTGGTGCAGTTTTCGTTCTGGGGACGCTTTTGCCAGTGCTTGCAGTTTCTGTGCGGCGTTTTCATGATCTCAACCTAACAGGGTGGTGGCTTTTGGCGCTGATTGTCGTGGGCTTTGTTCCTCCCATTGGATGGCTGGCGAGCGTAACCACTGTTGTGGTGAGTATTTGGCGTGGCACTTCTGGCACCAACAATTTTGGCGCAGACCCGCTGAGCGAAACAAACCCTGCTACATTTGAATAGGTTCGCCTAAATCGGGTCGAGGCTAATCCCAGAAGGCACAAGCGGTGACGTAGTGGGGCGGTATGACTTTTAAAGAAGCAATTCGATCGGCAATTCTGAAGAAGTACATCACGTTTAGTGGACGGGCGACGCGATCTGAATTTTGGTATGCGTTTGTTTTAGTCGCCGGTATTCAATGGCTTGTCGGGTATTCTGTTGTGTATTTGGCTATAGCGCTGACATACTTTCCAGATATTTTTTCCGGATTTGAGGGGGCGATGACATGGATTGCGCCGTATTGGTTCTATGTGGTCGGCCTCATACTTCTCGGTACGACGATCCCCATTCTGGCTGTGACTGTTCGCCGTTTCCATGATTCTGGAGTGTCTGGCTGGTGGCTTTTGGCTCTGGCTGGTTTTGCTCTTCACCCCTTGGTAGGAGCGGTGGTCAGTGTCGGTGTGCTATACCTTCTCATTGTGCCCGGTAATCCAGAGGTGAATAAGTTTAATTCCGAGGCTCTGGAGGGTGCAAATACCGATACTTTCGCGTGAATTTTTAGACCTACCTGTGCGGGGTACAGCTGTAGCGGTTGATAAATACGTGGAGTTCATCATACTCCTTGTAGCTCGGCGCTTATGGGGCGTTGCTTGTATAGTGTTTGAGGGTGATGGTGGGTGGCTTAAGCATGAATTTTCGGCTGTTACTTAAGTGGGGGCTCGTTGCGTTTGCGCTGCAGGCCACTCCCACGTTCGCGGCTGAAGAGGCGGCAACGAGCTATCTTGTTGCGCCGGAAGATGAGCTGGGCGCGCAATATAAACGCGATTTGCGCTCGGGCCGTGTGGAAACTACGGTCGGCTATATCGATGAAACGACTGAAGATCTTTTTGCCGTTGCTAAAAGAGAAGAGGTGACCATTGAGGCACCTTCTGGCCGCTTGGACTTTAACCTTGTGTGGGCGCTGGTGGCGGGCGTTGTACTCTTAGGTTTGTTTTTGAAATTCGGGTCTGCTGGCAATTTGTTCTCGCGAGATCGCCGCAAAAAACCTGCGCCGACAGAGCCAGCGCAAGGGTGGGGGCTGGTGGCTGAGCAAGTGCCACCCTCTACATTGCTGGGTGAAATTCGAGGGATGGGAGATCGGCGTGAAGCGCTGATCTTATTGCTGCGCCACAGCTTGTTGTCAGCGGCTGATGCGACTGACGTGCGGTTTGCTCGGGTGGACACTGAACGCGATGCGCTGCGCCGACTGCCACGAAAATGGCCTCATTTTTCAGAGCTAAACTTTATCTTGCGCGAAACTGAGTGGGTGCATTATGGCGGCCGTTCTATTGAGGGCGATACATTTACGCGGTGCTTAAAAGCGGGTGAAAAAATTCTGGGTAAAGGGCGCTCAACATGATCGGGGGCGCGCGCTTTAGACTGTTGCGAACCGGCTTGGTTTTCTTGAGCACTGCTTTGGCTCTGCTGGGCTGTGACGGGCCCACTACCGTGGATGAGTCTGTGATCGGGTCGGCGGGCCTATCTGTTTGGCTTGAGAAGAATGATATTACAGTATTGCGACGGCCTCGGCACAGTGAGTTTTCAGCCGATGATATCTCTCTGCGTATTCTCCCCTTGTTAGATACCCAATCAGGCTCGGGTGGCATTACTTATAACAAGAAACTTATTCGTATCCCTCGCCATGACACGCAACGTCAGATAAGCCTTCCGTATGTTTTGAAGAAACTGCAAATTGAAAAGACGCTGCTCATATTGCCGAAATGGTTGACGGCGGTGCCCTTGCGCGACGAGGTCGATCCCTCTCTGCTCATTCATAAGCTACTCCCTCAGCTGCCTGCGCTGTTAGGCAAGCTGGGTCTTGGTGGTTTGGAGCTTGCCTATCCGGGGGACAAATTTCAAACGTTGACCTTGCGGGATGCTGGCGAGATGAGCGCCAAAAACGAAAAGCCGGGTATTGTGACGCTCTATAGTCCTCAGGTTTTCACGCTCTCCTCTTTGGGCACCCAATGTGTTCCAACGGTATCAACTGATGTGGGCGTTTTGATTGCAAAATGCGTGTTGGATGTGGACCATATTCGGTCGGAATTTAGCGGGAAGAAACAGAAGAAAAAGCAGCAGCCCGAAAAGGTGGAAACCGAAGAGGCTGAGGCGGAGAACCTAGGCCCGTATGAAACTGAGTTCTACATTCTGTCCGACCCCGATTTGATGAATAATCACGGGCTCTCGCTTGCGGGGAATACAGCGTTTGCGATTGATATCGTGAATGCGTTGAGGGCGGGTGACGCGAAGCCTGTGTTTGTGGACACGACTGTGGTCGACGTTTTGCGTCGGTCGGGAGTGCCAAAGCCGGAGATGAGATCATCGGCCCCAGGCATCGATTTGATGAAGTTTGCGGTCTATCCTTTCTCCATGCTTTGGCTGAGTGGTTTGCTGGTGTTTTTGGTTGCCTTGTGGCGCGGTGCTATTCGGTTTGGGCCGCCTTTGCGGGTTTATTTGGACCAAGTTGAGGCGTCGAAAAAAGCGTCGGTGGAGGCCAAGGCGCATATTTTGCGACTGTCTGGTCAGGACCAAGCACTGGCCGCCGAGTTTGCTAAAAACCAAATGCGGGCTTTGGCAGTTCGGTTCTTAGGCGAGGCGGGGGGCGGAGATGAACGTCTGTTGCGCACACGTCTTCTCACACTTATGCCAGAGCTTGGCGGCGAGCTTCTTGGCGCAGCTGATGCCTTATATTCCATTGATACTCACATCTCGGCAGGGGAACTGGCCCGCCGGATTGATCTTTTTGATGCCCAGTACCGGAGAGTAAGCGATGCAATTGGACACATTTCGCGACGTCATTGACACTACGCGCGCCGAAATTGGTAAGGCAGTACATGGGCAGGATGACTTGGTCACTCTGTTGCTCGTGTCTGTTTTCGCCCGTGGGCACTGCTTGCTTGAAGGCCCTCCGGGTACGGCAAAGACGCTGTTGGCAAAGACCTTGGCTCGCACGATGGAGATGGACTTTGGTCGGATCCAATTTACCCCAGACTTGATGCCGGGTGATGTGATCGGCGGGAATATTTATAACTTCCAATCGGGCAGTTTTCATTTGGTCAAGGGGCCGATCTTTACGGATATTTTGTTGGCCGATGAAATCAACCGGGCACCGCCTAAAACCCAATCCGCTCTGCTGCAAGGTATGAATGAACGGATAGTGACGATTGATAGCGATACCTATCCGCTGGGTGAAAATTTCTTCGTGATTGCCACGCAAAACCCGATTGAACAACAGGGGACTTATCCGCTTCCTGAAGCGCAATTGGACCGGTTTTTGTTCAAACTAGTTGTGGATTTTCCCGACAAGGAAGCTGAGTTGGAAATTCTCAAACGGCACCGGTCTAAGCCGATCGGGTTTGAGCCGGAAAAGGGCGACATTAAAACTGTGTTGGACACAGAGACGCTCGCTGCGGGCCGGGCATTGGTGGATACCATCCGGTTGGATGACACGATTTTGAGTTACATTTTGGAACTGGTGCTTGCCACGCGTAATGATGCAGAAATTCGCCATGGGGTGTCGACCCGGGCGGCAGACGCGTTGGCGGGAGCGGTGCGTGCCCGCGCCGCGATTGAAGGGCGGGATTATGCCATTCCTGATGACGTGCAGGCGCTGATGGTGCCCGCCTTTCGCCACCGGATCGTATTGGGGCCGACCGCTGAGATTGAAGGCCGCACTCAAGAAGAAGTGTTGTTAAGCCTGTTCAATCGCATTGACGCCCCAAGGTAGAAAACACATGCGCCCTTCATCCAGATTTTTGACCTTGGTCTTGGTCCTTTTTCTCCTGACGTCACTGGTCATTCTATTGCCGGTGGACGGTGCGTTGGTGGTGCAGGTGAGCTGGGGACTTGTGGGGCTGGTTGCCTTGCTCGATCTTTTGGTATCGCCAGGTGGGCGCGTGATTAAAATTGAGTGGGAGCTGCCGAAACAAATATTTGTGGGTGAAACTCATGCCGCCCAACTTCGTTTGAGTAGAGCTAATGGCAGACGGGTACCTGGGTTTGAGGATGGCCTAGAGATGGGGCTTGAGCTGGACGGAGACCTTGGGGACGGGTATGTGGTGCTGCTTGAGGCGTCGAGCGCGCAGGAAATTTTGGCGACGTCCGAGCTGAGGTGTCAACGGCGCGGACTTTTGCCGATCAAAAAGTTTTGGTTTAAATATCCGTCACTTTTCAAATTGTTCGACATTGTGGCATCTCGAAAAATTGATCATGTGGTTGCCGGTGTTCCCAATATTAAGTCGGCCTTGTCTGGTGATATTGCCGTGCGGGTGCAGGCTGAGTTGTTCGGCAATAAGCGGATGGATACGTTGGGGGACGGGTCTGAGTTCCATCAACTAAATGACTATACGCATGGTATGGATACGCGCACGATCGATTGGAAACGGTCGGCGCGTCACGGCACTTTGCTGGTGAGGGAAAACCAAGCGGAGCGGAACCATCAAATTATCCTGTGCTTGGACAATGGGCACTTAATGCGGGAAAAATTGGGGGGTCTGCCCAAAATTGACCGGGCGATTAATTCTGCCCTGGCCGTTACGTGGGCTGCGGGCCTTGCGGGAGACTTGGTGGGCTTTTTTGGATTTGATAGCCGGCCCAACTTTTTCATGCCGCCCCTGCCGGGTCGGGTTGCCTTCAATAAGATGCGAACCTATGCGGCGGGGATGAGCTACAGCAGCGCGGAAAGCAATCATACGCTGGCTATGGCGCATCTTAATGGGCGGCTTAATCACCGCTCTTTGATTATCGTCTTTTCTGATTTTGTGGACACGACGACCGCTGAATTGCTCGTGGAAAACCTATCGGTTTTGAGCAAACATCATTTGTTGATTTATGTGGCCCTGAAGGACCCGGTGATTGATGAGATGATCCATGCGGGTGACGGGTCCATGGATGCGCTTTCCGTTTCTGTGTCAGCTGCGCAAGTGAACCAAGAGCGGACAGTGGTGCTGGATAAATTACGCAGCTTTGGCGTTGTTTGCTTGGACGTTGAGCCTGACAAGCTGACACCAGAACTCATTTCTACCTACATCGATATTAAGGCGCGGGAGCTTATATGAGTGATACGACTTCATCTGCGTCTGGATCTGCGTCTGGTGTTTCTAACTTGCGCTCTGCCCGTTTTCGCGCGGAGCGGGAAGGGGATTGGAAACGGCTGGAGGGGCTGGTGCGCAAAGTGGAAAGCTCCGGCGTGCGGAGCTTGAGCTATCATGACGCGCGCGACTTGGCCTCGACGTATCGGCAAACAATTAGCTCATTGAGTGTGGCGCGGGAAATCTCTCTGGACCGTGCTTTGCTCGACTATTTGGATAATTTGTCGGCGCGGGCCTATTTAGTTATTTATGCGCCGCAAGGCAGCTTGAATGGGCTTGTTACGCGCTTATTGAGATTTGGCATTCCCCAAGCGGTACGTCGTTGTTCTCTGCCGTTGCTTATCGGCTTTGGCGCCATGTTTTTGGGCATCCTCTTTGGCTATTCTTTGTTTGAGCAAGACAGCTCTTGGTACGGGATTTTGCATCCCGAGGAAATGTCTGGACCTCGCAGTCCATTTGCCACGCGCGACGCGATGTGGGCCACCCTTTATGATCCCAATGTTAGATTTACGGACTCACTGTCTTCGTTTGCGAGTTTTCTGTTTTCAAATAATACGCGTGTGGCCTTGATGGTCTTTTCGCTGGGTGTTTTGTGCGCAGTGCCCAACTTTGTTTTGACGCTCTACAATGGGGTGCTCTTGGGGGCTTTCTATGGCGTGTTTGCCGAAAAAGGGTTGGGCTATGATGTGTTTGGCTGGCTGTCTATTCACGGGGTTACCGAAATTTCCGCCATTTGTGTAGCTTGCGCGGGAGGTGCTCAGCTTGGGTTGGCTGTTTTGATGCCGGGGAATATGACGCGGCGAGATGCGTTGAGGCACAGAGGGCGCGATGCAACCAAGCTGGCTCTGTTGGCTGTATTGATGCTGGTTGTAGCGGCTGTGCTGGAAGGATTTTTTCGCCAACTTGTTCAGTCGCCAGAGACACGCCTACTGATTGGGTGGGGCTTTGGTGCTTTCTGGATCTATTGGCTTTTCTTTACCGGTAAACAAGGGGAGGAACTTTCATGATGTCCTCTTCTTCCAAAGCAAGCCCCATAGCGAACCGTAGGTTATTAGAGGCGGCGCGCGATAAACGTCGCATTGAGGTTTTGCCACCTGAAGGCGTGCCTATTCATTTTGAGGTGGCCACTCTTGGCTCTCGGTTCTTGGCGCAACTCTTGGACCTGCTCATAACAAATGTCAGTTTGTTTCTGCTCTTTCTGGCGGTGCTGTTTAGCTTTTCAATTGCGTTTAGCGAAATGAGTGCGTTTTTCATTCTTTTGACGTTTGCGATACGCGCGCCCTATTACATTTTGACCGAACTTGTTTGGAATGGGCGCACCATCGGAAAGCGCATTTCAGGTATGCGCGTGATTAGTGCGGATGGGCAACGGTTGGGCGCTTATCAAATTGTTGTGCGGAACCTTATGAAGGAGCTTGAGGTTTTTCTACCTCTCACGATCCTATTTGGATTTGGCAATGCGGATGGCTGGACGCAAGGGATGATGTTCATTTGGCTGGTGTTGATGTTGGCCACGCCGTTTTTTCAAAAGCGCAAGCAACGGATCGGCGACATCATTGCCGGTACCTATGTTATCTCCTTGCCGAAGACAAACTTAGACGCGGAGTTGGCGCAGGGCGAGGGGGCGAAGGCTAAACGGTTTGAGTTTTCGCCCAGTCATTTGGAGCATTATGGGCGGTTTGAATTGCAGACGCTTGAGACGGTGCTACGCAGTCAGCCCGGTGTGCCGGGGCTTGAGAAGCGTGAGCGGGAAGTTGTGGCGGCGATTGTCAAAAAGATCGGGTATCTGGGCGCGGTGCGCGTGGAAGAAAGCCACATATTCTTGTCGGAGTTTTATACAGCTCAACGCGCCTTCCTTGAGGGACGTAGTTTGCTGGGGGATAAGCGAGAAGATAAATTCCACCACGGGAAGGGCTAGGGCATGGCGTGGGGGCACGGCTGGGAGATTCCGGCTTGAACCGGCTTTGTGTTCCCTGTATGTTCCTTATGAAAGAGGAGCGATTTCATGGATACCTTAAAGACCAAAGCGGACAAGTTCTTTCAACTTCACCATCAAAAGAAGCCCTTCATCATTCCCAACCCGTGGGATGTGGGCACTGCGCGTATGTTGGCCGTGAAGGGGTTTAGTGCTCTTGCGACAACGAGCACTGGCTATGTGTTTGCCACGGGCCACCAAGATGGCACGTTCGGGCGGGACGAGGTGCTGGCGCATTGCCGTGAACTTGTGGAGGCTGTTTCCATCCCCATCAGCGCGGACCTTGAGGACGGCTATGGGCGCGATTTGGAGGGTGTTCGGGAGACCTACCAAGCTGCCGGGCAAATTGGCTTGGTCGGCGGGTCCATCGAAGATGCAAAGATTGCGACGGCCAGTCCCATCTACGACTTTGAGGAGGCTGTTGACCGGGTGGTGGCGGCCGTTGATGCGGTCAAAGACCTGCCGTTTAAGTTTACTCTTACCGCGCGGGCAGAAAACTACCTTCATGGACGCCCCGACATTCACGACACGATTAAGCGCCTCCAAGCCTATCAAGAGGCGGGCGCTGATGTTTTGTTCGCGCCGGGGCTGACCACGCTGGATGATATTCGGGCGGTGACCAGTTCGGTTGATCTTCCGGTCAATGTCGTTGTGGGGCTCAAGGATACGCAGTTTTCGGTGACGGAGTTGGGGGAGGCCGGTGTTAAGCGCATCAGCGTTGGGTCGGCCTTGTTCCGCAAAGCTTTTGGCACGGCTGTGGCTGGCGCCGATGAAATGCTTGCCTCTGGTACTTTTGACTTTGCCTCGGATGCGATGGGGTTCGGAGACATCAATGCGCTGTTTGCGAAAGATGGGGATCAGGCATAAGAAATTTGAGAGCCGGGGTAAATGGCAGAGTGCTAATGATGCCCGGCTTATTCAGCGATGAGTACAAACAAGGCCATTAGGAAAAACGCGGCACCGATGATCCGGGACGCTGCTCGGTTGTTGACGGTTTTTTCAACTAGTACGATCGTGGTCAGCCCTACCATCCAATAGACATTCATCACGCCCCCTACAAATAGTAGACCCATCATGGGGGCGGTTGCGGTGAGGCATTTTGCGCCATGGCGGAAGCCTTCAGATTGTATTTTATCTGTAGACGGACTGTCTCTGCGATATTGAATGGCTATCGTTTTGATAGGTGAAAACTGATAGAGGGCGGCGGCCATCAATAAAGCAAATGAGAACCCGTCGTTGGTGCTCCGCAATTTCATGACATCGAGCCAGCCTGCCTGTTCGAACCCGTATTGCAACAAAGTTGCTCCCACGCTGAACCCCAACCACACAAGCGCGTAACCTGCAAGAAATTGAATGGCTCGATAAGCCTTCAGGGGCTTTGCGCGTGCTATCGGGATCATTATGCCCGGCAGCATCATGGCCAGCATCATCGTCCACCACATGAACACACTTGTTCCAATAAATTGGGGAGACCAATCCAATCTCATTGGTGGCAAGTTTGAGGGCGAGAAGTGTGAGGGAGGGGGGAATTGGAGTGTTGTCATAGTCCAGATATCCATTCCCATTCCGGCTCCCGTTACCAGATAGGCCCAGCATAGGGCGGCCAGCAGAAGGGGCGCAGCCAGCGCGAACACTGGCTGCATTTGTTGGGCTCTAATAGGTGTCATGATGTTTGACCCAGCTCATGGGGTTGCCAGTGGGGGCTTCATTGCGCCCATGCGGGGTCATGTCGATGTAGCTGTAGGCGGCGTTGGTGATGTCGAGACCGCGTCCGTAGGTGGAGTATGTGTGATAGACTTTTCCGTCTTCGTCTTTTGCAAATACGCTTGTGCCATGCATCTCGTCCATCGGGGAGCTTTCGATCTCCTTGAAATTATACATTGATGGCGTGTCTGTTGGGCGGTCTGGGTCGAAGCCGACATTGAAGTCCGCGTTAAATGTGCTTGGGCTAGAAGATGCCCAATCGAAACGCCAATCCATCCGTTTTTTGAAGGGGCTGAGTTGCGCCAAGGGTGCGCTGGATACAGCGGTGAAAGCGATATCGCGGGCAGCCAAATGAGGGGCAAGGCCGTTAAAGGTGTCGGCCCAAAATGAGCAACTCACACACCCAGCCTCCCACGCAGGGCCGTACATGAAATGATAGACGATGAGTTGGCTATGTCCTTTGAACAGCGTCGCCAAGCGTGCCTCTCCCTTTTCTGTTTCGAAAATATAGTCCTTCTCGAGGGGCACCCATGGCAGGGCTTGGCGCGCCTTGGTGATTTCGTCTTGCATTTTTGTGTGGGCTTTTTCCTGTTCCAGCAGGGCGCGGCGGGCGATCAACCATTCTGTGTGGGTTGCGGTAATGATGGGGGAGGCCATTATGGGGTCCTTTCGAGATTTGTTTGCTTAGGGGGCATCAGGCGGCCCAATGAGGGGGCATGGTTGCGGCCACGCTTGGGGTATCATTGAGCCGGGCTTTCCAACCTGCAACCAACGGGTAGTGGTCTGGAGGATAAGCAAAACCGACGGCGGACATGAGGTCGTGCTTGGTTTCCACAGCCCGCTGTATCAACCGAATTTCTGGGAAGGCGACGGCATCGGCAGCACCCGGCGTGTCTCGGCTTAGATAGGGGCGACCGTCGGATAGAATATTTTCGAGATAGCGGCATTCAGCGTGCAGCAAATCGGCGGCTGCTTGAAGGCCGGACCGGGCGTCGCTGCCTTGGGGCGGGACTGAGCCGTCGCTTGAAAACACTTTTGATAGAAGCTGATGGTTTGCGCCTCGCAGGTAGTCGCAACATTCCATTGTGGTTTGCCAAATTTCACCAGCCTGACTAGGCGTCGTGCCGAACAACGGTTTGTCTGGGTAGGCGCGGTCCAGCCACGCGAGGATTGCAATTGAGTCGCGTAAGACGCCATTGTCCGTTTCGAGGACAGGAACTGTTGAGCGTGCATTCAGGGCTAAAAATTCGGGTGTATGATGGTCTTTTGTTTGAACGCTCATCCAATAAACCTCTGGCTTTAGGCCTTTGAACGCCAATCCTAACAGAACGCGCCAACCGCGCGGGGCGCCACTGAACGTATGTAATTTAAGCATCTGTACCTCCTGAATACCTATTTGCTTTTCGTTGTTGAAAAGGTAATCAGATGGTATGATTTCACAAGAAGGCAGTTTTTTTTGGGATAGTATGCAAAATGATACTAATGGAGGATATTTTATGACTTTGGATGAGAAAACCTCTGATGGGTCCGCGCAACCCCTTGAAACTGAAGAGCTTTGTCCGATGCCAGACATTGCGCAGCTCATTGGGGGCAAATGGAAATTAATTGTGCTTCAAATCCTGATTTTCAAAGGGACGAAGCGTTTTAATGAATTGCGGCGCATGGTTGAGGGGATCACGCAGACAATGCTGACCAATCAACTGCGGGCTCTTGAGCGAGACGGCTTGGTTACGCGCAAGGTTTATGCAGAAGTGCCGCCCCGAGTGGAGTACTCCGCCACGCCGCGTGCTGTTGCGCTCACAGATATGTTCCATGCAATGCACAAATGGTGGACTGAGGGGCAGTAGGCGCTCGCACTTAAAGAGTTCGAACTATCGCCTATTCACACAAAGGGGGAAAATGGTGCCGGTTGAGAGACTCGAACTCCCGACCCCCTGATTACAAATCAGGTGCTCTACCAATTGAGCTAAACCGGCAACGCTGCAGTATCTACTTGAATCGTTTCCAAGGTGCAATGGGTTAAATGCATGGAAATGCGCAAAATGTCATATTATTTTAGTTATCCCCAATTGGTTGATTTTTTGTGTCCTTAAATCACTGGTTGAGTTGCTATTTCGGGGCAATAAAGCAAAAAGGCCAGCACTTCTCCGTATTGGAGGTGCTGGCCTTTTGGTATTTCGAGTGGTGCGGGCTAATGCGCCCTTGATCTCGGTCTAGTCTTCGGAGCTGCGGGCGACTTCATAGAAGGCGACAGCGGCGGCGTTGGAGACGTTTAGAGAGCTGATGGGGCCGCTGGCGGGTAATTTGCCCAGAAAGTCACACTTCTCGCGGGTGAGGCGGCGCAGGCCGTCTCCTTCAGCACCCAGAACCAAAGCCGTTTTGCCTGAGGTGTCTAGTTCCGACATGGTTTGGTTCGCGTCGCCGTCCAAGCCAATGACTGTGAAGTTGTGGGCTTGAAGCATTTCGATGGCGCGGGCCAAATTGGTGACACGCAGGTAGGGGACATGCTCGACAGCGCCGGACGCGGATTTGGCCAAGACGCCGTAAGGGGCCGGGCTGTTGCGCTCCGTTGTGATGAGGGCTTCAAAGCCGAATACGGCAGCGGAGCGGAATACGGCGCCGACGTTATGGGGGTCTGTCACCTGATCCAGGAGCACGACGCGCTGGGCGGTTTCACAAATATCTTCCAACGCAAGGTCTGGAAGAGGCGCTACCCGGGCGATGATGCTTTGGTGCACAGAGCCTTCAGGGGCTTTTGAACTGATTTCTCCGCCTTCGACGATTTCGCAGGAGATAGAATCACTTGCGACACTTTTTTGAACCAATTTCTCAGTCTTATCGGTGACCCAGAGTTGTTCTACCTTGCGGTCTGGGTTGGCCAGCGCCGCCTCAACTGCGTGGGTGCCGTAGATCAGCGGGGTATCGGCTGATGGGCTCCGGCTGTACTTACGGCCCCGACTTGGTTTGCTCGTGCGAGCGGCGTCGGGCTTGGCGGTTTGACTGTCCGTTGGCGCGCGCTCTGTGATCACGGGACGGCGCACTTGGGGTGCGCTATCGCCTCTAACGACGCCTTGGTAGCCTTTTCTGGGGCCTAAAGGTGCTGCGGCTTGAGGACGGCCTGTGTTTTCTGACCGGCCGTCGGATCGATTGCCAGATCTATTATCGGAACGATTGTCCGACCGATTGTCAGATCTACTATCGGACCTATTATCAAATCGATTGCCAGACCGGTTGTCGGATCGGTAGTCAGATCGATTATCTGGCCGGCCTTGAGATCGGTTCTCGTTCCGGTTTTGGCTACGACCCTGAGATCTATCATTGGACCGGTCATTGGACCGGTCATTGGATCTGTCAGCGGATCTGTCAGCGGATCTGTCATTGGGACCGTTTGAGCGGCGAGGGCCGTCTCTGTGATCTAATTCTTTGTCAGACCGGGTGTCGAAGCGATTGCTTGACCGCTTATTGTAGGGATTACTCGGTTTTCCACCATTTCTTCCGCCATCGTCTTGTTGACTACCGAAGCGTCTGCCGCTGCGGCCTTCATTCGACGCATTGCCGCGCGTGTGCTGTCCTGAACCCCTTTCATTGCGAGAGGGGCCAGAGGCGGAGGGTGCCCAGCGATCGGACTTGTCGGAATTACCGGTCGATCGTGGCTTTCTAGGGGGAGTGCGCTTTTTCATGGGGGGCTTATAGGCCTGCCCTGAGGTTAGTGCAATGCCAGTGTGTGGCGGCAAATTGCAGCGCTCTTAAGTCTGGCTATTAACCCTCTGTTTTTGCGGGATGGTTGGGGAAAAGGGGTGTGCAAAATCGGCTGTTCAGAAAGCTTTCATTTTTTTGTGGGTTTTTTGTTGACAGGGGCCAGCCTGAGCATCATAAAGCCGGTCGCAGCGGACAGAAAGCACACTGATTCACGCTTACAGATTTAGGGGCTGGTTCCCGAGGATTTTGCGGCGCGATCGACGTTTAGGGTTACAGCCTGATACGGTGTTTTGAGAATGACTGTTGCGAATACTTTAATTCGAGAAGATTGGTGGTGACGCCCGTTTTTGAGGATTACGGAGGGGGGATGCCCGAGTGGTTAAAGGGGGCGGACTGTAAATCCGCTGGCTTAGCCTACGTTGGTTCAAATCCAACTCCCCCCACCATTAATTGGACGAATAAGAGCTGCACCGTATTAGACTGCGAGTGCGCTGAATATATGCTAAGAGAGAAAGCCTTTTCGGGCGGGTGTAGCTCAATGGTCGAGCAATAGCCTTCCAAGCTGAAGATGAGGGTTCGATTCCCTTCACCCGCTCCATTCTCTCTCTTGGGCTCATGTTGATCTCGCCGCTGGCTTTACGCTGGACCGGTTGAGGGTTGATCTGGGCCTATTCTGCTAGCTGGCACAGAGATGTGCTGCTAGAACAAGTTTGTTGGGCGGTCTTCAATTGTGAAGGCTGGTTTAACGGTGAAGACCGGCTTTGCCGGCGATGTCGTAAGCGCCATAGACGGAAGGTTTTTTGAACCATGGCCAAGGAAAAATTTGAGCGTACCAAACCGCATTGTAACATTGGGACTATTGGTCACGTTGACCATGGTAAAACCACGCTGACAGCGGCGATCACGAAAGTGCTTGCTGAATCAGGCGGGGCGAC